>Ga0247844_1000003_pt1 | contig 834491 bp, 858 predicted proteins | sample LaCtaG_FD_192421 | JGI IMG/M metagenome (GOLD analysis project Ga0247844, IMG submission 192421) | Freshwater microbial communities from meromictic Lake La Cruz, Castile-La Mancha, Spain - LaCruzMarch201714.5m_1 | ecosystem: Environmental > Aquatic > Freshwater > Lake | place: Spain... | reverse complement strand
CCCCGGACATTCCCGGTGAACGCCCAAAACCCCGGTCCCGACGGCGGAGCCGAGCTGCAGCCGGGAGGCGCGTTCTCTGCTCCCGGCACACGAACTATCGACGGGCTCTGCTCCGCCGTCGGTCGCTGTTTACCCGGAGGCCGGAAGGCTGACCGGCGCATTAGCCTGCCGGGACCTCGTGGTTCGACAGGCTCACCATGAGGTCCTCAGATGGTCCCTCTGCGACACAACGACCGCAAGCTCTCCGTAGCCCTCATGGTGAGCCTGTCGAACCACGAGGGCGTGGCACAGAATAAACCCCCAACCCCGGTGTCATCCCCGCGACGGCGGGGAACGAGGGCCCAAAACACGGGCCGGCGAAACCCGACCCTGGAGTCCCGCCTGCGCGGGAATGTCACCGAGTGAAAGGCACGATTATTCGCCCCCACCGGCTGTCACCCCAACGCAAGCCGCCCCTGCAAACAGCGCTTGCCTGTTCAAAAATCGCCCCTACTCTGCCGGAAAAAATGGGGAGGACTGTCATGGCACTCAATGTTCTGTTCGTCGGGGGCACCGGGCAGATTTCGCTGCCTTGCGTGGAGCTGGCGCTGGCGGCCGGCCACAAGGTTTCCGTCTTTAATCGCGGCCAGCGCGGCGAGGCGCTGCCCAAGGGGGCCGTCTCGATCATCGGCGACATGAAGGACCCGGCAAGCTATGCCCAGCTGGGTGCCCAGCACTGGGATGTGGTCAACCAGTTCATGGTGTTCACGCCCGAGCAGATGCAGCAGGACATCGCCACGTTTTCCGGCAAGGTCGGCCATTACATCTTCATTTCGTCCGCGTCGGTCTACCAGAAGCACCCCTATGCCTACATGACCTCGGAAGCGACCACGCCGGCGGTCAATCCCTACTGGCCCTACAGCCAGGCCAAGATCGCCTGCGAAGGCCTGATGAAGGCCTCGGCCCTGCCCTGGACCAATGTGCGGCCCAGCCACACGACGCGCACGGGCCTGCCCACCATGCTCAACGAGGGCGACAGCGTCGCCCTGCGCATGCTGGCCAACAGGCCAGTGCTGGTGGCCGGCGACGGCACCGCCATCTGGACGCTGACGCGGTCGGAGGATTTCGCCAAGCCCTATGTCCGGCTGTTTGCCAACCCGGCCGCCCTGCACGAGGACTTCCACATCACCGGCGATGTCGGCTTTACCTGGGACGCGATCTATCTCTCCATCGCCAGGGGACTGGGGGTGGAGGCCAGGCTGGCGCACGTGCCCACCGACACGCTGATCCGCTACAAGCCCGACTGGATCGGGCCGCTGCTGGGTGACAAGACCTGGACGACGCTGTTCGACAATTCCAAGATCAAGCGCGTCGCCGGCGACTTCAGCTGCGAGACCGACCTGGACAAGATCCTGGTCGAGCCCATTCGCTTCCTCAAGCAGCGGCTCGCCGCCAAGACGCCGGTCAACCAGGAGCTTGACCCGCTGATCGATCGCATCTGCGCCGACCAGGCAGCGCTCGGGGCCTGATCGGCCGCGTCGTGACTTGACAGGGCGGGCGTCATCATTGAGTTAAGTGCATGCTTAACCAACAGACGCCCGCGCCGCTCGATCTGATGTTCCAGGCCCTGTCCGATCCGACGCGGCGGCAGATGGTGGAGCGCCTCAGCCAGGGGCCGGCCTCGGTCAGCGACCTTGCCAAACCCTTTGCCATGTCGCTGCCGGCCATTGTCCAGCACCTGCAGGTGCTTGAGCAATCGGGACTGGTGCGTTCCGAAAAAGCCGGTCGTATCCGCACCTGCAGCATCAACGCGCCGGCGCTGACGGAAGCCGAACACTGGATCAACCAGCGTCGCCTCGCCTGGGAAAAGCGGCTCGACCGGCTCGATGATTTCCTCGCCGGATCCGAGGGCGGCTAGAGTAAAGGCGCGGGCTCAGGCCGAGCGCACCCAGGTGACCACCAGGGCGACGGCCTCGTCGCGCGGCAGCCCGCTGTGGCGACACAGACTGTCCCAGCAGGCAAAGCCGCTCCCGGCACGCAGGGCCGCCAGCGCCCAGGGGGTGGGCTGCCAGCCGGCGACGAGCGGCGCCAGAAACGCCTCGGCTTCGCCCACAAGGCTGGCGCCGAGGCCGGCAAGGGCGGGATCGGCAGCGACATCACGCTCGAGGTGGCGCGTCATCGCCTCGGTCTCCTCATACCAGGCAAAGAGCGCTTCAAGCGCCACTTCGAGCCGCTTGATCGGGGCGACGATGTCGGCCCAGTCCTGGCTGTCGGGACGCGGATGGAGCATGCGCCAATAGCTGAGGCAGGCCAGAGCCAGCGCCGCGTCGTCGGGAAAGTGATTGTAGACGGTCAGCCGTTCAACGCCGGCGCGCCGCGCGATCTCGGCCACGGTGGTCTGGCGCGGCCCGACGGTCTGGTAGAGCGCCAGCGCCGCCTCGACAATCCGCAGCCGCGTTTCCGCAGCAGTGATGGCGCGCTTTCCGAGTCGATATGCTCTCTTCATTGGACAAGGCGTAAAGCCAAACCCACGTTCAGGGAAGAGCCCGCCGCGCGGCAGCGAGGCAAGTCAGGGCAGGACGCGATGGGGGGGCTGATGGCCGTCGACGAATGCGCGAATATTGACGATGACGGTCTCGCCCATCTCCACCCGGGCCTCGAGGGTGGCGGACGCCATGTGGGCGGTCAGCACCACCTTGTTGCTACGCGCCAACTGCAGCAACCGCTCGGACAGGCCATTGCGGTTTTCGAACACATCGAGCGCCGCGCCCGAAAGCTGCCCGGACTCGATGCAGCGCACCAGCGCATCCTCGTCGATCAGTTCGGGGCGCGAGACATTGACCACGAAGGCGTCACGGCGCATCTGCGCCAGCCGTCCGGCGTTGAGGATGTGAAAGGTGTCGCGGGTGTGGGGCGTATGCAGCGAGACAATGTCGACTTCCGGGATCATGGCGTCGAGCGAGGGCCAATAGGTCGCCTCGAGCTTTTCCTCCACGGCCGGCGGCCGGCGATTGCGCGAGAAATAATGGATCTGCAGCCCGAAGGTCCGGGCCCGGCTGGCGACAGCCGTGCCGATGCGGCCCATGCCGACAATGCCCAGCGCCTTGCCGCGCAGCCGCCGCCCCAGCATCCAGGTGGGCGACCAGCCCGGCCAGGTGCCGTCGCGCGGCAGCACCCCGGCGCCTTCCACCAGGCGTCGCGGCAGCGCCAGCATCAGCATCATTGCCATGTCGGCCGTATCTTCGGTGAGCACGCTGGGCGTATTGGTCACCGTGACACCACGGGCATAGGCGGCGTCGATATCGACATTGTCGAAGCCGTTGCCGAACTGGGCGATCAGCTTGACGCTTTCGGGCAGGCGCGCCATCAGGTCGGCGTCCAGCCGATCGGTGATCGAGGAGACCAAGACGTCCTGCCCCGCGAGCTGGGCGAGCAGGTCATCTGCCGAGAGCGGCGCATCGGTCGGGTTGAAGCGCGCATCGAAAAGCGTGGCCATCCGCGCCTCGACCTGCGCAGGGAGCCGTCGTGTCACCAGGATTTTCGGTTTGCCGACCGACAAATCGTCGCCTTTCAGTGCCCATTAAGGTCTGTGCCCTAGTGATAGGTAAAATAGCTTCGCTCTGCAAAGCCATGTTTGGACGCGTTCTCTTTCAGATCACCCACAAATCGCTTCGTCTGCTGCTCTGCGCCACGATCGTGGCCTGCAGCAGCCTGCCCGTACCGCCGATCCTGGCCGCCGAGGGCCCCAGCGGCCTGCCCCTGCCGCGCTTTGCCACGACGCGCTCGACCCCGATCAACGTCCGCATCGGCCCCGGCACCAAATACGGCGTCGCCTGGGTTTACGTGAAGTCCGGCACGCCGGTGGAAATCGTCCAGGAATTCGACACCTGGCGCAAGGTTCGCGACGTGGATGGTTCGGAGGGTTGGATCCACCAGAACCTGCTCTCGGGCAAGCGGGCCGGGGTTGTGGAGCCGCCGACCGGAGAGAGCCAGGTGGTGCTGCTGGCCGGCCGCGACAGCGACAGCGGCGTACGCGCCTATCTGGGCAGCGGCTATCGTGTCGACATCGCCAAATGCGACGGCGCCTGGTGCGAGGTCAGCGCCAGCTACGCCCCCGACACGGGTGGCCACGCCAATGTATCGGGCTATGTGCCGCAGGGCGCCCTCTGGGGCGTCTACCAGAACGAGGCGTTCGACTGACGAAGGCCGGCTGCCGCCGAAGCGTTGGACTAGCGCGCCCTTTTGACGCGGACCACCACATCCACATGGGTGATGCTGGTCCCCTTGGGCGGCTCAGGCAGATTCTGGATGACGATGGCCGAAGACGGAATATCGATCACCCGCTGCTCGTCTTCGAGATAAAAGTGGTGGTGATCGGAGGTGTCGGTGTCGAAATAGGACCGCGACGCGTCGACCGCCACTTCCCGGAGCAGACCGGCCTCACGGAACTGATGGAGACTGTTATAGATGGTCGCCAGGGAGACGTTCACCCGCGCACCGACCGCTTCGACATGCAATTGTTCGGCGCTCACATGCCGATGCTCGCCGGCAAACAGCAGCTCCGCCAGGGCAACGCGCTGCCGCGTCGGACGAAGACCGGCCATCCGCAGCACTGCGGTCAGGCAGGGCTTGCGGGAGGGAAGCGTGCGGGAAACAAGGCTACGATCGGTCATAAGGTCCGGCAATACGGGGACTATTGGCCGTTCTTATAGCTTTGCGATGGATGTGACACAAGCATGTCGGTCCGTCGCCACCGGCGCGACAGCCAAGCGCCTAGGCGATCAAAGGACCGGGGATGCCGCCCTCAAGCCATATTGACCCCCATACCCGCCCCCTCTACTAACAAAACCCAAATCACACCAACCGAGGCCTTGCTATATGGCGGATCGCCAGAACGCTTATGGTTATGACGATCTGATCCTGAGCGGGAAGGGCGAGTTGTTCGGCCCCGGCTTTGCTCAGCTCCCCGCGCCGCCGATGCTGATGTTCAACCGCATCACGCTGATCGACGACACGGGCGGCAGCCACGGCAAGGGTCAGGTCCGGGCTGAGCTCGACGTCAATCCCGACCTGTGGTTCTTCAAGTGCCACTTCATCGGTGATCCGGTGATGCCCGGCTGCCTCGGCCTGGATGCTCTCTGGCAGATGCTGGGATTTTTTCTGTGCTGGGGCGGTTCGCCCGGCAAGGGACGGGCTCTTGGCGGGGAAGTGAAATTCTCCGGCCAGGTCACCGACGACGTCAAGCTGGTCGAATACGGGATCGATCTGCGACGGGTGATGCGCTCCAAACTCGCGCTTGGCATCGCCGATGGCTGGGTCAAGGCCGACGGCAAAGTCATCTACGAGGCCAAGGACCTGCGGGTCGGCCTGTTCACTTAAACCGACCGGTCAAGACGTCGGAGTTCCATCGGAACGCAGAGGAGTCGTGCAGTGAGGCGAGTCGTCGTCACAGGTATGGGCATCGTGTCCTCTATCGGCAACAATCTTGCCGAGGTCACGGAAAGCCTGCGCAATGCCACACCCGGCATCGTCTTCGCCCAGGAATATGCGGATCTCAACTTCCGTTGCCATGTGCACGGCGCACCCAAGCTCGACCCGTTCGAAGTTCTCGACCGCCGGACGACCCGCTTCATGGGCAAGGGCGCGGCCTGGAACTACATCGCCATGCAGCAGGCGATCGCACAGGCCGGACTCGAAGAGGCCGACATCAAGAATCCGCGGACCGGCATCATCATGGGTTCGGGCGGCCCTTCGACCCGCACGGTGGTCGAAGCCGCCGACATCACGCGCGAAAAGGGCCCCAAGCGGATCGGGCCCTTGGCCGTGCCCAAGGCGATGAGCTCGACTGCCTCTGCCACGCTAGCCACGCCCTTCGGCATCAAGGGCGTGAACTACACGATCAGTTCGGCCTGTGCGACGTCCAAGCATTGCATCGGTAATGCCTATGAGCTGATCCAGTGGGGCAAGCAGGACATCGTTTTCGCCGGCGGCCACGAAGACCTCGACTGGACACTGTCGGATCTGTTCGACGCCATGGGCGCCATGTCCTCCGACTTCAACGCGACCCCTTCGGTGGCCTCGCGTGCCTATGATGCGGCGCGCGACGGCTTTGTGATTGCCGGCGGCGCGGGCGTGCTGGTGCTTGAGGAGCTCGAGCATGCCAAGGCGCGTGGCGCCAACATCCTCGCCGAAATCGTCGGATATGGCGCGACTTCGGACGGCTACGACATGGTCGCCCCCTCGGGCGAAGGCGCGGAGCGCTGCATGCGTATGGCGCTCGAGACTGTACGCGGCAAGGTCGACTATCTGAACCCGCATGCCACCTCCACGCCCGTCGGCGACGCACGGGAAATGGAGGCTATCCGCGCGGTTTTCGGCTCGGGCGACGCAGCACCACCGATTTCGGCCACCAAGTCGCTCACCGGCCACTCGCTCGGCGCCACGGGGGTGCAGGAATCGATCTACTGCATCCTGATGATGCAGAACCGGTTCCTCTGCGAAAGTGCCAATATCGAGACGCTTGATCCGCTGTTTGCCGACATGCCGATCCTTCGGCAGCGCCGCGACAATGTCGATGTGGGCGTGGCGCTATCGAACTCGTTCGGTTTTGGCGGCACCAATGCGACACTGGTGTTCCAGCACCCGGACGTGCAGTAGCGCGGCCTAGTAGGAGAGCTCGGTGAAGCGGGCGGCCCGCCCGTCATAGAGCAGCAGGCGACCGATCAGGGGCTGGCCGAGCCCGGTGATGATCTTGATGGCCTCCATCGCCATCAGCGTGCCGATGACGCCGGTCACCGCACCGAGCACGCCGACCAGCTCGCAAGCCGGCAGGTCGACATCGTCCGGGTCCTGCGGATAGAGCGCGGCAAATGCCGGTCCACCCGGCGCAAAGACCGTGACCTGGCCGTCAAACATAGACACCGCGCCCGAAACCAGCGGCTTGGCGGCCGCAGCGCATGCATCGGCCGTCAGTTTGCGCGTCGCGAAATTGTCGGTGCCATCCAGCACCAGGTCATAGTCGGCGATCAATGCCGCGACGTTCTGGGCGGTGACGCGGACCTCGTGCGGCACGACTTTGACGAAAGGATTGAGCTCTGCGGCGAAGCGCTGCGCGGACTCGACCTTGGGCTGGCCCTGGCCGGCACTGACATGGACGATCTGGCGCTGCAGGTTGGAAAGGCTGACCATATCGTCGTCGACAATCCCGATCATGCCTACCCCCGCCGCCACGAGATAGGCGAGCACTGGGCTGCCCAAGCCACCGGCGCCGATCACCAGCGCACGCGCGGCCTTCAGCTTTTGCTGCCCCTCGCCGCCGATCCCCTTGAGCACCAGGTGGCGGGCGTAGCGCCGGGTCTCTTCGGGCGAGAGCGGCATGCTCACTGTCCCAGCGGCACGGCGAGAAAGCGCCTGTCCGGTCCTTCGAACCCAAAGGGGTAGCTGGAGATGATGGCGACGTATGTCCCTTCCCCGCTGCCGAAGGCACCGGGACTGACGACGGCATAGACGCGGTAGTCCATGGCGCAGCCACGCGACTTGGGAAGTGAGCCCTGGTCACGAGCGCGTTCCACGCCGTCAAGCTTGAGGGCGAAGCCCTTGGTCGATCCGTCGACGATCGCGCAGTCTGGGCCGGCGGGCAGATCGAAGACTTCGATTTCCAGCAGATGCTCGCTTTGCACCGGTGCCAGGCCAAAGCCAGGCGGTCCGAACCGCAAGCTGTAGGCGGCGGCATCGGGTTCGCCATCGCCGTTCATGGCAATAATGGCCGCGGGAACTTCGATGCCAAGGCGGTCGAGTCGTCCGGCAACATCCGCGGCGGCAAGGCGCCTCAGGGCACCGAGCGATACGGTTTCATCGTGATGGGTCATGCGCACCGGCGTGCCATTGACCCATTTGTCCGCCGGCAGATCGAGGATGAAGATGTTTGAGTAGGGAAACCCTGATCCATCCTGAATGCCGAATTCCTCGAAGGCGAAGTAACGCCCGTCCTCGGAATAGCCGATGGCCTGGAACTCAGCGCGATCGCCGGCCAGCGCGGGCAGGGCGAGGGCAGCACTAAACCCCAGTAGAGCCGTGACCTTTGTCACCGCGGTCAGTGTCATCGAGCACCTCCTGTTCGATAAAGCTTACTGCGGAGACCGGCGCCACGACCATCTGGGCGATCCGGTCGCCACGGCGCACCAGAAATGGCGACTGCCCGTGGTTGATCAGCATGACCTTGACCTCCCCGCGATAGTCCGCGTCGACGGTTCCCGGGGCGTTCAGTACCGTGACGCCAAATTTGGCGGCCAGCCCCGAGCGCGGCCGGATCTGGGCTTCGTAGCCCTCCGGTAGGGCGATAGCAAAGCCGGCGGGTACCAATGCGCTACGACCGGGCGCGATTTCGAGGACCTCGTCCGGGCCGAGTGCGGCGGGGATATCGACCCCAGCCGCGCCCGCTGTCTGCTGGCGCGGAACATCCAGGCCCCGGCCGTGCGCGAGCCAGCGAAAGCCGATGCTGACTCGCTGGGTCATCAGTTCACCTTCACGGTTGCGTAGAGTTCGGGCGGCAGATTGATGGTCCCGTTGATCAGGTCGAGGAAGGGGATCACCACTTCGGCGCCATTGGCGGACTTGGTCATGTTGGTATCGAGGATTTCCTTGCCCGTGATGCGCAGGGTGATCGCGTGGCCTTCGAAGAACTGCTTCATCATGGCCTTGGTTTCTTCGTCCTGGGCGTCATCGGCGCCGATCTGGCCTTTCATCTCGGCGGTGCTGAAGGAAACCTTCACGACGCCGGGCGACACCACCTCGAACTTGGCGCCGTCATCGGTGCCGGCATTGGCCAGCTGGTCGAACGCGCCTTCCACGATGATCACGCAAGTTGCTGATCCATCATCATTTTCCGTGAGCTTTGCGCCCGCTTCCTCGCAGAAGCCCTCGCTCGTATCCTCACTGCTCGCCCCTGCCTTCATCATGGCGTAGACGTCGGTGCCCATGACGGAGGTGGTGGTGGCTTTGCCGGTGGTTTCGGACTGGACGTCGATCTCCATGGTCACGTCCATGCAGCCGGCGAGGCCGAGGGTGAGCGCGATGGCGCCGACGAGCCGGGTCAGAAGTTTGAAAGTCATGAGGTTTTTGTCTCCTGGTGCGGTGCCCCACCGCTTCGGCCTGCGCAATCTAGGGGTTTGCCCCCAGGCACGGCAAGCGCTGCCTGCCTTGCTAATGCCACACAGATGAACACGACCTGAACGCTGAATCGGCCCCTGTCAGAGCAAGAGGCGCCATAAAACCAGCAGTCCGACACCCGCAACCAGCCAGATGAACGCCCGCCCGCGTGGCCGCTTGCGCTCGGCATGGAAATCGTCGAGCGCAGCCTCGGCCTTGTCGATGATCGCGGGCAGGCGACCGAGCGCTGCCGCGCCGGTGCGCAGATGCCCGCCCAGATCTTCGAGCCGGCCGAGCGGCCCGGCCTCGCGGCGCACGAAATCGCCGACCACCGGCTCGCTCACCGTCCAGATGTCGAGATCGGGATCGAGGGCGCGCGACACGCCTTCGACCAGAACCATGGATTTTTGCAGAAGCACCAGCTCGGGGCGGGCCTGCATGTCGAAGAGCTCGGTGGTGGCAAACAGCTGGCCGAGCACCTTGGCCATCGAGATGTCGCGGGCGGTGCGGCCCTGCAGCGGCTCGCCGATGGCGCGCAGCGCCAGGGCGAAATCGTCGACCGACTGGTGCCGGGGCACATAGCCGATCTCGAAATGCCGCTCGGCGATCATCTTGTAGTTGCGGGTGATGAAGCCATAGAGGATTTCGGCGAGGAAGCGCCGCTCGGCCCGGCTGATCCGCCCCATGATGCCGAAATCGACGGCGACGATATTGCCGGTCCGGGGGTCGGCAAACAGATTGCCCGGATGCATGTCGGCATGAAAGAAGCCGTCGCGGATGGCGTGGCGCAGGAAGGACTGCAGCAGCGTGGTGGCCAGCTGCTTGCGGTCGAGCCCGGCGGCGTCGAGCGCGGCCAGGTCGCGGATCGGGACGCCTTCGACCCAGCTGGTGGTGAGCACGGTTTCGGCCGTGTGCTCCCAGCTGACCGTGGGGATGACGAAGCCGGTATCGTTCTTGATATTGTCCTGGAACTCGGAAATCGCGGCGGCCTCGAGCCGCAGATCGAGTTCGAGCCGCGCCGAACGATCAAGCGTGCGCACCACCTCGACGGGCCGCAACCGGCGCAGCCGCGTGGCGAAACGCTCGGCCAGCCGGGCGCCGGCATAAAAGCTCTCGATATCGGCGAAAAAGCGCGCCTTGATGCCTGGCCGCAGGATCTTGACCGCCACCTGGCGACGCCCACTGGCGTCCTCGAGCACGGCCCGATGCACCTGGGCGATGGAGGCGGCGGCGATGGGCGCCGACAGCTCCTTGAGATCGGCAGCCCGCTCCTGCAGCGCCGCAGCCAGCAGACCCGGCACGCTGGCCGGATCGAACGGGTCCATGCGGTCCTGCAGGCCGGCCAGATCGGCCGCGACCTCGATGCCCACGATATCGGGGCGGGTGCCGAGCGCCTGGCCGAACTTGACATAGGTCGGCCCCAGCTTGTTGAGCGCCCGCGTCAGCCGCTCGACCCGGCCGGTACGGCGCACCGCGCCGCGTTCGATCAGTCGGCCGAGCCGGACGCCCAGGCGCAGCGCCGGCGGCAGGGCCGGCGTATCGGCAATGGCCAGGGCGCCTTCGCGCGCCAGCACGTAGCCCGCATGGGCAAGGCGGAAATAGGCACCGATGGCCATGGGCTCAGAGCTTCCAGGCGGTGTGCAGCGCTGCCACGTTGCCGGTAAAGGCGGTGTGGCTGACGCGCTTGAAGCCGGCCGCCGCGACCATCTGGGTGAAGCGGTCGGGCGGGGGGAACTTGCGGATCGATTCGACCAGATACTGGTAGGGTTGCGCGTCGCCGGTGACCCACTTGCCCATGGGCGGGATCACGGCGTCGGAAAACAGCTTATAGGCCGCGTCGAGCCCGGGCAGGTCAACCTGGCTGAATTCGAGCACCAGGAGCTTACCACCGCGCTTCAAGACTCGATGGGCTTCGCGCAGCGCCTTGTCGATGCGCGGCACGTTGCGGATGCCGAAGGCGATGGTATAGGCGTCGAAAGTGTCGTTCTCGAAAGGCAGCTCTTCGGCATTGGCTTCGACGAATTTTGCCCGGTCGGGAAAGCGCCAGGTCCTGGCGCGCTCGGCGCCGACGCGCAGCATGTCGGCATTGATGTCGGAGACGGTGACTTCGGCATAGCCCACCGAGGCATTGACGATGCGCTCGGCGATGTCGCCGGTGCCGCCGGCCATGTCGAGCACGCGATAGGGCAGGGTGCCGCGCTTGGGCGGGGCGAGCCGCGCCACCATGGCATCCTTCCAGAGCCGATGCACGCCGCCGCTCATCAGGTCGTTCATCAGGTCGTAGCGGTCCGCCACCGCGTGAAACACCTGATTGACCATGCCCTGCTTGGCCTCGAGCGGCACGGTCTGCTCGCCGAAATGCGTGGTTTCGCTCATCAGCGTCTCCTTCGATTGGCGGCCTTATAGCCGAGCGGGGCCAGAGTGGCTATCGGCCAAAGCCGCGCAGGGTTGATGCGCCGTGACCGCACGCCCATCTGCTTGCAGCCGGCCAAGGTCATGCTAGGAGAAGGCCTGTGAGAGTGGAGGAAACATTTCGTTGAAGTTTTCGGTCAAGGGCCTGCTCGATGGCCTCGCCTTTTCGGATGGCAAGCTCGATCCGGCACTGCAGTCGCTGACGCTGAGCGACCTGCGCAAGCCGGACGCACCGCTGGTCTATGTCAATCGCGGCTTTGAACGGATGACCGGCTATACCCCGGCGGAAACCATCGGGCGCAACTGCCGGTTCCTGCAGGGCATCGACACCGACCGCGAGGCCGTGGCCCGCATCCGCGTGAGCATTGCGGCGGGCAAGCCGCTGATCATCGACCTGCTCAACTATCGCAAGGACGGCACTCCGTTCTGGAACCGCCTGTCCCTCCGCCCGGTGACCGACGACAACGGCGTCACCACCCATTGCATCGGCATCCAGAGCGACATTACGCGGATGCGGGCGCTGGAGGACCGGCTCTATGGGTATGCGCGGGATCTGGCGAACGGCTAGGGCAAGCGCGCGGCACGCGTTGGGGCAAGGTGGCTCTCGCCCCCCACCCACCAGCCTTCGGCTGGTCCCCCCTCCCCACAAGGGGGAGGGATGTTGAGAGGCCGGTGGCCAAATCAGTCCTGCCTCGATGCAGCAATCGGTTTCCCTCCCCCTTGTGACGTGCGGACGTCGACAGAGGCGGCGCCTTCCCTGGGTCCCCGGGTCAAGCCCGGGGATGACGGTGGGTGGGGGGCGAAGGGGAGCCCGCCTCGTGGTTCGACAGGCTCACCATGAGGCTCGGAGAGAGGGGCGCTCTGGCCGGTGTTTGGGACCCTGGCGCTAAGGCGCGAAACGGGTCTCGTGCAGCCTATCCATCTCTTTGTCGAATCGGGCCCAGAAAAGGGCGCCCTCTTCGCCCAGCTTTTCCGATTCGCGCTGGAAGCGATTTTCTTCGTGTACGGCGTCCAGCGGGTTGACCCAAGGGAACGTCTGTGCGGCCTGCAAACGCGCCAGGGTCGCTTCCAGACGCAAGCGAATTGCCGCTCTCTGTTCGTCCGATAGGGTGTTACGTTCGGCGTCGTCTTGCGCGAACAAGTCGGGCTGTGAGATTCTCATTTCGACAGAATAGGCATCAGCCCGTGCCGCAGCAACCGGGCAGCAAGACGGTTTGGGGGAAAAGTGACAAGCAGTTGGCGCGGAGATCGGCTGCCCCACATCGTGCGTGAGATGTCGTCGCGGCCGCGACATGAAGCTCTGCGCGGCCTGGTTACCGAACTGTTGCGCGAGGGTTTCGGCGCGGCGTTCAGCGAACTGGAACATGAGCGTTATCTCGTCGACAACAGCGGACGCATCGACGTGGCCTGGGGGGCCACCGTCATCGAACTCAAGAGCGATTTGCGACGCGAAGAGCGGGACGTGCTGGCCCGTATGCCCGACTACCTGGCTGAGGTGGCGCGCACCAGCGGCCCTGACCGTACGACAGTGGGCCTGGCCACCGACGGCGCGACGGTGCTCGCCTACACGCTTAATCGAGAGACGCTGACCCAGATCGGCCGGTACGAGATCGACGCCGAGCACCCCGAACGTCTGCTGAACTGGCTCGAGCCGCTGCTGTCGCCGGTGCCTGAAGTGATGCCGACACCGGTGGCGGTGGCGCTGGCGTTTGGCCGCTACAGCCTGGCTTTCGGCCGCGCTCATGCCGAGCTGCAGCGGCTGTGGTCAAGGGTCGGCGACCACCCCGAAGTGCAGCTCAAGCGAAATCTATGGGACGGACTGCTGCTTCAGGTCTATGGCGACGATGTCGGCAGTGACGCCTTGTTCCTGCAACACACTTACCTGACCATCCTGGTCAAGGCGATTGCAGCGCGGGTCCTCGACCTGGATATTGACGATCCTGCAGAGATGCTGTCGGGCCGTCTTCTGGCAAATGAGGGCATCGTCGGCGCCGTCGAGGCGGACTTTTTCGACTGGCTGCTGCTCGCGCCGGGCGGCGACGATCTGGTGCGATCGCTGGCTGCCGAGACGATACGATTCCGACTTCGTGACGTTGAGGTCGACGTCCTCAAGAGCCTTTATGAAAGTCTCATCGATCCAGACGAGCGACACGATCTGGGCGAATACTACACGCCGGACTGGCTCGCGGCACGGGTGGTGGCTGCGGCCATTCCTCGCCCGCTGGAGCAGCGGGTGCTCGACCCGTCCTGCGGCTCGGGCACGTTTCTGTTTCATGCCTTGCGCCACCTCATCGCGGCCGGCAGACACGCCGGGATAGCGCCGGCCGAAATCGTCGCAACATGCGCCGAGCGCGTCTTCGGCATCGATGTGCATCCCGTTGCGGTGGCGCTGGCGCGTGTCACCTGGCTGTTGGCGCTTGGCGACCTGGTGCAGGATCGACCGCCCATTCTCAACGTCCCGGTCTATATGGGCGACTCGATGCAATGGAGCCTGCGCCAGCTTGGCGCGACATCGGAAGTGCTGGTCGACGTGCCGCCCAATGATCCGCCCTTGCGCATCCCGGCGGGTCTGGCCAGCGACCAGACCTTGTTCGAGCGGGCGCTCGACGAACTCAATCGCGGGCTCGACACGCTCGCCGAGCCGGCGGCCGTCGAGAGGGCCATCGCCCGGGCCGGCGCCACGGACGGCGACGCCGATTTGCTCGGCAAGACCTTCGCGCAGCTGAAGCAACTCTATCTCGATGGCCGCAACCACATCTGGACCTTCATCCTGCGCAACCTGTTGCGCCCGGTCTGGCTGTCGCACCCGGACCATCGCGTCGATGTGCTGATCGGCAATCCGCCCTGGATCGTCTATCGCCACCTCAGTGCCGACATGAAGGACCGGTTGCGCGAGGCGCTGCAGAGCTACGGCCTCTGGATAGGAGGAAACCTTGCCACGCAGCAGGACATGTTCGCGCTGTTCTGGGCGCGCGGGGCCGAGCGCTATCTGCGCGAGGGAGGCACCCTGGCACTTATCCTGCCCTATGCTGTGCTCAACGCCCCAGTATTCGCGGCGCTGCGCGATGGCAGTCTGAAAAAGGTGCAGGTGGCGATCACCGGCGGTTGGGGGCTGGAGCGGGTCTGGCCGATTTTTGGGGCGCAGTCCGGCAGCAGCACCACAAGTACCTGCGTGCTCTTCGGCCAGCGCGATCACGCCGCCCCCGTGCCGACCGAGTTCGACCGCTGGGTGGGTGTCCTTCCGCGGCGCGATGCTAGCGAAGCCGAGGCGATCGAGATTCTATCGCATGTGCGCGCCCCGTGGCCACGACCAAGGACGCTAATTTCTGCGTCGCCATATCGATGGCGCTTCCGGAATGGCGCGAGCCTCTTTCCCCGGCGCTTCTTTCTGGTCGAACAGGTCGCCGCCGGTCGCCTCAGCCGCCGCGATGCACCGCGCGTGAAGGGTCGCGTCGGCAACCTCGATAAAAAACCGTGGACGACCGTCCAGCCGCCGGAGGGGCCGGTTGAACGCGCGTTCCTGCGCCGTGTGGCGCTTGGCGAGTCCGTCGCACCCTATCGGATACTCGACCTCGTGACCGGTGTCGTGCCGATGGAGGAGGGCAAGATACTCACCTCCGCGACCGCGGATGCCCACGGCCACCGAGGGCTGGGCGCATGGCTGCGCGATGCCGAGGCTAAGTGGAACGACCTCAGCAACAAGGATGCGAAGGGTGCCGCGCGGATGTCGCTTTCGGAGCGGGTCGATGCAATGGGCATGCTAAGGGCGCAAGCCAATTTGGCGCCGATGCGAGTGCTCTATACCAAGGCCGGAACTCGTCTCAGTGCATGCTGGCTTGAGGACGAAGACGTAGTGGTCGACCACAAGGCCTATTGGTCCGCCGCCCACTCGCTCGAAGAGGCGGCCTACGTGACGGCACTCCTCAATACCAGCGTGGTGCTCGATCGCGTAAAGGACCTTCAACCCGTTGGTCAACGCGATCCGCGCGACTTCGACAATCTGGTCTGGACGCTGCCAATCCCGGAATTCGACCCGAATGAAGCGCTCCACCAGGATCTTGCTGGGGCGGCGCTGCACGCCGCCGAGGTCGCCGCCCGCGTTGAACTGCCGGACGACGCACATTTCACCGCCAAAAGACGGCTGATCCGTCAGGCCCTGGTGGCCGATGGGGTGGCCGAAACAATCGAGCGTCTCGTCGATGCGCTGCTGCCGCCCTGAACGGGCTCAGATGCCGTCGCGGGGCGAGAGCGGGACGGCGGCGGTGACGAAGGCGACGACTTTTTCGACCGGCATTTCGCAGGGGCGGAGCGTGGGGGCGCCGTTTTCGGGGATATAGAGGTTGAGGCTCACATGATCGGTGCCGCCCAGCTCTTGGGCAAAGAGCTTGCGACTGCGGCCGGCGGCATGGGTAGAATTGGTGACGCCGTAGCGGCGGCCGGCGTAATCGGCGTAAAAATAGCCCTGCGGCCACTGCGCGAGGCGGCGGCGCAGGGCTTCGGCCGGGCTGGGTATGGTTTCTGACATCGCCCAGATATGGGGATCGGCAGCAGGCCGATAAAGGGCCGAAAACGACAGCGCGGCGCTTTATCGCGCGGCAGCGCGACCCCACATCAAGCACAGATCAGATCATGGAGGTTGCAATGACCGACGACAAGAAGACCGGATGGAAGACCTTTACCGAAGAGATCGAGGTGACCGGGCAGCAATTGCTCGGCGAGATCAATCGTCTCATCGCCGAAGGCAATGTGCACAAGCTCAATGTCAAATCCGACGACGGCGAAGTGTTTCTCTCCATTCCGCTGACCGGCGGCGTGGTGGCAGGCGGCCTGGTGGCGCTGACGGCGCCGTGGCTGGCCATCATTGCCGGCGTGGCCGGACTGGTAACCAAGATCCGGCTCGAAGTGGTGCGCGTGGATAAGCCCGAAGCGGCTGCACCCGAGCCGAGCGAGCCGCCCAAGGCGCCGGACCAGACGGTCTAGGTGGACAAAAACGCCCTTCCCGCGAGAGCGGGGAGGGCTCAGCTCGGCTCGGTCGGGGCCAAGCGGCTCGGGAGCTGACCGAGCGATCGGCTGACCAGTTCGTCGGCGAGACGGGCGGTGCGGGCCGGATCGCCCCAGGCGATGGGCAGCCGCCCGCCGATCAGCAGATCGGCGGCGCCGTGGACGATGGACCAGGCGGCCGAAATGGCCAGCAGGCCATCCTCGCTCTGGTGCGGATCGGCGCCGAGCACAGCGCCGACATCGGCCACCAGCTGGCGATAAGCGGCGCCGGCGGCGGCCGAGAGGTCGGCATCGCCATGGTCGGGGCGGCCGGAGGCAAAGATCAGCCGGAACATTTCGGGATTGTCGCGGGCGAAATCGACATAGCCGCGGCCGGCGGCGATCAGCTGGGCGCGCGGATCGGGCGTGGCGGCATGCTTACGGCGCTGCTGGGCCGCGAGGAAGCGGCGATAGCCCTGGGCGGCCAGAGCGGTGAGCAGGGCATTGGCATCGGCAAAGTGATGCGCCGGGGCGGCGTGGGAGACGCCGGCGCGCGCCGCGCAGCCGCGCAGCGTGAACCCCTCGATGCCCTTGTCGCGCAGTTCGGCCTCGCCGGCCGCCAGCAGCGCGTCGCGCAGATCGCCATGGTGATAGCCGCGGCGGGGAGGGGTGGGGTCGCTCATGCCCAGATCACATTTTGCATCGCGCCAGTCCTAGGCGCCATCCTGCATCTTGACAATGTCAATTTAAGCCCGCACTCATCTAGACATCGTCAAGATATGAGCAGGGCATGGACCTGGACCGACTGTACGAACTGGCCAACCTGGTGGCGCTGACCGGCTGGGTGGCGCTGCTGGCGAGCCCGCTGCTGCCGCGCGCCAGCCAGGTCTATGCCGGGCTGGCCGTGCCGGCGGCGCTCGCCACGCTCTATGCGGCGCTGGCGCTGGCCTTCTGGGGCAGCACGTCAGGCGGCTTCGGCAGCCTCAAGGAGGTCGCCGGACTGTTCAGCGCGCCGCAGATCCTGCTTGCCGGATGGGTGCACTATCTCGCGTTCGACCTGATCGTCGGGGCCTGGGAAGTGCGGCGGGCCCGCGCCGAGGCGATCCCTTTCCTGCTGGTGGTGCCGTGCCTTGTGCTGACCTTTCTGTTCGGCCCGGCGGGCTTTCTGGTTTTTCTCGGCCTGCGGCTCGCCAGGCGGCTGAGCCGGGGGCGGACGGCTCCATCCAATGGAGCGCGGCCATGACCGACCTGACGCTGACGGCGGCGCCGCTGCGCCTGCCTGCCCTCGCCCGGTTGTGGCGGGGCGAACCACAGCTGGCGGCGGCGGGGCTTTTAATGCTGCTGCTGATGCTGCCCACCGGACTAGCGGCGCTGCTCGACGCGCGCACGCTCGAGGGCATCGGCCTTTGGGTCAAGCCGCTGAAATTCCAGCTGTCGCTGGGGGTGTATCTGCTGACCCTGTCGGCCTTTTCGGCCTGGCTGCCGCAGGGCTTTGTCGAGGGGCGCGGCTATCGGCTCTATCGGGCCAGCGTGATCGGCGCGGTGCTGCTCGAAATGGTCTGGCTGATGGGTGCGGCCGTGCTGGGGGTGGCGTCGCATTTCAACGGCACGGAGATCGGCGCGCTGATCTACCGGACCATGGGGGGACTTGCCATCTGGCTGACCTCGATCAGCCTGGTCTATGCCATGGCGATCTGGCGGCGTGGCCCGGATTTCGGCGCCCCGGCGCTCAAGCTGGGCGTGGCGCTCGGGCTGGGGCTGACGCTGCCCCTGACGCTGGTGACGGCGGGCTTTATGGGCGCTCTGGGGAGCCACCAGCCGGGCGTCGGCGCCGAAACCAGCGGGCTCTGGCCGCTGGGCTGGTCGCGCGACGGCGGCGACCTGCGGGTAGCACACTTTTTCGGCACGCATGCGCTGCATTTCGTGCCGGCACTGGCGCTGCTGAGCGTATGGCTGTTCGGACCAAAGCGGGTCTGGCCGGTCTGGGTCGGGGCAGCGCTGTTCGTTGGGCTGGTGGTCTACAGCTTTGCCGAAGCGCTCGCGGACCGGCCGTTTCTGGGATTCCTCAGCTGAAACGAAAAAGGCCCGGGCGTGATCCCGGGCCTTTCGATTCTGACGTCCGCGCGATTTACTCGGCGGCGGTTTCGGCGGCTTCGCCCTTGATTTCCTTGCCGGTGGCCTGGTCGACGACCTTCATGGAGAGGCGGACCTTGCCGCGCTCGTCAAAGCCGAGCAGCTTGACCCAGACCTTGTCGCCTTCCTTGACGACGTCGGTGGTCTTTTGCACGCGCTGGTCGGCGAGCTGGCTGATGTGCACCAGGCCGTCCTTGGCGCCGAAGAAGTTCACGAACGCGCCGAAATCGGCGGTCTTGACCACGGTGCCCTGGTAGATGGCGCCCACTTCGGCTTCGTCGGTGATCGACTTGATCCACTTGATGGCGGCGTCGATGGCCTTGCCGTCCGAGGACGAGACCTTGACGGTGCCGTCGTCGTTGATGTCGATCTTGGCGCCGGTCTTTTCGACGATCTCGCGGATCACCTTGCCGCCCGAACCGATCACTTCGCGGATCTTGTCGGTGGGGATGGTGATGGTCTCGATGCGGGGAGCGAACTCGCCGACCTGACCACGGGCCGCGGTGATGGCCTTGGCCATCTCGCCCAGGATGTGCTCGCGCCCACCCTTGGCCTGGCCGAGGGCGACCTTCATGATCTCCTCGGTGATGCCGGCGATCTTGATGTCCATCTGCAGGCTGGTGATGCCGTCGGCAGTGCCGGCGACCTTGAAGTCCATGTCGCCGAGGTGATCTTCGTCACCCAGGATGTCGGAGAGCACCGCAAAGCGGTCGCCTTCGAGGATCAGGCCCATGGCGATACCGGCCACCGGCTTTTTCATCGGGACGCCGGCATCCATGAGCGCCAGCGAAGTGCCGCAGACGGTGGCCATGGACGACGAGCCGTTGGACTCGGTGATCTCGGAGACCACGCGGATCGTGTACGGGAACTCTTCGGCCTTCGGACGGATCGGGTTGATGGCGCGCCAGGCGAGCTTGCCGTGGCCGATTTCGCGGCGACCGGGCGAGCCCATGCGGCCAGCTTCACCCACCGAGTAGGGAGGGAAGTTGTAGTGAAGGAGGAAGGTCTCCTTCTTGGTGCCTTCGAGCGAGTCGATGAACTGCTCGTCATCGCCGGTGCCCAGGGTAGCAACCACGAGGGCCTGGGTTTCGCCACGGGTAAAGATGGCCGAACCATGGGTCCGCGGCAGCACGCCGACTTCAGCCTGGATCGGGCGGACGGTGACGAGGTCACGACCATCGATACGGGTCTTGGTGTCGAGGATGTTCCAGCGGACGATCTTGGCCTGGAGGTTGTGGACGACTTCGCCCAGGTCCTCGGCCGAGACGGTGCCGGCTTCGATCTGGGCGGCAAAGTGCCCCTTGACCTTGGCATTGGCGGCATCGACCGCAGCGTAGCGCTGGGCCTTGTCGGTGATCTTGTAGGCAGCGCGCAGGTCGGCCTCGGCGACAGCGAGGACGTCCTTTTCGAGCGCTGAGTAGTCCGGCGGGGTGAAATCGCGCGGGTCCTTGGCGGCCAGTTCGGCGAGCTTGATGATCGCTTCGATGACCTTGACCGAGGCAGCGTGGCCGAACATGACGGCGCCCAGCATGATCTCTTCGGAGAGTTCCTGCGCTTCGGACTCAACCATCAGCACGGCGTCGTGCGTGCCGGCCATCACGAGGTCGAGCTTGCTGTCGGCGCGACGGTTCACGTCGAGATTGAGGACGTATTCGCCATCGATATAGCCGACGCGGGCAGCGCCGATCGGGCCCATGAAGGGCACGCCCGAAATGGTAAGCGCGGCAGAGGCGGCGACCATGGCGAGCACGTCAGGATTGTTTTCCATGTCGTGCTGGAGAACGGTGACGACCACCTGGGTCTCGTTCTTGTAGCCATCTGGAAACAGCGGGCGGATCGGACGATCGATGAGGCGCGAGACCAGGGTCTCGTTCTCGGTCGGGCGGCCTTCGCGCTTGAAGTAGCCGCCCGGGATCTTGCCGGCGGCGAAGTATTTTTCCTGATAGTTGACGGTCAGGGGGAAGAAGTCCTGGCCGGGCTTGGCCTTCTTGGCGCTGACGACGGTGGCCAGCAGCACGGTCTCGCCCAGGGTGGCGAGCACGGCGCCATCGGCCTGACGGGCAATCTTGCCGGTCTCGAGGGTCAGCGGCTGGCCGCCCCAGTTGAGCTCGACTTTGTGATGATCGAAATTAATGGACATGTTTCGTCTTTCCATTCTGCCGGATAGGCGGAAACGCGGGGCGTAGGAGCCCGCGAACCTATCCGCTGTGCCAGCTCGGCCCTTTGCACCCCATGTGCTGGACCGGCCCAAAATCGGCACTGTTTCCGCCCGGCGACCCGCTTGGCATTTGGAACGCCACCGGGACAGCTGCGCTGCGCGGCGGCATTCCGGCGGGGCGGAACATGGACAAGACGATGAGCCGCTCCGGACAGGTTCCGCGCCGCTTACGGGCGCCACCGAGCGGCCGATGATCTCGCCATGCTCCGCGTAGATTTGCCGGTCTACGCTGGACTTGCCCGGTTGGCCCGGGCTGGACGCGAGGCGTGCCTCGCGATCCGGTTCATAACCCTGTGCCTTAGCGGCGCAGGCCCAGACGCTCGATCAGCGTCTTGTAGCGCGACTCGTCGATCTTCTTGACGTAGTCAAGCAGGCTGCGGCGGGTCGACACCATCTTGAGCAGGCCACGACGGGAGTGGTTGTCCTTGTTGTGGCTCTTGAAGTGCTCGGTGAGGTTGGCAATGCGCTCGGAGAGGATCGCGACCTGCACCTCGGGCGAACCCGTATCGGTGGCGTTGGTGGCGTATTCCTTGATCAGAGCGGATTTGCGCTCGGGCGTAATCGACATCGTACATCCTTTCGAAATGGAGGAGTGTGGGACGCTCGCGCCCGGGATGTCGTCCAGGCGGAGCCGCAAATAAGCAACGGGGCCGGCAAGGCCAGCCCGTCACTTGCGGCTGCTATAGGGGAAGTCGCGCCGAAGTGCCAGCTATTTTTCCTCGACGGGCCGGGCCGGAGCCGGTGGCGCGGGTCGATCGAGGTCGGTTTCGCCCTGCGGATCACGGGCGGGATCGAGGGCGTCGACGGGCACCGAAAAGCTCCACTCGATGCCGTCGGGATGGATGGTGCGGCGCACCTCGGCGCCCAGGGCACGGCCGACCATGTTTTCGAGCACGGTCGTGCCGAAGCCCTTGCGGTCGGGACGCGGGGTAAGGGCGGGAAGCGTTTCGCGCCAGAGGAACTGCACGCTCTGCGCGGTGCGCGTCCAGGCGACGCGCAGCGTGCCGGTCTCGGTAGCGAAGGCGCCATATTTGACCGCGTTGGTGGCCAGTTCGTGCGCGGCCATGCCCAGGATCTGGGCCGACTGCATGTTGAGCCGGATGGGCGGACCGGAAAGGGTTACGCGACGCCCATCAACCGGGCAGAAGGGTTCGATCTGGCGCGCCAGCAGCTCTTCGAGATCGACGCCGGCGGCGCCGTTGGCCAGCAGCAGATCGGTGGATCTGGCCAGGCCGAAGATGCGGCGCTCGAAGCTCTGGACGAATTCGGGGACGGTATCGGCGCCTCGGGCGGTCTGCTTGGCCATGGCGGCGATGACGGTCATCTGGTTCTTGGACCGGTGCGCCAACTCGCGCATCAGGAAGCGGACCTCAACCTCGGCGGCCCGGCGGCGATGCGAGGCTTCGCTGAGGGCGACCGAGACATTGGCGATTTCGCTGATCGGATAGTTGCGGGCGGGCACCGCCTGGCCGGCGCCGAGCAGGGCCGCATCGTCCTCGAGCCGGTGCACCGACCGCGAGATGCGCAGGCTGACACCATAGATGGCGAGAATGGTGATGGTGGCCAGCAGCAGGCCGCCGATGATCAGCGACCACATAGCGTCTGAAAGTGGCCGCGTTACCACGTCACGCGGGGCCCAGGCGACGAGAGACCAGCCGGTGAGGACCGAGCGCTCGGCAATGGCGATGGTGGGAACACCCGCGACCTCGACCTCGGACCAGCCGGTGGAGGTGAGCTGGTCGCTGCCGGCCAGGCCGAAGGCCGAGCCGGTGGCGACGGTGGGATCGGGGCTGGCGATGACCTGCGCCTTGCCGTCGAGCAGGGCGACATGCCAGCCCTGGGGCAGCTTGTCGGCCAGCAGGGTGGTGGCCATCGTCTCGGCATCGCGGCTGAGGCCCAGGATCATGGGATCGCCCTGCGGTGGGGTTACCGGCAACAGGATATTGAAGACGAAGCGCTGCGCGAAGCGGCCAAACACCAGATCGGAGACGACTACGGTCTTGGACTGCAGGGCCCGCAAGCCCGATTCCCGATCGACGCTGGCCGAGCGTGGCGACGGATAGTCGGTCCGCGTGGTCATGACCGAAAACAGGTCCTTGTCGAGCACATAGGCAAAGCTGCCGGTGCCCGCCAGTCCCTCGCGGGCGCGGGCATGGAAGGAGGCGAGGTCGCCCTCGAGCAAAGCCGGCGTGGAGGCCAGCACCCGCAAAGTGGTGATATTGGCGATCATCTCGCGATCGACCGCCTGCACAATGGAGCGCGCGGTGCTGGTGATCAGCGTTTCGACCACCCGCTGCTGGGCTTCGTTGTTGCGCTGCAGCAGCACGGCCGAGAAGATGAAGGTGGGCACCAGCGCCACGAGAGCGAGCACGAACAGGTAGACCGCTATGGGTCGCGACGGGTGCCTTTCGTCCGCTGGCGCGGCAGACGGGCTACTCTGACTGCTAGATTGTGTCATAACTCCCCAGACTGGGCGGTGGCGCCAGACGCGTGCCCCGAAACAACGCTCGCCACCTGACCGAGCCTGCCCAAACGCCCGGCTTGGGGAAAGGTTCCCTATAAAATCACACGATCGGGCTTGAAGTGGCCGGCCTCGACGCGACCGAGCGCCAGGGCCTTGCCGGCAAAGCTGGCCCAGGCCGCATCGAGCTGCAGCGGGGCCGAAGCACCGGTCAGCAGGACCGGGTTGCCGTGGCGGATGGCGGTCGCCTGATCGGGACCCATGCGCAGCTCAGGCAATTGCGACAGGCCCGCCGCGACCGGCAGCAGCAGCGCGTCGCGATCGAGGGCGGACTCGAGGGCCTCGAGCGTGACGGCACGGGCATCGTCGAACGGGCCGACGGCGGCGCGGTGCAGACGATTGACGTGGCCACAGGTGCCCAAGGCAGCGGCGAGATCGCGCGCCACGGCGCGCACATAGGTGCCTTTTTCACACACCATCTCGAAGTCGGAGCTGATGTCGCCATGGCTGAGGAGCGTGAGGCTGTCGATAAAGACCGGTCGCGCGGCCAGCGTCACGGTTTCGCCGGCGCGCGCGAGGTCATAGGCGCGCTCGCCATCGACCTTGATGGCGGAAAAGGCGGGCGGGGTCTGCATGATCTCGCCGGTGAAGGCCCCCAGTGCAGCGCGGACCTCGGCCTCACCGGCGCGATGATCGGAGGTGGCGAGGGCCTCGCCTTCGGCGTCGTCGGTGGTGGTGGTGGTGCCCCAGAGGACCGAGAAGCGATAGACCTTCTTGCCGTCCTGGATGGCCGGGACGGTCTTGGTCGCCTCGCCCAGGGCGATGGGCAGGATGCCGGTGGCCAGGGGATCGAGCGTGCCGGCATGGCCCGCCTTTTTGGCGCCGAACAGCCAGCGCACCTTGCCGACGGCCTGGGTGGAGGTCATGTCGTAGGGCTTATCGAGCACGAGCCAGCCGGAAACATCGCGCTTTGGTTTCTTGTCGGTCAAGGGCAGTCCATTCTGAATAAATTGCACGGCATGGGATGGTCCCCGGCCCGGCCCGCCCATAGCGGGGCAGGGTGTCGACGGTGGACACGGACAGGCAGGGCCTGGCCGATGCAAGGCGCCAGGGATCAGGCCTGGTCGTCCTCGTCGTCGGCCTGCAGGTCGCGCTGGACGCGCTCGGAGCGCAGCAGTGCATCGATGCGGCCATATTCATCGAAGGTGGTATCGACGAAGAACTTCACTTCGGGGGCGAACTTCAGCCCCAGATCGGGCGAGATGCGGCCACGGATGAACTTGCGATGGCGGTTGAGCGCCTCGACGATTTCGGCGGCGCGCTGGCCGCCCAGCGGCATGACATAGGCATTGGCGAGCTTGAGGTCGTTGCTCATGCGCACTTCGGGCACGGTTATGACTGCGCCGGCAAGCACTTCGTCCTCGACGTCGCCGCGGGAGAAGACATTGGCGAGAGAATGGCGCACCAGTTCGCCGACCCGCAGCATGCGTTGGGTGGGCCCGGCGGGCGTATGATTGTCCTTTTTCATCCGCCCGAGTTAGGCGTTCCGGGCGTTTCCGTCAACGGCGCGCATCACACGCCGGCGCGGTCGAACAGTTCGGTATCGTCCTGCAGCTGCCTGGCGCGGGCCTCGAGATCGGCGCGGCTGACCGGCCAGGTGGTCGGATCGGAGGGATCGAAGGCCGGACCCTTCCATTCCTGATAGACCACGGCGACGCCTGTCCCGGTCTTGCGGAAGACCGACACCATGACCTCGCCCTGACCCTTGAGCGTGGCGATGGTATCGAGATAGGCGCCGCAGACGAAGGCCAGCGCCGGGAAGAAATCGGGCGTCTCGGTGCCGAACTGGAAGACGCCGGTGGCCTCGGGCTTGCAGGGCTTGGAATAGCCCACGATGGTGGCGGCGCGATAATCGGCCAGGCTGCGCGTGCCGTCGGTGGTGACGCGGGCCGCATAGGTGGTGGTCCAGTTGTCGATGCCCTGGCCGGCCGGAAAAAACTCGACAAAGGCCTGCTGGCCATCGGCATAGGTATTGTGCTCGACCTTGCCCAGCACGTCGGCGCTGAGGCGCTCGGCGGCGGAGAGCCAATCGGGCAGCGGCATGACGATGCGGTGGCCGGCGGCCCGGAAACTGAGCGCTGCGCCCTCCTGCGTGACCACGACGTCCTCGGCCTGCAGCCCCGGCGCGGCGAATGCGGAGAGCCCCAGGAGGGCTGAGGCCAGCAGGCGGGCAGCAGACAATCTGATCACGACGGGTCCTTTATGACGGAGCGAGAGGGCAAACTAGTCGAGTGCCGGGGAGGCGTCGAGGCCCCCGGAGCCGAGAGGCCGGCCGCGCTGGCGCGATCGTGATCGCGGCATGTGCAACAGATTGTGATGGCCGGCGTTGGCCTGCGCTGCGGCTGTGTCCTGCCGGCACTCGACAGGACAATAGGCTTGCGGCTCTGTGCGCCCACCCTGACCTTGACCCTGCCCAGCGAGTTCGTATTGACCAACCGCCGCCTGTTTCTGATCGGAATTTCCGCCCTGGCCCTTTCGGCCTGCACCACCACCAGCCGCCGCTCGCCGGGCGATGGCCGCGTGGTGATCCAGGTCGACGAGCCCTGGGCGACCTATTATGCCGCCAAGACCGACGAACCGTTCCCGGTGCCGGCGATCGACCTGCGACGCGTGCCGCAGCAGTTCTGGCGGCAGGAGGTGGACTATGTAACGCGCCACGCGCCGGGCACGATCGTGGTCGATACCAGTGCGCGCTTCCTCTACCTGGTGGGCAGCAATGGCCGTGCGCTGCGCTATGGCGTGGGTGTGGGGCGTGAAGAGGGGCTCAATTTCCGCGGCACGGCCACGATTGCCCGCAAGGCCGAGTGGCCGGGCTGGACGCCGACGGCCAACATGATCAAGACGCAGCCCGAGCGCTACGGCCCGGTGGCGGCCGGACTGCCGGGGGGACCCGGCAACCCATTGGGGCCGCGGGCGCTCTATCTTTACCGGAACGGCAAGGACACGCATTTCCGCCTGCACGGCACGCTCGAGCCCTATACCATCGGCCAGCAGGTGAGCTCGGGCTGCATCCGGCTGATCAACCAGGACATTATCGACCTGCATAGCCGCGTGCCGGCGGGAACCAAGGTGGTGGTCGAGGGCTGAGGGCGTCGGGGGCGTTCGGTTCGGTGGTTTGGGGCGCCCCTCCCACCGGCTACGCCGGTCCCTCCTCCCCGCGATGCGGGGCGGGACCTGACTGAGAGGTCAGGTGTCATCCGCGCGGAGGGTGCGGGGTCCTAAATCAGCGGTAGCCGGCGGCCTGGAGTTCGAAGAGCTCGGCGTAGCGGCCGGCGGCGGCGACGAGTTCGTCGTGGGTGCCGGATTCTTCGACCTTGCCGTTGGCGAGGACGATGATGCGGTCGGCCATGCGCACGGTGGAAAAGCGGTGCGAGATCAGCACGGCGGTGGTGCCTTCGGCCAGGCTCTTGAAGCGATTGAACACTTCAGCTTCGGCGCGGGCGTCGAGGGCGGCAGTGGGCTCGTCCAGGATGATCACTTCGGCCTGGCGCATATAGGCGCGGGCGATGGCGATCTTTTGCCATTCGCCGCCGGACAGATCGTGGCCCTTGGCAAAGACCCGGCCCAGCATCTGGTCGTAGGCGTCGGGCAGCTTGCGGATCACCGGATCGGCGAGGCTCTGCTCGGCGCTGGCGATGATGCGGGCCCGATCGTCGGCCGCCTCGATCTGACCGACGGCGATATTGTCGGCGGCCGAGAAGCTGTAACGCAGGAAATCCTGGAAGATGACGCCGACATGGGCGCGCAGCTCGGCGGCAGCGAAGGATTTGAGGTCGACGCCGTCGACGAGGATGCGGCCCTCGTCCGGGTCGTAGAGCCGGGTCATCAGCTTGACGATGGTGGTCTTGCCTGCGCCGTTTTCGCCCACCAGCGCCAGGGTTTCGCCGGCAGGGGCAGCAAAGCTGAGATTGCGGACGGCCCAGATCTCCGAGCCCGGATAGCGGAAGCCGACATTTTCGAAGGTGATGCCTTGCCGGAGCGGCACGGGAAACGGCACCGGATCGGCCGGATCGAGAATGGTGGGCGTTATGTCGAAGAACGAGAACAGGTCGTCGAGATAGAGGCTCTGCCCGGCCATCTGGGTGAAGCCGAGCAGGATCTGCTGCAGATAGCCGTTGAGCTGGGCAAAGGACGTGGCGAGGAACACCAGATCGCCGATGGTGAAATCGCCATTGAGCGTGCGCCAGACGATATAGGCGTAGGCGCCGTAATAGGTGAGCGTCGAAATGGCACCGAGCGCGCCGCCCCAGATCGTGCGTTCGGTCTGGATCTTGCGGTTTTCGGCAAAGATCTCGTCGGCGAGGCGTCGGAAGCGGGTGAAGAGAAAATCGCCCAGGCTGAAGAGCTTGATCTCCTTGGCGCTGTCGGCGCCGGCGCCGATGGAGCGGATATATTCCATCTGCCGGCGCTCGGGCGAGCGCTCGCGGCTGAGCCAATAGGCGAGGCGGTTGAAGCGGAACTCGCCCCAGACGGCCGGGAGCAGGGCGACAACCAGCAGCACGATGAGGAAGGGCGCATAGACGAAAAGGCCGATGGCAAAGCTCACGGCGGTGAGCATGGTCTGGCCCTGCGAAAACACCTGCGAAAGTACAGTGGAGCGGCTGGCGGCCTGGCGGCGGGCGCGTTCCAGCCGGTCCTGGTATTCGGACTGCTCGAAATGCTGCAGGTCGAGGGCTGCGGCATGGCGCATCAGATCGAGGCTGGCGCGGTTGGAGTGCTTTTCGCCCAGCAGGGTATCGACGAGACCGATGGCCCGGTTGAGCACATCGCGCGAGAACACCAGCACGAACTCGCCACCGAGCAGCAGCAGGAGCGTTTCGAGCCGGCCACTGGAAAACCAGGCGGCAAAATCGGGACCGGGGCTGGGCAGGGCCGACTGGCGCACCACTTCGTCGATGATGAGCTTGGTAAACAGCAGAATCAGCGGCGGGATGACGCCGACAATGACGCGCAGGCCGATGCTGGCGAGGGTGAGGCCGGGGCTGGTGGCCCAGATCTGCACGAAGAGCCGGCCCAGATTGCGCACGGTTTTCAGCCGCTCGCCCCGATCGAAGGGCAGCGTGGTGGGGGGATCGAGCTTCCGGCCGCCGGCGCCGCGCATGCCAAGACCTTCGGGAACAGAGGGGTCGTCCCTAGCTAGTCCGGCCGCAGGGCGGACGCAACCTGCGCAAGCAGACAGGTCAGCCCAAGAAAGGTTCAAGTTGGGCTCAAGAAAGCGGTGGCTGGGGCGGACCGGCGGGGATATGGAGGCAGGATGAGCAGCAGCGACAGCATCGACATCTTCCTCGTGACCGCACCGGGCCTTGAGGCGGCGCTTTGCGCGGAAGCGAGCGAGAAGGGTTTTGCCGACCCCCGGGTGATCGAGGGCGGCGTGGTGCTCAGCGGCAGTTGGGCCGAGGTGTGGCGGGCCAATCTGGAATTGCGCGGGGTGACGCGGGTGCTGGCGCGGATCGCCGACTTTCGCGCCATGCACCTGGCGCAGCTCGACAAGCGGGCGCGCAAAGTGGCGTGGGGCACTTTTCTGCGGGCCGATGTGCCGGTGCGGGTGGAAGCGGCGTGCCGACGCTCGAAAATCTACCATGCCGGGGCCGCGGCACAGCGGGTGGCAAAGGCGATTGCCGAGGAGCTGGGCGCGCCGATTTCCGACGAGGCCGAGCTGCGGGTGATGGTGCGGATCGACGACGACCTGGTGACCATTAGCCTCGATACATCGGGCGAGTCGCTGCACAAGCGCGGGCACAAGGAAGCGGTCAACCGCGCGCCGATGCGCGAGACGATGGCCGCGCTGTTCTTGCGGCAATGCGGCTTTTCAGGCGACGAGCCGGTGCTCGACCCGATGTGCGGCTCGGGCACGTTCGTGATCGAGGCGGCGGAGATCGCGGCCGGACTGATGCCGGGGCGAAGCCGCAGCTTTGCGTTCGAAGGTCTCAAGGGTTTTGAGGCGGCGACCTGGGCGGCGATGAAGGCGGCGGGTGGCGCGAAGCCGACGGATGTGCGGTTTTTCGGCAGTGACCGGGATGCCGGGGCGATCGAGATGAGCCGGGCCAATGCGGTGCGCAGCGGGGTGGAGGGGATCACCTCGTTCAGCCAGGTCGATATCGCCGACCTGACGCCGCCCGACGGGCCGCCGGGACTGGTGATTGCCAACCCGCCCTATGGCCTGCGGATCGGCGACCGGCGCGACGTGCAGGGCCTATACGCGGCGCTGGGCAAGGCGCTGAAGAGCCGGTTCAAGGGCTGGCGGGTGGGGATCATCACCACCGAGGCGGGACTGGCCAAGCAGACCACGCTGCCATTCCTGCCGCCGGGCGCGCCGGTGCTGCATGGCGGCACGCGGGTGAACCTGTTTCGGACCGGGGTGCTGTAAGGTAGTAATTGCACATCATGTTGCGCATTTCTTGATTTTTGCCACGATTCGCCCATCTATGTCCGCGTGGGTGTGGGCGTGCCGATGCAACAGGAAACCAATACCGCCAAAATCATTGCGCGCCTCGAACGCGAAGGTTGGGAAGACGTGGGCGGCACCAAGCACAGCAAGTTCCGCAAGCCCGGGCATGCGCCAATCATGGTACCGCGACATCGGACAGTTACCCCGGGCGTTGCCCAGTCGATTGCCAAGGCGGCCGGTTGGTTGAAGTAGAAGGTTGGGAAGATGACACGATATCTGGCGATCATTGACGCTGCCGATGGACAGTTGGGGGCGTATTTTCCCGATGCACCGGGCTGCGTGGCGATGGGAGCGACCGAAGACGAGGTGATCGACAACGCCGCCGATGCCCTGGCCGAGTGGGCGGGAGACGTGCTGGCGGGTGGCGGAGAGCTGCCCCGACCGCGATCCTATGCGGACCTGCTCAAGGTGGGCGCTTACGGGCTGGGCCAGGGCGGGATGGTTGCGCATGTGCCCTTGCTGCTTGAGACGGGCAAACTGGCGCGGGCGAACATTTCCATTGATGCCGGACTGCTGGCAGATATCGATCAGGCGGCGGCGCGGCGCGGGGTGACGCGATCGGCGTTTCTGGCGGCAGCCGCGCGGGACAAGATCAAGGCGGGGGCCTAAGCCCAACTCCCCTAGCGGGCTGGCGCGCCACACTCTCCTCGAAGGGGGGTACTGGACTAAGCTGCTCCGCCCCCAAACAAAAAACCCCCGCCGGAGCGGGGGTTTTTGAGACTTGAGTGCCGGCCGATCAGAGCGTGCGGATGACGCTTTCGACGCGGAAGCATTCGATGACGTCGCCGGGGCGGATGTCTTCGTAGTTTTCGAAGGCCATACCGCATTCCTGGCCGACGGCCACTTCCTTGACTTCGTCCTTGAAGCGCTTGAGCGTCTTGAGCTTGCCTTCGTGGATGACCACGTCGTCGCGCAGCAGGCGGACGCCGGCACCACGTTCGACGATGCCTTCGGTGACCTGACAGCCGGCGACCTTGCCGACCTTGGTGATCTGGAAGACTTCGAGGATCTTGGCGTAGCCGATGAAGGTTTCGCGCCGCTCGGGCTTGAGCAGACCCGACATGGCCTGCTTCACGTCATCCACGAGGTCGTAGATGATGTTGTAGTAGCGGATTTCGATGCCGTCGCGACGGGCCAGATCATTGGCCTGGGTGTTGGCGCGGACGTTAAAGCCGATGATGATGGCGTTGGACGCCTGGGCCAGCGTGACATCGGACTCGGTGATGCCGCCGACGCCGCTCATCAGGATCTGGGCCGAGACTTCCTCGGTCGAGAGCTTGTTGAGCGAGGCGTTGATGGCTTCCACCGACCCCTGCACGTCGCCCTTGATGATCAGCGGGAACTTGGCAATGCCGGACGCCTTGAGCTGGTTCATCATCTGCTCGAGGCTGGTGGCGCCGCCACCTTCGACCTTTTCGCGGATGGAGCGCTGGCGGTATTCGGTGACTTCACGGGCACGCGCTTCGGTCTCGACCACCGAGAAGCGGTCGCCCGCGCTCGGCACGCCGGTGAACCCGAGCACTTCCACCGGAGTGGAGGGGCCGGCTTCCTTGACCTGCACGCCCTTGTCGTCGATGAGCGCACGGACGCGGGCGAACTCGGTGCCGGCCACGACGATGTCGCCGACGCGGAGCGTGCCGCGCTGCACCAGCACCGTCGCCACCGCACCGCGGCCGCGATCGAGCTTGGCTTCGATGACCAGACCCTCGGCGCGCCCGTCGCGGGCGACCTTGAGTTCGAGCACTTCGGACTGCAGCAGGATGGTTTCGAGCAGCTTGTCGAGGCCGGCATGGGTCTTGGCCGAGACTTCGACGTCGAGCACTTCGCCGCCCATCGATTCGACGAACACTTCGTGCTGGAGCAGCTCGGTGCGAACGCGCAGCGGATCGGCCTCGTGCTTGTCCATCTTGTTGATGGCCACGATGATCGGCACGCCGGCCGCCTTGGCATGCTTGATGGACTCGATGGTCTGCGGCATCACGCCGTCATCGGCCGCCACCACCAGCACCGCGATATCGGTTGCCTGGGCACCGCGGGCGCGCATGGCGGTGAACGCCTCGTGGCCCGGGGTATCGAGGAAGGTGATGCGGGCGCCGTTCTTTTCGACCTGATAGGCACCGATATGCTGAGTGATGCCGCCGGCTTCGCCCGAAACCACATTGGCTTCGCGAATGGCATCGAGCAGCGAGGTCTTGCCGTGGTCGACGTGGCCCATGATGGTCACGACCGGGGCGCGGCTGGTCAGATCCTCGGCCTTGTCGTCGGACGGGATGTCGTAGAGGCCCTCTTCCACGTCGGCATCGCTGACGCGCTTGACGGTGTGGCCGAGTTCGGTGGCGATCAGTTCAGCGGTGTCGGCGTCGAGGATGTCGTTGATCTTGACCATCTGGCCCTGGGCCATGAGGATCTTGATGACGTCGACGGCACGCTCGGCCATGCGGTTGGCCAGTTCCTGGACCGTGATGGCCTCGGGAATGGTGACTTCGCGGCTGAGCTTGGGAGCCTGCTGCTGGTTGCGGCCCATCTTCTTGTCGCGACGACGACGCATGGCGGCCAGCGACGGCCCCTTGTCGCGATCGGATTCCGAGCCGGCATTGGTGACGGTCAGGCGGCCACGGGCGAAGGCATCGGCCTCGCCGGCCTTGCGCGCCGGACGTTCCGGCGTGGCACGGGCAGCGCCACCGCGGCGAGCATTTTCGAGCTCGGCAGCGTTGACCATCGGACGGTTGCCGGCGGGCGGAATGGTGCGCGTCTTGCGGCCATCGGCCTCGGACGGCGGCGCCGGCGGGACGTTGGGAATGGCAACGGGGCCACCGCGCCGATTGTCCATCGGCGGGCGGCGGGTATCGGTGCTGCTGCCGGGACGGCGGTCGGGCGGGCGACGATCATCGCCCGGACGCGGCCGGGGGGCAGGGGCAGAGGACGATGCCGGACGGGCATCCTGCTGTGGCGCAGGCGCTGCAGCAACCACCGGTTCGGCCGACGGCGGCGGCGGATTGGCAGCGCGTTCGGCAGCAGCGGCCTCGGCCGCCTTGCGTTCTTCCTCGCGGCTGGCTTCGTCGCGGATGGCCTGACGGCGCGCATCCTCTTCGGCGCGACGGATCTCGTCGGCCCGACGCTGCGCAGCCTCGTCGGCCTGACGGGCCGCGGCTTCGCGGAGGGCGCGCTGGCGCGCCTCGGCCTCGGTGCTCGACAGGCCGCCGCCGACGCGGGGCGCATTCGAGCCGGAGTTCGAGCGCATCGGCGGGCGCTGCTGGTTGGACTGCTGCGGCGGCCGGGACGCGCCGCTGCCCGATGGCGAGCTGCCACCCGGGGCAGGGCCGCGCTGCGGCACCACCACTCGGGTGCGCTTTTCGACAACGACGGTGTAGCGCGACGAGCGTGCCATGCCGGGGCGCCCCCCGAGATTGGGAGCGCCCTTCAAAGTCAGGGTCTTCTTGCCGCCAGCGCCATCTTCGCGCTTGTCGTCGTTGTCAGCCATACGTCTCTATCTCTCTTCTGACGTCAGATAACGGGCCAGTCTCTGACCCGTTGCCAACGCCGATTGGGCTGCCGCCCCTTTGGTGAGCGCAGCATGTATCACATTTTCCAGCCCGAGTGCCAAACCCAATTGGGTCGAATCGAGCAATTCCAGATGGGGCACAGAAACCCCGGTAATCCCGGCTTCTTCGGCGGCTTTTTCATAGCCTTTGAGCGAGCCGGCCATCTTCTTGCGGCCGTCTTCGGCCGCGTCGGTTGCCGTCAACAGAGCGAGGATCTCACCCGCCTCGATGGCGGCCTTGACCTTGGTGCCGCCGGTCACGATCTGCCCGGCCTTGCGCGTCATGGAGAGCGCATTGCGAAAGCGCGCCTCGAGATGGCGCTGCGTCAATCCGGCGAGATCGTCGGGCACGGTGACGTTGGTCTTGAGGCTCTTGGCGAAAGCCTTCTTCTTGACCGCCTCGGCGACCTGCTTGTGGCCCAGCGTGATCCAGACGCCCCGACCTTCGGCACGGGCCTCGACATCGGGCATGAGCACGTCGTCGGGCGACACGACGAAGCGGACGAGGTCCGCAATGGACTTCGTCTCGCGCGTCAACGCGCATTCACGCGTCTGGTCTGGACTCCGGGGCACCGGGCGGGGTCATGCCCGCATTACGCGGGCGCCCCCGCATGGCTGTCGTCCTGGCCGGACGCATCGTCGAGAGGTGCATCCTGCGCCGCCAGATCGGCCTCGGTGATCCAGCCGGCCTTGAGGCGGGCCTGGAGGATCATTTCCTCGGCTTCTTCGCGCGACACCGGGAACTCCTTGAAGGTGCCATCGAAGCGCTTTACGTCGCCATCCTTGCGCTCGGTCCAGCCGACGAGGTCGTCGCTGGCACAGCCGGCGAAGTCGTCGACGGTCTTGATGCCTTCCTTGCCCAGCGCGACCAGCATGGCTGCCGTCAGACCCGGAATTTCGTAGAGCTCGTCAGCAACGCCCAGGGCAGTGCGCTCTTCGTCCTGGGCACGCTCGATGGCGGCCAGGTATTCGGTGGCGCGGTTCTGGATTTCGCCGGCGGTCTCTTCGTCAAAGCCCTGGATGGAGGCGATTTCGGAGAGTTCGATATAGGCCAGTTCCTCGACCGAGGAGAAACCTTCCGAGGCCAGCAGCTGGGCCAGCGTCTCGTCGACGTCGAGGGCCTGCATGAAGAGCGCGGAGCGTTCGGTGAATTCCTTCTGGCGACGCTCGGATTCCTCGGCCTCGGTCAGGATGTCGATATCCCAGCCAATCAGCTGGCTGGCGAGACGGACGTTCTGGCCGCGGCGGCCGATGGCGAGCGAGAGCTGCTCGTCGGGGACCACCACTTCGATGCGTTCGGCCTGCTCGTCGAGCACGACCTTGGCGACATCGGCCGGCTGCAGCGCCGAGACCACGAGGTCGGCGATGGAGTCGGTCCAGGGAATGATGTCGATCTTTTCGCCCTGCAGTTCGCCGACAACGGCCTGCACGCGGCTGCCGCGCATACCGACGCAGGCGCCGACCGGATCGACCGACGAGTCGTTCGAGGTGACGGCGATCTTGGCGCGGCTGCCCGGATCGCGGGCGATCGAGCGGATGGTGATGATGCCGTCGTAGATTTCCGGCACTTCCTGCATGAAGAGCTTGGCCATGAACTGCGGATGGGTGCGGCTCAGGAAGATCTGCGGGCCGCGCTGTTCGCGGCGGACGTCGTAGATGTAGGCGCGGACGCGGTCGCCATAGCGGTACATTTCGCGCGGGATCAGCTCGTCGCGGCGGATGATGGCTTCGCCGCGGCCGAGGTCGACGATGACATTGCCGTATTCGACGCGCTTTACGCTGCCGTTGACGATCTCGCCGATGCGATTGATGTACTCGTCATACATGCGGTCGCGTTCGGCATCGCGCACCTTCTGCACGATGACCTGCTTGGCCGACTGGGCAGCGATGCGGCCGAACTCGATGGGCGGCAGCGGCTCGGTGACGAAATCGCCCAGCTTGGCGGCGTCGTTGCGGGCCTTGGCATCCTTGAGGCCGATCTGGCGACCATATTCCTCGACGGTCTCGACGATCTCGAGCAGACGCCACAGGCGCAGTTCGCCGGTCTTGGGATTGATCTCGGCGCGGACATTGGTCTCGGCGCCGTAGCGGGTCTTGGCCGCCTTCTCGATCGCGTCCTGCATGGACTCGATGACGATCATGCGATCGATCGACTTTTCACGGGCAACGGCATCGGCAATCTGGAGCAGTTCCAGGCGGTTCGCACTGACGGCCATCTATTGGGTCTCCTCTGGAGAGTCGGTCTCGGTCGGGTCTTGTTCGAAATCATCGGCGATTTCGACGGTTTCGATCTCGTCGTCCTCGTCGATGGGATGGGCTTGCTGTTCGGCGCGCGCATGGTCCATGAGCGCATCGGTCATGACCAGCTTGGCCTCGGCGAGGAGGCTGAGCGGCAGGCGATGGTTCGGATCATCGCCCTTGGGCACATCGGGCAGCTTGAGCGTGACGGCCTCGGCATCGACGGCGACGATGAAGCCGCGGAAGCGCTTGCGGCCATCGAGCAGGTCGGTGAGCTCGAGCTTGACCTCATGGCCGACATAGGTGGCGAAATCGCGGGCCCGCACCAGCGGCCGGTCGATGCCGGGGGAGGACACTTCGAGGTGGTATTCGCGGTCGATCGGGTCTTCGACGTCGAGCACCGGAGAGATGTCCTTGGAGAGACGCTCGCAGTCCTTGATGGTGAAGCGACCGTTCTCGTCTTCGGCCATGATCTGCAGGGTACAGCCGTTTTCCTGCGTGACCTTCACGCGGACAAGGCTGTAGCCCAGATCGATGGCGACCGGTTCGATGATGCGGGCAATGCGCGCTTCGAGGCCGGTTTCCTTGATGTATCGCCGTTCGGCGAGGTCGAAAGCCATGGGTCCTGCAGGGAATAAAAAAGAGCGGGGCCGGAAGGCACCCACTCTGCAAAAAGCCAGAGATGTTGCGAGGCTTATAGCGCCGTTGGCGCGCGGGCGCAAGGGACCGGCGCGGCCGGCGCGGCTCAGGCGAGAAAGGCGAGCAGCGCCGCTGTGTAGTCGGCCGAAAGGCGGGCCGCCGTATGGTCGCCGGGGACCAGCACCAGCCGGGCGCCGGAGATTGCGCCGGCCAGGCGCTCGGGCCGGACGGCGAGCGGATCGGCGTCGCCGGCGACCACCAGAACGTCGGCCTTGATGGCGGAAAAGTCGATGACCCGATCGGCGACGGCGTCGCACTGGGCCGCCAGAGCGGCGAGGTCATTGCCGCGTGCCAGGGCACCGGCGCGGAAGGCCTGGGCGATGGGCGAAAAGCCGGTGGCATCGGCCGCACGCAGGCAGGCGGCCAGTTCGTCGGTGGCCAGGACCCGCCGGTCGACGCCGCCCGTCAGCACCACGGCCTCGCCGACGCCGCTGATGACGACGCGGCGCAGCCGCGCCTCGCGGGTTGCCAGAACAGTGGCGATGACGCCGCCCATGGAGTAACCGACGAGATCGAATGACCCCAGATCGAGGTGATCGGCGAGTTCTGCGAGGTCACGGGCCATGCGGTCTTCGCCGTAATAGCGCGACAGATGGGGTTTTTCGGAGTGGCCGTGACCGCGCGCATCCACGCCGATGACGCGCCGCCCGAGCCCCGCCAGACGCTGCGCGATGCCGCACTCGATCCACTCGCTGTGGGTTGATGCCGAAAAGCCGTGCTGGAGGAGGATGGGCGGCAGGCCGTCGCCCGTGCCCAGCTCGGACCAGGCAAGGCGGAGGCCGTCGGAGGTGGTGAAGGACGATGGCATCGGGGCCTGCTTGATCTGGCGGCTGGAAACTGGTCCCTACTTAACGGGTTCCGGCAGTGGCCGGAACGTCAGAAATGCGAGAGCCGCCGTCGTGACCCACCTGCCGATCGTCCTCATCCCCGGCCTGAACTGTACCGCAGCGGTGTTCACGCCCATGCTGCCCACGCTTTGGACCGGCGCACCGGTGATGGTGGCCCAACACCTGGTCGGCGACGACATTGCCGGGATGGCGCGGGCGATCCTGCGCGATGCCCCGCCGCGCTTCGCCCTGCTGGGCTTTTCGCTCGGGGGATATATCGCCTTCGAGATCATGCGGCAGGCGCCCGAGCGGGTGGGGCGGCTTTGCCTGCTCGACACCAGCGCCCGGCCCGATTCGCCCGAGGCGACAGGAAAGCGGCGCGAGCGGATGGCCCTGGCACAAGCGGGACGCTTTGTCGAGACGGCCGACGCCGCCTATGCGCTCTCGGTGCATCCCGCGCATGCCGAGCGGGAAGACCTGCGGGCGGCCTGCGCGGCAATGGCGCTGGCCAACGGACCGGAAGCCTTTGTGCGGCAGCAGGAGGCGATCATCGGACGGGTCGATTCGCGGCCGCTGCTGGGCGGGATCGAGGTGCCAACGACGGTGATCGTGGGCGACATGGACGCGATCACGCCGCCCGAGGTGGCGCAGGAAATGGCCGAGGGCATTGCGGGGGCGCGGCTGGTGGTGATCGAGATGGCCGGGCACATGGCTGTCATCGAACAGCCCAAGGCGGTTGAAGCGGCCATGCTGGCGTGGGCGCGCGGCTGATTTGCCGGCATCAACGGCCGTTCAAGTCCGCCAAACGCGCCCAAAACCCACCTTGCCAACTTTTAATGCAGATCACGCCAGCGTGTAACGGGCCGTTCTGGCGACGTGTCGCCGAGCTCGCCAGGCTGACCTTTTGCCGCCGCGCCACCGGAATCCGCAGTCCAAAACCGTCACAAAACTGCCATTTGGCCGATGGTTTCGTTTAGGGAACCGGGTTCCCCAGACACTACCAAGTATTGCTGACGTTGTTCGCTTTCTATTTGGATACAGTGCTGGAGGGTGACTGTGTTTTCAAGAGCCTAGGTGATTTTTTCTGGCCTTGGCAACGATACCATCAAGGATCATCTCTGGGGTGTTCAAACGAAAGGAACACATCATGACGAACCTTCTCAAGACTGCTTTTGTTGCCCTCGCTCTGTCGGCCGGTGCCGCTGCGCCCGTACTGGCTTCGGACTCCTTCGACAGCTTCGACGCCGGCTATCAGCTGCAGCGTCTGCACGACGTCGGCGTGAACGCGGTCGATGTCGCCGAGGATACCTCGAGCACGATGCGCGCCACGATCAAGCTCGACGACGGCTCGACGGCTTATGCCTACTACAACGTCGACAGCCTGCAGCAGATCAACAAGACGGGCGCTGCCGCCACCCAGGTGCTGAGCAAGCTCGACGTGTCGCGCAATGCCCCGGCAACTTCGCTCGACTCGCTGACCCGCGATACCTGGGACATCGGTGAGTAATGAAGCCTCTCGAGATGCCGGGCCGAAGCGCCCGGCACCTCCCGGATTTCCGGATCTAGACGAGACTGAAGCTGTCCGAAGCGGTGAAACCGCTTCGGACGCGCACCCTGGGAAAGTCAGCTGCCGCTGCGGCGGAGCACGACCTCGATCGACTGGCTGACCATGGCGGCGGACTGATCGAACCGCTCGCGGGACGCCAGAACATGGCCCCAGTGACGATGCGAGAAATCTTCCCAGGCCTCAAAGACGCGCAAGACTTCGTTGCCCAGTTCGGTCAGCGCGTAATCGACGCGGGGCGGGATGGTGGCAAAGGAGGTTCGCGACACGAAGCCGTCACGTTCGAGCGTGCGCAGGGTAACCGTCAGGATCTTCTGGGACACGCCTGGAATATTGCGGCGCAGTTCGGAAAACCTCAGGGTCTGGCCGCGCAGCTGCAGGATGACCGACATGGTCCATTTCCCGCGCTTGATGGTGAGGACTTCGTCGAGGGGATCGACCGGTTCAGTGTGACGCTTGAGTGTCGGCAAGTCATATTCTCCGTGCGTGGCGACCGGTCACCCGGCGCCTTCACATCGGGCGCATATGGGAGCGACGGCCGGACGTGTCCAGTGCGGCGGGCGACAAAGCCGCCGCCGGCACTGTGCCAGAACCAGGTTTCCCGGCGCCTTACCGGCGGATGAAATTGAGGTAATGACTAACAAGTCGCCCTTCGAGCCGGGCTTTCTGCTCGTAACGGGTGGGCTCCCAGCCCGGAAACGGGGTGAGCCAGTCGCCCGGCTGGCGCGAGGCGAAGGTGAATTCGGGCGCGCGGAGGACGTGGGCCAACGTCCAGTTGGCATAGTCCTCGATATCGGACGCAAAGTGGAATACGGCGCCCGGCTCGAGCACCCGCGCCAGCTCGCCCAGCGTCACAGGTGAGACGAAGCGCCGCTTATTATGGCGCGTCTTGGGCCAGGGATCGGGATAGAGCAGGAAAGCTTCGTGGATCGCGGCGGGCGGCAGCTTGACCAGCAGCTTGAGCGCATCGTCGGTGAACAGCCGGACATTATCGAGCTGCTGCTCGTCGATGTGCTGGAGCAGCTTGGCGATACCGCCGGAAAACACTTCGCAGCCGATAAAGCCGGTCTCCGGGTTCTGCCGGGCCTGACGCGCCAGATGCTCGCCGCCGCCATAACCGATTTCAAGGGCGATGCGCTGCATCGGCCGCGGAAACAGCGCGGCCGGATCGAGACTATCCTCCCCCAGCGTGATGGCGAGTTCGGGTAGCTTTTCGGCGAACAGCTGATCCTGCCCCCGATGCAGACGCTTGCCGGAGCGGCGCCCGAAGAAGGCGCGCTGCTCGCCGGCGAAGTTGAGGGGGTGGGAGGGCTTCAACAGGAACACATCACTTGTGGCGCCACGACCTCGTCCTTCGACAAGCTCAGGATGAGGTCTACTGGACCGACCCGCTAAACGCCAGCCGAACGCCGGGGCGGAAGGCCCCCTCCCCAGCGGGGAGGGTACCGATGGAGCGAACCTTATGCCGCCTTGACGGCGGCCTTGAGGGTGGCGACCAGATCGGTTTTTTCCCAGCTGAACGAGCCGTCGCGGCCCGGCTTGCGGCCGAAATGGCCATAGGCGGAGGTGCGGGCATAGATGGGCTTGTTGAGCTGGAGATGCTCGCGGATGCCGCGCGGCGACAGATCGAAAACCTCGCCGAGGATCTTTTCGAGCTTGCCTTCGTCGACTTTGCCGGTGCCGTGCAGGTCGACATAGATCGAGAGCGGCTTGGCGACGCCGATGGCATAGCTCAGCTGGATGGTGGCGCGATCGGCGAGGCCGGCGGCCACGACGTTCTTGGCCAGATAGCGTGCCGCATAGGCGGCGGAGCGATCGACCTTGGTGGGATCCTTGCCCGAGAAGGCGCCGCCGCCATGCGGGGCCGCACCACCATAGGTGTCCACAATGATCTTGCGGCCGGTAAGGCCAGCATCGCCATCGGGGCCGCCGACGACGAACTTGCCGGTCGGGTTGACGTGCCAGACAGTGTCCTTGGTCACCCAGCCCTCGGGCAGGGAGCGGAGCACGAAGGGCGAGATGATGCGCTTGACGTCGGCCGAGGTCAGCTTGTCGTCCAGATGCTGGGTGGAGACCACGATCTGGGTGACGCCGACGGGATGGCCATCCTCGTAGCGGATGGTGACCTGGCTCTTGGCGTCGGGGCCGAGCTTGCCGGCCTCGCCTTCGCCGGCCTTGCGGGCCTCGGTCAGGGTCTCGAGGATCTTGTGGGCGTAGTAGATGGGCGCGGGGAGCAGTTCGGGCGTTTCGCGGCTGGCATAGCCGAACATGATGCCCTGATCGCCGGCGCCGACATCCTTGTTGCCCTTTTCGTCAACGCCCACGGCAATGTCGGCGGACTGGCCATGCAGCAGCACGTCGATCTTGGCGGTCTTCCAGTGGAAGCCCGACTGTTCGTAGCCAATGGCCTTGATGGCCTTGCGGGCGGTAGACTTGAACTTGGAGGGGTTGACCACCGGCGCACCGGCAGCATCGCGCAGCACCTTGCCGTCCTTGCCCTTCTTGAGCAGGGTTTCGGGGACGCGCACTTCACCGGCGATGACCACTCGGTTGGTGGTGGCGAGGGTTTCGCAGGCGATGCGCACATTGGCCGGATCCATGCCCGCCTTCTTGGCCTCGCGGAACACCAGATCGACGATCTCGTCGGAGATGCGGTCGCAGACCTTGTCCGGGTGACCTTCTGAAACGGACTCGGAGGTGAACAGGTAGGAAGAGCGTGCCAAAGCGAAACCTCGCAAAAATGCCCCAAAAACGCGAAAACGCGTTGGTTGAGCGCGGTTCTGCCATTCCATGACAGTTCGGTCAAGGCGTATATAAAGAAAGCTTTATATCCGCATATCTCCAGTTAACGAAAACTATTCCCGCCGCCGTTCGCGCCGATGCGCCCAGACCCCGAGCAGCAGCGCGAGCAGCGTGGCCCCCCAGAAAGGTGCATCGCCCAGCAGTGTGTAGATGGTGGCGCCATCCAGGCGATGATGCGGCACAACGTCGACGGCGGCGACCTGCCGCTCCTCGAGCCGGGCGGTGATGCGGCCGAGCGGATCGGTGACGATGGTGGTGCCGGTATTGCTGGCGCGCAGCATGGGCAGGCCGGTCTCGACGCTGCGCAGCCGGGCCATGTGGGCATGCTGGGCCGGGCCGATGGACCCGTCGAACCAGGCGTCGTTGGTGATGTTGAGGATGAACTCGGCCTTGGCCACATCGCCAATATCGCCGGGAAACACCGCTTCGTAGCAGACCAGCGCCAGAAAGGGCGGCGTGCCCGGCACCTGCAGCAGGCGGCGGCCGTCGCCGGCGGCCCAGCCATTGGTGCCGGGGACGAACTGGCGGATGCCGAACAGCTTCCAGAAGTCGGCAAAGGGCAGATATTCGCCGAACGGTACGAGGTGGGACTTGTCGTAGCTGCCGACGATCTCGCCGGAATTGGCGATGGCGAGGATGGAATTGTAGCCCGGATTGTCGACATTCTGGGCCAGTTCGTCGGCCAGCGGCGCGCGCGGGGCCCCGGTAAGCAGCAGGGTGCCGGGCGGCAGCATGCGGGCGATGCGGGCGAGCGCGTCAGGATAGTCCTGAAGGAAGAACGGGAAGACCGATTCGGGCCAGACCAGGTGCGTAATGTCCTCGAGGCCGGTGCCACTCTCGGAGAGGGATATCAGCCGGTCCATGACATTGGCCGGATCGGCAGCGTCCCAATCGGCATGGGCGGTGATCATGGGCTGGGCGAGACGTACCCGCATGTCGGTGCGCTGTGTGACCTCGGTAGTGTCCAGCCGCCAGCTGCCATAGCCGATCTGGAGGGCGATGACGCCGATCGAGAGGAAGAACGGCACGAGGCGCCTCACCAAGCCACGTTCGTCAGCCGGCCAGATCAGGGCGATGGTCATGGAGGCGAGCGCCGCCACGAAGGTGAGGCCATAGACACCAAGCAGCGCCGCAGCCTGCGCCATCTCGTCATTGGCGGTGAGGGAATAGCCGAGCAGATCGAACGGGAAGCCGGAAAAGAGATGCCCGCGCGCATATTCGGCAAGCGAGAGGGCACCCGCCAGCAAGACGACGCGCAGCGCTCCGCCGGACCAGACAAGATGCGCAAGGGCCGTCGCGACAGCCCAGAACAGGGCGAGGATGCCGGCCAGGCCGAGGATGGCAAAGGGCATCAGCAGCGGGAAGATGCCTCCCTCCTGCAGGAAGGCGGCCCCCAGCCAGTGCAAGGCGGCGGTGAAATAGCCCAGCCCGAAGGCGAGGCCGATGCGGAAGGCGGGGCTGAAGAACCGCTTCCAGCCCTTCATCCGTTCGGCGCCATCGAGACACCAGACCAGGACCGGCATGGCCACGAACAGGCCCGGCACGAAAAACAGCGGCGCTGCGCTACTGGCGGCGACGATGCCCGCCACAAACAGCAGCAGCATGCGCCGCCAGCCATAGCTGAGCATGGCGCTTTCAGCGAGCCAGGTCATGGGCAGGCCGGCACAGAATCACATGTCATGCCGGCACCGTCGCGGCGGGAAGCGGCGCGGTCAAGGGCAGTGGAGGGAAGACCCTCCTCCGGCGCTGCGCGCCCACTTCTCCAAGATCGGGACAAGCGACAGAGGCCAGCTATTCCGCCGCGTCGATGGACCCCAGGTCGTCGGGCTTTTTCAGCGGCGGCTTGCGCGGGGCGCGCTGCTTGGTGCGCTTGATCTTGATGCGCTTGATCTGGCGCGGATCGGCCTGCAGGACTTCGAACTCGAAACCTTTGATGCCGCCGATGACTTCGCCCTTCTGCGGCACGCGGCCGGCAAGATCGAAAACCAGGCCGCCCAGCGTATCGACGTCCTCGGCATGGCTGCCCGGATCAAAATCGTCGCCGATGACGGCGCGGACTTCGCTGAGTTCGGCGCGGGCCGAGGCGATGAAGTTGGCCGAATTGACGCGGCGAACCAGCGCCACGTCCTCGTCGTGCTCGTCCTCGATCTCGCCGACCACCGCTTCGAGCAGATCCTCGATGGTGACGACGCCGTCGGTGCCGCCGAACTCGTCGATGACAATGGCCATGTGCACGCGCTTGAGCTGCATCTGCTGCAGCAGGTCGCCGACCGGCATGAGCGGCGGCACGAAAAGCACGGTGCGGACAATCTCGAGCTTGGCGAGCTTTTGCTTGAGCGGGGTCGAAACCAGCCGGACCGGCACGTCCTTTTCAGGGTCGGTGACCGGCTCGGTGATGCGCCGCATGGCATCCTTGACGTGGATGAAGCCGGTAATGTTGTCGAGCGTATCGACATAGACCGGCATGCGCGAATGGCCGACCTGGCGGAAGCGGGCCACGAGCGTGCCCAGGGTTTCTTCGGCATCGACCGCTTCGATATCGGCGCGCGGCACCATAACATCCTCGACGCGTTTCTCGCCCAGTTCGAGAACGTTCTTAAGGATGGTCCGCTCGGAGGCGGTAAAATCGGCGGTCTCGCCGTTCTTTTCGGCCTCGAGGGCCACTTCGAGGTCGTCGCGCAGCGAGGCTGTGCGCAGGGCCAGCAACCCCTTCAGCCGTGTCCACAGAGACGGCCCCCGCGCCGAAGCGGGGGCGGGACTAGATGGAGGCTCGCTGGCGGGTTTGGTGTCGGGCGCCTGGTGATCGGCGCGGGGGGCGGTCTCTTGATCGCTCATCATTGCTGCCGCGATTGGCGCGGCGGTCCTTCAGTTATAGGGGTCGTCTATGCCCAGGCTAGCAAGGATCTGGGTCTCCAGACCTTCCATGACAAGGGCTTCCGTCTCATCGATGTGATCATAGCCCAGAATGTGCAGAAAGCCATGCACAACCAGATGGGTGAAGTGATCGGTAAAGCTCTTGCCCAGATCGAGCGCCTCGCGTTCCAGGGTTTCGCGCGCCAGGGTGATGTCGCCCAGGATGCCGATGACGGGCGAAAACGGCTCGATCTGCGGGAAGCTCAGCACATTGGTGGGCTTGTCGATCTGACGCCATTGCCGGTTGAGCTCGCGCTGTTCGGCATCGTCCATGAGCACGATGGAGAGCTCGGCGACGCCGGCAATCTTGGCCTTGGATTGCTTGAGGGCCTCAAAGACCGCCGTCGTGGCGATCGCTTCGAGCCCGTCGGGCCAGCCGTCCGATTCGACGGCAAAGGCGATTTCGAGAGGGGAGCGGGGCAGAGTCAGCGAGCCTTGTCTTCCTTGGCGGTCGTCCCCTCATAAGCCCGAACGATGCGGCCGACCAGAGCGTGACGCACCACATCCTTGTCGGAGAAGCGCGAAATATGCACGCCCTCGATGCCATCGAGCAGGTGCAGCGCCTCGACCAGGCCGGATTTCTGCCCGGTGGGCAAATCGATCTGGGTCGGATCGCCGGTGACGATCATCTTGGAGCCTTCGCCCAGGCGGGTGAGGAACATCTTCATCTGCATGGACGTGGTGTTCTGCGCTTCGTCGAGGATGACCACGGCATTGGCCAGGGTGCGGCCGCGCATGAAGGCGAGCGGGGCGACTTCGATCATGCCCGAGGTGATGCAGCGCTCGACATGCTCGGGACGCATCATGTCGTAGAGCGCGTCGTAGAGCGGACGGAGATAGGGGTCGACCTTGTCCTTCATGTCGCCAGGCAAAAAGCCCAGGCGCTCGCCGGCCTCGACGGCCGGGCGGGAGAGGATGATGCGGTTGATGTCACCGCGTTCGAGCAGGCTGGCCGCATGGGCGACCGCCAGATAGGTCTTGCCGGTACCGGCCGGGCCGCAGCCGAACACCAGTTCGGCCCGATCCATGGCGCGCATATAGGCGTCCTGCGCCGGCGTGCGGGCGACGATGGTGGCCTTGCGGGTGGCGATCTGAGCCATGCGCACCTTGCCCTTGCGCTCCATGGTGGGGAGCGTCAGCTGGCTGTCCTCGGTCTGCACCATGCGGATCATGGTATCGACATTGGCGATCTCGATGGACTGGCCTTCTTCGAGAAGCCCATAGAGCGACTCGAGAACGCGGCGCGCCTGATCGACGGAGGTTGCGGCGCCCTTGAGCAGCACATGATTGCCGCGCGGCGTGGCGCGGACGGAGAGGCGCTGTTCGATCAGGGCGAGGTTCTGGTCGAAATCGCCGTAGAGCTGGGCAGCCAGGCGATTGTCTTCGAAGGCGAGTTCAAGCTGGGAAGAAAGGGCGTTGTCGGCGTTGGGAGACAAATGCCTGCTCAAATCCTGGGGGCTCCTTTGAGGGCCCACCAACCTTGCCCATTGGGGCTCAGGCCTGGGCCATCGCTACTTGAGACTCAAGTACGCTAACAGATTTCGGTTCCGCGACTGTGACAATCTTGCCAGAGATGGAATTATTTCCCGCCGCAAGGATTTCGACCGGCTGGATGGTGCCGATGAGCCGTTCTGGACCCTCCATATGGACGGCCTGCAGATAGGGCGAGCGGCCCCCGACCTGGCCGGGCATGCGGCCGAGCTTTTCGATCAGCACGGGCAGGACGCGACCGACCACCGAGCGGCCGAAGGCGCGCATCTGATCGGTCATCTGGTCGTTGAGGCGCTGCAGGCGCTCGGTTTTTTTCGCCTCGGGCACCTGATCGTCCATGTCGGCGCCGGGGGTGCCAGGGCGGGTCGAATATTTGAACGTATAGGCCGAGGCGTAGCCGACCTCGCGGGCGATCGACAGGGTCTGTTCAAAATCGGCGTCGGTCTCGCCGGGGAAGCCGACGATGAAGTCGCCCGACAGCGCCATATCGGGACGGACGGCGAGGATGCGTTCGATGACCCGGAGATAATCGGCCCGGGTGTGGCGGCGATTCATCGCCTTGAGGATGGTATCGGACCCCGACTGCACCGGCAGGTGCAGGTAAGGCATGAGCGCGGGGACGTCGCGATGGGCCTGCAACAGATCGTCGGTCATATCGAGTGGGTGGGACGTGGTGTAGCGGAGGCGTGCCAGCCCCTCGATGTCGGCCAGACGGCGGCAGAGTTCACCCAGGCCGACGGTCCGGCCGGACGCGTCGAGGCCGTGATAGGCATTGACGTTCTGGCCAAGCAGGGTCAGCTCGCGCACCCCGGCAGCGGCGAGGTTGCGCGCTTCGGCCAGCACCTGTTCGAGCGGGCGCGAGACTTCGGCGCCACGGGTGTAGGGCACAACGCAGAAGGAGCAGAACTTGTCGCACCCTTCCTGCACGGTCAGGAATGCGGTGAGGCCGCGGGCGCGCGTGACTTCGCGGCTGGCGGCCGGGAGATGGGCAAACTTGTCTTCCTCTGGGAAGTCGGTCTCCACGACCGTGGCGCCGTTATGGGCGCGTTTGATCAGGTCGGGCAGGCGGTGGTAGCTCTGCGGCCCGAACACCAGGTCGACACTGCCCTTGGCGCGGCGGACGATCTCGTCGCCTTCGGCCTGGGCGACACAGCCGGCGACGCCGATCATGAAGCCGGGACCACCCGCGGCGCGGGCCTCCTCACGCAACTCGCGCAGCCGGCCGAGTTCGGAAAACACCTTCTCGGAGGCTTTTTCACGGATATGGCAGGTGTTGAGCACGACCAGGTCGGCCTCTTCCATGACCTGGGTCGGCTGGTAGCCGTGCGGCGCCAAGGCATCCGCCATACGATCGGAATCGTAGACGTTCATCTGGCAGCCATAGGTCTTGATGAAGAGTTTCTTGGGCGTCTCGGTCATGGCGGGTGCATACACCGATCGGGCGGGGAAGCCAAGAATGAGGGGGCGAACGGGCTACTTGGCTTGCGGCATGGCCGGGAGCGGCTGGCCGCGGTTGAGGGCGACGAGCATACGGCGGACCTCGATTTCGGCGGCCTTGGTGACGGTCTTGCGGTCGGAATCGGCGGCCAGCGGCATGGGGGTGCCGAAGGCGAGGGTGACCTCCTTGACGCCGCCGGTGAAGATTTCGCGGATGTTCTGCCCCACCGACTTGGACTTGATCCAGGCAATGAGCGAGCGCTCGTTGCGCGATACGGGCAGGCCCTGCAGCCGCGTATAGGAAATGGTCAGCGGCTGGATCAGCACATCGCCAGCGCCGGACTCGAGCATGGCCTGCTGGGCGGCGCCCACCAGAGCCGAGCGGAAGGGCAGCACATGGGTGCCGATATCGGACTGGCCTTCGGCAAACAGCAGCACCGCATTGCCATCGGCCATGCGGCGCGCCATTTCACCGGTGGTGCGCTTGGCGTCGCTGCGGCGGGTGCGATCAACGAACAGGGTGCGCTGCAGGCCGGCCATGAAGTTGACGAAGAACCATTTCTCGATCTCCTTTTTGGCCACGAAAGTGACATGAGCGACCGAGCCGACGGCAATGATGTCGGTCCACGAGATGTGGTTGGAGACGATCAGCACGGGCTTGCCCCTGAGCGGCTCGCCGATGACCGTGACCTTGAGGCCCAGGAAAATGGTGCCCAGCTGGTGGAAGAGCTGCGGGATGATGTTCCAGCCCGGCGCCTTGAGCTTGGACCAGACCCACTGGATGGGGCAGAACACCAGCATGAACGGGATGTAGACCAGCAGCATGAAGAGGGCGCGGAAGATCATGAGGCAGGTTCGTCCTTCTTGAGCGGCACGGCATAGAGCTCGAGCCGATGATCGACCAGGCGGTAGCCGAGGCGCTTGGCGATGAGATCCTGAATGACTTCGATCTCTTCGTTGCGGAACTCGATGACCTTGCCCGAGCGGATATCGATCAGGTGGTCGTGATGTTCGTCCGGCAGCGGCTCGAAGCGGGCGCGCCCGTCCTTGAAATCGTGCTTGGTAACCAGCCCGGCTTCCTCGAACAGGTTGAGCGTGCGGTAGACGGTGGACAGCGAAATGCGCGGATCGATGCCGCTGGCGCGCCGATAGAGCTCTTCGACATCGGGGTGATCGAAAGCCTGCTCCATCACCTGGGCGATGACGCGGCGCTGGTCGGTCATGCGCATGCCCTTGCGGGTGCACTGCTCCTCGAGCGTCTCGATTGGTTTGGTCATGAGGCCGCCCCGTACTGACCGGATGACTCGGGCTTAGCCAAGATCGCGCGCCATGACAATGGCCGTGGCCGGCTGGCCGTTGTCGCGGGTGTAGTAGCCGGTGCGCTCGGAGAGCTTGGCAAAGCCCAGCTTGCGATAGAGCCGGAGGGCGGCGGGATTGTCGTCGGCCACTTCGAGAAAGAGCTTGCGTGCCGGGGTCATGAGCAAGTCTTCGAAGATCGCCTGCATCAGGGCGAGGCCGACGCCCTTCTTGCGCCAGCCCTTGTCGACGGCGATGGTGATGAGCTCGGCCTCATCGGCGGCGAGGCGGATCATGGCGAAACCGGCAATCTTGCGCTTGGCGTCGCAGGCGACATAGACCGGGGTGTCGCGGCCAGCGATATAGGCGGCGAAATCCTCGCGCGGCCAGCCGCGGTAAAAGCCCTGGGCGTGCAGGCGCGAAACGGTTTCGGCGTCGCCAGGCCGGGCAGGCTCGATATGCAGGCCGCCGGGGGCCATCCAGAGCTTGGCGATGTTCATTGGCGGGCCACCCGGAATTTGGTCTGCGGCTTGGCATCGGCATCGCGGATATAGGCGGCCTCGGGCGGCCAGGCGGCCGGATCGAGCGCGACGGCGAAGCGGGCGACGGCAGCGATATCGACAAAAGGCGAGGTGAACAGCACGGCGCCAGGGGGCACGCGGCGGCGCGCCTCGTCCATCGGCAGCAGTACCGGTGGCGAAATGGCGATGCCTGGACCGGAAAAACTCTGGAAATAGGCTTCGGCGCGCCGCGCATCGAGCAGGACCGCCACCGGGGTGCAGGCGGCCGGCAGCGACAGGGCAAGCAGGCTGGGAATGCCCAGGACGGGCACCGCACGGGCAAGACCCAGGCCGCGCGCCGCCGAAAGGCCGATGCGCAGGCCGGTGAACGAGCCGGGACCGGTGGTGACGGCGATGCGGTCGAGGTCGGGATAGCCGATGCCGTTGCGATCGAGCAGGCTCTGGAGCCGTGGAAAGATCAGTTCGGCATGGCCCTGGGCGATGTCGTCGATCGAGATATCGACGCTGCCGTCGGCGCGCAACAGGGCCAGCTGCAGGCGCGGCGCAACGGTATCGATGGCGAGGAGGATGCCCATGGCGCGAAGAGATAGAGGGCGCGTCGGGGAAAGTCATCCCCGAACGGTGGGGTGGTTGATGCGACGAGGGTGGGCACCGGTGTCATCCCCGCGCAGGCGGGGATCCAGGGTAGGCTTGCACCGGCCCGCGTTTGGGGCCCTGGATTCCCGCCTGCGCGGGAATGACAGCGGAGAGTTTTGCGGGAGGGACCGCGAGGTCCGCTCGGGGCGAAATCAGACCTGGGCGACGGCCTCGACGCCGGGGACAAAGTGGCGGAGGAGGTTCTCGATGCCGGACTTGAGGGTGGCCGTCGAGGACGGACAGCCCGAGCAGGCGCCCTGCATGTGCAGATAGACCGTCCCTTCCTTGAACCCCTTGAAGGTGATGTCGCCGCCATCCATGGCGACGGCGGGGCGGACGCGGGTGGCCAGCAGTTCTTTGATGACTTCGACCGTTTCGCTGTCGGCGGGTTCGAAAAACTCACCTTCCTCGGTGTCGACGGCCTCGGTGCCATCGGCGATGACCGGCTTGCCGGAGAGGAAATGCTCCATGATCACGCCGAGAATGGCCGGCTTGATATGGTTCCATTCGGTCACATCCTTGGTCACCGAAATGAAGTCGGCGCCAAGAAACACGCCAGTGACGCCCGGCACGCCGAACAGCGCGGTGCCCAGCGGCGAGATGGCGGCCGCGGCGGGGTTGCGGAAATCGCGCGGTTCGCCGGCCACAACTTCACGGCCCGGCAGGAACTTGAGGGTCGCGGGATTGGGTGTGGCTTCGGTCTGGATGAACATCGACGATCCCGTTAACGGTTAGAACGTTTCTAAAATAGGGCTTTGAGCCAACAAACGCAAGGCGTCAGGTGGCGGCAATGATCTCGGCATCGGTCATGGTGCCGGGGATAATGGTGACGATCACCGGCAGGGCCGCGCCGCCGGAGCGGGCCGCAAACTCGGTGATCAGCTTGCCCGGGCCGTCCTTGCCGCTGGAGGCGGCGAGCACCAGGATGCCAATGCCCGGATCGGCGGTGACCAGTTGCTCGATGGCCTCGCGCATGCCGCCTTCGCGGATGACGGTTTCGGTGCGGATGTCGCCGATCGAGGCGATGCGCGCCAGCCGGGCGTCCAGCAGCCGCTCGACCTCCTCGCGCGCTTCGGCGCGCATGACGTCTTCCACGCCGAGAAACTGCGCGAAATCCTGAGTCTGGATCACCGAGAGCAGCACCACGCTGCCGCCCACATGGTGGACGCGGTTGGCGGCAAAGGTCACGGCCCGGTCGGACTCGGGCGTGTTGTCGATGACGACAAGGAACTTCCGCTTGTGTGCGTTGTCTGGGATCAAGGACTGCCGCCGCCGGTTGCCGATATCGATGCTATTTTTTCATCCGGCGCGCGCCGTGGCAAGCGAGCTCGTCTGCAGGCCTGATGGGCGCTGGCCGGGCGGCCAGCGCAGGGTTCAGCGCACGAAGCCGACGATGTTGCGGATTTCCTGCATATGCGGGACGGCGATGGCCCGCGCGCGCTCGGCGCCATCGCGCAGAATCCGGTCCATTTCGCCGCGATCGCCGACGAGCCGCTGCATTTCCGCAGCGACCGGCGCCAGCACAGTGACCGCCAGTTCGGCGAGAGCGGGTTTGAACTTGCCCCAGCCATGGCCGCCAAACTCGGCCAGCACCGCATCGACCGAGAGGTCGGCGAGGGCGGCATAGATGGCGACCAGATTGGCCGCTTCATGGCGGCTTTCGAGCCCGGCGGCCTCGGTGGGCAGGCCTTCAGGATCGGTGGTGGCCTTCTTGATCTTTTTGGAGATCGCGTCGGCATCGTCCATCATGTAGATGGTCGACATGTCCGAGGCGTCGGACTTGCTCATCTTCTTCTTGCCATCGCGCAGGCTCATGACGCGCATGGCCGGGCCAGTGGAGAGCGTCTCGGTGATGGGAAAATAGTCCTCGTCGAAGCCGAGATCTTTGATCTGCTTGCGGAAATCGTGATTGAACTTCTTGGCGATGTCGCGCGTCAGCTCCAGATGCTGGCGCTGGTCATCGCCGACCGGCACGCCGGTGGACTTGTAGAGCAGGATATCAGCGGCCATCAGCGAAGGATAGGCGAACAGGCCCAGCGACACGGCCTCGGAATTTTCGCCGGCCTTGTCCTTGAACTGGGTCATGCGCGACATCCAGCCCATGCGCGCCACGCAGTTGAAGATCCAGCTCAGCTCGGCGTGTTCGACCACCTGGGACTGATTGAAGATGATGGAGCGCTTGGGATCAAGGCCCGCCGCGATATAGGCGGCGGCGATCTCGTAGGTCCAGCGCCGCAGGTCTTCGGGTTCCTGCCAGACGGTGATGGCATGCATATCGACGACGCAATAGATCGTCTCATGCGTCTGCTGCAGGGGCACGAAGCGCCGGATGGCGCCCAGATAATTGCCCAGATGCAGGTCGCCCGACGGCTTGATCCCGGAGAAAACGCGTGGCGTGAACGGCATGGCCCAGTTCCATCTTGCTGAGCGCCTGCCTTAACGCCCCGGGAACCCTCCCGGCAAGGGGGAAGGCAAGCCGGCCGGATCAGCGGGTGGGGCAGGCGGCCTTCAGGGCCGTCGCCGCAGACTGCAACTGCTCGATGGTTGCCGAGGAGGCAAGAGAAGGTGAATTTTCCAGCGGTTCGGTACTGCCATCTTCGAGCGGGCGGACGGCCATGCCCGGCTCGCCCTCGAGTTCGAGATCATAGGGCCGGATGGGTTCAGGCAGGCCCATGCTGCCGCCCAGGCTATAGCTGACCGAGCGGATCAGACCTAGATCGAGGCGGACACGGAACGTCTGCCCGGCATCGGAGAAAGTGAGGTCGAAGAGGCACGGCGTGGTCTCGACCACGAGCAGGGTCATGCCGGGGACGCCGGCGGTCGTGCCTGAGAAGGTGCCGGGCCCGGTCTGGGTGATGGTCGTCGGCTCGGGACCGTTGGACACCTGGGCGCCGTCGGCAAAGCCGACAAAGGCGAGGGCGACGAGATCGACGTTGGGCGGCTGCTGGGCCTGGGCAGGGAACGCAAGGCCCGTAAGGGCAAGAACGGGCAGCAGGGGCAGGAGGCGCATGAGGATGATCCGGTTGGACAATAAGCCTAGCGCGCCGGCCGGCCGCTTGCCAATGCGGCACTCAGCGCCGGCGCAGGCGGGCCAGCAAGGCCCCCAGGCGCTGCACACCGGTGAGATGGACCAGCGCGAAATAGGACCCCGCGCCCAATACACAGAGCACGAGGAGCGCCAGCGCCTGCAGGGCAAAATTGGCGCCGGGTGCAAAGACCGGGCCGAGCAGCCAGGCACCCAGCCAGAGCCCCAGACCCATGGCGACGCTCAAAAGGACAATCAGCCCCTGCTGCTGCCACTCGCGGGGGAGCAGGCTGAAATGGCCGCGGCGCGCCAGAAAGATCGCGAGCAGCAGCACATTGGCCCAGGCGGATAGCGAGGTGGCGAGCGCGATGCCGATGTGGCGGAGACTGGAGAACAGCAAGAGCGACAGCGCGACGTTGATCACGAGCGACACGGCGGCAAAAATGGTCGGCGTCCGCGTGTCCTGGCGGGAGAAAAAGCCGGGCTGGAGGACACGGATCAGCACGAAGGCCGGCAAGCCGACGGCAAAGGCGACAAGCGCTTCAGACACGGTGACCGAGTCGGCCGGGCCGAACGCGCCACGTTCGAAGAGCACGCGCACGATGGGGAGTGCGAGGCCGATTAGGGCGGCGGCGGCCGGAACCGAGAGCAGCATGGACAGGAACAGCGACTGGCTCTGGCTCTGGCGCGCCTCGGACTCGCGGCCGGCGCTGAGATGGCGGCTGAGTTCGGGCAGCAGCACGGTGCCGATGGCAATGCCGATGATGCCGAGCGGCAATTGGTAGAGCCGATCGGCATTGTAGATGATCGACATTACTTCGTTGGCGCCCGAGGCAATGACGGTCCCCACGAAAATATTGATCTGGGTGATGCCGCCGGCAACGATGGCCGGCACGGCGAGGACCCAGAACTTGCGCACTTCGGCGTCGAGCCGTGGCAGGCGGATGGCGGGGGTCATGCCGGTGCGGCGGATGGCAATATAGACCAGCGCCAGCTGCGCGACGCCGCCCAGCATGGTGGCGATGGCTACCCAGAAAGCCGTGTCGGGCGCCTCGAGGCTGAGAATGGCCAACGGCACCAGCGCCGAAATATTGACCAGGTTGAGCACCACCGGCGCAAAGGCGGCGGCAAAGAACCGCCCCATGGAATTGAGGATCGCCGCATAGGCCGCCATCAGCGACATGCAGGCGAGATAGGGAAACATGATGCGGGTAAGAAAGACGGTGAGCTCGAACTTTTGCGGATCGCCGACAAAGCCGGGGACGAAGATCACCATGATCTGCGGGGCGAAGATCTCCACCAGGATGGTGACCACGAGGATGACGGCGACCAGCCAGCTCATGATGCGGCTGGCCAGCGCCTTGGCGCCCTCGGCGCCCTGGGTCTCGAGCGCGGTCGAAAACATGGGCACGAAGGCGGTGTTGAAGGCGCCTTCGGCAAACAGCCGGCGGAAGAGATTGGGGAAGCGAAAGGCCGCGTTGAAGGCATCCGACACCGGCGAGATGCCCAGCACGGCGGCCATCAATGCATCGCGAACAAAGCCGAAGACTCGGGACACCAGGGTCAGGCCGCCGACCGAAAGGACGTTGCGGTAAAGACTCATCGGGAAAAAGTGACCCGACAGAGGGTCCTGGCGTCAGCCATTGGCGACCTTCTTGTCGGCGAGGGGGGTGAAGACGCCAAGCAGGGCGTTGCGGATCTTGAGCTGGCGGGCCTTGGAGTCGATTTTGTGGCCGGTCAGATCGGTGACGTAGAAGACGTCGACGGCCTTTTCGCCATAGGTGCCGATATGGGCCGAGCCGATAGTGAGGTTGAGGTCGGAAATCTCGCGGGTGAGCTGGTGGAGAAGGCCGGTGCGGTCGAGGCCGGAGACCTCGATGACGGTGAACTTCTCCGAGATGGAATTGGAGACCTGCACTTCGGCCGGCAGCGAGAAGGGTTTGAGACGCCGGTTGTGGCGGCTCTCCTTGCCCAGATCGATGAGGATCTGACGCTTGCCCTGCAGCAGCTGCTTGACCGTATCGATGATACGGGTGGCGCGGACCTTTTCGTCCTCATCGGAGGTGAAGGCGCGGCGCAGGCGGAACGTGTCGACGGCGCGGCCGTCGCGGGTGCCGAAGATCTGCGCGCCGATGATGGAGGCCTCGGCCATGGTGCAGGCGCCGGCAATCAGCGAGAGCAGGCGCGGATGGTCGGGGGTGTAAAAGCTCACCTCGGTGATCGACTCGAAGGACTGCACGCGGATCGAGCCGGCAAACATCGACCCGGACAGGTCGGCACTGCGGATCATGCGGGCATGCTCGACCTGCAATTCGGGCTCGGCGCGCAGCCAGTAGTGGTCGTAGTGGCGCGCCAGATAGGCATCGACATCTGGCCTGGGCCAGGCGGCGAGACTGTCGCCGAGCACGTGCTTGGCCGCCTCGATGCGGTCGCGCTGGGTGACCTGGCTGTGGCCGCCCGACAGCAGCGGCTCGGTGGCATAGTAGAGGGCGCGCAGCAGCGAGCCCTTCCAGCCGGTCCAGACACCGGGACCGACGGCGCGGATGTCGCAGGCGGTCAGGATCATGAGCAGCGCCAGCCGTTGCGGCGACTGCACCACGTCGGCAAAGGCCTTGGCGGTTTCCGGATCCTGGATGTCGCGGGCCTGGGCCACTTCGCTCATGAGCAGATGGTATTGCACCAGCCAGGTGACGGTTTCGGTTTCGGCCGGCGAAAGCCCCAGGCGCGGACAGAATTTCCGGGCAAAGCGGGCGCCGGCTTCGGAGTGATCCTCGGGTCGGCCCTTGGCGATGTCGTGGATAAAAAGGGCTACATAGAGCAGGCGGATGTCGTTGAGCTGGGGCAGCAGCTCATGGGTCAATGGCAGTTCGGTCTTGAGGCCGCCATTGGCGATTTCGGCCATGACGCCGACGGCGCGGATCAGGTGCTCGTCCACCGTATAGTGGTGGTACATGTTGAACTGCATGAGCGCGACGATCTTGCCGAACTCGCGCACGAAGCGGCCGAGCACGCCGGACTCGTTCATCTGGCGCAGGATGCGCTCGACGGTGCGCGGCGAGGTGAGGATTTCGAGGAACCAGGCGTTCGCCTCGCGATCCTGCCGCAGGTCGGGGCCGATCAGGCGCAGCGAGCGGGTGATCTCCTTGATCGCATCGGGGTGGAACAGCAGGTCCAGTCGGCCGGCGACAAGGAAGCACTTGATGAGGTTTTTCGGGTCTTTCTCGAAGACGCCGGGAGCAACGACGTTGAGACGGCCGGAATCGACAACGAAATCATCCTCGCCCTTGATCGGCTTGCGGCCGCGGCGGAACGGCGCCAACGCCCGACCGACCATGTCGAGTGGCTTGCCGTGGTTGAATTCGAGGCTGGTACAGAAAATGCGGGTGAGGTCGCCGACATCCTTGGCGACGAGGAAATAGCGCTTCATGAAGCGCTCGACGCCCAGCATGCCGGCGCGATCGGCATAGCCGAGACGGGCGGCGAGATCGGGCTGCAGGTCGAAGGTGATCTTTTCGTCAGCGCGGCCGGTCAGGTAGTGCAGGTTGCAGCGAATGGCCCAGAGGAAATCCTCGGCGCGCTGGAACAGGCGATATTCCTCGGGCGAGAGCACGCCTTGGTCGACCAGTTCGGCGCCGGTCTTGACCCGGTAGAAATACTTGCCGATCCAGAACAGCGTGTTGAGATCGCGCAGGCCGCCCTTGCCGTCCTTGACGTTGGGCTCGACCACGTAGCGCGTGTTGCCCATCTGCCGATGGCGTTCCTCACGCTCGGCCATCTTGGCAGCGATGAACTCGGGGCCGGTGCGGGGCATGATCTCGCCCTCGAAGCGCGCGATCAGCTGGTTGAAGAGGCTCTGGTCGCCGGTGAGGAAGCGTGCCTCGAGCGTTGCAGTGCGCACGGTCATGTCGGCGCGCGACATGCGGATGCATTCATCGACCGAGCGGACGGCGTGGCCGACCTTCTGGCCGAGATCCCAGAGCATGTAGAGAATGTACTCGGTGACCTGCTCGCCCCAGGGGGTCTGCTTGTATGGCAGGATGAAGAGCAGATCGATGTCCGAGCCGGGTGCGAGGGTGCCACGGCCATAACCACCGACGGCCGAGATCGAGATGGCCTCGGCGCCGGAGGGATTGTCGACCGGATAGACCTCGCGCACGGCGAAGGCGTGGATGGCGCGGATGATCTCGTCCTGCGCATTGGCCAGGTTCTGGGCGCAGCGCATGCCCTTGCCGGTTTCGAGCAGGTCGGCTTCCGCCGACTTGCGCGCGGTGGCCAGGGCGGCCTTGAAGGCCGAAAGCGCAATGACCCGCGCTTCGGGGGCGCGCGGCGAGATCGTGCCGACTTCGGCAGCGATCGTGGCCAGGATGGACTCGGCGGACTGCAGCTGGAACAGCGGTTTTCGCGGGCGGAGTTCAGCTTCGGCGAGCGGCATCGCGGATTTTCTTAAGCTCATAGACAAGGTCGATCGCCTGCCTGGGTGTCAATTCGTCGGGACGAATGTCATCAAGCATTGCATGCAGGGGATTAACGCTTGGCTTCGGGGCCGGAGGAGGAGGAGCATGGGCAAACAGCGGAAGATCGTCTAGCACAGCCCCCCGGGCGCCGGAAGAACTTTGGGACCGCTGCTCGAGCAGGCTCAACACCTGACGGGCACGGGCCAGCACCGGTTCGGGAAGGCCAGCGAGCCGCGCCACCTGGATGCCGTAGCTGCGATCGGCGGCGCCGGGCGCCACTTCGTGCAGGAACACAACGTCACCCTCCCACTCCCGCACTTTCATGGTGACATTGGACACGCGCGCCAAACTCCTGGCCAGAGCGGTCATCTCATGAAAATGCGTCGCGAACAGGGCCCGGCAGCCGGTCTGGTCGTGCAGGGCCTCGACGGCGGCCCAGGCGATGGAGAGCCCATCGAAGGTGGCGGTGCCCCGGCCGATCTCGTCGAGTACGACGAGCGAGCGCTGGGTGGCACGGTTGAGAATGGCGGCGGTCTCGACCATTTCGACCATGAAGGTCGACCGGCCACCGCCGATATCGTCGGACGCGCCGACGCGCGAAAACACTCTGTCCACCACCCCTATATGGGCGCGATCGGCGGGCACAAAACTGCCCGTCTGGGCAAGGATGGCCATCAGCGCATTCTGCCGCAGGAAGGTGGACTTGCCGCCCATGTTGGGGCCGGTCACCAGCCAGAGGGCGCCACCGGAGAGGTCACAATCATTGGCGACGAAGGGCTGGCCGCCGGCCTTGACGTTGGCTTCAACTACCGGATGGCGGCCGCCCTGGATGGTGAAGGCAAGCGAGCCATCGATCTCGGGGCGGCAGTAGTTCTGCGTGGCGGCAAGATGGGCCAGGGCTGCGGTGACGTCGAGCGCCGCCAGTGCATCGGCAGTGGCCCGCAGAGCGTCGGTTTCGGCGAGGACGGCGGCGACGAGGCGGGCAAAGATCGCCTGCTCGATGCCGAGCGCCGCCTCGTGGGCGCGGGCGATGCGGCCTTCGAGGTCGGCGAGTTCGGCGGTGGTAAAGCGCATGGCGTTGGCCATGGTCTGGCGGTGGATGAAAACCTGACGGAACGGTTCTTCGAGCAGGCGACCGCCGTGGCCAGCGGGAACCTCGACGAAATAACCGAGCACGCCGTTGTGGCGGATCTTGAGGGCCCGCAGGTCGGTTTCGGCAATCAGCCTCGCCTGAAGGGCCGCGACGACGTCCCGGGTTTCCGAGGCCAGGGCGCGTTCGGCATCCAGCGCTGGGTCGCAGCCACGGCGGACGAATCCGCCATCGCGGGCGAGCAGCGGGGGTTCGTCGTCGATGGCGGCAAGCAGCTGAGCGGCCAGCGCGGCGGGGGCTGCCGCGAGCGTATCGCGGATGGCCGAAAGCCCGGCGTCGTCGAGCGTTTCGAGGTCCGCGGCGAGGCGGCGGGCGCCGTCGACGGCACCGGCGATGGCGCGCAGGTCGCGTGGGCCGCCGCGATCGAGGGTGAGACGGGTCAGCGCCCGGGTGATGTCCGGGACAGACTTGAGGCCAGCGCGGAGTTTTGCGGTGCGCTGAGTATCACCGACCAGGGTGGCGACCGCGTCGAGCCGGGCGTTGATGGCGGCCGGATCGCATAGCGGGGCGGCGAGGCGCCGGGCGAGAAGCCGCGAGCCGGGCGGGGTGACACAGAGATCGATCTGGCTGCGCAGCGCGCCTTTTTCGTCGCCGCGCTGGGTGACCAGCAATTCGAGCGAAAGGCGGGTGGCTGCATCGATGGCCATATGGGCAGCGACGCGCTCGGCGGCCGGGGGACGCAGGGCAAGCGTGCCGCCCTTCTGGCTGTCGAGCACGTAGCCGATCAAGGCGCCGAGGGCAGCGCGGCCGGAGCGAGAAAACGCCGTGGGGTCGACCGCGCCGGAAAAACTCTGCCGGATGATGGCGGCACCAGCCTCGCTGTCGAAGCGCTCGGGCGGAAGCAGGGTGGTGCTTGCGGGGGGAAGGGCGACATGGGCCGCGCGCAAGGCGGCCTCGGCCGCCGCTGAAAGCAGGAGCTCCGCCGGATCGATCCGTGCCAGTTCATCGGCGACCGTTGCGGCGGAAAGATCGATGACGGCCGTGTCGCCGGTCGAAATGTCGGCCCAGGCGAGGGCAAAATCGGTATCGCCATGGCGCACCATGGCCAGGGCAGCCAGGAAATTGGAGCTGCGGGTGGGCAGCAGATCGTCTTCGGTGAGCGTGCCGCGCGTCACCAGCCGCACCACGTCGCGGCGGACCGGCGACTTGCCACCGCGCTTTTTCGCCTCGGCCGGGTCTTCCATCTGCTCGCAGATGGCGACGCGGTGGCCGAGAGCGATGAGCTTTTTCAGGTAGTCCTGGGCGGCGTGGATCGGCACGCCGCACATGGGGATATCCAGGCCCTGGTGCTTGCCGCGTTTGGTGAGGACGATGCCGAGGGCCTGGCTGGCGATCTCGGCATCTTCGAAGAACATCTCGTAGAAATCGCCCATGCGGTAGAACAGCAGGTAGCCCGGATTGATCGCCTTGATCTCCAGGAACTGGCTCATCATCGGCGTCACGGGCGCATCGGCAACGAGGCTCGTCTGGTCAGGCGCTTGGTCCATGCGGCTCTGAAGATGTGGAAAGGCCGCGACCCTACGAGGTTCGCGGCCCAATTCCAACCGGGCGGACGTCAGTTTCCGATGATCTGGCGCCAGCTCCATTGCGGCTCGTAGCCGATGAGGCGACGGGCGGTGTCGATGGAGATGAGGGTGTCGTGGTCACCGGTGCCGGGGCGGAGCTTGCAGCCGGGGAAGGCGAGGGCGAGCAGCTCGGCATTGGTCTGGGTCTGCACGGTATCGGCCGCCGCAATCGTCATCACCGGGGCGCCAGTGACATCGGCCTCGAGCCCTTTGAGGCATGACTGGGCGACGTCGCGGCTATCGACATAGGCCCAGAGATCGAAGCGCTTGGCCATCGGATCGGCCCAGAATTTCGGCAACCGGTCATAGCCGGTGACATGGCCGGGCGTGTCGTAAAAGATGTTGGAAAAGCGCAGGCCGACAAAGGTGGTGCCGTAAGCGCGGCTCATGTGGCGGGCGAGGTCCTCGGTGACGGCCTTGGAGATGCCGTAGGACGAGGTGGGGATCGGCGCGTCTTCGTCGATGGTGGGCAGAAGCGTCGGCGGAATGGTGAAGGGAAAGCCCAGCACCGTTTCGGACGAGGCCCAGACGACGCGCTTGATGCCCAGGTGACAGGCCGCCTGGAAAACGTTGTAGGCGATCAGCGTGTTGACGTGGAAGCGGGCGGCGCCGCTGACATGGTTCCAGTCGGGCTCGCCATTGGCGGCAAGCTGAACCACGGCATCGTGGCCGTGCAGGGCCGCAAAGGTCTGACCGTAATCGGTGAGGTCGGCCTTGATGAAGCCGTGGGACTCGATGCCGCCGGGAACGGCGCGATCAATATTTGTGACGGTGTGACCCGCTGCCTCAAGGGCGCGGATCACGACAGGGCCGACGCCCCGGTCCCACGAGCCGGTGCCGCCAGTGACTGCGATTTTCATCTTCTAGATCTCGTAACGGTCGGAGGGGTCGTGGACGGGGCGATAGGTGAAGTCGTCAAAGGTGGCGGGCAGTGCGGTGCCGTTGAGGTCGGACGCCGCGACGCCGACAAAGGCGCCGGTGAAGCTGCCATGAGCCTGGTGACCGCCGCACTCGTCCGAAAGGATGGAGGCGTCGAGCACCGGGCCGATGGGCTGAAGCGCCTCGCCTTCGAGGGCATAAAGGAACTGCAGCTTGTCGCCGCGCACGGTGAGGGCGAGCTTGACCTTGCCGGTGTTGGGAATTTTCACCGGCTCGGCCGGGAAGCGCAGATTGCCGTCGGGCCAGGAGATCTCCGAACTCATGATCAGTAGTTCGCGCTGCCCATCGGAATGGGCAGTGACGGTGAGATAGAAGAAATTGTAGCGCGAGTAATAGGCGGTGAGACCAGCGAACTGGCGTTCGTCGGTGGGGGAGAAATCGAGGGTGGTTTCGGCATCATAAGAGAAGTGCGTCTGGCGGCGAGCAACCAGCGCCTGCTCGAACCACGAGCCGATCGACTCGCGGCCAAAGAGCGTCAGCTTGCCACCGTCGGTGGAAAAGATGCGCTCGGGCTCGGGGGTGCGCAGCCACTGGAAGTCGATGGGCAGACCGCGATCGAAGCTGTAGCGTTTTTCGGTCCAGTAGGAATTGTCGTTGCGGGCGCCGGGGACCTCGACATGCAATGACGGAACCGGACCGTTCTTGACATAGAGCCAGTCATCCTCGCCCCAGAAGGCTTCCTGGATGGCGGTTTCGCGACCCAGCACGCAGCGGCGCTCCTGCGTGGTCGGGCGGCCAGTGAGATGAACAAGGTAGGTCTTACCCTCGGGGGTTTCCACGAGGTCGCCATGGCCGGCGCGCTGCAGCGCGGCGAAGGGCGAGTCCTTGGAGGTGAGGATGTGCTTTTGCGGATGAGTTTCGTACTGCCCGTCGATGGTGCGCGAGCGGGCGAAGGTGCAGGCGTGTTCATAGGCCGTGCCGCCTTCTGCGGTCAGCAGATAGTACCAGCCGTTGCGCTTATAAAGATGCGGGCCTTCGACCAGCTTGAGATCGGTGCCCTGGTAGATATTGGTGCGCGGGCCGACCAGTTTTTCCGTCCTGGGGTCGAATTCCTGCAGCGCGATGCCGGCGAACAGCAGCGGCCGGCGGCGATGGTCCCACATCATGTTGACGAACCACTTGCGGCCGTCGTCGTCGTGGAACAGCGAGGGGTCAAAGCCCGAGGAGTTGATGTAGATCGGGTCGGACCACGGCCCCTCGATGGTTTCGGAATGGACGATGTAGTTGTGCGCGTCCTTGAATGAGCCGTCCTTGCGCTTGACGTCGGTATAGACCAGCCAGAACTTTTCGCCGTCATGGGAGAGGCAGGGGGCCCAGATGCCGCAGCTGTCCGGATCGCCGCGCATGTCGAGCTGGGCTTTACGGTTGAGCGGCCGGGTCACCAGGTCCCAATTGGCAAGATCGCGCGAGTGATGGATCTGCACGCCAGGGAACCACTCGAAGGTCGACGTCGCGATGTAATAGTCGTCGCCGACGCGAAGGATCGAGGGGTCCGGGTTGAAGCCGGGAAGGATGGGATTGGTGATCTGGGGCATGTTCTGGCACTCAGGTTTCAGTCGTCGCCTTCTCCCCTTGTGGGCGAAGGTGGATCGCGCAGCGCGAGACGGATAAGGGGCAATCTCAACAGTGGGTGAATGTGGCGGCCGCCCCCTCATTCGCCCTTCGGGTACCTTCTCCCACGAGGGGAGAAGGTGACCATTTGTGGCACCGATACCCTGGGCTTCAGACGAAGCGGTTGATCAGGTTTTCGAGATATTCCTGACGGCCGGACTTGGGCTGCGGGTTGATGTTGTCACGCTCGACGCGTGCCGCGATATCGGCGAGGCTCTCGGACGTCAGCATCTTCTGGGCTGCTGGCGAATTCCAGCCGGCATAGCGCTCGTCGACGGCCTTGTCATAGGTGCCATCGGCGATCAGCGCCGCAGCCGCCTTGAGGCCACGGGCAAGGGTATCGAGCCCGCCGATATGGCCGTGCAGAAGATCGGCCGGGTCGAGCGACTGGCGGCGCACCTTGGCGTCGAAGTTGAAGCCGCCATTGCCCAGGCCGCCATTTTTCAAGATTTCGTAGAAGGCGAGGGCCATTTCGCCGACATTGTTGGGGAACTGGTCGGTGTCCCAGCCGGACTGCAGGTCGTTGCGGTTGGCGTCGACACTGCCCAGAATGCCGAGCGAACGGGCCAGATGCAGTTCGTGCTCGAAGGAGTGGCCAGCAAGGAAGGCATGGCCGACCTCGATATTGACCTTCACTTCTTTCTCGAGCCCGTAGGTCTTGAGGAAGCCGTAGACCGTGGCGACATCGTAGTCGTACTGGTGCTTGGACGGCTCCTGCGGCTTGGGCTCGATCAGGATGGTGCCCTTGAATCCGATCTTTTTGGCGTGCTCGACCACGAGGGTGAGGAACCGACCCATATGGTCGAGCTCATCCTTCATGCGGGTATTGAGCAGGGTCTCATAGCCTTCGCGACCGCCCCATAGCACGTAGTTGGCGCCGCCGAGGTCATGAGTGATCTCGAGCATGTTCTTTACCTGCGCGGCGGCATAGGCGAACACATCGGGGTCGGGATTGGTCGAAGCACCCGCCATGAAGCGGCGGTTGGAGAACATATTGGCCGTGCCCCAGAGCAGCTTGGTGCGCGAGGACTGCATCTTCTTGGCGAAGATGTCGGTGATGGTGCGAAGGTTCTTGATGCTGTCTTTGAGGCTATCGCCTTCGGGGGCGACGTCGACATCGTGGAAGCAGAAGAACGGGATATCGAGCAGGTCGAAGAACTCGAAAGCGACGTCGGCTTTGAGCTTGGCGCCTTCCATCGGGCTGCCGGCATACCAGGGACGATCAAAGCTGCGGCCGCCGAACGGGTCGCCACCCTCCCAGGCGAAGGTGTGCCAATAGGCGACGGCGGGACGGATATGGTCCTCCATCCGCTTGCCGGCGACGATCTCGTCCTTGTTGTAGTGCCGATAGGCGAGCGGGTTGGTGCTCTGGGGTCCCTCGAACTTGACCGGGGAAAGTCCCTTGAAGAAATCCGTCACTTACGTGCCTCCTCGATGGCAGGGTAGAGCGCGCGGTAGCGCGCATATTGGTCCTTATAGGCAGAACGAAGCGATGCATCCGGGCCGATGACCTTGCGGATGCCGGGCATGGTCATCACTTGCGCGGGGTCGGCGCCTTCGGCAGCGCAGAGACCCAATCGGGCAGCGCCAAGGGCGCCGCCGAAATCGCCGTCCTCGGGCAGAGAAATCTCTGCGTCGAGATTGGTGGCGATCATTCTGAGCCAGGTTTCGGACCGGGAGCCGCCGCCGACGGCGAGCAGCCGGCCGATGCTGGTGCCGGCGTCGTTGAGGACGCGCTGACAATCGCGCACCGCAAAGGCGACGCCTTCCATCACGGCCTGGGCCAGCTTGGCGGGGTCGGTGGAGTGGCTGAGACCGACAAAGGCACCGCGCGCGCCGGCATTGTTGTGCGGGGTGCGCTCACCCGACAGGTAGGGCAGGAAGATCTCTTCGCCAGGGCCGGCAAAGCCGGCCTCAACCTGGGCAGAGAGCTTGGCGGCATCCTGGCCAGTGATCTTGGCCAGCCAGTTGAGACTATCTGTGGCCGAGAGGATGACGCCCATCTGGTGCCAGGTGTCTGGAATAGAGTGGCAGAAGGCATGCACGGCGCCCTGGGTATTGGGGCGGAAGCGGTCATTGGAAACGAACAACACGCCAGAGGTGCCGAGCGAGACGAAGCCTTCGCCGGGGCGGATGGCGCCGATGCCGCAGCCGGAGGCGGCGTTGTCGCCGGCGCCGCCGGCCACCGCCACGGGGCCACGCATGCCCCAGCGCTGCGCCAGTTCGGACTTGAGATGTCCCGAGACGGCAGAGCCTTCGACAAGGCGCGGCATGTGGGCGCGGGTGAGGCCAGTGACGGCCAGCAACTCGTCGGACCAGTCGCGCTTGCCGACATCGAGCCAGAGCGTGCCGGCGGCGTCGGACATGTCCTCGACGTGGTCGCCGGTGAGCAGCAGGCGCACATAGGCCTTGGGCAGCAAGACCTTGGCGATTTTGGCGAAGATTTCGGGTTCGTGCTTGCGGACCCAGGCGATCTTGGGGGCGGTAAAGCCCGGCATGGCGATATTGCCGGCGAGCTGGCGCAACGACGGGAGCGCGGCTTCCATCTCGCGGCATTCGAGCGCCGAACGGCCATCGTTCCAGAGGATGCAGGGGCGCAGCACCTCGTCATTGGCGCCGAGCAGGGTGGCGCCATGCATGTGGCCGGAAAGGCCGATGCCACGGACGGCAGCGACGGCTTCAGGATGGGCCTTGGAGAGCGCGTCAACGGCCTCGAGGGTGGCGCTCCACCAGTCGGACGGCTGCTGTTCGGACCAGCCCGGATGCGGGCGGACCGGCTCGACCGATCTGGCCGAGGCTTCGCCCAGCGGCTTGCCGGCGCGATCGATGAGGAAGGCCTTGACGCCCGAAGTGCCGACATCGATGCCGAGATAGCTCATGAGGCACGTACCTCACGGCTGGATAACGCAATGTGCACGTCTGGCCTCCCTACCGGCTTGTGCCGGGTCGAATTGTCGTTGTAGTCGGCCCCGGCCCTCGCCTGCCTGGAGCTGCTCCATCCCCACGTCACCGCCGCCTCAGCGCGGCCCGTGCCGGTTCAGGAGTTTATCTAGCGCAGATTGTCGCGCAGAAAAATACCGATTTCAATGGGCTCAGCGTGCGGATCGACAGGATGACCCAGCGCCAGGGCACGGGCCCCGGCGACGGCAGCCCGGATTTCGCCATCGGGATTCTGGTCGAGCACGACGTCGATGACCCCGCTTTTGAGCCCGGCATAGGTGGGCTCGGCGAGTTCGTGGGCGATGACATGGACTTTGCCGGCGCGCCGGGCGCCTTCGAGGGCCGCGATCAGGCCGGAATTGCCGGCGCCCATATTGTAGAGGCCCTTGAGATCGGGGTGGTCGCGCAGCAGCCCTTTAGCAAACTGCTCGGTCTCGCCACGATCGTCATGAGCCTCGAACGGGCCGATCAGCTCAAGCTGCGGGAACTCGCGGGCGGCGACGTCGCGAAAGCCCTCGAGGCGATCCTGATGGTCACGCAGCCCGAGCGAGCCGGCAATCAGGGCGACCTTGCCTGCACCACAGAAGCGCCCCATCAGCGAGGCGGCGGTGCGGCCGGCCGCGACATTGTCGATGCCGATGAACATCTTGCGGGCAGAATTGGGCAGATCCGACACCAGGGTCATTACCGCGATGCCCCTGCGGGCGAGGGCATCGACGGCGCGGCGGACGGCTTCGTCGTCGGTCGCAACGATGACGGCGCAATCGCAGATCTTGCGGTCGAGCTGGCCGAGCTTGGCCGCCAGAGCTCCGGCATCCATGGCCTTGACGCGGACGACATCGAGATGGAGGCGCTCTGCAATGCCGGCGCGAGCCCGGCGCAGCACGGCATCGGCCAGGTTGGCCATGAATTCGTTGCGGCCATCGGGCAGGATGAACTGCACGCGCAGATCGCGGGCGCGGGCCAGCAGCGAGGCCGAGAGGTCACGGCGGAAATCAAGCGCCGCAATGGCGGTTTCCACCTTTTCGGCCGTTGCGGGACGGACGCCGGGACGGCCGTTGAGCACGCGGTCGACCGTGGCCAGCGACACACCTGCCTGCCGCGCCACATCGTGCACGGTGGCGCGCCGCATCGGCAGCTTCTCGTTCAAATCCGAACCCCCAGGCCGTTTCCGCCAGAGTTGAAGGCTTGGCTGCGCGCCGTCAACGGTTTTCCTTGTTTCCCGGCAGCCGGGCGGTTTTCGTGACGGCAGCGCTTGGCGATCCGCGCCAAACGGGAGTATCAAGCCGACCCTGGGCGCGAGGAGGCGGATCGGCAAATGGCTATTGCAACGACACAATTCGGCGAATTCGACGGCAAGATCGTCAGTCAGTTCACGCTGAAATCGAATACCGGCGTGGAGGTCGATCTGATCGACTATGGTGTGGCGGTGCGCGACTGGCGGGTGCCGGTCAAGGGCGGACTGCGCTCAGTGGTGCTGGGTTTCGACAATTTTCCCGCCTATGCAGCGCACTCGCCGCATCTGGGGTCGCTCGCCGGACGCGTGGCCAATCGCATCGGCGGGGCCCAGTTCGAAATCGAGGGCAAGCTTTACAAGCTGCCGGCCAACGAAAATGGCCATTTGCTGCATGGTGGGCCGGAAGGTCTGGGACGCGTGGTCTGGACAGCCGCGCCCGATGTGGCCAGCAATTCGGTGACCTTCACCCATCACAGCCCGGACGGGCATATGGGCTTTCCGGGCAATGTGGACTTCAAGGCAGTCTATACGCTGACCGACAACCGCCTGCGGCTCGACCTGTCGGCGACCACCGACCGGCTGACGCCGATCAGCCTGGTGCAGCACCAGTATTTCAACCTGGGCGAGGGCAAGGACGTGCTGGACCATCTGTTCCAGCTCAAGGTCAGTGCCTTTACCGAGACCGACGACGACCTTATCCCGACCGGCGCCATTCTGCCCGTCGGGCGGACGCAGTATGACCTGCGCAAGGCGCGGACCTTGCGCGACGGGGCTGGCAAGCCGGTCAAGTATGACGTGAACCTGGTGCTGGAGCGGACGCGCGACCTCAAGGACCCGGTGGCCATCGTCACTTCGGCCGAAGGCGATCTGACGCTCAAGCTCTGGACCGACCGGGAGGGGCTGCAGTTCTACAACGCCGTCTATACCGACATTCCGGTGCCGGGGCTGCATGGCAAGCATTACGGCCATCACTCGGGCTTCTGCCTCGAGGACCAGAGCTTTCCGGACGCGGTGCATCACCCGCATTTCCCCTCGATCTGGCATTCGCCCGAGCGCCCCTATGCGCATTGGTGCGAGTTCGAGATCGCCTGATCGCGAAACACGGGAGAGCCGCGCATGGACAAGACCGAGCGGCTCTTTTTCGATCATGGATGCGCTGCGTCGGCATCGGCGGCCGGTGAGGGGCGCCCGCGAGCGCCCCTCGATTTTGTCATTGGCAGCCGGCGCGCTCGAGGATTTCGGTGACGAGAATCGGCGTTGCGGCGGTTTCGGCATAGGCGGCTTGGCCGCCCTTCACACGTTTGAAGGCCGCCTCGACCACCTTGGCATCGAGCGCAAAAGCGCGCTTGCAGGTGATGGTGGCGCCATAATTGGCCGACCCGGCCAGCATGATGCCGACGGTTTCGCCGAGCCCGGCGAGATAGGCGGTGAGCACCTGCGCCTTCAGCGGATCAGTGGCGGCCCCGCGCATGGCCTCGACCAGCTGGGCGACAGAGACCTGACCGGTCGAGGTACTGGATGCTGCGGCTGCCGGCGAGAGCAGACACACCGATACCAGCAGGCCGGCAAGGAGAGAACGAATGGACATGAGTGTCTCCGTGTTTGAACGGCGGATACACCTACAACAATAATTTCTTATTGCAAGACGATAATTTTTGTGACAGGTTTGCGTCATTGATGGAGACACCGATGACCGATATTGCCGACCTTACCTTTCTCACCCCTCGCCGCCTGCGGATCGTGCGGACCAGTACGGCCATGGCCTGGCTCTGCCTGACCGCCGCCGTGCTCTTGCCGGTGGGCGTTGCCGCCTACTGGACCGTGTCACCGGTTTCGGCGCTGGCGAGCGACGCACGCGTGCCGCTGGCCTGGCTGGAGACATGCGGGCCGCTGCAACGAATGGCGGGCGCAGCCGCAAGCCTCTTGCCGGTGGCGTCGCTGGCATGGGGACTTTTGCGACTGCGGGGCTGCTTTGCCGGATTTGCACAAGGCGCGCTGTTTGCCGGCGAGAGTGTGCGCGGCTTCCGCGATTTTGCGCTGGCGCTGACCGGTACGGCACTGCTGGGCGTGCCGGCGCGGACGCTGGTGGGGCTGGTGATGAGCTGGGGAGCGCCGACGGGGCAGAAGCAGCTGGCCATTTCGCTGAGCTCAGACATGCTGCTGATGCTCTGCGTTGGCGGGACGATGGCGGTGGTCGGCTGGGTTTTGGGCGAAGCCGCAGATCTTGCGGAAGAACACGCAAGCTTTATCTAGCCATGCCCATCCGCGTGAACCTCGCCGTGCTGCTGGCCGAACGCAACATCAAGTCCAAGGACCTGGCGGCAACCATTGGCATTACCGAGGCCAACCTGTCGCTGCTGCGGCAAGGCAAGGTCAAAGGCATGCGCTTTGATACGCTCGAAGCGATCTGCAGGTCGCTGGACTGCCAGCCCGGCGACCTGCTCAAACTTGTCGACGACGAGGCTTAGGCTGCGGTGATGGCGACGTCGTACTTGTTCCGGATCAGGTCGGAGTAGGGGCAGATGTCGTGGGCGGCCTTCATGGTCGCTTCGATGTCTTGCTTGCTCCAGCCGGGGACGGCGGCTTCGAGTGCGGCGACGATGCCGAAGCCGACGCCGTCTTCACGATCGGCAAAGCTCACGGCTGCGGTGACCTTGGCGTCTTCGGGCAGCGACTTGCCAGCCTTGCGGGCTGCTCCCTTCATGGCGCCGAGGAAGCAGGCAGAATAGCCCAGAGCAAAGAGCTGCTCGGGATTGGTACCCGGACCATCGTCGCCGCCCATCGCCTTGGGTGTAGAGAGCTTGACGGCGACCTTGCCGTCTTCGGTCTCGGCCTGGCCGGTGCGGCCGCCGGTGGAACTGGCGTGGGTGGTGTAAACGATCTTCATGGGAGACTCCGGGATCAGGTTGCGGGATAAGGGTACATAGCGCGCATTTTGATTGTGTGCAATTGCATTGTGCGCTATTTAATATGTGACAGGAGCGGGACATGACCAATCTGAAGCTCGACCAGCAGCTCTGCTTTGCCGTGTATTCGGCGGCGCACGCCTTCACGCGGTTCTACAAACCGCTGCTGGGCCAACTCGGGCTGACCTATCCGCAATATCTGGTGCTCCTGGTTCTGTGGGAACGCGACGGACAGAGCGTCTCGGCGATCGGAGAGAAACTGCTGCTCGACTCCGGCACGCTGACGCCGCTGCTCAAGCGGATGGAAGCGACGGGCCTTTTGAGCCGGACGCGGGCCGCACGAGACGAGCGACAGGTCCTGGTACATCTCCTGCCGCCTGCAAAGGCAATGAAGTCGGTCGCCGAAGGGTTCCCGCAGCAGCTGGTGACGGCCTCGTCCTGCTCAGGGGAGGAGCTGGACAGCCTGCGCCGCACGCTGGTGGGATTGCGCGACCAACTCGATGCCGGAGCGGCGGCGCAGGATTTCAGCTGAACACGCCGTAGAGCAAAAGTACGAGCCCGGCCAGATGCAGGGCGGTGATGGCATAGGTGACGGCGGCAAAGCCGGGCTTGGCGGTCTTGTGGCGGAGCAGGGCCTGGGCCAGGAGACCGCCGGCGATGCCGCCGCAGAGGTCGATAAAATGCAGGATCTTCTCGCCGATGCGCCACAGGTCATTTTCGGCGGCGTACTTGTCGTGAAAATAGCCGATGATAGCGACCACGGCGAGGGCGAGATAGACGGCCGGCAGCGTGGTCGGGGCGCGTCCCGTCACACTGGCATAGCCGGCAAGTGCAAGGATGACGAGCGCCAAGATGATGCGTCCAACCTGACCTAGACCGAATCGGAGTGTTGGCTCGGGCCGCCCCCGCCGGTCGACGTCGGGCTGGCGCACATTGGCGCCAGAGATCAGCACTTCGAGTGCGGCCGGACGGCCGTCGCGTCCCGGACCGGCAACAAAGCTCAGCTGGTCACCGACACGTGGCCGCGTGGCGATGGCCGCGATGGCGTTGATGTGGACGAAATAGCGTTCCCGACCGGTGGACTGTTCGACGAAGCCGAAGCCACGCGCGTCGTTCCAGCTGGCGAGCGTACCGGTCAGGCGTGGCCGGCCGGCCGAACGGGGCAATCTGGCAGCGGGCATGTGCTCCTCCCTCAGGCCGGGGCGAACCTAGCGCGATAGCGCCGTGGCGTCATGTCCTTGAGGGCCTTGAACTGGCGATTGAAGTTGGCCAGCGACTCGTAGCCGACATCCTGCGCGATGTGGGCGATGGGGCGAGCGGTGGCCGAGAGAAGGGCGCAGGCCTCGCCGATGCGCAGCCGCATGACATAGTCGGTGACGGTCTGCTGGGTGTGACGCCGGAAGAGGCGATGCAACCCGGAGGGCGACAAGGCTGCGATCTCGGCCAGTTCGGAAATGGAAAGGCCTTCGGCATAGTGCTGATGGATGTGGTCGAGCACGCGATCGATGCGGTTTCGGCTGCCGGTCGGGACGTGCGCGAGGCGCGGACTGGCGAGCGGGGTCGCCGGGGTGGCGGTAAGCAGGCGCAGGACGTCGAGCAGACCGCTCAGCCGATCAGCAGCGGGGCGAGCAAAGATCGATTCGATCAGCGGGCGGACGGCAGCCGTCGCGGAAGCGGGAAAGTGCAGACCGCGGCGGGCGCGTTCGAGCATGTCGCCCACCGGGTGCAGCTCGGCGAGGAGGGCGACCAGAGGCGCCACCAAGTCGGGATGGAACCACATGACCAGCGCGCGATGCGGCGCGTGCGGATCGAGCCGGTCGCGGCTGGCCCAGGTGTGCGGCAGGTTGGGGCCGACCAGCACCAGGTCGCCATCGCCGTAATCGCCGATGGCATCGCCGACGAAGCGCTGACCGCGCGAGTTGAGCGTGAGGGTGAGCTCGAATTCGGGATGGTGGTGCCACTGGAAGGGAATGCCGTCCTCAAGCTGGCGATCGAGCCAGGCCCAGGACGCGCCCGGTGGCGGACGGACTTTTTCGAGAAGCGGCTTCATCACGCTCCTTGGTGCTTGGGAACGCCACAATAGTATCAGATTTGGCCAGTCACGGGCAACATGGGTGCCGAGGGGGCGATACGGTTGGGGCAATGACAAAGCCCCGAAGGGGACCGCACATGGAGGATCAGCATGTCTATGGCACAGGGAATGGCCGCTGGAATGGCGCCGGGGATCAAGCGCGACTCGCATCCGACGACGCAACGGGTCTCGACCCAGCTCAAGGACATCAAGAAGAAGCTGCCGCTGCGGGTGCTCAGCGAGGCGGACTTCCAGCATTGGCAGACCAAGGGCTATGTGATTGTGCGCAATGCGGTGCCGATGGAAAATGTCGAGCGCTTGAAAGCCTTGCTCTGGGAATTTGAAGAGAAGAACCCCAGCGATCCCTCGACCTGGTATGCGCCGCAGCGGCGCGACCACATCATGAAGGAGCTCAACGGCACCGGCATGGTGGAAATCTACAATCACCAGTACCTGTGGGACAACCGCCAGGAGCAGCGCGTCTATGATGCGTTCGTGGACATCTGGGACATCGAGGACCTGTGGGTGTCGATCGACCGGGCCAACCTCAATCCCCCCAAAAAAGTGAAGGGCGCCAACCAGAACGGCTTTATTCACTGGGACAGCGACACCTCGCTGCGGCCGTTGCCGATCGGGGTGCAGGGGGTGCTGAGCCTGGTCAAGCAGGACGGTGATATCGGCGGCTTCCAGTGCATTCCGGAGCTGTTTTACGACTTCGAGAGCTGGGTGAAGACGCAGCCGGAGGATCGCGACCCGATGCATCCGGACTGGACTGGCTTTACCATCACCAATATCGAGATGGAGCCCGGAGACCTGATGATTTTCAATACCTTGCTGGCGCATGGCGTGCGGCCCAACCATTCGGACGGGCGGGTGCGGATGGCGCAGTATATCTCGATGTTCCCGGCCGACCCCGACAATGAGGCCGAGACGGCCGAGCGCATAAGGCTCTGGCGCGAATTGGATTATCCCAAGCGCGACGCTTTTCCGGGCGATCCGCGCGACTGGGAGAAAAAGCATGCGACCACCGCCAAGCTGTCGCCGCTGGGCGAAAAACTCCTCGGCCTGACACAGTGGTGAACGGCAGCTGCCGGCAGGTGAACGGCACCTAAATGCCAAGTTCACCGCCGGTTGCGCCAGGGCCGATTAGACATGCCTCAACACCGCGACGGCAGGGGCCGCGCGCAACCTGTTGAGGATTTGACATGACCAAGACCAAACTCGCTTTCGCTCTTCTGACCCTTGTCGTCGGCACCGCTGGCGTGACGCAGGCCATGGCCGGCGCCGGTGAATTCCAGCTCGGCAGCTCGGCCTTCGAGGACCGCTGCGTCGCCAATGGCGGCTATGTGGTGGACATCGTGGGCGGCGCTGGGTGCGAACTGGACGACGTGCAGATCGGCTGCGCCTTTAGCGGCGCGACGACCTATTGCGAATGGGACGGCGCGCAGAACCTGCGCCCGGTTCGTCGGGTGCTCGGGGCCGCCGTGGCGGTAAGCCTTTCCGAGCAGGTGGCCGGCGGCAAGAAGAAGCTGGTCTGGAACCCCGACCTGATCAAGAACTTCAAGTTCTGAGTCTTAGCGGAGCGATCGAGCCTCTCCACCCCCGGACCGTTGGTCCGGGGTTTTCGCTTGTGCGGCTGGTCGTGCTAGGGCTGAGCAGAGGAGGAAACTGCCAATGACCAAGCTATTGTGGACGACGCTGGGCCCCAGGACGGAAGCGGACCTGGGCATGATCCTGCCGCACGAGCACGTGTTCGTCGACCTGCGGACGCCTGACCAGCCGGGCTATGCGCAGGCAGATGCCGACGAGGTGGTGCGGCTGATGGCGCCGCAGATCGAGCGCATCAAGGCTCTGGGCATTACCGCCCTGGTGGAGTGCTCGACCGGCGGCGTCGGGCGGCGCGCCGATTTCGACCTGGCCGTGTCGCTGGCCACCGACTTTCCCATCGTGGTGCCGACCGGCAACTATCGCGAACCGTGGATTCCGGCCTGGGTGGGCGAAGCGAGCGAAGCGGCGCTGGAAGCCTGGATGGTGCGGGAGCTCGAGGAACGCTTCGACGAAGCCGATTTTCGCGCCGGCTGGATCAAAATTTCGGCCGGCGACGACGGCATCACGCCGCTGGAGGCGAAGATCCTGCGGGCGGCGGCGCGGGCCGGACAGCGCACCGGTGCGGTGATCGGCAGCCATACTATCAAGGGCCGCGTGGTGATGGACCAGCTCGACATCATCGAGGCTGAAGGCTACCGGGCCGACCGGTTCATTTCCATCCATACCCAGGCCGAACCCGATTTTGCGCTCAACCTGGCCGTGGCTGAACGCGGCGCCTGGATTGAGTACGACCATGTCGGGCGCGAACCCGATGAGGTGGTCTTGCCGCTGATCGAAAAGGCACTGGCTGCCGGCCGGGCCAGCCAGCTGTTGCTGAGCCATGACCTGGGCTGGTTCGATCCGGCCCTGCCGGGCGGGGGCGTGCCGCGCCCCTATACGCACCTGAGCGAAGTGCTGCTGCCCAAGCTGCGGGCCAGCGGCGTGGACGACGCAACCATCGTGCAGCTGACCCATGCCAACCCGTTTGCGGCCTTTGCGCGGTGAGAGCTGCGCTTGGGGAATAAACCGACGCGCGTGGTGTTGAGACAATATGGGCCGCCCCGGCCCCACGGGAGATAGACATGAAGCTTCGCCTGATTTCTGCCCTGGTGCTGACCGCGCTGTTGGCCTCGACCCCCATGGTACAGGCCGTCGACAGCGGCGGCAGTTCGACCAGCGTGTCGGTCAGCGACCAGCTGAGCGCTGCGCGGGCCCAGATCAAGAGCCAGAAATGGGCCGCAGCCATCGACACGCTGAAGCTGGCGCTCGAGGCCGAGCCCAACAATGCCGACGCCAACAACCTGATGGGCTACTCGTTGCGCAAATCGGGCAATGTGCAGCGCGCGGAAGGCTTCTATCTCAAGGCGCTGAAGCTTTCGCCCAAGCACAAGGGCGCCAATGAATATCTGGGCGAGCTCTATGTGGAGATTGGCCAACTGGAGAAGGCCAAGCAGCGCCTCGAGGTGCTCGAAGGCATCTGCGGCACCGGCTGCGAAGAGTACAAGGACCTCAAGGCGGCCATCGACAAGGCAAGCTGAGGCTAGCCGACCGCCAGATTGAGCCGGTAGCTCAACGCCTCCGCGATGTGCGGCCGGCCGACCTTGTCCGATCCGCCGAGGTCGGCGAGGGTACGGGCGACCTTGAGGACGCGGTGGTAGGCGCGCGCCGAGAGCGAGAAGCGCTCGGCGGCCTGGAGAAGGAGGGTCTGGCTCTCCTTGTCCGGGTTGACCACCTGTTCGATCAGGGTCGGGCCGGCAGCGGCGTTGGTGAAGACCTCCGGATGACCGGCGGCGACATAGCGCTGGCGCTGGATGTCGCGCGCTGCCTCGACGCGGGCGGCGACGGCGCTGGAGGGTTCGGCATCGGCAGGGCCGATCATGTCGGCGGCGGAGACGGCGGGCATGTCGATGCGCAGATCGATGCGATCGAGGAAGGGACCGGAGACACGCCCCTGATACTCGGCGGCGCAGGCGGCGCCGCGCCGGCAGGTATGGCCCGGGGTGCCGGCAAGGCCGCATTTGCAGGGGTTCATGGCGGCGATCAGCTGGAAGCGGGCCGGGAAGGTGACGCGGGCATTGGCGCGGGCGATGACGGTTTCCCCTGCTTCGAGCGGCTGGCGCAGGCTGTCGAGCACGGCGGGTGCAAATTCGGGCAGTTCGTCGAGGAACAGGATGCCGTTATGGGCCAGGCTCGCTTCGCCGGGGCGGATGCGGAGGCCACCGCCGACCAGCGCGGCCATCGACGCCGAATGGTGCGGCGCCCGGAACGGCCGGCGATCGGAGAGCGCACCATCGGCCAGTTCGCCAGCGATCGACTGGATCATGGAGACATCGAGCAGTTCGCGCGGACTGAGCGGCGGCAGGATGGAGGGGAGCCGCGTCGCCAGCATGGACTTGCCGGCGCCGGGCGGCCCGACCATCAGAAGATTATGGCCCCCGGCAGCCGCAACTTCGAGCGCCCGGCGCGCCACCTGCTGGCCGCGGACTTCTGAGAGATCGGGCAATGCCCGGGTCTCGGTGCGGCGGCGTGGGTGCGGCCGGCTGCAAAGCTGATAGCCAGCAAGGTGATTGACCAGCGCCAAAAGGCTCTCGGGGGCGATGATGTCGATATCCTCGCCGGCCCAGGCGGCTTCCGGCCCAGCCGACTGGGCACAAATGATGCCAAGGTCGCGCGCGGCAGCTGCAATGGCAGCGGGCAGGACGCCCGGCGTGGCGGCGAGGCGGCCATCGAGCGCCAGTTCGCCAAGCGCCATGTGGCCCGAAAGCGCGTCTGACGGAATGGCGCCGATGGCGGCCATCAGCCCCAGGGCGATCGGCAGATCGTAGTGGCTGCCCTCCTTGGGGAGGTCGGCGGGAGCGAGGTTGACGGTGATCCGCTTGGGCGGCAGCGACAGGCCCGAGGCATAGAGGGCGGCATGCACCCGCTCGCTCGATTCCTTGACGGCCTTGTCGGGCAGGCCGACGAGCAGGAATTTCGGAACACCCGGCGCGATCTGCACCTGTACATCGACGGGCACGGCCTCGATGCCCTGGAAGGCGACAGTCTGGACGCGGGTGACCATGCGTAACTTCCTCGAACGGGACAACGCTAGCAGTCTCCAGACATCATCTCAAGAACATTTCAGGAACACAAAGTCGTCCGTCAATGCCATTGCTTACCGAACACTTGTCTGCGCCGGTCACCTGGCGCCGACGACATGGCGCGACCGGCGACCAGAGTTGACCGTGGCCCGACCTTTTCGACGTTAACCATGCTGGTATTCCAAAGGGTTAGCGCAAGGTTTCATTAATCGGCACATGTTGAATCAGAGGCTTGAATTCACTGCTGTGCGAGTGTGTCCCGATATGGTTGCTGCCGTTTCCCGCCCCTTCTCCGCCCTAGCGAAGACGCTGCTGCTGGTAACGCTGGTCGCCGTGCTGGCCGCTTGCGGACGCAGCCCCGGCCGGACGCCCATCCCCGGTGACAACGACCCGCATCCGGGCGTGAACAAGGCACGGGCGGCGGAAATCCAGGGGCTGGATATCGCGCGCTACCAGGGGCTGATCGACTTCAACAAGGCGCGCGAGGGCGGCACGCATTTCGTCTATATGAAGTCGACCGAGGGCAAGGACTATCTCGACCCCAATTTCCGCACCAACTGGGCGCATGCCCGGCAGGCGGGCATGGCACGCGGCGCCTATCACTTCATGACCTGGTGCTCACTGGCGGCAGACCAGGCGGCGTGGTTTGCGCGCAACGTGCCCAATGATCCGGACGCGTTGCCGCCGGTGCTCGACCTGGAATGGAACAATCACTCGTCGTGCAAGAACAAGCACAACCGCGCCGACATCCTGGAAAAGGTGCGCGTGATGCTGGCCGAGATGGAGGCCCATACCGGCAAGGTGCCGGTGATCTATACCGACATCAATTTCCACCGCGACGTGCTGGAAGGCGAGCATTTCGACAATCCGTTCTGGCTGCGCTCGACTGCCGCCGAGCCGCACCACAAGTATCGCAACCGCCAGTGGATGATCTGGCAGTGGACGCAGACCGGCACAATGGCGGGGGTGCGCACGGAAGTGGACCGCAATGCGTTTTATGGCGGTCGCGAGGAGTGGACGCAGTTCCTCCTGACGGGGTGTGACCCGCGCAGCATCCACATCCTCGGGCCACAGGGCCGCTGCGGCGCAAAATAGCGGCGCGCAAACAGCGGCGTGCCTTGCGTCGGCGGCAGCCAACCCCTAGCTTTTGCGTGTGATCGGCCGGAGGCGGACCTCCGGCGCGCGGCAAGAGAAGGGGAATGCGGATGGCAAAAGGTCAGCTGAAGTCCAACAAGGAAGCCAAAAAGCCCAAGAAGGAAAAGCCGAAAGTGCTGGCGACTGCCGGGTTGAACAACCCGACGACGGCCCCGGCCAAGAAGAAGTAGGCTTCTGGCATCTGGATTTTTTCGAAGGCCGTAGCGCAAGCTGCGGCCTTCGGCTTTGTGGGGGGGGATGGGCTTGGCAAGCGGAGACAGACCCCTCATCCGCTCTTTGGGCACCTTCTCCCACAAGGGGAGAAGGGAGTTGGTGGCTCTCCGGGCCGGTTACTCCCCTTAAGTGGGAGGGAGTCCCGACTGAAACGGTGGGGGCTTACCCCAGAATGCCGCTGCCTTTGATGCCATCGAGCAGAAACTGCACCGAGAGAGCGGCGAGAAGCACGCCAACGACGCGCGACACCACCGAAAGACCGGTAAGGCCCAGAAGCCGCTGGATGGGGAGCGCCACGCGCATGGCCAGATAGCTCAGCAGCAGGATGGCGAGCAGGGCCAGCACCACCGCGAACCAAGCGATGTTGAAGCCCGAGGTGCCGGTGGTCAGCAGGATGACCGCGCTGATCGAGCCCGGCCCGGCGATGAGCGGCATGGCGAGGGGAAAGACCGAAATGTCCTCGCGCGTTTCGGCCTCGTTTTCTTCCTCGGGCGTGGTGCCGGTGCCGCCGGAATGGCGGGCAAACACCATGTCGATGGAGATCAGGAGCAGCAGGATGCCGCCGGCGATGCGCAAAGCCGGCAAGGTGATGCCGAAGAGCCGGAGCATCAGATCGCCGAAGAGCGCGAAAAACAGCAAGATCGCGCCGGCCACCAGAATGCCGCGCAGCGCCATGGTACGGCGCTCATGCGGCGTGTTCTTGCGTGTCAGGGCAGCATAGACGAGCAGCAGGTCCGCCGGCCCGACGGTGGCAAAGAATGTGGTGAGGGCGAGCAGGAAGGTGTCGATGGGCATCGGGGCGACCATGCCGGAAAGTTCCGGGGAAGGCGAGGGGGCTTCCCGCGTTGGCGCAGGATGCCTCGCAAACCGCACATTGGCCATGGTAAAACCGGTTCATGAGCGACCTCACCGTGTCCGAGCAGAAACTGTTGGATCCGCCCGGACGTGAGCACTGGCTGATCTGGACGGCGCTGGCCTCGCTGGCGCTGCATGCCGGCGTGCTGGCGCTGATCCTCGTGTCGCCCTTGCGCAATGACTTTCCGGCAACGCCGCCTTCAGCGATCGAGGTGGTGCTGGTGCCGCCGGCCGAAGAAACGCCCAGCGAGGCGGCGCCGGAGGAAGAGCCACCGGCGGACACTGCGGCCAGCGCGGTCGCGGAACCGGCAGCCAGCGCGCCGATACCGGACCCGACGTCGCAAACCGAGTCTGAGCCCGTGCCCGACGCCACAGAGGCGGCGGCAGAGCCGGCTCCGGCGGCGGCCAGCGCGCCCGCCCCGATACCGCTGCCCCGCCCGGCATCTAGGACCGTGGCGCCCGGCTCGGGAGGCGGGGCCGGTCCGTCCGGCGCGCCGGTCACAGCGCTGGAGGCCGAGGTCGGGGCGGCCGAAGGAAACGCGCCGGGGGCGCTGGCGGCCGAGGCCGGCGTCGCCGACCTTGACCTGGGCGAGGTGCGCAGCGCCGAGCGCTTCTATCTCGAGGCGATGCTGCGCGAGCCGAGCCTGGCGCGGGCCGGCGAGATGCTGAAGACGCTGCCGCGCGAAAAGCGGCTCTCCCAGACCTGCAATATCGAGGCGTTGGCGCAGATCGGGTTTTCCGGCGAGGACTATGCCCCCGACGTGGTGATGACCGACGCCTATGCCCTCTCGGTGATGGAGGGCACGCGCCTGTCGGCGACCGGCGCCATCTTCCGGTCGCGCGACAAGTGGTATGGCCTTGCCTTCGATTGCACGCTGAGCCCAGACCTGAGCCAGGTCACGGCGTTCTCCTATCGACTCGGCGCCGACGTGACCGAAGCGGTGCTGGAGCGGATGGGAAGGTAGGGCCGGATCGGCTTGATCAGGCCTTGCGCTTTTCGATGGCGTCCAGAATCAGCACGGCGATGTCGGGGCCGCCGAAGCGTTTGATTTCGCGGATGCCGGTGGGGGAGGTGACGTTGATTTCGGTGAGGTAGCCGCCGATCACGTCGATGCCGACAAAGATCATGTCGCGCTCCTTGAGCGCCGGGCCGATGGCGGCGCAGATCTCGAGTTCGCGCGGCGTGAGTGCGGAGAGTTCCGGGCGGCCGCCGACATGCATGTTGGAGCGGGCCTCGCCCTCCGACGGAATGCGGTTGAGACCGGCGATAGGTTCGCCATCGACCAGGATGATGCGCTTGTCGCCCTTCCTGACGTCGGGCAGGTAGCGCTGGATCATGAAGGGTTCGCGATAGTTCTGCTCGAACAGTTCGAGCAGCGAGGCGAGATTGTGGTCGCCCTCCTGGATGAAGAAGACGCCGGCGCCGCCATTGCCGTAGAGCGGCTTGACGATGATGTTGCCGTGCTCCTTGCGGAAGGCGTGGATCAGTGCGCGGTCGCGCGTCACCAGCGTGGGCGGCATCAGCTCGGGGAAATCGGTGACGAGGATTTTTTCGGGCGCGTTGCGGACCGCGGCGGGTGGGTTGACCACGAAGGTTTTGGGGTGGATGCGCTCGAGCATGTGGCTCAAAGTGATGTAGTTCATGTCGAACGGCGGATCCTGCCGCATCAGCAGCACATCGTAGGACGAGAGATCCTGCCGGGTTGCCTCGCCGAGGGCGAAATGCTGGCCCTTTTCCTTGTCGAACAGCTCGATCGGCGCCACCGAAGCGCTGACCACATTGTCACGCAAGGCCAGGGACTCCGGGGTGTAGTAGCCCAGCACATGGCCGCGCCCTTGTGCCTCGAGCATCATGGCGAAGGTGGAATCGCCGCGCGGGTTGATGCTGGCAATGGGGTCCATCTGCACGGCAATCTTGAGCTTCATGGTCGGTCTTTTCCCAGTAGACCCCATCCTGAGCCTGTCGACGGACGAGGGCGTGGCACCGCCAGCGGACGCCCTCGTAGTTCGACAGGCTCACCATGAGGGCTGGGAGAGTCTGGTTACCGCAAGGGTCAGATCAGCTGGCGTCGAAGGCATTCATCACATGGCGCGGCCACATGCGGGGCGCAAGGAAAATCACATCGAAGCGGAGCGGGCGGGTGGCGAGGGCTGGGTGGCGGGAGACGTAATATTCTGCAGCGCGGACGATGCGGTGCTGGTTGACCGCAAGGAGGGCGTCGCGCTCCTGCGTGGCGGACCGGCGCGACTTGACTTCGACGAACACCGTGGTGCCCCAGCGGCTGGCGATCAGATCGATCTCGCCGACCGGGGTCTTGAGGCGCGTGGCAAGGATGCGATAGCCCTTGAGGCGCAGATACCAGGCAGCGAGGGTTTCGCCGTGGCGACCCCAGGTTTCTGCACCCTGACGGCGCTCACTCTTCGGCCTTGAGGGCGAGGGCGGCATCGTAGACCTCCTTGCGTTTGAGCCCGAACCGTTCGGTGACGGCGTCGACGGCAGCGCGCAGCGGCTGATCCTGCAGCGCGGCCTGCAGCGCCGATTGCCAATCCACCGTGGCCATGTCGGCCGGGGCGGCGCCCGCCACCAGAATCACCGCTTCGCCGCGCGTCTCCTCGTCGGCAAACAGAGTGGCAAGCTCGGCCAGGGTGCCGCGATGCAGACGCTCGAAGCGCTTGGTGAGTTCGAGCGCGACGGCAGCGACACGTCCGCGGCCGAAGGCCTCGGCCATGGCGGCGAGGGCTGGGCCGATGCGGCGGGGCGATTCGTAGAACACCAGCGTCTCGGGGCGCGCGGCCAGCGGCTTGAGGGCATTGGCGCGCTGCCCGGCCTTGGCCGGCAGGAAGCCGATAAAGGAGAAGCTGTCGGTGGGCAGGCCGGCGGTCGCCAGCGCGGCGAGCAGGGCTGACGCCCCCGGCACGGCAAAGACCGGCAGATCGGCCTCGCGGGCAGCCCGGACCAGGGGGAAGCCGGGATCGGAGAGCAGCGGCGTGCCGGCATCGGAAATCAGCGCCAGCTTGCCGCCGCGACGCAGGTCGTCGAGCAGGGTGTCGAGCATGGCACGTTCGTTGTGCTCGTGCAGGGCCTTGCGCGGCGTGCGGATGCCGTAGTGATCGAGCAAACGCGCCGACAGGCGGGTATCCTCGCAGAATACCACGTCGGCGGCGGCGAGGGTTTCGAGCGCGCGGATGGTGATGTCGCGCAGGTTGCCGATGGGCGTGGCCACGACATAGAGCCCGGCAGCCAATGGCGGGGCGCTGAGCGCAGTGCCGGCGATGAAGAACTGGGCCGGCCGGCTGTCCTGCTCTTGAGCCACCTGATGGGCACCTTCCTGATGATCGTGACGACACTCTGGCTTTATGAGCCGAAGTGACTCCTGTATAGCCGAAAGGTACCGCGAGCGGCGGCAAGGTTGCGGACGAATAGCAAGGGGCGGCAAGTGAAATCTGGCGGCAGGCAGCGCAAGGCGAGGGCGCTGAGTTGGGGCGCGCTGGGGGCAGCGGCGCTGCTGACGCTGGTCGCCTGCTCGCCGGGCGGTTTCGGCTTGCCGGGCGGTTTCGGGCCACCGGCCAATGTGGGCGAGGGTGCGGCGCTGCCGCTGGCCACCGGCCAGAGCTTTGGCAAGGGACCGGTCCGTGTGGCCCTGCTGTTGCCGCTCACCGGTGACCCGGGCCTGTCGGCAGTCGGGATTTCGATGGCCAATGCCAGCCAGCTGGCGATGGCGTTCATCGAATCGAGCGACACCATTGCGGACAATATCACTGTACTGCTCAAGGATACCGGCCCGACGGCCGCCGGTGCGGCCCGGGCGGCCAGCCAGGCCGTGGAGGAGGGCGCCAGCATCATCCTCGGACCGCTCAAGGCCGACCAGGTAACGGCGGCGGGCAGCGTAGCCAAGGCGGCCGGCCTCAGCGTGATCGGCTTTTCCAACAATTCGGGCGCGGCGTCGGCCGGCGTCTTTCTGCTCAACGTGCTGCCCGAGAGCGAAGTGCGACGCTCGCTCGGCTATGCCAAGGGCCTGGGCAAGAAGGCCTATGCCGGCATTTTTCCGACGACTGATTTCGGTCGTATCCAGGAAGGGGCGTTCCGCCAGGCCACGGCGGACCTCGGGCTCAATGCGCGGGCGGTCTACACGTTCTCGTCCGAAGCGGAGGCCCGCGCGGTGATGCAGCAGCTGGCCCCGGCGCTGCAGGCGGGGCAGATCGATGCGCTGTTCATGCCCGACCGGGCGACAGCCCCGAGCTTTGGCGTCCTGCTCGAAGAGGCCGGCGTGCCAATGGGCAAGGTGCAGCTGATCGGCTCGGCGGACTGGAACGGGGACGCCGCCATCGCCAGTACGCCCTATCTGGTGGGCGCGGTCTATCCGGCGGTGGACGATACCGGCTATCGGGCGCTGGCGCCCGAATATACGGCACGGTTCGGCGGTACGCCGCATCCGCTGGCCACCATCGCCTATACGGCGACGATCCTTGCCAATGCCTCGACGCTCTCGATGTCCACGCCCAAATATGACCGGACGCAGCTGACGCTACCGGGTGGATTCAATGGCCGCGACGGCGTGTTCCGCTTCCTGCCCGACGGGCGCAGCGAATATGCGCTGGTGATCCGGTCGGTGACGCTGGGCGGCTCGTCTGTGGTGGACGGACCAAAACTCTAGGCCGCTTTAGGCTTGTCTCAATCAACCGGCTCTAGGCTGAGGGAATGAGCCAGGCCGCTTCCATCGCTACCCGCACGCCCACGGCGCAGGCCGATGGGCCGGTCTCGACCATCCCGTGGCGCGATGGGCGGTTGGGGCTGCTCGGCTTCTGCCTCGCCTGGCTGGCGGTGATGGGTCTCCGCCCGAACGTCTATGTCGCCACCTGGATCGTGTTGCTCGCCACGGCGGCGCCGATGCTGGCCGCAGAGCTGATGCGCGCTCCGGTGGTGGAGAAGCGGCGCCCGACCTGGGCGCCGCTGGCCTTTGCCATCGGCCTGCCGCTCGCCAGCCTGCCCTTCTTCGTGCTGCATCTGCAGGGCGGCGGTGTAGCCAGCTGGCTGCGCGCCTGGGCGGTGGTGGCGCCGGCCTTCGTGCTGCGATTCGTGATCGAATATGCGCGCACGGGGACTGTGTCGGGTGGCCTGCCAGCGCTGCTGGGACAGGCGGTGATGCGGGGCGATCGACAGGCCTTCAAGGACCTGGCGGCCCCGGCGCGCCTTTTTGCGCTCAAGGCGATCTTCATCCCGCTCTATGGCAGCAGCCTATTGGCGCTGCTGACCATGGGCCTCGACAGCCGACCGGTGACGCTGCTCGACTGGCTGACGCTCGCGGTGATCCTTGCCTACACGATCGACCTCGGCTTTGGCCTCTCGGGTTATCTGTTTGCCGCCAACGAGCTCGCACCGACGGTGCGGTCGACCCAGCCACACGTTGTCGGGTGGGTCGTCTGCCTGGCCTGCTATGGTCCGATATTTGCGCATTGGCCGGAATTCGAGGCCGTGGTGCGGGCCGAGATCGGCTGGCCGACCCAGCTCGAGCTGACCCTGGCCACCGGACTGGCCGCAGCCGCCATGCTCGTGCTGCTGGTGCTCTACGTGTCGGCAAGTGTCTGTTTCGGACTGCGCTTTTCAAACCTGGCCAACCGCGGGGTGCTGGCCGCCGGACCCTATCGGTTGATGAAGCATCCGGCGTACTTCGCCCATGCGGCCAATGCCTGGATCCTCTGCGGCGTGCTGTTGCCGGCAGCCGGAGTGGAGCTGGGCGTTTCGCAATGGCTGGTGCCGCTGGCGTTCAGCCTGTTCTACTGGGGACGGGCGCGGACCGAAGAAATGCACATGCGCGAGGATCCGGACTATGTGGCCTATGCCGACTGGATCGCGCGGCATGGCCTGCTGGCGCGCGCCGTTTCGGTCGTTGTCGGCCGATAGAAGGAGCCCCGGTGCCCCGGGGCTCGCTCTGGTCTAGGCGGCCTTGGCCTTCAGATTGGCCTGCGACTCGCCGAGCTGGCTCAGCTTCTGGTCGGTGGCAGTCTCTTCCTGCAGGGTCGCGTCGAGCAGTTTGGCCGCATCGGTCATGCCCAGCTGGGTGGCCCAGCTCTTGAGCGTGCCATAACGTGCGATCTCGTAGTGCTCGACCGCCTGCGCGGCAGAGATCAGTCCGGCGTCGAGGGCGACAGTGCCCTTGAACTCGTCCATGATCGACTTGCCTTCTTCCAGAATGCCCAGAATGGCATCGCAGGTCTTGCCGCGCGCCGGCTTGTCGAGCAGTTCGAAAATCTGCTCCAGCCGTTCGATCTGGCCTTCGGTCTCGGCCTGATGGGCCTCGAAGCCGGCCTTCAGGTCGGAAGACTGCGCCGCCTTGGCCATTTTGGGCAGGGCCTTCACGATCTGCTTTTCGGCGTAGTAGATGTCCTTGAGCGTATCAAGGAACAGGTCGTCGAGGGTTTTTTCGGCAGCCATGGGTCGCTCCATTGGTTTGGGGTTGCGCCAGAATGGCGTCGCCCAAACAAGTTTCCTGCGGGCGGTTGGTTCCGCGTCTCGACCGAGGCTCAAATGGAAGAAGTCATGTCCAGGACGTCGCGCGTGCGCATCGGGGTAGCTCTGGGGAGTGGTGCGGCACGGGGTCTGGCCCATATCCCCTTTATCGAAGCGATGGACGAGATGGGCCTGGCGCCATCGATCATCGCCGGCTCCTCGATCGGGGCGTTGATCGGGGCGGGCTGGGCCAACGGCATGACCGGCGCCGCGTTGCGCGAGCACGCCTTTTCGGTGCTGGGGAGCTTCCAGCAGATCGCGGGCCGGCTGTGGAGCGGATTGCCGACGCTGACCGGGGTGTTCAAGACGGGGCTTTCCATGCAGATCGAAGCCCGGGCGGTGGCCGATGCGTTTCTGCCCGCAGGATTTCCTGAGGATTTCGACGCGCTCCAGATTCCATTGAACGTGGTGACCACCGATCTGCGCGCCTGGGAGGAAGTGGTGCTCGGCGCCGGGCCACTGCGGCCGGCGATCGCTGCCTCGCTCGCCATCCCGGCGCTGTTCCGGCCAGTGGTGCATGATGGACGGATCTTTGTGGACGGCGGGACGACCAATCCGCTGCCGCTCGACCGGGCGGCGATCGGGGCCGACATTCTGGTGGGGATCGACGTCAACGGCATGCCGGACGAAAAGCTCGCCGGCATCGAACCTGGACTGTTCGATGCAGGATTTCTCGCCAGCCAGATCATGTCGCAGACGCTGATCCGCAACATGGTCAAGGCACATCCGCCCGATGTCTATGTGCGGCCCTTGGTCAACGGCTTCGGCATCATGGAATTCTGGCGGGTGCGGGAGATCCTGGCAGCCGCCGAGATCGGCAAGGAGCAGTTCAAGCGCGATCTCGACACGTGCGTCGAGGCCTTCGAGGCCGGTCGCCGGGCCGAGCGGCTGCCGGTGATTGCGCCGGCAGGCTAGCGCGCCTAGGCCGCGAGGTCGGCGACCACGGCGTCGAGGACCGGCCAGCCCTTGTCGGTGACGCGGATGAAGCCGTTGGGCAGGGTTTCGACAAAGCCGATCGACTTGAGCTCGTTGATCTGACGATCCGAAATGCTGCGACCGGAGAGCTTGGTGAAGCGGCGCGGGTCGATGCCTTCGCGCAGCCGCAGGCCCATGACCAGCAGCTCGTCGCCCTCTTCTTCCCAGGTCAGGATATCGTCGGTGACGAGGCCATGACCGCGCTGGGCGACCTTTTTCTGCCAGTCGAAGGGCAGTTTTTCGGCGGCGGTGGCGTGGCGCTGGTTGTCGATCAGCAGCCGGCCATGGGCGCCCGGACCGATGCCGACATATTCGCCATAGCGCCAATAGAGCAGGTTATGCCGGCTCTCCTGCCCCGGGCGGGCATGGTTGGAAATCTCGTAGGCCGGCAGGCCGGCCTTGAGGGTCAGCTCCTGGGTGAGCTCGTAGAAGTCGGCGCTCAGATCCTCGTCGGGCATCTTGAGCTTGCCGGCGTTGAACAGATCATAGTAGCGCGTGCCCATCTCGATGGTGAGCTGGTAGAGCGAGAGGTGCCCCTGGGCGAGCCAGAGCGCCTCGGTGAGCTCGTCCTGCCAGTCTTCAAGGGTCTGGCGGGGACGGGCATAGATCAGATCAAAGCTCGAGCGCGGGAAGATCGACTGGGCGAGGCGGACGGCAGCGACGGCCTCGTCGACGGTGTGCTTGCGGCCCAGCTCGGCCAGCGGACCATCGCGCAGCGACTGCACGCCAAGCGAGACGCGGTTGACGCCGGCGGCGCGATAGCCCCGGAAGCGATCAGCCTCGACCGAGGTCGGATTGGCCTCGAGCGTCACTTCGACGTTCTTGTCGATCTCCCAATGGGCGCCGATGGCATCGAGAATGCCGGCGACCGAGCGGGGATCCATCAGCGAAGGGGTGCCGCCGCCGAAAAAGATCGAGTTGACCTTGCGGCCGGGAACCAGCCGCGCGTAGTGGGCGATCTCGGCGGCGTAGCTTTCGACATAACCTGATTCATCGAAGGCGCCGCGATGGACGTGCGAATTGAAATCGCAATAGGGGCATTTGGCGGCGCAGAAGGGCCAGTGCACATAGATGCCGAACAGGCCGTTGCCGCGGCCCTCGTTGCTGCTGCCGCGCAGGTCGTCGGCGCTAGCCATCGCTGATGCCTCCGAGCGCGTCATCGACGAATTTGGAGAAGGCGCGGGCGCGGTGGCTTAGGCCCGGCTGGCCGCGGACAAAGCCGTTCTTGGTGGCCGAGGGCATTTCGCCGAAGGTGATGTCATAGCCCTCGGGCATGAAGACCGGATCAAAGCCGTGGCCCAGGTCGCCGCGCGGCGGCCAGACGATAGTGCCATCGACCTTGCCGACATAAAGCTGATCGCGGCCATCGGGGTGGGCGAGGCAGAGCGTGGCGTTGAAGGCACCCTTGCGCTCGCCCGGGCTTTGCGCGCCGGCAGCCTGCAGGGCATCCTCGACGCGCCGCATGCCCACGGCAAAATCGCGACCGTTGGAGGTTTCGGCCCAGTTGGCCGTATAGACGCCCGGCTGGCCGCCGATGGCATCGACGGTCAGGCCCGAATCATCGGCCAGCGAGATGCAATTGGCCGCCTGCGCACAGGCATGGGCCTTGATGCGGGCGTTTTCGGCAAAGGTGGTGCCGGTCTCGTCCGGTTCGGGCAGGCCGAGCTGGCCGGCCGAAACCAGATCAAGCCCAAACGGGGCGAGCAGCAGCTTGAACTCGTCGAGCTTGCCGGCATTGTGGGTCGCCAGGACCAGACGGTCGCCGCGCCGCAATGTCAGCTTGCCGGCCATCAGGCGAGGGCCGCCTGCTGGATGAGGGTCAGGTCGGCGATGCCCTGCTCGGCCAGGCCCATCAGCTGCTCGAGCTCGTTGCGGCTGAAGGGGACCTGTTCGGCCGTGCCCTGGATCTCGACGAACTTGCCCGAGCCGGTCATGACGAAATTGGCGTCGGTATGCGCCTCGACGTCTTCGAGATAGTCGAGATCGAGCACCGGGGTGCCGCGATAGATGCCGCAGGACACCGCGGCGACCGAATCACGCAGCGGCTCGCCCTTGGTGAGATTGCGCGCCTTGAGCCAGGAAATCGCATCTGCCAGAGCCACATAGGCGCCGGTGATGGAGGCGGTGCGGGTGCCGCCATCGGCTTCGAGGACGTCGCAGTCGAGGGTGATCTGGTTTTCGCCCAGGGCGCCCATGTCGACCACGGCGCGCAGCGAACGGCCGATCAGGCGCTGGATTTCCTGCGTCCGGCCGGACTGCTTGCCGGTGGTGGCTTCGCGCCGGGTGCGCGACCCGGTGGCGCGGGGCAGCATGCCATATTCGGCGGTGACCCAGCCCAGACCCTGGCCACGGCGCCAGGACGGCAGGCTGGTTTCCACCGAGGCGGTGACGAAAACCTTGGTGGATCCGAAGCTGACGAGGCAGGAGCCCTCGGCCTTGGGGGCCACGTTGCGTTCGAGCGTTACGGCCCGCATCTGGTCTGGAGCCCGTCCGGAAGGCCGCATCAAATCACTCGAAAAAATTGCTGTTAACCGCCTCTTAACCCTAGTCGGACGGCCGGACAATGCCGCAGAGCTTTCACATGCTGGGGTTTCTGCCTAAATGGTGAAGAAGAGGATCGCCATCCCGGTGCCGCCTCGATGAACGAACAATGAACAAGGTTCCCGAAGACTTTCTCGCGGTGCTCAACACCCGCAGCCAGGATATCTTCAAGCGGCTGGTGGAGCGCTACATCGAAACCGGCATGCCGGTGGGCTCGCGCGACCTCAGCCGCATGCTGGCGGTCGGGCTGTCGCCGGCCTCGGTGCGCAATGTGATGGCTGACCTGGAAGACCTGGGGCTGATCGCGGCGCCGCATACGTCGGCCGGCCGCGCGCCGACGCAGGAGGGGCTGCGCTTTTTCGTCGACGCCATGCTCGAAGTGGGCGGGGTGGACGAGCGCGAGCGGCAGGCGATCGAAAAGCAGATCCAGGGTCCGGCGCGCGAAGGCAAGGTGGAGGACGTGCTGACCGAAGCCAGCCAGCTGCTGTCGGGCCTCAGCCATGGCGCGGGCGTGGTGATTGCGCACAAGTCGGACCTGGTGCTGCGCCATATCGAATTCGTGCGGCTCGATTCGAGCTCGGCGATGGCGGTGCTGGTGGGACAGGACGGATCGGTGGAAAACCGCATCGTGCAGCTGCCGCCGGGGCTGACCTCGAGCGCGCTGACCAAGGCCGGCAATTACCTGGCGCATCTGGCGACGGGCAAGACGCTGAACGAGGCCAAGCTGGCGCTGCAGAACCAGCGCGCCGAACAGCTGGCCGAGCTGGACGACCTGACGCGCCGCCTGGTGCAGACCGGCATGGCGCAGCTCTCGGACAATGGCCAATCGGCGCCGACAGTGATCGTGCGCGGCCGGGCCAACCTGCTTAACGACGCCATGGCGTCCGAAGAACTGGGCCGGATGCGGCAGCTGTTCGACGAGCTCGAGAGCAAGGACGGGCTGATCGAACTGCTGGGCGATGCAGAGACCGCCCAGGGGGTAAAGATCTTCATCGGCTCGGAAAACAAGCTGTTCTCGCTTTCGGGCAGCTCGGTGATCCTGTCGCCCTATACCGATGCCAATGAGAAGGTGGTGGGCGTGCTGGGGGTGATCGGGCCGACCCGGTTGAACTATGCCCGCATCGTGCCGGTGGTCAATTATACGGCCAATGTCATCAGCGCGATGATGGCGCGCAAGACCGGGCCCGATCGCAAGGCTTGAAACTTGCCGCTCGTTGGCCGATATGCGGGGCAAATTCCAGACAACAGGTTGCTGAACGACAATGACGAGCGACGAGACCGCAGCCGGCCAGGGCGCCATCGACGAAACCACCCCCACACAGGCCGCCGAAACCGGCGCAGCCGAGGCGCAGCTTGACCCCACGGAGGCGTTGCGCGCCGAAAACGGCGACCTGCGCGACAAGCTGCTGCGCGCCGTCGCCGAGATGGAAAACCTGCGCAAGCGCACCGAGCGTGAGGTGGCCGATACGCGCTCCTACGCGATCGCCGGCTTTGCCCGCGACATGCTGACGGCCACCGATTCGCTGAGCCGCGCGCTGATGGTGCTGCCGGCAGAGGCCCGGGACACGGCCGACGCGACGATGAAATCGCTGATCGACGGCATCGAGATGACCGAGCGCGAGATGCAGCGGCTCTTGGCCAAGCATGGCGTCAAGCCGATCGAGGCCGAAGGCATGAAATTCGATCCGCATCGCCACCAGGCGATGTTCGAAGTGCCCGACCCGACGCGGCCGGAAGGTACCGTGGTGCAGGTGGTGCAGACCGGCTTTGCCATCGGCGACCGCGTGCTGCGCCCGGCCATGGTGGGCGTCGCCAAGGGCGCGCCAGCGACCGTCGCCGAGCATCCGGCCGACGGGGCCGTCGACAAGTCGGTGTGATGGTTTGGGCATGGATTGGAAGGGGCGCCGCGAGGCGCCCTTTTTGTTTTTGGGGCGTGGGCAAGAAAGATGGGTCCCCGGGTCAAGCCCGGGGATGACGGTGGGTGGGGAGAGAGAGGGGAGGAGAGGAGAGGAGAGGAGAGGAGGGCCCTAGACCCCACCAAGAGCGCCGTCATCCCCGGGCTTGACCCGGGGACCTAGAGCTCGCTCAGATCGGGCATGGGCGGATGGGTGTACATGCTCGCGAGCAAGCGGAACGGTACTCTTTATGTGGGGGTAACGAGTGATCTCGTGGCGCGGGTCTGGCAGCATCGGGAGGGCGTGGTACCGGGCTTCACGCGTGACTATGGCGTCAAGATGCTCGTCTGGTTCGAGGAGCATGGCCGTATCGAGACGGCCATTCAGAGAGAACATACGATCAAGCACTGGAGCCGGGCGTGGAAGATTGCGCTGATCGAACGCAGCAATCCGACTTGGCAGGATCTCTGGCCGGAGATCAACGATCCGGTGGCGCGGTGAAAAGTGGGTCCCTGGGTCAAGCCCGGGGATGACGGCGTTCTTGGAGAGGTCAGGGTCTGTCGCGCCGGACGCGACTCAGCCGGTGACCAGGCTCTCGCAGGATTCGATGGGGTAGGGGGCGGCGGGGGTTTCGAGCTGGGCGTAGACGGCGTCGTCATAGGCCTGGATGATGGCGGTGATGCGCTCGTCGGCGACCAGATCGGCGCGCAGCAGGTCGATGCCCTTGCGGGTGAGGGTGGCGGCGAGATTGTCGTAGAGTTCGGTGTCGGCGGCGTCGGATTGTTCGGACGCGTCATTGGCCAGCTGCGCATAGGCGCTGGCGCACCAGAGCACGTGATCGGTGGCCTTGGAAATGCCCTCGGCGGCCAGCGCGGAGCCGGCCAGCAACCAGACCGCCAGGAACGGGACCCATCTGTGGTGCATGTCAGGCAATGTCTTTGGACGTGATGCGGCGGACGCCGGCCATGGTCATGTCGCTCCAAGCGGTGGCAAGAGACCCGTTTGTATCGATGGCTCGTGTCAAATCTTCGACCACAAATGTCTCAAATCCGGCGGCGCGGGCATCCAGTGCCGTCCAATTGACACAAAAGTCGGTGGCAAGCCCGGCAATGAACAGGCGCTTGAAGGCGCGCTCGCGCAGGTAGCCTTCCAGTCCGGTCTTGCTGCGCCGATCGGCTTCCTGGAAGCCGGAATAGGAATCGACCACCTCGTTGTAGCCCTTGCGGATGATCATTTCGCAGTGCGGGATATCGACATCGCGCGAGAACTGCGCGCCCCGGGTGTCCCAGATGCAATGGTCGGGCCAGAGCACCTGCGGGCCATAGGGCAGCCCGATGATCTGGAAGGGTTCGGACCCCGGATGGTTGGAGGCAAAGGAGATGTGATCCTGCGGGTGCCAGTCCTGCGTCATGACCACGTGGGTGAATTTGCTCGCCATCTCGTTGATGGGCGCGATGATCTCGTCGCCGCCGGCCACGGCAAGGCTGCCGCCGGGGAGGAAATCATATTGCAGGTCCACAACGATCAGGATGTCATCGGTACGGGGCGCAATCCACATGGGTCAGAAACCTTACAGGCAGAGCAAAGCGGCACAATCTTCGAAACTATAGGCGGGGCGAAGGGCCGGATCGGTGCTGGCCAGCTCGGCGGCAATGGTGGCCTCGGTCTCGGCCCGGAAGGCGGTGAAGGCCTCTTCGGTATAGCCGGACTCGAGATAGACGGGCGTAGCGCGCTCGATCAGGCGCTGGGCGCCGAGCTTATAGGGGTCGGTGACGCTGCGCACTTCGGCGGCGGCATCTTCGGGCACGTCGCGGGCGGCCAGATCGAAGGCGACACCGCACCAGAAATCCTTGCGCGTGGCCTCGGGTACCTCCTGGCCGATCGCCGGCGCGGCGACGAGAACAAGGGCGGCAACACAGAGCAGACGGCGCATCGGGGACTTTCAGGGCGGCTGGACGTGGCCTTTTAGACCATAGAATGGTTGCCAAAGCTATGCATTGCCGGGGTGAGGGGGGCCGGGGGACGCCAGCGCAGCCGCACCCGCCGCGGTTGGCAGCGGGCTTTGGCGGGTGAGCCGGCCCGGCTGGCTGAACTTTCCAGCTTTTGGCCGCTTGCAGGGGGTATGAGCCCCCCCTATATAGCGCCTGAGGCCCGGCGACGGGCAGTAATCCAGAAGAGGAATCCGGCCCTCTGAGGGTAAGGGAACCGCCAGCACGGGGTTCCAATCCGGGTTCGCCAGGAAAGAAGGCTGACGTCATGGGTAAAGTTATCGGTATCGACCTTGGCACCACCAATAGCTGCGTTGCGGTGATGGATGGGGCCAACCCCAAAGTGATCGAGAATGCTGAAGGCGCGCGCACCACGCCCTCGATGGTGGCGTTCTCCAAGGATGGCGAGCGCCTTGTGGGCCAGCCGGCCAAGCGCCAGGCGGTCACCAATCCCGAAGGCACGCTGTTCGCCGTCAAGCGGCTGATCGGCCGGCGCTACGATGATCCGATGGTGAGCAAGGACAAGGGCCTGGTTCCCTACAAGATCGTCAACAGCGACAATGGCGATGCGTGGGTGCAGATCGACAGCAAGAAATACTCGCCGTCAGAAGTGTCGGCGATGATCCTGACCAAGATGAAGGAAACCGCCGAGTCCTATCTGGGCGAATCGGTGACGCAGGCCGTGATCACCGTGCCGGCCTATTTCAACGACAGCCAGCGCCAGGCCACCAAGGACGCGGGCAAGATTGCCGGCCTTGAAGTGCTGCGCATCATCAACGAGCCGACGGCGGCAGCGCTTGCTTATGGCCTCGACAAGAAGAATACCGGCCTGATCGCGGTCTATGACCTGGGCGGCGGCACGTTCGACGTGTCGGTGCTCGAGATCGGCGACGGCGTGTTCGAGGTGAAGTCGACCAACGGCGACACCTTCCTGGGCGGCGAAGACTTCGACATGCGGCTCGTCGACTATTTCTCGGACGAGTTCAAGAAAGAGCAGGGCATCGACCTGCGCAAGGACAAGCTGGCGCTGCAGCGCCTGAAGGAAGCGGCGGAAAAGGCCAAGATCGAGCTCTCGAGCTCGACCCAGACCGAAATCAACCTGCCCTTCATCACGGCCGACGCCTCGGGCCCGAAGCACCTGACGCTGAAACTGAGCCGTTCCAAGTTCGAGCAGCTGGTCGATGACCTGGTGCAAAAGACCATCGACCCCTGCAAGCAGGCGCTCAAGGATGCCGGCGTTACCGCCGCGCAGATTGACGAAGTGGTGCTGGTGGGCGGCATGAGCCGCATGCCCAAGGTCCAGGAAGTGGTCAAGCAGCTGTTCGGCAAGGAGCCGCACAAGGGCGTGAACCCGGACGAAGTGGTGGCGATGGGTGCTGCCATTCAGGCCGGCGTGCTGCAGGGCGACGTCAAGGACGTGCTGCTGCTCGACGTGACGCCGCTGTCGCTGGGCATCGAGACGCTGGGTGGCGTGTTCACCCGCCTGATCGACCGCAATACGACGATCCCGACCAAAAAGAGCCAGGTGTTCTCGACGGCCGAGGATTCGCAGTCGGCCGTGACCATCCGAGTGTTCCAGGGTGAGCGCGAAATGGCGGCGAACAACAAGCTGCTCGGCAATTTCGACCTCGCCGGCATTCCGCCCGCCCCGCGCGGCGTGCCGCAGATCGAAGTGACCTTCGATATCGACGCCAACGGCATCGTCAACGTGTCGGCCAAGGACAAGGGCACCGGCAAGGAGCAGGTGATCCGCATCCAGGCGTCGGGCGGCCTGAGCGACGCCGATATCGAGCGCATGGTCAAGGAAGCCGAGGCCAATGCCGAAGGCGACAAGAAGCGTCGTGAAGCGGTGGAGGCCAAGAACCAGGCCGAATCGCTGATCCACTCGACGGAAAAGTCGCTGAAAGACTATGGCGACAAGGTTACCGCCGACGAGAAGGGCGCCATCGAGACGGCGATCACCGACCTCAAGGGCGTGCTCGACGGCGAAGATGCCGACCTGATCAAGGAAAAGACCGGCGCGCTGGCGGAAGCCTCGATGAAGCTGGGCGAGGCGATGTACAAGCAGAGCCAGGCGGAAGCCGAAGCCAAGGCGCAGGGCTCGGACAAGGCGGAAGACGACGACGTGGTCGATGCCGAGTTCGAAGAGGTCAAGGACGACGACAAGAAGTCGGCCTGACGCCTTTTCTACCCGCTAGAATTCAAAGGGCCCGCTTTGCGGGCCCTTTTTCATGCGCGGGCGCCTGTCGCCGTTAAGGTTAGCACGAGCTTACCGCCCGCGAACGCGGCGCCTGCGGTTATGGTCCGGACTTCCGAGGGGGAGGTCGGCCTTCCCTCGCAGCAGCCGTCGGGGGACAGGTGAGCCAGGTCAGGATCCAGTATCATTCGTTCGCGCTCTGGCGCCTGCTCGCGGCCCTGCTGGTCACTGCCTATCATTTCTGCGATGCGGCGCCCAATGGCGCGCAGCTGCAGGCCTGGTTCGAGAAGATGACGCCGCTGCTCGACATGTTCTTCGTGCTCTCGGGCTTTCTGATCTACGACCGCTACCACGACCGGGTGACGGGCGGGGCGAGCTATGTGTCGTTCCTGCTGCGGCGCCTGGCGCGGCTCTATCCGCTGCATGCGGTGACAATGGGGTTTTTCGTGCTGGTGGCGATTGCGGCCAGCACGGGCGTGTTGCCGACGGCGGGCAGCAGCTGGCAGAGCCGGTTCGATCTCGCCCAGCTCTGGCACAATGTGCTGCTGGTGGAAGCCTGGGGCGTGCACGATACGCTGACGTTCAACTATGTCTCCTGGTCGCTGTCGGCCGAATGGTTCGCCTATCTGGTGTTTCCGCTGCTGGTGTTTGCCGGGTTGCGCGGCGGGCTCTGGGGCCTGGTGCTGCTGCTGGCCGGCGTGGTGGGCGGGCTGGAACTGGTCAGCGCCAGCAATCCGACCGCCGGCCCATGGCAGGAGGCCACCACGTGGGCGGCCTGGCGGGTGCTGGCCGATTTCCTGTTTGGCGCGGTGATCTGCGTGGCGGCGGGCCGGGTGTCGATCCGGGTGCCGTCGCTGCTGCCGGCCTGGCTGCTGCTGGGGGCGGCGATTGTGAGCATGCATGCCGGCCTGGGGTTTTATGCCAGCATGGGGCTGATCGGCCTTGCGGTGCTGGGCGGCGCGCTGGCCGAGCGGCAGCGGGGGCCGGGGCGCGACGGCCTGATGGCGCCGCTGATGCCGATCGCGGCGGTGTCGTTCGGCATCTACATGTGGCACCCGGTGGTGCAGATGGTGATGTTCGACCTGCTCTGGATCCGGATCATCGCCGGGTCGTCGGAAGTGGGGTTCTTTGTCTGGGCGGGGCTGGCAGTGGTGCTGACTATCGGGATGGCGCTGGCGTCGCTGCGCTGGTTCGAAAAGCCGGTGGGAGACTGGCTGGCGCGGCTCTGGTCGCGCCCGTCGGTCAGCGGGGCGCGCGCGGCTTAGCCCAGTGGCTTTGTTCCACGTGAATCACTGGGCCGGGGCGATATGGCGGAGCACATAGGTGCCGGCGGCGGGATCGTAGTCGAGCATGTCCATACCGCCATCGGGCCGCAGATGCAGCGGAGCGGCGAGGACCGCGAACTCGGCCCGGAGCGGATCGGCAGCGTCCTTGAAGCCCTGCAGGCCAGCCCCGGCAAAGGCTTCGGCGCGGCCATCGCGGTTGACGACAAGGATGCGGTGATCGTCGAAGAAATAGGTTTCGCCGGCCGGCCCGAGGGCTGCGGGTGTGTCGGCGCCTGAAAAAGGCAGATGATGCGTGGCGAGGGGCGCCAGCGTGGTGGAATCGAGGACGATGCGGCGCCAGCGGGGCGGCGTGGTGCCGCTGCCCGGCTCGATCAGAAAGGCCGAGGGCTGGCCAGCGGGATCGCGCGCCAGGCCGACCAGGGCGATCGATTCGGCGACGGCACGATCGGGCTCGAGATCGACGACGCGCAGCTGCCAGCGGCCGTCGCGGCGGGCGACGTCGAACAGCAGGATCGGCATGCTGCCCAGGCCGGCACCGCCCGAAATGACGAGGAAGCGGTCCGGACCGAGCGATACGGCGCCTGAGAAGGTGAGGAGGCGGAAGTCGCCCAGGACGACGCCCGGCAGGTCGCTGGGCGGAATGGTGAGCTCGAGCGGCGCATCGGCCTTGCCATAGCTGAAGCGGATGCGGGGCGGCTCGGCATCGGGATCGGCGCCGGCATCAATGGCGTAAAGCGTGCCGTCCGGCGCAAAAGCCAGCTGGCGCTGCTCGAAGGGGAGGATGGCACTTTCGGTTGCGGACTGCACGGCGACGGCGGCGCCGGTGGTCACCGGGCCGGCCCGGCCGGCGGCCGGGGGCTGGCGCTCGCGCCAGAACGGCAGCAGATGCGTGGCATAGATATCGGCCAGCGGCGGCAGGTCGGCGGCCTGCAGCAGCGCGTGGCGCACGAAAAAGGCGGAAGCGTAGGGGGTCATGCTGGTTTCGGTCGGCTGCTCGACCGCCAGAAGCCGGCAATCGGCATCGAGGGCGGCAAAGGTCGGAACCTTGTAGCGATATTGCGGGGCGATCTGGCCGTTGATCACGTCGATCAGGGCGCGATAGCGCTGCCGGAGCGAAGCGAGCCGGGCATCGGCCTCGGCCACTTCCTCGAGCAGGGCGGCGGCCAGCCGATCGGCCAGATATTCGCGGCAGTTGATGGCATAGTCGTAGCGTGCCTCGTGCTCGGGATCGTAGCGATAGGTGAGGGCGTGGCCATATTCGTGGGCAGCGAGAAGGAACTGGTTGAAGTTGGCCAGCAGCGCCGCCTCGGTCGCGTCGGCAAAAAAGCTGCGCCAATCCCAGCGGCCCTCGGTGAGGACGGCGGACCAGTTGTCCCAATAGGGTGCGACCTCGGCTGGCTGCGGCAGCGCGGAGAGCATGATGACTTCGGTGTGCTGGTTGTACCAGTTGACGATCTGGTCGAAGGACTGATGCTGCCATTCGAGAGTCTCGTTCACCGAGATGCCGGCGTCGCGATAGTGATCGGTGACGAAGCGTTCGACAGCCTGGGTGTCGCTGGCCTCGAGCGCTGCATAGAGCGCGTCGATATCGGCGGCGGGCGCCGGGGCAGTGCAGAGCGTCACAGCCACAAGTCCCAGCAGCAGGCGCATTGTCGATCCTCCCGTTTTGTCACGCTCCCGGCGGCAGGTTAGCGCGCCAGGAGGGGGCCGGAAAGTGCCGGCCGGCCTCAGTGTTTCCTTGCCAGCGCCCTAATGTCTTCACACCAGCCGGTCACGAGAGCGCGATCCAGGCGCCGTGTACGACCTTTGCGACGAGGTCTGCCGGGTTGAACCAGCCGGTTGCGGGACCGGACAGCAAAGGCACCCCCCATGTCATCGATCACCATCCGCACGCTGGCGGAAAACCGCAGCCTTTATGCGCCGCCCGGCGGCGACCGCCGGGTCGATGCGGATATGGGCCATCTGCTATGACGGGGTGACGCACCAGTTTTTCGGGTTGGCCCAGGCGGTCAACAAGGCGATGTTTGCGCACAGCCAGGTGACCCGCAATATCAATGCCGGCTTCGGGCGCAGTTGACAGTTATCCCCGCTGACTTGCCAAGGCGGGTGGCGCGCACCACTTGTATGCATTAGCCGCTATGGTAAGAGCGGGGAGTGATGCCTATCTAGGGCGCTGGTGGGCGCGGCACCCGATGGGTCGGCACGTATTCAGGAACAGGCCGGATTGGCAAAACGCGATTTTTACGAAGTGCTCGGCGTAGCCAAAGGCTCCGACGAAGCAGCGCTCAAAAGTGCTTACCGCAAGCTGGCGATGCAGTTCCACCCGGACCGCAATCCCGGCAACCCGGATGCCGAGCACAAGTTCAAGGAAGTGTCGGAAGCCTACGACACGCTCAAGGACCCGCAAAAGCGCGCGGCCTATGACCGGTTCGGCCATGCCGCGTTCGAAAATGGCGGCGGGCGCGGTGGTCCGCAGGGTTTTGGTCCCGAATTCACCTCGTCGATGTCCGATATCTTCGAGGATATCTTCGGCGATTTCATGGGTGGACGCGGCGGGCGCGGTGGCGCCGGCCAATCGCGCCTGCGCGGCTCGGACCTGCGCTACAACCTCGAAATTTCGCTCGAGGAGAGCTATCAGGGCCGTACCGTCGAGATCGACGTGCCCACGCTGGTGGGCTGCACCACCTGCGAAGGCTCGGGCGCCAAGCCGGGCACCGGCATGTCGACCTGCCGGCAGTGCAACGGCCACGGCAAGGTGCGCGCGGCTCAGGGCTTTTTCACCATCGAACGCACCTGCCCGGTGTGCCAGGGCCGCGGCCAGATTCTCGAGCAGCCCTGCACCGATTGCGGCGGCCAGGGCCGCCGGCAGGAAAACCGGACGCTGAGCGTGGACATCCCCAAGGGGATCGAGGACGGCACACGCATCCGGCTGGCCGACGAAGGCGAGGCCGGCTTGCGCGGCGGACCGCCGGGCGACCTCTACATCTTTATTTCGATCAAGCCGCACGACCTGTTCCAGCGCGACGGCGCCGACCTCTATGCCCGGGTGCCGATCGCCATGACGACGGCGGCGCTGGGCGGGGAATTCGAAGTGCCCACGCTCGACGGCACACGCGCCAAGGTGAAGGTTGCCGCCGGCACCCAGCCGGGCCAGCGCGTGCGGCTCAAGACCAAGGGCATGCCGATCCTGCGCACCAAGGATTTCGGCGACCTCTATGTGCAGCTCGACGTCGAGACACCACAGAACCTGTCCAAGCGGCAGCGCGAACTGCTCGAGGAATTCCATCGCGAATCCACGGGCAACTCGCCCACCAGCGACGGCTTTTTCGACAAGCTCAAGAAGATGTTCGAAGCCTAACACCAGGAGATGCCGGTGGCCGAGGGTCCGCAGAAGACAGCTATCACGCTCTGCGGGTCGATCCGCACCGGCTCGGTCAACGAGATTCTGCGCCGGCATGTTTCGGCAAAACTTCGAGAGGCCGGAGTGGCGGTGACGGACCTCAGCCTCGCCGATTTCGACATGCCGATCTTTAACGAAGATCTGGAGCCAGACCATGTGCCCGAGAGCGCCGGCCGACTGGCCGAAGCGTTCCGGACGCACGACATCGTGCTCATCATCACGCCCGAATATAATGGCGGGCTGCCCCCGCTGGTGGTCAACACCATCGCCTGGCTGAGCCGGCAGAAGCCGAGCCCGTTTCGGCATGCGGTGTTCGGCATTGGCGGGGTGAGTTCGGGAAAGTATGGCACCATATGGGCCCAGTCGCACCTGCGCGACACGCTCTCCAAGATCGGGGCGCTGGTGGTGCCCACGCTGCTCGGCGTCGGGCCGGATTCGGACGCGTTCGACGCCCATGGCGTGCCGGTGGAATCTGCGGTGACCTACAAGGTTGGGCAGATGGTGAAGGAACTGACGCATTTTTCGCGCGGCGGGATCTGAGCCTTGGCCTATGCGCTCTACATCAGCCACCCGCAGGTGGTGATGGACCCCGACGTGCTGGTGCCGAACTGGAGCCTGTCGGCGCGCGGGCGCGAGCGGGCGCAGGGCTTTGCCGGCGCCACGCTGGTCAAAGGCCTCAAGCGCCTGGTCAGCAGCCACGAAGTGAAGGCGCGGGAAACCGCCGGGATCCTCGGGGCAGCTCTGGGGATCGCGGTGGAAGAGCATAGCGGTTTTGAGGAGATCGACCGCTCGGTGCCCGGTTATGTGCCGGCCGACCGTTTCGAGACACTGGCCAACCTCTGTTTTGCACGACCCGAAGAGTCGGCCGAAGGCTGGGAACGCGCCGTCGACGCGCAGGCGCGCGTGGTGGCGGCGTTTCGGGCGGTGCTGGCCACGCACGATGCCAGCCAGCCAATCGGCTTTGTCGGCCATGGCGGGGTGGGCACGCTGCTCAAGAGCGCCCTGGCGCAGCGCGCCATCTCCCGGGCGGGCGACCAGCCGCTCGGGGGCGGCAATGCCTATATGATGCGGCTGCCCGATGGCTTGCTGCTGGGCGACTGGATGCCGTTCGAGCGATTTGCGGGGTTCGGGGAGAGCGCGCACTCCCAGTAGCCCCATGCTGAACCTGTCGAAGGACGAGGGCGTGGCAGGTCCGGTGTGCCCGACCTCGTGGTTCGACATGCTCACCATGAGGTCTCAAATGCATAGGGGCTCTTTCCGGCGGCCCCTCTGTCAGCTCCCCCTTTGCGGGGGAGGGTGACCTGACTGAGAGACTACTCGGATGTCGGAGCCTTCCGCCCCTCGACCCAGGGCTCCAGCCCGAAAAGATCGATCGCATCCTCCAGTGCGGCGGCCAGGCGGTCCAGCCGAGCCGGGTCGTGGTTGATCTCGCGCAGCCGCACCGCACCGGCAAGCGGCGCCTGCTCGGCGATACGGGCACCCTCGGGCGTGATGGCGATGTCGCGGGCGCGGCGATCGTCGGGATTGCGGCGGACCTGACAGAGGTCCTTGCGGCGCAGCCCGTCGATGGCCTGACCGAGCGTGGCCGGATGCATGACCAGCGCCTTGCGCAAGGCGGCGAGCGGCAGCTGCGGCCGTTCGCCCAGGATGCGCAGCACAGCCAGCTGGAGGCCAGTGATGCCGTGGCGGGCCTTGAGCTCGGCTTCGAAGAGATCGACAGCGCGCTGCAGGCGGACCCAGGCGACCGTGACGGAAAGGGCTTGCTGCTGCATGGCGACTCGGGGTGCGGGAGGCCTCAGGGATACAGGGGGTCCGGATGCTATGGCAACATAGGATGTCCACCTCCCGCCGCCGCGGCCGTGACGGCCCAGAGTCCGGGCAATGCGGGTGGGACAGGACAGGTTTCTTGCCCTCGCCCCCGAACCGTGGCAGGGAGCGGAAAATGGAGGGTGGCATGAGCGACGTGATCGTGGCGCTGGATCTCGACAGCCGGCAGGAGGCGGAAACGCTGATCGATCGGCTCGGCGACAGGGCCGACTTCTACAAGATCGGCTACCAGCTGTTTTACGGCGGCGACGGCTTTGCCCTGGGCAAGGACCTGTTGCGGGCGGGCAAGAAGGTGTTTTTCGACCTCAAGATGCTCGATATCGACAACACGATCGAAAAAGGCATTGCGGCGATTGCCGCCACCGGCGCCACCATGGTGACCATCCACGCTTACCCCAAAACGATGCGCGCGGCGGCCAAGGCGGCGGCCGGGTCCAAGCTCTGTGTGCTGGGTGTCACCGTGCTCACCTCGATGGACGACGCGGACGTGCGCGAGGCCGGCTATGCCCGCGATGCGGCGGGTCTGGTGATGCTGCGGGCCGAGCAGGCGCGGACGGCCGGGATCGGCGGCATCGTCTGCTCACCGCACGAAGCGCGGATGGTGCGCGACATTGTCGGGCCGGATCTGGCCATCGTGACGCCGGGCGTGCGCCCGGCCGGATCGGCGATGGGCGACCAGAAGCGGGTGATGGGGCCCCGCGCGGCGCTGGAGGCCGGCGCGACGCATCTGGTGATCGGCCGACCGATCACGGCGGCGCAGCACCCGGCGGCGGCTTATGACGCCATTGTCACCGAGATTGCGGGCCGGACCCGCATAGCCTGAGGCGGCAGGGACTGCTAGAACGGCCGGACGGGCAGGAGTTTTTTCGTGGCGCAGATCAGGATTGCAATCGCGGGGGCGGCCGGACGGATGGGCGCGGCCAATATCAAGGCCGTGAGCCAGACCCCCGGACTGCTGGTGCATTCGGCCTTTGACCGGCCCGGATCGCCGGCGCTGGGCAAGGATGCCGGCGAACTGGCCGGGATCGAGCGGCTGGGCGTTGCCATCGGCGACGACGTGGCGGCGGCGCTCTCGGGCGCCGATGCGGTGATCGATTTTACCGTGCCGGCGGCGAGCGTGGCGCTGGCGCAGATGGCGGCCAAGCGCGGGCTGGTGCACATTATCGGCACCACCGGGTGCAGCGCGGACGACAATGTGGCGATCGCTGCAGCGGCAGCGGCCGGCGCGCGGATCGTCAAGACCGGCAATTTCTCGCTGGGGGTGAACCTGCTGGCGGGGCTGGTGCGCAAGGCGGCAGCGGCGCTGCCCGGCTGGGATGTCGAAATTGTCGAAATGCACCACAACCGCAAGGTGGATGCGCCATCGGGCACGGCTCTGATGCTGGGCGCGGCAGCGGCCGAAGGCCGAGGCATTTCGCTCGAAGAGCATGCGGTGCGGTCGCGCGACGGCCATACCGGCCCGCGCGAGCCGGGCACGATCGGCTTTGCGACGCTGCGCGGCGGCAATGTGATCGGCGACCACACGGTGATTCTGGCGGGCAATGCCGAGCGCATCGAACTGACGCACAAGGCGGATAACCGTGCCCTGTTTGCCGATGGTGCCGCGCGGGCGGCGCTGTGGGCCGCGACGCAGAACCCCGGACTTTACACCATGGCCGACGTGCTCGGCCTTACCTGACAAGGACATTCCATGACCGGCACCCTGATCCTCGTTCGCCACGGCCAGAGCGAGTGGAACCTGAAAAACCTGTTCACCGGCTGGCGCAACCCGAACCTGACCGAGCAGGGGATCGAGGAAGCGCGGGCCACCGGCAAAAAGCTCAAGGCCGCGGGCCTGGTGCCCGAGGCCTATTTCACCTCGGCGCTGCGGCGGGCGCAGCATACGCTGGACCTGATCCTGGAAGAGATGGGCGTGGTGGACGTGGTGATCACCCGCAATCACAAGCTCAACGAGCGTGACTATGGCGACCTGTCGGGCCTCAACAAGGACGACGCGCGCGTTAAGTGGGGCGAAGAGCAGGTGCTGATCTGGCGCCGGTCGTTCGACGTGCCGCCGCCGGGCGGCGAGAGCCTGAAGGACACCGCCGCCCGGGCGCTGCCCTATTTCGACGCCGAGATCCGGCCGCTGGTGGCCGCCGGCAAGACCGTGCTGGTGGCCGCGCACGGCAATTCGCTGCGCGCCATCGTGATGGCCCTCGAGGAGCTGACGCCCGAGCAGATCTTGAAGCGCGAGATCGGCACGGGTGAGCCGGTGGTCTATGCGATCGGCGCCGACGGCAAGCTGGAAGGGACGATTTCGCTCTAGGGGAGCGCGGGCCAGCTAAGCCCCGACGGTCACGCCGCGTTCCCAGCCCAGGATGGCGCGTTTGCGGGGCAGGCCCCAGTGGTAGCCGGTGAGAGCGCCGGAGCTGCCGACGACGCGATGGCAGGGGACGACGAAGCTGATCGGGTTCTTGCCGACGGCGGCGCCCACGGCGCGGGAGGCGGTGGGGCGACCGATGCGACGGGCGACATCGGCATAGGTGGTGGCCCGGCCCACCGGGATCTGCAGCAGGGTTTCCCACACCGAGACCTCGAAATCGGTGCCGATGAGGACGACCCGGACCGGCTGGGCCGGGTCCCAGCGGGCCGGATCGAAGATGCGGGCGGCCACCGGCGCGACGCGGGCATCGTCGCGGCTGTAGCGCGCATGGGGCCAGCGGTCGCGCAGGTCTTGGAAGGCCTGCTGGATGGAGACCTCGCCATCGGCAAAGCCGATGCCGGCAAGGCCATATTCGGTCAGCACCAGCACTGCCGTACCGAAGGGGCAGGGGGCGACGCCCCAGGTCATGGCGAGACCCTCGCCGCGGTTGCGCCAGGCGCCGGGCGGCATGGCCTCGTGGGTGACGAAGAGATCGTGCAGGCGCGAGGTGGACGAGAGCCCGACTTCGAAGGTGGTATCGAGCACGCTCTGCTGCTCGGCGAGCAGCCGGCGGGCATGGTCGAGGGCGACGGCCTGGGCAAAGCTCTTGGGCGTGAGGCCGCACCAGCGCCGGAACAGATCGGTCAGCTGCCGCTCGGTGAACCCCAGCGCCCGCGAGAACGCGGCAAGATCGGCCTCGTCGGGGCCGGTATCGGAGAGGAAGCGGATGGCGGCGCGGACTGCTTCGTAGTCGGAGGCCGGGGAAAGGGACTGTTGCTCGGTCATGATGGCAGCAGGATAGGCGCAGGCGCGGACCGACGCGACCCGATTTTGACGCAACGCCCTGCCAGCGCGGTCAGCCGCGGGCTTTCTTGAGGGCGGCGCCGAAGACGCGGGCGAAGCTGGTCTTGTCGTCGGGGTTGAGGAAGGCGCCGATGACCATGTCCTGCTCGCGGCTGCGCAGGTGCAGGGTGGTGATGCGCTCGTTGAAGTCGCGATCGATCACCAGCTTGACGAAGAAGGGGTTGAAGCGGGTGATCTCGGCCTTGCCGTTGGCCGCGACCTGCTTGACCTCGAGTTCGTCGGGCCAGAGCGTGACCTCCTCGAACTGCTTGCCGGACTTGAAGGACGCCGAGAGGGCCCAGCCGATGGCGAGCAGGTCCAGCCCGAGAAAGCCGACGATCGGCCAGGCGCCCATGGAGAAAAAGATCAGCCCCGGGACGGTGGCCATGACACAGGCCAGCGCGACGACGTAGCGATAGCCACGTCGCGTCAGCGAGCGGTGCGGCGTCAGTGTCGCTGCAAAGAGCGGCCGTGCTTGCGTCTTGGTGGTCATGACGGCTCTAGTATAGACCGCGAGTCGGGGCGAAATGAATGGCAAACACACGGGCAAAGCGGCTGCCGCGACAAGATGTCGAGGCGATCTTTGGCGCTTTTGCGGCGGCCGACCCCGAACCCAAGGGCGAACTGGAATATGTGAACGCCTTCACCCTGCTGGTGGCGGTGGTGCTTTCGGCGCAGGCCACGGACGTCGGAGTGAACAAGGCGACGCGCGGCCTGTTTGCGCTGGCCGATACGCCGGAAAAGATGGTGGCGCTCGGAGTCGAGGGCATCGAAGCGCGGATCAAGACGATCGGGCTCTTTCGCGGCAAGGCCAGGAATGTGTTTGCCTTGAGCCAGCTGCTGATTGACCGGCACGGGTCGGAGGTGCCGCAGACGCGCGAGGCGCTCGAGGCGCTGCCCGGGGTGGGGCGAAAGACTGCCAATGTGGTGCTCAACATCTTTTTCAAGCAGCCGACGATCGCGGTGGACACGCATCTGTTTCGCGTCAGCAACCGCACGGGGATGGCGCCGGGCAAGACGCCGCTGGCGGTGGAACTGACGCTGCTCAAGGTGATCCCCGCGCCCTATCTGCTGCACGCGCACCACTGGCTGATCCTGCACGGGCGCTATGTGTGCAAAGCCCGCAAGCCGGACTGCTGGCGCTGCGCAATTGCCGCATGGTGCCGCTATCCCGACAAGACGCCGGCGCCAAAGGGGGCGTGACTGCGGTGTCTCAGTCGTCCTTCCCCCCTTTGTGCGGAGGAGGGCAACGGCTCATTGCGGGTCAGGCTAGAGCCCGTAGATCCGAGGGATCATGGCGGCAAAGGTCGGGATGAAGAGGAGAAGACCGGCTTCGGCGTGCACGAAGCGGCGGGTGGTCCGGATCTCGGCTTCGCCCGGGGCATAGTCCGGATCGTCACGGAGCGCCTTGCTCCAGCGCAGGATGGTGAGGGTGGGCGGCAGGGAGAGCAGGCCGACACCAAAGAAGGCCGCCATCTTAAGCCAGAACGCCCAGTTGCCCACGTAGAACTCCCAGCCCGCACTGCCCAGAACCACGCGCAGGATGCCGATAATGATGACGATGCCCGAGACCGCGCCGTAGAACAGGTCCAGCCGGGCGAGTTGGGCGATGCGCCGGCCGGCCAGGCCGGGGCGGACCAGCGCGAACTCGGCGGCGAAAATACCGACCAGCGCAAAGACGGCGAGGTGATGGGCAATGGCGAGGATCAGGTCTTGCATCGGCGGCGCCGCATCCGTATGTGAACAGTGTTATCATCCATAGGGCAGCATGTGATCAATGTCAACATTGAACCCGGAGACCGGGTATCACCATGGCGACCTGAAGCGCGCCCTGCTGGAGGCAGCGTTCGAGATGCTGGACGCCGACGGCGCCGAGGGCATCGGGCTACGGGAGCTGGCGCGCAAGGTCGGCGTGTCGCCGGCGGCGCCCTATCGGCACTTTCGCAGCCGGCAGGCGCTGCTGGAGGCGGTGGCGACGGAAGGCTTCCGGCGCTTTTCGGCCATGATGGACGCCAAGCAGGTCGGCACGCCCGACGCCGAGCACCTGCCGGCCATGGCGGAGGCCTATGTGCGGTTCGCGCTGGTGCAGCCGGCGCTGTTCCGGCTGATGTTTTCGCCCACGGTGCACAAGCAGGCCAACCCGGTGCTGCGCCAGGCAGCGGTCGACGCCTATGCCTCGCTCGCCAAGGCGGCCGCGCGGGAAGTGCCCGAGGCGCCGAGCGAAGGCGCGGTGATCGCCTGGGCCTTCGTACATGGGCTGGCCATGCTGCTGCTCGACGACCAGTTGCTGGGGGTTTCGCCGCAGAATTCGGACAGCCTGATCCGCAATCTGTCGCAGCGCTTCGTGCGCGGCCTGCGCGCTGGAGTTGCACGACCCGCGCAAGTCCGGTAAGTCCCGGCGCGGTTCGCAAAACAGACATGAAGGACGGCCAATGGCTGAAACCCGGTTCGATGTCCTGACGATCGGGAACGCCATTGTCGACATCATTGCCCCGATCGACCCCGGCTTTCTGGCGCGGGAGGGCATGAGCGAAGGCATCATGCACCTGGTCGATGCCGAGCGCTCGGCCTATCTCTACGATCGCATGCCGGCGGACAAGCGCCAGATTTCAGGCGGCTCATCGGCCAATACGGCTGCCGGCGTCGCGTCGCTGGGCGGCAAGGCGGCGTTTGTGGGCAAGGTGGCTGCCGATCCGCTGGGCGAGGTCTTTGCCGACGACCTGCACCATATCGGCGTGCACTACAGCGTGGCGCGACTGCATGACGGGCCGGCCACGGCGCGTTCGATGATCCTGCTCTCGCCCGATGGCGAGCGGACGATGAACACCTATCTCGGCGCCTGCCAGCAGCTGACCGTCGCCGATATCAAGGAAGACGAGATCGGCGCCGCCACCGTCACCTATATGGAAGGCTATCTGTGGGACCCGGTGGAGGCCAAGAAGGCCTTCGTCCAAGCGGCGCATTTTGCCCACAAGCACGAGCGGGCCACGGCCTTCACCCTGTCGGATCCGTTCTGCGTCAATCGCTATCGCGACGAGTTCCTCGACCTGATGCGGTCCAAGACGATCGACTATGTGTTCGCCAATGTCGAAGAGCTGAAATCGCTCTACCAGACCGATGATCTCGGGGCTGCCGTGCAGCAGATCGCCAAGGATGCCGAACTGGCCGCCATCACCATGGGCGCGGACGGTGCGATGGTGGTCTATGAAGGCGAGATCATTTCGGTGCCGGCCTATCCGGTAAGCAAGGTGGTGGACGCGACCGGCGCGGGCGACCTGTTTGCCTCGGGCTTTCTGCTGGCCGCAGCGCGCGGGCAGGACCTCAAGATGGCGCTGCAGGCCGGGTGCCTCGCGGCGTCGGAAGTGATCAGCCATATCGGCGCCCGCCCGATCCGCGACCTGCAGCAGATGGCGGCCGAGCATGGGGTTGATCTGAGCCGGAAAGTGGACGCCTAAAGCCTCGCGACGACCTCGATCATTGTTGGGCGGTCTCCCTCCCCTTTGCGGGAAGGGGACCGAACGGCCGGTGATCGGCGCCTAAACCTTGCGCAGATCGACCCGGTCGATGGTGTGGGCCGGGCCCTTGGTGAGGATCAGGTCGGCGCGGCCGCGAGTAGGGAGGACGTTTTCCACCAGGTTGGGGACGTTGATTGCCTCCCAGGCCCAGAGGCCGAACTTTTCGGCTTCCTCCAGGCTCATTTCCGAAAAACGGTGGAAGAAGCTCTTGGGGTCGGCGAAGGCGGTTTCACGCAGCCGGCGGAAGCGCTCCATGAACCAGTCGCGCAGGTCGCCGATATCGGCGTCGATATAGATGGAAAAATCGAGGAAGTCGGACGCAAACAGGATCGGCTTGCCGCTCTTGGGCAGCTCGCCCGGCTGCAGGATGTTGAGGCCTTCCACGATCAGGATATCGGGGCGATCGATGATCACCTGCTCGCCGGGCACCACGTCGTAGACCAGGTGCGAATAGACCGGCACCGCGACATTGGGCTTGCCCGACTTCATGTCGGCGAGGAAACCGACGAAGCGGGCGCGGTCGTAGCTTTCCGGGAAACCCTTGCGATCCATCAGGCCGCGCTCTTCGAGCACCGCATTGGGCAGCAGAAAGCCGTCGGTGGTGACGAGATCGACCTTGGGCGAGCTCGGCCAGCGCTGCAGCAAAGCGCGCAGGATGCGCGAGGTGGTGGATTTGCCCACCGCCACCGAGCCGGCGACGCCGATGATGTAGGGCACGCGACGCCCGTCGGCGCCCAGGAAGCGGGTGGAGACGGTATGCAGATGCTGCGTCGCCTCAACATAAAGCGAGATGAGGCGGCTGAGCGGCAGGTAGATCTCTTCGGCCTCCTCAAAGGAGATCGGGTCGGTGAGTGCACGCAGCCGCCGGATGTCGTCGGCGGCGAGCGTCATCGGCTCGTCGGCGCGCAGCCGGCCCCATTCGGCGCGGCTGAAGTGGTGGTAGGGCTGCAGCTCGACCTTGCGCGCCATCAGGATTTTCCGCGAGAAGCTTTTTCGGCAAGGCCCGACTGGGCGGTGCGGCTTTCGAGCTCGGCCATCACCTCTTCGAGCGGCACATCGGTGGCCTTGAGCAGCACCAAGAGGTGATAGAGCACGTCGCCGGCTTCGCCGATCAGGCCGGGGCGGTCACCGGCGACCGCGGCAATGACCGCTTCGGTGGCTTCCTCACCCAGTTTCTGGGCGCATTTCTGCACGCCGCGCGACAGCAGCCGGGCCGTATAGCTGTCCTCAGGGGAAGCGGCGGCGCGGGCGGCGACGCGCTGGTTGAGGTCTTCGAGCGTGAACGACATCAAAAGTCTCCGCGGTCGTGGCGCATGGCAATGCCATGCTGTTCGAGATGCGCCTTGGCCTGGCCAATGGTGAACGTGCCGAAATGGAAGATGGATGCCGCGAGCACGGCCGAGGCGTGACCCTGCTTGACGCCCTCGACCAGGTGATCGAGCGTGCCGACGCCGCCCGAGGCGATGACCGGCACATGCACCGCATCGGCAATGGTACGGGTCAGGTCGAGATCAAAGCCCGACTTGGTGCCGTCGCGATCCATCGAGGTCACCAGCAGTTCGCCGGCGCCGCGCTCGACCATCTTTACAGCGAACTCGACGGCATCAAGGCCTGTCGGGTTACGACCGCCATGGGTGAAGATTTCCCACTCGTCCATATTGTCCTGTCCGGGCCCGCGCGTCTGGCGGCGGGCGTCGACCGAGACGACGATACACTGATCGCCGAACTTGTCGGCGGCCCGCGAGATGAAATCCGGGTCGTTCACGGCAGCCGAGTTGATCGACACCTTGTCGGCGCCGGCCAGCAGGAGCTTGCGGATATCCTCGATCTTGCGGATGCCGCCGCCCACGGTCACCGGCATGAAGCAGTGCTCGGCCGTGCGCGCCACCACGTCGAAAATGGTGTCGCGGCCCTCGGACGAAGCGGTGATGTCGAGGAAGGTCAGTTCGTCGGCGCCGGCAGCGTCATAAGCCATGGCGGCTTGCACGGGGTCGCCGGCGTCGATCAGATCGACGAACTGCACGCCCTTGACGACGCGGCCGTCCTTGACGTCGAGGCAGGGGATGAGGCGGGTCTTGAGGGTCACTGGCCGTCTCCTTTTGCGGGGGCCTTGGCCGGCTTGCGCAGCGACGCGTAGAGCGCAAAGAGCAGCGAAAACAGCCAGAAGACGAGAAAGAAGAAGGCGCCCAGCCCGAAATAGAAGGGCAGGTAGCCATAAGCCGCGGCGAAAAACAGCGCGACGAGGGGCGCCAGCGTCGCCGGATAAATCCACCAGTTGACGCGGCGCACGAGGATGTCGCGCTTGGGGGCGGCCATCAGGCGGCCTGCTTGAGAAGCGCGATTGCTTCACGTGAATCAATGCGGCCGTCATAGAGCGCCCGGCCGGTAATGGCGCCTGCGAGCACCTGGGCGTCGGGCCGGGTCATGCGGCGGATATCGTCCATGGAGGCGAGGCCGCCCGAGGCGATGACGGGGATGGAGACGGCGCGCGCCAGTTCCAGGGTCGAGTCCCAATTGATGCCCGTGAGGATGCCGTCGCGGTCGATGTCGGTATAGATGATGGCGGCAACGCCGGCGCCCTCGAAGCGCTTCGCCAGGTCGACGACGGTGAGCTCGGAGGTCTCGGCCCAGCCTTCGACGGCGACCTTGCCGCCCTTGGCGTCGATGCCGACCGCGACCTGACCGGGAAATGCCGCGGCGGCGGCCTTGACGAGTTCCGGATCGCGCACCGCCACGGTGCCGAGGATGACGCGGGCCAGGCCCTTGTCCAGCCAGGCCTCGATATGGGCGAGAGTGCGGATGCCACCGCCCAGCTGGACGGGGAAGTTCACGGACCTGAGGATATCCTCGACCGCCGCGCCGTTGACGCTCTCGCCGGCAAAGGCGCCGTTGAGATCGACGACGTGCAGGTATTCAAAGCCCTGGTCTTCGAAGCTCCTGGCCTGGGCGGCGGGGGACTCGTTGAAGACGGTGGCCTGGTTCATGTCGCCGAGCTTGAGGCGCACACACTGACCGTCTTTCAGATCGATGGCGGGGAAGAGGATCATGCGGCGATCGCCTTTGTCAAAATGTCGAAAGGCCCCCTCACGGCGTCCACTGCAGGAAGTTGCCGATCAGGCGCAGCCCGAGGGTCTGGCTTTTTTCGGGGTGGAACTGGGTGCCCAGCAGGTTGTCGCGGCCGACGATGGCGGTGACCGGCTGACCGTATTGCGTGGTGGCCACGAGGTGTTGCGGCTGGGTGGTCGCCAGGTGGTAGGAATGGACGAAATAGGCGTGCAGCCCGTCCTCGCCATCCGGGATGCCGGCGAGCACGGGGTGGGGCTGGTGGAAGCGCAGGGTGTTCCAGCCCATGTGCGGGACCTTGAGGTCGCCGGCCGGCTCGAGCCGGACGACGGCGCCGGGAATCCAGCCCAGACCGCGGGTCACGGCTTTTTCGCGGCCTTCGTCGGCCATCAGCTGCATGCCCACGCAGATGCCGAGGAAGGGCACGCCCCGGCCGATGACGCGCTCCTCGAGCACCTCGACCATGCCGGTGACGGCGTCGAGCCCGGCGCGGCAGTCGGCGAAGGCGCCGACGCCGGGGAGGACGATGCGATCGGCGCGGCGGACGAGATCGGGATCGGACGTGACCTGGATATCGGCGGTGGCATCGACTTCGCGGCTGGCGCGTTCGAAGGCCTTGGCAGCGGAGCGCAGATTGCCCGAGCCATAATCGATGATGGTGACGAGCTGGCTCACACGGGGCTCCGGCGGCTCAGCCACTCGCGTTGCGCCAGATCGGGCGCGGCAGCGATCATGTCGGTGCGATAGGTCCAGCCGCGCGCGCGCAGCGCCCGGCGTCGCAGGGCCGGCGCCTCAAGGCCGACCAAGACGGCCAGCAGAACGTAGAGCCAGAAGCCGGCGTCCTCGCCGATCCATGCGCTGGCCGCCACCAGGGCGACGACGGCGGCACCATAGAGGACAAGACCCAGCCAGAGGCCGTGGGCCAGGGCATAGACGGGCGGCAGCAGCGCAGCGAACCAGGAAAAGCGCTCCGGCACGACAGCGGGCGCCAGGTCGTCGGCACGCTCGAAAATGGCATAGAGGGTCATGGCTGTCCTCGTCCAAAACCTTTGCTAAGGTGGATGTGGTTCGCCTTAGACCAAAACCCGCCGGGTTGGAAGCATGCGCAGCTCGAGGGGCTGCCGGGACTGAGGCGCGAGAGGAGGACAAAAATGGCTGCAGGTGAGACGGATCCGCATGGCGATGGCACGATGGGCTCGACCCCGTCGCAGGGGATTTTTATCGGCGGAATGGCGATCGGGCTTCTGGCGTTCATGGGCCTGTTCACGCTGTTCGTGCTGATTGCCGCCGTGATGCAACCCGGTGCCTGACGCGGGCGCGGAGATTTTGATCCGCCGGATCGGGGCGGACGACCTCGAAATCGTGCAACAGCTGGCGGAAGCCACCTGGCCGCATGCTTTCGCCGGCGTGATCGAGCGGCACCAGATCGAGATCATGCTGGGCGATATCTATGCGCTCGAATCGCTCGAGAACGAGATGAATGCGCTCGGGCATGTGTTCTGGGTAGCGCGGTACCACGGCGAGGACGCGGGCTTTGTGTCCGCGTTCAAGCGCGACGCCACCACCTGGATCAAAAAGCTCTACATCCTGCCCGACAAGCAGGGCAAAGGCATCGGCCGGGCGCTGATCGAGACCGCGATACGCCACTTCGCGCCATCGCTGGCGATCTCGCTCAACGTCAATATCGGCAATACGCGAGCGATCGAATTCTACCAGAAATATGGCTTTGCCGTCGCCGAGGAGGTGCCGGTGAAGATGGGGCCGTTCGACTTCACCGACTATGTGATGACCAAGGCGGGGTGAGGGAGGGGCCTTTCCTCACTGCTGTCATCCCCACGCAGGTGATCTAGAGCGTGCCCTTGGTCGAGGGGATGCGATCCTTGGCGCGGGGGTCGATTTCCACCGCGAGCCGGAGCGCGCGGGCCAGGGCCTTGAACGCCGACTCCGCGATATGGTGGTTGTTGTCGCCGTAGAAGGTCTCGACGTGGAGCGTAATGCCGGCATTCATGGCGAAGGCCTGGAACCACTCGCGGAAGAGCTCGGTATCCATCTCGCCGACCTTGGGCTGGGTGAACTCGACCTTCCAGACGAGGAACGGCCGGCCGGAAACGTCGAGCGCGACGCGGGTCAGGGTACCATCCATGGGCAGGTCGGCACTGGCGTAGCGGCCGATGCCCTTTTTGTCGCCCAGCGCCTTCTTGACCGCTTCGCCCAGCGCAATGCCGACGTCTTCGGCGGTGTGATGGAAATCGATATGCAGGTCACCCTTAGCGCGCACCGTGATGTCGCAGAGCGAATGCTTGGCCAGCTGATCGAGCATGTGATCGAGAAAACCGATGCCGGTCTGGATGTCGTGCACACCGGTGCCGTCGAGATTGACCGACACGGTGATGTCGGTCTCATTGGTCTTTCGTGCGATTTCGGCGGTACGCATGACGCATGGCTCCAGGGTTTGCGCCGGGGTCCTACCACTTAGCGCCAAAGGGATGAAGAGGCGGTAACCTTGGTGACACCACCCAAACGGGCAGACCGCCTGTCGCATTGCATTGGCCCGCCCAGCGCCTAAATACATCGGGAAGTTTGGAGTATCCCATGTCTGACAATGAATTTCCCGGCTGGCACGGGACCACCATCGTCGCGGTGCGCAAAGGCGACACGGTCGTCGTGGCCGGCGACGGACAGGTGTCGGTCGGCAATACGGTGATGAAGCACAATGCACGCAAGGTGCGGCCTTTGGCGGGCGGCAAGGTGATCGGCGGATTCGCCGGGGCCACGGCCGACGCCTTCACGCTGTTCGAAAGGCTGGAAGCCAAGCTGGAGCAGTACCCCGATCAGCTGATGCGGGCGGCGGTCGAGCTGGCCAAGGACTGGCGCACCGACCGGTACCTGCGGCGGCTGGAAGCGATGATGATCGTCGCCGACAAGGACGTGACGCTGGTGCTGACCGGCACGGGCGACGTGCTGACGCCGGACCATGACGTGATCGCCATCGGTTCGGGCGGCAATTATGCCTATTCGGCGGCGCTGGCGCTGAGCGAGAACACCGAGCTCGATGCCGAGCAGATCGCCCGCAAGGCAATGAAGATCGCCGCCGAGGTCTGCATCTACACCAACGAGAACGTCACGCTCGAAGCGATTTCGACCGGCGACGTCAAACTGCTGCAGGCCTAGTGGCTGCAGCGGGCGTGCCGCAACGGGCGCCGGAAAGTGAAAAGCCGATGAGTGAGACCAATTTTTCGCCGCGCGAGATCGTTTCCGAGCTCGACCGCAATATCGTGGGCCAGCAGGACGCCAAGCGCGCGGTGGCCGTAGCGCTGCGCAACCGCTGGCGTCGGCAGCAGCTGCCGGAGGCGCTGCGCCATGAAGTGACGCCCAAGAATATTCTGATGATCGGGCCGACCGGCGTGGGCAAGACGGAGATTTCCCGCCGCCTCGCCAAGCTGGCGCAGGCGCCGTTCATCAAGGTGGAAGCCACCAAGTTTACCGAAGTGGGGTATGTCGGCCGCGACGTCGAGCAGATCGTGCGCGACCTGGTGGAAGCCGGCATTTCGCTATTGCGCGACAAGCGGCGCAACGACGTGCAGGCGCAGGCGCACCACAATGCCGAAGAGCGGGTGATCGACGCGCTGGTGGGCACCTCGGCGGCGCCGTCGACGCGCGACAGTTTCCGCAAGAAGCTGCGCGATAACGAGCTCGACGACAAGGAAATCGAGATCGAAGTCACTGCGCAGGCCGGCGGCCCAGGCATGTTCGAGATCCCTGGCGCCAATGTCGGGATGATCAACATCCAGGACATGCTGGGCAAGGCGTTCGGTGGCCGCGGGGTCAAGCGCAAGGTCAAGGTCAAGGACAGCCACGCGCTGCTGGTGGCCGAAGAGGCCGACAAGCTGCTCGACCAGGACCAGCTGACCCGCGACGCGGTGGACCTCGTGGAAAACCACGGCATCGTGTTCATCGACGAGATCGACAAGGTGGCGAGCCGGGAATCCGGGCTGGGCGCCGGGCCGTCGCGCGAAGGCGTGCAGCGCGACCTGCTGCCGCTGATCGAGGGCACGACGGTGTCGACGAAGTATGGACCGGTCAAGACCGACCATGTGCTCTTCATCGCCTCGGGCGCCTTCCATGTCTCCAAGCCATCGGACCTGCTGCCTGAACTGCAGGGCCGCCTGCCGATCCGGGTCGAGCTCAAGGCGCTGACTCGCGACGACATGGTGCGCATTCTCAACGACACGGAAGCGAGCCTGATCAAGCAGTATACGGCGCTGATGGGCACCGAGGGGCTGACGCTCGACTTCACCCAGGACGCCATCGAGGCGGTCGCCGACGCCGCCGTGAAGGTGAACGAGACGGTCGAGAACATCGGCGCGCGGCGGCTGCAGACGATCATGGAGCGGCTGGTCGAGGACATTTCGTTCGACGCGCCCGATAAGTCGGGGCAGTCGATCCGGATCGACGCGGCCTATGTGCGCGAGCGCATCGGCAAGATGGCCGACGACAAGGATCTCAGCCGGTTTGTGCTGTAAGGCTTGCGGTTTGGAGATTGGGAAGGCCGGGAGCGATCCCGGCCTTTATCTTTTCTGCTCCATGTCTCCGCCTCCCTTCTCCCCTTGTGGGAGAAGGTGCCCGAAGGGCGGATGAGGGGTTCTTCCGGGCCAAACGATAGCCCCAAGCGCTAGCGGATCGATCGCAGACCCCTCATCCGGCGCTACGCGCCACCTTCTCCCACAAGGGGAGAAGGGAGGCCGAGCCACCGTGTAGTGGAGAACTCAGGTCAACCACACCCGGGCATAAGGCGGCAATGCAATGACGTCGTTGGGGGTGTCAACCTGGCCCTGGCTCAGGTGATCTACAAAATCGACGACGCCGCCGGCGCTGGCCCAGCTGCGGGGGACAGACAGCCAGTTCTCGGTGAAGTTGAAGAGCGCCACCACGGGCTGGATCGGACCAGCGCGGCGGAAGGCGAAGATGCCGTCCGTCTCGGTCTGCAGCAGCTGGGTGGGCGCATCGGCGTGAAACCCGGGCATGGCCTTGCGGCGTGCCAGGATATGGCGGATGCCGCCGAACAGCTGGGCCTCGATGGTGCCGGGTTCGGCGCGGCGCGCGGCGCGCGGCCAATCGAATTTTGGCCGGTGCATCCAGCGGCTGTCGTGCTTGTGGTGGTCGTCGTCGAGGTAGCTCAGGTCGTTGAGGAGACCGAGTTCGTCGCCCATGTAGATGAGCGGTACGCCGCCAAAGCTGGCGATCAGCGCGTGGCCCATCAGAATGCGCTGGATAGCTGTGGCCACGGCCCGATCGTCGCCCGCCTCGAGGGCCGATTCGAGCCCGGCGAGGGACGCGAGGCTGCCCGAATTGCGCTTGTCGCCGGTCAGCGGATTGGACTGGAACAGCTCGCCCCGCGCAAAGCTGCCGGGAAAGCTGCCCGTATAGAATTCGGCGAGAAAATTGCGGTGAGCGGGCCCGGACATGCCCAGGGCGCCGGCATCCTCATCGGTGACGGCCCAGCCGATATCGTCGTGGCAGCGCAGATAGGTGGCCCAGGTGGCATTGACGAAGTTCTGCGGGAAATGGCTCTGCAGGACATGCGTCATGAGCCGGGTGGAGCGTGTGGCAAGGGACGACCAGAACTGCACCATCAGCGAGTTGTGGTAGGCGAGGTTGCCTTCCTTGCCGGTATGGATACCGCTGCCCAGGTAGGGAATCAGGTCCTGCGGGGAAACGATTGCCTCTTCCTTGTGGATCAGCGCCGGAGCGGCAATGCGGCTGGCGGCCCGCAGCGCGTGCAGGATCTGGTGCACCTCGGGTTCGTTCTGGCAGCGGGTGCCCAGCCGCTTCCACATGAAGGCCACCGCATCGAGGCGGACGACGCCAACGCCGCGATTGGCGAGAAACAGCATGACGTCGATGATCTCGACCATCACCTGCGGGTTGCACCAGTTCAGATCCCATTGATGTTCGTTGAAGGTGGTCCAGACCCAGCGGCCGGCATCGTCGTACCAGGTGAAGTTGCCGGGCGCATGGGCAGGGAAGATCTCGACCAGGGTCCGCTCAAAGGCATCGGGCTCGGTACGATCTTCGAACATCCAGTAGTAGTCGGGGTAGGGGGCGACGCCGGCGCAGGCCTTGCAGGCCCAGTCGTGCTCCTTGGCGGTATGGTTGAGCACCAGATCGACGCAGAGCGTCATGCCGCGCTGGCGCAAGGCCGCAGCGACGGCCTCGAGATCAGCCATGGTGCCGAGCGCGGGATTGATCTGGCGATAATCCATCACCGAATAACCACCGTCGCTGTCGCCGGGGCGCGGCTTCAGGCAGGGCATCAGGTGGACATAGGTGACGCCCAGCTCCTCAAGATAGTCGAGCTTGTCGAGCAGGCCCAGCAGATTGCCGTTGAAGCGATCGAGGTAGAAGACATAGCCGACGACGTCCTGGCGCAGGAACCAGTCGGGTTCGAGATCGGCCTCGAGATCGCGGTGCTTGAGCGGCTGCGGCCGCTCCACCCAGGCCGAGGCAAGGCGCGCCAGCAGCGCGTCGAACCGGTCCTCGGCATCGGCACGGTGGCCGTAAAGCGCCCAGTAGGGCCCGGCCAGATCGGCGAAGCTGCGTTTGAGACGGAGATCGAAGAGCGCGTGCTCGGCCGGATCGAGGGTATTGAGCAGGGGCGCACAGACGGCCCTGGCGCGATCAAGCGTCAGCACGTGGTCTTCTCCTCCGCCCTGGCCGATCCATGGGTCCGGATCGCTCACCGGGCAAGGGGAAGGCTAGAGCAGGTTGCGTGCAGTTTCCAGCGGCACAGGACGCCGCCGGAGGATTTTGCGTGCCGGCGGGTCAGGCGGCCAGGCGCCGGGAGTCTTCATCGGCAATGGCAAAGACATTGATCAGGCCATCGAGCGTCTGGGCCTGGTTCTCGGTCTGCTCGATGGCGGCGTTGGTTTCTTCCACCAGTGCGGCATTCTGCTGGGTCATTTCATCCATGCGGAGCACGGCGGTAGTGACTTCAGCGACGGCGGCCGACTGCTGCTGGCTGGTCTGAGCGATGGCAGCCATCTGCTCGGCGGTCTTGCCGACCGACTGGGCGACGGTGGCGATCTTGCCGGCGGCGTCCTCGACCAGGGCCGTGCCGTCGCGCACCTGACCGGCGCTGGTTTCGACCAGGGCCTTGGCCTCACGCGAAGCTTCGGCGGCCGACTGGGCGAGGCGGCGGACCTCGACGGCCACAACGGCAAAGCCCTTGCCCGCTTCGCCGGCCCGGGCCGCTTCCACCGAGGCGTTGAGCGCCAGGAGGTTGGTCTGAAAGGCAATATCGTCGATCACGCCGATGAAGTTCTGGATGCGTGAGGACGACGCAGCAATTTCGGCCATGGCAGCGCTCGCCCGGCCCATCACCACCTCGCTGTCGGTGGCCAGCACGCTGACGGCCTTGGCCTGGCTGCCGGCGGTGGTGGCGACATTGGCATTGTCCGAAATGGTGCGGGAGAGCTGTTCCATGGCGCTGGTGGTCTGGATGACGGCCGAGGACTGCTTGGCGGTCCGGTCGGCCAGGTCGTTGGCGCCGGCCAGGATCTCGCCGGTCGCGGTGCGCAGCGCTCCCGAGGCCTCGCGGAGCTTGCCGATGACGTCGGTCAAAGTGTCGGCGACGGCGTTGGTGTCATCGCGCAGGCGCCCGAAGGCGCCGCTGGTCGTGCCGCCGACGCGCTGCGTCAGATCGCACTGGGCGAGCCCGGCGAGCACGCGGCCGGTTTCGCTCAGACCCGTATCGACGGTGGCCACCAATGTGTTGACGCTGCCGGCCAGCTGGTTGAGCTGCGGATCGGCAAAGCTGGTGGGGACACGCTGGGTGAAGTCGCCGGCGATGGACGCATCCACCACGGTGCCGAAGGCGGACTGCAGCTCGTCCATCATGCGGGCCCGCTCGGCCCGCCGGGCGGTAGCCTGGGCGGCCTCGTCGGCACTCAGGGCCTGCAGCCGAAGGCCATTGTCGCGGAAGGTATCGGCGGCGCGTGCGATGTCCTTGAGTTCCTGCCAGAGACTCGAGCCATAGACGCTCCGCGAATAGTCGCCGTCGGCGATCTGGCTCATGCGGGCGGCGATGGCCCGGATGCGACGCAGGGCATAGCCGGCGACAAAGCCGGTCATGCCGCCGATGGCCAGCACGAGGACAGCGAAAATGCCGACCTGGACAATGGCGCGCATGTCCTCTTCGGCGGTGAGGGCCTCGCGCTTGGCGGCGGTTTCTTCGCCCATGGCGGTCGCGAAGTCGTCGCTGGCGGTCTGGACTTGATCAAGGGCCAGGGAAATGCGTTCGGCGGCGGCGTCGAAAGCCGACATCAGCTGATTGCCGCCCAGCGGCCCTTCGGCGACGTAGCGCTGCGCCATGTCCTGGCCAGCCGCATAATAGGCCGGGAAGTCGGCCTGGATGGCCGCCAGCGCGGCGCGCAGATCGTCCCGACCGATTTCGAGGGCAAGGGCATCGGCAGCGGCCAGATCCTGCGGCAGCTTGGCGGCGAATTCGGCGGCCTTGTCGAAACCGTCGTTGAGGCCGTCAAAGCCGCGGGTCGCCGAAATGTCGGTCAGCCATTGCTGCACCTGGACGACGTCGAACTTGATCTCCCCGACCAGCTGCGTGAGGTCACGCGCGTGCTGCAGATTGTTGACGGCCGTGTCGATGACAGCCGATTCGTGCGCGCGCAGCTCGCGCTCGGCCTGATAGCTGTAGATCGCCAGGCCGCTGGTGAGCAGGCAGAGCGCAGTCCCCGCAAGGGTGGTAAATCGAGAAAGTTTCATTTGGCCTGGCGTCCCTCCAATGCCGCATCGGCCTCGCAAAAGGTCGATGCTCGTGCAAACCGCCGGCACAATAGTTCGAGGGGTGTATTTAATACCTTAACGCTAACGCTTTGACACACAACAGATTTTGATCTTGCGCATATGGCAGACTGAGCGGATTTTGATCAGGTCGGCGGCTTGCGAGACGGAACAGCGACCCTATATAGGGTCGCAGAGAGGACGACCTCCCCGGCCTGGGCCGGGTCAAAACGCGCTGCGGACGACCGGCAGCATCAAGAGGATCCTCGTCATGCGCACATCTGCCGACCGTCTCCGCCATATGCTGGGTTTTGAAGTGATCGGGCTCTTGCTGGTCACGCCGCTGGGAGCGTGGGCCTTCGGCCTGCCGCTCCACGACGTGGGTCTGCTCAGCCTGATCGGCGCCAGCGTGGCGGCAGCCTGGACCTATCTTTTCAACTGGCTGTTCGACCATGCCATGCAGCGCTGGATCAGAACGACCAAGAAGACCCTGCCGATCCGCATCGTTCATTCCGTGCTGTTCGAACTGGGGCTGATGGCCGCGCTGATGCCATTGCTGGCGCTTTATCTGGGCATCAGCCTGTGGGACGCGCTGGTGATGGATGCCGCGTTCACGCTGTTCTACCTGGTCTATGGGTTTGTCTATAACTGGATCTATGACCGGGTGTTTCCCCTGGCCGAATGGGGACAGAATGTTCCACGTGAATCCCTCTCAGCCCTCCAGGACGGGTGAGGGCGGGGCGGGGGCTTGAGCGTGCAGCAGCCCGGCAGCCCGCAGATCGGCCCAGAGCTCCGGCGGCAGCGCGGCACGCAAGTGCTCTAGATTGTCATGGAGTTCGGACGCCCGCGACGGGCCGGGCAGCAGCGAGATCACGGCCGGGTGGCCGAGCGGGAAGGTCATGGCGGCGCGGAGCAGGCTGACCTCGTGGCGACGGCAAATCGCCTCGATCCGGCTGGTCCTTTCGAGAATGACTTCGCTGGCCGGCGCATAGTCGAAGCTGGCACCGGGGACGGCGCCGGTCAGCAGGATGCCGGTATTGAGCGGTGCGCCAACAACGATGGCGACGCCTTCGGCGCGGCAACGCGGCAGCAGGTGTTCGGCAACGGCATGATCGAGCAGGGTGTAGCGATTGGCCAGGAGGAAGACGTCGAAGCGCGTCTGATCCATGAGCGCTTCGAGAACGTCGCCTTCGTTGACGCCGGCGCCGATGGCGCGGACCGCCCCGGACGCCCGCAGCTCCTCCAGCGCCCGAATGCCGCCGGTCACCGCCTGATGCCAGGTGTGATCGTGATTGTCCCGTTGGCTGAAGCGCCCGATATCGTGGAGGAGCAGGATATCGATGCGCTCGAGCCCGAGGCGCTGCAGCGACTGCTCGTGGCTGCGCATCACCCCGTCATAGGAAAAATCAAAGACCGGGCGAAAGGGCAGGGCGCCCGACGTGCCGTAGCGCTCGGTGGCCCAGGCCCGATCGGGCACCAGCATGCGACCGACCTTGGTGGAGAGCACGAAACTGTCGCGCGGCTTGGCGCGGAGAAAGTCGCCGATGCGCCGCTCGGACAGGCCGCTGCCGTAAAAGGGCGCCGTATCGAAGTAGCGGATACCGGCGTCCCAGGCAGCAGACAGCAGCTCCTCGGCCTGGACGGAAGTGGGCGCCTTGCGCAGATCGCCGATGGGTGCGCCGCCGAAGCCGACGCGGCTCAGGTCCAGCCCGGTGGTGCCGAGCGGACGCGCGGGGATCACCGGGCTGCCCACAGCAGACCCCGCTCGAGAATGGTCATGATCTCGGGCTTTTGCAGTTCGGCCGGCTTATGGCCGAGCGCGGTGTAGAACACCCGGCCATGGCCATAGGCGCTCTTGTAGACCACGGGCATCTTGACGCCGGTCTTCCAGAAAGCGTGCTCGCCTGAAAAGGTGGTGGTTGCCAGCACGTCGACCGAGGGATCGACATGCATGTAGTACTGCTCGGAGGTGTGCTCGAAACTGGCAATGCCGGCCATGATCGGGTCGTCAGACCGCAGCGGATCGACGCGATAGGTGATGATGTCGCCCGGATGAGTGGCAAAGGTGCAGCCGGCGAGAAAGCGGAACCGCGCATTGCCGGGAAAGCTGGTGGCGAGAGCGTGGTGAAACCCGGCAAGGCCGGTGCCCTTTTCGATGGCAGCGCAGAGCCGGATGGCGCTCTCGCGCGAGAGCTCGCCGCCCGTGACCTGCGGCACGACCAGATCGAAGCTTTCGATGGCGGGCTGGCCCAGGGCTTCGGCATCGCCGCTGACTTCGACGACGAAGCCGGCCTTTTCCAGCATGGTACGCACGATATGGGCACCGGCTTCGGGCTCGTGCAATTCGAGCCCGCCCCAGACGATCAGAGCTTTCTTCAATCTATCCTCCCTTAAGCAAACGTGATGACACGCCAGATCAGCGCAGGCGGCGAGCGACCTCGTTGCTCAGGAACTTGAGGTCTTCGGGTGCCAGCCGGCCAATGTCGCGGGCGAGGCGGTTGGCGAGTTCGGTAGCTTCCGGGCTCATGCCGCCAGTTTCGACGGTCACCCTGGGATCGGAGAGTTCGGCGAGGCGTTGCAGATCCTCGGCTTCGTCCCAGATGACGTTGAAATAGGTGATGATGCGCTGCAGCAGGATCCAGGTCGGCTTGCCACGCCGACCATGTTCGAGGGCGGAGAGATAGGCGCTCGAGACGTGCAGCGCAGCCGCCATGTCCTTCAGGCTCACGCCGCGCTCCTCGCGCAGGGCCCGCAGCCGTGCACCGAGCGGGGTCACGTGCGGCGCTCCGCGCGACGGAGACGGACATAAAAGGCACCGTCGCCGCCATGCCCCTGGGCGGCCACGTCCCAACCGGCAATGAACGGGGAGAGCGCCGGCTCGCTGAGCCAGATAGGCAGCATGGAGCGCAAGACCCCGCGCTCGATGATGACGGCGGCATCGCCATCGACCTTCTTGAGGCCCTTGCCGGTGATCACCAGCAGCGTGCGATCGCCTCGGCCGGCACGCGCATGGATGAAGCGGCTGAGCGCGGCATGGGCCTCGACCTGGCGCATGCCGTGCAGGTCGATGGTGCCATCGATCTCGATATGGCCGCGGGTCAGCTTGCGCTTGAGCTTGGGCTCGATCACCTGGCCGGCCTGGCGGCCGGGGCGGCCGCTGGGCGTGTAACTGGGCATGGCCGGCGGCAGCTTGGCCGGCTTGGGCCGCGGTGCCGGCGGCGCCTTGGGCATGGGCAGCGGCTCGCTCGACAGCTTCAAGATTTGCCGCATGCGCGTGCGCCGCAGCGGGTCGACGGTCTCGGCCACTTGCGACCAGAGATGCCAATCGGGCAGCGAAGGTTTGTCCCGCTTGGCCATCGCGCCATCCGCACCTCGGCCGAAGCCGCCTCAGGCGAGCTGATTGGTGGCGACGAGCTTCCAGTTCGGATCACGCGACTTCGGATTGCGCGCAAAGGTCCATTCGTCGGAAATGGTCTGCACCTGATCGGCATTGCCTTCGATCAGCGCCCCCGACTTGTCGCGGGTGGCCTGGACCACTTCGGCATCGAAATGGATGGTGACATTGGCATTGCGCTTGTCGAGCTCGGCCTCGGTGATCTCGACCTTGGGCAGACCCACAAAGGTGAAATCGACGGTGTGGCCGATGGCTTCGCGATCCTTGATGGCGCGCTCGAAGCCGTCATAGACCTCTTTTTCGAGCAGGTTGCGCAGCGTCTGCCGATCGCCCTGGGCGAAAGCGGTGACGATCATCTCGTAGGCCTGCTTGGCACCCTCGACGAAAATCTTCGGGCCGAAGCCCGGATCGGCATCGGCAATGGCCTTGAGCCCATCGGCAATCGCCACGTTGCCGCGCGAAAACTGCTCGATCTCGGTGGCGAGCTTGCGGGCCCGACGTTCGGCGTCGCCATCATCGGCGGGCGCTGCGGGCTGCGGGCGCATCTGGACCACATTTTCTTCACCCGGCTTGGCCGGTGTCTTGGCGTCGCGCTGCCGATCAACCGGCGGGCGCTCGGTGCCCGTGCGGGTGCCTAGAACCGAACGCAGTCTGAACAGCACAAAAATGGCCAGACCGATGACGATGAGCGTCGGGATGTCGAAAAAGTCGTCCATGGATCTGTTGCACCGGTTCGAAATCAGGAAGGCGCCTCGAAAGCGCCGCGCATTGCCCTATATATAGGGAAAGCCTCACCTCGAAACCAGTTCACCTATGGGCGAGATTTTGTCGCGAGGCCAGGGAGACGCTTATGGGCTTTGGACGCATCCTGTTTCTGGTGTTTCTGATCGTGCCGCTGATCGAAATCGCCTTCTTCGTATTGATCGGCAATGCCATCGGCCTGTGGCCGACACTGGCAGGCGTCTTGATCACCGCCGTGATCGGGTCACTGGTCCTGCGGCACCAGGGCATGGCGGTGCTCACCGAGTTGCGCCTGCAGATGGCACGTGGCCAGGTGCCGGCCAAGGCTCTGGCCGACGCAGCCCTGATCGGCGCCGGTGGGCTGATGCTGCTGCTGCCAGGCTATTTTTCCGACCTGATCGGCATCCTGCTGCTGTTGCCGCCGGTGCGGCTGGCGATCTATGCCCTGCTGCGCAACCGACTGACGGTGGTCAGCAGCACCAGCTACACGGCGCAACGCACCCCGGACGGACCGCAGGTGATCGACCTCGACGACGACCACTGGCGCACACGATAGGAGCCACTGGGCGGCTTGGTCGGTCGCTTGGCTTGTTCGACCGGGCCGAAAATGCTAGCCAGCGGGCCGCAAACAAGAGGGACTCCCCATGGCCGACGATACTCCGACCGCCCCGGCTGGCGCACAGACCGCCCCCAGCTTCACGCTGGTTGGCCAGTATATCCGCGATCTGAGCTTCGAGAACCCGGGCGCACCCGGCTCGATGTTGCAGGGTGGCGGCGGCGGTCCGGCCGGCCTCAACATTTCGGTGGGCGTCAAGAAGCAGGCCGACGAGATTTATGCGGTCGAGCTGACGCTGACGGCCAAGGCCGAGCGCGAAAAGACCGTGCTGTTCAATGTCGAGCTGGTCTATGGCGGCGTGTTCCGCGTCAAGGCGATCCCCGAAGCTCAGCTGCCGATGCTGCTGATGGTGGAAGGCCCGCGGCTGATCTTCCCGTTCGCCCGCCAGGTGCTGGCCAATATCACCCAGCAGGGTGGCTTCGCGCCGCTGATGGTCGAACCGGTGGATTTCCTCCGTCTCTACCAGCAGAACGCGGCGCAGCTGGCCGCGGCCAACAAGGACGCCAATCCGGCCGACAAGCCGAACTGACGCATAACGTGATTCGAGAATGATTGAAGGGGTGGCTCCGGCCGCCCCTTCTTTGTTTTGGGGGGGCGGCAGGTTCGAGCATACACCGGTGTCATCCCCGCGAGACCCCAAACACAGGCCGGTGTCCTTGCCCCTGGATTCCCCCCTTCGCGGGAATGACAGCGCGTTCTATTGCAAGGCGACCAGGCACATAACCTGATTCACTCGGCGGCGTCGGCGCTTTCCGCATAATAGGACCAGAGCGCGCTGTCGCCCAGCTTGGCGACAAAGGCGGCGTGGGCGCTGCGTTCGGCCTCGCTGAGGCGCGGCGGCAGCGGCGTGGGACGCTGGCGCGCCGGGGCCGCCTTGAACTCGATGGCCACGGTGCGCTGCTCTTCGACCAGCGCCAGCCCGACCTGCCGCCCGCCGATGAGCTCAAGATAGACCTCGGCCAGGATTTCGGCATCGAGCAGGGCGCCATGCAAGGTGCGGCGCGAATTGTCGATGCCATAGTGCTTGCAGAGCGCATCGAGGCTGACGCGTGCGCCGGGATGCCGGTCGCGCGCCACCATGACGGTATCGATGACCGGGTTTTTCAGGCTCGGACGGCGCAGACGCTCCAGTTCGGCATTGAGAAACCCCATGTCGAAGGGCGCGTTGTGAATAACGAGGGTGGAGTCTTCAATGAAGTCGAGAAAGGCCGCTGCCGTTTCGGCAAAGCGCGGCTTGTCGCGCAGGAACTCGTCGGAGAGGCCATGCACCCGAAAGGCCTCCTCGGGCATGGAGCGCTCGGGGTTGAGATAAAGATGCAGATGCCGGCCCGACGGGATGTGATTGAGCAGTTCGACACAACCGATCTCGACCACACGATCGCCGGTGGCCGGCGAAAGCCCGGTGGTTTCGGTGTCGAGGACAATCTCGCGCATCAGGTCACTTTCTTGCCGCGCAGCCGTTGCACCAGGTCGGCGACGTCGCGCTGGGTTTGCCCGATTGGGCCGGACGTATCCAGACTATAGTCGGCGCGCCGCTCCTTGTCGGCTTGCGGCATCTGCCGGGCAAGAATGGCTGCCAGCTTTTCCACCGTCATCCCCGGTCGGGCCAGCGCACGACGGCGCTGTTCGGTGGCATCAACCACAGTGACGACGACGGCATCGAGCCCCCAGTCATGTCTGCCTTCAAACAGCAGCGGGATATCGACGACCGCGATGTCGGCGCCGCTTGCCTCGGCGTCGGTGAGGAAGCGAGCAATGCGGGCCCGCACCAGGGGATGGACGACGGCCTCGAGCTCGGCCAGTCGCTCCGGCGCGGCCAGTAAGCGGCGGCTCAGTTCGGCACGGTCGATCGTTCCGCTGGCGCCGACGCCGGGAAACAGCGCTTCCACCAGCGGCACCGCCTCGCCGGCATAAAGCTCATGGACGGCGGCGTCGGACGAAAAGGTCGGCAGCCCCAGTGCGGCGAACGCGGCCAGGGCCGTCGATTTGCCGGTGGCAATCGAGCCGGTAAGCCCCAGGCGGAGCATCAGAGCGTCGCCTCGATCTTGGCACGCAGCGCCTGTGTCACCTCGGGGCGCACGCCGAACCAGGCCTCAAACCCCGGCACGGCCTGATGCAGCAGCATGCCCAGGCCATCGACGGTGCGCAGGCCCAGCGCGCGGGCGTCGGCGAGAAGCGGGGTTTCGAGCGGTACGTAGACGATGTCCGTGACGAGCGCGGTACGCGGCAACCGATCGAGCGGGAGGTCGTCGAAGCGCGTGCCGTGCATGCCGATGGTGGTGGTATTGACCACCAGGCCGGCCGACGGCGCCAGTTCGGCAAAGCGCGCCAGTTCGGCGGCCTGCAGATTGCCGCCCAGATCCGCGCAGAGCGTCTCCGCGCGGTCCAGCGTGCGGTTGAGCACATAGGTCGTGCCCGAGGTGCGCAGGCTCAATGCCGCAGCCGCCGCGCGGGCGGCGCCACCGGCGCCAAGGACGATGGCGTTGTCGAGCCCCTCGCTCCAGCCGGGCGCCCCGGCATCGAGATTGGCAAGGAAGCCATAGAGGTCGGTATTGGTGCCATAGACGCCAAAGCCCGTTTCCAGCGGCTGGGCGATCAGGGTGTTGAAGGCGCCCAGGTGCACCGTGTCGACATCGGAGAAGTCGACCAGTTTGAACGCCTGCTCCTTATGCGGCACGGTGACGTTGCCCCCGATGAACTCACCCGAACGGATGCGCTCGAGGAAGGCCGGCAGGTCGGCCGGCGTAACGTCGATTGCGTCGTAACTGCCGTCGATGCCGTGTTCAGCCAGCCAGTGCCCATGGATCAGCGGCGAGCGGGAATGCTTGATCGGGTGACCGATGACGAAGGCGCGTTTCACGTGAATCCCTTGAGCGTTGCAGGGGCATGCTGGCGAAGCGCCGCCAATAACGGCAAGAGCGGCAAGCCCAGAATGGTGAAGTAGTCACCCACGATGGTCTCGAACAGTCGGATCGACGGCCCCTCGAGCCGGTAGGCACCAACCGAACCGAGCACTGTCTCGCCTTCCTCAGCCAGGATGGCGTCCCGCTCGGCGGTCGAAAAGCTCCGCATGGTGAGTTCGGCCATGGAGCTATGGGACCATAGTACCGTGCTATTCCGGACCAGAGCCAGCGCCGAGGTCAGCCGGTGGGTTCGTCCGGCAAGGGCATCGAGCTGAGCCCGGGCCGCTGCGAGATCGACCGGCTTGTGGAAGATGGTTTCGCCCAGACTCAGCACCTGATCGCCGCCGATCACGATAGCGCCGGGATGCAAGGCCGAAACTGCACGTGCCTTTGCGGTGGCCAGATGTCGGGCGACGTCCTCGGGCGCTTTCCCCAGGGCGCTGGCCTCTTCGGCTCTTTCGTCGATTGGGGCTGGACTCGACTCGAAAACCACGCCGGCCCCGGCAAGCAGGGCGTTTCGGGCAGCGCTGGTGCTGGCAAGGATCAACATGAGAACCGGTTTTCCACACTGTTGTTGATTGCTCAAGGCCGCGCGCGGGCGGCGGCACGGTGGATGGCCGGTTTTGGGACTTATCCCTGCTGAGGCAAAAACTATCCCCAGTCCGGCCCGGGCTCTGGTTAACAAAGGATTAAGGATATCTGTGGGGATAGCCCTGTGCACAAGCGGCGCGCTCTTCCACAGGCGCGTTAACACTTCGTTAGCCATGAGCGTGGGCTGAAAAGGCCGCAGGACGGGGCTTTTGTCGCAGGGCTCACGTTTTTCGTCGTGCCGGCATTAACAGGATGTTAACGGTTCCGCCGCGCGCCGCATCGATGAGCCAGGCGATTGTGGGCAAAACCGAATTCATGCAAAACACCTCCATGATAATAATGATTAAGAATCTAGACTCTCTTTCTTGGTACCGACTGTGAGCGTGGTGCCCGTGGCCAAGCCGCTTCTGCGGACGGTGCTCGGCGAACGCCAGGAGCGCCCGCCCGTCTGGATCATGCGGCAGGCCGGCCGCTATCTGCCCGAATATCGGGCGATCCGCGAAAAGGTCGGCAGCTTTCTCGAGCTCTGCTATTCGCCGGATCTGGCGACGGAAGTGACGCTGCAGCCACTGCGACGCTTCGACCTCGATGCTGCGATTCTGTTTTCGGACATTCTGGTTATTCCTGATGCGCTGGGACAGACCGTGTCGTTCGAGACCGGGGAGGGACCTCGGCTTGAGCCGCTGGGTCCCGAAGGGCTGGGGAGGTTAAGGCCAGATGGCCTGCTCGATCACCTGAGCCCGGTGCTCGAAACCGTGGCGCGGATCAAATCGAACCTGGCGCCCGACAAGACGCTGATCGGGTTTTGCGGGTCTCCCTGGACCGTGGCAACCTACATGATCGGTGGGCGGGGATCGTCGGACCAGGCGGCGGCGCGGCTGTTTGCGCTGCGTTATCCCGATGCGTTCGCTCAACTGATGGATATCCTGGTCGAGGCGAGCATCGCGTATCTGGTGGCGCAGTTCCGTGCCGGGGCGGACGTGGTGCAGCTGTTTGAGAGCTGGGCGCTCAATCTCGATGAGGTGGCGTTCGCTAGCCACGTGATCGACCCCAACCGCCGGATCGTCGACGGCGTTCGTCGGCAGATTCCCGACGCGCCGATCATCGGCTTTCCGCGCGGCGCGGCCGGCATGATCGCGCCCTATGCAGCTGCGACCGGGGTGAACGTGGTCGGGATCGACTATGCCACGCCGGTTGGCTTTGCCGATGCGGCGCTGCCCAGGACCCTGGGCGTACAGGGCAATCTCGATCCGCTGCGGTTGGTGGCGGGTGGGGCACAGATGGAAAAGCGGGTCGAAGAGATCATCGCCGGATTTGCCGGCCGGCCGCATATCTTCAATCTGGGGCATGGCATCGTGCCTGAAACGCCGATCGAGCATGTTGAGTTGCTGGTCGCGACGGTCAAGGGAGTGTGAGCCATGGAATGGGTAACGGCGCTGCATGTCCTGTCGGTGATCGCCTGGATGGCCGGGATGCTCTATCTGCCGCGGCTTTTCGTTTATCACGCCGATGCCGCAGTCGGTTCGGAGCTGTCTGAAACCTTCAAGGTGATGGAACGCCGGCTCTATCGCGGCATCACCACCCCGGCGATGATCGCCACCTGGATATTCGGGCTCTGGCTGGCCTTCGGCTATGGCATCGTGGACTTTTCGCAGGGCTGGATGTGGCTCAAGGCGGTGCTGGTGCTGGCGCTGAGCGGCATGCACGGCTTTTACGGGCGGCTGCGGCGGGACTTCGCCGAAGACCGCAATCGGCGGCCGGCGAAGTTCTTCCGCATGATCAACGAGATCCCGTTCGTGTTTGCCATCGGCATCGTCATCGCGGTGATCGTCAAGCCGTTCTGACCGCGGGAACGCACCGCGCGCGGCAGAGCGTTGTTCAATCTTGAATATGGCAATGGTTCGGAGTATGCACTCAGCCATCGTGCCATTGGTGCTGGCGTCTCCCCGACGCTGAATGCGGTGCGAAACTCCCCCTTCAGACTAGCCTTCTTTCGATTCCCCAAAGGGTTTCCCGCATATGGAAAATATGAAGCTCAGCGAGCTCAAGGCCAAATCCCCGGCCGAACTTCTGGTTTTTGCCGAGGAGTACGAGGTCGAGAATGCCTCGACCATGCGCAAGCAGGAGCTGATGTTCGCGATCCTGAAGGAACTCGCGGCGCGGGAAGTGGAGATCACCGGCGAAGGCGTGGTCGAGGTGCTGCCGGACGGCTTCGGCTTCCTCCGCTCACCGGACGCCAATTACCTGCCCGGCCCGGACGACATCTATGTCTCTCCCAGCCAGATCCGCCGCTTCTCGCTGCGGACCGGCGACACGGTCGAGGGCGAGATTCGCTCTCCCAAGGAAGGCGAACGCTATTTTGCGCTGCTCAAGGTCTCGACGATCAATTTCGAGGACCCTGAGAATGTGCGCCACAAGCTCAATTTCGACAATCTGACCCCGCTTTATCCGGACGAACGCCTGCGGCTCGAGCTGCCCGACCCGACGGTCAAGGACAAGAGCGCCCGGGTGATGGACCTGGTGGCGCCGCTCGGCAAAGGCCAGCGCGCCCTGATCGTGGCGCCACCGCGCACCGGCAAGACCGTGCTGCTGCAGAACATTGCGCAGTCGATCGCCGTCAACCATCCCGAATGCTACCTCATCGTGCTCTTGATCGACGAACGGCCGGAGGAAGTCACCGACATGCAGCGCTCGGTGCGCGGCGAAGTGATCTCGTCGACGTTCGACGAACCGGCCTCGCGCCACGTGCAGGTCGCCGAAATGGTGATCGAAAAGGCCAAGCGCCTGGTCGAACACAAGCGCGACGTGGTGATTCTGCTTGATTCGATCACCCGCCTGGGCCGCGCTTACAACACCGTGGTGCCGAGCTCGGGCAAGGTGCTGACCGGCGGCGTCGACGCCAACGCCCTGCAGCGCCCCAAGCGCTTCTTCGGCGCGGCGCGCAATATCGAAGACGGCGGGTCGCTGACTATCATTTCGACCGCGCTGATCGATACCGGCAGCCGCATGGACGAAGTGATCTTCGAAGAATTCAAGGGGACGGGTAACTCCGAAATCGTGCTCGACCGCAAGGTGTCGGACAAGCGCATCTTCCCGGCCATGGACGTCACCAAGTCGGGCACGCGCAAGGAAGAGCTGCTGGTCGAGCCCGATATCCTGCGCAAGATGTATGTGCTGCGCCGCATCCTCAACCCGATGGGGACGGTCGATGCGATGGAGTTCCTGATGGACAAGATCCGTCAGACCAAGACGAACTCCGACTTCTTCGACTCGATGAACACCTGACGCCTTGCGCGCCGGCGACACGATCGTTGCGTTGTCGTCCGGCGCCCTGCCATCGGGTGTGGCGGTGATCCGCATGTCGGGACCGCAGAGCCGGGTGCTGGCCGAGGCATTGGTGCCGGTCGGCCTTGTGCCCCGGCGGCTGATCCTCGCCGATATCGTGCTGGGTGGCGACGTGCTGGATCGGGGGCTCGTCGCCTTCATGCCCGCGCCGCAGAGCTTTACCGGCGAAGATTGTCTCGAGCTGCAGGTGCATGGCTCGGTGGCGAGCGTCAAGGCGATTTTGCGCGAGATAACACGATTCAATCAGACGCGACTGGCGGAGGCCGGTGAGTTCACCCGCCGCGCCTTCGAAAATGGCAAGCTGGACCTGACGGAAGTCGAAGGTCTCGGCGATCTGCTGCTGGCCGAGACCGAGGGACAGCGCCGTCAGGCGCTGGCGCGGGCCAACGGGGGGCTGACGCGGCAACTCGATGGCTGGCGTGAGCGCCTGCTCGATGCCCGAGCCGAGATCGAGGCGCGCCTCGACTTCTCGGACGAGGGGGATGTGGCGGACGAACTACCAGCTGCACTGGTCGCCGAACTCGAGGCCTTGCAGCGCGCGTTCCGATCGGCGGCTGCCATGGTTTCGGGTGGACGGATCGTGCGCGAGGGCTTTCGCGTGGCGCTGGCCGGGCGGCCAAACGCCGGAAAATCCAGTCTGCTCAACGCCCTGGCGCAGCGGGACGAGGCGATCGTCACCGACGAGCCGGGGACGACGCGGGACCTCAAGGAGGTGCCGCTGGACCTCGGGGGACAGCTGGTGATCCTGCAAGACATGGCCGGGCTGCGGGAAACCGACAGCAAGGCCGAAGCCGAGGGCGTGCGGCGGGCGCGCGCGGCGATTGCGCAGGCGGATCTGGTGATCTGGCTGCAGCCGATCGACGACCCAGCACCAGATAACATGATTCCGACGGGTGCCTGGGTGGTGCGGACGAAAGGTGACTTGCCGGACGCACCAGAGGCGGCCATCTCGGTGGTCACTGGGCAGGGGGTGGCAGAGCTGCTCGACGCCATCGCAGCGGCGGCCGCCGAACGTGTGCGCGGCAACGAGGCGCCGCTGGTCAGCCGCGAGAGGGACCGCCTGGCACTGGACGGCGCGGGCGCGGCTGTGGAGCAGTGTCTCCAGGTCCTAGGTGACGAAGAATTGGCGGCCGAGGCGCTGCGCCAGGCGTCGCAGGCGCTGGAGCGGCTGTTGGGCCGGATGGATGCCGAATCGGTGCTGGATCGACTCTTTCTGGCCTTCTGCATCGGAAAATAGTATAGCCGCGTCTCTATGCAGCGCGCCTGCGTCGCGCCGCTTGCCTGATTCACGTGAAACAGCGGACGTTACATGACCGATTTCGGTGTCATCATCGTTGGTGGAGGCCACGCGGGCAGCGAAGCCGCAGCGGCCGCAGCGCGGCTTGGCGTACCGACTGCCCTGGTGACGCACAAGTTCGCCACGATCGGAGAGATGAGCTGCAACCCGGCCATTGGCGGGCTCGGCAAGGGGCATCTGGTGCGCGAAGTCGATGCTCTTGATGGGTTGATGGGTCGCGTTGCTGACGCGGCCGGCATCCAGTTCCGGGTGCTCAACCGCCGCAAGGGACCGGCGGTTCGTGGGCCGAGGGCCCAGGCGGACCGCAAACTCTATCGCCAGGCAATGCAGGCGGCCATTCTGGCGCAGCCCAATCTCGAGGTGATCGAGGGCGAAGTCGATGATCTGATCGTCGTGGATGGCCGCGTCGCCGGTGTGGCGCTGCTGGATGGTCGCCGGATTGGCGCAAAGGCGGTGGTGCTGACGACGGGGACGTTCCTGCGCGGCCTCATCCACCGCGGCGAAGAGACCGTGCCGGCTGGCCGGCTGGGCGAGCGACCGGTGCTCGGGCTTTCGAGCCGCCTGGAAGCGCTGGGACTAGGGCTTGGGCGTCTGAAGACGGGCACGCCAGCTCGTCTCGACGGGAGAAGCATCGACTTTACCGGCCTTGAAGCACAGCCGGGCGACGACGTTCCGGAGCCGTTCTCGATGCTGACCGAGGCGATCACCACGCCGCAAATCAGCTGCCACATTACCCGGACCACGGGCGAGACGCATCGGATCATTGCCGACAATATCCACCGCTCGGCAATGTACTCGGGGCGGATCAAGAGTCGCGGCCCGCGCTATTGTCCCTCGATCGAAGACAAGATCGTCCGTTTCGCTGATCGCGATAGTCATCAGATTTTCCTCGAGCCGGAAGGGCTCGATGAGTCAACGATTTATCCAAATGGGTTGTCGACTTCCCTGCCGGCGGATGTACAAGAAGCGTTCTTGCGCTCGATGCCGGGACTGGAAAATGTCGAGCTCCTGCGTCCCGGATACGCCATCGAATACGACTACGTCGATCCACGTGAACTGCGACCGACACTCGAGCTCAAGCGACTGCCCGGATTGTATCTTGCCGGGCAGATCAACGGCACGACGGGGTATGAAGAGGCGGCTGCACAGGGCGTGCTGGCCGGCGCGAATGCCGGCCGCCAGGCGAGCGGGGCCGATCCGCTGGTGCTTTCCCGGACAGAGAGCTATCTGGGCGTGATGGTGGACGATCTGGTGACGCGGGGCGTCAGCGAACCCTATCGGATGTTTACGTCGCGCGCCGAGTTCCGCCTGCATCTGCGATCGGACAATGCCGATCAGAGGCTCAGCCCTCTTGGGATCGAGGCCGGGCTCGTCGGAGCGGAGCGCCGGGAACGTTTTGAGGCGAAAGCCAGCGCGCTGGCTGCAGGGCGAGCGCTGCTCGACCGACTGAGCACCAGCCCGAGCCAGGCGCGCAAGGCAGGCATTGCCGTCAATGCGGACGGCCAGGCGCGGACGGCCTTTGAATTGCTGTCTTATACGGAGGTCAGCGGTTCGGACGTGGGCCGCGTGTTCCCCCAAATGGCCGAAATTCCTGCCAAGATCCTCGAACAACTCAGGATTGACGCGCAATATGCGGTGTATCTTGATCGTCAGAAGGCCGATATCGCAGCGGTTCAGCGCGATGAGCAGCGGGAGATCCCGGACTGGATCGATTATGCCGAGATCCCCGGGTTATCGATGGAAGTTCGGCAGAAGCTGACGGCTGCACAGCCAGCCACCCTGGCGCAGGCGCAGGCGATCGATGGCGTCACCCCGGCGGCGGTGACCCTGCTGCTGTCGGTTATTCGTCGCGGTAGCCTGCGGAAGGCCGGGTAGTGGCCTCTCGGGAGGCGCTTGAGACGGTCGGACGATATGCGCCCTGGTTCGATCGCGATCTGGTCGATGTGGTTTCGGACTTGGAATCCTTTGCTGCCTTGCTGACGAAATGGCAGGCCGTGCAGAATCTTGTTTCACGTGAAACACTCAAGGACGTCTGGACGCGCCACTTTGCCGACAGCCTCCAAGTGATGAAGCTGCTCAGCAGCGAAGATAACCTGATTCTGGACCTCGGAAGTGGCGGCGGCTTCCCGGCCTTGCCGCTGGCGATCGCCGGCAAGGGTGGGACGCGGCGCTTCGTGCTGGTCGAGCCCAACGGCAGAAAGGTCAGCTTTCTCAGGACTGTAGCCCGTGAACTGGATCTTGCGGTCAGCGTGTTCGACAAGCGCAGCGACGAAATTGATTCACGTGAAACAGGCGTGCCGGACGTGATCACGTCGCGCGCCCTGGCCTCGCTGCCGCAGCTTTGCAGCATGGCCGCGCCGTTCTTTGGGCCGCATACACGCGCCATCTTTCACAAAGGGCGGGAACATGTTGAAGAACTCGTCGAATCGAGTGCGGTCTGGCATCATGACGTGCTACCAACAGCAAGCGATACAGACCCTCTGGGCGTGCTTCTCGAGCTCAAGAATTTGCGCTTGAAAATCACATAGTTAGCGGCAATCAAACGGGAGGCCGACTTGGCTCCTCGCATCCTTACCCTCGCCAATCAAAAGGGCGGGGTGGGCAAGACCACCACTGCGATCAACCTTGCGACCGCGCTTGCCGCGATCGGCGAACGTGTGCTGATCATCGATCTCGACCCGCAGGGCAATGCCTCGACGGGGTTGGGCATCGATCGGGCGGCGCGCGACGTGTCCAGCTATGACCTGCTGGTTGGGGAAGCGGGTATCGCCCAGGCCGCCATCATGACCAGCGTGCCCAATGTCGCCATCGTGCCCTCGACACTCGATCTGTTGGGTGTGGAGCTGACCATCGCGCAGCATGCCGACCGGGCCTTCCGCCTGCGCGAGGCGCTCAAGGCCATCGGCGACCTGCGGATCAACGAGCGGCCGGTCACTTATGTGCTGATTGATTGCCCGCCCTCGCTCAACCTGCTGACCATCAATTCGCTGGTGGCGGCGGATGCGGTGCTGGTGCCGTTGCAGTGCGAATTTTTCGCGCTCGAAGGCTTGAGCCAGCTGCTGCAGACGATCGAAGGCATTCGCACGACCCTCAATCCGCGCCTCTCCATCCAGGGCGTGGTGATGACCATGTTCGACAAGCGCAACAATCTGAGCGAGCAGGTTCTGGCGGATGTGCGCAGCGAAATGGGCGACCTGGTCTATGACACGGTGATTCCGCGCAATGTGCGGCTGAGCGAAGCGCCGTCCTATGGCAAGCCGGCCTTGCTCTACGATCTCAAATGCGCCGGCAGCCAGGCCTATCTGCGGCTCGCGACCGAAGTCATTCGGCGCGAACGTCGTCTGGCGGCGGCATAAGGATATGCAAATGAACGAGAAACCCTCCCGACTCGGCCGAGGACTGGCAGCGCTGATCGGCGATATGACGCCGATCGAAGGTGCGCGCCTCGCCGACAACAGCAGCAGCGGCAAGCGCCTGCCGGTGGAGTTCGTGATCGCCAATCGCGCCAATCCGCGGCGCGATTTCGATCCCGAGCAGCTCGAGGAGCTGACCAGCTCGATCCGCGAAAAAGGCGTGATGCAGCCGTTGCTGGTGCGGCCGACTGAAGATCCGAACAAATTCGAGATCATCGCCGGCGAGCGTCGTTGGCGGGCAGCACAACGCGCCGGTCTGCACGATGTGCCGGTGATCGTGCGCGATGTCGATGACAAGGAAGCGCTCGAACTCGCCATTATCGAGAACGTGCAGCGCGTCGACCTCAATCCGCTCGAAGAAGCCCAGGGCTACGGGCAATTGATGGATCAGTTCGCCTATACCCAGCAGGACCTGGCGCAGGTCATCGGCAAGAGCCGGTCGCATGTCGCCAACACATTGAGATTGCTCAAGCTTCCGCAGAATGTGCGGGACATGCTGGCTCGCGGAGAGCTCACCGCCGGCCACGCCCGCACGCTCATCACCGCCGAGGACCCGGCGGCCCTGGCACGGGAGATCGTCGATGGCGGTCTCTCGGTGCGCGAGGCCGAGGCCCTGACGCAGCAGCGCATCGCGCCCGAGCGCAAGTCGCTGCAGCGGCCGGCGGCGGCGCAGGACGCCGACACGCGTGCGCTCGAAAAGCGTCTCTCCGATGTCCTTGGCCTGGCCGTGGCGATCAGCCACAGCGAAAGCGGCGGTCGGTTGGAGATCCGCTACAAGACCCTCGAGCAACTCGATGATGTCTGCCTGAAGCTGACCGGGTACACCAACTGACCTATTGATTTTGAAGGGGGAACGCTGTTTTCAGCGTTCCGCCGCCATCATGCAGACGGCGAGCAGGGCGCGTCGGACGATCATCTCGGCCAGCTCGTAGCGCTTTCGCGAATCGGCGGTCGCGCCGTGCAGGCGTTCGGCAGCTGCGGCGATGGCGTCGTCGGACCAGAGCCGGAGTTGCTGTTCGAGCGTCGCCTTGCGCGAAAAGTGCGGTTTGGGACGCGCGCCCTCGAGCACGTCACGCGGTGACTTGCCCAGGTCCACCTCGGCCCGCCAGCGGCGCAGGGTGGCAAAGTGCAGCTGCGCGGTGCCCAGGAGTTGCTGCGGATTGATGGCGGCGGCCATGGCGCGATTCAAGGCGTCTTCGAGCTGTGCCGCGTGGCCGGTGCCGATCGAATCGATGACGTCGTCGAGCACCATTGCAGCATTGTCCGCGCAGAGCAGCAGGACGTCGTTGCGGGTAATCTGCTTGGACTGGGCTGAGTAGAGCACCAGCTTTTCGAGTTCCCGACGGGTTATCTCACGGTCGTTCCCAAGACTTTCGCGCAGCGTGGTAGCGACATCAGGCTCAGCGCGAATGCCGGCCTTGGAGAAGGTCTCGTTGATCAGCTTGAGCAGGGTTTCGTCGCTGTCGGGATAGCAGGGCAGGGCGCGGCCCAGCTTCTTGGCCTCGACCAGAGCCCGCAGCGCGTCCTTGGGCGTCAGATTGCCCGCTTCGACTACGACGGCGGCTCCGCCCGGATCATCGAGTATTTCGGTGAGCGGGACAGTAAGTGATTTTCCGGCCCCGCGGACGCGCACGACCCGCTTTTCGCCGAACAGCGAGATTGTGCGTGCCTCCATCAGCAGGCGTCCTGGCTCGGAATCGAGTTCGCTGCCTTCGAGAGTGACCAGATTCAACGATCCGGCATCGCCGCCGGCAAAGTGCCGTGTCAGGCGCTGCGCGCTTTCGCGCACCAGACCGGCATCCGGGCCGTATACCAGGAACACGCCCTCGGAGATGTCGGGCCGGAGCAGGAAGCGCTCGACCTCGTGGGCCTTCAGGGCGGTCATTGGCTCCGGGCAGGCGTGGCCAATGCACCCAGAATGGCCAGCCGTAGCCCCTCCGCCGCTTCCTTGGCGGCGCGTTCATTGGCCTCGTTGCCGGCCTCGGTATCGGCGAGCACCTGGCCAACCGAGACCCACTGCGCTGTCGCATTGCGTGAGCCGGAGAACACAACGGTGCCGTCGCTGGCCGTGAGGACCGCCGTGACCGAGACGGTGGTCTGCTGCTGGGTGGCGGGTTTGGTAGTGTTGGTGGTGGTCAGTCCCCTGCCGGACGTGCCGGTCGAAATCGTCAGGCGCGGCGCGTCAGGATCCATCGTCCGGCCGAAGCGCAGCACGAATTCCTGGTAGACAATCTGGTCGAGCCGGGAGCCGGGTTTGCCGTAGTTGAGCAGCATACGCTCGGCGGCGATGCCGTTATCGCCATAGACGGGGCGGAACGACGAGCATCCGGCCAAGCCAAGCATGCCTGAAACAGCGAGCAGTACCAGTGCCTTGCGCGCCGCAGCGCTAAATGACGACATTGACGATCCTGTCCGGCACGATGATGACCTTCTTGGGCACCTGCCCATCCAGCATGCGGGCAACGGCTTCCAGAGACAAGGCCTCTTTCTCCACCAAATCGCGGGGAGATCCCACCGGAATGGTGATCTCGCCCCGGCGCTTGCCGTTGACCTGCACGGCGATGACCACCGCGCTGTCGACGAGATAGGCGGGATCGACCGATGGCCAGAGGGCATCGGCCACCAGGCCCGTCTGGCCCAGTTCGACCCAGCAGGTCTCGGCCAGATGCGGCATCATAGGAGCAACCAGCTGCACCAGGCGCAGCACGCCGTCTTCCAGCGCAGCCAGCTGCGCACCAGAGGCGCCCCCATCGAGGGACTGCTGGAACTTGGCCAGGGCGTTGGACAGTTCGTAGATCTGGGCCACGGCCCGATTGAAGCGCAGGCCTTCGATATCCTCGCCGACATTCTGGACGGCGCGGTGGGCGATCTTGAGCACGTCCCCGACGCCGTCGGTGGCAGTGCCCGCGGCGACCGTATCCTCGCGCAAGCCTTTGAATTCCATCACGATTTTCCAGACGCGCTGCAGGAAACGGCTGGCGCCCTCGATACCGGCCTCGGTCCACTGCACGTCCCGCTCGGGCGGGGAATCCGAGAGCATGAACCAGCGGGCCGTGTCGGCGCCGTAGGTGGCGACGATATGATCGGGGTCGATGACGTTCTTTTTCGACTTCGACATCTTCTCGATCGAGCCGATCTCGATCGGGGTGCCAGTCTGCCGGTGCCTGGCTGAGCGGCCGGCGTCGGAAGCCACGATGTCGACGTCGTCCGGCGAGATCCATTCGCCATCGGCGCGATAGGTTTCGTGCACCACCATGCCCTGGGTAAAGAGCCCCTTGAACGGCTCATCCATGCCCAGATGGCCGGTCTTGTGCATCGCGCGGGCGAAAAAGCGCGAGTAGAGCAGGTGCAGGATCGCGTGCTCGACGCCGCCTATATACTGGTCGACCGGCAGCCAGGCATTGGCAACGCCGGGCACAGTGGGTTCGGCGGCCTTGGGGTCGGTAAAGCGCGCGTAATACCAAGACGAATCCACGAAGGTATCCATGGTGTCGGTTTCGCGCAGCGCCGCGCCGCCGCACTGCGGACAGGCGACATGCTTCCAGGTCGGGTGATGGTCCAGGGCATTGCCCGGCTTGTCGATGGGAATGTCGTCGGGCAGGCGCACCGGCAGGTCCTTGCGGGGGACGGGCAGGGTGCCGCAGACCTCGCAATGGATCACCGGGATCGGGCAGCCCCAATAGCGCTGCCGCGAGATGCCCCAGTCGCGCAGGCGATAGTTCACCTCGACAACGCCTTGCGGGCGGTTGTCGACGGCACGATTGCCGAAATAGGCCGCAATGCGCTTTTTGGCCTCGTCGACGGCGAGACCATCGAGGAAACCCGACTGGTAGAGCTTGCCGGGACCGACATAGGCCGCGCCATCCAGGGCAAAGCCGGCCGGGTCGGCCCCCTCGGGCAGCACTACCGGAATGATGGGCAGGCCGTAGCGGCTGGCAAACTCGAAGTCGCGCTGATCATGTGCCGGGCAGCCGAAAATGGCGCCGGTGCCATAGTCCATGAGGACGAAATTGGCGACATAAACCGGCAGCATCTCGCCGTCCTTGACCGGGTGTTTCACGTAAAGCCCGGTGGGGACGCCCAGCTTGTCGGCCTTTTCGAGCGTTTCCGCGGCCGTGCCCTGACGGCGTGTCTCGGCGACAAAGGCGGCGACCTTTTCGTCCTGTGCGGCAATCTCGGCCACCAGCGGGTGGTCGGCCGACAGCGCCACGAAGCTGGCGCCGAAGATCGTGTCCGGGCGGGTGGTGAAGACCTCGATCGAGGTCATGTTATGCAGACCAAGCATGGTGGTCAGCGGGCCGGGTACCAGCTCGAACAGCAGGCGCAGGCCTTCGGACTTGCCGATCCAGTTGCGCTGCATGGTGCGCACCTTCTCGGGCCAGCGATCGAGGGTATCGAGCGCTTCCAGCAGGTCCTCGGCATAGTCGGAGACCTTGAGGAACCACTGGGTCAGCTCGCGTTGCTCGACCAGGGCACCGGAGCGCCAGCCACGGCCGTCGATGACCTGCTCGTTGGCGAGCACGGTCATGTCGACCGGATCCCAGTTGACCTTGGACTTCTTGCGGGTGACCAGGCCGGCCTCGAGGAAATCGAGAAAGAGCTTTTGCTGCTGCTGATAATATTCGACATCGCAGGTGGCGAACTCGCGCGACCAGTCGATGGCGAGGCCGATCGATTTGAGCTGCTTGCGCATCGCAGCGATGTTGGCATAGGTCCAGTCCTTGGCCGGGACCTTGTTCTGCATGGCGGCGTTTTCGGCAGGCAGGCCGAAGGCATCCCAACCCATGGGGTGCAGCACGTTCATGCCGCGCGCGCGCTTGTAGCGCGCCAGCACGTCGCCCATGGTATAGTTGCGGACGTGACCCATATGGATGCGGCCCGACGGGTACGGGAACATCTCCAGGACGTAGTAGCGCTCGCGGGTGTCGTCGTTGCGGACGACAAAGCTCTGACGGTCGTCCCACTGCTTTTGCCAGCGGGGCTCTTCAACACGCGGATTGTAGCGCTCGATAGTCCTGGTCACTTCGACTCTCTCACGACGCAGACGATTGCGTTTCGGGGGGATTTTGGATAGCGGACCATCATCAGAAAAGCCAATTGTGGTCAACAGAAAGCAAGGCGTGACCGATCTTCCGGAAAATGCCGCCGAGCGGCTCGCGATCATCCAGACCCGCATCGAGCGGGCCCGCCGCCGCTTCGGCGCGCCACCCGCCAAGGTCGAGCTGATCGCCGTCAGCAAGACATTTTCGGGCGAAGAGATCCGACCCTTTCTTGACGCCGGGCAGCGGCTGTTCGGCGAGAACCGGGTGCAGGAGGCAAAGGCTAAATGGCCTGAACTCCGGGGATCCTATGACGGCATAGAACTTCACCTGATCGGGCCATTGCAGACCAACAAGGCGCGAGAGGCGGTCGAGATCTTCGATGTGATCCAGACGGTCGATCGCGACAAGCTGGCCGGTGTGCTGCGCGACGAGTTCACCCGGGCCGGCAAGGCCCTGCCGGTCTATGTGCAGGTCAATATCGGGCTCGAGCCGCAAAAGGCCGGCATTGCACCCGCCGAGGCGGTGGCCTTTGTCGAACGCTGCCGCGCCGTGCACGGGCTCAACGTGGTGGGGCTGATGTGCATCCCGCCCGACGGACTACCCCCAGGCGGCTATTTTGCGCAGCTGGCGACGCTGGGTAGGGCCGCAGGCGTTGCCAATCTCTCGATGGGCATGAGCGGCGACTTCGAAACCGCCATCGCCATGGGCGCCACCCACGTCCGCGTCGGCAGCGCGCTTTTCGGCCACCGGCCGAAGGTTTTGCCGGGTGATATGACGGCATAATACCCGCCGACCCCTTCCCCTTTTGGCGAGAGGGAAATCGAGAACTTCGAGTTGGCCCACCTAACTACCCCCACCCACCGTTATCCTCGGGCTTGACCCGAGGACCCATACCTCCACCTCACCGGACCATCGGCGTCAGCGCCCGTTGACAGTTGGGTCCTCGGGTCAGGCCCGAGGATGACGGTGGTGGGGGATAGGAAGGGGCACGAACACCGCACATCGCAATTGCACCCACCGCGCAAATTCCATCTCCCCGTTAACCCGGTGAAAACCGCGACAAACACCCGCGCTTGTCGGCGGCGGGAGGTGGGGGGAGAGTGCAGCCGCACGGGTGTGCGCGGGTCGGCGTGGCCTGCGCCAGATTGCCTCTTCGAGGGACGAATGCTGCACGGGCTGGTCGATACGATCGCCGATATCTGGAGCGCTCCGGATCGCTGGATTGAGGCGGAGTTGGCTGCTGCCGACGCTGCCGCTGCCCAACTCGCCTCACTCAAGCCGCCATCGCCCGAACCGGAAGACCAGCGTTTTCGCGCCCATTTCCTCGAGCTGGCTCGTACACGTCAAAGGCAGAACGGTCGTGTGGTCTGCGGGCTCCTTCGGCTGATCCGACCGGGCTCGCGGTTGATGGCAGTGGGTGCAGCAAGAGCGGACACTCCGGCCCTGACAGCAATGGTCGCCGACTCGGTCCTCGGACAGATGGCTGCGCCGCCTGACTGCTTCACGTACCGAGATCCGGATACGTATCTCGTCTGTTTCGCCTCGGGTAATGTCGCAGTCGCCGGTTTGCGCGCCACCATGATGGGGCAGGCGTTGCGAGCGGCGTTGGTGCGCACCAGCATGGAGCCGGTCAGCACGCTCCGCGTGGAGAGTGTCGTGGCCGATCTCGATCCGGTGGACATCGTGCTCAACTGCCCAAACATCGCGGCGGGGCTGGTGGAGCGTCTGGATGACAGCCTGTCGCAGCAGGTTGCCGGCACGGTCAGCCTGGCCCCCAGGGCGGCCTGACCCTATCTTCCCGATTCTCGCCAAGCCTTTGATAAGCCTCAGTGCGGCGGGTTCGCGGCACAGCGGCAATTAAGTGCAAGTTCGGACTTAAGTCCCTATCTGTGCCGTGCCAATGTTCTGGCACGGTCGTTCAGCATTGCGTCGCGCGGCGATTTTCCGAAACTTTGGAAAGTCAAATCACGTTGCTGGTCGGTGTAACGGCGTTTTGATTGGTGGGTTGGCCCGAACCCACCCTAATTGGGCGCGTCAGGGCTGGGAATTTGTCATGAATAAGAGACGGATAGTATTGGTCGATGACGATGCGGACCTGCGCAAGACGCTGGTCGATCAGCTGTACCACTATCGCGAATTTGATCTGGTGGAAGGCGGATCGGCCGCCGACGCCATGGCAAAGGTACGGGATGGCCATGTCGACCTGATGCTGCTCGATGTCGGTCTGCCAGACATGGACGGACGCGAGGCTGTCAAAATCATGCGGCGCGAAGGCTTCAAGAGCCCGATCATCATGCTGACCGCGCAGGACAGCGATTCCGACGAAATTCTCGGGCTCGAATCCGGTGCCAACGACTATATTACCAAGCCGTTCCGGTTTTCGGTGCTCCTGGCGCGCATCCGTGCGGCGCTGCGCCAGCACGACCAGAGCGAGGACGTGGTGTTCACCATCGGCCACTACAGCTTTCAGCCGGCGGCCAAGACCCTGGAAGCCACCGACGGCAACAAGGTACGGCTGACCGACAAGGAGACCTCGATCCTCAAGTATCTCTACCGCCAGGGTCCCAAGACCATTACGCGCGACGTGCTGCTCAAGGAAGTCTGGGGCTACAACAACCGGGTGACCACGCACACGCTGGAAACCCATATCTACCGTCTGCGTCAGAAGATCGAGCGCGATCCCTCCAATGCGCGGCTGCTGGTGACCGAAGACGGGGGCTATCGCCTGGTTCCCTGAGGGTTAAGTTCGGTAAGTTAAGCTTCCATGGTAACCACGCTACCTATGCACAGGTGGCAAAATGCTTTCCGCTCCCTTAACGGAAATGCTCTATAGGAAGTGTTGTGGGTACGCCCGGCTCCCCGGCCGCGGTGTGCCGGGCGCGGGGACCGGTCAAGGGCATGCAGCTAGACGACGCGGCGACGATCTTATCGCGCGCGGACTTCTTTGAAGTCTGCGACGCCGAGCAGCGTCGCCTGCTGGCCTTCGCCAGCGAGCGCAAGAAGTTCCGTCCGGGCGCCGTGATCTACAAGAGCGGCGACACACCCGAGGGCGCGCATGTGCTCGTCTCGGGCACCGTGGCGACGACGCGTGACGGCGGCGAAGACAATCCCTACTTGATCCACGAGGCCGGGGCCGTACTCGGCGCAATGGGCATGGTGGTGGCCAAACCCCGGCCAGTGACCCTTAAGGCCATCGATTCGGTGGAAACCCTGTTCGTACCGCGCGCCGCCTTCATGAAGCTGGCGCAGCAGTATCCGGACCTGGCGCAACGCGCGGCCGATCGTATCCGGCGCGAGCTGAGCGGTTATCTAGGCGCCATCGAAAAGATGAAGCCGCGCATTCAGCGGTAGGGTCGCTTCTGCCTCAGACCAGCGCCTCGGCTTCGATTTCCACCAGCCAGTCCGGGTCAACGAAGGCGGTGACCTGCATCAGCGTGGTCACCGGCCGGATCGTCGCGAAGACTTCGGCATGGGCGCGGGCGGCGTCCTTCCAGAAAGAAATGTCGGTGAGGATGATTCGGGTCCGCGTGACGTTCTCGATCGACCCGCCGGCGTCGCGGATGGCCTTGTCGATGATCTCGAGGCAGCGGCGGGTCTGGCCATAGACGTCGCCGATTGCAGCGGTACCACCAGCGGCAGCGATCGGCGCGGTGCCGCCGACGACGATCATGTTGCCGACGCGCACCGCGCGCGAAAAGCCGATCACCGGCTCGAGGTAAGAGCCTGATGAGACGAGTGTTCTCTCGGACATAACGTGATTCACCTCAGTCGAATCGAGCGATGACCGGCACATGGTCGGAGGGCTTGTCCGTCCAGCCGCGGGCGGCGCGGATGATATCGTAGCCGGAGGCGTGTGCCGCCACGTCGCTCGTGGCCCAGATGTGATCGAGCCGTCGCCCCTTGTCGGCAGCGTCCCAATCGCGGGCGCGATAGCTCCACCAGGAATAGAGCTTCTGCTCGGCCGGCACGTGCTTGCGGACCAGGTCGACCCAGCCATGGTTGCCGGTCAGCAATTCCTGCAGGGCTTCGGTCTCGACGGGCGTATGGCTCACCACGTTGAGCAGCTGCTTGTGGCTCCAGACGTCGTGCTCGTAGGGCGCGATGTTGAAGTCGCCGCAGATCAGCTGGCCCTTGGCAAAGCTCGCCTCGCCGAACCAGCTCTTGAGTTCGCTGAGAAACCCCAGCTTGTGCTTGAATTTTGGGTTGATCTCGGGGTCGGGCTCGTCGCCGCCTGCCGGAATGTAGAAAGTGTGCACCGTCATCGGGCCGCGTCCCAGGTCGAGCACGGCGGAAACATGCCGGCTTTCCTCGATCTCGCAAAAGACCCGGCTCGAGATGTCGGTCAGCGGCACTTTGGAGATGATGGCGACGCCGTGGTAGCCCTTCTGGCCATGCACGGCATGGTGAGGGTATCCGGCCGCCGCGAATTCATTGCGCGGGAACTGGTCGTTGAGACACTTTATCTCCTGCAGGCAGAGCACGTCGGGGCTGTATTTGGCGAGAAAGTCCAGGACCAGCGGCAGGCGCAGGCGCACCGAGTTGATATTCCAGGTGGCAATCGAGGTGGGCATGGGGCGAATCCGGTGGCTGGCCCCAACTTATGGCCGGTCGGGCGTTTCGAGGTAAAGCCGATTACCGCATTTCCGAAAGCCGGTCGTGGAGAGACTGCATGGCGAGCCCCTCGCACCACGCGGGCGGGCAAATCAGGCAGACCACGGCCCCGTCCTTCGACGAGCTCAGGATGAGGCCTACTGAACCTGTAGAAGGCTGCTTACTGCCCCGTCGCCGGGTCGACGGCGCGATAGGTGGCGTCGATGGAAAAGAAGGTACGCGGAATTTCGACGTTCTTTTCCACGTCGTAGAGCGAAAAGGTCAGCTGCGCGCCGGACGGTTCGGTCAGCACCCACTGGCGGAGATCGCTGGTCTCCTTGTCGAATACCAGGTCGACCATGACGACGCCCGCCGGTGTATCGTCCTGCAAGGTCAGGGAGAGATAGTCGTCCGACTGGTCGATGGCCACGATGTTGGAGCGCAGCAGGTCGATCTGCTCGTTCAGAAACTCGCGCAGCGGGATCTTGTCCTGCGGGTAGGCGTATTGGGTCTTTTCCTTGCGGTCGACGACATAAAAGCCGCGACCAACCGAAATGATCTGCTCGTAGGAGGGCGGATTGTAGCGGAACAGCACCTTGCCCGGGCGCTCGAGGAAGAAGGTGCCCTCGATCTTCTGGCCCTGGGTATCGATCTGCAGGAACCGCCCAACCATGGTCTTGATCGCCGAATTGGTGGCGCTGATCTGGTTGATGAGCGCGATTTCCTCTTCGGTCAGCCGCCGCGGCTCCTGCGCCAGCGCCGGCAGGCTGGCCGAAGCGGAAAGGGCAGCAGCGAGGGCAAGCAGCGAGCGGCGGCGAATCATGAGCAGGCGCGTCCTTGGCGGATCTTGAGCATGTCTAGGCGAAGCAGTTGAAGCCTAACCTAAGCTGCAATTGCGGCAAGAGGTGGAAGGCGTCAGGTGTCGTCCGCCCGTTGCTTTTTGCCGCGGGCGACTTCCGTGGCGAGGGCGTTGAGCTTGTGCGTCCAGAATATCCGGAATCGCTCCAGCCACTCGTCGACATCTCTTAGTGGTGCGGTGTCAAGCTGATAGACACGGCGCGTGCCTTCCGGCCGGACATAGGCAAACCCCGACTCGCGCAACACTTTGAGGTGCTGGCTGACAGCCGCCTGGGAGATGCCGAACTCGGCCGCGATCACCTCGACCACCTCGCCAGAGGCGTGCTCGCGTTCGGCCAGCAATTCGAGGATGCGGCGGCGGACTGGATCGCCGAGGACGTCGAAGGCGTGCATCAGCTCTCCATGGGCGGTTCGCCCGAGTAAAAGCGTCGTGTGGATTCTGCCACGGCGCGGGCCTGTGCCTCGTCGGCGCCGGCCGCGATATCTGCGCGGGCCCAGTCCTCGCTGGAGGTGCGAATCATTTGCCTCGCCTCGTCGGTGAAGAACCAGGCTTCGGCCTCTTCGGGCTTGAGAACAAAGTCGGGCGCGTCCAAATGGCGGCCTAGTCCCATTAGCCAGAGGTCCCACCCGATGCCGGCGGCCCCGGGGCCATACTTGACCCAGTGCGCGTCGATCGGAGCAAGATGTTCAACCTCAAGGCGGGTGCCCGCTGGCTCGGACATGAGCCGGGCGGTGACCCAGCTGACGCCGCCGCCAAACTCCCAGGTGGTCGCGATGCGTTCTCGCGGCACGCATTCGAGAATGGTGCCTTCGGCATTGCCCTCGATTTTAAAGCGGCCGCCGAGTTCGAGATCGCCCGAGACGGCGCCGAACCAGCGCTTGAGCCGGTCGCGGGTCGAAATCGCCTGCCAGAGATCGTCGATGTCGGTGTCATAGACACAGGACAGGACGACTGCCTTTGCCGGCTTTCCGTCGCGCTGGAGGTTCTTCACGGCTCGGGTCAAGGCGCTCAAGTGCGCCGCTAGGTCAAAAGTCACCACTCTCTCCTTCTATCGGTCCTCACTTATATAAGGATCAACTTATGGAGAGTCCAGAGGGAGCGGCGGACCGCTCCCCGCAGGGTCAATACCCGTCGGAATTATTGCCGACCAGAATCTCGCGCTTGCCGGCGTGGTTGGCCTGGCTGATGACGCCTTCCTGTTCCATGCGCTCGATCAGCGTCGCGGCCTTGTTGTAGCCAATGGCGAGGCGGCGCTGGATGTAGGAGGTGGAGACCTTCTTGTCGGTCAGCACCACGTGCACGGCCTTGTCGTAGAGGTCGTCGCCCGAGCCGGCGCCGTCCTCGCCGACCACGGCGGTCGCCGGATCGAACTCTTCTTCCTCGGCGGTGATCGAGTCCAGATAGTCTGGCGAGCCCTGCGACTTGAGATGTGCAACGATCGCCTCGACCTCGTTATCGGCGACGAACGGGCCGTGCAGGCGGCGAATGCGGCCGCCACCGGCCATATAGAGCATGTCGCCATTGCCCAAGAGCTGCTCGGCGCCCTGCTCACCCAGAATGGTGCGGCTGTCGATCTTGGACGTCACCTGGAAGGAGATACGGGTGGGGAAGTTGGCCTTGATGGTGCCGGTGATCACGTCCACCGACGGGCGCTGCGTGGCCATGATGACATGGATGCCGGCGGCACGCGCCATCTGCGCCAGGCGCTGCACGGCGCCTTCGATATCTTTGCCGGCGACCATCATCAGGTCGGCCATTTCGTCGATGATGATGACGATGAAGGGCAGCGGCTCGAGCTCGAACTGCTCGCTCTCGAAGATCGCCTCGCCGGTTTCCTTGTCAAAGCCGGTCTGCACGGTGCGGGTGATGACCTCGCCCTTGCGGTTGGCCTCGGTGACGCGCTGGTTGAAGCCATCGATGTTGCGGACACCGATCTTGCTCATCTTGCGATAGCGGTCCTCCATCTCGCGGACGGCCCATTTGAGCGCGACCACTGCCTTGGAGGGATCGGTGACGACGGGCGTCAGCAGATGCGGGATGCCGTCATAGATCGAAAGCTCCAGCATCTTGGGGTCGATCATGATCAGGCGGCACTGCTCGGGCGTCATCTGATAGAGCAGGCTGAGGATGAAGGTGTTGATGCCCACGGACTTGCCTGAGCCGGTGGTGCCGGCGATGAGCAGATGCGGCATGCGGGCGAGATCGGCGATGATCGGCTCGCCGCCAATGGTCTTGCCCAGGCAGATCGGCAGCTTGCCCTTCATCTTCTCGAAGTCGGACGAGGCCAGCATCTCGCGCAGGTAGACGGTCTCGCGGCTCTCGTTGGGCAGTTCGATGCCGATGGCGTTGCGGCCTGGCACCACGGCGACGCGGGCCGAAATGGCGCTCATCGAACGGGCAATGTCATCGGCCAGCGAGATGACGCGGCTCGACTTGATGCCGGGGGCCGGCTCGAGTTCGTAGAGGGTGACCACCGGGCCGGGACGGACATTGATGATGTCGCCCTTGACGCCGAAGTCCTGCAGCACGCCTTCGAGGCGGCGCGCCATGGCTTCGAGGCGCTCGGGGGCGTGTTCGGGGCTCGGGCCCTTGTGCTTGGGTTCGGCAAGCAGGCTGAGCTCGGGCAATTCGAAGCCGTCACCGCCATCGAGCAGGTTGCCCTGGGCTTCGCGCTGGGCGCGGGTGCCGGGCTGGGGCCGCGGCGCCGGTGCGGTAACCCGCGGCGCTGGAGCAGGCGCGACAGACGGTTGGCCGACGCGGGCAGCCGGCCCGCGCAGCGGACGCGGGGTCGGCGCTTCGTACATGACTTCGGGCGCGCTGTCCTCGATGTCAAAGGCGGCCTCGTCCTCGTAGGCGGGTTCGTCGTCGAAATCGTCGCGGCCGCCGATGGTGATGGCGCGACGCTCGGTGGCCATGCTGGGTTCCTGGCGTTCTGCTGCGATCGGCGCCGCCGCTGGGGGAGCTGCACGCAGGCTGGGCTCGACCGCCGCGCTGTCGCGCCACTGGGCGTGTTCGATATCGGCGGCGCGCTTTTCGCGCAGGCTGTTGCGAGCGCGGCGGAAGGCCGTGCGGGCCGAAAAGCCAAGATGCATCAGGGCACCGAAGGCAATGTCGAACACCGAATTGCCCTCGGGTTCGATGTCGTCCTCGGTTTCGACCAGGCGCGCACCCGATGGCGCTGCCTTGGCCTTTCCGGGCGCTGGCTGCGGCATGCGCGGCATGGTGACCTTGCCCAGGCCCATGGCGATCCAGAACAGGGCGAGCGTCGGCGTGGCGATGATGATGGCGAACAGGATCGCCGTCACCGGCTGGGGGTTTTCGCCGGTGGCAAGGACGGCAAGGTTGGAGAACATGGTGCCGGCGAGACCGCCCAGCCCGGTGGGCAGCGGCCAGCTCTGGGGCGCGGCGATGAAGGCGAAAACGCCACAGGTCAGCAGGCTGGCAGCGACCCAGGCCAGGGCGCGCAGGCCCATGCGCGACGGAACGCGCAGTCGGACCAGACTCCAGGCCCAAAGGGCAGGGGGAACCAGAACGGCCAGCATGCCGATGCCGAAGAGCTGGAAGCTCATGTCGGCGATCACAGCGCCAGGAAAGCCCAGCCAGTTCTGCGGGGGCTTGCTGGTGGCGTAGGAAAAGCTCGGGTCGTCGACTGACCAACTGGCCATGGATGCCATGATGATGCCGACGAGGCCCAGGACGATCAGGCCGACAAGCCGCACCGGGATGCGAATTGCGATGGCCGGAGCGGGGGCAGAGGAGCGGGCGTCTTCGAGCAGGGGCTGTGCCGGCATCGTTCTTTTACACTTACTAGCTGGACTCACATGGCCGGTGCGACATCCGGCCGAGCTTGCATGCTAGGGCTCCATGGTTAATTGCGACCTAACCATGGAGCGGTGTGCAAAGATTCACGTGGAACATTCCGGTGACGGGTTCTCCGTCCGTTTCCGCCTCCACGGGAACGACGTGGAGGAGGGGGTGCCCCCTGTCGTCAAAACTCCCGTTCCGGCTCAGAGCCGATTGAATGGATGGAAAGATCGGCGCCGCGGCGCTGCTGTTCGTCGGTCAGGCGAATGCCGACCAGGCGCGAGCTGACCAGATAGAGCAGATAGCCGGCGCCCAGGGCGTAGGCGGAAATGGCGAGGCTGCCCAGCAACTGGACAATCGGCGAAACGCCGCCGAGCCCGCCGAGAGCCTCGAGGCCGAAAATGCCGGCAGCAACGCCGCCCCAGAGGCCGCAGAGGCCATGCAAAGGCCAGACGCCGAGCACATCGTCGATCTTGAGCTTTTCCTGGGTCCAGGTGAAGCCCTTGACGAAGATGATGCCGGCGATGGCGCCCACGGCAAGCGCGCCAATGGGGTGAAAGAGATCGGACCCGGCGCAGACGGCCACGAGGCCGGCCAATGCGCCATTGTGCACAAAGCCCGGGTCGGCCTTCGAGATCAGCGCGGCGGCGATGATGCCGCCGACCATGGCCATCAGCGAATTCAATGCCACCAGCCCAGAGACTCCCGCGACCGACTGGGCCGACATGACGTTAAAGCCGAACCAGCCGATGCAGAGCAGCCAGGTGCCCAGCGCCAGCCAGGGGATCGAAGAGGGCGGGAACGGCCGGCCGTGCGGGCCATAGCGGCCGTTGCGGGCGCCCAGGCGCAGCACGGCGGCGAGGGCGAGCCAGCCGCCCAGGGCGTGCACAACGATCGAACCGGCGAAATCGTGCAGCTTGGCGCCAAAAGTCTGCTCGAAGAACGCCTGCAGGCCAAAATTACCGTTCCAGACCAGACCCTCGGTGAAAGGATAGATGACGCCGACGATCACCGAAGCGGTGATGACCTGCGGCCAGAACTTGGCCCGTTCGGCGATGCCGCCCGAAATGATCGCCGGCACGGCCGCCGCAAAGGTGGCCAGAAAGAAGAACTTCACGAGTGAAAAGCCCTGTGGGGCAAAGCTGGCGTCAGCGCCCGAAAGCGTCGCTGCGCTGTGAAAGAACGTCACCCCATAAGCGACGGTGTAGCCAACGAGGAAATAGGCCAGCGTCGAAAAGGCGAAGTCGACGATGATCTTGACCAGGGCGTTGACCTGGTTCTTGCCGCGCACCGTGCCGACTTCGAGAAAGGCGAAGCCGCCATGCATGGCAAAGACCAGGATCGCTCCCAGCAATACGAAAAAGACGTCGAGCCCGACGTTGGACGTGTCCATCAGAAGCCTCCCAAATGGACAGCCCTCGGCTGTCCCTGCTTACCCGCTCGCGACGGGTCATTCAGGAGGCATTGTCAGCAACCGCCGTGCCACTTTCGGGAGCAGGTATTTCGCTGAAGAATCAAAGGTGTGATTCGGTACCGGCTCAACGGCTCGGCAAAGTGCCGGAAATTTGGGCGACCAACAACGGGGCGTTGCCTAGACAATAGGCAGCGGCTGGGGCGGTGCGCCGGCGGTTGGTCGGGGTGTGCAGCCCAAGCGGTTTGCGAGTGGGAAGCCTCTGTGGCGGGCCAAGAGGTACTTGAGCTGCACGCCGCGGCCAACGGGTCGGGCGAGGGTGGAGAGCCGGACCGCAATCCGGCTCTCCCGTTCAGGGCGCGGCGGCAGGGGAGGAGGTCCGCCGCCGCACCGATCGATCAGTTGTAGGCGCGCTCGCCATGGCTCGAGAGGTCGAGACCATCGCTCTCGGCCGATTCGGAGACGCGGGCGCCGCCGAACATGGCGTTGACGACCAGCATGGCGACCACGGTCACCACGGCCGACCAGGCCACGGCGATCGCTACGGCAATCAGCTGGGTCATGAACTGGGTGCCGATGTTGTAGGCAGCCGGATCGCCCAGCGCGAAGCCGCCCAGCGAGGGGGCCGCGACGATGGCGGTGCCGAGGGCACCGACGATGCCGCCGACGCCGTGCACGCCGAAGACGTCGAGAGCGTCGTCATACTTGAGCATGGGCTTGAGGGTGACGACGGCCCAGAGGCAGACCACGCCAGCCACCGCACCGAGCACGATGGCACCCATCGAGCCGGCAAAGCCGGCTGCCGGGGTGATGGCGACCAGGCCCGCGACGGCACCCGAGGCTGCACCGAGCAGCGAGGCGTGACCGCGGGTGAACTTCTCGGCCAGAGCCCAGGCGAGAGCGGCAGCCGCCGGAGCGGTGATGGTGTTGAGCGTTGCCTGAGCGGCAAGGCCGGTGGCTTCGAGGTTGGAACCGGCGTTGAAGCCGAACCAGCCGACCCACAGCAGACAGGCACCGATGAAGGTGAAGGTCAGGTTGTGGGGCGGAATGGGTTCCTTGAGGAATTCCTTCCGGGGCCCAAGCATCATGGCGGCGACCAGGCCGGCCACACCGGCATTGATGTGCACCACGGTGCCGCCGGCAAAGTCATAGGCGCCCAGACCGAACAGATAGCCACCGCTGAACCACACCATGTGGGCAATCGGCAGATAGGAGAAGGTGAACCAGATGGCCAGGAACGCCATGACGGCGCCGAACTTCATGCGTTCGGCGATGGCGCCGACGATGAGAGCCGGGGTGATGGCGGCAAAGGTCAGCTGGAAGATGACAAAGGTCAGTTCCGGGATTTCCACGCCGGCCGAGAAGGTGGCCGAAGTGGTCGAGGGGGTGACGCCCGCCAGGAAGAGCTTGGAGAAGTCACCGATAAAGGCCGAAAGGCCGCCTTCGGTCGGGCCATTGAAGGCCAGGGAGTAGCCGTAGATCACCCAGAGCAGGGCCATCATGGAGAAGCCGGCCAGGACCTGAGTGAGGACCGAGAGCATGTTCTTGGCGCGGACCAGGCCGCCGTAGAACAGGGCAAGACCCGGAATGGTCATGGCGATCACCAGAATGGTGGAGATCAGCATCCAGGTGGTGTCGCCCTTGTCGACGGTGGCGACCACTTCAGCCACCGCTTCGGTCGCGGCGGCGGCCGCATCGGCGGCAGGAGCTGCCGCATCCTGGGCAAATGCTGGCAGAGCCAGCGCGAGCGAGGCCAGTGCCACCGCTCCGAGCAATTTCGACGTCTTATGTGCTGTCATTGTTGGTTCCCCAAAGGAAAGCGGCATCAGAGCGCGGCCGCGCCGGTTTCACCGGTGCGGATGCGGGTCACTGCCAAAAGATCGAGGACGAAAATCTTGCCGTCGCCGATGCGTCCGGTCTGGGCGCTTTCACGAATGGCCGAGACGATGGCGTCGGACTGGGCGTCGTCGACCGCGATCTCGATCTTGAGCTTGGGCAGGAAGTGAACGGCATATTCGGTGCCGCGATAGATTTCGGAATGCCCCTTCTGGCGGCCATATCCCTTGACTTCGGTCACGGTCATGCCGTGGACGTCGAGCGAGTTGAGGGCCTGGCGGACCTCTTCCAGGCGCGACGGTTTGATGATTGCTACCACCAGTTTCATGGATGCCCCTTTCGATAGCTGTTTGGACGGTCTCCAATGCCCAAGAAGACTCAAGTGCCGTGCCAAAAAAACGTCACAGTTGGTAACATTATGATTTTAAATCGTTTTCACACATATACCGGACTTTGGTCGATGTCCTCCGAGCAGGTCGTCGGTAGTCGATGCCGTTTTTGTGAGCAATTGTGACAGCAATGGCGCGCAAATATGCATCAGCCGGCTGCGGCAGCGCGCCGCTTGCACCGAAGCGCCGAAGCGCCGAAATAGAGGGCGACGGTCCCTTCACGGGCAAGCAGCAGGCAAGCTATGCAGATCGAGTATTTCGACGTGGCAATCGTGGGGGGCGGACCGACGGGTCTGGCCATGGCGCTGGCCCTTAGCCGTTTCGGCGACGGGCTGAAGGTGGCCTTGCTGGAGCGCCGGTCCTTCAGTGTTCCCAAGGACCAGCGCTCCTATACAGTCGCTGCCGGCGTGCGACGCGTCTTCGAACAGCTGGGCGCCTGGGAGGGCATGCTGGCTGCCGCCTCGCCGGTCAAAGCGATGAAGATCACCGATTCGGGCCGCGGCGATATTTCGCGGCCGCTCTTGCTGCAGTTCGAGGGCGATGTCGCGCCGGGTGAGCCGTTTGCCCATCTGGTGCCGAACTGCGCGATGCAGGCCGCTCTTCTCGCCGCCGTCGACGGCAAGGTCAGCATGTTCGCGCCGGTGGACATCATCGGACTGACGCCGGGCCGGCTGAGCCTGAAGGACGGCCGGACGATTGTGGCTCCGCTGGTGATCGCCTCGGACGGTGGCCAGTCGGCACTCCGCAGCATGGCGGGGATCGGCGTGGTCAGCCATGACTATCGGCAATCGGGTATCGTGACGACCATCACGCACGAACTCGATCATGCCGGCACCGCCTACGAGCATTTCCGCCCCAACGGGCCGTTCGCCAGCCTGCCGCTGCTGGACGCCGAAGGGCGCGGCCTGCGTTCGTCGCTGGTCTGGACGGAAACGACGGAAGAAGCGGCCCGTATCAAGGCCCTGCCGCTGACGGAAGCTGCGCTCGAAATCGAAGCGGCCATGGGATCTAGCCTTGGCGGAGTCGTCGTGGAAGAGCCGCCGCAGGCCTTTCCCCTGGCGCTGCGCCTTGCAAAGTCCTTCGTGGGGCCGCGGCTGGCGCTGATCGGGGACGCGGCGCATGTGGTGCATCCGATCGCCGGGCAGGGCCTCAACCTAGGGCTCAAGGATGTCGCCGCGTTGGCCGAAGTGGTGATCGAGGCGATGCGGCTGGGGCTCGACCATGGTGCGCCAGACGTGCTCGAGCGCTACCAGCGCTGGCGGCGCCTCGATACGTCGCTGATGGCTGTGGTGACGGACGGGATGAACCGGCTGTTTTCCAACGACGTGGCGCCGGTGCGGGCGCTGCGCGATTTCGGCCTGGGCGTGGTCGATCGCCTGCCGGTGGTCAAGGATGCATTGATTGCGCGTGCCGCCGGCATCGACCGCAAGGGGCCCCGCCTGCTCAGCGGATCTCCAATCTAGCGCGTTCCGCCGGATCATCGGGATCGACCGGTCGCGATTCGTCGAGGCTGAGCATCGGTACGCCATCGCGGATCGGGAAGGCGAGGCGCGCCACTACCGATACCAGTTCCGTCCCGTCGGCCGAGATAGCCAGACGCGTCTTGGTCAGGGGGCAGACCAGCATTTCCAGGGTCTTGGCGTCCAGCACGTGCCGCGGGTTGCGGCCGGCCGGCGCCGGGGCGTCGGTCAATTAAGCGAGGCGGCCGTGTTACCGCCCTTGGCCATTTCGTACTCGGCCATTGCGATGAGCGTTTCGGCCCGGTCTTCCAGCGAGCGGGCCTCAAGCAGGACCTGCTTTTCAGCGGCGCCGTAAGGCGACACCATGCAGCAGAAATTGACCAGATCAGCCGTGCCGGTCTTTTTGATCTCGTCCCAGTTCAGGTCGAACTCGGCAAATTCGGCATAGTCGCGCATCATCTTGAGGAACCGCTGGCGGTCGACTGCCTCCTCGCCATGCAGGCGGTCGAAATCGCGTTCGAAGCGCTCGGCCGAAATGCGGAACTGGCGGTAGGGCCTGCGCATGGTCACTTCCTGCAGCGCCTCGAAGCGGGTCAGCCCCTCGAGAACAATGAAGTAGCGGCCCTCGCCATTTTCTTCCCAATGGGTCAGCCGTCCAAGGCAGCCTATGGTCTGCAGGGCTTCGCGCCCCTTCGGGCTTTCCTCTTCGGTATCCTGGGGCTGGATCAGTCCGATCATCCGATTGCCGGCCAGGGCATGGTCGACCATGGCGACATAGCGCGGTTCGAAGATGTTGAGCGGCCGATGGGCGAACGGCAGCAGCAGCGCTCCCGACAGGGGAAACACGGGAACAATCTCGGGCAGGTCGGCGGAGGACGTCGGGCGCTTCAGCATGTCACCATCTTACGAGAAAAGAACGGCCGAGAGGAGTCGGCGCCCCTTTATGGTTGCAGGATCCTTGGCGCCCCAGGCTTCGAAGAGTTCCAGCAGCTTCTTGCGTGCGCCATCGTCGTTCCAGGTGCGGTCGCGTTTCATGATGGCGACCAGCGCCTCGGCGGCCTCGATGCGTTTGCCTTCGGCATTGCGCACCACGGCAAGATCGAAGCGGGTCTGGTGATCGTCAGGGGTATCGACGAGCTTGCGTTCCAATTCATCGGCCTCGGACAGGTCGGCCGCTTCCGACAAGAGCCGCAGCGCGGCGCTGGCCGAAGTGTAGGCCTCGCCCTTGCGCTCGGCCTCGGGGATCATGTCGAGGCTGGCCTGCGCCTGGTCGACATCGCCGACCTCAAGGAAGAGCCGCGTCATGCCCAGCAGCGCCTCGGTATTTTCCGGCTGGTGCTGCAGCACCATGCCAAAGATCTGGGCCGCGCGGTTGAGGTCGCCGGCCTTGAAGGCTTCGGTGGCGGCGGCGAGGGCATTCTTGATTTCTTCTTCGATCGAATTGGCCGCCGGCCGGCCGGGACCCGCCGCGGCGATCACCTTGTCGGCGAAGCGCCGGACTTCGCTCTCCGGAATGGCGCCCATGAAGGCATCGACCGGTCGGCCGCCGGCGAAGGCGAAGACGGCGGGGATCGACTGCACGCCGAGCTGGCCGGCGATGGCAGGGTTCTCATCGATGTTGATCTTGACCAGCCGGATCTTGCCGCCCTTTTCGGCGATCACCTTTTCCAGGTTCGGCGTCAGCTGACGGCAGGGGCCGCACCATGGCGCCCAGAAGTCGACCAGAACCGGCGCCTCGAGCGAGGCGTCGATCACATCGGCCTTGAAGGCGCGATCCGTCGATTCCTTGATCAGGGCTGCTGCCGGGACGGTGCCCGAATTCGTGCCTGCCGCAGTGATGTCCATTCGTCCCGGTCCTCGCCTCGTTCAGGGCTTTGCAAAACTGTCAAAACTTGGGGTTGCAATGCCCTCTTCGATTAGGCATATAGGCGCCCGGCGGCGCGGTGCCAAGTCATCGTGAAACGCCGATGGAGTGCGGGTGTAGCTCAGGGGTAGAGCATAACCTTGCCAAGGTTAGGGTCGAGGGTTCGAATCCCTTCGCCCGCTCCAAACTTCCCCCTCCCCAGGGGGACAACAAAAGGCCGGGCGGCGACGCCCGGCCTTTGTGTTTTTTGGGTATATCGATGCTCGTCGGGGCTGCTGATCTCACCCCGCGACCGGCTGTTTTGCTAGCGCATAGAGGTGCCAGGTGGCGTGCCCGAGCACCGGCAGGATGATCAAAAGTCCCAGAAAGACTGGGGCCAGCGCCACGAGGGTCGCCGCGGTGATCACCACACCCCAGGCCAGCATCGGCAGCGGGCTGGCCAAAACGGCGCGCACGGAGGTCAGGGTTGCTGTGACGAAATCGATGTCGGTATCGAGCAGCATGGGCATGGCAAACACCGTGGTCGAGAACAGGACCAGCGCCAGGATCAGGCCCACCAGCGTGCCCACTGCCAGAAAAGTCAGGCCGCCCTGCGTGCTGACCACCAGCTGAAGAAATCGCTCCAGATTGGTGGAGGCGGAAAATCCCATGAACACGGCGAGCAGGATGCGGGCCTGGTAGAGCCAGACCCAGAAGATGAAGAGCACAACGAAGGCCATCCAGCCCAGCTGTCGTTCGCGCTGCCGAAACACGGTCAGCAGCACCGCCTTCCAGCTCAGCGGCGTGCCGTTGGCCAGTCGCCGGCTGACTTCGTAGAGGCCAGCTGCCACAAACGGGCCGATCAGGGGAAAGCCGATGCCGATGGGAATGATCATCCAGGGCGCGTCGAAAAGCACCAGGAAGGCGTAGATGGCGAGACCTCCCAGGGCGAAGACGCCGCCGAAGAACAGGCCGTAGAGCGGCGCGCGGACGGCGTCGCTGAGGCCGCGCCGCAGCGCTTCCCAGATGTCGTCAAATCCGATTGGACGGAGTTTTGGTGCTTGCGGCACAGCCGCCACCACAGCATCAGACATTGCGCTCTCCCCAGGACGCCCCAGAAAGCTTATCCGCAAGTCATAAGCATGGGTGGCATCCTAGCGCAGTGCGTGCGGTGCGCAAGGGGGGCCGATATGAGGCGCCCGACTGCCATAGCCGCTCGCATGCGACACTATGACTTTGCGTGCTTAAACCGCACGTTAATCACAAGTTGTGAGAATGCTTGGGTGTTCATCGGGTATACCCCGGCGTTCGGCAGGTCATAAGGGCTTCAGCCGGACACGGAAAGTCGCAGAGCGGCGTTCGGAAGGATGCGCGACCTGCGCCTTGGGTGTGTCCACCGCGTAAAGAGTGCGAGTCCATGAAGCTGATAGCGGGCATCCTCACGGTCATCGGCTGTGTCCTTGGTGGCTATGCGGCCATGGGCGGTCACATCGAGGTGCTGTGGCAGCCCTTCGAGTACGTCATCATCCTGGGTGCTGCGATTGGTGCTTTCATCATCGGTAACCCGGGACCGGTGCTTAAGGGGCTTGGCGGGGTGATGGGCACCCTCATGAAGGGCCCCCGCTACAACAAGAACTCCTATGTCGAGCTGCTCGGGCTTCAGTTCACATTGTTCAAGCTGGTGCAATCGAAGGGCTTGCTGGCCCTTGAGCCACATATCGAAAATCCTCACGAGTCTTCGATCTTTACTCGGTTTCCGACCTTTTCGCACAACCACCATGCCGTCGAGTTCCTGTGTGACTATCTGCGCATGGTGACGCTTGGCACCAATGTGGTGCACGAGATGGAGTCGCTGATGGATCAGGAACTTGAGACGCACCATCAGGAACAGGAACGGCTGGTAAGCGCGGTACAGTCACTGGCAGATGGTACGCCGGCACTGGGCATCGTGGCCGCCGTGCTTGGTGTGATCAAGACCATGGGTGCCATCAGCGAACCACCCGAGGTGCTTGGCCACCTGATCGGCGGCGCTCTGGTGGGTACGTTCTTTGGCGTGTTCGTAGCCTATGGATTCTTCGGCCCTATGGCACAGTCGCTCAAGAATACCTTCGAGGCCGAATCCAAGTATTTCCTCGCCATAAAGTCAGGGCTGCTGGCCCACATGTCGGGCTATGCACCGGCCATCGCGGTCGAATTCGCCCGCAAATCGCTGTTCAGCGAAGTGCGCCCCAGCTTCGCTGAGGTCGACGAGGCCACAGCAAAGCTGCCGGCGGTCACCTGACAACCCCCGCTGACAGGACTAACTCGCCATGCGGAATGAACAGCCGATCATCATCAAGAAGATCAAGAAGGGCGGCCATGGCCATCATGGCGGCGCCTGGAAGATCGCTTATGCCGACTTCGTGACGGCCATGATGGCGTTCTTTCTGCTGATGTGGCTGATCTCGATGACCACGCCCGAGCAGAAGCAGGGCCTAGCCGACTACTTTGCGCCCGCCAGCATCAGCCCGTCCCAGAGCGGGGCGGGCGGCGTGATGGGCGGCACGGCGCTCGATTCGACCGGCGCCAAGATGGCCGGGTCGTCGTCGGAGTCGCGCAAGGCCGTCACTGCCTCGCCGGACAACCAGACCGGCACCGAGGAATCGACCGTCGGTGGCCGGGCCGGCAAGGCCGGCAGCGACTCCAATGCCAATGAATCGTCGCGGACCGATCTCGCGGCCAGCGAAGACCAGGTCTTTCACAGCGCGGCGGCCAGCATCCGGCAGGCCTGGCAGGCCATGCCCGACATCACGCAGATCCGCGACAACCTGGTGGTCGAAGAGACCAAGGATGGGCTCAATATCGAGCTGGTCGACCAGGAAGGCCGGCCGATGTTTCCCGAAGGCTCGAAATATCCCTTCGAGGCGACGCGCAAGGCGATCGCCGCCGTGGCGCCCATTCTGCAGCAATTGCCCAACCAGATCAGTATTTCGGGCCACACGGCGGCCGGCAGCCGCTACGAGAACCCGCGCTATGGCGCTTGGGAGCTTTCCAGCGACCGGGCCAACGTGGTGCGCGGCATTCTTTCCGAATTCGGCCTCAAGGACGAGCGGATCGATGCGGTAACCGGCCGGGCAACGGCCGAGCCCTATTTCCCCAACGATCCCTATCTGGCGGCCAACGAGCGGATCAAGATCACCCTGATCTACGAGTCGCCACCCGTGCCGGCCGGCATGAAGCCCTGATCAACAGGGCATCGCGGACCAGCTACATGGCTGGTGTGCGCATGGAAGGCTTTCCTCGCCCGGGCAGACCGGGCAAGATCGACGGGTCAGATGCGGGATTCGCCGCAGTTTGCGTCCCGGCGGGTCCCCCAGGAACGGGGATCAAACGTGCCCAACAAGAGCAAATCAACCCAGATCGGCCTCAGTGACGAGGCCATCCGGCACCGCGCCTACCTGATGTGGGAGGCTGACGGCCGGCCTGACGGCATGGCCGAACATTACTGGATGAAGGCATCCGAGTTTACGGAGGAGCCGACACCGCCGATTGCCAAAGCCAAGATCGCCAAAGCCGAAAAATCACCCAAGGCCGCCAAAGCTGCCAAGCCCGAAGTGACCAAATCGAAGGTGAAGACGGCCGCCGCCAAGGTGGCGGCGCCGGCAGTCAAGGCCAAGGCCGCCGCCAAGACACCCGTCAAGGCGGCAGCCAGAAAGCCGGCCAAGAAGGCCTAATCGAGCGCCGCGATCGCGGTCATTTCGACGCGCAGACCAGGGTCCGCGAGGCGGGCCTCGACGGTTGCCCGCGTCGGCAGGTTGGCCAGGTCGACCCAGGTGTCGAACACCGCGTTCATGGCGGCGAAATCGCTGATGTGGGCGAGATAGACATTGATCGAGAGCAGGTTGGCCTTGGTGGTGCCAGCCTCGGCGAGCAAGGCATCGATCTTGGCGAGCACTTCGCGCGTCTGCACCTCAATCGAGCCGGTCACGGTGTCGGCGACCTGTCCGGCGATGTGCAGCGTATCGTTGTGGCGGACGGCGGCAGCAAAGCGCTTGCCGGGCTGGATGCGGGTAATGGTCACGGCGAAACTCCCAGATTGACCAGGTGCCCGGCTTACGACCCGCCGATGGCCCGAGGCAAGGGCCTGGCCGGCAATGTGACGGAGAAATCGCATTCTGCGTCCTTAGGAGCATTCCCGCCGCGGTGGCAAACCGGCTATAGCTCAAGCCTCTGTGTCATAAGGATTTTGAGGAGGATCCCGGATGAAGATCACGGACTTGAAATGCGCCATCATCGCCAACAGCCCGGTGATCCGCATCACCACCGACGAGGGCATTACCGGGTGGAGCCAGATTGAAACCCCCAAGCCCTATGTGCAACCGCAGGTGCTGCAGCTGCGCGACTGGATCGTCGGTCAGGATCCGCGCGACGTCGAGCGGGTGATGCGCCGCATCCGGGTGCGGGGCGGCTTCAAGCCGTTCGGTTCGGCGGTCTCGGCGATCGAGCATGCGCTCTGGGACATTGCCGGCAAGGCTGCCAATGTGCCGGTCTATCGGCTGCTGGGCGGCAAGGTTCGCGATCAGGTGCGCACCTATCGCACGCTCTATCAGGCCGAAGTGCCCGGCGGCGCCGAGCATACGCCGGCCGGCTACAAGCGCTGGGCCGAGTATGGCAAGTCGCTCAAGGGTGAATTCACTCTCTTCAAGCTGCCGACCTCGTATCACTCGTCGATGGTTCGCGACTTCCCGAACTATTTCTACGGCGAAGTGCAGCAGGACGCGCCCTATCCCTACCCGCACAAGGGCACCCTGACCGAGCAAGGGCTCGACCATCTGGTCGCCTGCGTCACCTCGGCCAAGGAAACGCTGGGCAAGGGCTACAACACGGCCGTGGATGCCGGCCCGGGCTATATGCCGCTCGACGCGCTGAAGTTTGCCAAGGCGGTGGAACACCTCAACCTGATGTGGGTGGAAGATACCGTCACCGGCGACTATTCGCCCTACGTCAATCATGACGTCTATCGCGAAGTGACCCGCGCCACGACGACGCCGATCCATACCGGTGAGCAGATCTACCTGCGGCAGAACTACAAGCATCTGATCGAAAGCCATGCCGTCCATGTCATCGGACCCGATCCCTGCGACGTCGGTGGGCTCGCCGAGATCAAGTGGATCGCCGAGCATGCGGATCTGCACGGTATCGCCATCGCGCCACATGGCACGGCGAACGGCATTCTGGGTCTGGCCGCATTGATCCAGGTCTGCGCGGTCATGCCCGACAACCTGATCGCCTTCGAGTACCCGGCGCGCTTCGAACCCTTCTGGTACGACATCACCGAAGGTTTCGAGGGGATGCCCGTCAAGGGCGGGCTGATCGACGTACCCGATCGTCCGGGCCTGGGGGTCAACCTGATCGCCAAGGAAGCCAAGAAGTACCTTACCGAAGGCGACGCCGACTTCTTCGACTAATCCACGCGCCACGCCGCGACGATATAGACAAACAAAAAGGGCCGGTTTCCCGGCCCTTTTCTCATGGCTGACGCAACGTCAGTGGTTGTCGCGAGGGATGCCGTTGGTCTGGGCGATGCGCTGGTAGTTGACGGCGGGCTTGAGTACCGCGCCGTCGCCGAGCTGATCGACAATACCGCGCTGGATCTCCTGCCAGGGCGTCTGGCTCTTGGGATACTGGTAGCCGCCCATCAGGTTGAGGTCAGCGCGACGCACTGCGATCTCGTCGTCCGAAATCAGGATATCGGCCGAGCCTTTGTTGAGATCGATGCGCACCTGATCGCCGGTGCGCAGGATGGCCAGATTGCCGCCCGCCGCCGCTTCCGGCGAGGCGTTCAGGATCGAGGGCGAACCCGAGGTTCCCGACTGGCGGCCATCGCCGATGCAGGCGAGGGCCGTGACACCCTTCTTGATCAGGTAGTCAGGCGGCCGCATGTTGACGACTTCGGCAGCACCCGGATAGCCGATCGGGCCGGCGCCGCGCATGAACAGCAGCGTGTTTTCGTCGATTTCCAGCGACGGGTCATCGATCCGGTGGTGGTAGTCCTCCGGGCCGTCAAAGACCACGGCCTTGCCCTCGAACATGCCCGGATGAGCGGGATTGTTGAGATAGCGATCACGGAACTCCGAGGAGATCACGCTGGTCTTCATGATGGCGCTGTCGAACAGATTGCCACGCAGCACCAGGAAGCCCGCATCTGTCTTGAGCGGGTTGTCGAACTTGCGGATCACCTTTTCGTCCTGGATCGGTGTGTTCCGGCAGTTCTCGCCGATCGTCTTGCCGTTGACCGTGGGGGCGTTCTCGCGAATCAGCCCCTTGCTCATCAACTCGTTGACCACCGCCGGCACGCCGCCGGCATGGTAATAGTCCTCGCCGAGATATTCGCCGGCTGGCTGCAGGTTGACCAGCAGCGGCACCTTGTGGCCGTAGGTCTGGAAATCCTGCAGTTCGAGTTCCACGCCGATATGGCGGGCGATGGCCTGCACGTGGATCGGCGCATTGGTCGATCCACCGATCGCCGAGTTGACGACGATGGTGTTGATGAAATTGTCCTTGGTCAGGATGTCGGAGGGCTTGAGGTCCTCCTTGACCATGTCGACGATGCGCCTGCCGGTACGATAGGCCATTTCGGCGCGATCGCGGTAAGGCGCAGGAATGGCCGCCGAACCCGGCAACTGCATGCCCAGGGCCTCGGCCAGCGAGTTCATCGTCGAGGCGGTGCCCATGGTGTTGCAGTAGCCGGTGGACGGCGCAGAGGACGCGACCAGCTCGATGAACTTGGGATAGTCGATCTCGCCGGCCGCCATCATCTGGCGGGCCTTCCAGACGATGGTGCCCGAGCCGGTGCGCTCGCCCTTGTGCCAGCCGTTCAGCATCGGGCCGACCGAGAGGGCGATCGCCGGGATATTGACCGTCGCAGCGCCCATGAGCATGGCGGGAGTGGTCTTGTCGCAGCCGATGGTCAGCACCACGCCGTCGAGCGGGTAGCCGTAGAGGACTTCGACAAGGCCGAGATAGGCGAGGTTGCGATCAAGGCCGGCGGTCGGGCGCTTGCCGGTTTCCTGGATCGGATGGACCGGGAACTCGATGGCGATGCCACCCGCTTCGCGAATGCCTTCGCGCACCCGCTCCGCCAGGACCATGTGGTGGCGGTTGCAGGGGCTCAGATCCGAGCCGGTCTGGGCGATGCCGATGATCGGCTTGCCCGACTGCAGCTCTTCGCGCGAAAGGCCGTAGTTCATGTAGCGCTCGAGATAGAGCGCCGTCATGTCGGCGTTTTCGGGGTTATCGAACCAGGCACGGCTGCGCAGTTTGCCGCCGTTGGGGGCCGAACTCATCGTTTTCTCCTCAATAAGTCATACTGTTTGGACCACACATACCGCAAACCGCCTGACGGCGCAGGGGGATTCTTGCGTCCCCTGGTCAATATTTACCAGTCCATGGTGCCCTTGTCTGAGGCCGGCATTGTGCGCTCAGATATGGCCAATGCAAGCGGGAGGAAAGTATGGGTCGGCTCGATCATCAGGTCGCCGTCGTGACCGGCGGCGCAACGGGAATCGGACTGGGCAGTGCACGCGCCCTGGCGGCGGAAGGGGCACGCGTCGCTCTGTTCGGGCTGCCGGGCGAAGCGCTCGATGCCGCCGCGGCGGAACTGGCCGGACCGGCGATTGCCGGCGACGTTGCCGTTGCCGCTGACGTCGCGGCCTGTTTTGCGCAGGTGGACCGGGCCTTCGGCCGTCTCGACATCGTGGTCAACTCGGCGGCGATCCAGCCCTATGGCACGGTGGAAACGATGGACGAGGCCGGCTGGGATCGGGTGATGGCGGTCAACCTGAAGAGCATCTACCTGACCGCGCACCATGCCGTTCCGCTGATGCGACGCGGCGGTGGCGGCGCGATCGTCAACATCGCGTCGGTCCAGGGTATCGCCTGCCAGACCAACGTGGCGGCCTATGTCGCATCCAAGGGCGCGGTGCTCGCCCTGACCCGTGCCATGGCGCTCGATCACGCCAAGGACGGGATCCGCGTCAATGCCGTGTGTCCCGGCTCGATCGACACGCCGATGCTGCGTTTTGCGGCATCGGAAAACCTCGACGGCAAGACCGAGGACGAGGTGATCGCCGCTTGGGGCAAGGCCCATCCGATCGGCCGCGTCGGCAGCATCGAGGACGTGGGAAACATGGTCGCCTTTCTCGCCGGGCCCGGCGCAGCGTTCTGCACCGGCGGCGAATACAAGGTGGATGGTGGTCTGTTGGCCAAGATCGGTGTCGTGCTGCCGGACTAGCCTGTGCTCTCGCGGACCATCAGCTCGATGGGCGAGAGCACGGATCGCGGCCCGCTTTGCTGCTTGAGCAGCCGCTTGAGCAGCATGTCGCCGGCCGCCCGGCCCATCTCGTAGCCCGAGACGTGCAATGTGGTGATGGCGGGCGTCACGTGCTGGGAAAACTCGAGGTCGCCATAGCCGGCAACGGCAACCTTGCCGGGCACGTCGACGCCCATCTTGCGGGCCTGCAGCAAGGCCCCGACCGCCAGGTCGTCGCCGCCGAAAAACACTGCATCGCAGGTCGGGAGCTTCTTGAGGATGGTGCTGAAGGCCAGCATGCCGGCCTCGAAATTGCGTGGTCCAGCAATGGGGAGGACCAGTTCTGGCCGGCGGCCCAGTCCGTCGACAAAGCCGGCAAGCCGTTGACCGTCGTCGTCGTCGCTCCAGCCGGCATAGGCCACCGACTTGAAGCGGCGCGCCACGAAATGGCTGCCCATCAGCTTGCCGCCCTCGGCCGCCGAAAACCCCACCAGCATATCCACCGGATCGGGGGCATGGTCCCACATTTCCATGACGGGCAGGTCCATGGCACGCAGCTGGTCGCGCATCGGTTGCGAGTGGATGCGACCGGTAAAGATCATGGCGGCCGGGCGGAACGGCATGACTTCGGCCAGCATGCTTTCCTGCATCTTGGCCGAATAGCCGGTCTGTGCCATCAGCAGGTGATAGCGGCTGCCTTCGAGCGCGTCGGCGCAGCCCTGGATGGCCCGGCCATAGTGCGGGTTGGCCAGGTTGGAGACGAACATCGAAATGATCGTCGAATGGCCCGAGCGCAGGCTGGAGGCGAAGCGGTTGACCACGTAGCCGGTCTTGGCGACAGCCGCCTCGACCTTCTTGCGGGTCTCTTCCTTCACCTTTTCAGGATTGCTGAGCGCACGCGATACAGTAATGGGCGAAACACCCGCTTCGCGCGCTACATCTTCTACGCGCACCATGCGGCGCGCGCCGTTGCCGTTTTTATCTAGCAAGCCAAGTCCCCCGACCGTGGCAATGAAGTCTTAAATAGACCGTCGAGCCGAAAACCGCCAATACTGTCCGTCAGCCGCCTCTTCGAGGCGGATCATCTCGTTCCACTTGGCGGTCCTTTCGGATCGCGTCATGGAACCCACCTTGATCTGATCCGACCCCAGACCAAGCGCAAGGTGGCTGAGCGTGACATCCTCGCTTTCGCCCGACCGGCCGGACTGGATGGTATTCCAGCCCAGGGCCCGTGCTGCGTTGGATGCTGCAATCAGCTCCGTCATGGTGCCGCACTGGTTGGCCTTGAGCAAGACCGCATTGCAGGCCTTGTGCTGCGCGGCAAGGGCGATGCGCGCGGCGCTGGTGGTCAGGTAGTCGTCGCCGATGATCTGGATGGTTGCGCCGAGTCGCGCCGTGATCTCGGTAAAGCCGGTATCGTCGTCTTCGGCAAGGGGGTCTTCGAGCGAGACGATCGGATAGGCTCTCGTCCAGGCTTCGAGAAGATCGATCATGCCGGCCGTGTCCAGCTTTTTGCCTTCCAGCGCAAGCACATAGGATCCGTCGACAAAAAACGAGCTGGCGGCGATGTCGAGGGCGATGCCGATGTCGCGGCCTGGCCGGAAGCCGGCTGTCTCGATAGCGCGGGTCAGTTGCTCGAGGCCATCCTCGTTGGCGAGAAAATCCGGCCAGACCCCGCCTTCGTCGGCTACGCCATTGAGTTTGCCGGCTTTTTTCATCGCCGCCGCGGCCGCCATATAGACTTCGGCGGTCCATTCGGCGGCCTGCGCAAAGCTGCCGGCGCCGAGGCAGAGGATCAGGTAGTCCTGGATGTCGATTCGGTTGCCGGCATGGCGGCCGCCGCCGAAAATCTGGATCATGGGCGCTGGAATCGGGGCGGCGGCGACGCCGGAGAGGTGGAGGAGGTGCTGCCAGAGCGGGATGCGCTGGTCGGCGGCGGCGGCCCAGGCGACGGCTTGCGAGACCGCGACGAGGGCGTTGCCACCCAGTCGGGACTTCTGCGGCGTGCCGTCCAGCGCGATCAAAGCGGCGTCGATCGCGCCCTGGTCGGCAGCCTCCATGCCCTTGATGCGACTGGCGATTTCGCCGTTCACGGCAGCGATGGCGCCGGTGACGCCGAAGCCGCCCAGGCGGGTGCCGCCGTCGCGGCGATCGAGGGCTTCGCGGCGGCCGGTGGAGGCGCCGGAGGGGGCGATGGAGCGGCCGCGGGCGCCCGAGGCCAGGGTGACCTCCGCTTCGACGGTGGGGCGACCGCGAGAATCCCAGACCTGGCGGGCGAAAACGGAGCTGATCGGTGCCATCAGAGGGCTCCCTGCGCGATCGATTCGATGACGGCGTCCAGGCTGGATTGTGGTTGCCGGATCAATGGGATAGCCAGTTTCTTGACATGCTCCCGCGCGGCCATGTCGAGGTATTCGACCGGCGACTTGCCGTCGATGCGCGCCAGCATCAGACAGGGCAGCAAAGCGGCGGTACGGGCCTCGAGATCGGCCCGGAGTCCGGGTGGAAAATGCCCGAGCCAGACCTGGGCGAAATCGCTCGCCTGCCGCAAAAGCGCCGCATTGATGAACGGCAGATGAACAGCTTTGAGCAGCAGATGGTTGAGACAGAAGGCAGCATCGAAGGCCGGATCGCCATACCAGGCACATTCTGCATCGAGGAGGACGGGGTGACCGTCGGCCCTGGCGACGAGAATATTCTTGGGACTGACGTCGCCATGCACCAAGGCGAGCTTGGTCGTGGCGGTGGCCTGGAGCACCGCGAGGATGGCGTCGGCGAGCTCGGGGTGCCGACTGGCGGTGAAGCGCAGATAGGGGTCGAGGCGCAGGGCGTCGATCAGATGATCGGTGGGAAATTCCGCGGCGACGGCCGGATCGTCCAGCGTGGCGGCGTGGATCTGTCCCAGCGCGGCGGCAACGCGGCGGGGCACCTGCGGATCGGCGCGGCCGGCGAGCAGTTCGGTCTTCCAGAGCAGGTAGTCCTCGGCCGGCAGGTAGTCGAGCAGGGCAATGCCGCGCGCCTGGTCTTCGGCCAGCACGGCGGGGGCGGCGCCCGGGACGATGGCGGCGGCGCGGCGCAGCCAGGCGACCTCGTAATGATTGCGCTCGAGCGGCGCCTGCCAGTCGCTGGCCACCTTGAGCTTGCTCAGGGCGCGCTTGGCGCAGACCAGGCGGCCATTGGCGAGGGTGATGCGGACGATGTCGGACGATACGCCCCCGGTGAGCGGAGTGACCGTGAACCCGGCCTGCGGCAATCGGGCAGTGGCCAGCATGGCCGGCAGCACCGCATCCCAGCTTTCGTCGGACACCCGAACCTCCTCCAGGACATCGCCGCCGGGATTGATCCCTTGGTCGTGTTGCGATGTCGCTGCTCGGGGGCCAAAATGCCATCTTGCCAGTGACTTGCCAAGCGTTTGCCGGGGCGAGTCGCCAGCCAAAAAGCCATCGGGGGAGGAAAAGCCGTGGGCCGCCTGAGCAACAAGATCGCCTTCATGACAGCATCGGCCGCCGGCATTGGCGGCGCCACCGCGCTGGCCTTTGCCCGCGAGGGGGCGCGGGTGATCGCCACCGACCGCGATCCGGCGGCCATCGCCCGGCTGCAGGGTGCGCTCGACGCCATCGGGCCGGGGCACGAGGCCTATGTGCTCAACGTCGCCGACCACGCCGCGCTCAAAGCCGCGGCCGACCGGCATGCGGGGGTCAATGTGCTCTTTAACTGCGCCGGCTGGGTGCACCAGGGCAAGCTGGACAGCACCAGCCTCGAGGACTGGCAGCGCAGCTTTGACATCAACGTCACCCCGATGTTCGTGCTGACCCAGGCTTTCCTGCCCGGCTTTATCGCCCAGGGCGGCGCCAGCATCATCAACATTGCCTCGGTGGCGTCTTCGCTCAAGGGCGTGCCCAACCGGGTGAGCTACATGTCGAGCAAGGCGGCGGTGATCGGCCTGACCAAATCGATCGCGCACGACTACATGGCGCAGGGTATCCGGGCCAATGCCATCTGTCCGGGCAGCGTCGATTCGCCCTCGCTGCACGAACGGGCGCATGCGCTGGGCGACCATGACGAAATCTGGAAGAGCTTTGTGGCGCGCCAGCCGATGGGCCGCATGGCCCAGCCCGACGAGATCGCACATCTGGCGGTGTATCTGGCCAGCGACGAGAGCGCCTATGCCACGGGTGCAAATTTCATCGTGGATGGCGGGATCACGCTGTAGCTATATCGAAACCTTTCCCTGCTCGAAGTCGAGTTCTACTTGATCGAACACTGTCCGTAGCGCCAATAAAATAAAGCCACGAGGACTCGACTCAACGAACTGAGTCCAATAGTGTTTATCCGTCGTCTGGGAGAATGCGTATGACAACGGGTAGGACCACAGAAGTGGAAATTTCTGAGGTGGTGCTTCGGATATTAGCGGTGCGGCCGAATGGAGAAGCGACGATCGCCTACATTAAGAACCAAGTTCCAAAACACATTAATCTCACCGCTGGGGACAGAGAGCCATCGCCAACGAGGCAGAATGAAGAGCTTTGGGAGCAACTTGTGCGAAACATCGTTTCCCACAAGAAATCCGAGGGGAACTATATAGCTGAAGGCTATATTACTGCCCCAAGCAGAGGCAGATTACGTATAACGGATTCAGGCAGGCAGAAAATCGCCTAAGCGTATTTCGCCTTGTAGCCGGGTTTAAACCACTTCAACTCTGTTGTATTGGCTGCGTCCTTGTCCCAAACGAACCATGCATAGGCGGTCGTTCCGGATCCGGCAGCCTTCATACCAGCTGGGTAGAAAGTGATCCTCTCACTAAAGACCCAAACACGAGCCGGTGGTGTAGTCGTGAATATTGTCTTGTTTCTGTTGCTTCCCTCAAGGAAGGCCAAGCGCAAAAGTAGCGCCAGTTTGCGGTCTGCCTTCTTAAGTCCCGCCTGCAAGAACCCTTCTGCCGAGTTATAGGGGGGGTTGGTTACGATGTTAGATGCGCTTCTCTCGGCAGTCAGGAAATCAATCCCGGCCTCGCCAAAGGGTCGGTCATACAGGTCTGAGCTGTAAACATCGCTGCCGGTCTGTTCGAGAACGCGGGACATAGCACCGTCTCCGCAAGCGCACTCCCAGATGTCCCCGTCAAATTTCTCGTTGTCAATTAAGGCGTGCGTCGCCCACTTCGGCGTAGGGAAGTAGTCAGGGCCATCGAGATCGGCAAAGCGCTTCATCGTCGGCTTGAGGCCGCCATTCAGGTGATAGGTTGCGTCCATATTGGCTCTCCAGAAGGCTGAAGAACGATAGTAGGGTCAGCGCGTTAGGAAAACGTTAACCACTAGTCCGCACGCGGTCTAGGCCGCCTGCGGCGTCAAACTGGTATCCTCGGGGCGAGACGGGGGTGGGAAGACCAGTGCGAGCAGTGCGGCGCCGATGCCGACGGCGGCGGAGGCGATGTAGAGCCAGTGGTAGGTGCCAAAGCTGTCGTAGAGCCAGCCGCCGCCGACCGGGCCGAAGGCCATGCCCAGGCTTGAGGTCATGGTCATGGCGCCCAAAACGGTGCCCATCACATGGCCGGGAAAATAGTCGCGCGCGAGGACGGAATAGAGCGGCATGACGCCGCCATAGACGAGGCCGAGCACCACAGCGAGCAGGTAGAAGTGCCCGACTTCGGTGACGTAGATATAGCTGAAGATCCCCACCGCCTGCAGCGCCAGGCCACCCACGATGACCGGCCGGACGCCGATGCGGTCGGCCAGCACGCCGAAACCGACCCGGCCGAACAGGCCCGCCAGACCTTCGAGACTGTAGATACCGGCGGCCACGATGGGCGTGGCACCGCAGATCATGGCGTAGCTCACGGTGTGGAAGATCGGGCCCGAATGCGCTCCGCAGCAGAGGAAGAAGACGCCGGCAAGCACAAGGAACTGCGGCGAGCGCAGGGCCTGGCGGGCCGCCGGGGGCAGCAGGGCGCCGCGCCTTGGGGCGGGCGCGGCCGGTTCGGCGGCCTGCGGGGCGCGGCGGATGAGGAGGGCGGCGGGAAAGATGATGGCGGCTGCGGCCACGGCGACCGTCAGCATGGCCGCGCGCCAGCCCATGGATTGGATGAGCACCGTGGTCAGCGGTGTCATCACCATGGGCGCCACACCGGCGCCGAGCGAAACCAGCGAGATGGCCAATGCGCGGTGGCTGTCGAACCAGGCGATGGTCGCGGCCATGATCGGCGCCATGAAGGCGCCGATGGCAAGGCCGAGCAGCCCGCCATAGGCGAGCTGGAAGACCAGCAGGTCGCGCGCCAGGCTGGCCAGCGCCAGACCGGCAAAGGTCATGGCCGCGGCGATCAGCACCACCGGGCGCGCGCCGATCCGGTCGCTCAGGGCGCCCCAGGCGAAGCCGCCGACCCCCAGGGTGACAAAGCCCAGGGTCATGGCGCCGGAAATGCCGGCGCGCGACCAGCCGGTCTCGTCGGCAATCGGCTGCAGGTAGACCGGCAGCGCGAACATGGCGCCGAACGCCACGCAACTGATGAAGGCCCCTGCCGCCACCATCACCCATCCATATTGACGTCCCATGCGACCCTCCATGCTCGCCACAATGCCGCGGCGCCCGGGGCGGTCAAGCGCCCCATGTGTTGACGAACCGCGCTGGGGGGATTCGACAGAGCGTGGGGGTTTTTTCTGCGGTGCCTCCCGGTTCAGGGCGTGAGGGTGGCGATGAAGGTGCGGATGGCGGCTTCGATTTCGGCGGCGGGGCGGTCATAACGGGCTATGCCGTCGTCGAAGCCGAGGTTGCCGCTGATGACAAAGGCCTTGAGGCCGGCATCGGCGAGGCGTCTGGCCTGGGCGAGGGTGAGGCCGCCCACGACCTGGACCGAGGCGCGATGGCCGACGTGGGAAAACACCGCTTCGACCACATCGCTCAGGTAGCTCGACTGGAAAAGGCCCGGATCGGCGCGGCGCGCATCGAGCTGCAGGTGCACGCCGACGCCGTCGACGCCGGCCTCCAGCATCTGCTCGGCGACCGCGACGGCGGCCGCGGCAGGGCCCTGGTGCGGCACCAGGATATCGGCAAAGACCAGCCGCGGGATGTCGGGCGCGCGCTGGCGAAACTGGTCGCGCACCCCGACGATGGCGCGGGCCGTGTCGATGCCGGCACTGGCGAGGAAGTCGATGATGTTGCCACCACCTGCAAAGACCGACTGCGCCTCGAAGGCGCCGCCATCCATGGTCTTCATGTCGGCCAGCAGCAGAGCCTGGGGGAAGTGCTTCCGGAAAGTCGGCACGACATTGAGCACGCCTTCGCATTTGAGCAGCGGCGTGCCCATTTCGACCAGGGTGACGCCGGCCGCCAGCGCGGCGGAGGCGACGGCCAGCCCCTGCGGCAGAGTGCCGGTATCGACCGAAATCTGGAATGTGTAGTGTTCGCGCAGCAGAGCCGCGGTTCGCGCCGAAGCGCTCTGAGAATTGGTCACGTGGGTCGGCTCCTCCGGTCGGCACGTTGGCCGACACCGCCATTGGAGCAAACCACGATGACCAGCACAACTGCTTCTCCCCTGACGCTGAGCTCGCTGCCGAGCGGCGGCGTGGCGGTGGTGTTCGGGGCAGGCGGCGGCATCGGCAGTGCGGTACGCGATACGCTGCTGGCCTCGGGCCGGTTTGCCACGGTGCTGGGCTTTGGCCGCAGCACGACGCCGGCCGTCGATATTGCCGACGAGGCCAGCATCGAGGCAGTGGCGGCCAGTGCGGCGGCGGCGGGCGAGATTCGCCTGGTGCTCGATGCCACGGGCTTTCTGCACGATGACCGGCAGGAGCCGGAAAAGAGCTGGCGGCAGCTCGACGCGGACAAGCTGGCGCACTCGTTCGCCATCAATGCCATCGCCCCGGCGCTGATGATGAAGGCGCTGCTGCCGCGCCTGCCGCGCAACGGCAAGACGGTGTTCGCGACGCTGTCGGCGCGGGTGGGCAGCATCGGCGACAACCAGGTGGGCGGCTGGTACGCCTATCGCGCCTCCAAAGCCGCGCTCAACCAGCTGGTGCGCACCGCCGCGATCGAACTGGCGCGCCGGGCGCCCGAGGCGATCTGCGTGGCGCTGCATCCGGGCACGGTGGCGACGGGGCTTTCGGCGCCGTTCGGCTCGGGCGGGCACCAGCTGTTCACGCCCAAAGAGGCGGCGGCCTATCTGGTGACGGTGATCGACGGGCTGACGCCAGCGCAGAGCGGCGGCTTCATCGACTGGCAGGGCGAAGCGATCCCGTTCTGAACCGGCTCAGTGCAGCGCCGGCCGCATGCGGGCTTCGCGGCGGAAATCGCTGGGCGACATGCCCGAAATCTTGCGGAAACTCTTGTTGAAGGCCGAAAGCGAGCCGAAACCGGATTCCATGGCGACGCGCAGCACGTTGTCGTTGTCGCGCAGCAGCAGGGCCTGGGCGTAAGAGAGGCGCAGCAGGTTGACATATTCATTGAGCGTCATGCCTGTCGATTTCTTGAAGACGCTCATGGCATATTTGGGGTGGATGTCGGCCGAGCCGGCAATGGCCACCGCGTCGATGTCCTCGCGGAAATTGTCCGAGATGAAGGCACAGATGGCGCCGATATTGTGCAGGCCCTGCGTATCGAGCGGGCCGCTCTGGCCGGCGCCCAGGCCGAAGGGCTCGACCAGCCGATAGGGCTCGAACTGCAGCCGGTCGATGCGCAGCAGCAACTCGTCGATGGCATGTTCGCGCCGGGCGCGGCACTCGGACGCCATGTAGCGGGCGAGGCGGGCCAGATTGGGGCCGTCGGTGGGATCGGCTTCGGCGCTGACCAGGGTGGCGCCATGGGTGAGCTTGCGGGTGAGGCCCGGGGGCAGGCGCAGCCGGAAAAAATGCAGCAGCGGCAGGTGGATGGCGACATATTCTGCGTCGTCGCTGGCATCGACCAGCTGGTGCGGCAGCCCGCCCCAGAAGAGCGCCAGGTCACCGGCCGCCAGGTGGACGGTATGGCCCTGCATGCGGTAGCTGACGCTGCCGGCGGCGAGATAGTTCACCTCGACCTGCGCATGCCAATGGGCGCAGGGCATGATGCCGGGCTGGCCGTGGCTGACCACCAGGGTCTGCGGGATGGCGCCCAGCGTGCTGCTGCGCGGATCCCAGAAGCGCTTGCTCACCGCATGCTCCGTCAGCGGATGCGCTTTTCGTCGGCGCCGAACAGCAGCACCTGGGCCGGATCGAAGCGGGCCTGCAGCGCCTGGCCGGCGGCGAGCTGGCGATCGTTCTGCATGCCGATGGTGATCAGCTCGCCGGTGCCGCGCCGGGCATAGGCGTAGGTCTCGTTGCCCAGGTGCTCGACGATCTCGACCGTCAGGTCGAGGGCCGATGCGCCGGTCTGGTTGAAATGGCCGGGCCGGATGCCGACGGTGACGGGCGTGCCGGGGGCGATGGCGGCGCGGGGCGCCAGGACGTCGATGGCCTGGTCGCCATGATCGGGCAGGCGGACGCTGAGCTTGCCATCGGTGGTGCCGGCAGTGATGCCGCGCAGCAGGTTCATCTTGGGCGAGCCGATAAAGCCGGCGACGAACAGGTTATCCGGATCGTCATAGAGCTGCAGCGGGGAGCCGACCTGGCTGATCTCGCCATCGCGCAGCACGACGATCTTGTCGGCCAGCGTCATGGCCTCGACCTGGTCGTGGGTGACGTAGACGATGGTGGTCGCCAGCTCCTTGTGCAGGCGGGCGATCTCGATGCGCATGTGCACGCGCAGCTCGGCATCGAGGTTGGAGAGGGGCTCGTCGAACAGGAAGACATTGGGCTTGCGCACGATGGCGCGGCCGATGGCGACGCGCTGGCGCTGGCCCCCGGAGAGCTGCTTGGGCAGCCGGTCGAGCAGCGGCTCGAGTTCGAGGATGCGGGCGGCCTCGGCCACCTGGCGCGCGATCTGCGGCTTGGCGACGCCGGCAAAGCGCAGGGCAAAGCCCATGTTCTCGCGCACCGTCATATGCGGGTAGAGGGCATAGGACTGGAACACCATGGCGATGCCGCGGCGCGAGGGATCGACCTCGTTCATGCGCTGGTCGCCGATCATCAGATCGCCGCCGGTCACGGTCTCGAGCCCTGCGATCATGCGGAGCAGGGTGGACTTGCCGCAGCCCGAGGGGCCGACAAAGACCACGAATTCCTTGTCTTCGATATCCAGATCGACGCCCTTGATGACCTCGACGGAGCCGAAGGACTTGCGAACGTCGCGCAGCCTCAAACCGCTCATGGTGCCTTGTTCCTCATACTGACGTCAGGTTGATGGTGGTGGTGGCGAGCACCGGGCTGGTGACGGTGACGGTGATCGGGCCGCTGCCGGTGGCCTGGATCCAGAAGCCGGTGGTGCCGGCACGGAGCGGCACGAGGCCGGGCCCCAGGCGCTTGCCGGCGCCGCTGACGGCGATCTCGACCGGTTCGAACAGGAAGGGCAGGCGGTGGCCGAGCTGATCGAGGGCGCGCACCATGACGCGGACGCAATCGGTGGTGCCGATGCGGGTGCGGTCGGGGACGACCTCGAGGGTGGTGGCCACCGGATCGGCGGCAAAGCGCACGGTCTTGACCGGCTTGCCGCCGATATAACCGGTTATGGTCGCTCCTTCCCAGCGCATGCCCCAGAGGCCGAGTTCCTCGGCGCTGAAGTGGCGGCGGTCGATGATGACGGGGGCGTGCGGCAGATGCGGGTAGGCGTCTCGATCAGGGCCGATGCGCTTGCCGGGATGGTCGCCGTAGCGCAGTTCGACCTCGTCGCAATTGGTGAGCACGATCAGCGGCAGCACGCCGCCGATATTGCGTTCGCCGCGGGCCCAGAAGGTGACGGGGGCGAGAATGACTTCCTCGGCCGGCTCGCACTGGCTGGCATAGGCATAGGCGGCGAATTTGGGTTCGCGGAACATGTCCATGACGCCGTGGTGGCAGAGGCGGTCGCCGGCGCCGAAGTCGCTGTGGGTATTGTAGTCGAAGGCGCACCAGCCGATGGCCCCGGAGATCTGCGGGTCGCCATAGGCGGCGTTGAGGACGTCGAGATGGCGGCGGACGTGTTCGGCCTGGCGCTGTTCCTGGTCAAAACTCTTGGTGGGGTACATGTGGCCCCCGTATTCGGTGATCATGTAGGGCACGACGCGGTCGAGGCCGGTGACTTCCTGCTGCGGGCGCAGCGGGGTGCGCGGGCGATTGCCGCCCAGTTCCTCGTTGCCCAGGATGAAGTCGTTCATGGTGTAGACGTCTTCGAGCAGCTCGCTGTCGGTGATGTAGCGGACGCCGCCGGTGGAGCGGGTGCTGTCGAGCTGACGGGCCAGCGCGTTGGTGCGGACGTAAAAGTCGTGGTCGTCCTGGCTTTCGTTGATGCGCACGCCCCAGATGACGATGGCGGGGTGGTTCCAGTCGCGGGTGATCATGCGGCGGACGTTCTCGACCGCCTCGTCCTTCCAGGCGGCGCCGCCGATATGCTGCCAGCCGGGGATCTCCTCGAAGACAAGCAGGCCGATGCGGTCGCAGTGGTCGAGGAACCAGGTCGATTGCGGGTAGTGCGAGGTGCGCACCATGTTCAGGTGCAGCTGGTGCTTGAGGATCTCGGCGTCGCGCTCCTGGGCGGCGCGGCCCAGGGCATAGCCGGAATAGGGGAAGGACTGGTGGCGGTTGAGGCCGCGCAGTTTCAGCGGCCGGCCGTTGAGCTTGAAGCCTTCCGGGGTGAACTCGGCCGTGCGGAAGCCGAAGCTGGTGGTAAGGCTGTCGCCGCCCAGGGTCAGCTCGAGGCTGTAAAGGGTGGGGCTGGCCAGATCCCACAAGGCAATGCCCGCGAGCCCGGCAAGGCGCAGCTCGACGCTGGCGGCGGCGGGGGCCGTGGTGGTGGCAAGGGTCGTGCCAGCGGCGTCGCGCAGCACGGCGGTGAGCGTGCCGGCGATCGGCAGGGCCTGCGGGTTGCCCAGTTCAGCGCGGACCGTGACGGTCTTGGTCGTCGCCAGGGCGTCCGGGGTCTCGATCTTGACGCGGGCGATGTGGACCGGCTCGGTCAGCTTCAGCCAGACGTCGCGATAGATGCCGGCATAGGTCAGATAGTCGATCTGGCCGCCAAAGGGCGGGATTTCCGGATTCTCGCTGCCGTCGATGGTGACGGTGAGGGTGTTGTCGCCGGGCTGCAGCTTGCCGGTGAGGCGGGCTACGAAGGGCGTGTAGCCATCCTTGTGGGCGACCAGCGGCGTGCCGTTCAGGCTCACTTTGGCATCGGCCATGGCGGCGTCGAACACCACCGACACTTCCTTGCCGGCCCAGACGGGCTCGGGCTGGAAGGTCTTGGTATAGGTGAAGGCGCGCTGGTAGCGCTTTTCGTCGAAGTAGGAAAAGGGCAGCTCGACGGCAGTGTGGGGCAGGGTGACCGGTGTCCCCTCGAAATCCCAGTTGTCGTTAAAGCTCGTGACCGAACGCATGAGAGAAACCTTATTTGACCGAGCCCACCAGGCCTTCGACGAAGCGGCGCTGGAGGAGGAAGAAGATGATCAGGGTCGGCAAGGTGGCCAGGATGGTGCCCACCATGACGACGCCGAAATCGGGGTAATAGGCCGAGCTGAGCGACTGGATGACCAGGGTGATGGTCTTTTGCTCGTTGGTCTGCAGCACGATGAGCGGCCAGAGGTAGTTGTTCCAGTTGGCCATGAACACGATGATGATGGCTGCCGCATAGGTGGAGCGCATGACCGGCAGGTAGATGTGCAGGAAGATCTGCCACTCCTTGAGCCCGTCGATGCGGGCGGCGTCGCGCAGCTCGCTGGGGAAGGCCTTGGTCGCCTGGCGGAAGTAGAAGATGATGAAGATCGAGGCGATGCCGGGCAGGATGATGGCGGCGTAGGTGTTGATGAGCTTGAGGTTCGCCATCATGATGAACAGCGGCACCATCAGCGCGGCGAACGGGATCGAGAGCATCAAGAGCAGCGCGCCGAAGATCCTTTCGCGGAAGCGCGAGCGGAACATCTCGAAGCCATAGCCGGCCAGCGACGAGACAACGAGGGTGAGCACCGTGCCGACGATGGCGAGGAAGGCCGAGTTCCAGAAAATGCGCGGCGCGTCGACCTGGGTGAAAAAGTTCACCGTGTTGGTCCAGAGCGCGTCGCCGAAGGTGGCCTTGCCGGTGATGATGTCGGCGGCGGTGTTGGTGCTCGACACCACCATCCAGAAGAACGGGAAGACCGAGACGAAGGCCGCCACGATCAACAGGGCATAGACCAGCGTGCGGCGGAGCAGGGCGAAGGCGTTCATCAGCGACGATCCCTTGCAGCCATGAACTGGAAGAAGCTGAGAATGCCCACGAGGATGACGATCACATACGAGACCGTCGAGGCGTAGCCGAAGGCCGGCATGAACTTGAAGGTCAGGTTGTAGATGTAGAGCGAGAGGGTGAGCGTGGAGTCCGACGGGCCGCCATTGGTGATGGTGTTGACCTCGTCGAACAGCTGCAGCGTGCCGATGGTGGAGATCACCGAGGTGAACAGGATCACCGGCTTGAGCATGGGCACGGTGATGTAAAAGAAGCGGGCCCAGGCCGGGACGCCGTCGATGCGCGCCGCTTCGTAGATCGAGCGGTCGATGTTCTGCATGGCGGCCAGGTAGAAGATCATGTTGTAGCCGGTCCAGCGCCAGGTGATGGCGGTGATGACCACGACCTTGGCCCAGAACGGGTCGCCCAGCCACGGGATCGGCTCGCCGATCAGGCCGATGGCCATGAGCGCATCGTTGATGATGCCGTCATTGGCGAACATGGACTTGAACAGGATCGAATAGGCCACCAGCGAGGTGACGCAGGGCAGAAAGATCGCCGTGCGGAAAAAACTGCGGCCCCAGAGCTTGCTGTCATTGAGGGCAGCCGCGAACAGCAGCGCCAGCACCAGCATGATGGGAACCTGGATGATCAGGAAGGTGAAGGTGTTGCCGAGCGCCCGCTGGAAGATCGGGTCCTGCGTCAGGCGAACGATATTGGCAAAGCCGCCAAAGCTGAAATTCATGCCGCGGCCGGTCTGCAGGCTCATCCAGAGCGACCAGACGATGGGATAGACCATGAACAGTCCGAGCAGGACGAGTGCCGGCATGACGAAGAGCCAGCCATTGATCTGCTCGCTGCGGCCGAGTTTTGCCTGTGCCAAGATGATGCCCCATGGGTCTGCGCGGACAGCCGCACCCGGCGAGGGGCGCGCTGAAAAAGGCTGGGGCGGGAAGTGATCCCGCCCCGAACAGTTCCTTACTGGATCTGCTGCTTGACCTGAGCGTCGATGGCCGCGATGGCCTCGTCGACCGAGCCGCCCTTGGCGAGCGCCGGCAGCTGCGCCACGACGGCAGCGTCCGCTTCGTTGGTGAAGATGCCGTAGTTCACGCCCGGGATGGCAGCGAGCCAATCCGAGAAGCTCTGCCACACGGCCTGGCCACCAAAGTAGTCGTCGCTCGACTTGTAGGCATCGCCTTCACGGGCAGCCAGCAGCGAGCCCAGAGCGCCCTGGTCGACCAGGATCTTCTGGTAGAAGTCGACATCGGTGCCCCAGACGGTGGCGAGGAAATCGACAGCGGCGTCCTTTTCGGCCGAAGAGGACAGCACATACCAGCTCGAGCCACCCAGGTTGGAGGCGTTGGTGGCGCCTTCGACACCGGCCAGCTTGGGCAGCGGCGCGACGCCCCACAGACCGGCCTGGTTGGCGGCCTTGATGGTGGCGGTCATCCACACGCCGGTAAAGACCGCGGCGGTCTCGCCGGAGGTGAAGGCACCGGTATATTCATTCCAGCCAGCGACGGGCTTGTAGATGTCGGTGGCCTGCAGCAGGCGCTGATAGGTTTCGAGGGCGGCCTTGAACACCGGGCTGCCGGCGATATCGGCCTGGCCATCGGCGGTGAAGTACCACTTGCCGGCCGACTGCAGCAGGATGCGGATGGCGCCGGCATCGTTCAGGTCGACGCCGAGCAGCGGATGACCGGTCTTTTCCTTGACGGTCTTGCCGATGGCGATCAGGTCGTCCCAGGTGATGTCCTGCAGGGCAGCGGCGTCGAAGCCGGCTTCCTTGAGGATGTCGGTGCGGTAGAACAGACCGGTCACGCCCGAGTCGAAGGGCAGCGAATAGGTCTGGCCGTTGACGGTGGCGAGCTCGACCTTGTAGTCGGCAAAGCCGGCATAATCGACCTTGCCGTTGAGCGGCTCAAACGCGCCGGGGAACGACTGCAGATACTTCTGTGCGCCGTAATCCTCGATCAGGACGATGTCGGGCAGGCCATCGGTGGCGCCCGAAGCGAGCTGCGCCTGCAGCTTGGTCTCGAGATCGGCCTTGGCGAAGTCGACGATGTTGAAGGTCACGTCCGGGTGCATGGCCGTGTAGCGGGCACCGGCTTCCTTCATGGTCGCGCCATTGAAGTTCGGATCCCAGCACCAGATGGTGACTTCGGTGGCCATGGCGGCGGTGACGGTGAGCATGGAAATGCCGGCGACGGCCAGACCCAGCCACCGCTTTGCGATGCTTCTCATGAAAATTCCTCCCAAGAGCGAGGCGGGTTTTCCGTCCTCGTGCGCTATTGTTAGCGGCAGAGCCCCGGGTGCGCAATATTTTCAGTAAATATTTATCAGGGGGTAGCGCCGACCGGCAGCGGACGCGTGCTGCCGCGCCAAATCATCTGTGATGCCAATGAGATACGCTTGGAGAGCTCGCGCCCGGCGGCCTGTTCGAGCAGCAGTTCCACGGCGGCTTCGCCGATCTCTTCGGAAGGCAGGCGGATGGTCGAGAGCGGCGGATTGAGAAACTGCGCCACGGAAATATCGTTGAAACTGGCGACCGCGATGTCGTCGGGAATGCGCAATCCGCGCTCGTGGATGGCGCGGTAGGCGCCGACGGCGATGTTGTCGTTGCAGGTGACGATGGCGTCGGGCGGCTGATCCTGGGTGATCAGCTGCATGGTCAGGTCATAGCCGGTCTGCTCGGTATTGCGTTCGACCGGCCGGCCGGTGGCGCAGATGTGCGGGTCGAACTGGCCGTGCTGGGTCATCCAGTCGATATAGCTGCGGCAGCGGATTTCGGCATGCGGATCCGCATAGGCCTCCTCGGTCCAGCCGGCAAAGCCGATGCGCCTGTAGCCACGGGCAGCAAGAGCGCTGAGCAGCTTGCGCATGGCGAGCTGCAGGTCGGAGGAGACGCTGTCGACCTCGTCGAGGGGCGGGTTGAAATCGGCAAACACCAGGTGCCGGGCGTGACGGCGCAGCCAGGCGACGTCCTCGGCGCTGTGATAGCCGATGGTGATGACGCCCGAAGCGCTCTGCAGCAGGCTCGCATCGGGCATGGAATCGGTGTGGTAAACTTTTACCGTCTCGATCTTGAGCGCCTGGCAGCGGCTCTCGATGCCCAGTCGCAGGCCGACATAATAGGGATCGATCAGCTCCTGCTCGGGGCGCAGGAAATGCACCAGGGCGATCTTGCTCAGGCCCTGCTGATTGGCGCGGTTGCGGGCCCGCGGCGTGGCATAGTTCATCGCCTCGGCGGTTTCGATGATCGCCTGGCGCTTGTGCGGGGCCACCGAGAGCGAGGTGTCGAAGTTGAGCACGCGCGAGACGGTGGCCGTCGACACGCCAACTGCCTTGGCAATTTCCTTGAGGGTGACCACGCGACGAAGCTTCCTGTTTGTCGGGCCGGCGTTACGACAGTATCCACCATGCCTGAACGTGCACGATTGGCAAAAATGCCGGGGCTCGGCAACTTGCTTTTTGTGGCATAGAGCGGATGGCGATGTACGTGCACATCGTCGGAACGATAGACTTCATGTGACAAAACCGAGCGGCGATGCATGGCTGATCTGCTGCCATGGCTTTGCCGCACTGTTTGACCAATCGAGCGGGGCTGGCGCATAACACAGGCGCTGAATAGAGGGTGAGGGAAATGGCAGACATTCTTGATTTTTGCGCAGGGCGGGAAGCCAAGTCCTTCGCAGCCGGCGAGGTGCTGATCTCGGAAGGCGGCCAGGACAACCGCCTGTTCGTGCTGATCGAGGGCCAGGTGGAAGTGCTGCGCAAGCAGACGCAGGTCTCCTATATCGACGAGCCCGGTTCGATCTTCGGGGAAATGTCGGTGCTGCTCGACATGCCCTACAGCGCCACGGTCAAGGCGCTCTCGGACATGCGGGCCTATGTGATCGAGGACGCCATCAGCTTTTTGAGCTCGCGGCCGGAAATCGCCATCTATGTGGCCTCGCTGCTGGCGCGCCGGCTCTATTACACCACGTCCTACCTGGTCGACCTGCAGCAGCAGGCGGCGGGCAAGCGCGAGGATCTCGACCTGGTCGACCGCATTCTCGAGCAGCTCGTGCAAAAGCCCGAAGAGGCCAAGACCAGCAAAAAGAAGAAATAGGCGCCCGGCTCAGGCCAGGCCCTTGCCCAGCAGCACCGCATAGATGATCGCCGCATAGGTCAGCTGGTGCAGGAGCTGATCGATGCCGTGCAGCGCCCAGTAGCGCGCCGGCATGCGATCGGCATGCACGCCGCGCGAATAGCGGATCTTGGAATAGTCGAGCAGGTAATGCACGACGAACTCACCGGCGACGACCGCGGCCACCATGGGCAGCGGCGTCTGCACCAGCAGCGCCAGCAGACCGGTCAGGCCGGCATGGATGCCGGCATGGGCATAGCCGCCGGGGTGGCGGAAATCGCCCTTGCCGGCCAGGATCCAGGCGGGTTGCAGGAAGTAGTCGGCGATACAGTGCTTGATCTCGAGGCCGATAAGCAGAACGAAAAAGAGGCCGAGCATTCTGACGGGAACCCCCCAATGGTCACGTTTCCGGAAGCGGCGCCCTTGGACTGGCGATCCTGCCATTCTGGATGCATCATGCTGGCAATCGAGCCGCGCAAGTGCAAGCGGGGAGTTTTGCACGATCGGGCAAAGCTGTCGGGATTGTTCAGCGACGGTTCAGCCCACGCATGCGACTGGCTCGGCGCGGACGGTCCGTCTGCCGCAGTGAGGATACCAAGATGTACAAGCTGGTCCTGAGTTTTGCTGCCTGTGTGCTGCTCTGCGCGCCGCTTTCGGCCCTGGCTGCCAGCGGGTCGGCCAAGGGGGTCGATCCGGACGCCACGGCCAGGACTGCGGCAGAGACGCGCACCCTGGTGGTGGGGGCGGACATCTTTATCGGCGACCTGGTCAAGACCGGGCCGACGGGCCAGGTGCAGATCAAGTTCTCGGACAATACCGAACTCGTGGTGGGGCCGCGCTCGTCGCTGACGATAGAAGACTATCTGCTGCGCGAGGACGGTTCGGCGGGCAAGCTGGTGGTGGACACGCTGGCGGGCACCTTCCGCTTCGTGACGGGCAATGCGCCCAAGGACCGCTATCTGATCAAGACGCCGACCGGCACCATCGGGGTGCGCGGCACGGCGTTCGACTGGGCCAATAGCGATACGGGCACGGCGGTGCTGCTCTATCACGGCGCGGTGGTGGTCTGCGCCAAGGGTGGCAGCTGCGTGACGCTCGAGGATGTCTGCGACCTGGCCGAAGCGACCACGCGCGATGCGGCGGTGATCGGGCATTTCGATACGGTGAGCGGGGATGCGCGGGCCATCTACAAGTCGCTGTTCCGCTATGCGGTGAACCAGAGCCCGCTGCTGCGCGAGTTCCGCATCAGCGGGGCGGAGCGCTGCGTCAACCGTGAGATCGCCCCGGGCGGTCCGGGCTCACTGATCGATCCGGTGCCGGGGCGGCCGACCGGGCAGACGCCGACCAAACGGGGCAAGTGATAGCGCAGCCTCGCCGATTTGACTAAGGTCGCGGCCATGTTCAAGCGCCGCCTGCTGCCGGGAGTGTTCGGGTTGCTCATCGTGCTCGCGCTGGTCGGGCTGCGGGCGGCCGATCCGTATCCGGTGCAGGTGCTGCGCGACCTGTCGTTCGACATCTACCAGCGCCTCAAGCCGCGCGAGATGCCCAGGGACGCGCCGGTGCGGGTGATCGACGTGGACGAGGCGTCGCTGGCGCGCCTGGGGCAATGGCCCTGGCCGCGCGACCGGCTGGCGCTGCTAGTCGACCGGCTGACCGAGATGGGCGCGGCGGCGGTGGTGTTCGACATGCTGTTCGTCGAGCCGGACCGGATGTCGCCGCAGGCGCTTGCCGGGCTTGTGGCGGGCATCGACGCAACGACTTTGCCCGACTACGACGCGCAGTTCGCCACCGCGCTGGGGAGCAGTCCGAGCATTCTGGGGATCAGCCGGCTGGCCGACGGGGCGGCGGTGCGGGTGCGGCCGAAATCGGGCTTTGCAGTGAGCGGGGCCGATCCGCGTCCCGCCCTGTCGCAGCTGGGCGCGGCGGCCGAGCCGCTGCCGCTGCTGGCCGAGGCGGCGCAGGGGATCGGCGTGCTCAGTCTCAATAGCACGTTATCTGCGAGTGCGGTGCGGCGCCTGCCGATGCTCTGGGCGTCGGGCAGCGCGTTTTTCCCCAGCCTCGCCATCGAGGCGCTTCGGGTGGCGCAGGGGGTGGATACGCTGGTGGTGCTGGGCGAGACGGCGGACGCCTATCCGGTGGCGGTCAAGGTCGGGCAGTTCAGCGTGCCGACGACCTCGGATGGCGATCTCTGGCTCTACTATCACCGGCCCGACCCCGACCTGACGATCTCGGCCAAGGACATTCTGGGCCTGGGCTACCAGCGCCATGCCGGCCGGATCGCCGGGCAGATCGTGCTGGTGGGGACGTCGGCGAGCGGCTTGCTGGACCTGCACAGCACGACGCTGGGCGACAATGTGCCGGGGGTGACCATCCATGCGCAGGCCATCGACCAGATCATGTCGGGGCAGTTCCTGACGCGGGCCGACTGGGTGGAGGGGCTCGAGATCGTCGGCTTTGCCGTGATCGGGCTGGTGACGGTGCTGGTGACGCTCAGCCTGGGGCCGATGGCCGGGCTCGCGGCGGCGGCGGCGGTGCTCCTGGGGACGGGCTGGTATTCGTGGATGAGTTTTGCCGGCCAGGGGCTGATGATCGACCCGAGCTTTCCGCTGATCGGCATCGCGCTCTGCTATGCGGCGATGGTGTTCTTCCAGTTCGCCATCACCGATGCCGACAAGCGGCAGATCCGGCGGGCTTTCGGCTTTTACGTGGCGCCGGCGCTGCTCAGCCAGATCGAGCGCAATGGCGACCGGCTCAAGCTGGGCGGGGAAATGCGCGACCTGACGGTGCTGTTCACCGACATGCGCGGCTTCACGCCGCTGTCCGAACAGCTGGCGCCGGCGCAGATGCTGGCTGTGCTCAATACGCTGTTCGGGGCGCTGGGCGCGCGGATCATTGCGCAGAGCGGCACGATCGACAAATTCGTCGGCGACGCCATCATGGCGTTCTGGAATGCGCCGCTCGACATCAAGGAGCATGCGCGCAAGGCCTGCGTGGCGACGCTGGGGATGCGGCAGACGCTGGCCGAGCTCAATGCGCGCGACGCCTTCCGGCTCAAGGGGTCCGAAATCGGGGTGGAAGCCCTGCAGATCGGCATGGGCATCGCCACGGGCGAGGCGCTGGTGGGTAATATGGGGCTGGAGACCCGCTTCGACTATTCGGCGATCGGGGACACGGTCAACATTGCCAGCCGGGTGGAAGGGGCGAGCAAGGAGGTCGGCTATGACATCGTGGTGGTCAATGCGACCCGCGCGGCGGTGCCGGATTTTGCCTTTCTCGAAGCCGGCTCGCTGACGCTCAAGGGCAAGAGCCGGCGCGAACCGATCCACCTGCTGGTCGGAGACGCCAAGCTGGCGCAGAGCAGCGGGTTCAAGCTGCTCAAGCTGTCGCACGAGGAGACGCTGCGGCTGCTGCGCAGCGGCGCGGACGTGATCGGCGGGGTGGCCGAGTGCAAGGCGCTGGCCAGCAAGGTCGAGCCGGGGCTGCTGCGGTTTTACGACATGCTGGCCACGCGGCGCGCCGATTTCCTGGATCAGCTATAGGCGCGGCGCATCTCGTCGATTTGGCTGAGCACAGCGTGGAAATGGCTCCAGTCGTTGTGTTCGGCGATCGGGGCCCAGAGCGCCTCGACCTCGTCGATCAGCATGGTGCGCGGCGTTTGGCGCTGCCAGTAGGGGTGATCGAGCGTGACGCCGGGCGCCGGCACAGAGCGGGCGAAGGCGTCGCGGATGGGGGCGAAGGCGGGCAGCGCATAGGCGGCGGCGATTGGACTGGCGGCGGCGCGCTCGGCGCTCAGCAGCCCGCCGCGCCAGTCGAAGAACACCTGCTCGTAGGGCGCCTGCGACTCGTAGAGGAAGGCGAACATGCTGGTGACCAGGGCGGCATCGGCCTCGTCGCCGGAGGGCGCCAGGCCGAGCCGGCCGAGCATGGCGGTCCAGATCTCGTGGCGGAAGGCGGGCCAGAAGCGGTTGAGCGCCACTTCCAGCGCGTCGTGATCGCCGAGGGGCAGGAGGCATTCGGCCAGGCGCGTCAGGTTCCAGGCCAGGGCATCGGGCTGGCGGCCGAAGGCATAGAGCCCGGACTGGTCGAAATAGGCCGCAGTAAAGGCCGGGTCGTAGCTGGGCAGAAAGCGCCACGGGCCGTAATCGAAGCTTTCGCCGGTGATGTTGATGTTGTCGGTATTGAGCACGCCGTGCACAAAGCCGGCGGTGATCCAGCGGGCGCCGGTTTTCGCGACGTTTTCGGCGACCGCGCCGAGGAATTTTGCGGCGCGACCGGGGTCGTTGTCGGTCCAGAGCGCGGGATAGTAGGTCTTGACGCAGTGATCGAGCAAGGCCTGCAGCTTTTCGGTCTCCTTGAAATAGGAGAGACGCTCGAAGGTGCCGATGCGCACATGGCCGTGGGACAGGCGGACGAGAACCGAGGCCCGGGCGGGCGAGGGTTCGTCGCCGCGTTCGAGCTCTTCGCCGGTCTCGATCAGCGACAGGCTCCGCGAAGTGTCGACGCCCAGCGCTTCGAGCATGGCGGTGGCGAGCACTTCGCGCACGCCGCCCTTGAGCGTCAGCCGGCCATCGCCGCCGCGCGACCAGGGCGTGCGGCCCGAGCCCTTGCTGCCCAGGTCCATCAGCCGGCCCTGCTGATCCTCGAGCTGGGCGAAGAGGAAGCCGCGCCCATCGCCCAGATCGGCATTGTAGGTCTGGAACTGATGGCCATGATAGCGCAACGCCAGCGGCTGCACGAAACTGCCGGGCAGGGGGTCGAAGCGGCCGAAATGGCCGATCCATTGCGCCTCGGTCAGCAGATCAAGGCCAACGGAGGCTGCGGCGCGCTGGTTGCGATAGCGCAGGATGGTCCTGGGAAACGATGCCGGCCGGACGAGGTCAAAGAACCCGTCGCCAAGCTCGGCATGCGTTGTCCGTGTCTTCACCGCCGAAAAACTCCAACCACCTCGACATGGGCGGACCAGCCGAACTGGTCGACCGGCGTCACGCTTTCCAACCGATAACCACCGGCGATCAGGATGGCTGCATCGCGGGCGAAGGTCTTGGGTTCGCAGGAGACGGCGACGACGGTCTTGACCTTGGAGCGTGCCAGCTCCCTGGCCTGGGCCTCGGCGCCGGCGCGGGGCGGGTCGAAGACTATGGCGTCATAGGGCTGCAGTTCGACCGGCGCCAGCGGATCGCGGAAGAGGTCGCGGGCGAGCGTGGTGACGGGCTTGAGCCCCTGAGTGAAGTTGACCGCCTTGGCCAGCGCGGCGGTGGCGGGCTTGTCGCTGTCGGCGGCAAAGACCCGGGCCGTCTGCGCCAGGCGCAGGGCGAAGGGGCCGACCCCGCAAAACAGATCGGCAACGGCCTTGGCCGGACCGACGGCGGCCAGCACAAGGTCGGTCAGGGTGGTTTCGGCGAGCTGCGTGGCCTGCAGGAAGCTGCCGACGGGCAGTTCGACCAGGCTCTTGCCCATCTTGATTGCGGGCGGGCGGGCCATGAACAGCGCTTCGCCATTGAAGGCCAGGCGGGCGACCTTGTGGGTCTGGGCAAAGCTGGCGATGGCTTCGGGCCGCGGCTTGCGCTCGCTGGTGATGGCGAGATCGAGACCGGTATCGGTGGCCGTGATGGCGACATCGCCATCGCCGGCGATGGCATGCAGCGCGGCGGCGAGGCGCGGCGCGGCCTTTTGCAGGGCCGGCACGAGGATGGGGCAGAGATCGATGTCGAGAATGTCGTGCGTGCGGGCCTTGGCATAGCCCGCGCCATGGCGGCGGATATGCAGGGTGGTACGACGGCGCCCGGCGCCCCGCGCGTCGATGACCGGAGCGACGGGCACCTGGATGCCGACGTGGCTCAGAGCAGTGACCACCAGGCCATGCTTGAAGGCGGCATAGGCGGCCGGCCCGACATGCTGCAGGCTGCAGCCGCCGCAGGTGCCGAAATGGGGACAGAACGGGGCGATGCGGTCGGGACTGGGCGAGAGGACCGCGACAAGCTGGCCGCGCTCGCCGTCGGTATCGACGCCGACGCGCTCGCCAGGAAGGGTGAAGGGGACGAAGACGCGGTGGCCGTTGACTTCGGCCGTGCCTTCGCCGCGCTGACCCAGGGTCTGGATGGTGGTTTCAATCATGGCCGAGGCTTAGCAGCCTCAGGCCTGGCTGACCATCTCCAGCACGCTGGCCATCGAGACGAAGGGAATGCCGGCGTGCTCGCTCAGGCCCGTGGCGCAAGTCGAGACGGTCGAAACGCCCAGTGTGCAGTCGCCGGGGAGTTCGGACTTCACGAAGCGGGTGGCGTGGGCGTTGAGTTCGGGCACGAACAGGCCCTTGTCGCCACCATAGCCGCAGCAGGTGAACGAGGAGAGCACCACGACCTTGTCGGCCATGGCATGGGCGAGGGCTTCGATGGTCGCCTGCTCCTTCATGCGCTGGGCCGAGCAGTTGTGATGCACGGCGAGGACCGGCACTTTTCGGGTGATGGTCAGATGCGGCAGCACTTCGGCCAGCAGGAACTGGGCGCTGTCATAGATCGGCGCAGCGCCCGGGTTGGCCTGCATGTGCCTGGCGCAGGTCGAGGCATCGGTGACCACCGGGAAGCGGCCATTGCCGGTCAGCGGGTCGAGCGTGTGGTTGAGCGCGTCGCCCAGGCGCCGGTCTTGCTCTGGAAAGCCCTTGGACTTGAAGGGCTGGCCACAGCATTGCCCGTCGAGCCTGGGGGGAACGATGGGGCTGAAGCCGGCCCGCTCGAGCAGCTGAAGCATGGCATCGGTGGTGGGCAGCAGGCCGTTCTCGCGCGTCGCGGCACCGAACATGCGGGTGGCGCAGCTGGGGAAGTAGACCACGTGGCCGCGCGTGCCGCCGGTGGCGAGCCCCGGCCGGGGTGCCCCGGGTCCGGGACGCAAGGCGGGCGAGACGCGGGGAATGGCCTTGCCGCTGATGGAGCGGGCGAGGCCGGCCAGCGCGTCGGTGGCGCCATTGCCGATGATGGTGCGCGACAGCGCCTGGGCGCCGACGGCGAGCTTCATGCCGGTTTCGAGGGCGCCGGTCTGGCCGGCGAGCCAGTCGGCGGTGCGATGATCGCCCGCCGTGCGGCGCCGGCCGCGTTCGCCGATCACCATCGAGCCGGTCTCGATGCCGACCGGGCAGCGCTCGGCGCAGACATTGCCGGCGGCACAGGTGTTGAGGCCGGCATACTGGAAATCTTCCTCCAGCGTGGCGAGCCGCGCCGGGTCTTCGCCGGTCTGGCGGAGGCGGGCGCGCTCGCGGGTGACGGCGATGCGCTGGCGCGGAGATAACGTGAGATGCGTAGCGGGGCAGGCCGGTTCGCAGAAGCCGCATTCGATGCACAGGTCGACGATCTCGTCGGCCAGGGGCATGAGCTTCAAATTCTTGATGTGAATGTCCGGATCGGGATTGAGCAAGACGCCCGGATTGAGCAGGCCCTCGGGGTCGAAGGCGGCCTTGATGCGATGCATCATGGCATAGGCAGCGGTACCCCATTCGGCTTCGACGAAGGGTGCGATGGCGCGGCCGGTGCCGTGCTCGGCCTTGAGCGAGCCGCCATAGCGGACCGAGACCAGCTCGGACAGCGCCTTGGAGAAGTGATCGAATTTGGCGGCGGCGCCCGGATCCATGAAATTGTCGCTCATCTGGAAATGCAGGTTTCCAGCCAGGGCGTGACCAAAGATGATGGCGTCGTCATAGCCGCAATCGTCGAGCAGCTGGCGCATGTCGAGGACGAATTCGGCCAGCCGGTCGATGGGGGCGGCGACGTCCTCGGTGAGCATGGACGTGCCCTTGGGGCGGGCGGCGCCGCCCGTGGCGAAAAAGCCCTTGCGGACGTCCCAGAGCCCGGCCGAGATCGCCGGATCGGGGGAAAACGCGATATTGGTGGCGCCTTCGGAGCGCAAAATCTCCACGGCCTTGGCGGTTTCGGCGTCCAGCGTTGCCTGGTCGGGCGCGGTAACGTCGATCAGGATCACCGGCGAGGTCTCGGTGAAGAATTTCACATAAGGCGTTATGGCCGGCAGGTGCTCGACCGTCGCGAGGGCACGGCGCTCGATATATTCGGCGGCGGTGACGCCTGTGGTGGTCTGCACGCCGCCATTGGCGAGCTTCGAGATGGCGCGGGCGCAGGAATAGGGATCGGGGAAGGGGATCAGCCCGGTGACCTTGAAGGGATGCTCGGGGATGGTTTCGTAGGTGACCTCGGAGACAAAGCCGAGCGTGCCTTCCGAGCCGACGATCAGGTGGATGAGGATGTCGATGGGGTCGTGGAAATCGACCAGGGCATTGATCGAATAGCCGACGGTGTTCTTGATCCGGTATTTCTTGCGGATCAGGGCGACCAGTTCGGGATTGGCCATTACGTCGTGATGCATGGCCTGCAGTTCGGCCAGAAGCGTGGCGTGGCTCTGGCGGAAGGTGGCGACCGAGTCCGCATCGCCCGAGTCGAGCACGGTGCCGTCGGTGAGCATCACCCGCAGGCGGCGCATGGTGTGATAGGTGTTGTAGGCAACGCCGCAGCACATGCCGGACGAGTTGTTGTTGACCACGCCGCCGATCTTGCAGGTGGCCTGGCTCGCGGGATCCGGCCCGAGCTTGCGGTTGAAACTCTTCAGCGCCTTGTTGGCATTGGCGACGATGACGGCGGGCCCGAGCGTGATGCGGTCGCCATTGTCGAAGATCTGCAGCTTGCGCCAGCTGTCGCCGAGCACGGCGAGCACGCCATCGGTCACCGCCTGGCCGGAGAGCGAGGTGCCGGCGGCGCGGAAGGTGAGCGGCAGGCCTTCGGCGCGCGTGGCGGTGATGACGGCGCGAACCTCGTCCTCGGTGTTGACGATGACCACGCAGGCCGGCACCAGCCGATAGGAGCTGGCATCACCCGAATAGGCATAGGTCATGAGCGGATCGATCATGATCCGATCCTTGCGGATGACATCGGCAAGCCGCGCCGCGACGCGCTTGCCGGCCTGGGCCTTGTCGCCGGTGATGGGCGCCATCTGGTTCACGATCTACCTCAAACTGGAATTCCAGATGACAGTCTAGCCGAGTTCGGTCGGGTTGGGGAGGTGGAGTTGACCAAAAAAGCGGCAAGGGTTTTGCTGCCGCATCACCTTGAGGGAGATCAAGATGCCTGCAGTCAACTGGTTGGCCATCGTCGCGGCGGCGCTGGCCATGTTCGTGCTCGGCGCGGTGTGGTTTTCGACGCCGGTGTTTCTCAAACCGTGGATGAAGGCAGCGGGGCTGCCCGAGGGCTATGACCAGAAGGGCAGCGTGCCTTTGATCTTCGGCACGGCCTTCGTGATGATCTTTATCATGGCGGCGCTGCTGGCGATGTTCACCGCGCCGCTCGATTTTGGCGGCACGGTCGCCGCCGCGCTGGCCGCCGGGTTCGGCTGGGCGTCGCTGTCGTTCTGGATGCTGTCGCTGTTCGAGCGCAAGCCGGTTGCCTATGCGCTGATCAATGTGGGGTACATCACGGTGGGGTTTGCGCTGATGGGGGTGGTGCTGGGGGTGTGGAAGTAGGGGCGGTTTTCCGGTGTCTCGTCCAAGCCGCGGTGCGCCCGCCCTCGTGGTTCGACAGGCTCACCATGAGGGCTCATGCTGGCTTGGCGGGGCGCTCCCACCCCTCGGGAACAGACCCTCATCCGCCCTTCGGGCACCTTCTCCCCGACGGGGAGAAGGGAAGAGGTGCGTACGCGCTTGGCTAGAGATCGATCCCGCCGTCGTCGGGGTCGAGGGCACGGAGGGCGTCGGCGGCGCGGTTGAGGATCTCGGCGACTTTGCGCTGGGCGTCTTCGCCCTGGGCGACGGCGCGGGCGAGGGCCTCCTTGAGGGCGCGACGGGCCGCGTTGACCTCGGGGAGTACGTCGGACATGTCGCGGTCGGGGCGGCGCGGCGGACCGTCGCTGAACCGATGGTGGTGGCGGTCGTGCCCGCGAAAGCCCGGAGCGTCGGCGTCGGGCTGCTCCTGGGACTGCATATCGCGCCAGGCGCGCATCTTTTCGCCGGCCTTGCCGAGGAAATCGAGCGTGGCCTGGATGGCGGTGCGGTTGTCGGCGAGGTGGGCCCGGCCTTCGTCGGTGATGGTGTAGAGCTTCTTGTTGCCCTCGGTGGCGGAGGTGACGTAGCCGGCCTCCTCGAGGAAGGTCAGGGCCGGATAGACGATGCCGGGGCTGGGGGAATAAAATCCGGCGGATTTTTCCTCGACGGCCTTGATCAGGTCATAGCCGTGGCGGGGCTGCTGCTCGATCAGATAGAGCGCCACCAGGCGCAGGTCGCCGCTGGCCAGCATGCGGCCGATGCGGAAATTATCGCCGAAACCGCCCCAGTCGCCCGGGCCCATGCCGGGCCCCATGCCGGGCATGCGGCCGAAACCGCGGCGGGCCATGGCCTCGAAGCGGCGCCAGTGATGATGGTGGTGGTGATGGTCACCGTGGTGATGCATATGCATATCTCCGATATATCTTGAACTGATCGACAAGATGGTTCTGCTGTCATCGAGAGTCAAGATAGGTTTCAAGATATATCTTATGAGTGCGTGGCGATCACGTTGCAGGGGCCAGAAAAGACTCTCGTTGACTCTTTGACCGAGTCTGATGTTCTCTCTTTGTTCTTTGGATCACAGGAACGAAGGGAGCCCTCCCCATGCAGGGCGTACGCTACACAGATCTGGAGGCGCTGCGGGTCAAGATCGCCGCGCTGGAAAGCCGGCCGCTGCTGGCCGGCTCGGCCCTGGCGCCGCGGGCGGCAGAGGGACTGCTGCCGCTGCCGGCCGGGACGCTGAGCGAAGTGTTCGCCGACGAACCGCGCGATAGCGGCGCGGCGCTGGGCTTTGCGCTGGGGCTGGCACGCGGCCAGCTGACGCCGCGGCGGCCAGCCGTGCTGATCCTGCAGCTGGCCAATCAGGCGCAGGAAATGGGCGTGCCCTATGGGGCGGGCCTGAGCCATTTCGGGCTCGATCCGGCACGCGTGGTGCTGGCGCGGCCGGCGGGCATCGTCGAACTGCTCTGGGCGCTGGAAGAAGCGATGGCCTGCCGCGCCGTGGCCGCGGTGGTGGCCGATATCGGCAGCACGCACAAGGCGCTCGATTTTACCGCCTCGCGACGGCTCAGCCTGCGGGCCAATGGCGCGGGGACCTCGGCGCTGCTGATCCGCTATGGCCGCGCGCGGGAGGCCAGCGCCGCGAAATATCGCTGGCGGGTGGTGCCGGCAGCCAGCGGACCGCGGCCGTTCGATCCACGGGCGCCGGGGTCGCCACGCTGGCAGGCCGTACTGGAAAAAGGCCGGCTCCGACCGGGGCAACCGGTTTCGGCACAGGGTGAAGAGTATTTTCTGGAGTGGACGACACATGGCTTTGGGCTCGCAGATCTCGGCCAACAGGCTGCAGCAGCTGATGGACGGCCGCCGCTATCTCGCCCTCAACCTGCCGCGCTGGGCAACGGACTGTCTCAAGCGAGCTGAGCCGGCGCTGGCGCAGGCGGGCCGGCCGCTGGTGCTGTGGGAGCGGATCAAGGGCGGCATGCGGCTGGTGGCGCTCGATGCGCTGGCGGCACAGCAGGGGCTGCGGGTCGAGCAGGCCCTGGCTGACGCGCGGGCCATGGTGCCGGACCTGCAGATGCGCGAGATCGACCATGGCTATCTCAGCCAGGTGTTCGCCGATTTCGCCGACTGGCATTCCAATGCCAGCCCGATCGTGGCGGTGCAGACGCAGATGGCGCCTTATGGCGATCTGGTGCTCGACATTGCCGGGGTGGCGCATCTGTTCGGCGGCGAAGCGGCAATGCTGGACAAGCTGGTCGGGCGGCTGCGGCCGCTCGGCTTTGCCGTGCAGGGGGCGATCGCCTCGACGGTCGGGGCGGCCTGGGCGGGGGCGCATTACCGGCCGGGCAGCATCATTGCGCCCGGCGAGGAAGAGGCGGCGCTCGCCGCGCTGCCGGTGGCAGCGCTGCGGCTCGAGGAGGCGCAGGTGGTGGGGCTCATGCAGATGGGCCTCAAGCGTGTCGGCCAGCTCTGGGGACGCGACCGGCGTGCCCTGCAGGCGCGCTTCGGCGCAGGCCTGATGCAGCGGCTCGACCAGGCGCGCGGGGCGCTCGCCGAACGGCCGGTGCCGCGCGTGCCGCTGGCCGAGCTCTTTGCCGAACGCCGCTTTGCCGAGCCGATCGGCATTCTGGACGACGTGATGCTGTGTGCGCACGACCTGGCCATCCAGCTCGGGCTTCAACTGGGCGAGGAGGGGCTGGGCGCGCAGAGCTTTCACCTGTTCATCTATCGGGTCGACCACAAGGTGATGACGCTTTCGGTCAACGCAGCGCGGGCGACGCGCGACCCCGAGCATATTTCGCGCCTGTTCAACCACCGGGCCGAGCGCCTGGTGGCCGAATATGACCCGGGCTTCGGCATCGACATGATCCGGCTGGCCGCCAGTTCGATCTCGGATCTGGCCTCGGCGCAGGTCGGGGCGTTCGAAACCGATGACGGCGCCGAAGATCTCGACAAGCTCTACGACCGGATGACCAGCCGGCTGGGAGCGTTCGCGGTGGTGCGGACGCGCTTTGTGAACACGCATATCCCGGAGCGGGCGGCGGTGCTCGAGCCGGTGGTGGCGCGCAGCGCGGACGATCCGGCCGCCGCGCCCGACCCCGGCCTGCCCCGGCCCTTGCGACTGCTGCCCAATCCCGAGCCGATCACGGTGATTGCCGAAGTGCCGGACGGACCGCCGGTGCGCATGGTGTGGCGCCGGGTGGGCTATCGCTTCGCCAAGGCAGCGGGGCCGGAGCGGATCGAATCGGAATGGTGGCGGTCGGGACAGAAGCTGGCCTTTCTGCTGCCCGGACGCGATGCCGGGACGGAGGTTGCCGCGCCGCCGCCGGGATCGGCAGGGGTCGAGCCGAAGCTGCGTCCGCTGCAGCCAGAACAGGTTATGCGCGACTATTATGTGGCCGAAGACGAGGGCGGACGGCGCTTCTGGCTGTTCCGGCAGGGCATCTATGGGCGCGACCTGCCGCCCAGCTGGTACCTGCACGGCTTTTTCTCATGAGCTCGGTGGTCACCTTTGCCAGCCGGCCACCGGGCGCGCGCGCGCCCGACCCGGCCTATGCCGAGCTGATGGTGACCAGCAATTTCTCCTTTCTGCGCAGCGGGTCGCATCCGGAAGAGCTGGTGTCGGCGGCCATGCACCTGGGACTTTCGGGCATCGGCATCGCCGATCGCAACAGCTTTGCCGGGGTGGTGCGCGGCTATGTGGTGCATCGCGACCTCAAGGCGCAGTTCCCGGATTTTCGTTATGTGGTGGGGGTGCGGCTGGCCTTTGCCGACGGGACGCCGGACATCGTCGCCTATCCGTCGGACCGGCTGGCCTATGGCCGGCTCTGCCAGATGCTGACACGCGGCAACATGCGGGGCGAAAAGGGCGATTGCCGGCTGGAACTGGCCGATCTGGAAGAGGCCATCGAGGGGCAGCTGCTGATCCTGAGCCCCGGCAGCGATTTTTCCAGGGCCGCAGCAGTGCTCGACCGGCTCGTGAGCCTGGCGCCCGGCCGGGTCTGGCTGGCCGCCGCCATGGCCTACAAGGGCGACGACCGGGCACGGGTCAACCGGCTGGCTGCGATGGCAGCGGCGGCAGGGGTGCCCCTGCTGGCGGTCAACGACGTGCTCTATCACGAGCCGGGGCGACGCATCCTGCATGATGTGGTGAGCTGCATCCGACAAGGGCTGACGCTGGAAACGGCCGGGCGGCGGCTCGAACAGAATGCCGAACGGCATCTCAAGCCGCCGCGCGAGATGGCCCGGCTGTTCGCCGACTATCCGCAGGCCCTGGTCGAAACAAATAGCCTGTTATCCAGGATCGGCTTCAGCCTCGACCAGCTGCGCTACAACTATCCCGAGGAGACCATAGGCAATGGCGAAACGGCGCAGGAAACGCTCGAACGGCTGACCTGGGCGGGGGCGGCCAAGCGCTACCCGGCCGGCGTGCCCGACAAGGTCAAGGCCAGTCTCTGGTCCGAGCTCTGCCTGATCGCCTACAAGGGCTATGCCGCCTATTTCCTTACCGTCGCCGACATCGTCCGGCATGCGCGCGAGGACCTCAAGATCCTCTGCCAGGGGCGGGGCTCGGCCGCCAATTCCTCGGTCTGCTTCTGCCTGGGGATCACCGAGGTCGATCCGGCCAAGGCGCGACTGGTATTCGGCCGGTTCATCTCCACCGAACGCGACGAGCCGCCCGATATCGACGTGGATTTCGAGCACGAGCGGCGCGAGGAGGTGATGCAGTATGTCTATGCCAAATATGGCGGCAAGCGCACGGGCCTTACCTCGACGGTGATCTCCTACCGCTCCAAGAGCGCCATCCGCGAGACCGCCAAGGTGTTCGGCCTTTCCGACGACACCATTGCCGCGCTCAACCAGATGAGCTGGGGCTGGGGGTCGATGGTGGACGCGGACGGGGTGCGAAAGATCGGCCTGGATCCGGACGATGCCACGCTGGCGCAGGTGTTCGACGTGGTGCGGGTGCTGCGCTCGTTTCCGCGCCATCTCAGCCAGCATGTGGGGGGCTTCGTGATCACCCGGGATTCGCTCGAGAGCCTGGTGCCGATCAGCAAGACGGCGATGGAGAGCCGGACCATCGTGGAGTGGAACAAGGACGATATCGACGCCCTGGGCATCCTCAAGGTCGATATTCTGGCGCTGGGCATGCTGACCTGTCTCAGGCGCGCCTATGAGATGATGCATGTGCATTATGGCCGGCAGGTGGACCTGAGCAAGCTGCTCGACGAAGAGGCCGACGCAGCCAACAGTGCCTTGCCCTGGGACCAGCGCCAGAGCGCGCCGATCTACAAGATGACGCACCGCGCCGACACGCTGGGGGTGTTCCAGATCGAGAGCCGGGCCCAGATGACCATGCTGCCCCGGCTCAAGCCGACGGCCTTTTATGATTTCGTCATTGAGGTGGCGATCGTGCGGCCCGGGCCGATCCAGGGCGGCATGGTGCATCCCTATCTCAAGCGCCGGCAGGGGCTGGAAGAGCCCGAGCCGATGCGGCCCGAACTGGAAGAGGTGCTCAAGCGGACACTGGGCATTCCGCTGTTCCAGGAACAGGCGATGCAGATCGCCATTGTCGGGGCCGGGTTTTCGCCGGGCAAGGCCGACCAGCTGCGCCGGGCGATGGCCGCCTGGCGGCGCACCGGGCGGATGGCGCAGTTCGGCGAGGAATTCATCGAGGGCATGGTATCGCGCGGCTATCCGCTGGATTTTGCCAAGCGCTGCTTTTCGCAGATCCAGGGGTTCGGCGAATATGGCTTTCCGGAAAGCCACGCGGCCTCGTTCGCGCTGCTGGTCTACGCCTCATGCTGGCTCAAGTGCCACTATCCGGATGTGTTCGCCTGCGCGCTGCTCAACAGCCAGCCGATGGGGTTTTATGCGCCGGCGCAGATCGTGCGCGATGCCATCGAGCATGGCGTGGAGGTGCTGCCGGTCGATATCAACCATTCGGACGCGCTGCATGTGCTCGAAAAGGGCACGCCGGCACGGGAGCGGGTCTGGGCCCGACACGCCGAAATGGCCGAGCAGATCTGGTCGACCCATGCCATCCGCATGGGCCTGCTGCAGATCAGCGGGCTCAAGGCCGACCATGTGAACCTGATCGTGGCGCGCCGCGGGCGGGGCTATGACTCGGTGCGCGATCTCTGGCTGCGCACCGGGCTCTCGCCGGCCGTGCTGCAGAAACTGGCCGATGCCGACGCGTTCGGTTCGCTCGGGCTCAGCCGGCGCGATGCGTCCTGGGCGATCCGGGGGTTGATGGGGACCGACGGGGCGGAGACGCTGCCGCTGTTTTCGGCGGCCGGGCGGCCGGCGCCGGGGCGCGAGGCCGATGCGGACCTGCCGCCCATGCCGCCCGGCGAATCGGTGGTGCAGGACTACCGGGCGCTGTCGCTCTCGCTCAAGGCGCATCCGGTGAGCTTTTTGCGTCCGGTGCTGGCGCGGCGCGGCACGACTCCGTCCGAGCGGCTGGGTGAACTGCGCGATGGCGCCAGCGTCGAAGTGGCCGGGCTGGTGCTGGTGCGGCAGCGGCCGGGGACGGCCAGCGGGGTGATCTTTGCCACGCTCGAAGACGAGACGGGCGTCGCCAATGTGGTGATCTGGAGCAAGGTGTTCGAGGCCAACCGCAAGGCGGTGCTTGGCGCCCGCATGCTGGCGGTACGCGGCAAGCTGCAACGGGAGGGCTTGGTGATCCATGTGATTGCGCAATCGTTCACCGACATGACGCCGGGGCTGATCGAGATCGCCAATGGTCATGATCTGGGCGACAGGGTGCTGGCGCGCGGCGACGAAGGGCGGAACGAACCGCCCGGTCGCGACGAGGCGGCGCTGCGCCGGAAGGAGCAGGCGCAGCGGGTGGCACGTGCGGCTCTGCCGGTCGGACGCAATTTCCATTGAACCGGGATGCTGCTAGCGTGGTTATGGTGCGTCGGTCTCAACACTGCGTGACCGATCAGCACGGGCCTTTTCCTTCGGGATGGCCGCCCCCATCTGCACTGTTTCACGTCAGGGACGACGCCATGTTCGAAGCGCTCCGCTCCATCTTCGCCAAGCCCGATGCCACGCTGCTGAGCATGGAGCCCAAGCTCGCCGTGGCGGCGCTGCTGGTGCATCTGGCCGCGGTCGACGGCACCGCCAAGCCGGAGGAGCGCAATGCGGTCAAAGGCGCGCTGATGGATTTTTACGACCTCGATGAGACCGAGGTCGAAGACGTGATGGCCGAGGCCACGCGCCGCGACGCCGAATCGGTGGATTTTTACCGCTTCACCTCGGCGCTCTCCTCGCTGGAGAGCGGCGAGCGCATCGAGATCATCCGGATGATGTGGCAGGTGGTGTTCGCGGACGGCAAGAACCACGAGCTCGAAGACAACATGGTCTGGCGTATCGCCGAACTGATCGGCGTGTCGGCCCGCGACCGCACGACGCTTCGCGCGCAGATGGCGCGCGGCTGCTGAGGCAGGGCGCTCAGAGCGCCCAGGCTTCGAAATCGCCGACGATCTCGGGGTCGTTGGTGCAGTCGAAATCGGGGGCGAGGTCGTCGGCGGCCTGGCGGGCCAGCGCGTTGGCATCGGCATTGGCCAGCGCGTCGACCCAGGCGACCTGACAGGTGGCGCCGGGCGCTACCTTGGTGACCACCAGCACCTGGCCCTCGGCGATCTCGGCGCCGCTGGCATCGGTGCGCTGCACGAAAAAGCGCAGGATGGTGGCGAAGGGCTTGTAGCCGCCTTCGACATTGGAGAGGCGCCACTCGATCTTGGGACCGAGGTGGTTGAAGGGCGGCAGGGTCTGGGTGGCGGCCTTTTCCTCGGTCGAGGTCAGGCCGTAGGACACGAAAAAGCGCAGGTCGCCCTCGGCGATCATCACCGGGATGCCCTTGTGGCCGTTGCAGGCCCAGGTGGCGCCGAAATCGTCGGCCTGGATGACCGTGCAGGCGTCCAGATCGACATCGGTATATTCGGACTGGTTGAACTGGGCCAGGGCCGCCGGCGCGCTGCCGGCCAGCAGCACGATGGCTGTCAATGTCGCTGTCAAATGCCGCATCGTGGTCCTCTTTGCACCGGGGCGCATGCCCCATATCCAATTCTATGCCTTGCCTTGATGGCGCGAGATGGGCGAGAACGCCGCTCTCCTCCAAGCCAGTGCAGGCCCCATATGAATATCGACGCAATCCCCATCGGCAAGAACCCGCCGGACGATCTGAACGTGATTATCGAAGTGCCCATGGGCGGCGAGCCGATCAAGTACGAGATCGACAAGGCGTCCGGTGCCCTGTTCGTCGACCGCTTTCTGTATACACCGATGCGCTATCCGGGCAATTACGGCTTCGTGCCGCACACGCTGTGCGGGGATGGCGATCCGCTCGACGTGATCGTGATGAACTCGCGCCCGCTGGTGCCGGGCGCCGTGGTGCGCTGCCGGCCGTTCGGCGTGCTGTTCATGGAAGACGATGGCGGGCAGGACGAAAAGATCCTCGCCGTGCCGGTGAGCAAGCTCACCAAGATGTATGACAGCATCACCGACGTGGACGACATGCAGCCCATCCAGATCGAGCGGGTGAAGCACTTTTTCACCCACTACAAGGATCTCGAGCCGGGCAAGTGGGCCAAGATCGAGCGCGTCGGCCATGCCGAAGACGCCCGCAAGGTGATCATGGACTCGATCGAGCGCGCCAAGGCGGCGAAGGCCTGATGCAGGCCGGCCGCATTGTCGTGCTCAACGGGGCTCCGCGCTCCGGCAAGAGTTCGACAGCGGCGGCCATGCAATCCAAAGTTGCGGGCAGCTGGGTGAACCTGGGCGTCGATGCGCTTATGCGGTCGACCCCAGCTCATTTGCTCCCCGGCATTGGATTGCGACCCGGCGGCGAGCGGCCGGACCTGGAGCCGATGGTGGCATCACTCTATCGCGCGCTCTATGACGCGATGGCGGCTTTCAGCAAGCAAGGCATCGACGTTGTTGCCGATCTCGGCCATCACGACGGCTATTCGCGACCCCTCGGCATCTTGGCCGATTGCGCCCGTCGGGTCACTGACCTGCCCGCCTATCTGGTGGGGGTGCGCTGCCCCATCGATGTGATCATGGCGCGGCGCCGGCAAAGCCCGGCTGGCTATGAAGCCGGACCGGGCGTGCCCGAGCCTGTGCAGCGCTGGCAGGATGCCGTGCATGTTCCGGGCATCTACGATCTTGAGATCGACAGCTCCCGGATGTCCGCCGAAGAGGCGGCGCTCCAGATTGGAGCGTTCATTGCTCACACTCCCGGACCGTCGGCGTTCAAACAGCTCGCATCGATGTAAGTACCGGGTCTTGAAACTCGACCAACCCGATCGCATATAGGCTGCAATGGTTGGTCGAGGCGGCGCTGCTCCCTCCCTGCGTGCCTCGGCCCGACCACATGAAAGGCGCTCCCCGCAAGGGTCGAGCGCCTTTCTTTTTTGGCGCGGGCCTAGTGGCCCATGGCCGGCATGTTGGGATCGGCGGGCGGCTTCTTGACGAAGAAGCTGGCGACGACGGCGAGCACCGAGATCACCGCACCACAGAAAAAGCCGCTGCGGACGCCGGCCGCGAGGGCGTCGACAGGCGCAGCACCGCCAGCCGTCAGGCCGGCGGCCTGGATGGTCATGACGGCGATGAACAGGGCTACGCCGGCGGCGCCAGCGATCTGCTGGATCGAGCCCAGGATGGCGCTGCCATGGGAATAGAGCCGTGGCGGCACCGAGCTGAGCGAAGCGGTAAACAGCGGGGTAAAGACCAGCGCCAGGCCCAGGCTGATGACGATATGGCCCACAAGAACGGCCCAGACCGAGGTGTACTGGTCCACCAGGGTGAGCATCCAGAGCACCAGCGAGACGATGATGGTGCCCGGGACCAGGAGCGGAGTGGTGCCGTAGCGATCGTAGAGACGGCCGACGCTGGGCGCCAGCAGGCCCATCAGCAATCCGCCCGGCAGCAGCAGCAGGCCGGTCTGCAGCGTGTCGAGGCCGAGCACGTTGACGGTGTAGATGGGCAGCAGGATGATCGTGCCGAAGAGCGCCATCATGGCCATGGCCATGGTGAGCACGGCGACGGCATAGTTGGAGGACGCGAAGGTGCGCAGATCGAGCAGCGCCTTGTCGGCGGCCTGCAGCTGCAGCTGCCGGGCGATAAAGATTGCCATGGCAACCACGCCGATCGCGACCGGCACCCAGGCCGGCACCAGCTGGGCTTCCGGATGGGCGGCGCCTTCCCCCAGGCTCGACAGGCCATAGACGAGGCCACCGAAGGCAAAGGCCGAGAGGATGACCGAGACGATGTCGAGCGGCGCATAGCGCGGCGTGGTGACATTGACCATCTTGGCGCGCCCCAGGGCCAGCGCTCCCAGCGAGATCGGCAGCACCAGGATGAACATCCAGCGCCAGTCGAGATTGTTGAGGATGAAGCCACCGATGGTGGGGCCGAGGGCCGGGGCGACCGAGATGACGATCGAGATATTGCCCATGGTCTTGCCGCGCTGGGCGGGGGGCACCAGGGTCATGACGGTGGTCATGAGCAGCGGCATCATGATGGCCGTGCCGACCGCCTGGATGACGCGGCCGGAGACCAGCAGTTCGAGGCCGGGGGAGACGGCGCAGATCAGCGTGCCGGCGGAAAACACCGACATGGCGAGCGTAAAGATCGGCCGGGTGTTGAGGCGCTGCAGCAGGAAGCCGGTGATCGGGATGACGACGGCCATGGTGAGCAGGAAGGCCGTGGTGAGCCACTGCGCGGCGCTGGCGGTGACGCCCAGATCGGTCATCAGATGCGGGATGGCCACGCTCATGATGGTTTCGTTGAGGAACACCACGAAGGTGGAGGTGAGGAGCAGCGCGATGACCAGCCGGTTGCGCGCTGCGTTGGAAACGTCGGACGGCGCGGGCGCAGCCTCGGCGGCGAGGGTCTGTGCAGTCATGGGGTCACTCCGGGGAGGTCGGGCGCAAGAGCCCGGCAATATCGGGCGCGGTCTTAGCCCGAGGAACGGGAAACCGCAAGCATAGTTAAGTCATAACTTTAGTATTGTCACCAGTGCGCCACACGCATGGCGGCCATTCGGCGACGCGTCCTGGGTAGCGCGGAGTAATCACGTGGCGCTGCCAGAACCTGTCAGCAGTGACGCTTCGCGCCGCACCCTGGCTCGGATAGAGTGGGGCCATGACTCAGCCAGCCCCCCGCCAGATCGTGGTGCACCACGACGACATCGCCGCCAATCACGGCACGCATCTCGCCTTTGTCGCGCTTTGCGACATGGGCGCCTGTTCGAGCGGGTCGGTGATGGTGCCGTGCCCGTGGTTTCCGGAAAGCGCCGCGCTGGCGCGCGCCCGGCCCGATCTCGACCTGGGCGTGCATCTGACGCTGACGGCCGAGTTCGAGAGCTATCGCTGGCGACCGCTGACCGGGGTCGCCGATAACGGCCTATGCGATGCGGACGGCTATATGTGGCGCGACGTGGCCAGTGCGCGCCGGGCCGATCCGGTGGCGGTCGAGGCCGAGATGCGCGCCCAGATCGATACCGCGCTGGCCGCCGGGATCGATGTCACCCATCTCGACTCGCACATGGGCACGATCATGATGCCCGAGTTTCTCGACATCTATCTGCGGCTGGGCGCCGACTACCGGCTGCCGATCCTGCTGCCGCGGGACGTGGCCCGCCTGCAGCCGCCCGGCACGCATTCGGCGGCGAGCGTGGCGCGCTACGCGGCGGCCTGCGACGCCCTGGCGGCGCGCGGCAACCCCGATTTCCAGAGCTTTCTGGTCAGCCCGTTCGGCAAGACAGGTCCGGTAGAGGCGCTCTATCGTGCCATCCTGGAACAAGCGGCGCCGGCCGGGTTGAGCTGGGGGGCGTTTCATTTCGACCGGCCGGGCGCGATCGAGGACTATGCCCCCGACGCGCCCATGCGGATCGCCGAGCATGACTTCTTCCTGGCCGATGGCGCGACCGCCCTGCTGGCCGAGATGGGCATCGAAATGGTCGGCATGCGGCCGTTCCGCGAGGCGATGCGCGGGTAATAAAAGTCAGATGTCGATCTGGCGGGCCGGCCAGCGACAAGGGGCAGTGCACGCTGGAGGTTGCGATGAAGTTTGTCTGCCTAGTTTACATTGACCCTGAAAAAATCGCGGCGGCGACGCCGGACGAGCTGCAAAAGCTCACCGACGACACCATCGAAGAGGACTGGCAAATGCGCCGGGCCGGCAAGCTGATCCTGTCGCAGCCGATGGAGGAGCCGTTCCGGGCGCGCACCCTGCGGCATGATGGCTCGGTCACCGATGGTCCCTTCGCCGAGACGCGCGAGCATCTGGGCGGACTGTTCATCATCGAAGCCAGGGACATGGACGAGGCCATCGCGCTCTCGCAGGGTGCCATCGTCAAATATGGCAGTATCGAAGTGCGGCCGGTGCTGGAGCAAACCCATAGCCAGACCGGGCAGGCGCGACCCGAACTCAGCCAGTCCTGAAACGAAAACGCCCGCAGCGCGTGCTGCGGGCGTCTCAAAGGGTCGGGGTGGGACCGATCAGAACTCTGACCAGTCGTCCTTGGCGATGGCGGCGTTGCCCTTGCTCAGGTAGGCGGAGGCGGCTGCCTTGACCTTGGCCTGCAGCGTCTTGATGGTGCCCGGCTTGCCGGTGGACTGGGCCACGGGAACGACCTTACGCATGGGCGCGGCGGCGACCGGGGCGGCCCGGCGGGTGTCTGAGACGGTGAAGGTTTCGACGATGCCGTCGAGCTGGGTGGCCTGGCTCTCGGTCTGCTCGATGGCCGCGTTCATCTCTTCGACCAGCGCGGCGTTGTGCTGGGTCATCTCGTCCATCTGACGCACGGCGCTCGAGACTTCGCCGATGCCCTGAGACTGGGCCTGGCTGTCGCTGGCAATGCCATCCATCAGTTCGGAGGTCGAGCGCACGCCCTGGAGCATTTCCTGCAGGCTGGAGGCCGCTTCGGCCACCAGCTTGGAGCCGCCGGCCACTTCGGAGCCCGACTGTTCGATCAGCGCTTTGACATCCGCCGAGGCTTCGGCGGCCGACTGGGCGAGGCGACGGACTTCCACAGCGACCACGGCAAAGCCCTTGCCCGCCTCGCCGGCCCGCGCTGCTTCCACCGAAGCGTTGAGGGCGAGAAGGTTGGTCTGGAAGGCGATGTCGTCGATCATGCCGATGATGTTGGAGATCTTGGACGAGGACTGGGTAATGCGGTCCATGGCGCCGGTCGCCTGCTGCATGACGGTGCCGCTCTGTTCGGCGATGGCGAAGACGCTGCGCGCGGTGGCGCTGGCATCCTTGGCGCTCTTGGCGTTCTGCATGACGGTATTGGCCAGCTGCTCCATGGCGGCCGAGGTCTCTTCGATGGTGGCCGCCTGCTTGGTGGTCCGCTCGGAGAGGTCGTTGGCGCCGGCCAGGATTTCGCCGGTGGCCAGCTTGAGCGAGCTGGAGGTGTCGCGCAGCTGACCCAGAATGTCGGTGAGCTTGTCGGCGACCGAATTGGTGCTGTTCTGCAGGGTGCGGAAGGCGCCGTTATAGCTGCCTTCCATGCGCTGGGTCAGATCCTGTTCGGCCAGGGCGCTCAGGACCGAGCCGGCATCGGTGAGGGCTGTGTTGAGCGTACCCAGCATGCGATCGAAATTGCCGGCGACACGATCGAGATCGGGATCGTTGAAGGTCGAGTCGACCCGGCGGCTGAAGTCGCCGTCGACGGCGGCACCGATGACGGCATCGAAAGTCGCCTGGAAGCGCTGCATGGTTTCGGCTCGGGCAGCGGCAGCGGCAGCGGCAGCGCTCTTTTCAGCTTCGGCCTGGCGGGCAGCGCGCCCGTCGGACTGGAAGACTTGCAGCGCACGGGCCATCTGGCCCAGTTCGTGACCGGAATCGGTGCCAGCGATCTTCTGCTCCAGATCGCCTTCGGACATGGAGCGCATGACGTTGGTCATGCCGGAGATGGCGTGGGAGAACCAGCGGGCCACAAAGAAGGCCATTGCGGCGCCGATGACGATTCCGGCGATGCTGAAGCCGAGCACGAGGTTCTTCTGGAACTCGATGGTCTCCATGGCCTGTGGGCCCAGGACGTTCTGGGCGTCCTTGGCCTTGCCGGCCATATCGTTATAGAGCTCCGCCATGCGGATGCTCGGGGCCTCGGTCGCCTCACCCTGGGCCAGGAAGGCAGCCGGGTCGCCGGCAACCATACTCACCAGCTTATCAAATTCGGTGCGGTAGACGTCCGAGAGTGCTGTCACCTCGTTGATGGCGGCAACCGCCTCGGGGTTCTCGACGAACACGGCATAGCCGTCGGCGTCGGTGGTGGCGACGTCGTCGATCCAGATGCGGACCTCGTCGGCCTGTTCGGGCGTCTTGAGGGCCAGATAGCGCTCGAGTTCGAGTCGGAGCTGGGCCACGTCGGCCTTGTAGTCGTTGATTTCCATGGTTTCGCGGGCGGCGCCGCGATACTCGGTCATGATGTCGTCAGAGGTACTGGCGCCGAAATAGCCCATGCCTCCAACTGCCGCCATCAGGGCCATCAGCCCGCCAAATGCCAGATAGAGACGTGTCGCAATCGACATCCTCGAGAACAGCGCCATCGTCGAACCCCTAAAAATGGACCAGCCTGTAGTGGGCCGACAATCCATTGACTGGGTTAAGGATCACTTTCCAAACAGCGGAAATGGCACAAAAATAGACCCGATCCAGCAAGTTGTGATCGATAAAGGGTCCCTTACATTGGGCGGGTCGAGACGGGCAGCCTGGCCAGATGGCGCAAAGGCGGCCGCCTCGGCGAGGATGCCTCCGGTCCGGCGGGCCGCGGCCACCAGGGGCTCGACATGCCATGATCTCGTCGCGGTGGGCGCCTGGAGCGTGCGCCGATCTGCGGCGGACCTAAGTGGCGTCTGCCGCTCCTAGAACAGCGAGACCTTCTCGCCGGCGTTGATGCGGTCCATCACCAGCTTGCACTGGGGGCTGAGCTTTTTGAGGTTGGCGTTGAGGCAGTCCTGCATCGGCTGGCCGTAACTGACGCCGTCGCAATAGGCTTTGCCGTCGTCGCCGCATTTGCCGGAGAGCTCGAAGACCGAGACCGCGAGGGCGTTGCCGGCGAGAGCAAGCGTCACAAGAAGGGTCAGGGTGAAGCGGCGCATGGGGAGTCTCCTGGGGCTCGTTGCGGGAGTTAGGCATGGCGGTCGGTCGGAGGCAAGCGAGGCGTGCCGGCCTTGTCTTTGTAGTCACAAATGACTACACTTCCAGTATGAATCGCAAAAGCCGGCCCGTCTCGTGGATCAAGGCAGCGCGCAAGGCATTCGAGCAGTTTCCGCAGCCGGTCCAGCTCGATGTCTTGCGGGCACTGACCGTTGCGGCGGAGGGGCAGAAGGCCGATTCGGCCAAGCCGTTGCAGGGTCTTGGCCCCGGCGTTCTGGAGATTGCGCTTCGGCATCGCGGCGACGCATGGCGTGTCGTCTATGCGGTGCAAATCGGTGCCGATGTCTGGGTGCTTCACGCCTTCCAGAAGAAATCGACAAGCGGCATAGCGACACCGGTCCATGAGATCGAACTTGTGCGCGAGCGCCTCAAACGACTAAAGGAGAGTCTCGATGAGCGATGATTTCGAGCTGGTGCGCGGCAGTGGCAACGTCTTTGCCGATTTCAGTCGTCCCGATGCCGCGATCGAACAGCTCAAGGCCGTCCTTGCAGCGCAGATCATTCATGTGCTCGACGCCCGCGGCCTGACAGTGCGGGCGGCGGCCGAGCTGACCGGCACTGCGGCGGCAGACTTTTCGCGCATCCGTCGTGTGAAGCTGGACCGGTTCACCATTGATCGGCTGATGACCGTCCTGGGCAGGCTGGATCAGTTGGTGGAAGTGGATGTGCGGTTCGGGGAGAGGGCTGCATAGGCGGCGTGCTCAAGTCGGACGATCGGCGCACACAGATAACGCCAGCAAAAAAGGCCCGGGAGTTTCCTCCCGGGCCTTGCTCGTTCCGGCGGTGGCTTATGCCGCGCCGGTCATATGGGCGAGGACGGCAAGGAGCAGCAGGGCCACGATGTTGGTGATCTTGATCATCGGGTTGACGGCCGGGCCGGCCGTGTCCTTGTAGGGGTCGCCGACGGTGTCGCCGGTGACGGACGCCTTGTGGGCATCCGAGCCCTTGAGGTGCTTGACGCCGTGGCTGTCGACGAAACCGTCCTCGAAGCTCTTTTTGGCGTTATCCCAGGCGCCGCCACCGGCGGTCATGGAAATGGCGACGAAAAGGCCGGTAACGATCACGCCCATGAGCATGGCACCCAAAGCCGAAAAGCCCGCTGCGGCGCCGGCGATCCAGTAGATGGCGACGAAGACGACGATGGGGCTGAGGACCGGGAGCAGCGAGGGAATGATCATTTCCTTGATCGCGGCCTTGGTCAGCATGTCGACGGCCCGGGCATAGTCGGGCTTGGAGGTGCCGGCCATGATGCCCGGATCGGCCTTGAACTGCCGCCGGACCTCGACCACCACGGCCTGGGCGGCGCGGCCGACGGCGGTCATGGACATGCCGCCGAAGAGGAAGGGCAGGAGACCGCCAAAGAGCAGGCCAACCACGACGTAGGGATCGGCCAGCGAGAAGGTCAACGGCCCCAGGCCGTAGAAGAACGAGCCTTCGGCCGCGTTGGCGGAGAAGAACTGCAGGTCCTGGGTATAGGCAGCGAACAGCACCAGGGCGCCGAGCCCGGCCGAACCGATGGCATAGCCCTTGGTGACGGCCTTGGTGGTGTTGCCGACGGCGTCGAGCGCGTCGGTATTGTGGCGCACTTCCTTGGGCAGGCCCGCCATTTCGGCAATGCCGCCGGCATTGTCGGTGACCGGGCCGAAGGCGTCGAGCGCCACGATCATGCCGGCCAGAGCGAGCATGGTGGTGACGGCGAAGGCGATGCCGAACAGGCCGGCAAGGTTGTAGGTGACGATGATGCCCACGATGATCACCAGCGCCGGCAGGGCAGTCGCCTCGAGCGAGACGGCGAGACCCTGGATGACGTTGGTGCCATGGCCGGTGACCGAGGCTTCGGCAATGGAGTTGACCGGACGCTTGCCGGTGCCGGTGTAATATTCGGTGATCACCACGATCAGTGCCGTGATGATGAGACCGGCAACGCCGCACCAGAAGAGGTTCCAAGGCCCGAAGGCCTTGCCGCCCTCGATGCCGAGCTGGACATCCATGCTGCCGAAGGTCAGCCAGAGCGTGGGCACGAGCACGATCAGCGAGAGCACGCCGGTGGCGATCAGGCCCTTGTAGAGGGCGTTCATGATGTTGTTGTCGGCGCCGAGCTTGACGAAATAGGTGCCGGCGATCGAGGTGATGACACAGGCGCCGCCGATGGCGAGCGGCAGCACCATGCCGGCCAGCTTGAAGGCGTCGGGCAGGATGATGGCAGCCAGCACCATGGTGGCGACCGCGGTCACCACATAGGTCTCGAAGAGGTCGGCGGCCATGCCGGCGCAGTCGCCGACATTGTCGCCGACGTTGTCGGCGATGGTGGCCGGGTTGCGCGGATCATCCTCGGGGATGCCGGCTTCCACCTTGCCCACCATGTCGCCGCCCACGTCGGCACCCTTGGTGAAGATACCGCCGCCCAGACGGGCGAAAATCGAGATCAGCGAGGCACCAAAGCTGAGCGCCACCAGGGCGTCGATCACGGCGCGGCTGGTCGGGGCATAGCCCATGAACTGGGTCAGGACGATGAAGTAGAGCGTCACGCCGAGGAGGCCGAGACCGGCGACGAGCAGGCCGGTGATGGCGCCGGCCTTAAAGCTCAGATCGAGGCCCTTGGCGAGCGAGGTGGTGGCGGCCTGGGCGACGCGCACGTTGGCGCGCACCGAGACGTTCATGCCGATAAAGCCGGCAGCGCCAGAGAGCACGGCGCCGATCAGGAAGCCGACCGCCGCGAGGGCTCCCAGCAGCCAGAAGGCGAGCACGAAGATCACCCCGCCGACAATGGCGATGGTGGTGTATTGGCGTTTCAGATAGGCAGACGCGCCTTCGCGCACCGCAGCGGAGATTTCCTGCATGCGGGCCGATCCGGCATCCGCGGCCAGCAGGCCTTGCGTCGTGACGACGCCATAAACGATCGACAGTGCACCGCACACCACGATCGCCCAAAGCAGAAGTGTCATCAGAATTCCCTCGATTTGACCCGTCCGAGGGGACGCTCCTACGGTGATGGACAGGCCGCAGCCCGTCGATCCTCCCCCGCCCCCTGCAGAGTATGACAAAGCTTGTGACAAATCGGGCGCTTACGCAATGGCGTTGAGTCGCCCGGGCGGCTCAGCGGCCGGTCTGGAAGATCGAAAGGTCGGGCTCGCCGTCGATGCGGACGGTCTTGAGGCGGGCGGTGTCGCCGGAGACCAGGGCAATAGCGGATTTGGGCAGGTGCAGCGCCTTGGCGAGCAGCGCGATGACGGCGGCGTTGGCCTTGCCCTTGTCGGGGACGGCGCTCACGCGGATGCGCAGGACCGTGGTGCCGTCGGCGAGGGCCTCGAAGCCCTCGATGACGTCACGCCCGGCATTGGGCGTGACGCGCAGGCGCAGCAGCACGGGCTAGAGCAAGCGGCCGGTCACCATGAAGGACCCGATCCACGCCTGCAAAAACAGAATGACCAGAAAGACGATGATCGGGCTGAGGTCGAGGCCACCCAGCGGCGGCACAAAGCGGCGAATTGGCCGCAGAATGGGTTCGGTGACCTGGTTGACGATCCGCCACACCGCCTCCACGAACTGATTGCGGGTGTTGATGATGTTGAAATTGATCAACCAGCTCATGATGATCATGATGATGAAGACCCACTTCACGATCTCGAGGATCGTCAGGATCACTTGTAGCAAGGCGAAAATCATCTGCGCGGCCCTCTTGGTCGTGGCCAACATCTAGTGGCTCGCCGGGGGCGGGACAAGCCGACGGGACAAAAATGCCGTGGGCAGTGCGCGGTCGTCGCCCCGGCGGCAAAAAGTTAGACCCGCCCGAGGTCAGCGGGCGGGTCTGGAACTGACTTCGGCCCGGTACGCACAACAAGACCCGGGCAGCGCGTTATCTGCACGAAGCGTGCCAAGTGCGATTCGCCCGGATTCCGGGCAAGTGGTTCTGGGCGTTTCGCAAAACGCCTGCAGCGAGTCGCAATCTGCAAGGCAGGATGCGAGTCTGGGGTGAAGGGGGTGGGCTAGTTCGAGCGGCTGGGGCGCCAGGTGACGAGGCGGTAGAGGTAGAGGACAGCGACGCTGCCGAGCACGAGATAGGTCAGCGGGTCGAGCCAGGCTTCGATCAGGTGATAGTGGTCGGCGAGCAGGTAGCCGGCGCCGGCCAGCAGGGTGTTCCAGATCACCATGCCCAGGATCGAAAAGCCGAAGAACTGCCAGGCGGGCATCTTGGCAAGGCCGGCGGGGACCGAGATCAGCGTGCGGATGATCGGCAACAGGCGCCCGAACAGCACGATCCAGGGCCCGAAGCGGCGAAAGACGCCAGTGGCCAGATCGATCTCCTCGGCGTTCAGCGTCAGCCAGCGGCCGAAGCGGTCGGCGAGATAACGCACGCGGTGCAGACCGAAAAAGCGGCCGGCCAGGTACCAGGGGATGGTGCCCGCCACCGAGCCGAGCGTGGTGGCGGCGATGACGCCAGCAAAGGAAAGCTCGCCGCGCGCTGCGGCAAAGCCGGCGAAGGGGACGATCAGTTCGCTGGGAATGGGCGGAAACACCGCCTCGATCAGCATGAGCAGGAAAAGACCCAGATAGCCGAACTGGGTGATGGTCTGGATGATCCACTCGCTCATGCGGCCATTGTCTCCGTCAGGTTGCGCCGCTGCATTGCCCGAAGTGAGCGGCCGGATCAACCCGGCGTGCACAAAGCCCTGCAAACGGTTCGCCTGCCGGTCCCCCACCAACCGGCCTCGCGGCCGGTGCCGCACAGCGGGCTGGTGGCCTGTTCCGGCCGAAGGTCTGGTGCGCCCGCCCTCGTGGTTCGACAGGCTCACCATGAGGGCGTTGCGCCGGCTTTTCCGGCTCTCCCCTTGGTGGTCGAGAGTGTCTTGACTGCGGCGGACAAGCAAAAACCCACGCTGCCTTGCGGGAGCGTGGGTTGGAAGCTTTTGCCGATGTGAGCGGGGCCCTGGATTCCCGCCTGCGCGGGAATGACACCGAGTAGGTGGTGCCTCAGCTCGCCTTGGAGGCGCGCATCATGCGCTTGCGGTCGTTGGGGTCGAGCCAGATCTTGCGCAGGCGAATGCTCTTGGGGGTCACTTCGACATATTCGTCATCGGCGATATAACCGAGCGACTGTTCGAGGGTGAGCTTCTTGGGCGGGGTCAGGCGGACCGCTTCGTCCTTGGACGTGGTGCGGATGTTGGTCAGCTGCTTGCCCTTGAGCGCGTTGACCTCGAGATCGTTCTCGCGGGCGTGCTCGCCGATGATCATGCCTTCATAGATGTCGACGCCGGCATCGATCATGATCGGGCCGCGCTCTTCGAGGTTCCAGAGGGCGTAGGTCACCGCCTGGCCGGTGCCATTGGAGATCAGCACGCCGGTGCGGCGGCCGGGTAGGGCGCCCTTATAGGGCTGATATTCGTGGAACAGGCGGTTGAAGATCGCCGTGCCGCGGGTGTCCGAGAGCAGTTCGGGCTGGTAGCCGATCAGCGAACGGGTCGGGACGTAGAAGCGGAGACGGGTGCGGCCGACGCCCGAGGGGCGCATGTCGACCAGATCGCCCTTACGCTCGGTGAGCTTTTGCACGACCACGCCGGTATGCTCGTCGTCGACGTCGATGATGACTTCTTCGACCGGCTCGAGCTTTTCGCCGTCCTTTTCCTGCATGACGACGCGCGGGCGGCCGATGGTCAGCTCAAAGCCTTCGCGGCGCATGTTTTCGATGAGCACGGCGAGTTGCAATTCGCCGCGGCCGGCGACTTCGAAGCTGTCGTTGTCGGTGCCTTCGGTGATCTTGATGGCGACGTTGCCTTCGGCTTCACGCAGCAGGCGCTCGCGGATGACGCGGGACTGCACCTTGTCGCCTTCGCGGCCGGCCAGCGGGCCGTCATTGATGCGGAAGGTGACCGAAAGGGTCGGCGGGTCGATCGGCTTAGAGGGCAGCGGCACGGTGACCGAGGGGTTCACCAGCGTATCGGCGACGGTCGAGGTTTCGAGGCCGGCAATGGCGACAATGTCGCCCGCTTCGGCGACGTCGACGGGCGTACGCTCGAGGCCACGGAAGGCGAGGACTTTGGAGACGCGGCCCTTTTCGACGACCTTGCCGTCACGGCCCAGCGAGGTGATCGGATCGCCGGCCTTGACCACGCCCGAGGTGATGCGGCCGGTGAGGATGCGGCCGAGGAAGGGGTTGCGCTCGATGGTGGTGACCAGCATGCGGAACGGGCCGTCTTCGACCTTGGGCTCGGGGACGTATTCGACGACCTTGTCGAGCAGCGGTGCGAGGCTGTCCTTGGGACCCTCGGGCCTGGCGCTCATCCAGCCATGCTTGGCCGCGCCGTACAGCACCGGGAAGTCGAGCTGTTCGGGGGTGGCGTCGAGCGCGATGAACAGGTCGAAGATTTCTTCGAGCACTTCGAGATGGCGCTCGTCGGGACGGTCGATCTTGTTGATTGCCACGATCGGGCGGAGGCCCTGGGCGAGGGCCTTGCCGAGCACGAACTTGGTCTGCGGCATCGGGCCTTCGGCGGCGTCCACCAGGATCACCACGCCATCGACCATCGAGAGGATGCGTTCGACTTCACCGCCGAAATCGGCGTGACCGGGGGTGTCGACGATGTTGATCCGGGTGTCCTTCCAGACCAGCGACGTCACCTTGGCGAGAATGGTGATGCCGCGCTCGCGCTCCAGGTCGTTGCTGTCCATGGCGCGCTCTTCGACGCGCTGGTTGTCGCGGAACGCGCCCGACTGCTTGAGGAGCACGTCGATCATGGTGGTCTTGCCATGGTCAACGTGGGCAATGATTGCGATATTTCGCAAAGACATTTGGCGGCCAATCAGATTGGGGAGATTAGCCGCGCCCCATAGCGGAGCGACGTCACATTCTCAAGACAATTCGGGGAATGGGAGGGTTGCGGGCGGTTTCAGGCTTAATGCGGGGCCCCGGTCAGGAGACGCGGCGGAGTGTGCCGCGCCGTTCCTTGTGCAGCATCTCGATCACCGCGTCGGCACCGATGGGCGGCGAGAACAGGAAGCCCTGGACTTCGTTGCAGCCCTGTTCGCGCACGGCGGCGAGCTGCTCTTCGGTCTCGATGCCTTCGGCGGTGGTCGACATGCCCAGCGAATGCCCCAGCCCGATCACCGCCTTGATGATGGCGAGGCTGTCGCCCTTCTGTTCGAGGTCGCGCATGAAGGAGCGGTCGATCTTGATCTTGTCGAAGGGGAAGGAGCGCAGGTAGCTCAGCGACGAATAGCCGGTGCCGAAATCGTCCATCGAGATGCGGATGCCCAGGGCCCGCAGCTTGTGCAGCGTGGCCAGGGTCGGTTCGTTGTCGGCCAAGAGCAGCGACTCGGTGATCTCGAGTTCGAGCCGGGTCGGCGCCAGGCCGCTGTCCTTGAGGGCGGAAACGACCGTGTCGTAGAGCTGCTTGTTCTTGAACTGCACGCTCGACAGGTTGACGGCGACGCGCGCCTCGGTGGGCCAGGTGGTGGCAGTGCGGCAGGCTTCGCGCAGCACCCACTCGCCGATGGGCACGATCATGCCGGTCTCTTCGGCAATGGGGATGAATTCGGCGGGGGAGATGGTGCCGCGTTCGGCGTGGTCCCAGCGCAGCAGGGCTTCAAAGCAGGTCACGCGGTTTTCCTCGAGGCCGACCAGCGGCTGGAACACCAGCCGGAATTCCTGGCGGGCAAGCGCGAGACGCAGGCCGGATTCGATGCTGCGGCGCAGCTGGATGGCCTGATCCATGCCACGTTCGAAAAAGTGGTAGGTGGAGCGGCCGTCCGATTTGGCGCGGTAGAGCGCCAGATCGGCACTCTTGATCAGCTGGTCGGCGGTTTCGCCATCGGCGGGCGCCATGGCGATACCGACCGAGGCGCCGATGACGATCTGATGGCCATCGATGCTGAAGGGCGCCGCGATCACCCTTGTGATGCGCTCGGCGATGCTGGCGGCGTCGGCCGGCTTGCCGACCTGGCGCAGCAGCAGCGAAAATTCGTCGCCGCCAATGCGGGCGAGCACGTCGTTTTCGCGCGTGGTGCCCCACAGGCGCGCCGAGACCAGCTTGAGCACCTTGTCGCCGATGGCGTGGCCGAGCGTGTCGTTGACGTCCTTGAAGTGGTCGAGATCGATGCAGAGCACGGCGGCGAGCTGGCCGCGGGCCAGATCGGCCGGCACGCTGGCCATTTCCTCGAGGAACTGGATGCGGTTGGGCAGTTCGGTCAGCGCGTCGTGCCGTGCCAGGTGCTGGATGCGCGCTTCCTGCTGGCGCTGTTCGGTAATGTCTTCGTGGGTCGAAACCCAGCCGCCGTCCTTCATGGGATGCTGCTGCATCATGATGATGCGGCCGGCGAGCTCGTGGATGGTCTTGCCGAAGGCACCGCGGGCGATGATGTCGCGTCGCCAGCGCAGATAGTCCTCGCGATTGCCGCCGGCCTGCATGCCCCGATCGAACAGATGGGCCAGAATGTCCTCGAGCGCGGTGCCGGGCTGCAGCAGGGCCTCGGGCAGGTCGTAGATGCGGGCATAGGGCGCGTTGCACACCACCAGCCGGCCGTGCACGTCGTACATGCACAGGCCCTGGCCGATATTGTTGACCACCGCGTTCAGCCGCAGGTTCTGCTGCTCGAGTTCGCGCTTGCGCTTCTGCACGATCTCGGTTTCGGCAATGGACTCGGTGACGTCCTCGTGGGTGATCACCCAGCCCAGGCCGGGGAAATAGACATGGGCGGTCTCGATGGTGCGGCCGCCCTCGACCAGTTCGCGCACCTTGGCGCGCAGGCCTGAGCGGTTGTTGAGCAGCTCGGCCTTGTAGCTTTCGAGGAATTCTTCGGGCGACTGGTCGGGGTGGTTGCCCATTTCGGCGGAGAGCCGCACCACGGCGTCGAGCGGCATGCCCTTTTCGATGCGTCGGGCCGGAAAGCCGTAAATGTCGAGATAGTGCTTGTTCCACATGACCAGGTGGAAGTCGCTGGACCAGACGCAGAAGCCGTAGGGGATGCTTTCCAAAGCCGCATCGAGCAGCAGGGCGCCGTCGGTCCGACCGGCGCCAGAAACTAAGTTCGCACTCAAAACAGCGCCTCGTCGATATCGCATAAAAATATGCGGTCACACTATCGTGAGGAAGCTTAATCCCGACTTAAGTCTGATGCCGGAGGCGGTGGGGTATGCGACGCTGGCGCGAGCTGCCGCCGGGCGGGCGGGGGCCCGCTCAGGTCCGGGGTCCGGCCGCTTGCAGAGGGGGAAAACTGTGCTAGGTATTTGCTCATTGAGTGCTTTTCGGGAGAAGAGCCTGATGTCTCGTTCGCTGATTGTTGCCGCTTGGCTGAGTGCGCTGCTTGCCGGGTCCGCCCAGGCTGCAGGCGAAGCCAATGGCGCCTGGACCTGCGATCTCGACGGGACGGAAATCGGGTCGATCGGCCTGGATGGCAACAATTATGTGTTTGCCAATCCCAACGGCCCGAGCGGCCGCGGCGGGCTGATGTATCAGGTCGGGGCCGATGCCCCCTCAATCATCATTCTCGATGGTCCGCTGGTCGCCATCGGCATGCTGGGCGGTTGGCTCGACGCCTCTGTTCCGAGCGATCCGATCCTTCACGTGATCGACGCGCTCGGCAACCAGGCCCTCTGCGAGATGGCCCGGTAACAGGCGAGGCCGAAGGCCGTGCTGCCGGGCGGCGTGGTGTCGACCGGTCGTGATCATTGTTTTGGCTGATGCGCCGGAAGATGCTAGGCAGCGGATCGACCTGCCTGGAACCTGCCCATGACCGCCTTCATTCCCGATCTGCCTGTGCTTTTGGCCTTTGCCGTGGCGACGCTGGTGCTGGCGATCACGCCGGGGCCGGACATGGCGCTGCAGCTGTCGCGCGCCATCAATTATGGTCGGGCGCATGGGCTGTCGGCCATGTTCGGGGCGCTGACCGGGATCCTGGTGCATACCACGCTGGTGGCGCTGGGCATTTCGGTGCTGATCATTGCTGCGCCGCCGCTGTTCCTGGCGCTCAAGATCGCCGGGGCGGTGTATCTGATCTGGCTGGCCTGGCAGGCCATCATGCAGGGCGGCGGGTTGCGGATCGCTGCCGCGGCGCAGCGCGTGCCCACGCTCGGGCAGAGCTTCGGCACGGGGCTGGGCATCAACCTGCTCAACCCCAAGGTGGTGCTGTTCTTTGTGACCTTCCTGCCGCAGTTCGTGGAGGCGCACGACCCGATGGCGACCGGCAAGCTGTTCGTGCTGGGCGCCGAATTCGTCCTGGTGTCGCTGCCCATCGGCCTGCTGATCGTCTATGCCGCCGAGTGGCTGGCGGCGGCGTTCAAGCGCAGCCTCTGGGTCGAGCGCGCCCTCAACTGGGGCTTTGCGGCAGTGTTTGCCAGCTTTGCCGCCATCATTCTCACGGCACAGGCGAAACACTGATGAATTACCGACACGCCTTCCACGCCGGAAATTTCGCCGATGTGGTCAAGCACATCATCCTCACCCGGCTGATCGAATATATGAAGAAAAAGCCCGGGGCGTTCCGGGTGATCGATACGCATGCCGGCATCGGGCGCTACGACCTGACCTCGTCGGAAGCGCAGCGTTCGCCCGAATGGGTCGGGGGCATCGGCAAGCTGATCGAGGCCGACCTGCCGGCCAAGGCCAAGGAACTGGTGGCGCCCTATCTCGATGTGGTCAAGGCCGAGAACCCGGGCAAGCTCAAGACCTATCCGGGCTCGCCCTGGCTGGCGCGGCAGCTGTTCCGGCCGCAGGATCGGCTGGAAGCGCTGGAACTGCATCCCGAGGACGGCTGGACGCTGAGCAAGCTATTTGCCGGCGACATCCAGGCGCGGATCATCACGCTCGACGGCTGGCTGGCGCTCAATGCGCATCTGCCGCCCAAGGAAAAGCGCGGGCTGGTGCTGGTCGACCCGCCATTCGAGCAGCCGGGGGAATTCGACCGGCTGGTGGACGGGCTGATCAAGGGCCACCGCAAGTTCGCCACCGGGGTGTTCGCGCTCTGGTATCCGCTCAAGGATACGCGGGCGCTGCACGACTTCATCTCGGCGCTGCGCTCGACCGGCATTCCCAAGATGCTGCGGGCCGAAGTGATCATCCGGCCCTCGACCAATCCGCCGACGCTGCATGGCTCGGGCATGATTATCGTGAACCCGCCCTTCACGCTGGAGGCAGAACTGCGCGTGCTGCTGCCGGCGCTGGCCCGGCTGTTCGGCGACGAGGGGCAGGGACGGCACAAGCTGGAATGGATCGCCGAGGAGCCGACCATCGCCGCGCCGCCGCCGCCGCCCGCCGAGACCAGGCGGCCGGCTGCGGTGCGCGCCCGGGTGCCCAAGCGGCCTAGAGCGCAAACAGGTAGTACTGGATCGCCTCGTCCTCGGAAGGTCTGAAGCGCCGGTAAAGGGCGTTGGCGGGGTGGTTGTCGAGCTCGGTGCCCAGCCAGGCCTCGGTGCAGCCGAGCTCCTTGCCCCAGGCGAACATGGTGTTGAGCATGCCGGTAGCGATGCCGCGCCGCAGGTGCGAGGTGGCGGTGCCGACTTCGTCGACATAGAGTTCGCTCGGCTTGTCGGGATGGTGGTGAATCACGGCCGCGCACTGCCCCACGATCACGCCCTGATCGAGCGCCACCACCATGCGGTGCAAAGGCGAGCCGAGATAGCGGCGCAGCCGGGTCGGATCGATCGGCCGGTCGAACACGTCGGGGCCGATGCGGGAAAACAGGGCGATGTCGCGCGCGGCGACGCGTTTGAAGACGATGGTCATGGGGAAAACTCCCAAGGGCGCAGCCCCTGGCGTGGGACCGATTGCGCCGATGAGTGGGTCAGACGTGCCCGTCGGGGGCACCGCGCCTTAGTGAGCACTTTCTAGTCTGCAGCGGGCGTCGACGCAAGCTCAGCCGATCTCGGCGATCAGCGGCAGGATCTCGGGCAGTTTGCCGAAGCGGCGGAAACGGGCCGCATCGACCGGGTCGTCATGCAGATCGAGGGCCCAGACGTGTTCGGAGGGGACGTGGACACCCCAGGCACCCGCCTCGATGGCCGGCACGACGTCGGCGCGCATGGAATTGCCGATCATCATGGCGCGGCTGGCGCCTTCGCCATGGCGCGAAAAGATGCGGCGGTAGACCGGCGCGGTCTTGTCCGAGACGATCTCGATGGCGTCGAAATATCTCGCAAGGCCGGATGCTGCGAGCTTGCGCTCCTGGTCGAACAGGTCGCCGCGGGTGATCAGGATCAGCGTGTAGTCGGCGGTCAGCGCCTGGAGGGTGGCCTCAACGCCGGGGAAGGGTTCGACCGGGTGGACCAGCATATCGCTGCCCGCCGCAAGAATGTCCTTGATGACATTGGCCGGTACGGCGCCGGCCGTGACCGCGATGGCGGTTTCCACCATCGAGAGCATATAGCCCTTCACGCCGAAGCCGTAGCGGCTGACGTTGCGGCGCTCGGTGGCATGCAGGTGCTCGATCAGCGCCGCGCCGTCGGCAAAAGGCGCCATGAGCTCGGCAAAGCGCGCCGTCGTCTGTTCGAAATACCGCTCGTGATGCCAGAGCGTATCGTCGGCATCAAAGCCGATGGCTTCCAGTCTAGGCACCGGTGAGCGCCTCGCGGTCGGTCTTTTTCAGGCGCTCGGTCTCACTCTTGAGCTGGCCGCAGGCCGCAAAGATATCGCGGCCGCGCGGCGTGCGCACCGGGCTGGCATAGCCGGCATTGTTGACGATGTCGGCGAAGCGCTCGATGCGGGCCGAGCTCGAGCAGTCGTAATTGGTGCCCGGCCAGGGGTTGAACGGGATCAGGTTGATCTTGGCCGGAATGCCGGCGAGCAGGCGCACCAGTTCGCGTGCGTCGGCATCGGAATCGTTGATGTCCTTGAGAATGACATATTCGAAGGTGATGCGGCGGGCGTTGGAGAGGCCGGGATAGTCGCGGCAGGCCTGGATCAGTTCCTTGAGCGGCCATTTCTTGTTGATCGGCACCAGCATGTCGCGCAGGTCATCGCGCACGGCATGCAGCGAAATGGCCAGCATGACGCCGACCTCGCGGCCGGTGGGCTCGATCTGCGGCACCACGCCGGAGGTCGAGAGGGTGATGCGGCGCTTGGAGAGCGAGATGCCCGCTTCGTCCGAGGCGATCAGCAGAGCCTGCTTGACGTTGTCGTAATTGTAGAGCGGTTCGCCCATGCCCATCATCACCACGTTGGTGATGGCGCGACTGTCGCCTTCCGAGCCGCCCGAACCGCGCGGGGCGGGCACCAGGCCGCCATCGTCGGGGCGCTGGCCGCCGGGGAAGTCGCCGAGGCGCTCGCGCGCCATCAGGATCTGGCCGAGGATCTCACCCGCGGTGAGGTTGCGCACCAGCTTCTGAGTGCCGGTATGGCAGAAGGAGCAGGTGAGCGTGCAGCCGACTTGCGAGGAGACGCAGAGCGTGCCGCGATCTTCCTCGGGGATGTAGACGGTTTCCACCTCGACCGGCGGCAGGTTGGGGTTCTGCGGGTCGCGGAAGCGGAAGAGCCACTTGCGGGTGCCGTCGATCGAGACCTGTTCGGTGACGATCTCGGGGCGGTCGAGCAGGAAGCTGTCGGCGAGGGTCTGACGGAAACCCTTCTGGATATTGGTCATGCGCTCGAAGTCGGTGACCCCGTTCACATACATCCAGTTCCAGAGCTGGTTCGACCGCATCTTGGCTTCACGCTCGTCGAGGCCGATGCCCATGAGCGTCTGGCGCAGCTCTGGGCGGCCGAGTCCGACCAGCGATCGGCGCAGGGGCGTCGCGGCGCGCGCCGCATTGGCGGCATGGTCGAGGTTAAGAGCAATGCTCATTTTGCCCGGCTCCGGCAGGGTGACGTCATCACGACGAGATCAGGATCGTGCCCACCTAGCACAAGGCCGGGTCACGCGAAAGCTATCAGCCCTGCACGTGGTGAAGGCCCAATATGCCGGGATCAGCAGGATTCGATAGCGCGGGAGGCGGCGGTGGCGCCCGAGAGCGAGAAGGTCTCGACCACGCGGATGCCCTTGTCGGTGGTAGCTTCGACGGTGAGCACCGAGCCGGCGCGGATCGAGCCGGCCAGGTCGCCATTGCGGGCCGGATCGAGCAGCCAGGCCGCGTCGCCTTCGGTGAACAGGTCATAGCTGACGCCCGAGATGGTCAGCGTGGCAGGGGTGTCGGGGGCGAAGGTAAAGCCGGCCACGAGGTTGACTTCGTTGCGGACCGATTCAGCCGGGCGGTGTGTCATGTAGAGATAGGCTGCGGTGAAGCCGTCGGGCATCGGGCTCACATCCTGCGGCTTGCTCATGGCAAAGCAGACTGCGCCGCCATTCTCGGTGGCCGAATAGGCGGACCAGTCCCGATAGTCGCCCAGCGAACGGACCGATTGGGCGGCAGCGGGGAGGGCACAAACAGCAAGCAGCGCGGCGAGCGCAACGGCACGTCGGATCATCAGGGGCCTCGTTGTGCCGCCATGCTTAGCAGGGCACGGCCGGCATTTCCACTGCCCGAACGTGGCCGGGCCGGGTCGAGTTCCGCCGGCGATCAGGCGCAGGCGTTGTCGATCTCGGTCATGGCCGCGGTGACGCCGCTGAGCGAGTAGGTGTCGGTGGTGACCGTGCCGCGCTGGCTGGTGCCCTTGACCACCAGATTGGTGCCGGCCTTCATGGCCGCCACGAAGGCCGCCTCGCCGGACGTATCGGCGAGCCAGGCGCCTTCGCCGTCGGTGACCATGGGGTAGCTCTTGCCGTCGATGGCGGCCGAGGCATTGGAATTGGTGGTGTTGAACGGGTAGCCGATCAGGGTCTGCACCTCGTTCTTGGTGCCCATGCCCTTGCGGTGGATGATCAGAAAATGGATCGGGCTGCGGTTGACGTTGGCCGGCTCGGATTTCTGCGGCTGGCTGGAAATATAGCAGACGTCGCCCGAGGCATCCTTGCCCTTCCAGGCCGTCCATGACTTGAAGGTCGCCAGCTGCGTGGCATCGGCGCCACCGGCCTGCGCGAAGGTCAGCGTGGAGAACTGGGTCGCCAGAAGTCCACCGGCCAGCAGCCCGGCCAGCAGCGTGCGGGTAATCGAAGTCATCGCCGAAGCATCCCTATTTCCGAAGGTCGCCCCTCTCGGGCATCCGCGCGTCCAGTTTGCCCGGTTATGGTTACCAAGCGGTTTCGCGCGTCCGCATTTGAATTAAGTCACGACCATAGCGGCAATCGTGACGGCAATTTGGCGTGCCGCGATTCCGCGTTTTCTGTTTGCCCCGGAAGGGTAAACGCGGAGTTAACCCCGGCTCAGGCCGCGAGCGGATAGGTCTCTTCGATCCGGTACGGCCCGCCGCCGACGGAGTCCCGGCTGGAATAGAGCACGAAACGCTTGACCGGGAATTCCAGCGGCGCAAAACGGCCCGCCATGGCCATGAAGTCGGCCAGGGCGCCGGCACTGCAGCCGCGCAGCCGCGCCAGGGTGACATGCGGCACGAACTTGCGCCCGTCCGGCGCCAGGCCCAGCCGCTGCAGCACCCGCTCCTGGGCGGCCTGCAGGTGGGCGAGCGCGCCATTGGCCTCGACCCCGGCATAAAGAGCCCGCGGCTTGTCCCCGCCGAAAGCGCCCAGATGGCCCAGGCGCAGCGAAAACGACTCGCTTTCGGCGAGCCGATCGAGCGCATGGACGACTTCGTTGGCAGTCGGATGGTCGACATCGCCGATAAAGCGCAGCGTGATGTGATAGTTTTCGGGATCGATCCAGCGCGCGCCCTGCAGGCCGCCGCGCTTGAGCGAGAGCATGAAACCCACCTGTGAGGGGATTTCGAGACCGGTAAAGAGTCTGGGCAAATCCGACCCTCCTCTCATCCCGCGTTTCTTAGAACGCGATTCGTTACACTCGCATGACGACCCTAGACCGCATCGCGGGGCGGCTGCAATGGCAGGCGGCGGCACGGCGACGACGGCATGCACGAGCGGCATGGCCAAGAAAAGGCGTCCCGTCGATCACAGCGCAGGCCAGGCGCGCGGCGTAACCCCTTGCGGCCGTGCGACATTGCGCACCAGAGGGGGCGACCGCTTTCCCTTGTATTGTCCGGAGTGGACCGCCATATTACCCGATGAGGTGCGGCATGCTCCATGTCCCGCGCCGTTTGTGTTGCCAGGAAGGGGAACTCTCATGGCTGAATTCGACAGACCGACTATCGCCGCTGCGCGGGCCGGAACCGCCGCGGCCATCGACGAGGGCCTACGCAGCTATATGCTGAAGGTCTACAACTACATGGGCATTGGCCTGGTGGTCACGGGCCTGGTGGCCTGGTTCGCCAGCAATGCCGCCGTCACCACCGATGCCGCGCAGGCCGTGGGGACGCTGGAAAACGGCCAGATGGTCACCCAGTGGGGTGCGCTGCTCTATACCAGCCCGCTGATGTGGGTGGTGGCGCTGTCGCCGCTGGCGATCGTGCTGGTGCTCAGCTTCGGCATCAACCGGCTCAGCGTCAGCGCCGCACAGGCGATCTTCTGGGGCTTTTCGGCCCTGATGGGCCTGTCGCTCTCGTCGATCTTCCTCGTCTATACCGACGCCTCGATCGCCAAGGTGTTCTTCATCACCGCGGCCACGTTCGGCACGATGAGCCTTTACGGCTACACGACCAAGCGCGACCTGACCTCGATCGGCAACTTCCTGATCATGGGCCTGATCGGCCTGATCATCGCTTCGCTGGTCAACATCTTCCTGCAGTCGTCGATGCTGGAATTTGCGATCTCGGCCGTTGGCGTGCTCGTGTTCGTCGGCCTGACCGCCTATGACACGCAGAAGATCAAGGAAAGCTACTCGGAGTCGTTCGGCCAGGACGTGCTGGCCAAGGGCGCCATCATGGGCGCGCTGAACCTCTACCTCGACTTCATCAACCTGTTCATGATGCTGCTGCGTTTGTTCGGCAATCGCGAATAACAGCAATCAGCAAGTCTGATTGGACCTGACGGGGGCCGCGATCTAGAAGGATCGCGGCCCCTTTGTGTTTTCGAGTTGCAGATGTCCGACACCCTCATCCGTCCGTTTGTCTGGTCCGACGTGCCGGCTATCACGGCGATCTACCGGCACTATGTGCAGGCGACGGTGATCACCTTCGAGACCGAAGCGCCCAGCGAGGCGGTGATGGCCGACCGCTTCGGCAAGATGCTGGACCTGGGACATCCGCTGCTGGTGGCGGAACGGGACGGCCAGGCGATCGGCTATGCTTATGCCTCGTTCTATCGGCCGCGCGCCGCCTACCGGTTCACCTGCGAGGACTCGATCTATCTGAGCGCCGACGCGGTGGGGCAGGGCCTGGGTGGCCTGCTGCTGGGGCAGTTGCTGGACGCCAGTGCTGCCGCGGGGTTCAAGCAGATGCTGGCAGTGATCACCGCGGAGCGTGCCAACTCCATCCGGCTGCACGAAAAGCTCGGGTTCCGGCCGGTCGGGCGCTACGAGGCGGTGGGCTACAAGTTCGATCGCTGGCTCGACATCGTCCATCTGCAGAAGGCGCTGTAGGGCGCGACCTTGCATCATCGATTTATTGTACGTACATTAAAGTCCTGCGATCCGCGGGGGCGGGATGGAGCAGTACGAATGGGACGAGGCAAAGAACCAGTCCAACCGTGCTAAGCACGGGGTCGCGTTCGATCTGGCGGTGTCGTTCGACTGGGCGGGAGCGGTCTACCGCAATGACGATCGCCGGGACTATGGTGAGGTTCGCCGCCTGGCCTACGGGTTTGTCGGAGAGCGTGCATTCGCCATTGCGTTCGTGGTGCGTGGACAGCGTATCCGGATCATCAGCATCAGACCGATGCACCTGCGGGAGATGAAGAAATATGGCCTCCAAGCACCTTCCTGAACTCGGGCCGGATGACGCGCCTAATCTGACCGACGAACAGATCAAGCAGTTGCGTCCAGCGAAGGAATTCTTCGCCGAACTCGGCATTCCGATGCCCAGGCCGGTCGGGCGGCCGAAGGCGCAGGTGGTGAAGCGGTCAGTGACGATCCGCATGGATGAGGACGTCGTGAACTATTTCAAGGCCAGCGGTCCTGGCTGGCAGACGCGCATGCACGAGGTTCTGGCGCGCGAGGCGCGCAAGTCGCGGGCCTAGAGCACCTTGGTCATCGGGGTGCCCGACACCGAGTAGCAAGGTTGTGGATCACCGGCGTCGACCCAGCCGCTTGCGAGATAGAAGTCATGGGCGGTGCGCGTGCTGGTGAGCCGGCCGATGGTTGCGCCGCGGCGGCGCATTTCTGCTTCCAGGGCGACAAGCATGGCCTTGCTGACGCCCGAAAAGCGGTGGGTCGGCGCAACGTAGTTGAGCCCGACCTCATCACTGGCGGTGAGCATGCCGACAGCCGAGAGTGTGCCGTCGCGTTCGGCGACAAAGACGGCGCGCCCGGGGTCGGCCACCCAGCCAGCGATGGTCGCCGGGGTCTTGTTCGCCGTCCAGGCCGCAATGGCGTCGGGATCGCCCTGATGGTCGGCGTGGCAGAGCGTGGTGATCGAGGCGATCAGCAGCTGGCTCATGGCCGGCACATCCGCCGGCAGGGCCGGACGAATGGTGGTCACTTGACGACGGCCAGCTCGAGGACGCGCAGAACGTTGGCGAGTTCGTGGCCGCGCTTGAGGACACGGCCGTCCTGGCTGGTGGCCATGTATTGTCCCTGCTTGAGGCGCAGTTTGGGGATCTTCTCCACGATATAGAGCGGTCGCTCCGAGGCGCGCTTATAGATGGAAAACACCGCCCGATCCCGCAGGAAGTCCATCGCGTAGTCGCGCCATTCGCCTTCGGCGACCTTGCGACCATAGAGATTGAGGATGGCGTTGAGTTCGATCCGGTCGAAACTCACAAACAGCGGCACACGGGCGGGGCCGCCGGTCTGGGGCTGGGTGGGCACAAAGTCCAGCAGTTCGCCAGAACCACGCTGGGAGGATTGCTCGGCCATGAAGCTCGTCCTGTTACAGGACTGTCATGATTGCGGGATTTGAGGGCCGGCGCAAGGCACAACACGCGGCGGCGATTTCAGGGCCGGCGCTGCAGCAATGTGGCCAACTCGCCGAACCGGTCGGGGCATGCAGAATCCCCAATATGGTCACAATCCGTCCCTTGTTGCGCCAGATTGGCGGACTAGACCATCACCATTGCCTCCAGCGGCCGGTATCCGGGTTGACCGAGCCCCCAAACCACGATGCCCGAGTGCCGGCCGCACTCTACATGCACAGTCAGTCTAGCGCCCGCCTGTCCCCCACAGGCGGGCGTTTTTTTGCCGCGATCAATCCGGTGAGCGGGCGGCGTCGATGGCCGCGATCATGGCGGCAAGCGACTGGGCATCGAGGGGGCCGACCTGCTTGTAGGTGACGATGCCAGCCGGGTTGACCACGAAGGTTTCGGGCACGCCGTAAATGCCCCAATCGATCGACACCCGGCCATCGACGTCGCCGCCCACCGCGTCATAGGGGTTGCCCAGTTCGGCAAGGAACCTGGCGGCATTCTCGGGCGCGTCCTTCTGATTGATACCGAGCATCTGCACGCCGGTCCGGCTGCGCAGTTCGGCGAGGAACGGGTGCTCGGCGCGGCAGGGGACGCACCAGCTGGCAAAGACGTTGACGATACTGACCTTGCCGCCAAGCAGGCTGTTGTCGAGACCGGGCAGACCGAGCCCGGCGACAGCCGGCAGCACCAGCCCGGGCGCCGGCTTGTCGAGCAGGACCGAGCGGATCAGAGAGGGATCGCGGTTCATGTTGAGGGCGAAGATCACCACCAGCACCGCGAGGATGCCCAGCGGGCTGAGCAGCAGCAGGATGCGGGTCACGCGCCGGTCTCGCCCGAGTCGGAGCGGCGGCGGATACCGCGGGCGTCGAGGGCCTTGAGCCGATCAGCGACGCGCCGGCTATCCAGCAGCACCCAGCCGATCAGCGCCAGCGTCCCCAGGACGACGCCGACATAGCCCCAGATGATGAACTCGGCATGCTGGCCCAGATCGATCATGTCGTGCCCCCGCTGAGGGCGGCCTGACGCTGCAGGCTGGTGGCGCGGCGGCGCAGGATTTCGGTGCGCATCGAAACGATGTGCAGGAGAAAGAACAGCAAGGTGAAGGCAAGCGTCATGAGCAGCAGCGGCGTCAGGATCGAGCCGGGCATGCGCGGCCCGTCGGCGGTGAGCACGCTGGCGGGCTGATGCAGGGTCTGCCACCAGTCGACCGAGAACTTGATGATCGGGATGTTGAGCGCGCCCACCAGGGTGACGATGGCGACGATGCGTCCGGCCTTGAGCTGGTCGTCGAAGGCGCGCCAGAGCGCGATGACGCCCAGATAGATCAGCAGCAGAACCAGGGTCGAGGTCATGCGCCCATCCCACTCCCAGAACGTGCCCCAGGTCGGGCGACCCCAGAGGGCACCGGAATAAAGGGCGAGGGCAGTGAAAGTGGCGCCCAGCGGCGCGGCAGCCTTGGCCGCGACATCGGCCAGCGGGTGGCGCCAGACCAGTGTCCCCAGGGCGGCCACCGCCATGACGCCATAGACCATCTGGCTCAGCCAGGCATTGGGCACATGCACGTACATCAGCCGGACGGTGTCGCCCATCTGGTAGTCGGCGGGCGAATTGTAGAGGGCGAACCAGAGCCCGAGGGCGAAGAGCACGACCACGGCCAGGGTGAGCGGCAGAAGCAGGTAACGCGACCATGCGAGGAACTGCCCCGGGTGCGCGAGACGACTGAACCAGTTGGCTTTTGGCGCGACATCGAGGGACATGAGAGCGGTTTAGTCCTCGGCCGCGCGCAAGGCAAGGGCGGCAAACAGGGGCGAAAAGGCGCAGGTCACCAGGCTGATGGCGGCCAGGAACACCATGGCCTGGCTGGCGCCCAGGCCGGCAATGGCGCCGACCCCGAAGATCAGCACCGGGACGCAGAGCGGCAGGATGAGCACGGGGGCGATCAGGCCGCCCCGCCGCAGGCTGACCGTGACAGCCGCGCCCAGAGCGCCAAAGCCGACCAGCGCCGGCGTGCCGACCAGCAGCGACAGCACGGCCCGCAGCCAGTCCTCGAGCGACATCGAGAGCAGGATGGCCAGGATGGGCGAAGCGATGATCAGGGGCACCGCCGTGAGCAGCCAGTGAGCGATAAGCTTGGCGCCCACCAGCGCTTCGAGCGGCAAGGTGGCGTGGCGGAAGAGCCGGAGCGAGCCATCCTCCTCGTCGGCGCGAAATAGCCGATCGAGGCCGAGCAGCATGGAGAGGAATGCGGCAATCCAGATGATGCCGGGCGCCAGCCGCCCCAGCTGGGCCGAATCCGGGCCGATGGCAAAGGGTACGACAACCCCGATCATGACGAAGAACAGCACCAGCGTCAGGGCCTCGCCGCCGATCCGCGTCGCCAGCCGCAGGTCGCGCACGATGATGGCGACAAAGGCTCTCATGGCTGCACCAGGGCGAGGGTGCGGACATTGGCGGGCGGCAGCAGGCTTATGTCGTGATGGGTGGCGGCAACGGCGACGCCGCCACGCTTGAGATGGGCGTCCAGCAGGCGGAGGACGAGCTCCTCGCCCTGGCTGTCGAGGGCCGATGTGGGCTCGTCGAGCAGCCAGATCGGCCGGTCGGCCACTAGCAGCCGCGCCAGCGACAGGCGGCGGGTCTGACCCGCCGACAGGTGCCCGGCCTCGAGGTCGGCAATGGCGCCGAGGCCGGCGGCCTCGAGGGCCGGGACCACCAGATGCCGCTCGCCGGCAAAAAGATCGGCCCAGAAGGCGAGATTTTCGCGCACGGTGAGGCGAGCCTTGGTGGCGGGCTGGTGGCTGAGCAGATGCAGATCGGCCCCCGGGCGATCCTCGCTGCTGCGGCCGACCACGGCAATGCTGCCGGCTTCGGGGCGGACGACGCCGGCCAGGCTGAGCAGCAACGTGGTCTTGCCCACGCCATTGGGGCCGCGCAGCAGGAGAAGTTCTCCGGGCGGGACGGCAAAGTTCAGCCCGGAGAACAGCAGCCGCTCGCCACGCCGGCAAGCGAGGTCGGTGACCGTGATGGTGCGGGCGGGCAGCGCATTGGGCAGGTTCATGGCGTTGATGTGGTAGTGAACCGACGACGAGGCTGGCAAGGGTGAAATTGTTTCTCTATAAGCGCCCTAGATTGGAGTCTTTCCAATCAAGCCCCTCTGCCCCCACCGGCCAGAAGTCCGGACCGGCGCGCGGGTTGCGGGCGTTTGCAACGCTAGCGACAGGCACCGCACGTGACCACATCCCTCGACAGCTTCAAGTCCAAGTCCATCCTGACGGTTCAGGGCAAGGACTACGTGTATTTCTCGCTCACCGCGGCCGAGAAGAACGGGCTGGAGGGCATTTCGCGGCTGCCCCACTCGATGAAGGTGGTGCTGGAGAACCTGCTGCGCTTCGAAGACGGGATCACGGTCACCAAGGCCGACATCCTGGCGATCGCCGAATGGCTGAAGACGCGCACATCCGAGCACGAGATCAGCTATCGTCCGGCGCGGGTGCTGATGCAGGACTTTACCGGCGTGCCGGCGGTAGTCGATCTGGCGGCGATGCGCGACGCGACGGCCAAGCTGGGCGCCGATCCGCAAAAGATCAATCCGCTGGTGCCGGTCGATCTGGTGATCGACCATTCGGTGATGGTGGACAGTTTCGGCACGGCGCTGGCCTTCAACCAGAACGTCGATCTCGAATATGAGCGCAACGGCGAACGCTACGAGTTCCTGCGCTGGGGCCAGAAAGCCTTCGACAACTTCCGCGTGGTGCCCCCCGGCACCGGCATCTGCCATCAGGTGAACCTCGAATATCTGGCCCAGACGGTGTGGACCAAGAAGGACGAGGACAGCGACATGCAGATCGCCTACCCGGACACGCTGGTGGGCACAGACAGCCATACCACGATGGTCAACGGCCTTGCCGTGCTGGGCTGGGGCGTCGGCGGCATCGAGGCCGAGGCGGCCATGCTGGGCCAGCCGATCACCATGCTGATCCCCGAAGTGGTCGGCTTCAAGATGACGGGCAAGATCAACGAAGGCATCACGGCCACCGACCTGGTGCTGACGGTCACCGAGATGCTGCGCAAGAAGGGCGTGGTCGGCAAATTCGTCGAGTTCTATGGCCCGGGCCTGGATCACCTCAGCCTGGAAGACCAGGCGACGATCGCCAACATGGCGCCCGAATATGGCGCGACCTGCGGCTTTTTCCCGGTGGACCGGGATACGCTGGACTATCTTCGCACGTCGGGCCGGTCGCCCGAGCGGGTGGCGCTGGTGGAAGGCTATAGCCGGGCCCAGGAAATGTTCCGCGAGACCGACACGCCCGATCCGGTGTTCACCGACACGCTCGAGCTCGATCTCTCGACCGTGGTGCCGTCGCTCTCGGGTCCGAAGCGGCCGCAGGATCGCGTGTCGCTGCCAGATGCTGCCCGCAAGTTCAAGGACGCGCTGGTCGAGATCAGCGGTGGCCGCAAGGATCGCACTGCGACGCCCTCCAGCACGGGCGAGAGCCGGTTTGTGGACGAAGGCGCGACCGGGGTGGACGATATTCCGGAGGAAGCCGCGTTCCCGGTCAAGGGTGCTGATTACGGGCTCAAGGACGGGCATGTGGTGATCGCGGCGATCACCTCGTGCACCAACACGTCCAATCCGTCGGTGCTGATCGCGGCGGGCCTGGTGGCGCGCAAGGCACGGGCGCTGGGGCTGAAATCCAAGCCGTGGGTGAAGACCTCGCTGGCGCCGGGCTCGCAGGTGGTCACGGACTATCTCAACGCGGCTGGCCTCTCGGCTGATCTTGACGCGATGGGCTTCAATCTCGTCGGCTATGGCTGCACGACCTGTATCGGCAATTCCGGCCCGCTGCCGGAAGCGATCTCGGAATGCATCAATGCCAACGACCTGGTGGCCGCCTCGGTGCTCTCGGGCAACCGCAACTTCGAAGGCCGCGTGAACCCGGACGTGCGGGCGAACTATCTGGCGTCGCCGCCGCTGGTGGTGGCCTATGCCATTGCCGGGTCGCTGAACGTCAACCTGACGACCGATCCGCTGGGCACCGATACGACCGGCAAGCCGGTCTATCTCAAGGACATCTGGCCCTCCAACAAGGAGATCGCCGATCTGGTCCGTGCGCATATAACGCCGGAAATGTTCCTCGGTCGCTACTCGGACGTGTTCAAGGGCGACGAGCATTGGCAGGGCATCGCCGTCGAAGGTGGCGAGACCTATGGCTGGAACTCGTCCTCCACCTATGTGCAGAACCCGCCGTATTTCGAGGGCATGACGATGACCCCCGATCCGGTCACCGACATCAAGGATGCGCGCATCCTCAGTCTCTTCCTCGACTCGATCACCACGGACCACATCTCGCCGGCCGGTTCGTTCAAGATCGGCACGCCGGCGGGCAAGTACCTGTCCGAACGCCAGGTGGCACCGAAGGATTTCAACTCCTACGGCGCGCGTCGCGGCAACCACGAAGTGATGATGCGCGGCACGTTCGCCAATATCCGCATCAAGAACCAGATGGTGCCGGGCGTGGAAGGCGGCTTCTCGAAGGCGCCGAACGGCGATGTCGTGGCGATGTACGATGCGGCCATGGCCTACCAGAAGTCGGATACGCCGCTGGTGATCTTTGCCGGCAAGGAATACGGCACCGGCTCGTCGCGTGACTGGGCGGCCAAGGGCACGCGCCTTTTGGGCGTGCGTGCCGTGATCGCGCAGAGCTTTGAGCGTATTCACCGCTCGAACCTGATCGGCATGGGCGTGCTGCCGCTGCAGTTCGCCGAAGGCGAGAGCTGGCAGAGCCTCAAGCTCGATGGCTCGGAAACGGTCTCGATCGAAGGACTGACCACGCTGACGCCGCGCTCGACCGTGACGGTCAAGATCGTGCGGGCCGATGGCCGGGTCGAGAATGTGGCGACGCGCTGCCGGATCGATACGATCAACGAGCTGGAATATTACCAGCATGGCGGCATTCTGCACTACGTGCTGCGGAACCTCGTGGCGGCCTGAGCCGGCCAATCCAGCCTGCTGTCGGCGCTGTTGCGCCGACAGTGGCCAAGTGACGGCATCGTGGGTGGTCGATCACGCTGTCACACGTCAAATTGACTCGCCAGTGGCCGCTGCTCTGCCTAAAACGACGGCATGTTGTTTCGATCCACCTTAGCTGTGTTTCTGACGGTTGCCGCGTTCGCGCCGGCGCTTGCCGGTGAAACACGCGACAAACCCAAGGCCGTGCTCGAGCTGTTCACCAGCCAGGGTTGCTCGTCGTGCCCGCCGGCCGACGCGCTGCTCGAGCAGATGAGCAAGAGCCCGGACTACATCGCGCTCGCCTACCATGTGGATTACTGGGACTATATCGGCTGGCCCGACACCTATGGCGCCAAGGCCAACTCGGACCGGCAGCGCGACTATGCCGCCAGCTGGGGATCGTCGCGCATCTTCACTCCGCAGATGGTGGTCAATGGCGTCAAGGGCGTCGTGGCCTCGCGCAAGAGCGAAGTCGAGGGTGCGGTCGGCAGTACGGGCCTGCATCTGCCGGTGGCGCTTACCAGCAGCGAGGACATGCTCGAAGTCGCCATTGCAGGCGATGACAGCATGGAAGCCGCCGTTGTCTGGCTGGTGACCTTTATCGACCGCGCCGACGTGGCCATCGAGCGCGGCGAGAACCAAGGCAAGACTATCGCCTATACCCAGATCGTGACCGGCCGGCAGGCCGTTGGCATGTGGGAGCCGCAAAGCGGCGCGCATTTCAAGCTGCCGCTGGCCGAAATCATCGATGCACCCTCCAATGGTGCGGTGATCATGGTGCAGCAGGAGCGGAACGGTTTGCCCGGCCGCATTCTGGGTGCGGCGAGCTTCACCCGCTAAGCGGGAACAACTTGCGGCCGCTGTCGTTTCCCTGTCAGACCCTGAACAGAGGAGACATCGATGCAGGATTTCTTGCGCACGATCCATCACGGCATGAAGGTTGTGGATGCCCGCAACCACCATATCGGCACGGTCGACTGGGTGCAGTTCGGCGCGGACGACCCGAGCACGCCCGAGCTCGAAGCGCACTCGATCGAAGGCATGGAGCCGCGCGAGCCCCATTCGCTGATCGATGACCTGGCCGAGGCGTTCCGCGTCGACAAGGTGCCCGAGGTGATCCACGAGCGGCTGATGATGGAAGGGTTCGTCCGGCTCGATGCGGACGGGCTGTTTTCAGCCGACCGCTATATCCTGCCCGAGCAGATTTCCGGTGTGTCGGGCGATACGCTCACGCTCAATGTCGACAAGGCCGAGCTGATGAAGACGCACTGAGTGCGGCGCCCGCGATTTAGGAACGGGCGGCCAGCGGCCGCCCTTTTTGATGCCCGGTGTGCCGGTCAGGCCGCGGTGTCGGGCTCGGGGTCCGGGGCGTATTTGGTAAGCAGGGGCAGCTGCAGCATCGAAAACACCACCGTCAACGGCATGATGCCCCAGACCTTGAAGTTGACCCACTGGTCAGGGAAGAGCCGCCAGACGATTTCGTTGAGCGCGGCGAGGACGAAAAAGAAGATGCCCCAGCGCAGCGTCAGCGCCAGCCAGCCTTCGGGCTTGAGCTTATAAACCTCGCCGAAGACGTATTTGAGCAGCGACTGGCCGAACAGGAGCCCGCCCAGCAGCACGGTGCCGAAGAGGCCGTTCACGATGGTGGGCTTCATCTTGATGAACGTGGTGTCCTGAAAGACAAAGGTCAGGGTACCGAAAACCGCGAGGACCACGGCGGTGACCACCGGCATAACCGCGACCCGCTTGAGCAGGATCCAGCTGGCGACCAGCGAAATGGCCATGGCCACCATGAAAAAGGCGGTGGCCGGGTAGAGCGGATCGTTAAAGCCGGAAAACAGCGGCACCGACTCGATCAGCTGTTTGCCGAAGGCATTGGCAATGAAGAATACGATCAGCGGCCCCAGCTCGAGGGCCAGCTTGATCAGCGGCGCCTTGAGCTCGCTCCAGCTTACGTCGTCGCTCTTGGTGGTCTCGGACATCAGGCGGTCTTTCCGGCAATGGCTTCCGCAAAATCGCGGGCGTCGAAGGGCTCGAGATTGTCGACGCCTTCGCCGACGCCGATAAAATGCACCGGCAGGCCGAACTTGCGGGCGATGGCGACCAGAATGCCGCCGCGCGCCGTCCCATCCAGCTTGGTCATGACGAGCCCCGTCACGCCGGCACGCTGGCCGAAGATTTCGACCTGATTAAGGGCATTCTGGCCGGTCGTCGCGTCGAGCGTCAGAAGGGTGGCGTGCGGCGCAGTCGGGTCGACCTTCTTGATGACGCGGATGATCTTTTCGAGTTCGCTCATCAGTTCGTCGCGATTATGCAACCGGCCGGCGGTGTCGATGAGCAGGATATCGCTCCCAGCCTCGCTGGCGCGCGTCACCGCGTCGAAGGCGAGGCCGGAGGCGTCGGCGCCCGGCGCGCCGCTGATCACCGGCGCGCCGGTGCGCTCGCCCCAGACCTGCAACTGCTCGATGGCGGCAGCGCGGAAGGTGTCGCCGGCAGCCAGCATGACCGATCTACCCTGCGCGGCGTAAAGGCTGGAGAGCTTGCCGATAGTGGTGGTCTTGCCGGTGCCGTTGACCCCGACCATCAGAATGACGAAGGGTCGCTTCGTCGGATCGATGACGATGGGCCGGGCAACAGGCGAGAGCACGTCGACAATTTCGCCGGCAAGGATTTCGCGCACTTCCTCGGTGGAAATATCGCGGTCGAACCGATCCTTTCGCAGCCGGTCGGTGACCTGGGTCGCCATTTCCAGCCCGAAATCGGACTGGATGAGGATGTCCTCGAGCTCCTCGAGCATGGCGGCGTCGAGTCTTTTCTTGGTGAAGACCGACGCGATGCCCGTGGTCAGCTGGTCCGAGGAGCGCTTGAGGCCCGAGGCGAGGCGCTGGAACCAGTTGAGTTTTTTGGCCGGTGCGGGCGGCGGCGCGTGCTCGACGCGCTCAATATAGGTGGGCGTGGTCTCGGGTGGCCCCGGCGGCGGCTCATGGGCGGCCGGCGTGATGGTCTCGCCGGCATCATGCATGGCTTCGGCAAGCGCCAGCTCCTGCTCGGGCGGCAGGACGAGGGGCGCGGCTTCGACAATGTCGTCCAGGACGATATCGGCTTCGAGGTCTTGGGCAACGGTGTGTTCGCGCGGCGGCTCGGGCGTTTCTGGGGTTGGTTCAGACCGCTCGGGGGTGATGGTCTCACCGGCGTCGTGCATGGCCTCGGCAAGGGCCAGTTCCTGCTCGGGGGGCAGCACCAGAGGCGCAGCCTCGACGACCTCGTCGAGGACGATATCGGCTTCGAGGTCTTCAGCGACGGTGTGTTCGCGGACGGGTTCGGGGGGCGCTGCCGGTGCAGGCGCATCGCCGCCGCCGAACAGCCGCTGGAAGAAGCCTTTTTTCTTTTCGGCCATCAGGCTGCCGTCCTTACCGCTTCACCCAGCAGACCGTCATCGGCGATGCCGGTGACCCTGGCGGGGACAATCTGGCCGGGCGCAAAACCGGGCACTGCAATCTGCATGAACTGTTCGGTGCGGCCGATGCCGTCCTTTTCGACGAGGACGTTCTCGATCTGGCCGATCCGGCTCTGCGAGAGGGCCAGCAATTGCGCGCTGCCGGCGGCGCGCAGGCGCAGGGCGCGCTGGCGGGCGATGGCCTTGTCGACCTGCGGCATGCGTGCGGCGGGGGTGCCGGGGCGCGGCGAATAGGGGAAGACGTGCAGGTAGGTGAGGTTGGCCTCGGCGACGATGCGCAGCGTGTTCTCGAACATCTGGTCGTCTTCGGTGGGAAAGCCGGCGATGATGTCGGCGCCAAAGACCATGTCGGGACGCAGCGCGCGCAGGTGGCTGACGACGGCCAGGGCGTCGGCGCGGGAGTGGCGGCGCTTCATGCGCTTTAGGATCATGTCGTCGCCCGACTGCAGGCTCAGATGCAGATGCGGCATCAGTCGGCGGTCGGATGCTATGGCATCATAGAAAGCCGGGTCGGCCTCGATGGAATCGATCGAGGAGATGCGCAGCCGCGGCAGATCGGGAACGTGACGCAGGATGGCCTGCAAAAGCTTGCCAAGGGTCGGGGTGCCGGGCAGGTCGGGGCCGTAGCTGGTAATGTCGACGCCGGTCAGCACCACTTCGCGATAGCCGTTGGCGACGAGCTTTTTGATCTGGTCGACCACCGCGCCCATCGGCACGGAACGCGAGGGACCGCGGCCGAAGGGGATGATGCAGAAGGTGCAGCGGTGGTCGCAGCCATTCTGGACGTGCACGAAGGCGCGGGTGCGGCCATCCATGCCCTCGATCAGGTGACCGGCGGTTTCCCGCACGCTCATGATGTCGTTGACCTGCACCTTGTCGTTGAGCGGTACGCCGAAGGCCATCGGCCGGTAGCTCTCGGCCTTGAGCTTGTCGTTGTTGCCGATGACGAAATCGACTTCGGCCATGTCGCCGAAGGTGCGCGCCTCGGTCTGGGCGGCGCAGCCGGTGACGATGATCTTGCGGTTCGGGTTATCGCGGCGGGCCTTGCGGATGGACTGCTTGGCCTGACGCACGGCTTCGGCGGTGACGGCGCAGGTGTTGACGATCAGCGCGTCAGCCAGCCCGGCCTTTTCGGCCTCGGCCTTGATCACCTCGGCTTCATAGGCATTGAGGCGGCAGCCGAAGGTGAGCGTCTCGACGCTCATCAGGCGACGTCCTGCTGCTGGCGCGTCCAGTTGCCGGTCGCCGGATCGAAGCTGCCGGCGAATTCGAGTTCCGCCGGGCCGGTGAGCATGACGTGGTCGTCGTCGCGCCATTCGACCAGCAGGTCACCGCCGGGCATGGTCAAAGTGGCCCTGCGGCCGGTGCGCTTGGTGCGCACAGCGTTGACCAGGGCAGCACAAGCGGCGGTGCCGCAGGCGCGGGTGAGGCCGGCGCCACGTTCCCAGGTGCGCAGAATGATATGGTCGGTAGAGACCACCTGGGCCAGGGAGATATTGGCGCGCTCGGGGAAGATCGGGTGGTTCTCGAGCAGCGGGCCGAAGCGGTCGAGCGCGTAGTTCCAGACGTCGTCCTCGACCCAGAAGGTGGCGTGCGGGTTGCCCATGGAGGCGACAGAGGGGGTATGGAGCAGTGGCTTATCGATGGGGCCGACCTGCAGTTCGATCCCGGTGGTGTCGTAAAACTCCTCGGCGAGCGGGATATCCTGCCAGCCGAAGCGTGGCCGGCCCATGTCGACGGAAATCAGGCCGTCGGCGCGTTCGTCGCCGGTGAGGATGCCGGCGAGGGTCTCAAAGACGAAGCTCTTCTGGCCGGTCTGGGCAGCGAGCGACTGCACGACGCAGCGCATGCCGTTGCCGCAGGCGCCGGCCAGGGTGCCGTCGGAATTGATGATCTCGACATAGGCAAAGGTGCCGGGCGTCCGCGGCTCATGGATGGCCATGATCTGGTCGAACCTGGTCGCCGGATCGGCATTGATGGCAATGGCAGCGGCCGGCGTAACGCGGTCTGTAAGCCCGCGCATGTCGGCAACGATGATCTCGTTGCCGAGCCCGTTCATCTTGAGGAATGGGGCCGTGGACATGGTGGCCTCCATCGGCCGTGTCGGGAGCGTTGCGGCCTATATGGCGCACGGCGGGCGAAAATGCCAGTAGCGGGGCACTAGTCGGCCGTTCCCACCACGGTGTCCGAGAAGTGGATATAGGGGAAGAGCTCGGGGATGTGGGAATCCCAGATGCCGTGGGCGCTCCAGGCCCAGCCGCCGGAATCCGCTGCCGGCTCGGCCTCCTTATAGGTATTGAAGCGCGAAAAATCCATGCGCCAGGTGTCGCCGTGCCTGGGTGGCAGAGAACGGCCGTCGCTTTTGGCGAGCCAGCCCATGCCCGACCAGGGCAGGGCGATTTCGACGGTCCAGCCGCGGTCGCGGTCGGCATTGTCGTTGATGGTGCCATCGACGGAGACGGCGGTCTTGATGCCGGGCAGGTCCCATCTGAAGAACCCCAGGCGGGGGCCTCGGGGATGGGTGGTGAAGCCGACGCCGTTCCACGGCTTGGCGCCGGGGGCATTGCGGGCAAATTGCGGGTCGGCGCTGAAGCCGCCACTCTCATAGGCGTCTTCGAAGACGAACAGCGCCTCGTAGATGGTGCCGAGCGCATTGATCTCGAACTCGTAATAGGCGTCCTTGCCGGCGATGAAGACTTCCACGTCGTTCTCCGACCAGATCAGCGAGTCCTGTTCGGTCAGCTTGGCCTGGACGAAGGGCTCTTCGACCCAGAAGCCGATATAGAGATAGGTGTCGTCCCAGAGCACGGCGGCGCGGGTATCGTGGATGGTCGGCCGGCCGGTGACCAGATCGACAAAGCGCGGCGAGCGCGGCGCCAGGCGCCAGCTCTGTTCATCGAGCTTGCCGTCGACGGTCAGCGGTTCGCGGGCGCGAAACGCGGTGTAGTGCGCGATCTTTTCCTCTGGCCAGGGAAAGGGCGATGAGGGAATGGTGGTCATGACAGGGGCCTCAAGTGTCTTGTCCGAGCTTATGACCGGTCGATCGAGCTAACGAAAGCCCCTCTTCAGTGCGCACAATCCTCTTCCAACGTCTGTAAGCAGTGTGTGCACTGCTTACGTCGATGCCGCATATTGACACTTAGTCATTCTGGAGTCGGGCCCCTTTACAGTTGATTCGCGACTCACTATCTAATTCGTATTGATCCCGGCTGGGCTTGCTCAGCCGCCTCCCCCGGGCCACGGCTCGGGGGTTTTCATTTGTGGGGCCGCGATGACCCAAAAGGTGAGAGTCCAAGCGTTCGTTGACGGCTTCAATTTGTATCACGCCATCGCGGATCTGCATCGAAACCATCTCAAGTGGGTCAATCTGTGGTCGCTGATTACCACCTTCACAGATCCGGCACAGCACGAACTCAGAGACGTCTTCTATTTCTCGGCCTTTGCGACCTGGCTTCCTTCGCAACTGGCGCGGCATCGGAAATATGTCGAAGCGCTAAAGGCCCATGGCGTTACGCCGGTGATGGGTCAGTTCAAGGCCAAAGACCGTAGCTGCAAGGCGTGTGGACACAGTTGGACCGGGCACGAAGAGAAGGAAACGGACGTAAACATCGCACTTTGGATATTGCGCGAGGCCTACAAAGACAACTTTGATGAAGCTTTCATCGTCAGCCGCGATAGCGATTTGACACCCGTAGTCCGGATGGTGGCCGCCGAGTTTCCGCTCAAGTCGATTAAGATCGTATCTCCGCCTAATGCTAGGCACAGCAAGGAGATGGCGCAGATTGTTGGAGACAAGAAGCTCGCATCAATCAAGGTAATCCATCTAGAGCGCTCGCTCCTCCCTGCGACGATCCTGTCGCCTGATACTGGTCTCCCCCTTGTCCATAGGCCGGTCGAGTACGATCCACCAAATGCTTGACTCCGCGGCCCTTCCCCTCTAATCGGGCACGCAATCCATCAGGTTCGAACGCCTGACTGCCGACCGGGACCCGCAAAGGTATAAAGAGATCCCGGAGGCTAACACCCGACAGCGCGATGCGCCCTCGGGTGTGGTTGGCGTTTGGGCTTATGGACCCTACATCCCGGCCAGCACGGCCGGGACAAGGAACGGGAAATGTTTGAAAGCCTAAGCGATCGCCTTGGCAAAATCTTCGACGGCCTGCGCGGCCGTGGCGCGCTCAGCGAGGCGGATACCGACGCCGCGCTGCGTGAGGTCCGCCGTGCGCTGATCGAGGCCGACGTGTCGCTCGAGGTGGTGCGCGCCTTTGTCGAGCAGGTGCGCGTGCGCGCCGTCGGCGCCGAGGTGACCCGGTCGGTCACGCCGGGCCAGCAGGTGGTCAAGATCGTCCATGACGAGCTGGTCAAGGTGCTGGGCGAAACCCAGGTGCCGATCGACTTTGCCACCACGCCGCCGATGACCTTGATGATGGTGGGCCTGCAGGGCGCGGGCAAGACCACGCTGTCGGCCAAGCTCGCCAAGCGGATGACCGAGCGGCAGGGCAAGAAGGTTCTCCTCGCCTCGCTCGATAACCGCCGGCCGGCGGCCAAGGAGCAGCTGCGCGTGCTGGGCGAGCAGATCGGCGTTGCCACGCTGCCGATCATTGCCGACGAAGCCCCGCTCGATATTGCCCGCCGCGCGCAGCGCGAAGGCAAGCTGGGCGGCTATGACGTGCTGATCCTCGATACGGCGGGTCGCACGCATATCGACGACGAACTGATGGACGAGACGGCGGCGATCAAGGCCGCCACCGATCCGCACGAAATCATCCTGGTGGTCGACTCGCTGACCGGCCAGGACGCCATCAATGTGGCGCGGGCCTTTGACGGCCGGCTGGATGCGACCGGTATTGCGCTGACCCGCGTCGATGGCGATGGCCGTGGCGGCGCAGCACTGTCGATGCGGGCTGCGACCGGCAAGCCGATCAAGCTGATCGGTACCGGCGAAAAGATGGATGCGCTCGAGGATTTCCATCCCAGCCGCATTGCCGACCGCATCCTGGGCATGGGCGACATTGTCTCGCTGGTCGAGAAGGCAGCGCAGAACGTCACCGCCGAAGACGCGGCCAGGATGGCCAAGAAGCTCAAGAAGGGCTCCTTTGACCTCGAGGACCTGCGCAACCAGCTGCTGCAGATGAAGAAGATGGGCGGCATGGGCGCGCTCATGGGTATGATGCCGGGCATGGGCCAGATGAAAAAGGCCATGGCCGGGGTCAATGTCGACGAGAAGGTGTTCGACCGGCAGGTGGCGATCATCAATTCGATGACCAAGGCCGAGCGCGCCAATCCGGACGTGCTCAATGCCAAGCGCCGCATCCGCATCGCCAACGGCTCGGGCACCCGGGTCGAGGACGTCAACAAGCTGATGAAGCAGCACCGCCAGATGGCGGACATGATGAAGAAGGTGTCCAAGGGCGGCATGGGCTCGCTGGCCGGCATGTTCGGCGGCAAGATGGGCGGCATGATGCCCGACCTGGGCAATATGCCCTCGCCCGAAAACATGGATCCCAAGGAACTGGAACGGCTGGCGCGGCAGATGGGGATCGACCCTTCGATGATCCCGCAGCAGGCCGCGCCACCCAAGGATCTCTCGCAAAAGCTGCCGACCGATGTCGGCAAGCTGCTCAAATCCGGCGGTCCGGGACTGCCGGGCCTGGGAGGCGCGCCGCGCTTTCCTGGCCTGCCCGGGCTCGGCGGCGGCTTTGTGCCGAAGAAAAAGTAACCCACACGACATCAACCAACACGAAATCAACCAAGGACTGATCTATGTCGCTCAAACTCCGCCTTGCCCGCGCCGGCACCAAGAAGCGCCCCTATTACCATGTGGTGGTGGCTGATGCCCGCTCGCCGCGCGATGGCCGCTTCATCGAGCGGATCGGCACCTATGATCCCAAGCTCGCCGACAAGACGGCCCGCGTGAAGCTGGTGACCGAGCGCGTGCAGCATTGGCTGGGCGTCGGCGCCCAGCCGACCGACCGCGTCGCTCGTTTCTTCGACGCGGCTGGCCTGCTCAAGCGCGAAGCGCGCAACAATCCGGAAAAGGCCGTGCCGGGCAAGAAGGCCACCGAGCGCGCCGAAGCCAAGGCCAAGGCCGCTGCTGCCGCTGCCGAAGCCCCGGCTGCCGAGTAAGCAATGCCGGCGCGCGACACTTCGCGACAGCTCGTCATGGGCCGCATCGGTGCGGCCCATGGGATCAAGGGCGAAGTGCGCATTCAGTCCTATACCGAGGATCCGCTGGCGATCCTCGACTATGGTCCGCTGGCCACCAGCCGGCCGGGACTGACGGTGGAAATCCTCGAGGCGCGCACCACCACCAATGTGCTGGTGGCGCGGCTCAAGGGCGTCAATACCCGCGATGCCGCTGAAAAGCTCAACGGCGTCGAACTTTTTGTCGACCGCGATCTGCTGCCCGAGATCGAGGACGAGGACGATTTCTACCACGCCGATCTGGTCGGTCTCGATGCGCGGCTTGCCGATGGCAGCAGCCTGGGCGAGGTGGTGGCGGTGCCCAATTTCGGCGCCGGCGACCTGCTGGAGCTGCGGGACAAGGCCAGCGGGGAGACGCGATTTATCCCTTTTACCAAGGCCGCGGTGCCGGAAGTCCATATTGCTGCAGGCTATGTGGTGGTGGTGCCGCCAATCGAGGTCGAGCTCGAGGGTGAGCCCGGCGCTGACGATGCGCTCGAGCCGCCAGACGCCGGCCAATGACCTGGCGCGCCGACGTCATTACGCTGTTTCCCGAACTGTTTCCCGGTCCGCTCGGCGCCTCGGTGATCGGCCGGGGCATGGCCGAGGGCGCCTGGTCGCTGCGGACCACGCAATTGCGCGACTTTGCCACCGACAAGCACCGAACCGTCGACGATACGCCCTCGGGCGGCGGCGCCGGCATGGTGGTCAAGCCCGATATCCTCGCCCGGGCCATCGATGCCCTGGCCGATGACCGGCCGAAGATCCTGATGAGTCCGCGCGGAAAACCGCTGACGCAGCAGCGGGTGCGCGACCTCGCGGCCGGGCCGGGCGCGATCGTCGTCTGCGGGCGGTTCGAGGGGGTCGACCAGCGGGTGATCGAGGCGCGGGCGCTCGAGGAGATCTCGATCGGGGACTATGTGCTGGCCGGCGGCGAAGTCGCCGCGATGGTGCTGATCGAAGCGGTGGTGCGGCTGTTGCCGGGCGTACTCGGCGCGGCGGCCAGCCATGCCGACGAGAGCTTCGAGGACGGACTGCTGGAATATCCGCACTATACGCGGCCGCAGGTGTTCGAGGGCCGGGAGATCCCGGCGGTGCTGACGTCGGGCGATCACGGCAAGATCGAGAAGTGGCGGCGGGCTGAGAGTTTGGCGCTGACGAAGGCGCGGCGGCCGGATCTGATCGAGTAGCTATTTTCCTTCAGCGCTGGTGAGCCTCATGGTGAGCGTGTCGACCCACGAGGCGGGTAGCCACGACCTCGTCCTTCGACAGGCTCAGGATGAGGTCTACTGTTCACTCAGCGCGGGTCCCCCCTTCCCCCACGAGGGGGGGAGCAGAGTGGCTCTCCTGCATTGTGGAAATGCGACACCGTCTCTCCCCACGCGCCGTCATCCTCGCGCTTGACGCGAGGACCCAGGGTTCCGCGACCCGAATGACCGTGCGGGGCACGTGGAGAGATGGGTCCTCGGGTCGAGCCCGAGGATGACGGTGGTTGTGGGTGGCGCAGGGCCGGGCCGCCCCAGAATGGTGCCTTTCAGGCCTTTCCCAACAGCTTCCGGATCTTGGCGACTGCCGTCGCCTGGTCTTCGCCATAGGCGATGGTGCCTTCGAACTGGCCCTGGGCGTTGACCAGAAAGACCGAGGCGGTGTGATTGACGGTGTAGTCGCCATCGCTGGTGCCGGGGACGATTTCGGCCACCACGCCCCAGGCGTCGACTATCCTGTCGATCTGCGCCTGGTTGCCGGTGATGCCGGTGATCCGGTCCGACACCCAGGAGACATAGTCGTCGAGCATGTCAGGGGTATCGCGGGTCGGATCGACACTGACGAAATAGGCGCGCAGGTCACCCAGGTCGGTGCCCAGGGTTTCGAACCAGCCGGCCATTTCACCCATGGTGGTGGGGCAGACATCGGGGCAGTGCGTGTAGCCAAAGAACAGCAGCGAGGGGTGGCCGACCAGCATGGTCTGGTCGATCGGGTTGCCGCGCTGGTCGAGGAGGGCATAGCTGCCCCCGCCGATACCGCCGCCCGATTTGGGAGGAGCGACGACGAAGAGGATCGTCGCCGCAACCGCTGCAATCACCACTGCACCCCAAAGTCCGAGCCGGACGCGGGAGAGAGTCTGGCTCATATCAGGCTCTCGTCGACCATCATGACGCCATCAAACATGGCAAACTGGGCCACGAGTGCGGGGTCGAGCTGGGCTTCGGCAGCAGCGAGCTGCTCGGTGAGCGCCTTGGCGACGTCTTCGGGCAGGCCCATGCCGACGAGGGCGGCGGCGTCCTTGAGGCTTTCACCTGAACACAAGTGGATGCCCCAACCCTTGACAGTTTTCTTCAGCAAGGCGCGTCCGCCGGTGCCGTCCTGGGCCCAGCCGGTGATGGCATAGTCGCCGACCACGACAATGGCGCCCATGGTCAGCGGGCTGTCGGGCCGGTCGAACATGGCCTTCTGCATGGCGGTGATGGCATCGATATCGCTCAGGCCGGTCTGGTCGACGGCCATGCCGTTGCCGTGGGCATCGTGGCCATGCGCGGCGGCGTTGTGGCCGGCATCGGAGTGCTTGGAATGGTCCATGCCGGCGTCCTTGGCCGCAATGCCTTGCACGTCGAGCTGGATTTCGATGGTGCCGGCCTTTTCGAAGGTCAGGGTCACGGGGACCTGGGTGCCTTCGACCAGCGGCTGCTTGAGGTCCATGAACATCAAGTGCAGTCCGCCGGGGGCGAGGGCGACGGTGGCGCCGGCCGGGATTTCGATGCCATTGGCGAGTTCGGCCATCTTCATGACATCGCCCTCCATCTTCATCTCGTGCAGCTGCATGATGCCCGCGACGGGCGACGTGGCGGCAACAAGACGGTCGGCGTCGCTCCCGTTGTTGACCAGGGTCAGGAAGCCGCCGGCTACGGGGGCGTTGGGCAAGGTGGCGCGACTGAAGCCGCCCGAAATGACGATGCTGCCGATGGTGACTTCGGCGGCTGTCGTGGCGGTCACGTGGGCCGCGCTGAGTCCGCCGCCCAGAAGGGTGATCGCCACGAGTGCGACCCGGATGGATTGGAGTTTCATGTCAGTCCTCTCTTTGGTTGCCGCGATGCGGCCTAGGGTTTGAGTTCGATGTGTCCGGCGAGTTTGACGACCGTGAAGTCGTCAATTCGAATGTCGATATCGACCGACCAGAGCCCAGCGGAAGGCAGCGTCAGGGGGACCTGCCAGAAGCCGTCTGACCCCAGCACAGCTGGGCGCCTGAGGCGTTCGATACCCAGGCCTGGATTGGATAGCGCGACCGAAACAGCCTTGGGCGCGAGGGGCACAAGTTCGGAATCGGTCAACCAGATGCGCATTGTCGTCCCTCCCGCATGGATGGCAGGCACGGTGATGTCGGCCATGGCGGCTTGGGTATGGATGTGCAGCCGCGCCGGTTGCGCCGCAATTTCGGCAATGACGCGCGGCGGTGGCGTGAACCGCCAGCCGGCCACGACGCCGAGGATCACGACGACCAGGATCAGTTCGAGAACAATGCTGCGGCGCAGGCGGGTTTGGGCCGATGCGGTGCCGGCCAGGACCGGGCCGGTCAGCGCCAGGCGGTTCCAGAGCGCCAGGGCGAACAGGACGACCAGAAGGAGGAGCTTGGCGCCCAGGAGCAGGCCGTAGGGCGATTGCCACGCCGCACCGGGCGGGCCCATCTGCAGCCCCGCCAGTAGTAGGCCGCTCGCGATCAGCGGGGCAATGGCCAACGGGATCAGTCGCGAGAAGCGACGGAGTGCGTCGGTTTGGGTCTCGTCGCCGGACCACAGCATTCTGGCGAGGGGACAAAGGGCACCGACCCAGAACAAAAGCGCGGCGACATGAACAAATACCGCCGGCCTGCTCAGCCACTCGGGCGACGCTGTGCCGGCGTGCCCACTGAGCATCGGCGCGAGCGCGGCCGCAATCCAGGCGACCAGAACAAGGCCAGCATAGGCGCGGCCCCGGGCGCAGAAGGCCGAGGCGAGCGTTGCCGCAAACGCCACAACGCAGGCCAGAATCGTCGTCGCATAACTGGTCGCCAAGGCAGTCGACCAGGGGGCTGGCGAGAGCAGCCGCCCGAATCCGGTGCCGAGGGCGTCGAGCCCCTGCAGCCCCAGCGCCAACGGTAGAAGCAGCAGTCCGGCACTCGACAGCAGGACGGGAACGACTCGGGTCGTCCCACGCAGCGGCGCCACCAACCATCCGAAAACAGTGGTGCCCACGGCCAGAAAAAGTGCGGCATAGAGCAGGGCGCGTACGACCCAGATCGTGGTGGTGACGAGGGCATCGGTGCCTGCCGCGGCGACCGGCCGGGCCCCCGGTTCGCCGATCGAAAAGATCAGGGATCCGGAGACGGGGTGACCATCGGCCGAAACCACCCGCCAACTCACCAGGTGGGTGCCCCGTCCCAGTCCGTGAGGCAGAGGTTGGCTGACCTGCTGGTCGGTGGCGACCGCGCCTTCGAGGTCCAGGCGCTGGCCGGATGGATCGACAAGCGTGAAGACAAGCGGGGTGACCGGCTCGGTAAAGCTCAGGTTCAGCAGTGCCGGCGCAGTCGGCAGCACGATGCCGTCGGCCGGGTCGGCGGCGACCAACCCGGCATGGGCCAGCGCGCCTGTCATCAGCACAAAACTGACGACAAGCATCGCAAGCATGTTGATCATGAGTGAGCGGACGGCGCGCATGGGCGTTAGGGGTGGGGGCGCCACTGGGCGCCCCCGCCTCGCTCAATGGTGGTGGTCGCCCGCTTCGATCAGTTTGACGCCCGGCGCGGGGCCATCCGGCTCTGGCTGGCCTTCAACCGGGATCTCGATCCAGGTTGCCTCGCCAGTGGTGCAGATCTGCACGGCCGGGAAGTAGAGCGTGCTGCCGACTTCGAGGGAGGCGGCGATGGTGCCGCGGAAGACGAACTCGTCGTAGAACTCGTCGGGCAGGTTGCCGCCCGACCAGGTGATCTCGGTGACGCCTTCAGTCACTTTGCTGCCGTGGCTCTCATAGGTGTTCTGATAGGGGCCCTTGACGGTGGTCAGTTCCCAGCCGGCCTTGGGCATCGGCTTGACGCTGAAAAAGCCTTCGGGGATCTGCACCTTTACCGACGTGGTGGCATTGCCGTCACAGCCATGGGGCACGCGGAGCACGGCCTTGTAGGTGGAGCCGACGGCGGCCTCGCCTTTTTCAAAAGTGGCATGGGCGAAAGCCGGAGCAGCGGACAGCATAAGAGCAGCGGCCGAAGCCGCGCGAACGATGGAACGGATCATGATGATCTCCAGAAATTGGATGATGGTACTTGCCGACCGAGGCCGGCAGACAGATCAGGCCAATGCTGGAGGGGCGCGTGGGCGGGCAGCTGTCTCGACCAGATGGCTCGCGCCGGTCGGACAGCCGCGGAAGAAGGCGAGCGGAGCGGCCGCAGTCGGAGCGTCGATTGCAACTGACGGCGGCGGGGGCAATGCTGCCCCCAGCACCTGACAGGCGTGGCACGGGCTGTGCCCGGCATCCTGATCGTCCGCCGAGTCGCCGCAAAAGCTGAGATCGACGGCCGCCGTGAGAATATCCTGGCCGACAGGAGAGGCGACGACGGGGGCGTGGCTGAAACTGAGAAAAATCAGTGCCAACACGCCAAAGGCGCGCACCAGATCGATCGCAATGTGCCGCGCGTGCTGCACCGGCAAGGTTCCCCGTCGTGACGTTGCTGCTCTAGCGTATCAGCATAGGCTTCGTCATGCGGCAAAATGCAGCCAAGGCACATTGATCTCGGTCAACGTTCCTGACACAACTATGGCAAGACGGTGCGCGGGGGCAGCAAACCCCTCGCGTGAAACGGGAAGCAGGCGAACACCCTGCGCCGCCCCCGCGACTGTAACGGATAGCTCCTCCAGCGTGCCACTGGTTTGCGACTGGGAAGGCGGAGCGAGCATTTTAAGTCCGTAGCCAGGAGACCGGCCGTCTTGAAACGCAACCGCATTGCGGGACGGTGGGTCCCGCAAAGGAGAACCTATGCGCCTCAAACTGGCTCTCGCTCTGTCTCTGTTCCCTTCCATCGCCTTTGCCCATACGGGCGTGGGTGATGCGCATGGCCTCGTCCATGGTTTCATGCATCCCATCGGCGGCATCGATCATATCCTGGCCATGGTGGCCGTGGGGGTGTTCGCCTCTGTGCTGGGCGGTCGCGCCCTTTACTTGGTGCCGCTCGCCTTTGTCGGCATGATGGCCGCCGGCTTTCTGTTCGGCATCGGTGGGGTCGACGTGCCCTTCGTCGAACTGGGCATTGCGCTCTCTTCGGTGGTCATCGGTGGCGCTGCCGCGCTGGGTAAGCCGATGCCGGTCTATGCCGCTGCGTCCCTGGTGGGCGTGTTCGCGATCTTCCACGGCCATGCACATGGCGCGGAAATGCCGGTCGATGCCTCCGGCCTCACGTATGCGTTGGGCTTTGTCGCCGCCACTGCGCTCCTGCATTTGACCGGTATTGGTGCCGCTCTGGGAGTCTCCCGGGTCGCCGGGCGTTTCGGCAAGACCCTGGCCCAGGTTGGCGGTGGGATCTTCGCGCTGGGTGGCGTCGGCGTGCTCGCCGGCTGGCTCTGAGCCATCCTGCCAAAGGGCGCCCCTAGACTCGGGGCCGCTCTTGCTCTATACGCGCGCTCGCTCCCCTCAATGGGGGCGAGCCAATAAGCGCATACAATAATCCGTGCAAAACCAAGACCGGGCGGCCTGTCCCACAAGGAATAGGCAAAACGCTCCTTTGAAAAGATCAACGGAAGACGACACATGAACATCATCGAACAGCTCAACAAAGAGCAGTACGACGCGCTGACGGCGAAAGCCGCGCGTCCCGACTTCACCCATGGCGATACCGTCAAGGTGTGGGTGAAGATCCGTGAAGGCGACAAGGAACGCCTGCAGGCTTACGAAGGCGTGGTGATCGCGCGTTCGGGCGCCGGCATCATGGAAAGCTTCACGGTCCGCAAGATTTCCTATGGCGAAGGCGTGGAACGTGTGTTCCCGGTGCTCTCGCCCAATATCGACCGCATCGAAGTGCTCAAGCGCGGCAAGGTCCGTCGCGCCAAGCTGTACTATCTGCGCGATCGTCGCGGTAAGTCGGCACGTATTTTTGAATCGACCTCGGCCCGTACCCGCAAGATCGAAGCCGGCGAGCGCGATGCCGCTCACGAGGCCAAGAACGCCCGCGAAGCCGAAAAGATCGCCGCCGCCGAGGCGCTGGCCGCCGAACTCGCCCAGAAGGACGCCGAGGAAGCTGCCGCCAAGGCCGCTGCCGACGCTGCGGCTGCCGCTGAGGCGCCCGCCGAGCCCAAGGCCGAGTAACCAGGGCCCGCCCCTGCCGCTGACATTCAGCTACAAGCCTGACCGCCGCAAGGAGGTCAGGCTTTTTTGACTCAGGGCGGCTTGCCTGCCCATAGACATTGCCAGGCCATTTGGCCCAGAACCAGATTTTGACCGACCTGCCGGAGGAGCTGTTTTTCAATGTCCTCACCTGCCCAATCGCGCGCTGCGGCCGCGTCGGCGCTGTTGCATGAAGCAGGCCTGCTGCTGCACCGGACCGGGCTGTTCCGCCTGCTCGAGGAGCGCTTCGGCAAAGTCAGGATCACCGGCAGTGCCGGCTATGACCTGATGGTTTGGCGCGATATCGACATTCATATGCCGGTCGAGGCGGCCGCCTGGGCGGATTGGGCCTATCTCGTCTCAGAGATCGCCCGACAGCTCCAAGACTGCGGGTTGCAGTTGCACAAGGCGACCTACCTCAACGACTATGTCGATCCGCACCCGTTGGGCGCCGGGCTCTATTGGGGGATCGAGTTTCGCGACCACCAAGGCAACGCCTGGAAGTGCGACCTCTGGGGGTGGGACCCGTTCGATTTTGCTGTGCGGGAAGCGCGGGACGAGAGTTTCAAGCTCGACCTGGGGCGCTGCGACCGCGATCTGATCCTGCGGCTCAAAGCCGAGGCGCGGGAGCGTGATCAGTACCATGGCGTGGTCGTGACGAGCTTTGACATCTACCAGTTCGTGATCGAGGGGGCGGGCGAAACGCTCGACGACCTCGAGGCGTGGAAGGGTCTGGGGCAGGTCTAGCTGCCGGACGCGGGAAGAAGGGCGTCGATGGCCGTTGCAAGGCCGATGTCCTTGCCGGTCACGCCGTCGGCATCATGGGTGCGCAGCGCGATGGTGACGCGGTTGTAGACATTGCTCCAGTCCGGGTGGTGTCCGGCGGCTTCCGCCAGGAGCCCGACCCGGCAGACAAAGCCGAACGCTTCGGAAAAATCCTGGAACACGAAACGGCGCATGATGGCGTCGGCTGTGGCGTCGTAGGTCCAGGCGGGAAGGCCGCGCAGGGCGGCGTCGCGCGCGGACGGCTCGAGTGTGTTGCTCATGCTGTCTCCGGAAAAGGCGGAAATGTTAATGCCCGCTTTACCACATCGACGCGAAAAGCCGGCCTTTGTGACACTCGGCTGCGGGCTTCAAACCATTTTAACTCCAGCGCCCTAACGCTTCGAGCGACGGCCCGGAGAAAACACGTGCTCACGCCTGCCCGAAAAACGATGCCGGCCATAGATTATGTGTCGATCATCAAGTCGGTCTACAAGGACCGGCGGGCGATGCTGCTCGGCGCGCTGTGCTGCATCCTTGGCGTATCGACGGGCGCTTACAAGACCAACTCGCTGGTGCTCTGGGCGATCGCGATCGCCTTCTGCCTGGTGACCGTCTACCGCTTTGTGGACATGACGTTGTTTGCGAGAGCCAAGATCGGCCCGCTCGACGTCGATGCCGCCAGCCGCTGGGAAGTTCGCGCCACCTATGGCGCGACGATGTTCGCGTTTCTGTGCGGCGCCTGGTGCTTTTCCAGCTTCGTGTTCGTGAGGGATCCAACCGCCGAAATCCTCGCCATGGTGACGACGGTGGGCTGCATGGTCGGCGTCGTGACCCGCAATTTCGGTCTCGATCGGCTGCTGACCATCCAGCTGACCATCGCGGTGACGCTGATCGGCCTGGGCGTTCTGCTCAAGAATGACGTCTACCACTGGATTCTCGGCGGTCTGATGCTGCCGATGCTGGTATCGTTCCGGTTCCTGGCGGCCGATGTCCGGCAGGTGTTGCTCAATGCGGTGCATAGCCGCGTCGAGGCCAACCGACTGGCCAGCGAACTCGACACGGCGCTCGAGACCATGCAGCACGGCCTCTGCATGCTCGATCAAAGCGGGCTGGTGACGGTCGCCAACGACCAGGCTGAAGCGGTGTTTGCCAGCTTTGCCGGCGGGACCTGGAGCGGTCGACCGTTCGCGGCGCTGATTTCGGCAGCCGCGGCACGGGGCAGCATCAGCCAGACGTCGGCCACGCAGCTGATCGACACGATGCACGCCGGCGAAGGCAAGGTGCTGCTGCATCTGCCTGGAAACCGCTTCTGCGAAGTGACCGTCAGTGCCGGCAAGGGCAGCACGGTGCTGCTGTTCGAAGACATTACTGCCCGGGTCAAGGCCGAAGAGCGCATCAGCTTTATGGCGCATTACGACGCGCTGACCGGGTTGCCGAACCGAACTTATTTCGCCGACCAGGTTGGCGACAATCTCGAACGCGGGATGCTGCACCGGGCGCAAGACGGCGCGGTCCTGATGATCATCGACATTGACGACTTCAAGCATGTCAACGACACGCTTGGTCACCTGGTCGGTGACCGCGTGCTGGTGGAAACGGCTGATCGCATCACCCGCGTCCTCGGTCGCGACAGTCTGGTGGCGCGGCTGGGTGGCGACGAATTCATCGTCTACCGCGGCGGGCCGGTTGACGAACCGGATGTCGAGCAGGATGTGAATGCCATCCTGGGGGCCTTCCAGGCGCCGTTCAACGTCATGGGCGAAGTGTTTTCGACCAATGTCTCGATCGGTCTGGTCGTGTCGTGTGATCCGGCCGACGATCTCGATGCGCTGATGACCAAGGCCGACCTGGCGCTCTACAAGGCCAAGGGCAACGGCAAGTCGCAGAGCCAGATGTTCCGCGACGAAATGGATACCGACTATCGCTATCGCCAGCGCCTGAAGGGCGACCTCAAGCAATGTGTCGCCGATGGCGGCCTGACGCTGGTGTACCAGCCGATCGTGGACATCCACTCACGGCGCGTGGTCAGTTGCGAGGCCTTGGCGCGCTGGAACCACCCTGAGCTCGGCTCGATTCCGCCCTCTTTGTTCATTCCCATCGCCGAGGAATCCGGGCTGATCTCGGACATTACCGCCTGGGTGCTGCGCTCGGCAACGCTGGAATGCCAGAACTGGCCGGAAGAGGTTTCGGTTTCGGTCAATGTTTCAGCGCGCGATTTCCGCCAGGCCGACGTGCACGAGATGGTCGATTCTGCCCTCAAGGCCAGCGGCCTTGCGGCGAACCGGCTCGAAATTGAAGTGACCGAAACGGCGCTGATCGAGGAGAAGGCCGCTGCGACCTCGATCCTCTCGCGCCTTGCCGGGCAGGGGATCGGCATTGCGCTCGACGATTTCGGCACGGGCTATTCGTCGCTGAGCTATCTGCATGCCTTGCCCTTTTCCAAGCTCAAGATCGACCGGAGCTTCGTGATGGATATCGTGGGCAACCCGCGTGCGCTCAAGCTGCTTTCCAATGTCGCGCAACTGGGCAAAGACATCCATCTGGCGATCACCGCCGAGGGCGTCGAAACCGAAGAGCAGTTCGATCTGATCGTCGCCCACACCAAGGTCGACCAGATCCAGGGGTACTTGTTCGGCGTCCCGTTGCCCAGGCGGGATGTCGGCGAGCTGATCACCCGGATGACCATTGCCTCAAGCGGTGCACAGTCCGATATGAAACTGGTTAACGCCCGTTAAGGGTCTGCTCCAGCTCACAAAATCCGGCCCAATGCAGCCACGAAAGCGTCCAATCGGCGCGGTCCTGGCTCTATTCCCATTCAGTTATGCCTAACGGGAGGTTAACGTAGGGGCATTGGTTATGGGGTTTTAAGATGAGTGCCGCATTTGATGGGCAAGCAAGCAGCGGACCCTCGAGGTTCGCGCGTAACCTGCTCGACCTGCTGGATCGAGTGGAGTACAGGCGCGTCACCGCCGACGAGCAGTTCGACCCGGTCTACAGGCTGAGGTACGAGGCGTATCGGCGGGAAGAGTTCATCCCGTTCAACAGCGCCCAGATCGTTCGCGACGAGTTCGACGATCTCGACAACGCCTATTGTTTCGGCGTCTATATCGATGGTGTGCTGGTCAGTTCGGTGCGATTTCACTACCTGACGGCAGCCAAGCCGAACTCGCCAAGTTACTCGGTCTTTCCAGATGTGCTGCAGCCTCTGCTCGATGGCGGGGCCACCATTCTGGACCCCGGCCGGTTCACCGCTGACTTCGAAGCAAGTCTGGCTTTTCCGGCTCTGCCCTATTTGACACTGCGCCTGCCGACAATCGCGGTGCAGTATTTCAATGTCCGGTATGTGCTGTCGACCGTCCGTCCCGAACACGCGGCGTTCTACAGGAGGATCTATCGATCCACCATTATCGGCGCCGAGCGCTACTATCACGGGTTGAGCTTCCCGATGGTGCTCATGGCCTGCGACATCGACGTGATGTACCAGGACCTGCTGCGCCGCTACCCGTTTTTCCGCTCGACACCCGATGAGCGGCAGCGCCTGTTCGGGGACGCGGGCCGATCGCCGTTGAGCCTGATCCGGCCGTCGGCGCGCGCCGCCCAGCCCGAGGCCCTTGCGGAGCCTCAGGCCAATGGACCTGGCCCAGATCAGGATTCGGGAATCCAGACCATCATCGATCCCTGACCGCGGTTGGCCCAGAGATAATAGGGCAGAGCCGTCAGGGTCGACGGACCCTCGGAGGAGGGCGTGGTGCGATAAAGCGTCGACCAGTCGCTCTCGGTGATGGCGACAGCATCGGCCGAGAGGGTGACGATGCCGTCGAACAGATCGTCGCGCGTATCGATGCGCAAGCCGGCGTTTCGAGGCAGGCGCAGGCGCTGCACCCGGCCGCCGGGATTGTCGGCCTCCTCGACGCAGTAGACCAGCGGGCCGCGCTTGAGCGTGACGCGACCGACATCCATGATGACGCCGGGATGGGCGTAGATGCGCTCGGCCGGCATGGGCAGATCGAGGGTGACGACGTCGCCCTTCTGCCAGACGCGATCGATATTGAGATAGCCGTCGACCGGGCTGCCGGTCACAGCCTGTCCGTTGAGCGTCACCTTGGCGCCGCGGCACCAGCCAGGGATGCGGAGTTTCAGCTCGAAGCGCGCATCGGCCTCCGGATCGATGGCGATGCGGATATCGCCCGACCAGGGATAGTTGGAGGTTTCGCGCAGCGCGACGCGGGTGCCGGCGGTCTCGACGGAGGTCGAGATGCCACCATAAAGGTTGATGGCGATGCCGTCGTCGGCGCGGGAGACGAAATAGCCGCCGACAGAGGCAACGAGGCGGCTGACATTCATGGTGCAGCAGGGGCAGGTGTGCCAGGCCCAGCGTTCGGCCGAGCCATTGGACTCGAGCGGATTGGCGTAGAAATAGTGCTCGCCATCGCGGCTAAGACCGGACAACGCACCGTTGAACAGGGCCAGTTCGAGGATGTCGGCATATTTGCCGTTAAGGTCGAGGTGCAGCATCCGCTGCGCCCAAAAGATCAGCGCCACCGAGGCGCAGGTTTCGGCATAGGCGGTCTGGTTGGGCAGGTCGTAGTCGTAGGTGAAGCCCTCATTATGCGCCGACGGCCCGAGGCCGGCGGTGACATACATCTTGGTCTCCATGACGTCGTCCCACAGCGTCTCGCAGGCTTTTCGCAGCCCGGCATCGCCCAGTTCGGCGGCAAGGTCAGCCATGGCAGTGTACATGTACATGGCCCGCACGGCGTGGCCGACGACCTTGGTCTGCTCGCGGACCGGCAGGTGCGACTGCGAATATTCGTAGTTGCCTTGCGTGTAGCGCTGGAATTCCCAGCCCTTCTTTTCGCGCTCTTCGCGTTCGACGTCGAAGAAATGGGGCGGCTGCTTGCCGCGCTCGTTGATGAAGTAGGTGGCGAGGTCGAGGTGCTTCTTTTCGCCGGTGAGGCGGTAGAGCTTGATCAGCGCAATCTCGATTTCCTGATGGCCGCAATAGCCGTGCTTCTGGTCCGGGCCGGGCCCGAGGGTCTTGCGGATATGCTCGACATAGCGCTCCATGACGTCAAGCCAGCGACGGCGACCCGTGGTCTCGAAATAGGCGATGGCACCCTCGAGCATGTGACCGGCATTGTAGAGCTCGTGGTTGTCGCGCAGGTTGCTCCAGCGCTTTTCCGGCTCGTGGCCGAGGTACCAGCAATTGAGATAGCCGTCGGGCAGCTGGGCCTTTTCGAAGTCGTCGATAACAGCCTCTATCTTGGCCTCGATATCGGCGTCGCGACGATGCGAGAGGGCGTAGCTTGCCGCTTCGATCCACTTGCCGATGTCGGAGTCCCAAAACACCTGCACGGTAAAGCCGTTGGCGTGGCGCGGGAAGCGCAGCGGCGGGGGCGGCTGCGGTAGCTTGAGCGAGTCGAGCAGGCCGAACTCGCCGAGCTTTTTATGCTGGCTGGGGATGGTGCGTTCGAGCACGGTGTCGAGCCGCTCGCGCCAGAAGTCTCCCTCAAGGCGAACATCGACAAAACGGATGGGGAGGTACTGGCTCACTTGGCGCTTCCTTGCGGGCTGGAGGAATTTCGGACGACGAGCGTGCAGGGCAGGCGCCTGACGCCGGTTTCCCTCGCGCCGCCGATCATGGCGAGCAGCCGTTCACCGGCCTCCCGCCCGAGGGCGCTCAGGTTCATATCGATGCTGGAGAGAGGCGGTCGCGCGGCGGTGGCCATTACCTCCCAGTTGTCGAAGCCGACAATGGCGACCCGGCCAGGCACGTCGATGCTGCGCTCGCGCAAGGCATCGGCGGCGCCGCGTGCAATCTGGTCATTGCCGCAAAACAGGGCATCCGGAGCTTCGGCCTTGCCATCGAAGAGACGCGCCACGGCATCGCGCCCCCATTGCTCCGACCAGCTGCCGGCGAGGTAGTCCTGGGGCAACGGGGTCAAGCCGGCAGCGCGCAGCGCAGTCTGGTAGCCGCGTCGGCGGAGCAGCACAGCCTCGAACCGCTCCGGGCCGGTGATATGGGCAATGCGGCGCCGGCCGAGGTCGAGCAGGTGCCGCGTGGCGAGCGCGGCGCCGCCCTCGTCGTCGGGCAGCAGCGACAGCGAATCCGGGTCGTCGGCCTGAGAGAACACGTAAACGATCGGGATCTTGTTGGCCAAGGGGCCGATCGGCGGGCGCTTGTCGGATCGGCGGGCAGTGACCACAAGGCCATCGATGCGCTTGCCCAGCAGTTGGTCGAGGTGCTGGCGTTCGCGCGCCGGGTCGTCGGTGGCGTTGCACATGAAGACGGCAATGCCTTGATCGGCAAACTGCTCCTCCAGCGCCTGGAAGATGGGCAGGGTGAAACGGCCGAAGCTGTCGGTGGAGATAATCCCCACGGTCATCGAGCGGGTGCGATGCAGGCTTTGGGCCATGTCGTTGGGGCGATAACCGATCTCTTGCGCGACGCGCCGCACCTTGTCGCGCGTCTCGGGCCGGAGCCGGCCATTGGCGTTGAGTGCCTTGGAGGCCGTGCCGATCGACACGTCGGCGAGGCGCGCGACGTCCCGGATAGTCGGGCCATGACGGCGCACGCGGTCGCTCTTGCTGGGTGGGTCGTTGCTCATGAGGGACTCTACTTGACGGCCCCATTGAGGAAGCCGGCCACGTAATACTTCTGCAAGAGCAGGTAGATCAGCACGCAGGGCAGAATGGAAATGACAACGCCCGCCTGCAGCGCGCCCCAGTCGACCGCGCCCAGTCGACCGGCACGAACGCTGACCAGGAGAATGGGGACAGTGAAGCTCTGCTCGTTGTTCATGAAGATCAATGCCGAGAGGAACTCGTTCCAGCTGGCGATGAAGGCGAACAGCGTCACCGTAACGATGCCGGGCAGCACCAAGGGCATGAAGATTTTCAGCAAGGTCTGGAACGAACTGCTGCCGTCGACCTTGGCGGCTTCCTCGAGTTCGCGCGGGATGCCCTCGAAACTGTTGCGCATCAGGTAGATCGAAAACGGCAACTGCAGGACCGTATGGACGATCGCCAGGCCCAGGTGACTGTTGGCCAGGCCGATCTTGGCAAAGCTCAGGTAGAGCGGGGTCAGCAGCGCCTGGTAGGGGATCATGAGCGGCGCCAGCAGCAGGATGAACCAGACCTCCTTGCCCCAGATCTTGAAACGCGCCAGGCCGTAGCCGGCGGGGATTGAAAGCGCCAGGCAAAGGATGATGGTGAGGGTGGCTACCAGCAGCGAATTGCCGACATAGGTGAGTAGACCAGCCTGGTATTGGAAGACCTTGAGATAATTGTCGAGGCTGAGCGCCGAGGGCAGATAGCTCGGCGGTGATTGCTGTGCTTCGGCCGGTGGCTTGACCGACGCGAGGACCGAGAGAACGATGGGCATGAGCATGATGGTGATGACCGCCACGCAGATGGCGCCGGCCAGATAGGCGATCGGCCGGTTCTCGCCGACCACGCGACTCCTGGCAGGGCGCGCGGCTTGGGCACGTGCGGTCATGACTTATGGCTCCGGTTGGAGAGAGCGACCTGCAGCGAGGAGAAGACCAGGACGATCAGGGTGAGAATGATCGAGAGGGCAGCGCCATAGCCCAGTTTGAAGCTGATGAAGCTGTTCTGGTAGATCCAGTACACCGAGGTGAAGGTCTGGCCCCGCGGATTGCCGCCAGTCATGATGTAGAACTGCTCGAAGGCCAGCATCGAGCCGATCACCGAGATCAGCGTGGTCAGCAGGATGGTGCGCATCGAGAGCGGCAGGATGATGTGCCAGACGCGCTGCCAGTAGTTGGCGCCGTCGATCAGCGCGGCTTCCGACACTTCGCCCTGGATTGACTGGATGCCGGCGACGAACAGCAGCATGCCAAAGCCGATCACCTTCCAGGTGACCGAGATGATGACGGCGGTCAACGCCATGTCGGCCTTGGTGAACCAAACGGCCGGGGCTTCGAAAATCCCCAGATCGACCATGATCTGGTTGAACTGGCCGACTTGCTGGTCGAACAGCCAGAACCAGAGAAGGCTCGAAGTGCCCAGGCCGATGACCACCGGCAGAAACACGATGGCCCGTGTGACTTGACGCAGCGGCCGGTTGGGCGCGGTCAACAACGCCAGGGCAAAGCCGAGCCCCATCAGGATCGGGGTGATGAAGAGAGTGTATCGGACGGTAAAGCCCAGCGCCTTCCAGAAGGAGGCGTCCTTGAAGGCCTTGACGTAGTTCCCGATGCCGATGAAGTCGCCGCCACCGAGCAAGGAGGTGTCGGTGAGCGACAGATAGACCAGCTGGCAAAGCGGCCAGAGGACGAAAAATCCGACAAACAGCAGGGCGGGCAGCACATAGAGCATGCCCTGGTATCTCGATAGCGCCTTGGCCATGGATCTTGTTCTTCCTTGACGACAGTGGGCCGTGGCAGCATGCCGCCACGGCCGGGTCCGGGAGGACCTACTGAGCGGCGATGCCGAGCATGGTCTCGCGCGCCGTGGCGATGGCACCATCGATGTCGCCATCGAAGACCGCGGTCTGGATCATGGTGAGCCAGGGTGATTGGTCGGCATTGACCATGTCGTTGAAGCGGAAGGCATAGGGCGTCTGGCCGATGCCGACGGCCTGAGCCGTGGTGACATAACGCGGTTCGGCTTCGAAATAGGCGTTGGCGGCCAGATCGGAGCGCGAGGGCAGGATCAGGTTCTTGGCCAGACCTTCGAGCTGCGCCTCATCGGTAAGTTGCCACTGGATGAACTGAGTGGCGATCGCCGCATTCTTTGACCCCTTGGGAATAGCGATCACGTCGCCGCCGACAAAGCTCGAGGCCTCGCCTTCATTGACGCCGGGCAGCGGAGCAATGCCGAAGTCGATCTCCGGGTGGTTTGCCTTGAGCGCGGCAATGGCAAAACCGCCCGAGCCCTGTATGCCGATGGTGCCAGTTTCGAAGGTCGCCTGGAAGTTGGCGCCGGTATCGGCTTCCGCACTCTCGGGAATGACGCCTTTTTCCCACATAGAGCGGAGCATGGTTAGCACTTCCTTGACGCCGGTCCCCTCCATGGCCGGGCCGTCGGCGGAGCTGGGGAGCAGCTTGGCGCCCGAGGCCCACATCATCGGCGCCTGGGTGAAGATATTGCAGCCTCCGCAAGAACCGGAGAAATAGTAGCCATAGGCGTCGGGCACGGTCTCCTTGATCTTGGTGGCGTATTCCTCGAGCTGGGCCAGCGACTTGGGCGGGCTTTCGGGGTCGAGGCCGGCCTTTTTGAACAGGTCCTTGTTGTAAAGAAGGATCGACACGTCCGGCGTAAACCCGGTGCCGTAGAGCTTGCCCTCGTAGCTGGCGAGATCGCGGAAGGCCTGGGCGACCTTTGCCTGGTTGGGGTCGGCGCCCAGCGTATCGGTGAGATCGGTCAACAGCCCAGCGCGCATGAAATCGGGCATGAAGATCAGATCGAACGAGATCAGGTCCGGCACGTCGCCCGACTGCACGCTGGTGGCCAGCTTGGTGACCATCTGGTTGTCGGGAATGGTGGTGAGCTCGATCTTGTCCTCGTGCGAGGCGTTCCACAGATCGATCATGTGTTGGGCAGCGTTCGAGCTTGAGGCGCGGGCCCAGATGCTGAGCGTTTCTGCAAAGGCTGTGCCGGGAACGATGGCGACAGCCGACATGGTGACGGCAAGCGCAGCCGTCCAGAGACCTGGCAATTTCATAGGTTTTCCCTCCCTTTTGCCGGTGACGACCGGGCCTCCGTGTCCACCCGGTCCGAATCAGGAAAAGCTTTTCCCATATCGGTGCCGCGAGGTGCCTGAAGGGCCGGCGCGATCGTTTCGGGAACAGGAAAAGCTTTTCTCACTGCATTGTTGCCATGAAGATGAAGGGTGCGCAAGGGCAGATGAATGCGTCTTTGGTGGGGAGGTGGCAGGGGAGGGTGGTGGGGCAGGGAGCGAGTGGGGGGTAGGGAGTAGCGAGTAACGAGTAGCGAGTAGCGAGTGGGGGGTAGGGAGCAGGGAGTAGGGAGTAGGGGGCTGGCAGGGGGGGTGGCGTTGGCGCTTGCGCAACGCTCGGTGTCGTCCCCGCGCGGAGGCGGGGATCCAGGGTTGGATGCGCCGGCCGGTGTGCGTGGCCCTGTCCCGCCTTCGATTGAATGACTGAGGTGTGCGGGGATGACGCCGGTGTTTGAGGCGCGACCGACGCTCTCCAGTGTCGGCTAGAAGGAGAAGCGGGCAGTGGCGCGCAGGGCGTGAAAGCTGGTGGTGGCCGAGGTGGTGCCGAGCTTGCCCGCATCCTCGATGCGACCGAGATCGGTGTAGAGATATTCGCCCCCAACGGTGACGGTGTCGCTCACCGGGATTTCGAGCCCCAGGCCCGCGACATAGCCGAACTTGAGCTGGCTGCTGGTGCTGGCGGGGGCGCCAACAGGGGTGATGCTGGCCTTGACGCCCGCCATGGCGGGGCCCAGCGTGCCATAGACCAGGCCGATCGGGGCGGCGATGCCGGCTCTGGCGCGCAGGCTGGTCAGCCATTCGAGTGTCGTGGCGCAGCTCGAGCCGGCGCCGGGGCAGGTGACCGATCCGCCGACGCCGCCAAGCTGCAGATCGAGTTCGCCGCCGACGACGAAGCGGTTGAAATCCGACGTGGTGCCAACGACTCCCCCCAGCCCGAAGCCGGCTGTGCCGACGGCGCTGGCGGGCGCGGACGGCGCGGAAAACACCGCCTGGCCGAAGCCGAACGTGGCGAAGGGACCAGCATAAAAGCGGGTCCAGTTGAACTCCTGCGCCGTCGCGCTGCCGAGCGCGGCGAGGAGGAAGCTGAGGACCAGAGCAAGGATACGCATGACAAAACTCCCGACCCCACCGGACTAGCCCGGGAGGCTTAACAGGGGGTTTATGGGGAGGGGCTTGGCTGTGCAGAGCCGCCGAACCACGGTGCTGAAGTTTTTTATCTGGCTGACTACTGCTCAGCGTTTAGAGGGGGCGAACAAAAGACGGACGTAAGTCCCTGTTGACAGGCGCCTCGTTCTTCTCATTTGTGGTCATGTAAGAGCAGCAGGGTATCTATTTCGGCATTTGTTTCGACAATTGTGATCGCTTCAGCGCCGCTCGAAAGCAACGCAAACATTGGAGAGAATGCAGATGTACAAGACTCTGATTTTGTCGAGTCTGGCGATATGTGCCGTGACGAGTGGTGCCTTGGGCGCAAATCTTGGCGCTGTGAATTGCTCCGACCCCCAAATGGTCGAGATCATGGAGAAGAACTCCAAGAGCGCCAGGATCGACGGTTCGCCGGCGTTCTCTTACGGATTTCATACCGGCAAGATCTTGTCTTCCAAGACGCTGCTTGCGACCAAAAACAAGCTGGTCTGCGGCATCACCATCAAAATCACCCAGGGTGGTTCAACCCAGAATCTGCGGCTGACCTACACGTTCGAACAATTCGCAAACGGCAAGATCAAAGCCACGCTTGCCGACCGCTAGGGATCCGACAGGCGTCACCAGACCAGGTGCAAATGGGCCAGCTCGGCGGTCTGCCAATGGATGACCGGGCATGCGAGCGGATGCAGGTCACCCTATGGCCCTGTTGTCCCGTGCTTGCGGCACAGGTCAGCCGTTCTCAGCCCGGCCTCATGCCCCCTCAAAGCCAAAGAGGCCAGAGCAAAGACACCCCTGACAAGCATCCCCGCCGTTTTGGACTTGCTCGGAAGGTTGAGCAGGGGGGCTTGGTCGGAGGGGGGCGAATCCCGGAAATTCGAGGGCGTGAACCGCTCGCGGCAACGTACCCATTGATGGCGAACGTTGAAAGAAAACAGCAGCCTAGGTGAGACTAAGCCGCTCGAACGCTGTGAAGCGTAGCTCAGTGGATCAGACGGGTCGTCAAGCCAGCTGAAGCGTCTTGCGCTCATGGGTATAATAGGGACCTACCGTAAGCCCCTTCGACTCCAGTTCAGGATTCATCATCGAAGTGGTGACTATCACTTGGTGTGGCAGAGGGGCCGCAGCAGAGAGGTCGCTGATGATCTTTTGGAAGTTGTGACTCCTCCTCGGCTCCATGCCTTTGTCCTCAACGTTGTCGAAGAGCGCGAAGCGAGGATGGTAGAAGTCTGTATCTGTCGAGGCCGAGATTAGCAGAGCGAGGATCGCAGCGTTCTTGACGATCACGTTGCTCGACTCTGCAAAGTTCATTTCGTCGTCAACCGTGATCGCGTTATCGGCAAACTTCAGCGCAACGACTCGGGGATCCTGAAACTCGGCCTGTCGCTGGAGGGCTTGCCAATCGCGGCGCAAGATTGATGCTGCTGTAGAACTAACTGCCGTGAGAGCCTTCGACCTTCGCAGCTTGCCTTGGGTCGTGAGTGCCGATAGCCGATCGGACAGCTTTGTAATCTTGCCCTGTAGGTCCGCCTTCTCCGCACTCAAGCCTTCAATTTTTAGGGCGCGTTCGCGCAGCTTTTGGAGTTGCCCCTCCTGATTGTCGAGTGCACCTAGCTGCTGATGACGGCGGGCAAGGTACACCTCACGCGGCGACGAATGGAGTTCATAGTTGGAGCTAAAGTCGGTCAGGAGTTTCCTGAGCAACCTGTCCGCTTCTCGCTTCGCCGACATTAGCTGCCCACGCTGCTCGCTCTTGTCTTCGAGGAGCTGTTTTGACTCCCTCAGCTGAAACTCAAGGTCTAGACGAAGTTGTAAGTATCTGGACTGCTCTCGCTCGGGATCAACCGGGGTTCCACAGACCACGCAATGGTCCTTGTCCTCGGGATCCTTTAGGGGCTTAAGGCACGCAGGACAGTGGGTGAACTCCATAGCTCCAACCACATCGGCTGTCCGTTCCGCCTTGGGCAGTTTGGCTGCCGTCTCCTCAAGGTAGCCTACGAAACCCTCCAGCTCTGACGTTTCCAGTTCGATGGCTTCTATTGAGTCCGTCAGGCGTTTGGTAGATGAGTTTGCCTTGCTGATGGCCTTCAATGCGTCCGCTCGGGAGGCAAGAAACTGCGCATTCTGAGCAGCAACCGCAACGCCATCGACTCCTTCGATCTCCTCCTCCAATGCAAGTCTGTCGCGTGCAATGTTGGCAAGGGCAGCGTCAATGCTCAGAGTGGTGGCGGCTACATCCTCTCCTTCGAACGCCCGAAGCAGCGAAGCAAGTTCGGCTGACTTGAGATCAAAGGTCTTCTTGAGCTCCCTTAGGGTCAGCTCGATCTCGTAGCGGTCATAGACGCTCAGGCCGCATAGCAGATCACCAACCGCTTCTCGCAACTCGCGGTTGTTGACCTGAGCCCCTATTCCTCCTCCAGATTTTGGTAGAGTCCGGCGTCTTGAAGGGACGATCGGATGAAGCGCAGCAGGTTCGAAGAAGAGCAGATCATCAGGATCTTGAAGGAGCAGGAGGCCGGGCTGGGGACGGCGGACCTGTGCCGCAAGCACGGCATCAGCAGTGCGACCTTCTACAAGTGGAAGGCCAAGTATGGCGGTCTGGAAGTGTCGGACGCCCGCAAGCTCAAGGCGCTGGAAGACGAGAACGCCAAGCTGAAGAAGCTCTTGGCCGAGGCGATGCTGGACAACGCCATCCTCAAGGATGTCGCCGCAAAAAAATGGTGACGCCCGACGCGAAGCGGGATGCGGTGGCTCATGCCTGCCTGGTGCATGGGGTGAGCCAGCGGCGGGCGTGTGAAGCTCTCGAGGTCGATCGTTCGAGCGTTCGGTATCGAACCGTGAGGGCGCCGGATGTGGAGTTGCGGGAGGCCATGAAGGCGGTCGCGTCACAGCGTCGTCGCTTCGGCTATCGCCGTATCCACGTGATGCTGCAGCGGCAGGGCATCGAGATGAACATCAAGAAGCTCAGACGGCTCTATGGCGAGGAGAAGCTGCAGGTGCGCAAGCGCGGTGGTCGCAAGCGAGCTTTGGGAACCAGGCGGCCGATGCTGGTGCCGGACCAAGCCAACCAGCGTTGGAGCCTCGACTTTGTCAGCGACAGCTTCACCGATGGACGACGCTTTCGGGTGCTGACGGTGGTGGATGACTACACGCGGGAATGCCTGGCGCTTGTTGCTGATACCTCGCTCTCGGGTCGCCGAGTAGTGCGCGAGCTGGATGCGGTCATTGCCCGCCGTGGCCGACCGCTGACAGTGGTCAGCGACAACGGCACCGAGTTCACCAGCATGGCGATCCTGCGCTGGTCGCAGGATCGGCAGATCGACTGGCACTACATCGCTCCCGGCAAGCCCATGCAGAACGGCTTCGTCGAGAGCTTCAACGGCAGCTTCCGCGACGAGTGCCTCAACGAGACGCTGTTCTCGTCCTTGTCAGAGGCACGCCAGCAGATCAGCGCATGGAAGGAGGACTACAACAGCCATCGACCGCATTCCTCGCTGGGCAATCTCACGCCCAACGAGTTCGCCACCAAACTGGCACTGGAAAAGCTGGCCGCATAAGGCCAAACATCAACCCAAGGACTCTCCTCAAAACCGGAGGGAACTCGGGGCTCAGGTCATTGTCCCAATCTTCATAGCGGAACAGGAAACCAGGTGCTGTACGCTGATCCGAGTACATCAGGCGCAGTAGCTGGTGCATCGTTATGTTCGAAGTACCCTGGCTGATAGCCTCCGGGATGCCGCTCGACCTAAAGATGACCTGCGAGAAGCTTTCCTGCGTTTCCTGGCGATGAAGTGGATATCGCTGCCAGCCGTCCAACCCGTGACTCATGGCGTCATCGAAGGTGCTGAACAGTACCTCTGGTTTGGTCGTCTTCTCGCCGATTGGTCGCTTGATCGTCAGCACGCCACCAGCAGTTTCAACTTCGGCCTGCACTTCGGAGCAAAGCCGGGCCGTTGGCTTCCAGCGATCGAACTCTCCTCCTAAGACGTAGAATATGAAGTCCGAAATCGTTGATTTGCCTGAGCCGTTTTCACCACGAATGATGTTGAGGCCACGGTGGAACTTCTCATCGTAGACCGGAACGCCGTTGCGCATAACTCGCAGCCGACGAAGCATGAGAGAAGAGGGGCTCATTGCGCCATCCTTCTGAGGCCGGTCCGCCGTCTAAGTTCCGAGATTGAGCCGTCTCCAACAAAAGCTATGAACGCGATCAAGAAGTCCGCTATCTCCAGCTCTCGTTCACCTACGAGAGCAGCGAGAGTGTTCGAAAAGACTGACAGACCCGCCTCAGAGTGCACGTAGGCACCAGCCTTGGCTTCTTCGGTGCTAAGGAGCCCTTTAGCTAGCATGGTGCGCAGGGCCGTTCCCTGAACTTCGGCCATTTTTTGAAACAGTATCGGTGCAGCTGGGAGGGTGATGAACGAAGCTTCAGGCCTGGGGATTTGAATTGACCGCAGTTGATCCCTTACGTCCTGGGGGAGGCTGGCATTATGAATGAGCGACGGTGTAGCAAGATAGAAATCTGTGATGAACAAGCGCTCTGCAGATGGCGGCTCCCGCCTCCAACGCATCAGTAGAAGCCCCATTCGCCGCACTGCGTCGTATGCGTCCAACTGGGGGTACCAAAGGCGCGATTTCATTTCGGCTTATCCCAGCGCAGGTGGCATTGCTGGGTGAGGTAGTAGATCGCCTCGAGCACAGTTGCAGGTCCGACCATCCTCGCTGCTTTGAATTTCTCAGCTAAGGGATCGACAACATGTACCTGAATGGCCGCAGCAATCTCATCATCTGGCGCGTCTTTGCATATCTTCGCGTGGAACACATGCATGATGAACCGCTGCTCCACTTCGGACAGCACCTGATCGTGAAGCAGGCGAGACTCCGACAGAAGCCCTAGTTTCGTATACCTTTGAGCAAACCTGTTCTGCAGGCCATTAGCATAGCCGTATTCTCCCTCGCGACCTGCATCGATCAGCTTCTGTAGGAGGTCTCTCCGCTCCAGATTGGAAGCCGTGGCATAGTCCACCTGATCAACGTCGCCGCCCTCGGTCGGCTTGGGTAGCGGACATTTCTCAGCTACCTTCAGAAGGTGCCGCGAAATAGATCGATAGATCATGCTATCGCGTGAGCTTGGCCGGGCAATTTCGATGTGGTCTGCAGCGATCGCCAGGGTTTCGCATCCACTCACCCCGGGGTCCGCGTCCTGCTCTGAAACAAGCAGGGTACCAGATGTCTTGTGTTTCTCGTAATAGGCGAGAGTGGAAGTGCCGTTGGCCTCAGCTAGCGTCCGATAGCTCTCGTTGAGGGAGGTTAAGTACCCGCTGTCGTTGGATAGCATCTTGATCGACGGCGAGCTGATTCCATTGGCAAAAGCCGACATGAGTGAAGCCACGCCTGATCCCTTGTGAGGAGTAGCAACAAAGCAGACTAGCCGTGTGTTTCCCGAGATACGTTTCTTTTCCTCGTTCTGTGATCCGACCGAACTCCTCAGCGTTTCCTTCACGACGAGGCCGCCCATGCTGTGCGAAACAAATGCAAGGGGGCGAGAGCCGATATCTTGAATGGCCAACGCCTCGGCCACGGACTTTCCCAGTTCGTGGATGTTGAACTCCTTCTCTGTCCCCTTCTGCGTGTAGGCGGATGTGTATTGCAGCGAGTACACGTCAGCCGGTACGCCAGAGGAATTGAGAGAGGCGGGCCAGAAGAAGGTCGATTTGTCCTTCGCAGTGTGCGTCCAAGACTCTTTGTGATGTCCCGTAATTCCATGGACGAACACGACGTCCATGACGGAGAGCTTTGAATGGCTCACTACATTCAATGCAGGGTCAGACACGAAATTCCAACGCCAATAGTGTATACAGCGCCGCCCCCTCGTAGCCCGTTCAATGCTTTGCAGGATGAATGCATTTCTCCATCTTAGCAATACGCGCGTTCAGATGCCTTGCCGGTGCCGCTTTGGCTCAGTTGGTAGAGCACGACGTGAGAGCCGCTAGGCTCGACGCATCATCGTAAGATGGGCAGACGTGTTCCATTCCCTCAGTGTGAACGGCAGTGTGAACGGCTAGGCCGTTGCTAACGGACGGCTCTCAATGTAGAGTCCGTAAGTCGCTCATTTTGTTGAGAAAAATGGTGCCGCTTAGGTGACTCGAACACCTGACCCCATCATTACGAATGATGTGCTCTACCAACTGAGCTAAAGCGGCGATGCGGGCGGCCGGGGGCGCGCGCGACGCCGGTCTTTTACTGGCGTCGGGACGCGCGTGCAAGGGGTCACGTGTCGGGAAGTGCCAGCGGCTGGGGTTTGGGCGTGCCGGGGGCTTGCGTTTCGGCAAGGCGGGTGGCGACGGCGCTGGTGGGGACGCGCCACTCGAAGGCGTCGAGCTTGCCGGTGACCGGGGAGACCGGCTCCCAATCCTCGGCGGTGATGCCGTCGGCGGTCCAGACTGGATCGCGCGGGGCGCGGACGGCGCGGTTGACCCACTCGCGCGCTTTGCCCTGGTCGCCGGACTGGCCTTCCTCGATCTCGGCCATCATCAGGCAGACCGACTGGCTGGGATTGGCGACCGCGTAGTTGGCCAGGGCATCGCGGGCGCCGGGCCAATCGTAGGTGTCGATGCAGGCGCGGGCGAGCACCAGGGCGGCCGGCTTGTTCTGCGGCGGGGTATCGACCAGCTCGCGCACGCGCTTCAGGCGCTCGACCGCGGAGGTGCCGGGCACGGCATTGGCAAACAGCGTGGCGATATCGGGATGCGAGGTGGCGCGCCAGACGCGGCGGAGCAGGCTCATAGCCTTGCGGCTGTCGCCGCGATTGATGGAGATGCGCGCCGCGATCAGGGCCGCCGGCACGAAATCGGGCACCAGCTTGAGGGCGGCCAGCGCATGGTCGAGGGCGGCCAGCGGATCGGAGGTTTCGGCGAGCTGGGCGCGGGCCGTGGCGACGACCGCCTGGCGGCGGCGCTTGCGCATCTTGTCGTCGCGGCTGACGGCCTGCTCGGCGGCGACCATGGCCTCGGCCTCGTCCCAGCGGCCGCGCCGGGTGAGATCGTCGAAGACGGCGGCATTGGCCCAGCCGGTATAGGGGGCGATCTCGGTCGCTTTCTGGGCAAAGGTCAGTGCCGCATCGCCCCGACCCTGGGCGCGGGCCTGGTCGTAGAGCCCGGACAGGGCGGCGAGCGCGGTCTTCTTGTTGGTGATCAGGGCACGATAGTGCTCGCGGGCCGAGTGCATGTCGCCCAGCGCCAGATCGGCACGGGCTTCGAGCAGCTGCGCGGCGGCGTTCTGCGGCAGGTTGGCGCGGGCCTCGCGGGCGAGCAGCCGCGCCTTGGCCGCATCGCCGGCCTGCAGCGCGATGAACCCGTCCGAGAGAGCGGCGAAGGCGAGGTCCTTGCGGCGTTCGCGCGAGCGGCGGGCAATATAGTACGGGGCGCCGATGACGCGGCGGAGCAGGCCCCAGAAAAAGATGATCAGCGCCACGGCGGCGAGGACGAAGAACACTGCGACGCCCAGGCGCGGCTGCATGCGGTAGCCGAGCAATTCGAGCGTGAGCGTGCCGGGCAGGCTGATCAGCCAGGCCACGGCGGCGGTGACCAGCAGGCTGAGGATGATCCAGTACGCGAGCCGGATCACGGCGTGGCCTCCGTCGCCGGGGCGGCCGTGGGGGTCAGCGCCTGGACGCGCAGGGCGGCAACGAAGCCATCGGCCTGGGCATGGGCGCGGATGCCCTCGCCGACGGCGCCGGCGGCCGATTGCATGGCCTCGGGCAGCTGGCCGAGCAGGCCGGCGGCGCCGACGAAATCCTGCCGCTCCATGGCCGCTTCGAGGCGCGAGACGATGGCCTCGGGTGTGTTGCCAGCCAGCTCACCGGTCGGCCGGAGGGCGAGCACGCCCTTGGCCCATTCGATGGCGTCCTTGCCCCAGTCACCGGTGCTTTCGGCCGTGCGGCCGGCGAGAATGGCGGGGACGGCGGCGCGGAACTGGGTGAGCAACTGGTCGGGGCGGGCAAGGCCGGTTTCTGCCGCGTCCAACAGGGCCTGCGGCACGACCAGATCGGGCAGAAGGGTGGTGAGGCTGGTCAGTTCGGCGCCATAGGGCCGGCCGGCGGCGAAGGCGGTTTCGAGACCCGAGACGACCAGCGGCAGGCGGATGGCCGGGCCGACATTGGCGCCGCCCAGGGTCTGGGTCTGTGCGGCAATGGCAGCCTTGGCAGCGTCGAGTTCGTCGCGGATGGCGTCGAGCTGGCCCAGGCTGGCCTCGGTGGCGCCCAGGCGGGTGGTGAGCTCGGCAAGGCTCGCCTCGATGCCGGTGAGGCTTTCGGCAAGCGCGGCAGCATCGGCCGAGGAGGCGCCGGCGGCAATGGCGGTGACGCGCGACTCGAGGGTTTCGAGCTGGGCGGTGAGCGGCGCCAGATCGACAGCGGCGGCGGCCGGAATGGCCGACTCGGCGCTGGCGAGGCGCGCTGCCAGGGCATCGAGGTCGGTGCGCGCCTGAGCAAAGCCGGTATCGAGCTGGGTGATGGTGGCGTCAAGGCTGAGCTGGGTCTTGAGCGCCGTGTCCTGCAGCTGGGGCAGGGCGGCTTCGATGCCGGCGAGGCGCGCCTCGAGGCTGGTGAGGGCAGGCGTCGGATCGTCGAAGGGCAGCGGGCCGGTCGGCATGGGGACGAGGTTAACCAGGGCGTAGGTCAGCGCCGTGCCCAGCAGCGCGCCACCCAAGGCGGCAATGGAAATGGCGCTCCAGGGCATGGCGAGACGAGCCTGGCGCAGCGGCGGGGCGGCTGGTGTGGGCGGGGTCGGCGGCGTCGGGATAGCGCGGGGCGGCTCGACGGCTTCGGGCTGGGGCGCCGGCTGTTCTGCCGGTTGCGGCTTTTCGGCTTTTGGCTGCGGGCGCGGCGGCGTGGCGGGGGCTTCGGTGCGTGACGGCTTGGCCGCGCTCGACGCGGCCGCTGGCGACGAGGCAGTGTCGTTGGCCTTCAGATCGATGACCGGCGGCTTCACGGGTCCCGACTTGCGTTCAGCCATGCGGCGTATCCTCGAAAAGGGTCATGATGCGGTGTGATCCCGCGAAAAAGACAAGGCCAGAGACATCATAGCCTCTTCGCTGGGGGTATCGGCCAGGGCCACCCGTACAAAATGGGCATCGATGAGCGGTTCGGCAATGGATTCGGACAGGCAGAGCATCCCCAGTTCGAGCCGGGACAGGCGGCTGACGTGGTTTTCGCTCAATCGGGTAAAGATCTCTGCCGTGCGGCGTGAATAAAATAGCGCTGCATCAATGCTGCCGTCTTCGAGCTCGCCGACGATCTGGGCGGGCAACTCGGCGATGGGGTTCATGGCGTAGATATGGGTGGTGATCACCATCACCCCCGAGGCCGAGAGCGACTTGGCGAGGTCGCCGGCCTGGTCGCGCCCTGAGGGGTAAAAGACCGGGCCAGAGAGCTTTTGGTGCGCCAAGAGGTCGACCAGGTCGGCGAAGCTGCCACTGGCGCTGCGGACCTGGGAAAAGCCCATGTCGCGGGCTCGGACGGCTGTGCGGTCGCCCACCGCAAAGACGGGCAGGCCGAAATAGGCCGCGAGCACACCGCGCTGGTCGAGTGCCTTGAGGGCATTGGCGCTGGTCAATGCCAGGGCGGCAAAGCCAGTGGGGTCGGGCAGGCTGGTGGGAAGCGTCTGGAAGGTCAGCAGCGGGCAGATGGCCGCTTCGATGTCGAGGGCAGCCAGCCGCGCAGCCGTCTCGCTGGCGTCAGGTTCGGGCCGTGTGACAAGCATGCGCACCAAACTGGCTCATCCCTGCAGCTGTTTCATGAAGTCCGGCCCGGCCCGATCGAGCAGTTGCCGGCCCAGTTCAGTTCCCAGAGCCGCTGCCCGATCGGCCGGGCCGGCAAGGCTCAGGTTGAAGGCCTGCCGTCCGTCGGGGGAGAGGACTTCGCCATGCAGGGTGCATGAAGTTTCGTTCAATTCGGTAAATGCGCCGATCGGGGTGCGGCACGATCCGTCGAGTTCGGCGAGCAGGGCGCGTTCGGCCGCGATGGCCATCGAGGTCGGGGCGTGGTCGAGCGGGGCGACCAGTTCGGCCGTGCGCGCATCGCTGGTGCGGTGTTCGAGGCCGATGGCGCCCTGCGCCGGGGCCGGCGGAAAGCGGCGCGGATCGATATAGCTGCGGATGTGGCTGGACTTGCCGAGCCGATTGAGGCCTGCGGCGGCCAGCAATGTGGCATCGGCGATGCCCTGCTCGAGCTTGCCCAGGCGCGTATCGACATTGCCGCGGAACGGCACCACCTCGAGATCGGGCCGTTCACGCAGCATCTGGGCGGCGCGGCGGATCGAGGAGGTCCCCAGGCGCGCGCCATGCGGCAGGTCCGCCAGGGTCGCGTAGGCGTGCGAGACGAAGGCGTCGCGGACGTCCTCGCGCTGCAAAAAGGTGGAGAGCACGAGTCCATCGGGCAGCACCGTCGCCATGTCCTTGGAGGAATGCACGCCCAGATCGACTTCGCCGGCCAGCAGGGCCGCCTCGATCTCCTTGGAAAACAGGCCTTTGCCGCCCACTTCGCTGAGGGGGCGGTCGGTCAGGCGATCGCCGGTGGTGGAAATGACCTGGATGGCAATGTCATGGACAGGGACGCCATGCCGCTCGGACAGCAGGCGCGCGACCAGATTGGCCTGCGCCAGGGCGAGCGGCGACCCACGGGTGCCGATACGGAGGAAGGGGGTGGCTGATTGCAATCTCGTCTCGTCCTCTGTAGCTCAAGACGCGGGCGACGGGACGGCTTAGACCACGATCAACCACCGGGCAAGGCGCATGAAGATTTTGGGCATCGAGACGAGCTGCGACGAAACCGCCGCCGCCATTGTCGAACGCGATGTCGACGGCCGGGCCAGCATCCTTTCCAACATCGTGCGCAGCCAGTTCGACGAGCACGCGGCCTATGGCGGCGTGGTGCCCGAACTGGCGGCGCGCAGCCATGTGAGCCATCTCGACGGGATCATTGCCAAAGCGGCCGAGCAGGCCGGGCTGCGGCTCGATGAGGTCGACGCGATCGCGGCAACGGCGGGACCGGGGCTGATCGGCGGGGTGCTGGTGGGGCTCACCACCGGCAAAGCACTGGCGGCATCGCTGGGCAAGCCCCTGATCGCGGTCAATCATCTGGAGGCGCATGCGCTGACGGCGCGGCTGACGCACGGCATCTGCTTTCCCTATCTGATGCTTCTGGTCTCGGGCGGGCACAGCCAGTTCGTGCTGGTGCGCGGGGTCGGCGACTACGAGCGCTGGGGGTCGACCATCGACGATGCGCTCGGGGAGGCTTTCGACAAGGTGGCCAAGCTGCTCGATCTTGGTTCGCCGGGCGGGCCGCATGTCGAGCAGCAGGCGCTCCGGGGCGACCCGAAGCGGTTTCGCTTCCCGCGGCCGCTGCTGAGGGAAAAGACGCTGGACTTCTCGTTTTCGGGGCTCAAGACCGCCGTTCGGCTGGCGGCCGAAGAGATTGCCCCGCTGTCCAATCAGGACGTGGCCGACATCTGCGCCGGCTTTCAGGCTGCGGTGGCCGAAATCGTGCGGGTGCGGGCCGGGCAGGCGCTGGAGCGGTTCGGCCCCGGCGCGACCCTGGTGGTGGCCGGCGGGGTGGCTGCCAACAAGGCAATCGGCGCAGCGCTGCAGCTGGCCGCCGATGCCAGCGCCGCCAGGCTGGTGATCCCGCCGATCGCACTTTGCACCGACAATGGCGCGATGGTCGCCTGGGCGGGGGCTGAGCGACTGGCGCTCGGATCGGTCGATGATACGAGGTTTTCCGCCAAGGCGCGCTGGCCGCTGGATTCGGCCGATATGGGGCTGCTGCATGGGCATTGAGACCGTCGCGGTGATCGGGGCCGGCGCCTGGGGCACGGCACTGGCGCAGGCAGCGGCGCTGGCCGGGCGGTCGGTGACGCTGGTGGGGCGCGACGCCGGGGTGATCGAGGACGTCAATCTGCGCCATCGCAACAGCGCGCATCTGGGGGCGCAGGCGCTGGCGCCGGCGCTGCGGGCGGCGACCGACCTGCCGGAGGTGGATCTGGTGATTCTCGCCGTGCCGGCGCAGCAGACGCGCGCCGTGCTGGCGCAGTTCGGCGCCAGGCTGACCAATCGGCCCGTGGTGCTGACGGCCAAGGGTCTGGAAGCGGGGAGCCTCAAGCGGCAGAGCGAGATTCTGGCCGAGATGGTGCCCGATGCGGTGCCCTTCGTGCTTTCTGGGCCGAGCTTTGCCGGCGACGTGGCGGCCGGTCGACCGACGGCGGTGACCCTGGCCGGGGATGATCCGGAGGCGACATTGTCCGTGGCGGCGGCCTTGGCCGGACCCAGCTTCCGGCCCTATGCGGCCGACGACCGGCTCGGCGTCGAGATCGCCGGGGCCCTCAAGAACGTCTATGCGCTGGCCTGTGGCGCCGTCGAGGGCGCCGGGTTGGGGGCATCGGCACGGTCGGCACTGCTGGCGCGCGGGTTTGCCGAACTCTCGCGCTTCGTCGTGGCGCTGGGCGGATCGCCGGCGACGCTGACCGGGCTGGCCGGACTGGGCGACCTGACGCTTTCCTGCACGTCGCGGGAGTCGCGCAATTATCGCTACGGCATGGCGCTGGGCGCCGGCATGCAGCCCGAAGCGGCGCTGGCCGAAGGCGTCGCGACAGCGCCAGTGGCACTGGCGCTGGCTGGCAAACTTGGTATCGACGCGCCGCTCGTGGCTGCGGTAAACCTGTTGCTCGCGGGCAATTCGTCGATAACGGCGATCGTTGCCGGGCTGATGTCCCGGCCGCTCAAACGGGAGGACTAGACGTGCTTTTTTCCATCGTGGCCCATGACAAGCCCAATGGCCTCGCCCACCGCATGGCCGTGCGGCCCGAGCATCTGGCGCATCTAGACTCGCTGGGCGACACGCTGGTGCTGGCCGGCCCGTTCCTGGATGCCGAGGGCAACATGACCGGCAGTTTCATGGTGATCGAGGCGGCGGACCAGGCCGAAGCCGAAGCGACGTTCGGACGCGATCCGTTCGTGGTGCAGGGCGTATTTGCAACCATGGACATCCGGCCGTTCCGCATCGGCGTCAACAACACCAAAAAATAGGGCGGCTGGCATGGCCTACTGGCTGATGAAATCGGAGCCCGACGTGCTCTCCTACGACGACGTGGTCGCCAAGGGCGTGCCGGAGGAGTGGCACGGGGTGCGCAACTATGCGGCGCGCAACCACATGAAGGCGATGCAGCTGGGCGACGAGGCCTTTTTCTACCACTCCAATATCGGCAAGGAGATCGTCGGCATCGTCACGGTGGTGGCGCTGGCCCATCCCGATTCCACCGCCGAGCTCAATGCCAAGGGTGAGGTGGTGTGGGAATGCGTCGATGTGGCGCCGGTGCGCAAGCTGCCCAAGCCGGTCACGCTCGAGACGATCAAGCAGACGCCCGAGCTGGCCAATATGGCGCTGGTGAAACTGTCGCGCCTGTCGGTCGGGCCGGTGACGCCCGAGGAATGGGCGCTGCTCTGCAAGATGGGCGGGCTCTAGACGAGCTTTCCCTCAGAAGTCGGCCGTCAGGCCCTTGATCTCCCAGTCGCCATAGCGATTGGGCTCGAGGCCGCCGCGTCCACCCTTTTCGGGCGGCGCTGCGGCGGCGCGGGCGTCGATCAGCTGGCGGCGTGCTGCCGCTTCCTCGAGCGCGCGCTGGGCGGCCGGGCTCAGCGGCGGACGGGGCGCCGCCGGCTGTTCCGGAGTGTCCAGGGTCGCGGGTGTGGCGGTCGGCACGTCGCTCATGGGAACTCGACCTTCCAGTCGCGGATTACAGTTTGGTCATCTGCCCTTGCGTCGGGCCCGGATCTTCCCACTTTATTCGCATCTGACTGATCAAGTCGAGGTTCGGAGTTACAAGCGATGCTCAACTTCTTGCGTACGGGTGTGCTGTTTGCCGTGCTGACGGCACTGTTCATGGCGGTGGGCTACTTTATCGGTGGCACCAGCGGCATGCTGATCGCGCTGGTGATCGCGGCGGGCACGAACCTGTTTTCCTACTGGAACTCGGACAAGATGGTGCTGGCCATGCAGGGCGCCCACGAGGTCGACCCGCGTTCGGCGCCAGACCTCTACGCCATGGTGGAGCGACTGTCGCGCAATGCCGGCGTGCCGACGCCCAAGGTCTATCTGATCGAGACCGACCAGCCCAATGCCTTTGCCACGGGGCGTGACCCTGCGCATGCGGCGGTGGCTGTATCGACCGGACTGCTCAATACGCTGCAGCCGGCCGAAGTGGCGGGCGTGATTGCGCATGAGCTGGCCCATATCCGTAATCGCGACACGTTGACCATGACGATCACCGGCACGTTTGCCGGCGCCATTTCGATGCTGGCGCAGTTCGGCCTGTTTTTCGGTGGTGGCAATGATCGCGACAACCCGCTGGGCGGGATCGGTGCGCTGCTGATGGTGTTCCTGGCGCCGCTGGCCGCCGGCCTGGTGCAGATGGCGATCAGCCGGACGCGCGAATACGAGGCCGACAAGGATGGCGCCGAAATCGCCCGCGATCCGCTGGCGCTGGCTTCGGCGCTGGCCAAGATTTCGCAACGGGCGCAACGCACGGTCAACGTGGCGGCCGAGCGCAATCCGGCGATGGCGCATCTCTATATCTTCAATCCGCTGTCGGGGGCGCGGATGGACAATCTGTTTTCCACGCACCCCAATGTCGAGAACCGCATCGCGCAGCTGCAGCGCCTGGCGGGGGAGATGCAGACTGATCGGACGGGGCGCAGATTTGAAGGCCGCCAGCCGGTTTCCGGTGGGGCGCCGCGCAATAGTGGGTGGCGCGTGCCGCCGATTGGCGGTAGCGAGGGCGGTAGCGGTCAACAGCGAGGCCCGTGGGGCTAGGGAATTTGGCAAAAACGAAGGCGACGCCGGGGCTTGCGCTCCGGGTGGCGGCGGCGACGCGGCTGAGAAACGTGCTGGGCGGCGACAATCTGGTGCCGCTCGGCATTTCCGAGATCGCCGACAGCCGCGACCGGGCGCTGGCCAACAAGCTGGTCACCACGGCTCTGCGGCACCACGGGCAACTGACTGAAGCCATTGGTCAATTGCTCGACAAGGGACTGCCGAAAAAGAGCGGCAGCTTCGAGGCCTTGCTGCGCATCAGCCTGGCGCAGCTGCTGTTTCTGCCCGAGCTGGGTGACCACAGCGCGCTGTTCCTGGCGGTCGAAGCGGCCAAGCGCGACCCTAAAAGCCAACATTTGGCCGCATTGATGAACGCCGTCTTACGACGGGCGCAGAGCGAACTGACGGCGTTGCGCGCCATTCCGGCGCAGGCGTTGTTCCCGCGCTGGCTGGCCGAGAAGTGGACGGCGAGCTATGGCGACGTGCTGCCGGCCTTCGCCCATGCCCTCGTCGAGGGAGCGCCGCTCGATTTGACGCTCAAGCACGACAATCCGGTGCTGGTGGAGCTGCTGGGCGGGCAGGTGATCTCGGCCGACACGGTGCGGATCGCGGCGCGGGACCTGCCGGTGAGCGAACTGCCCGGCTATGCCGACGGACGCTGGTGGGTACAGGACGCGGCGGCGGCGATTCCGGCGCGGCTGATGCGGCTGGCGCCGGGCGCGCGGGTGCTCGACCTGTGTGCGGCGCCGGGCGGCAAATCGGCGCAGCTGATCAAGGCGGGCTTTGCCGTGACAGCGCTCGACAGCGACGCGCAACGGCTCGACCGGCTGCGCGACAATTTCCGCCGGCTCAACTATGCCGCCGACGTGGTGCAGGCGGATGGCACGACCTATCAGCCGCGGCAGCCGTTCGAGGGCGTGCTGCTGGATGCCCCCTGTTCGGCGACGGGGACGTTTCGCCGCCACCCCGAAGTGGTGTGGCACCGCACGCCCAAGGACATTGCCGGGCGGGTGGCCCTGCAGCGCCAGTTCATCACCCATGCGGTCGAGCTGCTGGCGCCGGGCGGGCTGCTGGTCTACTGCGTTTGTTCGCTCGAGCCCGAAGAGGGGGAAGCACAGGCGCGCTGGATCGCCACCCAGCTGCCGCAACTGGAGCCGGTGGTTATCGTGGCCGATGAGCTGCCCGGACTTGCAGCAGCGGTGACAGCCGAGGGCTGGGTGCGGACCCATCCGGGTCTCGAACTGGGCGATTCCGGGGGAAACGCCGGTACCCTCGACGGGTTCTTCGTTGCGCGGTTCCGCCGTCGTTGAATAGTTAAGAGTTGGTAACGAGCTGCGCCCGGACTATGACCGGGCCGGAGTCTCGAGGGCAAGGACGAGTCGGTTGGCCATTTCGATGCGATTTATCGCGCGCCGGACGCTGCTGTCGCTCGCCGACCATGTCGTCACCAATCCACTGATTCGGTGGACCTGGACGGGGCCGTCGAGCGAAGAGCTGGTCGGCGCGCTGGGCGAGTTCCGTCCGTCGGACCGCGAAACCGTGCTCGAAATGATGCAGGGGCGCTATCTGCTGTCGTCCAAGCTGGTGGACACGCATGGCGTGTCGCCCTTCGCGGTGGAGGTCAATAATGCCGACTGGCTGGAAGACCTGCATACCTTCGCCTGGCTGCGGCATTTCCGCGACGCGCGCAATGACGACGAGCGGCGCTTTGCCCGTACGCTGACGCTCGACTGGATCGCGCGGGAAGGCAATTTCAACCGCGTCACCTGGGCGCCATCGATGACGGCCCGCCGGGTGCTCAACTGGCTGCGGCATTTCAACATTCTGGTCGAAGGCGGCACGCTCGAACAGCAGGCGACGATTTCGCGCTCGCTGTCCTCGCAGATCCAGTCGCTCAAGCTGCGCGGCGTGCTCGCGACCGATCCGGCCGACGCATTGCTGGCCGCGATCGCCCTGGTCGGGGTGGCGCTGTGCAACGAGCGGGCGGAAAACGACGTCTATCCCCGGGTGCGCCGGGTGCACCGGCTGCTCGACAGCCAGATCGACGAAGATGGCCTGCACCGCTCGCGCTGTGCCCGGCAGCAGCTGCAGATCCTGGTGGAGCTGACCACCATCAAGCAGGCGCTGCGGCGCAATCACGAGCAATATGCCAACGAGTTCACCGAGCTGCTCGAGACCATGCATCGGGCGCTTGACGCCATCTCGCTGGGGACGGGCGAGCCGGGCTATTTCAACGGCACCGGCCAGATGCCGCATGACCTGGTGGTGGCGGTGCAGGCGCAGAGCCCGGCGCGGGCCCGCGCCACCGGCATTACCGGCGGCTATGGCCGGCTGATCTCGGGCCGCTCGATCGTGGTGGCCGATTCGGGGCTGGTGCCCGAGCCGGAATTCGCCCGGCAGGTGCATGCCGGAGCGCTGGCCTTCGAGTTCAGCCATGGGCGCGACCTGGTGGTGTGCAATTGCGGCCCGGCGCCGGCGGGGCTGGAGGGCGACACGACGCTGTTCCGGCAGGGCATTGCGCATTCGGCGCCGACGATCAATGCGCTCTCGGCCGCCGCCATCGGCACCAGCGGCGCGCTGGCGGGGCGACTGCTGCAGGTGGGCAAAGACCCGGAGCTTGAAACCTTCGAGGCCGACCAGTCGCTGATGATGCGCACGCATGGCTATGAGGACCGGTTCGGCGTGGTGCTGGAGCGCCACCTGACGCTGATGGCCGAAGGCAAGACGCTGGTAGGGCAGGACAAGTTCGTGCATGCGCGGCGCGTTTCGGGTGCTTGCGCCATCCGCTTCCACCTGGGGCACCAGACCGAAGTGCAACAGAGCGAGGATCTGCTGCGCCTGAAACTCGCCTCGGGCGCGATCTGGACGTTCCTGTGGGAAGGCGCCGACATGCGCATCGAGGACAGCGTCCGGCAGTCGGCCTATTTCGGCTTTCACCGCACCAAGCAGATCGTGCTCGATGTGCTGGCGGCGGAAGCCAACGAAGTGAGCTGGATCTTTACGCTCGAAGAGGCGTGAGGGGCGTTTCCTGACTGACCGGGGACTGAAGACGGACGTTGCTCGCGCACCTCTGGTGCACGAGCCTGCGCCGGGCGGCGGTATCAGGTGGTGACGGGGGGCGTCTGAGTCCGGGCGATCCTGACGGTCAGCCAGACGGCCGAGATCAGAAAGTACAGCGCACCGAACCCGGCATAACCGGCGATGGCTGTGATGACGGGCGGTGCTGCTGCCTGCGCGCTGACGATGAAGAAGCCTCCGGCGAGAGCCGATTGGGCGCCGCTCAGGACCATGACCCATTGCGCCCCGGCCGTACGCCAGCGGCGCACGGCAGTCAGCAGCTGCAGCACCCCCGAGAGTGCGGCCCAAACGCCGAACACCACCAGCACGGCCTTCAAGCCGATGTCGAGCGCCGCGACGACGGCAACGGCCGTGAGCAGGCTGACCACCAGATTGATCGCCTGGGTCATGTTGGACCGCAGGCCACCGTTCTGCCGGGCGTCGAGGAAGTTCGCCACGGCGTCCCAAGCGGGATAGGCGACCAGCAGGATGGACGCCAACGTTGGGTTGGTCCGTCCAACCAGTATCGCCAGCGCGATCCAGACGATCGAAACGGCGGCGCGCACAAAATAATAGGTCCGCAACCAGCTCTCCTGGGTCGCGACGGGGGGATGACTGACAGACATGGCAATTCTCCAATGAACAAACTACCTACTAGAAGGTAGGCGGACGCATGTCAATGGGGTCATTTTCCCGCATGCTGCTCATCTTGCCGACCAACCTATCAGAAGGTAGAGAACTGCATGTCCAAAGTCTCAAGCACTGCCGACGAAATCCTCGCCAGCGCCCGTCGCTTTATCGTTGCCGGTGGCTACAACGGCTTCAGCTATGCCGATATTGCGGCCGAGGTCGGCATCCGCAAGGCCAGCATCCATCATCATTTCCCCAGCAAGGTGGATCTGGTGCGCAGCCTGGTGCGAAACTATCGCGAGGATGCCGAACGTGGTCTGCTGACCATGACGGCGCAGATCTCCGATCCGGCGGAACTGCTGCGGCGCTATGCCGGGTACTGGGGGCGCTGCATCGAGGATGCGAGCCTTTCTTTCTGCGTCTGCGCGCTGCTTGGAAGCGAGTTGCCGTCGCTGCCGCCTGAAGTGGCCCTTGAGGTTCGCGCACATTTTCGCACCCTCTCGGGCTGGCTCACCGATGCGCTGACGCGCGGCGCCGCGTCGGGCCAGTTCCAGCTCATGGCGCCCGCCCCGGTCGAAGCCGAGATGTTCATTGCCAGCGTGCACGGCGCCATGCTGTCGGCCCGCGCCCACGGCGATGCCGCCATGTTTGCCGCCATCCTGCAACCTACTCTGCGCCGCCTGCTCGCGCCGTCAGCCTAGCCGCCGGTGCCACAGACCCTGGTTTGCGGCCTCAACTGCGATGGGTCCATCGCTGACGCCAAACCAGTGTCGGGAACTCGAACAGCGGCCGGCGCAACTGACCCTGGATTCCCACCTTGGGCACGAGGCGAGAGGTGGTTTCCCGCCTCCGCGGGAATGGCACCGGGAGTGGGGCAGTGCCGAGTGCGTCGGGTGGCACTCAGGCCAGGGCGCCGAGGGCGGGTCCGTGGCGCATGCGGAGGGAGTCCTGGCTCGGTGGGGTGCCGAACTGACGACGATATTCCCGACTGAATTGCGACGCGCTGTCGTAACCGACGCGATAGCCGACGGCGGCGACGTCGCCGGGCTCGGCGGCCAGCATGAGCCGGGCCTCGTGCAGGCGGATCTGCTTTTGGAACTGGATCGGGCTCATCGCCGTCGCGGCCTGGAAGTTGCGGTAGAAGGCGGAGGTGCTCATGCCGCAGAGCTCGGCGACGTCCTCCACCCGGAACGAGCGGGCATAGTGCTCGCGGATCCAGCGCACGGCACGGGCAACGTGGCTGAGATTGCTGTCGGCCAACCCGAGCTGGCGCACCGCGGCGCCCTGCTCGCCGACAATCAGCAGCCAGAGGATTTCGCGCTTGATGAGCGGGGCGAGAATGGGAATGTCGCGGGGTGACTCGAGCAGGCGCAGCAGGCGCGTGACGGCGTCGAGCAACTGATCGGACGCGTCGCTGACCACCATGCCCGCCGGTGGGCTGCCGCGGCTGTCGCGGAGATCGGATGCACCGGCCTGCAGCAGCAACTCGGCAATGCTGGCCGGATGCAGCAGCAGGCCAAAACCGAGGGCCGGATGGTCCGGGCTGGCGTCGAGGAACTGGCCGGTGACCGGCAGGTCGAGAGACGATACCAGGTATTGACCAGGCCCGTACTCGTGGACCCGGCCGCCCAGCGCCAGGCGTTTGGCGCCCTGGGCGACCAGCGCCATGACCGAACCGGACATGCTGGTTTCCAGAGCGGACACGTCGTTGCGGGCGATCAGCACACCCTCGATCGGGGTGGTCATGTCCGGACGGGCGTAGCGAGCGATCAGGTCGCGCAGGTCAGCAAGGGCCATCGGCAGAGCTCCCAGTTCGAGCATCCCCTCGCTAGCAGAGCGATCGTCAGCCAGCTAGTCCTTTTTCTCCAGAATGAGAGAATTGTGCAAGAGTCTGGGAGGATGGCACTAACCCCTGCCAGCCGGACAATGGTTGATTGCGGTCATCGGCGAACGACAGCGCCGCTCAACGCACCGCAACACCGGAGACTAAGATGTCCGAACAGAACAAGCAGATTGCCCGGCAGTACTTTGCCGGCCTCGACGAACAAAAAGCCCCGCCGGCCGAATGGGTTACGCCTGATTTCGTGCTGCATATCGCCGGCAGCCCCGACATGGACCTCGCTGCCGCGCGGGGGTTTACGGCCGAGCTTGTCGCCGCGGTGCCGAACCTGAGCCATCCCATTGTCGAGCTGATCGCCGAAGGCGACAAGGTCAGCTATCGCGGGCGCTACGAGGGCAACCAGACTGCCCCCTATCTGGGTGCCATGGGAGCCAGTGGCGTGCTGTCGGCGACCGGCGCCGGCGTGTTGCGCATTGCCGACGGCAAGGTCGCGGAAATCTGGATCTGGCCCGACAGCATGACGGTGATGCAGCAGCTCGGCGTGCTGCCGTCCCAGGGCTGAACGACTGCCCCCTCATAGCGCAGGCGGCGGGCCGCCACGCTCCTTTCTCCCGAACCCTTTCAAGACAGGAAATCGAAAATGTCCATCGCGCATGGCTTTCATGCCACCATCACTGCTCAGCCGGGCAAGGGCGACGCCCTTGTCGAGTTGTTGCTCAACGCGCCCTCCCTGCCGCTCGCCGATTGCCTGGTGTTCCTGGTCAGCCGTTCGGCCAGCAATCCCGACCTGGTGTTTGTGACCGAAGGCTGGAGCAGCGCGGCGGCGCATGGCGCCTTCTTCGGCAGCGCCGCCGCGCAGGCCTTCATCGCCAGCCTGGCGCCGCTGGTGGCCGGCGAGTCGATCTATGTCGATGCCGTGCCGCTCGGCGGCAAGGCCGTCCTCGACTAGGCGCAGGCCGCGCCCCTTCCCCGCCATTCCTCAGCTCTGCAGCCCCTTCCGGCTCCCCAATGCGGGAGGCGGTCCACTGCATGCTCAATCCGGAGTCATACAATGCCCCTTGCAATGCCCCTTGCTCGTCCCGCCCTCGATCCCGAACTGGAGGCCCGGCTCGCCGCCTTTCCGCTCGGCACCGACCTCAATGAAGAAATCCTCGCCCAAATGCGCCAGTATGTGGTGCCGGTCGAAACCTATCTCGGCGGCCGCACGCTGCAGCGCCAGGAGTTCGTGGTCGCTGCACGCGATGGCGCCCAGCTCCCTGTCTCGGTGTTTCGGGCTGCCGGTGCCACGGCACAGGCCCCTTGCATCTACTGGCTGCACGGCGGCGGCATGGTGATGGGCGATCGGTTCGCCAATCTCGACATTCCGCTCGACTGGCTGGAGCGCTATGGCGCGGTGGTGGTGACCATCGACTACCGGCTGGCGCCGGAAGTGTCGGGCCGCACCCTGGTGGAGGATTGCTACCAGGGGCTGCTGTGGATTGCTGCCCATGCGGCGGAGCTGGGGATCGATGCGCAGCGCGTCCTCGTGGCCGGCGCCAGCGCCGGTGGCGGACTGGCGGCCGGCACGACGCTCATGGCCCGGGACCTCAAGGGTCCGCAGATTGCCGCGCAGATCCTGATCTGCCCGATGCTCGACCATCGCAATGCGACGGTGTCCAGCCATCAGTATGCGGGTGATCCCGGCGTCTGGACGCGGGAAAAGAACAGCTTTGCCTGGCAGTCGGTACTGGGCGGGCAGAGCGGGCCGGAGGTTTCGAGCTATGTCTCGCCGGCGCTCGCAACCGATCTTTCGGGGCTGCCCGCCACCTATATCGACGCGGGCAGCGCCGAAGTCTTCCGCGACGAAGACGTGGCCTATGCCGGCGGTATCTGGGCGGCCGGCGGACAGGCCGAGCTGCATGTGTGGGCCGGCGGCTTTCATGGCTTTGATGCGATGTTTCCCGACGCCCACGTGTCGGCGGCGGCACGTGCCGCACGCAGCGACTGGCTGGGCCGGACGCTGAGCGCCATCGCCTGAACTTTACACCAACCCCCCGTTCCGGGCCCCGCGACGGGGTGGCCGGACAGTCTCAATGAAAGGAAACTGCCATGAAAACCGTTCTGATCACCGGTACGTCGTCCGGCTATGGCCACGCGACCGCGCTCTACTTCCACGCCCAGGGCTGGCGGGTCATCGCCACGATGCGGCGCCCGCAGGCTGAACTCTTTCCTGCGTCGGAGCGGCTGATCGTGCTGCCGCTCGATGTGACGGATGCGCAGTGCATCGCCGACTGCCTGGCGGCGGCCGGAGAGGTCGATGTGCTGGTCAACAATGCCGGCATCGGCATGGTCGGGGCCTTCGAGGCGTCGCCGATGCGGCAGGTGCGCAAGCTGTTCGAGACCAATACATTCGGCGTGATGGCGATGACCCAGGCCATGCTGCCGCTGATGCGCCAGCAGGGCGGCGGGGTGATCGTCAACGTGACTTCGAGCGTGACACTGGCGCCCTCGCCGTTCGCCGCGGCCTATACCGCCACCAAGACGGCGATCGAGGGGTTTTCGCGGGCGCTGGCCAAGGAGCTCGGGACGTTCAATATCGACATCAAGCTGGTCGAACCGGGCTATGCGCCGACGACCCGCTTTTCCGCCAATACCGAATTGCCGATCGCCGATCTGATCCCCGAGGCCTATGCCGACTTCGCCCGGCCGATCTTTGCGGCCTTTGCGGCGCCGACCGTCACGACCCGGGAGAGCGACGTGGCCGAGGCGGTGTTTCGCGCCGCAAACGACCGGACCGGCCAGCAGCGCTTTCCGGCCGGGCCCGACGCGGTTGCGATGTGGGAAGCCTCGCGATGAGCACGCGGGCTATTCTGAGCGCCACCCTCCGGTGGCACCTGCGCAAGGCACGGCGACTCTTTGCGCTGCTGACCGAAAGACTGGCCAGCCGCGCAGCGGTTCGCAGCGGCGTGCGCTGGGGCTGACGGGCCTGCAGAAGCTCGGGGCGGCGGCCAGCCTTTGGCGCCGCCCTCGACCTGCAGGTTGGCCGCGCACAGCAGCCTGACAGCGACGCTCATGCCGCCAGTTCGGGGAGCAGGCCATCGAGCTGGAGGAACTGCTCGTCAAAGCCGGCCGTGCTGCCCGAGGCGATGGCGGCGTCGAGGGCGTCCCTGGAGGGATAGAGGTCGGTGAGCACGAGGTGGGTGCGACCGTCGACCTCGGTCAGGGTCAGGGTGCTGATGGCGCCGTTTTCGGCTTCCTCGTTGGTCCAGACCAGGCGATGCGGTGGGTCGACTTCGAGATAGCGGCCGACAAAGGCCATGGGCTGCTCCGATGCGGGATGGCCGAAGACGAAGCGATAAGTGCCACCGGGGCGCAGGTCGAGGTCGCAGGAGATGAAGGTGATGCCGAACGATTTCGGCGTCCACCAGCGCAGCAAGAGCTCGGGGGTGGTCCAGGCCTTGAAGACCAGGCGCGCCGGGGCATCGAAGCTGCGGGTAAAGACGAGTTCGCGCTCGGACCGGCGCTCCGTGGTGGTCACCGGGCGTGCTGGCTCAGTCGTGGTCGCGTCGGTCATTTTCATTTTCCTCGGCTTTGAGTTGCTGGACGACGGTGTCGAGCGCATCGAAGCGCGCGGCCCAGAGTCGGCGATAGTTTTCGAGCCAGGCGGCTTCGGCTTCGAGGCGGCTCTCGCCCAGCCGGCAGGTGCGGACGCGGCCGACCTTTTGGGTGACCACGAGGCCGGCCTGTTCGAGCACGCTGACGTGCTTTTTCATGCCCGTGAGGGTCATGTGGAATGCGTCGGCCAGCTCGGTGATCGAGGCATCCGAGCGGCCAAGCTGCTCCAGCACGCCGCGCCGGGTGGGGTCGGACAGGGCGGCAAAGGAGGCGTCGACGCGGGGGTGCAAATACTGAACCATGTAGTTCAGTATAACGACAAGGCGCGGCGATGCAAGGGGCGACGGGCTTGCGCCGTCGGTGGCGGCAGAGTGCGGTTGCTTCTGCCCTCAGTCCCCGAAGACGAAGCTGTCGAGGAAGGCGTTACGGAATTTGCCGGTGGGGTCGTGCCGGGTGGCGAGGGCACGGAAATCGGGGAGGCGCGGATAGCGGTGCATCACCTGGGCGGCGGGCATGACAAAGAGCTTGCCCCAGTGGGGACGGGGTGCGAAGGGCGCGAGGGCGGTTTCGATCACCTGCAGGGCTGCCGCAACCGCTGTCCAGTCGCGTTCGAGCGAGAAGTGGAAGCCGACGCTGTCGCCGCCAGCATTGGTGCTGAGCCAGCCGGCGTCGCCGGCAATGCTGCGGATTTCGGAGACGACCAGCACCGGATGGAGCTGGTCCTGCACTTCCTTGAGGGCGCGCATGGCGGCGGGGGCATCGGCGCGGGCGACGAAATACTCGGACTGGAATTCGTAGCCGACGGACGGAATGGCGCCGATCCGGGCATGCGGCAGCCGGTCGTACCAGGTGCCGGGAACGCCGCGCTGGGCGGTGGTGCCGTAGGGCTCCTTGTTCCAGACCGGGCTCGATTCCCCCGGCGCGGCGCGGCCGCCGAAGAACGGGCCGTGGGGATTGGGGGCGCAGTGCTTGAGCCAAGCCTGGTCGACGATATCGCCCTGCCAGTGGGTAAAGAGGCTGACGCTATAGGCCGCGCCCATCAGGGCGTCGAAGTTCTCGACCACGGTGTCGAAAGGCAGGTGGTGGTAGACGTTCTGGTAGATGTCGAAGCGGGGCACAAGGTCGAGGGTGAGCGCCGTGACCACGCCGAGCGCGCCCAGCGCGATGACCGCGCCATCGAACGTGGCGTCGCCGCGCGCGACTGTGACGAGGTCGCCGGCGGCGGTGATCAGCTCGATGGCGGCGACGCAGGCAGCAAGGTTGCGATTGCCGTCGCCCGAGCCATGGGTGGCGGTGGAGACCGCACCGATCACGGTGAAATCGGGGATGGACGGCAGGTTGAAAAGGGCCCAGCCGGCGGCATCGAGGACCGGGCAGAGCTCGGCATAGGTGATGCCGGCATCGATGGTGACGGTGCGGGCGACGGGGTCGATGTCGATCCGCCGCGGCAGGGCGCGCAGCGACACCAGATCGCCGGAGGTGTCGGCAATGGCGTTGAACGAGTGGCGCGCGCCGACGACGCGCAGTTTTTCGGCACGGCGCACGATCTGCTGCAGGTCGGCAAGGGTGGTGGGCAGGTGTACGGCGCTGGCGCCGAAGGCGATGTGTTCGGCCCAGTTGTGGCTGATGCTGGTCATGGTGTCCTCGTCCCGTGGCGGGGACGCTATACTGGCCGGGCCGCGAGCGTCGAGGGGCATGGCGGCCGGCTTCGACTTAAGTGTTGTGCCCAAGGGGTGGTGATGCTAGCGAGCCGCGCATTGCTCCCAGCGCGAGGTTTCCCATGTCGGACGGCACATCCATCCCCATCAAGCGCGCGCTGCTTTCGGTCTTTGACAAGACCGGCATGGCCGATTTCGCCCGTGAGCTGGCGGGCCTGGGGGTCGAGCTGGTGTCGACCGGCGGGACACACAAGCTGATCGCCGAGACCGGGGTGGCGGTCCGCGACATTTCCGACCTCACCGGCTTTCCCGAGATGATGGATGGGCGCGTAAAGACGCTGCACCCCAAGGTGCATGGCGGGCTGCTCGCGGTGCGGGACAATCCGGCGCACAAGGCAGCGATGGAGGCGCACGAGATCGGCGCCATCGATCTGGTGGTGGTCAATCTCTACCCGTTCGAGGCGACGATCGCCAAGGGCGCCAGCTATGAGGAGACCATCGAGAATATCGATATCGGCGGGCCGGCGATGATCCGCTCGGCGGCCAAGAACCATGCCTATGTGGCGGTGGTGGTCGACCCTGCCGACTATGCAAGCGTGCTCGAGGCGATCCGGCAGACCGGCGGCGTGCCTTATGCGCAGCGGCAGAAGCTGGCGGCCAAGGCCTATGCGCGGACGGCCAACTATGACGCGACGATCTCGAACTGGTTCGCCGGCACGCTGGGGTTCGACGAGATGCCGTACCGGAGCTTTTCGGGGCAGCTCAAGGAAGTGATGCGCTATGGCGAGAACCCGCACCAATGGGCGGCGTTCTACACCACCGGCGAGCAGCGGCCGGGCGTCGCCACGGCGCAGCAGCTGCAGGGCAAGGCGCTGAGCTACAACAATCTGAACGATACCGATGCGGCCTTCGAGCTGATCTCGGAGTTCGATCCGGCCGTGCCGGCGGTGGCGATCATCAAGCACGCCAATCCGTGCGGAGTGGCGACGGGGGTCTCGCTCCATGACGCCTATCTCAAGGCGCTGCGTTGCGACCCGACCTCGGCGTTCGGCGGCATTGTCGCGCTTAATGGCGAGATCGATGGCGAAACAGCGGCCGAGATCGTCAAGACCTTCACCGAGGTGATCGTGGCGCCGTCAGCGACCCCTGAGGCGGTCGAGATCATTGCGAGCAAGAAGAACCTGCGGTTGCTAGTGACGGGCGCGCTGGCCGACCCGAAGGCGTCGGGGCTGCTGGTGAAATCGCTGGCCGGCGGGCTCCTGGTGCAGACGCGCGATACCGGCCGGATCGACGAGTTGCTGCTCAAGGTGGTGACCAAGAAGCAACCGACAGCAGGCGAACTGGCGGACCTGAAGCTCGCGATGAAAATCGCCAAGCACGTCAAGTCCAACGCCATCATCTATGTCAAGGATGGCGCCTCGGTGGGCATCGGCGCCGGGCAGATGAGCCGGCTGGATTCGAGCCGGGTGGCGCATCGCAAGTCGATCGACGCCGCCGAGGCGGCCGGGGTCGAGGGTGCCCTGACCAGGGGGTCGGTGGTGGCTTCGGATGCGTTCTTCCCGTTCCCCGACGGCATGCTGGCGGCAGTGGAAGCGGGGGCCACGGCGGTGATCCAGCCGGGCGGATCAGTGAAGGATCAGGACGTGATCGACGCGGCCGATGCCGCCGGGATCGCCATGGTTTTCACCGGTATGCGGCATTTCCGGCACTAGGCAGGGCGGAAGACCGCGAGGCCAAAGTGCTGCTCGAAGCCGTGGAAGTCACGGTCCTGGTGCAGCAGCTGGTGGCCGTGGACCAGACAATAGGTCGCAATAATCAGGTCGACGGTCTTTCGGACCGTAATGCCGCGAGACCGCAGATGACGGAAGTTCATGGCGGCGCCGATGGCGACGGTTTCGCCGAGGAGCGGCATGACGCCATAGTTCTGCAGCCCGGTGCGCAGATATTGCGCATGGCGGTCATTTCGAGCCCCCTGAAGGATTTCGAGAAGAACCAGATCGCCCAGGATAATGCCGTCACCCGGCTGCGATTGGCGGAGCCAGCGTGTGGCCGGGGTGCTCTCATCGCGCAGGTTTGCTATCCAAACTGAAGTGTCGACGAGGATCATTTCAACGGGTCGAAGTCGTTGCCTTTCTCCGCGAAGAACCGGCCCTCGCGCATTTCGTCGAGATCGCCATCCCAGCCCATGCCGCGCATCCCCTCGATCGTCTGCTTCAGCCGGGCGTGGCGCGTTATGATGCGCATCGCTTCTTCGATGGCGCCCTTCTTGGTCTTCTGGCCGGTGATCCGCATGGTCTCGGCCAAAAGTTCGTCGTCGATGTCGATATTGGTGCGCATGATTGGCCCCGATGTGTATGGATCGACTGATCCATACACATAGCGCGTCAGGCGCTTTTTGCCAAATCGGCGAGGAGCCCGGCGGCGACGCTGAGGCGAGATACGGTCATGTCGCCTTCGGTGAGGGCATGTACGGCGGTGCTGACACGCGCGATGGCATCCGGGCGGGCGCTGCGCCAGGCGTCCAGTCGGGCCGGCATGGCACCGGACCCCGCCGCGATGACGTCGGCCGTGATGTCGCGCTGGGCGCGCATCAGGTTGGCGAGGGCGCGGTCGAGGGCCATGCGGTCGAACTTGTCGGCGAGCACGATCTGGCTCCCCGCCTCGATGACGCGTCCGAGCCGGAAGACGTCGAGGACGCCGAAATAGGCAATGGCGGCGTCCAGCACGTCGATGCCGGTGCGATCGGCGACGAGCACGATGTCGGTGGCGAGCGAGAGGGCCGAAAGCTCGGCAATGCGGCGCGAGATGGCGCGCGGCGCGCCACCGGATTCGAAGGCGGCGGCGCGCTTGCCGATGGTATCGGTGATGAAGGGCGAGAGCAGGCTGCCCAGGTGGTTGCGGATGGCGGTGACACCGGCCGCGTAGCGTTCGACCAGCGGCTGCAGGCCCTTGTCGAACAGGGCGTTGCGCAGGAACCACAGCGTCTGCCGGGTCAGCAGGGTCTCGATTTCGGCGTAAAGCGCCAGCTGCGTCTCGCCCGATATGCTGCCGTCGAGGGCGTCGATGGCGAGGTTGTAGTCGGGCAGGCCGAAGGCGTCGCGGGCCGCGGCATAGGCGGCAGCGACCTGGCCGACATCGGCACTGGTGGTTGACTGCAGCTCGGAGACGAAGGCCGGGCCGCCGCGGTTGATCATGGCGTTGGAGAGCACCGTGGCGATGACTTCACGGCGCAGCCGGTGCTGGGTCACCGCGTCTGGGAAGGTCTCGTTGAGGCGTGCCGGGAAATAGCGATAGAGCTCGCGGCTCAGATAGGGGTCGTCGGGGACCGAGGAGTCGAGGAGGTCGGAAAACACGGTGATCTTGGCATAGGCGAGGAGCACGGCGAGTTCGGGGCGGGTGAGGCCGCGGCCGGTGAGCGTCCGCTCATGCAGCGCCTGGTCGTCGGGGATGAACTCGACAGCGCGGTTGAGCAGACCGCGGCGTTCGAGCGTCTCGATCAGGCCCAGATGGTCGGGGAATTCGGCAAGGCCGTGATATTCGGCGAGCGATAGGGCGAGCGTCTGCAGGTAGTTGTTGCGGAGGCAGAGCTCGGCCACCTGCTCGGTCATGGAGGCTAGGAACTCGTTGCGCACCTGGGTGGTGAGCTGGCCCGATCGCACCAGGGTGCCCAGCGCGATCTTGATGTTGACCTCGAGGTCGGAGGAATTGACGCCGGCGGAGTTGTCGATGGCGTCGGTATTGATGCGGCCGCCCTTGAGCGCGTATTCGACCCGGCCGCGCTGGGTAACGCCCAGATTGGCGCCTTCGCCGACCACTTTGGCGCGGATGTCCGCGCCGGTGATGCGCAGGGCGTCATTGGCCTTGTCGCCGGCCTGGGCTTCGGTTTCGCTGCTGGCACGCACATAGGTGCCGATGCCGCCGAACCAGAGCAGGTCGACTTCGGCCTTGAGGATGGCGCGGATGACGTCGGTGGGGGTGACCGGATCGGCGCCCAGGCCGAGAACCCGCCGCGCTTCGGCAAAGAGCGGCACTTGCTTGAGCGAACGCGAATAGACGCCGCCGCCGCGCGAGATCAGCTCCTTGTTGTAGTCCTGCCAGCTCGAGCGCGGCAGGGTGAACAGGCGCGCCCGCTCGCCCAGGCTGACCGAGGCATCCGGATCGGGATCAATGAAGATGTCGCGATGGTCGAAGGCGGCGATCAGCTGGGCGTGGGGCGAGAGCAGCAGGCCATTGCCGAAGACGTCGCCGGACATGTCGCCGACACCCACCACGGTGAAGGGCTGGGTCTGGATGTCGCGATCGAGCTCGCGGAAGTGACGCTTGACCGCTTCCCAGCCCCCGCGCGCGGTGATGCCCATTTTCTTGTGGTCGTAGCCAACCGAGCCGCCGGAAGCGAAGGCGTCGCCAAGCCAGAAGTCGCGCTCAAGAGCGATGGCATTGGCCGTGTCGGAAAAGGTCGCGGTGCCCTTGTCGGCGGCGACCACCAGATAGGGGTCGGGCGGGTCGTGGGCGATCAGGTTGGGCGGCGGCACGAGATCGGCGCCGACCAGGTTGTCGGTGACATCGAGCAAAGTGGAGACGAAGATCTTGTAGCAGGCGGTGCCTTCGCGCTGTATGGTTTCGCGATCGGCCTTGGCGGGCATGTGCTTGGGCACGAAGGCGCCCTTGGCGCCGACCGGCACGATGATGGCGTTCTTGACCTGCTGCGCCTTGACCAGGCCGAGCACTTCGGTGCGGAAATCCTCGGGCCGGTCGGACCAGCGCAGGCCACCGCGGGCGATGGCGCCGAAGCGCAGATGCAGGCCTTCGACGCGGGGCGAATAGACGAAGATTTCGCGGAAAGGCCGGGGCTGGGGCAGTTCGTCGATGCGGTGGCAGTCGAACTTGAGCGCCAGCGCGGGACGACGGGCGCCGTCCGGCTCGCGCTGATAGGCGTTGGTGCGCACAATGGCATCGACCAGATTGAGGTAGCGGCGGAGGATGCGGTCCTCGTCGATCGAGCTGGTGCCCTCGAGCGCTGCGGCGATGGTGGCGCGGGCGCCATCGGCCGCCGCGTCGCGGTCGGCGGCGAAATCGGGCGCGTGGCGGGCGTGGAACAGGGTCACCAGGGCGGTCGCGACCTCCGGGTGGGCATTGAGCACGGTTTCGAGATAGCTGCGCGAGAAGGCGATGCCGATCTGCTTGAGGTAGCGAGTGAGGGCGCGCAGCAGCTCGACATCGGTCCAGGGCAAAGCGACGCGGGCGGTGAGCTGGTTGAGGCCGTCGCTCTCGGCCGCGCCGCTCCAGACGGCGAGGATGGCGGTTTCGACCGTGCCGGCAAGGGCGGGATCGTGCAGGTCGACGCCGCTGGCGGCCTCGATGACCATGTCGTGCACCCAGGTCTCGCCGATGGCCGCGGGGGTGACGGTGTATGTGGACTCGTCGATGACGCGGAAGCCGAAGTTTTCCAGCATCGGCACGCGGGCCGAAAGGGCGATCGGTGTGCCGCGATGGTAGACCTTGAGCCCGAGCGTGCCGTCGCTGCCCTGACGGGCGCCCAGCCGGAGGGCGATGGCATGATCGTCGGGCAGGCCATTGATGACGGCAATGTCGGCCAGCGCCTGCTCGGGGGTATTGCGGGCCTGGTAGCCGGCCGAGAAGGCGGCGTGATAGGGCGCGATCAGGCCCTGGTCGTGGGTCAGTGCGGCGAGCTTTTCGTCAAAGCCCAGGGTCAGCTGGTGGACATGGGCTTCGAGCTGGTCGCGCGGCGGCGTGGGTGTCGGACCGCCATTGCGGCCGATGATGAAGTGGACCCGGACCAGGTCGCCTTCGGGGAAGCTGGGATAGTAGGTCGAGACGCGCCCCTGGTAGGTCTGGGCGAGATAGACGCCGATACGGGCGCGAACGTCGCTGTCGTAGCGCTCGCGCGGCACATAAACGAGCACCGAGACGAAGTTGTCGAAGCGGTCGATACGGGACAGTACCCGGACGCGCGGCCGGTCGGTGAGCGTGGCGATGGTGGTGGCGAACTCGAAGAGCTGGTCGACACCGATCTGGAACAGTTCGTCGCGCGGATAGGTATCGAGCGCGTTCATCAGCGCCTTGCCGGCATGGCCGGACGGATTGTGCTCGGAGCGGCGCATGACCTCGGTGATCTTGCGGCGGATGAGCGGCACTTCGGTATGCGGGGCGGCCAGCGCCATGGACGTAAAGAGGCCGAGCATGCGCAATTCGCCGGTGACCTCGCCCAGGTCGCCATAGAGCTTGACCCCAATATAATCCATGTGGCTGCGGCGATGGACGCGCGAGCGGATATTGGCCTTGGTGACCAGCAACGGCTCGGCTTCGCGCAGGAAGGCGACGTGCTGGGGCGTCATTTCGACATAGTCGGCGCCGGCGCGCAGGAAGCGCACCTTGGGGTCTTCGAGCATGCCGACGCCGGAATCGGGCACGGCTTCGAGGCTGGAGCCTTCGAGACGGTACTCGCGCATGCCCAGGAAGGTGAAGTTGTGTTCGGCGAGCCAGCCCAGGAACTGCATGGCTTCGGCGACGGCCTGTGGCGGTGCCTTGGGCGGGCGCTCGTGCCAGTCCTGGATGATCTGGCGCACGCGTTCGAGCATCGGACGCCAGCCGGCAACGACGCGGCCGACATCGGTCAGCACGCTATTGAGTTCGGCCAACAGCGCCTCGCGCGCTGCGTCGGAGGGGAGGGGGTCGATCTGGAAGTGCAGGAAGCTCTCGTTGCGGCTGCCGGGCGCCGGCATGTCGAGCACGCGGTTGGTCTGCGGATCGAACTGCAAGATGGGATGGGCGAGAAAGCGGATCACCCCGCCATGGGCGCGCACCGCCGCCAGCATGCTGTCGACGATGAACGGCATGTCGGCGGAAAACACCTCGATGATCTCGGGGTGTCCGGGATGCTCGGGCGGCAGGTCGAAGATGCGATGGTTGGCCAGTTCGCGCTTGCCCAGCCGGGTGTATGACTTGCGAAACAGCGTTTCGAGCAGATCGGCCGAATAGGTCTTGAGGTCTTCCGGATCGGTGGCCTCGACGGTGAGCCGGAGGAAGCGCCCGAAGCTCGGCTCGGTGGCCAGGAGGGTTTGGGCGCGCGCCAGCAGAGCGGCACGAGTTTCCAAGAAAGGCGTGTCGTTCACGATAATGTTCCCCCCGAACCGCGACGCAGTTCCGCATCAGAGTGCGTCGCAGGGCGCGCCTTGTCGAGTAGGTAACGCCTTGCTAGCGGTTGCCTGCCATAGTCGGGCAACACAGCCATGACAGCCCGATGACCGCAACCGCCCGCAACGACCTCAGGTCCATTCTCCGCACAGGCCTTTCCAAGTCGCTGGCGTCCCTGCTGATCAAGATCGCGACGGCCGGGCTCACCTATGCGATGTATGTGGTGATGTCGCGCCTGATGGGGCGGACGGAGTATGGCTATTTCGCCTTCGGGCTCAGCCTGGCGACGGTGCTGGCGATCGCGGCCGGCATGGGCCAGCAGACCGCCATCCTGCGCTATTGGCAGGAAGAGCAGGTGGCCGCGCGGCAGGACCGGGCGGTGCGGGCGTTGCGGGCCGGCGGGGCGCTGACCATCCTGGCCAGCCTGCTGGTCTCGCTGGGACTGCTGCTGGTCAGCCTTTTCGTGCAGCTTTTGGGCGATGCCAGCCAGCCGGTGGCGCATCTTTATGCGGCCGCGACCCTGGTGCTGCCGATGGCCCTGGCCGAATACTGGAGCTCGGCCTTGCGGGCGCAGGGCTCGGTGTGGACTGCGCTGGTGCCGCGCGACATCATCTGGCGGCTGGCGGCGACACTGACGGTGGTGGTGCTGGTCTATGCCGGGCAGCCGGTTACCGGCTCGCAGGGGCTGGTGCTCTGCGCGACGATCCTGGCGCTGGCGCTGGGCCTGCAGCTGTGGGGCGCCCGTGGCCGCAACTACGCCATCGCGCCGACGCTGGCGGGCACGCGGGCCTACTGGCAGGAATACAGCAAGCCCAGCCAGTGGTTTCTCATCGCCACGGTGATCGACAGCGCCACGCTCAATGTCGACATCATCCTGGTGGGACTGCTGGTGGACCCGGAAAATGCCGGTACCTATTTCAATGCGTTCCGGACGGCCGGGCTTCTGACGCTGTTCATGTTCGCCATCACGCTGGTGGTGGCGCCGATGGTGGCGCGGCATTATCACGCCGGCGAGCTGCGCAAGGCGCAGGCGGTGACGGCGCTGTTCGCCTGGGCGGGTTTTGTGTTTTCGCTCGGGGTGTTTTCGGTCTTCGTGCTGTTTGGCGATCCCATCCTGTCACTGTTCGGCGGCGAACATGCGGGGGGCGTGGAGATCCTGCTGCTGCTGTCGGCCGGGTTGCTGTTTGAGGCCTCCACCGGTCCGACCCGGATCGTGATGATGATGACCGGGCACGAGCGCGACTATGTACGGATCTTCGGCGGCATCATGCTGGTGGGCATGGCGTTACAATTGATCGTGATCCCGATCTACGGTCCGACAGGGGCGGCGGCGATCAACGCCGGGTCGCGCATCGTGGCGCAACTGGTGATCGCCTGGTGGAGCCGCACCCATATCGGGCTCGACACCACGCTGCTGGGGGTGCTGCGCATCAACCAGCTCGTGGACGCGCCGACACCGCGCCGCGCTTGACCAGTCCGCCCGCCGGGGACTAGAACGCCCCGTTACTTTCCCCTCTTTTCGAGCTGGATACCTCAGGCTATGGCCAGAACGCTTTACGACAAGATCTGGGACGACCATCTGGTCGGCACGAACGAGGATGGCACTGGCATCCTCTATATCGATCGTCACCTCGTGCATGAAGTGACGAGCCCGCAGGCGTTCGAGGGACTTCGCATCAACAACCGCAAGGTGCGGCACCCGGAGCGGACGCTCGCGGTGGTGGACCACAACGTGCCGACGTCGGACCGCCGCTTCGGCATCGACGATCCGGAATCTAAGCTGCAGGTCGACACCCTGGCGCAGAACGCCAAGGATTTCGGGGTCGAATATTTCGACGAGCTCGATCGCCGGCAGGGCATCGTGCATATTGTCGGGCCGGAGCAGGGCTTTACCCTTCCCGGCATGACGATCGTGTGCGGGGACAGCCACACGTCCACGCATGGCGCGTTCGGTGCGCTGGCGCACGGCATCGGTACGTCGGAAGTCGAGCATGTGCTCGCGACCCAGACGCTGATGCAGCAGAAGGCCAAGAACATGCTGGTGCGCGTCGACGGGCAACTGCCGCCGGGCGTGACCGCCAAGGACATCATCCTGGCCATCATCGGCGAGATCGGCACGGCGGGCGGCAATGGCCACGTCATCGAGTTTGCCGGTGAAGCCATCCGGGCACTGAGCATGGAAGGCCGCATGACGGTCTGCAACATGACCATCGAAGGCGGCGCACGCGCCGGCCTGATCGCGCCGGACGAAAAGACCTTCGAATACGTCAAGGGCCGCAACCGGGCGCCGACGGGCAAGGCCTGGGACATGGCGCTCGACTACTGGAAGACGCTCTATACCGACGAGGGTGCGCATTACGACAAGGTCGTGGTGCTCGACGCCGCCAAGCTGCCGCCGATCGTGTCGTGGGGCTCGAGCCCGGAAGACGTGATCTCGGTCAATCGCGCGGTGCCGAACCCGGACGACATCCAGGACCCCAACAAGCGCACCTCCAAGTGGCGTGCGCTCGAATATATGGGCCTCGTCCCCGGGACCAAGATCACCGATATTCCGGTAGACCGCGTGTTCATCGGTTCGTGCACCAATGGCCGCATCGAGGATCTTCGCGCTGCTGCGGCGGTGGTGAAGGGCCAGAAGGTGGCGTCCACGGTCAATGCCATGGTCGTGCCGGGCTCGGGGCTGGTCAAGGAACAGGCGGAAGCCGAGGGCCTGGACGTGATCTTCAAGGACGCGGGCTTTGACTGGCGCGAGCCGGGTTGCTCGATGTGCCTGGCCATGAACGCCGACAAGCTCAAGCCGCAGGAACGCTGCGCCTCGACCTCGAACCGCAATTTCGAGGGGCGTCAGGGCTTTAAGGGCCGTACCCACCTGGTGTCGCCGGCAATGGCGGCCGCCGCGGCCGTGGCCGGCCACTTCGTCGATATCCGCGAGTGGCCAAAGCACTGAGCCAGGCTCTAACAGGTCGCGACTGGGCGGAGCAATCCGCCCCGTCGCTCGATGATTTCGAGATCATCGCGGCAGAGGCCTTTGCGGCGCTGCCGGAAGAATTCCGGGCGCTCACCGGTCACGTGCCGTGCATGGTCACGGATTTTCCGGATGAAGAAACGATGGCGGAGATGGAGCTCGAGAGCGAGTTCGACATTCTTGGCCTGTTTCGCGGCGTCGGGCTGCCGCAGGGCGCCGCCAATCCGGTGACCGGGCAGATGCCCAACCAGATCTGGCTCTATCGCCGGCCGATCCTCGACTACTGGGCCGAGCATGAAGAAACGCTGGGCGCGATCATCACCCATGTGCTGGTGCACGAGATCGGCCACCATTTCGGCTTTTCCGACGACGACATGGACGCCATCGAGGGCAATGATCCGGCCCCCTGAGCCGGTCAGGCTCCTGTTGCAGCCAGCACGGCCTTGACGTTGGACCGGTGCACCCACTCATAGGGTTCGAAATACTCGATTGCGCCGGTCGCGAGGGCATCGGCGGCGAAGGCGCGCAGGGTCAGGTTCGCCCAGCCCGGGTGCCGGGGCAGATCGGCCAGGTGTCGCACATAGAGTTCGGTGGCCGTGATGAAGCGCTTGTCATAGCCGGCGCTGGCGATCTTTTCGGCCGAGCCGTGATTGGGCAGGATGGTGTCGAAATCCCAGGTGCGCATGCGCGCCAGGTCGCGCAGGTGGTATTCGAGACGGTCGGGCTCGGTGACATAGGTCACCGTGTCCTCGAGCGTGTCCCCGGCCAAGAGGGTGCGATACTCGGGCACGAGAATGACGGTTTCATCGATGCTGTGGATGTCGAGCCGGCGCAGGTGCAGCGTCAGCCGGCCGACCTCGAGCGTCAGTTCTTCCTCGAAGACGAAATTGGGCATGACCAGCGGTGCAATCGGCGGATCGTCGGTTTCGAGGGTCTCACGGTTCTCGGCGAGCAGATCGGCGGTAAAACTATTGGCGATGATCTCGCAGTCGGCGAACACGGCATTGCCGGCAACGTGGTCGGGATGCCAGTGGCTGAGCACGACGCGCATGTCGGTGACGCCGCGCGCCTCAAGGGCGCTGCGCATGCGGACGGCGTGGGGGATCGACATGTGGGTGTCGTAGACGACGGCCGATGCGCCATCGATGATGGCAAAGGCCGCCGTGCCCAGCCCGAAGGCGCCATTGTCCAGCCAGTTGGGCGTGTTCGAATGGACGCGCAGGCCGGGGATGCGGCCATCGTAAAACGCCAGGATATGGGGAAAGGGCTGCAGGATGCGCATCTGCGAGCCCAGGTCATAGGTTCCGACAGTGGCCGGCGGGGTCATGATCTGCACCTCCGTTTGCAGAGATGGTGCAAGCGCCATGCCATGCCGCAAAGACCGTCCGCCAGCGCTCGCGGGCGCCGGCGGATGGAAGATGTGCTCAATTGCTGATCAGGAGCGCCAGGGATTGAGCGGCCGGTCAGGCCGAATCGCGCGGCACGAAGTCGAACTCGGCTTCACGCCCGCCGGCGGGATCGTCGGAGACTCGGATGGCGAGGCCCGCAGCCTCCAGGGCGACGAACCAGTCGTCCCAGCTGGAGAGTTCGTAGCCGCCGGGCCGGTCCGGGCCCTCGTTCTCCTCGGCATTGAGCGCCTGCTGGCCGAAAGTCAACTGCAGCAGGGTGCGAAAGCCGGTCCCGTCGGGCACTTCGGCCAGCATCGGGCTGCCGGCGCGGGCTTCGGCCCACTGGCGGATTTCTTCGCGCGATTTCAGGATTTTCGACATCTGACGCCTCGTTGGTTGTGCCTTACCCATACGTAGGGAGGAGGGCAGGGGTTCCCTAGACAGCTGTGAATATGAATCGACGTTAACCTGTTCTTGTCGGCCACGCTTTAGTCTGACGCGCGCATTGACATTGGGCGGTGACATGAGCGGCGCGGGCTTTATCCTCGCGATCAACCTTTTCGTGGCTGGGCTGTTTGCCCTGGCCTTTGTGCTTGTGGGCGCCAACAACCGTGCCGACAGGGTGTCGTACTGGTTCGCGGCGGCCTATGGCTTTGTCATTGTCTATCTGGGCTGCGAGTTCATCCAGCCCAACCTGCCCTATCCCAAGCCAATCTACCTGCTGGGCTTTACCGCCTTCTTCCTGACGCTGGCGATGGCAGTTGTCGGGGTGGCGCGGCGCTTCCGACGGCCGGTACCCTGGCTGGGCATGGGGCTGGTGCTGGCGATCAGCTTGTTCGCCAACTGGACCGGCTATGACATGGGTCGGGAGTCGGCCTTTCGCATGTATGCCTATCAGCTGCCCTACGCGGTGCTGCAGGGCATGGCTGCCTGGCTGGTGCTCCGTTCGGGCCGGCGACAGACGTTCGATCTCGCCATTCTTGGCATCCTGGTGCTGGGTGCACTGCAGTTCGCCTCCAAGCCGATGGTCGCGGCCCTGGCCGGCGGCACGGGCGACAGTCCGCAAAGCTATATCGCGACGACTTATGCGCTCTATTCGCAGAGCATGGGCGCAGTGCTGCAGGTGGCCATGGGCCTGCTCATGCTCACCTTGCTGGCGCGCGACATGCTGGTGGAGATCACCGCGCGGTCCGAGACCGATCCGTTGTCGGGACTCTACAACCGGCGGGGGTTCGAGCAGAGGGTGGACAGCGGCCTGGCCGCGATGCGGCGGGGCGGGCTGCCGGTGGCGCTGGTGGCCTGTGACCTCGACCATTTCAAGAGCGTGAACGATACCTATGGCCACGACATGGGCGACCGGGTGATCGCCGGGTTTGCCGGCATTCTCAAGCGCATGGCGGCCGACCGGATGACAGTGGCGCGGGTCGGTGGCGAGGAGTTCGCGATCTTCATGCCGGGATCGAACGCGGCCGGGGCGCGATTGTTTGCCGAAGGCGTGCGGACAGCATTTGCGGCCAATCCGGTGGAAGGGCTGCCGCAGTGGAAGCGCTGCACCGCCAGCTTCGGGGTGGCCGAGTGGGCGCCGGGCGAGAGCTTTTCGGATCTGCGGCGGCGGGCCGATGCGGCGCTCTATGCCGCCAAGCGCAATGGCCGCGACCGGGTGATCCTGGCCGAGCCAGTGCTCGATGCGATGCCGCAGCACCCTTATCCATCGGTGGCACTGCACTAAGACAAACAAAAGGCCGGATCCTGAAGATCCGGCCGTGAAGTCTTTGGGGGTCGGCTGGGTCGTTGCGGCCTGGTGCATGGGGGTGGAGAGCGGGGGCACGCTCTCCGGGGCCGGTCGACTCTTAATTGAGATCCTTGCGATCGACGAATTCGAAGTCTTCGTCCTGGACGCGGAGCGCCAAATGTTGCCGATCGAGTTCGGCAAGCCAGGCAGTCCAGGAGACCGGGCTCATACCGTCGTCAAGGGTCGGCCGGGCCACCGACTTGGCGTGGTTATGGTCGAAATTGATGGCCAGTCGCGGGCGGATCACGCCGAAGCGGTCGGGAATCCGGCGGATGGCAGGCAAACCGGAGCGCCCCGCAACCCAGTTCTGAATGTCCTGGTGGCGCGTCAACGTCTGGATGGGTGTGGGTTTTGTCGTCATTTCGCGTCTCCTCCAAGTGCAAAATGCGGGAGGTGCCGAGTCGGTTCCGACTCGACCCACAAAAAATCTGACGCAGCATTGTGGCGGGATTTGAGCGTTATTTGACCAATTCGGTCGCGAGCTTATATCGCACCAGTTCTTCGGGGCTGAGATAGTAGAGCCGGTCGGGCGGGGTCTCGAGCGCATGCAGCCAGATGGCCGGATCGACGCCCGATTCGGTGAGGTAGCGGGTGATGCTGGCCGTGGTCTTCTGGGCGTCGGACATGGCGGCTCCGGCAGCGCGCAGGCTGGCGGGCATGGTGGCCGCGGTGACGCTGGCATAGATCTGGTGGACGCCGATGGCCGCTGTGTCGGCGGCCTGGCGGGTCACGCCGCCGGACAGGATCAGCGGACAGGACGAGGCACACAGGGCGCCGGCGGCGACCGAGGTGCCGAGCCCGGCCTCGCGAATGGCCCGACCGATATCGAGCGCGTCATTGACCGAGCCGCCCGGAGAATCGAGGGCAATGCGGGTGATATATTCGCGGTAGGTGGTCAGCTCGGTGCGGAAGCGGACGGCCGATCCGGCATCGATGGTGCCGGTGAGTTCGAGCGTGCCGCCCGAACCGAGCCGGATGGCCAGTGGCTGGCGCAGGGCCTCGGGGTCGGAGGTGACGCTGGGACCGGCGGGCGGCGAGGGGGCATCGGGATCGAAGGCGGGCAGCACCGGTATTTGCGGCATGTCGAGATCGGCCAGCGGCTGCTCGGCCTCGGCCCGTTCGCGGAAATCGATGTAGAGCACGGCGGCGCAGCCGGCCAGCATGACGTAAAAGGCAGTGCGGATGATGACGCCGTCGTCAAGGCCGGCGAGCCAGCCCAGAAGTGTGCGGCGCGGTCGGGCGGCGGGCGAAGTGGTCACGGACGGCCCGGCGTTTCGGTGCGCTTGCCGCGGCCGAGTTCGATCGGGGTGACGGTGGCGTCGGCGCTCGGAGTGGATGGTTCGGGAGGGGGCGCCATGGCCGCTTCGGCCGTCGCGACGGCCTCGGCATCGGGGCCGGGCTCGCGCGTCATCTGCCGATAGAGCGCCATGGCGCGCAGCATTTCGCCGGCGGTCATGGTGTCGGCTTCGGTGGCGGTCCGGCTCTCCTTGCGCATGGCGTCGTTGACGATCATGAGCACGAGGACCAGCACCACTGGCAAAAGGTCGATAGAGATGGCGCCGGCCCAGCTGGGGATGAAGTCGCTCCAGTAGCGCAGCACGGCTTCGGCCGACGAGAGCGGCACGAAGCGGCGCGGCTCGACCTTGGCTTCGGCGAGGATTTCGTCGGCGGCCTGGCTGAGGGCGGCGGACTGGGCGGCGACCGAATTGCGGACCGTTACCATCACCGCGTCCTGGCGGCTGACCAGCGCGGCATTGCCGCCATCGGCGACGGGCGCGATGAAGCCGAGCGACAGATCCTGCGCGGCGCGCTTGACCGAGGGGGCGACGCCGGTTTCCTGCAGCGCCGAGATCACCGCATTCAGGCCCACCACTTCGGCGGCGAAGGCATCGGCACGCGGCTCGATGGTGCCGGCGGTGGAGACCAGCTCGCGCATCTTGGCGAGATGGTCGGACCCCTGCTGGAAGAGGGTTTCCACTTCGGCGCGGCTGCCGGTGATGGTGGTGCCCAGCTCGTTCATCTGGGCGCTCATCTGGGTGAGGAGCTGCACCACCGAGCCTGAACCGGTGGTGCCGGTCAGCGCGCCGGAATTGCGCTCGTCATCGGCGAGGCGCGCAAAACGCTCCTGGGCGCGCTGCACGTCGGGCAGCAGCGACTGGGCCGAGAGCGCATTGGAATGGGCGCTGTCGAGATCGCCGACATAGCCCTGCAGGGTGACCGCCAGATGCTGTTCGAGCGCGGCCGAGCCGGCGAGGGCGGCGGCATTGAGCCAGCTCGACATGGCAATGATCATGAAGCAGCCGATGGCCATGGTGGCAAAGAGCGCGGCGCGCTGCACGCCCGAGATCACCAGCGGCACAAAGCGGAGCATGAAGCTCCAGAAGGCATAGATCGCCACCGAGACGGCGGCAGAATAGATGATAGCGGCAAAGAACACGAAAGTTGCCGAGCCATCGAGAATGCTGCGCACGCCGAGGTAGGTATAGACGCCCGAGGCCAGCGCCAGCACGGCGAGGGCAAAGCGCGTCATGGTTTCGATGCCCTTGACCGTTTCGGCCAGTCGGACGGCGTTGGTCTTGAGCAGCATCTGGCAGGATCCCCGAGGTTAAGCGGAAGTTAACATGCCGATGGCGGCGAGATGGTGGCGGAGCGGGGCGAGGGTTAATGACGAAGCGGTGAGGCCTCTTCCATTTCGACCTGAGAAAAACTAAGTCTTGTGGACTAAGGTTAGGGAGACAGCGATGGTTCTGACCGTCAATGTGCACGACGCCAAGACCAATCTCTCGCGCCTGATCGACCAGGCTGCGAAAGGCGAACCCTTCATCATCGCCAAGGCCGGCAAGCCGATGGTCAAGGTGGTGCCGCTCGATCAGCCCGCTACCGTCCGTCGCCTCGGCTTCATGAGCGGGCAGTTTGTGGTGCCAGACGATTTCGACCGGATGGCAGCGGCCGAGATCGAACAGCTGTTCGGGACGGGCGGATGAAGCTCCTGCTCGATACCCATGTCTTGTTGTGGGCGGCCGGCGAGCCGGAGCGGCTGCCGGCGGCGGCCCGCGAGCTGATCGAGGACCCGCAGGCCGACCTGCTGTTCAGCCCGGCCAGCCTCTGGGAAGTGGCGATCAAGCGAAGCCTCGATCGCGAGGATTTTCGGGTCGACCCGCGACTGCTGCGCCGGGGCCTGCTCGACAATGGCTATGCAGAACTGCCGATCACGAGCGAGCATGCCGTGGCTCTGGTGGGACTGCCGCCCATCCACAAGGATCCGTTCGATCGGATGCTTGTGGCGCAGGCGACGATCGCCGGGATTGAGTTGCTGACGGTAGATGAGGTTGTGGCGCGGTATCCGGGGCCCATCCGGCGGGTATAGGGTTACCGCTGTTTCGCCCCCAACGCGGCGAAGGCTGCGCGGAACACGTCGTCGGGCACCAGGTCAGGCGTCAGCAGGCGCTGCAGCACCAAACCCTCAGACAGCGCATGGATCACGCGAACCAGCAGGTCTGGTTCCATAGGCAGATCCGCTGCCTTTGTTACCTGGCGGAGCCATTCCGCACCGGCCGCGTAGTCAAGCGCTGTCGCCTCGTGCACCTTCTTGCGCAGTTCCGCCTGACCTAACGCATAAGCGCGACCGCTGAGGTAGCCCACAGCGGCCATCTGCCGTTCGGGCAATGTGGCAATGGTTGCTTCGGCCAGTGCCGCGAGGATCTCGGCAAAGTTCGATCCGGGCGCCACATCGGGGACGATGGGTGCCCAGTATTGATCCGAGAGGGCGATCAACAGGTCATCACGGTTCTTGAAGTTGCCGTAGATGGCGCCGCTGGTCATGCCGGCGCGGCGCGCCACGGCCTCCATTGTCACCTGTTCAAAGCCCGTTTCGCGGACCAGCTCACGTGCCGCTGCCAGCAAGGCCGTCCGGGTGCGCTGGCGTTTGTCGCCCTTGGGTCGGCGGCGGGGATTGTCTCGAACATCCGTGTCCATGACCTCAACCTAAGACCATTGCTATTTTATAGGAAAGCTATTTTATATGAGACAAACATAATTCAGGGAAACGTGATGGATGAGCCGATAGTCCGTGCCATGGCCGGGCACATAGCAGAGGGCAACATGGCCGGCGTGGCGACACTGGTGTGGCGCGGCGGCCGACTTGTCCATGTCGCGGCGCAGGGCAAACGTGATCTCGAGAAAGGTTTTCCGATGGAACGCGATACGCTGTTCCGGGTCGCCTCATTGACCAAGCCGGTCACCTCGGTTGCGGCGATGATGCTGGTTGAGCAAAAGCGGATCGCTTTGGATGAGCCCATCGTCCGCTGGGCGCCCGAGTTCTCCAAAATGAAGGTGCTGCGCCATATCGACGGCCCATGCGACGACGTCGTACCGGCCGAAAAGCCCATTACCTTCGAAGATCTGCTCACCCATCGGGCCGGGTTTACCTATGGCGACCTGCATGTGGGACCCATCGCGAGCGCCTATCGCGACAGCCTCGGCCCTTCCATCGACTCCCACCACTCTCCAGACCAATGGATCGCCCGTCTTGCCGACCTGCCTTTGGTGGATCAGCCCGGCGCCGGCTTCCATTATGGGCACTCCACCGATTTGCTTGGCTTCCTGTTGGCGCGCATCGAGCGCATGCCGCTCCAGGACGTGCTGAACCGAAGGATTTTTGGGCCACTTGGGATGGCCGATACGGCCTTCACGGTCCCGGACTCCAAGCGCGGTCGGTGCGCCGCGCCGCTGGGGTTCGGCTCGGACGGTCGCCCGGCGCAGCGGCTGTCTGTCCCGGCGGGTCATGCCTTGCCGGAACGGCCTTCGACCCTGAGCTATGTGTCCGGCGGACAGGGTCTATGGTCCACCCTGGACGACTATCTCGCCTTTGCCCGCTTGTTCGTTGAAGGCGGTTCGGTGGGTGGCGTCCGCCTTCTAGAGTCCGAAACCGTAAGACTGATGATGACCAATCAGCTCTCGGTGGCCCAGCGGGCGGACGCCAGAATGTTCGGCATGCCGATCTTTGCCGCCGGTCATGGTTTTGGTCTTGGCGTCGCCGTGGTCATGGAGCCCGAGCGGGCCGCGCCCACGTTGTGTGGCGGCGGCGTGGGGGCTGTCGGCTGGCCCGGCGCCTATGGCGGATGGTGGCAGGCCGACCCCGGTGACGCCAGCGTGGCGATCTTTCTGACACACAACATGGTCGACGCCGACCAAATGGCGGTGGGTATCGGCCTCGGGGTCTATGCTGCGATCAGCGACTTTCAGGCGCGGGTCGCGGCAGCCGGATAGGTCACCCCGCCACTGCCACATCCAGCGCCAGCGCCACCATGTCTTTCAACGAACTCTGCCGGTCCTCGGCGCTGAGTTCGGCGTGGGTGATGAGGCAGTCGGTCATGGTGCAGATGGCCAGCGCCTTGACGCCGAAGCGGGCGGCGAGGGTGTAAAGGGCGGCGGCTTCCATTTCGACGCCCAGGATGCCGTGGGCGGGCAGGCGGCCATAGCCTTCGAGGCCGGGCTCGGCATGGTAGAAGATGTCGGACGAGAACATGTTGCCCACGTGGTAGCGCAGTTGCGCCGCCTCGGCCTTTTCGACGCTGGAGCGTAAGAGGCCGTAGTCGGCGATGGGGGCGAAGTTAAAGCCCGGGAAGGCGTCGCGGACGATGGCCGAATCGGTGGTGGCGCCCTGGGCGATGATCAGGTCGCGCACTTTCACATTGGCGTTGAGGCCGCCGCAGGTGCCGATGCGGATCAGGTTCTTGCAGCCATAGCTGTTGATCAGTTCATGTACATAGATCGAGAGCGAGGGCTGGCCCATGCCGGTGGCCTGCACGGAGACGCGCTCACCCTTCCAGGTGCCGGTATAGCCCAGGCAGTTACGCACCGAATTGACCAGTTTTGCGTCTGTCAGGAAGGTCTCGGCCACCCATTTGGCCCGCAGCGGATCACCCGGGAGCAGGACGGACTCGGCATAGTCACCGGGCTTGGCGTGGTTGTGCGGGGTCATTCCGGCCTCTCATGATCGTGGTGAGCCAACACTAGCCGGGTTGGCGGGCCGGCTCCAGTCCGATCTGGGCGGCAACCCTTGGCAGCGGCACGCAGATTTCGTCCCACCCGGCAAAAATCCCTTGCAAGCGCGGCGCCGGTTGGTGCCTACTCCTTGGGCAGTTGCAATGAATGCCTCTGCATAAGTCAAATAGTGCGTAGGGGCGAGTGCGGGCGGGCACTCGAGCGTCATGTCATCAGTTCCTCTTCCGGTCCTGAGCTATCTGCAATCGCTGCATGCGCGGCACAAGGGCAACACCTCCGGGGCGCTGGCCAGCTATATCCCGGAACTGACGCGGGTCGACCCCGATCTGTTCGGCATCGCCTTCGCCACCATGGATGGCTACATCTACGAAGTGGGCGACAGTTCGGCGCAGTTCACCATCCAGTCGGTTTCCAAGGCGCTGATCTACGGGCTGGCGCTGGAAGACCATGGCCGTGAGGAGGTGATGCGCAAGATCGGCGTGGAGCCCTCGGGCGAAGCCTTCAACTCGATCGTGTTCGACGAGCGCAACAACCGGCCGTTCAACCCGATGGTCAATGCGGGCGCCATTGCGGCGACGGCGCTGATCAAGGGCAGCAGCCACGCCGAGCGACTGGCCCGCATCCTCGAAACCTTCCGGCGCTTCATGGGCCGCGATCTGAGCATGGACGAGTCGGTGCACCGTTCCGAGAGCGAGACGGGGCATCGCAACCGCGCCATCGCCTTTCTCGAACTCAATTCGGGGATGATCGCGGGCAATATCGAAGAGCATCTCGATCTGTATTTCCGGCAGTGCTCGCTCTTGGTCAACACGGTGGACCTCGCCATCATGGGCGCGACGCTGGCCAATGGCGGGGTCAATCCGGTCACCGGCGAACGGGCGATCTCGGCGGCCAATGTGCGCTCTGTGCTCAGCGTGATGAGCACCTGCGGCATGTATGATTATGCGGGCGGCTGGCAGTTCAATGTCGGCCTGCCGGCCAAGAGCGGGGTGGGCGGCGGCATCGCCGCCGTGCTGCCGGGGCATCTGGGCATCGGGGTGTTTTCGCCCAGGCTGGACGCAGTGGGCAATTCGGAGCGCGGGGTGAAGGTCTGCGAGGACGTCTCGCGCAATTTCCGGCTGCATCTGTTCGAGGATCACGGCTCGGGGCAGGACCCGGTCCGGCGGTTCTATCGGGGCACGGATGTCCGCTCGAGCCGGGTGCGGCGGCAGGCGGAAGTCGCCGCGCTCGACCATGACGGCCATGCCATCGTGGTGTGCGAGCTGCAGGGCGAACTCTCGTTCATGGAAGCCGAACGCGTGACCCGGCGGATCGGCAAGGAACTGTCGAGCTTTGCCTCGCTGATCATCGACATGACCCGGCTGAAAAGCGTCGACAAGATCGGGGAAGAGCTGCTGCAGATGCTGCGCGACTCGCTGCAGGCCTCCGGCCACGGCTTTGCGGTGGTGAGCCTTGATCCCCGGCTGCGCCAGATGGGCGGGGCGACAAGCTTTGGGGCGATCGACGACGCCCTGGAATATTTCGAGGACCAGTTGCTCGAGCGGCTGCTGCCCGAGGCCGATGTCGGCCCCGGCCGGGTGGCGCTGGAGGCGTTTGCGCTGCTCGCCGACTGGTCGGCGGCCGATCTGGCGCGGCTCGGCGAAGAATTGCGGCCGCGGCCATTCGTGGCGGGCGAGACCCTGATCCAGACGGGAACCTCGGCGCGCGCCCTCTACTTCCTGATCGAGGGGCGGGTCAATGTAACGATCGCGGTGGCGAGTGGCGCACATCGCCGCATCAGCACGATCGACGCCGGCAACGTGTTCGGCGAACTGGCGCTGTTCGGGCAGGCGCGCCGCACGGCCGACGTGGTGGCGGCCAGCGCCGGGCAGCTGCTCGAACTGACCGCCGAGGCGATCGGCCGGCTCAGCGAGACGGCGCCGCGCGTGCATACGGCGCTGGCACTGGCTGTGGGCCGCAGCCTTGCCGACCGGCTCGGGCGGGCCAATCGCGAGATCCAGGCGCTGGCGCGGTGACCTTGAAGTCGGAGTGTGTGTGATATATCTTAAGAGTGTTACTTAGGAAATATCACATATGACAAAGACGCCTATCCGCCTCCGCCACGAGACACGCCTCCGCGTGCTTGAGGTTGCGGCGGTCACTGACCTCACCCCTCGCATGCGCCGGATTACCCTTTCGGGTGAACAACTCGCCGGCTTTACCAGTCCCGGCCATGCCGATCACATCAAGGTGTTCCTTCCTGAACCCGGCCATCCGCCGGTTTTGCCGGTGCTAGGTGCCGAAGGGCTGCTGTTTCCCGCCGACCAGCCGCGACCGGCAATGCGGGATTATACGCCGCGCCGCTTCGACCCCGTGGCGCTGACGCTCGACTTGGATTTTGTGCTGCATGGCGATGGCCCTGCGTCCAGCTGGGCTGCCCAGGCAACAGTTGGCCAGCAGCTAGTGATCGGCGGGCCGCGCGGCTCGCTGATCGTGCCGACCGACTATGACTGGCACCTGCTGATCGGCGACGAAACCGGCTTGCCGGCCATTGCCCGGCGGCTCGATGAGCTTCCGGAAGGGGCGCGTGCCGTGGTGCTGGTCGAAATCGCCGATGCTGGCGATCGGCAGCCCCTGCCGAGCGGCACCGGGATCGAGCTCCATTGGGTGGAGCGGCCAGGCGAAGCGGTTGGCGATGCGACCCCGCTGCTGACCAAACTCGCCAGCCTCACCCTACCGGCAGGCGAAGCGCATAGCTTCATGGCGGCCGAAAGCAGCGTGGTTAAGGCGCTCAAGGCCTATCTGATCGAGCAACGCGGCTTTGAGCCCGAGGCGATCCGCGCCAGTGGCTATTGGCTCTATGGGGTCGCCGACGCGCACGAGCCGCACTCGGCGTAGTGCCGCCCTGCGATGCAAGTGTCTTTGCGGCAGCGACCTTATCGCCTATATGAGCCGCTCGAACGAGCCGGAGGCAGACCATGGTCGCAAAGATCTTCATCGACGGCGAAGCCGGGACGACGGGGCTGCAGATCCGCGAGCGGCTGGCCGGGCGGCGCGATCTGGAAGTGATCTCGATCGATCCGGACAAGCGCAAGGACCAGAACGAGCGCAAGCGGCTGCTTAACCTGGCGGACGTTGCCATTCTCTGCCTGCCCGACGATGCGGCCAAGGAAAGCGTGGCGCTGATCGAGAACGACACCACCAAGGTGATCGACGCCTCGACCGCGCACCGGGTGGCCGAGGGCTGGGCCTATGGCTTTGCCGAAATGGACAAGGGCCAGTCCGATGTCATTGCGAAGGCGCGCTTCGTGGCCAATCCGGGCTGCTACCCGCAAGGACCGATCGCCACGCTACGGCCGCTGATTGCGGCCGGGCTGCTGCCGGCGAGCTATCCGGTCAGCGTGAACGCGATTTCGGGCTATTCGGGCGGCGGCAAGGCGATGATCGCCGAGTATGAGGCGGCGGGCGACGCAGCCAGTGCGTTCATGCCGTATGGGCTGACCTTCGAGCACAAGCACGTGCCGGAAATGACCCGCTACAGCACACTGAGCCAGGCGCCGCTGTTCGTACCGGCGGTGGGCGACTATGCGCAGGGCATGGTGACCTTCGTGCCGCTGCAGCTGGGGCAACTGGCGACAGTGCCAAGCGGGCGCGACCTGCATGCCGCGATCGCTGATCATTTTGCCGGCATCACCGACAGTTTCGTCGACGTGGCGCCCTATCAGGAGATCGCCAAGACTCCCGAGCTCGACCCCGAGATCTACAACAATACCAACCGGATGCGGCTGCACGTGTTTGCCAATGATCGCCGTGCCCAGGCGCTGCTGGTGGCGGTCTACGACAATCTGGGCAAGGGCGCCTCGGGCGCTGCCGTGCAGAATCTCAACCTGATGCTGGGCCTGGCGGGCGACACGTCGCTGGCGGCCTGATGCAGGTATCGGACAGAGGGGCCGGCTCCAGCACCGGAGCCGGCCCCTTGTGTTTTGAAGGGCGGTTCACCGATGGCTGCGGTAGATCTTCGCCAGGACGACCACGGTCGCGACAGCAAACAGCGCCAGGTTGACCGGATGCATGTCGGCCATGATGCCGGCACTCGATTCGGTGTCATGGAGGAAGGGGATGGCGAGCAGGCCCGCCATGATGCCCACCCACCAGCGCAGAGCGCGAACGGCCGGCAGGCTGAAGGTGGCGATCAGCATGGCGATGACCGGGATCACCGCGTACCAGCCGACATCGCCGGCAAAGAAATCTGCGACCACGAGCGCCGGAACACTCCAGGCGGCAAACAGGAACCAGGCGGGTGCCGTCCTGCTCGACTCGCCGACGGTCGGATTCATTTGGAAATCAGTCATTTCAGTCTCCTTTGAAAAGGCCGCCGGACCATTCCGGCGGCCGGTAACGGTCCATTCAGGCTTTGCCTTTGGGGACCAGAAGGGTGAGCACTGCGCCGGCCAGAGCAAAGCCGGCGGCAGTCAGGAAGCCGGCGGCGTGGCCGGCCCCCAGGGCATCAAGCTGGGTAGTGCCGGCCGCGACGAGGTCGAGGCTGCGGGCGGTCGACACAGTGTAGATGGCGGCGAGGCCGGTGGCCGCGCCGATCTGCTGGCTGGTATTGACCAGTCCGGAGGCAAGGCCAGCATCAGCTTCGGTGACGCCGGAGACAGCCAGTTCGGTGCCGGCGACGAAGGCGACGCCGAGCCCGAGGCCGATGACCAGGCTGGGACCAAGCAGGTGCAGCACGAAGTCCGCGCCGACGGGGGCGAGGGTGAGCCAGGCCAGCCCGCCGGCAAGGACCAAAAGAGAGCCGGAAAGCGCCGGCCGGGAGTTAAAGCGACCAACCAGCTTGGGGGCGAGGCCGGCGGCGAGCACCAGGGCGAAGGCCAGCGGCACCTGGGTGAGGCCGGCCGTCAGGGCGTCGTAGCCGAGCACGTCCTGCATGAAGAGCGAGAGGACGAAAAACAGGCCCGTAGTGGCGCCGCCGATGAGCAGCATAGTGAGATTGCCGACGGCGACGCCGCCTTTGCGAAGAATGCGGAAGTCGACCAGCGGTGCCGGTGCCCGCAATTCGATCAGGACGAAGGCGACAAGCAGACTGATGCCGGCGCCAAACAGGCCCAAGGTCGTGGGCGCGAGGAAACCCTGATCGAGCACGAGCGACAGGCCGGCGACGAGGGCGACGAGGCCGCCGGTGACGGTGGCGGCGCCGGGTAGGTCGAGGGCGGGCTGGACCGCTCCAATGCGGTCACGGGCGATCAATCTGGGGATGACAAGGATCACCACGAGGCCAACCGGCACGTTGATGAAAAAGATTGCTGCCCAACCGAGGCTGGCGGTCAGCACGCCGCCCAGCAACACGCCGGCCACGGAGCCCAGTCCGGCAACGGCTCCCCAGATGCCGAGCGCCTTGTCGCGACCATCGCCCGTGGCAAATAGCTGCATCAACAGCGAGAGCGCGCCGGGAGCGAGCAGCGCGGCGGAAGCACCCTGTACAGCACGGGCCGCCAGCAGCATGGTTCCGTTGGTCGCGAGACCTGCTGCGAGCGATGCGGCGACAAAGCCGGCAACGCCTATGAGGAAGACGGTGCGGTGGCCATAGCGGTCGGCTAGTCGGCCGCCCAGCATCAGCAATCCGCCGAACGGCAGCACGTAGGCGGTAATGACCCAGCTCAACAGCGCTGGATCGAGCCCGAGGGCGCGGCCGAGGTCGGGCAGGGCGATGTTGACGATCGAGGCGTCGAGGACGACGAGGAACTGGGCTAGTGCCAGCACGCTCAAAGCGAGCCAGCGATTGGTGGAGCGCGGCGCGATGCCGGCCAAAGTGTGAGTCGTAGCGGTCATTTCACATCTCCTGGTATTTAGTGAGCAGTCACTCACTATGTGTCATTGAAGAAGGCGCGGCAGTATGGCTGCCGCGCCTGGCGAAAGGTCAGTGGTAGTGGCGCAGCCCTCGCGTCAGGACGGCTGCCCAATCCGTGTTGAGGTCGGCGATACCCAGGGTCACTACCAGATGGCAGAGCTGGCCCCAGGCAATAAACTTCTGAATATCGGCTTCGGCGGCGCCCGAATGCTCCCGGGCGAGGTGCACGCTGCCGGCGACGCCAGTGCGGACGGCCTCGCGGACCGAAGGGATATCGGTAGCGGCCTGGGCCTGCACCTGTAGCATCAGCAGGTTCCGGTCGACGATCAGCCGGGCATAAGCCTCACCGATGGCATCAAGTATGCCCTCCGGGCTGCGGTCGGTTGCAGCACCCGCCGCAGCCAGCATGGACTCCTTGATCCGTTGGTAGCAGCGCTCGATGGCCGCCACGAAGAGGCCTTCCTTGGTGGGGAAGAGCTTGAAGACGTAAGCTTGGGAGATACCCGCCTGCGCCGCCACTTCCGTGACGGGCGTGGCGGCGAAGCCGCGTGTAGCAAAGACGTGCACAGCCGCCTCGATGATAGCATGGCGGCGGGTGTCGGCGTCGGAAAGATTGGATCGTGTGCTCATGATATAGTGAGTATGTACTCACTCACTAGAGAAGTCAATGCCTTTTCCGTTGCTATATGGCGAGCAGACGTTGGGAGGCGATGCTTTGACCGCGAGCCGTGGCTGGTGCATGGTTTGCGTGGTCAAGAACCTGGGGGCAGTGTGATGGGTGAGGGTGGATCGATGCGGGGGGTGCTCGACCATTGCGGCGGTCTGCCGCTCCAAACCTATGCGGCCGGCGACGTGCTGATCGCCGAGGGTCCGGCGACCGGTCGGATGTTCATCCTGGCGAGCGGGGCCGTCGAGGTGCTGCGCGGCACAACGCCGGTGGCGGAGGTGGCTGAGCCGGGGGCGATATTCGGCGAGATTTCGGCCCTGCTCGGCGGAGATCACAGTGCCACGGTGCGGGCGGTTGGGGAGGCCACAGCCTACCGTATCGACGATGCCACGGCCTTCATGCGCGATGGCAACGAGATCGTGTTTCATGTCGCGCGGATCCTGGCGGGGCGACTGCGCGATGCAACGACCTATCTGGCCGATTTCAAGCGGCAGTTCGCCGGGCGCAGCGACCATTTCGGCATGGTGGACGAAGTGCTCGAAGCGCTGGTGCAACGCCAGGGTCCCAGCCTGACGACGGGTTCGGCGCGCACCTCCGATCCGCGGCTCTGAGCCGGCCGATCAGTGGCGAAAGGCCTGGGCCAGCGACCGCACCAGTTCGGCCTCGAAATCGGGCTCGGCCAGCAGATGGGGCTTGTTGAGCGCCGCTGACCGCGTCGCCGCGATCACCGCGCGCAACAGGCCGTGCCGGCCCGCTTCGGGCGGGATGCGGTCACAGTCCCGGGCCCGCCGCGCGACCGTGTCGACGAGCAGGCCGGTCAGCCGGTCGAGCATGGCATCGAGCAGTGCGGCGAGATCGCGCCGTTGCGCCACCGCCAGCATGAGGGCACGCCGAACCTTGACGCGACCCCCGAACGGCCGCAGCGCGGCCTGCACGACGATGCGGGAAAAGCCTTCGGCGGTGTCGAGCTTGGGATCAGCGAGCCGGGCAGCAATCTGGGCCTCCTGGCGGGAGAGTTCGGCCCGGATCATCGCCTCGAAAATGGCGTGCTTGCCGGAAAAGTACCGGTAGATGGTGCCGACCGAAAAGCCGGCGCGCGCGGCCACGTGATTGGTGGTCAGATGCCCGTCGCTGGACAGTTCCAAAAGCTGAGCAGTGGCTTCCAATGTGACGGCGATGGTGGCCTGGGCGCGCTGTTGCTGCGGAATTATACGATGCATTTCAATCTCTTAAACGGCGTGACGGACACGATGCGTCGGCGCGGAAGCCGAGTAGCGTAGGGGCGGGAACGACCCTAGAGTCAAGGCTCAAACCACAGCCCTGCATCCGCCCGAAGGAAGAAACCGATGACACGTCCCGACCACAAGCGTGCTGCCTTTGCCCTGCTGGCCGCCGGCTCCCTCGCCAGCCTGATGTTCGCCGGCGCCGTCGCGGCGCAGGAGGCCAGCCCAGGTGGGGCGCGCGGGCTGTTCGACGCGCGCTATTGCGAGATCCTCACGGCGCAGCGCCAGATGCTCAAGGTGGAGGTGACGGTCTACAACACGATCGGGCTCTCCGATTGTCCGCAGGCGGCCTGGGACGCCATCGACGCCGCGGCGCTGGCCGGCGAACTGGGCGTGACTGCTGTGGTCAAGAACGGCCCTCGCTACTGGACCATTGACGGCATTGTGGGACGTGGGAGTTCGGTGGCGAGCACCCCGACGAGCTTTGGGGAACTGGCGATGACGCAGCGCGCTACGTTCGAGCGCCAGATCCTGGGCGGGATGGACGAGCAGGCCTATGCCCCGCAGGAGATCGCGCGGGACACGATATTCATCTTTGCGGCGGGCAAGCCGGTTTTCGAGCTCACCGACCCGGAGGGTCAGGTCTACATGATGCAGTCCTATGCGCAGATCGTCGATCCGGCGCTGACGCTTGCCGATCTGGCGGACCTGGGAAGTCGGCTGGCGCTCCCCAAGGGCTGGAGTTTTTCGACGCGCACGCTCGATGCCGAGTTCAGGCTTGAAGCGAATGGCGTCGCCACCGTGGTGCGCGACGAGCTGCAGAACACCTACCAGCGGCGGTAGCGCGCAAGCTCAGCCCTGACGCCGTACCATCCAGGCGGGCATGGCGGTCAGCTGATCGACCGGCCGGGTGAGGGGCAGGTCGAGGCGCACGCTTTCGGCGCCTTCGAGCGAGAACCAGGCCGCCTCTCCGGCTTCGGTTTCGACACTGATGGCAGTGGGGATGTCGCCGATCTGACGGCCGGCATTGAACACCCAGGTCTGGCCGATGCGATCGACCCACGAGCCGCCGCGGGCCAGCGGGGCCTCGTGCACATGGCCGGAAAAGACGAAATCGGGCTGGTACTGGGCAATCCAGCCGGCGAGGGCCGTATCGCCATAGTGGCGCCCGCCGGCCCAGCTGACCGGCGATTCCGAGGGTGGTGCGTGATGTACCCAGATCCAGCGGCCGACTCGGCCGGGGGCGGCGGCGGCCAGCTGCGTGCCAATGCGCTCGAGGGTTCGCGGTCCGTCCCACCAGCCGCAGACGGTGATCATGACGCCGTCGATCAGCACCGTGTCGCCGTCGACATGGATGGCAAGGCGCCGCGCTGCGTCGAGCCAGGCGGCGTGCTTTTCGCCATCGGCATTGAGGGCGTCGAGATCGTGATTGCCCGAGCAGACGAGCAGTCGGCTCGCCTGGCGCAGGCGCTTGAGATAGGCGCTGACAACCACGATCTGCGCGCCCGGGTCGACCGCAGACGCGGTTTCGAGCAGGTCGCCAGCGATCACCACCACGTCGTAGCTGGGGGCCTGCTGCAGCACCCAGTCGAACTGCGGCAAGGAGTAATGCAGGTCGGCAACGACCAGAATCTTCATGTGCGGTGCTCCCCCCTCCGGCCGCAGTCTCTGCTGCACTTGACCGGCGCGCGTCTGATGCGCCATTAAGCGCTCAGTTTCTTGCCATCATGCACGCTTGCCCGGAAAAGTACGAACAGCTTTTTGCGGTCCTGGTGCCTCAGGGAATCTGCGCATGGACAAATTCACCACGCTGACCGGGGTCGCGGCGCCGCTGCCGATCATCAATATCGACACCGATATGATCATCCCCAAGCAGTACCTGAAAACGATCAAGCGGACGGGCCTGGGCTCGGCGCTGTTTTCGGAGATGCGCTACAAGGACGACGGTTCGGAAAACCCTGATTTCGTGCTCAACAAGCCGGCCTACCGGCAGAGCAAGATCATCGTGGCGGGCGACAATTTCGGCTGCGGCTCGAGCCGCGAGCATGCGCCGTGGGCCCTGCTGGATTTCGGCATCCGCTGCGTGATCTCCACCAGCTTTGCCGATATTTTTTACAACAACTGCTTCAAGAACGGCATCCTGCCCATCGTGGTGACGCCCGAGCAGCTGGCCCTGCTGATGGACGACGCCGATCGCGGAAGCAATGCCACCGTGACGGTCGACCTCGACAGCCAGACGATCAAGGGACCGGATGGCGGCACGATCAGCTTCGACATCGATCCGGCGCGCAAGCACATCCTGCTCGAAGGGCTCGACGACATCGCCTCAACGCTCAAGCACGACGCCATGATCGGCGGCTTCGAGCGGAAGCTCAGCACCGAAAGGCCGTGGATCTGATGGTCAAGCGCATTTCCACCGGCTCGCCGTTCGAAGCGACGTTCGGGTATTCGCGCGCCGTGGTCGATGGCGACCGCGTGCACGTGTCGGGCACTACCGGCTACGACTATGCCACCATGACCATGCCGGAATCGGTGGGCGAGCAGGCGGCCAACGCGCTCAAGACCATCGAGAAGGCCCTCAACCAGGCTGGGGCCGACATCAAGGACGTGGTGCGCGTGACGTACTATGTCGGCGATCGTTCCTATGTCGACGAGGTGGTCAAGGCGGTTGGTCCGGTGTTCTCCGATATCCGCCCGGCAGCCACGATGCTGCTGGTGGGGATGATCGAAGAAGCGATGAAGATCGAGATCGAAGTCGACGCCCGGATTGGCGCGCATACGAGCTAGCCGGTGTGGACCCGCGCGCAGGTCGGCCTAGTCGCGCACTGCCTGGCCCTGCCGGCCGCCATGCTGGTTCTCGTCCCCTGGCTGACGACGCAGCTGGGGGCGCATCTCGGGTACCTGGCCGTGCTGCTCGTCTACTGGCTCGGCTTCTGCCTGCCGGTGGTTGTCACCCATGTCAGGAACCGGCACGAGCCTGGGCTCTTCAGCGAACGGCTGCGCTGGCGCGACTGGTGGGTGCCGCTGCTGCTGCTGGCGCAGGTGGGGATGATCGCCGCCGTGGCGTTCTTTCCCAATACGGGGCTGCTCACTTCGATGGGCCTGGCGCTCGCTGCGCTCGTGGCCGTGATCAACGGCCCGCTCGAAGAGACCGCCTGGCGGGGCAGCTTCATGACGCGGTTCGCGGATCGGCCCCGGCTGGGCATGTGGCTGGGCTGGCTATTGTTCACGCTCTGGCATGCGCCGCTGCTGCTGGCGCAGGGCATCGTCTTTGACGGCGGCTGGCCCGCCCTTCTGGGCGGAAGTGCCGTGCTCGGTCTGCTGTGGAGCTGGATCGCCTGGCGCACCGGCTCGGTTTTTTATGTGGCGATCGCCCACACGCTGACCAATGTCCTGACCTTCTGGGTGCTGTTCAACGCCAATGGATTCGTGCCGCCACAGGCTTAGTCCGGCTTGCGCGGCCTGCCGAAAACCCGCTATGTGCGCAAAGGCGTAACCACCAGTACGGCGAGGAGCATATCGTGGCCACCCATTCCCTTCTTCTGCTTCCGGGCGACGGTATCGGCACCGAAATCATGGCCGAGGTCGAAAAGCTGATCGACTGGACCAATGCCGAGCAGCTGACCGATTTTTCGACCGATGCGGGTCTGGTCGGTGGCTGCGCCTATGACCAGCATGGCGAAGCGATCTCCGAAGAGGACATGGGCAAGGCGCTGAGCGCCGATGCGGTGATCTTCGGCGCGGTGGGTGGTCCCAAGTGGGACAAGGTGCCCTATGACAAGCGGCCCGAAGCCGGCCTGCTGCGTCTGCGCAAGGACCTGCAGCTTTTCGCCAACCTGCGCCCGGCGATCTGCTACCCGGCGCTGGCCGATGCCTCGGCACTCAAGCGCGAGATCGTCGAGGGCCTCGACATCCTGATCGTGCGGGAACTCACCGGCGGCGTCTATTTCGGCGAGCCCAAGGAGATCACCGATCTGGGCAACGGGCAGAAGCGCGCCATCGACACGCAGGTCTACGAGACCTATGAGATCGACCGCATCTGTCGCGTGGCGTTCGACCTGGCGCGCACCCGCAACAAGCTGGTGCACTCGGCCGACAAGAAGAACGTGATGAAGTCGGGTGTGCTGTGGGACGAAGTCGCTCATGCGGTCGCCGCCGACTATAGCGACGTGCAATTCCAGCATATTCTGGCCGACAACTGCGCCATGCAGCTGGTGCGCAACCCCAAGCAGTTCGACGTGATCGTGACGGACAACCTGTTCGGCGATATTCTCTCGGACGCGGCAGCGATGCTCACCGGTTCGCTCGGCATGCTGCCCTCGGCCTCGCTCGGCGCGCCCGATGCCAAGGGCCGGCGCAAGGCGCTCTACGAGCCGGTGCACGGTTCGGCGCCCGACATTGCCGGCAAGGGCATCGCCAACCCCATTGCCATGCTGGCGAGCTTTGCCATGGCACTGCGCTATTCGTTCAACATGGTGGAGCTGGCCAACCGGCTGGAAGGCGCCATCGCTTCTGTGCTCGGCTCGGGGATGCGCACCGGGGATATCGCGCAGGACAATCGCAAGACCGTCGGCACCGAAGAAATGGGCGCCGCCATCCGCAAGGCGCTGGCGACGTAAGCGGGCGAAATTTCCTCTCCCCTTAAATGGGGGAGAGGGTGCAGGAGCCGAGAATTCGCGCTGAATTCGTTCCCTCCACCGTCACCCCCGGGCTTGACCCGGGGACCCATCTCGCCGCTGCGCTGACGCCGAAGGTTGTGCGCAAGCGGAGGCATGGGTCCTCGCGTCAAGCGCGAGGATGACGGCGTTTGTTTCTCCTTCCGCCTCCCCCGAACGGTCGATACGCATCGCTCCTTAAACCTGTAAGCTTCCCCAAACAGCAGGAGGCGGGCATGACCAGTGACTTGCGAAAGCTCTTCGACACGGCCGTCACCCACGCCGTTGGTTATCGCGAGGGAGTCGGTGACGGGCTGGCGCGGCCGGTCGAGACCTATCACCAGCAGCGTGAGCGCTTTGCAGCCCCGACGCCAGAGACCGGCATGGATGCCCAGGCCATGCTGGCCGAACTCGCCGACCTGGCCCAGCCGGGCCTGATGCCCACCATCGGGCCGCGCTTTTTTGCCTGGGTGATGGGCGCCTCGCATCCGGCAGGCGTGGCTGCCGAAATGCTGGTGGCGGCCTGGGGGCAGAACGCGGGCTATCAGGTGACCTCGCCGTCGAGTGCCGCGATCGAGGAAGCCGCCGAGCGCTGGCTGCTCGACATTCTGGATCTGCCGGCAGAGAGCGGTATCGGCTTTTCCACCGGCGCTACGGTCGCCAACGGCACGTGCCTCGCGGCGGCGCGGACCGGGACGTTGCGCAAGGCGGGCTGGGATGCCGATGCGGATGGGCTGTTTGGTGCGCCGCCGGTGCATGTGCTGATCGGGGCGGATGCGCATTCGTCGGTGTTTTCCTCGCTGCAGCTCATCGGCTTCGGGCGCAAGCGGGTGATCAGCATTGCCACTGACGACCAGGGCCGCATGCTGCCTTCGGCGCTCGAGTCGTCGATTGCCGGGCTTACTGGCCCCAAGATCGTCATTGCCCAGGCTGGCCAAATCAATACCGGCGCCTTCGACCCGTTCACCGAGATCGTCGCCATCGGCAAGGCGCATGATGCCTGGGTGCATGTGGACGGTGCCTTCGGCCTCTGGGCCCGCGCGGCGCCGGCACGCAAGCACCTGACGGCGGGCATCGAGGGCTGCGATTCCTGGGTCACCGACGGGCACAAATGGCTGCAAGTTCCCTACGATTCAGGCTTTGCCATTGTGCGCGACCGCGACGCGCTGCTCGGCGCCATGACGCAATGGTCGAGCTATCTGCCCTCGATCGCCCAGGGTGATCGGGTGCCATCGAACTATGTGCCCGAACTTTCCATGCGGGCGCGCGGCGTGCCGGTCTATGCCGTGCTGCGCACTTTGGGGCGACAGGGCATTGCGGATCTTGTCGACGGGCATTGCCGGATGACCGAACAGATGGCCGCACGGCTGGCAGCCGAGCCGGGCGTGCGGGTGGTCAACACGCCCACCATCAACCAGCTGATCATCAGTTTTGGCAACGGCGATGCGGCGGCGCGCAAGGCGGACACCGAGGCGGTGATCGCCAAGGTGCAGGCCGACGGCGTCTGCTACGTCGCCGGCGCGGCCTGGCGCGGCGAGTGGGTAATGCGCATCTCGATCAGTTCAGGCGCAACAACGCCGGCGGACATAGAACTCTCGGCTGACGCGATCATCGCGGCGTGGCGGGCAGTGCAGTCGGCTTAGGTCGGCGCCCCCTCCACCACGCTAACGCGTGGTCCCCCTCCCCCGTAAACGGGGGAGGATCGTGAGAGGCCAGCGCGAACTTTCAGTCAGGTCCTCCCCCGTGTGCGGGGGAGGGGGACCGGCGCAGCCGGTGGAGGGGGCGCTCTCTACAATCCCTCAGTTGGGTCTGTCCCACCCCACCCACCGTCATCCTCGCGCTTGACGCGAGGACCCATCTCTCCCCGCTCAGAGTGCCAAGTGGTCTGCGCAAGCTGACACATGGGTCCTCGCGTCAAGCGCGAGGATGACGGCGCGGGGGGATGAATCTACGGCCAGCAAGAGAGGGGTATGGGGCCTCTCAACTACCTACAGCCCAACCGCCTACAGCCCAAACGCCTTCGCCAACAACGCAAAACTCCGCAGCCGCAGGGCGTAGTCCCAGACCGTGGTGGTGACCATCACCTCGTCGGCGCCGGATTCGGCGACCTTGCGCTCGATTTCGGCTTTCACCGTTTCGGGCGAGCCGACGATCCAGAGTGGGCGGTGCGACGCGATGATCTGGTTCTGGTGCGGCGTGTAGTTGTGGGCCGCCGCTGCCTCGGGGGAGACCAGCTTGCGGATGTCGCCGGAATGGAAAAGCGCCCAGCTCAGTTCCTGCGAGCGCGAGAGATAGTTCGCCTCTTCGTCGGTCGGGGCTACCAGCGCCGAAAGGGCGAGGATGGCACGCGGCTCCGGGAAGGCTGCCGTTGGGGTGAACGCAGCGCGGTAGGCGGCAAAGGCCGGGGCGGCCGGGGTCTGGCTGAAATGGGCGGCAAACGAATAGCCGACACCCAGTTGTCCGGCGGCCTGGGCGCTGGCGCCGCTCGAGCCGAGCAGGTAGATCGGCGGTAGGTCGATCCCCTCCGGCACGACCCGCACAGCATGGAACGGGTGGTCGGGGGCAAAATTGTCTTCCTCGAAGGCCAAAAGCTCGGCTAGTTCCTGCGCAAAATACTCGCCGCCGACCGAGCGCAGGGCGCGCAGCGTGCGGCCATCGGTGCCGCCGGCGCGACCGATGCCCAGATCGATGCGACCAGAGCTCAAGCCATTGAGGGTGCGATAGGTTTCGACGACGCGCAGCGGCACGTGGTTGGGCAGCATGACGCCGCCCGAACCGACACGGATGCGCTGCGTGGCCGCGGCCGAGGTGGCGATCAACACTTCCGGCGAGGACGACGCGATCGAGGGCATGCCGTGGTGTTCGGCATACCAGAGGCGGGTGTAGCCCAGTCGGTCGCCGTGGCGCGCCAGCTCGGTGGTGTGGCGGAGGGCATCGGCGGAAGAGGTGCCGTCCGAGACCGGAGCGAGATCGAGAATGGAGAGGGGAAGTTTTGCCATGCGCGCTTATATCGGCAGTTACCGATGAAATGAAAGGGCGTCGGTTGAAACTCCTTGCCGGTTCGGCCGTTGTTTCAAACGACCCCCAAGGCAGCCCGCCCCTCCCGGCTGCCCAAAAAACCAGACTGACCCCCAAACTGACCCCGGCCATAGCGCCGGGGTCTTTGTTTCTTGGGTCGCTCCGATTTCTCCGGTGTCATTCCCGCGTAGGCGGGCATCCAGGGCAGGTTGCGCCGGCCGGAGTGCTTGGCCCTGGATCCCCGCCTACGCGGGGATGACAGCGGGAAAAACGAGGCTTTCCGCTATTCCGCCAGCACGAGCCCTCGGGTGAGATCGAGCGCCTGCTGCTCGAACAGGCGCCGGTAGAGGCCATGATCGCGATGCACCAGTTCGGCATGGGTGCCTTGCTCGACGATACGGCCGGTTTCGAACACCAGCAGCCGGTCGAGGGCCCGAACGGTGGAGAGCCGGTGGGCGATGACGATGGTGGTGCGCCCCACCATCAGGCGCTCCATGGCCTGCTGGATCAGGCGCTCGGATTCGCTGTCGAGGCTCGAGGTGGCCTCGTCGAGGATGAGCACCGGAGCATCGGCGAGGAAGGCGCGGGCGATGGCCACACGTTGCCGCTCGCCCCCCGAGAGCTTTACTCCGCGTTCGCCGACCAGCGTCTCGTAGCCCTTGGGCAGCGCCGAAATGAAGTCGTGGGCGCTGGCGAGGCGTGCGGCAGTCATGACTTCGTCCAGCGTTGCGCCGGGCTTGGCATAGGCGATGTTTTCGGCCAGCGAGCGGTGAAACAGGATCGGCTCCTGCTGGACGATGGCGATCTGCTGGCGCAGCGAAGCCTGCGTGGCTTTGGCGATGTCCTGTCCATCGATGGTGATGCGGCCGGCATTGACGTCGTAGAGGCGCTGGATGAGCTTGACGAAGGTGGTCTTGCCAGAGCCGGAATGGCCGACCAGCCCGACGCGCTCGCCGGGCGCGATATCGACCGAGAAGTCGCGATAGAGCGCCGTGGCATGCCTGCCATAGTGGAAGGTGACGTTGTCGAAGCGGATGCGCCCTTCGCCGATGGCAATGGGTGCGGCGCCGGGGGCGTCCTTGATGCCGAGCGGTTCGGCATGGATGGCCACCAGCTCTTCCATGTCGTTGACGGCGCGCTGCAGGTTGCGGATGTGCTGGCCGACATCGCGCAGGTAGCCCTGCAGGATGAAGAAGGTGGTGAGCAGCAGCGTGATGTCGCCGGGCGTGGCAAGGCCCTGCTGCCAGAGCAGCAATGCTGCGCCGATGATGGCGGCACGCAGGAGGAGCAGCATGACCAGCTGCAGCGAGCCGGCATAGGTGCCGCGCATCCAGGTGCGGCTGGTGCGGCGGCGCCACTTGTCGGTGACAAAGGCGAGGCGGAATTCCTCGCGTTCCTCGGCGCCAAAGCCCTTGACCACCGCATTGCAGCTGACCGCGTCGGCCAGTGCGCCACCCATGCGGGTGTCCCAACTGTTGGCAAGGCTGGCGGCGGGCGCGACAAAGCCGATCGAGAGCGCGACGGTGACCGCGACATAAATCAGCGAGCCGAGCCCGACGATCAGGCCCATGACCGGCCAGAGCAGCGAGAGCATCACCGTGGTGCCGATCAGCATGACGGCCGAGGGCATCAGCATCATGATCAGCTGGTCGTTGAGGGAATCGATGCCCCACATGCCGCGGGTGATCTTGCGCACGGTCGAGCCGGCAAAGGCATTGGCATGCCAGTCGGTGGAAAAGCGCTGCACGCGGCGGAACGCGTCGTCGACAATGGCCTGCATCATGTTGAGCGTCATCGGAATGATCTGCATGAAGGCTGTGTGGCGGAGCAGTGCCGCGCCGAAGCCGAGCGCCATCAGGAGGCCAAAGGCGGTCAGAGCCGCATTCCAGGCGACGACGTCGCTGGCCGCGCCCTGGGTGACGGCGTCGACCAGCTGGCCGGCAAAGAGCGGAGTCAGTACGTCTGCCAGGGTGGCCAGAAGGAAGCAGAGGCCGACCACGGTCACGCGGATGGGCTGTTTGCGCCAATGGGCGAAGGTGAAGCCGAGGACGTCGCGAAACGCGTCACCACGGAGATCGAGCTTGGAAGCGGCCATGAAACGATCCGGATGCCGCTGGCAAGTCCGGTCCCAACAAAGAGGGTGAGCAATGGTGCCGCCCGGAGGCAAAATCGACGAGGGGGGCGGCGGCGCGGAAACGAAGGTCGCGAGGACCGGAAAGACCTAACGGTGCGGTCGGTGCTTTCGACCTCGGGGGGCAAACGTACACATGGTCATGTCGCCCTCCCTCGGTTGGCGTTGGCGCAGACCTCGTTTCTAGGCGAGTTACCTTCGGCTGTCCAGCATGCGGCAGAGCTACATCAGTGGAGCCAAAATCTCGTCGGCGCGATTGACTTGACCGGGGTGGCGTGGCCTTGATGCGATCACTATTCGGGGTTCGGGTGATATGGGCAAGACAGGTCTCACACTGGTTGCGGCGCTGGCGCTGGCGGTTTCGGCCGGGTCGGCATTGGCGCAGGACAGCTATGATTTCGGCCTCGACGAAGTGCGCGGCGGGCTGTTCTTCCATAGCGTCGACCATGCGCCGCCGAGCGCCCTGTTCGGGCTGATCGATACCTCGCGCTTTCAGGACGTGAACGTCGAACTGCTGTTCCGGCCGTTCGATCTGGGGGAATGGAACTGGCTGGGCGAGTTCCGTCCGCATGCCGGCGGGACGTTCAATTTCGGCGGGCTCGAAAGCCAGATCTATGGCGGCCTGTCGTGGACGCACCACATTGCCGGTGGCCCGGTGTTTATCGAAGGTACGTTCGGTGCGGCGCTGCACAATGGTGCGGCTTCGGGCGCGACGCTGCCGGCGCGTAACCTGGGCTGTTCGCCGCTGTTCCGCGAGAGCGCCAGCATCGGCTATGACGTCACCGAGCAGGCCAATATCATGCTCACGGTCGAGCATTCGAGCCATGCCGGGCTCTGCGGTCCCAACAATGCCGGCATCACCAATCTGGGCGTCCGCGCCGGCTGGAAGTTCTAGGCCGCCGAGTGGCAGACGACATCCATGACGTGATCGTCGTCGGGGCAGGCCCCGCCGGCGCCCTGTGCGCCTATACGCTGCGCCGGCTGGGACTTTCGGTGCTGGTGCTGGACAAGGCGCGCTTTCCCCGCGTGAAACCCTGCGGGGGTGGGCTGACCATCAAGACGCTGGCCCTGATGCCCTATTCGGTGGCGCCGGTGCTCGAAAAGTTCACCCGCGGCCTCGAGTTCGGTTTTCGGACCGCCTCGGGCGACCGGTTTCGCAGCCTGGTGGGCAAGCATCCGATCTGCACCTTTACGGTGCGCGAAAAATTCGACCAGTTCAATTTCGAGCAGATGCTGGCGGTTGGCGCCGCCTTCGAGACCATCGGGCGGATCGAGACGATCACCGAGAGTGACGACGGCGTCACTGTTGCAACGGCGGACGCGCATTATCGCGGGCGCTATCTGGTGGGCGCGGACGGCGCCAACAGCCGGGTCCGGCGCCTGCTCGGGCTCGATGCGCAGATCCGCCGCGGCTTTGCGCTCGAGGGCGTCGTGCCCCTGGCGCGCCTGGCGAGAGACGTGCGGCCGGAATTCTTTTTCGGCGTGACGCGCAATGGCTATGGCTGGCTGTTCCCCAAGGCCGATCACGTCAATGTCGGGCTCTATACCATCGACGACGATCCTTCGCTCAGCAAGGAAGCGTTGCGCGCCTATGCCAAGGAGCGGCTGGGATCCGACGAGATCGACGATGTCGTCGGCTTTCCGCTCGGTTTTGGCGGCGATCGCCGCCTGCCGGTGCGGGATCGGGTCGTGCTGGTGGGCGATGCGGCCGGCTATGCCGAACCGCTGCTCGGCGAGGGGCTGCACAATGCGGTCAAGAGCGGGATCGCGGCCGCGCAGGCGATCTTTACGGCGCATTCGGGCGGTGGCCGCTTGCAGGAGGCCTATCGCCGGCGGATCGCGCCGCTGATGGACGACCTGACGCGGTGCCGGCAGATGGCGGCAGCGTTCTACCCCGATCTCGATCGTGGGCGGGCGCTGGTCGAGATCAGCCGGCCAGCGCTGCTGCGCGGCTTTGCGGCCGGCATGACCATGGTCGAAATGACCAATCTGTTGCCCTTTTCGGCATTCTTCCGCCCCGCCAAGCCGAGTTCGCTGGTGGAGTTGCTGGCGCGGTGAGCTTGTCGAACCACGAGGACGTAACGCGCTCTACGCCACCTGACCGGCGGCCCAGCCCGAGGCCCAGGCCCACTGGAAGTTGTAGCCGCCCAGCCAGCCGGTGACGTCCACCACTTCGCCGACGAAATAGAGCCCCGGCACCTGGCGGGATTCCATGGTGGTGGAATCGAGGTCGCGGGTATCGACGCCGCCCAGGGTCACTTCGGCGGTACGGTAGCCTTCCGAGCCGGTGGGCTTGGTGGTCCAGTTGTTGAGCGCATCGACGACCACGGCAATCTTCTTGTCCGAGAAGTCGCCCAGCATGTTGGGAATGCCGATGTCTTCGGCCAGCATCTGCGCCAGGCGCTTGGACATCAGGGTCGAGAGCACCGTCTGCAGCCGCAGCTTTGGTGTCTCGATGCGCGCCTTGCCAAGCACGGCGGCGACGTCGATGCCCGGAAGCAGGTCGATGCTGATGGCGTCGCCTTCCCGCCAATAGCTTGAAATCTGCAGGATGGCCGGGCCGGAGAGGCCGCGATGGGTAAAGAGCAGGGCTTCGAGAAAGCTCTTGCCGCGCGCCGTGGCGATCACGTCGGCCGAGACGCCGGCCAGCGGCTCGAGCCGTTCCATGATGCCGGGCTCATAGGTCAGCGGTACCAGCGCCGGCCGGGTGTCGGTGACGCGCAGGCCGAACTGGGTGGCGAGGTGATAGCCCTTGGCGGTAGCGCCCATCTTGGGGATGGACTTGCCGCCTGTCGCCACGATAACCGACGCGGCAGTTACAGTGCCGGTGGAGAGCGCGACGACATATCCGTCATCGGTCTTTTCGACCGTCTCGAAGCTGGTGCCCAGTTCGAGCGCCACGCCGGCCTGGCCCATCTCGGCGGTCAGCAAGTTGACAATCTGGGCGCTTGAGCCATCGCAGAACAGCTGGCCGAGGGTCTTTTCGTGGAAGGTGATGCCGTATTTGCGCACCAGCGCGATGAAGTTTTCCGGCGTGTAGCGCGCCAGGGCCGACAGCGCGAAGCGCGGGTTCTCGCTGATGAAGCGGTCGCGTCCGGCCTTGATGGTGGCGTTGATATTGGTGAAGTTGCAGCGCCCGCCGCCCGAGATGCGGATCTTTTCGCCCGGCGCCTTGGCGTGGTCGATCACCAGCACCGAACGGCCGCGTTTACCCGCCTCGATGGCCGCCATCATGCCGGCAGCGCCGGCGCCCAGGATCACAACGTCAAAACTTCTCATGGCGCTCTCTTAGCGAGTTCATTGACTCTTTGCCAATCTCGCGTAGAACCCACGCATTGCTTCAAGCGACAGGCGTTCAGGCGTGTTCAAGACCGCTGAAAATTGCCGAGCGATTGCGCCCCGGATGATCCGGGCGATCGCGCTTGCAGCCAAAACCACCAAAAAAACCCGCTGAGCCGATCCCCGGGCATCTCCCGCCGGGGAGAGGCCGGACGCTACGTGCCGCGGGCGCCATGCCCCGCGCGGGGGAACGGGTAAAAGGGACTGACAAAATGGGTTATCGGGTCGCCGTCGTCGGAGCCACAGGCAATGTGGGCCGCGAAATGCTCAACATCCTGGCCGAACGCAAGTTTCCGGTCAGCGAGGTCATCGCGCTCGCCTCGTCGCGCTCGCAGGGCCAGGAAATCAGCTTCGGGGATAAGCGCCTGAAGGTGCGCAATCTCGAAAATTTCGACTTTACCGGCGTCGACTTCGCGCTGATGTCTGCCGGGTCGGGCGTCGCCAAGGAATATGGCGAAAAAATCGGCCGGACTGGCTGCATCGTGGTCGATAACTCGAGCTTCTGGCGCTATCACGGCGACGTGCCGCTGGTGGTCCCGGAGGTCAATGCGCATGTGCTGGACGCCTACATGGCGCGCAACGACCGCAAGAACATTATCGCCAACCCCAATTGCTCGACGGCCCAGCTGGTGGTGGCGCTCAAGCCGCTGCACGATTTTGCGACCATCAAGCGCGTGGTGGTTGCGACCTACCAGTCGGTTTCGGGCGCTGGCAAGGAAGGGGTGGACGAGCTCTGGACCCAGACCAAGGGCATTTTCGTCAACGACAGCGCCACGCCGGCCAAGTTCTCCAAGCAGATCGCCTTCAACGTCATTCCGCATATCGACGTGTTTATGGAGGACGGGTCGACCAAGGAAGAGTGGAAGATGGTGGTCGAAACCAAGAAGATTCTCGACCCCAAGATCAAGCTGAGCGCCACCTGTGTGCGCGTGCCGGTGTTCGTGGGCCATTCGGAAGCGGTCAATATCGAGTTCGAGCGACCGATCTCGCCCGACGAGGCCCGCGACATCCTGCGGGACGCGCCGGGGATCTCGGTGATCGACAAGCGCGAGCCCGGCGGCTACGCCACCCCGATCGAGGCGGTGGGCGAGTACGAGACGTTTGTCAGCCGCATCCGCGAGGACAATACGGTCGAAAACGGGCTTTCGATCTGGGTGGTGTCGGACAATCTGCGCAAGGGCGCGGCGCTCAACACCGTCCAGATCCTCGAAACCCTGATCGAACGCCGCCTGGTCGAGATCAAGGCGGCGTAATTCGCCGGTCAAAATGCGCCCCCTCCACCGGCTCCGCCGGTCCCCCTCCCCCGCATGCGGGGGAGGATAATGTGAGGTCGGCGCAAGTCCCAAAGGCAGACGGGGTGACCTGCAACGATGAGCCCACGTCACATCCTCCTCGCGATCGGCATCGCCACCGTGCTCGGCGCCAGTTTTGTGGCGATCCACTACGGCCTCGAGGATGCGCCGCCGCTGCTGTTGACGGCGCTGCGCTATGTCTTTGCGGCGCTGCCGGCGGTGTTTTTCATCAGGCGGCCGCAGATCGACCTGCGCCTGCTCATCGCCTATGGCCTGTTTGTGGGCGTCGGGCAGTTCGGGCTGCTGTTTCTGGCCATTGCGCTCGGGATGCCGGCGGGTCTCGCCTCGCTGGTGGTGCAGTTGCAGGTGTTCTTCACCATGGCCTTTGCCCTCGTCGTCTTCGGCGAACGGCCGCAGCGGTGGCAGGTGATCGGCGCGGTCGTCGCCTTTGCCGGTATCGGGGTGATCGCGACCGAACGGCTGGAAGGCGCAGCACTGCTGCCCTTGCTGCTCACCATCGGGGCGGCGATGTTCTGGGGCATGGGCAACATGGCCAGCAAGAAGGCCGGGCGTGTCGACATGCTGGGCCTCGTCGTCTGGTCCTCGCTAGTGCCGCCGCTGCCACTACTTGGGCTGTCGCTGCTGGTTGATGGGCCGGCAATGATCGTTGAGTCGCTGACGCAGTTTACCTGGCGCGGCGCCGGCGCGGTGGCCTTCATGGCCTATGGGGCGACGGTGTTCGGCTTTTCCATGTGGGCGCGGCTCTTGAGCCTTTATCCCGCCAGCCAGGTGGCGCCGTTTGCGCTGCTCATTCCGGTGGCCGGTATCGGCAGCGCGGCGCTGCTGCTGGGCGAAAGCATCACGGTCGTCGAAGTGGCGGGATGCCTGGTGGTGCTCGCGGGCCTGCTCGTCAACATTTTCGGCGCGCGACTGTGGAAAAGGTTCGCATGATCACGCTGCGCAACGGGCGGCCCGACGATGCGGCGGAACTGGGTCCACTCTTTACCGCCTCGCGCCAGTTGCTGGATTTTCTTCCCGCGCTGCACACGCCCGAGGAAGACCAGGCGTTCATCGCCAGCCACATCCTGCCGAATTTTCGGGTCACGGTGGCGGAGCTGGATGGCCGGATTGCCGGCTACATGGCGGAAGCGCCGAACTGGATCGAGCAGCTTTATCTGCATCCGGATCGTCTGCGGCAGGGGATTGGCTCGGCGCTGCTTGCATCGGCGCAGTCGCGACACGAGTGGCTCGAACTCTGGTGCTTTGTCCAAAACCTCCGCGGCCGCGCCTTCTACGAGCGCCACGGCTTTGTGGCGATCGAAGAAACCGACGGTTCGGGCAATGAAGAAGGCGCGCCGGATATCCGTTTTCGCTGGCAGCGCGGCGCCTAGACTTCCGGCCGTTCGAAGTCGCCGTTGACGTCCATCACCCAGAGCTCGCCGGTCGAAATGTCGAACCAGGCGCCGTGCACCGCGAGTTTTCCTTCGGCCTCAAGCTGGCGGACATAGGGGAAGGTGCGGAGGTTGTTGATGGAATTGCGGATCGAGAGGCGCTCCAGCATGGTCTGGCGCTCCTTGTCGGTCAGGATCTTGTAGGCCGAGACTTCGTCGGCCACGGGCGAGAGCATGCTCATCCACTTGCCGATGAAGTCGCCCTGCGCCAGCGGCTTGCCGACGGGATCGAGGGCGGCGCGGATGCCGCCGCAGCGGCCATGGCCCATGATGACGATGTTCTTTACGCCCAGCGAATTGACCGCGAACTCGATTGCTGCGGAGGTGCCGTGCTGCCCGCCGTCGGGCTGGAAGGTCGGCACCAGGTTGGCGACGTTGCGAAGCACGAAGAGTTCGCCGGGGCCGGTGCTGAAGATGGTTTCAGGCGCGGCGCGACTGTCGCAACAGGCGATCACCATGGTCTCGGGCGACTGACCGTCAGCCAGTGCCCGGTACTTTTGCTGTTCGTACCGCTCGGACATGAACGAGCGGTAGCCATCCAATAAAGCTGCAGGAAACCTATGCATGCCGTCCCGATTAGCGGTAAGCAGGCAAGATTACAACTGCAGCCACTGCAGACCAGATATTGGGGGCAATATGCTGATCTACCGGTTCCTGAGCGGCGATGACGATGCCAGCTTCTGTCACAAGGTGACCAAGGCTCTGAGCGAGGGGTGGAGTTTGCATGGGTCGCCGACCTATGCGTTCGATGCGGCCGGCCAGAAAATGCGATGCGGCCAGGCGGTGACGCGGGTGGTGCCCGACCAGCCCTATGACCCGGACAAGAAGCTGGTGGACTATTAGGTCCGGGGTTCGGGCGGCTTAACAATTTATGAACGGCCGCTTCAGGGCGGGTTCGGACCGGCAGGGCTAGAAGTTCCCCAACGCGCCAGATGGCGCCAACCGATGGGGATTGCCATGACCCGGATGCTGACCAAAGTTCTCGCCGTTTCGCTGGTGCTGCTGCCGCTGGCAGCGCTGGCCAGCCAGCCGGCGGTCAAGTTCACCGACCTCGCGCCGGACGCTGCCAGCGTCACGCCGCAGCCTGGGTTTCACTTTTTCCTCGACCCCGATCGGGCGTCCGAGCTGCGCATCAAGCTGCCCAGGTCGATCCAGGATGTCGACCTTGACGACGACGCGCTGCCGGCCGCCAGGATCTGAGTCCTAGAGCGAAATCAAACGGTTGAGCGCTGCATACTGCAGCAGCATGATGGTCTTGCCGTCGCAGATTTCGCCGGTGGTGATCATCTGGAGGGCCGAGGCGAAGGGGAGTTCGAGGACTTCGATGTCTTCGCCTTCGTCGTGGTGGCCGCCGCCCTCGGAGACCTTTTCGGCCAGGTCGTAGCGGGCGACGAAGAGCCAGAGCCGCTCGGTGACCGAGCCGGGGCTCATATAGGTCTTGGGAAAGACCAGCCGGATGTCGGAGACGCGATAGCCGGTCTCTTCCTCGGCTTCCTTTTTCGCACAGGTCAGTGGATCGTCGCCGTCGAGCTTGCCGGCGCAGACTTCCAGCAAGTACCCGGATTCCTTGTTGAAATAGGCCGGGAAGCGAAACTGCCGGGTGAGCACCACGGTCTTTTTGTCGGGGTTGTAGAGCAGCGTGGCGGCGCCGTCGCCGCGGTCGTAGGTTTCGCGGACCTGGCTCTGCCAGTCGCCGCTGCGGCGCTGCAAATCAAAGCTCCAGCGCGTCAGCTTGCCCCAGCTCTGGGCCAGCAGTTCCTGCTTGGTCACGCGTATGCGTTCGTTCACGACGGGTGCTCCTGGGAGGCGTTCGCCACATATTGGTCACGGCGATGAATGTCAGATGAATGGCGGATTCACGGCAGGGCCAGCGTCATGCGCCTAATCTCTCCCTCAAGCAGCGGAAGCCCGATGGGCCGCCCGCACCAGGGACGACGAGACATGGACCGATTCGCAACTGCCGTCATGATCGCGCTAGCCGCTTTGCTGATGCAGGCCGGGTTGACCAAGGGCGTGCTGGCGGAGGGGGTCGTGCGGCTCGACCCCACCCCCGTCGCACAATCGTCGTCTCCCACCCCGGCGACGGGGAGCCTGCGGAGCGAGCGGGTGCTCAGCCTGCTGCTGACGCTGCAGGCGCTGGGCGCGACGCCCGGCCTGCTCGATGCGCCAAAAGTGTAGAGCCTGCGACCATTCTCGCTTTGACCTGCCGAAGAGCGGCAGATAGAAGTCTCGAACCATTCCAAACTGGAGCGTCTGCGCTTGCAGCGCGGGCGGTAGCGAGACGCATATGGCTCCACGCGCCAAGCCGCTTTCACCACACCTGCAGATCTATCGTTTCACCTTGACCATGACGATGTCGATCGCGCACCGCGCCACCGGTATCGGGCTCTATGGCGGCACGCTGCTGCTGGCGCTCTGGCTGGTGGCCGCCGCCGTCGGCGGGGGCTTTTTCGACGGCGTGAACGGCCTTTACGGCAGCTGGTTCGGCCAGCTGGTGCTGTTCGGCTTCACCTTCGTGCTGTTCCACCACATGCTGGGCGGCATCCGCCACTTCATCTGGGACTTTACCCAGATGATGGACCCGGCGGGTCGCGAACTGATCGTCCGGCTGCAGCTGGCGGCCTCGATTCTTCTCACCCTTGCCGCCTGGGCGGTGTTCGTGTGGTTCAAATGAGCGAGAAACCGACGGCGGCGCAGGTCGCCAATCCCAAGACGCATTACGGCAATGCCAAGGCGTCGACCCGCCACTTCATCACCCAGCGGGTGACCGGGGCGCTCAACGTGGTGTTCACGCTGTTTTTTGTCTGGTTCGTGGTCAGCCTGGCCGGAGCCGATCGGGCCGGGATGGTGGCGGTCGTCGCCAATCCGCTGGTGGCCATCGCGCTGGCAGCGCTGATCGTCAATGTGGTGATCCACATGCGCAACGGCATGCGCGACGTGCTCGAAGACTATTTCGAGGGCGCGCAGTATCGCAGCCTGATGGCGGCCAATAGCGCATTCGCCATGTTTATCGCCGTGGTCGTGCTGGGCGCGATCGCAAAGCTCGTGTTCTGGGGTTAGCCGCATGGCCGCATATGAGATTATCGACCACGAATTCGACGTAGTGGTCGTCGGCGCCGGCGGCGCCGGCTTGCGGGCGACGCTGGGCATGGCCGAGCAGGGGCTGCGGACGGCCTGCGTGACCAAGGTGTTTCCCACCCGTTCGCATACCGTGGCGGCGCAGGGCGGCATTGCCGCGTCGCTGCAGAACATGGGGCCGGACAGCTGGCAGTGGCACATGTACGACACCATCAAGGGGTCGGACTGGCTGGGCGACAATGACGCCATGGAATATCTGGCGCGCGAGGCGCCAGCCGCCATCTACGAGCTCGAGCACTATGGCGTGCCGTTCTCGCGCACCGAAGAGGGCAAGATCTACCAGCGGCCATTCGGCGGCCACATGACCGAGTTCGGCGACGGCCCGCCGGTGCAGCGGACCTGCGCCGCAGCCGACCGCACCGGCCACGCGATCCTCCACACGCTTTACGGCCAGAGCCTTCGGAACAATGCCGAATTCTTCATCGAGTATTTCGCGCTCGACCTCTTGATGGGTGAGGACGGCAGTTGCCAAGGCATCATCGCCTGGAAGCTCGACGACGGCACGTTGCACCGCTTCCGCGCCAAGATGACGGTGCTGGCGACGGGCGGCTATGGCCGTTCGTACTTCTCGGCGACCTCGGCCCATACCTGCACCGGCGACGGTAACGGCATGGTGGCGCGCGCCGGACTGCCGCTGCAGGACATGGAGTTCGTGCAATTCCACCCCACCGGCATTTACGGCTCGGGCTGCCTGATCACCGAAGGCGCGCGCGGCGAGGGCGGCTACCTGGTCAATTCGGAAGGCGAGCGCTTCATGGAGCGCTACGCGCCCAACGCCAAGGACCTGGCGAGCCGCGACGTGGTCAGCCGCTGCATGACCATCGAGATCCGCGAAGGCCGCGGGGTCGGTCCGAAGAAGGACCACATCTACCTCCATCTCGACCACCTCGATCCCAAGGTGCTGCACGAGCGGCTGCCGGGCATTTCGGAATCGGCCAAGATCTTTGCCGGCGTCGATCTCACCCGCGAGCCGATCCCGGTGCTGCCGACGGTGCATTACAACATGGGCGGCATCCCGACGAACTATCACGGCGAAGCGCTCGACCCGCGTCGCGGTGGTCCGGATGCGACCGTGCCGGGGCTGATGGCGGCGGGCGAAGCGGCCTGCGCTTCGGTGCATGGCGCCAACCGGCTGGGCTCGAACTCGCTGACCGATCTGGTGGTCTTCGGCCGCGCCGCCGCGCTGCGCGCCGGCAAGGTAGTGGACCGCAATGCGGCCATTCCGTCGGTCAACAAGGCCAGCGAAGAAAAGATCCTCGCCCGCTTTGACCGGCTGCGGCACGCCAATGGCAGCACGCCGACCGCGCAGCTGCGCGACCGGATGCAGCGCACCATGCAGGAAGACGCGGCCGTATTCCGCACCGGAGAGACGCTGCAGCAGGGCGTGCGGCGGATGACCGAGGTCTATTCCGGCCTCGCCGACCTCAAGGTCACCGACCGTTCGATGATCTGGAACTCGGACCTGGTGGAAACGCTGGAACTGGAAAACCTGATGACCAATGCCATCCAGACTGTGGTGTCGGCCGAAGCGCGCAAGGAAAGCCGCGGGGCGCATGCCCGTGAGGACTTCCCCGATCGCGACGACGTCAACTGGCGCAAGCATACCATCAGCTATACCGACGATGCCGGCAATGTGCGGCTCGACTATCGGCCGGTGCATGTGGATCCGCTGACGCCGGAAAGTGAAGGGGGCATCAGCCTCAAGAAGATCGCCCCCAAGGCCCGCGTGTACTGACTGTCGTTTTTTCGAGGGATTGTCATGCTTTACGGAATTGCCCGGCGCGCTGTCGCGCTTGCCATGGCCGGTGCCTGCCTGTTGGCGCCGGCACTGGCCGACGATGCAGCCGCGCGCTGCGATGACCTGGCCGCCAGCCCTTATGATGCCACGCGCCCCGCTGGTGTCGCGGGGGTGGAGTATGCCGAGATCGACGTCGCGGCGGCCGAGCCGGAATGCCGCGCCGCCTGGGAAGCCGATCGCGTCCCGCGCATGGGCTACCAGCTGGCACGTGTGCTCTATAGTGACGGCAGGATCGAAGACGCGCTGGCGCTCTATAGCGAGGCTGCCGCGGCAGGCCATATCGAAGCCAAGGTGGGCATGGCCCAGACGTCGCTCGACCTGGCCCGCAGCGCATCGGCGGCGCTGCTTCAGCAAGCCGCCGATGCCGGCAGTGTCAACGCCCTCTACAATATGGGGGTGATGACCATCGACGGCGCGGGCCTGCCCTATGACGTCGAAAAGGCCATCGCGCTCTATCAGCAGGCCGCAGACAAGGGCGATGCCTGGTCGATGTACAATCTGGGCGTGCTCTACGACGAAGGCGAGCACGTGCTGCGCGATGTGGCCAAGGCCAAGGGCTACTACGAACAGGCGGTCGCGCAGGACCACGCCTGGGCCAAGATCAATCTGGGCTATGTGCTGCTGGAAGGCGAAGTCGATGCTGCCGAGCGGCAGCAGGCGCTCGATCTCTTCCGGTCCTCGGCTGTCGCCGATGGCGACATCAATGCCGGGCTGCAGCTGGGGATCATGCTGCAGGACGGCACCGCGGCCGAGCAGGTGGACAGCGAAACCCTGGTACTGGCAGCGCTCAAAGGGCGTGACGCCGAACTGGGGCGTTTCCTGCTGCAGGCCGAGAGCGGCCTTTCGGCGCGCAACCTTGCAGCCGTCAGGGCCGAGCTGGGTCTGCCCGCTGACGGTGCCGGAATGGACGCGGCCGCCATCGCCGCGCTGCGCAGCTATTATGAGGCGCCCGCCGGCAACTGAGAGGGTTGGAGGGTGTGATGTCCGCAGAGATCGCGCATGTCGAGGCCGCAAATGTTCTCGCCCAGACGGTGCGGGCCGGCTCCGAGCGCGGCTTCGGTCATCTGGTGGTTGCCCCGACATGACCGCCGCTGCCGGCTATTCCGGGACGCCGCTGGCGCAAAAGATCGGGCTCAAGGATGGGCAGCGGGTGCTGTTCATCGATCTGCCCGAAGCGCTCGACGACCTGGCGACGGCGCGGGCGTTCAGGCAGGCCGAAAAGGCCGGGTGGGATACGTGGCAGGATGGCGCGCCAGGCTATGATGTGATCCACGGGTTCACCACTTCGCGCCAGGTGCTCGCCGAGAACGCCAAGCCGTTGATGGGCGCCATCGCGCGGGACGGGATGATCTGGATCTCCTGGCCGAAAAAGGCCAGCAAGGTGGCGACCGACATCACGGAAGATGTGATCCGCGAAGTGGTTTTGCCGATCGGGCTGGTGGATGTAAAAGTGGCTGCGGTCGACGCGGTCTGGTCGGGCCTCAAACTGGTCATACGCAAGGAACTGAGATGAACAATCGTAGTGCTGCCGGGCTGCTCGCCCTGGGTTTGCTGGCCTTGCCGGTGTTCGCAACGCCCAGTCTTGCGGCGGCGCCTTCGGCCGAGCAGAAGGCCGAGTTCTACGCGGCCTGCGTCAAGACCAGCAGCAATGTCTCGCTGTGCACCTGCAAGGCAGATGCGGCCGTGCAACTCATCGACAGCGATTTCATGGCAGTGGTACTGGCTTCCATGAAGGGCAAGACGCTCGATGACAAATATGCCGTCGCCTACAATGACTATATCGTGGAATCCACCCGCGCCTGCGGCATGGGTATGTGAGCGGCACCGACCCCTGGAGAACTGACGTGAGACGACGCATCGTTCTGGCCGCCCTGGTGGCGGCTGCCGGGTTCTCGGCTAGCCCGAGCCTTGCCGATGGCAAGGCCGACTACATGGCGGCCTGCCTGGCCGCCTCGAACAACAATACGGAACTGTGCACCTGCAAGACCGACGAAGCGGTCAAGATCGCCGACGAAGAGATGCTCGGCTTTATTGCGATTGCCCTCAAGGATAACCCGAAATTCAGGGAAATGGTGCAAAAGGGCGAAGTGCCCGACGCGGTGATCAAGAAATGGCCCGTGTATGTCCGCCAGAGCAACGCGGTCTGCATCCCGCCGGCAAACTGAGAAAGTCCAAGACAAATGGCTGAACTGACGCTGCCGAAGAATTCCCGGCCCACGGAGGGCAAGACCTGGCCCAAGCCGGATGGCGCTGACCGGCTGCGTGAATTCCGCGTCTACCGCTATGATCCGGACACCGAGGCCAACCCGCGCATCGACACCTATTTCGTCAATCTGGACGATTGCGGGCCGATGGTGCTGGACGGGCTGATCTGGATCAAGAGCCATATCGATCCGACGCTGACGCTGCGGCGCTCGTGCCGCGAGGGCATTTGCGGCTCGTGCTCGATGAATATCGACGGGGCCAATACGCTGGCCTGCACCAAGGGCATGGACGAGATCGCCCGCCCGGCGATCGCCATCTATCCGCTGCCGCACATGCCGGTGATCAAGGATCTGGTGCCGGATCTGTCGACGTTTTACGCGCAGCACCGCTCGATCGAGCCCTGGCTCAAGACCACCACGCCGCCGCCCAAGACCGAATGGCTGCAGTCCAAGCCGCAGCGCGAAAAGCTGGACGGACTGTACGAGTGCATCCTGTGCGCCTGCTGCTCGACCTCGTGCCCGAGCTACTGGTGGAACGGTGAGAAATATCTCGGACCGGCGGTGCTGCTGCAGGCCTATCGCTGGCTGATCGACAGCCGCGACGAAGCCACCAGCGAGCGGCTCGACAATCTCGAAGACCCGTTCAAGCTCTATCGCTGCCACACCATCATGAACTGCACCAAGGTATGCCCCAAGGGGCTGAACCCGGCCAAGGCGATCGCCGAGATCAAGAAGATGATGGTCGAAAGGGCTGCCGCGTGAGCGTGGCCCCGGCCGCCCGGACCCCAGGCGGCGCCGCATGGACCTGGTGACCATCGCCCAGGTCGAGGATACCACGCTCGCCATCGTGCTCAACGCGGCGCTGCGGGCGCATGGCTTTCATCCGGCCGACGGCAGCGATCGCGGGCTGCCGGGGCTGCCCGGAGTGATCGGCCCCAAGGGGATCGCCATCGCGGTGCCGCGCGAGGAAGCCGAGGATGCCGGCATCCTGGCGGCGGATCTGCTCAAGGAAATGCTGGCGCCCTGAGGGCTTGGAGCGCTTTGCCCGCAAGATTGCCACATTGACTCGGCAACAGGGGAAAGTTCGGACCTCGACCGTTGAATGACGGCGGGGCTATGCGCTATATGCGCAGTCCATTTTTTACGGGGGACGCATGTCCCGCTACGGAGCAGGCCAATGACGACTTGGAAACGCGTCAGCGTTTCAGCTGCGGCACTGGTGGCACTGGCAACGGTGCTGGCTGGGTGTAGCAGCATGAGCAACTCGCCGCAGGCCGCCCGCCTGCCGACCCCCAATTCCACCGCCCAGATCCAGACCTCGCAGGTGGCCACGACCAACCTGCCGGCCATCGGGCAAGGGGCCGACGGCCAGCCGCTGCAGTCCACGCAGGTGGCGCCGGGGCTGAGCGGCCAGCCGGTCCTGGGTGGCGCGCAGACCAACACGCTGACGCTTTCGGGCGGCACGGGGATCGGCGATCCGGCCAATCCGACGCCGCTGCAGACCGCGTCGGCCGACGGCTCGTTCGTCACGCTCGATGCGGTGGGCACGGTGCCGGCTGCGCCGGGTCGCGACCTTTCGGGCGGGCTGACCATCGAAAAGCTGCTGGGCGGCTGGACCATCGTGTCGGGGCCGCAGCAGTGCAAGCTCAACCTCACCTATACGGCCAAGACCGGCACCAACCGCTACCGGGCCTCCACGCCCAGCTGCGCCCTGCCGGGGCTCAGCGTCGTGTCGTCGTGGCAGCTGGCCGGGACGCAGGTGCAGCTGTTTGACGAGAACGGCGACATCATCGCGGCGCTGATCCTGTCGGGCAACCGCTTCATCGGCACTCTGGCCGGCGGCCAGGGCATCTCGATGGTTGGCTGAACTGGCCGCGTCGCGGCCGGTTTCCGCAGCGCTCGAGGCTCTGGTTGCCGAGGGCGCCCTGACGCCCGATCCGTTGCAGCAGCAGGCGGCGACCGCGCTCGACCGAGTGGCCGAGGGCTTGGTGCGCAAGCCCGGCGGGCTGCTGGGCGCCTGGTTCGGCCGGGCCGATCCGGTGCGCGGGGCCTATCTGGTGGGGCAGGTGGGACGCGGCAAGACCATGCTGATGGACCTGTTCTTTGCGGCTGTGCCGATCAGCGGCAAGCGGCGGGTGCATTTCCACGAGTTCATGGACGAGATGCACGAGGCGATCCGGGCGTTCCGGGCCAGTGCGCGCGGCAAGTCCGAGAGCGCCGACCCGATCGTGGCAGTGACCCGGCCGCTGCTCGATGACCTGCGGCTGCTCTGTCTCGACGAGTTCCAGGTCAACGACATCACCAATGCCATGCTGCTGGGGCGGCTGTTCGGCCTGCTGTTCGAGGGCGGGGTGACGGTGGTGGCGACTTCCAACGTGGCGCCGGACGGGCTCTACGAGAATGGCCTCAACCGGCAGCTGGTGCTGCCGTTCATCGCCGCGCTCAAGCAGCATGCCGAGGTGGTGCCGCTCGACGGGCCGACCGATTACCGGCGGCTCAAGTTCGAGGGGCAGGAGGTCTATCATTTCGGCAGCGGACCCGACGTGGTGGCGGCGATGGACCGGCTCTGGCTGCGCCTGACCGGCGGGCATGCGGGGGCGCCGGCCGAGCTCACCTGGCTGGGCCGAACGATCGAGGTGCCGCTGGCGGCGCTGGGGGCGGCGCGCTTCAGCTTTGCCGCGCTCTGCGAGACGCCGCTGGGGGCCCGCGACTATGTGCGGCTGGCGCATGCCTATGACACCCTGATGATCGACGGCGTGCCGCAGTTTTCCAAGCTCCGGTCGGATGCGGCCAAGCGGTTCATCCTGCTCGTCGACACGCTCTATGACCGCGGCATCAAGCTGGCGGCGAGCTTTGCGGTGCCGCTCGATGCGCTGGCGCAGGACGAGCGGACGCGATTCGAGTTCCAGCGTACGGTGTCGCGATTGCTCGAAATGCAGTCGGCCGACTATCTGGGCGCGCCGCACAAAGCCACCGAAACGGCCTGAATTGCGCGATTGGCGCCTGCACCCGCCCAACGGCTCACTTGCACGGTTTCCGGCATAGGGTTAATAGGAGCCGCAATTCTAACATAGCGGGGTAACGGCACATGGCGCGCAAGAAGATCGCTCTTATCGGAGCGGGGCAGATCGGCGGAACTCTTGCTCTTCTGGCGGCGACCAAAGAACTCGGCGACATCGTCCTGTTCGACGTGATGGACGGCATCGGGGCGGGCAAAGGGCTCGACCTGGCGCAGGCCGGCCCGGTGGAAGGCTATGACGTGGCCTTCAAGGGCACCACCGAATACAAGGACATTACCGGCGCCGACGTGGTGATCGTGACGGCCGGCGTGCCGCGCAAGCCGGGCATGAGCCGCGACGACCTGCTCGAAATCAACCTCAAGGTGATGGAGCAGGTGGGCGCGGGCATTGCCAAATACGCTCCCGACGCCTTCGTGATCTGCATCACCAACCCGCTCGATGCCATGGTCTGGGCGCTGCAGAAGTTCTCCGGCCTGCCGTCCAACAAGGTCGTCGGCATGGCCGGCGTGCTCGATTCGGCGCGCTTCCGCCACTTCATCGCCGACGAACTCAAGGTCTCGGTGGAAGACGTCACCGCGTTCGTGCTGGGCGGGCATGGCGACACCATGGTGCCGCTGGCGCGCTACTCGACCGTGGCCGGCATTCCGCTGACCGATCTGGTCAAGATGGGCTGGCTGACCAAGGAAAAGCTCGAAGCAATCATCCAGCGCACCCGCGATGGCGGCGCCGAGATCGTGGGTCTGCTCAAGACCGGGTCGGCCTTTTATGCCCCGGCCGCCTCGGCGATCGCGATGGCCGAGAGCTATCTCAAGGACAAAAAGCGCCTGCTGCCCTGCGCGGCCTTTCTCAAGGGCGAATACGGCGTCAAGGGCACCTATGTGGGCGTGCCGGTGGTGATCGGGGCCGGTGGCGCCGAAAAGGTCGTCGAGATCCAGCTGTCAGGCTCGGAACAGAAGGCCTTCGACAAGTCGGTGGCCGCCGTCGCCGGGCTGATCGACGCCTGCAAGAAGATCGCGCCCAAGCTCGCCTGATTACGCATATCGCGGCCAACCGGAAGGACCGGCAATGAATATCCACGAACACCAGGCCAAGGCCCTGCTCAAGACCTATGGCTTGCCGGTCGCGGCCGGCGTCGCGATCTTTTCGGCCGACGAGGCCGAAGCCGCCGCCAAGTCGCTGCCCGGACCGCTCTATGTGGTCAAGAGCCAGATCCATGCGGGCGGCCGCGGCAAGGGCAAGTTCAAGGAACTGGGCCCCGAGGCCAAGGGCGGCGTCCGGCTGGCCAAGACGGTTGCCGACGTGGTCAGCAATGCCAAGGAAATGCTCGGCCACACCCTGGTGACCAAGCAGACGGGCGACGCGGGCAAGCAGGTCAACCGGCTCTATATCGAAGACGGCGCCGACATCGCACGTGAACTCTACTGCTCGCTGCTGGTCGACCGTGCCACCGGGCTGGTGAGCTTTGTCGTCTCGACCGAAGGCGGCATGGATATCGAAACGGTCGCCCACGACACGCCCGAAAAGATCATCACGGTCGGTATCGACCCGGTGGCGGGCGTGACCGCCAGCGATGTGGCCAAGATCTCGGCCGCGCTGGCGCTCGAGGGCACGGCCGCCGAAGACGCCAAGTCGGTGTTCCCGGCGCTCTACAAGGCGTTCGTCGAGACCGACATGAGCCTGCTCGAGGTCAATCCGCTGATCGTGATGACCGATGGGCACGTGCGCGTGCTCGACGCCAAGGTGAGCTTTGACAACAATGCGGCGTTCCGCCATGCGGAACTGGCCGAGTTGCGCGACCTCAGCGAAGAGGACGCCAAGGAAATCGAGGCGTCCAAGTACGACCTCGCCTATGTGGCGCTCGACGGCAATATCGGCTGCATGGTCAATGGCGCGGGCCTGGCCATGGCGACCATGGACATCATCAAGCTCTATGGCGAAGAGCCGGCGAACTTCCTCGATGTCGGTGGCGGCGCCAGCAAGGAAAAGGTCACGGCGGCCTTCAAGATCATTACCGCCGACCCGGCCGTCAAAGGCATTTTGGTCAATATCTTTGGCGGCATCATGCGCTGCGACGTGATCGCCGAAGGCGTGATCGCGGCGGTCAAGGATGTTGGCCTGACCGTGCCGCTGGTGGTGCGCCTGGAAGGCACCAACGTCAAGGAAGGCAAGGCGATCCTGAACGCCTCGGGCCTTGACGTGATCTCGGCCGACGACCTCGACGACGCGGCGCAAAAGATCGTCGCTGCCATTCGCGGCCGCAAGTAATGACGGGTCGCGCCGTCATCGTGAGCCTGGTGGCGGCGCTGGCCGCCACGCCTGCGCTGGCGGTGCCGACGGCCTATGACATTGCGTTCGTTTCCGAATTCTCCGAAGCCTGCGTGCCGCGGCGGCTGAGCTACGAGGGCACGCAGCAGCAGGCGCTGGCCCAGGGCTGGCAGGCAGTGGAGCGGACGGCCCATGCCGAACTCGACTCCATGATGGCGATTTCGGAAGCAGCGGCCAACGATCCTGAACTCTTTGCTGCCAGCTTTGCCTACCAGATCTATTCCAAGCCGATCGAGGGACAGCCGCATTTCCTCGTGGTGAGCCGGGCGGGAGCCGCGATCGAAGAGGGCGACGCGCCGTGGATCCTGATCGGCTGCTATCTCTATAATTTCGACGCGGCAGCGCCGATCGACCCCGAACCGGTGACGGCCCTGATCGGCAAGCCGATCTCCAACAGCGCCATGGACATGCACATCAACAGCTGGCTGTGGGGGCCGCCCTGCCCGATGCCGCGCACCGGCGACACCTATCTGACGTTCATTCCCGAAGTCAGCCAGTACAAGGCCCAGACCGGCTTTTCGGGCCTGGTCCTCAAGTTCTCCACAGCCGAGCCCGATCCGGGCGAGGTCGTTCCCTCGACCTACTGCTAACCGACCCTCTTACACGCGAGCGCATCCAAATGGCCCATAGCAAGCGTTTCGGAGGATTTCTTCCAGCCCACAGCTCCACATATACTGTGTAGCTCGGGAATGGAGATCACGATGGACAAGAACATCACGCTCAGTGTCGACAGCGTCGTGCTGGACAAGGTCAAGGTCATCGCCGCCGCGCGACGGACCAGCGTGAATGCCATGGTGCGGAGCTATCTCAATTCGGTGGTGGACAGAGAGCAGAGCGTCGACCAGGCGCGCGAAAAGCTGCTCGAGCTGGCGCGCGAGAAGGCCGGGGACATGGGAACGCAGACGTGGAAGCGGGAGGCGCTCTATGATCGCTGACTGCTTTTTCGACACCAATGTGCTGATCTACGCCGCGATCGGTCATCGCAGCGAGCCGGAAAAATACAGGCGCGCCGTGGAGCTGGTCGAAACCGTGAACTATTCGACCTCGGCCCAGGTGTTGCAGGAATTCTACGTCAACGTGGTCAAGCACGCCGATATCCCTCTGACGCCGGCCAAGGCGGCCGAGTGGGTCGCTGCGATCTCGCTCAAGCCCTGCCAGGAGGTCGACAGCGGGATTGTGATGCGCGGCATCGAGAATGCGATGCGCTATCAGATGTCCTACTGGGACGGCGCCATCGTCGCGGCTGCCGAACGGCTCGCCGTGCCGACCCTGTTCACCGAAGATCTCAACCACGGGCAGCTCTATGGCACTGTCCGCGTCATCGATCCCTTCCGCCAACACTGAGCGCCAGCAAGGAAACCTATGTCCATCCTCGTCAACAAAGACACCAAGGTCCTCGTGCAGGGTCTCACCGGCAAGACCGGCACATTCCATACCGAGCAGGCGCTGGCCTATTACGGCACCAAGATGGTCGGCGGCACGCACCCGAAAAAGGGCGGTGAGAGCTGGACCTCGGGCGTGGACGGCACGTCGCTGCCGATCTTTACCACGGTCGCCGAAGGCAAGGAAAAGACCGGGGCGAATGCCTCGGTGATCTATGTGCCGCCGGCCGGCGCCGCCGCTGCCATCGAGGAAGCGATCGATGCGGAAATTCCGCTGATCGTGTGCATCACCGAAGGCGTGCCGGTGCTCGACATGGTGCGGGTCAAGGCCAAGCTCGAAAAGAGCAAGTCGCGGCTGATCGGGCCGAACTGCCCGGGCGTGCTGACGCCGCAGGAATGCAAGATCGGCATCATGCCGGGCAATATCTTCTCGAAGGGTTCGGTGGGCATTGTCTCGCGCTCGGGCACGCTTACCTATGAAGCGGTGTTCCAGACCACCAATGCCGGGCTGGGCCAGACCACGGCGGTCGGCATTGGCGGCGATCCGGTCAAGGGCACCGAATTCATCGACGTGCTCGAGATGTTCCTGGCCGACGAAGCCACCAAGTCGATCATCATGATCGGCGAAATCGGCGGTTCGGCTGAAGAAGAGGCCGCGCAGTTCCTGATCGACGAGGCCAAGCGCGGCCGCAAGAAACCGATGGCAGGCTTCATCGCCGGCCTGACAGCCCCCAAGGGCCGCACCATGGGCCATGCTGGCGCCGTAATTTCAGGCGGTAAGGGCGGCGCCGAAGACAAGATTGCGGCAATGGGATCAGCCGGCATCAAAGTGTCGCGATCCCCTGCAAGGATCGGTGTCACTCTGGCAGAAGTGCTCAAGGGGTAGAATGCGGCTCGCCGATATTGCATTCGGTACGACGGACTGGTCGGACATCATCCCGGAACGGCATGCCGGGGATTCGGGCGAAGCGCTGTGGCGGACGCGGTATTTTGGTCCCGATGACAATCGGATTCGTGTTCGGATGGTCGAATACTCGGCCAACTACACGGCTGATCACTGGTGCGAGAAGGGGCATATTCTGCTCTGCCTTGACGGTGAAATGACGACGACGCTTGAGGATGGCCGGATATTTCGGCTGTCACCCGGCGTGAGCTATCAAGTGGCGGACGGCGCTGAACGGCACCGTTCGGCAAGTACCAAGGGCGCCAAGCTCTTCATAGTGGACTAAACAGCCGAAAGGCCGACAACATGGCGCGATTGCAGCGCCAGTTGTTAGCATCATGCTAAACAAAAGCGGCTAGACTGACGCCGCGAGAATCCGGGTCGAGCGATCCCCGGAACAGCTGAGAAGGATGGCGGGGTCGAACGCCCCGCGACAGATCATGACCCGACAAGAAAAGAACGAACAGTTCTTGCTCTCCTCGTTTCTGTACGGTGGCAACGCCGACTACATTGAAAGCCTTTATGCCCGCTACAAGGCGGACGCGGGCAGCATCGACCCGACCTGGGCCAGTTACTTCGACCGGCTGGAAGACACGGCCGCCGACGTGGCCAAGAGCAGCGACGGACCGTCCTGGCAGCGGCGCGACTGGCCGCAAGCGGCCAATGGCGACCTGGTCTCGGCGCTCGATGGCGACTGGGGCCTGTCGGAAATCACCGTCAAGACCAGCAAGGCGCTGGGCAAGAAGGCCGAAGCCGAAGGCGCTCCGGCCCCGACGCCGGTGGATGTGCTGCAGGGCACGCGCGATTCGATCCATGCCATCATGATGATCCGCGCCTATCGCATGCGCGGCCACCTGCATGCCGATCTCGACCCGCTGCACATGAAGTCGTCCGACCCGGCTCCCGAGCTCGATCCGGCAACCTATGGCTTCACCGAGGCCGATTTCGGCCGCAAGATCTTCATCGACAACTATCTGGGGATGGAATTCGCCACCATTCCGCAGATGCTCGAGGTGCTCAAGCGCACCTATTGCTCGACCGTGGGCGTCGAGTTCATGCACATCTCCGATCCGGACGCCAAGCACTGGATCCAGGAACGCATGGAAGGGCCGGACAAGGAGATCAAGTTCACGCCCGAAGGCAAGAAGGCGATCCTGAACAAGCTGATCGAGGCCGAAGGCTTCGAAAAGTTCATCGACGTCAAGTATACCGGCACCAAGCGCTTTGGCCTGGACGGCTCGGAATCGCTGATCCCGGCGCTCGAGCAGATCATCAAGCGCGGCGGCGCGCTGGGCGTGAAGGACATCGTGCTGGGCATGGCGCATCGCGGCCGGCTCAACGTGCTGACCCAGGTGATGGGCAAGCCGCATCGCGCGCTGTTCCACGAGTTCAAGGGCGGCGCCTTCTACCCCGACGACGTCGAGGGGTCGGGCGACGTGAAGTATCATCTGGGTGCGTCGTCGGATCGCGAGTTCGACGGCAACCAGGTGCACCTGTCGCTGACCGCCAATCCGAGCCATCTCGAAATCGTTGATCCGGTGGTGCTGGGCAAGGCCCGCGCCAAGCAGGACCAGCGCTCGGCCGTGGACGGCAAGTTCATCGCCGACACGCGCCAGACCGATCGCTCGGTGGTGCTGCCGCTGCTGCTGCATGGCGATGCGGCGTTTGCCGGCCAGGGCGTGATCGCCGAATGCCTCGGGCTCTCGGGGCTGCGGGGTCACCGCACAGGCGGGTCGATCCACTTCGTGATCAACAACCAGATCGGCTTTACCACGGCGCCGATGTATTCGCGCTCGTCGCCCTATCCCACCGATGTGGCCAAGATGATCGAGGCGCCGGTGTTCCATGTGAACGGCGACGATCCGGAAGCTGTGGTCTATGTGGCCAAGGTGGCGACCGAGTTTCGCCAGCGCTTCGGCAAGCCGGTGGTCATCGACATGTTCTGCTACCGCCGCTTCGGGCACAACGAAGGCGACGAGCCGAGCTTTACCCAGCCGCTGATGTATTCGCGCATCCGCAGCCACGAGACCACGCTCGACATCTATTCCAAGCGGTTGGTGGCCGAAGGGCTGCTGAGCAGCGAGGAGATCGACAAGCTCAAGCAGGACTGGCGCGCCAAGCTCGAAACCGAGTTCGAGGCTGGCCAGGATTTCCGCCCCAACAAGACTGACTGGCTCGACGGCCAGTGGAAGGACCTCAAGAAGGCCGACGTGGACGGGCCGCGTCGCGGCGAGACCGGCGTGGCAATCGACGATCTGGCGCGCATCGGCACGCGGCTGTGCGCCGTGCCGGCCGGGTTCAACATCCACAAGACGGTCAAGCGGTTCATGGACAACCGGCTCTCGGCGATCGAGAGCGGCGAAGGGATCGACTGGGCGACCGGCGAAGCGCTGGCGTTCGGCACGCTGCTCGACGAAGGCCATCCGGTGCGGCTCTCCGGCCAGGACGTGGAACGCGGCACCTTCAGCCAGCGCCACTCGGTGCTCAACGACCAGGAACGCGACGGTGAGACCTATACGCCGCTCAACCACGTGGCCGAGGACCAGGCGCGCTACGAGGTCATCAACTCGATGCTCTCGGAAGAAGCCGTGCTCGGCTTCGAGTATGGCTATTCGCTGGCCGAGCCCAATACGCTGACGCTGTGGGAAGCCCAGTTCGGCGACTTCGCCAATGGCGCGCAGGTGGTGATCGACCAGTTCATCTCGTCGGGCGAGCGCAAGTGGTTCCGCATGTCGGGCCTGGTGATGCTGTTGCCGCATGGCTATGAGGGCCAGGGTCCGGAGCATTCCTCGGCGCGGCTCGAGCGCTATCTGCAGCTGTGCGCCGAAGACAACATGCAGATCGCCAACTGCACGACGCCGGCCAACTATTTCCATATTCTGCGCCGGCAGGTGACGCGCGACTTCCGCAAACCGCTGGTACTGATGACGCCCAAGTCGCTGCTGCGGCACAAGCGGGCGATCTCGGCGCTGGTCGAGTTCGGGCCGGAATCGACCTTCCATCGCCTGCTCTGGGACGATGCGGAGGCGCCGGGCGCGCCCAAGACGACGATCAAGCTGGTGGCCGACGACAAGATCCGCCGCGTGGTGCTCTGTTCGGGCAAGGTCTATTACGACCTGCTCGAAGACCGCGAAAAGCGCGGCATCACCGACGTCTACCTGCTGCGCGTCGAGCAGCTCTATCCGTTCCCGGCCAAGGCCTTGCTCGACGAACTCAATCGCTTCAAGAATGCCGACATCATCTGGTGCCAGGAAGAGCCCAAGAACATGGGAGCCTGGGCCTTCGTGCAGCCCTATATCGACTGGGTGCTCGACCAGATGGGCAAGGGCAACGAGCGCCCGCGCTATGTCGGCCGGCCGGCGTCGGCCTCCACCGCTACGGGCCTGATGCGCACGCATCTGGCACAGATGCAGACGTTCCTCGAAGAAGCGTTTGCCAACTAAGGATCGGAATGAATGTCGGTAGAAATCCGGGTACCCACACTGGGTGAGAGCGTTGCCGAAGCCACCATCGGCCAATGGTTCAAGAAGGTTGGCGACGTCGTCGCGGCCGACGAGCCGGTGGTCGAGCTCGAAACCGACAAGGTGACCATCGAAGTCCCGGCCCCCTCGGCCGGCGTGCTCGAATCGATCGCCGCCAATCCGGGCGATACGGTCAATGTCGGGGCGCTGATCGGCGCCATCGGCAGCGGTGCCGGCGTGGTGGTGACGGCCAAGCCGGTCGAAGCTCCGGCAGCTCCGGCGGCCCCCAAGGTCGAAGCGCCGGTGATGGCCGCAGCGCCGGTGGTCGTGCCGCCGGTCGCGCCGGCGGCCGCTGCCAATGGCTCGGCCAGCCCCTCGGCGCAGAAGCTGATGGCCGAGAATGGTCTTTCGGCCGGCGATGTCGACGGTTCGGGCAAGCGTGGCCAGGTGCTCAAGGAAGACGTGCTGGCGACGATGTCGCGCGCGGCGGTGGCCAGCGGTTCGGCCGTGGTCGCGCCCGCGCCCAAGCCGGCAGCCGCTCCGGTTGCGCCGCCCGCGCCCGCGCCCATGGTAGCGCCGGCGTCCGCTCCGGCTCCGGCACCGGTGGCAGCGCCGCGTGCGCCGGTGGCGGCCCAGGACGATGCGCGTGAAGAGCGCGTGCGCATGACCCGGCTGCGGCTGACGATCGCGCGCCGCCTCAAGGATGCGCAGAACACCGCCGCCATGCTCACCACCTTTAACGAGGTGGACATGCAGCCGGTGATGGACCTGCGCACCCAGTACAAGGAGCTGTTCGAGAAAAAGCACGGCGTGAAGCTCGGCTTCATGGGCTTTTTCACCAAGGCAGTGGTGCACGCGCTCAAGGAGATCCCGGCGGTCAATGCCGAGATCGACGGCGACGAGCTGATCTACAAGAACTACGCCCATATCGGGGTGGCCGTGGGGACCGATAAGGGCCTGGTGGTGCCGGTGGTGCGCGATGCCGACCAGCTGTCGATCGCCGGCATCGAAAAGGACATCAACCGCCTGGGCAAGCTGGCCCGTGACGGGGCGCTGTCGATGGCCGACATGCAGGGCGGCACCTTCACCATCTCCAATGGTGGCGTGTATGGCTCGCTGATGTCGACGCCGATCCTGAACGCGCCGCAGTCGGGCATTCTGGGCATGCACAAGATCCAGGAGCGGCCGGTGGCCGTGAACGGTCAGGTGGTGATCCGGCCGATGATGTATCTGGCGCTGAGCTATGACCACCGCATCGTCGACGGCAAGGAAGCCGTGACCTTCCTGGTTCGGGTCAAGGAAAGCCTCGAGGCGCCCGAGCGCCTCGTGCTTGATCTCTAGGATGCACATGGCGACCACTCCAACCATGGGTGGCCGCCGGTGGTGACGCGATTTGCGATGGCCCGCCGCGTGGCGGGCCTTCTGCTTGCCGGACTGGCCCTGGTGACGCCGGTAAGGGCCGAGGGTGACCTGCTGATCTCGGCCAGCGTCGCCGATGCCAGTCGCGTGCACGCGACCTTTCTCACCATGGACGTGCTGATGGAGCGGTGCGGGACGGCCACCGGGACGCCCGAGCTCTATGCTGCGGGCCTGGCAGACTGGGTGGCCCGCAACCAGGATCGGCGCGACCTCGCCGACGTGGTGCTCAACTACCTGCATGTCGAACTCGACCCGGAGAGCCTCATGCCCAGGGCGGAGGCCGACGCCACCGCGCTGCTCAACGCCCTGGTGACGCCGGGCGAGCTCTGTGCGCGCTTTCTGGCGCAGATTGCCGCTGGCGACCTCGACCTTTCCACGCTGGTGCCCGATCTCGACTACCGGCTGATCGAGTCGGCGGCCATGATCGCCGGAGCGAACTGATCGGGCGCTGCCCCGCCTTGCTCCCTGGGCGTCGCGCGCCTTAAGGTCAGCAAAAAAGGGGAGACGGCCTATGGCGCATCGGGTTCTGGTCATCACGGGCGGCAGTCGCGGCATCGGCGCGGCGACGGCCCTGCTGGCCGCGCAACGCGGCTATGCGGTGGTGGTGAACTATGTGGGCAACGTGGCGGCGGCCGAGGCGGTCTGCGCCAAGATCCACGCGGCAGGCGGCGTGGCGGTGGCAGTGCGCGGCGACGTCGCCAATCCCGAGGATGTCGCCCATATCTTTGCGGCGGCCGACCGGCTGGGCCCGCTGGCCGGCCTGGTCAACAATGCCGGCGTGGTGGACGTGGCGCAGCGCGTCGACGAAATGAGCTTCGAGCGGCTCACCCGGATGTTCGCCATCAACATTACCGGCAGTTTTCTCTGTGCGCAGGCGGCGATCCGGCGGATGTCGCACCGGCATGGCGGGGCGGGTGGCGCCATCGTCAACCTGTCGTCGGCCGGCGCCAAGCTCGGCTCGCCCGGGCAGTATGTGGACTATGCGTCGGCCAAAGGCGCCATCGAGACCTTCACCGTCGGGCTGGCGCTCGAAGTGGCGGGCGAGGGCATCCGCGTCAACGGCGTGCGACCCGGCATCATCGCCACCGATATCCACGCCTCGGGCGGCGAGCCCGACCGCGTCGCCCGCATCGCGCCCAGCCTGCCGCTGCAGCGTGCCGGCACCGCCGAGGAAGTGGCCGAAGCCATCCTGTGGCTGCTTTCGGACGCCTCGAGCTATACGATCGGGGAAACCATTTCGGTCAGCGGCGGGCGTGCCATCGCGCCATGAGCAGGTTCCCCCAAGCTTTGCCACGGCTGCGGCGTCTTATCCCTGAACGCTTTGTTCGGGAGGTTTGCATGCGTCCACTGTCCGCCCTGGCGCTGGTTTCGGCGCTCACCGCCACTACGGCTGCGGCCGAAGAGGCCTGCACCATGGAACACGCCGTCTACAGCGATGGCGAGCTGGGCTACCAGCTGACGTTCAGGCCCGGCAAATCCTGGGAGATGCCGGGCATGACCAGCGTTGTCTACGAGCTCAGTCTGCCCGACGGCCGGCAATTGTGGGGCGCCATCGCGTCGAACATGGGGACCAGCCGGGAGGTCGGCTCGCTGCATTTCGGCTGCGACCGGCCGGGTCCGGATGATGCCGACCTCAGCGCGACGCAGATCGCCGAGTGTCGGGTCTGGCACAACAATGTCTATGCTCTCGCCGACGGCCGGATCACCGGACTGCCCTTTGCCGACGAAGTGGCGCCGCCCAGTCTGGTGCTTGCCGACATCGGGCGCGCCTTGCGCTATAGCGTGCTCAGCGGCCCGGGCCAGGAACCCTGGGATCAGTTCGATCTGGTGGGCTGCGCCAAGTAGCGGAAACTTCGTCGGGGGCTTGGGCGTTGCTCGATAGCCGCCCCGACCACCAACAAAGGCCGATCACGTATGTCCATCGAACTCACGCTCCTGATCTGGAGCTCGACGCTGTTTGCCGGCTATATTGGCGTGCAGTCGACCCTCTACCGGATGCAGCACGGCATCATTTTCGCCAATACCGGGCGTGACAACGAAGCGCCGCCCAACCCGTTGACTGCACGGGGCGAAAAGGCGTTGCGCAACCTGCTCGAGACCTATGGGGTCTTCGTGGCCCTGGCCGTGGCGACCGAGCTCTCGGGCCGCTCGGACGTGCTCACGCAGGTGGGCGCGCATCTGTATTTCTGGGCCCGCTGGGCCTATTTGCCGCTCTATGTGCTGGCCGTGCCGCAGATCCGCTCGCTGGTGTGGCTGGTGGCGGCAGCCGGGCTGATGCTGATGTTTTTCGGCGTGGCGTTCTAGCAAGGCCCAGGTTGCCGTTCCTGCTGAGGCGGGGATGACAAGCCGTTTCGCTTTGTGCTGGAGAGATGGGTCCTCGGGTCAAGCCCGAGGATGCGGCTGGGGAGATAGCCTGAGCGTGCCGGGCCAAGCCGCCGTGGCCCCGCGTCCACCTGACCAGGCTGTCCTGGCGCGAAACGCTAAAACATTGAACGGTCCGTCAACGGGGCTTTCTTCCGTGCGGAGGGTGGTTTAACCCGTTGGGGCAGACTATCTCAAGCAGGCGCCCGAGTTGGCGCGGCAGCAGCGGCGCGGAGACCATCATGGCTGATATGTTCGACCTCACGGTAATCGGTTCGGGGCCGGGCGGCTATGTGGCCGCCATTCGGGCCGCTCAGCTGGGCATGAAGGTCGCGGTGGTCGAAAAGTGGGCCACCCACGGCGGCACGTGCCTCAATATCGGCTGCATTCCCTCCAAGGCCCTGCTGCACGCCTCCGAGCTGTTTGAAGAAGCCGGTCACAGCTTCAAGGGTTTCGGCATCGAAATTCCGCCGCCGCTGCTCAACCTCAAGCAGATGATGCAGCACAAGGACGACACCGTGACGGCCAATGTCTCGGGCGTCGACTTCCTGTTCAAGAAGAACAAGATCACCTCGTTCCGCGGCGTCGGGTCGATCGCTGCGGCGGGCCGGGTGCTGGTGACTCCGGACAAGGGCACCGGCCAGACCATCGAGACCAAGAATATCATCATCGCCACCGGCTCGGTCTCGGCCAGCCTGCCGGGCATCGAGGTGGACGAGGAACGCATCGTCACCTCCACCGGGGCGCTCAAGCTCAAGCAGGTGCCCAAGCGCCTCCTGGTGATCGGCGCAGGCATTATCGGGCTCGAACTGGGTTCGGTGTGGGCGCGGCTGGGCGCCAAGGTGACGGTGGTGGAGTATCTCGACCGCATCGTGCCCGGGCTCGACAGCGAAGCGGCGCGGCAGCTTAACCGCATGCTGCAAAAGCAGGGGCTCGAGTTCAAGCTGGGCACCAAGGTCAAGGGCATCGACAAGAACGACAACGGCACGCTCACGGCCCGGCTGGAGCCGGCGGCGGGCGGCGACATGGAACTGGCCGAGTTCGACGTGGCGCTGGTGGCCGTCGGGCGCAAGCCGTTCACCGACGGGCTGGGGCTCGACGTGGCAGGCGTGGCGCTCGATGAGCGCGGCCGGGTGCGCACCGACGGGCACTACCGCACCAATGTGGCGGGCATCTACGCGATCGGCGACGTGATTGCCGGGCCGATGCTGGCGCACAAGGCCGAGGACGAGGGCATCGCGGTGGCCGAGGTGATTGCCGGGCAGGCCGGGCACGTCAATTACGGCGCCATTCCCTCGGTGCTCTATACCAGCCCGGAAGTGGCCTGGGTGGGCAAGTCGGAAGACGAGCTCAAGGCCGAGGGCATCGAATACAAGATCGGCAAGTTCCCGTTCACCGCCAATGGCCGGGCCAAGGCGATGGCGGCCACGCAGGGCTTCGTCAAGATCCTCGCCGACGTCAAGACCGACCGGGTGCTGGGCGGGGTGATCATTTCCAAGAGCGCCGGCGAGATGATCCACGAGATCACGGTGCTGATGGAATTCTCCGGCGCGGCGGAAGATCTGGCGCGGACCACGCATGCGCACCCGACGCTGTCCGAAGCGGTGCGCGAGGCGGCGCTGATATGCGGCGACGGGGCGATCCACATTTAGGGATCGCTGCCCACTCTATCGATGCCACGCCCTCGTCCTTCGACAAGCTCAGGATGAGGGCTACTGGGCAGTTGAGACCTCATGGTGAGCTTGTCGAACCACGAGGTCGGGTATCCCTTAGACCTCACTAGGGCTCGATCTTGGTCGCCTCGACCTCTGACCGCTTCGGCGATTGCCTGCGGGTGAAGAGCCAGGCGCCGGCCAGGACGAGCAGCGTGCCGGCAGCGTGCCAGGCGGTGAAGGCTTCGCCCAGGATGCCGACCGCGAGGGTGATGGTGACCACGGGCGAGACGTTGCCGATCACTGCAGTGCGCTCGGGGCCGATCAGGCCGATGGCGCTGGAAATGCAATATGCCGGCAGGACCGTGGAGATGGTGCCGATGGCCAGCATCAGCCAGAAGGCCGTGCCGTTGACCGCCAGATCGCTCATCGGGTGGGTGAGCAGAAAGTGGGCGATGACCATCGGCCCGGCCCCCGACATGGCGATGGAGGTAAAGAGCTGGGCGCCCATGCGGTCGATCAGCGGCTTGGCCAGAATCTGGTAGCCGGCATAGGCGATGGAGGCGAGGAAGACGAGCCCGGCGCCGAGCAGCACGTCGGGGCCTTCGAAGTGGAAATCGCGCCAGAAGATCAGGGCGATGCCCAGGTAGCTCATGAGCATGGAGCCGACCATCAGCGCGGTGACCCGGCGCTTGAAGAAGATCAGGCCGAACAGCACCACAAAGAACGGATAGGTGAGCAGGATCAGCCGGTCGAACTGGGCCGAGATATAGGCCAGCGCCTGGAAATCGAGAAAGCTCGAGACATAGTAGCCCAGCACGCCGACCCCCAGGGTCTGCAGCAGGGTGCGCCGGTCGAGCACCGGCGGGGCGCCAGGCGCGCGGCTTGCCTGCTTGCGGCGATAGCCGACGAGCCCGACGGTCAGGAAGATCGGCACGGCCACGATCATGCGCCAGGCGAGGGTGGTGATCGAATCGACCCCTTCGGCCAGCGCCAGCTTGATGACGATGCCCTTGGTGGCGAAGAAGGCGGCGCCGGCAATGGCGAGCGTCAGCCCGAGCAGGGCGAGCCGGCGGGCATCATCGGCGGAGGCGTTGGTCTGGGTGGTCATCAGGGAGATCCGTAGGCTGGTCTCGCCATCGCGACCGGGTCTGCAGCATGCTGTCTCCGGTTCGCCAGTGGGCGAGGACCGGATGAAGTCGCGGGTGTCAGCCGCGCGCGTCCCGGTCCCCGAAGGGGCCAAGGCAAATTTTGCGAAGATTGCGCGCGCGGGTGGACATGACCGGTTTGGTACGCCTCAGCCGGTGGCTTTGTAAAGGGACGGCGCGTGGGGCTACCCCTTCGGCTAGTCCCCCCCACACGGGCGGGGAGAAGAGGGGCCGGTGGCCTAGCCGCGCGGGTGGGCGGCGCGGTAGCTTTCGAGCAGGCGGTCAGTGTCGACGGCGGTATAGATCTGGGTGGTGGAGAGCGAGGCGTGGCCGAGCAGTTCCTGGATGGCGCGCAGGTCGCCACCGCGGCCGAGCAGATGAGTGGCAAAGGAGTGGCGAAGGGCGTGCGGCGTGGCCGAGGGGGGCAGGCCGAGGGCGGAGCGGAGTTGCACGACGCGCAACTGGATCAGGCGGGGCGAGAGCGTGCCGCCCTTGACGCCGCGGAACAGCGGCTGGGTCGGGGTCAGGGCAAACGGGCAAAGCTTGAGGTAGGCCTCAATGCTCTGTCGGACCGCGTCGAGCAGCGGCACCATGCGGGTCTTGCCGCCCTTGCCGGTGACACGCAGCACGCTGGTGTCGAGATCGGCGCGGCTGACGGCGAGGGCTTCGGAGATACGCAGGCCGGCGCCGTAGCAGAGCGAAAGTACGGCCATGTCGCGGGCGGCGACCCAGGGGCGATCTTCCATCTCGGCGGTGGTGTCGATGGCGGCGCGGGCCTCGAGCACGGTCAGCGGCTTGGGCAGGGACTTTTTCGCCTTGGGGGTGCGGATGACGTTGAGGGCTTCGGTGGCGAGAATGCCTTCGCGTTCGAGGTAGCGGAAAAAGCTCTTGATGGCCGAGAGCGCCCGGGCGAGGGAGCGCGACTGCAGGTCGTCGGCGCGGCGGGCGGAGAAATAGGCGCGGATGTCGGCGCCGCGCATGTCGCGCAGGGTGGCGAGGGTCACCGGGCCGCCGGTATGGCCGGAGAGAAAGCCGAAAAAGGCGGCCAGATCGCTGCGGTAGGCGTCGAGCGTGTTGGCGGCCAGGCGCCGGACGGCGCCCAGGTCGCGCAGCCAGCCGGCGATATGGGCATTGATGGCGGCGTCGGCGGCAAAGGCGGTGTCGGTCATCGGGGGAGCGTCCTTTCGAACCATCCTAGACGGGGGACGTTAGCGCGTGGTTGATTGATTTGCCGCGTCAAAGGAGTGCCGCCATGCCCATCGCCCAGATCCGCCTGCCTTCGGGCGTCGCCGTGCCGGCGCTGGGGCAGGGCACCTGGAAGATGGGCGAGCAGGCGCGTCATCGCGAGGCCGAGGTGCGGGCGCTGCAGGCGGGGATCGACCTGGGGCTGACGCTGATCGATACGGCGGAAATGTATGCCGAAGGCGGGGCCGAGGAGGTGACCGGCGCCGCCATTGCCGGGCGGCGCGACGCCGTTTTCCTGGTTTCGAAGGTGCTGCCCAGCCATGCCAGCCACGAGCAGACCGTACGGGCCTGCGAGCGGAGCCTGAAGCGGCTGGGGACGGACCGCATCGACCTCTATCTCCTGCACTGGCGGGGCGGCTACGGGCTGGACGACACGATTTCGGGGTTCGAGGCGCTGCAAAAGGCCGGCAAGATCGGGCTTTGGGGAGTGTCCAATTTCGACGTGGCCGACATGGACGAACTGCTCTCGCTGGGTGGGGCGGCGGTGGCGACCAACCAGGTGCTGTACAATCTGACGCGGCGCGGCATCGAACACGACCTCCTGCCCTGGCACGCCCGGCACCAGGTGCCGGTGATGGCCTATTCGCCCATCGAGCAGGGGCGGCTGGCCGGGCACCGCGGACTGGAGGCCGTGGCCAGGCGGCATGGCAAGACGCCGGCGCAGATTGCCCTCGCCTTCGTGCTGGCGCAGCCGGGGGTGATCGCCATTCCCAAGGCGAGCACGCCCGACCATGTGCGCGACAATGCAGCGGCGGCCGAGATCGTGCTGTCGGCAGAGGATCTTTCCATGCTCAACGCAGCCTTTCCGCCGCCCAAGCGGCGGACGCCGCTGGAAATGATCTGAGCCAGCGCCAGCGCGGGCGTTGCAGGACTGCATCACCGTCCGGGTGGACGACCGGCGTGCCACGCGCTGGCCGCATTTGTCGGGCCAAGCCTTGCGCATGAACCGAGTCTGCAAGCTCTTTGTCGTGATCTTTGCGCTGTTCGCCGTGGCCATGCCCAGCGTCTCGCTGGGTGCGCGGGGCGTTGTCGAGCATCCGGCGCCGCTGCTGCAGCTGCGGGCCGATGGCGGTTATGTAAAAGCGCGCTGTCCGCTGGGCGGCACGGGCCGCCTGCTCTGCACGGCCGAGCTGGGCGTCATGCCGATGGCGCCCAGGTTCGCGCCCAAGGTGGCCCAGACGTTTCCGCGCCTGCGCAGCGACATCATGCCGGCCGCATTGGCTCTCGAGCCGGGCCTGCCCCCGCCGCGTCGCGGCTGACCCCACGCATCCAACTTCCCGGTTCCGCATTATCCCGTGCAGCGCCCTGCTGCCGAAAGAAAGCCCTTTGTGATGACTTCAATCCGACTTGGCCGCCGCCAGTTCCTGGCTGGCGCGGCGAGCCTTTCAACCCTTCTGGTGGCCGGCTGCGCCACGTCCGGTACGACCCGGCTGGTGGCCGACGACGTGTCGCGCGTGCCGCCCGACGTGCTGGGCATGTATGCGGCGGTACCCGGGGAACGCTTTCCCTTGCCGGCGGCCCGCATCGAGCTGGTCGCGCCGCAATACTGGCGGCAGGTGGTGCCCGACCCGACCGGCGAAGTGCCGGGAACGGTGGTGGTGGATACGGCCAACCGCTTCCTTTACGTGGTGCGCGACGACGGACAGGCCATGCGCTACGGCGTCGGCATCGGGCGCGACGGCTTTGCCTGGTCGGGGCGGGCGCGCATTGCCTATAAGCGCGAGTGGCCCACCTGGACGCCGCCAGCTGAAATGATCGTGCGACAGCCTGAGCTCGAGCCCTATCGCCGGGGCATGCCGCCGGGGCTCGACAACCCGCTGGGCGCACGCGCGCTCTATATCTTCCAGGACGGCAAGGACACGCTCTATCGCCTGCATGGCAATCCGGACGAGAATTCGATCGGCAAGGCCGTGTCGAGCGGCTGCGTCCGCCTGCTGCAGCAGGATGTCATCGACCTTTATGAGCGCGTGCCCTGGGGCTCGCCGATCGTGGTGATCTGAGCGCAGCCGAAGCCGGGGGGGGCCGCGTTCGCGGCTCTCAGGTTTTCCACCGGACTGAAAGCCAGCTTCCAGCGCCGGACCGACAATCGCAGAATCAGCTTGCGCTCCCTATGCTGCCCGTGAACAAAGCGGGACCAGATGGAGCAGCTCACACACATCGTCGCGGTGATGGTCAGCGTTTCGGTCGAGGGCCCGTATTCGTACAGGGTGCCGGCCGGGATGGTGGTGACGCGCGGCTCGATCGTGGCGGTGCCGCTGGTGGGGCGGTTGACGCTTGGGGTGGTCTGGGGGCCGCCCAAGGACAATTTTGCGCATAACCGGCTCAAGGACATTGCGCAGGTCTACGACGTGCCGGCCCTTTCGGAAGAACTGCTGAAAACCGTCGACTGGGTGAGCCGCTATACGCTGGCGGCGCCGGGCCTCGTGCTGCGCTCGGTGCTGCGCTCGACCGAGGCGCTGGAGCCGGAGCGGCCGATCGTGGCGTTCCGTGCCACCGGGGTCGAGCCGGCCAAGATGACGCCGGCCCGTCTGCGGGTGATGGATGTGCTGGCCGACGGCTCGGCCTGGACCAAGACCGCGATCATCGGGGGCAGCGGGGTGTCCGCCTCGGTGATCGAGGGGCTGGAAAAGGCCGGGGCGCTGGAGCGGATCGAGGTACCGGCGCCGCCCATCGTCGAGCCGCCCGATCCGGAAGCGGCGGTGCCAGTGCTCAGCCCCGAGCAGGCGCAGGCGATGGCGCAGATCCGCGAGCTAGATGTGGCCGGGTTCGGGGTGGCGTTGCTCGACGGGGTGACGGGTGGCGGCAAGACCGAAGTGTTCTTCGAAGCGGTGGCCGATACGGTGCGGGCTGGGCGGCAGGGGCTGATCCTGCTCCCCGAAATCGCGCTCACCCATACGTTCATCGAACGGTTCACCAAGCGCTTCGGCACGCGGCCGGCCGAATGGCACTCGGACATGACGCCGGCGCAGCGGGCGCGGGTGTGGCGCGGGGTGCTGTCAGGACAGGTGCGCGTGGTGCTGGGGGCGCGCTCGGCGCTGTTTCTACCCTTCCGCGAACTGGGCATCATCGTGCTCGACGAAGAGCATGACGGCGCCTTCAAGCAATATGAGGGGGTGAGCTACCACGCCCGCGACATGGCCGTGGTGCGGGCCAAGTTCGCGCAGGCGCGGGTGGTGCTGTCCTCGGCGACGCCGTCGGTGGAATCGCGCAACAACGCCAATCTGGGCCGTTACACGCACGTGCTGCTGCAATCGCGCTTTGCCGAGGCGGCCATGCCCGACATCACGGCGCTCGACATGCGCGAGGAGCCGCCGGAAAAGGGCCAGTGGATTGCCCCGCGGCTGGCGCGCGAAGTGTTCGCGACACTCGACCGGGGCGAGCAGGCCCTGCTGTTCCTCAATCGGCGGGGCTATGCGCCGCTGACCTTGTGCAATGCCTGCGGGCACCAGTACCAGTGCCCGGATTGTTCGGCCTGGCTGGTGGAGCACCGGTTCCGCGGGGTGCTGATGTGCCACCATTGCGGCCATGAGGAGCGCGTGCCCAAAGCCTGCAAAGCCTGCGGCGCGCTCGACACGCTGGTGGCGGTCGGGCCGGGGATCGAGCGCGTGGCCGAAGAGGCCGAGGCGCGGTTTCCCGGCGCCCGAAAAGTCATTCTGTCGTCGGATATGGGCTCGAACGCGCAGATCCGCGACCGCTTCGCCGAGATCGAAAAGGGCGAGTACGACCTGATCATCGGTACGCAGCTGGTGTCCAAGGGGCACCATTTCGAAAAGCTGACGCTGGTGGGGGTGATCGATGCCGATCTGGGGCTGGCGCATGGCGACCCCCGCGCGGCGGAGCGGACGTTCCAGATCCTGACGCAGGTCACCGGCCGGGCCGGACGGGCCAGCAAGGCGGGTCGGGCGTTCCTGCAGACCTATCACCCGACCCATCCGGTGATGGAAGCCATGGTCAAGGGCGACCGCGAGGCGTTCTACCGCTACGAACTGGCGAGCCGGGAGGCTGGCGGATTGCCGCCCTTCGGCCGGCTGGCGGCGCTGATCGTCTCGGCCAACGAGCACGACCCAGCCTTCGCCTTTGCCAAGAGCATCCTCGCGGCAGCGCCGATGGCGGATGGACTCAGGCTCTTCGGACCGGCGGATGCACCGGTGGCCATGGTGCGCGGCCGGCACCGGGTGCGGTTGCTCGCCCAATCGGGCAAGGATTTCGATCTTTCGGGCTATGTGCGGTTCTGGCTTGAGCAAGCGCCGAAAGCGACGGGCAACCTGCGGGTGCAGGTGGATATCGACCCGCAGAGTTTCATGTAGCCAGTCCTGTCGGCGCACGACGATCCCTGTGCCGTCATAGTCGATCGTTCGCCGGCTAGACGCCTCATCCTCTGGGCCCGGATGGAACACGATCTTGCCAAATCGGGCGCTGGGAATGGTTTTGAAGTGACGCAGGTCGGACTTCGTCACCCAGCCCAAGCCATAGTGCGCCGGCAGCACCTTTGGCGCCTCGCCTCGCTTCTTCTCAATGCTTCCTTTGACTACCCCCATCAGTGAAGGCGTGTCAGTGGGGCCAATGCCCGCCTCCGCAACAAGCGCAGCTATGAATTCTTCCGCCGTGGTTGTCAGTTCCCAATATTCGCTCCTTGGTCAAAGCCACCACTCGTAACATACCTATTGTTGAATTGCGGTACTGCCTAATTAGTAGCCCGAAATGTTGCCCACCCTTCAGCAGCCCCACGCCGATGGGTGCCCGAGCCTCTCATTTCCCGCTACTTGTTCACTGGTCTATTGATTTGTATTTGGAAAATCTGCTATCCTGAAATAGGTTCACAGGAGAATAATAAATGGCGTCGACTCAGCTCATCGCTGTTACATCTACGGAAGATTTGAAATCAAGGATGCTGCAGTACGCCTCATCCGGATTCACGGCGTTACACTCTGACGAGCGCTCCGTAACGCTATCAAGAAAAAAACCGTTCAATTGGGTAGTTGCGATCATCTGCCTCTTCATTCCCATAGTCGGTTGGATCGCACTTCTGTTCATGATAATGGCTGCTGGGCGTGGCTCAGAGGTTGTCGAAATCAAGGTCGTCTGAGTTCCCTCCGTTTCTTGGGGTCGCGTCGCCGCAGTATGCGCATGTGAACAATTGCCGCACGATCCTGGGTGAAGGTCATCGTCCTGTCCGAGTTGTGCTGGCTCTTTTCGAATGTCCTTCGACATCTACCTACAGGGGCATTGATGTCTAGGCTAACACTCTAGATTGCGGAGCACTTGGGCGAACTTGCAAGCGACTTTTGGTGTTAGTCAGCAGAGATAATTGCCGGCGGCCGCGTAGCTTGTAATGGGACTAGAGGTCCCTTCCCCCCCCAATCTACGAAATTATGCGCGGTTCGATCTAAAGTAGAGACAAGCCCCGACGGAAACCCCTGCGACAAATCTGACCGAAAGAGTCGGTTCGCCTGCCTTGCGATGCCCAAAGTCGCATGTTAGAGGGAGCGCGCAATCCCGGGGGCCAGTGGTCTTTTCCGGCGAATAATCATAAGCCAAAGCAGCCTCCCGGGCATCCAGTACTGGCCTGGTTCAAGGTTGCGCATCACGAGGTGACGGGGCATTGGCAGCGCAGGATTCAGTGCTTGTGCAGATTGCGCGACCATACGCGCAGGCGCTCTTTGACATTGCGCAGAGCGAAGGCAGCCTCGACCGGGTCGAGGCCGGGCTGGTCTCGATCGGTGCGCTCAGCCAGGACAGTGAAGATTTCGCGCGTTTTCTCGGCTCGCCGGTGATCAGCGCCGAAGCCAAGGCCGGCGCGATGGACAGTATCCTCGCCAAGGCCAAGCCGGACGCCACCGTCGCCAATTTCGTCAAGGTCGTGGCGGCAAATGGCCGACTGTTCGCCCTGCCGGTGATGATCAAGGCTTTCCGCGACCTCGCCTCTGCAGCGCGTGGCGAAGTGTCGGCCGAGGTGACGTCGGCCGTGCCGCTCAGCCGGGCACAGGTGACCAGCCTGGCGGCCACGCTCAAGGCCAAGATCGGCAAGACCGTGACGCTCAACGAACATGTCGATCCCTCACTGATCGGTGGCCTGCAGGTCAAGGTCGGCAGCCAGATGATCGACAGCTCACTCAAAACCAAATTGACTGCGATGAAGATCGCCATGAAAGAGGTCGGATAATGGACATCAAAGCCGCGGAAATCTCTGCGATCCTCAAGGACCAGATCAAGAATTTCGGTCAGGAAGCCGAAGTTTCCGAAGTCGGCCAGGTGCTGTCCGTCGGCGACGGCATTGCCCGCGTCTACGGCCTCGACAATGTGCAGGCCGGTGAGCTCGTCGAGTTCCCGGGCGGCATCAAGGGCATGGCGCTCAACCTCGAAACCGACAATGTCGGCGTGGTGATCTTCGGCGCTGACCGCGGCATCAAGGAAGGCGACACCGTCAAGCGCACCGGCTCGATCGTGGACACTCCGGTGGGCAAGGAACTGCTCGGCCGCGTGGTCGACGCGCTCGGCAACCCGATCGACGGCAAGGGCCCGCTCAAGGCCAAGGAACGCCGCCGCGTCGACGTGAAGGCCCCGGGCATCCTGCCGCGCAAGTCGGTGCACGAGCCGATGTCGACCGGCATCAAGGCGATCGATGCGCTGATCCCGATCGGCCGTGGCCAGCGCGAGCTGATCATCGGCGACCGTCAGACCGGCAAGACTGCGGTGATCCTCGACACCTTCCTCAACCAGAAGCCGGCGCATGTCGCCAAGGCCGACGAGTCGGAAAAGCTCTACTGCATCTACGTCGCCGTGGGCCAGAAGCGCTCGACGGTGGCCCAGTTCGTCAAGGTGCTCGAAGATGCCGGCGCGATGGAGTATTCCATCGTCGTGGCCGCCACCGCCTCGGACCCGGCGCCGATGCAGTTCCTCGCGCCCATGACCGGCGCCGCGATCGGCGAATATTTCCGCGACAACGGCATGCATGCCGTGATCGCCTATGACGACTTGACCAAGCAGGCCGTCGCTTATCGTCAGATGTCGCTGCTGCTGCGTCGTCCGCCGGGCCGCGAAGCCTATCCGGGCGACGTGTTCTACCTGCACTCGCGCCTGCTCGAACGCGCCGCCAAGCTCAACGAAGACCACGGCCTGGGTTCGCTCACGGCGCTGCCGGTCATCGAAACGCAGGCCAACGACGTGTCGGCCTATATTCCGACCAACGTTATTTCGATCACCGACGGCCAGATCTTCCTCGAGACCAACCTGTTCTTCCAGGGCATCCGTCCGGCGGTGAACGTGGGTATCTCGGTCAGCCGCGTGGGCGGCAACGCCCAGATCAAGGCGATGAAGCAGGTGGCCGGCTCGCTCAAGGGCGAACTCAGCCAGTATCGCGAAATGGCGGCCTTCGCCCAGTTCGGTTCGGATCTGGATGCGGCCACGCAGCGCCTGCTCAATCGCGGCGCCCGCCTTACCGAGCTGCTCAAGCAGCCGCAGTTCGCCCCGCTCAAGCCCGCTGAAGAAGTGGCGGTGATCTTTGCCGGTGGCCAGGGTTATCTGGATGATCTGCCGGTTTCGGCGGTGGGCAAGTTCGAGGCCGGGCTGCTGTCGGCGCTGCGCTCCAAGCATGCCGACATCCTGACCGCGATCGCCACCGAGAAGGCGCTGTCGGACGACCTGCGTGCCAAGCTCAAGGCCGCGATCGACGGTTTCAAGAAGACCTTCCAGGCCTAAGCGCCGTTCCAGGAGAGCAGCCTAACCATGGCGTCGCTAAAGGACCTCAAGAACCGGATCGCCTCGGTCAAGTCGACCCAGAAGATCACCAAGGCCATGCAGATGGTCGCGGCGGCCAAGCTCCGCCGCGCCCAGGATGCGGCCGAAGCGGCACGTCCCTATGCCGAGCGCATGGGACAGGTGCTGGCGTCGCTCGGGGCGGCCTATGCCGGCCGCGAGGATGCGCCGCAGCTGCTGGCCGGCAATGGCCGCGACCAGGTGCATCTGCTGGTGGTGGCGACGGGTGAACGCGGCCTGGCCGGTGGCTTCAACTCCTCGATCGCCCGTCTGGCGCGCGAGCGGGCGCAGCGGCTGCTCAGCGAAGGCAAGACGGTCAAGATCCTGACCGTCGGGCGCAAGGGCAACGACATCCTCAAGCGCATCTTCCCCGACAAGATCGTCGAGACGATCTCGTTCCGCGACGTGCGCCAGCTCGGCTATGCCAATGCCGCCAGCGTGGGCGAGAAGATCCTGGCCATGTATGCGGCCGGCGAGTTCGACGTGGCCACGCTGTTTTTTGCGCGCTTCCGTTCGGTGATCGCCCAGATCCCGACCGCGCAGCAGCTGATCCCGGCGATGTTCGAGCCGGCGGCTGACGCCGAACCCACGGCCGAAGGCGCCGTGGTGAACTACGAATACGAGCCCGATGAGGAAGCGATCCTCAACGATCTCCTGCCGCGCAACATCTCGGTGCAGGTGTTCAAGGCGCTGCTCGAAAACAGTGCGTCGTTCTACGGTGCGCAGATGAGCGCCATGGACAATGCGACGCGCAATGCCGGCGACATGATCAAGAAGCTGACCCTGGTGTACAACCGCCAGCGGCAGGCCCAGATCACCAAAGAGCTCATCGAAATCATCTCGGGCGCGGAAGCGCTCTAACAGGTACGAGGTAAGATTATGGCCAGAGCAGCGACAGCTAAAGCCCCCGCCGCGGAGAAGGCCCCCGTGGCCCGCAAGCCGGCAGCCGCCAAGGCTGCTGCGACGACCAAGGTTGCAGCGGTGGGCGTTGCCATCGGCCGCGTCTCGCAGGTCATCGGCGCCGTGGTGGACGTGGCGTTCGACAGCCACCTGCCGGCGATCCTGAACGCGCTCGAAGTCGACAATAACGGCAACCGCCTGGTGCTCGAAGTGGCGCAGCACCTGGGCGAGAACACCGTGCGCACCATCGCCATGGACACCACCGAAGGTCTGGTGCGTGGCGCACCGGTGACCGATACGGGCGTGTCGATCTCGGTGCCGGTGGGCGACGAGACGCTGGGCCGCATCATGAACGTGATCGGCGAACCGGTGGACGAAGCCGGCCCGATCAAGACCGCGACCCGTCGCGCCATCCACCAGGAAGCGCCGAGCTTTACCGAGCAGTCGAGCGAAGCGCAGATCCTGGTCACCGGCATCAAGGTGGTCGACCTGATCGCCCCCTATGCGCGCGGTGGCAAGATTGGCCTGTTCGGCGGCGCCGGCGTGGGCAAGACCGTGCTGATCCAGGAACTGATCAACAACGTCGCCAAGGCGCACGGTGGGTACTCGGTGTTTGCCGGCGTGGGCGAGCGGACCCGCGAGGGCAACGACCTCTACCACGAAATGATCGAATCGGGCGTGAACAAGGACCCGGCCGAGAACAGTGGTTCGACCGCCGGATCCAAGTGCGCTCTGGTGTTCGGCCAGATGAACGAGCCCCCCGGTGCCCGCGCCCGCGTCGCCCTCTCGGGCCTGACGGTTGCCGAGCACTTCCGTGACGGCGGCCAGGACGTGCTGTTCTTTGTGGACAACATCTTCCGCTTCACCCAGGCGGGTGCCGAAATGTCGGCGCTGCTCGGCCGTATTCCGTCGGCTGTGGGCTATCAGCCGACGCTAGCCACCGACATGGGTGCCCTGCAGGAGCGCATCACCACCACCGACAAGGGCTCGATCACCTCGGTGCAGGCCATCTACGTGCCCGCCGACGACTTGACCGATCCGGCGCCGGCGACCTCGTTCGCCCACCTCGACTCGACGACCACGCTCAACCGCGCGATCTCGGAAAAGGGCATCTACCCGGCCGTGGATCCGCTGGATTCGACCTCGCGCATGCTCTCGGCCAACATCGTGGGCGAGGATCACTACAACACCGCCCGTGCGGTGCAGCAGATCCTGCAGCGCTACAAGGCCCTGCAGGACATCATCGCGATCCTGGGCATGGACGAACTGAGCGAAGAGGACAAGCTGACCGTGGCGCGCGCCCGCAAGGTCGAGCGCTTCATGAGCCAGCCGTTCCACGTGGCCGAGGCCTTTACCGGTGCGCCGGGCGTGTTCGTGGCGCTCGAAGACACCATCAAGGGCTTCAAGGGTCTGGTCGAAGGCCAGTATGACCATCTTCCGGAGGCGGCCTTCTACATGGTCGGCACCATCGAAGACGCGGTCAAGAAGGCCCAGAAGCTCGCCGCGCAGGCTGCGTAACTCGCCAATAGCGAAATAGGGAGTAGCGAGCAGGGATAGAGACCGTGGCGATAATGACTCGCTGCTGACTATTTGCTGCTCGCTAAGCGAAAAATGGCCGAAGGTACCAAGCTCGAAATCGTCTCGCCGGAGCGGCTGGTCATTTCCGAAATCGTTCGGTCGGTCGTCGTGCCGGGGGCCGAAGGCTACTTCACCGTGCTGGGCGACCATGCGCCGATGATGACCACGCTCAAGGCCGGGTTCATCACGGTCGAAGACATTGGTGGGGTGAGCCACGTCTATTATGTGCGGGGCGGCTTTGCCGACGTCTCGGCCGAGGGGCTGACCATCCTTGCCGAAGAGGCCCGGCCGGTGGCCGAGTTCAAGCGCGAGGAAATCGAGGCCCTGATTGCCACTGGCATGACGGCGCTCGAGGCGGCTGCCACCGCCGAGGACGAACAGCGCCTGCGCCAGGAACTGGATGGCTGGCGCAATCTGCTGCTGGAAGCCGGCGCCACCGCGACCGCGCACTGAGTCGCCCGCCATCGTTTTGCCAAAGGCGCCCCATGTGGGCGCCTTTTTGCGTTGGTGCATCAAGTGTTACCGCCGAGTGGACGGAATTTTGCCTGAACTTCACACTCACTTAATGAAAATGGATCACTTTTCGTTCTTGGGAATGCATGTCTGTTTGCCGAGGAGGCATCCTGACCGCTTGGCGGTTCAAGATGCAGGGAAGGACTGAAGGAGGCTCGACCGCCTTTCTGAGCGGTTCTCCCAGGTTGCGATGTCAGCAGCGACCCGCCCCTCAAGCTCTTGGACATGCGCCGCATCGTTTGCAACAGGGGGGCCGGCGCACATGATCGCCCGGCACCTCCGAAAACCGGAGTGACACATGACCCTTTCCAAGCCGACCTTCGGCAAGACCCTGCTTCTGCTCTCGACCGTCGCGGCGCTCGCGCTGCCGCAGATTGGCTTCGCGCAGGACAATGAATATACCGCACCGCTCACCGAACTGGCCAACAGCAAGCTCAAGGCCATCGCCCAGGACCCCACAGTGGTTGCGGCCATTGAAGCCCATAACGCCATGACGGCCGGCTATGACCAGGCCAAGATCGACGAACTCGACACGCAGTGGCGCGCCGAAGTCAGCGCTGCTGCCAAGCCGCTGATCGATGCGACGCTGGGCACCGATGCCTCCAAGTTCCTGGTGAGCGCGCAGGATAGCAGCGCCGGCCTGTTCACCGAGATCTTCGTGATGGACGCCAAGGGCCTCAATGTCGCGCAGTCCACAGTCACCTCCGACTACTGGCAGGGCGACGAGGACAAGTGGCAGCAGACCTTCTCGGTCGGCGCCGGTGCCGTACATCTGGGTGAAATCGAGCAGGACGAGTCCACCCAGGCTTTCCAGAGCCAGGTGAGCATCACCGTGGTGGATGCAGCGGGCAATCCGATCGGCGCGATCACCGCCGGTGTCGATCTCGCCGCGCTCTAGAGCGACCCCAAGGCGCCGGCCCGTGCGCCGGCGCCCCTCTGACCCGAACCACCAGGCGTCCTTTCCATGAAACTGCGCATCCCGCTTTCGCTCGCCATCCTCGTGCCCGTGGCCACCACCATCCTTGCTGTGGTCGGCCTGACGATGGTCCTTTCGGCTTCGAGCAATATCGCTACCGTCGAACAGACCCTGCGCGACCGGCAGGATGAGATGATCAAGGTGCTCACCACGCAGTTCGCGGGTGGCGTCAAGTTCGGCAAGATGGACCCGGTCAGTGCCGCGTTCACCGAATACAAGTCCGATCCGGACTTCGGCCTTGCTGCGGCGGGCGCCGTCAATGCAATGGGCGAATCAATCCTCAGGTTCGGCGACGACCAGGGTCTGATCGACCAGGGCATCGCGCTGGCCAACGAGGCGATCAAGACCGACAGCCTGGCCACGCTCAATAGCGGCGACTTCCATCTGGCGGCCTATCCGGCGCATTTCGGCAAGGAAAACGAACTGGTCGGCGCGGTGGTGATGGGTTGGGATCTGTCGATCCATCGCGCCACCATTATCAGCCAGCAGGTAGTCAACGGCCTGATCGGGCTGGGGATCGCTGCGGCCGGCATGGTGGCCCTGGCAGTGCTCTTGACGCTCTATGTGACGCGGCCGCTGCAAAGTCTGACACAGGTGTCGACGCGCTTGGCTAAAGGTGAGCTCGATGCCAGTATCCGTGGGGCGCAGCGCAAGGACGAGTTGGGCGATCTCGCCCGCGCCGTGGAAGTGTTCCGCGACAACTCGCTCAAGGTGCGCAACATGACCGCAGCGGAAGCTGCGCGCATCATTTCTGACCAAGAGGCCCGCCAGGTGATGATGCAGGACCTGCAAAAAGCCTTCGGAGCCGTGGTGGACGCCGCCATTGCCGGCGACTTCTCGCGCCGGGTCGATGCGCAGTTTCCCGATGCCGAGCTCAACAGCCTCGCCGGCAGCGTCAACTCCCTGGTGTCGACCGTCGACCGCGGGTTGCTGGAGACCGGCACGGTACTGGCGGCGCTCGCGGAAACCGACCTGACCAAGCGGATGGTCGGCGACTATTCAGGCGCCTTCGCGCAGCTGCAGACCGACACCAACCGGGTCGCCGAAAGCCTGACCGAGATCGTTACCCGGCTGCGCTCCACGTCGGCGGGGCTGAAAACCGCGACCGGCGAGATCCTGGCCGGCGCCAATGATCTCTCCGAGCGGACCACCAAGCAGGCCGCCACCATCGAAGAAACCTCGGCGACCATGGAGCAACTGGCGGCCACCGTAGTGCAGAACGCCGAACGGGCCAACGAGGCCAGCCAGGTGGCCAACGGCGTCACCATGACGGCCGAAGAGGGCGGGCAGGTGATGACCCAGGCCACCGAGGCGATGCAGCGCATCACCACCTCGTCGGGCAAGATCTCCAACATAATCGGGCTGATCGACGATATCGCCTTCCAGACCAACCTTTTGGCGCTGAACGCTTCGGTGGAAGCGGCGCGGGCTGGCGAGGCGGGCAAGGGCTTTGCTGTGGTCGCCGTGGAAGTGCGGCGGCTGGCACAGTCGGCGGCGGAAGCCTCGAGCGAGGTGAAAGTACTCATCGAGCAGAGTGCCGAAGAGGTGCGGGGCGGGTCGCGGCTGGTGGCGGATGCGGCGGCAAAGCTTGAGGCCATGCTGATCGCGGCGCGGTCGTCGAACCAGATGATGACCAATATTGCGCGCGAGAGCCGGGCGCAGGCCAATTCGATCGAAGAGGTCAACGCGGCTGTGCGCCTGATGGACGAAATGACCCAGCACAATGCCGCGCTGGTGGAACAGACCAATGCCGCCATCGAGCAGACCGAGGCGCAGGCCGTGGAGCTCGACAATGTGGTCGACGTCTTCACTGTCTCGCCCGGCGTACTGCGGCCGGCTGCCGCCCGCGCGGCGCCCCCGGCCAAGCCAAATGGCATCAAGGCCGTACAGGCCAAGCTCAAGACGGCGGCAAAATCCTATCTCAGTCACGGCAATGCTGCGGTCAAGGATGACTGGTCCGAATTCTAGCAACCGGCCGCTTTGCGCTGCGCGTATTGTTGTTGCCGGGTGATCCGACCCGGCATCTGTGCTGTTGGCAAGATCTGAGCGAATTTTATTCACTAATTGACTCAAGTTCATCCGAAATTAACCATGAAGCTGCAGAGTTGTTCACCTCGGGCGACCGGTGGACGGGTGCCCGACCCGGTTCGTACGACTCATCGGAGCAAACATGGCTGTCCACTCCTCTGCTTCCAATTCCAAGCCTATGGTGCCGACGCGGCTCCTGGTGATCGTGCTGTGTGGCGTGATCGTAGGGACGGGGGTGCTGTTCGCAGGACTGAGCTCGCTGGTCTCGAGCGCCTATAAAGGTCAGTCCGAGCATTCTGCAGCGTTGATGAGCTCGATGCGCGAGCACATGACGGCCGACATGCTGCATGACGGACTGCGCGGCGTGGTGTTCCGCGCCATGTATGCCGGCCAATCCTTCGATGCGGCCATGGTCGCCGATGCGCAGGTGGAACTGGCTGAGTATGGTGCAGCGTTCCGCGACGCCGTCGCCGCCCAGGACGGGCTGGACGTGTCCGAGACCGTTAAGGCCGCCGTCGCCGAGGTCAAGCCGGTGCTTGAAACTTACCTTGCGGGTGCCGAAACGGTGATCGAGCTGGTGGCGACGGGCAATCTGGGCGGGGCCAAGGCCGCGCTTGTCGGCTTTGACGAGGCGTTCAAGGGCCTCGAAGACCGGATGTCGAATGTGTCGGACGCCATCGAGGCGGGCAATGTCGCCTTGCAGGCGGAAAGCCAGGGGGCCGCTAGTTTCGCCGACTTGACTATGCTGGTCAGCGTGGCCGCGCTCATTGCCTTCGCGGTGATCGTGTTCGTACTCAGCGGCATGCTGTTCCTCAAGCCGATGGGATCGATGACGGCCAGCTTCAAACGGCTTTCGGATGGCGATCTGGACGTCACCATGCCGCCGCCGCAGGTAGTGCGCGAAATGGGCGATCTGGCCCAGGTGCTGGCCGCCTTCCGGCAGGCGCTGTCGGGCAATGCGGAACTGCAGGTTTCCGCGCGGCATGCCGCCGATCAGGTTTCGGCCAAGGCCGATGCTGCCGCGCTCCTCAACCGCGATATTTCCGAAGCGGTCAGCGCAGCACTGCAGGGCGATTTCTCCGGCCGGATCCGCGGCACGTTCGCCGATCCGGAACTGGGGACGCTGGCGCAGAGCGTCAACAGTCTGCTCGAAACGGTCGACCGGACGATTTCGGACACGGCGGTTGTGCTTTCGGCACTTGCCGATGCGGACCTCACCAAGCGCATGAGCGGCGACTATGCCGGGGCGCTGGCGCGGTTGCGCGACGACACCAATGCGGTGGGCGAGAAGCTGACCGAAGTGGTCACGAACCTGCAGGAGACGTCGCGTTCGCTCAAGACGGCGACGGGTGAGATCCTCTCAGGTGCCAATGATCTTTCCGAACGTACCACCAAGCAGGCGGCGACGATCGAAGAGACGTCGGCCACCATGGAGCAACTGGCAACCACCGTGCTCGACAATGCCAAGCGGGCCGAGGAAGCGAGCGTGAATGCCGCAAACGTCTCCCGGACCGCCGAAGAGGGCGGTCATGTGATGAACGAAGCCAATACCGCGATGGAGCGGATCACCACGTCGTCGGGCAAGATTTCCAATATTATCGGCCTGATCGACGACATCGCCTTCCAGACCAACCTCCTGGCGCTCAACGCGTCGGTGGAAGCGGCGCGGGCTGGCGAGGCGGGCAAGGGCTTTGCCGTGGTGGCGGTCGAAGTGCGGCGCCTGGCGCAGTCGGCGGCGGAAGCGTCTGCAGAGGTCAAGGTGCTGATCGAGCAGTCCGGGTCGGAAGTGGCGGGCGGCTCGCGCCTGGTGGCCGAGGCGGCGCACAAGCTCGAAGCCATGCTCGACGGGGCCCGCAAGAATTACGAGCTGCTTCAGAGCATCGCCGAAAAGAGCCGTGAGCAGGCAAATTCCATCGACGAAGTCAGCGCCGCGGTGCGGGTGATGGACGAAATGACCCAGCACAATGCCGCGCTGGTCGAACAGACCAATGCCGCCATCGAGCAGACTGAGGCGCAGGCCAGCCAACTCGATGCCATCGTCGCGAGCTTTACCATTGCCGGCCGCCCCAGCCAGGCCCGTCGCCCCACACCGACCCCGGTGCTGGAACGTCCCAGGGCGGCCGCGCCGCGTGCGCCCTCCAGTCATGGCAATGCCGCGCTGCAGCAGGACTGGTCGGAATTCTAGACACCGTGCAGATGGATTGGTTTGAGGGGCGCTGCGGCGCCCCTTGGTTTTTTTCGCGTGGACGGGCGTTAACCATTAACCCACGGTTAATCGGTTTGATGCATTATTGCTCTCGGGAATGCGATTCGTGACCGAATCTGGAGCCGAAACGGCGCCAGGTAGACAGCGGAGCGAGTGTGCGTCCCACCTCCCCGATGACTGAGAGAGCCGGACGCGGCGCATCCCTATGCGGCTCCCCCCGTCCATGGTGCGCCCGGATTCCGAAACGGCCCCTCCCTCCCGCTCGGGATCGCCGTCCGGCTCTCCAGTTGTTGCATTGCATCGCCTCGGATTATCTCAGCCTTAATAAATCTCGTGTAGGAATGTAATGATGGCGCTCGGGAGGCGGTCTTGGGATATGGCGGGATCTTCGCGGGCAGGGCACGACGGCGCGACGAGGCCGGCAAGGTGGCCGCCATCATGCGCAGTCAGGCAGTGATCGAGTTTGGGCTCGATGGCATTATTCTGGCGGCCAACGAAAACTTCCTGAAAGCGGTCGGCTACAGCTTTGACGAAATCGTTGGCAAGCATCACAGGGTGTTCGTCGAGCCAGCGGTGGCGGGCAGCGCGGACTATGCAGCGTTCTGGCGGTCGCTGGCGGCGGGCGAGTTCGTCTCGGGGGAATTCCACCGGATTGCCAAGGGCAATCGCGATCTCTGGCTGCAGGCCAGCTACAACCCGATCCTGGACGCTGCCGGCAAACCGATCAAGATTGTCAAGTTCGCGGCCGACATCACGGCGCAGAAGCTGACCTCGATCGATCACTCCGGCAAGGTCGCTGCCATCCTGCGGTCGCAGGCGGTGATCGAATTCGCCCTCGACGGCACGGTCATCGACGCGAACGAGAATTTTCTCGCCACGATGGGTTATCGGATCGACGAGATCAGGGGCAAGCATCACAGCATGTTCGTCGACCCCGAGACGGTGCGCTCGGCCGACTACGCCGCCTTCTGGGACAAACTGCGTGGCGGCGCGGTGTTTTCCGCGGACTTTCCGCGCCGGGGCAAGGGCGGCCAGCAGGTCTGGATCGCCGCCTCCTACAATCCGATCTTTGATCCGGACGGGCGCGTGGTCAAAGTGGTCAAGTTTGCCAGCGACATTACCGAGCGCAAGCGCTCCGAGCGGGTGATGGGCGAACTCAAGTCCGGCCTGTCGCTGCTGGCACAGGGCAACCTGACGGGCCGGATCGATACCGCCTTTACCGGCGAGTACGAAGAGTTGCGGCAGGCGTTCAATACGTCGCTGCAGCGCGTCACCGACATTGTCAGCCGGCTGCGCCAAACATCGCGCGCCCTGCGTATGGCGACCGGCGAGATTTTATCCGGCGCAAACGATCTATCGGACCGCACCACCAAGCAGGCCGCCACCATCGAGGGTGCCTCTGCGACAATGGCACAACTGGCCAATACGGTTGTCGACAATACCAAGCGTGCCGAGGAAGCCGGGGTGAACGCGGCGGGCGTTTCCAGAATCGCCGACGACGGCGGTCAGGTGATGACAAAGGCCAATTCCGCTATGGAGCGGATCACGGCCTCGTCTGCCAAGATTTCCAACATTATCGGCCTGATCGACGATATTGCCTTCCAGACCAACCTCTTGGCGCTGAATGCTTCAGTGGAAGCGGCCCGCGCTGGGGAAGCCGGCAAGGGTTTCGCCGTGGTTGCGGTGGAAGTGCGCCGCCTGGCGCAGTCGGCGGCGGAGGCCTCGCGCGAGGTCAAAGTGCTGATCGAGCAGTCGGGGACGGAAGTGGCCGGCGGATCGCGACTTGTCGCTGAGGCAGCGCACAAGCTTGGCGCAATGCTCGAGGGCGCAAGAAAGAACTACGACCTGCTGCAGGGTATCGCAGAGGAGAGCCGGACCCAGGCAGAGGCCATCGACGCGGTGAGTGCGGCCGTGCAGGCGATCGACAAGATGATCCAGCATAATGCCGCTCTGGTGGAAGAAACCAATGCCGCGATCGCGCAGACGGAGGCTCAGGCGGCCGATCTCGACAGGATCGTCGGTACCTTCACCCTCGAAACATCCCGCAGTCGGTCGGCCGGGGCGCCGGAGCAGATTTTGCGACGCGCCTAAGGCGCGGGCGATTGCCGCTCCGCGTTGCCCAACCTGCACCACATTGGCGGCGTTGATGGCCGTTGATTTGCTATGGTTCGGGCGTTGATTCGGAGTTTTGGCGCGGCATGCCGGGTTTGTCCCGCATAACCAGGGGCTTGATGGCCGGCGGCATGCTGCTGGGCTGCGTCGCGCCGCTGCTGGCGCAGACGGTGCTCGACGCGCCGACGCCGGTCGCGCCGATCGAGTCGCTGCCCGGCGTCGTCGCCGGGCCCCAGACGAGCCAGACGACCGACCCGGTCGAACTGCGTCCCGGCGTGGACGTGCCGGCAGCCGATCCGGACGAGGCGCTAGCAAAGCAGCGCGAACTCGAAGCGATCGAGGGGACGATCACCCTCACCAACGAGCGGGTGAGTGCGCTCAAGGCCGAAATCGAAGCCATGCAGGGCGACCGGGCGCAGCAGAACGCCGCGCTGATCGCTGCCGCGCAGAGAGTCAAAACGGCCGAGTCCGATGTCGGCGCCATCGAAGAGCGGCTGGGCGAACTGATCGTGGCCGAGTTCGAAGTGCGCGGCCGCGTCGATGGCAGCAATGCCACCATTTCCAACGTGCTCGCGGCGCTTGAGCGGATTTCGCGCAATCCACCGCCGGCACTGATCGTCGACCCGTCCGATGCGCTGGGGTCGGCGCGCAGCGCCATCCTGATCTCGGCCATCCTGCCCGAGCTGCAGGCCAAGGCCGACGCCGTGATGGCCGATCTGCGGCGACTGGGCGAAATCAAGGCCGCCGCGCTTGAAGAAGAGCAGAACCTGCGGGCCAACCTTGCCATTCTCGAAGAAGAACAACTGCGCATCGGCACGCTGATCGCTGCACGCAAGCAGGGCGAACAGGTGGTGGGCGCCGCGCTTGCCGCCGAGCAGAAGCAGGCCGAAGAGCTGGCTGCGCAGGCCTCTTCGCTCAAGCAGCTGATCGCCGATCTCACCAAGCAGGCCGGTGCGGTGGCCGTTGCGGCGCAGGCGACAGCGGCCGCCAATGCCGGGGGCGACGGGCCCAAGCTCGACCCCGACACCATCCGGCTGGCGCTCGCCAATACCGACCGCAAGGAGCCGGCCGTGCCGTTTGCCCAGGCGCGCGGCTTTCTGACCTTGCCCTCGAGCGGCGTGCGGGTGATCGAATATGGCGCCGGGGATGGTTTTGGGGGGATCGCCCAGGGGCTCTCGGTGGTCACCCGGGCCGATGCGACGGTGGTGGCGCCGGCCGACGGCTGGGTGCTCTACAAGGGCGACTACCTCAATTATGGCCAAATCGTCATTCTCAATACTGGGCAGAACTACACTGTCCTGCTGGCCGGGCTCGAGCGGGTAACCGCCGAGATCGGGCAGTTCGTACTGATGGGTGAACCCCTGGGAAGCATGGGTTCACGCACAATTGGTCGGACGGTGACCACCAGCGCTGGCGTATCAAGGCCAACGCTTTATATTGAGATGCGAAAAGACAACGAGCCCGTCGATCCGACCGGATGGTGGGCCAACACAGAAACTCCGACCCAAAGTGGATAAACCCTTGATGCGATTCACGCCCGCCCGTGCTGCCGTTATCGTGCTCGCCCTGGCCTGTTTCGGCGTTCCGGCGCTGATCGCGCAGGAAGAGCCGGCGCCGCCCGCACCGGCCGCCACGGACGCGCCCGAGCCGCGCACGCCCGACGAAATCTATTCCGACCTGACGCTGTTCGGCGAAATCTTCGACCGCATCCGGGCCGAATATGTCGACGCGCCCGACGAGCGCAAGCTGATCCACGCCGCCATCCAGGGCATGCTGACGTCGCTCGACCCGCATTCGGGTTATCTCGAGCCGGTCGACTATGCCGATGTGCAGGAAGATACGTCCGGCCAGTTCGGCGGCCTGGGCATCGAAGTGACAATGGAAGAGGGCATCATCAAGGTGGTGTCGCCCATCGACGAGACGCCGGCGGCGCGGGCGGGCATTTTGTCGAACGACTTCATCGTCGAGCTCGACGGCCAGCAGGTGCTGGGTCTGACGCTCGACGAAGCGGTGGGCAAGATGAAGGGCCCGGTGGGCACCAAGATCAAGCTCACCGTGGTGCGCGACGGCGTCGACGAGCCCATCGAGTTCGAACTCACTCGCGACGTGGTGGCGATGCGGGCCGTGCGCTGGAGCATGGAAGGCGATGTCGGCGTGATGCGCCTCAGCCGCTTCTCCGAGCAGGCGTTTGTTGGCATCGAAAAGGCGATCGAGGACATTTATGAGGCCAACGAGGGCAAGGCGCCCAAGGGGCTGATCCTCGACCTGCGCAACAATCCGGGTGGCCTGGTGGATCAGGCGGTCTATGTGTCGGATGCCTTCCTCAAGCAGGGTGCCGTGGTGTTGACGCGCGGCCGTGTCGACAGCGAGAGCGCGCGCTATGATGCCCGTCCAGACGAACTTGATGCCAAGATCGCGGACGTGCCGCTGGTGGTGCTGATCAATGGTGGCTCGGCGTCGGCCGCCGAGATCGTTGCGGGCGCCCTGCAGGACCATAAGCGCGCCACGCTGGTGGGCACGCGGTCGTTCGGCAAGGGGTCGGTACAGTCGATCATCAACCTGGGGCCCGATGGCGCCATGCGGCTGACGACGGCGCGCTACTACACCCCGAACAACCGGTCGATCCAGGCGTCGGGCATCTATCCCGACATCACCGTGACGCAGGACGTGCCCGACGAATTCAAGGGCAAAGACGAGATCATCGGCGAAGCGGGCCTGGCCGGCCAGATCGGCGGCGGCAGTGCAGAACAAGCCACGGTGGGCTCCTCGGTCTATGTGCCCAGCGACAAGGCCAAGGACAACCAGCTGCAATATGCGATCAAGCTGATCGACGGTCTCGAAACCAACGAGGCCTTCCCGCCCAAGCCGATCGGCTGATTGGGTTTATGACGCCCGCATCCAATCCCCGGCCCACGCGCCGGGGATTTTGTTTTCCGATCCGCAAAGCTTACCGGCAGATGAAGCGACGCGGTTAACAGTCCATTACCCCTTGCCCGCTACAACTGAGGCTGGCGGCAGATTCGCCGCGACGTGGGTGAGATGACGAGCGAACTGAGCGCACCGCTGGGCCGCAGACGCGCCCGCGCCGCCAAGGCGCAGGCCGGCAAGGCGCCGCTGCGCCTGCCGATCGCACGGCTGGCGGTGGGTGGTATCGTGCTGCTGCTGGGCAGCGTGGCGCTGCGGGTGATCTTCGTGGAGTCGCCCGAAGGGGGACGTCCGTTCGTCGAAGTGGCGATCAACGGCAACGCGCCGGGCCGGAATTCAATCGTCGGGTCGACCGCGACCCCGGGCCTGGCCACCATCGATGTCGGACCGGAAGTGCCGGCGGACGGCTCGGGTTCGATCATGACGCTGGAGCCTCCGGGCGCATCGGGTGGCTATTCCTCGGGCGATCTTGGGCCCGAGATGATCGCTGACAGTCGCACCGGCATCATCGCCGACCTGGCCGAAGAGACCGAGCACGGGCAGATCCCGCGCATGTCGGCGACCGGTCAGCGGCCGTTCGATCTTTACGCGCGCCCTGCGGTGGGCGTGGACGGCGCGCAGGGCAGGCCGCTGGTGGCCGTGGTGGTCACCGGGCTGGGCATCAATCCGACGACATCGGTGGAAGCGGCGCAGGCGCTGCCCGAAGCGGTCACCATGGCTTTTGCGCCCTATGGCAAGGATCTGGCGGGCAGCACCGCCGCCGCCCGCAATGGCGGGCATGAGCTGTTCCTGGAAGTTCCCCTCGAGCCGTTCGACTATCCCGACAACGATCCGGGGCCGGACACGCTGCTCACCGGCAAGGCCCCGCGCGAAAACCTCGACAAGCTGTTCAACGTGATGGGCAGCTTTGGCGGGTATGTCGGGCTGATCAACAATATGGGGGCGCGGTTCACCTCGTCGGGCGCCGATTTCGGGCCGATGATCGAAGAGCTGGGTGCGCGCGGCCTCGGCTATCTCGACGACGGGTCGTCGAACCGCTCCCTGGCCGAGCAGCTCGCCATGGCCAATCGCGTGCCCTTCGCACGGGCGCAGCTGACCCTCGACGTCAATCCGACGCGCGCCGACATTCTGGGCCAGCTCACCGCGCTGGAAGAACAGGCCCGCAGCACCGGCTCAGCCATCGGCGTGATCTCGGCCCTGCCGATTTCGATATCAACGCTTGCGGAATGGACACAGACGTTGGAGTCTCGGGGCATCGAGCTCGTCCCTGCCAGCACGTTGATGAAATGACCGACCGCATACTGCCTGACCGTGAAAAGATGCCGTATCGCGATTGCGTCGGCGTGGCCCTGTTCAATGCCGCCGGGGATGTGTTCGTCGGCCGGCGCAAGGCGCAGGGGGATTCCGAGGCCTCCGAGGCGCACGGCTCGCCCTGGCAGATGCCGCAGGGCGGCATGGACAAGGGCGAGAAGCCCTATGAGACCGCCCTGCGCGAGCTGTTCGAGGAGACCTCGGTCACCTCGGTGGAGCTGTTGGACGAAGCGCCGGACTGGATCCACTACGACCTGCCCGATGACGTTTTGGGGATCGCTCTGAAAGGCAAGTATCGCGGCCAGAGGCAGCGCTGGTTTGCGTTGCGCTTCACCGGCAGCGAGGACGAGATCAACGTGCTGACGCCGGGGGGTGGGGCGCATCCGGCCGAGTTCGAAAGCTGGCGCTGGGCCGCGCTCGAGTCGCTGCCCGAGCTGATCGTGCCATTCAAGAAGAAGGCCTATGCCGAAATCGTCGCAGCGTTCCGCGACATTCCCGACCGTGTCCGCGCGGCGCGCTGACGGCATGAAGACCATCGGCCTGATCGGCGGGATGAGCTGGGAATCCTCGGCGCATTATTATGCCATCATGAACCGCGAGACGGCGCGGCTGCGCGGCGGGCTGCATTCGGCGCCGATGGTGCTGCATTCGGTGGATTTCGCGCCGATCGAGGCCATGCAGCGCGGCGGCGACTGGACGGGTGCGGGTGCGGCGCTGGCCGATATTGCCCGCGGGCTGGAGCAGCAGGGCTGCGGCGTGATCGGGCTGGCCACCAACACCATGCATATCTGCGCGCCGCAGATCGTGGCAGCGCTGCGCGTGCCCTTCGTGCATATCGCCATGCCAACGGCGGCGGCCCTCAAGGCCGACGGGATTAGCCGGGTGGGGCTGCTGGGGACGCGCTTTACCATGGAAAAGCCGTTCTACAGCGACGTGCTGGCGGCAGAAGGCCTCGATGTGCTGGTGCCCGATGTCGGGGTGACCAATCTGAACGGCATCATCTACGAAGAACTGTGCCTGGGGATCGTGCGCGCGGAGTCGCGGCAGATCTATATCGAGGCCATCGGCCGGCTGCAGGCGCGCGGCGCCGAGGCGGTGATCCTGGGCTGCACCGAGATCTGCATGCTGATCGACGATTCGGTCAGTCCGCTGCCGACCTACGACACCACGGACCTGCATGCCAAGGCCCTGGTGGCTGCCGCGCTGGCTTAAGCCGGGCCTCCAGCGCCTCAATCCCCACTCGCCTCAGGGGAGCGGGCCAGGGGGCTAGGCCGCCCGGCGCGACGTCGATGGGCGGGCGATCTGGAAGATCTCCACGATGCCGTCGAGGGCGACGGCCTGTGCCTCGGTCTGCTCGATGGCGGCGTTGGTCTCTTCCACGAGGGCGGCGTTGTGCTGGGTCATCTCGTCCATCACGCGTACGGCGCCATTGATCTCCTCGATCGAGACGGCCTGGGCGCGGCTGTCATGGGCGATGCCGGCCATCAGTTCGTTGGAGGCGCGCGCCGCGGTCAGCATGGTGTCAAGGCGGCTGGCGGCGGCGGCGACCAGTTGCGACCCGCCGGCCACTTCGGTGCCCGACTGCTGGATCAGCACCTTGATCTCGGCCGAGGCCTCCGCAGCCGACTGGGCGAGGCGGCGCACTTCGACGGCGACCACGGCAAAGCCCTTGCCGGCTTCACCGGCACGAGCCGCCTCGACCGAGGCGTTGAGGGCGAGCAGGTTGGTCTGGAAGGCAATGTCGTCGATCAGCCCGATGATGTTGGAAATCTTGCCCGACGAGGTGGTGATGCGCTGCATCGCCTCGGTGGCCTGGGTCATCACCGCGCCGCTCTCTTCGGCGGTGCGGGTCAGGCTGCCGGCCATTTCGCTGGCCTGCCGGGCGCGCTGGGCGTTGGCGAGCACATTGGTGGCGAGCTGTTCCATGGTGGCCGAGGTTTCCTCGACGGTCGCGGCCTGGCGCGTGGTGCGCTCGGAAAGATCGTTGGCGCCCGAAAGGATCTCGCCGGTCGCGGTCTTCAGTGCCCGTGACGTGTCGCGCAGGCGGGTGACAATGTCGGTCAGCTTTTCGGCGACCGCATTGGTATCGTCCTTGAGCTGGCCGAAGGCGCCCGAATACTCGCCAGTCACCCGCTGGGTGAGATCGGTCTGGGCGAGCGCGGAGAGGACGCCAGCGGTCTCGGAGGTACCGCGGTCGACCGTCTCGACCAGGGCGTTGACGCTGCCGGCGAGGGTGTTGAGTTCGACATCGGAGAAGCGAGCGGGGACGCGCTGGCTGAAATCGCCGGCGCTGGCGGCATCGACTACCTTGCCGAAGGCGCTCTGGAGTTGCTGCATCATGTCGGTGCGGTCGATACGGCGCTGTTCGGCGGCGATGCGCTCGTCCTGGGTCATTTCGGTGACCTTGAGGGCGTTCTGCTTGAACACTTCCACGGCCTTGGCCATGGCGCCCAGTTCGTCGGCGCGGCCGGTGCCGGGCACGGCGCTGTCGAGTTCGCCCTGGGCCAGCGCCTGCATGGTGCTGGTCAGGCGGGAAATCGGGGTGGTGATGGTGCGCGAGAAGACAAAGCCGGCGACGGCGACGACGCCGAGCAACAGCGCGGCGACGAGCAGCATGCCATTGCGGATCTCGGCGATCGGGGCGAAGACCTCAGCCGACTGCATGGCGGCGGCGAGCGACCAGTTGATGCCCGGCACGCTGACAGGGACGGCAGCGATCAGGCTTTCGGCGCCGCGCAGGTTGGGCAGAGTATCGACAGTCGGGGTGCCGGCGAGGGCTGCGTCAATGGCGGTGCTTCTGAATATCTGGGTGAGAATGTCGCTCTCGGCGGTAAACGGCGAGTCCGAGCGGACGATGCCATCGGCGCCGACGATCACCATCTCGCCGGTCTGGCCGAGTCCGGTGCGGTTGTCGATGACGGCCGCAAGCTTGCTGGCCGGCAGGCCGAAGGCCAATACGCCGATCTTCCGACCCTGCGCGTTGAACACCGGCTTGGCAAAAAAGGCGATCGGTGCGCCGGCCACCGGGTAGATGGAAAAGTCGGCGACGGCCACGTCGGTCGGGGTCTCGATTGCCTGGGCGCGCGTCATCACCTCGGCGAGCGCGGTGGTGAAATAGGGGCCATCGACGAAGCTGGTGGCGAAATCGTCCTGCTTGGTGGTGGAATAGACCAGCATGCCTTTGGGATCAAACAGGTAGAGGTCGCTGTAGCCGGCGGCAGTGATCTGGGCGCGGAAGTGCGGCTGGACCTTGGTGTGCGGCGTGGCATAGGTGAATTTGGTATCGGGCGTATCGAGCAGCAGGCGCTGGTCGGCCGGATGGGGGTTGGACGCCACATAGACATGGCGCAGTGCGGCCGCCGGATCGGGTTCCTTGATCTGCAGCCAGGCCCCTGCAAAGTCACGCAGTGCCTGGATGGTGGCATCGGCCTGCGCGGTGGCGACCAGGTCGGCCTGCACGCTGGCCAGGTAGGCGGCCAGCTGGTTGCTGCGCTCGAAGGCGAGCGTGGAGAGGTTCTGCCGCGCCTGCTTGTCCATGGCGTTGGCGCCGACGATGTAGCTGGCGACGCCGACACCGGCACTGACCAGCGCTGCAGAGAGCAGCAGGGCCAAAGGCAGTTTGCGGGCAATGGTGAGGCCCTTGATGCCGAACATGCAAAATCTCCCAGTATACAGAACGCGATGCGGGGCAATGATTCCCGGACGCGGACGACAATGGGCAGATATTGAGCAGGCTTGCTTAAGTCGGGGTTAAGTCCGGAACAGTCCGTGCCCCGTACTATTCCCGGTGATAGGGGTGTCCCGAAAGGATCGTCGTCGCCCTATACAGTTGTTCCGCCAGCATAATCCGCACAAGCTGGTGCGGCCAGGTGAGCGGGGAAAAGCTCAGGGTCAGGTCGGCGGTCCGCACAAAATCGGGATCGAGTCCGTCGGCGCCGCCGATGACGAAACTGGCGGCGGGCCGGCCGTCGTCGCGCCAGCGCGCGAGCAGGTTGGCAAAGGCCTCCGAGCCGATGGTCTTGCCGCGTTCGTCGAGGGCCACGACCATGCCCTCGGGCAGGCCGGCGCGCAGGGCCTTGGCCTCCTCGCCCTTGCGGGCGGGGCCGGACGAAGCGCGCGATTCGGTGAGCTCGGTTACCTCAAAGCCGGTGAGGGCCAGCGGCTTGCCGCTCAGCACGGCACGATCGAGGTAGCGGGCGACGAGCTCGCGCTCGGGCCCCTGTTTCATGCGGCCGACCGCGGCGATGCAGATCTTCATCGCCGCAGGTTCAGATCACTGCTGCAGATCGGCGGCGAAATCGGCGGCCCACATCTTTTCGAGATTGTAGAACTCGCGCACTTCGGGCCGGAAGATGTGGACGATGACGTCGCCCCCATCGACCAGCACCCAGTCGGCATGCGGCAGCCCCTCGACACGCGGCTTGGAAAAGCCGTTTTCGCGCAGCGCCTTGACCACCTGGTCGGCGACGGCGCTGACATGGCGGTTGGAGCGGCCCGAGGTGACCACCATGTGGTCCGAGAGCGAGGATTTGCCGGTGATGTCGATGGCTACGGTCTGTTCGGCCTTGGCGTCATCGAGGCTTTGCAGCACGATGTCGATCATCTGGGGCTCGGGAGCGGCGACCGGGGTCGGCTCGGCGGCCTTGAGCTTTTTCTTGGGAGCCGCTGCCATCAGTTGGCCTCAGCCCACGCTTTATCAGCATGAGTCATGCGTATTTCAGCTTGTCCTTGGTTGATGGGGCGATGTCGCTGCAAGGTGCGATAGTCGTTTTCCCGTTCAAAAGTGACGCTAGTCACTCGCATAGTAATATGACGCTTCGACCCCGTTTTCGCAAGTGAAGCATCACTTTCAATTTGTCCGAGCGTAACTGGCACGGATGGCCGTCGAGGACATGGCCGACATGATGCCGCGCAGATAGACCCAGGCGGGCGGGTCGCGGTCGGCCAGGGTCTCGGCCTGCTCTTCGGGAATTCTGAAGGATTTGAGGACGATGGCGGCCTTCGAGGCAGTCGCGCGGCGGCTCGAGCCGGGGCGGGCATAGACCGCGATCGGCATCAGTTCGGCCATGTCGCGCCAGCGTTCCCACTGCTCGAACTGGATGAGATTGTCGGCGCCCATGATCCAGACGAACTTCACGCCCGTGCAGGTCTGGCGCAGAAAACTCAGCGTATCGTAGGAGTAGCGAAAGCCGTGCTCGGCCTCAAAGCCGGTCACCGCGATCCTGGGGTGATCCATCAGCGCGCGGGTGGCGCGCACACGATCGGCCAAAGGCGGAAGCTGCGAGTTCTCCTTGAGCGGATTGCCAGGCGAGGCCAGCAGCCAGACTGCATCGAGCTGCAGGCGCTTGAGGCATTGCATGGCGACAAGGCGATGGCCGTCATGGGCTGGATTGAAGCTGCCGCCGAACAGGCCGATGCGCATGCCGGCGGCATGGCTGGGCAGTTCGGTAATGCCGGGAATGCGGTCCATCAGGGGCGGATCTGCCCAGCACCCCGAACGAGGTATTTAAACGTGGTCAGCTGTTCGACGCCGACCGGACCGCGCGCATGGAACTTGCCGGTGGCGATGCCGATCTCGCCGCCAAAGCCGAACTCGCCGCCATCGGCGAACTGGGTCGAGGCGTTGTGCAGCAGGATGGCGCTGTCGATCTCGGCGAAAAAGCGCTGCACCGACGCGACATCCTCGGTGAGGATCGCTTCGGTATGGTGCGAGGAATAGGTGTTGATATGGGCAATGGCTTCGTCGACGTCCCGGACCACCTTCACCGAAATGATCGCATCCTCGTATTCGGTGTGCCAATCGGTCTCGGTGGCCGGACGTGCCGTGGGGATCAGCGCCTGGATGCGTTCGTCGCCGCGGATCTCGCAGCCTTTGGCGATCAGCGCCGCAATGATGGCTTTGCCGGTAGTGGCATACAGGCTTTCGTGCAGCAGCAGGGTTTCGGTGGCGCCGCAGACGCCGGTGCGCCGCATCTTGGCATTGACGGTGACGTCGATGGCCATCTGCGGATCGGCGCTGGCATCCACGAAGGTGTGGCAGATCCCCTCGAGATGGGCAAAGACCGGCACGCGGGCCTCGGCCTGAACCCGGGCGACCAGGGTCTTGCCGCCGCGCGGCACGATGACGTCGATGGTGCCGCCAAGGCCGGCCAGCATCTCACCCACCGCGGCGCGATCGGTGGTGGGGACGATCTGGATGCAGGTCTCGGGCAGGCCGGCCGATTTCAGGCCCTCGACCAGGCAGGCATGAATGGCCCGGCTCGAGTGCACACTGTCCGAGCCGCCGCGCAGGATCACGGCATTGCCCGATTTCAACGTCAGCGCGCCGGCATCGGCCGTCACGTTGGGACGCGATTCAAAGATCACGCCGATGACGCCCAGCGGGGTCCGCACGCGCGAGATGACAAGGCCGTTGGGCCGGGTCCATTCGGCCATCACCGCGCCGACCGGATCGGGCAGGGCGGCGATGGTGCGCAGGCCCTCGATCATGCCGTCGATGCGGGCGTCGGTCAGCTGCAGGCGGTCGAGGAAGGCCTTGGAAATGCCCTTGGTCTGGGCTGCGCGCATGTCCTCGGCATTGGCCGAGAGAAGGGTGGCGCGCTGGCGGTCGAGTGCGTCGGCGGCGGCGTCGAGGGCCGTGCGTCTGGCCGCGGCCGGGGCAAAGGCCAGCTTTGCCGCTGCGGCGCGGGCGTTGCGGCCGATTTCGGCCATTAGGGCCGGCAGCCCGATTTGCAGATCGCTGTCCATCAGACCTTGGCCTCCAGGCCGAGCAGCACCACCATGTTGTCGCGGTGCACCATTTCGCTGCGGGTATCGTGGCCCAGGATCGCCTCGATGCGGGAAGAGTTCTTGCCCTTGACGAGATCGGCTTCATCGCGGCCGAGGCCGGCCAGGCCGCGGGCAATCTCGCGGCCCTCGGGGTCGACAATGGAAACGGCGTCGCCGCGGGCAAAGTCACCCTTCACCGAGGTAATGCCGATGGGCAGCAGCGACTTGCCCGAGAGCAAGGCACGGGCGGCGCCGGCATCGACATGCAGCGTGCCGGCGACATCGAGCGTGCCCATGATCCAGCGTTTTCGCGCCTGAGCGCGCGATTGGGCGGCAGCAAAGAGGGTGTGGCGGGCGCCTTCGGTCAAGGCCTTGAGCGGATGGTTCTCGGTGCCCTTGGCGATGATCATGGCCGTACCGGCCTGGGTGGCGATCTTGCCGGCCTCGACCTTGGTGGTCATGCCGCCGCGGCTGAGGTGGCTGGCGGCGCCGCCGGCCATGGCTTCGATTTCTGGGGTGATCTGGGCGACATGCGGCAGGTGCACGGCGTCCGGGTCCTTGCCCGGCGGGGCCGAATAGAGCCCGTCCACATCCGAGAGCAGGATCAGGCAGTCGGCCTCGATCATGGTGGCGACGCGGGCGCTCAGTCGGTCGTTATCGCCATAGCGGATCTCGGCGGTGGCGACGGAATCGTTCTCGTTGATGATCGGTACGGCACCCAGCCCGAGCAGCGTGGCGATGGTGGTGCGGGCATTGAGGAAGTAGCGCCGCTCTTCGGTGATGTTGGGGGTCAGCAGGATCTGCCCGGTGACGATCGCATGCTCGCCCAGCGTGTCGGCCCAGGCCTGGCTGAGCGCGATCTGGCCGGCGCTGGCGGCGGCCTGGCTCTGGTCGAGCGGCAGGCTGGGGGCGGAAAGGCCGAGCAGGCGGCGACCGAGCGAAATGGCGCCGGACGAGACGATGACCACCGAGCAACCCGCCGCGCGCAGGTCGGCAATGTCGCTGGCGATCGAGCGCAGCCAGTCGGTGCGCAGCTTGCCGGTCTTGCCGTCGACAAGCAGGGCGGAGCCGATCTTGATCGTGAGGCGCCGATAGGGCGCGAGTGCGTCGCCCATCACGGAACCCAGTTGGGCTCGATCTTGCGGCGTTCGGCTTCCTCGATGGCAGCCTTTTCGGCGTCCATGTGGGCGATCACCTTGTAGAGCACCTGTTCGACGCCCAGTCCGGTGGCGCCCGACGAGGTCAGCACTTCGGCCTTGGAGAGCTTTTTGAGGATCTTGGTTTTTTCCTTGATCGCGTCGGCATCGAGTGCGTCGATCTTGTTCAGGACCAGGATTTCCGGCTTGTCGGCCAGTTCCTCGGCATAAGAGGCGAGCTCGTGGCGGATGGTGGTGTAGGCGAGCTTGATGTCGTCCTGGGTGCCGTCGATCAGGTGGATCAGCACCGCGCAGCGCTCGACATGGCCGAGGAAGCGATCACCGATGCCGGCGCCTTCATGCGCGCCTTCGATCAGGCCGGGAATGTCGGCCAGCACGAAATCGCGCTCGCCGATGGAGACGACGCCCAGATTGGGGTGGAGCGTGGTGAAGGGATAGTCGGCGATCTTGGGCTTGGCGGCCGAAACCGCCGCGAGGAAGGTGGATTTTCCGGCATTGGGCAGGCCGACAAGCCCGGCATCGGCGATCAGCTTCAGGCGCAGCCAGACCCATTTCTCGGTGCCTTCGATGCCCGGATTGGCGCGGCGCGGCGCCTGGTTGGCCGAGGTCTTGAAATGGGCATTGCCGAAGCCACCATTGCCGCCGGCGAGCAGCACGACTTCCTGGCCGACTTCGGTGAAGTCGACGATCAGCGTCTCGTTGTCTTCCTCGAACACCTGAGTGCCGACCGGCACCTTGAGCACGACATCGGCGCCCTTGGCGCCATGGCGGTCCTTGCCCATGCCATGCGTGCCGGTGGCGGCCTTGTGGTGCTGCTGGTAGCGGTAGTCGATCAGGGTGTTGAGGCCGTCGACGCATTTGATGATGACATCGCCGCCGCGTCCGCCATTGCCGCCATTGGGGCCGCCGAATTCAAGGAATTTTTCGCGCAGGAAAGACACCGCGCCGGCACCACCATTGCCGGAACGGACATAGACCTTGGCCTGATCGAGGAATTTCATGAGTTCTTGGGGTCTTTCAGGACGTCGTTGCGTTCATAATACACGATGTCGGTCCCGCGTGCGGCGGGAATCCAGCGGGTGACACGGAGGGTTGGAAGCTTCAGCGTTGCCGCGCCTCCCAGGTTGCCCGTGACAATTGCGTGTCGATATGGCGCACCTGTTCGCCGCGCGCAAGGCAGAGGCGCATGGAGCTTCCGGTTTCGGTAAAGCCGAGCTTTTTCTGGATGGCGAGCGAGGCCTTGTTGAAATGGAAGACACCCGAGGCAATTGCAGGGGCCTGGGTGGTGGCAAAGTACCAGTCGAGGGCGGCCGCCGCGGCTTCGGTCATCAGGCCGCGGCTCCAATAGGGTTCGCCCAGCCAGTAGCCGATGACGATGCCCTGCTCGTCGGGATGAAAGCCGACATGGCCGATCAGACCTTCGCCCGGCAGGTCGATGACAAAGCCGGTTTCGCCGGCCGGCCGGTCCGGATCCCAGCTGCGGATCCAGGCCTTGGCGTCGGCGAGGCGGTAGGGATAGGGCACGCGGCTCAGATTGCCGGAGACGGCGAAATTGTCGAGATGGCGGGCCAGCCGCTCGGCATCGCTGCGGAGCGGCTGGCGCAGGGTGAGCCGGCGGGTGGAAAGGTTCACATCCACTTGGGCTGCTCCAGCATCAGATAGACGGTGGGCTTGCCCGCCCCGGTGCCGATGGTCTCGATGTCTTCACGCAGACGCCGGAAGCCAGCTTTTTCCAGCACATGGAGCGAGCCGGCATTGCTGGCGAGCGCACGCGATCTGATGGCGGGGAAATGGCCGGTGGCGAAGGCGGCCTGTAGCAGCGCCTTGACCGCCTCGCTCATGATCCCCCGGCCCCAGTAGGGTTCGCCCAGCCAGTAGCCGAGCTCGGGCGCCTCACCGGGCGAGAAGCTGAAGCCGACGACGCCGATAAACTGGCCGTCCAGCGTGATGGCATAGGGCCGTTCGTCGGGACGCTGGGCAAAGATCTCGACAAAGGCGATGCCGTCGGCGCGGGTATAGGGGTGGGGCAGGTGTGCCAGCACCTCGTAGATGCGCCTGTTGTCGGCGAGCTTGACCAGATCGGGCACGTCGCCCCGTATGGGGGGGCGCAGGACAAGCCGCGGGGTGACGATCTTGCCGGGCAGCATGTCGCGCTGGCGGCGGGCGGCAAGGCGATGGGTGGCGGCCTCCAGAGCGCGCTTTTCAGCGGCCAGGGAGGCTACGGACTTCCGGGCGGGTAAGACCTCGTCGGTATCGGTCTGCTTTTTCATCTCAGGCGATCCTCAGCACGGCACTGGCGGGCCTTGCCCGCGTTTCGGTCCAGACGATGACATCGCCATCGCGCAGCGCGCGGTGGCGGAGGCCGCGCGCGCTCAGGTGGCGAACGGCCCGCTCGGCGGCGGCACTGTCGGGGTGGGCAGAGCGGAAATGCGGGACGATGGCATGATCGATCAGGCCGAGCCCCTCCCACACGATTGTCGGATCGTAGCCGGGCGGGACCAGATCGGGGTCGTCGATCAGCTGCAGCCCTTCCAGCGTGGGCGCCGCCACGGCGGCACCGGCCGCCGAACCGCCATAGACGAGCTGGTCGCGATCGAGCATGGGCACGATCAGATCGTCAAATCCGGACAGCTTCATGGCACGGCGCAGGACAAAGGCATTGCCATCCATCACCCACACCAGATCGACCTGGGCAAGCCGGTCGGCCAGCGCCGCCGGGGCGCCGAAATAGGCGCGCAGGTCAAGTTCCTGGGTGGCGAGCCCGAGACCGGCCAGCTCGGCGTGCGGGTCGTACACCTCCTCGCGGAAGATCCGCCGGACATCGGCGGACACGCCATCGAGGCCGTTGGAAATGATGGCGGCCCGCTTGCCCGACCCGAGCAGAGCCAGCAATGAGCCGGCGCGGTCGCCAATGCGACAGGACGATAAATACAGTCTCATTTTCAGCCGCCCTCACAGCGAAAAAGACAAAGGGGAACCGGATTCCGGCTCCCCTTGGAACTTCTGGCGCGTGTGGCGGATCGTCTGCCTTGCCGGGGAGCTGGTCTCCGGCAGGGGTTGGAACCTTACCGGGCTATTCTGCTGCTTGCTGTGCCGGGGTGACCGACACGTAGACTTTGGCGTTGGCGCGGGTCTTGAAGGTCACTGCGCCTTCGACGAGTGCGTAGATGGTATGGTCGATGCCCATGCCCACGCCGGTGCCCGGATGCCATTTGGTGCCGCGCTGGCGGATGATGATGTTGCCCGGGATCACAGCTTCGCCGCCGAACTTCTTGACGCCAAGGCGTCGGCCAGCTGTGTCACGACCGTTGCGGGACGAACCGCCTGCTTTCTTATGTGCCATCGGTTGTGCTCCTTATTCCTGGTCGGCCTTGGGTGCTGCCTTCTTGGCAGCGGGCTTTTTCTCGGCGGCCGGCTTTTCAGCCTTGGCCTTGGTGACTTTCTCGGCCTTGGGCGCGGCCTCGACCTTTTCGGCCTTCGGCTTGGCGGCCGCCTTGGCCTTGGGCGCAGCAGCTTCGCTGGCAACCGCGGCAGCGGCCGGGGCGCTCGCGGCGGGCTTGGCCTTGCCGGTCACCATCTGGGCCGCAGCAGCTTCCGCACGGGCGGCCGCGCGCTTTTTGGCAATCTCGTCCGGCTTGGTCGTCGGGGCGGCGCCGCCGGTGAGGATCTCGGTGATCCGCACGGTGGACAGGCGCTGACGATGGCCGTTGCGGCGGTCAAAGTGCAGGCGACGGTGCTTCTTGAGAATGATGACCGTGCGCTCTTTTTCCGTCGCGATGAACTGGCCAGCCACCAGCGCACCCTCGATCAGCGGCGCGCCGACGGTGACAGCATCACCCTCGCCGACCATCAGGACCTGATCGAAGGTCACCACGTCGCCCGGTTCGGCGTCGAGCTTTTCGATCTTGATCACGTCATTGGCGGCAACCTTGTATTGCTTGCCACCGGTTTTGATCACTGCAAACGTCATCGTGCTTCCGGGTAGTTCCCGGATCCCTTTGTTTCGCGCCCTGTGGCGCCGCAGGCCATGCCTATCCTGCGGACTTCGAGAAGGTGGCCGACAAAGTCGGCGGCAGCCTCGGACAGCGGTTTCAACCAAGCAAAACAGCGCGCAGGTTTCCCCAGCACGCAATTCGAGCGGCGTTATCGTGGCAAAAGCGGTCCGAGTCAAGCGCGCAGCGGCCAAAAACGCCCGGCCGGGCTGGTGCGCCGGCCTAATGCGGGCGGATGGCGATCAGCCGCTGGCGCAAGGCGGCGGCCCGGGCGATCTCGCCAGGCAGGGCGGCGTGCTTGTGCGTCGCCTGCCAATGCGCCAGCGACCAGGGATCGCCGGGCGAAAACGGCACGGTCGGCAGATGCGCCTGCGCCTCGTGCAGTTCCTCCTCGATCATCACCGGCACGATGCCGCGGCGAAAGCCATCGCCCTCGACCTGATCGACAAGGTCGTGCTCGAAGGGCGAAAGGCCCAGCAGCACCAGCCCCTCGGCCCGCCCGCCCGGCGCCCGCACCAGGCCCGGCGTCCGCCGGTTCGGCGCAAAGCTGGCCCGCCAGCCGGGCGCCACCCCGCCAAGCGCCTCGCCCGCCCGCAGCGACCGCCCGAGTACCCCGGCGAGCAGCTCGGGATCACGCAAAATGCCATAGACGAACAAAGGCAGGTCCAAAGCGGCCTCAAGACAGTTGCGGGCTCGCCCCTGCTATGCCATACACCCGGCCTTGTCGGCCAGCCGCAATGCGGAACGACCTCGCGGAGAGGTGGCAGAGTGGTCGAATGCACCGCACTCGAAATGCGGCGTGGGGGCAACTCCACCGGGGGTTCGAATCCCTCCCTCTCCGCCACTACTAAGTCATTGATTTCACTGGATATTGTGAGTCTCGGGCGGGGAATGTACCCAGCAATGTACCCGAGCGATCGATGCACATTACAGCACGTCCCAGCGGCTGGCGATTCCAGATCAGGATTCCGCGCGACCTTGAACCATCGTTAGGGGTTACGCCCGTTCGGCTCAATCTCGGTCCCATCCCGAAACGCCCGGCCTTGCGGGTGGCGCGTTTACTGGCTGGTCATGCCGAGGCGTTATTCCGCTCGATGGAAGCGGGGGAGCGCATGGCCGAGATGAGCCGCGACGATCTGGTGGAGGAATTGCAGTCGCTGCTGGTGCAGGTGCTTGATGACGCCGAGACCACTATCGCCAAGCTGCACAAGCGGCGGGAACTGGAAGTCCGGGCGGTGACGCTGCGATTGCAGACCGAGCGCCATCGCGAGCAGGCGGCAGTGCGAGAGCACCTGGAGAAGCTCGGCAGTCATATCGACGGCCTTGCCGGCCAGGTCGGAAATCTGCCGAAGAGCCGGCGCGATGATCTGGCAGCCCAAATCGCTGCGCTGTCATCCCAGGTGCAACTGGTGCTGTCGGGTGGTCCGGATGCCCCGCTGCTGCTGGACGAGTTGGGACGATGGAGCGATCTGCGCAAGGGGCATGCGCAGGACAAGAAGATCAGGACCGACCAGAACCGCATCCGCGACTTCGTGACCTTCGCCGGCAACAAGCCGGTAAACCGCTACCGCTTCTCCGACTTCCAGGCCTTCGCGAACCTTCTGGCCCGCGTTCCGGCCAACTTGATCAAAGAGCCTCGCCTGCGGGACATGACGCGAGAACAGGCCGCCGCCTACAATGACGGCCTGCCGGCGTCACGCCGCTTCGACACGTTGACCGGCAAGGCTATCGACGCGAACTACTTGAGCCCGCTGCGCATGTTCTTCCGCTCGATGGGCGCTGACCATGATTTCCGGTCACCCCTCGCGGACATGAGCCCCACCATCCCCGTCAACGCCCGTGAATCCGTGGAGCGGGTGCCGTTCACGGTCGCCGAACTGAACATCTGGTTCAACGCGGCGGCGCAGGAGAAGCGGGCCGATCTGAAATGGCTTCCCTTGCTCGCGACGTTGACAGGTGCGCGAGTGGGCGAATTGATCCACCTGCAGGGCAAGGATGTTTACAAGGTAGCGGACACCCTGTGGGTCGCGGACCTCACCACCGACCTAGTGATTGCCGGCGAGGAGCGGGAGCGGCAGATCAAAAACAAGGGAAGCCGACGCCTGTTCGCGTTGCACTCGGTGCTAGAGCAGACGGCGTTCTTCGACTACGCCGCCAAGCGCAAGGGCACAGATTGGTTGTTCCCCGCTGCCTTCCGCTTCGGCAAGGAGGTAGTGAAAGACCCAGCCGGCGCGGCGTCGAAGCGACTCAATGGAAGGCTCGAGAAGTTGGGCATCCACCGGCCCTACGAAACGACGTTCCATTCGTCGCGACACACCGCGAAGGATATTATGCGTGTGGCAGGCGTTGACCCTCGCACCTCCGACCGGCAGACCGGTCACGCGATGAAAACTGCCGGTGACGCCTATGGCGCCAAGGTGCTTCTGGTCGAGGAAGTTGAGGTGTTGGCGGCGCTACCATTGCCCGAGGGGTTGGACCTGTCGCCCTATTTCATCAAAGCCACCAGATCGCGGTAGTCGCCTCCGGCGTCCTGCAGCGTTGTCGCCGCAGGGCGGGCCATCGGACCTTCGATGTGTGGCGTCTCCGATCCGCTGTCCCGCTCGCTCGGCAATTGCCTCCCGACAGGTGCGCCTCTGGCGCCGGTTCTGTCGATTGGTCCGTACCGGGCACTTGAGGTTTTCTGCCCCTCACCCGAACATATTGGGAACGCCGAAGACCGGAGGCCAGCCATGCCGCCGGACCGGCAACTGGGCAGGGGGCAAAGCCCCCGTGCACCCCCAAGGTGACGAGGTAGACATGCGTTCGTGCGACAAGCGTCTTGAAATGCGGCTCCCCAGCACTGAGCGGAATCGGCTGGACCAGGCCGCGCAAGAGCGCAGCATTACCGTGTCCGAATTGATGCGCCGGGCTTTGCGGTCTTATCTCGGCATGGCCGAGCCGCTGTCCCCCGAAGACGCATTGGCGGTGGCGGCATTGCGTCGTCGCATCAATGCGGTCGAGGCGCGGATCGACCAGGGCGGTGGTTATGCCGGCGCGATGGGGGACTTGGCGAAAGCTCGCCTTGACGCCCAGGCTCTGCTCGGACGGTAGGCGGGCCATGCTCATCAAGGCCACCCGAATCAGGGCCTCGGCGGGTGCTGGCGCACTGGCCCGGCACCTGACTCGCGGCGACGACAACGAGGAAATAGTACTTGTCCGTGGCACCGTCGCCGACCTGGACGATGCTGTCGATGACGCCCGGCGGTTCAACCGGATTTACGCGCTCAGGCATTTCGTGATCGCGCCGGAAGTTGCGATGACCCGTCAGCAGTTCGATCAGGCGGCGCAGGCACTTAGCGATGAGTTCGATTTCGACCCGGCCCTTGCCGTGGTTGTGGAACACCGGAAGGCCCGCGCAGTGGCGGGCGTGGCCGACCGTCACTGGCACCTCGTCGTCGCTGAGACGAACGCTGCAACCGGGCGCGTTCTCTCTTCGCGATTCGATCACGCCAGGCATGAGAAGGTGTCGCGACTTCTTGAAGTGCTGTTCGGCCATCCCATCGTGCCCGGCGCTCACGATGTCGCCGTGCTCGCCGCTCTCAGGGCTGAAGGGCAAGCCGACATCGCCGACCGGCTCTCTGGCCGTCTGGCTCAAAGCGAGCGGCCCACCGCCGCCTACTCGTCGGCCCAGCATCAGGCGACGAAGAGGCATGGCATCGACCTTGCCCAGGTTCGGGCCACGGTGCGCCTGGCATGGGCCGGCTGCGCCGATGGCGACGACCTCCGCGAACGCCTTGCCGAACATGGGCTGATGCTTATGCCGGGCGACAAGCCCGGCGTCTGGACCGTGCGAACGGCATCTGGAGCCACTTTCCTCGCGGCGGCGCATCGCCTGGCCGGTGTCCATAAAGCCGAGTTCTCCAACTTCATCGAAAGGATACGTAGTGACCACAGCGAGCATCCCGCAGAACCAGCCGAGCGCCGCACAGGCGATCCTTCAGGACACGGCGGCACTGCGTCAGGACATGGCAACGGTTCTGGAGCTGGCCCGCGCCACAGCCCTACCTATGCCGGGCGAGGACATGTCGGTGATCGACGCGATCCTGGGCCTGCTCCGCACCATCGTCAGTCGGATAGAGCAGGTGGACGGGAGCTTGCAGGCGCTGCACCAGAAGCTGGATCAGCCGGGTATCGCCAACGCGTTGCGCCGAATGACGGACGCGGACTGACCGACGCCTTCGCCAATACCGGCAGAGCGATCATAGCGCTGGCGAATGGCTTCAATGGACAGCCGCCCGACGAGCGCACGTTGCGTCACCTGGCGGCGTTGGAAACGCAGATAAGGGCGCGTATTGCTGGCGCCGAGGTGCAGCCGGAGACCGCGACTTCCAGCCGGCTGCATGCTGCCCGGCTCTACAAAGACGCGGCCTTGGCGAGGCATTCCGACGTGCTCAAGACCTATCGGGCGGCGCAGGAGCGAGCCGCTGCCATTCCGGATCCACGCCGTGGCGTTGTGGATCGGCTGCTGCGCCGTCCTGCCGACAACAGGGCTACCGACACCGCCGATCGCGAGGTCGCCGCTGCCCGTGCTGCCCTCGTCGTCGCGGAGCGTGCCGCGACGAGTGCCGAGGCGAACTTGGCGAGGGTTGAGAAGGCCGAGGCCGCCGAGCGGGGTCAGCGCTTGAGCCAGATGGAAACGGAACGCCGCCAGGGCCTTGAGGCCTTGGCAGAAACCGTCATGGCGCAGCGCATGGTGCGGGCGTTTCCGAGCATAGTCTATTCGGGGCCCGGATTCGTTTCCTGGGCCGGGCAGAAGGTCGAGCGCCGCCGCCGCGACGGGCTGCGAAACCCCTGGGCTCGAGACATCTGGGGCGTGCCACTGGACTTTGGATAACTCGATTTCCGGTCCGAGGGTCGGCACCCGAAATGCACCTCGGCACTGCAACCTGTACGGTTCGACCCTGCCTGTTGCTGTACGGACACACTCTTGCATGCCCGGATTAGGCTCCTGGACCGGGCCTGCGCACGCCGTTTTTTGTCGTGACTAGGGGGACAGCGGCCCCCTGTCATTTGGTGGCTCCGTTGCGCCTCCTGGACAGTCCAAGGAGCAGTTTCCGGTGGGGAGCGGTCGGCGGTCCCGGTGCGAGCGCATCTCCCAACCCTTTGAATTTTCTGATCTTCCGACGACCATCGATGACGTTGCACATCGAGGACAGACGCATGGACCAAATCGATCTTATGGACTGGATCGCCCAGGACGTGGCCACCGAAGCGGCGAGGAAGCTTGCTGGGGCCGGTTCCTGGGAACCGGAGGTCGAACCCGCCCGGCACGAAATCAAGCCGCCCAGCGCCAGCCTGGACGATAACGGAGTGGGCGACGCTTCCATAGAGTCCGGCTTCAAGGCCGTAGGTTTCCAGACTGAGAATGCACCAAAGGGAACCGTGTCCGTATTGCGGGCGGTGCAGGCCATGCACGATCCCGGCAAGGGACGGAAGAAGGCACCCGTCTGCTATTGCGGCAGGCCTCGCCTGGCCGAGGTCGATGTGCATCTGCGCGGGGAGGGAACCGGCAGAGCGAAGGCGGGCGTCTCCGGGGTTTGGCGGTGCCGCAATGGTGAGGTGTGTCCCGCATGTGCCGAAGCCGCCACCGCCCGCCGCCGCGACTCCTACGCCCGTACCGGTGGCGCTGCCGTCGAAGGGGGCGGCATCATCGTCACCGTCACGCTGTCGGTGTCGCATAGGCTGCAAGACCGGCTGGCCGACCTCATCAGGGCAGTGAAGGTGGCATCGACCGGTGCAAGGGCTGGTGGTCCCTGGTGCCGCAAAATCAAGCCCGCCCTTGGGGCGCTCGGCGTCCTGGTCGATCACCATGTGCGCTACGGCCAGCGTCATGGTTGGCACTACCATCAGCACCTGACGATCTACTGCCTCACCACCGATAAAGCCGCTATCCGGGCGGCCATCGCTGCGCTGGTTGAACGGTATGTGCGACTGTTGGCGGCACAGGGCTACCGCGCCGACGCCGACCGGCAGCACGTGGCGATCCTCAACAGCGGCCCCGAGTACGGTCCCTACACCTACCCCGCCGACCACAACCGGCAGGACGACGAGGACGGTACGGCGACCGAAGCCGCCGAGCACGACGAGGACGAGAGCTTGACGCCCATGATGCTGGCCGAGCGTGCGGCCCACGGCGACGGCAAGGCCGCCGAATTGTTTATGGAGTTCTCGGCGGCGATCCGGGGAACCCGAAGCGCCATCGTGACCTCGGCCATGTCGAAAGCCCTCGACATAGACCGCCAGGTCGAAGAGCGGCCCGCCTTTACTGACGAGACCCGGCTCGGCTCCATCCCCAACCAGGTCTGGACAAAGCTCATCGATCAGAACCTCGACAGCACGTTCCTGACCCGCGTGGAATCGGCAGGGCGGGCGAACTGGCTGGGCGTGCGCTGGTGGGCGCTGGAGAAGACCGGCGAGGCTCCCGAGTACTCGGTCAAGCTGGCAACAGAAGTGGCCGAACTTGTCCGAGCCCAGGACACCATGTCCGAGCCAATCGCGAAGGAACTCGCCCAGAACCAGATCGGCATTCTACTGGCCGATTGGCGTGCGGGCGATGAAGCCGATCTCGTCGCCGGAACCGTGGAGTATCTCGCCGCCCACCAGCGCCGCATACAGGTGTCCCCGGACGGCGTCGACTACTGGGTGAACCTGCTTGAGCACACTGCGGACAAGATCAAGCGCCGGCGGGCGACCCATATGACCCTGCCCATGCGCGACGGCTCGCCCCCTGTCGCAACTGTCCCATACGGATCGGTCGCCGACCATGTGGGACGAATTGACCGAAATTCTCACCAACTTCAGACCCTATGACACGATTGGAGCCCATCATGTCGAACACCATCACCGGCCAGCGCATCGGCTACGCCCGCACCAGCACCGTAGACCAGGTCGCCGGGCTGGAGGCGCAGGTCGCCGAACTCAATGCCGCTGGCATCGACCGGTTGTTCAAGGAACAGGTCAGTAGCATGGCCGACCGTGCCCAACTCGACGCCGCCCTCACCTATGCCCGAGACGGCGACACCTTCATCGTCACCAAGCTGGACCGCCTTGCCCGTTCCGTTTCCGGCCTGGTCACGATTGCCGAGGAGTTGAAGGTCAAGGGCGTGGCGCTTCGTATCCTGTCGCCGGACATCGACACTGGCACGCCTGTGGGTCAGCTTTTGTTGAACCTGCTTGCCGCCGTCGCGCAGTTTGAGCGTGAAATAATGCTGGAGCGGCAGCGGGAGGGTATCGCGAAGGCGAAGAGGGAGGGTCGCTACTCGGGCCGGCAGAAGACCGCCCAGCGCCATGCTGCCCAGGTCAAGGAACTTCACTCCGGTGGCGCCAGGCCGCCCGCGATTGCCAAGGCGCTTGGGATTAGCCGGTCGAGCGTTTACCGGATATTGACCGCAGTCGATGCAATGCCGCTTGGCGAATAGACGCCATGGGCAGTTCTAGGCATGTACCACGCACCGTGCGAGCTCCTGTCGCAGATAAATAAGGCTGTGGTTGAGCCACCGGCTTAGCGCTGGAAGGTCGCTCGGCGCGTTCATGTGGCGACCGACATCGCCCGGTACTGTGGGAAGCCACCAAGGTGCTGCGCTCGCCAAATGCATGCGTTCCACCGAGAGCCGCCGAACCAGATCATCGACCGTTGGCTCCTGTAGTGCGACCTCGAAATCTTCGACGGTCTCCACCGGATCGGGTTGGAAATCGGCCGGATGGTCTTGAGCCAAACTTCGCATCAAATCGATCTGCCAATGGGGATGACCCGCACCTGGGCTTTGAAACGAAACCTCCGGCCCTTCCCACCTTGTGATGCCAGGCCATTCTAGTCGGAGAAACTGAGGTTTGATTGCCTCGTAACGTTTCCCGAGATAGACGGTCAGTCCCATATTCTTGAACCTATAGGGTCGCTGCCCTGTCGTCAGTTCCCAGGCTTCCTGCCAACTCAGCCAGGCGAACAGATTGCTCGGCATCTCGCACAGAGGCGCCACCCAGCTTGAGCCGCCTCTATCGCGGGTGACGCGTTCGCACGCTGTACCTTGCAAGCCGGCCCCTACGCGGTCGGACTGGTAATCTGCGTCCACCCGCAGTTGTTGCGGGTCAAGTTCGAGGGCTGCAGCAATCAGAGCTTTGAGCTCGATCCACCGCTGGTCGAGCATGCCCTTGGTGGCCCGAAGCTCTGGCGGCGGGTTAGACGACTGCGAGCTTGGGCGTGCCATACATCTCTGCCACAATCTGAGCCGTCCGGCTGCGCCAGGACGAGTCCGTTACATCGACGGTCTTACCGAGCATCGCCAGTTCGCTCACCAGTCGGCCAGCACGCGGGTCAATACTGGACGCTCGCAGATCGGGCAGAGGCATGGGATTGACGTGACGGGCGCTGAGGTCAAACTGACCGCCAGCGACATGTGGGGCGTAGAGACTGAGCAGCTTGGCGAACGGCGATGAATTGAACATCGCCACATAGGCGGCCAGAAGGTCCGCCAAGGGCAGACCCTCATCACCCGCATCAACCAGGGCCGCTTTCGGCGTCCAGACGTGCCCCATCACCGCTACATAGTCGGCTTCGTAGTCGCCCACGAAGCCGCCTTCGGCGGAGAAGAACTTGCTGATAATCCGGGGGCCCTCGTTAAAGGCCCAAGCTCGCGATCGCATTAGCCCCCACCAATCAGCGCGTTTGGACTGCAAGATAGTCGCGCGGCCCGCCAGCCGCTCGCGAGCCGGAAAGAGCATCGTTTTGAAGTAAACGGGTAAGGCTTCGGCGACGGCCGCTTCATCCGCAAACAGTGGTCCTGCGGCCGTGTGGGGGAAGAACACATAATACGGCTTCACAACCCGGCCATTTTGAATGGAGTCGGTCATTGTCGCGATGCGGAAGGCCTTTCTCTCTCTGGCCGGCAGGGCGCGCCACTCCTCCTCGGATAGCAGCAGGACATCGTTGAGCCCAGTCTGAATGCCCTGAGAAACTTCGAAGAGGTCCTCGACGCTGGGCAGGGACAACTCACTCAGATCTGTCAGGAGCCGCTCAGTGGCCGGTGTCGGCAGCCGCCAGGTCGGCCTTCCGGTCAGTGAGTCAGACAGAATCGGAAACAGGCTCCAATTGCCTTCGATGATCGGAGCCATCGGCGCAGCGCCCTTGAGCTTACGAATCTGGCGCAGGGCCTCACCAGTCGCGGCCGGGTCGTTCTCCGTCAGGACAGCGGTCAAAGTCGAGGGAGCCTGAGGCCTGCCCTTCCGAACTACCGCGCAGGCGACTTGGACCATGGCGTGCGAGAACAGGCCGAAGTCGCCAATTGAGGCGAGCATGCGCACATCGCCTTCGGATGCCAGTCTCTCCCGCCAACTCGCCGCAGCCTTCAAGGACAGGAGGCTGGCCGGAAACAGCGACCCCAGAACCCCGCCAGGGTTGAGCGCTTGGAGGCCACGCATCACGAACGCCATACTATAGTCGCCTCGCGCCGCGCTGGCGTCGGTGGCGTCGCGCAGTTGCTGGCGCTGTGATGGGCTCTGAGCACCGAAAGCGATGAATGGCGGGTTCATTACGATGACGTCGCAAGCCGGCATTCCTGCCTCTCCTAGAGAGTCGCCGAGGGTCAGCTCTAATTCGACCCCGCCGCTTGGCGACCAGTCTCGCAGAGACAACCGCAAGACAAAGCGAGCCATCGCGACGGCGGCGGCGGAAATGTCCAGCCCTACCAGTCTCAATCTGCCGTTGAAGCCCACGCGGCGCAACGCTCGCAGGGCTTCATGCAAGAACGCCCCCGAGCCGCAGGCCGGATCGCAAACCGTCAGCGTTTGGCGACTGGCCAGATCGGGAATGGCGGCCAGCGCCTGCTCGACAATACTGCGGGCCAGGGCCGGCGGTGTGAAATGGGTACCGCCGCGATTGTCCACGCGAGTCTCGGGCGCATCGATCAGACCAAACAGGTCAAGGTTCGGCGAAACGCGCAGTAGTTCGAAATGCGCCTCCTGGAAGAGCTGGCCGCCAGCATGGCGGATTGCCAAGGCAGGGTGCAGCCGCAGGGACGACAAACCGCCAGGTGCTGCAGCCACCTCAGCCCCTGCGGCGTCCAGGCCGTGCGCCTGGAGCCTGGCGCAAAGCTCAGGGCCGTCTTCGGCCAACCCCATCGACTTCGGATCGATTTGATAGTCTTCAGGTGCGATCAGCCGGGCCAGTGCAGCTAGATAGATATCAGTCGTGCGCTCGTCGGGCAGCCCTGCATTATGGCTTAGCGAACGAACCCGCCTGAAATAGTTGAGCAGATGGTCGACGACACCTCGGTTTGAGCGAAGACGATCTTCGTTCAGATATGCGTAGAAGCGGTCCAGGCTTCGCTCTACACCGCCCCGCTCATAAACCCGGGGCTCGCGGGGCGCATCCCACCGCAGTACCGCCACCCTGTTGTCAGTGACGGTGACGTGATGGGGGATATCGCTCGACCACGCCCAACCAGCGGGATCACTATGACGCCACAGGTCTTCGGTCGAGGTCGAGAGCGCGAAAGTGCCAAACCCGCCATCCAGCAGGACGTGATGATCGCCGGGCAGCGCGGCAGCATCATGGCCTTCAAATAGAGGTGCGAGTGCCAGGCCAAAGCGCTGGCTCCAGTCGAACGCGAGACCAGACCCGATCATCGGCGCACCGCCATGGCAGGAAACAAAGGTAGTTGGGCTTCGACTGGCAGTTGGCTTGGTGCGGCCAGAGCCTCCAAGTGCTGATGTAGGTCAACGGTCAAACAGGTGTCCTTAGCGAACACTTCCCCGTCCAGTTTCAGCAACGCCTCTTGGGCACTGGGAAACACCGCGACCGCGCCCCACAGCGAGGGGAATGGCCGCCCCTTCAAAAGTGTCTGCAACTGCGAGATGGCCGAGCGCCATCCGCTGACCTCGACGCCGTAGCGCTGGTGAACCTCGTTGAGGACGCGGAGGGCCAAAATCGTCTGCCATGAAAAGAGCGCCAGATGACCGCGCCCAGCTGCAGGCACGTCTGCAGTGACCACGGCCCGTCGCCCACACCACTCGCGAAGCTGGTGGGGCGTCAAGCCTGACAGACGTGCGGCGTCGGATGCTTGGACCAGTGACATGAAAGATGGGTATCATACCCATCCTGACGGCGCCATCGCCAGTTTGCTCGACACGATGTTCAGAACAGACACCCCGGAAGGTCACATTGACGCCCACGCCAGCACTCTGTACCTATGTCCGTACCCGCTCGACGTGATGTTCCAAGTAAAATCAGCTGGTTAGAGAGAATTTAGGGGAGAGTCCCTCCCTCTCCGCCATATTTTCTCAATAAGTATTTGAAATTATTGCTCGTTTTCGATCTGGACCAATTGCAGCCCATCATTTAGCCCATCATCTCCGTCCGCTTGTTGCGACGATAAGTTTCTGACAGCATCAAATTGGACAAGCCGAGTCGGTCTGCGACAGGCTTGGACGAAACATCGGCAGGCGCTCGCTTGCCCATCGCAAACTGGATCGCGCATGAGGTGCTGTCCCAAATCGCCCGTAGGGCGACGAGGTACGCATGTCTCATCCCAACCCCAAGTTTCCGGAAGCTCCCGATCTCCTTAGCCTGATGACCGCTGAAAGCGGTCAAGTTCTGCCGCACGCTGACTCTGTTCCGCCGGTGCCCGTGCTCGCCCCGACGATCAGCGGTAACATGGCCACCAAAGCGGATGAGGAACTTGCGTCTCGCCGCCGCGCCCGCCGAGAGCGGCGAAAGCTGGACAATGCTTTTGAAAGTGTCGGGCCCCGACCAGCAAATCGGGTTGCACTTTCTCCCGCTGCGCAGGTCGCCGAGCAAGAGTTCCTGTCGGTCAAACAGCTTGCCCGCCGCTGGAGCGTGGGCGTTGCCACGATATGGCGCTGGAGCGCGCTGGGCATCATTCCCGCACCGATGGCACTTGGGCCGGGTACCACCCGCTGGCGAGTTCGGGAGATCTCGGCCCACGAGGCCTCCCGCCAAAAGACCGGAAGTCAGTGATGGCGCCGTTCGAGCAAAAAAAGGCGAAGGCGTTTCGCATTCGCCATAACCCTCGGAAAGCAAAGTCTCACCGCATCTATTCTGCGGCTGACGTGGTTTCCCTCTATGGCATTAGCCGGAACACCGTCCGGAGTTGGCTGAAGGCCGGCCTCCGCCCGATCGAGGGCCTGTCTCAACGGCTCTTCACCGGGGCCGAACTCAATCGCTTCCAAGCCGACCGGACGGCATCAGCGCGCCGTAAGCCAGTTGGTTCCGAAATCTTCTGCATCCCCTGTGGCATCCAGCAGGCAATGAGTGGTCGTCAGGTCTGTTATTCCTCGATGAGCGGCGTGGCTGGCCGCCTCTACTGGCGCTGCCCTGGGTGCGATCGCGAGGCGAACATCTCCGTCGGATCTGAGACCTTGAGGCGCCTCGCCTCCAATGGCGTGCTCATCCACCGCGTGCCTGAAGCGACTAATTGACTCCTCTTGTTCTGCGTTGGCTGTGCACGGAAGCGTCGAAAGGCCCAAAATGAATCCCAGAAATCTTGAGCTTCGCTACTTGTATCAGACGCACCTGCGGGAGGCGAAAGGCGCGAGCGAAAAGACCATAGACGAGGTGGTGGCGGCGATCGCAGAGTTCGAGATCTACCTTGCCCATCGCGGCTTCGACAGACTGCAGAAGCGCCATAGCCAAGGCTTCAAGAAGCATTTGATGGACCGTAGCAGTAAGGCCGACGATCGTCCGCTCGCCAAGTCCACCATCCTGCATAAGCTCGGCCATCTTCGAGAGTTCCTGGGATGGCTCGAGACAAGGCCAGGCTAGCGAAGCCTCGATCCCCACGTCGCGGCATTTCTTGCACCGCCCCGGCGAGACGAAATGGCGGCGCGAACGCCCGCGCCACGACAGGGGCTCCCGATGCCGGACCTCATCAAGGTGATCGAGGGTATGCCGACGCAGACGATAGCAGGTCGTCGTGATCGGGCGGCCATTGCGCTCATTGCGCTCACAGGCGTTCGCGATGCAGCGCTTGTCTCATTGCGTCGCAAGCATATCGATCCGTCCCAAGGCCGTCTCAATCAGGACGCCACCGAGGTCGATACCAAGTTCGGCAAGAACCTGTGGACACATTTCTTTCCGGTTCCGGCGCCGATCAGGGAATTCGCGACGGCGTGGGTAGAAGAACTCGACTCTCTTGACGATCCTTGCGACGGTCCGCTGCTGCCGCGAGACGTGTCGCCTGCGGGCCTTCACGAGCCGTCGCCCCGGAAGACGGCGGGCCCAATCCGCGCCATCATGAAACGGGCGTGCATCAATGCCGGCATTGGCTATCGGCCACCCCATACGATCCGTCATACCCTGACAGTCTATGGCGATGAGGTGTGCCGCACCCTCCTCGACAAGAAGGCTTGGAGCCAAAACCTCGGGCACAGCTCGTTGACAACGACCGAGCTCAGCTACGGAAGGCTTGATCACCAAATGGTGGCGGTACGGCTTGCGGGCCTCGCGTCACGAGGGAACGTCGACGACATCACGGCAATGCTCGTTGAAGCCGACCCCGAGGATCTCGAGTACATCCGCAGCGTTTTGCGTCGCTCAAAGCGATTGAGGGCCTAAAAGGCGGGCTATGGGGCGTTGTGCGTTTTTGGGATGGGGGATGCTGGGGTTGTAGGCGTTTAGGTCGGATCGCCGGCGAATACGAGTTCGGGCAAAACGACCTCCCAATTGTCCCGGCGCAAATGGGCGCGGAAGTCTTCACCGGCGTCGGACTTGCGCCAACGGACAATGGCGCCGATTTCGCCGCAGAGCAGGGTAAGCCCCTCGGGGGGTGACCAGCTCTTGGCCATGCGGCCGAGTGGTCTATCCTGGGCATCCAGCACCATCCATAAAGCGCCATCGCGCGCAAGTTTCACAGGGTCTCCAACCTTTGCGGCTCGAATGACGGCAAGGGAGGGATGAGTGTTGTGAAGACGACCGGCCCAGGAGAGGTCGACGGTCTTTAGGTCCGGAACCTGGTAAAGGGTCGATGGAAGCGAGAAGCCTTCGGTGCTGGGCGGGTATCGGCACAGCACGTGCGCGGACCCTGCTGGGGCGAAAGGATGGTTGCGGTCGGCGATGATGGCCAGGCTCCGTCGCGCACGGGTCATGGCAACGTAGTACAGGCGACGTGGTGCGTCGGCGTCCTCGTCCTTGGACGGCCTGTCCCAACCGCCGTCGAGAATAACGACATCGTCGAACTCGAGCCCCTTGGCGCGGTGGGCCGTGAGGAGCAGCAGGGCGCGTTGCTCGCCGCGCGTGTCACGAGCCCATTCAGCGAACCACTCCACCAGATCGGGCACGGGCATGGCCTTGCTGGCGAGCTCGTGGGCGAGGGCCGCGATGCCTTCGGCTATGAGATCGGTCCAGCGGTTGGTGGGGATGGCATTCTTGAGAGCGACCAGCTCATGGACCGTCAGCAATTGTGAGGGCGCGTGCCGGATCGCCTCGACGAACTGCTGCATTTCGCGCAGCCGCCAGATGCTGGGCAGCGCCTCGTTGGCGAGTTCGACCGGGATGCCGAGCGACTCCGCATAGGCGCGCACCGGCGCGAGCCGGCGCCAGTCGCGCGCGATGATCGCGGCCCGCGCCCAGCTCCAGTCGGGATCGAGGCGCGAGAGTCGCAGCAGTTCGTCCACCGCGACGCGAGCCTGTGCGATGTCATCCCGCGCGCAGTTCAGCACTTGGACCCGCCCCTGCGCGACAGGGTCGATACGTGCGAACTCGCCGCCCGGCGGCGCGTCGGCGCGCTGCCGGTTGATAGTAACCGCGTGCAGAGCTTTCATCCGGTCGGCGGCCGGCGCGATCACGGCATTGGCCGCCGCGATGATGTGGCCCGTCGAGCGGTAGTTCTCGACCAGGAACTCGGGCCGCGCGCGGTAGTCGGCTTCGAACTGCCGAATGAATTGTATGGACGCTCCGGCAAAGCCATAGATGTTCTGGTCGTCATCGCCCACCGCGAACAGGCTCAAGTGCAGCTCCGGGTCTTCCTGGGAGCGACCTGCCACCGCGGCGATCAGCGCATACTCTTCAGGGCCAATGTCCTGGTACTCGTCGACCAGGATTCTGCGATAGCCCTGGATCAGAGTCTCGCGCTGCGCCTCTGCCTCGGGTCGGCTAAGCCCCTCCCCGTTGAGCAGGCGCACCGCCTGCATGACGATGCCGTCGAAGTCGTGCCGGTCGGTCTGGGCTCCGGCAAAGCTCGCACCAACCAGACGCATGGCCAGGGCGTGACAGGTCGACACGGTGACGGCGTTGGCATCGTCACCCACCAGGTGGCGCAGTCGGGCGCGGATCTCTGCGGCAGCGTGGCGATTGTAGGTCAGCACCAGGATGTCGCGGGGGTCTTCCCGCCGCACGCGGATCAGGTAGGCGATGCGGTGCACCAGCACGCGCGTTTTGCCCGAGCCGGGACCGGCCAGCACGAGAACGCTGGTTTGCTCCCGGTCATCAGCGACGATCTTTTGCTGAACCGGGTTGTTGAGAGCCTCGACGATGGATTTCCAGGAGGCTCCCGTGGTTTGACGCCGAATCTCCATGCCCTTGCCCGGCATCCAGCGACGGAGGAAGGCGTCACGGTCGAGCACGAAATAGTCTTCGGAGAGGCGGACTGCCTCGTCCATGGCGACAAGTCCGCGTTCGGCATAGGCGGCCATGACGTGGGTCTGCACCGTCTGTTCGCCATAGTGCTCTTCGAGCGGACCGAAGTCCTTTTGCGAGAATTGGCCGCCTACCGGGTTGAGGTGCACGGTCATGGCGGGCCGGAAAATCATCAGACCCTTGCCCAGGCTTAGCACCTCCTGCTCGTGCAGCCAGAGCAGGGCGCGTTCCATCAGCTTGGCCATATCCCAGTTGCCGCTGGCCCGGAGCAGGGCGTCGGAGTTCAACACCCCCAGCATATCGCCGAGGGTGGTTTCGACCTGAATATCCTTGCCGCGAATGCTCTTGGTCACCTTGCCGACCAGATCTGTCAGTAGCAGCTCGGCGGCCTGCCGACGAAGAACTGCTGTCTGCTCCAGCGTCCACCATGGGCGCTGCAGGGTGACAAAGAGAGTGTTCTTTGATGCCTTGCGGAGCCGCAGGTTGCCGCGTCCGCCGTCCTGGTCGCGTCCGTCGCGCCCCATGCCGCGGAGCAGACGCTCGACGATGTCCGGGCGCACGCCGGGATGGCCCATGTCGCGAAGGCTCTGGCAGGCAACCTGCAGATTGAGCGGCATGCCACCCTCACCCTCGGCGTCGGGGGCCGCCTCGCGGAGCAACGCGATCAGGTCGGTTTCGAGTCTGGCCGCCAGTTCGAACCGGTGGCGGGAGTGGCCCTCCACGCCAACGTGCACAAACACGGTCACGGCAAGGTCGTTGCGCGCGATACCAAATGCCTCAAGGTCGGCCAGTGCTTTGCTCAGTGCTCCGCCGGTCAGACCGCTGGCGCCAGTCAGCTCGTCGGTGCTGATGCCCTGATCCATCGGCGCGTTCATCAGATGTCGGACGATGTCGAGCAGTTGCGTGCGCCGGACGTCGGTGATTGCCGTCGCCTTCGCCAGGATTGCCTTGGCTTCGTCCAGCGTGCGGACGCGCAGCGAGGACGGGAAGACCTGTACACGGTTCTCCTCGCGCGACAGCAACGTTGCCTCCTCCAGCCAGGAGATGGCGGTCTTGACGCGCGTATCGTCGGTTGCGCTCTCCCGCTCGAACTCGCGCTCAAGCTCGGCCCGCACGATCTCGCCAGATGTTGCGACAACAGTGCCTGTCTTGCGCGTGCGCTCGTTCACCCGGCGCAGTGCCTTGAGAATGGCGCCGATTTCATGTCGGGCCAGGCGGGAACGGGCCGAGAGCGAGAACTGACGCTCTACATCCTCGGTCGCAAACAGCAAAACACAGTTGGCATGCTCGCGGTCTCGACCGGCACGTCCCGCTTCCTGCAGGTAGTTCTCGAGCGAGCCGGGAATGTCGCCATGCACCACCAAGCGAATGTCAGGCTTGTCGATCCCCATGCCGAAGGCATTGGTGGCCGCGATGATGCGCAGTTCACCGATGCGGAAGCGCTCCTGAATGTTGCGCTTCTCCTCGGGCGAGAGGCCGGCGTGGAAGTGCTCGGCGGACAGTCCCTGCTGCTTGAGAAAGCCCGCGACACGCTCGGTTGCGCTCCGGGTCGCGCAATAGACGATGGCGCCGGAAGCGCCCTCCAGGGGCAGCTTTTTCTCGATCACGTCGAGAATGTCGGCCAGCTTGGTGCCGCGATTGGTCTGGCGTACCTCGAAACTGAGATTGGTCCGCACTGCGCCGCCATCGAGCAGCAACAAGTTCACCCCAAGCCGAGACTGGAAATGTTCGCGAATGTCGCGCACGACCTCGGGCTTGGCGGTGGCGGTGAGGCAGAGCATTGGTGCCGGTGGCTCGTCACCGGCACCCTCTTTAATGAAGCGGGCGATGTACCTGTAATCAGGCCGGAAATCGTGACCCCATTTGGAGACGCAATGGGCCTCATCCAGCACCCAGAGCCCGATCTCTCGCTGCTTGAGCACGGCGCGCACCGAGGCACTGCGCAGTTGCTCGGGTGAGATCAAGAGCATGGCGGCTTCACCCAGCCGGACCTTGTCGAACGCGTCCTGCCGTTCCGGCATGGACAGCATGCCGTTGATGGTGACGGCGGATGAAATACCGGCGCGGGCCATGCCCTGGACCTGATCGGCCATCAGGGCGACCAGCGGGGAGATTACCACGGTCAGGGCGCCGGTCTTTTCAAACTTCTGCAACGCCGGGATCTGGTAGCAGACCGACTTTCCGGTCCCGGTCGGCAAGATGCCCAGGATGCTTTGGCCGCGCATCGCCTCATCGACGATCCGCTCCTGCAGCGGACGACCCATGTCATCGACCGGCTGTGGCCGGAAACTGTCAAAACCAAACCAGCGCGACAGCGCCAGGTTCGGATCGGTATGCTTCTGGCACCATGTGCAGTCTGGTCGCTCGCAAGTCTTGTCACGCAACTGCCGAACGATGCGAGCCGCCGCAGGAAACTGCAGCCGTACCCAAGGGGGCATGACCGAGTCGCCTCCTGAGACCTGAATCCATGACAGGGCATAGGCAGTCGGCCAGCCCAGCTCTGGGTTGGGGAACTGCTTGAGCAGTTCATTCAAGCCGGTCCGGCATGTTCGCTCGGCAAGCAGCCGCGTGGTGGACTCCACGGCCGCGACAAGGCTCGGGGCGGGTGCGCCGCGCACCCGAGTAAAGACGGCATCGAACCCATCGGAGTTCTCCTGGCGCGTGGTTAGGTAGTGATAGGCGGCGATAGCATCGGGTTGGTCGACGGCCTGCTGCCTGAGGGCAAGGAGCTGGTTGGAAAGCACCTCCAGCACGAGCCGCGCGTCGAGCTCCGGATCGTTGACATGGCCCGCCTGGAGTCGGCCGTCGTGGTAATGCTTGACCAGGTGGTGGTAGGGGTTGCGGGGAAACGCCAGGGGATTGAGCCATAGAGTATCGATCGGCGCCGTGAACAAGACTGCCAGTTGCGGTCGCCGAGCGACCAGGTGCGGCAGGTCATGCCGGATGATGTTGTGGCCGAGCAGAAACGTCTCGGCCCCCATGCTTGCCTCAAGACCGTCCAGTGCCTGTTCAAGATCATGGCCTTTCGCCCGGATCGCCGCACGCTCGTCGCTGAAAACCGCCGCGAAATCGAGAATTTCCGCCCGCGCCGGATTCACTTCCAGATCGATCGAGACGCTGCGTGGAAAGTCGACGGAGAGTGGAGATGTCATCGCGGTAGGAGGTTACGCGCTTCTCGGCTGTGAACGACGATAGATCTGAAACAATAGAATGGTCACTGTTTAGCGGGGGAGACCTCGACGAACAACGATGCGTTGCCCTGTCCGGGCGTGGAAATCTTGAAACCGCTCTCCGAGCAGCCGATCCACAACTTGCGGTAAAAGGCGGCCAATCTCATCGACAATGGTTGGTTTTTTGACTTTGCCGAGTTTCCGTAGTCTGCTCACCGAAAAGCGCGGTGGGGCTTGTAAGCGTCTGGTATTGCTCTTTATCTTCGCGCTCTTTGCTGTGCCGGTCCAGGCGGCCGATTGTCAGCCTTTCGAGGGGATCTGGGGCGCTGAGCGGACGGACGGAACCCGTCTGATTGACTATTTCGACGACAACTCCTCCTCGTCGCGCCTCAATACATTTTTTGAGCTATGGAAAGGCAAGAATCTCCTCGCCCGAATGTACGGCGTCTTCATCTCCTCGCAAGGCGTCTCTGTGAATACCGTCTCGGTCGTGAAGGATTACGTGCCGTTCGATGAGGATCCGGATGGACGACTGTTCACCAACGACACGATCGTCTTTTCGTCGGTAGTCGAGTTTCTGCACCTTGATGACGACGAGATGGCGGACTGGCTAATCCTCGCGGCATTTGCCCAGAGCCAGTGGAACCTCGGCAGCGAACATGTGGAGTTCTTCGCCGAGGTGGAGGACAAGGACCATGCCATGGCCGGGCCGAACGCGTTCAAGCTGATGGGGTGTCGCCAGGGTCCGGTGACGCTAGCGGCGCAGTACCTGCGGCCTCCCTCGGACCGGTAACCCTGTTGGGGGTTCGGCGTTTGAGTGGTCTGCGGCGGCTGGTAATCTGGTGATGTCGGGTGGAAAGCGCCTGTCGGTCCAGCACGCAAGCCAAGTGGAATGCCCACCATGCCGGTCAGTTTCGACCGTTCCAGCTCTGCATTGTACTCGCGCCGCCAGGCTGTGGGTCTGCTCGGCGCGGCGGCGTTTGCGGGATGGGGCGGGTCGAGCCGTGCCGCTTCTCCCTTCGCCGATCGGATCGCGGCCCTGGCCCGGGGGTTCAATCTTCCCGACTGGGTCAATCTGGACGCCGGCATTGCCCCCAGCGACGCGGTTTTCGAGGCGCTGCACAACCTCGGTCTGCGGTCCGTGCGCCTGCCGGTCGATGCCGACCAGTTCGGGCTCGGCGACCGCAGTGAGACGGCGGCAGCGGCCCGGCGGCTGGAGCAGGCCCTGAACAAGCTCGAGGTGCATGGCTTTGCCGTGACGGTCGATCTGCACACATCCAGTATGATTTTTGGACTGTTCGACACCGCCCCTGAAGCGGCTGACGCGGCGGCGGTTGCTGCCTGGGACGCGCTTGGTCGCGTGGTCGCGGAGGCGAGCCCTGATCGCGTCTTTGCCGAACTGCTCAACGAACCACCCATGGTGCGCGACCGATGGCTTTCGCTGCGCGACCGGCTGGCCGAAACCGTCCGGCGGCATTGCCCGGCGCATACGTTGATCTGGGGCGCAGCGCGCTATCAGGGCATCTGGGAGACGTTGGAGACACCGGTGCTTGCCGATGCCAATGCCATCGCCGCGGTGCACTACTACACGCCGCTCGGCTTTACCCATCAGTGCGAGAGCTGGGGCGGATCGGCGTTTGCCCGGTTCCAGGGGTTGCCATTTCCGGCCGATGATCAGTCCCCCGAGGTGATCGCCCTGCGCTCCGCATTCAACGCGGCCGGTGACGCCGAAGCGCTGAAGGCACTGAGCGAGGAGTTCGCCGCCCCGTGGGACGTCGCCCGGATCGCTGCGGATTTCGCCGATATCGGTGCGTGGTCGGCGGCGCAGGGTTGCCCGGTCGTGCTCAATGAATTCGGCGTGCTCGACTTTTGTGTCGATCCGGTGAGCCGTGCAGCCTGGACGCGCGCCGTCCGCCTGGCAGCCGAACAAAACGGCCTGGGCTGGGCCTATTGGGAACTCGACCAGGGGTTCGGGTTCATCGAGAGCCGGCAGAGCCTAGCGGGCTTTGACCTGTCGCTGATCGACGCCCTGGTGGGGGACGCTACGTGATGAGCAGCAGCGATCTGAGCACGCCTATCGGTGTCGGACGCCGGCCTCTGCAGGCCGGCTCGGCGAGCGAAGCGGCCATCCATATCGGGATGGCGTTCGTACTGCTCGGCATCGCGGTGGCCTCGTTCCTGGTGTCGACAGTGTTCGGCGTTGCCGTCAGCTTCGTGCTGACGCTGGGGCTGGCGCTCACCATGCCCAGCGCGATGCCGCTGGTTATCATCTGCTCGTTCATGTTCCAGAACATGGTGATTGCCAGCTTCACCCCGCTGGTGGCCAGCGACGAAGCCTTCGATACGCTGCGCGGCATCAACTTCGTCATTCTGATGACGACTTACGGGGCGTTTCTGCTCGCCACCTTCCAGCAGCGGCTGCGCCATATCAGCCAGCTGCGCCCATGGCTGCTGGTCGGCCTGGCGCTGATCGGGGTTATCGGCTTTTATTTCGCCCTCGGGGCGCTCAGCGGCAATCCGCGCGATGCGCTGGTCTATTTCCGCAACACCATCACGCCGCTGGCCTGCTTCCACATCGCGTTCGTGGCGGCGTCGCTCTATCGCATCGACCTGGAGAGAAGCCTGCTGTGGCTGGGCATCGGCGCGATCCTTTATGGCTATTGCGAACTGACCTTCACCATGGACTTTCTCAGCCTGTTCAGCGGTGACGAGTACATCAAGCGCCAGTTGGTGCGGCAGGTCGAAACCGGGGTCTGGGAGAAGGCGCTCAAGGAGACCGGCTTCGTGCTGCGCAACCTGCAGGACACGATGATGACGACGTTCTTCAACACGCCGCTGTTCGGGGACCTGTTTCCAAAGGTGTTCCGGATCGGGGGGCCGAACTTCCATCCCATCGCCTATGCCTATGCCCTGACGATCCTGTCGATCTGGCTGCTGTTCAACGGCCGATGGGTCCTGCCGCTCCTGGCTTTGCCCCTTCTGCTGGTGATCGGCTCGAAGGGGGCGATGGCGATGCTGCTTTTTGCGCTGGTCACCAAGTTCGCGGTCCGCGTCATCCCGCCGGCGGCGGCAACGGTGCTGTTCCTCCTGTTGACAGCCGCCTGGATCGGTGCCGCTCTGGTGGTGGGCACGGCCGGGGCGGATTACCACGTCCTGGGCTTTTACGCCGGCATCAGCGGCTTTCTGCGCGGGCCGCTGGGGCAGGGGCTGGGCATCGGCGGCAATCTGTCGAGTGCCACCGACCTGCAGCTCGACTGGGGGCTGTCGCAGGCCAGTGGCATCGCTACGGTGCCGGTGGAGAGCGCCGTGGGCGTCATGCTCTACCAGATGGGCATTGGCGGGTTTGCGTTTTTTGCCTTCCTTGCTGCCCTCGCCATCACGTGCCGGCGGCTTTACCTGCAGACCGGCAACCAGGGGTTCCTGTTCGGCTTTGTGACGGTGAGCAGCATTTCAGCCAATGCGGTGCTGCAGGAAGAGGCGTTCTATTCGCCCCTCGCCCTTGGACTTTGCCTGCTGCTGGTCGGGCTGGTGCTGGGCAGCCATTGGCGCCAGAAAACGACCTGGCGGCCGCGCAGCAGTTAGCTGAGAGTGGCGTAGCGGTTGGCGCGTTGGATATCGGCAACGGCCGCCCTGACGTCGGGGTTGCGGCTGGTCGTGCGCGGACGCGGCACGTCCGAACCATGGTCGATGGCGACGATGCCCTTCCAGCGCAAAGAGTCGACGGGCAGGCTGGCCGCGAGGGCATCGCCGCGTCGCGCCTGCAGATCCTCCGGGGTGAGCACGAACAGCTCCTGATCCGCGATGGCCGCCAAGGTGGCGCTATAGTGCCGATGCGCGAACGGCTTGCCGATGATGACGATGAAATTATAGCTGGATGACAGCTGGGCGAGCAGGCGGCTGACCTTGGGTTTGTCCCAGCTGGCCGCGCCGTCTTCCATCAGGGTGGGGACCCCCGAGACGGGGTCGGTGGTGATCGGCGCCTGGACGGCGTGATGGTCCGACGTCGCCAGGCGCAATGCCGCATGGGCTTGCGCGGGCGGCGGCAGGAGCGGGTCGAGGTCGACCACCACGACCGGCGCGCCGACACGCTGCAGGCCGGTTGCCAGGCTGTAGGCGAGGCGACGCGTCTCGAAGCGATCGCCGACCGACGAGAGCGAGAGCACATAGGGTGCCTTGGACGCGTCCAGCGTCCCGAGCAGACGACTGATCAATGCGGCGATCTGCAGGGCGAAGGGGCTCTGCGGGTAGGTCGAGACCTCGAGCTGGGCGGCATCGATTTCGTCGCGGGTCGGCAGCAAAGATGGCGCGGCGTAGCGGGTGCGGAGCGTGGCAAGGATCGGCAGGGCCGGCTCGGCGGGCGCAGGTCGAAGTCGCGGCTGGGGGGGCGGCGCCAGGTTGACGCCTTGCGCCTGCGCTGGACCGGCAGCGGCCGGGGCGAGGGGTATGGCGGCCTGGATGGCCGCTTCGGCGCGGGGTTTTCTGGCAAACAGGCCGCCCGAGGCGGGTTTGTTCGTCACCTGAGGCGTCGCTGGAACGGGTCCGAGGAACAGGGCGACGGCACAGCCAAGCACCAGTCCGAGCGCGCCGGCCACAGCAAGCAGCAGGGTCGATTTCGGCCAGGTCGCCTGGGCCGGCGGGGTGGCGCGACCGATGATGCGCGCATCCGAGAGCTGCAGGTCCTGGAACTGGCTGGTTTCCTCGGAGCGTTTCTGGAACTGCTCGAGCACCTGACGCGATGCCTCTGCGTTGCGTTCGAGCTGGCGCAGTTCGACCGCCTTCTGGCTGGAGAGATTGGATTGGCCGCGCAAGGCCGCGATATCGTCCTCGATCTTGACCACGTTGCTGGCTGCGAGGTCGCGTGCGGACTTGTAGGCGGCGGTGATGCGCTCGACCTCCTTGACCATCAGCGCTTCGACGCGTGTCAGTTCGGCCCGCAGCTTGACCATGGTGGGGTGCCGCGTCCCAAAGACCGACTGGGCACTGGCATATTCGGTCGAGCGCTGGTTGTACTCGTCGCGCAGCTTGTCGGCGGCCGGTGACGAGAGCACGGCGGCCAGCTCGATCAGGGCTCTCGGCGACTTGCCGGCGGCGACGGCCTGCTCATAGGCACTGGCGGTCTGCCGCGCCACTTCCTGGGCCCCGACCAGCTGCGTGTTGAGCTGGTCGATCTGGCTCTGCAGCACAGTTCCGCCCGCGCCGGAATCGTAGATGTTGTTGGCGACCTTGAAGGCAACAATGGCCTGTTCCGCTTCGGTCACCGCCTGCTGCAGGCCGCCGATGCGGCTCTTGAGCAGGTCGGTTACCTCGGCATTGGCGTCTGATTTTTCGGTGATCTGGCTGCCGACATAGCGCTCGACGATGGCATTGACGATGCGCGCGGCCTTCTGGGGATCGAAGGACTTGAAGCTGACGGTCAGCACATAGGTGAGGCCTTCGCGCTCTACCGAGACGTTCGCGCTGAAGCGATCAAAGATCATGTCCTGGGTGGGAGGCCGTCCGCCGAAAAGGTTGCCGAGCAGGCCGGAATCGGAAAACTCCGGGTCGGTCGCGATCTGCTCGGATTCGTAGATCGCGCCGAGCAGTTGGCGCGAGCGGATGATGGCGACCTGACTGGCGATCGCCGCACTGTCATTGCCGATGCCCGAGAGGACATTGTCCGAATCGGTGGTCTGGGCGGTGCGGGGATCGACCAGCACCACAGCGCTCGCGGTAAAGATCGGCTTGGTCACTGCCAGGTAGCCAACCGCTGCGAGCACGATCGCTGCGGCGATGCCGGTGACGAGCATCTTGCGCTGCCAGAGCACCCGGGCTGCCCCGACAATGTCGAGCAGCGGCGGCGGGTTGTCGTCGATCGATGAAGTCTCCGTCATGCCGTGTGCCAATCGATGTGCCTGCCGGTCCAACCTCAGACCTACCAATACCTTTTACCGCAGCAACATTAGCTCTCGGTTAAGGTTACCAGCGCGTTCACGACCGTGCGGCGGGCACGCTGACCCGTCTCCGGTAACCATCGGGCGGCTCGGCGCTGGCGCAGGGCAATCGTCTGCCTCATATGAGACAATTGCGTCGGCATCGCTGATGGCGACCGGCGCTACGTGCTGGCAGATGGATCGGGGCCCGATGAAGATCATCCAGGTGCAGACCCAGGCCGAAGCGGCCGGCGCGCAGCGCGTGTCGGACATGGTGGGCGAGGGCTTGCGGCAGCGCGGCCACCAGGTGCGTACGGTGTTCATGTACCGCAAGACCGACGTCTACGACATGGACCCGCATGCCGACTTCATTCTCAAGGGCAAGCCCAAGGGCCTCCTGGGACAGCTGCAGGCTGCGCTCGGCCTTGTCGTCTACCTGCGGCGCGAACGGCCCGACGCGGTCCTGTCCTACCAGCACTATGGCAATCTTTTCGGCACCATTGGCGGCCGGCTGGCCGGAGCAAAGCACCTGGTCGCCAACCAGAGCGGCGCGCCGCATTGGGGCGGCCTGCGGGGCATCGCCACAAGGCTGGATCGACTGCTGGGCAGCTGGGGGTTTTATGACCACAACGTGGTCAATTCGGCCTGGACCACCGAGCAGTTTGCGAATTTCCCGGCCCGCTATCGCGCCCGTCTGCGGCGGATCGACCATGGCGTGCCGCGGCCCGACCGTCCCTATGACCGGACGCGCGAGCGTGCGGCGTTCGGCCTGCCGCTCGAGGCGCGGCTGGTGATTTCGACCGGGCGGCTCAACCGGCTGAAGAACCACGTCCTGCTGGTGCGCGCCCTGGCCCGATTGCCCGCCGATGTGCATCTGGCGCTGGCCGGGGCCGGACCGGAAGAGCCTGCCATTCGGGGGCTGGCCAGCACTTTGGGGGTTGCGGATCGCCTGCATCTGGTCGGCGAGGTGCCGCCCGAGCGCATCTTCGCATTCCTGGCGACTGGCGATGTCTTTGCCTTCGCATCCCTCACCGAAACGTTCGGCCTCTCGGTGGCGGAAGCGGCGATTGCGGGCGTTCCGGTGGTGGCCTCCGACCTGCCGGTCCTGCATGAGGTCCTGGCCGAGCCCGGCGGCGCGGCGGCAGCGCTGTTTGCCCCGTCCGACGATGCAGCGGCGCTGGCCGTGGCAATCGAGCGGGTGCTCGAGGATCCCGCGCTTGCCGATCAGCTCCGTGCTGCCGGCCGGTCGCTGGCCGACAAATACGACCCGGCCCGCATGTGCGGCGCGTATGAAGACTTGCTCGGCGGCTAGCGCGGACCTTTGGGCATCGCAACGATGCCGTCGATGACCTCGAGCCGCCCGGCGCGGTTGAGCGTATGGATCTGCGGGTAGGGCCAGTCACCGGCTGCAGCAATCGGAACCGGCGGGGCCATGCGAACGGCGCTGGTGGTGAGCTCCAACAGCTCCGCCAGCCCCAGCCCGCCGCCATAGCCGAGCCTGCCGTCCTGCACGGGCAGCAGCACTGTGTTTCCCGAGCGAACGAAGCTACCGCCGGGTCGTGCGGCGGCGCGATCGATGGTGATGGGGTTCATCGGGTGGGCGACCCAGGGTCCGCGCAGGTCTGTGGCGAAAAAGACCACGAGGGTATCCGAGGTGCTGCCATGGCCGTCGCGATCGGTGGCGAACAGCCACAGCCGCCCATCGTGCTCGAGCAGCGTCGCATCGGAGAGTTGGCGGCCGGAGAACAATATGGTGTCCCGCACCCAGTGGTCGGGGAACTGTTCGGCTCGGTAAAGCACCAGTTCGCCGCCGCCGCTGCCTTCGGGGAGCATCCAAATCGCGCCGTCGCGCGCGAAGACCTGCGGGTAGGAGAGATGATAGGGCTCCGCGAGCACCTCACGTGGCATGCTGGCATGGCCATCGGGGGCGATTTCGACCACCGAGATCGTCGCCTTGCCGGCGGCATGCGCATAGTCCTCCACAAAGATGAACGACCGATTCTGCCAGATGAACGGAAACGGATCGGCGAAAAAGCGCTGACCATCGTCGGGCAGAACGATCCAGCCGTCGCCCAGGCGCCCGCGCTCGGCGCCCGGGCCGTCGATGAAGCGATAGCCGACGCGCCAATGGGCAAACTGGAAGCGGGTTCGTCGCAACGTTTCGCGCAGCAGGCGCGGCAGGGCCGAGGTCAGATAGGGACCGATGAAGGACGGCGTCCGGCCTGCCGCGGGCGGCCGGGGAATCGTCGCGCCCAAGGTGCCAGCCGCAAAGCGGGCCACGGTGCTCAGCGTCAGCGTGACGGCGCGCGCCAGGACGTCGTCGAGACCGGCCGAAACCAGAAAGCGCTTGTCGACCATGGGGGCCGCGCTGGCCACGAGGCCACCGTCGAGCCGCAGTTCGAGCTCGGGCAGCCGACCTGCCGCCAGTGTGGAGGCCGCGGCCAGGGCGGTGGCGCTGCCATCGAAGGCGAGGGTGAGACAGGGCACTTCACCTGCGCCGGCCGAGCCGGTCAGGTCGAGGCGCAGCGCCACCGGCAGGGACACTGTCGCGTGTTCCAACCGTTCTGCGGGTGCAGCCAAGCTGGATTGGCGACGAAAGACCAGCCGCTCGAGGGCGAGGATGCCAACGACCACGGGTGACCAGGGTCTTTCGGTCGCCGTCACGCTCACGCTGACCTGGTGGCCGGCCGCGCGCAGCCTGGAAACGATGAGCGCCTGCCAGGCGCGCGGGTGCGGTCCCACGACGATTTCGATGGCGAGTGGGGTGTTCACGTCCGCTCAGTCCAGCTTGGCAACGCCAGCGGCGACGACATCGCCCGGGCGTGCGAACAGGCGAATGACCGACGCGTCCACGCCGGTGAGCGCCTTGGCCGAGCTGCGCAGCAGCAGGGCCATCAGGAGGAAGGATGCCGCCGTCGCCAACGCCGCCCCCATGATGCCGAACAGGGGAATGAGCACGATAAAGGCCACAAAGCGCATGGCGACCGTCGAGGCGATGATGGCCAGATAGCGCCCTTCATGCCCGGTGAGCATGAGCATCGAACCCGACGGTCCGACAGCGCCGACGGCGGCCGTGCCGACCGAGAGCAGCAGCAGGGCCGGGAAGTAGGCCACGTATTCCGGATTGAACACGCTCAATACCGCCTGACCCCCCAGGGCGATCAGAACCAGCCCGGCGATGGTGATGATCAGGGTCGTCCGCGCGACCGAATCCAGCAGCTCGCCGAGTGGCTTGGTGGCGCCCCGGAAATAATAGTCCGGAATGTGACGGGTGGAGAACATGTGCATGGCGTCCGCCGCGGTCGCGAAGGCGTTGGCCAGCCGCGTGGTGACGAAATAGGCGCCGGCGACACTGGGTGTCGTCAGGGTGCCGACCACCAGCACGTCGAGATACTGGTTGGCCGCCTCGAGCCCATTGGAGACCCAGAGCCGCAGCGAGCGGGCGGTCCATTTCTTGGCGTCGAAGCGGGCCGGAGTGGCGGCAAAGCCCGGCGCGACGGCCCGTACCTTGTGCCAGAGCATGACCAGGTGAATGAGCAGAGCCAGCAGCGCACCGAGGGCAAACAGAAAGAAGACGATCTCGAGGCTGGGTGCAGAGCCGGTCGCCCAGCAGGACATCAGATAAACAATAGGCAGCGCGATGGTCAGCAGGTTGCCGTATCCATCGCCCGCGCCGACGCCGATGGCGGTGCGCACCAGATGCGAGGAGGTCTGCACCATGGCGAGCAGCGCCAGATAGACCGACACCGCCAGCGCCAGAATGGTGCCTTCGATACTCGAGATCCAGGCGAAAGCGGCGATGGCAGTGACCGCCGAGCCGATCAGGCAGGTCACGGCGCCGAAGATCAATGCGCCCTTGAGGTAGCCTGGCTCATTGGCCGCGACATACTCATTCCAGGAGCGCATCAGCAGGATCTGCTGGCCGAACGTCGCGACGATGCACAATAGTCCAGCGGCGCTGAACAGCATCGAATAGGTACCGAAACTGTCGGTGCCCAGCACACGCGAGGCCACCGTGATGAGCACGAAGCTCAGCACGATGATGACGCCCTTGAGCAGGAACACGCCAGCAATGCCGCGGTCCAGGACGCTCTTCCAGAGGTCGGCGAGCCGGCCGAGCATCAGCGAACCGGGGTCAGTCGTTTGAGCCAGTTCTTGAGCGGCTTGGAACGCACATAGATCGCCCCCACCGTCGCGCCCAGCAGGCTGCCGGCGGCCGTCAGATTGCGCAGCTGGGTCTCTTCGACGCGAAAGTGCGACTTGTAGCCGGTATTGCCCAGGCCCATGTCGAAGCGGCGAAAACCCTCGTCGAAGCGGTGCCGGATGGTCTGGTAGATGATCTGGTTGCCCAGCGAGAACTTGCTATAGTTCCGGGCGTCCAGTCCAATCTGCACGGCATGGAAGTCGCCATCGCCGTGGACGCCAAACAGAACGGCAACGGGCTTGCCGGCGAGATAGCTGACATAGGTGATCGCTTCGCATTCCGCTTCCGCGGCAATGGCGTAGGCGCGGTAGAAGTCGAAATAGATCGGATTGGCGAGCAGGTCGTCGGCAAACTGCCCCTCGCGCACCGAGCGGAGGAAGTCGAAGGCCGCGCCGATTTCGGTTTCGCCGCGGGCCGGCTGCATTTCGTAGGGGCCGTGCTCGGCCTCGAGTTGCCGATTGAGGCGGCCCAGCTCCTTGGAGAACTTGCGGCTGATGGTCCGCCGCCGCCAGAGGTCGAAGTCGTCCTCGATCACGCTGTGGTAGGCAGCGTTCTCGGTCGGGCTGGCACTGGTGCGGCGGAACAGCCGCTCGACGGCAAAACCGTCATTGCGGCATTTGCGGAACAGCAAGAGGTCGAAACCAGCTGTCAGGGCGTCGATCCGGTCGAGCGTCGTCGGGGTGTTGACCAGGGCTTCGAGGATGACCGGATCGGCCACCGGGCCGCAGACCCCAAAGTCGGCGGGCGAGAGGATCGAGAGGCCAAAGCTGCGTTGCACGATGAAGGGCACGACACAGACCAGCCCGCCATCGTGGCGGTTGCGCACGACCAGTGTACTTTGCCTGGCCCCGAGCCGGGGCACCAGATCACGGTGGATGTGGTGCATCCAAAGCGGCGCCTGGAAGGCGCTGGCCGTCGAGGCGCGATAGTGGCTCCTGTACGCCTCCGAGAGGAAGTCGAAATCGGTCTCGAATTCGATCACGACATCCAGCGCAAGGGTCTTGCCGTCGACAGTCAGCACGTCGGGTATCCTTATTCGGTTGTCGCGCCGATGGCGGTGCGACCGGTCGGTGAGGCGGCGTCGATACGGAAGTCGCGCCGCTTGACCACGTCGCCTACCGTCTGCTTGCCCAGTTTCTTCCAGACGAAGGCTGCGGCAGCCTTGGGATAGACATGCAGCCCGGACTCGCGAGTCGAGAGGTTCTGCAAGCCCAGCGTCCGCCGCAGGACGCCATTGCCGTAGCGTACTGCATAAGCGTTCCAGATCTGACTGGTCCAGTGCTCCATGGTCACCGAAATGTTGAGCACGTCGTGGTTTTCGACGCGGTGCGGCGCATAGAGCGGCCATGTCACCATCTCGCCCGGGTTCAGATCGACGCGCGTGGCGTACTCATCATACCAGGGCGCATAGGGCATATCCTCGTCGGTCTCGCGCAGCAGGATCTTTTCGACGCTTTGCGCCGGGGTGAACATTTCGGTCGTCGGATAGACGAAGACCGACTTCGAGCCCGAGATCTGCCAGAGCGACTGCCCCTGAATATCGGCATGGTAGTAGACCTTGGCATTGGGCGAAGAGATCAGGACGCCGAGGTTGCGCTTGCTGGTGGCAAAGCCCGGCACGCGGCGCTGGAATTCGTCGAACACCTTGTCGAGCAGGTCCCGGTATTCTGGCGCCCAGTCCATGACCCGGCGGATATTCATCCACATCTTGCCCTTTTCGATGGCGGCAATCGCTTCCAGTCCGGATGCGCCGCCCAGCTCGCCCTGCAGGCGGGTGGGGTCATCCTTGTCGGTGCTGCGCGAAACCAGACCCAGTTCGTGCTTGGGGCAGCGTTCGATCAATGCGCCGAGCGCCTCGCGGGTGAACAGGCCGCTCTCGATCAGCCGATGATTGAGCTTGACGACGTGTTCGCCGAACAGCGCCTCGTGCCGCTGTTCCCAGTTGGAGATGATTTCTTTCGGCATGACCATCGAGTTCATCGGAGGTTCGTTTCAGGACAGGGGTTCAATTCGATTGGATCAGATCGAGGCGCCAAGGGGGCAGGATGCGGGCCTGAAACTCGGCTGGCTGCTGAAGGGCGTGGCGCATGTCAGTTCGACCGGGTCAGCACGAGAAACAGGGCGCGCGGATTGGTGCTGAGATAGCGCCAGAGCAACCGCCGCGGTTCGAGCGCCAGGCGCCACAGCCATTCAAGGCCGATGGCCTGCATCCAGCCCGGAGCACGGGCCTTGGTGCCCGAGAGGAAGTTGAACAGGCCGCCCGAGGTCTTGATCACGGCCACATTGCTCAGCCGGTGGGCATGATCGCGCACGAATTTCTGCTCGTGCGGCACCCCGAGCGCCAGCCAGAGGATGTCCGGGGCCAGGGCGTTGATTTCGTCGAGCTTGTCGATCAGCTCCTGCCCACGCAGGTAGCCGTGCGCATGGCCGGCGATCCGCAGACGCGGGTAGGCCGCCCGGACGGCGTCGACCGCCTTGCGGTTCTCGCTCTCGGTGGCGCCCAGCAGATAGAACGTCTGCCCGGTGGCCTGGGCGCGGCGCGCCACGTCGTGGAAAAGGTCAGTCGTTGCCACCCGCTCGGGTAGGGGCGTGCGGCAGACCAGGCGCGAGGCCAGCACCATGGGCTGGCCATCGGCCACGATCTGGTCGGCCGAGCGGAAGAGCGCCGCGATTTCGGCGTCGCGGCTGGCCAGGGCGATGACTTCGCCATTGGCTGAGGTGAGATAAAGCGGACGATGGCCACGCGGATGCTCGCTGGCGGCGCGGATCATCAGGTCGGCCGTCGCGTCGCGGTCGAGGACGCTGACCGGCAGGCCACCAATGGTCACTGTCGGCACGGCGGCAAAAGCAGTGGCGAAACTGGTCATGTCTGCTCCTAGCGGGCGTTGCGGCGGGCGGCGGGAGAGAGGAACGTCAGGGCGAGGGCCCACAGGTCGAGAAAGATCGACCAGTTATCGATGTAGAAGATGTCGTGCAGGATGCGGCCTTCGAGCTGTTCGGCGGTGGAGGTCTCGCCGCGATAGCCGTTGACCTGGGCCCACCCGGTAATGCCCGGCTTGATGCGCTGGCGGTGGGCATAGTTGGCCATCCGCTTGCTCAGCTCTTCGTCATGCGAGACCGCGTGCGGACGCGGGCCCACCAGGCTCATCTGCCCCATGAGCACGTTGACCAGCTGCGGCAGCTCGTCGATGCTGGTTTCTCGCAGGATCTTGCCGACCCGGGTGATGCGGGAATCGCCGGCCTGGGCCTGGCGCATGTCAAAGCCGCTCTCGGTCACCGACATGGTGCGGAACTTCCAGATCATGAAGGTCTCGCCGTTAAAGCCGCGGCGTGCCTGGCGGTAGATGACCGGCCCGGGGCTGTCGAGAACGATGGCGATGGCCACCAGCAGCAGCATGGGCGACAGCAGCAGCAGGCCCAGGCCGGAGCCAAAGAGGTCGAACATGCGCTTGAGGAACACGGCCGTGTCGCTCATCGGCTTGCGCATGAACCGCAGCGCATTGTTGGGACCGATGGGCACGACATCGAGGAACTTGAGGGTCTTGTTCATCGTCGCCGGGGCGAAGATGACATTGAGCGCAAAGCGCTTCATTTCGCTCAGCACCCGCTCGAAACCGTTAATGTCGGAAAGGTCGCCGACAAACACGATATAGTCCGCGCCCAGGCGCAGACTGCGGCGGGCGAAGTCGCTGAGGGCGTCCAGCTTGATCACGCCCGCGTCGTCGCTGGCGTCCTCGAGATAGAGCGTGGCGGTCAGCCGGTGGCCATTGCGCCAGAGATCGCCATTGAGCAGGAAATTGACGACGTCGACGCGATTGCCGACCACCGACACTTTTTCGAAATGCAGTTCGCCGTTCTGGATGCGGTCGGCCATGATGGCCTGCATGAAGCTGCGCAGGCCGATGATCGCCGGAATGCCGATCAGGTAAGCCGAGGTCAGCGAGACACGCGACAGGTCGCCGACCTGGCCGAGCAGGAAGGCCACCAGCAGGGTCGTGGCGATGGCGGTCGTCCAGCCATAAAAGCTGTCGGGCAGGGTCGAGGTCAGCTGCTGTTCGCCGCCGAGAAAGCGGGCGCCGGCCATAGCGGAAAAGGCGCCATAGACGATGCCGGTCAGAATACTGAAGCTGGCATAGAACAGGGCTTCGAATTCGAAGATCGGGATAGCGAGGAAGATGGTGTGGTAGAGCAGCGCAACCGTGAAGACGATGCCTGCTGCAGTCACCCCCTCGATGGTGGCAAGAACGGAGCAGATCACCGCCCGCTTCACCACGGGATCGTAAATTCTCCGGGTCGAAAAATTCAATCCGACCGAAGACATGTCTTTGACACTAGGCACGATGAACCATCCGCATTTGTGCGGAGATCTGTATCGGGAAGTGGCCTGGAGACGAAGCGACACCTCGAGCGAGGGTTAAAGCTTAAATTTGCTTCAAATTTTTTAGAGTCGGGTTTTCTCTTGGCATGTCAGCGATCTGCGGCGCGCGGCCGTCGGGGAACACGTGGCGATCACGAAAAATGTGATCACTGTGCCCGGGCGATGAAGTCGGCGGCAGGCTCGGCGATCAAGATCACGCGCGGAGCCTGGCTCCGCCGATTGGCGGGCTCATCCTTGTAGCCCTGCCACGGTGTCAGGTCGCCCCCGTGATGCGTTGGCCGGCGGCGTCGAAGAAATGCGCTGTCTTCTGCCGGAGCGAGAGCGTTACCGGCGCCCCGACGCCGAGGCCCAGCTCCGGCGCCGACGAGACGACGAGTGCGGCGCCCGATGCCAGGCGGACATGCACATAGACTTCGCGGCCCAGATACTCGACCAGGGTGATGGTCCCCTGGGTCGAAAGATCGCCCGTTGCGCCGATCTCGATGTGCTCGGGCCGGACGCCGACTTCGGTGGCGCCATCCGGCGCCTGCGGCAAGGGGAGCGATCCGAAATCGGCCAGCGTGACGACGCCCCCGGCGGCCGTGGCGCGCATCAGGTTCATTTTCGGCGAGCCGATGAAGCTGGCGACGAAGCGGTTGCGGGGAAAATTGTAGAGCTCGAACGGCGTGCCCACCTGCTCGACATTGCCCTTGGAGAGCACGACGATGCGGGTGGCCAGCGTCATGGCTTCCACCTGGTCGTGGGTGACATAGACCATGGTGGTCCCCAGACGGTGGTAGAGGTTGGCCAGTTCGACCCGCATCTGCACGCGCAGCTCGGCGTCCAGATTGGAGAGCGGCTCGTCGAACAGGAAGAGCTGCGGTTCGCGGACGATGGCCCGACCGATAGCGACACGCTGCTTCTGGCCGCCCGAAAGCTGGCGCGGCTTGCGCTCCATCAGTTCGCCGATCTGCAGGATCTTGGCCGCCTCGGCGACGCGTCGCTCGATTTCCGGGCGTGGCATGCGCAGGTTGGAAAGGCCGAAGGCGAGGTTCTTGCGCACGCTCATATGCGGGTAGAGCGCATAGGACTGGAAGACCATCGAGAGATTGCGCTGGCTGGCCGGCAGGTCGTTGACCACTCGGCCGCCGATGGAAATGACTCCGTCGGTAATGTCCTCGAGGCCGGCGATCATGCGCAGCAAAGTCGACTTGCCGCATCCGGACGGACCGACGAGCACGACGAACTCCCCCGACTGGATGTCGAGGTTGACGCCATGCACGACCTCCAGACCGCCATAGGATTTTCGGACATCGTTGAGTTGGACGGCGGACAAATCAATACTCCTACTTGAGACCGCTCATCGCGATGCCGCGGATGATCAGGCGCTGAAAGATCAGGAAGAACAGGAAGATCGGCAGCAGCGAGAGCACCGACATGGCAAACATCTGGCCATATTGGGTGACGCTGTCCTGGCTGTTGAACATGCGCAGCGCCAGCGGCACCGTGTAGTCCTTGACGTCGTTGAGATAGACCAGCGGCCCGAGGAAATCGTCCCAGGTCCAGATGAACGAAAAGATCGCAGCCGTGGCGATGGCCGGGATCGAGAGCGGCATGATGATGGCCCAGTAGATCTTGAAAGGCGAACAGCCGTCGATCATGGCGGCCTCGTCCAGGTCGCGCGGCAACTGCCGGAAGAACTGCACCATCAGGAAGATGAAAAAGGCGTCGCCGGCCAGGAACTGCGGCACGATCAAAGGCAGGTAGGTATTGACCCAGCCCAGGTTCAAAAAGGTCAGATATTGCGGGATGAGCACCACGTGGTAGGGGATCATCAGCGTCATCATCATCAGCGCAAACCAGATATTTTTGCCGGTAAATTCAAGCCTGGCAAAGGCATAGGCGGCAAAGGAGCAACTGAGCACGTTGCCCAGCACCGAGAGCACGGTAACGAACAGCGAATTGGCAAAGAAGGTGCCGAAACTCACCGACATGGCGTTCCAGCCCGAGGTGTAATTGTCCCAGCGGAACTCAGAGGGCCAGAGCGAGAGATCGCCGAAGATCTGGTTGTTGGGCTTGAGCGAGGAGGCGAACATCCAGAGCAGCGGATAGACCATGATCAGCGAAGTGGCGATCAGGAACAGGTGCTTGAGAAGCGCCGAGCGCCGGGCGCGCCTGGCCTTGGCCTCGCGGAAGGACTGGGCGATGGCCGCGGTTTCGGCCGAGCTGGGGAGGGTCGTGGTCATGGTCAGCCCTTCTGGCCTTCGTAGTGGACCCAGTATTTGCTGGTCCAGAAGGCGATGGCGGTGAAGCTGGCAATGATGATCAGCAGCACCCAGGCGAGGGCCGAGGCGTAGCCCATGCGCAGGAAGCTGAAAGCCTCGTTGAACAGGAACACCGTGTAAAAGAGCAATGAATCCAAGGGTGCACCCGAGCCGCCCGAGATGATGAAGGCGCCCGAAAAGCTCTTGAAGGCCTCGATCATCTGCAGCACCAGGTTGAAAAAGATCACCGGGGCGAGGAGGGGGACGGTGATGGAGAAGAAGCGCTTGACCGGGCCGGCGGCGTCGATTTCGGCGGCTTCGTAGAGCTCCTGCGGGATGGCGCGGAGGCCGGCGAGGAAGATCAGCATGGGCGAACCGAACTGCCAGACGGCAAGGACGATGAGCGTGTAGAGCGAGTATTTCGGATCGCTCAGCCAGTAGGGCCCGGCCACGCCGACGCCGGAAAGCATCGTGTTGACAATGCCTTCGTAGGCAAAGAGCTGGCGCCAGAGGATGGCCACGGCAATCGAGCCGCCCAGGATCGAGGGCAGGTAGAACAGCGCCCGGTAGAGGCCGATAATGCGTACGCCCTTGTCGAGGATCATAGCCACGGCGAGGGCGAAGATCAGCTTGGCCGGCACCGAGATCGCCACAAAGGTGAACGTCACCTGAAGGGCTTTTTTGAAGCGATCGTCGAACTGGACCATGTAGATGTAGTTGTCCCAGCCCACCCACTTGGGTGGATTGATGACATTGTACTTGGTGAAGCCCAGATAGAACGAGGCCAGGATCGGACCGATGGCGAGCAGGAAGAACCCGATCAGCCAGGGCGACAGGAAAGCGTAGCCGGCAAAGTTGCGGCGGAAGAATTTCAGCATCGCCCTGTCCTTGGAACGCACGAGAAGCTGGGACCCGCCGCGACAAGGCGCGGCGGGCCGGAGACAGTGATCAGGCGCGGGCGATGATCGCCTTGGCCTGGCCGAGGAAGTCGGCGGCGACTTCCGGGATGGTGCGCTCGCCGAGCAGGACCGCGACCGCGAGGCGCTCGAAGGTCTGCTCGACCTCGTTGGCGCCCGAGGGCGGGGGCGGCGGGAGTACGGCGGTCTTGCCCTGGATGCCGGCAAAGAAGGCCACGCCGACCTTTTCGGCATCCGACAGCTGCGGCTCGAGTGCCGTGCGGACGTCGGACTGCGAGGGAATGCCGCGCTCGAGGCCGAGCACCTTGGTCATGTCGAGATCGTTGACGAAGGCGCTCATGTAGGTCGTCGCTGCTTCCGGATTCTTGGAATCGCGGGAGAGACAGACGAACTGGCTGGGCTGCACGATCGAGCCGGGCACCATGTCCTTGGTGTTGGGATACATGGCCGCGCCAAGCGCATCCTGCATCAGGGCCTGGGTGCCGACGAGCTGGTTGGACCAGGCATAGGAGGTCGCCGACTTGCCGGTGACGACGCCGAGCTGGGCCAGTTCGGAGACACCGGCGAGGCCGGCCGATTCCTGCGCGGCAGGGGTGGCGCCGGCAGCACGGATGGCTTCCCAGGTCGACCAGTATTCCTCGACGATCTCCTGGGTCACGGTGTATTCGCCATCGGTGAACATGGCGCCGCCCTTCTGAGCGACGAAGTCGGAGAAGTTCTGGTAGTCGGCGGTGTTGTCGTCGGTGCCCGGGACGCCGGTGGCGTCCTTGATCGCCTTGCCGATACGGGCAACGTCGTCATAGGTCCAGCCATAGGGGTCGAAGTTCTCCCCGACTTTGATACCGGCCTGCTCGTAGAGCTTGGTGTTGTACATGGCCATGTGCGAGTTCGCGCCGATCGAGAGCGCGTAGAACTTGCCGTTGACGGTGCCGGCGGCAATGGCGCTGGCATCCATCTTGGAGATGTCGAGCGTCTTGCCGACATACTCGTCGAGCGGCAGCACGGCGCCGTTGTTGATGTATTCGAACAGCACGCCATAGCCCTGCTGGATGACGTCGGGCATGTTGCCGCCGGCGATCTGGGTGGTGAGCTTGGTGAAGTAGTCGGCAAAGCCGAGCGTTTCACCGGTCACTTTGATGTCCGGATGCTTGCCGTTGAAGATGTCGATGACCGCGAAGGTGCGCTTGTCGCGCTCCGGATTGCCCCACCAGAAGTGGCGGATTTCGGCGGCCTGGGCCAGGGCGCGACCGCCCATGGCGGCTGCAAAGGCCAGCGACCCCGCCGCAGTGGCGGTGCCGGTCAGGAATTGTCTACGTGTGAAGCTCATTTGTTTTCCTCCCTAAACGAGCAGTGTGGTGAGCGTCCCTTGCGGGACGGGTCGTCTCCTCAGTGACTTGGTGGCACGAGGCCAGGCTTTCGCACGCTGACCAGCCGACCATCGGCGAGGTCGAGCTGTTGGTTGGCAGCAATGCGGAACTCGATATCGCCATGCGGCGTGCGCAGCGTGCCGGCGACGTCCTGCACGCTCAGGCCGACCAGCGCGCGGATGGCGCCGGACTGGTCGGTGACGACGCGGAGGCCCCGGGGCGCGGCAAACAGCTCGGCGCCGTCGCAATAGGCGGTCGACTCGGTGCGGGTGTTGACCAGTTCGAAGACCCGGCCGGCAACAGTACGCGCATAGCCGGTCTCGTGGGCCACGTCGCGGTGCTCGATCTGCTGGGGGGTGAGGCCGCCGAACCAGAGCGTGCCGTCGGGTCGCGGCTGGATACCACAGAGCCGTTCGACGAAATCGAGCAGGCACAGGATGGCCGGCGAATAGGCTTCGGTATAGCCCGCGCGCCCGGTGAAGGGGTGCAGGGTCTGGGCAAAGCGCGGCGCCTTCCAGAGCGCGGCGAGGATCGGCTGGAGCACAAAGCTCAGCTCGACATGGCGATGATGGGCCTCGAAGGCATGCGGCGCGCGGATCAGCGAGAGCAGGTTCGAGGGCCCGGCCCAGGAATTGTAGTCATAGGCCGGGTCATAACGCGGATCGTCGAGGGCGATGGAGGTGAAGGGATATTTGGCGAAGAATTTGCGCGTGTTGAGCAGGTAGCGCTGCAGCGCCTGAGTAAAGAGGGCATCGTCGCCGATCTCGCAGGCGAGCACCCGCAGCAGCACGTCGGACTGCACCTTGACGTGCCGGCCGTGCCGGTCGAGGTCGTAGAAAAAGCCGTCGCCGCCATCGTAGCAGTGGGCGAACAGGGCCTGGGTCGAGCGCTTGCTGCGCTCCCGCCAGGGCTCGGCATCCTCGCCCAGTTCCTCGGCCATGCGAGCCAGGTAGTCGCGCTGGCAGGAGACGTTGGCGGTCAGGTCCGGCGCAACGAAGGGGACCAGCGGATTGTTCGGATCACAGAGCTTGGGATCGTTGCCGAACGGACTGTCGGGCACGTGCCAGAAGCGCGGCGACAGATCGTGCCCGGTGTCGTAGCAGCAGAAGGCCTCGACCCCGCCGGTGCCGCGCGTGTCGCGCCAGCGCGCCAGCCAGGCGTCGTTGCGGGCCATGGCATCGTACATGCGCCGCAGCCAGGCGGGACTCTCGCCATGCAGCCGATAATGCGTCCAGACGCTGCGCGCCAGCGGTGTGACGGTCTGGATCTGGGCAAAGACCGAGCCGGTGGCGGTGAGCTTATAGGGGAAGAGGCCGTCGTCCCGCTGATGCGCGGCGAAGGCGGCAAAGGTGCGCCCGGCCACCGAGGGGAGAAAGCGCGACAGCAGCTCAGCATTGATGGTGCCGGTGCTTTCGAGCCAGCAGCCAAGATAGACCCCGCCTTCGTGCAGGATCGGCTCGGCAGTGCCGGCCGGCTTGATGCAGGCGAACAGTTCGCCCATGGCGCGGTAATATTGCTGTTCCATATGCGGCGCCGAGCCGACGAAGCGGACGCCCGACCGGGCCTGCCATTCCGACAGCAGCGCAGCGCCCGACGCGTCGATGGCACCCAGCTTGGCGGGCACATCGAGCGATCGCAGCCTGGCGAGCAGATCCGACGGACGGCTCAGCATCTGAAGTACGTACCTCCTCCCAAAACGAACGCCTCCCCGCGCCCGTTCCGATTAAGCCGCGCGACCGGGCGGCAGCACGGCGTCACCATGTGGATAGACCAGCCCGCGTCGCCGCGGGGTCAGCCGCGCCAGCAGTTCCTGGCTGGGCCGGTAGGGCAGGCGGAAATGTCCCCAGCTGGGTCCGTAGCGGTAAACGGCGATGCGGCGATTGCCCGGATTGGTGCGGCGGGCTGAGCCATGGGCGATGGCATCGACGAACAGCAGGGCGTCGCCGGCCTGCAGATGCACTTCGATGGCGCCTTCGACCCCATCCACCGAGGTCTCCTCGCTGCGCTTTTCGATGGCAACGGTCTGGGGGTGGCGGATGTTGGACTTGTGCGAGCCCGGGATCACCATGGTGGCGCCGTCGCCGGGGCCGATATCGCGAAAGGCCATCAGGATGTTGATCTGGCCGCAATGGAATTTTCCCGCATGGAAGCGGTACTGGGTGCGGATGGTGCCGACATGGCCGCCCGAATGCAGGCGCTGGGCACCGCCTTCGGGCCGGATGGTGCCGAAGCACTCGTCGATGAAGGCCGGGCCGTGGGCATTGTCGAAATTTTCCGGATCGTCCGAGCCGATAAAGTGGATGGCCTTGTCGATCCAGGCGGGGTGATCGAGCAGCTCTTCCCAGACCGGGCCGGCCTCGTAGAGCTGCTGCATGGTGAGGCCTTCCTGCTGGCCCGAATTGTTGACCGCCACGTTGCCCCACCAGCCGCGCCCGGCAATGCCGGCGGCCTCGACCTGGTCGTAGGTGGCGTTGCAGGCGGCGACCTGGGCCGGGGTCAATGCCCCTTTCAGGATCAGATAGCCATTCAAATCAAACAGGTAGCGCTCCATGTCGGAGACCGGGGCAGCGCTGGCAACAGGGTCAAGCATAGTCTCGCATCCAAATGAAACCGGCCCCGAAAGGGGCAACTGTGCGGTTGGATGGAAGGCTTGAAATGAGACTCGCCGACAACCGGGACCGCACGGTTGAATTCCTGCTCGGGTCTCTCAGAAGGTCGCAACAAGCAGTGGCGGTTTGGTCGTGCGGTCCGTCCACAGATGTTGCGCGTAGCGCACGCTTTACCGCTTACCCCGGCTGGGCGCTGGGCCCATTACGTGTCTCCGGCCGATCCTGGGGGATTGTTCCCTCACAGAATGCGGAGTGTTCGCTCCTTCGCAGGCCCTTGTCAATTGCCTGTCGGCAGGGAAGTGGCGAGGCGGGCCTGGCGGAGCGCGGCAAGGTCGGCCGACCCGGTACAGAAGCAGCAGATGCGCAGCTGTTCGATGAGCACCGAAAAATGCGCGATCACCGCTTCGGGCGACTCGATGGCGGCCGCCAGGGCGCCGGCGGCCTGACCGACAATATCGGCGCCCAGCCGGATCGCCTTGGCCGCGTCGATGCCGTCGCGGATGCCGCCCGAACCGATGATGACGGCATCCGGGCAGGCGGCGCGGACATCGACCAGCGCCTCGGCCGTGGGGCGCCCCCAGTCGGAAAAGGCCGCTGCGATGGCGGCGCGGGCCGGGTCGGCGATGCGGGCGGCCTCGACGGCGGCCCAGCTGGTGCCGCCGGCCCCGGCGACGTCGATGACCGAGACGCCGGCCTCGAGCAGGCGGCGGGCGAGGGCGCCGGAAATGCCGGCTCCGACTTCCTTGACCACGACCGGAACGGGCAGGCGGCGCGCCAGGTCGCCGATCTTGTCCAAAAGGCCGCGCCAGTCGCGGTCGCCCTCGGGCTGCACGGCTTCCTGCAGCGGGTTGAGATGGATGATCAGTGCGTCGGCCTCGATCATGTCGACGGCGCGGCGGGCCTGGTCGAGGCCGAACCCCTTGTTGAGCTGGGCGGCGCCGAAATTGCCGAGCAGAGGGATGGCTGGCGCCAGGCGGCGCAGCTCCTTGCCCAGGCCACCGGCATCATTGCCCTCGATGGCAACGCGCTGCGAGCCGACGGCAAGGGCGATGCCCAGTTCGGCACAGGCGATGGCCAGGTTGGTGTTGATCTGGGCGGCGCGGGCCGGGCCACCGGTCATCGAACTGATCAGCACCGGTGCGGCGAGCCGACGGCCCAAAAGAACCGTGGACAGGTCGATCTGGTCCAGATGCAATTCGGGCAGTGCCAGGTGTTCAAAGGCGATGCGTTCAAATCCGGTGGTGATGGATCGACTGCCGCCTTTGCCACTCAAAATGACGTCCAGGTGCTGGTTCTTGCGGTCTGTCAGCAACAGTCGCCACTCCTTCGCTCGGCAATTGCGATCACAATGGCCGTTCTGAGCGAGTTTGGATAGACAGACGGCCCCAGCTTTGATCAACCTATGCAAATGTCAGCGCAGGGAATGACATCACACACACTCAACAGCGACGATGCGCTCAATGCGCTTCGCGCCTCGGTGGACGATTGCCTGTCGGCAGCCGTCGATCTGCGGCCGCCCGTGCCGGCGTCGCTGCGCAATGCGGTGGCCTATGCGCTGCTCGGCCCGAGCAAGCGGGTGCGGCCGGTGATCGTGCATCTGATCGCCTCGGATTATGCGCGCATCGATCCGGTGGCGCTGCAGGTCGGGGCCGCGGTGGAGATGGTGCATACCGCTTCGCTGGTGCTCGATGACCTGCCATGCATGGATGATGCGGCGACGCGGCGGCAGCGGCCAGCGACGCATCGCGTCTATGGCGAAGCCACGGCGATCCTGGCCTCGATCGCCTTGCTCAACCGGGCCTTCGGCATCCTGGCGGCGGTCGACATTCCCGACGTGACGATCCGGCTGCGGCTGATCGAGACACTCGAAAACGCCGTGGGCTGGAACGGATTGGTGGCGGGGCAGGAGCTCGACATTCTGGGCAATGTCGATGGCGACCGGGCCTCGGCCGAGCATCTCAACTGGCTCAAGACCGGCGTGTTGTTCTGCGCGGCGGCGGAAATGGGCGGCATCCTGCGCGGGCTCGACGACGAGCGGCTCGGCCATATCCGCGATTTCGCGCGGGCGCTGGGGCTGGCCTTCCAGATGGCGGACGACCTGATCGACCGCACCGCCAGCGAACAGGATGCCGGCAAGGATGTCGGCAAGGACCTCAACAAGACCAATGTCGTCAACCTGCTCGGCATCGAAGCCTCGCGGCAGGCCTGCATGGAGCACCTGGCGCGGGCCGACGCGGCCCTGGTGCTCAGCGGCATCGATCCGGGCCCGATCCGTTCGCTGATCGCCCGGCACTTCAAGCTGAGCGGAACCGCTTGACCCCTGTGGCCGCCATGCCCGTTGCCGTCCGTGCCGAGCCGAGAGAGCCGGTGCTCGACATTTCGCAGCTCACCGTCAGCTATGGCCGGCGGCATGTGCTCGACCATCTCGACCTGGTCATCGAACCGGGGGCGATCTATGGCCTGCTCGGGCCCAACGGGGCGGGCAAGACCACGCTGATCCGCACCATCTGCGGCCGCATTGTGCCGCATGCGGGGACCATCTCGATCGAGGGGCGCTCGAATCGCAAGAAGTCGACGCTGCGGCGGATTGGCCTGGTGCCGCAGGAAATCGGGCTCTACATGCATCTGACGGTGCGCGAAAATCTCGAGGCGTTCGGCCGGCTCTCCGGGCTGAGCGGCGCGGAAACCCGCGCGGCGGTGGATTGGGCGGCCGATGTGACCCGGCTGTCGGAGCGGCGCAACGAGCGGCTCGACATCCTCTCAGGTGGCTGGAAGCGCCGGGTCAATATCGCGGCCGCGATCCTGCATCGCCCGGCACTCCTGATCCTCGACGAGCCGACGGTCGGGGTCGACGTGGATGCGCGCAACGAGCTGCACGAAGTCATCCGTGACCTGACGCATTCGGGCATGGCGGTGCTGATCGCCACCCATGATCTCGACCAGGCCGAAACCATCTGCTCGAGCGTGGGCTTTCTGCTGCAGGGCACGATTGCCACGGCCGGGGCGCCGCAGGCGCTGATCGACCGCGAGTTCGGGGGGCGCACCGTGGTGATCATCGAATTGCGCCGGCCGCTCACCGCGCAACAGCGCGGGGCGCTGCACAAGGCCGGGTTCATGGCCAGCAATGGCGACATGACCTGGTCGATCCTGGGCGAAACCAACGACACCACCTCGTCGGCGCTCTCGATGCGGCTCGACCGGCTGGGCATTGCGACGCGCGAGATCCGGCATCGCAAGCCCGGGCTGGATACGCTTTTCCTGCAGCTGACGCGCAAGCCGCTGGCCGAGGCGACGCAATGATCCTGGCCATGCTCAAGGTGATGGCGCTCAGCCTGGTCCGTGACCGCGGGGCGCTGGCCATGGCCTTCCTGCTGCCGCCGACGATCTTTGTGATCTTTGCGGCGATCTTTTCGGGCACCAGCGGGGATGAACTGCGGCTCAAGCTCGCCTATGGCAGTGCCGTAAGCTCGGAGACCGCCAGCCGGTTCGAGCGGGCGCTGCGCGACGAGCCGTCGCTGCGCCTCCTGCCGCAGACGCTGGCGTCGGAAGCCGAGGTGCGGGACACGGTGGCGCAGGGCGCGGCCGATGTGGGGCTGGTGCTGCGCAGCGATCTTGACGGCACCGGGGATGACGCGCCGGTGCTGGTGATCGTGGATCCGGGCAAGCTGATGGGCGGCGCCATCGTTTCGGGGCAGGTGCAGCGCATTCTTGCGGGCAGCCTTGCCGATATCGGGGTCAAGCGCATGGCGCCCTCGATCGAGGCGCTGGTAGGCGGGTTCTCGCCGCAGCAGACGGCGCAACTGGCGGCGGCGCTGGCGCAGATGGCCGACGAACCGCCAAGTGCCGACGCTGGCGGCAGCCTGGTTGCCTCGCAGACTTTGCAGGGGCGCAGCGGGTCGGGGGCAACCGTCACCTATTATGCCGGGGCAGTGGCCATCCTGTTCTTGCTGTTTTCGGCCATGCAGGGCGCCGCCACGCTGATCGAGGAGCGCAATTCGGGCATTGTCGACCGGCTGGCGGTGGGGCCGTCGGGCACCGACGTGGTGGTGGTGGGCAAGTTCTTGTTTCTGACGCTGCAGGGCGCGGTGCAGGTGGGGCTGATCTTTCTGGTGGCGAGCCTTGCCTATCAGGTCGACGTGCTGGGCCGGCTGCCGGTCTGGCTGCTGATCACGCTGCTCTCGTCGGCCGCCGCGGCCGGATTGGGGCTGGCGGTGGCCTCGGCCTGTACCACCAAGCAGCAGGCTCAGACGGTTTCGACCTTCGTGGTGCTGGTGTTTTCGGCCATAGGCGGGTCGATGGTGCCCCGCTTCATGATGCCGCCTTGGTTACAGGATATCGGGTGGTATACTCCGAATGCGTGGGCCATCGAGGCCTATCACGGAGTGCTCTGGCGCGACGAAACCCTGACCGACCTGACTGCCTCGTTTCTGCCGCTTGCCGGGCTCGGCCTGGTGGGCGTGCTGGTGGCGGTGCTGGTCTCCCGGTGGCGGCTGCGCCTATAGCGGAGGCGACAATGGCAGTGGCGAATCCCAAGGCGGCCGTCAACCTGAGCGCAAGAGAGGTGGCGATCGGCCTGGTGCTGGCCGGCCTGGTGGTCGCCGCATGGCTCACGGTGCATATCGGGGCGATCTTTCTGGTCGACTGGAGCCAGCCGGGGCTGTGGATGGTGGCGCCGCTGGTGATCGCGCTGCAGACCTGGCTCTCGGTGGGGCTGTTCATCGTGGCCCATGACAGCATGCACGGCTCGCTCTATCCCGCCAACGCTGCGGTCAATGCCTGGATCGGCCGTATCTGCGTGGCGCTCTATGCCGGCTTTTCCTACAACCGGCTCTATGGCAGCCATCACGAGCATCACCGCTTTGCCGGCACCGCGCGCGATCCGGACTTTGACGCAGATCATCCCCGCACCTTCTGGCCCTGGTATTTCAAGTTCTTCAGAACCTATTTCGGCTGGCGCGAGTTCGGTGTGCTCACCCTGGTGGTCGTCGTCTACATGATCATTCTCTGGCAGCGCTGGCCGACCATCCTGTTGTTCTGGGCGCTGCCGGCGATCCTGTCGTCGCTGCAGCTCTTTTACTTCGGCACCTTCCTGCCGCACCGGCAGGGCGAGCCGCCCTTTACCGACCAGCATCGCTCGCGCAGCAACGATTTTCCGTGGCTGCTGTCGCTGCTGACCTGCTTCCATTTCGGCTATCATCACGAACATCACGAACGGCCGTGGGTACCATGGTGGAAACTGCCAGCGTTCAGGGATAGCCTGCGCGCCAATAAACCTGCCGCCGCCTGAGGACATATTGAATGGACTTTCTCGCATTTCTCGTGCCGCTGGTGATCGTCATCAGCACGGTCGCCTTCATGGAGTTCTTCGCCTGGTGGGCCCACAAATACATCATGCATGGCGAACTGGGCTGGGGCTGGCACAAGTCGCATCACGAGGCGCATCCGCCGGGTTTTGAAAAGAACGACCTCTATGCGGTGGTGTTCGCCCTGGTGGCGATCGGCCTGTTCTGGATCGGGGGCAATTTCTGGCAGCCGCTGTGGTGGGTCGCGCTGGGCATCACGATCTACGGCCTGCTGTATTTCGTCGCCCATGACGGGCTGGTGCATCAGCGCTGGCCGTTCAAGTACATTCCGCGCAAGGGCTATCTGAAGCGCCTCTACCAGGCGCATCGGCTGCATCATGCGGTGGAGGGCAAGGAAGGTTGCGTCAGCTTCGGCTTTATCTATGCGCCGCCGGTCGAGGTCCTGGTCAAGGAGCTCGACAAGGGCAAGAAGGCCTATGATCCCAACCGCCAGGACACCGGCCTGGGCGCGCCGAACTAGAACGCGCCTTCAGAAGCGCTCGTTCTGAGCGTGTCGAAGGACGGGGCGTGGCACGTGTGGTGCACCCGACCTCTTGGTGCGACACCATGAGGTCTCATGGAGGCAGGCGTCTTATGCGAGGGGCCGCTGGTAAAGCCCTTGCCGCGGCGGTGCATCCACTGGCAGGCGGGTGACGGCGACGTCGCCGAGACCGGCGAGCAGCAAAGCCAGCTTTTCGCGGCGGCGGGTGGAAATGCGCTGTTCCCAGGCCGAGGGGCCGCCGCTGCGCAGCTTTTCGCCGATGGCGCGGTAGACGCGACGGGCGGCGCCGATGGCCCAGGCCGAGCGCGACGGCAGGGCCGACATGCCGACACGCGCCGAGGCGTAATAGGGCTCGGCAATGTCGAGCAGGCGCAGCGCCGCAGCGTGCAGGCGCGGCCACTGGGCGCGATCCTCGGCATCGATGGTCCTGATCCCCTGCTCCTCGAGCAGTTCGGCGGGCAGGTAGACGCGGCCGTTGCGTGCGTCGTCGATAACGTCGCGGGCGATATTGGTGAGCTGGAAGGCGATGCCGAGGTCCGAGGCGCGATCGAGCACTGCGGCGTCGCGGGCCCCCATGATCATGGCCATCATCACGCCGACGACGCCCGCCACGTGATAGCCGTAGTCGAGCGTATCGGCGATGGTCAGGTAGGCCCGGCCTTCGACATCCATCTCGAAGCCGCGCAGCAGATGCTGCGGGTAGAGCGCCGGGATGTCGCGGCGCCTGGCGACGCGGCTGAGGGCGACAAAGATCGGATCGGCGGAGGTGCCCTGGTCCAGGGCCTCGGCCGTCTGCTGGCGCAGCTCGTTCAGGCGATCGAGCTGGCCGTCGCGGAAATCGGCCTGCTGGTCATGTCCGAGCGTCTGGCCGTCGATGACGTCGTCGCAGTGGCGACACCAGGCATAGAGCATGACGCAGTCGTCGCGTGTGTCCCGGTCGAACAGCCGCGCCGCCGTGGCAAAGCTCTTCGAGCCCTGGCGGATGGACTGTTCTGACAGGGCAACCACGCTATCGGTCATGCACGTGCATCCTCGATCATCAGGCCGGCCGTCGCCTTGGCCGAGCCGACCACGCCGGGTATGCCGGCGCCCGGATGGGTTCCGGCGCCGACAATATAGAGGTTCGGGATGACATCGTCACGATTGTGCGGACGGAACCAGGCGCTCTGGGTCAGAATCGGTTCGATCGAGAAGGCCGAGCCGAGATGAGCGTTCAGATCGTCGCGGAAGTCGAAGGGCGAAATGTGGTGCACGCTCACCAGATCGTCCAGCAGGCCGGGGATGTAGCGGTCGTTGAGATACTTGAGGATACGGTCGCGATATTTCGGCCCTTCGACCGCCCAGTCGATATCGGCAGTGCCCAGATGCGGCACCGGCGAGAGCACGTAGTGGGCGCTCTGGCCCGGCGGGGCGAGGCTGTCGTCGGTGACCGAGGGCGTGTGCAGGTAGAGCGAGAAATCGTCGGCCAGGCCATCGGCGCGGAAGATGTCGCGGATCAGTTCGCGATAGCGTGGCCCGAACAGCACCATGTGGTGGCGCAATTCCGGGTGCTGGCGCTTGAGGCCGAAATAGATGACGAAGAGCGACATGGAAAAGCGACGCTTTTCCAGTGACGCGCCGTTCTGCGTGCCGCGCGGGGTGCCCCGCAGCAACTGCTTGTAGGTATGGACCACGTCCGCGTTGGAGGCGATCTGGTCGAAGGGGTGGCGCGTGCCGTCACGCAGCACGATGGCCGTGGCGCGCTCGCCGGCCGTATCGATGCGATCGATTTCGGCGCTCAGGTGCAGCTTGCCGCCCAGATCCTCGAACAGCTTGACCATGCCCTGGATCAGCGCGCCGGTGCCGCCCTTGGCGAACCAGACGCCGCCCCGGCGTTCGAGCGCATGGATCAGCGCATAGATCGAGGAGGTCTCGAACGGGTTGCCACCCACCAGCAGCGAGTGGAAGCTGAAGGCCTGGCGAAGGTGGTCGTCCTTGATGAACTCCGAGACCTTGGAATAGACTGATCGGTGGCTTTCGAGCCGCATCAGCTGCGGCGCCGCCTTGATCATCGACCAGAAGTTGAGGAACGGCACCGTGCCGAGCTTTTCGTAGCCCTCGTGGAACAGGTCCTCGGAATAGGCGAGGAACTTGCGATAGCCTTCGACATCCTCGGGCGAGCGGGCGCGGATCTGTGCATCGATCTCGTCCTGGTCGTTGGCATAGTCGAAGCGATGTCCGTCTTCCCAGCACAGCTGGTAGAACGGGCTGACCGGCAGGAAGGTGACATAATCCTCGCGGCGCCGGCCGCTCAGCGCCCAGAGCTGATCGAGGCAATCGGGATCGGTGATGACGGTGGGGCCGCCGTCGAACTTGAAGCCGTCCTGCTCGTAGACATAGGCGCGGCCACCGGGCTTGTCGCGCTTTTCGAATATGGTGGTGGCGATGCCGGCGCTCTGGAGCCGGATGGCGAGCGCGAGGCCGCCGAAACCGGCGCCGATGACCGCTGCGGTTTTCTGGCTCATTGGGCTGCTTTCGGGTTCAACAGGGACTGCTCCATAAGGCAAGGGATGGCCCGGCTCACCGGTACGGGCGGTTTACCGACAAGGATGCGGCAAATGTCCCAGACAGTGGTCCGGCCGGCATAAAAGCGCTCAATCAGCGGTTGTGGCAACCGGTAGAAGCGCTGCAGGACAAGATGCCGCCGTGCCGGCTCGGCGGCGCGAAACAGCATGCGGTTGAGCAGCCGGTAAAAGCCCTGTTCGCGGGCCCGTCCGAGCGCATGGGCCCTGATCAACGGGGCCAGCGCGGCGCTGCCGACGGGCCAGTGCGCGGCGATCAGATTGGCCAGACGCACCGCTTCGGGCACGGAATAGCCGGTGGTGGGGTGAAACAGGCCCGCCCGCATGCCGGCCAGCGGAATGTCGGCGGGCTGGCCGGCCCAGAAGCGGGCAGCATCGTAAGCGAGGCAGATGGGCAGCACGCCATGCTCCTCGCGCACCACGCTCTTGATCGACCAGCCCTGGGCCCGCGCGTAGGCGCTGATATCGGCGGCCAGCGCCTGCAGGTCGAGCGCCTCGCCATCGGAATAGCGCGTGTCCTCGATCAGGATGCGGGTAGGCGAAAAGGGCAGCAGGTAGACGAAGCGGTAGCCGTCGAGCTGGTCGACCGAAGCATCCATGATCACCGGATCGGTAATGCCGTGCGGCGTTTCGGTCTCGATCTCGAGGCCGACAAATTTCTGAAAGCCCAGCACCATGCTGGGGTTGGGCGCAAAGCCGCGCGCGTCGACGACGCAATCGGCGGCCAGGCGGGTGCCGTCTTCCAGGGTCGCGCCGGCGGCATCGAGGCTTTTCACCCGGGTGCCGGTGCGCAGTGTGACATTGGGGAGCGACGCGATCTTTGCGGCCACCGACGCACTGGTCAGGCTGGCATAGCCCGAGCTCAGATGCCGCGAGAACTTCTGGAAACGGACCGACTGGCCGGCCCAGCGATGCGCCACCAGCGGGTCCAGCCAGGCATGGTCGGCCGCGGTCACGTCGGCGTGGTGGAACGACCAGGTATGTTCGCCGAATGGCGTCGCGGCGCCTTCGACCATGGTGATGGCGATGGTCGGGTCGGCCGCTGTAAGGCGCTGGGCGATGATGGCTGATGCAAGGCCGGCACCAACAAGAAGCAAAGAGTTTCCAGGAGAGTGCATTGGCGCCTGTGGTTTTTCCGACCGCGCCATGTTGCGCCCGACCGTCGAGCGGTCAAGTCACTTCACCCGGACGCGGCAAAGCGACCTTCCCATAAAATCCGGCCGTTGCAGTCATGTCACCCTCCCCGCAAGGGGGGAGGATCAGGCGAGATCTGTACCCGAGTCGCCTAGAAATCCTCGAGCGTCAGTTCCCGCGCCATCACGATATTGCCCGACATCAGGCCGCAATCGACCGGGATGGCGGCGCCGGTGACTGCGCTGGCGAGATCGGAGGCGAGGAAAGCGATCACCCGCGCCACTTCCTCGGGCTCGACGATCCTCCCCATCGGATACCAGCGCTCCAGGGTCTGGAGCACGTTGGGATCCTTGGCCTTGCGCTCGTCCCAGACCGGGGTGCGCACGGTGCCGGGCAACACGATATTGGCGCGGATGCCGTAGCGGCCATATTCCTGGGCGAGCGAGCGGGTCATCGAGATCAGCCCCGCCTTGGCGGCGCTGTAAGCGGGATGTCCCAGGGCGGCCAGACCGTTCACCGAGCCGACATTGACGATGTTGCCGGCGCGACGCGCCACCATGCCGGGCAGCACCGCATGGGCGCAGGCATAGGCGCCGTTCAGATTCGAATCCATGTCCGCCACCCAATCGGCCGGGTCGGTGCCCGCAAGGGTGGCACGCAGCGCGCCGCCGGCATTGTTGATCAGCACATGTACGTCGCCAAAGCCGGCGAAGGAGGCCTTGACCGCAGCGGCGTCGGAAACCTCGACCACCGCGGGTCGCACCACGATGCCGTCCTTGCCGAGCTTGTCCTTGAGCTCGAGCACGGCCTCGGAGCGGTCGAGGGCGGCGATGGTGGCGCCCGCCTCGCCGAAGAAGCGGCAGAGCCATTGGCCAATGCCGCCGGCGGCGCCAGTGATGGCAATGGTCTTGCCTGCAAACGATCCAGTCATCGGGTGGTCTCCAGCGGACGCGACAAGGCGGCTTAATGGCCGTGGTGGTGGCCCTTGAGGAAGCTCTCCTCGAAGGGGCGGCGGCTCACTTCCATTTCCTTGCCGCCCAGATAGACGGCGACCGGTTGCAGCAGGGTGGAGCCTGCACGCTGCGTGCCGACGACGTCGCTGAACACGTAGTCGCTGGCATATTGGCGCAGGATGGTGACGTCGGCGGGAGCGCCGACGCCGAGCTGGCCCAGTTCGGGGCGCTGGATGGCGAGGGCGGGGCGGCTGGTCGACATGCCGATGACCTCGGCAACCGAGAGCCCGCAATTGAGCAGCTTGCTCATGGTGTGGAGCATGTCATAGCCCGGCCCTTCGACGGCGATGACGTGCACGTCCGAGGAAATGAGGTCGGGTTTGAAGCCGTCGCGCAGCGCGGCTTCGGCGGTATCGTAGCCGAAGGCGCCCATGCCGTGGGCGATGTCGAACAGTACGCCGCGCTCGCGGGCCTGCCAGACCGCGTCGAGCACCTTGCCATCAGGGCCGATGGCCGAGTTGGGCTCGGGGCGGTAGCAGTGGGTGAGGATGTCGCCGGGGCGCAGCATGTCGACGACGTCCGAATAGCTCGGGGGCGGATGGCCGATATGGGTCATCAGCGGCAGGTCGACGGCGTTGGCCGCTTCCAGCGCCAGTTCGAGCGCGCCCAGACCAAGATCGCCGGTGACAATGCCGCCGATGCGGACCTTTACCCCGACGATGCGGTCGCGGTTGGCCTCGATCTTTTCGACGCAGCGGTGCACCGGCAGCATGGCGCGGGTCGTGGCCTCGCCGATCGAGACGTCCTTGTCGAAGCCGAAAATGCCGGGGAAGGAAATGTTGAGATAGGCGAAGATGCGGTAGGGCGACTGGATCATCACATAGTCGCGGAAACCGTCGTAATTGCCGGCGCCGGCGCTGCCGGCATCCACCAGCGTGGTGCAGGCGGAGCGGCGGGCAATAAAGCCGGGATCGACGCTCAAGGAGGTCGCCTTGTGGTAGACATGGGTGTGGATGTCGATCAGGCCGGGCGCGACGATGCAGCCAGTGACGTCGCGCACTTTGGCGCCCGACGCATCGATACTCGGCGCCACCGCGGCGATCTTGCCGGCCTTGATGGCGACATCGAAACGCCCGTCGATGCCGTTGCGTTCGTCGATAACGCGACCGCCCTTGAGAATGAGATCGTAACTGGGTCCGGCCGGCGACATGAACGCACTCCTTTATTCGGCTCCGAAACTGGCACAGCCGGCGCCATGGCGCCACCGGAGCGGCGGCTTGCCCCGTGGAATTATTGCCGTTCCCCTCAGGCGCGTACCGAGCCGCGCAGCACCAGGTGCGAGTCGAGCCTGACGCTGCGGGGCAGCGGGGTGGCGTGGTCGAGAAAGTCGATGACGGCGCGGGCCGCGGCGGCGCCGATATCGGCCGCGGGCTGGCGCACGGTGGTCAGCGGCGGAAAGGTGTGGGCCGCCATCTCGATGTCGTCGTAGCCGACCACCGAGACGTCGCCGGGAATGGCGATGCCGGCTTCGTGCAGGCCGTGCATCAGGCCGATGGCGAGCACGTCGCTGAGGGCGAAGACGGCGTCGGGCCGGGTAGCGGCAGGACGGGCGGCGATTTCGCGGCCAGCGGCGAGGCCGCCATCCATAGTCAGGGCGGTCCGCACGATGTCGCCGGACGCCAAGGTGCGGCCATGAGCGCGCAGGGCCGCTTCAATGCCGCGCTGCCGCTCACGCATGCGGGGGTGGCTCTCCGGGCCGGAGACGATGGCGATCCGTTCAAAGCCCTTGTCGAGCAGGTAGCGGCCGACCTGTTCGCCGCCGGCCAGCGAGTCGTCGGAAAAGACCGAGGGCACGGCCTCGGCCGGGGCGTCGATTGCCACCACGGGGACGCGCTTGATCTGGCCGAGCCGCCGGAAGAATTCCGGACTGGCATTGGTGGTCATCACCACCACGCCGTCGACGCGCTTGGCGAACAGCATGCGCATATAGGCCACCAGGTGCTGGGCCACGTCGTCAGTATTGCAGATCACCAGCGTGTAGCCCTGGTCGAAGGAGGCTTTTTCGACGCCGCGGATGACCTCGCCGAAAAACGGGTTGGAGGTGGTGGTGACGATCATGCCGATGGTGCGGGTGCGCTTGGATTGCAGGGCGCGGGCCACGTCGGACGGGAAATAGGCGAGATCGGCAATGGCGGCATTGACCCGGCTGGCGGCGTCGGCGCTGACCGGCCGGGTGTTGTTGATGACATGCGAGACGGTGGTGAACGAGACGTTTGCCCGTTTTGCCACGTCCTTGATGGTAACCATCTGCGCTCCGGTTCAGCCCCGCCTTACGATCTTGCCCGCGATTTCAGCCAGCGATCGAACGCCACTGCGATGATCAGGATGAGGCCGATGACAATGGACTGGGTATAGGACGAGACATTGTTGAACTGGAGTCCGTTCTGCAGCACGCCGATCAAAGCTGCTCCTACCACGGTGCCGCCGACGCTGCCGATGCCGCCGAACAGCGACGTGCCGCCGATCACCACTGCCGAGATCACCGTCAGTTCGTAGCCCATGCCGGCCACGGCTTCGGCCGAGTTGAGCCGGGCAGCGAGCACGAAGGCGGCAAGGCCGGCGAAAAAGCCGACAATGACATAGACCGAGACCAGGATGCGATCGACCCGCAGGCCGGAGAGGCGCGCCGCTTCGGCATTGCCGCCCACCGCGTAGACGGCGCGACCGTAGCGGGTATAGCGCAGCACGATGTGGCAGAGGATCGCCGCCACGGCAAAGATGATCACCGGCACGGGCACCGGGCCGACCAGGCCGGTGCCGAACCAGCGCATGTCGGGCGTAAAACCCGAGATCGGGCCGCCATTGGAGAGCGTGAGGGTGAGACCGCGGAAGATGGTGAGCCCGCCCAGCGTCACCACGAAGGGCGGCACTTTGAGCCGGGTAATGGCGATGCCCTGCACACCCCCGGCAATGCTGCCGACGGCGAGGGCGGCCAGCAGCGCGGCGAACCAGCCGAAGCCGGCGCCGGCGGTTGCCGAGAGCGAGAGCGTGTTGGCGGCGCCGCCCTTGGCGACGATGGCGGCAACCATGCCGCAGAGCGCCAGCAGCGAGCCGACGCTGAGATCGATGCCGGCGGTCAGGATGACGAAGGTCATGCCCAGCGCGATCAGGCCGGTGATCGAAATCTGGCGCATGATGTTGAAGACGTTGATGGGGTCGATAAAGCTCGGCTTAAGCGCGGTGAACACCGCCATCAGCACGATCAGGAAGAGCAGCGGTCCGAACTGCTTGAGGATGCGGAATATATTGGGGCCGCGCGATTGCGTGGGTTGGGTGGTGGTGGTCATCAGGCTTCTCCCCGCCGCTGATCGAGCGCCATCAGCGCCATGAGTTTTTCTTCCGTCGCCTCGGCGCCCGGCATTTCTCCGGTGATCCGGCCCTGGCGCATGGTGACGATGCGGTCGCTGACGGCCAGGATTTCGGGCAGCTCGGATGAGATCACCATCACGGCGATGCCGCGCGCGGCGAGCTGGACCAGGATTTGATGCACTTCGGCCTTGGCGCCGACATCGACGCCACGCGTGGGCTCATCGACGATCAGCACCTTGGGGTTGCGCGCCAGCCAGCGGGCAAGGATCACCTTCTGCTGGTTGCCGCCCGACAGGCCTTCGATCGCCTGCTCGGGCGACGCCATGCGGATCGAGAGCGCCTGTTTGTATTCGGCCAGTGCGGCCCGTTCGCGCCGCTCGTCCATCAGTCCGAGCCGGTTGCTGTAGCGGTCGAGAGCGGCGACGGAGAAATTCTGCTGGATGGCCAGCATGGCAAAGATCGCCTGATGCTTGCGGTCTTCTGGCACAAGGCCGATGCCCAGTTCGATGGCGTCGGCGGGCGAAGCGGGGCTGATGGCCGCGCCGTCCAGGGTCATCGTGCCGGCAGCGATGCGGTCGGCGCCGAAGATGGCGCGGGCCAGTTCGGTGCGCCCCGAGCCGACCAGCCCGGCGACCCCCAGGATCTCGCCAGCCTTGAGGTCGACATCGACGCCGTCGAGCACGATGGCATGCGGGGCATCGGGGTCGCGCATGGTGCGCAGGCCGCGGACACTGAGGCGGACGGCACCAGCGATCTCGCGATGCGCCGGACGGGCATAGAGTTCGGAGGCGGCGCGGCCGACCATTTTTTCGATGATGAGCGGAATGGCCACCGGTCCGCCCTCGCGGTGCAGGTGGCCGGCGAGGCGCCCGTCGCGCAGCACCGTCATGCGGTCGCAGATGGTGGAGGCTTCTTCGAGCCGGTGGGTGACGAACATGATGGCGACGCCCTCGCTGCGCAGCCGCGTCATGATGCCGAGCAACTGGCTGACTTCGGTTTCGGTCAGCGCCGAGGTGGGCTCGTCCATGATGATCAGGCGGCTCTCGAGCGAGAGGGCACGGGCGATCTCGACCAGCTGCTGCTCGGCTACCGAAAGGGCCGAGACCGGCGTATCGGGATCGATGCTGAGGCCGACGCGCGCGATGATGTCGCGCGTCTCGTGCCGCATGCGGCGCCAGTCGATCAGCCGCAGCGCATTGGTCGGGGCGCGGCCGATGAAAATGTTCTCGGCGATCGAAAGCGTCGGGATCAGGCTGAGTTCCTGATAGATGGTGACGATGCCGGCGCGCTTGGCGGCATCCGGGCTCGACGGGCGATAGTCGGCACCGGCAAAGCTGATGCGACCGCTCGAGGGCGGCTGGGCGCCCGAGAGGATCTTGAGCAAGGTGGATTTGCCCGCGCCGTTCTCGCCCAAAAGGCCGAGGATTTCCCCGGCGCGGACATCGAGCGAGACGTCATTGAGCGCGGTGACGCCGGCAAAATGCTTGGATATGCCGACCACTTCGAGCAGTGGCGCAGTCTGGTCAGCGGCGGCGGCGGATGCGGCCATCGGTCCCTCCCGATTTGAGACGACAGCTCCAACCGGCGCACCACCAAAAGGGCAGTGCGCCGGCCAGCAGGAGGAAGCTTACTGGGCTTCGCCGAGACGTTCGGCCTTGTCCAGATTGTCCTTGCCGATCACGACGGGCGTGAGCAGCACCAGCTTTTCAGCCGGCTCGGTCTTGTCCTTGGCATAGGCGACCGCGATACGCACCGCGGTACGCGACTGCTCGCCGGGGAACTGCTCGACAGTACCGGCCAGCTTGCCGTCGCGCACAGCAACGAGCGCTTCGGGCAGGGCGTCAAAGCCGTAGATCTTCACATCGGTGAAGCCACGGGCAGCGCAGGCTTCCATGGCGCCAAGCGCCATGTCGTCATTGGCGCAGATGATCGCGTCGGGCTTGCCGTTGGCGGCCAGGCCCGCTTCGGTGACCGACAGGCCCTGGTCGCGGGCAAAGTTCGCCGTCTGCTCGAAGATGATCTGGTACTTGTCGGTCATGGTGTCGAGGACGTTGTGCACGCCCTTGTTGCGATCGATCGCCGGGCCGGCGCCGGGCTGGCCCTGCAGGTGGAAAATCTTGGCGCCGTTCGGGAAGGCGTCGACCATGGCCTGGGCTTCGGCTTCGCCGCCCTTGACGTTGTCGGCGCCCACATGGGCCAGAATGCCTTCCACACCATCGACGCGACGGTCGATGGTCACCACCGGGATGCCGGCCTGCACGGCCTGTTCGATCGCCGGCGCCAGAGCGTTGACGTCGAGCGGCGAGATGACGATGGCATTGACCTTCTGCACGATGGCCGACTCGATGTCCGCCGTCTGCTTGGGGGCCGAGTTCTGGCCGTCGCTCTCGATGATGTTGACGCCCTGGGCTTCCGCTTCAACCTTGATCTGGTTGAGCATGTGCACAAAGAACGGGAAGCCGAGGCTCGGCACGGAGCCGAGGATCGTCAGCTTGTCCTGGGCAAGGGCTGCCGGCGCGCCGACGGCCAAGGCGCCCAGCGCCACCGAAGACATCAGAAAACTGCGTCTATCCATAGGGTTGTCCTCCTCCAAAGGTCCTGCGATGCGGCAGCTTGCGCGTTTTCGCCGTCATCTGGGCGCAGAGGCTAGACCTCAGCAAACGTTTGCGCAAGCACTAACATGTTAGTACCTTCGGCTAAGGCACTGCGCTGAAGGTGCCCCTAGTCACCCGCGCAGGTGGCGCGGATGCGCGTTCCCGCATAGGCTTTGCGCTATGACCCAAGCCGCCTTCTGCCCACCCGAGCGTCGTCGCTATGTGCTGATCGCGGCCATTCTCGCCTCGTCGATGGGCTTTATCGACGGTACGGTGATCTCGATCGCCATCCCGGCCATCCGGGCCGATCTGGGCGCCAGCCTGGCCGACGCGCAATGGGTGTCGAATGCCTATTTGCTGCTGCTCTCGTCGGTGCTGCTGCTGGGGGGCGCGATGGGCGACCGCTACGGCATAAGACGGGTGTTCATGGGCGGGATCGTGGCCTTCGTGCTCGCCTCGCTGGCGTCGGCGGTCGCGCCCAATGCGCTGGTGCTGATCGTGGCGCGCGCCCTGCAGGGGCTGGGCGCCGCCTTCATGGTGCCGGCGAGCCTGGCCATCATCGCCAAGGCCTATCCCAAGGACGAGCGTGGCCGGGCCATCGGCATCTGGGCCGCGTCGTCGTCGTTTTTCACCATCGCCGGGCCGGTCATCGGCGGCCTGCTGCTGACCGGGCTGGGCGACTGGAGCTGGCGGCTGGTGTTCGCGGTCAATCTGCCGCTCGGGGGTGTGGCCCTGCTGCTGCTCTGGCTCAAGGTGCCCGCCGATGCGCCCGAGGCCGGTCGGCGGCTCGACGTGGTGGGCGCCGGGCTCGCGACCCTGGCGCTGCTGCTGGCGGCGCTGGCGCTCACCGGCGAAAGCACCACCGGGTCGGCCCGGCTGCTGCTGGGCGCGGGCGCCATCGGCCTGGGGCTCGGCTTTGTCTGGTGGGAGAGCCGGACCAGCGGGCCAATGGTGCCGCTTGCCCTGTTTGCCGACAAGGCGTTTTCCGGCGCGCAGGGGCTGACCTTCGCGCTCTACTTTGCCCTTGCGGCAATCAGTTTTTATCTCCCCACCACCATGATTGTGGGCTGGGGCGCTTCGCCGGCCGTGGTCGCGCTTGTGCTGCTGCCGCTGGGCATTCTGCTGACGGTGTTGTCGCCGCTGGCCGGTACGCTCTCGGACAAGTTCGGACCGGGGCCGATGATCGCGGCCGGATCGGGTCTCGTGGCTCTGGCCTTTCTCGGCCTGGGACTGACCGCACCGCTGCACGAGATCTGGCTGGTCGTGCTGCCGCTGATGGTGCTCTTCGGTCTGGGGATGAGCCTGGTGGTGTCGCCGCTTTCGACGGCGGTGATGACCTCGGTGGCCGACCACGATACTGGCACGGCATCGGGCATCAACAATGCCATGGCGCGGGTGGCCGGGCTGCTGGCGGTGGCGACCATGGGCAGCCTGGGCGCGCTGGTGTTCGACGGCCAGCTGGGCGGCGGCGCAACCGGGCTTTCCTTTGGAGCAGGGGTGGAGGGCGGGCTCACTGCAGATGCGGTCGCGGCGACCGATGCGGCGTTTTCGGCCATCGCCTATGCCACGGCGGGGCTGGCGCTGCTCTCGGGTATCGTCAGCTGGACGACGCTGGCGCGGCGTCGCCCAAGCCCCTCTGCCACTGACAGAAGCTGACAGTGTCGGCGGCTAGGAAGACCCGGTTGAACGCGCGGATAAGTGAACGGCCCGGCGCCGTTCATGCATCCCATGGCGCCATGTTTCGTTTAAGTTCCGTTTTAGAGGGACGCTGGCAAAGGGCCGGCGTGCACAGGAGACTGTCAATGCGAATCCTCCCCCAGATGCTCGGTGCTGCCGCAGGGCTGGCGCTGATGCTGACCACGGCCTCGGCCCAGGTGGTCGTCAGTTCCAAGATCGATACCGAAGGCGCCCTCTTGGGCAGCATGATGCTGCAGGTGCTTTCGGCCAATGGCATTGCCGTGACCGACAAGGTGTCTCTGGGCGCCACGCCGATCGTGCGCGAGGCAATCAAGGCCGGCGAGATCGACATCTATCCCGAATATACCGGCAATGCCGCGTTCTTTTACAATCAGGCCGAAGACCCGGCATGGAAGGACGCTGCGGCGGCCTATGCCAAGGCCAAGCAGCTCGATTATGACGCTGAAAAGATCGTCTGGCTGACCCCGGCGCCGGCCAACAACACCTGGGCCGTGGCGGTCCGCAAGGATCTGGCCGATGCCAACGGGCTGGCGAGCTTTTCGCAGTTCGGCGCCTATGTGGCGGGCGGCGGCGCGGTCAAGCTGGCGGCGTCGGCAGAGTTCGTCAATTCGGCCTCGGCCCTGCCGGCCTTTCAGACCACTTATGGCTTCGCGCTGACGCCCGAGCAGCTCATCGTGCTCTCGGGCGGCGATACGGCCGCCACCATCGCGGCGGCGGCGCAGCAGACCGACGGCGCCAATGCCGCCATGGTCTATGGCACGGACGGGGCGATCTCGGCGGCCGGGCTGGTGGTGCTTACCGACGACAAGGGCGTGCAGCCGGTCTATGAGCCGGCGCCGATCATCCGCGAGGCGGTGCTGCTCGAGCATCCCGAAATCGAGGCCCTGCTCAAGCCGGTGTTCGAAAAGCTCGACCTGACGACGCTGCAGACCCTCAATGGCCGGATCCAGGTCAATGGCGAGGCCGCGGCCGACGTCGCCAAGGAGTGGCTGACCAGCAACGGGCTGCTGAACTAGGCGCCGGCGGGGCGGCCATGCCGCCCCACATGCCATGAGCCAGATCTTGGCTTCGACCGGCCGCGTCTCCGGATGGTGGCCCCTGCGGTTTGACAAGCTCGGCGTGATCATCGCCGGGCTTGTTCTCGTGGGTACGCTGGCGCTGCCGTTCGTGATCGCCCGGCCCAACCGCATCGTTCCGGGCGCGCCGCTCTCGATCGGAGCGGCGTTGCCGCTGCTCGAGGCGGTGCTGGTCTATGGCCTGGTCGCCGGGGCGGGCCTGGTGGCGCTGCTGCGTTCGGCCAATGCCTGGCGACTGGGCAGCAGCGCGCTGGCCCTGGCGGGGCTTTGCGTCATGCTCGGGGTCGCCGCCGCTCACCTGACGCCAGCGGGCAACAGCGTGGCGCGGATGGCGCCGGGGGCCGGGTTCTGGCTCCTGGTCTTTGCCTTCGCGCTGGTGCTGGCGGATGCGCTGATCCGGCTCCGCCTGGCGCCGGTCTGGCGCATTGCCGTGCTGGTTCTGGCTCTGGCGGCCTTCGGGCTGCTGCTGGGAACGGGCGGCTGGGCCAATCTCTCGATCCTCAAGGAATACGGCAATCGCAGCGCGGCCTTCTGGCGCGAGGCGCAGGTGCATGTCGGGCTGGCCTTCGGTTCGCTGGCGGTGGCGGTGGCGGTGGGGGTGCCGCTGGGCATTGTGTGCTACCGGCGCGAACGGCTGCGCCCTGCCGTGCTCAACCTGCTCAATATCGTCCAGACCCTGCCCTCGATCGCGCTTTTCGGCCTGCTGATCGCGCCGCTCGCCTGGGTGGCCGCCAATGTCCCCGGCGCGTCGGCCATCGGCATTGCCGGCATCGGCGCAGCGCCGGCGCTGCTGGCGCTGTTCGGCTATGCGCTGCTGCCTATCGTCGCCAATACGGTGATCGGGCTGGTCGGCGTATCGGCGGCGGTCAAGGATGCGGCGCGCGGCATGGGCATGACGGACCGGCAGGTGCTGGCCTTTGCGGAATTGCCGCTGGCCTTTCCGGTCATCCTCACCGGCATCCGCATCGTGCTGGTGCAGAACATCGGGCTGGCGACGGTGGCTGCGCTGATCGGCGGCGGGGGGTTCGGTGTCTTCGTCTTTCAGGGCATCGGGCAGACGGCAATGGATCTGGTGCTGCTGGGCGCCGTCCCGACCGTGGCGCTGGCCTTCGCCTCGGCGGTGGTTCTCGATGCCCTGGTCGAAATGGCCCGGGGGACGGAGCGGCGATGATCGAGATCGAGGGGCTCAGCAAAGTCTATGACGGGGTGGCGGTGGTCGACGACGTGTCGCTGACCGTCGCGGCGGGCGAGATCTGCGTGATCGTGGGCACGTCCGGCTCGGGCAAGACGACGCTGATGCGGATGATCAACCGGCTGATCGAACCTAGTGCGGGCCGGGTCCTGATCAAGGGGCAGGATACGCGCGCGGTCGTGCCCTACCAGCTGCGGCGGCAGATCGGCTATGCGATCCAGGGCCACGGGCTGTTTCCGCATCGCACCGTAGCGCAGAATATCGGCACGGTGCCGCGGCTGCTCGGCTGGGACAAGTCCCGGATCGCCGCACGTGTCGACGAACTGATGACGCTCTTCCAGCTTGATCCCGCGCAGTTCCGCGATCGACTGCCCAGCGGGCTTTCGGGAGGGCAGCAGCAGCGGGTCGGGGTGGCGCGGGCGCTGGCAGCCGGGCCTGATATCCTGCTGATGGATGAGCCGTTCGGGGCACTGGACCCGATCATCCGGCACAAGGCACAGACCGACCTGCTGGCCATCCAGCAGCGGTTTGGCACCACCATCGTGCTGGTCACCCACGACATGGACGAAGCCATGCTGCTGGGCAGCAAGATCGCGGTCATGGACAGCGGCAAGGTGCTGCAATATGCGACCCCCGCCGAGATCATCGCGCGCCCGGCGACGGCCTTTGTCGACGAACTGATCGGCACCAGCGACCGGCCCTTCCGGCTCCTCGCGCTCGACATCGCGCTGCATGCCGTCGAGCCGGGCGACGCGCCGGGGCAGCCGGTGGATTGCCACATCTCGCTGCGCGACGCCTATGCCGAATGCCTCTGGTCGGGGCGTGCGGCGCTACCGGTGACGCAGAACGGGCAGGCGATCGGCCGGGTCACGCTCGACCGGCTGACCGCCCTGGCGCGGCGACCGGCATGAAAAGGGGGCTCGTTATCCGGCTGGGGGTGCTGGCGCTGCTGGTGGCGTTCCTGCTGACGCCCGAGAGCTTTGCCGGGCTGTTCGCGCCGCTCACCCGCTTCGGGGCGCCGGCCATCTACAACCAGGGCAGCCTGCTGGCCCTGACCGCCAACCACCTGCTGATCACCTTTGCCGCCACGCTGGCCGCGACGCTGGTGGCGGTGGGGCTTGCCATTCTGGTGACGCGGCCGTTCGGGACAGAATTCCTGTCGCTGTCGCGCAGCCTTGCCAATGTCGGCCAGACCTTTCCGCCGGTGGCGGTGCTCGCCCTGGCGGTGCCGGTGCTCGGCTTCGGCACCGAGCCGACGCTGTTCGCGCTGTTTCTCTACGGCCTGTTGCCGATCTTCGAAAACGCCCTCACCGGGCTCAGCACCGTCCCCAGCGCCGTGTCCGAGGCGGCGCGCGGCATGGGCCTGACGCCGTTGCAGAGACTGGTGCAGGTCGAGCTGCCGCTGGCGCTGCCAGTAATCCTGTCGGGCATCCGGGTGGCGGCCGTGATCTCGCTCTCGACCGCCACCATCGGCTCAACGGTCGCGGCGCATACGCTGGGCGAAATCATCATCGCGGGGCTGACCACCAACAACACGGCCTTCGTGCTGCAGGGCGGATTGATCGTGGGCATGCTGGCCGTGCTCATTCACGACGGCATTGCCGGCATCGAAAAGCTGCTGCTGCAGCGCACCGGACGGGTCGGCCGGACGGCCTGAGGCTCAGCTCGCCAGCGCCTTGAGGGGCGCGGGGCTGGCGCCGATAGCGGCGCGCAGGATGTCGAGATCGGGGGGCGTGCCGGCCCGACATTCGGCTTCGGCTGCGGCGGCCAGCGTGCCGATGCGGCTCAGGCCCAGGGTCTGGGCCATGCCCTTGAGGGAATGGAGGGCCCGCACGGCTGGCTCGTCGCGCACAGCGTCATGGGCCTGGTCGAGCAGGGTGTGGGCATCGGCCGCGAAGTCCCGAAGCAGCTCGTCGAACTGCTCCTGTCCGAGTTCGTCGATCAACGCCTGCTGCTGCTCGTGGTCGATGTCGGACGCCGTCGCGGTCGGCGCCGCTTCGGGAATTTCCGCGATCTCGGGCAGCTCGAGGGCGTCGATGACGGCCTCGAGCTTGGCGCGGGTCACCGGCTTGGTGACGAAATCGTCCATGCCTGCGGCAAGGCAGTCGGCCTTGTCGGATTCGAAGGCGTTGGCGGTCAGCCCGACAATGCGGATCGTGCTGCCGTCGGCGCGCAGCTTGCGGGTGGCGGTCAGGCCGTCCATGACGGGCATCTGCATGTCCATCAGCACCAGGTCGAACGAGCGCAGCCGGATGGCGTCGATCGCTGCCAGGCCGTTCTCGGCCACGCTCACGGTCATGCCGATGCGGTCGAGCAGGGCTTCGGCGACCTGGCGGTTGACCGGATTGTCCTCAACCAGCAGCACATGGCCGCCGCGCCGCTTGGGCTGGGCTGCCGGGCGCGGCTGCGTGACGCTTGCGGCCGCGACCTCGCAGGGGAACTGGAACGTGAAGGTGCTGCCAATGGCTTCGTGGCTCGTAACGGTGATGCTGCCGCCCATGGCCTCGATCAGCCGCTTGCAGATGGCAAGACCCAGCCCGGTGCCCCCGAAGCGGCGGCTGATGGACGGGTCGCCCTGCACGAATTCCTGGAACAGGCCGGCCAGTGTCGATTCCGACATGCCGATGCCGGTATCGGCGATGGTGACACGCAGAAGCGGCGCGCCGGCCCGGTCTTCCTCGATGCTGGCACTGATGTCGATCGAGCCGCTTTCGGTGAACTTGATGGCATTGCCGGTCAGGTTGATCAGCACCTGACGCAGCCGCGCCGGGTCGGCCGTGATGGTCACCTGTGGGCAGGAGACGTGCAGGTCCAGCCCCTTGGCGTTGGCGCGCGGGCGCATCATGGCATGCACTTCGGTGATCACGTCGCAGAGCGCAAAATTGGTGAGCGCCAGGTCGATGGCACCCGACTCGAGCTTGGAAAAGTCGAGAATGTCGTTGATGACATCGAGCAGCACGTCGCCGGAATGGCGGATGACCCCGACCTTGCTACGCTGCGCCGACGTGAGCCGGTCATCGTCGAGCAGGTCGGCCATGCCCAGAATGCCGTTGAGCGGGGTGCGGATCTCGTGGCTCATGGCCGCGAGGAAGGTGGATTTGGCTCGGTTGGCGGCCTCGGCCGCCAGGGCGGTCTCCTGGGCCTTCTCGCTGAGACGACGGATATGGGGCAGCTGGCTGATCAGCAGCACAACAAACACCAGGAACACAGCCGCCAGACCACCCGCGCTCCAGGCGAGTTGCTGGTAGTAGCCGATGACCTCGGCGCGTTCGGCGACCTTGACCTCGTTGTGGCGCGCATTGGTGGCGATGACCAGCTGGCCGGCGTCGGCGGCGATCTTTTCGACCCTGAGGGCCAACTGGTCCGGCGTGATGCCGATGAGATAGCGGCTCGCCGCCAGTTGATCAAAGATCGGGACCAGATCGAAAATGGCCGAGCGGATGGATTCGATGCGCTCGCCGAGACCTGGCGCTTCGCCGAAGCGCTCGGCCAGCTGACCGTCCGAAAGCACGCCCGTCCGGCTATAGAGAATGTCGTAGCGCTGGCCGACGGCGGCTGCCCAGTCAGTTATTTCCCAGGGGGGATCGCGCAGCGCATCGTAAAGCCGGGCCGCTTCGCGTTCGAGCTGGTAGACGGCCCACACGGTATCTTCGCGCACCGCATCGATCTTGGCGCGGCCACGCTCGTTGAGCGTGGTGAACAGGCCGATCAGGTTGACCAGCAAGGCGAGGCCGGCCATGGCGAGCATGGCCGTGCCGACGACGCGGGGTCGCAGCAGGCGGCGGCGCCAGGTCTCGAACCAACCGGCCTCGGTCATTTGGGTCAGTAGACCTCGATCGACTTCACCTGCCAGGCCGAGCGGCCGAAGTAGGTCTCGTTATTGAGGGCCGGTTCCTGATCGAACGGATAGATGACAAAGATCGGGCCCTTGTCGCGCACCGACATGGGGGCGCCGTCGAGCTTGGTGGCCAGGATCACGGCATGGTCGCGGAAGTCGGCGACCGGGATTTCGGTGACGTAGTCGTTCAGGGCGGTGACCTTGAGCGTGGTGCCCGAAGCGCCCACGATGTCCAGCAGCGCCGAGCCGAGCGGGCCCTCGAAGGTCTTGGCGCCATCGTACCACGGGGTCTTGGTGGTGGTGGCATGGGCGCCCAGGGCCTCGAGCGAGGCCATGTCGAACTGCGCTGCCGCACCGGCATTGGTGTGGCTGATCAGGCCGGTGACTTCGAGAATGACCGGGCCGGTGGGAGTGGTCAGTTCGGCCGCCAAAGCCGAGGTGGAGGCGATCAGGGCAAACAGCGGACCGGCGAGAAGGGCAAGACGCATGACAGGTTTCCTTGTGGTTTGGTTGGGCCGCCCTCAGGCGGACAGAGCGATGGGCATGGTGCGGGCCGCGTCGCTTTCGGCGTAGAGCGCGGCAATATCGGGCCAGCGTGCCTCGAAGGCGGCAACGCAGGCCGGGTCGAACTGGCTGCCGGCGCCGCGCTGAATCTCGGCGCGGGCGTCCACCAGGCTCCAGGCGGCTTTGTAGGGGCGGGTCGAGCAGAGCGCGTCGAACACGTCGGCGACTGCGGTGATGCGGCCCTCGATCGGGATTCGGTCACCGACCAGTCCGCGGGGATAGCCCTTGCCATCCCAGCGTTCGTGATGGGCGCCGGCGATACAGCTGGCCTTGCGGACCAGCTCGGTGACGCCCTGCGCCAGGATGTCTTCGCCGATCGCCACATGCGAGCGCATGGTGACGATTTCCTCTTCGGTCAGCCGGCCTGGCTTGGAGAGGATGGCGTCGGGGATGGCGACCTTGCCGATATCGTGCAGCGGGGTGGCGAGATAGATGGTCTGGGCGGCTTTCTTGCCCAGGCCGAGCTCTTCGGCCAGCATGCGCGATACGGTGGCGACGCGGCGGGTATGTTCGCCGGTCTCTGAATCCCGGTATTCGAGGGCGCGCGACAGGCGCCAGATCATTTCTTCCTGAGTGGCGGCCAGGTCGCGCGTGGCGCGTGCCACTTCGTCCGAAAGCAGTTCGGCGCGGCTTTCGAGGCTGCGCTGCTGGCGCCGCATCAGCAGCAGGTTGCCGATGCGCGCCCGCAATTCCACCGGATCGACCGGCTTGTTGAGAAAGTCGGTGGCGCCGGCGGCGATACTGTCGATCCGGGTCTGGCGATTGCCGTCCGCGGTGATCATGACGATGGGGATGTGGCGATATTCCTCCCGGGCGCGCAGCCGGGCGATAAAGCTCCGGCCATCGAGATCGGGCATCATGTAGTCGACCAGAATGAGGTCGTAGAGCTCGGATTCGGCGTGGTCGATCGCCTCCAGCGGGTCGAGATAGGCCTCGACCTCGCAATCAGGGAACTTCTGCAGAATTCCCTTGAGCACCAAAAGGTTGGTGCGGTTGTCTTCGACGATCATCAGCCGCATCGTGGTCTCCTTCCCCTGCAGGATAGGGAAGAGGTGCGAATACGTGCTTAATTTCGATCAGCGAATGTAAGATAACCGCTTAAGCATCAGTCCGACATGTGGGTCATGTCGCGCGAGAAAAAGCGCTGATAAAGCGGCAGATAGGCCGCACCGGCCGAGGGCGCCGAGCCGCCCAGATGGCCCTTCACGACCAGCGGCGAGTCGAAGGTCAAGGTCGGCAGGCCTGCGACGCTCTCGCGGATCGCCTCGATCATGCGGTCGAGAATGGCAGGCGGCATGACGCCGTCGACCACCGCGGTGCGATATTCGATGACGGCCGCGGTATTGGTGATCACCTTGGCAAGGGCCGGGGCCGCATCGGCGATCCAGTCGGACACGTGCGGCTCCCAGTCCTGCCATGGCCAGAACATCGGCGTGGTGGCCGGAATCTGGATACCGGCGCCGGCGAGACGCTGTTCGAGCGCGTGAATCGAGGAGAGCAGGTGCACGAAATTCTGGTCGCCATGCTGGTCGGTGACCAGCATCGAGCCCAGATTGGCCGAATTGCCGGTCGGGCCCTGCCAGAGCGTGTTTTCCGCCACGATGCCGGCGCCGATAAAGGTGCTGATCAGGAGATAAGCAAAGCTGGTAGGCCGTGGCGCCGGGTGGGCGATCAGTTCGGCCCAGCAGGCGGCATTGCCGTCGTTGAACACCTGAACATTCATGCCGGTGGCCTTGGCGGCTTCGGCAGCCATGTCGATGCCGTTCCAGCTGCGGCCCAGCTCGGGATCGGCGTCGAGCAGGCCGACATTGCGGCCGATGCCGTTGGGTGCGGCAATCCCCAGGCCGATCAGCTTGGGGCGTTCCTCGGCCGGCAACTTGGCAACCAGCTGGCGAGTGACACTGCCCAGCTCGTTAAAGATGGTGCGGGCGTCGGGATAGGGATAGTCGCGCCGGTACTGGCCGAGCACTTCGGTGCCGATATTGACCAGCACGGCTTCGATGTGGCGCCAGCCGATCTCGACGCCGATGGTGTACGCGCCCGAGCGGTTGATGAAATAGGGAGTCGCCGGCTGGCCGCGACGGCCGCGCAGCACTTCGCCGGCGCGCAGCAGGCCGGCCTTGCTCAGGTCGTCGACCAGCAGCGCCACGGTCTGCGGCGCCAGCTTGGACCGGCGCGACAGCTCCGCAGCGGACAGTCCGGGGTTCATGGCGATCAGGGTCAGAATGGCGCGCAGATTGGCCTGGCGTACCCCCGAGGTCTGCATGCCCAGCCCTGCCGGTTCGAAGAAGTCCTTGTCTTTTTCCACGCGTCCCGCCGCAACCAGATTTCCGATTCCCTCTGGTTATTAACCCGCTTCGACGGCTGCCGACCAGTTAAGTCTACTCTGATAGGCAAATTTATCGGACGCCGTGACAGGCCCGTCACCTGCCCGCTCCAGACGGGCTAGTTTCTGATCTTGAAGATAAGTCGGGCCGCAAGAACGGGCAATTATTGGCTCCGGCTAGAGCTGTTCCATGGTGGTGCGCACCTTGCCCGCAAAGCCTTCCAGCTGCGCCGGGGCGCAGTTGTTCATGTCGTAAAGGGCGAGATATTTCGGTGGCGTCGGCGTGCCGAAGGTCACCCAGGCCCAGCGCCGGGCCAGGCGGCGCGGCGGGTCGCCCATCACCATGGTGCGGAAGCGATCGCCGCCATAGGTGGTGACGAATGCCACCTTCTTGATGTGCTTGAGGTTGGGCCTGAGCTTGCCGCGATCACCGCCGCCTTCGAGGATGAAGGAGACGCCGGGCAGGAAGATGCGGTCGAAATAGCCCTTGAGGATGGCCGGATAGCCGTAGTTCCAGACCGGATGCACAAAGACCAGCGCATCGGTGGACATCAGCCGGTCGACATAGGGCTTGACCAGCGGGGTCAGATTGCCGGGCACCTCGTGATAGTTGAGGCGCTCCTCGCGACTGAGCAGGGCGTCGAAGCCTTCATCGTACAGGTTGAGCGCATCGACCTGGTGGCCCTTGGCCTGCAAGGCCTGCACGGCGGTGTTGAACAAATGCCGGTTGTAGCTGGTCTCGACCGGATGGGCGTGGATGACGTGAACTTTCATCGGTGCAGATCCCGCATCAGGCCGCCCGGACCGGGTTGAGGCCGTCAAACAGCCAGGCGCGCCCGGCGCTGAAGTCGAAGTCCGGGTTCTCCCAGGCCACCATCTTGCCGGGGTTGAGGATGCCCTTGGGGTCGGCCTCGCGCTTGAAGTCGAGCTGCTCCTGGTTGGTGCGCTTCATGCCGCCTTCCTCGAGCGTGTAGCGGTGCGGATTGAACACGTCGCAGCCGTTCTCCTCGTGGATGCGGATGATCTCTTCAAGCCGCGCTTCGGTGGTGTAGCGCACCAACGGCAAGCCGGCGAAGGTGACGACGCCATCCTGGCGGGTCATCTCGATATGCATGGGCAGCTCGTCGCCGAAGATCGAGACGATCTTTTCGACATGGGCTACCGAGGGGTAGCGCGTCTGGAGATACGTGATGGTCGGATCGACCTTGAGCGCCCGCAGCGTGGTGTGGTTCCAGGCCAGCTCGAACACCGGCGGCAGGCGCTTTTTCTCCTCTTGGTCGATCGTGTCGGAGCGGAAGCGCAGGTCGCCGCCACAATGGCTGACGAACAGCGTCATGGCCGCGGCCGAGACCGGCGCCACCATCAGCAGCACCACCGACTGGCCGTCCTTGAGATAGGGCTTGTGGCGGTTGAAATAGGCCTCGGGGATCGGCGCGGCGCAGGGCGCCAGTTCCTTGATCAGCAGGCCATCCTGCAGCGCGGTGGCTTCGGCGAAGCGGCAGGCATCGAGGAAATCGTCGAAGCCGACGATCATGTCGATCCAGTCATGCGCCGGCGCCAGCGGCATTTCGGCTTCCACGATGATGCCATTGGTGCCGTAGGCATGGGCGACCTTGAGAATGTCTTCGCCCACGAAGTCGAGTTCGCGCGGCTCGGCTTCGCAGGTGATGACTTTCAGGCCCAGGATCGACCCTAGCGCGCGCAGGCCGCCCCAGCGGATCGAGCCGACGCCGCCCGAGCCACCGGCAATAAAGCCGCCGATCGAGGCCATGCGATAGGTCGAGGGGTGGAAGCGCTGTTCGCCGCGCACGGCGGCGATGGTCTCGTGATCCATCTTTTCGATCACCGCACCGGCCTGGGCGCGCACCCGGTCGGGCTTGATCTCGAGCACCTTGTCCATGTTCATCAGGTCGAGGATGGCACCGCCCGAAAGCGGCATGGCCTGACCATAATTGCCGGTGCCGGCGCCGCGCGGGGTGATGGCGACGCCGTGCTTGTAGGCCGCGCGGAGGACGGTCTTGACCTCGTCATTGGAGCGCGGCGACACCACGATCTCGGCCGTCACTTCGTCGAGCTTGGCCTTGAGCACGGGGGAGTACCAGTAATGGTCGCGGCTCTTTTGCTGGACGAGGCGCGGATGGTCCTGAACGGGGATGTCGCCGAGCTCGGCGCGAAAGGCTTCAATGGTCATTTCTGGGCTCCCATCAGGTCGTCGAGTTCGCGGTAGTCGGGCAGGGTGGTGTCGATCGCCAGGCCACGGCGCAGCACCGTGCGGTCGGCCTGCGGGCGCGACATCAGTTCGGTCCAGCTGCGGGCGCCAAACAACACCAGGTCGGCCGGCGCATCGGCGGCAAGCGTAGCGGTGTAGTCAAAGCCGGCAATGGCGGCCGGGTCGGCGCCCACCGAACGGGCCCAGGCGAAGGCAGTCTGCTGCGGGTGGTCGAACTGCAGGATGCGGGCGCCTTCGCGCAGCACTTCGAAGCCGTCCAGATCGCCATAGGCGTAAAATGGGTCGCGGGTATTGTCCGAGGCGATGGCGACGCGGGCGCCGGCAGCTTTCAGTTCGTTGAGCAGGGTGACGCCGCGCCAGCGCGGTGTGCGGGTAACGGCGTGTTCGTTGTGCCGGTCCTGCAGGTACATGTTGCACATGGGCAGCGAGACGACGGCAATGCCGGCCTCCACCACCTTGTCGATCACCATGCGGGCGTGATCGCCCGGCTGGTTGGCCAGGGCGCAGCAATGGCCGGCCACCACGGTGCCGTCGAAACCGGTCTCGATCACCGCCTCGGCGAGGCTTTGCAGCGCCGTCGCCGCCGGGTCGGGCGATTCGTCGGCGTGCAGGTCGATATCGAGGCCGAACTCGCCGGCCACGGCGATCAGGTTGGCCATCATCTGCAAATTGTCGGCATGCACGGCGGTGGAGCCGCCCAGGATGCCGCCGGCCGCCTTGACGCGTCTGGCGACCGTGCGCAGATCCCCAAGGTCGAGCAGCGTATCGGGTCCGACGATGGAGACCGCCTGCAATTCGATCCGGCCTTTCCAGCGGTCACGCATCTGCTCGAAGACGTCAAAGCTGATTTCGTGCTGGGGCGGCGCGGAATCGAGATGGGTGCGGATGGCTGCGGTGCCGTGCGCATAGGCGCAGCGCAGCGCAAAATCCATGCGCCGCTCCACGTCGCCGGCGGCCCAGTTGCTTTCGCGGTCCGCCTGCACGGCCAGCAGTGCGCCCAGCCAGGTGCCGTCCGGGCTCGGGCGGCGCGGCCAGATATGGCCCTTGTCCAGATGGGTGTGCAGGTCAACAAAGGCCGGCAGCACGATGCCGCCGTCCATCTCGACCACGCCGGGCTGCACCGGTGCCGAACCGGCCGGGACGATCGCGGTGATGCGCCCGTCGGCGACGCTGATGTCGACGCGCGCCAGGGCGCCCGACTGCGGCTCGCCCATCACCGCCTCGGGGACCGAGGCATTGGTCAGCGTATAGTGGCGATCGGCCGGGATCATGCGGGCCATGGCTCAGTTCTCCCGCTTCATGGCGCTCTCGTGCCAGCGATGCAGCAGCAGCCAGGAGATGAAGCTGGTCAGGGCGAAGATGGCGACGCCCGTCATCATGAGCAGAATCAGCGCTGCATACAGGCGCGGGTAGTTCAGTCGGTACCCGGATTCGAGAAGCCGGAAGGCCAGTCCCGAGCCACGACCGGCCGACCCCACTGCGAACTCGGCCACCACCGCAGCGATCAGCGACAGGCCGCCGCCGATGCGCAGCGCTGCGGCGAAATAGGGCAGGGATGATGGCAGCTTGAGATGGATCAGCGTCTGCCAACGGCTTGCGCCATTGAGTTCGAAGAGGCTGAGCAGGTTGTGATCGACGCTCTTGAGGCCCGCCACCATGTTCGAGAGGATGGGGAAGAAGGCGACGATGAACGCGCAAGTCAGCAGGACCGATTGCGGGTCCTTGATGTAGATGATCAGCAGAGGCGCGATGGCGATCATCGGGGTCACCTGAAGGATGACGGCGAAGGGAAAGATTGCCAGTTCGATCCACTTGGACTGCACGAGGATGATCGCGAGGCCGACTCCTCCGACCAGGGCGAGGGCAAGGGCCAGCAGGGTCACCCGCAGCGTCACCAGCAGCGACGGATAAAGCGTGGGCCAGTCGGTGAAAAGGGTTTCCACCACCTTGCCGGGCGCGGGCATGATGTAATGCGGGACGTTGTTGACGGTGATGTGCAATTGCCAAAGCCCGATGGCCAGCGCCACCATGGCGATCGGAACAATGACGCGCAGGACGCGTTCGATGGGGCTCGTCGTGCTGACGACGATGGCGACGGCACTGTCCGTGCCGGCTTCCGAAGATTTGATGTCGCGCAAAACGTCGCTCATCGTCCGGCCGCTCCGATCTCGATGGCTTCCTGCAGGGCCCGCGACACCGTGTCGGTGGTCGAGCGATATTCCTCGGACGTCCGATAGTGGGAGTCGCGTTCCAGCGAGGTGTGAATCGGCAGGTCCGAATAGACCTGGCCGGGGCGAGCCCGCATCACCACGATGCGATTGGAGAGGAAGGCGCTCTCAAACACCGAGTGGGTGACAAAGATCACGGTGATGCCGGTCTCACGCCAGAGGCGCAGGACGTCGTCGTTGAGCTTTTGGCGCGTGATCTCGTCGAGCGCGGCGAACGGCTCGTCCATCAAGAGCAGCTTGGGCTTGGTGACGAGGGCGCGTGCAATGGAGACGCGCATCTTCATGCCGCCCGAAAGCTCGCGAGGGTAAGACGCGTGAAAATCGGCAAGTCCGACCGCAGCAAGCGAGTCCATGATCAATGGCCTGGCCGCCGACGTCGAGACGCCATTCAGCCGGAGCGGCAGGTAGACATTGCCGAACACGGTCGCCCAGGGCATGAGCGTCGGTTCCTGGAAGACGAAGCCGATATCGCCCTTGGGCTTGCCACGGCTGTCGAGCCGGCTCGATGGCCAGTCGATGCTGCCGGTGGAGGCCTCTCCAAGGCCGGCGATGATGCGCAGGGCAGTGGACTTGCCACAGCCGGACGGGCCAAGCAGCGAAAGAAATTCGCCGCGCCTGACATCGAGCGTCATGTCCTTGAGCGCAAGGGTACCGTTGGAAAACTGCTTGGAGACATTGCGCATCGAGACCACGAGGCGGCCTGAGGCCTTCTCGGTGGCCGATACGGCGGCGAGTGTGGTGTCAGTCAATGCGGTATCGCCCAGGTTAGGGTCGGAACGGCGCTGGCGGATTCGCCAGCGCCGTACGGTCGAATAGCCCTCTTACTTGACGAGGTCCATGCCCAAGCCCTGGCACACGAACTCGGTGGAGAATGCCTGGGTATAGTCGATGCCCGCTTCGTACAGGCCGACCTTCACGCCCTCTTCGTAATAGGCCTTCCAGCGCGCGTCGGTCATGCAGCCGATGCCCTTGGTCTCGGCATCGCCGGAGATGAGAATGCCATATTCCTTCATCTTGGCGATCGAGTAGGCGATCTGCTCGTCGGTCATTTCCGGATTGTCGGTCTTGATCAGCGCATTGCCGGCGGCGTTGTCGCCATAAAGGTAGTTGTACCAGCCGATGATCGAAGCCTCGACGAAGCGCTTGGCGACGTCCTTGTTGTCTTCGAGCCAGGGCTTCATGGTTTCGATGGTGGTCGAATAGGGGGCATAGCCCTGGTCGGCGAGCAGCCAGACGTCCGGCGCAAAGCCGGCTTCCTTTTCGATCGCATAGGGCTCGGAGGTCAGGTAGCCCTGCTGGATGGCGCCGTCGTCGGAAAGGAAGGACGCCGGATTGAACTGGTAGGGCTCGTACTTTTCTTCGACGAATTCAGGCCAGGTCGCCCGCATCCAGAGGAAATAGGACGAGAGCGCATCGGCGGCGAGGATGTACTTGCTGGCGCCGGCGAGCTCGGGGAATGTCTTGTACTTGCCCGGGTGCGAGATCAGGATCTGTGGATCCTTCTGGAAAATCGCCGCGATGGTGACGGTCGGGATGCCTTCCTTGACGCTGTTGATCGCGGTGGTGGTGCCGCCCATGTAGAACTGCACCTGCCCGGCCACGAGCTGGGGCCGCATCGGTGCCTGGGGGCCGCCCTGGGCGATCGTCACGTCCAGACCGTATTTGGCATAGGTGCCGTCGGCCACGGCCTGGTAGTAGCCACCGTGTTCCGCCTGGGCCAGCCAGTTGGTGGCAAAGGTCACCTTGTCCTGGGCAAACGCGGCCCCGGTCAGGCCGGCGGCCAGCACAGCGGCGGCCGTCGTCAGTTTGAAAAGGTTCGTCATTTTTTCTCCGCTCTCCCCGACCGGCATTCGGGCCCGGTCAAAACTTGCATGTCGAGCCGGAGCCGCGCCGGCCAAACTTCCGCGATCGTGTCGCAGAGCCAATTCTTCGCTCTCCCGAGGGCACTTGTGAAGCCAAAAAATAGGCATGCGACCAAAATGCCTGCCATGCGTGCAGCTTGTCCGAATCCAGCTAGGCAAGTCCGGGTCGGGTCGATAGCATCGCGGGTCTGGAGTTCTTCGTGCCGATGGCGATCCCACTCAAGCCAACCCAAATCCACCCCCCTTTTGCGCCCTATAGCCACGGCATCCTGGTGCCGGAGGGGCAGCGCCTGGTTTTCTGTTCCGGGCAGCTGGGCATTGCCGCCGATGCCAGCGTGCCGGCCGACTGTGCGGGGCAGACGCGGCTCTGCTTTGACAATATCGCCGCCATCCTGGGCGAAGCCGGCATGACGCTTGGCCATATTGTGCGCATTAACGCCTTCGTCTCCGGCCGCGAGCATCTGGCGGCCTACATGGCCGTGCGCAACGGCCTTTTTGCTGCGCCTTATCCGGCCTCGACACTGATGATCGTTTCTGGCTTTGCCCGGCCCGAATTCGTGGTCGAGATCGAAGTCATCGCTGCCGGTCCCGCCTGAAAGGTTCGACATGAGCTATCGCAAGATCTGGTGGAACGACTTTGCCGCCACCGAATTTCACGGCCTTGATCCGCAAAAGACCATCGCGGTCTTTCCGGTCGCGGCCATCGAGCAGCATGGTCCGCACCTGCCGGTGGGCACCGACACCATCATCAACCAGGGCCATCTCGACCTCCTGGTGCAGCGGGCACCGGCCGATCTCGATATCCGCATCCTGCCGGTGCAGGCGGTCGGCAAATCCAACGAACATATCTGGCAGCATGGGACCATTAGCGGCACCGCCACCAACCTGATCGACGCCTGGACGCAGATCGGGCTGGAGGTGGCGCGGACGGGCATTCGTAAGCTGGTGTTCGTCAACAGCCATGGCGGCAATGTCTCGATGCTCGACATTATCGCCCGCGAGCTGCGGGTGCAGCGCGGCATGCTGGCGGTGAAGGCCGGCTGGAGCCATTTCTGGCCCAAGGACATCTATTCGGACATCGAGAACCGCTACGGCATCCATGGCGGGGACAGCGAGACCTCGCTGGTCATGCATTTTCGCCCTGAGCTGGTGAACACCGACAAACTGCAGGACTATCCGTCGGTGGCGCAGCGCGACGAGCAGGCCTACACCTATCTCCGCCCCACCGGCATGCTGAGCTATGCCTGGATCGCCTCGGACATCCATCCGCTGGGCGCGGCCGGCGAAGCGCATCTCGCCACGGCCGAAAAGGGCCGGATCACGGTCGAAACCGCCGTCGACGGCTTCATCGCCATGCTGCGTGAAGTGGAACGCATGCCCCTGCCGGGGGCGGAGCGGCAGGGCTAGGAGATCGCGGTCCGGGCCTTGAGGGCCTGGCTCAGCGTGCCCTCGTCGAGATAGTCGAGTTCGCCGCCCACCGGCACCCCATGGGCAAGGCGGGTGACCCGCACGCCCAGGCCCTGCAACCGATCGGTGATGTAGTGGGCCGTCGTCTGCCCCTCGACCGTGGCATTGACCGCCAGCACGATTTCCGAAAATGCGCCGGCGCGGCGGATCAACGGCTCGATGGACAGATCGTCCGGCCCGACGCCGTCGAGCGGGGAGAGCACGCCGCCCAGCACGTGATACTTGACAGCGCCGACTCCGGCCCGCTCCAGCGCCCAGAGGTCGGCGACGTCCTCGACCACGATCAGCAGGCCCGATTCATTGCGGCGCGGATCGGCGCAGATGCCGCAGGGGGAGCGCGTGTCGACATTGCCGCATACCTCGCACACCGTCACCGCCGCTACCGCCCGGTCGAGGGCGGCCGAAAGCGGGATCATCAGCCCCTCTTTCTTCTTGATCAGATGCAGCACGGCGCGCCGCGCCGAACGCGGGCCCAGCCCCGGCAAGCGCGCCAGGAGCATGATCAGCTGCTCGATCTCGGGTCCGCCGGTCGCCATGCCGCCGCCTAGAACGGCAGCTTCATGCCGGGGGGGATCGGCAGGCCGGCGGTCACCTCGGCCATGCGGCGCGCCACTTCGGCCTCGGCCTTCGCCTTGGCGTCGGCATGCGCGGCCACGATCAGGTCCTCGAGCACGTCGACATCGTCGTCGCGAAACAGCGACGCATCGATCTTGACGCCCTTGAGGTCGCCCTTGCCGCTCAGTTGTACGCTCACCAGCCCGCCGCCCGAGCGGCCCTCCACGACGAGCGCGGCGATCTCGGCCTGGGCGGCCTCCATTTTCGCCTTCATCTCGCCGAGGCCCTTCATCATACCCATGATGTCTTTCATTCGTCGTCCTCGTCCTCGCGTATGGCATCGAGATAGGCCTCGACGGGCGGAGATTCCAGCTTCTCGACTACGCGGACATCGGCGCCGGGAAACTGCTTGAGAATGGCCTGGACCAGCGGATCGGCCTTGGCCTCGGCCTTTTTGTCCTCGCTGTGCCGGTCGCGCTGTTCGCGGATGGTCGGGGACGCTTCGGCGCTGGTGGAGACCGACACCATCCAGATCTTGCCGGTCCAGAATTTCAGCCGGGCGCTCAGCGTCTGGATAATGCCCGGATCGGCGCCGTCCACCAGCGCCACCTCGAGCCGGCCATCGGTCATCGATACCGGTCTGAGGCTCTGCTCGAGCGCTGTGACCACGATGATGTCGCGGCGGTTGCGCGCCATCTCGATCAGTTCGGCATAAGTCTGCGGTCCGGCGAGCGCCTGCGGCGCCGGCGCCGCGACCTGGGTCGGTTCGGGCTGCGAACTGGCGATGCGCATGGCCGAGGGTCCGCCGCCGGACCCGCCACCCGAAGGGGTGCTTGGCCCGCGCGGCGGTGGCGACGGCAGCGAGGGGCTCGGGTTCGGCTGGTTGGCGAGGCGCGCCAGAAGTTCGTCCGGCGTGGGCAGATCGGCGGCATGGGCGAGCCGGATCAGCACCATTTCGGCGGCCTGCAGGCCATTGCCGGCCTTGGCGACTTCGTCAAAGCCGCGAAAGAGGATCTGCCAGGTGCGGGTCAGCACGCGCATGGCGAGCTTTTGCGCCAGCTCGGTGCCGCGCGTCCGTTCGTCGGGCGTCAGCGACACGTCCTCGGCTGCCGCGGGCACCACCTTGATGCGGGTGACCAGATGGGTGAAGTCGACCAGGTCGGCAATGATGGTCTGCGGATCGGCGCCGGCATCATAAAGGGCCCGCATGGTGCCCAGCGCATCGCCGATCTCGCCGCGCATCAACTGCTCGAAGAGGTCGATGCTCCTGGCTCGGTCGCCGAGACCCAGCATTGCCTTGACCGTTGCTGCGGTGACCTTGCCATCGCCATGGCTGATCGCCTGGTCGAGCAGGCTCTGGTTGTCGCGCACCGAGCCTTCGCCGGCGCGCACGATCATGGCCAGGGCTTCGGGCTCGAAGTCGATGTTTTCCCGACCCAGCAGGTCCTTAAGGTGGGCCGTCATCACCTCGGGGGTGACGCGCCGCAGGTCGAACCGCATGCAGCGGGAAAGGATCGTCACCGGCACCTTGCGGATCTCGGTGGTAGCAAAAATGAACTTTACATAGGGCGGCGGCTCTTCGAGCGTTTTCAGCAGCCCGTTGAAGGCCGCGGTCGAGAGCATGTGCACTTCGTCGATAATATAGACCTTGTAGGGCGCCGAAACCGGGCCGTACTTGACCGAGTCGATGATCTCGCGAATGTCGTTGATGCCGGTATTGGAGGCGGCGTCCATCTCGATGACGTCGACATGCCGGCCTTCGATGATGGCGCGGTCGTGCACGCCTTCGGTCTTGAGGTCGAGGGTCGGATGCGGGCCGGTGGCGTCTTCGTAGTTGAAGGCGCGTGCCAGGATGCGCGCCGTCGTCGTCTTGCCGACGCCGCGCACCCCGGTGAGGATGAAGGCGTGATGGATTCGGCCGGATTTGAACGCATTCGCAAGGGTTTGCACCATTGCGTCCTGGCCGATCAGGCCCTCAAAGCTCAGCGGGCGGTATTTCCGCGCGAGCACCAGATAGGGCGACGATGGGGAATCAGGCGATGCCATGCTGCCCTTATACCGTGAAAGTTTCGGGGGAGTCCGCTCCCGGCCGGCGGCATCATAGTGGAAGTAGGAGGCTGGCAACGACCCGTGAAGGTCTCGTTGGGGCTGCTTCCTTCCGGACCTGACCCGGTTGGCGAGGAACACGTCCGCGCCAACCTCCCAGTCCGCTATATGGCGGCAAAACCGATCGAGTTCAAGCCGGTTGCAGGTCGGGCGAGCCTGGGGTCGTTTTTACCCCATACGCGCTGTCACCCCTGTTTTCGTGGGGTGACGTGAGAACTAGATCGACGCCAGCGCATCCTTGAGGGCCAGTCCCTCGGTCACCCGCAGGTCGAGATCGGCTTCGATATGGTCGATGTGGCGCAGCAGCAGGCGGCTGGCAGCCTCGCCGTCCTGGCGTTCCAGGGCGCTGAGGATGTCGCCATGGTCGGAATGCCCGCAGCGCGAGGCGCCGGTGCGGCCGTAGAGCGCGATCACCAGCGACGAGCGCGCCACCAGTTCTTCCATAAAGCGGGCCAGCACGGCATTGCCGGCAACGCTGGCGAGCAGCAGGTGAAAGTCACCCGAGGCGCGGATCTCGGCGCGGCGGGCGCTGGCGCCGCGCTGGTTCATCAGTTCGGTCTCTTCGGCCAGGCCACGGCGAAACGCAGCGATGTCGGGCGCGGTGATGCGCTTGGCCGCTTCGAGCGCCAGGGCTGGTTCGATCAGGCGGCGCGAGTCGAACACCTGCCGGGCTTCCTCGGGCGTGGGGTTGGCGACGAAGGCGCCGCGATTGCGCTCGGTGCGCACCAGGCCTTCGAAACTGAGCATCTGCAGCGCAGCGCGCACCACGGTGCGGCTGACGTCGAACAGCGCGCCCACTTCGGCTTCGCTCAGCTTGGTGCCCGGCGCCAGACGGCGGTCGATAATGGCATCGCGCAGCTGTTCGCGAATGCCCATGGCCCGGTCTTCGCCATCCCCCACGGGGGCAAACGGGTAATCGGAAATCTTGAGTTCGGTCATGAACGGCAGTCTAGCTCGAATCGTGGGGCGCGGCACAGGCAAAACTGAACACAGGCGCGGCCCAAGATTGCATACAATTTCGGCGCGGTTCGTGAACAGGTGCTCAAAATTGGGGCATGGACCTATGCTGCCCAGAAACTGATCAAGGCCGAGCTTCACCCTAAAGGTCTGATTTTCCGTCGCTTCCGGCAGATCCGCCGAATTGGCACGCCGCCTGCATTGTTGGTGGCGCCAACGGGAGTGCCCAATGACCAAAGCGGCCGAGATCGATATTGCCTCAGTGACCAAGCGCTACGGCGCCACGGTGGCGGTGGATTCGATCAGCCTCAAGATCCCGGCGGGCACCTATTGCTGTCTGCTGGGGCCATCGGGCTGCGGCAAGACCTCGACGCTGCGCATGATCGCCGGGCACGAGAGCGTTACCGATGGCGACATCCTTCTGGGCAATGCCATGGTCACGCATCTGCCGCCGGCGCGGCGGGGTACGGCGATGATGTTCCAGTCCTACGCGCTTTTCCCACATCTGGATCTGGTCGACAACGTCGCCTTTTCGCTGCGCATGAAGGGCGTGGACAAGGTGACGCGCCGCGCCAGGGCGCTCGAAATGCTCACGCTCATGCAGATGGAGGCCTATGCGACGCGCCGGCCGGCCCAGCTGTCGGGTGGCCAGCAGCAGCGTGTGGCGCTTGCCCGGGCACTGATCACCGATCCGGAAGCGCTGCTGCTCGACGAGCCGCTCTCGGCGCTCGACCCGTTCCTCAAGATCCGCATGCGCGCCGAGCTCAAGAAGCTGCAGACGCGGTTGGGCATCACCTTTGTGCATGTCACCCACAGCCAGGAAGAGGCCATGGCGCTGGCCGACCTCATCGTGGTGATGAACAACGGCCGCATCGAGCAGGCGGCAACGCCGCGCGACGTGTTCGAAAAGCCGGCGACGGCCTTCGTGGCCCGGTTTATGGGCGACCACAATGTGGTCTCCGGTCGCTCGGGCGGGGTGGTCGACGGGTTGAGCATCGTGGATGTCCCCAGCGGCGGAAGCTTTGCGGCCACCGGCACGGCGCCCGCCAGCGGCGCGCCGATGGATATCGCCATTCGTACCGATCACGTGCGGCTGGGCGAAAGCCCGATCAAGGGCCTCGGCTTTACCGGCACGGTCGCCAACCTCGAATACCGCGGCGCCTCGGTAAAACTCTCGGTCGATGGCGCGGGCATCGAAGACTTCACGGCCATCGTCGACGACCGCAGCTTTTTCGCAAAGCCGGTCGGCGTCGGTGACGCCGTGGCACTCAGTTGGGACGCTGCGGACGCCATTGTCCTCGGCCGTCTCGAGACGTGAACCACACGATAGCAACAGGGGTTATGGCTATGAATGGGACGAAAGAAACTCTCAAGGCTGCGGGGCTCTCCCGCCGCTCGATCCTCAAGGGCGCTGCGGCCCTGGGCGGCACGGCGCTCGGCGCAGGCGCGCTTGGCGGCTTCCCGACGGTCTGGGCGCAGACCAACATCACGCTGCGCCAGTTCGGCACGGGCGTGTCCAACCTCAATGCCATTGCCGAAAAGTGCAAGGCCGACCTCGGCATCACGCTCGAAATGACGGCGACCGATTCCGACGCCGCCGCACAGCGCGCCGTGACGCAGCCCGACAGCTACGACATTGCCGACATCGAATACTGGATCTTGAAGAAGGTCTATCCGGCCGGCGTGATCCAGCCGATGGAGACGGCCCGTCTCAAGTATTACGACAAGATCGTGCCGCTCTTTAAGACCGGCAAGCTGACGCCCGACAGCGTCATCGCGCAGGGCACCGCGCCGCACACGGTGGGCTATGTCGAGTCGGCCGAGTCCAAGGATTTCGCCAAGGGCGAGACCGGCCTGTTCACCATGGTGCCGACCATTTACAACGCCGACACGCTGGGCATCCGCCCCGACCTCGTCGGCCGCGAGATCACCACCTGGGCCGACATCATGGACCCGGCCTTCAAGGGCAAGACCTCGATCCTGAACATCCCCTCGATCGGCATCATGGACGCGGCCATGATCTGCGAGGCGATGGGCATCATCACCTATGCCGACAAGGGCAACATGACCAAGGCGGAGATCGACACCACTATCGATTTCCTGATCAAGGCCAAGCAGGACGGGCAGTTCCGCGCCTTCTGGAAGAGCTTCGACGAGTCGGTCAACCTGATGGCCTCGGGCGAAGTGGTGATCCAGTCGATGTGGTCGCCGGCGGTTGCCGCCGTGCGCTCCAAGGGCATCGCCTGCAAGTACCAGCCGCTCAAGGAAGGCTACCGCTCGTGGGGCGGCGGTCTGGGCCTGGCTGCGCATCTGGAAGGCGCGCAGCTCGATGCGGCCTACGAGTACATCAACTGGTATACCTCGGGCTGGGTCGGCGGCTATCTCAACCGCCAGGGCTATTATTCGGCGGCCATGGATACGGCCAAGGAATACATGTCGGAAGACGAGTGGGGCTTCTGGATCGAGGGCAAGCCGGCCCAGGGCGATATCCTTTCGCCCGACGGCGCCGTGATGGAAAAGGCCGGCGCCGTGCGCGACGGCGGCTCGTTCCTCGAGCGCATGGGCCATGTGGCCTGCTGGAACTCGGTGATGGACGAAGACCGCTACATGGTCACGCGCTGGAACGAGTTCATCGCCGCGTAAGCAAGCGACACGCCTGGTGGGTGGCACAGTCCCTCACCCGGCGCTTCGCGCCACCCTCTCCCCGGCGGGGAGAGGGGACAGACTGCAGCATCAGTGACGCTCGTCCCCTCTCTCGCCCTTACGGGAGAGGGGGCCTCGCAAAGCGAGGCGGATGAGGGTCAGTTCGGGGATCGTCATGGCAGCTGCCGAAAGCACCACAGTCATACCGAGTGCGCGACCCAAGCGCCGCAAGGTGCCGCTCACGCTGGGCGCTTTCGCCTCCTATCTGCAGGCGCTGCCGCTCTGGCTGATCCTCTTGTTCTTTCTGTCCATTCCGATCCTCTTCCTCGTCATCATCAGCTTCTGGGACTATGACTTCGCGCGGATGTATCCGGATTTCATCTGGACCAACTACATCGACGTGCTGGGGTCCTGGGTCACCTGGAAGACCTATCTCAACACGCTCAAATTCGCCGCCATGGTCTGGGCGCTGACCCTGGTCATCGGCTTCTGGGTCGCCTATTTCCTCGCCTTTCATGTGCGCAGCGCAGCGACGCAGACGGTGCTGTTCCTGATCTGCACGGTGCCGTTTCTCACCTCCAACATCATCCGCATGATCTCCTGGATCCCGGTGCTGGGGCGGAACGGGCTGGTCAATTCCACGCTGGTGCAGATGGGCATCGTGCCCGAGCCGATCGAATGGCTGCTCTACTCCGATTTCGCGGTCGTGCTCGCCATGGTGCATCTGTACACCCTGTTCATGGTCACCCCGATCTTCAACACGCTCATGCGCATCGACCGCTCGCTGATCGAAGCGGCGCGCGATGCCGGCGCCAGTGCCGCCCAGATCCTGTGGACGGTCATCCTGCCGCTGGCCAAGCCGGGCATGGCGATCGGCACCATCTTCGTGGTGACGCTGGTGATGGCGGATTTTTCCACCGTGCAGGTGATGAGCGGCGGCCAGAGCGCTTCGGTGGCGCTGATGATGAAAAACCAGATGAGCCTGCTGCAATATCCCGGCGCGGCGGCGAACGCGGTCGTGCTGCTGGTGCTGGTGCTGCTGCTGGTCGCGGCGATCCTGCGCGTCGTCGACATCCGCAAGGAGCTCTGAGATGGGGTCGGACAAGCGCGGCTTCGGTTTTTACATCCTCCCGGCCTTTTTCGGGCTCTTCGTGCTGTTCCTTTACGGGCCGCTGAGCGCCATCTTCATCCTCTCGTTCCAGGGGCCGAATGGCGGGCTCACCTTCCCGCTCAACGGCGTCTCGGTGCACTGGTTCTTCAACCTGTTCGAAAAGCAGGCCGTCGGCGATTTCGGCGCGAGCTTTTCGCGCTCGCTGATGCTGGGCCTGATGGTGATGAGCGTCACGGTGCTGGTGGCGCTGCTCGCCGGTCTGGCCTTCCGTCGGCGCTTCTTTGGCGCGACGCCGCTGTTTTATCTCACCATTGCCAGCCTCGTGGTGCCCTCGATCATCGTCTCGCTCGGCATCGGCGTGCTGTTCCAGCAGATCGGCATCCGCCCCAGCTGGTTCGGCTCGGGCTATGGCGCGCACCTCACCTGGACGCTGCCGTTCGGCGTGCTGATCATGTTTGCGGTGTTCAACCGCTTTTCCCCCAGCTACGAGGAAGCGGCACGCGATCTGGGCGCCTCGCCCTGGCAGACCTTTTATCATGTACTCCTGCCCATGATCGCCCCCAGCCTGATCGGCGTCGGGCTCTTCGGCTTCTCGCTGAGCTATGACGAGTTCGCGCGCTCGCTGCTCACCATGGGCACGTTCAACACGCTGCCGCTCGAAATCTACGGCATGACCACCAATGTGACGACGCCGGTGCTCTATGCGCTGGGCACGGTGACGACGCTGTTTTCCTTCCTCATCATCGGCGGCACGGTCGGCATCATCGCCTTGATCAATCGCAAGCGGCTCAAAGCCTGATGCGCCTTCTCGTCATCAACCCCAACACCACCGCCTCGATGACCGAAAAGGTCGGGCATGCCGCCCGGCTGGTCGCTGCGCCGGGCACCGAAATCGTGGCCCGCAATCCGGCCACCGGCCCGGCCTCGATCCAGGGCGAAGCCGATGGCGAGGCGGCGCTGCCGGGGCTGTTCGAGGAGATCGACAAGGCCGAAGGCTTTGATGCCATCATCATCGCCTGCTTTGACGACACCGGCCTTTACGCCGCGCGCAAGCGCACGAAGGTGCCGGTCATCGGCATCGGCGAGGCGGCCTATCACTATGCCATGCTGGTGGCCGAACGCTTCTCGGTGGTCACCACGCTGGCTGTCTCCATTCCGGTGATCCAGGAGAACATCATGCGCTATGGCCTCTCGGGCCGCTGCGGCAAGGTGCGGGCCTCCAACGTGCCGGTGCTCGAACTCGAACGTCCCGGCTCGACCGCCCGCGAAACCATTTCCGACGAGATCGCGTCGGCGCTGCTGCATGACGGGTCGGACGCCATCGTGCTCGGTTGTGCCGGCATGGCCGATCTTGCCGCCGACCTCTCGGCCCGGCATCGCGTGCCGGTGGTCGATGGCGTGGCGGCGGCCATCAAGCTCGCTGAAGGCCTCGTGGCGCAGCGGCTGGTCACGTCGCAGGCGGGGCCGTTCTCGCGTATACTGGCGCCATGAGTCTTACGATCAAACCGATGAGCCGCGCCGACCTCGATGTCGCGCTCGGCTGGGCGAAGGCCGAGGGCTGGAACCCGGGCCTCGACGATGCCGGCCCGTTCCACGCGCAGGACCCCTCCGGCTTCCTGATGGGCTGGCTGGGGAACGTGCGCGTCGGCTGCGTCTCGGTGGTCAAATATGGCGCCGACTTTGCCTTTCTCGGGCTCTATATCGTGCTGCCGGCCTATCGCGGCCAAGGCTATGGCAAGGCGCTCTGGGACGCGGGCCTTGCCAGTGCCGCCGGACGTACCATCGGGCTCGACGGCGTCGTGGCGCAGCAGGACAATTATCGGCGCTCCGGCTTTGCGCTCGCGCATAAGAGCGCTCGCTGGGGCGGCACGCTGCGCGGCCTCGTCGCCAAACGCTCCTATGTGCGGCCGGTGATGCCGGCGTACGCGGCAGCGGTCATCGCCTATGACCGGCAGCAGGTGGCGGCCGATCGCACGCCTTTCCTCAGCGCCTGGCTCGCGCCCTCGCCGACGCGCCAGACCGAGGGCTATTTCGAAGGCGAGACGCTGCGCGGCTACGGCACCATCCGCCGCGCTGTCGACGGCTGGAAGATCGGCCCGCTGTTTGCCGACACCCCGGCCATCGCCGAAGCGCTGCTCGCCACGCTGGTTGCACCCGCCGATACCGATCCGGTGTTCATCGACGTGCCAGAGCCCAACGGCGCAGCCCTCGAAATCGTCCGGCGACTTGGGTTCACCCCGTCCTTTGAAACCGCCCGCATGTATCTCGGCACGGCTCCGGCGCTGCCGACGGAACGGATTTTCGGCATCACCACGCTCGAGCTGGGCTGAGGTGGAAGCGGTTGACAGGGCAGGGTACGGGTCGCAGGTTCGGGGCCTCCCCTGACCGAGACCACTCGCATGCCCCAGACCTCTCCAGACACCCGCCACGCTCTCTTGTCCGCGGCCATCGACGCCCGTCGCGATGACCTCATCGCCCTGACGCAGGACCTGATCCGCATCCCCACCGTCAACCCGCCGGGCGAGGCCTATCTCGAGATCTGCGAGTATGTGGAAAAGCGGCTGGCAAAGTCCGGCTACACGACGCAGCTGGTGCGTGCTGAAGGCACGCCCGGCGACAGCGATCGCTATCCGCGCTGGAACCTGGTGGCCCGGCGCGAGGGCGGCGGCCGCGGCGACACCGTGCATTTCAACTCGCATCACGACGTGGTCGAAACCGGCTCGGGCTGGACCTTTGATCCCTTCGGTGCCGAGCTCAAGGATGGCCGCATCTATGGCCGCGGCACCTGCGACATGAAGGGCGGCCTCGCCGCCTCGATCATCGCCGCCGAGGCCTTTGCCGAAGTTTTCCCGCAGTTCGACGGCGCTATCGAGATTTCTGCTACCGCCGACGAAGAGACCGGCGGCTTCGGCGGCGTCGCCTATCTGGCCAAACAGGGGTTCTTCACCCCCGAGCGGGTGCAGCATGTCATCATCCCCGAGCCCCTCAACAAGGAGCGGATCTGCCTGGGGCATCGCGGCGTCTGGTGGGCCGAGATCGAGACCAAGGGCCGCATCGCGCATGGCTCGATGCCGTTCCTGGGCGATAGCGCCATCCGCCATATGGGCGCCGTCATCGCCCGCATGGAAGACGAGCTGTTTCCGGCGCTAGCGCAGCGCACCACCGCCATGCCGGTGGTGCCGCCGCAGGCGCGTCAGTCGACCCTCAACATCAATTCGCTGCATGGCGGCCAGCCCGAACCGGAAGAGGGCTTCGACGGTTTCCCGGCTCCGGTGGTGGCGCATTCGGCGCGCATGATCATCGACCGCCGCTACCTCATCGAGGAGAGCCCGGAGGCAGTGCGCAAGGAAATGATCGACCTGCTCGAAACGGTCAAAGCCGAGCGTCCGGAGTTCCGGTATGAGGTGCGCGACCTCTGGACCATTCCGCCCACCATGACGGCCAAGGATTCGCCGGTGGTCACGGCCGTGGCGAGCGCCATTTCCAACGTGCTGGGCCTGGCGCCCGAATATGTCGTCTCCCCCGGCACCTATGACCAAAAGCACATCGACCGCATCGGCCGCATGCACAATTGCATCGCCTATGGTCCGGGCATTCTGGATCTGGCGCACCAGCCCGACGAATATGTCGGGGTCGACGACATGCTCGACGCCGCCAAGGTGATGGCGCTGACGCTCGACGCGCTGGTGGGTGAGGGTCGGGTGCACTAGCCCACGCACCGGCAGGAGTGCCGGGTGAGGGGTACTCGTGTCCCCAAACTTCCCCCTCCACCGTCATTCTCGGGCCTGACCCGAGGACCCAGCCTTCCACTTGCGCAAGACCCTCGGAACCTTCCCGGTGGCGCCAGGGGGCCTCGCATCAAGCGCCAGCATTGCGGTTGGCTCGGCAGGGCGCGCCCACCTGCCGCGCCGTCAGCTATCCCCCTCATTTAGTAGAGAATTCCTGATCTCCCCCGTCTTGCAGAACAATCAAGCCAGAAGGCTGATTGTCGAGCCGATGACAACGAGTCTAGGATCATCTCCAAGAGGGCTGGCGCAGATCGGCCTTCGCTGCAGGGAAAGGACTACCATGCGCAAATCACTCCTCGTCATTGCCATTGCCGCTCTCGCCGCCTCCACGGCGATGACGCCGGCCGTACTGGCCCAGGCGCGTACCGATGTGAAGATCGGTCTCGTGCTCGAGCCCCCCAGCCTCGACCCTACGGCCGAAGCGGCTGCCGCTGTCGACGAAGTCGTCTATGCCAACGTGTTTGAGGGGCTCACGCGCTTTGCCGCCGACGGCAGCGTGATCCCGGCGCTCGCCAAGTCCTGGGAGATTTCCGAGGACGGGCTGACCTATACGTTCAAACTGGTCGAGGGCGCCAAGTTCCACGACGGCACCGACTTTACCGCCGACGACGTGAAGTTCTCGCTCGACCGCATCAATGCGGAAGGTTCGCTCAACGCGCAAAAGGCGCTCTATACCGACATCGCCTCGGTTGAAGTGGTCGATCCGGCCACCGTCAAGGTGACGCTCTCCAAGCCCAATGGCGACCTGCTCTACAATCTTGCCTGGGGTGACGCAGTCATCGTGGCGCCCGAAACGGCCGAGACCAACAAGACCAACCCTGTCGGCACCGGGCCGTTCACCTTCGCCAACCGCGTGGAAGGCGACAGCATCACGCTGGCCAAGAATGCCAGCTACTGGGGCACCCCGGTGGCGCTCGAAGGCGCCACCTTCAAGTTCATCGCCGATCCCACGGCAGCGTTCGGCGCCATGCAGGCCGGCGATGTCGACGCCTTCCCGAACTTCCCGGCCGCCGAAACCATCGCGCAGTTCCAGAACGATCCGCGCTTCCGCGTGGTGATCGGCTCGACCCAGGGCGAAACGATCCTTGCCTTCAACAATGCCAAGCCGCCGCTCGACAACGTCAAGGTGCGCGAGGCGATCGCCCATGCCATCAAGCGCGACGACATCATCAACGGCGCCATGTCGGGCTTCGGGCTGCCGATCGGCACGTTCTTTCCGCCGGGCGATGCCAACTATGTCGATCTGACCGCCCAGTCGGCCTATGATCCGGAAAAGTCCAAGGCGCTGCTCGCCGAAGCCGGCATCACCGATCTGACGCTGTCGCTGAAACTCCCGCCGGTCGAGGGCTATGCCCGTCGCGGCGGCGAGATCATCTCCCAGCAGCTGGCCGCTGTCGGCATCAAGACCGAAACGACCAACCTTGAATGGGCGCAGTGGCTGGACGAGGTCTTCAAGCAGAAGAACTACGACCTCACCATCATCTCGCATACCGAGCCGAACGACATCTCGATCTTCTCGCGGCCGGAGTACTATTTCGGCTACAAGTCCGAGGCCTTCAACGCCATCATTGCGGACCTCTCGCTGACGGCCGATCCGGCCAAGCGCTCCGAGCTGCTCAAGGCGGCACAAAAGCAGCTGGCCGACGACTATGCGGTCGGCTTCCTGTTCGGCCTGCCCAAGATCGGCGTCGAAAACGCCAAGCTGAGCGGCCTTTGGGAAAACGCCCCCGCCCAGGCCACTGATCTCACCGCAGTGTCCTGGACGGAGTAAGCCCAAGCTGTCTCATTGGTCGCCTTCTCCCCTTGTGGGAGAAGGTGCCCGAAGGGCGGATGAGGGGGCCTTTGCGGTGCGACTTGGCCCTGCACCACCTCCACCCACCGTCATCCTCGGGCTTGACCCGAGGACCCGTTTGTCCACGTGCCCCACACGTCATTCGGGTCGCGGAACCCTGGGTCCTCGCGTCAAGCGCGAGGATGACGGCGGTGTCGCATCCACAATGCCCGGGAGCCGCCTCTTCTCCCTCCCCCTCGTGGGGTGGGGGGCCCGCGCAGCGGGTGGGTGGGGGCGTCATTCAGCTGATGTGCTCGTGCGCCTGCACCCAATAACCGTGACAGACGAACGACTGAACGCTCAGCTGACCTTGCACCGAAGCTCTCAAATCGCCTTAATGCGCTGATGCGCTTTCTAACTCCCTCGATCTCTTCCATCAGCCTTGCGGGCTCCACCTGATGCCGGCTTTCCTCCTCGGCCGGCTGGTGTCGCTGACGCTCAGTCTCCTGGCGGCCAGCGTCGTCATCTTCCTTGTGCTCGAAGTGGTGCCGGGCGATCCGGCGCAGTTCATGCTCGGGCTCAACGCCACGCCCGAACTGGCCCAGGCGCTGCGCGAGCAGCTTGGCCTCACCGGCGCGCTGCACGAGCGCTATTTCACCTGGCTCTTTGGCCTGCTGCGCGGCGATCTGGGCATTTCCTACGGCTACAAGGTGCCGGTCGCCGATCTGGTTGCCGACCGCATCTGGATCTCGCTGCCGCTCGCCATCTATGCGCTGGCGCTCTCGACGCTGATTGCCTTTCCGGTCGGCATCCTGGCGGCCAGCCGGCGCAACTCGCCCACGGACGTTTCCATCATGGGCCTGACCCAGCTCGGCGTCGCCGTGCCGAACTTCTGGTTCGCCATGCTGCTGGTGCTGCTTTTTGCCATCACGCTGCGCTGGTTCTCGGCCGGTGGCTTTGCCGGCTGGCAGGATCCCGTCGCGGCGATCCGCTCGCTCACCTTGCCGGCCATCGCGCTGGCTTTGCCGCAGGCCTCGATCCTGGCGCGGGTGATGCGCTCGTCGCTGCTCGATACGCTGGGCGAGGATTATGTGCGCTCGGCTCGCGCCAAGGGGCTCACCCGCGGGCAGACCCTCTGGAAGCATGCGCTGCGCAATGCGCTGATCCCGGTGCTCACCATTATCGGGCTGCAGTTTTCTTTCCTGCTCGCCGGAGCCGTGATCATCGAGAACGTCTTCTTCCTCCCCGGCCTGGGGCGCCTGGTGTTCCAGGGCATCACCCAGCGCGACCTGATCGTGGTCAAATCGGTGGTGATGATCCTGGTGTTCGCGGTCATCCTCGTCACGTTCCTCGTCGATATCGCCTATGCGCTGGTCGACCCGCGCCTCCGGAGATCGACGCGATGAGCAGCTTTGCCCAGCCCCTGCGGCAGGATTCGCTCTGGCGCGCTGCCTGGCGCTCGCGCAACTTCGTCATCGGGGCGGTGATCACGGCCGTGTTCCTGCTGGCGGCCGTGGTGTCGATCGTCTGGACGCCCTATGACTTTGCCGCGCAGAACATTCCCAACAAGTTCAGGCCGCCCTCGGCCGAGCACTGGTTCGGCACCGATCATTTCGGTCGCGACATGCTCTCGATGATCATGCGCGGCGCGCAGACCTCGATCACCGTGGCGCTGGTCGCGGTCACCGTCGGCGCCGCCATCGGCACGCCGCTCGGGCTCTGGGCCGCGTCGCGCCGCGGCACGCTGCTCGACGAAACCATCATGCGCCTGAATGATCTGGTGTTCGCTTTTCCAGCGCTGCTGATCGCTATCCTCATCACCGCCGTGTTCGGCCCCAGCGCGCTCAATGCCATCATCGCCATCGGCATCTTCAACGTGCCGGTCTTTGCGCGGCTGGCGCGGGCCGGGGCACTGACGCTGTGGCAGCGCGAGTTCATCCTGGCGGCGCGCGTCGCCGGCAAGGGGGCGGCCCGGATTTCGGTCGAGCACATCCTGCCCAATATCTTCAACACGCTGCTCGTGCAGATCACCATCCAGTTCGCGCTCGGCATCCTCGCTGAAGCGGCGCTGGCCTATGTCGGACTCGGGGCACAGCCGCCGATCCCGAGCTGGGGCAAGATGCTGTCGGACAGCCAGACCATGATTTCCATCGCCCCGCATGTGGCGCTGATCCCCGGCCTCACCATCGTCTTGATGGTGCTCGGGGTGAACCTTTTGGGCGACGGGTTGCGCGATGTGTTCGATCCGCGGCTGCGGCGGAGCCGGTCATGAGTCTCCTCACCGTTTCCAACCTGTCGCTGCGCATCGGCGCGACGCCGATCCTGCACGATATCGACCTCTCCGTCCAAGCGGGGCAGGTGCTCGGCATCATTGGCGAAAGCGGCTCTGGAAAGTCGATGACGGCGCTCGCCATCATGCAGCTGGCGCCGGCGGGGACGCAGTTCGGCGGCTCCATCGTGCTCGACGGTCAGGAATTGATCGGTCGGCCCGAGCGCGACATGTGTGCGATCCGCGGTCGCGATGTCGGCATGGTGTTCCAGGAGCCGATGACCGCGCTCAATCCACTGATGACCATTGGCGACCAGGTCGCCGAAACCGTGCTGGTGCATCGCCGCGTGGCCCGCGCCGAAGCCGATCGCATCGCGTCCGAAACACTCGACCGGGTCGGTCTGCCCGAAGACCGGTTCGCGCGCGACCGCTATCCGCACGAACTGTCGGGCGGACAGCGGCAACGCGTCGTCATCGCCATGGCGATCGCCGCCGGACCCAAGCTGATCATCGCCGACGAACCGACCACGGCGCTCGACGTCACCACGCAGGCGCAGGTGCTGACGCTGCTCAAGCGGCTCGTCGACGAAGACGGGCTGGGGCTGATCCTGATCACCCACGACCTCGCCGTGGTCGCCGGCATTGCCGATACCGTCGCCATCATGAAGGCCGGCGAGGTGGTGGAAGCCGGCCCGACCGTCGAGCTCTTCCGCAACCTCAAGCACCCCTATTCCAAGGCGCTGTTCGAGGCGTCCTCGCACCAGCCGCCGCGCAATCCGCCGGCCGTCACCGGCGGCACGCCGGTGCTCGCCGTCGACAATGTGGTGCGCGACTACCCGCTGCATCGCACGCGGCTGTTTGCGCCCCCGAAGCATTTCCGCGCCGTCGATCACGTCTCGCTCACCATCGAGCGCGGCGAAAATGTCGGGCTGGTCGGCGAGAGCGGCTGCGGCAAGTCCACGCTCGCCCGCGCCATCATGGCGCTCGAACCGATCCAGGGCGGCGCCATCGCCATCGACGGCTCCTGGCTCGATCCCAAGCACGGCGCCAGCTTTGACACCCGCCGCAAGCTGCAGGTGGTGTTTCAGGATCCCTACGGCTCGTTCAATCCGCGCCAGCGCGTCGATACGCTGGTGAGCGAGCCGTTCCACCTGCTCAAGTCCGCCGCGCCGCATGGGGCCGAACGCGACAAGCGCATCGCCCGGGCGCTCGAAGAAGTCGGGCTCTCGTCAGCGGACGCGCACAAGTACATCCACGAATTCTCGGGTGGGCAGCGGCAACGCGTCGCCATCGCCCGGGCGCTGATCATCGAACCCTCGCTGATCATTCTCGACGAGGCTGTCTCGGCGCTCGACGTCTCGATCCGCGCACAGATCCTCGATCTCCTCGCCAATCTCTCGGACCGATTGCAGCTGAGCTATCTGTTTATCAGCCACGACCTTTCGGTGGTGCGCGCCATCACCGACCGCGTGCTGGTGATGCGCGCCGGCAAGATCGTCGAGGACGGTCCCACCGAGCAGGTCTTTGCCAACCCCCAGCACGCCTACACGCAGGAACTGCTCGCCGCCACGCCCGATCTCGAACGGGCGCTGCGGGCAAGGGAAGCGACGCTCTGATGTCGTCCACTTTTCCCACCCCACCCACCGTCATCCTCGGGCCCCGACCCGAGGACCCATCCCTCCGCAGGCGCAAGCGGGCAAATGGGTCCTCGGATCAAGTCCGAGGATGACGGCGGCTGGGGAGAATTTGTGCTAGATTCCTAATTGTCCACACTGCGTGCCCGCCTTGGCGGGGATGACAGAGAGTTTTGATATGTCCGACCTCGACCTGTTTTTCGATCCCACCCGCTGCTTTATCGGCGGCACCTGGGTCGTGCCCAATGGCCAGCAGACGCTGCCGATCGAGAACCCCTCGACCGGCGAGACGGTCGGGGCCATCGCGCGCGGCACCGCCGACGACATCGACCGCGCCGTGCGGGCCGCGCAGACGGCGCTCGATGGCGAATGGGGCCGCATGCCCGCCGCCGAGCGCGGCCGGCTGCTGGCGCGCATCGGCCAGAAGGTGCTCGAACGTGCCGACCAGCTGGCGCGGATCGAAGCCATCGATGTCGGCAAACCGCTGAAACAGGCCAAGGCCGACGCGCTGGCGCTGGCGCGCTATCTCGAGTTTTATGGCGGCGCCTGCGACAAGATCCATGGCGAGACCATCCCGTACCAGGAGGGCTACACCGTCTACACGCTGCGCCAGCCGCATGGCGTCACCGCCCATATCATTCCCTGGAACTACCCGATGCAGATCATCGGCCGCTCGGTGGTCGGGGCGCTGGCCATGGGCAATGCGGCCGTGCTCAAACCCGCCGAAGAGGCCTGCCTCACCGCCATCGCCTTTGCGAAAATCTGCGACGACGCGGGCCTGCCCAAGGGCGCGCTCAATGTCGTGCCGGGGCTGGGCGAAGAGGCCGGGGCCGCGCTCACCGGCCATCCCGGCGTGCACCACATTTCGTTCACCGGCTCGGTCGGCGTGGGCCAACTGATCCAGGAAGCGGCGGCGCGCAATGTCGTGCCGGTGACGCTTGAGCTGGGTGGCAAGTCGCCGCAACTGGTGTTCGCTGATGCCGATCTCGACCGGGCGCTGCCCTTTCTGGTCAATGCCGGCATCCAGAATGCTGGCCAGACCTGCTCGGCCTCCTCGCGCATCCTGGTGCAGCGCCAGGTGCATGACGAAGTGCTCGCCCGCATGGCCGAACGCTATACCGCCCTGCGCGTCGGGCCGGCGCTCGATGATCTCGACGTCGGCCCTCTGGTCTCGGCGCGGCAAAAACAGATCGTCTCGAGCTTTCTCGACCATCTCGACGGCGCCAGGATCGCGGCCCGCGGCCAGCTCGCCGACAACCTCCCCGCCGGCGGACACTTTCTGGCGCCCGCGCTGGTCAGCCATGTGGCGCCATCCAACGCGCTGGCGCAGGACGAAATCTTCGGCCCCGTGCAGGTGGTCATTCCCTTCGACGACGAAGCCGACGCCATCCGCATCGCCAACGGCACCGATTTCGGCCTCGTCGCCGGCGTCTGGACGGCCGATGGCGGCCGGCAGATGCGGCTTGCCAAGGCGATCCGCTCGGGCCAGGTGTTCATCAACAATTACGGCGCCGGCGGCGGCGTTGAACTCCCCTTCGGCGGCATCGGCAAATCCGGCCATGGCCGCGAAAAAGGTTTCGAAGCGCTCTACGGCTTTTCGGTACTGAAGACCGTCGCCGCGTGGCATGGGTGAACCCCGGACCTCGTGGTTCGACACGCTCACCATGAGGTCCTCAGTTCTTGCAGTAGCCCTCATGCTGAGCCTGTCGAAGCACGAGGGCGTGTTGAGGTGAAACAATGAGACTGAAAGACAAAATCGCCATCGTCACTGGCGGAGCCTCCGGCTTTGGCGCCGGCATCGTGCGCAAGTTCGCGGCTGAAGGCGCCAAGGTGCTGATCGCCGACATCAACCTCGAGGGCGCCGAGGCCTTGGCCCGCGAGCTCGGCCAGAAGGCCGGCCATGTCGATGTCAGCAAGGACGCCAGCGTCAATCAGCTCGCCGCCGCAGCGCTGATGGCCTTCGGCAGGGTCGATATTCTCGTTAACAATGCCGGCGTCAGCCATATGCCGGCGCCGCTCGACGAGATCTCCGAGGCCGATTTCGACCGCGTCTTCAATATCAACATGAAGTCGGTCTACCTCACGGCGCGCCATCTGGTGCCGCATTTCAAGGCGCGCAAAACCGGCGTCATCCTCAATGTCGCTTCCACCGCCGCTGTCAGCCCGCGGCCGCGCCTGTCCTGGTACAATGCCAGTAAGGGCTGGATGGTCACTGCCACCAAGTCGATGGCCGTCGAACTGGCCCCGCTCGGCATCCGCGTCAACGCCATCAACCCGGTGGCCGGCGAGACGCCGCTGCTCAAGACCTTCATGGGCGAGGACACGCCGGAAATCCGCGCCAAGTTCCTCGCCACCATCCCGCTCGGGCGCTTCTCCACCCCCGAAGACATGGGCAACGCCGCGTGTTTCCTCTGCTCGGACGAAGCCAGCATGATCACCGGGGTGGCGATAGAAGTCGATGGCGGACGGGTGATCTGAGCGGTGGGTGGGCGCCTCACCCCCACCCACCAGCCTTCGGCTGGTCCCCCCTCCCCACAAGGGGGAGGGAGAAGGGGGGCCAGTGAATCATCTCGGTGAGCAACCGATCCCTCAGTCGGTTCTCCCTCCCCTTGTGGGGAGGGGGGACCCGCGGAGCGGGTGGGTGGGGTGGATAGCCACCGACCGATAGTCTGACTTGACCCTTCTCCCTCCCCCCCCAAAACCGTTCATCCGCGCGTCATTCACCATTCACCCCACCCGCACCCCATTCAGTGGTGCGTCAGAACTTATCCCCGCTCTTTCCGCGCAGATTAGACTCCCCCTCATCGCTGCTCCGAAAGCGAGATCATGACGAGTGATTGGAGCAGCGAGGCTGGGTGGGGATCGTGTCGACGCGCTCCAGGCCAAGCCGGGAAGGTCTGACAGGTCCAGGTAGCCTGTCGCCTTAATTTGCTGCCGCTGGCGAGGGTGTGTTTCCGATCGCCATCAAGGACCAGACTGGGGAAGCGCGAAGAGCGTGGCTTGGTCAGATCATGGGTCCGCGGCGGTGGGGCAGTCCGCAAAACGCCCCGGATCGTCCCGGTGAACGCCCAAAACCCCGGTCCCGACGGCGGAGCCGAGCTCCAGCCGGGAGGCGCGTTTTGGCTCCCGGCACACGAACTATCGACGGGCTCTGCTCCGCCGTCGGTCGCTTTCATCAACCGGAGGCTCTCGGGCTGGCCGGAGTATCAACCTGCCCGGACCTCGTGGTTCGACAGGCTCACCATGAGGTCCTCATCAAGGTCGAGGTATCTCTCCACCTACCCTCATCAGCCCTCATGGTGAGCCTGTCGAACCACGAGGGCGTGGCACCGATCCCTCCATCGCAGGAATGACACTGGTGATGAGGGCGTTGCCCTGGGTCCATTCTATCTAAACCCCTACCGTACCTGCAGAAAGTCCACGATCGCCGCTGCGACCGCATCGGGCTGTTCCCAGTGCATGGAGTGAGCGGCATCCTCGATGGTGGTCATTTCGTGTTCGGCAATGGGCGCGTGGGCCAGGGCGACCGAGGTGGGCGGGGCGAGCAGGTCGTGTTCGGCGGCAATGGCGAGGACGGGGCAGGCAATAGTGGAAAAATCCACCTGCAGCGGGCGGTCCATGGCGGCGATCTGGCGGGCGAAATCGCCCGGCGACTGCCGGTGGGCATAGTCGGTCGACGCACGCGCGGCCGCGCCGAGCGCGTCGGCATTTTCAAAGAACGGGGTCGAGAACAGCCATTGGTAGAGCAGGCGGAAAAACGCTTCGGGCGGAATGGTGAAGTAAAGCCGGGAGAGGTCCTGGAACAGCACCCTGGTCTTGGCGTCGATCAGCCCCGACCCCATGGTCACCAGACGGGATACCTTGTCCGGATGCAGGGCCGCCAGAAACAGACCGAGAAAGCCGCCAAGCGAATGGCCGACCACATCAACGGGACCCAGCCCGAGATGGTCGAGCAGCGCGGCACAGTCGGCGACCATGTCGGCGTGGCTGAGGGGACCGTCCACCTTGGTGCGTCCCGAGCCGCGATTGTCGATCAGGATCAGCTGTCGCCCCGGCAGGTGCTCGAGCAGCGGACCCCAGCTGGCGCCGTCGCTTGCCGTGCCGGCAATCAGCAGCAGTGGCCGGCCGGTGCCGACCAGCTCGTAGTGGAGGGAAACGTTATCGCGGGCAAAGTCGGGCATGGTCGGGTTCCGAGTGAAAATGCGAGGGGCGGCAATGGACAGGCGGCAGCGGCGGCCTATATTTGATCGATTGGAAAAAGGCCTTTGCAGTCATGGCACAAGATGCCCTTGGAAATGAAGTCAGCAGCCGCGAGGCGGCCACGCTGGCCGGCATAGACGATTTCGTCACCGGCTTTCTCGCCTACGAAAGCAAGGCTGCCAACGTGATGGCGGCGGCCGATGCCGATGACGGGTCGGTGCTGGCCAATATCTATGCCGGGTTTTCCTGGATGTTCCTCGAGGCGCCGACTGCGCCGGCCATGGCGTCAAAATACCTGCGCCGCGCCGAAGCGGCCGGCGTGCCCAACGCGCGCGAGGCCTTGCTGCTCGCGCAGTTGCGGGCCTGGATCGCCGACGACATTCCCGGGGTACAGCGGCTCGGGGCCGAGATCGTCCGGCGCTGGCCGCGCGACCTGGTCTCGGTCAAGCTTGACCAGTATTTTTCCTTCAATCGCGGCGATGCGGCGGCCATGTTGCGGGTGGCGCAGGCGGTGGAAGCCGACAATGCCGACAACCCGCATATCCATGGCATGCTGGCCTTCGGCTACGAGCAGATGCATGAGCTCGCGGCGGCCGAAAGCGCTGCGCGCCGGGCCCTCAGCCTGAAGGCCAAGGAGCCCTGGGCGCAGCATGCGCTGGCCCATGTCATGCTCGGCACCGGCCGGGTGCGCGAAGGGGTGGCGTTTCTGGGCGAAGCGCAGAAGACCTGGATCGACCTCAACTCGTTCATGTACACGCATAACTGGTGGCACAAGGCGCTCTTTCACATCTCGCTGGGCGACGATGCGGCCGTGTTCGACGCCTATGACAACCATGTCTGGGGCATCGAACCGGGCTATTCGCAGGACCAGGTCGGGGCGGTGTCGCTGCTGGCGCGCATGGAGATTGCCGGCATGGATGTCGGCGCTCGCTGGGAGGATGTGGCCCGGCACATGAAGGGAAGGTCCGCAGACACCGTCCAGCCCTTCCTGACCCTGCAATATCTCTATGGCCTGGCGCGCGCCGACTATGCCGAAGCCGATCAGCTGATGCAGGCGATCGAGGACAAGGCCGCCACCTCCAGCGCCTTTGATCGCGTGGTCTGGCAGGAGGTGGCGCTGCCGGCGGCGCGCGGCGTTTTGGCGCATGCGCGCGGCCAGGCCGCCGAAGCCGTGCGCTGGCTGTCGCGCGCCAACCCGCGCATGACCGAGATCGGCGGCAGCCACGCCCAGCGCGATCTCTTCGGCCAGCTGCTGCTGGATGCCCATCTCAAGGCCGGCAACTGGCAGATGGCGGCGCAGATGCTGGAGATGCGGCGCACCTGGGATCCGGACGGTGTGCCGCTCAATCGCGCACTGGCGGAGGCGCGGTCACATCTTCTAGTGTCCGCCTCATGATTCCCGGCCCCAAAAATCTCATCACCGACATTGCCGGCCTCAGGGTCGGCAATGCCCAGGACCACCGCCTGAAATCGGGCACCACCGTGCTGCTCGCCGACGCGCCATTCGTGGCCTCCGTCGATGTGATGGGCGGCGCGCCGGGCGCGCGCGAGACCGAATTGCTGGCGCCTGACAAGATGGTGCAGGAGGTCGATGCGCTGGTACTCTCGGGCGGCTCGGCCTTCGGGCTCGACGCGGCTTCGGGCGTGATGGACGGGTTGCGCGCTCTGGGGCGCGGCTTTCGCGTCGAAAGCGCCGTCATTCCTATCGTGCCGGGCGCCATCATCTTCGACCTGCTCAATGGCGGCGACAAAGACTGGACCGACAATCCCTATGCGGCGCTGGGGCGGCAGGCGCTCGGCGCGGCCGGCGTCGAGTTTGCGCTGGGCACGGCCGGCGCCGGCACTGGCGCGCTGACGGCCAATCTCAAGGGCGGGCTGGGGTCCGCATCGCTGCTGCTGCCCTCCGGGCATCTGGTCGGGGCGCTGGTGGTGGCCAATCCGACCGGCAGCGTCACCATGGGCGACAGTGCGCATTTCTGGGCCGCGCCGTTCGAAGTCGCGGGCGAGTTCGGCGGCCGCGGGCCGTTGCTCACCTCGCTCAGCTTTGCGCAGTCGGCGCGCACCAAGCGCGATGGCACCAGCGCCATGGCCAATACCACCATCGCCATCGTGGCGACCGACGCCATTCTCAGCAAGGCGCAGGCCAAGCGGCTCGCCGTGGCCGCGCAGGACGGCATCGCGCGGTCGGCGAGCCCCTCGCATACGCCGGTGGATGGCGACCTGGTGTTTTCGCTGGCCACCGGGCAGAAGCCGATCACCGATCCTATCCTCGATGTCATCCATCTGGGGCATGCTGCAGCGATCTGCCTGGCGCGGGCGATGGCCCGGGCCATCTACCTCGCCACCCCCGCCCCCGGCGATATCGTCCCCACCTGGCAGCAGAAATGGGGCAGCCGGTGAGGCGCTACACCCTCAGCGACGCCGAAGCGCTGGATATTGCAGACGAGCTGGCGCCGGTTCGGAGCCTTTTCGAGCTGCCCGAGGGCGTGATCTACCTCGATGGCAACTCGCTCGGCGCCTTGCCGCGCGGGGTCAAGGCGCGGGTTGCCGAGGTGGTCGAGCAGCAGTGGGGGCAGGGCCTGATCCGCAGCTGGAACAGTTTTGACTGGATCGACCTGCCCAGTCGGCTCGGCAACCGCGTCGCCAAGCTGATCGGCGCGCCGGAAGGCTCGGTAACGGTCGCCGATTCCACCTCGATCAACCTGTTCAAGGCGCTCTCGATGGCGCTGTTCCTGCGGCCGGACCGACGGGTGATCGTCTCCGAGGCGGGGAACTTTCCGACCGACACCTATATCGCGCAGGGACTTGCCGATCTTTTGGGGCAGGGGCACGTGCTGCGGCTGGTCGCGCCGGGCGAACTGGCCACCGCGATCACCCGCGACGTGGCCGTGGTGCTGCTCACCGAGGTCAATTATCGCAGTGGCGCGCGCCACGACATGGCGGCCCTCACCGCCTACGCGCATGAAATGGGGGCCCTCACCGTCTGGGACCTGGCTCACAGTGCCGGGGCCGTGCCGGTCGATCTGACGGCGGCGCGGGCCGATTATGCGGTGGGCTGCGGCTACAAGTTCCTCAATGGCGGGCCCGGGGCGCCGGCGTTCATCTACGTCGCGCCGGACCACCATCATGGCCTGCGGCAGCCGCTCAATGGCTGGCTGGGGCATCGCGCGCCCTTCGCCTTCGAGCCCGACTACCGACCGGCTCCGGGGATTGAGGCGTTGCGGGTGGGGACCCCGCCCATCCTCTCGATGTCGGCCCTCGATGCGGCGCTCGACGTCTTCGACACGGTGTCGATTGCGCGGCTCAAAGCCAAGGCGGATGTGCTGTTCGACCTGTTCGTAACCGAGGTGGAGGCACAGGTGCCGGGGCTCGAGCTGGTCTCGCCGCGCGATCCGGCCCGCCGGGGGTCACAGGTCAGTTTCCGCTTCGAGCAGGCCCATGCCGTGGTCCAGGCGATGATCGCGCGCGGCGTGATCGGCGATTTCCGGGGCCCCGACATCATGCGTTTCGGTCTGGCGCCGGCTTATCTGCGCCATGCCGATGTGTGGCGTGCCGCTTCGGTTCTGGCGCAAATTATGCGCCGTCGCGAGTGGGATCGGCCTGAATTTCGTGCCCACGCCAAGGTGGTCTGAGCCCTAAAGTCAAATTTAACGGCCCCCCGGCTAGTGTGACGGTTCGCGCGGTGCTCTCAGGCATCGGCAGGGGACGACTTATAGTGACCTGGTTCGGCCGTCTCGCTTCGGCGCCCTGGAATTTTGCCCGCCGGCCATCGAGCTGGCCGGCCCTGATCGCACTGGCAGTGGTAATCCTGGCGGGCGTCTATGCCGACAATCAGAACAATCTCGTCTACCAGCAGAGCGTACGCTCCGCCGTGCAGGCAGAGCTGAGCGTCATCCGGGCCAAGCTCGAAGGCAATATCACCAGCAATATGCAGCTGGTGCAGGGCCTTGTCGCCACCATTTCGACCGAACCCGGCATGCAGCAGGCGCGCTTCAGCGAACTGGCCGCGCAGCTTTTCGACAAGTCGTCGCAGTTGCGCAATGTCGCCGCAGCGCCCGATCTGGTGGTCCAGATGGTCCATCCGCTGGCTGGCAACGAACAGGCCCTTGGGCTCGACTACAAGAAAAACGCAGCGCAGCGCGACGCCGCACTGCGCGCCCAGTCGACCGGGCGGATCGTGCTGGCCGGACCGGTCAACCTGGTTCAGGGGGGCGAAGGCGTCATCGGCCGTTTCCCGGTCTTTACCGCGACCGGTAGCGACAGGGCCTTTTGGGGCATCGTGTCGGCTGTCATCGACGTGCAGCGTCTCTACACGGACAGCGGTCTGCTCAACCCCGACCTGATGATCGCGGTCGCCATAGTTGGCCGAGACGGGCTGGGGGGCGCTGGCGACCAGTTCTTCGGACCCGAGTGGGTGGCAAAGGATTCTCCCGTGGTCGCGCCGGTGACGCTGCCCAACGGGTCGTGGTCGCTGCTTGCCGTGCCCAAGGCCGGTTGGCTCTCGTCGGCGCCCACCGCGCTGGGACTGCGCATCATCATCGCCATTCTCGGCGCGCTCGTGGTGGTCCCGATTTTCGTCAGCGGCCGGCTGGCCGAAGAGCGGATGGCGCATATCCGGGCGCTGGCCGGCAGCGAATCCGAGCTGCGGCGGGTGTCACGGCGTCTCAAGATGGCGCTCCAGACGTCGCGCATCGGCATCTGGGAAAACGACTTGTCGACCGGCGATCTCTTCTGGGACAATCGCGTCAACGCCATTTTCGGCAAGCCCCAGGATGGGGCGCCGCGACACTATCAGGATTGGGAAGCCGCGCTGCATCCGGACGATCTGGAACGCGCCGTCGAAGAGTTCAGGGTGGCGGTCGAGGAGACCGGGACCTACTATTCGCAATATCGGATCATCACCAAGTCGGGCGACGTCCGCTATGTGCGGGCCATCGGCGTGGTCTATAGCGATCCTGGCGCCTCACCCAAGATTGCTGGCGTGAACTGGGACGTGACCGAAGACGTCGAGCTCAACCTCAGTCTGAAGGAAGCCAATCGGCTGACCGAGGCGCGCAATACCGCGCTGGCCGAAGCCAAGGCCAATATCGAGCACAACGCCCTGCACGACAGCCTTACTGGTCTGCCAAACCGCCGCTATCTCGATCTCATTCTCACCGAACAGGCGCGCTACGGCGCGCTGAACGGCGAGGGTCTGGCGCTGCTCCATGTCGATCTCGACCGGTTCAAGCAGATCAATGACACCCTGGGACATGCCGCTGGCGATGCCATGCTGGTGCATGCATCCGAGGTGCTCAAGGCCAATGTCCGCCCGGAAGATTTCGTAGCCCGGATCGGCGGCGACGAGTTCGTGATCGTCTGCACGGTGGACAAGGACGACAGCGTGCTGGGGGATCTCGCCAATCGCGTCATCGAACGGATGCGGCAGCCGGTGATCTACGAGGGGCACGAGTGCCGGTTCGGGGTTTCGGTTGGCATCGCGACGGCGCGTGGCGACCAGGTCAATGCCCGCAAGCTGCTGGTGGATGCCGATATCGCGCTCTATCGGGCCAAGAGCCGGGGTCGCAACCGCTTTGAGTATTTCTCGGAAGCGCTGCAGGCCGAGGTGATTCAGACCAAGCGGGTCGCCGACCAGATCCTGCAAGGCCTGGATCGGGCCGAATTCGAGCCCTGGTTCCAGCCGCAGTTCGACGCGCGGACCCTGGATGTGGTCGGTTGCGAGGCTTTGGTGCGCTGGCGCCATCCGATCGAGGGCATCCTCGCCCCGGCGTCGTTCATGGCGGTCGCCGAAGAACTCAATGTAGTGGCAACCATAGACCGACTGGTGCTGGAGCAATCGCTTCGCCAGCTGGCGCTGTGGGATGCTGACGGGCTCTCGGTGCCGCGGGTTTCGGTCAATGTTTCGTCCCGCAGGCTGCGCGACGATCAGTTGCTGGCCAGCCTGCGTGACCTGCATATCGCGCCCGGTCGCGTGTCGTTCGAACTGGTGGAGTCGATCTTTCTCGACGAAAACGACGATGTCGCGCGCTGGCATGTCGACCAGATCAAGGATCTGGGCATCGACATCGAGATCGATGATTTCGGCACTGGCTATGCGTCGATCATCAGTCTGCTCAATCTCAAGCCGCGTCGGCTCAAGATCGATCGACAACTGGTCGCTCCGATCGTTTCGAGCGGTGCGCAGCGCCACCTGGTGGCGTCGGTGATCGAGATCGGCAAGTCGCTGGGCATCGATGTGGTCGGCGAGGGTGTCGAGACCATGGAGCATGCCAGCATCTTGCGCGATTTGGGCTGCGACGTCCTACAGGGTTACGCGCTGGCCCGTCCCATGACTGCCGATGCAGTGAGCACGTTCCTGCGCGAAGAGCCCTGGCGCAAGGTCTCCAGTCCGTTCCGCGTCAAGGACAGCGCCAAGGTGCGGCGACCCGCCTGAAGCTCTTGATTTGGCCGCACTTGGTGGCCACACAGACTTGCCGCAGACGGCCCCGTCCCGCATGTTGCAGTTCACCGTCGATTCAACGAAATTCAGGTTCATCCCAGCGGAGGGCACATGCACCACGACACCCCACTGATCTCAACGATCGTCGCGGGACTGGTGCTGGCCTTTATCCTCGGGACCATCGCAAACCGCTTCCGGTTGCCGCCGCTGGTCGGGTACCTGGTGGCCGGTGTGCTGGTTGGTCCGTTCACCCCCGGCTTCGTGGCCGATGCGGAGCTTGCGACCGAACTCTCCGAAATCGGCGTGATCCTCCTGATGTTCGGCGTCGGCCTGCACTTTTCCCTCAAGGACCTGCTGTCGGTTCGGGCCATCGCGCTGCCGGGTGCCGTCGTGCAGATCGGCGGCGCCACGCTGCTGGGGCTTGGGCTGGCGCTGATCCTGGGATGGTCTGTCGGGGCCGGCATCATCTTCGGCCTTGCCCTTTCTGTGGCGTCCACCGTGGTGCTGCTCAAGGCGCTTCAGGATCGGCGGTTGATCGACAGCGAGAGGGGCAAGATCGCGGTCGGCTGGCTGATCGTGGAAGACATGGCCATGGTGCTGGCGCTGGTGATGATCCCGGCGGTGGCTGGGCTCTCGGGCATCAGCGAGGTGCAGCTCGACGATCCGTTCGTCAACTTCGTGCAGCGGGTGTCCGGCATCGAGCTCGGGCTGCCGGGCGTGCTGGCCGTCACCATCATCAAGCTGGCGGCTTTCATCGGCTTCATGCTGGTGGTGGGGCGCCGGGTGATTCCGTTCATCCTGCATTTCACCGCGCATTCGGGCAGTCGCGAACTGTTCCGCCTCGCGGTCCTGGCGATCGCGCTCGGGGTGGCGGCCGGCGCGGCCTACCTGTTCGGCGTCAGCCTGGCCCTGGGCGCCTTTTTTGCCGGCATGATCCTGTCTGAAAGCGAACTCAGCCATCGCGCGGCGCAGGAAAGCCTGCCGTTGCGCGATGCGTTCGCAGTGCTGTTTTTCGTTTCGGTCGGCATGCTGTTCGACCCGATGATCCTTGTCAGCAATCCGCTGCCCGTGCTGGCGACCGTGCTGATCATCATCGTGGGCAAGTTCATCCTCAGTTTCCTGATCGTGCTGGCGTTCCGGCAGCCGGCGGGGACCGCACTGACGATTTCGGCCAGCCTGGCGCAGATTGGCGAGTTCTCCTTCATTCTCGCCACTCTGGGCATTGCGCTGGGCATTCTGCCGACCGAGGGGCGCGACCTGATCCTGGCAGGCGCCATCATCTCGATTGTGCTCAACCCAGCGATCTTCTGGGGGGCGGAGCGCCTGCGGCCGATGATCGAAGGTCGCTTTCCCCACAAGTCCGATGCCGCTCGTGTCGAGCCGGCGATGGCTGCGACCGACCAGCCAAAACCGGAGGTCGACACTGTCGAGCCGACCGTCCATCCGACCCAAAAGACCGGGCACGTCATCCTCGTCGGTTATGGCCGCGTCGGTTCGGTGGTCGCCGAGGGGCTCGCTGCTGCCCTGCGACCGTTCCTCTTGATCGAAGAGGCCGAAGGGCGGATCAACGCGGCCCGTGCCCTCGGCTTTGAGGTGGTCGTGGGCAACGCAGCCAGTCCGCATGTGCTTGGCCTCGCCAATGTAGCGGGCGCCACGACAGTGATCATCGCCATCCCCAATGCTTTCGAGGCCGGTCAGGCGGTCGAGCAATGCCGCAAACTCAATGCCGGGCTGGTGATCATCGCCAGATCGCATTCTGAAGAGGAAGAGCAGCACCTCATCCACTTGGGCGCCAATACCGTCATCATGGGCGAGCGCGAGATCGGGCTCGGAATGGTCGATCTGGTGACCCGCGACTCCGTCGCAGTTGCCGAAATCACCGCGACCGATGCGGTTGCAGCCGCACTGGGTACTTCGCTGACGCCCAGCATGCCGGGATTTGCCGCTTCACCCTTCCGGCCAGCACCGGCGGTTCCGGTCGAGGACGCCGCGCCCGATGCCCAGGCCTTGCTCGAGATGATCGACGCCGCCCAGGTGGCGCATGTCGACCAGGGGCCGGCCGAGCCACCGGCGGTTGTCTCGGCCTTCGGCGAGGAGCCTGACCCGACCCCGGTTCTCCCCGCGGCTGACACGTTGCCCTACAAGGCCCGGCAGCCTGCCCGCACCCCGGCCACCCCATTCAATCCCGAAGTGGCGCCTCCGGCCGCCGCAGAAAACTAGCCCGTGCCACTCGTTTGCAGATCACACCGAACTACAGGCGACCGGCATGACTGGAATTTGGTCGGCCGGGGATGGCCATGATCTCCCAAAAGGCGAAGTATGCGCTCCGGGCGTTGGTCGCTCTTGTCAAGGCGGGGCCGGGAGCGTCGCTGATGATCTCGGATATCGCGCGGGATCAGGCAATCCCCAAGAAGTTTCTCGAGCAGATCCTGCTCGAACTCAAGCGGGCCGGCCTGGTGCTCTCCAAACGAGGGCGGCTGGGCGGCTACGCGCTGCTGCGCGCGCCGAGCGAGATCACCTTCGGCGAGGTGCTTCGGTTGATCGATGGCCCTATTGCCCCGCTGCCCTGCCTCTCCAAGATCGCCTATCGCCGCTGTGTCGATTGTGCAGATGAAGGCACCTGCGAGATCCGACACGTCTTTGCCCGCGTGACCATCGCCACGCGCGAGGTGCTCGATCACACCAGCCTGGCCGACTCGGTGACGGCGCCCGAGTTGACGCTTTAGCGTCGCTCCAGAAGCAGAGGGGCAGCCGGTTGGATATCCATCTCCAGAATGTTTCCAAGGAATACGACCGGCACGCGGCGTTGCAGGACATCTCTCTGCACATCCATTCGGGTGAGCTGATCGCCCTTCTGGGGCCGTCGGGTTCAGGCAAGACGACGCTGCTTCGCCTGATCGCCGGGCTTGAGCAGCCCACCGCCGGTCGGATACTTTTCGGCCAAGAGGACGCGTCGTCCAAATCGGTGCAGGCGCGCAACGTCGGTTTCGTCTTCCAGGCTTATGCGCTGTTCGGGAACATGACGATCCTTGAAAACATTGCCTTCGGCCTTCGGGTCCGGCCACGGTCGTCGCGACCGTCGAACTCGGCAATCCGCAAGCGGGCGCTTGAACTGCTGGAGCTGGTGCAGCTCTCGGGGCTCGAGGCGCGCTTCCCGCACCAGCTCTCCGGCGGACAGAGGCAGCGTGTCGCGCTGGCGCGGGCGCTCGCCATCGAGCCACGCGTCCTGCTGCTGGACGAACCGTTTGGCGCGCTCGACGCGCAGGTGCGCCGGGAACTGCGCAAGTGGCTGCGCGAGATCCACGACCGGACCGGCCATACCACCCTGTTTGTGACCCACGATCAGGAAGAGGCGCTCGAACTCTCCGATCGGCTGGTGGTGATGCGGCAGGGGGCCATTGAGCAACTCGGCACGCCGGATGCCGTCTACGATCGGCCGACCTCGCCTTTCGTTTTCTCGTTCATCGGCGAGTCCAGTGCGTTGCCCGTCCAGATCGCAAATGGCGCACTCCAGGTCGACGGTCGCCCGATCGGCGTGCCGGCGCCAGAGCTGCCGGGTGGGGCGGCGCGGCTGTTTTTCCGCCCTCACGATATTGAATTGGTCGATCACGGGGCAGCCGTGACCGGCCGCGTAGTCGCCTCCCGTCGGGTCGGCGGGGCTCGCCGGGCCGAGCTCGCGATCGATGGCGGTCAGAACGTGGAGATCGATCTCCCCGTCGATCACCCCGCGACCGAGCATAGTCGCATCGCCTTCAGGCCGCGGCGCTGGCAGGTGTTCCCGGGCGCGTCGTGACCAACCAGATGCCGGCAACGACCAGCACCAGGGCGACGAGATTGCGCCACTCGAAGACGCTCTCACCGAGCACGAGTGCGGAGACGATCACGCCGAAGACCGGGATTTCGAAGTTGAACACGGCGACGTTGCTGACCGGGTTGTGCTTGAGCAGCAGACTCCATACGGCGAACGCTACGGCCGATGCGGCCGCAAGGTATAGCACCAGTGCCCCGGCCTCGATGCTGAAGCGTTCGAAATGCCCGCCGCCGGCAAGGCCAAGCGCCGTCAGCGTCAGCCCACCGAGGAGCAACTGCCAGCCGGTCATCACAGTGGCGTCCATGTCGCGACTGAGCCGTCGCCCGTAGATGGCGGCCAGCGTGCCGGCAAAGGTCGAGACCAGCAGCAGCCCCTCGCCTTCGAGCGAGAAGCGGGCGTCCAGCGGGCCCACGGACAGGTTGATGGCCACGACGCCGGCAAAGCCGAGCAGGCAGCCGAGGATGCGACGGCCAGTCAGCTTGTCGTTGACATAAAGGAAGTGCGCCAGAATCACGGAAAAGAACACCAGCGACGACGACATGATCGAGGTCTTGACCGCCGTCGTGTGAGCAAGGCCGATATAGTAGCAGAGATACTGCACAGTCGTCTGGCCGAAGCCCAGAAGGGCGACTTCGCCGAGCCGTCCTGGGGCCAGCGCGACCGGCCGGCCGCTCAGCACGCCATAGCCGAGGAGCATCAGGCCGGACAGGGTGAAGCGGATGCCCGCAAACAACAACAAGGCGGCCGTGTCGCCTGGCGGCAGGCCGATTAATCCATAGCCGAACTTGACCGCCGGCACGGCACTGCCCCAGAGCAGGCAGCAGAGCGTGGCGAGAAGGATCAGCCCGCGGCGGTCGGCAAAGAATGACGGGCTCTGCGGCACGTCAGCCGAAGACCACGGTCTTTTTGCCGTTGAGCATGACGCGGCTTTCGAGGTGGAGCTTGACCGCCCGGGCGAGCACACGGCTCTCGGTGTCGCGACCCACGGCGATCAGGTCGTCCGGGGTCATCGCGTGGGTGACGCGGGCCGTCTCCTGTTCGATGATCGGGCCCTCGTCGAGCTCAGGGGTCACGTAATGGGCGGTTGCGCCGATGATCTTGACGCCGCGCTCGTGCGCTTGGTGGTAGGGCTTGGCGCCCTTGAAGCTTGGCAGGAACGAGTGGTGAATGTTGATGATCTGGCCGAAGAGCCGGGTGGCGAAACGGTCCGAGAGGATCTGCATGTAGCGCGCGAGCACCACGAGGTCGGCGCCGGTCTCGTTAAAGAGTGCGATGACCTGGTCTTCCTGCGCCTGCTTGTCTCCTTTGACCGGCAGGTAGTGGTAGGGGATGCCCTCGTAGTCGGCGGTGCCCCGGCTGTCTTCGTGGTTGGAAACGATTGCCACCACTTCGGCGTCGAGCCATCCGACCCGGATCTGGTAGAGCAGGTGCAGCAGCGCATGGTCGAACTTGGAGACCATGACGAGGAGCTTTTTCTTCTTCGCCTGGTCGACCAGCGACGTGCGCATGCCGAAGCGTTCGATGGCCGGCTTGAGCGCGCGTTCCAGCCGGTCGCGGTCGACACCGTCGGGGGCGGTGAAGGCCAGGCGCATGAAGAAGGTGCCGGTCTCCTTGTCCCAGAACTGGTTGGACTCGGCGATGTTGGCATTGAGCGCCGCCAGCTCAGTCGTCACCGCTGCCACGATCCCCGGCCGGTCTGCGCAGGAGAGGGTGAGGATGAAGGACGAGGTCATTTTCGGCGCTCCGGAAGCAAGTCGCGGAGGTATCGGCGGGATGGCCCGGCGGGTCAAGTGATTGATGGGCTAAGGGTTAGTGGCGGCGCCGTACCCGCTCAGCCCAGCATCCACTCGTGCTCGGGGGCGTTGTGGAACTTCCAGGTCCGCTTCGGGCCGGCCATGACGTTAAGGTAGTAGATGTCGTAGCCGGCGACGGCGGCCACCGGATGATAGCCCTTGGGCACCATGACCACGTCGCCATCTTCGATCAGCATGGTCTCGTCCAGCGACCGATCGTCGGTATAGACGCGCTGGAAGCCAAAGCCCTGCGGCTTGCTCATGCGGTGGTAGTAGGTTTCCTCAAGGAAGCTCTGGCGCGGCAGGTCGTCCTCGTCATGCCGGTGCGGCGGGTAGCTCGAGGTATGGCCGCCGGGGGTGATGACTTCGACCACCAGCAGCGAGTCCGCCGGATGATCCTCAGGCAGGATGTTGCTCGGATAGCGAGTATTGGTGCCCTTGCCGCGCGTCAGACGCTCGATCTGGTCGGGGCGGATGACACGGGTTGGATGCGAGCCGGGCTTGCCCGGTGCTGTGCAGGCGGCCAGTTCTAGCGCTGTGGTGGCCGTGACCTGCCAGGTGACGCCGGCCGGAACATAGACGGCGTAGGCGGGGCCATCGAAGGGGCTCATGCGCTCGCCGAGTTCGCCCAGATCGACGCCGTCGACGGTGACCTGGCCGCGACCCGAGACAAAGACCAGGCAGGTTTCGCGATCGGTCGAACCGCCCGAAAAGCTGTCGACCGGCGTTCCTTTGAAAAGGTCAAAGCCAACATAGGTCCAGCCGGCACTTTCCGGCGTGACGTGATGGACGCGGCCCGAGCCGGGCTGGGGCTTAACTCTTAGGTTTGGCATTGTCCTGCTGCAGTTTGGCCAGGGCCTTGTCGTAGGTGATAAAGAACGTCCAGATCGCGTAGGCGAACATGGCGAGCGTCACCACGCCCCAGAACTGGTCCTTGTTGAAGCCCCATTCCCAGACGGACCAACCGGCGATGACGACGAGCACGATCACCCGGCGGTAGAGCGGCTGGAACCAGCCCAGCGTCAGCAGCCCCGGTTTCTTGTCCTCGCCCTTGTCGTCAGTCATCGGTCGCGTCCTCTCGCCTCAGCGGTTGGGGAAGCCCTGCGTCTCGACCGTGTAGCCGGCCGCAGTCATCACCCGCATGAGTTCCTTATAGCCCACCTGCGCCATGCGGAGGGGCGGATTCTTGCGCGGATCCTGCTCGGCCTCGACGACGAACCAGCCCTCGTAGCCATAGTCGGCGAACTTTTTGACGATGGCACCGAAATCGAGCGAACCGTCGCCCGGTACGGTGAAGGCGCCGAGCGCCACGGCGTCAAGGAAGGACTGCTTGGTCCGATCCAACCCGTCGACCACCGACTGGCGGATGTCCTTGACGTGGACGTGAGTGATACGGGCGTGATGGTTGTCGATGGCGCGCAGCACATTGCCGCCGGCAAAGGCGAGGTGCCCGGCGTCGAGCAGCAGCGGGATGCCGGGGCCGGAATGGCGCATGAAGGCGTCGAGCTCGGGCTCGGTCTCGACCACGGCAGCCATGTGGTGGTGGTAAGCGAGCGGCATGCCCTGTTCCGCGCACCATTCGCCGAACGCGGTGACCTTGGCGGCATAGGCCTTCATCTCGTCTTCGGAGAGTTTCGGCTTGGTGGCGAGCGGCCTGGAGCGATCGCCCTGGATGGAGCGGCCGACCTCGCCATAAACGATGCAGGGCGCATCGACGGCCTTAAAGAGCGCGATCATCGGGGCGATGCGGGCCTTGTTGGCCTCGATGTCCTCGTTGACCAGCGTGCCCGAGAACCAACCGCCGCAGAGCGTCACGTCGGCGGCCTTGAGGATGGGCAGCATGACGTCCGGATCATCGGGGAAGCGGCGGCCCTTTTCCATGCCGGTGAAGCCGGCCGAGCGCGACTGCCGCAGGCACTCTTCAAGCGATACGTCATCGCTCAGTTCCACCAGATCGTCGTTCCACCAGGCGATGGGCGACATGCCGAGTTTGGCTTTCATGCTTGGGTCTCCTAGAGCTTCTGGCCCTTGAGTGCGACTTCGTAGTCCTTGCGGGCGGCGTTGACGGACGGGCGGACCGAGACTTCCGGCACGGCGACGTCCCACCAGTGGCCACCGGCATCGGTGGAGATCAGCGGGTCGGTATCAATCACCAGAACGGTGGTGCGTTCGACGCTGCGGGCTTCTTCCAATGCCGTCTCGAGTTCGCTGACGGAGGCGACCTTGCGGCTCCAGGCGCCCATCGAGGCGGCGTGCATGGCAAAGTCGATCTCGGGCAGCACCTCGTGGCGCGTGTCCTTGAGCAGGTTGTTAAAGTTGGCGCCGCCGGTGGCCATCTGCAGCCGGTTGATGCAACCGAAGCCGCGGTTGTCGAGCACCACGATGGTCAGCTTCTTGCCGATCATCACCGAGGTGGCGATCTCGGAGTTCATCATCATGTAGCTGCCGTCGCCGAGCATGACGATGACGTCGTGGTCGGGCTTGGCGAGCTTGACGCCGAGGCCGCCGGCGATCTCGTAGCCCATGGTCGAATAGCCATATTCCATGTGGTAGCTGCCGGGGGCGCCGGCCTGCCAGAGTTTGTGCAGTTCGCCCGGCAGACCGCCCGAAGCGCAGACCAGTGTCGCCTGTGAGCCGCGGGCGCGGTGCACGGCGCCGATCACCTGGGCGTCGGAGGGCAGGGCGTTGGTGGGGTCGGTGACCGCCTTGGCGGCGGCCAGCCAGTCGGTCTTGGCGGATTTTGCGGTGGCGACCCAGGCGGCGGGTGAGGCCCAGTCGCCGAGGCGTAGGTCGAGGGCTTCGAGGCCGGCCTTGGCGTCGGCGACCAGCGGCTGGGCCCGGTGCTTGCCGGCATCGAAGGCCTGGGTGTTGAGCCCGATGATCGAAACGCCCTCAGCCTTGAACAGGGCCCAGGAGCCGGTGGTGAAATCCTGCAGGCGCGAGCCGATTGCGAGGACGACGTCGGCCTGCTCGGCGAGGAGGTTCGAGGCCGAGGAGCCGGTGACGCCGACCGAGCCCATGTTGAGGGCGTGGTCGTGCGGCAGGCTGGACTTGCCGGCATTGGTTTCCATCACCGGAATGCCGTGCTTTTCGGCAAAGCTGCGCAGCGTCTGGGTGGCTTCAGAATAGAGCGCGCCGCCGCCGGCGATGATCACCGGCTTTTTGGCCGCCTTGAGCAGGGCGACGGCGGTATCGAGTTCGCGGGCGTCCGGCTGCGGGCGCCGCGGGTGCCAGATGCGTTCGGCAAAGAAGCTCTCGGGATAGTCGAAGGCTTCGGCCTGCACGTCCTGGCAGAGGCTGAGGGTGACCGGGCCGCATTCAGCCGGATCGGTCAGCACCTGCATGGCGCGGTTGAGCGCCGAAATGATCTGCTCGGGCCGGGTGATGCGGTCGAAATAGCGGGAGACGGGGCGGAAGACGTCGTTGGCCGAGACGGTGCCGTCGCCCCAGACTTCGACCTGCTGCAGCACCGGATCGGGGGCGCGGTTGGCGAAGACGTCGCCGGGCAGCAGCAGGACCGGGATGCGGTTGACGTGGGCGAGGGCGGCGGCGGTCACCATGTTGGTGGCGCCGGGGCCGATCGAGGAGGTGGCGACCATCATGCGGCGGCGAAAGCTGGCCTTGGCGAAGGCGACGGCGGCGTGGGCCATGCCCTGCTCATTGTGGGCGCGGTAGGTCGGCAGCTCGTCGCGCACCTGGTAGAGCGCTTCGCCGAAACCGGCGACATTGCCGTGCCCAAAGATGGCGAAGACGCCGCCGAAGATCGGCACGATCCGGCCATCGATCTCGGTCTTCTGCTGGGTCAGGAAGCGCGCCAGCGCCTGCGACATGGTAAGGCGGACGGTCTTTTGCATCAGGTATTCTCCTCCCAGACGTCGACGAGGGCCTGGAATTTTCCGGCCATGTCTTCAATGGCTTGGTCGTCGGTCATGGTGCCAGCAAACCACGCCTTGGCGGCTTCCGCAAAGATGGTGCGGCCGACGGCGAAGCCGCGGACGGTGCGCGCGGTTTTGGCGGTGGCAAAGCCGATGCGCAAGGTGTCGATCGGTGCCTCGAGGCCAAGCATGACGACGCCGCGGCAGTAGCGGTCGCGGGTCTCGATGACGCTGTCGACGGCGGCCCAGGCGGTTGCGCTGGGTTGCGGCTCGAGCTTCCACCAGTCGGGCTTGAGGCCGGCATCGTAGAGTTCGCCCAAGGCGCGGGCGATGGTGTCGTCGCCGACCGGGCCGTGCTTGGAGGCGATAATCTCAATGAGGATTTCGCGGCCGACCTTGCGGGCCGCGTCATAGGCGGTGCGCAGCGTGTCGATCTGTTCGGCGCGCAGCGCGGCGGGGTCGTCCGGGTGGAAAAAGCAGAGGACTTTCAGACAATGCGTCGCCGGCCACTCGGTGAGGCGGCTGCCGACATCCTGGCTAAACTCGAAGCGCAGCGGGCGGCTGCCGGGGAGTTCGAGGGGCCGGGCGACCCAGAAATGTTCGGTCGAGCCGGCCGCGAACAGGGCGTCGCGGCCATATTTGTCGTCGAGCAGCATGCCGAAGCCGGGGCGGCCGTTGGCGACCTTGAGGGCGGACTGGACGGCCAGCGCCTTGAAGGCGGGGATGCGGTCGACCTGCGCTTCGCCGGCAATGTCCTCGATCTGCTTGCGGTGGTCGATGGCCAGCGCCATCAGCTTGGGCCAGCTGCCGCGGCGGGTGGTGGCCCAGTGGATGTGGCTGAGGTCTTCGTCCTTGCGCAGGGCACGGTATTTGCTGCCGTGCTCGAGGAAGCACGAGAGCTCGTCCCAGGTCGGATACTCGGGAGCGCAGAGCAGGCGGGAGACCGCGAAGGCGCCGCAGGCGTTGGCCCAGGTGGCGCAGGTGCCGAGCGGTTCGCCCTTTAGCCAGCCGCGCAGGAAACCGGACATGAAGGCGTCGCCGGCGCCGAGGACGTTGTAAACCTCGATGGGGAAGCCCTTGCCGACAATACCGTTTTCGAGATCGTCGGGAATGGCCCCAGCATAGACGATGCAGCCCATGGCGCCGCGCTTGAGAACGATGGTCGCCGTCGAGACGGCGCGAATGGCCTTGAGCGCCGCCAGCAAGTCGCTCTCGCCGGCGGCGATCAGCACTTCTTCCTCGGTGCCGACGATCAGGTCGCAATCGGCGAGGATCGGCTTGAGCTTGCCGGTGACGTAGTCGGATTTGACGTAGCGGGAAAAGCCCGCCTCGTGGCCGGCAAGGCCCCAGAGATTGGGGCGATAGTCGATATCGAACACCACTTTGCGGCCGTTGGCGCGGGCGATGCGGATGGCCTTGAGCTGGGCGGCTTCGGCGTTGGGGGTGGAAAAATGCGTGCCGGTGACGACGATGGCGCCGGCCGAAGCGATGAAGCTCTCGTCGATATCGGTTTCGGCCAGGGCCATGTCGGCGCAGTCGGTGCGCACGAAGATCATGGGGCTGACGCCTTCCTTCTCGACGGCGAGGAGGACGAGCGCGGTCAGGCGCTGCGGATCGGCGACAATGCCTTTGGTTTCAACGCCTTCGCGGGTCAGCTGCTCGGTGATGAACCGGCCCATCTGCTCAGTGCCGACGCGGGTCAGCAGAGCGGACTTGAGGCCGAGGCGCGCGGTGCCGATGGAGATGTTGGCGGGGCAGCCGCCGACGGCCTTGGTAAAGGAGGCAATGTCCTCGAGGCGCGAGCCGATCTGCTGGCCATAAAGGTCCACCGAAGCCCGCCCGATGGTGATGACATCGAGCTTGGTATCCGGCATGGTCGACTCCCCTGCGTGTCGCTCTGGACAGATGTGTGGGCGCCGTTGTATCCCTCGCGCGAATGAAACGTCAATTCTGAAATAGAATATATTCGGAATGAACGTTCTAAGATGAACAAATGTTCAGTATTGCCATTTCGGAGAGAGACATGGTGCGGTTCGGGATTCTCGGGGCCGGGCGGATCGGCAAAGTGCATGCGCGGACCATCGCGGACTCGGGCAAGGCGCAGGTCGCTTTGGTGGCCGATGCGATGGCCGACGCTGCATCATCGCTTGCAGCGAGCGTGGGGGGACAAGTCGCCAGCGTCGAGCAGGTGCTGGCGTCCGATGTCGACGCGATCCTGATCGCCACGCCGACCGACACGCATGCGGACCTGATCGAGCAGGCGGCGCGGGCCGGCAAGGCGATCCTTTGCGAAAAGCCGGTGTCTCTGTCGGTGGCGCGGATCGAGCAGTGCCTGCCGGTGGTCGAAAAGGCCGGCGTGCCGCTAATGATCGGCTTTAACCGCCGCTTCGACCCGAATTTTGCCGCGCTGCAGAAGCGGCTGCTGCAGGGCGAGATCGGCGACGTGGAACTGGTGACCATCATCAGCCGCGATCCGGCGCCGCCGCCGGTGAGCTATATCGAGCGCTCGGGCGGGCTGTTTCGCGACATGATGATCCATGATTTCGACATGGCGCGGTTCCTGGTGGGCGAGGAATTCGTCAGCGTGCACGCGCTGGGCGGCGCGCTGGTTGACCCGGCGATCGGGGTGGCCGGCGATGTCGACACTGCCTCGGTGCAGATGCAGACCGCCTCGGGCAAGATCGTGGTGATCACCAATTCGCGTCGCGCCACCTATGGCTACGACCAGCGGCTGGAAGTGCATGGCTCCAAGGGCATGCTGCGGGCCGGCAACGTGCATATGACGACGCTGGAGCGGGCGGACAGCAATGGCGTCACGCAGGACGTGATCCAGAATTTCTTCATCGACCGCTATGTGGCGGCCTATGCGGCTGAAGTGCAGAGTTTTATCGACGCGATGGCCACCGGCCGGACGCCGACGCCCTCGGGACATGACGGCCTGCAGGCGCAGAAGCTGGCCGAGGCGGCGACGGCCTCGCGGCTCAGCGGCCAGGCCGTGCGGGTCGACTGACAGGCAGTGTCTAGGAGGGCATGGGCGCCCATGCCCTCCCGACACCAGACCCGAGTGGACGCGATCGATGTCCGGTGCGGGCGAACTAAGACTATGAATCGACACCGGAAAAAATGGGGAGTTCGACTCAAAGGAAAGTCGAATTGTTCCGGTTGTCGGCCGACCGACGGGGGCCTTGGCTTCAGCGCCCGAGTTGCCTAGTCTCCGCCCAGCCCACCGACAGAGACGACCCATGACAGATCCCTATGCCGCCTCATCCCTTGCCGGGAAAATTGCCGTTGTCACAGGTGCTGCGCAGGGCATCGGCGAGGCGACCGCCCGGCTGATGCTGGCGCGCGGCGCGGCCGGGGTGGCGCTGGTGGATGTGCAGGCCGAAAAGCTCGCAGCCGTGGCGGCGGCGCTGACGGCGGCGGGGCACCGGGCAGTGGCGCTGCCGACCGATCTCGCCGATGCGGACGCGGTGGCGCGGGTGATGCCGGCGGTCGATGCGGCCTTCGGGCGCGTCGATATCCTCGCCAATGTCGCCGGCCTCACCGAGCGTGGCGGCATTCTGGATAGCGACGTGGCGTTTTTCGACCGGATGTTCGCCATCAATGTGCGGGCGCCGTTCTTTCTGATGCAGGATGCGATCACGCTGATGCAGCGGGAAAAGGCCGACGGCACGATCGTCAACATTCTTTCGGTCAATGCGCATGTCGGTGCGCCGAATCTGGCGCCGTACAGCGCCTCGAAGGGGGCTTTGCTGACCCTGACCAAGAATACCGCCAATGCGGTCAACTGGATGCGGATCCGCGTCAATGGCGTGCTGCTGGGCTGGGTGGATACGCCGGGCGAGCACGAGACGCTGAAGCGGTTTCATGATGCGCAGGACGGGTGGCTGGACGCGGCTGAAAAGAGCCGGCCGTTCGGCAAGCTGCTCAAGCCCGAGGACGTGGCACGGCAGATCGCCTATCTCGCCAGCGACGAATCGGCGCCGATGACCGGCGCGGTGCTCGACTACGAACAGACGGTGTTCGGCGGGTTCGGCGGGCCGCCGGCGGCCTATCCGGGGGAGTAAGGGGCTGCGGCTGGCAGAGTCTTCAGCAGGTCTGTCGGCTCCCCTTCTCCCCTTGTGGGAGAAGGTGCCCGAAGGGCGGATGAGGGGGCTGTGTCCGCTCGGGGTGACCGCTCCTCGTTTCACTCGGATCGCGCTCGCGCGAACCCCTCATCCGGCGCTCCGCGCCACCTTCTCCCACAAGGGGAGAAGGGTTACCGAGTGATCTGCTGACTTAACTTCCAGTGGAGCTGTGTCATTCCCGCGGAGGCGGGAATCCAGGGCCAATTTCACCGTTCGTGCAAAGCTGCCCTGGATCCCCGCCTGCGCGGGGATGACACCGAGAAAATCATTGTAGTCAGAGCGTTAAGCGCCGTCGGAGCGGCGGGTGGCGATGGCGACGGTGAGGGTCATGGCGAGGGCCAGGGTGGCGGCCATGGAACGGAAACCTTCGAAATTGGCCTCGACCACTTCGAGCCAGACGTCGGCGCCCGGCGCGATGGGGGAAAAGATCGAGTCGGTGAGCGCCACGATATGGGCGCCGCGGGCCTTGGCGGCCCCGGTGAGGCTGACGGTTTCGGTGGAATATGGCGTGAAGCTGACCGACAGCATGGCGTCGCGGGCGGTGATGAAGCTGGTCTGCTCGGCGCCGAGTCCGGCGATGCCATCGACCAGGATGTGGCGGATGCCGAGCTTGCCCATGGCGTAGGCCATGTAGGCGGTGACCGGAAAACTGCGACGGAATCCAACGAGATAGATGGTCTCGGCGGCGGCCAGCAGGGTGACGGCGCGCTCGAGCGCGGCCGGGTCGGCCTTGTGGCGGAAATCGGCGACCGAGCGCTCGGCCGCGTCGGCGAAGCCATCGAGCAGCAGGCCGGCCTTGCTGGCGACCAGGCCGTGGTCGCGCAACTGGCGCAGGCGTTCGTCATAGCTGGGGACCTTGTCGCGCAGGCGGGCGCGGAACACGTCCTGCAGGTCAGAAAAGCCCTGATAGCCAAGGGCTTGCGCAAAACGGACGAGCGTGGAGGGTTGCACGCCGGCATGGGTGGCGATGCTGGCGGCGGTGCCGAAGGCGATCTCGTCGGGATTCTGCAGGGCGTAGGTGGCGACCTGGGTGAGGCGGCGCGGCAGGGTGGCGGCGCGCTCGCCGATCAGGGTCCGCAAGGCGGCGAAATCGCGCGGGGCGGTGGGCTCGAGATTGGCGTCGGTCACAATTTTGCCTTGTAGATGAACGTCACATGAACGGCTGCCGGGCGCTGAAACGGGCTCGATCCGCATCGCCATCGCGCGAAAAGCTTAGCGCTTGACGCCCGCTTCTGACATGGAATAAATATTCTATCGACAGTTTAGAACGCTCCGTCTGTTCCAGTTCGGTTTCGACTGGTCCTCCACCAGACGCCTCTCCCTGCAGAGCGTGACGCCCGGGCCCGAAAGGGTGCCGGGCGTTTTTTGTTTCAAGGTATGCCTGGTGGGCCCTCACCCCCACCCACCCGCCGACCGGATCCCTCCCCACGAGGGGCAGGGCGGCGCGACTGCACAATCACATGGCTGCGAAGGCTTGACGAAAGCAGGCGTTCGCGGCTGGCTGGGGGGAAAGGGAGGACGGCATGGCGAGCATCGGGGTGGGACTGATCGGCACGGGCTATATGGGCAAGTGCCATGCGCTGGCCTGGACCGGCGTGGGGGCGGTGTTCGGGGAGACGCTGCGGCCGCGGCTGGTGCATCTGGCCGAGGTCGACCAGAGCCTCGCCGAGCAGCGGGCGGCCGAATTCGGCTTTGCCCGGGCGAGCGGGGACTGGCGCGTGCTGATCGCCGACCCGGAGGTGGAGGTGGTGTCGGTGACCACGCCGAATGCCTTTCACCCCGACATGGCGATCGCGGCGCTCGAGGCGGGCAAGCATGTCTGGTGCGAAAAGCCGATGGCGGTGCAGCTGGGCGATGCCGAGCGGATGGCCGCAGCGGCGCAGCGCAGCGGCCGGGTGGCGGTGCTGGGCTACAATTATATCCAGAACCCGGTGATCCGGCACATCCAGACACTGCTCGGCGAAGGGGTGATCGGCGCGGTGAACCATGTGCGCGTCGAGATGGACGAAGACTTCATGGCCGACCCCGACGCACAGTTTAACTGGAAGAGTGCGGCCAGTTCGGGGTTTGGCGCGCTCGATGATTTCGGCGTGCATCCGCTCAGCCTGCTGCAGGTGCTGCTGGGGCGGGTCGAGGCAGTGATGGCGCAGCAGAGCCGGCCCTATGCCGACCGGCCCGTGGCGGGTGGCGGGCGCCAAGCGGTGGAAACCTATGACATCGCCACGGTGCTGCTGCGGCTCTCGGGCGGCGTGTCGGGGGTGATGGCGCTCAACCGCTCGGCCTGGGGGCGCAAGGGGCGGATTGCGTTGCAGGTGTTCGGCGCACAGGGGACGATCGTTTACGACCAGGAGCGGATGAACGAATTTGCGCTCTATAGCACCGCCGACCGCAAGAGCGAGCAGGGCTTTCGCACCGTGCTGACCGGGCCGCAGCATGCGCCCTATGACCGGTTCATCCCGGCGCCCGGCCACGGACTGGGGTTCAATGACCTCAAGATCATCGAATGCCACGAGCTGCTGCGGGCCATCGGCGGCGCGCCGGCGCGGGTGGTGGATTTTGCCCGTGGGCTGGAGATCGAGCGGGCGGTGCACGCGATGGCGCAGAGCCATGCGGAGGGGCGGTGGGTGGAGGTGTGAAGCGCGTGGGTGGCGAGTAGCGAGTAGCGAGTAGCGAGGAGAGCGCGAGGGGAGAGATGCCGAAGATCGATATGGCGGTGGTGCCCAGGCACCTGGGGTCGGGATATCCGGCCCCGTTCGACGCCAACTGTACCGGCCGGGTGCGGCAGCGGCTGGGGGATGCCGGGGGGATTGCCGATTATGGCCTCAACATCATGCGGCTGCCGCCGGGCAATTGGTCGAGCCAACGGCACTGGCACAGCCACGAGGACGAATTCGTCTATATCCTGGCGGGCGAAGTGGTGCTGATCGAAGATGGCGGGGAGACGGTGCTGTGCGCCGGAGACTGCGCGGCCTTTCCCAAGAATACCGGCAATGGCCACCACATGATCAATCGTTCGGCGGCCGACGCGGTCTATCTCGAGGTGGGGTCGCGGCACCCGGACGACATGACCACCTGCGCCGACATCGACCTCAAGAGTGCCAATGCCGACGGGGTGTGGCGCCACAAGGACGGCACGCCCTATCCCGGGCAGCCGACCCCTGAGCCGTAACCGGGGCCGAGAGCTCCAGCAAAGAAGGCCCCCTCACCACTTCCCTGGGTGGAGAGGTGAAGTGCGCCCGGAGCTTGTGGTTCGACGGGCTCACCAGGAGGTCCTCATGGTGCTTCCGGTGTGCGTGGAGGCGTGGGTCCTCGCGTCGAGCGCGAGGATGACGGTGGGTGGGGAGGGGATGTGCCCAATGGGTGGGTCGCAAGAATAGTTCACCGGTGTCATCCCCGCGGAGGCGGGGATGCAGGGTGTGTGACACCGATTGGTGCCTGGGGCCCTGGATTCCACCTGCGCGGGAATGACGCCAGGTTTCCTGGCTAGGCGGTGGCGAGGCCGGCCGGGGTTTTGTCGCGGCCTTCGACCCAGAAGATAAAGAGCGACGCACCCAGGATCAGGGCGGCACCGGGCCAGAACCAGATCGAGGGGGCCTGGGCGAGGATGATCCAGCCGAGCAGCGCGGTCAGCGGCACCTTGAGGTCGCCGAAGGGCTGCAGGTAGGTGGCGTCGGCGACCTTGTAGGCAATGCTGAGTAGATATTGCGCGGCGGCAGTGAGGCCACCGAGCAGCACGAGCAGCAGCAGGCCGATGCCTTCGGGCAGCTGGAACGGGAAGCCGGTGGCGGCGCCGGCGGGCACCAGACCCGGGGCAAAACCGGCCAGCGCCGTGACGGCCAGCAGGATGAGGAGGTGATTGGGCGTGACCAGCACCAGCAGCGACAGGGTGAGAGTTTCCGGGCTTTCCTCACGGCTGAGATACTTGGTGAGGATGTCGGTGGTGGCCCAGAGTGCGGCGGCAAAGATCGGCACCAGGGTCATCAGCGAGAAGCCGTCAGTGCCGACGCCCGAGACGATGATGGCGCCGACAAAGCCGACCAGGCCAGCGCCAAGGCGGGCCGGCGAGGCCTTTTCGCCCAGAAAGAGGGTGGAGCCGAGAATGACGAACAGCGGGCCGGTGGCGAGCAGCGTCACCATCTGCCAGACCGGCACGCCGGCGGAAAAGCCATAGACGAAGACGTGCACGCCCAGCGCCGAGACGAAGGCGCGGATCTCGTGCAAGGCCGGGTGGCGGGTGCGGAGTTTGCTCAGCCCGATGCGCTGGATCAGCGGCAGGGCAAAGATGGTGGCGATCAGGTATTGCCAGAAGGCCATGCCGGTCGAGCTCATGCCGAACTGCCAGGGCAGGATGGACTGGAGCACGTTGGTGCCGGCAAAGGCGAGGCTGGCAGTGATCATCCAGAGGGCGCCGACAAGGGCGCCATTGGTCGGGGAGGTGGTCTGGTTCATGTGTTCAATCCTTTCGCAACCAGAGCTACCTCAGGGTTACGGGGATCGAAGCGGACATGGCAGGCGGCGCCATGGGGCCCGGACCGGCGGAGAGCCGGCGCGCGAACGTCCATAGGCGGCCGCCGGCCGGGGCCAGCGTCCATCACCGTTCTCTCTCATCCGGACTATACCGTCGGCCCCGGAATCGCACCGGAGTCTGCTGACCTCCCGTTGGCAAAGCCGCCGGGAGCGCTCGCGGGCTAGCCGGATTGCTCCGGTATTACCGCCGGTGGGGAATTGCGCCCCGCCCTGAGAACGTCGCTGCTCTATCGTTGAGCAACGATGGTGAAATACGCCCGATGGCTGTTCGGCGCAAGAGCCCGGTGGAGAACGGCGTGTTGCGGGATGGGTGAACAGTGGACTGGGGTTGCGGGGTGGGGCCCCCCCCTCCACCGGCTGCGCCGGTCCCCCTCCCCCGTTTCACGGGGGAGGATCAGGAGAGGCCGGTTCAGGCCTTGCGGGGGCGGCGCATCTGGAGGGCTGTGGCGACGATGACGCCGACGGAGACGACGCCGATGATGATGGTGGCCAGCGCGTTGACCTCGGGGGCGACGCCGAGCCGGACCTTTGAGAAGATGATCATCGGCAGGGTCGAGGAGCCCGGGCCCGACACGAAGCTGGCGATCACCAGATCGTCGAGCGAGAGGGTGAAGGCGAGCAGCCAGCCCGAGACCAGCGCCGGGGCAATGATGGGCAGGGTGATGTCGAAAAACACCCGGACCGGGGTGGCGCCCAGGTCCATGGCGGCTTCCTCGAGGCTGAGATCGAGATCGGCGAGGCGCGACTGCACCACGACGGTGACGTAGGCGGTGCAGAAGGTGGCGTGGGCGATGATGATGGTCAGCATGCCGCGGCCATTGGGCCAGCCGATCAGCTGCTGCATGGTGACAAAGAGCAACAGCAGGGCAATGCCGGTGATCACATCGGGCATGACCAGCGGGGCCGAGACGGTGGCCTGCAGCAGCGTCTTGCCGCGGAAGCGGCGGAAGCGGACGAGGGCCACGGCGCACAGGGTCCCCAGTACCAGCGCGATGGTGGCGGCGATGGCCGCGATCTGCAGGCTCAGCCAGAGCGCCGGCAGGAGCTGCGGGTCGCTGGCAAGGTCGGCATAGGACTGCAGCGAAAAGCCGGACCAGACGGTGACCAGGCGGTTGGCGTTGAACGAGAAGATGACCAGCGAGATGATCGGCGCGTAGAGGAAGGCAAAGCCCAGCGTGGCGGCGATCGGCAGGAACCAGCGGTTCTTTCCCATCAGCGGCGGCCCTCCACGACGGCGTTCTGCGCCCGCTGCATGAGCATGATGGGGATCACCACCAGCACCAGCATGACGAAGGCGAGCGCGGCGGCGCGCGGCCAGTTGGTTTTCGAAAAGAACTCGTCCCAGAGGATGCGGCCGATCATCTGCGTGCCCGGGCCGCCCAGCAGCGAGGGGATGACGAACTCGCCGATGGCGGGGATGAAGACCAGCATGGCGCCGGCGACGACGCCGGGCATGGAGAGCGGCAGGGTGACCGAGAGGAAGGTGCGGAGCGGCCGCGCCCCGAGATCGGCACTGGCCTCGAGCAGCGAGGTGTCGAGTTTGACCAGGTTGGTATAGAGCGGCAGGATGAAGAAGGGCAGGTAGGAATAGGTGATGCCGACATAGACCGCAAAATCGGTCTGCATCATGGTGAGCGGGGCGATGCCGAAGACGCCGAGCACGTTGTTGATGACGCCTTCGCCGCGCAGGAAGCCCGAGAGCGCGTAGACGCGCAGCAGGAACGACGTCCAGAACGGCAGGATGACCAGCATCAGCAGCAGGTTGCGCCATTTGTCGGGGGCGCGGGCGATGGCATAGGCCATGGGGTAGCCAATCAGGATGGCAAAGACCGTCGAGATGGCCGCGATGCGGATCGAGGTGAGGAAGGCGTTGAGGTAGATGCCCGAGGGGTCGGTGAGCACGCGGATGTAGTTGGACAGGTGCAGCGTCAGCTGCACGGTGCCGTCCTCGGTGGTCAAGAGATCGGAAAACGGCGGCTGGCCGAACTCCTTGGTGGCGAGCGAAATGCCGAACACCACCGCGAGCGGCACCAGGAAGAACAGCCCCAGCCAGGCGGCGGGCGCCGCAATCACCAGCGCGCGACCGGAAATGCCGAGGGCGCGGAGGGGGTGGTGCAGCCAGTCTTTCTTGGCGGCGCTCATTGCAGCACCCGGACGCAAGCCCTTCGGGCACCTTCTCCCACAAGGGGAGCGGAGAGTTTTGAGGGACGGACAACCTCTCGATACGTGGGCGCCCCCCTGCCCTGACCCTCCCCCGCAAGGGGGGAGGTGACACCAAGGCTGGTGCGCGGGATGGACGTCAGGAAAGTCATGACGCCAGGACCGAGCCGGAGGTGTTGCCCCACTGGCACCAGACGGCTTCGTCCCACTTGATGGCGTCGGGGTCGCCGCGGCGGGTGTTGGTCTTGGTGACGCGGATGCGTTTGCCGCTGTCCAGGGTCACCTGGTAGACGCTCATGTCGCCCAGATAGCCGATGTCCTCGACCATGCCATGGGCGATGTTGGCATCGCCGGCGGGCTTTTCGCGGCTGAGGTTGATCTTTTCGGGGCGGATGGCGAACCAGAGGGTCTGGTCGGGGGCGCAATCGACGCCGTGGCCGACATAGATGTCGCCGCCCAGTTCGGTGGAGCGGATGCGCACATGGTCGGGCTCGTCCTCGGTGACGACGCCCTCGAACATGTTGACCGAGCCGATGAAGCCGGCGACGAAGCGCGAATTGGGGAATTCGTAGATGTCGGTGGGCTCGCCGATCATGGCGATCTCGCCCTGGTTCATCACGCCGATGCGGGTGGCGAGCGACATCGCCTCTTCCTGGTCGTGGGTGACCACGATGAAGGTGACGCCGAGCGTTTCCTGGATCTTGACCAGTTCGAACTGGGTTTCCTCACGCAGCTTCTTGTCGAGTGCGCCCAGCGGCTCGTCGAGGAGCAGCAGTTTCGGGCGTTTGGCGAGGGCGCGCGCGAGAGCGACGCGCTGGCGCTGGCCGCCCGAGAGCTGGTGCGGCTTGCGCTTGCCATAGCTGTCGAGCTTGACCAGGGCGAGCAGTTCGGCGACGCGGGCGTCGATTTCGGGCTTTGGCAGGCCGTCGCGCTTGAGCCCATAGGCGATGTTCTGTTCCACGCTCATGTGCGGGAACAGCGCATAGGACTGGAACATCATGTTCACCGGCCGATTGTAGGGCGGCACGGTGGACATGTCCTGCCCGTCTATCTCGATGGTGCCCGAAGTGGGGATCTCGAACCCGGCCAGCATGCGCAGCAGCGTCGACTTGCCCGAGCCCGAGCCGCCGAGCAGGCAGAACAGCTCGCCCTTGAAGATGTCGAGCGACAGGTCGTCGACGGCGGCGACGTCGCCGAACTTCTTGGTGACGTTGCGGATGCGCACGAAGGGTTTTGCAGCAGGGTCGCGCCAGGGCCGGGTGTCGGCGGCAGACAGGGGTTTTTTCGACATCGGGTTCCAGCTTGGCTTGTCTGCGCGCGCGACCTCGTGGTTCGACAGGCTCACCACGAGGTCTTTGGTGGGCCGGGGACGGGGCGGCCCCAGGGCCGCCCCGTATTGGCTTTAAGAGCCGGCCTTGATGCGCTGCCAGCTCTCGGTGAGCAGCTCGTCATAGTCGGGCGTGTGGGCCTTGAGAGGGAAGAGCTTGGCCGAGACCTCGGGAGTAGGGTAGATGGCCGGGTCGCTCTTGATGGCCGGGTCGATCAGCTCGAGCGCGGCCTTGTTGCCCGAGGCGTAGAACACGTAGTTGGTGTTGGCGGCGGCAATGTCTGGACGCAGCATGAAGTCGATGAACTTGTAGGCGTTCTCGACATGCGGGGCGTCGGCAGGAATGGCCATCAGGTCAAACCACTTGAGCGCGCCTTCCTTGGGGATGACATAGGCGACTTCGACGCCGGCGGCCGCCTGGGCAGCCGCGTCGCGGGCGATGAACACGTCGCCCGAATAGCCGACCGAGAGGCAGACTTCGCCATTGCCCAGGTCGTCAATGTACTGGCTGGAGTTGAAGTAGCGCACATAGGGACGGATGGAGAGCAGCAGCTCTTCGGCCTTCTTGAGGTCGTCGCTGCTTTCCGAATTGGGGTCGAGCCCGAGATAGTTGAGCGCCGTGGCCATGATCTCAGCCGGCGCGTCGAGCAGGGTGACGCCGCAATCGGCCAGCTTGGAGACCAGCTCGGGCTTGAACACGATGTCCCAGGTGTCGATCGGCTGGTCGCCCAGGGCGGCCTTTACCTTGCCGACATTGTAGCCGATGGCGGTGGTGCCCCACATGTAGTCGACCGAATGGGCATTGTCCGGGTCGTGGGCGGCGGTGCTGGCCGCGACCTCGGGGTCGATATTGACCAGGTTGGGCAGCTTGGACTTGTCGAAGGGCAGGAAGAGGCCGGCGGCCACCTGGCGCTCGAGGAAAAAGCCCGAGGGGACGACGACGTCGTAGCCCGAGGAGCCGGCGAGGAGCTTGGCCTCGACCAGTTCGTTGGAGTCGAACACGTCGTAGTTCACCTTGATGCCGGTCTCGGCCTCGAACTTGGCGACAGTGTCCTCGGCGATATAGTCGGACCAGTTGTAAACGTTCACGACGTTTTCCTGGGCGAGGGCCGGGCTGGCGAGCATGAGGGCGCCGAAGGCCACCATGAGTTTGAACTGCATTATCGTCTCCTTGTCATCGGGGGAGGTGACGGATGGTCCCGTCACGGGCTGAAAGAGGGGCGGCAGGTCCGGAGGGGCCGGCGCCCGGCTCGGCTCGCTGCGCGAAATGGATCGGAGGCCGATCGGCGCGGCAGGAGGAGGTGGGTACACGCCGGTGAAAGCCAAGCAGCGCAGGTCGGGCGCTGGGAGAAAGTCGGGTCGCGATGTGCCCGGTGGCGGGCGCGCATCGATCCGGGCTACGAACCGGATCAACATGAACCTGGTGCAGTGAAGTGACCTTTGACCGACGGTGAAATATTCAGGGAAACTAGCGGGCAATGGCGCGGGCGACAAGCTTTCCGCGCGGCAATTTTTGGCGACCACTTGACGCTCGCGGCCGCTGTCCCTCTATAGGGCCGCACTCCATTTTTCCCAAGGATTTTGCCCGTGTCGGCCAAGGCGTATCTCTCCATTTCCTCCGAGGTCAAAAAAGCCCTCGCCGCCGGCAAGCCGGTGGTGGCGCTGGAGTCGACCATCATCACCCATGGCATGCCCTATCCGCAGAACCTGGAGATGGCGCAGAACGTGGAAGCGGTGATCCGCAAGCACGGCGCGACGCCGGCGACGATCGCCATCATGGACGGCGTGTTCAAGGTCGGGGTGACGCCTGAGGATCTGGAGCGGCTGGCCAAGGTGGGCGGCAAGGCGGCCAAGGCGTCGCGGCGCGACGTCGCTGCGCTGCTGATTTCGGGCGAGATCGCCGGCACCACCGTGGCGACCACGATGATGGCAGCGGCCTGGGCCGGTATCCCGGTGTTCGCCACCGGCGGCATCGGCGGGGTGCATCGCGGCGCGGAAACCACGTTCGACATTTCGGCCGATCTGGAAGAGCTGAGCCAGACGCAGGTGGCGGTGGTGTGTGCCGGGGCCAAGTCGATCCTCGACATTCCCAAGACGCTCGAAACGCTCGAGACCAATGGCGTGCCGGTGCTGGGCTGGCAGACCGAGGATTTTCCGGCGTTTTGGGCGCGCCAGAGCGGGCAGAAGGTGGACCACCGGATCGACAGCGCCAAGCAGGCGGCCAAGGTGATCGCGCTGCAGTTCGCGCTGGGCATGGGTGGCGTGCTGATCGCCAATCCGATCCCGGAAAGCCACGCCATGGACGCCAAGGCGATCGAGGCGCGGATCGAGGAAGCGATCAAGGGCGCCGAGCGCGAGGGCGTGAGCCGCAAGGAGCTGACGCCCTTCCTTTTGAAGCGGATCTTCGAGCTGACGGAGGGCAAGAGCCTGGTCGCCAATATCGCGCTGGTGGAAAACAACGCGGCCGTGGCGGCCGAGATCGCCGTGGCGATGAGCAAGCTCGCCGACAAGCCCAAGGGCAAAACCAAGGCCAAGGCCGCCGCATGACCCAGACGGGCCGGGTGCTGGTGGTCGGCGACGTGATGACCGACGTCATCGTGCGGCCGGAGGGCCCGCTGGTGCGCGGGTCGGACCGGCGTGCCGCCATCCAGAGCCGGCCGGGTGGCTCGGGCGCCAACCAGGCGGTGTGGCTGGGCTCGATGGGCACCAAGGTGAGCTTTGTGGCGCGGGTCGGGGCGCGCGACAAGCCGCATCTGGAAGCCTATTTCAAGGGCTTTCACGTCGATCCGATCCTGATCGCGGACGCGCAGCGGCCCTCGGGCGTGCTGGTGACGATCGTGGATCCGGACGGCGAGCGGAGCTTTCTGACCGATCGCGGCGCCAATCTGGCGCTGTCGCCCTCGGACATGCCGGTCTGGCTGCTGGACGAGACGGCGCTGGTGCTGGTCTCTGGCTATTCGCTGTTTGCCGAGGGGCCGCGGCGGGCCGTGCTGTGGCTGGCCGGGGAAGCACGGCAGCGCGACATCCCCATTGCTATCGACGCGGCGTCGGTGGGGTTTTTGCGCGAAGTGGGGATCGCGCAGTTCCTCACCTGGACCACGGGCATGTCAACGCTGTTTGCCAATGACGACGAAGCCACGGCGCTGGCCGGGACCGACGTGCTGGCCGAGCAGATGGTGCGGCTGGGGGCGCAGTTTTCGCGGGTGATCATCAAGCGCGGCGCCCGCGGGGCGGCTGTCGGCGGGGCGCAGGGCGTGCGGGTCGAGCTGCCGGCGCCGGTGGTGCAGGTGGTCGATACCACCGGGGCGGGCGATGCGTTCGCGGCGGGGTTTCTGACGGCTGAGCTTGCGGGGGCGGACGAAGCGAGCTGCCTGGCACGGGGGATCCAGGCGGGGTCGGCCGCCGTGCAGCAGGTCGGTGGGCAGCCGGACTGAGTTCTGGACTCCGCCGGGAAGGTCCCCTCACCCTGGCCCTCTCCCCAGAGGGGCGAGGGGACACCGAGGCCGGTGGCCGAAGGCACTCTGCATCAACAAGAACCGTCATCCTCGCGCTTGACGCGAGGACCCATTTTCGCCGCGGCGGCAGGGGTCGGCAGGGTTGTGCGCGTGGAGGGCTGGGTCCTCGGGTCAAGCCCGAGGATGACGGTGGGTGGGGAGGGGTCCACAGATCCCGCAGGGCGGCTATTTGACCGCGCCGCACCAGTCGAACGGGGTGGCGGTGTAGCTGGGTTTGCTGCCCTCGATGTCGCCCAGTTCGGCGAGGTAGGCGGTGTGGACCGCGTCGCGGGTGGGGGTGAGGTCGAGGTCCCAGCAGCCGCGGGCGAGCTGGTGGGCGGGGTCGTCCAGGGTGGTCTCGAAGCCGTTGCCGACGACCTTGCCGAGAACACGGATCACGTCGCCCTGCGGGTCGACATAGATGCGGCCCTCGCGGGTGAGCGCGCCCTCGGCGCCCTCGGCCATGTCGGGGGAGGCCATCTGGGTGAAGGCAAAGGCGAGGCTGCCGTCGGGGCGATAGCAGAGGGTCTGCGTTTCGGAGGCGATGCCATCGATCAGGAAGGTGCGTTCGAGCACGGAGGGGCCGTAGCCGTCGGCGCCCTGGTCCCAGAACTGGAAGAAATCGGCATAGCCGCCATCGTGGATGCGGCGCCAGCCCATCCACTGGTCGGCGGCGGCGTCGCGATAGGCGGTGCAGGCGGCCCAGGCGCGGCGCACTTCCTCGATGGCGGGAGAATCGGCGGCCGACCCCGGTGAAGCGGCGCAGGCGATGGCAGCGGCAAAGACGACGCGTCTGATCATGGGACCCCCTTGTTGGTGGCGCTGCTAGCGCAAGCCGGCTGAAGGCAGGATGAATGGGTGGCGGGCTAGCGGACGGGCTTGATCAGGGGCAGCTTGACGCGGAAGCAGGCGCCGCTGCCGCCGCCGGGGACCAGTTCGAGCGTGCCTTCCATGCGGGCGATGATCTGGCGGGAGATGGCCAGCCCGAGGCCGGCGCCGGATTCGGTGCCCGAATTGGGGCCGCGGGCGAATTTCTCAAAGATCAGGTTGCGGTCCTGCTTGGGGATGCCGGCGCCATTGTCCTCGACCTCCACCACGTAAAAGCGGCCACGTTGGGCGGAGCGGACCTCGACCACCGGGGTTTCGGCCGTGTTGTACTTGATCGCGTTCGAGATCAGGTTGATCAGCACCTGGCAGAGCCGGTCGCTGTCGCCGCTGACCAGCGCGCCGGACGCGCGCGGGCCGGTCTGGAGGACGAGGTTGCGCTGCCGCGCAAGGCCGCTGCAGACCTCGATGGCGCGTTCGAGCGCCAGCTCGCCGTCGACCGGACGGTTCTCCCAGCCGCGTTCGCCGCGTTCCATGGCCGAGAGATCGAGGATCTCGTCGAGCAGTTTGGTCAGGCGCAGGCTTTCGTCGTGGATGGTGGTGACGAAGCGCTGCCGCTCCTCGGGGCGCAGGCGATGCTCGTCGAGCAGGATTTCGGCAAAGCTGCGGATCGAGGTCATGGGCGTGCGCACTTCGTGGCTGACCTGGCTGAGGAACTCGTCCTTCTGCTGGTCGAGTTCGCGCAGCTGCTCGTTGGCGTCTTCGAGCTTGCGGGCAGTGACGCGCAGTTCAGCGGAGGTGCGTTCGAGCTCCTGGCCATATTCGATGGCCTGCTGCGTCTCGTCGGCCATCTGCATGACCTCCTCGAGCGAGACGGCCTCGCCCGAGACCACCTTGGAGAGCATGACATGGGCGGAGGCCGCGCCGATCGAGCCGGCGAGTTCGCGTTCGAGCCGGCCGATGAATTCGGGGGTGGGCACCATGTCGGCCTGCGGCGCGCCGGCAAAGATCGCGGTGGCGCGCTCGGCGCCCAGCACGCGCTGGGCCACGAAAAACAGGTCGTTGGCGGCCGCCGAGCCGCGGATGAACTGGGCCTCGCGCCGGCCGGTGCGGAAGGCGTCGACAAAGGCATTGGCCTGCAGCCGTTCGAGCGCGGACTGGTTGGTGACCAGCGAGACCAGCACCAGCACGGCGGTGTTGAGGAACAGGCTCCAGAACACCGAGTGGACCAGCGGGTCGAGCTGGTCGAGGCCGAACAGGGCCTCGGGCCGCAGCCAGCCAATGCCCCAGGGGCCCTCGGCCATCAGGGCGGCAACGGCGGGCGAGCTGGTTTCGAACGAGGGCAGGAACATCGACCAGGCCCAGACGACAAAGCCGACGGCCACTGCCGCGGTGGCGCCCTTGACGCTGGCATCTTTCCAGAACAGCGCCGCCAGGATGGCGGGCAGGAACTGCGCCACGCCGGCGAACGAGATCAGGCCGATGGGGGCCAGCGCGTCGCTGTCGCGGGTGAAGTAGAAGTAGAAAAAGCCCAGCGAGAGGATGAGGCCGATCGAGAGCCGGCGCGAGTTGAGCAGCAGGCGGCTGACGCCGCGATCGTCGCCTTCGCCCAGGGCGCCGGCAGTGCGCAGGGCGATGGGCATGACGATGTGGTTGGACACCATGATCGAGAGGGCAATGGCCTCCACGATGATCATCGAGGTGGCCGAGGAGAAGCCGCCGATAAAGGCAAAGAGCGCCAGGCCCTGCTGGCCGGCGGCGAGCGGCAGGGTGAGCACGAACATGTCGGGATTGGCGCCGGCAGGCATCGAGGTCAGCCCGAACAGGGCAATGGGGAGGGTGAACAGGCTCATCAGCAGCAGGTAGGCGGGGAAGGCCCAGCTGGCGGTGCGCAGGTGGTTTTCGTCGGAATTTTCCACCACGGTGATCTGGAACTGGCGGGGCAGGCAGATGATGGCGGCGATGGAGAGCACGTTCATGGCGACCCAGCGCGGCCCGAAGGCGTCGGCCGAATAGATGTCGATGTTCTTGGCGGCGGCATTGGCAAAGATCGCCTCGAAGCCGCCGCCGGCCCAGACGACGAAAATGCCGATGGCGAGCAGGGCGGCGAGCTTGACCAGGGCCTCGAAGGCGATGGCTGCGACCACGCCGTGATGCTGCTCCTTGGCGTCGACATTGCGGGTGCCGAAGAGGATGGTAAAAAGCGCCATGGCTGCGGCAATGCCCAGCGCCAGGCCGACATCGTCAACGCCCTGCAGGCCACCGACGCCGAATTCGGAGGCGCCGGCGACGGCCTGGATGGAGGAGGTCACGGCCTTGAGCTGGAGCGCGATATAGGGTGCGATGCCGATCACGGCGATCACCGTCACCAGCACGGCGAGGCGGCTCGACTTGCCGAAGCGGGACGAGAGCAGATCGGCGATCGAGGTCAGCCGCTGCATGTGGCTGATGCGCACCAGCTTGCGCAGCACGAACCACCAGCCGACAAAGACCAGCGTGGGCCCCAGATAGATGGCGAGATATTCGAGGCCGTTGCGGGCGGCCGAGCCGACGGCGCCATAAAAGGTCCAGCTGGTGCAGTATACAGAGATGGCGAGGGTATAAACGAAGGGCGAGCGCAGGAACGAGCCGGGGTTCTTGCGGGCGCGCTGGTCGCCCAGATAGGCGATCAGAAACAGCAGCCCGACATAGGCCATGGCGGTGGCGATGACGAAATCGGCCGAGAGCGTCATGGGCCGCTCCCGCCCGGCTCGTCCTTGTGGTCGATGGGCAGGCGATGGGCGAACCAGCGGGTGCCCAGGATCAGCACCAGCCAGACGGCAAACAGGTAGATCAGCTCGAACGGCAGACCGAACAGCCGCTGCTCGATGTTGAAGACCAAAAGCAGCGGCGGCAGCAGCAGCAGCGTGCCCAGCACACAAAAGAACAGGGCGGCGCCGATGAGCTTGCTGGGGGTCATGGCCGCGCCTCAGACTGCCCGAGACATGGCGTCAGTCCCCGGCCTGGCCGAGCAGCCGGCGCACGGCGTCCACGACATCGGCATTGGCATAGGGCTTGGTGACGAAACTGTCGGCGCCCAGCTCTTCGGCCGTGCGCCGATCCTGCGCCTGTCCCTTGGCAGTGAGGATGAGCACGGGCAGGTCGCGGGTGGTCTCGTCGGCGCGGATGTGCTTGAGCACTTCAAAGCCGGAGCGCTTGGGCAGCATGACATCGAGCACGAGGACGCGCGGCCGCAGGCGCTTGAGCGCGGTGAGCGCAGCTTCGCCATCGGTGACGCTGGCGATGGACCAGCCGGCCCGCTTGAGTATGAAGTCGAGCGACTCGAGAATGCTCGGCTCGTCTTCCGCGATCAGAACATCGAGCGCCACATTTCCCCCCTTGTCCCGGACCTCCCAATCCCGAACGGGGGATAGACAAGCCTATTGTGGGCCATTGGTCAAATGCGCGGCACCAGCGGCGCGCGGACTGCCCCCTGGCCGCTGCCCGGGGTCAGCGCTTCTTCCTGCCGTTCGGGGCAGTCGCGGCGGGTGCAGAGCCGGCAGGCGGGACCGACGGGCACGTCGGCGCTGCTGTCCTCGAGCGCCAGGCCACCGCCATAGACAGTGCGGTCGGCATGCAGCACGTCGCAGGCGAGCATCACCGAAATGTGGATGGCCCGGTCGGCGAAGCTGGCGGCCCGGCGGGCCGCGGCGCGCGCCAGAAAGAGGTAACGCGAGCCGTCGGAGAACTGCACCACCTGGCGCACCAGCTGTTCGGGGGTGCGGAAGGCATTGTAGATGGCCCAGAGCGGACAGGCATGGCCGCTATTGGGCAGCAGCAGGCCGGGCAGGGGGAAGTGCTTGGTCAGCCGGCCGGCCGGATCGGAGCGCAGGAAGCCGAAGGGCACGCCGGGGGCGTCGGGGCGGCGCAGCGTCACCAGGCGATGGGCGACCTGTTCGAAGCTGGCCGTAAAGCTCTGGCGCAGCGCCTCGATGTCGTAGCGGGTCGATTCGGCCTCTTCGAGAAAGGCGCCGTAGGGAAAGACCATGGCGCCGGCGACGTAAGAGGAGAGGGCGCGATAGGCCAGCCGGCGCGCCGTGGGCGAGGTCAGTTCAGGCGCCTCGGCCTCGGCGGCGATGGCGTCGCGTGCCGCCAGCTCGGCATAGAGGCGGCTGAGCTGGAACTGGCGGGTGGCAGCCACGGCGCTGGTCTGGAACCACATCTGACGCTGCGCGGCGTTGAAATGATACTGCCCGGGAAAGCCCTGGGCGTCGACCTCGCGCCCGGCGGAGCGCCGCACGGTGACGCCGAAGCGTGCCGCCAGCGCCGCGATGAGCGAGGTCTCGTCGAGCGGACCGATCTCGGCGCGCAGGTCGTCGGCCACCGCCTCAAGGCGCGGGAAATAGTTGTCGTTCTGGAAGATCAGGTCGTCGAGCTCGCGCACCGGCGACACGGTGCGGCGGCCTTCGGCCTCGCGGTCGAACTGACCGATCAGGCCGTGGGCCACCTCGGTCATCGCCTTGGCCTCGCGGGTGATGGTGGCGTGGAAGCGCTGGCGCTCGTCGGGGTTGAGATCGGGCACGTCCTCGAGGATTTCGGCACTGGAGCGGACGGCGGTGATGCCCGAGACGATGCGGTGCAGCAGCTGGGCAAACAGCGGATCGGCGCGCAGCCGCTGGGCATAGTCGTCGGCGCTGGCCACTGCAGCGGCATAGGCGCGGTGCAGCTGTGCCAGAGCCGCTGCCGCCACCGGCTGTCGGGCCACCAGATCGCGCGCCTCGGCACTGCCGAGCCGCAGGCTGGCCAGCACCGGATCGGCAAATGCCTCCTCGAGTTCGGCGATCAGCCGATGTTCACTGTCGCCGGTGAGCTCGCCCACGTCGATGGCCAGCTCGGTAGCGAGGCGCTTGAGCAGGGCGCCGCCGACATCGCGCTTGTTGGCCTCGATCAGGTTGAGATAGCTGGCGGAAATGCCGGCGCGGCGGGCCAGTTCGGCCTGCGAAATGGCCAGCGCCTTGCGCCGCGAACTGATCCTGATGCCGATCGGCCCGCGCATGTCTGCCTCCCAGTTGTAAACGCATTTACACATGCGCAACGGAATGAGTGCAAGTATTTACAGATTATTTCTTTGTTTTCAATGGTCTATTGCACTCGTTTGCATTTCGGCGAATGCTTGGGTCTGCGGTGAGGTGTCCCGGCACGCATCTGGCCCCCCGCGCAACAGGAGGAGAGCATGACCCCATTTACTAAGGGCGTGAGCCGTCGCACCGTGGTCAAGACCGGCCTGGCCGGCATCATCGCCACCGGCGTCGCCCCGACCATCTTTACGCGTGGCGCCTACGCCCAGGAATTCTGCAACGCCCCAACCGGCGATACCGTGACGCTCGGCTTCAACATGCCGCTGACCGGTGCCTATGCCGACGAAGGCGCCGACGAGCAGCGCGCCTTCGAACTGGCCGTCGAGCACCTCAATGGTGGCGGCGATGGCGGCATGATCCCGACATTCTCGTCCAAGACGCTGACGGGCAAGGGCATCCTGGGCAAGAAGGTGGCCTTCGTCACCGGCGACACCCAGACCAAGGCCGATGCGGCCCGCGACTCGGCCCGCCGCATGATCGAACGCGACGGCGCCGTGATGATCTCGGGCGGTTCGTCCTCGGGCGTGGCCATTGCCGTGCAGGGGCTGTGCCAGGAAATGGGCGTGATCTTCATGGCCGCCCTGACCCATTCGAACGACACCACCGGCAAGGACAAGAAGAAGTACGGCTTCCGCCATTTCTTCAACGCCTACCAGTCGGGTATCGCCATCGCGCCGACCCTGGCCAAGGCCTATGGCGCCGATCGCGTCGCCTATCACCTGACCGCCGACTACACCTGGGGCTGGACCCAGGAAGAGTCGATGAAGAACGCCACCGAAGCCCTTGGCTGGAAGACCGTCGCACCGGTCCGCACGCCTGTCGGCGCCGGTGACTTCAGCCAGTACATCACGCCCGTGCTCAATTCCGGCGCGGACGTGCTGGTGCTCAACCACTACGGCTTCGACATGGTCAACTCGCTGACCCAGGCGGTGCAGTTCGGCCTGCGCGACAAGCAGGTGAACGGCAAGCAGTTCGAGATCGTCGTGCCGCTGGTTTCGGACCTGATGGCCAAGGGCGCCGGCGCGGCGATGAAGGGTATCTACGGGACCGCCAACTGGGACTGGCAGCTCGGCGATGCAGGCTCGAAGGCCTTCACCAAGTCGTTCGGCGCCAAGTACGGCCAGCCGCCCAGCCAGGCCGCGCATACCTCCTACGTGCAGACGCTGCTCTATGCCGATGCGTGCGAGCGTGCCGGCACCTTCTATCCGCCCGAAGTGATCAAGGCCCTCGAGGACTACGAATTCGACGGCCTGGGCAATGGTCCGACCACCTATCGCGGGTCCGACCACCAGTGCTTCAAGGACGTGTATGTCGTCCAGGGCAAGGAAGCGCCGGCCAATCCGTTCGACCTGCTGCAGGTCACCGACACCGCCTCCAAGGAATCGGTCACCTACGATCCGGCGATCTTCGGCGGCGAACTCGGACCGGACACGCCCGCCATGTGCTGATGTCATCCGGAACCCGGCTGCCCCTTTCAGCCGGGTTCCGCCAACCGGGACCTTCTCCCCTCGTGGGAGAAGGTACCCGAAAATTTCGTCCAAGGAGCGGATGAGGGCGAGGCCGTATTCGGGCGGCCTCTCGCGCATCCACCACCAGATGCAGTTGCAGCCGACCAACCTTGCGGTGCGGAACACGACATGGAAGCCATTCTCGCTCAACTTCTGAACGGCCTGGACAAGGGCGGCGCCTATGCGCTGATCGCCCTGGGGCTGACCCTGGTCTTCGGCACCCTGGGCGTCGTCAATTTTGCCCATGGCGCGCTGTTCATGCTCGGCGCCTTCTGCGCCGTCGCCTTCCGGCAGCTGATCACGCTGGAAACCGTCACGGTCGATCCCACCCAGCTTTCGGCCTGGGGCGCGCCTCTCGAGGTCCGCACGCCTCTGGCGCAGACCTGGTTCGGCGAGTTCGGCGCGGTGATGGTGGACTATTCGGTGCCGCTCTCGATCGTGCTGGCCATCCCGGTAATGGGGCTCATCGGCATCCTGCTCGAGCGTGGCATCATCCAGCACTTTTACAAGCGCAGCCATGCCGAACAGATCCTCGTCACTTTCGGCCTCGCTATCGTGCTGCAGGAGATCGTCAAGGCGATCTTCGGGCCCAATCCGATCAGCCAGCCCATGCCGCCGGCGCTGCGCGGCGCCGCCGATTTCGGTTCCTGGATCGGCCTGGCTCCCGGCGCGGTGACCTATCCCTGGTGGCGCCTCACCTATTTCCTGTTCTCGGCCGGCGTGATCGCCGCGGTCTTTGCCTTCCTGCGCTTTACCACCTTCGGCATGGTGGTGCGCGCCGGCATGGCCGATCGCGAAACGGTCGGGCTGCTCGGCATCAATATCGACCGGCGCTTCACCATCATGTTCGGGCTGGCCGCCGTGGTAGCCGGGTTGGCGGGGGTGATGTACACGCCGCTGGTGCCGCCCAACTATCACATGGGCATGGATTTCCTGGTGCTCAGCTTCGTGGTGGTGGTGGTGGGCGGCATGGGCTCGCTGCCCGGTGCAGTGGCGGCCGGCTTCATGCTGGGCATCCTGCAGAGCTTTGCCTCGATGAACGAGGTCAAGCAGATCATTCCCGGCATCGACCAGATCATCATCTACCTGACGGCCGTGGTGATCCTGCTGGTCCGTCCGCGGGGCCTGCTGGGCCGGCGCGGCATGATGGAGAGCTGAAGTGACCCTGTTCCAACTGTCCCGCCGCGACACCCTCACCATGGCGTTGTTCTCGCTGGTGGTGCTGACCATGCCGCTCTGGCTGGCGCCGTTCGGCGCTTCCTATCCGGGCCTGCTGCAGAAGTTCGCCATCTTTGCCATCTTCGCCATCGGCTACAACATCCTGTTCGGCCTGACCGGCTATCTCAGCTTCGGGCATGCTGCCTTCCTGGGTGTCGGCTCGTATACGGCGGTCTGGTCGTTCAAGCTGCTCACCATGGACGCCATTCCGGCCATCCTGTTCGCCATCGTGGTGTCCGGCCTGTTCTCGCTGGTCATCGGCTATCTCAGCCTGCGCCGTACCGGCATCTACTTTTCCATCCTGACGCTGGCCTTTGCGCAGATGTGCTACAATCTCGCCTATTCGGTGCTCACCCCGATCACCAATGGCGAAACCAGTCTGCAGCTGACGCTGCAGGATCCGCGCATCATCGACAGCGCGCTCGCCGCCCGCCCCGAGGGGCTGCCTTCGGCCGCGATCCTGGGCCATGCGTTTTCGGGCTTCGAGGGCTTCTACTTCGCCGCCGTGGCGTTGCTCATCGCCTTCTTCATCGCGCTGAAGATCTTCTCGTCGCCCTTCGGCATGATGCTGCGGGCGATCAAGTCGAACCAGACGCGCATGAACTATACCGGCTTTGATACCAAGCCCTATGCGCTCACCGCCTTCGTGATCTCGGGCATGTATGCGGGCCTGGCCGGCGCCCTGCTGGCGGTGACCGATCCGCTGGCCGGGGCCGAGCGCATGCAGTGGACGGCGTCGGGCGAGGTGGTGCTGATGACCATCCTGGGCGGCGTCGGCACGCTGGTGGGTCCGGTGATCGGGGCCTGGCTGATCAAGTATTTCGAGAACATCTTTTCGGCCTTCAACGAGCAGGTGCTGTCGCGCTTTTTCGACTTCCTGCCGCCCGAAATCGCCGAGGTGGTGGTCACCGTCAGCTCCAAGTTCGTGGGCGAGGGCTGGCACCTGACGCTGGGCCTGATCTTTGTGCTGGTGGTGGTGTTCCTGCCTGGCGGCATCATGGAGGGCGTGCGACGGATCGGCACGCTGTTCCGCAAGACCACCCCCCCGAGCGCGCCGGCGACCCGCCCGGCGACCTCCAGCACCCAGCCGGCGGAGTAAGCCATGTCCACCAGCGAAAAGAACATCGTCCTGCATGTGGCCGACGTGCACAAACATTTCGGCGGCCTGCATGCGCTGGCCGATATCGACCTGCAGATCGAGGAAGGCAAGACGCACGCCATTATCGGGCCGAACGGGGCGGGCAAGTCGACGCTGCTCAACGTCATCATCGGCCGGCTGGCGCCGAGCCGGGGGGCGGTGGTGTTCGACGGCAAGGTGCTGACCGGCAAGAAGCCGCACGAGATCAACCAGATGGGCGTGGTGCGGGTGTTCCAGACGCCGGAAATCTTCCCCGAGCTGTCCGTGCTGCAGAATGTGATGGCGCCGGCCTTTGCCAAGCGCGACGGGGCGTTTCGGATCAACATTTTCAAGTCGCTCGAGTCCGAGCGCGGCATTGCCGAAGAGGCCGACCACATCCTCGAGGATGTCGGGCTCTATGCCCGGCGCGACCATCATGCCGGCGCGCTCAGCCGGGGCGACAAGCGGCGCATGGAACTGGCGATGTGCCTGATCCAGCATCCGCGCCTGCTGCTGTTGGACGAGCCCACTGCCGGCATGAGCCGACACGACACCAACACCACCATCGATCTGCTCAAGAAGATCAAGGCGCGCGGCATGACCAAGGTGATCATCGAACACGACATGCATGTGGTGTTCTCGCTGGCCGACAAGATTTCCGTGCTGGCGGGCGGGCGGATCATCGCCGAGGGCCTGCCCGACGACGTGCGCCGCAGCGAGAAGGTGCAGGAAGCCTATCTGGGCGGCGCCCACCGGCTCGAAGAGGCGACCCACTAAATGAGTGCAATGACCATGGACGCTCAACCGATCCCATCCGCTGCCGCGCACGCCGCGCCGCTCGAGGCGCCGTTCTTTGCGGTCAAGGACATCCACGCCTATTACGGCGAGAGCTATATCGTGCAGGGGGTCAGCTTCGATATCCGCCACGGCGAGATCCTGGCGCTGCTGGGGCGCAACGGCGCGGGCAAGACCTCGACGCTGCGGGCGATCGCCCGGCTCGACAATCCGTCGCTGCATACCGGGGAGATCTGGCTCGAGGGCAAGCCGCTGCACCGGATGAAGAGTTTCGAGGCAGCGCGGGCCGGCGTGCAGCTGGTGCCGGAGGATCGGCGCATCATCCAGGGGCTGACAGTGGAAGAGAACCTGACGCTGGCGCAGGTGGCGCCGGGCCGGGGCTGGGAGCTCGACCGGATCTACGCGCATTTTCCGCGCCTGGCCGAACGGCGCCGGCAGGACGGGGTGACGCTGTCGGGTGGCGAACAGCAGATGCTGGCCATCGCCCGGGCGCTGGCCCGCGACCTCAAGCTCTTGCTGCTCGACGAGCCCTATGAAGGGCTGGCGCCGGTGATCGTGCAGGAGATCGAAAAGATCCTCGCCGAGATCAAGCAGCTGGGGATCACCACCATCATTGTGGAACAGAACGCGGTGGCGGCGCTGCAGCTGGCCGACCGCGCCGTGATCCTCGATACCGGCGAAGTGGCCTTTACCGGGACGGCGCAGGACGTGCTCGACAATGCCGAGCTGCGGCAGGAATACCTGGCGATCTAGGAGCGGTTGGCGCGACTGCCCCCCGCCGGCGACTATTCCTCGCGCAAGAACTTTGCCGGGCGGATCGAGAGGGCGGACCAGGTGGAGAGGACGCCGATGGCGATGGTGAGCACCACCGCGCCGATGATGATGGTGGCAATGGTCAGCGGGTCGGCGAAAAAGCCGATCTCGAGGATCAGGGTGACGAAGGCCCAGGCGCCGGCCGTGCCGAGCGCGACCGCCAGCAGGGCGGCGAGGGCACCGAGCAGGCCATATTCGACGACATAGGCCCGCACCACGTCGCCGCGGCTGGCGCCGAGCACCTTCATGACCACGGCGTCGGCTTCGCGCTGCTTGCGGCCGGCAGCCATGGCGCCGGCCAGCACGAAGAGCCCGGAGACCACGGCGAGACCGCCGATGACGGCGATGGCGTTGGTGACGGCGGTGAGGATGCCCGAAAGCGCGTCGATGGCTTCGCCGACCGGCACGAAGATCAGCTCGGGATAGGTGTCGATCACGGCCTGCTGCACGGCGCGCTCCTCGCCCGGGACGGACTTGAGCAGGCCGATATAGCTCACCGGGCTGGTGACGGCGCCGGGGGAGAGCACGAAGCCGAAATTGACGTTGCCCGAGCGCCAGACATAGTCGCGGAAATTGCTGATGGTGGCGGTGACCGGCTCGCCAAAGATGGTGATGGTCAGCTGGTCGCCAAGCTTGAGACCGAGCGCGTCGCGCAGCCGGTCAAACACCGAAAGCTGTGGCGTGCCGGCATAGTCGGCCGGCCAGAATTCGCCCTGCGTGATGGTCGACTGGGCCGGCAGTTCGGCGGCGATGCTGAGCGGGATTTCGCCTTCGAGCAGGAAGGAGAATTCGGGGTCGGGGCGCTTGTAGTCGGCGACCGGGGCGCCGTTGATGGCGGTGATGGCGCCGCGCACCAGCGGCAGGGCCTCAAAGCCCGCAATGCGCGGATCGGCAGTGGCGAAGCTCTCGAGGTCGGCGGCTTCGTCGTCGAACAGGTCCATGAACACGAAGCTGGGCGCGTCGGGGATCGATTCGCGGTCGAGCTGGTTGCGCAGGCTGCCATCGACCAGTGAAATGACGAGCAGCAGCGCCAGCCCGAGGCCGAGCGACATGATGACCACCGGGGCCGGGGCGCCGGGGCGATAGATGGCCTTGAGCGCATTGCGCAGATGCGCATTGGGCAGTGGCGGCACGAGGCGCAGGCCGGCCTGCAGCAGCCAGCCGGCGCCGCGCAGGATCAGGAAGGCCAGGGCAACGCCCAGGGCGTAGTAGAACACCAGCAGCGGCCGGCCGGTGGTGAGTGCGGCGAGGGCATAGATGGCGGCAAGGGCCAGCAGCATCGGGGCCCAGAGGGCCGGACTGCGGAGGTCGCGCCAGCGGGTGACGCCTTCGACGGCCGAGCCGGCCGAGCGGAAGAGCAGCGCCGGCTTGAGGGCCTGGGCCCGGTGCAGCGGCAGGTAGCCGAAGGCAAAGCCGATCAGTCCGCCGAAGCTGCCGGCGATCAGCAGCGAGGGCAGATCGACCACGGCCGGCAGGTCGATATTGAGCAGGCCGCCGATGATGGGCAGGGCGATCAGGGTGAGTACGATGCCGAGCAGGAGCCCGAGGCCGATGCCCACCACGGTCAGGATCATCACCTGGGTGAGGAAGTGAAAAAGAATGCGCGCGCCGGTTGCGCCCAGGCTGCGCATGGTGGCGATAGAGCGCTGCCGCTCGGTGACATAGGCGCTGACCGCATTGGAAACGCCGACGCCGCCCACGATGAGCGAAGAGAGCCCCACAATGGTGAGGAAGCGCGAGAAGATGTCGAAAAAGCGCGCCAGGTCGGCGGTGGCGTCGCGGGGCGAGAGGATGGCCCAGCCAGCATCGGGGAAGCTGTTGCGGATGGTGGTGGCCGTGGCGACGAAGCCGGGCGGGTCGAGCAGCATCTTGTAGCGGTATTTGGCGAGCACGCCGGGCTGGAGGATGCCGGTGGTACCCAGGCCCTCCACCGAGAGCAGCGCCGGAATGCCCAGCTGGATGCCCTGCGTCACCTGGTCGGGCAGGGACTTGAGGACGCCGCGCAGCTGGAAGGCGCCCTCGCCGATGGTGATGGTGTCGCCCAGAGCGACGCCGAGCCGATCGAGCAGGAGCGAGTCGACGACTGCGCCGAAGACGCCGTCGCGGGCGGCCAGCAGGCTGGCGAGCGAAGCGGTTTCGCCGGCGGTCTCGACCTCGACACTGCCCAGGAGGGGATAGTTGGCATCGACGGCGCGCAGCGAGAGAAAGGCGCTCTGGCCGGGCACGCGGGCGCGGCCCATGACCTCGACGACTTCGGCGACCGTGGCAAGACGGGCAAAGAGGGCTCGTTCGGCGGGGTCGGCGGCGCGGTAGGAGAGGCTGGCTTCGAGATCGCCGCCCAGCACGGTGCGGGCGTCGCGCGCCAGCGCCTGCTGCATGGAGGCGCCGACCGAGCCGACGATGGCGATGGTGCTCACCCCGAGCGCCAGGCAGGCGAGCAGGATGCCGAAGCGCCGCAGATCGCCACGCAGATCGCGCAAGGCGACACGCAGCCAGGCGCGGAGAACCTGAAGCGGGGATGGCGTCATCAGCTGAGCCGGCCCTGGTTCATGTGCAACTGCCGGTCGGCCTTGGCCGCAAGGGACGGATCGTGGGTGATGAGCAGCACCGCGGTGCCGCGATTGCGCGCCAGGCCGAACATCAGTTCGATGACGCGCGTGCCGGTTTCCTGGTCGAGATTGCCGGTGGGCTCGTCGGCCAGGAGCAGCTTGGGCGCGGTCACCATGGCGCGGGCGAGGCCGACGCGCTGCTGTTCGCCGCCCGAGAGGGCGCTGGGCAGATGGGTAAGCCGATCGCCCAGGCCGACCTCCTCCAGGGCGGCAGTGGCGCGGTCGCGAATGGTCTGCCAGGGCATGCCGGCATCGGCGATTTCAAGCGAGAGGGCGACGTTTTCGAGCGCCGTCATGGACGGCACGAGATGGAAGTTCTGGAACAGGATGCCCAGGTGCCGGCGCCGGGCGATGGCCAGTTGGTCTTCGTTCAGGCTGGTGATGGCGGCGCCATCGAGCACGATGGTGCCGCCGGTGGCGCGTTCGAGCCCGCCCAGTACCATGAGCAGCGAGGTCTTGCCGCTGCCGGACGGACCGACAATGGCGACGACTTCGCCGCTCGAGAGAGTGAGGTCAACATCCTTGAGGATGTGCAGGGGGGTGCCCCCGCTTTCAAGGTGGAGATTAACTCCGGCAGCCTGGACGACGGGGTGGGGCATCAATGGAACTCTGGTGACCACCTCAAGATAGGGTCGCAGAGCGCCAAATCAATGCGTCGCTTCCGCGCAAGGTCAGAATACGGCGAGGTATTTGAGCAGCGCGATGATGCCGATGACGATCACCACGATCTGCAGGATCTGCTTGAGGCGGGCCTCGACCGGCAGGCGCTGCACCAGCCAGAGGATGAGCACGACGACGAGGAAGGTAATCAGAATTCCGATCAGCACGGACATTGGGGCACTCCGGTTGAGGGGGGCGTGACGCTTCCCCGAGAGCGCCCTCAACGCGCGACCGGTGGTTTGGTGCCACAGCGGGCCGCGAAAATCTCCTGGCTCAACCTGTCGGCAAGGTGTCGACACGATTGAAGCGGCGGCGGTTTGTGCTAGGAAACGGCACACGAACGGGAAAGGTGTGCGATGCGCTGGGCAAAGACAGTCACGCTGGTCGAAGCCCATGCCGAGGGCGAAGTCGGTCGCGTGGTGACCGGCGGCGTGATCGGCGTGCCGGGCGAGACGATGGACGCCAAGCTGCGCCATATCAACGAGACCGAAGCGGGCGACGCGCTGCGGCGCTTCCTGGTGTTCGAGCCGCGCGGCCATGCGGCGATGAGCACACTGCTGATCTGCCCGCCGACGCGACCGGATGCCGATGTGGGCTTTCTGGTGCTGCAGGGGGACAGGGCCCATGCCATGTCGGGCAGCAATTCGATCTGCCTGGTCACGGTGTTGCTCGAGACGGGCATGCTGGACATGCACGAGCCCGAGACAGTGGTACGGATCGACACAGCGTCGGGGCTGGTGGTGGCGCGGGCCCGCTGCCGCGACGGCAAATGCGAAGCGGTGACGCTGACCATGACTGCCAGCTTTGCCGACCAGCTCGATGTCGAGGTGGAGGTGGACGGGCTGGGCACGGTGCGGCTCGATATCGGTTATGGCGGGATCTTTTACGCCCTGATCGACCCCAAGCCGCTGGGGCTCTCCATCGTGCCGGCCGAGGCCAAGCGGCTGGTGGCGGCGGGAACGGCGATCCACCGCGCGGTCAACGCGCAGCTCACGATCCAGCATCCGGAAATCGCCTCGATGCGCGGGATCTCCTACACCATGTTCACCGACACGCTGGCTTCGGGCGAGCTGGTGGGGGCGACCATTCTGGCGCCGGGGCGGATCGATCGCTCGCCCTGCGGCACAGGCAATTCGGCGCGCCTCGCGGTGGCAGCGGCGCGCGGCCTGGTGACGCCGGGTGAGACGTTCACGGCGCGCTCGATCATCGGCTCGCAGTTCGAGGTGGGCTATGCCGCAGCAACAACGGTGGCGGGTCGGTCGGCGGTGGTGCCGACGATCAGCGGGCGCGGCTGGATCCACGGCATCCACCAGATCGGGCACGACCCGTCCGATCCCTATCCGCAGGGCTATTCGGTGGCCGATACCTGGGGCGATGCGTTCGATCTGCTGAACTGAAGGGAATTATGCGGTTGCCGCAACGGTGGGTGACCGATGGACGCCCACCCACCCCTCGCCGCAGGGGGAGAGTCCCGACGGAGAGAGCGGGTCCTGGCTAGCGGACGGCGAGGCGGGTGCTGTCGAGCAGGCGGCGGGGCACGACGTCGTGGGTGTCGCGGAAGCCGGTGACGCGGTCGCGGCCGGCGGCCTTGGCGTCGTAAAGGGCCTGATCGGCGCGGCGCAGCAGTTCGGCCTCGGTGCGCTCGATGACTGCGCCGGGATAGCAGGCAATGCCGATGCTGACGGTGATGAGGCCCTTTTCGCTGCCCTCGTGCGGCAGGCCGAGGTCGCGCAGGCTGCGGCGCAGGCGCTCGGCGATGACATAGGCGCCGTCTTCATCGGTATTGGGCAGCACGGCGACGAATTCCTCGCCGCCATAGCGGGCCAGCGAGTCGCCGGGGCGAAGGGCGGCTTCGCGCAGGCTGTTGGCGACCAGTTTCAGGCACTTGTCGCCGGCCGGGTGGCCGTAGCGGTCGTTATAGGCCTTGAAGCGGTCGACATCGATCATGAGCAGGCTGATGGGCTGGCGTTCGCGCACGGTGCGCGCCAGTTCGGAGGCCAGCACCTGGTCGAGCGAGCGCCGGTTGAGCAGGCCGGTCAGGCCATCGGTGGTGGCCAGTTCCTTGAGCTGGTCGGTCATGCCCTGCAGCATGAGCTCGGAATTCTTGATGGCGGTGATGTCGGAGACCACCACCAGGGACGAGCCGTCCTTGGTGGGGCGGGTGCGGATCTGCACCCAGCGGCCGTCGGCCATGCCGAACTCGGCCTGGTTCTCGCGCCAGACCGATGCGGTGGTTTCCGATATCCAGCGCTGCCGCTCCACCGGATCGGATGGAATACCGACTTCCTCGCCGGTTTCGGCGACGGCGGTCAGGATCTCGCGGATGTTCACGCCGGGCCTGCGAATATGGCCGGTGAGCGGGAAGGTCTGGATGTAGCGGTCGTTGCAGAGCACCAGATAGCCCTCGGCATCGAACATGGCGAGGCCATCTGACATTTCGGCGAGGGCGAAGTTGACCAGGCTGTGGTCACGCTGCGCCACCGCTTCGAGGCGGCGGCGTTCGGTGACGTCGCGGGTCACGCCGGCCAGGCCGATGACGTTGCCGTCGCTGTCGCGCAGTGCCGACTTGGAGGTGGACATGATGTGCTGTTCGCCGTCAAAGCCGACCAGCTGCTCTTCGACTTCGCTGACCTCGATGCCTTCGGCGATGATCCGGGCGTCAGCGGCCTTGAGCCGCTCGGCCCGTTCGGCGGGGAAGACGTCGTCATAGCCGCGGCCGATCAGGTCGTCGGGATGCTGCTGGCCGAAAATGCGGGCCATGGCGGCATTGGCGGCAACGAAGCGCCCGGCGGTGTCCTTGACGAAAAAGATGTCGGGTGCCTGCGCCACGGCGGCGCGCATGATGTTGCGCTCGAGTGCCAGTCGCTTGCCCAGCGCCAGCGCGGCGGCCGACAGCAGGCTGCCGATCCCGACGGCGAGGCCGACAAAGGCGGCCACGCCGAGCCGGTCGGGCAGCGCCTGGTCCGGTGCGACGCTGGCAAAGGCGATGGCGTTGGCAAGGCCGATGGCGAGGCTGAGGCCCATCCCCGAGCGCGGCGAGCAGACGCCGCGCGTCAGGATGGCCGTGCCTGAGGCAAGCAAGGTGGTTGCGGCGATCACTGCCAGGCCGGGCAGAAGCAGCGGGCCGCCGAGCAGGATCTGCGAGGCCACGGCCAGGGCGGCGGCAGCGAGCACGAAGGGTCCGGAGAACAGGCCGGCCATGGCCAGAGGCAGAGCGCGCAGATCGAAGGCGGCGCCGCCGAACAGCTCGACCGGCAGCCACATGGTGGCGCTGGCGGCAATGCCCATCAGTCCGGCGAAGAACAATCGGCGGTGGCGACTGGGATGCAGTTCGAGAACCTGCTGGGCGTGCACCCACAGGGAAATGAACAACGCAACGACGGCAATGTTAGCAATCAGAACTTGCCACACGACTGCCTGGAACTCCGGTACGCAGATACTCGACCTCAGGGGTGTACACAGGATGATCCTTCCAGTTGGTTAACCAACGGCGGATCATCAGATATGTGATCAGGCCAGAAGGGAGGCGCCCGATGATCAAACTCTCCGCAAATCTGGGTTTCCTGTGGCCCGACCGACCGTTGCTCGAGCGCATCGCGGCAGCAGGGCGCGCCGGATTTCCGGCCGTGGAGCTGCACTGGCCCTATGCGGTGCCGGCGGCCGAAACGGCCCGGGCCTGCGCCCTGGCGGGTGTGCAACTGCTCGGCCTCAATACGGCGCCGGGCGAAATGGAGCGGGGCGAGTTCGGGCTGGCGGCAGTGCCGGGGCGGGAGGCGACGTTCGAGCGGCAGTTCGCGCAGGCGCTGGAGTATTGCCGCCGGGCCGGGGGGACGTCCATCCACGTGATGGCGGGCGTCGTAGAGGACACGGCGGCGAGTACGGCGACGCTGGTGGGCAACCTGCGCGGGGCTGCGGCCGAGGCCGAGCGCGCCGGCGTCCTGCTGCTGCTCGAGGCGATCAACGGGCGCGACCGGCCGGGCTATTATTACAGCACGGTCGAGCGGGTGGCCGAGATCATCGCCGCGGTGGGGTCGCCGAGCGTCCGGATGATGTTTGACTGCTACCATGTGGGGCTGGGGCAGGGGGATGTACTCGGGCGGCTGGCGGCGATGCGGGGGCTGATCGGCCATATCCAGATCGCGGCCGTGCCGTCGCGGGCCGAACCGGACGAGGGCACGCTCGCCTATGGCCCGGTATTGGAGGCGATCGCGGCGCTGGGCTATGACGGCCATGTCGGCTGCGAGTACCGGGCGCGCGGCGATACCGATGCGGGTCTTGCCTGGCGCGAGGCCCTGCTGCCGCGCTGAGCGCGGCTTTTTTGCGGCCAAAGTGCGGAACCGTTCGGGGGGTCGGCAGTTCGGTTAGGCCAGCCACACTGGCTGCCGACAAGGAGCCGCGCTGCCGTGAACGAGATGTCCCGACGTACCATCCGCCGCGAACAGGAGATGAAGTTCGGCACGCAGCTGACGGCTGATGGCTGCCGCTTCCGGCTCTGGGCGCCGCACGCGGCGACGGTCGGCCTGCGGCTGGACGAGGCCGACGCAACGATCGAGATGGTGCCGCAGCCGCGCGGCTGGTTCGAGGCCGACGTGGCGGGCGTCGGGGCCGGAACGCGCTACAGGTTCGTGTTGCCCGACGGCCGGCAGGTGCCCGATCCGGCGTCCCGCCGCCAACCCGAGGGAGTGGACGGGCCCAGCGAAGTCGTCGACCCGCTGGCGTTCGAATGGACCGACCTGGGCTGGCGCGGCCGGCCCTGGGAAGACGCGGTGATCTATGAACTGCATGTGGGCGCCTTCACGCCCGAAGGGACATTCCGCGCCGCAATCGAGCGGCTGGACTATCTCGCCGGGCTGGGCGTGACGGCGATCGAGCTGATGCCGGTGGCGGAGTTTCCCGGCGGGCGTAACTGGGGCTATGACGGGGCCCTGCTGTTCGCGCCCGACAGCAGCTACGGGCGGCCCGACGATCTGAAGGCCCTGGTCGATGCGGCGCATGCGCGCCAGCTGATGGTGTTTCTCGACGTGGTCTACAACCACTTCGGCCCCAAGGGGAATTATCTCAGCCTCTATAGCCCGGCCTTTACCGAGGACTATCACACGCCCTGGGGCATGGGGGTCAATTTCGACGCTGGCGATGGCGCCATGATGCGCGACTTCGCCATCGCCAACGCCACCTACTGGGTCAACGAATTCCGCTTCGACGGGCTGCGCTTCGACGCCATGAACGAGATCCGCGACAGCAGTCCCCGGCACTTCCTGCAGGACATGGCCGAGCAGGTGCGTGCGGCGACCGACGGGCGCTACCTGCATCTGGTGGCGGAAAATCCCGACAATCACGCCGGCTGGATGACGCGTCGCGACGATCTGCGGCCGACGCTGTTCACGGCGCAATGGAGCGACGACCTGCACCATTGCCTGCATGTGGCGGTAACCGGGGAAAGCGTTGACTATTATGTCGACTATGCCGGGCGGACCGACCTGCTGGGGCGGGCGCTGGCCGAGGGGCTTGCCTATCAGGGAGAGCGGGCGAGCTTTGTGGGCGGTCCGCGCGGCGAGCCGAGCGACTTCCTGCCGCCGACGGCCTTTGTCTCGTGCATCCAGAACCATGATCAGGTGGGCAACCGGCCGCATGGCGATCGGCTGCAGCGGATTGCCCCGGCTCCCGCGATCCGGGCGATTGCGGCGATCAACCTGCTCTCGCCGCATGTGCCGATGCTGTTCATGGGCGAGGAATGGGGGTCGCGGCAGCCCTTCGCCTATTTCTCCGACATCGGCGCGGACCTGGCCGATGCCATCCGGACGGCGCGCGCCGACGCCTTTGCCGGCAAGTCATGGGCCGGCCCGGGCGGGTCGCTGCCCGATCCGATGGACGAAGACACCTTCCTGGCGGCCAAGCTCGACTGGGCCGTGCCGGCTGCCGATGACGCGGGTTGGCTGGCGCTCTACCGGCGGCTGCTCGAGGTGCGGCGGGCCGAGATCGTGCCCCGGCTGCTGCATGCGGAAGGCCATAGCGGCAGCTGGGCGCTGCTCGGACAAAAGGGCGTGCGCGTCAGCTGGGTACTGGGCGACCAGTCGCAGCTGACGCTGGTGGCCAATCTCGCCGCCCAGCCGCTGGCGGTGCTCGATGCCCCGGCCGGTCGCACCATCTGGCAGGAGGGCGACGTGGCGGGAGCCACCTATGGCCCATGGAGCCTGCGCCTTGTGCTCGAGGAGCGGCAGGCGTGAGCCGGGCCGGCACGACGTCGCCGCGCGCCACCTATCGGCTACAGCTCAACAAGGAGTTCGGCTTTGCCGCGGCGGCAGCGCAGGCGCCCTACCTGGCCGCGCTGGGGATCAGCCATGTCTATTTGTCGCCGATCCTGAAGGCGCGGGCCGGCAGCACGCATGGCTACGATACGGTGGATCACCAGGTGCTCAACCCGGAACTGGGCACGCTCGCGCAGTTCCGCGACATGGCCGCGCGGTTCAAGGCGCTCGGGCTGGGGATCGTGCTCGACATCGTGCCCAACCACATGGGAGTGGGCGGGCACGAAAATGCGCTCTGGCTCGATGTGCTCGAATGGGGCGAACAGAGCCGTTATGCCGACTGGTTCGACATCGACTGGCTGCCGGCCGAACCCAGCCTGCAGCGCCGGCTGCTGGTGCCGTTCCTGGGCACGTCCTATGCGCAGGCCCTCGCAAATGGCGACCTGGAGCTCAGACTGGACGCGGCTGCGGGCGCGTTCAGCATCTGGATTGCTGGGACGCACAAGCTGCCGCTGGCGGTGGAAAGCTACGCGCAGGTGCTGGCGGGCCTTGCCGGATTTGAGGACCTGGTGGCGCGCTGTGGCGCGCTGGCCGGGGGCAGCAGAGACAAGAGCCGGGCGGCGGCCGACGCGATCAAGCAGACGCTCAGCCCGCACGCGGCCGACGGCCCCATGGCGGCGGCACTGGCCGAGCGGCTGGCGCATTTGGGGAGTGAGGCGGGGCGGGAGGGGCTCGATCGGCTGATCGGAGTGCAGCATTGGCGGCCGGCACGCTATTCGGTGGCCGCCGACGAGATCAACTATCGGCGGTTCTTCATCGTCTCGGACCTGGCCGGGCTGCGGGTGGAGCGCGACGAGGTGTTCGACCATGTGCATGCGCTGATCTTTCAGCTGGTCGAAGACGAGCTGGTCGATGGCCTGCGGGTTGATCATATCGACGGACTGTTCGACCCCAAGGCCTATTGTCTCAAGCTGCGGGCGCGCTGCCCCAGGCCGGTCTGGCTGGTGGTGGAAAAGATCCTGGCGCCCGAGGAAATGCTGCCGGCCGACTGGGTGGCCGACGGGACGACGGGCTATGAATTTGCCAGCGAGACGATGCAGCTGCTGACCGACCCGCAGGGCGAGGTCGCGCTGACGCAAGGCTACGAGGCGTTCACCGGCGACCGGCAAAGCGTGGTCGAGGTCGAGCGCGCGGCCAAGCTCGCCATCATGGATTTCGAGATGGCCGCGGAACTGGGTGCGCTCGCCAGGGGGCTCAAGACCCTGGCGGGCCGGCAGCGTGACAGCGGCGATCTCAGCCTGGGGGCGCTCGGGCTGGTGCTCAAGCATTTCGTGGCATCGCTGCCGGTCTATCGGACCTATGTCGATGCGGGCCCGAGCCGTGCCGCCGATCGGGCGGTGATCGTGGCGGCGATGACGATGGCACGGCGCGCGGCGCCCACGCTCGATCCGGCGGCGTTCGATTTCGTGCAGGCGGTCGCCACGGGCGACATGGCCGAGGGGCTGATGCTGGCGCGGCGCATCCAGCAATTCAGCGGGCCGGTGATGGCCAAGGGGCTCGAAGACACCGCGCTCTATCGCTGCAACCGGCTGCTGTCCGCGAGCGATGTCGGCCAGCGTCCCGACCGGTTCAGCCTGAGCGTTGCCGATTATCACGCGACCACCGGCCGGCGGGCGGCGGCCTATGGGCAGAGCCTGCTGGCCAGTTCGAGCCATGACAGCAAGCGCGGCGAGGATGTGCGGGCGCGGCTGGCCGTGCTCTCGGGGCTGCCCGAATTGTGGCGCGGCGAAGTGGCGCGCTGGCACGATCTGCTGGCGGCCGCGGGCGCGCCGGCGATCGACGCCAATGATCTTTACGTGCTGTTCCAGCTGCTGCTGGGTGCCTGGCCGACAGTATTCGGACCGGAGACGCAGCTCGCCCCGGCGGCGTTGGCCGGCTTTGCCGAGCGGCTCGAGAGCGCGATGATCAAGGGCCTGCGCGAGGCGCGGCTGCGCAGCAGCTGGGTGCAGCCGGATAAGGACTATGAGGCCAGGATCGGGCGGCTGATCGCGGTGATGCTGACGCCGGCGGCGGAGAACGGCTTTCTCGCAGCGTTCCGGGCGTTCGAGGCGCGGCTGGCGCCGCTGGGCGCGCAGAACGGCCTGATCCTGAGCGTGCTCAAGCTCACCGTGCCGGGAGTGCCGGACATCTATCAGGGCGCCGAGTTCTGGGAACAGAGCCTGGTCGATCCGGACAATCGGCGGGCGGTGGATTTTGCGGCGCGGACGGAGGCGCTGGCCGATGCGGCGCCGATGGAAGAGCTGATCGGGGACTTCCGCAGCGGTCGGCTGAAGCAGCGGGTGGTGGCGGCGCTGCTGGCCCTGCGGGCGGCGCGACCGGCGCTGTTCGCGCAAGGCAGCTACCAGCCGATCGAGATGGGCGAGGGGTTTCTTGCCTTCGAGCGGCGCCGCGGCAGCGCGGCCCTGCTGGTGGCTGTCCGGCTCTATCCATGGCGGCAGAGCGGCTGGGACCGGCCGCGGCTGGCCCCCGACACGGGGCGGGCCTGGGAGGTGGTGGTGGGCGAACGGGCGCGCGATGGTGGCCGGCTGGTCGCCGATTTCGACCGGCTGCCGGTGCTGGTGGCGGTCTCGGACCAGGTCTAGGGGAACCGCCGGGGCGGTGGCGGCGTTTGCTCCCGCAAAAGGAGTTTCCCCATGAGCCAATCGCCACAGACCGATACCACACGCCTCGTGCGTCAGGAGATGATGCTCGAACAGCTCAAGCCGATCGAAGACATCATCGATGCGGCGCGCAAGGAAGTGGCCCAGCATCGCGCCACCTGCGCGGCGGCCGAAGCGCGGGGCACGGTGGATCCGCACAAGCTGCGCGACGCTCGGACGGCGGCGGCGGGCGTCGAGGAACTGCTGGCGCGGTTCGAGTCGATGGCCGAGGAAGTGTCCGGCCATTCCAAGGTCGGCGATGCCGCGCTCGAGAGCATGCACGAGCGACTGCAGTCGCTGCGCAGCCAAATGCTGGGGGTGGTCGAGCGGCTCGACGCCCTGGGGTAAGCCCGGCGCTCAGTGCGGGCGGAAATGTTCGCCAATCAGCGGATTGGCCTCGGCCTCGATGCGCTTGAGTTCGAGGATGATGCAGGTGCAGGCGGCCTCGACGCTGTCCGGATCGGGGTGGAGCCCCGGGGTGGTCAGGGCGTCGCGGAAGGCCTTGCGCTCTTCCTCGACCACCTCGATCAGCACGGCCGCCGCCGCGCCGGTGGCGCGGGTGGATTGCCCCTGCGCCTTCTGCCGGGCCAGATCGGCCCGCAACCGATCTGCCTCGCTCTGCCAGAACGGTATGCGAACCAGTATCTGTCGATCGGAATCCCGGCCACCATTCAAGATGAGCCGAATCTGCTCCTTGGAAGTCATGTCGCCCCTCGCTATGCCCGCCGTATATGGCAGACGTTATTCAGACGGGCGGCGGAATTTGGGCTCAACAATGGCAGAATGGTGAACAGAAAATTGTTTCACATCAACGCTATACGCGCGGTTTTGAGCACATTCTGCAATAAACTCTCGGCGCTGTGGGCATTTGCCGTTTCCACATAGACCCGCAATTCGGGCGCATTGCCCGACAGTCGCAGGTGCAAAGAATCGCCGGTGGAAAGCGTAAATTTTGCCCCATCGACGGTCTGAATGTGGCTTGTGCCGGCCAGGATGTCCCAACTGGCCGGCGTTTCGACCAGGCGATCGATCCAGATCTGGCTGAGTCGGGTGTCGACATCCTGAAGCCGGCCGGTGGCCTTGGCGCGGGGCGGCAGTTCGGCCACCAGCTGCGCCACGGTGCGACCGGTCTCGCGGGCGGCGGCAAGGACGGCGAGCAGCGGCAGGACGGCGTCGCGGGTGGGCAGGGGCGCGATGCGGCGTCCGCGCCAGAGCTGTTCGCCCATGGTGAGAAAGCCGCCATTGCCCTCGAAACCGGCGACGGCGTGGCCGTCGGTGGCAAGGGCGGTCATGGCGTCGATGACGAAGGGCGAGCCGATGCGGGTGCGGGTCACAGTGTCGAAATGGCCCGAGCTTTCGACCGCCGAGGTCGAGCTCACCGGCGTGGCGATGCGGCGATAACCCAGCGCACGGGCGGCGAGGATGCCCAGGCTGTCGCCGAGCACCTGGCGGCCATCGTTGCCGATCAGCAGCGGGCGGTCGCCATCGCCGTCGGTGGAGACGATGGCGTCGTAGCCGCCGGCGTCGAGCCAGGCGCCGGCCATGTCCAGATAGGCTTGATCGACCGCTTCGGTATCGACGGCCACGAAGCTGGCGGCGCGGCGGGTGACGGTGCATTCGGCGCCCAGCGACTGCAGGATGTCGACCAGAAGGTCGCGCCCGACGGCGCTGTGCTGATCAATGCCGAGGCGCAGGCCGGCCAGAGCAGTGGGGCCGAAAAGGCTGCGGAAGCTCTCGACATAGTCGGCGGCGACCGCCGGTTCGAGCGGTGGCGGGGTCACGGGGCCGGCGGCCGACCGCGGGGAAGTGAGGTGGCTGCGGATCGGCGCCTCGTCGGCCTTGGCGAGTTCGCCGTCGGGCCGGTAGAACTTGATGCCGTTATGTTCGGCCGGGTTATGGCTGGCGGTGATCATCAGGGCGGGCAGGCGGCGGGCCAGCGCATAGCGGGCGAGGGCCGGCGTGGGGACCGGGCCGGCATTGACGACGGCAAGGCCGCGCGCCGCCACCGCCTCGGCACAATAGAGCGCGATGGCCGGGCTGGTGTCGCGCAAGTCAAAGCCGATGCAGACGGCGCGCAGCGGCTCGCCCCGCTCGTCGAGCAGCGCCAGGAAGGCGCCGACATACGCATGGCAGGCGGCACGATCGAGATCGGCGCCCAGGCCGCGCAGACCGCTGGTGCCGAACTTGAGGTCGACGATTGGCTTGGACATCAGAGCACTCCATGAGGGGATGGATAAACTTGTAGCGATCGGCTTGAGTTCGCCTTTAGTTCTAGACGCTAGACAGCCCGGCAGAACCATCGGGGATTGCGGGCATGAACTGGATCAGGCTGGTCGCCGCCACAGGAGTGGCGGTGCTGGTGATGGCGGGCGCGGCACTGGCGGCCAATGCGCCGGCGTCTGCGGAGCTCAGCCAGCGCTGTTCGGCCCTGCCGACGCCCCCGGCCCTGATCGAGACCAGCTCCAAATACGACCCGTCCGACCGGACGCGCTCGGTGGTGTCCGCCGAAACGGCGGCCAGCCGCGACCTGGTGCTCAAGCCGATCCGCGCAGCGGTAAAGGGGCTCTATAGCGGCGTGCAGTCGTCGGGCGGCTATGGCTGCGCCATCCGCACGCTGACCGACTGGGCGCAGGCCAATGCGCTGGGCGACATGCGCAGCGAAGATGCGTTTCTCAGCCGGGACCGGCTGGTATCGGAGATCGTGCTGCTGCTGGTCGCGGCCGATCGCGACGGCGCGCTGGCGCGGACCGACCGCGCAGCGATCGCCGGATGGCTCGGCGCGATTGCGACGAGCACCATGGAATTTTACGATTTTCGCGCCGGCCCGGCCTCCAAGGTCAACAATCACCGCTACTGGGCGGGACTGGCCGTGGGGGCGATCGGCTATCTTCTGGACGAGGACGCGCTGGTCGACTGGGGCCGCGAGAGCTATCGGCTGGGCGTCTGCCAGGTCGATGCGCGTGGCTATCTGCCGCTCGAACTTGCCCGCGGCAAGGAAGCGCTGAACTATCACGTCTATGCGCTGCGGCCGCTGCTGGCCTTTGCGGCACTGGCCGACGCCAATGGCGAGCCGCTGGCTGACCTGTGCGCTGGCGGGCTGGCGCGACTGAGCGTGGCGACGCGCGCCGCGCTCGCCGATCCGCAGGGCTTTGCGCAGATCGCCGGCACCCGCCAGGCCCGCCTGCCGCGCGAGACGGCTTATCCCGAACAATTGCGTCTGGCGGCTTTCGGCATCTAGGGGCGCGCGCATCTGTCAGACCGCGCTGCTGCTTGGGGTGGGCGCGGCGCTGGCGTCGTCGTCGAAATAGCGCAGCGGGATCTCCCAGATCACGGCCCGGGGTGCGATGGCGCCGGCCGAGAGTTTTTCCAGGACGTCGCGCATGGGCAAGAAGGGTCCGAGACCCTCCTGGGCGAAGTTGACCAGATCGGCGCCCAGCGCGGCCTTGAGCTGGCTCTCGAAACTCCAGAGCGGCGCGGCGCTGTAGCTGGTGCCGACCAGGGCGATCAGCGGATCGGTATGCGCCGCGCCCTCGGCCAGGAAGTCGTCGACCGAGCCGCCGGTGGAAATGGCGGTGATGGCCTCGACACTGTCGGGGGTGGCGGGGAGCAGGGCGGCAAAGGGACCCAGTTCGACAAAGCTCGCGAGATCGCCGGCATGGTGCACGGCGGGCGCGGTCTTGAGCTCGAAGGCCTGCGCGGGGACCGTGTCCCGGGCCGGAAAGACCTGGGCGAGCGCCTCGGCGACGATGCCGGATCCGGCGACGCTCCAGTGGGTGTCGGTGGGAAAGAACACGGTCTGGGTGCGGCGCGCCTCGCGCAGCGCTTCGCGCAGATCGGGGACGGTCGCCCCGGTGGCCAGCAGGGCGTCGCGGACCCGCGCATATTTGCCGGCATGGGCGAGGGGACGCGGCTTGCCCAGGTGGTCGGCATAGATATCGGCCTTTTCGGGCAGCAGGGCGATTTCGAGGGCGATGCCCTGTGCCGCCAGCGTAGCGGCGACCTCGGCGACGTAGGCCAGGTTCTCTGCCAGATGCGTCGGCGATTGCGGCGTCCAGTCATATTCCTCGGCGCTGAACAGCCAGCCGGCCTCGCCGATAACCACGCCTTTGCGGCCTTCGCCGAACAGGGCGAGCGTCAGGGCATTGAGCATGGCGCTGGAGGGCGCGCGCAGCGGCAGCTCGTCCTCGTAGGTGGATTCGATGGTCGCGGTGATCTTGCCGTCGACATACTGGTAGGGCGCCAGCGGCTTGCTGACGGCGGCGCGCAGCTCGGGCGTGACCAGCACATAGGCGCTCATGCAGGCGCCGGCGACGAGCAGGCCGATCATGACGATGCCGTTGGCGCGATAGGCGGGATCTTGCATCGGGGTCACCTCAGAACTGGAAGTAGAGGAAGGGGGAGTCGCTTTCGGCGACGAGCTTGCCGATGGCGAGCACGCCGAAGACGCTGGCGGTCATCGACAGCCAGGCGACGCGGCGGGCCGGCAGGGGCTGGGGCGCGCGCAGCGATGCGTCGCGATCGAAAAAAGGTTCGATGGCGCAGACGGCAATGCCCAGCGCGACGCCGAGCAGCGACAGGCCGGTGACCTGCCAAGCATAGAGGTCGCGGATGGCAAAGCCGTGCAGACCGAGCATGCCGGCATAAAGGTCGAGGGCGCTGCCCAGGTCGACGGCGCGGAACAGCACCCAGCCGATGGCGACGGCCAAGAGCGTCCCCGCCCAGGCCCAGAGCGGGCGCTGTTCGTTGCCCTTGATGCCGGCAGCGCGTTCGGCGGCGAGCAGGCCGCCATGCCAGGCGCCCCAGAGCACGAAGGTCCAGTTGGCGCCGTGCCAGACCCCGCCCAGCAGCATGGTGAGGAAGAGGTTGATATAGGTGCGGACCACGCCCTTCCGGTTGCCGCCGAGCGGGATGTAGAGATAGTCGCGCAGCCAGGACGAGAGGCTGATGTGCCAGCGCCGCCAGAACTCGGTGATCGAGCCCGAGATATAGGGGTATTTGAAGTTCTCGGTGAACCGGAAGCCCATCATCAGCCCCAGGCCGACGGCCATGCTCGAATAGCCCGAGAAGTCGAAATAGAGCTGGATGGCATAGGCGGTCAGGCCGAGCCAGGATTCCACGAAGGTGGGGTCGGGCACGGAAAAAAAGAGGTCGGCGATCGGCGCGGCGGTGTCGGCGATCAGCACCTTGCGGGCGAGGCCCTGCAGGAAACGGGTGGCGCCTTCGCCGAACTTTTCAAAGCTGTGGGTGCGGTGGGCGAACTGGTCCTCGAGGTCCTTGTAGCGGAGCACCGGACCGGCCACGAGCTGGGGAAACAGCGCCTTGAAGGCTGCGAAGTCGATGAGGTTGTCGGCGTGCTTGGCGTCGCCGCGATAAAGATCGACCACGTAGCTGATGGCCTGGAAGACGAAGAACGACACGCCGATGGGCAGGATGACGCCCTCGAACAGCGGCGAGAGCGGCGCGCCGCCCATGAAGGCGTCGGAAAAGCTCGCGGCGAAAAAGTTGGAATACTTGAAGTAGCCGAGCACCGCGAGGTTGCCGACAATGGCCAGGGTCAGCCAGCGGCGGGCACCCGGCCGGGTCGCGGCGGCGACGATGCGCAAGCCCAGAACGTAGTTCCAGAGCGTGGTTGCGACCAGCAGCCCGAGGAAATCGAGGCGCCACCAGCCGTAGAAAATATAAGAGCCGACCAGGATGGTCAGGTTTCGCCAGCGCGGCGGCGTGACGTAGTAGACGGCAAGCAAGAGCGGCAGAAACACGAAGAGAAATATTGAGGAGGAAAAGACCATGCACTGTCTCCGTTGGCTGGCCGCGTGACAGGATCGGGAGATCCTGCCGGGGACTGTTTGGCTAAGCCGTGTAACGTTTTACGGGGTCGCGCCGGGCCGCGACGACCGGCCTTGGGCGGGGTTGCGCACGCCCATCCCGACGAGGGGCTGACCGGTTGATCGGACGGCCCCGGCCGTTACCCATGCGCCCCCGCTTTGCCGCGTCGGTGGGGGTGCCGGATGTCCCCGGTTTGCCGGGGTTTGGCGCTGCCTGCGACATGCTGTCCCTCGCTGCTCCAGAGTCTCCGTGAATCCATCATGGTAAACGGTAAGCATAAATAGAGAATCGGTTTATACTTGAACTGCAATTATTGGAGTCATTCGAAGCTCATTCTGGTTAACTGTGCAGAATAGATGCCCCGTTCGATGGCGGAATACGAGACTGTGCGATCCGTCAGGGTCAATTTGCTTTCCTGCATGGCTGCTATGCATAGTGGTGCAGTTTTGACACTTGCTGATCACGGGCAGTTGTTCTCGTCTGGCCCCCGTTGCGGCGGTGTTTCGGCACACGCCATCCGGGCCGAATTCAGGGCAGGCAGGCCACGCCGATCCTGACTTCCGACGGCCTTCGCCAAGGCAGAACGCCATTCAGTCACGCATCGCCGGGGCAGGATTTCCTGCGCCCAAAAAGAGGACGACCACGATGACTCCCCATGCCACCACCATCAGCGTTTTCGGCGCAGGCTATGTCGGTTGCGTTTCGGCCGCCTGCCTCGTGCAGGACGGTCACTCGGTGATTGCCGTCGACCCCGATACGGCCAAGATCGACGCGCTGGCCGCCGGCAAGGCGCCGATCTACGAGCCCGGCCTCGAGGCGCTGATCGCCGCCGGCCATGCCCAGGGCACGCTGACCGCCACGACCGACTATGTCGCGGCGGTGCTGGGCAGCGACATCTCGTTCTGCTGCCCTGGTACGCCCAGCCGCGAGGACGGCTCGCTCGATACCCGCTATGTGCAGGCCGTGTCCGAGCAGATCGGCGACGCGCTAAAGCTCAAGCCGGGTTTTCATGTGGTGGTGATGCGCTCGACCATCCTGCCCGGCACGGTGGAATCGATCGTCATCCCGGCGCTCGAGGCGCATTCGGGCAAGAAAGCGGGCGTTGATTTCGGCGTCGCCTACTATCCGGAATTTTTGCGCGAAGGCACGGCGGTGGCCGACTACTACTCGCCCGGGGCGATCGTGTTCGGCGAGCTCGAGGGCGACAGCCGGTCGATCGAGACGCTCAAGGCGCTGTGCGCGCATATCAACGTGGCGCCGCACGTGATCCCGATCCGCTCGGCCGAGATCGTCAAATACGCCAATAATTGCTGGCACGCGGTCAAGATCGGCTTTGCCAACGAGATCGGCAATCTCTGCGCTTCGGTGGGGATCGACAGCCATGAAGTGATGGACGTGGTGTGCGCCGATACGCGGCTCAACATTTCCAAGGCCTACATGAAACCGGGCTATGCCTTTGGCGGCTCGTGCCTGCCCAAGGACCTGCGGGCGCTGCGCAGCTTCGGCCGCTCGCACAATACGCCGACGCCGCTGCTCGATGCGACCATGACGGGCAACGAGTACCAGATCGAAAAAGCCTTCCGGATGATCCGCAAGACCGGCAAGCGCAAGGTCGGGCTACTCGGCATCACCTTCAAATCCGACACGGACGACCTGCGCGAGAGCCCCTATCTGGCGCTGGCCGAGCGCCTGCTCGGCTCGGGCTATGACCTTTCGATCTACGACCAGAACGTGTCGTCGCGGGCCGATGGCGGGCGCAGCTACGTGCCGCATCTGGCACCGTTCATCCGCACCTCGGCCGGCGAAGTGCTGGCGGCAAGCGACACCATCGTGATCGGCAACAAGGATGACGAGCACAAGAGCGCGTTCGACAGCTTCACCGGCACCAAGGTGGTGGTGGACCTGGCGCGGCTGCCCAACGTCAAGCGTGAGGGCATCGAATATATCGGGCTGAGCTGGTAGGCGGCCCGGACAGGCGGAGAGCACCATCATGCTCGGACACCTCGTCTACATCCTCCTGGTCGCGGCGGTGGTGCTCACGGTGCCATCGCCGACGGCGGACGCCGACGTGCGGGCCGTGCTGGTGGTGATCGGGCTGATCGGGCTGTGGCGCTACGGCTGGGCCATGCTGCATCTGGGCCGGAGCCTCTGGTTCCGGAAAGTCTGGTTTCCGCCGCTGCGGCGCCGGGCCGAGGCGGCGCTGCAGACCCAGGGGGTGGGCCATGCCTTCATGCTGCTCACCAGCTTCCGGATCGACGAGCCGACGACCACCAAGGTCTATGCCGGGGCGTTCCGCGCTGCGGCCCGGGCGGCGGACGGCGCCACCATTGTCGCCTCGATCGTGGAGCCGGCGGACGAGTGGCTGATCGCGCATCTGGCGAGCGCCATGTATGGCGCGCAGCTGCCGTTCGGGCTCGAGTTCGTGCGCATTCCCGGCACCGGCAAGCGCGATGCGCTGGCGCATGGTTTTCGCGCCATCGCCCGGCACACCCCCGGCCCGCATGACACGGTTTCGGTGATCGACGGCGACAGCATCGTCCCCGACGACCTGATCGAGCGCTGCGCCGGGTTCTTTCTGCTGGACGAGAAACTGGGGGCGCTCACCACCGACGAAATCTGCACCGTCGAGGGCGCCGAGATCTTCCGCAAATGGTACTCGATGCGCTTTGTGCAGCGGCAGATCCTGATGTGCTCGAACGGGCTGTCGAAGCGCGTGCTGACGCTGACGGGGCGTATGTCGATGTTCCGGGCGCAGCTCGCCTGCGACCCGAGCTTCATCGACCACATCCAGAACGACGAGATCGAGCACTGGCGGCTGGGCAAGATCCGCATGCTCACCGGCGACGACAAATCGAGCTGGTTCTGGCTGCTGAGCCGCGGCTACCACATGTATTACGTGCCCGACGTGGTGGTGGAGACCATCGAGCAACCGCCGAGCCCGAGCTTTGTGGAATCGACGCGCGTGCTGATGACGCGCTGGTTCGGCAACATGTTGCGCACCAATGCACGGGCCCTGGCCCTGGGACCGCAGCGCATCGGGTTCTTCACCTGGTGGGCGGTGCTCGACCAGCGGCTGTCGATGTGGACGTCGCTGAGCGGCCTGTCGCTGGCGCTGCTCGGGAGCTTTTTCGTCTCGGGCTGGACGCTGGTCTACTACGTGCTCTGGGTGATGATCTCGCGCTACCTGGTGGTGCTGAGCTTTCTCACCACGCGGCCGGTGGTGTCGGTCTGGTACGTGCCGCTGCTCTACTTCAACCAGATCTTCGGCTCGTTCATCAAGATCCTGGTGTTCTTCCGCCTCGACCGGCAGCGCTGGACCCGGCAAAACACCACGCTCAAGCCGAGCGATACGCCGATCTTTGACCGCTTCAAGCGCTACAGCTCGGTTTATGTGACGGTGGTGGCGGTTGCTGTGTACCTGGCCGCCCTCGCGGTGGTCAGCGGCGTGGGCGCACCGCAGCAGACCCTGCCAGTGGGTGCGCAGGCCAGCATCGGAGGGGTGATATGAACCTCCATGTGCCGACGGCGCCCAAGACGGCGCGCGAACTGCGCAGCAATCCGCGCTTCAAGCTGCCGGCGCGACTGCTGGTCGAAGACGCAGACTATGCGGTCAGCGATTTTTCCCGCAGCGGCGTCGGCTTTGTGGCGTCCGGGATGCAGCTGGCGGTCGGCCAGAGCTTTCCGGCGGAACTGCGGTTCGGGTTTCCCGATGTCGCGCTGGGCGTGGAGATCCTCGCCACGCTCCGTCATGTCGATCCGCGCAGCGGCGCGGCCGGGCTCAGTTTTACGCACCGGCATCCGGACGGCGCCGGCATCCTCGACTTCATCATCAACGAACATCTGGCGGGACGGATCATGAGCACAGACGGCACATTGAGCAGGTCGGATGCCACGCGGGCGACGCCCCGGCCGGCGCCGCTGCCGCAGACGCGCACCGGGGCACAGGTTGTGCGCCGGGTGGTGGGGCTGGGGCTGTTCACCCTGGGCGGCGCACTGGCGCTGACCTTTCTGGGGTCGAGCATCTACAACCGGCTGTTCGTGTTCGAGGCCGTGTCAGCGCAGGTCGCGGCGCAGACGGTCGATCTGGACGCGCCGGTGGCGGGCACGATCGTTGCCGTCGCGCCGGCCGGCCGCATCGCCCCGGGCGCACCGGCCTTCAGCGTGGTCGACGCCTTCGGGGCGCAGACCGACGTGATCAGCCCCTGTGACTGCGAAGTGACCGAAGGCGGCCGGGCGGTGGGCAGCTACGCTTCGCCCGGCGCGGTGGTGCAACGACTGATCCCGGCCGATGCGGCCCCCTTCGTTTCGGTCAGCGTCGCCTTTCCGGACGTCAACCGGATCTATGACGGGGCGGCGGTCGACCTCAAGTTCATCGACGGCACCAGTGTGGCGGGGGCCCGCATCGTGGCGGTGGAGAACCTGCGCGAGCAGGGCAGCGGCCTGGTCACCGTCACCGTCGATCCCGGCCTTGCGCTTCCCCCCGCCCGCTTCGGCGAGCCGGTCTATGCCCGTTTCGATACAGCGCCCTGGCGCTGAAGTTTGTGTGTCTTGCGTCAAACCGAATGAGGATCTGAAATGACCCAGCTGGAAATCGTCCCTGCAATCATGATTGGCGGTGCTGGATCGAGACTGTGGCCGCTGTCGCGCGCCAACAAGCCCAAGCAGTTCCTCAACCTGGGCGGCAATGCCAGCATGTTCCAGGACACGGTGCAGCGCTTTGCGGTTCCCGGCTTCCGGCCGGCCTGGCTGATGGCCGGCGCCGACACGCTGGTGCATGTCACCACGCAGCTCGAAGAGCTCAACCTGGCCTGCGAGGGGATCATTGTCGAACCGGCAATGCGCGGCACGGCTGCCGCCATTGCGGCGATCTCGGTGGCCTTTGCCGAGACCAGTCCGGAGACGCTGCTGCTGGTGGCACCGGCCGACCACTTCATCAAGGATGAAGCCAGTTTTCGCGCCGCCGTGCTGGGGGCCGCGCCGGTGGCGGCGGCCGGCTCGATCGTCACCTTCGGGATCGCCCCGACCGGGCCGGAAACCGGCTTTGGCTATATCGCCGGCTCTTCGCCGGTCTCGTATGGCGGGCAAACGGTGGGCTATCGCATCGGGCCACAGGGCTTTCACGAAAAGCCGGACCTGCACCAGGCCGAGGCCTTCGTGGCGCAGGGCTATCTGTGGAACGCCGGGATCTTCCTGTTCCGCGCCGAAACCATGATCGAGGAGCTGCGGCGCCATGCGCCGGAGACTCTGGCGGCGGTCGAGCGGGCCATGCGGCAGGCCGACCGCAAGATGCACTGGAAGCGGCAGCTGATCGCGCCGGCCGCGGCCGCGTTCGAGACGGCGCCGCTCGACCTGCCGATCGATATCGCAGTGATGGAGCAGACTGATCGCGCCGTGGTGGTGCCCTGCGAGGGCATTGGCTGGAACGATGTGGGCTCGCTCTCGGCGCTGTGGGAGATCGCCAAGAAGGACGGGGCGGGCAATGCGGTCAAGGGCGACGCGCTGCTGCACGAGACGCAGAACGTCTTCGTGCATTCATCCAGCGGCAGGAAGACGGTCGTCGCCCATTGCAGGGACCTGATGATCGTGGACACCGAGGATGCGCTGATCGTGCTGCCCACCAGCCAGGCGCAGACGGTCAAGAGCATCGTCAAGGAGCTCAAGCGCATCGGCGCGCCACAGCTGCGCTACCAGAAGGACGCCACGTTCGAGTGGGGGCAGGTGCATGTGGATGCGTCCGACACCACGCATGTGAGCCTGTCGGTGCATCTGGTGCATGGCGGCGAACTGCGCCGGCCGACGGTGGCGGCGTTCGAAACCTGGGTGGTGACCACCGGCACGGTGGCCGCCGAGATCGACCAGCGCGTCATGCTGGTGCCGGCGGGCAATTCCTTCTCGCTGGCGACCGGCCAGTCGCTGGTGCTGACGGCCATCGAAGAGGACGCGCGGCTGGCCGTCGTGGGCGCCCCGACCTCGAGCATCAATCTGGAACGGTTGTTCGGGGTCGCGGTCAAGCCGGCGATCCTCGAGGCCCCGGCGCGGCCGCGCAGTGCGGGCGAACCGATGGGGGAAGTGGCATGAGCGCCATAACAGCCAGCCATGTCAGTCTGCAGGCGGGAACGTCCCTGGTTCCCGTCAGCCGGTTCGGCGCCGAGGCGGTGATCCTTGCCCGCCGCCTCGACGCCGACGCGGCGCGGCTCACGCGCTTTGCCGTCAACATCGCCGACGGCGCGCGACGGCTGCAGGTGTGGTTTGCCGGCCAGGTGTCGGCCGATGGCAGCCAGGTGCTGATCGACCCCGAAGACCGGGCGCATGTGCAATCGGCGGCGGCCGTGATGGCGGGCTTTACGGCCGAGCGGCTGCGGGCGCTGATCCGGCCGCTGCCGATCGAACTGGTGGCGCGGCGGCACTGGTCGCGGGCGAGCGGCCTGGCGATCCTCGCCTGCCTGATGCTGGGCGGCTATGTCGGGTTGCGGCTCAGCGACACGGTCACGTCCATCACGCCGCGCTTTGCCTATCTGGCGACCGATGCCACTACGCTGCTCAGTCCGACCAGCGGTCGGGTGACCTTTCTGCGCGGGCCGGGGGCGATCGCGGCAGGAGAGCCCGCCGTGGGGATCGAGACGCCGAGCGGCAAGAACCTGCTGATCGATGCGCCGGGCGATGTGGAGATCGTCACCGCCGAAAAGACCACCGGGGATCGGGTCAAGCGCGGCGATCCGCTGCTGGTCTATGCCGAACCGGACGCGCCGCTCTATCTGCACGCCGTGGTTGATCGCGCGCAGGCGTTCCGCATCTCGGAAGGGATCGACCTGCGCTATAGCCGGCTCGACCAGCCGGGCGAGGCAGTGACGCTGCGGGTGGCGGCGAGCGCGCTGCATGTGCGGCTGCTGCCGGGCGATGCCAATGGCGGTCTTTATGACGTGCGGGTGCCGGTGGCGGCCGAGGGCGCGCCGGTGCGCGCGATGCCGGTGGACCTCACCTTCCGGCAGTCGCCGGTGACGGCGCTGCTGCAGGCGTTGCGCGGGTTCGGCGTGTCGCCGGGACCGCTCACGGCTGGAGGATCGTCGTGATGCGGCGGCTAGTGCCCACGATCGCACTGGCGCTGCTGGCGTCGGTGGCGCCGCTGGCGCTCACTGCGGCGCGGGCGGTCGATACGTCCGACAGTTCGCTGCAGCTCGAGCTCAGCGCGGAGATCGCGGCGCGGCTGGTCGAGAGCTACAATGACGCGGTCTATGCGCCGTCAGGGTTCGAGACGTTCGAGACGCTGTTCGACGGCTTCGAGACGCTGCGCAAGTGGCAGGCCTATCTCGAGGCGATCGATGCGGCCGGGCTGGCGTCGGTCAGCGTGCCCTATGGGCAGCTCAAGGCCATCGTCGACCGGCTGGAAGCCGCCTCAATCACCGAGCATGCGCTCGCCGACGCTGCCATCGGGGCTTTGCGCGGCCTGGGCGACTGGCATGCCGACGACGCGGCGCAGGCCGATATCGTCATCCGCCACCTGGGCAAGCTGGTGACCGAACTCGACGATCCGCGGCTGCGGGTGATCGGGCAGACCATTCTGGCCGAAGTCGAGCTCGACAGCGCCGCGCCGACCGCTGCGGCGGCCCGCATCGTGGCGGCCGTACCCGATCTCAAGCGACTCGAAAGCGGCCGCGAACAGCTCGACCTGGCCGTCCAGCTGGCCATGATGGTGCAGACGCTCGACCGGCCGGACGCCATCGAGGTCACCAGCGAGATCGCCGCCAATGTCGCCGACCCGGCACAGCGGGCGCGCTTCGTGCGCACCCTGGTGCAGTATATGGCCCCCGGCGTGCGGGCGCGGCTGGCCGAGGCGCTGAATGGTGCCGCCGGGCCGGGCGATGCCCTGGCGCTGGCCTGGGCCAGCCATATCGGGGGCAGCCCGACCGATCCGCAGGCGGTGGCGCTGCAACTGGGCGATGGTCTGGATCCGCTGCCGGTGCCGATCGCGCTGGCCGACGGGGTGAGCCCCGAAAGCCGGCAGGCGGTGTGCGACGCGCTGACGACGCGGCTGATCGGCGCGGGCAGCGGCCTGCGCGCGCTCAACCTGCAGCGCCTGCTGGGGCCGGATGACTGCCCGCCGGACGCGGTGCTGCGCCTGGCCGAGCATTTTGCAGGCAGCGGCTATCCCATGCTGGCGCAAAGCCTTGCCGGCGCGGTGATCGCGCGGGGCGGCGAAACGCCGGCGCTGCTTGTGCGGGCTGTCGCCGTGCTCGAACAGAGCGGGGACGTCGCGCAGCTGGCGGCGCGCGCCGGGCTGCTGCCGGGCGATATCGACATGACCGCTGTGCTCGGCCGGGCGGCGATTGCGGCGCTGCTGCGGGATCGCGCCTTTGCGGCGCCGCCCGCGCCACTGGCGGCAGCGATCTCGGCCCATGCGCCGGCCGGGACCATGGCTGCGCTGCTGGCCGGTACGGCGCCGCCCGACCTCTCGGAGAGCGTCGACGCCGCCGATCTGGCGCTGTTCCGGCGCGTGGGCGAAAGCCTGGCCGGCCTTGCGGGTGGCGCCGATCGGTTCGCGGCCTTCGTTTCGGGCGACGCGCCGGTGGCGGTGCGCCGCGCGGTGGCGGCGGGCTTTACCGCAGATCTGGGGTTCGATGCGACGGCACGGCCGGACCTCACGGCAAGACTGGTGCGGCTCGCCGGCGCGGAGGGCGACGCGGACAGCCGCCTGGTGCGGGCCTCGGTCGCGCCGATGACGGTCCCGGACGACGATGCCGGCCGGATGCGGATGGCGCGACAGCTGGCCTGGGCCGGGGACGCGTCGGCGGCCGAAGCGCTGGCTGCGACTCAGCAGGATGCGGCCGCAGCGGACATTCTGCGGATAGAGATTGCCGCCATCGCGGCGGTGGTCGGCGCGTTCGACAGCGGCGTGGCCCGGTTGCGGGCGATCGAGGACACGCCCCGGCGCGTGGCGGCCTTCCGCTTCGTGGCGCGGGAGCGGGCGCGGCGGCTTGACCTGCATGGCTGGATCGACGGCGGCCCGCCGCTCGACCTGTCGCCGGTGCAACTGGTCAATGCAGCGAGCGGGGACGGCCCGGTGATCCACTTCAGCGCGCAGATCAATGCGCGGGCGTCGGGTGCGGCTCTGCCGACCGGCAAGCCGGTGCTGCCCGACCTGGGGGTGAGCAGCAGCGACGTACGCCGGCGAGTGCCGATGCCGACAGGCGGCGCGGCGGGCATCGTGGTGGGTGGCGAGGGCCGCTATGTGCGGCTTGGTGGCTTTGACTCGCCCTATTTCGACGGCGAATCCAACAATGGCGTGCGCGACTATGTGTACGAGCAGAACAAGACCATCACGCCCGAATTCATCTTCCTGAACGGCGGGGTGTTCACCCTGGCCGATGTGATCGCCGCGATCGGCCGCGACCAGTCCGACGCCATCGACGTGCTGGAGGGCGGCGTGGTGCGGCTCAACCGGCCGCTGGCCATCGGCTCGGAAGCCACGCTGATCCTGAGCGAGCAGGAAGTGCGCGAGCTACAGCTCAACGCGACCACCGGGGCGTTTCTGGTCAATGCCGGGCACCTGCATATTTCGGGCGTGCGCGTGGTCGGGTTCGACGTGGCGCGCAACGCCGTCCCGCGGCGCAGCTACGAGACCGCGATGCACAAGTTCCGGCCCTTTCTGCTCAGCTGGAGCGGCTCGCACACCAATGTGGCCGATGCCGAATTCGTGGCGCTGGGCTACTCGGCCGGCCGGTCTTACGGCGTCACGTTCAATTCCGGTCCGGTGGACGATTATTACCATCGCGCCAAGCCGCAGCCGCCGACCGGCATCGTGGTCAATACCAGCTTCGACAACCTCTATTACGGCTTTTACGCCTATGAGGCGACCGACGTGCAGCTGGTAGGCAACGAGTACCGCAACAGCATCATTTACGGCATCGATCCGCATGACCGGTCGGAGCGGCTCAATATCTCGCTCAACACCGCCTACGCCACGGCCAAAAAGCACGGCATCATCATTTCGCGCGAGGTGAACGACAGCTTCATTGTCGGCAATCTCAGCTTCGACAACCACGGCTCGGGCACCATGCTCGATCGGTCGAGCCTGGGCACGCTGGTGTTCGCCAATACGCTGCGCGGCAACCACGGCGACGGCATGGCGGTGTTCGAGAGCCCCTGCACCATCGTGGGCATGAACGATATTTCGGACAATGCCCGCGCCGGCATCAAGGTGCGCAACAGCTGGGACGTGCTGCTGCTGCAGAACCTGGTCGAGAGCAACAAGGGCTCGGCGATCGAAGGATTCATTTCCGACCTCAGCCAGTCGGACGGCAGTGCCGGGCGCAATTTCGCGCTCGACCCCTATCAGCCGGTGGCGAGCTTTGCCGCGGTGGGCAACCTGGTGCAGGGCAATGGCGCCGGCATCCAGACCGCCGGGGTGAGCAGCATCGAGCTTTACGGCAACCAGTTCCGCAACCAGTCGGGCCGGCTGGTGGCGGGCGATCTCGACGGACTGCAGGGCCTGTTGCTGCAGCAGGCGGGCCGGCAGCCGACGGTGATCGCCAGCAATTGCATGCCGGTGCTCGAACCCATCCATGCCTGCGCCTTCACCGCAGCGGGGCTGATCCCGGCAACGCGGTTCCCCACACGCGCCAGCGGCAATTTCTGCACCAGTGACGCGACCACGGCGCAGGCCCAGGCTTTCAGCACGGTGACCCCATGACCCGCCCGCTCGCTTTCGGACGACTGTTCGCGCAACTCGCCCTGCTGGGGACACTGGGCTGGGCGCCAGGGGCCCTGGGCCAGGAGCTCGCCGCCCGGGTGTCGGCAGCGGCGGCGGAGCGCTACGAGCTCGAAGCCGACGAGATCTATGCGCTCGAACTCTCGGGTGATCCGGCCAGCATGATCGAGCTGGCGCGCCTGCTGATGCGGGGCGTGCTGTCGGGTCCGGACAATCCGTTGCCGCGGCCAGATCTGGATCGGGCGGCCGATGTGCTCGACGCGGCGATCGAGGCGGCCGACGCAGCGACGCTGCCGCGCGCCCTGGCGCTCAAGGCCGACCTGCTGGCACGCCGGGCGACGCCCGAGGCGCGTGCCGAGCGCGCCGAGATCGACGCCAGGCTGCTCGAACTGGGCTATGCGCCGGCCATTGCCGACCTGCTGATCGCCGGTGCGCCGCTGCCGGAAGGGCTCGATGTCGCCGCGGCGAGGGCCGCGCTCGAACCGCGCGTGCTGGCGGGCGACGCCAAGGCGACCCAGGCCCTGGCTCTGCTGCTGGCCACCGCGGACCCGGCACGCAGCGCCGCCCTGGCGGCGCAGGCGAGCATGCTGGCGATGAGTTCGGCCGCCGACAGCGTGAAGGCGACCACCGATCTCGGCCAGCGTTTCCTTGACGGCAGCGGCGTGCCGGCCGACCAGGCCGAAGGGCTGCGGCTGCTGCAGGAGGCCGCCATGCGCGGCTCGGGCACCGCCGTGGATCGGCTCGACGACGAATTGCGCAAGGGGACCGCTGGGCTGGTGGCCAGCGACATGCGCGACGTGGTGATGACGGCGCTGGCGGCCGGCGCGTCGGACGCGGCCGATATCGTGGCGCGGGATTTCGCCGATACGCCGCTCTACGGGTTTTCGCGCGAGGATGCGCTGTTTGCGCTGCGGCTGTTGCGCGAGACGGGCGACCGCGAAGCGCTGCTGCGCGCTGTGCAGATCCATGCCTCGGGCGTCGGTGGCGCCCCCGATTTCGCGGCGGCCGTTCCGCTGATCGAAGAGCTGGTGGCCATGCCGGGGCAGACCCCCGAGGACGTGCTGCGCGTGGCGCTCAAGCTCGAGGCGATCAACCTGCCGCTGCCCCTGGCGCTCAAATATCTCGAGCCGATGTTCCGCTCGATCGGCGGGAACGGCGCCGACGAGGCCAATTACCAGGCCGATCGCCTGCTGGCGGCCGCCTACGAGGCGGGCATCGCCTCGGCCAGGAGCCTGCCGCGCGACCGGCGCGACGCCATCCTTGCCGAGTTGCGCGCGGCGGGCGGGCGCGGGCATGTGCGCTCGCTGATCCTGCTCGGCGATCTCTACTATGCCGGCATCTGGGTGGCGCCGACCTATCGGCAGGCGATGGGCTATTACGAGCAGGCGCTGGCGCTGGAGCCAAGCCTGGTGGCGCGCGAGCGGGTGGCCAAGGCGCTGCTGCAGATCAAGCAGACGCCGTTCGAGGAAGCGCGCTTTGCCGGGCTGATCGGCGAGCTGGCGGCGGCGGGCAGCGCCTGGGGTCAGTATCGCTACGGCCTGCTGCTGATCGACGGGACGGGGACGCAGCCCCCCGATGTCGCCGCCGGCGAAAACCTCTTGCTGACGCTGGCAAGCCAGGGCTTCGCCCCGGCCGTACGGGCGATGATCGACCGGCTGCGCGACGACCCGGATGCGCAGCGGCTCGAGTCGGCGATCGAGGCTTTCACCAAGGCCTGGGCGACGCGCAAGGATTTCAAGACCGGGCGGCAGTTGGGCGAGTTCTACATTCTCGCCGGCCGGCAGGACGATGCGCGCAGCGTGCTGGGCGAGCCGATGTTTGCCAAGGATCCGGGCGCGCTTTTTGCGCTGGCGCGGATGGAGGCGGCGGAGAACCCGGTCCGCGCCTTCGAACTGGCGGCTGCCGGACTGGCGGCTGCCGACGAGGACCGGCTGGCGGTCGACCTGGCCGAGCTGCTGCTCGGCCTGCCGCTGCCGATGGCCAAGGCGGAAGCCGAGCGCCATCTGCGGCAGATGGCCGATGCCGGCAATACCGATGCGATCAGCCTTTTGGTGCGATCCTATCTCGACCGGCTGGCGACCGATGCGTCGCTGCTCGAGACGGTCGCGGCCTGGACCCTGACGCTGGCCCAGGCGGGGGAGGTGACCCCGATCATCGAGCTGGTTTCCACCTATCTTTCGTCCCAGGGCGAGCCGGCGATGATGCAGAAAGTGCTGCCGGTGGCCGAGCAGGCGCTGGCCGTGCTGCCAGCCGACACCTATGTCGCGGTGCTGGTCGCGCAGGCCTATTACAATGGCTGGGGCACCGCCCCCGACGTGGCCCGCGGCAACCGGCTGATCGAAGCCGCCGCAGCGGCGGGCAATGGCGATGCGCTCGCCGAGCTCGGGCTGCAGTATTTCTACGGCATGGGCCGAGCCCGCAGTTCGGAGACGGGCATCGCGCTGCTCGACAGCGCCGCTGCCCTGGGCCACGGCGTGGCGCGGGTGGAGCTGGGGCGGCTCAATTCGTCAGCCACCGGGCCGGGCGTCGACCGGGTCAAGGCCTATTCGATGTTTCTCGAGGCGGCGGGGCAGGGCTCGAGCGCCGGCATGCTCGAAGTCGGGCGGCTCTATCTGGCCGGCTGGGGCATCGGGCAGGACGAAAAGCGCGGCATCGACTGGCTGGAGCGGGCGGCCTCGCTGGGCAATTTCGACGCCATGTACCAGCTCTATTTCCATTATCTCTCCAAGCCCGATCCGGTCAGCCAGAGCCTTGCGCGCCTGTGGCTGGATCGCTCGGTCGCCGCCGGGGTCAATCCGGCCCGGCTGCGCCTGGCGGTGCATCTGCTGTCCGATGCCGACAGTCGCGGCAGCAATCACGACGACGCGGTGAGCCTGCTCGATGACGCGTTCAGCGCCGGCTACAACACGGCGCGCAAGTTCAGCCAGACCACCACGGCGTTCGACCTCCCCATCATCGGCGACAAGGAGTGAGGCGATGACCTTGCGCAAAGCCCTTTGCGGACTGCTGCTGCCGGTGCTGCTGCTGGGTGGACCGGCGGCGCTGGCGGGAGAACGCGCCTATTCCTGCGACGACCTTGCCGAGCGCGCGGTGCTCAGCGCGTTCGGTGTGCCAGTGCATCAGGGAGACGACGGCTGGTTCTTCCGCTCGGGGGAGATCAATCATTTCTACCCGATGTCGGACCGGGCCGCGACGTTCCTCAAGCGGCTCGACGCTGTGCTCAAAGCCCATGGCGTGCAGCTGGTGCTGATGCCGCTGCCGTCCAAATCGATGCTGGCGCCGGCCCATGCGGCGGTGGCGGCCGCTGCCGACAATCTGGTGTTTGATCCGGCGTTTGCGCGCGCCGCGTTCGAAGCGCGGCTGCAATCGTTCCGCGATCTGGGCGTGCCGGTGGTCGATGTGCTGGCGCAGATCGATCGGGCGGCCGATCCGGATATCGAGTATTATTTCCCGCAGGACCTGCATTGGCGCCCGGAACTGGCCCGCGCCTCGGCACAGGCCACGGCCACCACGCTTTCGGCGCTGTTTCCCCAGACGTTTCCCGGCACCAAGAGCTACCAGACACGGCTCAAGTCGGCCGAGCCGGCAATCCATCGCGCCAATTCGGGACCGCTGCTCAACCAGCTCTGCGCCTCCAGCGTGCCGGCCGAGACCCTGCCGCTCTATGAGACGGTCGAGGTCGACCAGTCGGTCGATGCCTTCCTCGGCGATGCCGATGCGGCGCCGGTCAATGTCATCGGCACGAGTTTTACCGAAGAAACCCGGGTCTACAATTTTTCCGGCTTCCTGCGCGAGGCGCTGCAGACCGACGTGGCCTCCTATTCGATCATCGGGGGTGGCATCACGCAGGCGCTCTATCGCTGGGCGCATACCGGGCAGGCCCGGGCCGGCGCCCAGGTGCTGCTGTGGGAACTGCATTTTATCGATCGGCTCGAGGCCGTGGCGACCACGCTGGCGCGCACGGTCGTGCCGGCGATTGCCGGTTCGTGCCGGGACACCGGCAACGAGATCTTCGCCGCCGACTATGCGCTGACCGACGAGGCGCCGGTGACGCTGACCCTGCCCGAGACGATCAAGCTGTCGGGCGACGCGTACTACCTCGAACTGGGGCTGAGCGACCCGACGGCGCGCGGCGTCGCGGTGGAATTCGGCTATCGCGACGGCCGGCGCGACGTGCTGCCGGTGGTGCGTGAATCGCGCGTCGGCGCGATCGATACGATCTATGCCGAGCTGTCGCCCGATCTGCCGGGCGAGCTGGGCAGCATCACGCTTTCCGCCATGCAGCCCGGACAGAACGCGGGGCGTCTCGCGCTTTGCCGCTATCCCCTGGCCATGCCGCATGGCGCACAGAGCGGCGGATCCGGCGCCGCCGTGGTTTTGACGACCGGACAAGAGGTGAAAAAGTGACGCGTGTAGTGAGCAAATTTGTAGCGGCGTGCCTCGTGGGCGCCGGATTGTGGGCCGCGCCTGCGGCTGGCGAAGGCGGCCTTTACGATGCGCCGCCGCCCCCCGATGCAGCCTTTCTGCGCGTGCTCAATGCCGGGTCGGGCGGGCCGCTGGAACTGAACGTGGCCGAGGCGGCCTTTGCGGTGGGCGCCGGGGCGCTCTCGCCCTACGCCTTTGTGACCAATGGCAGCTATGACGCGAGCCTGGCGTCGGTCTCGCTGCCGCTCAGCCTGCAGGCCCAGAAATACTACACCATCATCGTGCCGGCCGATGGCGCGGCGCCCAAGCTGGTGGAGGATGCGCCGCTGGCCAATCCGGCGCGGGCCGGCCTCTATTTCTATAACGCCACCGGCCGGCCGCTGCAGCTCGACGCCAAGGTCAACGGCAAGCAGGCGGCGATCTTCAAGGACGTGGCGCCGGGCGAAAGCGCATTCCGCGAGGTCAATCCGTTCGAGGTCGCCTTCATCGTGGTCGATGCCGGTGCGCCGGCCTTCGAGCTGCCGGCCACCGCCATGGTGCGCCAGCAAGGCATGTCGGTGGTGGCGCTGCCGGCCGCCGACGGGGTGACGGCGATCCAGAGCGTGAACGCGGTGCAGACGGACTAGGAGGCGATCATGGGCGGCACGATGCACAAGCGCGGAACGATGCGGCTGGCGACGGCCATCGCCATGGCGATGGCGGTCCCGGCGCCGTCGGCCGGAGCGGGGATCATCCTGCCGCCCGAACTCGACTATGCCAGCCATTGCCGGCCCAGCGAGGCGGCGGCGCCGCCGCTTGATCGCGACTGGAGCCAGTGGCCGGGCGGCGCGCTGGCGCTGCCGGTCGAAGAGGTGACGGCGCTGGCGGCCGAGTATGCACGCGGCAGCGGTCGCGTGGCCCAATCGGCCGACACGGCGCTGCGCCTGCTGACGGCACTGGACGGACAGATCGATCCCCACCGCCTGGACCGGCTGATCGGCCGCATCCTGGCGGCGCCCGAGCGCAGTGCCGAGGAACAGGCGGCGGGCGAAGCGCGGTTGCTGCGGGCCTTTGCAGGGGGGGAGGGTGACGCGGCGCTCGACCTTGCCAAGCTCTATGGACCGAACGGGCCGCGCGCTCTGCGCGATGCGGCCAAGGCGCGCAATTTTGCGCGGATCGCGGCAGCGAGCGGCGATTCCAACGGCAAGCTGACCTATGCCGGAATGATGGCCAGCGACCCGGCGCTCCCGGCCGAGCAGAAGAGCTTTCTGGTCGAGGCGGCGCTGCTGGCGGTCGTGGGCGACGTGCTAACGGGCGACTGCAAGAATCTGCGCACCGTCGGCATGCTCTATCTGCGCGGAGACCTCGTGCCCGCCGACATTGCCACGGCCATCGCCTGGTTCAAGCCGGCCGCCGCCGCCGGCGACGCGATCACCCAGGAACGGCTGGGCGAGCTGATCTCGGGCCGGCTGATGCAGGCCAATGATTTCGAGCTGGCGCTGGACTATTATCAGGCAGCGGCCGACCAGGGGCGTCCGGCGGCCGCGTTCAAGGTGGGACAGGATTTTGCCACCGGGCTGGTCCGGCAGCGCGACCTCGCCAAGGCCGAGCACTATCTGTCACAGGCCGCCGCGGCCGGTTCGACCGATGCGCATGTGTGGCTGGCGCGGCTCCATCACGGGGATTTCGGCGGCGTGCCCGATCTGGCGCGCGCCAAGCAGCACTATCGCACTGCGCTCGGTACCGGCCGGTCGGATCCGGAACTGGCCCGCGAGTTCGGCGTGGTGCTCATGCGGCAGGGCGAGGGGCCGGCCGAACGCGCCGAGGCGCGCCGGCTGCTGACCCAGGCCGCCTATGCCGGGTCGGGGATCGCTGCGGTGCGCTTGGGCGAGATGCTCATCGAAGAGGCGCGGACCGCGCCGGCGCTCTATGGCGACGTCGACACCTTCCTGCGGCTCGGCGATACGCTGGGCCGGCCCGAGGGCGCGCTGCGCCTGGCGCAACTGACGCGCTGCGCCGGGCCACTCTACGACCCGGCGGCGGCGGTGCACTGGGTGCAGCGGGCGGTGGCCCTGGGCTCAAAAAAACTGACGTTGGACGAAGCGATCCGCCTGCTCGCCAGTGTCGATCCGGCGCTGCGGGCGCAAGGTCAGCTGCTGCTGGCGCAGGTTGCCCTCACCGGAGACGCGCGGGCGGTCGGCACGGCGCTGGCGCAGTTGCAGGCGGCAGATGGCCAGGTCTCCGACCCCGGGTTGCGGGACGAACTGGAGCGGTTGGTGGCCGGCAAGGCGGACGACCCGGGGTTCATGCAGCCCTTTGACCTGGCCTTTGTGGCCGCTGACATGGATCGACCGGGCGCTGCCGACCGGCTCGATGCGGCGCTCGAGCGCGTGCAGGTCTGGAGTGCGACCGGTGACAGCGATGCGCTGCTGTTGCAAGCGGAGCTGCTAAGGACCCATGGCGGGGCGACGCCGGTCGAGCTGCTGCCACTCTATCAGCAGGCGGCGCAGCAGGGCGCCCCCAAGGCGATGCGCGAACTGGGCAATGCGCTGCTTGCCGACCCCAGTGCCGACGTGGCGACGGCGCGCGGCTGGCTGCAACAGGCGGCAGCGGCTGGCGATGTGAAGGCGGCGCTGCGGCTGATCGATACCACCGCGCCGACGGCAATGGCCGCGCTTGCCGCGATCGGGGAGAGCGGCACGGTGTGCAGCGCCGACGCCATGGTGGACGTGGCGCGGACCTATAGCGCCAGCATCGACCCTGCGGCGGGTCCCGAGGCGGCAAAGTGGCTGGCGCTTGCCACCGAGGCGGCCGGCGACCGCGCGACCGATCTTGTCCGCATCGCCAAGGCCTACCGGACCGGCGTGGCCGGCGCCGATACTGTGGGCGCGGCCGAGCCATTGCTCGCCCGGGCCACGCAGCTGGGCAGCGTTGATGCGGCGCGGCAGCTGGCCGACGGGCATCTGAGCGGGCTCTGGCCCGATGCCGATCCCGACCTGGGCCAGCAGCTGCTGGCGGGTCTGGCGGCCGACGGCGACCAGGCAGCGGCCGTGCGGCTGCTGCACGCGATCGCCGACGGCGCGGTGGAGGCTCCCGCCTCTCGCGTGGTGGCGCTGGTCGATCAGGGGCGTGACGCCCTCGACGATGGCGGCAAGACGCTGGCCCGGCTGGCAGAGCTCGACGAAGCGGGAACGTTCGGCGTTCCCGATGCCGCCCGGCAGCTGGGCTGGCTCGAAGGCGCGGCGGCGGCAGGCGATGCCGCAGCCATGATGCGGCTCTATCGCGCCTATGCCTCCGGCATCGGCGTGCCGATGGCGCCCGAGCGGGCGCTGGCCTGGCTGGAACAGGCGGCCGACAGCGGCGACGCCCGCGCCGCCCGCGAGCTCGCTGCCGCCTACACGGTGGGTTTCGGCACCCTGGCCGATCCGCAGAAAGCGGCGATCTGGCGGGCCCGCGCCCAGGTGGTGACCAATTGAACCGGACGATGGAGAGCGCAATGGCGCAGCTGACGCAACGACTGGCCGTGGCTGGCTTTCTGGCTCTGCTCGGCGGCGGGCCGGTGCTTGGAGCAGGACTCGCCTCGCCCTTTGCCGCGGTGGCGCCCAAGGCAGCGGCGGCAGCCTGCAACGAGACGGTGCCCGAGCCGGTGGTGCAGCTGGCGGTCAGCAGCATCTACGACCAGAGCGACGAGAGCCGCTCGACCATCGATGAGGAGCAGTTCGACACCTATACCGAAAGCATGGCCGGGCTCAGGGACTTTCTGACGTCGGTGACCAAGGCGGCCAGCGACTATGTCGCCTCGGACGGTGCCAAGGTCGGCAAGGCGGCCTGTGCCTTTGCCTTCATCGATGCCTGGGCGCGCGGCGACGCCATGAGCGATCTCGACACGCGGCAGGCCGCGCTCAGCTCGACCCGCATCGTGGCCGGCATGGGCATGGCCTATCTCGCCATCCGGCCCTATGTGGAGGCCGAAGGGCTGGACAGCACGGCGATAACGGCCTGGTTCGCGGCGCGCGCCAGCGACTTCAAGACGGTTTACGACCAGTCCGGCGATCGCGGCTCGAACCGCTCGAATCATCGGTACTGGGGCGGCTTTGCCGTGGCGGTGTCCGGCGTGGTGACCGGCGACACGGCGCTGCTCGACTGGGGCGTCGCCAGTTATCGCATCGGGGTCTGCCAGATCGATGCGCATGGCGCGCTGCCGCTCGAACTGGCGCGCGAGAAGAAGGCCCGCGACTACCACCTGCATGCCATCGCGCCGTTGATCATGATCGCCGAACTGGCCGAGGCCAACGGCGTGTCCGCCTATGACCTTTGCGACGGGGCCATGCATCGGCTGGTCCGCTTCGCCCTGGAGGCGGTGGCCGACCCCGGTGAGATCGAGGCCCTGACCGGCAGCCGGCAGCTCAAGCTGCCCACCGACGACGGCGCCATCCGCGGCGACCGGCTGGCCTGGGTCGAGCCCTATTTCAAGCGCTTCGGCGGCAGCGAGACCGATTACGGCATCAAGCTCAACCGGCCGCTGTTCTCATCCAATCTCGGCGGCCGGCTGACCGTGATGGTCGCGGCCAGGGCCGGCTGAAGGTTCCCTTTCGGAGGCAAGACGATGAAGACGCTGTTCACGCCGTTCGCTCTCGCGCTGCTCCTTGCCGGCCCCCTGTCCTGGGTGCCGACGGCGAGCCTTTCGCAGGAGGTCAGCCTCGAGGACGAGGCGCCCGAGGTGATCAAGTATCCCCGGCACAAGTGGGTGGTGTTCACGCCGCGGGCCGACGGCAAGCGCGATGAATTCCAGCATCTGCTGTACCTGGCGGAGTCGCCGCCCACGGCGCGTAAGCGCGCGAGGGGCTATCGCTACCTGGCCGAGATCCTGAGCAAGGTCGGGCGCAACAGCGAGGCGATGCGGGCCTATGAAGCGGCGGCGCTGCAGGGCGACGGGCCATCGGCGACCGTGATCATGCAGGCGCATGCAGCGGGACGCTACACGCCCGGCTACCTGCGCGAGCTGATCGCGCTGGTCTATGTGCCGCGGGCCCGGTCGGGTGGCACGGGCGGGCCGCTGCTGCTGGCCAAGCTCGTGGCCTCGGGCAAGGTCAAGGGCGTGGGCTCGTCGTCGGAATGGCTGCAGCTGGCCGCGGCACGCGGCTCGACGCAAGCGACGGTGGAACTGGCCGAAGCCGCCGAACGAAAGGGCAAGGTCGCTGCGGCGGCCAAACTCTATGCGTCGATCGACACGATCTCCAAACTCGAGCGGGCGCTGCGGCAGGCGCGCGTCAACCTGCTCGGCGAGGGCACCAAGGCCAATGGCGAGCTGGCGCTGGCCTGGCTCGAGCTGGCCGCCCGCATCGATGCGGAAGCGGCGGGCAAGCAGGCCGCCGGGCTCTATCGCAAGGCTGTGGGGTCGGACGCGGTCCGGGCGCGGCTGCTGGAGGCGGCGGTCGCGGCGGGCTTTGATCCAGAAGGGAGCGGTGGCTATGGCAGCCGGCTGCGCACGGCGGCAACGGCCGACGAGCGCGCCAAGGCGCTGGCAGAGCTGAGCCGGGCCGCTGCGGCGGGTAATGCCGTGGCAGCGCTGACGCTGGCGCAATACCAGCTGGCGCAGTCCGATCCGGCGCTCGAGGAGAGCGGCTATGCGCACCTGCTCGTGGCCGTGACGGCCGGCCTCGAACCGGCGGTGACCGATGCGGCCGCGCGACTGGCGGCCCTGCCGCCCGATGCCCCGCGCGCGCCGCAACTGCTCGCCGCGCTGACGCAATCGGCAGAGGCCGGCGCGGTGACAGCGATGTGGGCGCTGGCCGATCTTTATGGCTTTGGCGGACCGGTGGCGGCCGATCCGGCGCAGAGCCTCGCCTATCTGCGCGCGGCGGCCGATGCCGGCCACGCCGAGGCACAGTTGCGGCTGGGGCTGCATTTTGCCCAGCAAAAGGCCGATCCCGAGCAAGCAAAGCTCGCCCGCCATTATCTCGAAGCTGCCGCCGACCAGGGGTCGGCGCCGGCCAAGGCCTATCTCGCCGGGTTCAAGCCGGCGGCCTGACTTTCCCAAGCGTCCCGTTACAGTGAGGAAGTACCATGCTGCATGACTATGCGACCGCGTTCGTCGGCTGGCTGCACAAGGAGGCCCTGCCGCTCTGGTGGCATCGAGGCGCCGACCAGATCAATGGCGGCTTTGTCGAGACCATCGGCCTTGACGGCACGGCGACCGTGGCGGCCCGCCGCGGCCGGGTGCAGCCGCGCCAGGTCTATTGCTATGCGCTGGCCGGCCGGCAGGGCTGGGACGGGCCGTGGCAGGATGCGCTGCTGCACGGGTTGAGCTATTTTACCGACAAGTACTGGGTGGAGCCGGGCTATTTCGGCAATCTGGTGAGCCCCTCGGGCGCCATGCTGGATGCGAGCTTTGATCTCTACAACCAGGCCTTTGCTCTGTTTGGCTTCGCCCAGGCAGCGCAGGCGCTGCCGAGCCTGCAGGCTGACCTCGAAGCACGCAGCCGGCGGCTGCTGGCGACGCTCCGGCTCGGCTTCGGCCACCCGCTGGGCGGCTTTCACAACGATGCGCGCCAGAGCGTGCCGCTCAAGTCGAACCCGCATATGCATCTGTTCGAGGCGGCCCTTGCCTGGGAGGAGATTGCCCTCGAGGATCGCGCGCTGTGGACGGCGCTGGCCGACGAGATCGCCGGACTGGCGATGACCCAGTTCATCGATGCGCGATCGGGCGCGCTGCGCGAGTTTTTCGCTGCCGACTGGTCGACCCAGCCGGGGCCAGAGGGGCGGATCGTCGAACCGGGCCATCAGTTCGAATGGGCCTGGCTGCTGACGCGCTGGGGCGAGAGCCGGGGCGACGCCAATGCGCTGGTCAAGGCCGAGCGGCTGTTCGAGATCGGGCTGCGCTACGGCATCTGTCCTGACCGCAAGGTGGCGGTGATGGCGCTGCTGGATGATTTTTCCACCCATGACGCGACGGCGCGGCTCTGGCCGCAGACCGAATGGCTGAAGTCGGCACTGCGGCTGGCCGAGATGAGCCGCGGCATCAAGCGCGCTTACTATCTGAGCGCAGCGCAGGCGGCGTGCGGCGCCATGCAGCGCTTTTTCGAGGTGCCGGTGCCGGGCCTGTGGCGCGACAAGATGCAGGCCGACGGCAGCTTCGTGATCGAGCCGGCGCCGGCCAGTTCGTTCTATCACATCGCCTGCGCCATCGACGAATTGCGGCTCTGGAGCCAGGCCGAGCGCATGCCGCGATCGGTGGCCGCCTAGGCGCGGCGGCCCTTGCGGGTGATCGAGCTGGCGGCGACGGCAAGCACGATGATGGCGCCGACCAGGATCTGTCGGATATAGCTGTCGACGCTGAGCTGGGTGAGGCCGTTGTCGAGCACGCCCAGGATCAGCACGCCGATGACGGTGGCCAGGATGCGCGGCTCGTTCTGCTCGCTCATGGTCATGCCCAGAAACACCGCGGCGATGGCATTGAGCATCAGCCCCGAGCCCTGGGTGGGGTTGGCGGAGGCGACGCGGCTGGCATACATCAGCCCGGCGCCGGCGGCGCTCAGCCCGGTGAGCGAGAAGGCGACGAGCTTTAGTCGCCGCACCGCCACGCCGCTGAGATAGGCCGCCTCGATATTGCCGCCGATGGCATAGAGCCGGCGCCCGAAGGTGGTCTGCTCGAGCAGCACCCAGACGCCGAGCACGGCGAGCAGCGCCACGATGGTGAGGTTGGGCAGCATGACGGCGGTGCCGCCGAGCTCGCCCAGCGGAACGCCGCCTCGCGCGAAGTTGGAAAAGCTCTCGGGAATGGCCTTGCCCGAAATGGTCTTGCCGCCCGAAAGCACGAAGGCGGCGCCTGAAAACATGGTGAGGGTCGCAAGCGTGGCCACGAAGGGCAGGATGCCGACAATACTCACCAGGATGCCGTTAAAGGCGCCGCCGAGTAGGCCGACCAGCAGGGCGGCGCCGACCACGATCCAGACCGGATAGCCCAGGGTAAAGAGCAGGCCGGCGACAATGCCGGCAAGGCTCGCGGCCGAGCCGACCGAGAGATCGAAATCGCCCATCACCATGACGATGGTCATGCCGGAGGCGACGACCATGAGCATGGACAGCTGCTGGGTGATGTTGAGCCAGTTGCGCGGCGTCATGAAGGTGTCGGGCAGGTTGACCCAGAAATAGATAAGGATCAGGGCAAAGCCGATCAGCGTGCCGTAGCGGCGGAGAAGCGTCCCGGGGCTCATGCGGCGGCCGTGGGCAGGCGGCCGTAGCAGCGGTTGAGCAATTCGTCCTCGCCAAGGCCCGCCGCCGCGACGATATCGGTGATGGCGCCGTCGCGCATCACGGCGATGCGGTCGCACATGCCGATCAGCTCGGGCAGGTCGGAACTCACCAGTATCACGGCCATCCCCTTGGCAGTCATGTCGCGGATGATGCTGTAGATATCGAATTTGGCGCCGACGTCCACCCCGCGTGTCGGCTCGTCGAGCAGCAGCACGCGCGGCTGGCCGCCGAGGGCGCGGGCGAACACCACCTTCTGCTGATTGCCGCCGCTCAGCTCCATGGCGCGCTGGCGCGGTCCGGTGGCGCGCAGCCGCACGTCGGCGCCCAGTTGCGTGGCAAACAGCCGTTCGGCCCGCGGCGTCAGGGCGATGCCGCCCAGGCTCTGCCGGCCCAGATGGGCGAGGGTGATGTTCTCAAAGATCGGGCGCGTCAGCATCAGCCCTTCGGAGCGGCGCTCGCGCGGCACATAGGCCAGTCCGGCCTTCCAGGCAGCGGCGGGTCCGGTGGGGCGATAGGGCGTGCCATGCAGCTCCATGCGGCCGGCCTTCACCGGCAGGTCGCCGAAGAGCACGCGCAGCAGGTCGCGCTGGCCGGCGCCGGACAGGCCGGCGACGCCGAGGATTTCGCCCTGGCGCAGGGTGAAGCTGGTGGGCGCGAGCCGGCCCGCCACGAGGTCGCGCAGCGCGAGCGCCTGGTCGGGCGACGGCATTGTGGCCGGTGCCGGATAGGCCTCTTCGACCTTGCGGCCGATCATGAGGGCGACGAGATCGTCATGAGTGATTTCGGCGACCTTGCCGGTGTCGATGGTCTCGCCGTCGCGCAGCACGGTGGCCTTGTCGCAGAGCGCCATCACTTCGTCGAGGCGGTGGCTGACATAGAGCACCGAGCCGCCGCCGGCGCGGATTTCGAGCAGGACGCGGAAGAGCCGTTCGGATTCTTCGCGCGTCAGGGCGGCGGTGGGTTCGTCCATGACATAGAGGCGGGCCGGGGCGCCGGCTTCGCCGAGGAAGGCGCTGGAAATGCGCACCAGCATCTGGTCGCCTGTGGAGAGGCGGGCCATTTTCTGGCGGGTGTCGATATGGGTGATGCCCAGGCGGTTGAGGGCGTCATGGGCAGTGGCATGCAATTGCCGCCAATCGATGAAGAGGCCGGCGCGCAGCGGATAGCGGCGGCCGATGAAGATGTTCTCGGCCACCGAGAGGGCCGGCACGACGTTGAGTTCCTGGTGGATGAAGCGGAAGCCGAGGCGATAGGCCGCCTGGGCGCTCTCGATGTTCACCGGCTGGTCGTTGATGGTGATGCTGGCGCTGTCGGGCGCGACAACGCCCGCCAGAATCTTGATGAGCGTCGACTTGCCGGCGCCGTTCTCGCCCATGAGCGCATGAATCTCGCCCGCCGCGATGCTGAGGTTGACGCGGCGCAGGGCCGGCACGCCGGCATAGGCCTTGGCGACATTCTGAAGGGAGAGAAAGGTCATGCTCGGTTCATGGTGCTACCCCCACCCACCCGCTGCGCGGGTCCCCCCTCCCCACAAGGGGGAGGGAGAAGGAGAGGTCGGTGGTAGTGTGCGCCGCTTACTGCGCGGCGTTGTCCTTGGTGACCAGCTTGGTGGGCACGAAGATGACGGCGTCGGCCAGGGTTTCGCCGGCCAGCAGCTTGCCGACGGCTTCGGCGGTGGCGGTGCCGATGCCGGTGAAGTCCTGCGCCACGGTGGCTTCGAAATTGCCGCCCTTGGCGACTTCTTCGCGGGCCTGCGGGTTGGCGTCGATGCCGGTGATCACGATGCCTTCACCCTGGCGGCCAGCAGCCTCGATGGCCTGCAGGGCACCGAGGGCCGGCTGGTCCCAGGCGGCCCAGACGGCGCTGATGCTGCCCGGCTCCGGATTGGCGGCGAGCACGGCTTCCATCTTGGCGCGCGAGTCGGCAATGCCGCCATCGGCGACGTCGGGGGTGATGCGGTCGAGCACCTTGATCTCGGCATTGGCGGCAAAGATCTCGTCGGCCTTGGCACCACGGATCTGCACCGGCGGGAAGGCGTCAAAGACGAACATGACGACATTGCCCTTGGCGGCAATGCGCTCGACCACGTAGTTGGCGGTCGTTTCAGCCATGGCGACGCCATCGGACGTGACGTTGGTGGCCAGCAGCGGGTCGCTGCCCGCATCCATGCCGACGACCGGGATGCCGGCGGCCTTGGCGGTCTCTAGGCCGGCCGCGACCTGGGTCGGGTCGACGTTGATGACGATGGCGTTGACGCCCTGGTTGACCACGTCCTCGATCCGGCTGATCACCGCCGCGACGTCACCGGAGGTATCGATGACGTTGACGTCCCAGCCCTTTTCCTTGGCGACGGCCTGGAAGGCCTCGACATAGAACTGGGTGCCGGGCTGCGACAGGTAGGGCGTGATGACGGCGACCTTGGACTGGGCCAGGGCGGCGCCGGCCGAGCCGGCGACGAGGGCGGCGGCCGCAAAGGCGACGCCGCGAAGAGTTTTTGACAGTGTGCTGAGCATTTTTAAGAAACGTCCTCCGGGAGGCAAAGGGGCGCGCTGTTCGCCCTGCCGCTGCACTGCTCTGCGCAGACGGTTGTTTTCCTTACGCCTCAGGGCACTATAAGGGGCAGGGCGGCGGGCCGCCACGGGGATTTGGAGGGCAAGTTGGCACAGACCAGCCTGATCGGCATCGATGTGGGGACAACGGCGATCAAGGCGATCCTGATCGATGCGGCGGGGAACCGTCTCGATGCCTTCTGGCAGCCCTATGCCGCGTCGCGGCCGGCGCCGGGCATGGCCGAACAGGATCCGGCGGACTGGATGGCCGGCGTGCTGGCCGCGCTCACCCAGTTTGCCGACCGGCACGATCTGGCGGGGCTGGCCGGCATCGGCATCTGTTCGCAGGTCAACACGCATGTGTTCGTCGATGCGGCCGGGGTGCCGCTGCGGCCGGCCATTGTCTGGCAGGACACGCGGGCGGCCCCGGACGCCGCGGCGCTGGATGCGCAGGTGACGGCGGCACAAAAGCTCGCCTGGTTCGGCGGGCCGATGCCGATCGATGCCAGCCACGCGCTGAGCCGGATCGCACATGTGGCGCGCACCGCGCCTGAGGTTTTCGCGCGCACCCGACATGTGCTGCTGCCCAAGGATTATTGCGTGCTCCAGCTGACCGGGGCGGTGGGCAGCGACCCGATCTCGGCCGTCGGGCTGGTCGATGGCGCGGGCTATATCGGGCCGCTGCTCGACCTGGTGCCGGGGGCCAGCGAGCGGCTGCCGCCGCTTTTTGACTTCAGCCATGTGGCAGGGCGGGTGCGGCCGGGCTTGCCCTGCGCGGGCGTACCGGTTGTGGTGGGCGCCATGGACGCCTGGGGTGGCATGTTCGGGGTCGGCGTGGTGCGCGAGGGCGACGCCATGTACCAGAGCGGCACCAGCGAGATCCCCGGCATCGTCTCCTCGCGGGTGGTGCCGACGCCGGGGGTGATCCTGTTTCCTCCCTACCAGGGCATCGTCATGCATGCCGCGCCGACGCAGGCCGGCGGTGCGGCGCTCGGCTGGCTCGGGACAATGCTCGGGCAGGGCCCGGCAGAGCTCTCCACGCTCGCCGCAGCGATCGGCCCGTCGGACGCGGTGCCGCTGTTCCTGCCGCATCTGCAGGGCGAGCGGGCGCCGATCTGGGACAGTTCGTCACGCGGTGCCTTTGCGCGGCTCGACCCACGCCCCGGGGCGGCCGAACTGGCGCGCAGCGTCATGGAAGGCGTGGCCTTTTCGGTGCGCTGGGCGTTCGAGGCGCTGCAGCATTCGGCCGATCGGCAGATCACCCTGGCCCATATCGGCGGCGGGGGCGCCCGATCGGACGCCTGGTGCCAGATCCGCGCCGATGCGCTGGGCTTCACGCTCAAGCGCGCCGCCGCGCCCGAAACTGCGGCCATCGGCGCCGCGATCCTGGCGGGACTGGGCAGCGGCACGATGTCGAGCCTGAGCGCCGCCGCGGACCAGCTGGTGCAGTTCGACCGGACGTTCACGCCCGACCCGGCGATGGCCAGCTATTATGACGAAAAGTTCGGGAAGTTTCGCGCGCTCTACGACGCGCTCAAGGCGTTCAACGCGTCGTACTGAGGGCAACTGGAATGGTGGAGCTGAGCGGGATCGAACCGCTGACCTCGTCATTGCGAACGACGCGCTCTCCCAACTGAGCTACAGCCCCGTTCCAGTGCCAGCGTGTTTAGCCAATCGCAGCGCGTTGGCCTAGCCCCTTTTTTCGTCAGACGAGGCGTTGCTGGATGAGGCTGTGCGCCGTGGTGCGGATCGACTCGGCGGCCTCGATCAGCGGATGGCCGAGCAGGGCGACGGTGGGCGATGAATCGAGACGCTTGACCACGCCGAGCTCGTTGACGAGGCCGCGCACATCCTTGTCGAACAGGCCGTAGAGACGCACGCCCCAGTCGGGCATGGCCATGCGCGGCAGCTTGCGATCGGGCAGGGCCTGGCGCAGCACCTGGGCCACATCGGCCATAAAGAGCGTCCGCTCGCTCATCGGGAACCGGCGGCCGCCGGCCTCCGGGGCGGTCATGGACCGCAGATGGGCTTCAGCCACGTCGCGCACGTCGACCACGCCGAAGGCGATCCGCGGCAGAGCCGGCACCGAGCCATCGAGCAGGCGCCTGATGAGGAGGGCGGAGGTGCCCGGGTCCTCGTCGAGCAACGGCCCCAGGATGGCGGCGGGATTGACGGTGGCGAGAGCGTCGCGGCGTCCAAAGGCGGTGACGATCTCCCAGGCGCGACGCTCGGCCCGGGTCTTGGATTCGATATAGGCGTTGACGCCGCCGCCAGCCAGATCGGTCCAGTCGGCCTCGGTGAACGGAGCCGTCCGGGCTTTATCGTGGCCATAAGCGATGGCAGCCATCGAGGAGGTGAGGACGATGCGCTCGACGCCGGCGCGCAGCGCCGCGTTCAAGGCGCGCTCGGTGCCGGCCACGGCGGGGCCGATCAGTTCCATCTTGTCGGCGGGCATGTCGATGACAAAGGGCGAGGCGGTATGCTGGAGGTAGCGCACGTCGGCCATGGCCGCGTCCCAGCCGCTGTCGGCGGTCAGGTCGAGGGCGACGAATTCGAGTCGGCTCACGTCGGCGCCGTGGCTGGCCAGCGTGGCGCGCACCTTGTCGGCTTTTTGCAGGTTGCGCACGCTGCCGCGCAGGATGTATCCGGCATTGAGCAGTTGCAGGGCGATGTGGCCGCCGAGGAAACCGGAAATGCCGGTGAGAAGAACGCGATCGGCCATTTTGATGCTCCGCTTGTGAGTGACACTGAATGAACGATATATACGAACATCGTTCATTTCGTTCAATAGGAGAAAGTGTGACGCAGGGGCCAGCCAAATCGTCGGGAAAGCGTGAGCGGGTGCTGGACGCAGCACGGACCCTGTTCCTGGCCAATGGCCTGCGCGGCACCAGCATGGAAGCGATCGCGCGGCAGGCGGGCGTCGCCAAGCCGACGCTCTACGCGCATTTCCCCGACAAGGACGCGGTGTTCCTGGCGATCATCGAGGCACTGCTCAGTGAAAAGCTTGCCGTGTTCGAGGCGGCGATGGCCAGCGACAGGCCTGTGGCGCAGCGCGTGGGCGCGGCGCTGGCGGCAGAGTTCGAGGTGGTGAACCGTACCCTCGCGGGGTCGCCGCATCGCGACGAGCTGTTTGCCGCGCACAAGCGAGCGGCAGCACTGATGCAGCAATCGGACGATGTGGTGCTGGCCCGGTTGCGCGATGCGTTCAAGGCGGCCGGCGTAACGGCCCCCGACCGTCTCGCCAGCCTTGTGCTGGGGGCCGCCTATGGGCTGGTGCTGCGCGGCGGGGTCGGCGCTCACCTGGGCGAAGATATCGAATTGCTCGCGCGTCGCCTGATCGAGCCGGAACTGGCCGAACGCTAGACCTTTGCCCAGCCGCCCGATTTCTCGCTCTCGAACACGGCGTCGATGACGCGCATGTTCAGGATGGAATCCTCGATGCCATAGGGCAGCGGCTTGTCGCCGAGGACAGCGAGGGCGAAGGCTTCGGCCTGCTCGGTATACTGGTCGACCGGCCGGATGATCTCGCGACGCGCCAGGCTCGAATCGAGGGCCACGCCATTGTCGACGATCAGGGCGGTGGGCGAATCGGGTGGGGCGTTGAAGGGGATGACGATCTCGACCCGGCCCTTGGTCCCGATCAGCTCGATGGTCTGGTGCGGCACGGCCTGGGTCGAGCAGGTAAAGCTCAGCTGCCGGCCATAGCCGAAATCGGCGAGCACGCTGGCAAGCCGATCGGTCTTGAAGTCGGGATCGCGGTCGACCAGCGAGACGACGCGCAGCGGCTCGGATTCGAACAGATAGCGGGCTGCGGTGATCAGGTAGCAGCCGATATCCATGATGCCGCCGCCGCCGATATCGGCCTGATTGCGAACATTGGAGGCGTCGTCGTTGAAGTAGCAAAAGGCGGCGCGGATGGCGCGCAGCTCGCCCAGTTCGCCCGAGCGGGCGATTTCGCGGGCGCGCTGCCATTGCGGGTGGAAGCGCACCATGAAGGCTTCCATGATGATGCTTTCGGGCGGACAGGCCCGCAGCCCCTCGGCTTCGCGCGCGCTCAGCGCAATGGGCTTTTCGCACAGCACGTGCTTGCCGGCCTTGGCGGCCGCCACGGTCATGGGCACGTGCAGGTGGTTGGGCAGGGGATTGTAGATGGCGTCGACATTGGGGTCGGCGAACAGTTCCTCATAGCTGCCATAGGCGCGGGCGTGGCTGCGCAGGCCGAGATGGCCGATGGCCGTGTGGGCCCGCCCCAGGTCGCGCGAGGCGATGGCCACGACCTCGGAATGGGGAGACTTGAGGATGGCCGGGATGACCTTTTGCACCCCGATATTGGCCGTGGACAAAATGCCCCAGCGTACTTTGCGCGAATCCGTCATCGTGGTCTCCCTCGTTGCCGGCAAGGCTAGCGGATCGCTGCATATTCGTCCACGGCACGCAGGCGAAGCGGCCTGCGACGATGGTTCTATGCGCCCCTTAGCGCTGGTCCGGCGGCGCATCCTTTGCGGCACCGGACCCGCTGCGTTCGATCAACGCATTGATGTGGTCGATCAGTTGATCTGCTGTCCTTCGTGCCCGGATCGATTCCGGCGAGGGCGGCTGGCGGGAGAGCCATTCGTTGCGATGCGTGGCGAGCGAGAGCGAGATCTCGCGCTTGAGCCGTTCGGCGCGCTCGACCAGGGCAGCCGTGTCGTGCGGCGCGCGCATCGCCTCCAGCTGCAATTCGCTCAACTGCGCATACCACGCCGATACTCTGTCACGTCCAGGTCGCACCCCAACTCCTTGCCAGCTCTGTCCGAGAAACGGGCGTCGCCCAGCGTTCCGGATCGAAGGCCGGAGCAAGGGATAGTCGGTTCGGTGGCGCAGGAGAACTGGCTAAATGTCTCAGGCATCAGAGAAAAATCCCGGGTACAGAGCGGGCGTCGGTCAAGCGGACGAAGAAGTGCTCCATTCTGGCGGGGCGTGGTCATCGTTGAGCAACCAGCGGTCCGAGCGCAGCCGACGCCGGATTTCACTTGCAACTAACTGACCGGTCAGTTAGTAGAGACGCCGACCGAAGGGAAGCGATCGCGAAGGTCGCGCCGGGAAGCCAAAGGCTGTTGGATGAGTGACGACACGGTGCCAACCGAACCCAAATTCAGGCGACGTGCCGAAGCGCGGCCCGACGAGGTGCTCGATGCAGCGCTCGACCTATTCATCGAAAAGGGGTTCGCCGAGACCCGGGTCGAGGACATCGCGCGGCGCGCCGGACTCTCGAAGGGCGCGGTCTATCTCTACTTTCCCTCCAAAGTGAAGATCCTCGAGGGCCTGGTGCAGCGCGCCATCCTGCCGATTGCCAACACGGCCCTTGGGGCGTTCGACACGTTCGAGGGCGATCCGCGGCCGATCATGACCGGGGTGCTCAAGATGCTCGGCCGACAGCTCAACAATCCGCGGCTGCTGGCCATCCCCAAGCTGATCCTGCGCGAAGTGCTGGGCTATCCGGAACTGGCCACGATGTATCGGCGCGAGGTGCTCGACCGCGTCCTGCCGGTGATCGAAGGATTGATCGCCCGCGGCATCGCGCAGGGCTATTTCCGGCCGGTCGATCCGCATCTGACCATCCGCTCGATCATGGGGCCGCTGATGCTCCACATCGCCCTGGCCGAAGTGTTCGGCATCGTGCCGGAAGGGGACGAGCCCTTCGATCGGCTGATCGAGAACCACATCACCATCCTGTTCGACGGGCTCAGCCTGCCGCCCGCGTCGCGTCCCTGAGGAGCTGAGAGATGAACGAGTTTTTCGCCTTTCTCGCCGGCCTGCTGGCCGCTGTGCCCGGTCTCGGGGCTGCGCCCGAGCCGGCCTGGAACGGCTATGTCGAAGCCAACTATGTCTATGTCGCGCCGATGACCGGGGGCATCATTGCCGAGATCGATGCAGCGCAAGGCGAGACCGTCGCCGCCGGCGACGTGCTGGTGCGGCTCGACGACCGCCAGTCCAGCGCCTTGCTGCGTGCCGCCGAGGCGCGTGTCGAAGCGGCGCGGGCCACGGCCGAAAACCTCGCCACCGGCAGCCGCAACGACGAAGTGGCGGTGATCCGGGCCAGCCTCGACAAGGCCGAGGCCGATATGGCCCTGGCGCGCCTGCAGTCGGGCCGCAGCGACAAGCTGCTCGCCGAAGGGCTGGTGCCGCAGGCCAAGGCCGATCAGGATCACGCCACGCTCGCGAGCGCCCAGGCGCAGGTGGCGCAACTGAGCGCGCAGTTGCGCGTCGCCGAACTGCCGGCGCGCGATCCGCAGCGGCTCGCCGCCGAGGCCAATCTGGAGGCGGCGCAGGCCGATGCCGACAGAGCGCGCGCCGACCTCGCCGACCGGATCATCCGCGCGCCGGTGAGCGGGCGGATCGAGCGGATCTATTTCGATGCCGGCGAAATGGCGCCGGCTGGCGGCACCCTACTGGCGGTCGAGCCGGCCGATGCGCTCAAGGTCAAGTTCTACCTGTCCGAGGCCGATCGCCCCGGCGTGACGCTCGGCCAGAGCCTGCGCGTGCAATGCGACGGCTGCGCCGCCGGGCTCACCGCCATTGTCAGCTATTTTGCCGCCGAGCCGCAGTTCACCCCGCCGGTCATCTACAGCCGGGAAGAGCGCACGCGGCTGACCTATCTGGTGGAGGCGACGCTGGCTTCGGGGGCAGTCCTGCAGCCGGGCCAGCCGGTGACGGTGCTCAAGTGAGCGCGCCGCCGGTCATTTCGGTGCGCGGGCTGAGCAAGAGCTTTGGCGACAAGCGCGTGGTGGACCAGTTCGACATCACCGTGCCCAAAGGGGCCATCTACGGCTTTCTGGGGCCGAACGGCTCAGGCAAGACCACGACCATCCGCATGCTGTGCGGCCTGCTGACGCCCGATGCCGGCGAGGGTACCTGCCTGGGCTTCGACGTCCGGCGGCAGGCCGACAAGATCAAAGAGCAGGTCGGCTACATGACGCAGAAATTCTCCTATTACGAGGATCTGTCGATCCGCGAAAACCTCGATTTCGTGGCCCGCATGTACGAGGTCGACCGCCGGCGGGCGCGCGTTGATGCGGCCCTGCTCGAGCTGGGGCTGAGCGACCGGCAGAAGCAGCTGGCCGGCTCGCTTTCGGGGGGCTGGAAGCAGCGGCTGGCGCTGGCCGCCAGCCTGCTGCACGAGCCGCAGCTGCTGCTGCTCGACGAGCCGACGGCGGGTGTCGACCCCAAGGCGCGGCGGGACTTCTGGGACGAGATCCGGCGCCTCTCGGGGCGCGGCGTCACCGTGCTGGTCTCGACCCATTATATGGACGAGGCCGTGCAGTGCGACTTCATCACCTATATCGCCTATGGCAAGAAGCTGATCGACGGCACGGCAGCCGAGATTCCCGGTCTGGTGGGGCTGGCCACCTGGCGCGTCGAAGGGTCCGACCTGGTGGCGCTCGAGGCCCAGCTCAAGGGTGAGCCCGGGGTGGTGCAGGTGGCCCGCTTCGGCGCCGCTCTGCACGTCTCGGGCATCGACCGGCAGGCGCTGGAGGCGACGGTGCAGCGGCTGGCAGCGGCAGGTCCGCATCGCTGGACCCTGCAGCCGGCCGGGCTCGAAGAGGCGTTCATCTACCTGATGGCCGGCTCACGCGACAATTTCGCCGCGCCGAGGAGCGTTGCAGCATGAGCGGCTTCTCCCTGGGGCGCTTCGGCGCCGTGCTGGCCAAGGAATTCATCCAGATGCGGCGCGACCGCGTCACCTTCGCCATGATGATCGGCCTGCCGATCGTGCAACTGATGCTGTTCGGCTTTGCCATCAATGCCGATCCGCGCCACCTGCCCACCCTGGTGGAACTGGGCGACAACGGCCCGCTGACCCGGGCCGTCATCTCGGGCATGGAGCAATCGGGCTATTTCGATTTCCGCGGCGCGGTCAGCGGTCCCGCCGAAGGGGATGCGGCGCTGCGCCGGGGCGACGCCAATTTCGTCGTGGTGATCCCGCACGATTTCGAGCGCGACGTGCTGCGGGGCCGCCATCCCGAGCTGCTACTGGCGGCCGACGCGTCCGATCCGTCGGCGGTGGGCGGCGCGGCCGGGGCCTTGTCGGGCATCGTGCAGGTGGCGATCAGCGAAACGCTCGAAGGCCCGCTGGGCGCGACAGCCGGTTCACCACCACCGTTCTCGGTCGCGGTACATCGGGCATACAACCCGGAAGGTAAGACCTCGACCAATATCGTGCCGGGGCTGCTGGCAATCATCCTGTCGATGACCATGGTGATGATCACCGCTGTCGCCATCGTCAAGGAGACCGAGCGCGGCACCATGGAAATGCTGATCGCCACGCCGGTCAAACCGCTCGAGGTGATGCTGGGCAAGATCCTGCCCTATGTGTTCGTCGGCTATGTGCAGGCGCTGGTGTTCCTCGTGGCTGCGGCGGTGATCTTCAAGGTGCCGTTCGAGGGCAGCTGGCTGGCCTTTTTCATCGGCTTCAACCTCTACATCGTGGTCAACCTGGCGCTGGGATTTCTGATTTCCACACTGGCGCGCAGCCAGATGCAGGCCATGCAGCTCTCGTTTTTCACCATCCTGCCCTCGATCCTGCTCTCGGGCTTCATGTTCCCGTTCGCCGGCATGCCGGACTGGGCGCAGGTGATCGGCACCGGCGTGCCGGCGACGCATTTCTTGCGCGTGGTGCGGGCGGTGATGCTCAAGGGCGGCGATGTCGCCGATGTGGGCGAGGAGTTTTTCGCGCTCGGGCTCATCCTCGCGGTGATCGCCGGCATCGCCATGCTGCGCTATCGGCAGACGCTGGACTAGATTGCGGTCGCACAGGCCGGAGCTGCTGACGACCGACATGCGGTGTGGGCCTCGCCTTACGGGGAGCGAGACGATCGGCAGGTGCGTGCCGCCCCGCCGGTGACGCCCGTCGGACTAGAGTTTTTCGGTTTCCGCATTGGAGACGCCGAGCCGTCGTTCGATCATTGCCACGTCGCGCGGCGTCGGGTTGTCGAGCTTGGCGATCTCGAGGAAGAGCTGCTCAAAGCCCGCCGGCGAGACGATCGCCATCACCTGGCCCATGGTGTCGGAGATATTGATCCAGCCGTGCGGCACGTGCGGCGGCAGCGTCACCACGGTCCCGGGCGGCACATCGAACGTCTCGGTCCCGCACCAGAACCGGAAGGTTCCGGAAATCACCCGGAACACCTCGGTCTCGCGGCTGTGGGTGTGCGTCGCCGGACCTTTTCCGGGCGGCACGAAGGTTTCCCACATGCCAAAGGCGCCGCCCGTTTCCGCTCCGGTGGCGTGCACCAGGATGGGGCTGCCATGGGGGGCGCGGCCGAGTCTGGGGCCATCGGGGAACGATACGACGGCACGATCGAAAGCCATTCGACACCTCCGCGAACATGCCGGGACGCTAGCATATCCTCGCCGGAAGAAAAGCCGGGCAGATCGTGTACGGCGGCCGGTCGCAGCAGGCGTGACGGGGCTCAGGTGCCCAGCGCGGCCTGCATCTGGAGCACCAGCTTTTCGGTGTCCCAGTAATTGGCGCGCAGCCAGGGGGCCGCGGCGTCGGCGGTGGCCTTGTCGGGCGCCACCCAGCCGATGCGCAGCGCCACGCAATGCTGGCCGGGCGTCTGGTTGAACATGGCAGCCATGGCCTCGAAGACCGCCTTGGAGCGGCCATAGGTGTTGGGCGCCTGATCGGACCAGCGGGTGAAGGGATCGGCCCAGTCCGAGGAGGGGATGACGACGCGGCGGATGCCGAAGCGGTCGCAGGCGGCGAGCAGACGTGCTGTGTCGACCACGGCCTGCCAGTGCACGGCATCGGGATCGCCGACATTGGCGCTGGTGGCGACGTGGATGACGCCGTCGGCTGTCTCGAATGCAGCGCGCACGGCCGGGGCGTCGTAGTCGATGTCGGTCAGCGAGGCGACGATGTCGGCGCCCGCCACGCGATCAATGCCGATGGCGCCGGGAAAGGCCGGCATCAGCCGGCGGCCGATATTGCCCATGGCGCCGACAATGATGACGGTCATGCCGTCAGTCCCAGCATCTGGTCCTGCAACAGGCGCAAGGCGTGCAGGCGGGTGGTGGCGTCGGGCGCCGCATTGGTGCGGGTCAGCAGTTCGCCCTTTTTGACCGGAGCGACCACCCGGCCGCCTTCGAGCAGGCCCACGGGCACGGCGCCCAGGGCGCGGGACTCGCTGACCTGCATGATATAGCTGCGATAGCAGGTCTCGCCGATGGCATCGAAGGTCTCGCCTACCTTAAGGTCACGCTTGGCCACGGCGCAGACTTCGGCGACTGGATGGTCGAGCGGCACCATGTCGGGCTTGCCGTAGAGCATAATGCGGGCGGCGGTCAGCGGCACTTCCAGCGACGTCAGGTGATAGGGCCGGAAAAAGGCGTAGTAGGGCCCGACCCCGACATGCAGGTCGTCCATGCGCTCGATGATGCGCGGGTGCTCGGCCTCGACAATGACGAAGACGCCCGGCGCCACGCCCTTGCCAACAGTGAAATCGACGACGCCCTTGCGGTTGAGAATGCCGCCATGGGCCTTGGGGATCAGCACCTTGACCATGGCGTCGCGGTCGGCCTTGGGGCCATGCATGCCCGGCACGTCGGGGATAAGCCCGGTGGCGTTGGCGATGCAGGCCATTTCGACCATGGTTTTCGAACCATCGACGAACTCGACCAGCATGCGCGGGTTCATGTTCCGCCGGATGGCTTCCTCGCGGTAGTCGTCGGGCACGGCATCGTGGTTGAGCGGGTTGTTCTTACCCTTGCCGGCCGAGACGATGCGGTAGCCCAGCGCCGAGGCGAACTCGATCAGCTCCATGCAGCTCGAGGGTTCGTCGCCGGCGCCGACCGAATAGACCACGCCAAGCCGGTCGGCCTGGCGCTTGAGATAGGGCCCGATGGTAACGTCTGCCTCGACGTTCATCATCACCAGATGCTTGCCATGCTCCATGGCCATCAGGTCGAAATCGGCCGCGACGCCGGGCTTGCCGGTGGCGTCGATAACGACGTCGATCTGCGGTGTGGTGACCAGGGTTTCGGCCGAACAGATGGCAGTCTTGCCCAGTTCGAGCGCCGCCGACACCTTCGAGGGCGTATCCGCTTCGACGGCGCGGCTGTCTTCGCCATAGGCGATGGTGAGCGCATCGCGCACCGTCTGGGGTCGGCGCGTGGCGACTGCCACGATCTCGATGCCACGCATCAGGGCGCCCTGGGTCACCAGATCGGTGCCCATTTCACCCGAGCCGATCACGCCGACGCGGATCGGCCGGCCGGCATCGGCGCGCGCTGCCAGATCGCGGGCGATGCCGGTCAGGTGGACATTGGTCAAGGGGCTTGCAGGAACGAGGGTTTTCATGGCGGCTGCTCTAGCATCACCGCCTTGCCTTGGGAACCGGCTCGGGGTGAAGGTGGTTGGGCTCGGGCAGAGTGGAGGGCATATGACGCAACAAGTCCAGATCAGTGTTGAGGGGCAGATGGGCGTGATCGCGCTCAACCGTCCCGAAGCGATCAATGCCCTGAGCCACGAGATGATCACCGCCATCGCCGACGCGCTGACGCGCTGGGCCAACGATCCGGCGATCCGGGCCGTCTTGTTCGAGGGGCGGGGCAGCCGTGGCTTCTGTGCCGGTGGCGACGTGCGCGCCGTGCGGACCGCGGTGCTTGCCGGCGAGCTTGCGGCCGCCGACGCGTTCTTTGTCGCCGAATATGCCATGAACGGCCAGATCGCCGGCTATGGCAAGCCAGTGGTGGCGATCACCCATGGCGTGGTGATGGGCGGGGGCATCGGCGTCGCCGGGCACGCGCGCTACCGTTTCACCTTGCCGGACGCCCGCTTTGCCATGCCCGAGGCCGCCATCGGCTTTACCTGCGATGTCGGGGTCAACGCCATCCTGCGCAAGGCGCCGCTGCAGCGGGCGCTGCTGTTCGAACTGAGCGGGGTGCCGGTCAATGCAGCCGATGCGCTGGCGCTGGGGCTCACCGATTGCGCGGTGCTGCCCGAGCGGCTGGCAGCGGTGCGCGACGCGGTGGTCGCGGCAGCCTCGGCCCCGCATGTCGACGCGGCCCTGGCCAGCCTGATGGCCGCCGAATCCATTCAGGCCGGCGAGCGCGAGCTCTGCGATCTGGCTGACCGGCTGGAACCGATTCTTCTGGCGTCGCAGGTCGAGGAGATTGTCGCCGGCATCGCTGCGGCCCAGGATGTGCCGCCCGAACTGGTTCGGCAACTATCGAGCCGCTCACCCACCAGCCAGGAGGCGATCCTGCGCGGCCATCTGGCGGCGCGTCGGGCCGGAGACCTGCAGTCTATCCTGCAAATGGACCTGAAACTGTCCCATTTTCTGGCGCGTTTCCCGGATTTCGCCGAAGGTGTCCGCGCCGTTCTCGTCGACAAAGACCATGCGCCGACTTGGCAATTGAAAGTCCCCAAACAAGAAATTGCAGAGCTTGTCGCAGTTTGACGCGCTCACATTTTGTCCCAATTAGTACTTCTTAAACCGTTCCTGTGGAAACTGCCTGTCGGGAAACCTTCCCAAGGGGCAGCCATTTCATGGCCGATAAGCGAAGCACCACCATCGCCCTGCCGGCGATCGTAGATCTCGATGCACTCGACAGTGTGCGGGATAAACTCATCGACGCGGTCGAAAGCGGCCCGATCGAACTGGACGCCCGTGCTGTCGAGCGCGTGTCCACCAATGCACTCGTCATGCTGATCAGCGCCGGCGAGACTGCCCGCCGTAACAATTTCGAATTTCATGTCGCCGGGGCAAGTCAGCCCATGCTTTCGGCCATCGACCGGTTGGGCTTCGGCTCAAGCTTTTCCGGCATGATGAAAGGATAACCCACAGATGCGCGTTCTGACTGTCGACGATTCCCGCACTATCCTCGCGATGCTGCACCATACCCTGAGCAACGCCGGGTTCGAGGTGCTGCAGGCCGAGGACGGCCAGAAGGGCCTCGATGTTCTCAAGACCGAGAGCGTGGATGTGGTGATTACCGACATCAACATGCCGGTCATGGATGGCATCGAGTTCATCAAGAATGTCCGGGCGTCGGGCCTCTATAACAGCCTGCCGATCCTGATCCTGACCACCGAGACCAGCCAGGACAAGCGTGACCAGGGCCGTTCGGCCGGTGGCACGGGCTGGATCGTCAAGCCGTTCGACCCGGAAAAGCTGATCAGCGTCATCCACCGCGTCGTCCACTAACAACCCCAGAAGGGTCAGCCCGAGCGGCACCATGAGCGATCTTGACGACTTCAAAGCTACATACTTCGACGAATGCTCCGAGCTGCTGCTCGAACTCGAAGAACAGTTTGCCGCCATCGAAGACGGTGATCGCTCCAGTGACCGACTCAATGCCGTGTTCCGTGCCATCCACTCGATCAAGGGTGGCGGCGGGGCGTTCGGCTTCCAGTCGCTGGTGGGCTTTGCCCATGCCTATGAGACGCTTCTCGACCATGTACGCGATGGTCGGGTCGAGCTCTCCGAGCAGACAACGGCGCTGTGTATCCGCTCCAACGACATCGTCGCCGATTTCATCGCGGCAGCGCGGGACGGGGCGGAGCTCGCCGCCGACTACGGCGCCGATGAGAAGGCGCAGTTCGACGCGCTGACCCGTGGGGACGTGCCCGAAGGCGAAGAGGGCGGCGAGCATATCGAAGAATTCGACATCGATTTTACCCCGGTGATGGTCAAGATCGCCGACGACGTCGAGCCAGCCACCGCCGATGGCGACGATGCTTTTGCCGCATCGCCCCTGGTGGTCGAGCCGGGCCACTGGGAAATCAAGTTCACCCCGCATAGCGAGCTCTATGCCCGCGCCAACGATCCGCTGCTGCTCTTCCGCGAGCTGGCGGCGCTGGGCCAGATCCAGGTCCGCGCCGTGTTCGAGGACGTGCCGCCGCTGGCCGATTTCGAGCCGTTCGGCGTCTATTGCTCGTGGGAAATCAGCCTGCATTCGCCCACCGTCACCGAAGCGGCGATCGCCGAGGTGTTCGAGTTCGTCGACGGCAACTGCGACCTCTCGATCGCGCAGCTGACCACCATGGCGACCGCTGCAGCCAACAGCGAAGCGGCCGCCGACCTGGTCGCGCCGGCCGAAGATGCCGAGCCCGCGCCGAGCTTTGCCGACCTTGCCGCCTCGATCGCCCCGCCGCCCCGTCCGGTGCAGGTGGCTGCCGCGCCCAAGGCGCCGGCGCTCAAGGCCGTGGCCAGCGACGACGACCATAGTGAAGACCGCCGGGCCGGCCCGGACGACCGCCGTAACGGCGTGCAGTCGATCCGTGTCGACCTCGACAAGATCGACCGTGTGGTCAACATGGTGGGCGAGCTGGTGATCACCCAGTCCATGCTCACCCAGCAGATGGATGAAGTGCTGCGGGCGCGCTACCAGGAACTGGTGCGCGGGCTCGAAGTGCTGGCGCAGACGACGCGCGGCCTGCAGGACTCGGTGATGGCCATCCGCGCCCAGCCGGTCAAGTCGGTGTTCTCGCGCATGCCGCGCCTGATGCGCGAGCTGGCGACCAAGACGGGCAAGAAGATCAAGCTCGAAACGATCGGCGAAAACACCGAAATCGACAAGACGATCATCGAACAGCTGTCCGACCCGCTGACGCACATGATCCGTAACTCGGCCGACCATGGCATCGAGTCGCCGGAAAAGCGCCGCGCCGCGGGCAAGAACGAGACCGGGACCATCCGCCTCTCGGCCGAACAGGCCGGCGGCAACATCCTGATCATCGTGGAAGACGATGGCGCCGGCATCAATCGCGACCGCGTGCTGCAGGTGGCGCGCGACCGCATGGTGGTCGGCCCCGACCAGCAGCTGACCGAAGAGCAGATCGACCAGCTGATCTTTGCGCCGGGTTTTTCGACCGCCTCGGAAGTCTCCGACATTTCCGGCCGCGGCGTCGGCATGGACGTGGTGCTCTCCAACATCAAGAAGATCGGCGGCTCGGTGCACGTCAAGAGCTGGACCGGCAAGGGCACGCGCATGACGCTGCGCCTGCCGCTGACGCTGGCCGTGCTCGATGTCATGCTGGTCAAGGTGGCGTCCTCGCCCTACGTCATTCCGCTGAGCTCGATCGTGGAAACCATCCAGAGCTCGCGCGCCAATTTCTCGCGCATGCCCACCGGCAACCAGGTGCTGCAGGTGCGTGGCGAATATGTGCAGGTGGTCGACCTGGCGTCGCGCTTCCGCATGCAGACCGACGCGGCCGACGAAAGCCGGTTCGTGGTGCTGTGCGAGGCCGAAGGCGGCGTGAAGGTGGCGTTGATCGTCGACGACATCATCGGCCAGCAGCAGGTGGTGATCAAAAGTCTCGAAGAAAACTTCCAGTCGATCGACGGCATTGCCGGCGGCACCATTCTGGGAGACGGCAACGTTGCTCTTATCGTGGACGTGCAGGGTCTCAAGTCCTCGATCGCTCACAAGAGCGCCGCGTAGTACGGCGTTAGGAAAGGCTAGTAACACTCATGGAAAACCTCGGTTTCAAAGACGAGACCTCGGGCTCCGCGGCGGCCTTGGCTGCCGCCAACTCGCTGCAGCTGATTGCGTTCTCGATCGGCGAGCAGACCTATGGCGTGGAAATCACCACGGTGCGCGAAATCCGCGCCTGGAACGGGGCGACGCCCCTGCCCAACACGCGCGAATTCGTGCGCGGCGTGATCAACCTGCGCGGCACCATCGTGCCGATCTTTGACCTGCGGGCCCGCTTCGGCGAAGGCATCACCTCGCCGACCAAGAACCACGTCGTGGTGGTCATGTCGGTGGGCGACAAGTGGGTCGGCATCCTGGTCGATGCGGTCAGCGACATCCTGACTGTGTCCAAGGACGAGATCCACAACGTGCCCGAAGGCAATTCGATCGATACCGAACTGCTCAACGGCATCGTCACGCACGAAAGCCGGATGGTCGGGTTGATCGACCTTTATGCGGTGGTGGCCGGCGCCAAGCTCGACAGCTGAGCCCGCACGCAGCATCGAACAAAAGGCGCCCACGTGGCGCCTTTTTTTGTTCCGTTTGGTGCGGACGACTATCGGGAATGGGTGGGCGCGAAACGCCGAAAGCCGGCCGCCTGGGCGACCGGGGGCTACCATGCGCGGCACGGGAGAAGTGGGCTAGAACAGTTCGGCTTCGCCGTGGATGCCGTGGGCGGCCGAGCCGGACAGCGCGGGAAGACGCAGTTCGTCGAGCACCAGGGACGCCCAGATCGAGTCCCACACGTCCTTGGGCGCATCGGGTGCCAACAGGGCAAACTGACGCACCGCGAGGGCCATGTTCTGGCAGCGCTGGGCGATGCGATCCTGGCCCTGAAGCGACGAGATGATCATCGTCACGGCTTCCTTCTTGGCGGCCTCGAAGGACAAATTCTTGTCCGCCAAAACCTCCAGGGCGAGGGTGATTCCTTCAACCATTTCTGCGGACTGGCGGGCGGTCTCATCGAGTTCGCGCGCAAGCTTCTGAAGTGACATCGACACCTACCCCTGAAAAAGCTCGCTAAACTTAGCTCGAATTCCTGAATGGCATGTTTCCACTCCATATCAGCACATAAACCTTCGCTGGCTTGGTTAGCGCTTCACTAACGATTTGCTGGTTAAGGTGGAGCACTTCAAGCTCAGAGGCTTCTCCCTAAATGGCAACACCGAGTTCCCTTCCTACCGAATTCGATCGCGGTGTGGTGACAACCGTTCACCAGGGGGACTGTCTGGTGTCGGGGGATACCGAGCTGACGTTCTCGACCGTGCTGGGCAGCTGCATTTCGGCCTGTGTGCGCGATCGGGTCGCCAATGTCGGGGGCATGAACCATTTCCTGCTCGCCGAGCAGTCGGGGTCGGCCAAGGATCGCTACGGCGCCTCGGCGCGCTATGGCGCATTCGCCATGGAACAGCTGATCAACAAGGTGCTGAGCAAAGGTACCGGCCGCAAGCAGAACCTTGAGATCAAGGTATTCGGCGGTGGCAAGATCAATGCGGCGCTCGACGATGTGGGCGCCAAGAACATCGAGTTCGTGCGCAGCTTTTTGGCCGACGAAGGCTATACGCTCGACGGCTCGGACATGGGCGGCATGTTTGCCCGGCGGGTGTTGTTCAAGCCCGCCTCCGGACGCGCCTTCGTCAAGCGACTGGACAATGCGACCGGCGCCAATGTCGCGCGGGAAGAACTGCGGATCGTGGCCAAGCCGGTGGTCAAGCCGCCGGTGGACGACATCGAATTGTTCTAGCCGCCGGCCCGGCGTACGGGTCGTTAGCAAACTGTTACCAAAGCCACGCCTTATAGACGTTTGGTTAACCATTCGACGTCTAGTGTCCGACACATGATCGGTCGTGTTGCTTTTGGACGTCTGCCACCATGTCCCGTGCGCGCCTAGCGCTGCTTGCCAATGTCTGCTGGGTCGCGGCCGCCGCGCTCGCGGCGGGTGGGCTGACGGCGTTCGGGCCCAACCCTTTGGGCTATGGCGTGGCGGGTGCGGCGTTCGCGCTGAGCTTTCTGGCCACCCAGCTCAGCGGCCTGATGGCCGAGCGCCTGCAGCGCAAAAAACTCGCCACGCTCGGCCAGGCGGTCGGCGCCGCTCGCGAGGGCGAGCGGGTCAGCCTCGAAGCCATCATCCGCAATCTCTGTTCCCGGCTCGACCGGGCCAACCAGTTCAAGCTGGCCTTCACCACGCTCAAGCATCCGGCCATGCTGCTCGCGGAGACGGGCGAAATTCTCGCCATCAGCCAGGGCGTGCTGGCGCTCGAACCGCGCGCGCTCGAGGGGCAGTCGGCCGAAGTGCTGTTTGGCGCGGGATTTCTGCTGGGGGGCGGGCTGGCTGAAGAGGGGCTGGTCTATCTGGGGGAGACGCGCTTTGTCATGCGGCAACGGCCGATGGGCGGCGGGCGCATGCTGCTCGAATTGACCCCGGCGGGCCAGTTCATCGCCGACGATGATCTCGACGCTTTTGCCGCCGCGCTCGAGAGTGGGCAGACCTCGTTCCGCTTCGAGGCGCGTGCGGTGCAGAAATCGCCGGCGCTGCAGGCGCTGCAATCAGGGCTCGAGAGCTTTGACACCGGGGCGCGGGCCATGGCGCAGATGCTGGCCGGCGAACTGGTCGACGCGGTCTATCTCGGTTCCAATGCAGGGTTCGCCCCGCAGGTGCGGCAATTGCACGACACGCTCTATGCCATCTTGGAAGAGCGCGATGAACTGGCCGCCGAACGCGACCGGCTGGCGGCCAAGATGCAGGCCGTGCTCAATGCCATCGACCGCTACCGCGAGACGGTCACGGTGATGGCCGAATATGCCGACAAGAGCCGCGCCGGACTGGCGGCCGCCAGTGCCTCGATCGAAAAGGGCCGCGGCCGGGCCAAGACGGTGCGCGATCTCGAACAGCAGGCCAAGGTGATGGCTACCGATGCCGGCCTTGCCGCGCGGCGCACCGAGATGGCGGTAGAGGGCGTCGATGCCACCACCACCCAGATCGACAAGATGATGGCGGCCATCGAGGACGTGAGCTTTCGCACGAACCTGCTGGCGCTCAACGCGGCCGTCGAGGCCGCCCGGGCCGGCGAAAAGGGCGCCGGCTTTGCCGTCGTCGCCGACGAAGTGCGTACCCTGGCGCAAACAACGCAGAAGACCGCCAAGGAAATCAGGCAGTTGGTCACTTCGAGCCGCAATCAATCGGTCTCCAGCCTGGCCGAGTCGGACAAACTTAAAAAAATACTCTCCGATTTGGGCGATCATTTAGAGAATCTAAGCAATGAAACCGACATGATCGCGGGTGCACTGGACGAAGGCAGCGGCGCCATCACCCGGCTCGACACGGATGTCGATGCCCTGGGACATGAGGCCGAGCGGGCTTTGTTGCTTCCGGTGCGCAGAAGGTCGGCCTGAGCATCCCGCTCCGGCCGCGGTCGGTAAACGGGGTAGCAAGTATGGAACAGGGCGAAATTGCCCTCAGCGATCGTGAGTTCGCCCGGGTCAAGGCGCGTGTCTACGCGCAGGCAGGGATTTCGCTCAGCGATGCTAAGCGCACACTGGTGGTGTCGCGGCTCTCCAAGGTTGTCCGGCAACTGCGGCTGAATTCCTTTGACGCCTATCTCGACTATCTCGAACGGGGTGGCTCGGAAAAGGACGCGCAGGATTTCGTCAATTCCCTCACCACCAACCTGACGCGGTTCTACCGCGAGGATCACCATTTCGATCATCTGGTCACCTATGTGGGCCAGTTGATGCAGGGTCGCCCGCGCGTCGGCCCGGACGGCAAGCCAAAGCTTCGCATCTGGTCGGCCGGCTGCTCGACGGGGCAGGAGCCCTATACGATCGGCATGTGCCTGCTGGCCGCGCACCCCGAACTCAAGCGCTGGGACTTCAAGATCCTGGCCACCGACATCGATACCAACGTGCTGGCCAAGGCCGCGACCGGCGTCTATCCGGAAAGCGAACTGGGCGGGCTGAGCCCGGATCGGGCGCGGGTGTTCGAGCGCTCGGGGGGTGAAATCCGCGTGCCCATGCAGGTGCGCTCGCTGGTGTCGTTCAAGCCGCTCAACCTGATGACGGCCTGGCCGTTCAAGGGGCCGTTCGACGCCGTGTTCTGCCGCAACGTGGCGATCTATTTCGACAAGCCCACCCAGGGCGAACTGTTTGCCCGGCTCGGCAAGATGCTGGTTCCCGACGGGTTCCTTTACATCGGCCACTCGGAAAATGTCGGCAGCGGCGGCGAGGGCTTCCGCCTGGTCGGCAAGACCATCTACCAAACCAAATTGACCCAGAAGACGAGAGACGCCGCATGATCAAGGTCCTGATCGTTGACGATTCCGCACTCATCCGCGAGGTGCTGTCGCGCACGCTCGGCAAGGATGGCGATATCCTGGTCGTCGGCACTGCCGAAGACCCGCTCGAGGCGCGCGAAAAGATCAAGACGCTCAACCCCGACGTGGTGACGCTCGACATCGAAATGCCCAACATGAACGGGCTGCAGTTCCTGGAAAAGCTGATGCGCCTGCATCCGCTGCCGGTGGTGATGGTGTCGACCCTGACCACCAAGGGCGCCAGCGAAACGCTGCTGGCCCTCGAACTGGGCGCTGTCGATTTTGTCGCCAAGCCCAATGCCACACTCGCGGGCGGATTGGATGCGTTCGGCGAAAACCTGCGCCAGAAGGTGCGGGCGGCGTCGCATTCGGACGTCAAGTCGCGCTCCATGCGGGTGGCGGCGCCGGTGGTTGCCGTGCGCACTGCTGCCGCGCCGCGTGGCTCGCTGATCGCCATCGGGGCCTCCACCGGCGGCGTTGAGGCCATCCGTGTCGTGCTTTCGACCATGCCGACCGATTGCCCGCCCATTGTGATCGCCCAGCACATGCCAGAAGGGTTCACCTCGCGCTTTGCGCAGCGGCTGAACGAAGTGATCGAGCTCAAAGTGGTCGAAGCCGAGGACCGCATGGTGCTCGAGAACGGACATGCCTATGTCGCCAAGGGCGACCATCACCTGCGCGTCGAGCGCAGTTCCGGCCAGCTCAAGTGCCGGCTGACCCAGGACGAACTGACCTCGGGCCACCGTCCGAGCGTGGACGTGCTGTTCGAGTCGGTGGCCAAGCAGGTCGGGCCGATGGCGGTCGGCGCCATCCTGACCGGCATGGGCAAGGACGGGGCACGCGGGCTCAAGCTGATGCGCGAGGCCGGGGCGTACACCGTGGGGCAGAGCCAGTCGTCGGCACTGGTCTATGGCATGCCGCGGGTCGCGTTCGAGATTGGTGCAGTGATCGAACAGGCGCCGGTCGAACAGATCACCTCCCGGCTCGCTGCGGCACTCACCCGGATCAAGTCCGCCGCCTAAAGCGTGTGCCGGGATTGATAGATTCGTAACGGTTTTTGCCTAGGGTCGTATCTTGTGCGCGACCCAGGTTCGTCGGGCAGCTAGAAGGCGAAGAATAACTATGCCGAAGGCAAGTGCAGTCAGTGTCCTGATTGTCGATGACCAGCAGTCGATGCGGGGCATCTGCAAATACATCCTCACGCAGCTTGGCTTCACCAACATCATCGAGGCCAAGAGCGGCCGCGACGCGTTGGGTAAGCTGGAAAAGAGCAATGTCGACCTCATCATTTCCGACTGGAACATGGATGACATCGACGGGCTGACGTTGCTGCGTGTCATCCGCAAGCACCCCAAGACGCAGGCCATGCCGTTCATCATGGCCACGGGCCGTTCCGACAAGGAACAGGTCAAGGAAGCGATCTCTTCGGGCGTGAACAACTACATCATCAAGCCGTTCGACGCCTCGACCATGAAAAAGCGGATCGAGGCGGTGATCGGGGCGCTGAGCTAGCCCCTGATCCAAACAGAGCGCCTGTGCGGCGGCACTGAACCCAGCGGGTTCGGTGCCGTTTTCATTTGCCCGCTGGCGGGCGACGACTGCCGGCCGATCTGCCGCCTGAAGATTTTTCCCATGTTGGAACAACTTCCTGCACAATTATGCGGGGCAAATCATCTGTCCGATGATTTCGATCATACTTAACCAGAAAGTAATCGGCACACATCACTCTCTCCAGCAATTGGAGCTCTGAACGTTCCGTGGTCTGAGGGAACGGCCGACTGGCCGACAGATCAAATCGGGCGGGCTCGACTGGAGGGGATCAATTTGAACATCTTGCCGCAACTGCGTCTTGCCCAGAAACTGCCGCTTATTCTGGTGCTCTCTGCTGGCCTGGTCAGCGGCGGGGTGGGGCTGGCGAGCTATCTGATCGCCAGCGATACGGTCACCGCGCTGACGCAGGAGCGGCTGGTCAATGCCGCCGACGAGCGCGCCGCCGAGATCCGCACCTACCTCGAAACCATCGAGGACGACCTGCTGTCGCATGCCGGCGAGCAGGCGGCCGTGGCGATCCGCGATTTCGGCATCAACTGGGGTCAGATCAAGGAGGGGGCGCCGGCCGATCTGCTGCGCGACGCCTATGTGACCAACAACCCGTTTCCGGCGGGCGAGCGCATCCAGCTCGACGCGGCCGAGGGCAAGTTCAACTACAACTTCACCCATGGCAAGATTCATCCCGGCTACCGGATGCTCATCGAGCAGCGGGGCTATTATGACATCTTCCTGTTCGACCTGAAGGGCACGCTGCTCTACTCGGCCTACAAGGAAGACGATTTCGGCCAGAATTTTGCCGAAGGCGGCGGGCCCTATGCCGATACCGGGTTGGGCAAGGTGTACCGTGCCGCAGCCGCGATGGAGGCCCCTGGCGCGACGGCCGTCTCCGACCTCGAAAGCTATGCGCCCAGCAATGGCGCGCCGGCCTTCTTCCTGGCCGCGCCGGTGTTCGATGCGCGTGGCAAGAAGTTCGGCGTGATCGGCTACCAGCTGCCCATCGACAAGTTCAACACCATTCTCAGCGACACGCGCGGCGTGGGGACCACCGGCGAGGTGTTCCTGGTCGGCCGCGATGGTCTGCGGCGCAATGACAGCCATCATTCCGCCGAAAGCGATACGCTCGCAACGCGGTTCGACAGTCCGCTGGTTGCTCAGGCGCTGGCTGGGGAGAACCCCATCGGCTTCGGCGTCAACGAAGAAGGGGCCGCCACCGTGCTGGTCGGGCAGTCGGTCGCACTGCCGGGGCTCGACTGGGCCATCATGGCCGAGCAGGAACTCAACGAAGCGCAGGCGCCTGTCACCGCCCTGCGCAATGGCATGGTGCTGGTGGCCGGTGTACTGCTGGCCATAGCCGCGATCGCCGGCATCCTGATCTCGCGCGGCATCACCAAGCCGCTCGGGCGGCTGACCGGGGTCATGTCCAAGCTGGCGGCAGGCGACCTCTCGGCCGAAGTCGAGGGTGCCAAGCGCACCGACGAACTGGGCGCCATGGCGCGGGCCGTCGAAGTGTTCAAGCTCAATGCGCTCAAGGTCACCGAAATGACCGAGAGCGAGCGGGCGGCCAGCGATCAGCGTCGGGCCGATCGCGCCACCATGATGCAGGACCTGCAAAGGGCCTTCGGCCATGTGGTCGATGCGGCCATCGCGGGCGACTTCAGCCAGCGGGTGGCGGCGCAGTTTCCCGATGACGAGCTCAATGTTCTGGCGCGCAGCGTCAACGAACTGGTGGCGACGGTCGATCGCGGCGTCAGCGAGACCGGCAGCGTGCTGGCGGCCCTGGCGCAGACCGACCTGACGCACCGGGTGGCGGGCGAGTATGCCGGCGCGTTCCTGCGCCTCAAGGAGGACACCAATGCGGTGGCCGAGCGGCTGGGCGTGATCGTCAGCCAGTTGCGCGAAACGTCAGGGTCGCTCAAGACCGCGACCGGCGAAATCCTCTCGGGCGCCAACGATCTCTCCGAGCGCACCACCAAGCAGGCCGCGACCATCGAGGAAACCTCGGCGGCAATGGAACAGCTCGCCGCGACCGTGCTCTCAAACGCCCAGAAGGCCGAAGACGCCGCCGGTGCGGCCAGCACCGTGGCGCGCACGGCCGAAGACAGCGGCACGGTCATGCATCAGGCGACCGCCGCGATGGAGCGGATCACCTCGTCGTCGAGCAAGATCTCCAACATTATCGGGCTGATCGATGACATCGCCTTCCAGACCAACCTCCTCGCACTCAATGCTTCGGTCGAAGCGGCGCGGGCGGGCGAAGCCGGCAAGGGCTTTGCCGTGGTCGCTGTGGAAGTGCGCCGTCTCGCCCAGTCGGCCGCCGAAGCTTCGGCCGAGGTCAAGGCGCTGATCGAGCAGTCGGGCTCCGAAGTGGCCGGCGGCTCGCGTCTGGTGGCAGAGGCGGCGACCAAGATCGAATCCATGCTCGCGGCCGCGCGCTCGTCCAACGAGCTGATGACCGGCATCATGCGCGACAGCCGGGCCCAGGCCAATTCGATCGAAGAGGTCAACGCGGCGGTGCGCCAGATGGATGAGATGATCCAGCACAATGCGGCCCTGGTCGAAGAGACCAATGCCGCCATCGAGCAGACCGAAGCGCAGGCCGCTGATCTCGACAGGATCGTCGAAGTGTTCAAGGTCGACGCAACGCCCAGTGCCCGGGCCGAGGCGCCGCGGGCCGGCGTGCGCGGCCTGCACGACCGGATCAAGACAGCAGCTCAGGGTTTCCTCGGTCGCACGACCGCCGCCTGAGGCGGCAGCGCAGAGGTTCGAAAGGGGCGCCCGGGTGGCGCCCCTTGGCGTTCGGGCACGGCGGGACCGCGGGCAACCTCTGCGTGTTGAGCATGGCTGCTGCGCCGCCGGTGCGCCCTTTTTCGCCATGCAGCAGTGTGTTCTGCCGAGGGCAATTGTTTACGGTTAACGGCGTTTAAACTTCAATGTGCAACCTTTCCATTCGGGAATGCGGTCAATCCCTGGATCATAACGGTGCACTAATGCTCAAGCTCAAGATTGCCCATCGCATCTATATCCTTGTCGCCCTTGCCATGCTGGCGCTCGGCGTCTCCACATTTTTTTCGATCGTAAGCGTGACAACAATGCGCAGCGACATGCGCGCGCTCGAACTCAAGTCGATTACGCAGAGTGCGATCAGCCTGGTGGCTGCCGCCGCCGCGAGAGTTGAGGCGGGTCAGGCCAACGAGGCTGACGCCAAGGCGGCCGTGCTCCAGGCGATCTCGGAGATCCGCTATCGCGGCAATGAGTACATGTTCGTGCTCAATCAGGACGCGATGATGCTGATGCATCCGATCAAGCCTGAGATGAACAATACCGACCAGTCGGGTTCCAAGGACGCCAATGGCAAGCCGATCTTTACCGAGATGGTGGCGATCTCGAAGTCGGCCGGGTCGGGGCAGATGGCCTATGTGTGGCCGAAGGCAGGCTCGGAAACGCCGGTCGACAAACTGAGCTATATCGACACCTTTGCGCCCTGGGGCTGGATCGTCGGTACTGGCGTCTATATCGACGACCTCAATGCCGAAAACCTGCAGTCGACGATCAGCCAGCTCAGCATGGCGGGCATTATCGCTGCGGCGTTGATCGTCGCTGCGTTCTTTGTGTCGCGTACCATCACCAAGCCGATCAACACGCTCACGGCGACGATGTCGACCGTGGCGGCCGGAGATTTCTCGGTCAATGTCGATGGCTCCAGCCGTGGCGATGAGATCGGCGCCATGGCCCGCGCCGTCGAAGTGTTCCGCGAGAACGGGCTGCGGATCGCGTCGATGACGGAAGAGGAAAAGGCCGCCGAACTGCGGCGTCAGCGCGATCGCAGCGACATGATGGCGTCGCTGCAGCAGGCCTTCGGCGATGTGGTAGGCGCGGCGCTCAAGGGCGATTTCTCGCGCCGTATCGACAAGCAGTTCGCCGATGCCGAACTCAATGGCCTTGCCACCAGCATCAACGAGCTGATGAAGACGGTGGACGGCTCGATCGCCGAGACCGGCGAAGTGCTGGCTGCGCTCGCCAAGCTCGACCTCAGCCTGCGCATGCATGGCACTTACGAAGGTGCGCTCAAAAAGCTCAAGGACGACACCAATGCGGTGGGCGACGAACTGACCCATGTGGTCATGACGCTGCAGGAGACCTCGCGCTCGCTCAAGACGGCCACCGGCGAAATCCTGTCGGGCGCCAATGACCTCTCCGAACGCACCACCAAGCAGGCGGCGACGATCGAAGAGACCTCGGCGACGATGGAACAGCTGGCCGCAACCGTGCTCGAAAATGCCAAGCGTGCCGAAGAGGCGAGCGTGAATGCCGCGGGCGTCTCCAATACGGCCGAAGAGGGTGGGAATGTGATGCAGCAGGCGACCGAAGCCATGCAGCGCATCACGACGTCGTCGGGCAAGATCTCCAACATTATCGGGCTGATCGACGACATCGCCTTCCAGACCAACCTTTTGGCGCTGAACGCGTCGGTGGAAGCAGCGCGGGCCGGTGAGGCGGGCAAGGGCTTTGCCGTGGTCGCGGTGGAAGTGCGGCGGCTGGCACAGTCGGCCGCCGAAGCTTCGGCCGAGGTCAAGGCATTGATCGAGCAGTCCGGGTCGGAAGTGGCGGGCGGCTCCAAGCTCGTCGCCGAAGCGGCGCACAAGCTCGAAGCCATGCTTGATGGCGCGCGCAAGAACTACGACCTGCTGCAGGGCATTGCCCGCGAGAGCCGGGCGCAGGCCAATTCGATCGAAGAGGTCAATGCTGCCGTGCGCGTCATGGACGAAATGACCCAGCACAATGCCGCGCTGGTCGAAGAGACCAATGCCGCCATCGAGCAGACCGAAGCGCAGGCCGCTGATCTGGACAAGGTGGTCGCCAACTTCACCCTTTCCAGCCGCGCTGCGACGCCGGCCGCCATCCTGCCGCCCGCGTCGGCCGCACCCAAGGGCATCCGGGCGCTGCAGGACAAAGTGAAGTCGGCGGCAAAGTCCTACCTCACGCAGGGCAATGCTGCGGTGAAGGATGACTGGTCCGAGTTCTGAGACCCATCCAGGAGCTGGACGCCAAAGGGCGCCCACGTGGCGCCCTTTTCTTTCGTGTCGCTGCGGCCAGTGTCCGCGCACATACCAGCTATGCCTATGAAGAGTAGGCCGAAATCGCTCCGATTAACGGCTTGTAGAGCGTTTTTGGGCAAATTTGTATCCGGAAAAGTCGGAGTCGTGTGGGCGCGCCACCGTCTTTCCGGGTGCGACTGAAGGGATGCCAGAAGGCTCCGCAGGTCTGCGCTCAGTGCTCACGCTTTTAGCACCCCATGACCCGGAACCCGTCGATGTCGCTGAAGAATCTTCCCATCCTGCAAAAACTTGTGCTCACCGTCGTTCTCATGGGTATTGTGGCGGCCAGCCTAGCCGTCATCGCCTGGCGCGAGATCGGATCTGTTACCTCGGTCATGCAAGCTGTCGGCGCCAAGGAAGTCGCCGCGCGCGAGGCCATGGACCTGCGGATGGACGTCATCGCCATCAGTCGCATGACCTACCAGCTCAGGCTCAATCCGCAGGCAGTAGAGGATTTCGTCGCCGAGACGGAGCGCCGGACAACGGAGATGATGGGTCGGTTTGCCATCATCGAAGCGACGGCCGATGCGACCGAGCGTGACCAGCTCAATGCGGTCAAGCCGATCATGGAAGACTATTTCGGCAAGATTGGCGGCATGCTGAGCGTCGCCGGAGCCAATCCCGCCGATGCAACTGGCTTGCAGGTGGCGCTGGACGAGGCCCTTGCCGCCCAGAAGAAAGTCACCGACGCCATCAAGGTGTACAGCAAGTACTCGGGCGAGTTGATGGCGCAGATGCGCAATGATGCCAATGCGTCGGCCAGCTCGGCTGTTCTTACGTTGGGCATCTCGGCTGCGGTCGGCATTCTTGCCGGCCTCGTGGTCAGTCTGCTGGTCGGCAGTCGCAGCATCGTTGCGCCCGTTCGCAGGCTCACCGCCAGCATGGTGGAGTTGGCAGACGGCAATCTCGAGACCGCTGTACCTCACGCCGACGCGAAAGACGAAATCGGGGCGATGGCCAAGACGCTGGAAGTGTTCCGCCAGAACGCCCGGCATGTTGCCGCAATGGGCGCGGACGAAGCCGAGCGCAATCGCGCGGTCGTGGCGCATGCCGAGAACATGCGTCGGCTGCAGGGCGATCTGGGTGTCGTTCTGGCTGCTGCAGCACGTGGCGACTTCGACAACAGGATGCAGGATCGGTACGACGACGAGGAGCTCAATGGGCTGGCGCGTTCGGTCAATGGGCTGGTCGAAACCGTCGACCGCGGCATTGGAGAGACGGGCGAAGTCCTGGCGGCACTGGCCGATACCGACCTGACCCGGCGCGTCGAGGGCACATTCGAAGGTCGCTTCGACAAGCTCAAGTCCGACACCAACGCTGTTGCCGACCGACTTACCGACGTCCTGGGCCGGCTGCAGGAAACCTCGCGCTCGCTCAAGACGGCCACCGGCGAAATCCTGTCGGGCGCCAATGACCTTTCCGAACGCACCACCAAGCAGGCGGCGACGATCGAAGAGACCTCGGCGACGATGGAACAGCTGGCCGCAACCGTGCTCGAAAATGCCAAGCGTGCCGAAGAGGCGAGCGTGAATGCCGCGGGCGTCTCCAATACGGCCGAAGAGGGTGGGAATGTGATGCAGCAGGCGACCGAAGCCATGCAGCGCATCACGACGTCGTCGGGCAAGATCTCCAACATTATCGGGCTGATCGACGACATCGCCTTCCAGACCAACCTTTTGGCGCTGAACGCGTCGGTGGAAGCAGCGCGGGCCGGTGAGGCGGGCAAGGGCTTTGCCGTGGTCGCGGTGGAAGTGCGGCGGCTGGCACAGTCGGCCGCCGAAGCTTCGGCCGAGGTCAAGGCATTGATCGAGCAGTCCGGGTCGGAAGTGGCGGGCGGCTCCAAGCTCGTCGCCGAAGCGGCGCACAAGCTCGAAGCCATGCTTGATGGCGCGCGCAAGAACTACGACCTGCTGCAGGGCATTGCCCGCGAGAGCCGGGCGCAGGCCAATTCGATCGAAGAGGTCAATGCTGCCGTGCGCGTCATGGACGAAATGACCCAGCACAATGCCGCGCTGGTCGAAGAGACCAATGCCGCCATCGAGCAGACCGAAGCGCAGGCCGCTGATCTGGACAAGATTGTCGACATCTTCACGCTCAGCAACCGCGCCTCGGCCCCAGCCGCTGCTGCCGCACCGGCCGCTGGCCATGCCTCCAAGGGCATAAGGGCACTGCAGGACAAAGTGAAGTCGGCGGCAAAGTCCTATCTCACGCAGGGCAATGCTGCGGTGAAGGATGACTGGTCCGAGTTCTGAGACCCATCCAGGAGCTGGACGCCAAAGGGCGCCCGCGTGGCGCCCTTTTCTGTTCGCGGCGGGCCGCTGACGGTTTTTGGCATGGCCCTTGTGTAGATGAGCCGCATGACAGACCTCGATGAGCTGCTTTCCCGGTTTCCAGACGACATTTCGGCGCTGACCCGCGATTTGCTTGCGTGGCTGGCCGCCGAGCGTCCTGAACTGCTGGCGCGGGTCCGGCTGGGCTGGGGCTCGGTGAACTTTCACCACCCCCGCGCCGGATTTCTCGTCGCGGTGTTTCCGTACCAGGATCACGTGTCGCTGATCTTCCAGAACGGCCGACTGCTCGACTCGCCCTTGCTGCTGGGGGAAACCAAACAGGTGCGCTGGATCCATTTCCGCCCCGGCGAACCGATCCCCCATGACGAGATCGGCCTGCTGCTGGTCGAGGCCATTGCACTCGTGGGCTGACGCGCTATCAAGAAGCCATCGAGCAGGAGTTTGACGATGGCGCGCATTGGCCTGGTTGCCCATGACGACAAGAAGGACGAACTGGTGAACTGGGCGCGCGCCAATCGCGAGGCGCTCGCCCGGCACGAGCTGTGGGGCACCGGCACGAGCGGTGGACGGGTGATGGCCGGTACCGGGCTTGCCGTGACGCTGCTCAAGAGCGGGCCGCTGGGGGGCGACGCGCAGCTGGGGGCGATGATCTGCGAGGGCCGGCTCGACGTGCTGATCTTCTTCCAGGATCCGCTGACCGCCATGCCGCACGATGTTGACATCAAGTCGCTGACCCGGCTGGCGACGCTTTACGACATCCTGTTCGCGGCCAACCAGCGGACCGCGGACGCCGTGCTGGCGGCACTTTGACCATCTGGTCAAGGTTGACCGGCACCGGGTCTTATGAACAGATGCCCAAAAATCGGGCGGCATAAAACCGTCACAGTCAGGAAATCAGGGCGGGGCTATTGTCCTTCGACGCAGTCATCGACGTCCAGAACGTCTCCAAGAGCTTTGGTGGCCTCAAAGCCGTCAACAACTGTTCGCTGCGGGTGGCGCGCGGCTCGATTACCGGCCTGATCGGACCGAACGGGGCGGGCAAGTCGACACTGTTCAATCTGGTGGCGGGCAATATCGTACCCGACAGCGGTAAGATCATGTTTGACGGCGCCGATGTCACCGGGCTGCTGCCGCACAAGCTGTTCCATCGCGGCATGCTGCGCACGTTCCAGATTGCCCATGAGTTTTCCAACATGACGGCGCTGGAAAACCTGATGATGGTGCCGTCGGGCCAGAAGGGCGAAAGCCTCCTGACCACCTGGCTGCGGCCCGGCGCGGTCAAGGCGCAGGATGCCGAGGTCAAGCGCAAGGCGCTCGACGTCATCGATTTTCTCAAGCTCGGACACGTCAAGAACGAGCTGGCCGGCAACCTTTCGGGTGGGCAGAAAAAGCTGATCGAGCTGGGCCGGACCATGATGGTGGACGCCAAGGTGGTGCTGCTCGACGAAGTGGCGGCCGGCGTCAACAAGACGCTGCTGCAGGATCTGGCGGGCAATATCGAACGGATGAACCGCGAACTGGGCTACACCTTCTTTGTCATCGAGCACGACATGGACCTGATCGGGCGGCTCTGCGACCCCGTCATCGTGATGGCGCAGGGCGAAAAGATCGCCGAGGGTCCGATGCGCGAGATCCGCGCCAATCCGGCGATCGTGGAGGCCTATTTCGGCTCCCCGGTGGAGGCGGCATAATGGCTCTGGTCGAGATCAAGGATGTCGTCGGCGGCTATGGCGGCGCGCCCATTCTCAATGGTGTCAACATTGCCATCGAGCAATCCGATATCGGCGTGATCGTCGGGCCCAATGGCGCGGGCAAGTCGACGACCCTTAAGGCGCTGTTCGGACTGGTCAAGGTCAGTTCAGGGTCGATCAGCTTCCTGGGCGACGACATCACCAATGCGCTGCCCGACAAGCTGGTGCCCAAGGGCCTGAGCTTTGTGCCGCAGGAAAAGAACGTCTTTACCTCCATGAGCGTGGAGGAGAACCTCGAAATGGGGGCCTTCACCCGCAAGGACGATTTCTCGGCGACGCTCGACTGGGTCTACGAGATGTTCCCGGTGCTGCGCGAAAAGCGCAACCAGAAGGCCGGCGAACTTTCGGGCGGGCAGCGGCAGATGGTGGCCATGGGCCGGGCGCTGATGAGCCAGCCGCGGCTGTTGCTGCTGGACGAACCTTCGGCCGGGCTCAGCCCGCGTTACGTGCTCGAGATCTTCGAGCAGATCGTCAAGATCAACGCATCGGGGGTGGGCATCCTGATGGTCGAGCAAAATGCGCGGCAGGCACTGGCCTTTGCCTCGCGCGGCTTCGTGCTCGCCAGCGGGCAGAACCGCTTCACCGGTACCGGCGCCGAACTGATCGCCGATCCCGAAGTCGCCAAAAGTTTCCTGGGGGGCTGACCGGGATGAACGAATTAATCTTCTTTATCAACAAGGTGCTGATCTCCGGCACGGTGCTGGGCTCGATCTATGCGCTGGGCGCCATCGGCGTCACGCTGATCTTCGGCATCCTGCGCTTTGCCCATTTCGCCCATGGCGACATGATGACCCTGGGCGGCTTTGTGGCCTTCCTGCTGGCGCTCCTGGCGACGCAGTTGGGCATCGTGACGCCGATCCCCACCGGCTTTCTGGTGCTGCCGCTGGCCATGGTGATCGCTGTGTTTATCGCCTTGGGCATCGACAAGGGGTTTTATGCACCGCTGCGCAAGCGCGGGGCGCGCCCGGTGACGCTGCTGATCGCCTCGATCGGCGTCACGCTGATCATCCAGGGCCTGATCCGACTGTTCTTCGGCTCGTCGAGCTACAGCTTTTTTGACACTGAGCCCAAGGAGATCTTCCAGATCGACATGTCGGCGATCGGTGCGACCCGTCCGATCACCTTCACCGAGCCGCAACTGCTCATGGTGATCGTCACCGTGGTGGCGGTGCTGGCTTTGCATTTCTTCCTCACCCGCTCGCGGCTGGGCAAGGCGATGCGCGCCATGGCCGACAATGCCGATCTGGCGCAGGTCTCGGGCATCAATACCGCGCTGGTGGTGCGGGTGACCTGGGTGATCGCGGGCGCGCTGGCCTGCGCCGCCGGCACCATGCTGGCGCTCGACGTGTCGCTGAAGCCCGATCTGGCGTTCAACATCGTGCTGCCGATCTTTGCGGCGGCGATCGTGGGTGGCCTCGGGCAATCCTATGGCGCCATTGCCGGCGGTTTCCTGATCGGCTTTGCCGAGACGATGGCGGTGTTCAACTGGGCCATCCTGCTGCGGCCGTTCAAGGATGTGCTGCCGTTCCAGATTCCGGCGGACCTCGCCGTCGTGCCCACCGAATACAAGCTCACCGTCGCCTTCGTGATCCTGGTGATCGTGCTGCTGTGGCGGCCGACGGGTATCTTCAAGGGAGCCTCGTCATGATCCGGCGCGCCCTCACGCTCTATTTCGGCGTCGCCGCGCTGGTGTTTGCGGTCGGCTATTTCATGGGCACGGCCAATGTCTCGCTGCTCTTGGTGCAGAGCTTTGCCTATGCGCTGATCGCGCTGGGCCTCAATATCCAATGGGGCTATGGCGGGCTGTTCAATTTCGGCATCATGGGTTTCCTGATGATCGGCGGCTTTGCCGTGACCTTCGTCTCGTTTCCGATGAACGCGGCGTTCTGGTCCTCCGATGGTCCGATGCTGCTGGGGCGGGCGCTGCTGGCCTTCCTGGGTGGCGCGCTGCTGGTGTTCGGCGCTGGCAAGGCCGATCGCATCGGCATCCGGGGCAAGCTCAAGACCGCCCTCAAGATCCTGGCCTGGATCGTCGCCTATATCGTTTATCGCAGCCAGATTGATCCGGCGGCGGCCTATATCGAGGCCAATGGCGGCTGGATCGGCGGGCTGGGGCTGCATCCGCTGCTGGGCTGGGCCTTTGGCGGCGTGCTGGCGGCGGGCGTTGCCTTCATCGTCGGGCGCATCGCGCTCGGGCTGCGGACCGACTATCTCGCCATTGCCACCATCGGCATTTCCGAGATCATCCGGGCGCTGCTCAAGAATGCCGACTGGCTGACGCGCGGCACGCTGACCGTGTCGCCGATCACCTGGCCGACGCCGCTGCCACAGGACCTGCAGGCGGGCGGCATGGCCATCACCGAGTCTTTCATCTGGGCCCGGCTCGGCTTCCTGGCGCTTTTGGTGGCGATCATCGCGGTCATTTTCTTTCTGGTGCAGCGCGCCTATGGCGGCCCCTGGGGCCGGATGATGCGGGCGATCCGCGACAACCACATCGCTGCCGCCTCGATGGGCAAGGACGTCACCAACCGCCAGCTCGAGGTGTTCATCCTCGGCTCGGTGCTGATGGGCATCGGTGGCGCCGTGCTGGTGTCGTTCGGGCAGATCTACGATCCGGGTGCCTATCAGCCGATCAACCACACCTTTATCTTCTGGGTGATGGTGATCGTGGGCGGGGCCGGCAACAACTGGGGCGCCATCCTGGGCGCCGTGCTGATCTATGTCACCTGGGTGATTTCCGATCCGGTGGCGCAGCAGGTGTTCCGCGCCGTCTCGGAGTTTTCGGCCAATCAGGGCTGGGGCGCCATTCCCGACATCGAGTCGCGCGCCTCGCAGATGCGCGTCTTCGTGCTCGGCGTGGTCATCACCCTGGCGCTGCGCTACGCGCCCAAGGGCCTGATCCCCGAAGTGGTCAAGCGCAGCAGTTAGGCCTTTGCCGGCAGGATACTCTGCAGGATGGCGCGGATCGGCCGCTCGAGATGCTGGTCCGGCACCGGCCGCATGGCAGCAAATTCGGGGCGATCGAGGACGGCCTGAACGGTCGGGTTCGGGTACATCGAGGGGGCCGTGCCGGTGATCAGCGCGCCGATCATCCCGGCGGCCCAGCTGCAATCCTCGGGCCTGGTGCCCGGCAAGGCCGCGGCGATCACCCGGCCCAGGCGCTGCAGCCGTTCGGCAATGGCGCGCTTGAGCGCGGCGACAGTGGCTTCCGAGACGTTTTCCTCTAGGATTGTCGCTAATATTCCCAGCAGGCGCCCGAGCCGCGGATTGGCCAGAAGCTGCTCTGCCGCGAGCCGGGCGAGCGCTGCTACCGGCTCACCCTGGACTTGCGGGCCGCGCGTCTCGAGCACGACCGTATAGGCCTCCAAATCCTCGAGCAGCAGCGAGAGCAGCACCTCTTCGCGGCTTTCGAAATAGCGATAGATGTTGGATTTGGTAAAGCCGGCCCGGGCGGCAATGGCATTGATGCCGGTGCCGTGGATGCCCTGCAGATCAAACAGCTCCGCCGCCGCAGCCAGAATGGCCGAGCGGCGCAGTGTCCGCTCGGCGGGTTTTCGGGCCCGTTGAAAAGTCGTCTGCGTCATACCGCCGGTTCGAGCGTGGAAAAGGCCACTTTGCTCAATTGTTCCGAAACGGTCCAGAGCCGAGCGGCCATACCGGCATCGAGAGCCTGGCTGGGAATGTCGGCCGGATGCGGGTTGCCGCGCATTTCGCCCTTGCCGTCGGGGCCGAAATAGCCGCCGGGCGTGGCGGTGGTCGCCGTCGCCGCATAAATCTGCGACCAGGCACCGGCTTCCGCCGAATGGCCGATGAGCGGGGTAACCAGGCCGGCCACGAAGCGCGAAATTCCGGTGGCAAGGCCGCGATTGCCCGGACCGTTGGGGATCAGGTCGGTCAGCGCAAAGCCCGGATGCGCGGCGACCGAGGTGAGGCCCCAGCCCCAGGCGTCGCTGCGGCGCTGCAGTTCGAGGGCAAACATCAGGCAGGCGAGTTTGCTCTGCGCATAGGTGCGGAAGGGTTTGTAGCTGCGCTCGGCCTGCAGGTCGGCGAAATCGATCCGGCCCTGCCGGGCGGCAATGCTCGATAGCGACACGACACGGCCCTTGGAGGCGACCAACTGCGGCAGCAGGAGGCCGGTGAGGGCGAAGTGGCCGAGATGGTTGACCTGGAACTGCGCTTCCAGGCCGTCGGGTGTCGTGGTGCGCCTGGGCAGCGCCATGACGCCGGCATTATTGACCAGAATGTCGGGAGGGCGACCGGCTGCTGTCATTCGCCGGGCAAATTCCCGCACGCTTTGCAGACGCGCCAGGTCGAGCGCTTCAAAGCTGATCCTGGCCTGGGGGTGGGCAGCGCGAATGCGGGCGAGGGCGTCTTCGCCTTTTTGCGCATTGCGGCCGGCAAGCACGACGTCGGCACCTGCGCCAGCAAGGGCGAGGGCGGTCTCATAGCCAAGTCCGCCGGTTGCGCCAGTGACAATGGCCAGCTTGCCAGCCTGGGAGGGGGGTGTGGGGTCAAAAGCAGGCATGAGAACCTCGTGATTAAAAGACCGATGGTCTGCAAATAAGAGACCACTGGTCGTTAGTCAAGGGTGCCGGCGGACAGGCGCCTCTCGCGACGGCCTCGGGCGCACCAGACCAATTGACATATGTCCACTATCGGACTATGTCCAAATCTAGACTTTCTGGAGAACCGTCATGCGTGGATTTGCCGAAGCCGGCCCGACCTTTGCGGGACAGCCCGCTGCGGCCCTCGACGCGGCCCGCTTCCTGCCGGAAAACCGTCGCCGGCTCAGCGCACCGGCGTTTCGGACCTTCCTCGCCATTGCCGACCTCTGGGGGCTGAGCGAGGAGCAGCGCCGGCTGATCCTGGGGTTTCCGTCGCGCTCGACCTTTCACAACTGGGCCAAACAGGCACGCGAACATGGGGCGTTCACTCTTGACGTCGATGTGCTGACGCGCATCTCGGCCCTGCTGGGCATCCATCAGGCCCTCGGAGTGCTCCACGCCAGCGAGACGGAGGGGCTCGCCTGGCTGCGTGGACCCCATGCTGCGCCGGTGTTCGGCGGGCGTCCGCCCCTGGCGCTGGTCACCAGCGGTACACAGGACGGGCTGATGATCGTCCGGCGCTTTCTCGATGCGGCGCGCGGCGGTTTCTATATGGCGCCCAACGCTGCCGATGCTGCGTTCGTGCCCTATGGCGACGACGACCTGGTCTTTTCGTGACCGGGCTGGTCGACGCCCCGCATCCAGCTTTCGGCTGATCCCGTCGCTGTTTCCTCCGATCGGGCTCTTCGACACCGTGGCGACGGCGGCCGATATCGAAGCCGTCATAGAGCTGGTCGGCTGGACCAATGACCGGCTGGTGCCCGAGCGGCTGCATCGGCTGCCGCAGAGCGAATGGGTGCATGGCCGGGCCAATGCCAGCGTGATCCTTGCCGCTTTCCTGCATGTCGCGCCGGGGGGCGGCCGTTTCAATGGTCCGGAGCTGGGCGCCTGGTATGCCTCGGCCGCGCTTCGGACAGCGGCTGCCGAAGTGGCGCATCACCTGCGGCGCGAAGCCGTGGCACGGCAGGTGCCGCAAATCCGGCGCCGCTACCGCTGCTATGTCGCCCGGCTCGCTGGCGACTTTTGCGACGCTCGCGGTCGTGCGGAGCTGCACGATCCGCAAAGTTACGAGGCCAGCCAGGCCTTCGGCGAGGGTGCGCGGCGCGCCGGCAGCGACGGCATCGTGTTTGCCAGTGTCCGCCATGCGGGCGGCACCAATATGGTGGCGTACCGGCCCAGCAAGATTGTCGAGGTGGTGCAGGCCGAGCATTTCGACATTGCCGTTCGCCCCGCCGAGCGGCGGATCGAGGTCACGCAGCTGCACGTCTGACCGGGTAAAAAGCAAAAGGCCCGGGATCGCTCCCGGGCCTTCGGCATTGATCTGGGGCGTGAAGCTTACTTCACCGGGCCCTTTTCGACGAACTTGCCGCCTTCGACGACGACTTCGACGATGGTGCCGTTGACGTCACCAGCCGCGTCGAAATCGAGCGGGCCACCGGCGCCATCATAGTCGATGTCGGTGCCGGCCTTGATCAGCTCGACAGCCTTGGCCCATTCGCCCGGACGGATGATCTCGCCGGGAGCCGAAGCAACTTCGCGCAGGGCAGCCGAGAGGCCGTCACGCGAGGCCGAGCCGTTCTTTTCGATAGCGAGGGCGAGCAGGAAGCCAGCGTCGTAGGCCTGCGGGGCATAGGTCGCGGCCGGGTCCTGGCCGGCATCGGTGGCGATCTTCTTGTAGATCTCAGCCGATTCACCGGTATAGGCGCCAGCGCGGGTGGCCGAGAGGCCTTCCACCTTGGCCGGGTCGATGCCGGCGAGCAGATCGTCGCCGATCACGCCGTCGACGCCAAAGAACACGGCGAAGTCACCGGCTTCGACGGCCTGCTGCAGGATGGTGTGGGCCGAGCCGGAGGCATAGCCGATCAGCACCAGGTTCTGGCTGCCCGAACCGGCGAGCTGGCCGAGTTCGGCGCGGTAGTCGGCCTTGCCGTCTTCGTGCGAGACATTGGCCGACACGGTGCCGCCATTGGCTTCGAACTGCTTGACGAACACGTCGGCGAGGCCCTTGCCGTAGTCATTGTTGACATAGGTCAGAGCGACGTCGGTGACGCCCTTCTGGGTCAGCAGGTCGGCGAGCTTGACGCCCTGGAAGGCGTCGGACGGCGTGGTGCGGAACACCAGGTCGTTGTCTTCGAGCGTGGTCAGGGCCGGTGCCGAGGCGGACGGCGAGATCTGGACCACATTGCCCGGTTTGCCGGCAGCATTGGCGGCGCCGATGGTGGCGCCGGTGCAGAAGGCACCGACAAAAGCGGTGACCTGGTCGGTATTGACCAGCTTGTCGGCAGCCGGGCCGGCAGCGGTCGGATCACAGGCGCTGTCGCCCACGATCGAGACGATCTGGCCGCCGAGCAGGCCGCCCTGGGCATTGACCTGGTCGAAGGCGAGCTGGGCGCCGGCCACGATCGGCGGCGCCAGGGATTCGATGGGACCGGTGAGGTCGCCGAGGATACCGATCTTGACGTCTTCAGCGAGCACCGGAGCGGCGAGGCTGAGGACCGACGCGGCAACCGCGAGGCCGAGGAGTTTCTTGTTCACGAGCATTTTCCCTCTGCTGAGGTCGCACCTGGCGTGTCCGTTCTGACGAGACATCCAAACTGGCCGGTGCGACAGCGTTTTTGGGGGCGCAACCCGCGCCCCGCTGGCGGCGATATTGCATAAATGCCGCTGGCGAGTCATCCGCTTTTGATCAGCTGGTCAAAAGCTCCGCGCTGTTGCTTAACGCGTTTCGGGCTATAGACTTGCGCGTCAAAGACGCCCTTTCGGAAGTCCCGCCATGTTCGCCCGCCTTGCCGCCCTGTTCGCCGTGCTCTTCGTGCTCGCGTCGCCGGCGGGTGCCCAGGAGAGCTCGATCCAGGTGCTCGGCGCGCCGGGCGAGGATCCGACGGCCATCACGGGCGATCCGGCCGCGCCGGTGGAGGCGCCGCCGCCGCTCCCCTGCGGCACGCAGCCGATCACCCTGGCGCGCATGGCCTGGCCGAGTTCGTCGATCCTGGCTGAAATCCATGCCCGGCTGCTCCGGGCGCATTTTTCCTGCGAGGTGCGGGTACAGGAAACCGACATGGCCACGGCGGCGTCTTCGATGGGCGCCAATGGCCAGCCGGCGGTTGTGCCCGAACTCTGGATCGCCCGCATTGCCGAGATCTGGAACGCCGCCACCAAGGCGCAGAAGGTCCGGCTGGCCGGCACCACCTATGCCGAGCCGGTGTTCGAAGGCTGGTTCGTGCCCGATTATGTGGTGGCGCAATGGCCCGACATCACCAGCATCGAGGGCCTCAAGGCGCATGCGGCGGCCTTCGCCGTCAATGGATCGAGCCGCGGGCGCTTCCTTTCCTGTCCGGTCGACTGGGGCTGCGCCGTGGTCAACCGCAACATGCTGCGGGCCAATGGCCTCGACGCCCAGTTCGAGCTGGTCGAGCCGGCCAACCGCTTTGAACTGGATACGCTGATTGCCGAAGCGCAGAGCCGCAAGGAGCCGATCCTGTTTTACTACTGGCAGCCCAATGCCATCCTGTCGCAGTTCGGCTTCAAGCCGGTCGAGCTGGGACCCTACAACAAGGACAATTTCGCCTGCATGGGGCGCGTCGCCTGTGCGCTGCCGCTGCCAAGCGGCTTTGCGCCCGATCCGGTGAACATCGCGGTGTCCGAATGGGTGTTTCTCGATGCCCCGCAGGTGGCGGCCTATTTCGGCCGGGCGCGCCTGCCGCTGGCGGAAATGAATGCCATGCTGCAGACCCTCAGCGTCGGCGGCACCCCCGAGACGGTGGCCGAAATCTTCATCAAGGATCGCGCCCAGGTCTGGCGCCCCTGGCTCGGACTGCCGGCGCAGGACGCGGCACCGGCGCCCTAGCGAAGGGCTTTGCTAACCCTGCGTCAAGCGTCGCGGCGCCCTGCAACAAAACTGTCATGATGGCAGAGTAGCGTTCCGGGCCTTTGCGCAGCTCGTCGCTAACCTATTGACGAAAAAAGTGTTTTTTCGCGATCTTCAGTCTCGCTTAACGCCCGGCATGGCAGTCTGATGTCGATTGGGGGAAAGCCGGGCCAATGCGAGATACCATGTCCGTTTCGAGACTGCTGCGCACCTACGATGCGGTTGGGCTCGGCGTCCTGCTGACGCTGGCGGCCCTGCTGTTCGGGCTGGGGAGCCTGCTGGCGGCGCCGCTGCCGGCCGCGGGGCTCGCCGGTCTTGCCGTTGCGCTGATGCTGGTCATCCTGGTCCTGGGCCGGCGGGCGTTGCGGCGGCAGTTCCAGCTGGTCCAGGCCGACCGCGACATCATGCTGGCCAATGCGCATCGCGACGCGCTGACCGGGGCTTTCACCCGGTCCTATTTCCTCTCCCGGCTGCGCGAGGACGTCAAACACGACGCGGATTTCTCGATGGGCTACATGCAGATCGACATGGACCATCTCAAGGTGCTCAACGACAGCGGCGGCCACTCGGCCGGCGATGCGGCGCTGGTCCACCTGATCACCACCGTCAACAGCATATTGCCCGGCGCCATGGTGGGCCGGCTGGGCGGCGACGAATTCGGCATCGCGGTCCGCGGCATCGACAGCAAACCGGCCCTGCGGCGGCTGGGCGACCAGATTCTGAGCGCGCTGGGCGAGCCGCTGCAGATCAGCGGCCGACCGGTGCGGCTCTCGGCCACCATCGGCATCGCCATGGCGCCCGTCGATGCGCTCGATGTCGACCAACTGATCTCCAAGGCCGATCTCGCCCTCTACAAGGGCAAGCGCAACGGCCGGCATACCACTGTGGCCTTCGAGGACGACATGCTGGTGGACGAGCGGCACCGGCGTTTCATCGAGCGCGACCTGCGCGCGGCCATCCTGCTCAACGAGCTCGATCTGCACTACCAGCCGATCTTTGCCCGCGACGGCAAGACCATCCGCTCCTACGAGGCGCTGGTGCGCTGGCAGCATTCGGTGCGCGGCACCATCATGCCGTCCGACTTCATCCCGATCGCCGAAGAGAGCGACCTGATCGACAAGCTGGGCGATTGGGTGCTGCGACGCGCCTGCCTCGATTTCGAGGCGCTCAGCGCCCCGGCCCTGAGCATCAATGTCTCGGCGGTGCAGCTGCGACGCCCCGATTTCGCCGCGCGCTTCGAGCGGATACTGCTCGATACCGGCATGCAGGGGAGCCGGCTGGTGGTCGAGGTCACCGAAACCGTGCCGATGCAGGCCGGCACCATCGAGCAGACCAACCTGGTGGCGCTGGGCGCGCTGGGCGTCCGCATCGCGGTGGATGATTTCGGCGCCGGCTATGCCAGCCTCGAATATCTGCGCGGCTTTCAGTTCGACATCATCAAGATCGACCGCAGCTATGTCTCCAACCTGCCGGCCGGTCGGGCCGACGCGCTGATCGTTTCGGCCATCTGCAAGATCGCCCGGGCGCTTTCGCTCGAGGTGGTGGCCGAGGGTATCGAGACCGAAGAGCAGCTGCGCTTTCTGCAAAGCTGCGGCTGCACCGGCTATCAGGGCTATCTGCTGGGCCGTCCGGCGCCGCTGCGCGTCGGTGCCCGGCTGGCCAAGGTCCTGGCCAGCGCCGCCTGATCTCTCCCTGAGTGCAGTTGCGTCCGCCGCTGAGCCGTTGTTATAGATGGGGGACGGGAAAGCCTGTGCGGCGTTAGGGAGTGGACGATTTGGAACTGAAGCGGATCAATGAGCACGTCAGCGTGTCCCCGCAGATCAGCCCAGAGGACGTCGTGGCCATCAAGGCCGCCGGTTTTGTCGCCATCGTCAATAATCGCCCGGACGGGGAAGCCCCCGATCAGCCGCCCAGCGCGGTGATCGAGGCGGCGGCGCATGCGGCCGGGCTGGGTTATCACTTTATTCCCCTCGGCCGGGACGGGGTGTCGCCCCAGATGGTCGAGGCGACTAAATCGGTGCTCGAGGGGAGCGCCGGTCCCGTCTTCTGCTACTGCCGGTCGGGCACGCGCTCGACCACGCTGTGGGCGCTCAGCCAGGCCGGCCGACAGCCGGCTGCCGAGATCATCTCGGCCGCTGCCAATGCGGGTTACGACATGTCCCATCTCGCGGGACATCTCAGCCAGAACCAGTGACCCGGCAAGGGTCCGCCACTACCCAGGCCGGGTGTCTCCGGCCGTTCTGAAGCCTGTCCCCTCAAGCTTGGGTATCACCATGCAGATCAAGAAAATCCTCGTCGCCAATCGCAGCGAAATCGCCATTCGTGTGTTTCGCGCGGCCAACGAGCTCAATATCAAGACCGTCGCCTGCTATGCCGAAGAGGACAAGCTGGCGCTGCACCGGTTCAAGGCCGACGAGGCCTATCTGATCGGCAAGGGCAAGGGCCCGGTCGAAGCCTATCTGCAGATCGACGAATATATCCGTGTCGCCCGGGTCTCAGGCGCCGATGCCATCCATCCGGGCTATGGCCTCTTGTCGGAGAGCCCCGAATTCGCCGATGCCTGCGAAGAGGCCGGCATTATCTTTATCGGGCCGCGCGCCCAGACCATGCGCGACCTGGGCAACAAGGTGGCGGCGCGCAACATGGCGATCGCCTCCAATGTGCCCGTGGTGCCGGCGACCGACGCACTGCCCGACGACATGGAGCAGGTCAAGGCGATGGCGGCCGAGATCGGCTACCCGCTCATGCTCAAGGCCAGCTGGGGCGGCGGTGGCCGCGGCATGCGCCGGATCATGGACGAGTCCACGCTGCTGGCCGAAGTCTCCGAGGGCAAGCGCGAGGCAAAGGCCGCGTTCGGCAAGGACGAGATGTATCTCGAAAAGCTGATCGAGCGCGCCCGGCATGTGGAAGTGCAGCTGATCGGCGACGATCACGGCAACCTGGTGCATCTGTTCGAGCGTGACTGTTCGGTGCAGCGCCGCAACCAGAAGGTGGTCGAGCGCGCCCCCGCGCCCTATCTCAGCCAGGCCGTGCGCGACGATCTGACGGGCGCCGCCATCCGGCTGGGCAATGCCGCGAACTATCGCGGCGCCGGCACGGTGGAATTCCTGCTCGATGCCGATACCGACAAGTTCTACTTCATTGAAGTGAACCCGCGCATCCAGGTCGAGCACACGGTGACCGAAGTCGTCACCGGCATCGACATCGTCAAGGCGCAGATCCGGCTGCTTGAGGGCGCGGTGATCGGTACGCCGGAATCGGGCGTGCCGCTGCAGCAGGACATCCGGCTCAACGGCAATGCCATCCAGTGCCGCGTGACCACCGAAGATCCCGAGCAGAACTTCATCCCCGATTATGGCCGGATCACCGCCTATCGCGAGGCCACCGGCTTTGGCGTGCGCCTCGATGGCGGCACGGCCTATTCGGGTGCAGTGATCACCCGCTACTACGATCCGCTGCTCGAAAAGATCACCTGCTGGGCGCCTTCGGCGGCCGAAGCTATCGCCCGCATGCATCGGGCGCTGCGCGAGTTCCGTATTCGCGGCGTCGCCACCAACCTGGCTTTCCTCGAAAACATCATCACCCATCCGGACTTTGTCGAGAACCGCTACACCACGCGCTTTATCGACACGACGCCCGCGCTCTTTGACTTCAAGCGCCGGCAGGACCGGGCGACCAAGCTGCTCACCTACATTGCCGACGTCACCGTCAACGGCCATCCCGAGGTGCGCGACCGGCCGCGCCCGCCGGCCGATGCGCTCGAACCGCATGTGCCCGACTATCCGCCGCTGCTGCTGGTGGAAGGCTCGCGCCAGGTGCTCGATCGCGACGGCCCCAGGGGGCTGGCGCGCTGGATGAAGGCGCAAAAGCAGGTGCTGTTCACCGACACCACAATGCGCGATGCGCATCAGAGCCTGCTGGCCACCCGCATGCGCTCGTTCGACATCACCCGCATTGCCGGGGCCTATTCGCGCGGCCTGCCGAACCTGTTCTCGCTCGAATGCTGGGGCGGGGCGACGTTCGACGTCTCGATGCGCTTTCTCAATGAAGATCCGTGGGAGCGGCTGGCGGCTGTGCGCGAAGGCGCGCCCAACATCCTGACGCAGATGCTGCTACGCGGCTCGAACGGGGTGGGCTACACCAACTATCCCGACAATGTGGTCAAGTTCTTCGTCCAGCAGGCGGCCAAGGGCGGCGTCGACATTTTCCGCGTCTTTGATTGCCTCAACTGGGTCGAGAACATGCGCGTCTCGATCGATGCGGTGATCGCCGCCGACAAGGTCGCCGAAGGCGCCATCTGCTATACCGGCGACATGCTCGACCCCAACCGGGCCAAGTATGACCTAAAATACTATGTCGGGCTCGCCAAGGAACTCGAGGCGGCCGGCGCGCATGTGCTGGGTCTCAAGGACATGGCGGGGCTGCTCAAGCCCGCCGCGGCGAAAAAGCTGATCGAGACGCTCAAGCAGGAAGTCGGCCTGCCCATCCACCTGCATACGCACGACACTTCCGGCGCCGCCGCAGCGACCATCATGGCGGCGGTCGATGCCGGGGTGGATGCGGTCGATGCGGCGATGGATGCGCTTTCGGGCACCACCAGCCAGCCGACGCTGGGCTCGCTGGTCGCCGCACTCAAGGACGGGCCGCGCGATCCCGGTCTCGACGGCAAGGCGATCCGCGAGATCTCGTTCTACTGGGAAGCGGTGCGCCAGCAGTATCGGGCCTTCGAGAGCGACCTCAAGGGCGGCGCTTCGGAAGTCTACCTGCACGAAATGCCGGGTGGCCAGTTCACCAATCTCAAGGAACAGGCGCGCTCGCTGGGCCTGGAAAGCCGCTGGCACGAAGTGGCGCAGACCTATGCCGACGTCAACCAGATGTTCGGCGACATCGTCAAGGTGACGCCGAGCTCGAAAGTGGTGGGCGACATGGCGCTCGCCATGGTCTCGTCCGGCCTCACCCGCGCCGATGTCGAAGATCCGGGCCGCGAAGTGTCGTTCCCCGATTCCGTCGTCGGTTTCTTTGCCGGCGATCTCGGCCAGCCGCCGGGCGGGTTCCCGGAAAAGCTGCAGAAGAAAGTGCTCAAGGGCCGCACGCCGCTGACGGCCCGGCCGGGGTCCTATCTCAAGGACACCGATCTCGAGGCCGAGCGCAAGAAGGCCGCCGAGGCCAGCGGCATGGACATCGACGATCTGCGGCTCGCCTCGTACCTGATGTATCCCAAGGTCTTTGCCGATTTCGTCAAGACGCAGGACAAGTACGGTCCCACCGAAGTGCTGCCCACGCCGGTGTATTTCTACGGGCTCAAGGAAGGCGAAGAGCTCTTTGTCGATATCGAGAAGGGCAAGACGCTGGTGCTGACCTATCAGGGTCGCTCGCCCACCAACGAAAAAGGCCAGGTGCGGGTGTTTTTCGACCTCAACGGCCAGCCGCGCACCATCACCGTGCCGGACCGGCTCAAGGTGGGCGAAGTGCAGGTGCGCGCCAAGGCGGCACTGGGTGACGCCAAGCAAGTCGGTGCGCCGATGCCGGGCGTCATCTCCGGGCTGTCGGTCAAGGTCGGCGACAAGGTGTTTGCCGGCGACGTGCTGCTCTCGATCGAAGCCATGAAGATGGAAACGGCCGTGCACGCCGAAGCCGATGGCGTCGTCGCCGAAGTCACCGTCAAGGTCGGCGACCAGATCGACGCCAAGGATCTTCTGGTGCGGTTCGAGTAAACGGTCGCGCTATCGCCGCCTCAGCGGCGGCGATAGGTTCCGTCGATCACCTTGTCGGTCCGCGGCGTCGGGCGGACGCGCACCGGCTGGGGCAGCATCTTGACGATCCAGCCGACCAGCATCGGGATGACGATCATGTCGTCGAGCCAGCCGGCGAACGGGATGATGTCGGGGATCAGGTCGAGCGGGCTCACCAGATAGAGCGGCACCAGCAGCATCAGGGCTTTGAGATGCAGCGGCGTCTCGGGCGTAAGGAAGGCGCGCCAGAGGGTGACCAGTTCGGTGCGGAAGGCGATGAGGCGGGTGACCAGGAACATGTTTTTCATGAGAGGAGACATGGTCCCGCATCCGCTTCGGTTCAAGACCGCCGACCATCGCCGCCCGGCACGAAATGTCGCAGCGCCGCGCCTAGAGCGAGTCGGCGATCTGTTTGATCGGCATGAAAAAGCTGCGCCCGCCCGCCGGAAAGGCGATAAAGCCGAAGCTGGCGTAGAAGGCGGCCGCCTGATCATCGATCGCATGCACCAGTACGGCGCGACAGCCGACCTGGCGGGAAATCTGCAAGGCGCGGAGCAGCGCGTCCTTGAGTAGGCCTTTGCCGATGCTTTGGCCCTGATAGGCCGTCGCCACTGCCAGCCGTCCGATCAGCAGGATGGGCGTGGGGTCGGGCATGTCGCCGGCGAGCTTTCCGGGCAGGTCCTGTCGCCGCACCGATCCGGTCGCCAGGCAGTAGTAGCCGACCACCTCCATGTCGCGGCAGACCACGTAGGTGCGCGCGCTGCGGCCCTCGGATTTCAGCGCACGGGTTTTCAGCCAGACGTCCAGCGCAGGTTTGCCGCAGGCAAACCGCCCGGTCTGGTGTTCGACCGAGATCGGCACCGGCGCGCTGAAGGCGACGCTCACGATTCCCAGGGCGACTTGTCGGCAAGTAGAGCCTTCAGCCGGGCAGCGGGTGCCGGTGGATTGTCCAGCACCGCGACAAAGGCTGCGTAGGCGTCCGCATCGAGCATGAACAGACGCTGGTCGAGCAGGACGTCTGTGGCCTGCTGCCGGGCGCTTTCGAGGACGAACTCAGACCGCGTCTTGCCCACCAGACTGGCAGCGGAATCGATCAGATCGCGGGTCCTGGCCGTGAGGCGGACATTGATGGTGGTGTCCCGCCGTTCGCTGTCTGCGGGTGTGCTGGGTGTGTCCATCGCGCGCTCCTTCGAAGGACGAGCCTTATCCTGAAGATGGCGCTTTGTATACACAATGTCAATACAAGCTCACTTCAGCCCGGCACGGTCTTTGAGTAACTTGACGATAGCCATGGCGTGGCCGTGGCCTAGGCCGTAGTCGGCCTTCAGCCAGTCGGTGATCACCGTCGCCTTGGTGCCAGGCGCGGTGAGGCCTTTCTCGGTGGCGCGCTGGATGAACCCTTCGGGCGAGACGCCGGTCTGCTTTTCGATGTTGTCGAGATAGGCCTGAAAGCTCACGGGATCACTCCATCGGTCAGGGCAGGGCGCCCAGTTCGGGCCAACCGTCGGCGCTCCAGGCGAGCGGGGCCAGTTGCAGTTTCGGCATGCCGCCGGCGTCGCCGTCATAATAGTGAAAGGCCAGCCAGGGGCTGTCGTCGACATCGACGACTTCCTGCCCGCCCGGGCCGACATATCGTCCGGTGCTGGCCAGCAATTCGGTGCCGCCGCCATCGAGCATCGGCGTGCCGTCCCGGTCGAGATACGGTCCTTCGACGCTGTCGGCCCGGCCGACCATGATGCGATAGGTGCTGGCAAGGCCCTTGCAGCAGGCGTCGAACGACACCAGCAGGTAGAATTTTCCGCCATGCGCGAGAATGGTTGCGGCTTCCACGGCCTCGCCATTGCGCGAGGCGAGGCGCAGCGGCACGGCGTCGTCCTTGCGCAGGCCGGTGGCCGGATCGAGTTCGATCATCCGAATGCCGTCCCAGTAGGAGCCGAAAGCCAGAAAGGCGCGGTCGGCCAGGTCGATGCGGTAAGGGTCGATGGCGTTGAGCCAGTCGTCGCGGCGCGAGCGGAAGACCAGGCCCTGGTCCTGCCAGCCCTCGGCCGGGCGGGTGGCGTCGAAGCTGGTATGGGTCATCAGGCCGATGGCGCTGTTGTTCCGGCCGAAGCGCGAGGCCGAATAATACATGTAGAGCGTGTCGCCCCGCCGCGAGACGCTGGGGGCCCAGATGTTGCGCGGCTGGTAGCCGAGTTCGGGCTTGATCCAGGCCGGCAGGCCGCCGGGCAGCGCGCCGGTCTCGGTCCAGGTGATGCCGTCGGGCGAGGTTTTGGTGCGCACCGTGCCGCCGTCGGGCGCCTGCTCCACCCCGGTGGCAAACGCGGCCCAGCCGGTCGGCGTGACGATCACCGAGGGGTCGTGCAGGCCCGTATCGCCCACAAGCATCGGCATCGGTTCGGCCGCCTGCAGCGGGGCTGCCAGCAAAACCAGGCTCAAAAGCAGCACACGCATCGCAATCCTCCCCGCGCCGCATCGCGGCTGCATTGCACTCGTCACATGCCCGGCTTATGTCTTTGGCGCAAGCAAGAGGTGTGCAATGACCGCTCCGCGTCGCAAATCGGTTGGTGTCAATGTCGGTGGGGTGATGGTGGGCGGCGGCGCTCCCATCGTGGTGCAGTCGATGACCAACACGGATACCGCCGACATCGAGTCGACGGTGCGGCAGGTGGCACAACTCTGGCGCGCCGGTTCCGAGCTGGTGCGCATCACCGTGGATCGCGACGAATCCGCTGCCGCGGTGCCGCATATCCGCGAGCAGCTGCTCAAGCGCGGCATCGACGTGCCGCTGGTCGGCGACTTCCACTATATCGGCCACAAGCTGCTGACCGACCATCCGGCCTGTGCCGAGGCGCTGGCGAAATATCGCATCAATCCGGGCAATGTCGGGTTCAAGGCCAAGCGCGACACGCAGTTCGCCACGCTGATCGAGCTGGCCATCCGCTACGACAAGCCGGTGCGCATCGGGGTCAACTGGGGCTCGCTCGACGAAGAGCTGCTGACCAAGCTGATGGACGAGAACGCCCTGTCCGCCGCACCGATCTCGGCGGCTGCCGTGCAGCGCGAGGCGATCATCCAGTCGGCGCTGCTTTCGGCGGCACGGGCCGAGGAGATCGGGCTGGGGCGCGACCACATCCTGCTCTCGACAAAAGTGTCGGACGTGCAGAACCTGATCGCGGTCTACCAGGACCTCGCGGCGCGCTGCGACTACGCGCTGCATCTGGGCCTGACCGAAGCCGGCATGGGGTCCAAGGGCATCGTCGCCTCGTCGGCGGCCATGGGGATCCTGCTCCAGCAGGGCATCGGCGATACCATCCGCGTCTCGCTCACCCCCGAGCCCAATGGCGATCGCACGCTAGAGGTCAAGGTGGCGCAGGAGCTGCTGCAGACCATGGGCTTCCGGCAGTTCCTGCCGGTGGTCGCCGCCTGCCCCGGCTGCGGCCGCACCACCAGCCAGACCTTCCAGGTCCTTGCCAAGGACATCCAGGATCATCTCTCCGCCTCCATGCCCGAGTGGAAAGAGCGCTATCCGGGGGTGGAAAACCTCTCGGTGGCGGTGATGGGCTGCATCGTCAACGGCCCGGGCGAAAGCAAGCACGCCAATATCGGCATCTCGCTCCCCGGTACCGGGGAGACTCCGGCCGCTCCGGTGTTCGTCGACGGCCAGAAGGTCGCCACCCTGCGCGGTGCCGACGTTGCCGACCAATTCAAGGTGATGGTGGCCGACTATATCGAGAAGAAGTACGGCCAGGGGAAGGTCGCGGCGGAGTGAGTGCTCCCGATGCCTTGATCGTCGCCCACCGCGGCTATTCGGCCCGCTATCGCGAGAATGCTCCATCGAGTTGGCATGCGGCGGTGACGGCGGGGGCGGATCTGGTCGAGGTTGATGTCCGGATGACTGCCGACCGGGTGCTGGTCTGCTCGCATGATCCCGACCTGCGGCTTGCCGGCCATCCCGGCATTGTTGCCGAGATGCGGGCCGCTGAGATTGCTGCGATCCTTGCGGCAGGCGAGCCCGTGGCCCCGTCGCTCAGCGCCGCGCTTGCGGTGATCCCCGAAACCACAGGCGTCCTGCTAGACGTCAAGGACGAGAGCCTTGCTACACTCACGGCCCTCCATGCCGTGAGGGCGCTGCACCCCCAGCGCCGTCTGGTCTTTGGCCTCCACAGCCTTGCATCTGTGAGACTTATCCGCGGCTCGGGCGATGCCGAAATCCTTGGACTTCTCAATGGGGACGAAGCGGAAGAAGCTGAGTTTTTCGCGCTGGGCGGCCATGTGCTGCGGCTTTGGGAGAGCAAGATCACACTAGGCCGGCTCGATCGTCTCCGGCAGGCGGGTTGTCCGCTGTGGATGACCTCTGGCGGCAAAGGCACTGCGCGCGACGTGGGTGATTTCGACGCCGAAAGCCTGCCCCGGTTCCGCGAAGGTGGCATCTCCGGTTTCCTGGTCAATGATCCGGTGCTGGCGCGTCAGGCGCTCGCGTAGCCGCTGCCTTTTCCTCACCTAGCTGCGCCAGGTATCTGCGTAGTAAGGCGGCGCGGCGGGGGCGAAAATTGGTCTCCGCAAGTTCGACAGCGCTGATCCGTTCGAGGTGAAACATGCGGAAGGCTACCCGAAGACTGCACCAGGCGAGGAGCGTCAGGGCGCGATCGGAGTAGACGATGGCGAGGGGGTGGATGGTGCGTTCGGTTGCCGCCCCGCTCTTGTCAGCGTAGCGGATGGTCAGGGACCGCTCCTCCCAACAGGCCCGGCGGATCGTGTCGATATCCGGCCCAACCTGATACCGGGCCTCTGGGCGATAGACCTGCGAGATGGCGTGAAACAGGTGCTGTTCGCGATCGTCAGGCAGGGTGGCGGCCACCTTGGCCAGAACAGATGCTGCGGCCGCCGCCAGCGTGGGGTCGCCCATGTGCCGGACTTCGGCAAGTCCGAGAACGATGGCTTCGATCTCGGTGCGATCGAAGGTCTGCGGCGGCAGTGCGTAATCCTCCACCAGCCGATAGCCATAGCCGCGCTCGCCCTCGATGCGGGCGCCGGCCGCACGCAAGCTGTCGATGTCGCGATAGAGCGTGCGCAGCGACACCTCCATTTCCCCGGCCAGTCGTATGGCGGTGATGGGGGCAGGCATGACGCGCATCGCCTGCAGCAATCGAAAAAGGCGGTCGGGGCGGGCCATTGCTCAACTGACGGAAAGTGGCAGTTGAGGCTCGTTATAGCGGGCGGTGCAGCACAACAACAAGGAGCCTGCCATGACCATCAAGACCGTCACCCATCTCAATTTTCGGGGCCAGGCCCGCGCGGCCCTGCAGTTCTACCAGTCGGTTTTCGGCGGAGAGCTCGTCGCTGTCACCTATGCCGACGCCCACGCGGCGCAGGACCCGACCGAGGCCGATCAGGTGATGTGGGGGCAGGTGACCTCGGAAAATGGCTTTGCCGTCATGGCCTATGACGTCCCCGGGCAACGGCCGTTCAACCCTGGCGAGGGCGCCTTCTTCGTGTCGGTTCGTGGCGAGACGGCCGCGGAGATCACGGATTATTGGGCCAAGCTGGCCGAGGGCGCGACAATCCTGGCGCCCCTCGCCCCCTCGGGTTGGGCGCCGCTCTATGGCATGATGAAGGATCGTTTCGGCGTCACCTGGGTGTTCGACGTGGCCGTCGCTTACCAGCCGGTGTGATCTGGGAGGGGCGTGGGAGGTCCCACGCCCAACCCCCTCCTGTGGGTCTTTGCGGCACGGGGTGGCCTTTGGTGCGATGTCCGGCTAGGAAACAGCCTCGTTCATCGAGGTAGTGCCAATGATCATCGAACCCAAGATCCGCGGTTTCATCTGCACGACGGCCCATCCGGTGGGCTGCGCGGTCAATGTGCAGCGCCAGATCGACCACGTAGTGGTCAAGGGGCCGCTGTCGCAGGGGCCCAAGCGCGTTTTGGTGCTGGGCTGCTCGACCGGCTACGGCCTCGCGTCGCGCATCGTCACGACGTTTGGCGCCGGCGCCGATACGGTGGGCGTGTCGTTCGAGCGCGAACCGGGCGAGGCCAAGACGGCCAGCGCCGGCTGGTACAATAACCGCGCCTTCGAAAAGCGCGCCGAGGCCGCCGGCCGCAAGGCCGTGACCATCGAGGGCGACGCCTTCTCCGACGCGGTCAAGACGCAGGCCATCGAGGCGATCCGTTCGACGCTGGGGCAGGTGGACATGATCGTCTACAGCCTCGCTTCGCCGGTGCGCACCGACCCGAAAACCGGCGAAACCTATCGCTCGGCGATCAAGCCGTTCGGTGCCAAAGTGCGATCCAAGACGCTCAATACCGGCACCGGTGAAGTCTCCGAGGTGGAAGTCGAGCCGGCGTCCGACGCCGAAGCCGCGGCCACCGTCAAGGTGATGGGCGGCGAAGACTGGGAACTCTGGATCGCCGCGCTGAGCGAGGCTGGGGTACTGGCCGAGGACTTCACGTCGCTGAACTACACCTATCTCGGCAGCGAACTCACCTGGCCGATCTACCACAAGGGCACGCTGGGCAAGGCCAAGGCCGATCTCGATCGCGCCGCCGCCGCCATCCGCGCGACGCACGGCCCGGAGGCCGCGCATGTCGTGGCGCTCAAGGCGGTGGTGACGCAGGCGAGCTCGGCCATTCCGGTGGTGCCGCTCTATGGGGCGCTGCTGTTGCGGGTGATGGCCGATATCGGCCTGGGCGAAGGCTGCATCGAGCAGATCGACCGCCTGTTCCGCGACAAGCTGGTGGCCCATGCGCTCGACGAGGCCCAGCGCCTGCGCGTCGACGACTGGGAGCTTTCCGACGCCGTGCAGAACGAGCTCAAGCTCCGCTGGGCAAAGCTGAGCACCGAAACGCTGCCCGACCTTGGCGACCTGCCCAAGTACCAGCAGGAATTCCTCAAGCTCTTCGGTTTTGGCCTCAGCGGCGTTGACTACGGCGCCGATATCGATCCGCGGGACGTCTACTAGGCGACCCCTGTATCGCGCGCCACCACTCGGTCTTCCTTGTCCCCTTGCGGGGGAAGGTGGCGCGCGAAGGGTCGCTTTACTCCGGCACGTCGCAGGCGTCGGCCCAGCGGTTGCCACAGAGCGCGGCGAGGCGCGCCACTGTCAGCTTGACCGAAGCATGCGTGTCGCCGCCGGCCGGGATCACCTCATCATAGATCTTGAGCGATACGTCGCAATAGATGGTCAGCGGCGCGGGCAGGCCGAACGGGCAGACGCCCCCGACCTGATGGCTGGTCAATCGCAGCACGTCCTCGGGGCCCAGCATGCGCGGCCGGCCGCCAAAGGCCTGCTTGGCTTTGGCATTGGAGAGGCGCGCATCGCCGCGGGTGACCAGCAGGAACTCTTCTTCCCCCACCCGGATGGCAAGGGTCTTGGCAATCTGGCCGGGCACGACGCCATGCACGTCGGCTGCCAGCTGCACCGTGGCGGTGGAGGCATCGGTGACGATCACGGCGAGATCGGGGGCGCGTGCCAGAAGGTCGGCACGAACGGAGTCGAGGCTCATGAACTGGTCCTTGCAGCAAGGGTCTGCTGATATTTTTCGCGGGTGCGCTGGCGCAGCGGCGTGCGCAGCGCCCGTTCGAGAAAGGCCGTGTCGATGTCGCGCACGCCATCGAGGGCCATCAGTTCGGCCACCGTCACCCGCTCGCCGGCAAACGGCACGAGCTCGACCCGCATGCCGGCTTCGAGGCTGCCCGGGGTGATCACGCGGGTATAGGCGCCGGGCCGCAGGGCGCGGGCGAAGCGCTTGACCCAGATTGGGTCGCCCATGCGGCGGGCCAGCGTATTGCACGGCGTGCGGTGATAGGTCACTTCCAGCGTCACCGGGCCGATGACAAAGCGGTCGCCGATGGCCAGCGTGTCGCCGGCAATGCCGTCGATCACCAGGTTCTCGCCGAACGTGCCGGGCGCCAGCGGGGCGCCCAGTTCGGCGGCCCAGAGATCATAGTCGGACTGCAGGTAGACATAGACCGCCTGGTCCGGCCCGCCATGGTGCGTGCGGTCGAGCACGGCGTCGCCGAGCAGCCCCAGCGTGTCGATCAGCACCGGGCCGGTGCGCGGCGTCTTGACGATGCCGGTGGGCGTGGCGCTGCCCGCCAGCAGCGTCGGGCTGCCCAGATTAACCGAGACCAGGGTGGGCATCAGTGCTCCCGGGTGGCAAAGAAGCGGGCCGTGGCGCGCAGGCCGTCGGCCTCGGGGCCATAAGCCTGCAGCGCCGTCAGCGCATCGTGCACCAGCTCACCCAGCCGATGGCGGGCGGCGTCGAGCCCGATCAGCCCGACCAGCGTCTGCTTGCCCGCATCGGCATCCTTGCCGGCGGCCTTGCCGAGCTTTTCTGTGGTAGCGGTGACATCGAGAATGTCGTCGGCGAGCTGGAAGGCCGCGCCGGATTTTTCCGCATAAGTGGCAAAATCGACCAGCTGCTCGCGCGTTGCGCCGCCCAGGGTGGCGCCCATCAGCACCGCCGCGCGGATCAGCGCGCCGGTCTTCATGGCCTGCATTCGGGCGATGCCGCGCTCGTTGAGCGGGCTGGTTTCGCCCTCGATGTCGCGCATCTGGCCGCCGGCCATGCCGCCGGCGCCGGCGCCCTTGACCAGCAGGCTCACCAGCTGCAGGCGCCGTTCGGCCGCCAGGTCGTCGATCTGGGTGAGCAGGCCGAAGGCATGGGTCAGCAAGGCGTCGCCGGCAAGAATGGCCGTGGCGTCGTCATAGGCCTTGTGCACCGTCGGCCGGCCGCGGCGCAGGTCGTCATTGTCCATGGCCGGCAGGTCGTCGTGGATCAGCGAGTAGCAATGGATCATTTCCACCGCCAGGCCGGCCAGCAGGGCGCCCGCAGGCGGTACGCCGAACACCGCCGCAGCCTGGCGCACCAGCAGCGGGCGCAGCCGCTTGCCGCCGTTCAGGCTGCCATGGCGCATGGCCTGCACCAGCCGGTCGGGCGGCTCGCCGGGGCCGAACAGCGTGTCGGGCTTGAGCACCCGGTCGAGCTCGCGCTCGACCCGATCGGCGTTGTCCTTGAGTTCGGCGTCGAAGTCGTACATCAGCGCATCGTCCGGTTTGATCTGCCGCAGCAGCATCTATCGCGGGAATCGCCGCAACGCCAAGAGGGAGGGCCCGAAGTTCGATGAGCGAGAGCGAAACGGCCCCCCGGCGGCGGCGCCGCCGCAGCACCCTCAGCCGGGTGGTCCGCACACTGCTCTGGCTGCTGGCCGGGCTGGTGGCCATTCCGCTGGTGCTGACGCCGGTCTATCTGGTGGTCGATCCGGTCTCGGTCCCCATGGCGCTGCGGATGCTCGGCGGTCAGCCGGTGGTGCGCGACTGGCGGCCGATCGGGCAGATCTCCGACCGGCTGAAGGCCGCGGTGATCCTCTCCGAAGACGGGCAGTTCTGCCGCCATCTGGGGGTCGACCTGCGGGCCCTCAAGGACGAGGCCGATCGCATGCTGGCGGGCAAGCCGTTCCGCGGCGCCTCGACGCTGACCATGCAGGTCACCCGCAACCTGTTTCTGGGCACGGGCCCTTCGATCGTACGCAAGGGCCTTGAAGTGCCGCTGGCCTTTTATGTCGATCTGTTACTGCCCAAGCGACGGATCATGGAAATCTACCTCAATATTGCCGAATGGGGGCCCGACGGGCAGTTCGGCATTGCGGCCGGGGCAGAGGCGGCGTTCGGTACCGATGCGAGCGCCCTCAGCTGGGAGCGGGCGAGTCTTCTGGCGGTGACGCTGCCCAATCCGCTGGTCCGCCGGCCGGCCCGGCCCAGCAGCGGCCTGCGGCGGGTGGCCCGCATTGTCGAACAGCGCGCCAGGCAGTATGGAGAGCGGGCCGATTGCGTGGGCGAGCCCGGCGGGCTGGCGCTTGAATAAGCACTAGCCAGCCGCCTGCACATTCTGTATAGAGGCCCGCAATTCCCGACAGACCCCGTCTGTTGACCGCCCGCGAGGGCGAACACGATATTTACGGAGTACCACCATGGCAGTGCCAAAACGCAAGACCTCGCCGATGAAGCGCGGGTTCCGCCGCTCCGCCGATGGCCTGAAGGCCGAGGCTTATGTGGAAGACAAGGATTCGGGCGAACTGCGCCGTCCGCACCATGTCGATCTCAAGACCGGCATGTATCGCGGCCGTCAGATCCTGACGCCGAAGAACTAGTCGAGCCAAGGTCACTTGCGCACAGACTGAATATTTTGGCGGCCAGCCCCACCCGGGGCTGGCCGCCTGCTTTTTTGATACCCCTGGGGCTTGGGAGCTGGTGATGGGCATGCGCGTGGAAAGCGACTCGATGGGCACGATCAACGTGCCGAGCGAAAAGTATTACGGTGCGCAGACCGCCCGCAGCCTCGCCAATTTCGACATCGGCGGCGAAAAGATGCCGACCGAGATCATCCGCGCCTTCGGCATCCTCAAGAAGGCCGCCGCGCTCGCCAATCACAAGCTCGGGCTGCTCGACGAAAAGACCCGCGACCTGATCGTTCGCGCCGCCGACGAAGTGATCGCCGGCAAGCTCGCCGACCACTTCCCGCTGGTGGTCTGGCAGACCGGGTCGGGCACCCAGTCCAACATGAACGTCAACGAAGTGATCTCCAACCGCGCCATCGAAATGGCCGCCGGGGTGATGGGCAGCAAAAAACCCGTCCATCCCAACGATCACGTCAACATGAGCCAGTCGTCCAACGACACCTATCCCACGGCCATGCACATTGCCGCCGTCGAGGCGATCCGGAACTATCTGGTCGAGCGCGTCATGCTGCTGCGCAACACGCTGGACGGCAAGTCCAGGCAGTTCATGGACGTGGTCAAGATCGGCCGCACCCATCTGCAGGACGCCACGCCGCTCACGCTCGGGCAGGAAATGAGCGGCTGGGTCGCCCAGCTCGACCTGGCGCTCAAGGCCATCGACGTCACCATGGTGCAGCTTTATGAGCTGGCGCTTGGCGGCACGGCAGTGGGCACCGGGCTCAACGCCCATCCCCAATATGCCGAGACCGTGGCAGCCGAGATCGCCCGGCTCACCGGCCAGCCCTTTGTCACCGCGCCCAACAAATATGCCGTCATGGCCGGTCACGACGCCTTCGTGGGGACCTCCGGCGCCCTCAAGCAGCTCGCCGTGGCGCTCATGAAGATCGCCAACGACGTGCGCTGGCTGGCCTCCGGGCCGCGTTCGGGCCTGGGGGAACTCACCATTCCCGAAAACGAGCCGGGCTCTTCGATCATGCCGGGCAAGGTCAATCCGACCCAGGCCGAGGCCACCACCATGGTCGCCGTGCAGGTGATGGGCAACGACGCCGCCATCGGCATCGCCGCCAGCCAGGGCAATTTCGAGCTCAACGTCTTCAAGCCGGTGATCGCCTATAATTTCCTGCAGTCGGTGCGGCTGCTGGCGGACGCCGCCAAGAGCTTTAACGATCATTGCGCCGTCGGGATCGAGCCCGACCTGGCGCGCATCAAGCAGCTGGTCGACCAGTCGCTGATGCTGGTCACCGCGCTCAACCGCAAGATCGGCTACGACAACGCCGCCAAGATCGCCAAGAACGCCCACAAGAAGGGCTCCACCCTCAAGGAATCGGCGATCGAACTGGGCCTGCTGACGGCCGAAGAGTTCGACGCCGAGGTCAGGCCCGAGCTGATGGTGGGCACGCTCAAGGTCTGAAGTGGCCGCGCTATGTTGTGGTCAGCGCCCGTAAGCCGCTGACCACCACGCCCTCTCCATAGCGGCGCACCAGCAACGAGCAGAGCATCAGCGACTTGGTGCCGGCTTTGGCTGAGTGTTGCTTGAGCCGTTGCAAGTGATCCTGCACCTCGGCCCGCACGCCTTCGGCGGTATCGGCCAGGGCTTGGCAATAGTCGACCAGTTCGTCCGCCGTGCCGTCGAAGTCGAACTTGCGGATGAGGCCGAGCGTTTCGATGGTCAGGATCAAGGCCCGCGGTTCCTGGGCAATATTGTGCCTGATGACGCCAATCGCCTGCTCGAGCACCCGCTCGCCGACGATGTTCATCAGCGCCAGGCCGAGGCTGTTGACCTTGAAGGTCTCGTCCATGGTCGAGGCATTGAGATCGGCAAGGAAGGCGCCGAAGGCCCGCTGCTCGTCCTGACTGACATTCTGCATCAGGCCAAAGCACAGCGAGGGCAGGGCGTCTCTCGACTTGGCGAAATCGATCTCGCGCATCAGGTTGCGAATGGCCTCGGCCCGCGGGCCGGCCCGCTGTCGGTCACATTCCCGGTCGGTGGCTTCGAGAATGACCTTGAGAAAGCCGGCGGGCCCGACTTCGACATCGGCGTTGCCGACGCGCACCGTAAATAGCGATGACCGGAAAAAGGTCATGGCACCGAAACCGGCGATCATCGACTGGACGATCAGGGTGGTGGCCGGGTCTGTCGCACTTGCCGGGCTGGTCCCGGCTTGCGCGGGCGCGGCTTCGAGCCAATTGAAATGCCGTATCAGCGCAAAGGCAGCCACAGCTGCAAAAGCGTTGATCGCAATGTAGAACATGCCCGGAACTGTCTTTAACGCATCGAGCGGCGCGTCTTTGTAACGCGACACGATCTCGGAGGCGCCCACTACCGCGCCAAACAAACCGACAAGCGCATAGAAGACAATTTCCAGCACGCCCTACCTCATTCGGAAGACACCAAGCGCCTCGTTGGCGAATTCTGTCAGCTGGAGCTTATCAGAGTCTTCCACTCTGTCCACCAGTTGCTGTTCTTGAAGCATATTGAGGGCATTTGATACTGCGGGGCCAGTAACCTGCAACGCGGTTTCCATCTCCGGCAGCGTCAATGGCCCGGCTTTAAGAGATTCAAGCAGGTCGCGGGCGATGGTCTCGGTATCATAGTTGATTGTTTTGACAGTCGAATTCAAACTGTTCGAGGTCGAGAGGAAAGTCTCGAAGCCAATCAGGCCTTTTTGCATGACAATCTCCACATTCGCTTGGTGTGCATACATGTCGTTGGAGACGACCCGTTACGCAAGTCCATAACATATTCGGGGCGGCCATGGCAGATCAACGCGGGGCAACCCCACAGCGGCTCTAGCCGCCCGCGGGCTTTCTTGGCATGGTGCGGCTCCAGATCGAGGAGCCGCAGATGTCCGACAGCACCGTGTTCATTCCACCCGAGCGCCGCCAGAGCCGGGGCACGTTCATTCCACCGCTGCTGCTGCTGCCGCTGATCCTCTACAACATCGTGGCTTTCGGCTTTATGGGCGGCATGCCCAATGGCTGGGCCAGCCAGATCCTGACCATTCCGATGGTGTCGGGCGTCGCCTGGTCGCTGACCGCCGGCGACGTGATGGTGGCGTTCGCGCTGGGGTGCCTGTTCTTCGAGGTGCTCAAATCCACCAATACGGGCCGCTCCTCGGTGATCGAGCACATGCTCTCCACGCTGGTGTTCGTGATCTTCCTGGTCGAGTTCCTTTTGGTGGGTGCCTGCGCCAGCTCGGTCTTTTTCATCCTGATGCTGATGGCGATCTTTGACGTCGTCGCCGGGTTCACCGTCTCGATCACCAGCGCCGGCCGCGACGTCACCATGGGGTGAGGCGGATCGGCGCCTTCAACTTGAGACCTCGTTATTCGACGGGGCTCAGGATGAGGTCTACTGACGACGGCCAGCGCCTCTAGAGCCGCTTGAGCACCATCACGTCGAGCACCGCCCAGAGGTGCAGCGTGGCGCCGGTGACCACGAAGCAGTGCCAGAGCACGTTGTGGAAGCGCAGGCGTTCCCAGACGTGAAACACGATGCCGGAGGAATAGGCGACGCCGCCGGCCAGGAGCAGCCAGAGCGTGCTCATCGGCAGGGCGGCGGCAAGGGACTGAAACACCAGCACGCCGCTCCAGCCGATGCCGAGGTAGAGCACCAGCGCCAGCCGGCCGAAATGCTGCGGCACGATCAGCTTGAGGGCGATGCCGATCAGCGCCGCGCCCCAGACCGCCGCCAGCATGATAGCGCCCAGCGTGCCCGAGAGCAGCGCCAGGAGCGGGGTATAGGTCCCGGCGATGAGCAGGAAGATCGCCGCCTGGTCGAGCCGGGCCAGCACCTGCTTGATCGGCGCGACCGGCGCCATGTTGAAGGCCAGCGAGACGCTCAGCACCACCAGCAGCGAGACGACATAGACCGCGATCATCGGCAGCTCGGTGGGGGCGGTGGCAATGCCGGCTGCCGCCAGCAGGGCGCCGCCCAGCCCGGCGGCAATGACCAGGCCGATGCCATGCACCACTGCATCCAGGATCAGTTCGGCGCGCGAATAGGGTTCGCCGCGGTGCCACCAGGTGCGGCGCTTCAGGTGGGGCAAGGTGGACAACAGGGGCATGGACGCGTCTCCGGGCAGCTCTGATCAATGCACGGCAAAGCAATCCGATCCCTAGCAGGGCTCTGTGACGGCCTGAAGGCCGCCAGTCAGGCAAGGAGCGTGCGGCGATAGCCGGCGGGCATGCGGAGCACGCTGGCGCGGGCACTGGCTTCATAGGCGTCGGTGGCAATGGTTTGCTTGCCGCGGCTGGGTTGCGACGCCGGCCGCGGCCGCTGCTGCAGCATCTGGCTCAGAAGTTCGGCGGGCGGTCCGTAGCGGCGCAGCGGGGCGCGACTGCCGCTATAGGCGGTGCGGGGGAGCTCGATTGTCCTGAACTGGGTCATGGTGGCGCCGTCCTGTTCCAAAGCGGGCCATTTGTGTCGTTTTGGGACAGTGTGTCCCGGGCCCTTACAGAGAACGTTGCAATAGGCGTGCCACGTGGCAAGACTTTGTTAACCTATTGCCCGGCCGCTTCCTGTCACGGTTAATGGGCGGCGCGGTCACAGGTTCCGGTCACGAGCCCGCTGATCCGGTCAGCGCAAGGCGCATGACGTGGCGGCGGCTGCCGGCCATGCCGATCTCGACAAAGCCCAAAGCGGCAAAGGCCGGCACGAATCCCATATGCCGGTAGCTGGGCGAGTCGGGCGCCACCGGATAGGCCTCGAGGATCGTGGCACCCTGGCGGCGGGCGTGGTCGATGGCGCCCTCGAGCAGCCGGCGGCTGAGGCCCTGGCCGCGCCATCGGCGCCTGAGGTAGAGGCAGGCGATCGACCAGACGCTGTCGTCGGGCCCGGCCGCCGGCCCGCCCAGTGCCCGATAGGTGTCGCGCGGCGCCACCGAAATCCAGCCGATCGGCGCAATGCCGTCATAGGCGAGGAGCCCGACCGGGACGCCGTCAGCGATCCGGCCGAGCATGAAGGGGCGACGTTCCGAGCCCTTGCTGGTCCTCGCCTCTTCGGGCGTGACGCGCCAGGCCATGCACCAGCAATAGCTCGGCCCGCCAGGCTGCTCGAAGAGGGCGACGAAATCGCCGAGCGTGTCCGGATCGACGGGCCTGAAGCGCAGCGCGTCGACCATCCTTACTTGAATTCGTCCTTGGCCTTGCGCAGCGCGCCGAACACGGTGGCGGGATCGGTGCCCTCGGGCAGGCCCATGGCCCGCGCCAGCACCGGGTCGTCGGCGCGCAGGAACGGATTGGTGCGCTTTTCCATGCCCATGCTCACCGGAATGGTGAACTGGCCGCTTTCGCGCATGCGCCGGACTTCGGCGGCGCGAATGTTGAGGGCCGGGTTGCGCGGGTCGATGCTCTGGGCGAACGCGGCGTTCGAGACGGTATATTCGTGCCCGCAATAGACCAGCGTCTCGTCGGGCAGTTCGCGCAGTTCGGCCAGTGCCTCCCACATCGGGCCGGGCCGGCCTTCGAACATGCGGCCCACGCCCATGGAAAACAGCGCATCGGCCGAAAACAGGTGGCCGCCGACCGGTTCGTAGTAAACGATATGGCCCAGCGTGTGCCCGGGGGCTTCGATCACCAGGAAATTGGTGTTGCCCAGCGTCGCCGTGCTCGATCCGGAGAGCAGCATGTCCAGGCCGATGATCTTTTCGGCTTCGGCGCGCGGGCCGTGCACGGTGCAGCCGAATTCGCGCTTGAGCGACGGAATGCCTTCGACATGGTCGGTATGGTGATGGGTGATGAAAATGTCGCTCAGCGCCCAGCCGCGGCGTTCGAGCGCGGCCTTGATCGCCTTGGCGTCGGGTGCATCGATGGCGGCGGTCTTGCCGGTGTCGACATCGTGCACGAGATATCCATAGTTGTCGGTGCGGCAAAGGAAGATGTCGATGAGCAAGGCCACGTGTAGAACTCCGATCGGGGGCCGGGCGTCCGCAGCCCGGTCAATGCCGGCCGACACTAGAGCCACGGCGCTGGTTTTTCCAATGGACAACGCATGAGCACCGACGTCAGACGCCTCATCGAGTTCTACAAGTCGCCCCTGGGCAAGATTTCGCGCACGCTGGTGCGCGATGACGTGACGCAGCTGGCGGGCAATGTGCGCGGCCAGCGCGTGCTCGGCCTGGGCTTTGCCACGCCCTATCTCCGCTTTGCGCTCGGGCCGGCCGAGCGGGTGCTGGCCTTCATGCCGGCGCGCCAGGGCGCCTCGGCCTGGCCGCGCGAAGGCCCGTCCCACACAGTGCTCTGCGACCCCATGGACATGCCGCTCACCGATTCGGCGGTCGATCTGATCATTGCCGTGCATGCGCTCGAGCATATCGCCGATGCCGAGGAGCTGATGCGCGAGCTCTGGCGCATTGCCGCGCCCAATGCCCGGCTGATCATCGTGGTGCCGCGCCGGCGCGGCCTCTGGGCGCAGGTCGACAATACCCCGTTCGGCGACGGCAATCCCTATTCGCGCCCGCAGCTCGAGCGGCTGCTGCGCGACCACAGCTTCATCCCCGAGCAATGGCGCGAGGCGCTCTACCTGCCGCCCAGCCAGCGCAGCATCGTGCTCAAGTCGACCCGGCTGATCGAAGGGTTCGGGCGCATGTTCATGCCGATGTTTTCCGGCGTCATGGTGGTCTCGGCGAAAAAGGCGCTGTTCCCGGCCGTGCCACGACGCAAAAAGACCGAGCGTTTCGTCCGTTTGCCGGCGCTGTCGCCGCAGGCGGCGATGGAACTGCCGCCTGCGGGCTGAGCACAAGAGGCTTTGCGTTCGGCAGGCGGTTTCTCTATGGTCCGCCGGGCTTTTGCCTGCCCTCGACCAGAAGTTTCCGACCATGACCAGCACGCCCCGCCGCCCGCAGCCGCAACCCGGCATCGACAAGATCGCGCCCTATGTGCCCGGTCGGTCCGACGTGCCGGCCGGGGTCAGGCTGGTCAAGCTTTCGGCCAACGAGAGCCCGCTGGGCGCCAGCCCCAAGGCGGTCGAGGCGTCGCGCGCCATGGCCGAGATGATCCATGTCTATCCCGAAGGCTCGTCGCGCGTGCTGCGCCAGGCGCTGGGCGAGGTCCACGGCATCGATGCCGACCGCATCGTCTGCGGCTTCGGCTCGGACGACCTGCTGCACCTTCTGGCGCAGGTCTATCTGGGGGAGGGCGACGAGGCGGTGATGAGCCAATATGGCTTTAACGTTTATCCCATCATCACCCGTGGCGCTTCGGCCGAGATCGTCATGGCGCCCGAGCCTGACTACTGCGCCGATGTCGACGCGCTCCTGGCGGCGGTGACAGTGCGCACCAAAGTGGTGTTTCTGGCAAATCCCAACAATCCCACCGGCACCTATCTCAGCGATGCCGAGGTCCGCCGGCTGCATGCCGGGCTGCGGCCCGATATCCTCCTGGTGCTCGACAACGCCTATGCCGAATATGTCACGGCCGACGACTATACGGTGGGCATCGCTCTGGTCGATGCGGCCGAAAACGTCGTGATGGTGCGCACCTTTTCCAAAATGGGCATTGCCGGCGAGCGGGTGGGCTGGATGTATGGTCCGGCCCATATCGTGGATGCCGTGCATCGCATTCGCGGGCCGTTCAACGTCTCGCTCTCGGGTCAGGCGGCGGCCGCCGCGGCGGCGCGCGATACCGCCTTTACCGCAACCCTCCGCGATCACAATGCGCGCTGGCGCGACTGGCTGCGCGCCAGCCTCTCGTCCAATGCCATCCGCGTGCTGCCCAGCCAGGGCAATTTCGTGCTGGCGCTGTTCGAAACGCCGGACATCGCCCGCGCCGCCTTCACCGCGCTGCGCGACAAGGGCTTGCTGGTGCGCGAAATGCACAGCTATGGCATCGGCAACGGCCTGCGCATCAGTATCGGGCTCGAACCCGACATGCGCGGCGTGGTCGAGGTGCTGACAGAATTCGGGGCGCTGGGGGCGCAGGACTAATGTTTGAAAAACTGACGCTTGTCGGTATCGGCCTGATCGGCTCCTCGATCGCCCGCGCGGCCCGGCTCAAGGGGCTGGCACGCCATATCGCCATTACCACGCGCAAGGCGGAAACGCTCGAAGAGGCGCGTGCCCTCGGCCTGGGCGACAGTTACTCGCTCGACGCCGCCGAGGCGGTGCGCGGCGCGGACCTCGTGATCCTCTGCACCCCGGTGGGGGCCTATGGGCCGGTGATGGAATCCATCAAGGACGCGCTGGCGCCCGGCGCCATCCTTTCCGATGTCGGCTCGGTCAAGCAGCACGTGGTCAAGGTCATCGAGCCGCTGCTGCCGGCGGGCGTGCATTTCGTGCCGGCCCATCCGATCGCCGGCACCGAGCATTCCGGCCCCGCGGCCGGCTTTCCGGAGCTCTTTGTCGGCCGCTGGTGCGTGCTGACGCCGGGCAAGGATTGCGATCCGGCGGCGGCGGCCAAACTGCGCGCCTTCTGGGAAGCGCTGGGCAGCAATGTCGAGGCGATGAGCGCCGAACACCACGACCTGGTGCTCGCCATCACCAGCCATGTGCCGCATCTGGTCGCCTACAATATCGTGGGCACGGTGGCCGATCTCGAGGCCGATACGCAGTCCGAAGTCATCAAGTTCTCGGCGTCCGGGTTCCGCGACTTCACCCGTATCGCGGCCAGCGATCCGGTGATGTGGCGCGACGTGTTCCTCACCAATCGCGACGCGGTGCTCGAAATGCTGGGGCGGTTTCTCGAAGATCTGGCCGCTTTGCAGCGCGCCGTGCGGGTCGGCGACGGTCCGGGCATGGAGGCGCTCTTTACCCGCACGCGGGCCATTCGCCGGTCGATCATCACTGCCGGTCAGGAAACTGCCGCGGCCGATTTCGGTCGTCCGCACCCGGCCTCCGCGCCCAGGCCTTTGCCGGTGCGCGAACATGGCGGAGGCGATGACGCCTGAGGCGGGGCGGCTCAGCCCTCGTTGATCGCCCGGCGCGCCAGCGACACCACTTCGACCGGCTTGCCGGTCAGGGCGTCGTCGACCTTTTGCATCAGGTCCTGCAGCGTGAAGGGTTTTGGGATCACGTCGTAGATCAGGGCTTCGAGCCCATGGGCGCGCTCGCGCTGATCGGCAAAGCCGGTCATGAGCACGATGGTGAGGTCGGGCCAGCTCGAGGCGGCATTGAGCGCCAGAGCGATGCCGTCCATCACCGGCATCTTGATGTCGGACAGCAGCAGGTCGAAGCCGCCCTGCTGCTCGTCGAGGATCTCGGCTGCAAGCCCACCGTCTTCGGCCTCGGTGACGGTGTGGCCGGCATGGGCGAGCGCGCGGGCCACAAACTGGCGCACGTTCTCGTCGTCTTCGGCGATCAGAATCTTGGCCATCAGTGTGCGTCCCCGGAATGGTCTGTGCCGGCTGCGGCATGCGCCGGCGCGGCCTCGTGTGTGTCGGCGGCGGCCTGGGCTGCCGGTTCGTGCGCGGCCTCGGCCGCATGGTCGGCTGCTGCAGGCTCGGCCGCATGGCCCGCCGGCTCATGCGCGGCTTCTGCCGCATGGTCTGCTGCCGGCATCGCAGCAGCGGGCTCGGCCGGTGTCATCAGGCTGGGTGCCTGCGCCTGGCCGGTGCCAAAGCTCAAGCGCACCTTGGTGGCGCCATTGGGCGGCGCGTTCACCTTGCTGGAAAAATCGGTGATCTGCCCCGGTTCGAGCATGCCCAGGCTGGGCGCCACGCTCCATTCGTAGAGCGCCAGCCCGTCGTCGTTGACCAGCGTCACTACCACCGGCGGCATGCTGACCGGGCCGCTGGCGACCGAAAGGATCTGCGCGTCGACCTGCATGACATCGGTGCCGTCGTGGCGGACGAGCAGCGTCTGGACATCGCGGAACTCGAGGCCCACCACGTTCACCTCCATGCCCAGCATGGCATAGGTGCCGGCCAGGTCGGGGAAGAGCCGCACCACATCGGTGCGGAACACATAGCCGCCCACCAGCAGCGCAACGAGTGTGGTCACGCCGGCGATCCGCGCCGTGCGGCGTACCCGCGCCATGGGCAATTGCCGCACCAGCATGGACTGGCGCTGGCTGAAGGCCTTCTGGCGCTTCTTGTCGGCGGCGGTGTCGGCCGGCTTGGGGGCCGGTTCGCTCGGGCGGGGCGCGATCGGTTCGGGTTCTGCGGGCGTGGCCTCGGCCACGGCCGGCGCGGCTGCGGCGGCCTCGGCGCTCGCATTCTGCTCGGCCTCGAAGGCGGCGTCGAGCTCGGCTTCGGCAGCGGCATCGAACATCCGGTCGTCTTCGGCTTCCTTGGCCGCTGCAGCCCGAGTGACGGCGGGCGGCGGCGGTGGGGCGGGCTTGGGCTCGATGATCTTTTCGGCAAAGGCCTGCCAGGTCTTGCCGCAATGGGCGCATTGCACCTGCCGGCCCTTGCTGCCGACGGTCTCGCCCGGCACCTGGTACCGGGTGGTACAGTGCGGACACACGATGACGACGGTTTTACTTTGCGGAGCGGCCATGACGGCACCCTAGCGAGCCCCGGTTAAGACTCCTCAAATCGCGGGCACGGTCCGAATTCTGCTGCAATGTCCTGAAAAAGCCCGCATCGGCCAGCGGCGCCCCGCATCGGCCGCCGGCTGAGGTATGATGCCGCTACTGATTCGGAGCACATGACGCGCGTGATCGAGTTCACCAATGTCGGCCTGCGGTATGGCCACGGCCCTGAAATCCTGAGGGACCTGACGTTCCGTATCCGGCCGGGCTCGTTCCACTTCCTCACCGGGCCTTCGGGGTCAGGCAAGACGTCGCTGCTCAAGCTGCTGCTGCTGTCGCTGCGGCCCAGCCGCGGCCAGGTGAAGCTGTTCGGCCGCGACGTCAGCGCGCTCGATCAGGATTCGCTGCTCCAAATGCGCCGCCATATCGGCATCGTGTTCCAGGAATTCCGTCTGCTCGACCACCTCACCACCTTCGAAAACGTGGCGCTGCCGCTGCGCGTGCTCGGCCAGCCCGAGAGCGCCTATCGCAGCAATGTCACCGAACTGCTGCAATGGGTGGGGCTGGGCGAGCGCATGGAGGCGCATCCCTCGCTGCTGTCGGGCGGGGAAAAGCAGCGGGCCGCCATCGCCCGCGCGGTGATCGGCCGGCCCGACATCCTGCTGGCTGACGAGCCGACCGGCAATGTCGATCCGGACCTCTCCAAGCGCCTGGTGCGGCTGTTTGCCGAGCTCAACAAGATGGGCACCACCATCATCCTTGCTACGCACGAGCTGCCCTTGCTCGACAGTTTCCCGTTTCCCCGCATGCAGCTCGTCGACGGGCAGGTCGTGTTCAGTGGCTGAGCCGACCCCCGTCGACGCCGCCACGCCGCGCAGCCGCACCGCGCCCATCGTCCCCGAGCGCTCGGTGGCCGGCCGCACCCTGGTGCTGCTGATTGCCATCATGACCTTTCTGTCGGGCGTCACGCTGGGCGGGGTGGTGCTGGTGCAGAAATCGGCCATCGCCTGGTCGTCGGATGTGGGGCGCGAAGTCACCATCCAGATCCGCCCCATGGAGGGCGAGGTGATGGAGAGCAACCTGCGCACTGCCGTGGCGCTGGCCGAGCAGACGCCGGGCGTCGCCAGTGCCCGGGCGCTCACCATCGAGGAGAGCCAGGACCTGCTCGAGCCCTGGCTGGGCGCCGGGCTGGACCTGTCGGCCATCGAGATCCCGCGGCTGGTGGTGGTGCAGCTTGCCGATCCGGCCGAGGCCGACATCGAAAAGCTCGGACGCGACCTCGCCACCGTCAAGGGCGCCAGCCTCGACACGCACGCCGCCTGGCGCACCCAGCTCAACACCATGGCCGGCACCATCGTGGTCTCGGGCCTGCTGGTGCTGACGCTGATCGTGGTGGCCACGGTACTCGCCATCGTGTTCGCCACGCGCGGCACCATGGCCTCGAACCGCGAGATCGTCGACGTGCTGCACTTCATCGGCGCCTCGAACAGTTTCATCGCCGGCGAATTCCAGGGCCGTTTCCTCTCCATCGGCTTTCGCGGCGGCATTGTCGGCGGGCTGGGCGCCATCGCCTTTTTCATCCTGGTCTCGTTCGGCGCGGGCAGCATCATTCCAGCCGAGGCCAACCAGCAGCTGGGCATCCTGTTCGGCCGCTTCGCGCTGGGGATCGACGGCATTATCGGCATTGCCGCCGTGGTGCCGGTGATCGCCGCGCTCACCGCCATCACCTCGCGCTTTACCGTCCGCCGTTTCCTGACCCAGACGTCCTGAGGCGCCCCTTGCGCCGGGGCGGCCCGGCCTGCACTCTGGTCTGGGAGGCATCATGACGACGTTCATCCAGGGGCTGCGCAGCGCGCTCTTTTACCTGCTCTATTTCGGCCAGACGGCTGTCCTGGCGCTGGTCATCGGCACGGTGGGCCTCCTGCGCGGCCGCACGCGCGTCACCTGGGCGCTGTCGCAATATTGGGGCAGCTCCAACCTCTGGCTGCTGCGTTGGGTGGTGGGCATACGGACGCGCGTCGAGGGCGCCGACACCATTCCGCCCGGGCCGGTGATCTTTGCCGCCAAGCACATGAGCGACTGGGACATTTTCGCCATCCTCCCGCATACGCTGCGTCCGGCCTTCGTCGCCAAAAAGGAGCTGATGGACATCCCGTTCTTCGGCTGGGCGGCGCGCAGTTTCGACACCATCCGCATCGATCGCGCCCGCGGCGCCGAGGCCGTGCCGCTAATGCTGGCCGATGCCCGGGGCGCCATTGCCCGGGGGTGCCGGCTGGTGATCTTTCCCGAGGGCACCCGCAAGCCGCCGCTCGCGCCGCACGATTATCGCTATGGCGTGGTGCGCCTCTATCTCGAGCTGGGCGTGCCGGTGGTGCCGGTGGCGCTCAATTCCGGGCTCTTCTGGAGCCGCAAGAGCCTGGTGCTCTGGCCCGGCACGGCGCGCGCCCGGTTTCTGCCCGCCATCCCGCCGGGGCTGGATGCCGAGCGCTTTCGCGCCCGGCTGATTGCAGCGATCGAAGGCGAAACCAATACGCTGATCCTTGCAGCCCATCACGAGGGCCTGGCGCGGCCGCTGGGCGAGCCGCTGGCCAGCCAGCTGCGCGCGCTGCAGGCCGGGCATCCGCCGCAGGCGCAGGAAAAGGCCGCAGACCGGCCCCCACCTACTATATCTTGACGATTTTTCCGGACAGACCCATAGATATTGAGGGCGCTGAAACAGCTGCTTGACAGGTTCATCCAATTTGTTCTAGTTTTGTTCTCCGCAACGGGGAGTGGAGGTCGTCATGGGAGCCTGGATATCGCGCAAGGTGCAGCCTCTGCCGCTGCGCGCGGTCAACTGGCGCGGCCGCTCCGGCCGCTGCTATGCCCTGGCCCCGCTGCGCCTGTCGGATTTCTCGGTCAGCGATGGCGAGCTCTATCTCCTGGCGCTGGGCAGTCACGTGCTCTGGGCCGGTTCGGCGCAGGATCTGATCGGCGACAGCACCAGTCGCGCCCGTTTCCGTCTGGCGCTCGATTGTGCGGACCGGGCCTTCCAGGTCGGCGCCGGCCGCGACGAGGTCGAGCGTCTCACCACCATCTGGGACCTCGAGGGCGCCGAGCCCATCGCCAGCGTCGCCGCCGCGTGAGTCGAAACAGCAGGGTGCCCGGCCGGCTTTCGTGCTAGGTCGCGTCGGGACGCCTAGTGGCGGACCCCGGGCGCGGCCTTTTGCCTTGTCGCCCGAACCAGAGGAGACTGCCATGACCATGGGCAATATTGGCGCCCTGCGCACCCTGCGGGATACCCTGGTCGACCAGCGGCGCGCTGCCGCCCGGGCCGGCGATGCCGAGGCGGTGATCGCGGCGCAGCAGCATATCGTGATCATCGATGCCGCCATTGCCGACGAACGCGCCCTCGGCCAGGCCGAAAAAGACGAAGAGGCCATGGGCCGCGCCATCAAGCGCAGCACCAGCAGCGCCGATCACGCCGACCCCATCAAGCTCGCCGACTAGCGCGCTGGCGCCACCGTCCACCGGTCTTCCCCGGCGGGAGTAGATGCGCGAAGCGGCGGATGAGGCGTCCCTCGCCGCGATCGCCCTCGCTCCCGGCGCCGCGGCCTCCGCCCCGCCTCACGCCATCAGTGCGGTCCGCTCCAGTTCGTCGACCACCGCGTCGAGCGCCGGGTCGAAAATACCCATGGCGTGCAGGATGCGGGCGGTTTCGCGCACATAGTCGCTGTTGGGACCCGATTCGCCGCGCGCCGCGCGCACCAGCCGGGCCTGCTGGGCGACGTCCAGCCGCCCGGCAAACTGGGCATGGCTGCGATCGACCAGAAAGGTCAGCGCCGCGACCGGCCCGACGCCATCCACCCGGATCGGCCGGCTGGCTTCGCGATAAACGCCCTTGTCGAGTTCGCGCTCCCGCAGATAGGTGACCACCTCGGGCCAGCGCTCGGCCGCGATCTCAAAGCCCATGCCGCGGCAGGCGCCGCCCGGCACCAGTCCGAAGACCAGCCCGGGCTGCGCCTCGGTGCCGCGGTGACGGTGCGAATAGACGCAGAGCCGGCGATGCGCGCCGTTCAGCCGCGCGGGCACCTGGCGCAGATAGTCAAAGCCCGGGCGCCAGATCAGCGAGCCGTAGCCGAACACCCAATGGGTCTGCCTGCCGTCCGTCATCCGGTCTTGTCGCTCCCCGTCATCCTCGCCTAGGCTCTTTTCGCCGTGCGGCCAGCGCACTAAGGACTGCACCATGAAACGATTCGCCGGACTTTTCTTTGCTGTCGCTCTGGTCGCCGCCCTGTGGAGCGCCGGCTGGTTTGTCGTCTCCGCGCAGGTGAGCACGGGCCTTTCTGACCTTGCGCTGGCCGAAGGATCGGCCGAACGCCCGCGCCTCAGCTGCGCCCGTTCGGCGGTGACCGGCTTTCCCTTCCGCATCGATGTGACCTGCGAAGAGGCCACCGTCCTCGCCGAGGACATCACCGTCACCCTGGCCGGGTTCAAGGTCAGTGCCCAGGTCGACAACCCCACCCACGTGCTCGCCTCGGCCAAGGGCCCGATCACCTATGCCGACGCCTTTTACGGCAGTTCCAACCGGCTGGATTTCGTCAACCTGCAGGCGAGCGCGCGCCTCACCACGGCCGACCTCTTGAAGGGCCTGACCGGCGCAGGCTGGCGCATCGCCCGCATCTCGGTGGTCGGCGATGGTCTCGACTGGGTCGACACCATCGGCGAGGATCTCCCCGTCGCGAAGGCGAGCCATGCCGAGCTGCAGATCGGCGACATCCCCGAGCTGCACGACAAGGTCGCCGGCACAGCCGCGCTGGCCGTCTATGTCGTGGGCAGGGATGTGGTGGCGCCCATCTACAATCTGGTGGATGCCGATGGCGAGGCACAGCTGCAGCTCAGCGGCCTGCCCGACGACCTGCGCCGCTTCGCCGAACCCGATCTGCTGCCGGCCTGGCAGGCCGCCGGCGGCCGGCTGGAGATCATCCGCGTCAATGCCACCGACGGCACCGACCTGATCGATGCCACCGGCTCGCTCGGCCTCGACGCATCCCGGCGGCTCGAGGGCCAGGTGACGTACAGCAATCGCGGCATTCGCGAGCGGCTGGCACCCTTTGTCAACGCCATGATCCTCTCGGTGATGTCCGGCCTGCCCGAGGCCGACGGCACCTTCAAGCAGGCCGTGCAGTTCGCCAATGGCGCGCTGCTGATCGGCGGCATTCCGCTGTTCCAGCTCGAACCGCTCTACTGAGCCAGGGTAGGGGAGGCGCGCCACCCCAGGGGTGGGCGCGGGAGCGCGGCGTCCGGTCCGCGCCTGCCTTCCTCCAAGCCGACGCGCGTGCCCCCTGGCGACACCATCCGGGTGCTGACAAAAAGCTGAAAGCTTTGGCCCTCCTGTTCAGCCACCCTGCGCTATCGAGCTCTTCATGATCCCCTCGGCCCGACTGTCCGCTCTGATTGCTGCCACGCTTGTTGCCCTCGGCTGCGCCGCCCTTGGGGGCGCGCTGCTGCTGGGCTGGATCGTCATCGACCGGCAGACCCCGCCGCACCAGCGGGCCTTGGCGGTGGTCGTTGACGGCCGTATCGAGCCGGGCGAATGGACATGGGGCAAGCTTCCCAGGCAGGGCGCCGACCGCCATCTCCTCGCCGTCACCTTCCCGGTCGATGGCGCCACGCAAGCGGGCGAACTGCAGGTCCCAAAGGCCGTCTTCGACACGCAACCGGTCGGCAGCACCCTCGCCGTCTGGTATTCTCCCGAACGGCCTGACCTTGTCGTTCTGAGCGCGCCGCAGGGGGCGGCCACGCGGTCACGCTTTGGCCTGCTGCTGGGCTGGCTTTTCCTCGGGCTCGGCACGGCCGGTGCCGTGGTCCTGGGCAACCGGCTGCATGTGGCGCGCGGCGGTCAGAGCCTGCTCTGAACGCAGGCTAGGGACTCTCAGACCCAGTCGGGCACGCTGTCGAGCGCGATCAGGTCTGCAATCGACTTGCGCGGCCGGATGACATGCCACTTGTCGCCATCGACCAGCACTTCGGGGATCAGCGGCCGCGAATTGTAGGTCGAGGCCATCACCGCGCCATAGGCGCCGGCCGACAAGATGGCGAGCAGGTCGCCTTCTTCCACGCCCTCGATCTTGCGGTCCTTGGCGAGATAGTCGCCGGTCTCGCAGACCGGGCCGACAATGTCGGCCTTGATGCGCGGACGGTTGGAGTGCACCACCGGCTGCACGTCGTGATGCGCCTCGTAGAGCGTGGGGCGGATCAGGTCGTTCATCGCCGCATCGACGATGACGAAGGTCTTTTCGCCCTCTTTCACATATTCGACGCGGGTCACCAGAATGCCGGCATTGCCGACAATCAGCCGGCCCGGTTCGAGCACCAGGGTAAGCCCGAGCGGGCCGATATGTTTGCGCACGATGGCGGCGTAAGCGTCCGGATCCGGCGGCGCCGCTTCGTCGTGGTGATAGGGGATGCCCAGGCCACCGCCGACATCGACATGATGCAGCCTATGTCCGGCCGCCATGAGGTCGCGCACCAGTTCGGCCAGGAGCGCAAAGGCGTTGTCGAAGGGCTGCATGTCGGTGATCTGCGACCCGATATGCATGTCCACGCCCACCGCCGCGACCCCGGGCAGGGCCGCAATGCGGGCATAGACTTCGCGCGCCCGGTCGAAGGGAATGCCGAACTTGTTTTCCTTCTTGCCGGTCGAAATCTTGGCATGGGTGCCCGCATCGACGTCAGGATTGATGCGCACCGAAACCGGCGCCACCTTGCCCATGGCGGCGGCGACCTCGCTCAGCCGCTCGAGCTCGGGCTCGCTTTCGAGATTAAAGCACAAGATGCCGAGTTCGAGCGCACGGCGCATCTCGGCGACGGTCTTGCCGACCCCGGAAAAGACGATCTTGCTGGCCGGAATCCCGGCAGCGACGGCGCGTTCGAGTTCGCCGCCCGACACCACGTCGGCACCGGCGCCTTCGCGGCCGATCAGGGTGAGCACCGCCTGGTTGGAGTTGGCCTTCATCGCGTAGGCGACCAGCGTGTCGATGCCGGCAAAGGCCTGCTGCATCACCCGCACATGCCGGCGGAGCGTGGCGGCCGAATAGACATAGAACGGGGTCCCCACCGTGCCAGCCAGCGCCGTCACATCGACATTTTCGGCAAAGAGCCGCTCATCGCGATACTGGAAATGGTGAACCACAGACGCCCCGTCCGGCCCGGCGGTTCCTTCGCCCTCTCCCCTCGTGGGAGAAGGTGCCCGAAGGGCGGATGAGGGGGCCTCTCTCCGCCAATGCAGAGCCTGTGCTCTAAGTGAAACGGGAGAAAAACGAAAGCCAGAGATGTTGATCGACGCGATCAGTCGGGCTGATCGGCGCCAATCCCGTGCCCCGCCTCGATCCGCTCGGCCACCAGTTCCTGCAGCCGCCACAGATTGCGGTCACGAATCCCCATGCTGTCCAGGATCGATACCGTCGAGAACAGATATTCCGCCATCGAGCCGCGAAACCCGCAAGCCGTCGCCAGGATATCAGCCAGTTCGGCATCCGGCAGGCCCGCGATATAGCGGCTCGAATTGCGGTCCATGGCAAAGGTCAGCACGCGCTTGGTACCCTCCTCGGTCGCCACTTCGATCCAGCGCCAAGGAAAAGCCGAGGGCACCATGCTCATCTCGCGGCGGATCAGCTTGTGCAGTTCGGCCTCCAGTTCCGCTTCCGGCAGCTGGTAGATCACGCCCTTGCACATGCCGCCGCGGTCGAGCGCCATCATCAGCCCCGGCGTTTCCGGGCTGCCGCGATAGCGATGGTCCCAGCCCAGGCAGAAGCGCCGGTGCCAGCCGCGCGCGGTCGCTGTCTGCTTGGCAACGAACGCCGTTTCGGGCCGCCAGATCAGCGACCCATAGGCAAACAGCCAGAACGGCCCCTCCGGCCGCGTCTGCTGCATCTGCGCGACGATTTCGGCAAAATCCTCGTCCGTTGCCGGCCGAAATCCCTCGATCCGCTGCGGCCCCGGATCGGCGATCTCGCGGCGCAGCAGGTCGACATGACGCTGGGTCAGACGCATTGGCTTTGGCATGGCCGAAAGGTGCCGACTGCCGGTGTCGGACGCAAGAGGCGAAATCGCATAGCCGCCCTCAACCGCTCAACGCTACTCCGTCGCACCCTCGCCATGCCCGCCGGGCTTTTTCACCTTGCGCGGCGTGGTCTTTTCGCCGGTCAGCAGCTCTTTCCAGCGCGCCACCTGGGCCAGCACGTTTTCGGGCGCCGTGCCGCCATAGGACTTGCGGCTGGCCACCGAGGCCTCGACGCTGAGCACCTTGTGGATGCGGCTGTCGATGCGCGGATCGATGAACTTGAAGTCCTCGATGGTCAGCCCATCGAGCCCGCAGCCCTTCTGCTCGGCCAGTGCCACCACCTGGCCGGTGATGTGATGGGCGTCGCGGAACGGCACGTTGGCTTCCCGCACCAGCCAGTCGGCAAGGTCGGTGGCGGTCGAAAACCCGGCCGCCGCCGACGCGCGCATGCGCTCGCGATTGGCCACGAGGTCGCCGATCATCCCGGTCATGGCCGCCAGCGACAGGCTCAGGCTGTCGAGCGCGTCGAAGGCGACCTCCTTGTCTTCCTGCATGTCTTTCGAATAGGCGAGCGGCAGGCCCTTCATCACCACCAGCAGCGAGGTCAGCGCCCCCAGGATGCGCCCGACCTTGGCGCGCACCAGTTCGGCGGCGTCCGGATTGCGCTTTTGCGGCATGATGGACGAGCCGGTGGTGAACTTGTCCGAGAGTTTGACGAAATTGAACTGCGCCGAGCTCCAGATCACCAGCTCTTCAGCAAACCGGCTGAGGTGGAGGGCGCAGAGCGTGGCGGCGCTCAGCGTCTCGAGCACGAAATCGCGGTCCGACACAGCGTCGAGCGAATTGGCCGTCGGCCGGTCAAAGCCGAGCGCCGCAGATGTCGCATCGCGGTCGATCGGATAGGGCGTACCGGCCAGCGCCGCCGAGCCCAACGGGTTCTCGTTGAGCCGTTTGCGCGCATCGGCAAAGCGGCCGGCATCGCGGCCGAGCATTTCCACATAGGCGAGCAGGTGATGCCCGAAGGTCACCGGCTGGGCGTTCTGCAGATGCGTCATGCCGGGCATGATGGTCTCGGCCTCCTGCTCGGCGCGGTCGACCAGCGCAATCTGCAGCACCTTGATCTGGGCGGCGATGGTGTCGATGGCGTCGCGCACATAAAGCCGGAAGTCGGTCGCCACCTGGTCGTTGCGGCTGCGGGCGGTATGCAGCCGGCCGGCGGCGTCGCCGATCAGCTCTTTCAGCCGGCTCTCGACATTCATGTGAATGTCCTCGAGCGCGCGCGAAAAGGTGAACTTCTGTGACTCGATTTCGGCGAGCACATCGCCCAGACCCGAAACGATCGCGTCTCGGTCCGCCTCGGTCAAAATGCCGCTCTGGGCCAGCATGCGGGCATGTGCGATTGACCCGGCAATGTCCTGCCGGTAGAGCCGGTGGTCAAAGCCGATGGAAGCGTTGATCTCTTCCATGATGGCGTCGGGGCCGGAGGAAAACCGTCCGCCCCACATGCGATTGCTCATCGGAACTCCGTGGAACCCGCAATGACCGACCAGCCGCCGCCGCCCCAGACCACCCGGAGATTGCAGCCGCGGCGCGTGCTCGTCATTGCCCTTTTCAGTGCGGCGATAGCCTTAGCGATTACCCTTTGGGTTGGCAATAATTCGACCCAGGCCGCCTCCTGCCCGGCCAATACGGTGGGAGCCGCCAAGCTGGACTCGGCCGCGCTCGGCGAACTGGCCGCGCTCACCGGTACCGGCACCGGCCGGTCCTATGCCGACATGGCGCTCAAGGACGCGGCAGGCGCCGATCTCACCGTGTCGGACTTTGCCGGCAAGAAGCTGCTCATCAATTTCTGGGCCAGCTGGTGCGTCCCCTGCCGCGAGGAAATGCCGGCGCTCGATGCGCTGGCGGCGCGCTACAATTCCGATGCTTTCCTGGTGCTGCCGGTCAATACCGGCGACGCGCAGGAGGGCAAGGCGGCCAAGTTCCTCGCCGACGGCAACTGGCCCAACCTGCCGCTCTATGCCGACCCGACCGGCTTTTCCATCATCGAGCGGCTCAAGACCTCGGCCGTCTCGGCCGGCCTGCCGGCCACCGTGCTGGTCGACGGAAACGGCTGCGAACTCGCCGTGCTGCAGGGCCCCGCCGAATGGGATTCGCCCGATGGTCGCGCGCTGATCGATACCTTCATCAAGGGCTGACACCCCAACCGGCAGCTTTCGCACCCGGCGCAACCCACCGTTCTCCCCAACCACCGTCATCCTCGGGTCAAGCCCGAGGATGACGGTGAGGGGGAGAGTGGGTGCGATCACGGCGCGCCTCCCCCTCTGCCATGGCCAGCCGCGCTGCCGCGCGCTATGCATCGGCCATGAGCAAACCCATCCTCTGCGTCGGTGCCCTGGCCATGGACACCATCTTCCGGCTCGAGTCCCTGCCGGACCGGCCGGGAAAATTCCTGCCGCTCGAGGCGGTTGACGTCGCCGAAGGCATGGCCGCGGCGCAGGCGGCGAGCATTGCCCGGCTGGGCGGCGCGGCCGCGCTCTGGGCCTCGGCGGGCGACGATGCCATCGGCGATCGGCTGGTGGCGCAGATTGCGGCCGAGGGCGTCGATTGTGCGCTGGTGCGCCGGGTGGCTGGGGCCCGCTCGGGTTTTTCCAGCATTTTCATGGATGTGCGCGGCGAGCGCATGATCGTGCCCAAATATGATGCCGACCTGATGGCGCCGCCGCGCGCGGCGCCCGATCTTTCCGGCTTTGCCGCGGTGATGGTGGACGTGCGCTGGCCGGGCGCCGCCGAACTGGCGCTGCGGGCCGCCCGCGCGGCCGGCCTGCCGGGCATTCTCGATGCCGATGTGGGCCCGCGCGACGTGATCGAGCGGCTGGTCGGCCTTGCCAGCCATGTCGTTGCGTCCGAAGGCGGGGCGGCGCTGCTGACCGGCGCGCGCACGCCGCAGCAGGCGGCGGCGCGCCTTTCCTCGGGCCATGCCGGGTTCTTTGCCGTCACGGCGGGCGAACAGGGCTGCTGGTGGGGCGCCGGCGGCACGGTGCGCCACACGCCCGCGCCGCAAGTCGAGGCCATCGATACGCTGGCCGCCGGCGACGTGTTCCACGGCGCCTTCGCCTTCGGCCTCGTCGCAGGCTGGCCGATGGCGGAAACGCTGCGCTTCGCCTCGGCCGCCGCGGCCCTCAAATGCACCCGTTTTGGCGGTCGCCTCGGCGCCCCCACCCGCGCCGAAGTCGAGGCGTTCCTGGCCGCGCAGGAAAGCACCTGACGGCGCGCGGGGGATGGGTTTGGTAGCGACTCGAAAGCGCTGCGCGCTGCGGGCCGCGCCATCGCCTGTCCCAGATCTCCCCCACCCACCGTCATCCTCGGGCTTGACCCGAGGACCCATTTCTCCTCCGCAAGAACGGCCGGGGCCGACGCAGGTGGCGCCCTGGGTTCTCGCGTCAAGCGCGAGGATGACGGCGCGCGGGGGATGGGTTTATTAAAGAGATCAGCGCCAGTCGGGCGCTACGCCGTCTTGTTCACCAGCACGCCGGTATCGTCGCCGGGCGGCGCGTCGCGGCGCAGGTCCTGGCTGCGGTCCTGCATGTCGCGCAGGGCGTTGTCGAGCGTGGCATTGGTGGCTTCGGTGCCCTTGGTCACCGTTTCGCGGGCGACGCGCAGCACCAGTTCCTGGCGCTTTTTGGCCACCAGCATCTGGGCCATGCCGAGGCTTTCGCTCTCGTGGAAGGCCATGCGGTAGATCGAGAGGTCGATGTTGATGGCACGCCTCCCTGCAAACCAAAGATCAGGCGGTCTTGTCGACCTGCGTGCCCTGGCCGGCGGGCGGCGGGGCCGAGCGCGCCACTTCGTCGACCATCTGGATGGCGGCCATGTCCATCTCGTGGTTCTTCTTGACGATGGCAATCTGCGCCGAAAACTGTGCGCGGTTGCCCTGCAAGGCCGTCATCTGCGATGCGAGATCGGTTTCCATGCCCAAGTCTTAGCATTCAGGCGTAAACGAAGCCTGCCGCCGAGCGATAGAGTTGCAGCTATCGGCCGCCAAACAGCACCACGCCCTTGCGGCGCATCGGCACGCAGAGCAGGGCACCGGCCAGGGCGCCACCCAGATGCGCCCACCAGGCCACCGGACTGGTGTCGCCGATAACCAGATAGAACACCTGCGTGCCCACCCAGACGCCGAGCATCCAGAGCGCCGGGATCGGCAGCGGAATCGGGATGACGATGCGGAACAGCACGTAGACCCGGGCATGCGGGTAGAGCACGATATAGGCGCCCATCACTCCGGCCACCGCGCCCGAGGCGCCGATCAGCCAGCCGTTCTGGGCAAAGGCGAAATAGGTGAGCGCGGCCAGTACGGCGCACAGCATGTAGAACACCAGAAACCGCCCATGCCCCAGAGCATCCTCGATATTGTCGCCGAACACCCAGAGAAACAGCATGTTGCTCAACAGGTGCAGCCAGTCGGCATGCAGGAAGGCATAGGTCACCAGCGTCACCTCGTCGGGCAGCACGGGGATGCGGTCGAGCACCGCCCCCAGCCAGGCCGTCGGCGGAATGGCCGCATAGGTGATGGCGAATTCGTTGAACTGCGATTCCGGCTGGTGCGTCAGCTGGATCAGGAACACCAGCAGGTTGAGCCCGATCAGCCCATAGGTCACGAAGGGAAAGGTGACGTGCCGGATGGGGTTCTGGTCATGCAACGGCAGGAACATTTTTGGACTTTCCCCATCAAAGCCAGGCCAGAAGTCGTTTCAGTCTGCGTCCCACCGAAGTCTCAGTTCCCCTTCTCCCCTTGTGGGAGAAGGTGCCCGAAGGGCGGATGAGGGGTTCTCTCCCTCTGCTTCTCCCTGTCATCCCCGCCTAGGCGAGGATCCAGGGCGCCAAACACCAGCTCGCGCAAGTGTCACTGGGTTCCCGCATTCGCGGGTATGACACTGAGCAAGTGAACCTTACTCCAGCCCATCATCCCGCAGCGCAGACCTGGGCGTCGGCTCGTTGGTGAACTTGCCCGGCGTCCAGAGCACGTCCGAGGTACCATTGGCATTGCCGACCCGCGCCATCACGAACAACAGGTCCGAGAGCCGGTTGAGGTAGATCATGGCATGGGTGTTGATGTCGGGCTCCTTGTTGACCAGCTCGACCAGCTGCCGCTCGGCCCGGCGCACCACCGTGCGGGCAATGTGCAGCGCAGCGGCCAGCGGCGTGCCGCCGGGCAGGATGAAGCTGGTGAGCGGCTTGAGGCCCTCGTTGTAGTGGTCGATCTGCTCTTCGATCCATTGCACCTGCGGCGCCGTGATGCGCAGCGATGGCGCGCCGTCCGGGTCGAGGCCGGGCGTTGCCAGGTCCGAGCCCAGGTCAAACAGGTCGTTCTGCACCCGGGCCAGCAGTCGGTCGAGCTTGGGCATCGAGCCGGTCGAGAGCCGGGCCAGGCCGATAAAGCTGTTGGCCTCGTCGATGGTGCCGAAGCAGTCGACCCGCAGGTCGAACTTCATGCGGCGCGGTCCGCGCACCAGCCCGGTCGTGCCGTTGTCCCCGGTCTTGGTATAGATTTTGTTCAGCTTGACCACGAGTACCCCATCAAAACATCCGCCACCGGCCTAGCATGCTAGCCGCGGCCGAAAAAGAACAGCGCGCCCAGGATCACGACAATCGCCACGGCCTGGGCGATGACGCGGGCGCGCATCAGCATCTGGCTGCGGTTGCCGTCGCCGCCCTTGAACATGTTCCACAATCCCATGAACAGGATGACCGCCACGACGGCCACGGCGATGACGGAAACAACAGCGGTGATATTCATGAGTTTATCCTTGCGAGGTAGCGGGTGAAGTCCTCGCCCAATCGGTCATAGATGGCACGAATGCGGCGGCTGGTGAACAGTTCGCGGTGGGTGGTGAGCCAGACTTCGAGCGGCGGCGGGGCGAAACCGGGGAAGAGCTCGACCATGCCGGGCGTCTCGCGTACCAGCCCGCCCTGGGCGAAGGTGATGCCCAGTCCGGCCCGCACCAGCTCCCACATGGCGGTCTGGCTGTCGGTGCGGAAGGCAAAGTCGCTGCGCGCCAGCTCGTAGCCCAGTTGCCGCGCGCCATGGATGAACAGATCCGACCGGTCGAAACCGATAAGGTCGTGCTCACGCAGCTGGGCTGGCGAGGTCGGGTGGCCGCGGCGGGCGAGATAGCTCTCATGGGCTGTAGCAACGATGGGAATCGTGCCGAGTTTCCGGGTGATCAGATCAAGTTGCGTCGGCCTGAACATGCGGATGGCAATGTCGGCCTCGCGCAGCAGCAGGTTTTCGGCCGAATCGGACGAGACCAGCTCGAAGCTGATGCCGGGAAAATCCTGCCGCATGGCCGCGAGCATGGGCGGCAGCACGTGGTGGCAGGTGACGTTGCTTGAGGTGAGGCGCACCGATCCGGTCAAGGCTTCGTGCGTGCCTTCCGCCATCAGGGTGGCCTGGGCCAGGGCGCGCTGCGCCTGCTGGATCGGTTCGAACAGCCGCAGGCCGGTTTCGGTCGGTTTCAGGCCCTGTAGGGTGCGGTCGAACAGGGTGACGCCCAGGTTGCGCTCCAGTTCTTCGATGTGCCGGCCCATGGTGGGCTGCGTCAGCCCCAGATGCCGGGCGGCTCCCGACAGCGAGCCATGGTCCACCACGGCGGCAAAGCTGCGCCAGTGCGCCCAGTCGGGTTCGGTCATGACATCCTCCTTCGTCCATACATTTCCGTATATCGAAAGAACACATTTCGACAATGTCTATACGAATGAGAATGAGAGAGAGTGGCTCATCACCGCTGGAGAGCACAAATGAGCAAAGTCACGATCCTGGGAATCAACGGCCATATCGGCCACCACATGGCCCGCGCCTTCGTCGCGGCAGGCTGGGAGGTTACCGGCATGGGCCGGTCCAACAAGCATCCGGTGGCCGGCGTCCATTTCTTCAAAGGCGATGCCGACAGCGTTGCCGATCTGCGGGCCGCGATCGGCGATGCCGAGGTGGTGGTCAATGCCCTCAACCTGCCCTACGACCAGTGGGACAAGGGCCGCGCCGAGGCGCAGGTGGGTCGCGTCATCGAGGCGATGGGCCGCAGCGGCAAGACGCTGCTGTTTCCGGGCAACGTCTACAATTTCGCCGCCACCGACCGGGTGATCACGCCGGGCATGGCGCAGCATCCGCAGACCCCGCGCGGCGCCATCCGCAAACGCGTCGAGGCCCAGCTCGAAGCTGCGGCCCGTCGTGGCGACATGCAGGTGGTCATCCTGCGTGCCGGCGATTTCTACGGCCCGGCCAGCACCGGCGACTGGTTCGACCAGGTCATGCTGATGGATGCCGCCAAGGGCAAGCTGGCGCTGATGGGTACGCCCGGCGTCGGCCACGCCTGGGCCTATCTGCCCGACCTGGGCCGCGCCTTCGAAAAGCTGGCCTGGCATCGCCAGGAGCTGGGCGCCTTCGAGCTCTTCCACTTCGCCGGCCATTTCGTCACGCCCGAAGTGCTGGGCGCCGCCATCCGCAAGGCGGCCCCGGTGCCCCTCAAGGTCAGCTACTTTCCGCGCATCATCCTCTGGGCCATGGGCCTGGTGCAGCCGGTGATGCGCGAGATCGCCAAGATGGGCTATCTCTGGGAGCAGCCGATCGAGCTGCAGGACCCGCGCCTCGTCAACCTGCTCGGTCCCGGCTTCGACACACCCTTCGACGCTGCCATCGCCGCCACGGTCGCGCCCTTCTTCGACGCCCAGAAGCTGGCGGCCTGAACGGTCTTCATCTGCCTTCGTCCCGAAGGACCGATGAGGGGGCTCGCCTAGAACCCGACGGCGCGCCGGACATCGTCCGGCGTCCAGCCTTCGGCCCGCAGGTCGCGCAGGCTTTTCGAGCCCTTCGACTTGGCGAGCTTTCGGCCCGCATCATCGAGCAGCAGCTTGTGGAACGTATAGATCGGCGACGGCAGCCCGAGCAGAAACTGCAATAGCACGTGGATGTCGGTGGCCGCCTCCATGTCGCGGCCGCGCGTCACATGCGTCACGCCCTGTGCCGCGTCGTCGACCACCACGCTCAAGTGGTAGCTGGTCGGCGTCTCCTTGCGCTGCAGCACCACGTCGCCCCAGCGTTCGGGACGCGCGTAGCGGATCTGTGGCCGGTCCAGCGGAGTGGGTCCAACGGTGGTAAAGGTCAGCGATCCGGTGCGGGAAAGCGCCTTTTCGCTGTCGAGGCGGTACTGAACGGGTGCGCCGGCCGTTAATCTGGCGTTCATCTCTGTGGCCGAAATGTGGCGACAGGTGCCGGCATAGAGCGGCGCGCCGTCCGGATCGGTGCCGGTCGCGGCCGCCGCGATCTCGGTTCTCGAGCAAAAACAGGGGTAGAGCAGGCCCTGCCGGCCAAGCTCGTCTGCGGCCGCTTGATAGGCGTCGAAGCGATCCGACTGGCGCAGCACGGGCTCCTCCCACGCGAGCCCAAGCCATTGCAGATCCTCGAGAATCGCCGCGGTGAATTCCGGCTTGCCACGGGTGGTGTCAATGTCTTCGATACGCACGAGAAGCCTCCCGCCCAGCCGCTCGGCCCAGAAGGCCGTATACAGGGCAGAATAGGCATGTCCCAGGTGCAGATAGCCGTTTGGACTGGGCGCGAAGCGAAACACCGGACGAGAGCTCATGACCCCCTCTAGCACACCCCCCGCCCGCCTCGACAGCACCTCCGCACTCGCCGCGCATCTCGCCGCTCTGCTCGCCCGCGATCCGCGCCTCGCCCCGGTGCGCGCGGCGGCTGCGCCGTTCGATATTCGCTTGCAGCCAGGCGGGTTTAGCGGTCTTGCCAAGGTGATCTGCGGGCAACAGCTTTCGGTAGCCAGCGCTCGTGCCATCTGGGCGCGTTTCGCGGCGCTTGCCGGGGCGCTGGAGCCTGCCGGCTACCTGTCCCTGTCGGAGCAAACCATCCGTGCCACCGGCTTTTCTGCAAGCAAGTTCAAAACGGTAAAGGTCGTCGCCGAAGCGGTCGTCGATGGCCGGCTGGATTTCGACCGCCTCGACACCCTGTCGCCCGAGGACGCTACCGCCGCACTCACCGCGCTCAAGGGCATCGGCCCCTGGACCGCCGAGCTTTACCTGATGTTCTGCTCCGGCCATCCCGACATCTTCCCGGCCGGCGATCTGGCGCTGCAGAAAGCCGTCCAGCACGGGCTCGGGCTTGACGCGCAGCCCTCGATCAAGGAGTTGATCGGCATCGCCGCAGCCTGGTCCCCCTATCGCCACGCCGCCGCGCTGCTCCTTTGGGGCTATTACGCATCGCTCAAACGCAGGGAAGGCGTGCCGCTGTGACCAAGACACTCTCGGGGCCTATGCTGGCCGCGCGCACCCCGCAGCCCAGGCATCTGATGGTGCTGCTGCACGGCTATGGCTCAGACGGCGCCGACCTGCTGCCCATCGCCCAGTACTGGAGCAATGCCCTGCCGGACGTCCTGTTCGTCGCGCCCAACGCCCCCGACGTCTGCGCCATAAACCCTGGTGGCTACGAGTGGTTTCCGCTGCGGACCGATCGTGTGCTGAGCCGGGTGGAAGGCGCTGAGCAGGGGCGCGACGTCATCGTCAACTTCCTCGTCGACCTCTGGGCGCAGACCGGCCTTACGCCCGCCGACACCATTCTCCTGGGCTTCTCGCAGGGCGCGATGATGGCGCTGCATGCCGGCCTCTCACTCGACGCGCCGCTCGCCGGAATCGTCGCCTTTTCCGGCGCATTGATTCCGCCGCCGGGGCTGCTCGAGGGTCTGCCGGCCAAGCCGCCGGTGGCCATCGCGCATGGCGACCTGGATGGCGTCGTCGATCCCGCGCTCAGCCGCGAGGCGGTCGAAACGCTGACGGGGCTTGGCTATGCAGTCAGCTACCATCGCTCACCCCGGACGGCACACGGAATTTCCGAGGATATGCTGGACTTTGCGCTCGATTTCATCCGCGCCCGGACGAACTGACACACCAATGCAATAGCCGCTTCACAGCGCTGTCATAGTCGGCATAGACTATGGCCGATATGACTGATGCAGATTCCGGTTTCGGGAGCCTCTTGTGACAGTTCATGTGTCGCCTGAGTCCTGCCCCGCTCTTGTTCTGAACGCCGATTACAGGCCGCTCAGCTATTATCCTTTGTCCCTTTGGTCCTGGCAGGATGCGATCAAGGCGATTTGCCTCGATCGCGTGCACGTCGTCTCCAACTATGATCGCGTCGTCAAAAGTCCCAGCTTCGAAATGTTCCTGCCGAGCGTGGTCTCGCTCAAGGACTATGTGAAGCCGGCGCGGCATCCGGCTTTCACCCGGTTCAACGTCTTCCTGCGCGACAAGTTCTGCTGCCAGTATTGCGGTTCGCGCGACGATCTGACGTTCGATCATGTGATCCCGCGCTCCAAGGGTGGCCGGACGACCTGGGAAAACGTCGTTGCGGCCTGCGCGCCGTGCAACCTGCGCAAGTCCAACCGGCTGCCGGGCGAAATCAAGATGTGGCCCTCGCAGCGCCCCTACCAGCCCACCGTGCACGACCTGCACAATAATGGCCGGGCCTTCCCGCCCAACCATTTGCACCAGAGCTGGCTCGACTATCTCTACTGGGATATCGAGCTCGAGCCGTAAGGCTCGACTCCGGCCTGGCCAATAACTATTATTGGTGTGTGCAAGCCAGGAGGACGCCATGGCCATCAGTGCAGAACTGGGCGAAAAGCTCGAAGCCGTGGTCAACGACCTCGTCGCCAACGGGCGCTACAACTCCAAAAGTGAAGTGCTGCGCGAAGGCGTACGGCTGGTGCAGGAGCGCGAGGCGTACCTTCGGCGTATGGACGAGGGAATCGCTCGGGGACTGGCAGATACTGAGGCTGGTCGTGTGCATCCGGCGGAGGAGGTCTTTGCTGAACTCCGGGCGAAGTACCAGGCTCTGGTAGATGCCGAAAAATGAGAGCCGTACGGCTGTCGAGCAATGCGCGGAAAGACCTCCAAGCCATCCTCACTTACGTGGCCGAGGACTCGGCCCAGGCCGCCTTGCGCATGGTCGAGAGGCTGGAGTCAGCCTGCAGCGAGTTGTCCGATCGGGCACTGATGTATGCGTTGGTGCCTGGGCACGAACACACTGGGGTTCGCAGACGCGTCGTGGGCAGGTATGGGATTTTCTACGTCGTCTTCGACGATAGAATCGACGTCCTGCAGATCCTCCACGCGGCCCGCGATCACGAGCGGATACTCTTTCCTGACGACTAGGCCTTGCGATACCGGCGGACCTGGTCGCCGATTGCGACCAGCACCAGCGCCACAATCGCCAGCGAGATCAGCGCGTTGTAGCCGGCCAGCGAAACGCCGAACAGGCGGAACTGCACCTGGTCGCACGGGATGACCGCTTCGATTTCGCCGCTCAGATCGCCAAAGCTGAGATCGGTCGAGCCCAAGCCGGTACAGGCCGTCGGTCCAGGCCAGAAGCCCCATTCGACCCCCGCGTGAAAGGCACCCATGTAGGTGCCCCAGGCAAAGATCGCGGCCGCCACGGCCATCGCGACGTACCAGACAGAAAGCGGCAGTCGGTTCCACAGGACCAGGATCGCGGCCAGCACCGGCAGGCCCCAATAGTAGGAAAGGCGCTGTTCCAGGCAAAGTTCGCAGGGCACCAGTCCACCGATCAGTTGACTGCCCCAGGCGGCGGCAATCGTGGCGAGGCCGACGAGGAAGGCCAGCAGCGTCGCCTTCTTGTCGAGAGCGCCCTGCAAAAAACGGCGAAGCGTGGTGGTCAATTGCTGGTCCTTTGCGGCGATGCGCCGTTATTGGCCCGGGCCCGCCGGCTGTCAATCGAGGCGGGATAAACTAGGCGTCATCGGCGGCACGTCCGAGCGTCTTGATCACCGCTAGGGCATTGGCCGGGGCGTGCACCTTGTCGGTGGAAACGAAATAGGCATAGACGTCGGCGGGCGCTCTCGTCTCAGACGGCAGCAGGGTGGGCGCGTCGGCAACGCGGCCCTCGGCCCAGGCCTTGAGCCAGCCAGCACGGATATCGCGCTCGGCCGGCGTGTAGCCTTCGGCGCCGGGGGCGCCCTGCAGGCGGCAATAGGCAAAGTCGGCTGTGCGGTCGGCGGTCGGCCATTGCGCGGTATCGGCGGTGACCAGCGCGACATTGTGGGCCCGCAGCAGCTCGATCACCTCGCGCGTGGCAAAGCTCGCGTGCCGCACTTCGAGGGCGTGGCGCACCTGCGTGACGCCGGTCGCGTCCAGCCAGGCCTCGCGCTTGAGCCCCTCATGCTTGTGCCCCAGCCTGAGTACGGCATCGGGATCCTTGGGCAGGATTGCGAGGAACGTCTCGAGCCGTTGCCGGTCAAAGGCCAGGTTCTCCGGCAGCTGCCAGCAGAACGGTCCGAGGCGCTGGCCGAGCGCTAGCACGCCCGAGGCAAAGAAGTTGGCGAGCGGGATTTCAACATCCTTGAGCCGCTTGAGGTGGGTGACGAGCTGGTGGCCCTTGACCGAAAACACGAAGTCTTCGGGAGTTTCCGCCGCCCAGGCCGCAAAGCTCGCCGGCTTCTGGTAGGCGCGGAAGGTGGCGTTGATCTCGATGCTGCCCAGCTGCCCACTGGCATAGGCCAGCTCCTGCTTCTGCTTCAGCCCGGCCGGATAGAAGGCGCCGCCGCGCCAGTCGTCGAACACCCAGCCTGCAATGCCCAGCCTGATCCTTGCCATGGCCTGTCCTCCGCCCGAACCCGGAAACTGTGCCGGGATTGCTGCGCCAGGGGAAGCCGGTGCATTGACGCGCGCGGGGCTTTCGCTTAACTCGGTCGCGTCCTTCTGCTGCGGGTGTGGTGGAATTGGTAGACGCGCCGGACTCAAAATCCGGTTCCGAAAGGAGTGCCGGTTCGACCCCGGCCACCCGCACCACTTTTCTCCGTAAACTCAGTTCGTCTCACGTTGCCCACAGGGCGGCGAAGGTGGATGCTGAGCCCCGTCAGCCTTGGGGGACTGTGGATGCGCCTGCTCGTCGTCGGAACCGGCCGGATGGCCATCAATCACGCCAAGGCCTTTCAGACCATCGCCAGGGTGGAGATCGTCGGGGCCGTCGATCCCGATCCGGCGGGGCTTGCCGCTTATGCGCAGACTTTCGGCGTGCCGAGGACCTTTGCCACGCTCCAGGCAGCGCTCGACTGGGGGCAGTTCGATGCCGTCGACAACATCACGCCCGATGCCGTGCATCACGCCACCACGCTCGCCTGCCTGGCTGCCGGCAAGCACGTGCTCTGCGAAAAGCCGCTGGCGACCGACCACATGCTGGCCTTCGAGATGGTGGCGGCGGCCGAGGCGGCCGGGGTCGTCAACATGGTCAATCTCACCTATCGGAACGTGGCCGAGCTGCACGCGGCGCGTGACCTTGTCGCCTCGGGCGCCATCGGCGCGGTCAAGCATGTCGAGGCCAGCTATCTGCAGCACTGGGTCGCCCTGCGCGATTTTTCCGATCCCGGTCCGTGGCTGTGGCGCCTATCGAGCGCGCATGGTTCGAACGGCACGCTGGGCGATATCGGCATCCACATCATCGACTCCACGACGTTTGCCATCAACCAGCCGATCGTTGCCATGACCTGTCGGCTGCAGACCTTTGCCAAAGTCCCGGGCGATCGGATCGGCGCCTATGTGCTCGACGTCAATGACAGCTTCGTCATCAGCGCCGAGTTCGCCAACGGCGCCATCCACTCTTCACGCTGGGCCTCGGGCCATGCCAACGACCAGCGCCTGCGGGTCTATGGCGAAAAGGGCGGGATCGAGCTCAGCCACGGCCATTGGGGCACTCTTCTGCGCGTCTGCGTGGGCGAGGATGTCGCCAGTGCCACCTGGCGCGAGGTCACGGCGCCACCGGTCCGCAGCAATTATGAGCGGTTTGCCGATGCGGTGCATGCAGGCCGGCAGGAGCAGCCCGACTTCCGCCATGCCGCCGAATTGCAGAAGGTGCTCGACCTGGCGCTGCTCGCCGGGGCCGACCACAAGGAACACCGCGTCTCGGCCTAGCTAGGCCTGTGGTGGCTTGCCCTTGCTGATCGCGTCGTGCTCGAAGCGTTCCCAGCCTTCGCCCTGATAGATCTTGCGGCGATCCTCGATATCCACGCCATTGGCGGCGCGCAGGATCTCGCTGGCTTTCTGCGACTGGTCATGGTGGACCCGTACGGTCAGCAGCACGCCACCGCGGCGAATGCCTTCGGCATAGACATGGGCATCCGATTCGGGGATGCCGGCGCTGGTCAACGCGCCAACGACGCCGCCGGTGGCCGCGCCCAGGCCGGCGCCGGTCACCAGGCCCATGGCAGTGGCCAGCAGCCAGCCGCCGGCGATCACCGGGCCCAGTCCGGGAATGGCGACGAGCCCCAGGCCCGCCAGCAGGCCACCGGCGCCGCCCAGAAAGGCGCCCAGTTCCGCACCGATGGTGGCGCTGTCGCCGATCAGGTCGGCTTCCTCGATATCGTCGGGAGAATTGGCGATAAAGCTGATGTCGGCGCTGGTGATGCCGGAATCTTTGAGAGCGTGCAGCGCCTGGGTGGCGTGCTCGTAGGTATCAAACAGGGACGTGACGGTTCGCATGCCAGACCTCCTCGTGTTGGGTGCGCGGCGTGCCGCCAGTTCGCTAGCCAAGCCCTAACATACGCATCAAGGCCACCGAGAGCACCCCGCCAATCATTGCCGCCAGGAGATTTTTGCTGAGCAGGTAGAGCATCAGTGTCACGGCCGCGCCGCTGACTTCGGCCAGTCCGCCGCCCACCACGGCCGGTGCCACCAGCGCCGCCAGCACGGCGCCCGGCAGGTGGCGCATCCAGGCCGCGACAAAGCCGGTGCGCGGCAGACGGTCGGCCAGCAGCAGCCCGCCGGCGCGGATGGCAAAGGTCACCGCCGTCATGCCCAGGATGGTCAGTATCGCCTCAAGCGACATCGGATCCGGCCTTTCGCGTCTCGGCGACTGCTCCGGCAAGGCTCCCCGCGAGCCCGCCCACGATGATGTACCAGTTGCCCGGAACCAGGCTTGCGGTGACGATGGCGGTGAGTGCCGCGACCAGCCAGGGAATCAGGTCGGACCGGTCTTTCCACATGCCCAGCAGCAGAACCAGGAACGTCGCGGTGAAGGCGAAGTCGAGCCCGTAGCGTGTCGGATCGTCGATCACCGCGCCGAGCAGGCGTCCGGCAAGGGTCGACCCGGTCCAGGCGATCCACGAGCACACCCCCGATCCCACCAGAAAAGCGATGCCGCCGCGCCCCTTGGCGACTTCGGCCATGGTCATGGCCCAGTTCTCGTCGGCCACCAGGTAGACCGAGGCCAGCGCCTTCCAAGTCGGCAGATGCGCGGTCAGCGGCCGCAGCGTCGCCGTCATCAGCAGCATGCGCAGGTTGACGATGGCGGTGGTGACGATGATGGCAAGGATCGGCAAATTGCCCGGCGTCCAGCTTTCGAGGGCCACGAACTGGCTCGCCCCGGCAAACACCAGGCCGCTCATCAGCAGCACTTCGAGGGCGCTGAGGCCGGCCTGCCCCGCCAGCACACCCCAGACCAGGCCATAGGCGGCGATCGACAGGCCGACCGGCACGAACATGCGCAGACCGAGGAAAAAGCCGGGTGGGATCGATAAAGCAGCGGGGCGGGACCTCATGGCCTTGATTCTAGCGCGTGTCGCTGCAGGAAGGCGATGACTTTTGCTGATCGGGCCGATCAACTCGAGTGATCATCGATCATCGATCATCGCGAACGCCAGCGCCCGGGCCAGCGCCGGACGCATCAGGACCGGCGTGGCATCGGCAAACTGGTCGACGGCTCCGGCCGGCAGGGTGCGCACGTGCGCCTCGGCGATGGCGCTGCGCAGGGCGCCGGCAATTTCGTCGGCATTGATCACTTGAAACGGCCGGGTGAAATAGCTGGCAATGCGCGGCGGAACGGCGCCGGGCACGCCGCGCTCGACCTGCATCTGCGCCAGCACCTGGGCCGCATTGGCAATGTGGATTTCGCGCTGTTCCCAATCCGATGCCGCCAGCACCGCTTCCAGCATCGGGCCCAGCTGCGGGGCGCAATCGAGCCGTTGAAAGGCCGTGCCGAACCACTTGGCATAGGGCGCATAGCGCCGTTCCACGAGAAAGCCGATGCGCATCAGGTCGTGCACCAGCCGTCCAGCCACCAGACGCGAGCCGAGGTCGTCACCCAGCGCGCCGGTGCGTCCCACAAAGGCCCGCTCCTCGCCCACCCGGTCCCACTGCGCCGCCAGCTTGGCCAGCCAGATGTTCTGCGGAAAGGCGCCGAGCCGCCGGCGCATCGCGGCCAGGGTGCCGTCGTCGTCGCGGAACACGGCGCCTGCCGTCAGGGTCAACAGGCGTTGCTCGGGCATGGCCAACCAGTCGCGCGTATCGGGGCTGTCGTGGCCGATGCCGATCTGGCGGGTCAGCAGCGCCGGCAGGGTCATCAGTTCGACGCCGTGCCCTCCGCTCAGCCAGCCCTCGGCGCGGTGCGGCCGTCCGGTGCATTCAAAGCGGACCGGCCAGGTCTCGAACCTCTCAGGCAGGCGCCGCTCGAGCTCGGCCATCAGGTGATCGGCCAGACCGAAATCGTCGGCCCGCAGGACGATCTGTACCGTCGGTCCATAATTGTGGTCGGCCGACATGTCGGTGTCAAAGCCCAGCACTTCCGAGCCGTCGCCCAGCCGCGCCGCGCCATAACGCAGCCCGGGCGCAATGGCCGCCAGCGCGGGCTCTACGACCTGGCTGAAATAGCGCCGCGACAGCATCAATCCGATCATGGATCCGCCTGAAGTTAGGAAGACCGGCACGTTCTAGCGCAGCGCTGCCGGCTTGGCGATGCTACCCGGCAGTGGCGCCGCCTGCGGCGGGTGGCCTGATTGACGGCGCAACGGCTGCCCGCTAGTGAGAGCGCGTGCGTTCGAAACCCCCTGTGCTCCGACCCGCCTGCGTCCCTTCCGGGATGTGAAGTGGCCCAGTTGCCCGGCCTCCAGCCGATGCGACTGTTCGGGGCAGTGCGCCAGTCGTTCATTTTCGGGTTTTCGGAGTTTTTCATGAAGAGTCTTGCCTCTCGCCCGCTCTGGCAGCGGTTTGCGGTGTTTCTGCTGCCGCTCATGCTCAGCAATGTGCTGCAGTCGCTCTCGGGCACTGTCAACAACGTCTATATCGGCCAGATGCTGGGGACCGACGCCCTGGCGGCGGTTTCGGTGTTCTTTCCCATCCTGATCTTTCTGATCTCGTTCGTCATCGGCCTTGCCTCCGGCTCGGCGATCTTGATCGGCCAGGCCTGGGGCGCCAAGAACATCGATAAGATCAAGCAGATCACCGGCACCTCGCTGACCGTCGGCTTCCTCATGGGCTGCTTTGTCGCCGTGTTCGGCGGCCTGTTCGCCCGCGAGCTGATGCTGCTGCTCAACGCGCCGGCCGAGATCGTCGAAATGGCGACTGCCAACGGGCGGATCGCGCTCATCGGCATGCCGGTGTTTTTCGTCTTCCTGCTCATGACCTCGATGCTGCGTGGCGTGGGCGACACCATCACGCCGCTGCTCGGGCTGGTGCTCTCGATCATCGTCAGCCTGGTGGTGACGCCGGCGCTGATCTCGGGATGGTACGGCCTGCCGGCCTTCGGCATCATCGGCGGCGCGCTCGCCAATATCTTCGGTTTTGTCGCGGTGCTGGGTTTTCTGGTGATCATGCTCCGGCTGCGCAAGAGCGCCATGGCGATCGACATGGCTTTGCTGCGCAATCTGCAGGTCGATTTCGAGGTGCTGCGGCTCGTGGTCAAGCTGGGCATTCCGGCCGGCGTGTCGATGGTGGTGTCGTCGATGTCGGCCATCGTCATCGTGGGCATCGTCAACGGCTTCGGCGCCAATGCCACGGCGGCCTATGGCGCGGTCAACCAGGTGATGAGCTACGTGCAGTTTCCGGCCATGTCGGTGGGCATCGCCGCCTCGATCTTCGCCGCCCAGGCTATCGGTGCCCGGCGCATGGACGATGTCGAAAAGGTCACGCGCACGGCGCTGATCATGAACACCATCGTCACCGGCGCCCTGGTGCTGATCGCCTATCTGTTCTCGCAGGACCTGGTGAAGGTGTTCATCACCGATCCCGACGTGGTCGACCTTACCGAAACGCTGCTGCACATCGTGCTCTGGGCCAACCTGCTGTTCGGCTACGGATCGATCTTTTCGGCCGTGATGCGGGCGTCGGGCGATGTCTGGATTCCGATGGGCCTGTCGCTGGCAGCGATCGCTCTGGTCGAAGTGCCTGCGGCGCTGATCCTCAGCCAGGTCTGGGGGCTCGAAGGCGTCTGGGTCGGCTATTGCCTGAGCTTTGCCGCGCTCATGACCTTCCAGGGGATCTATTACTATGGCTTCTGGCAGAAAAAGAAGATCGTGGCGCTGATCTAGCCGGAACCCAGGGACGAACGACATGTCGGGCTTGCTGAAGGAACAGAGCGTTCTGCAGGACGAGGCCGACCGGCTCGTGGCGTTGCTGGGGCTGGAAAATCTGCTGGCGCGCATCGGTGAGCCGGTGCGCGTCGGCAGTTCGGCCATGGGCGTGATGGTGCGGCGCGATATCGACATCACCATCATCTCTCCAAAGCTGACCACGGACCTGCTGCAGGCCTTTGCGCAGATCGGGGCGCAGCTGATGACACAGGATCTGCACGTGCGTGCGGTTCGGTTCAGGAATGACGCGGGGCGCTGGAACACTGAGCCCGAGGCGTATCCGGATGGCTATTATCTCGGGCTTTCGGTGCGTGCGCCCGACGGCCAGGACTGGACCTTCGACATCTGGGCCATCGACCAGCCGGAGCGCCAGCCGGACCTTCGGCATCTGCGCACGCTGCTCCCCCGGCTGACCGACCGAAACCGGGAGACCATCCTGACGATCAAGCGCGACCTGGCGCAGGCGCCCAAGTCCGCCGATGGCCCACAGAGCGCCCATGTCTACGAGGCGGTTCTCGATCACGACGTCTCGACGATGCTGGAGCTGAACGCCTGGTTTGCCCGGCGCTAGCCAAAGCGTTCTTCCAGCCAGCCGATGCCGAAGCGCACGATCTCGGCTGCCGGGACCAGCACCGACGGCGCCCGGCCGATCGGGCCGCGCGTGCCCAGGCCGGTCTGCAAAAAGGCGTCCACCACCAGCGCGAAATAATCGTCCGGCAGCGAGGGGACGATCGGGTCGGAGGTGTTGAACTCTTCGAACTGCCGCCAGACGGTCCGGCCATCGATACGCATCGGCGCCGCAAAGCGCCGTATCGGCTTGTTCGGCACGCGCGCGAGATGTTCGGCATGGTGCAGCAGGGTCATGGTGTCGAGCGGCGCGCCCAGCATGAGCACCTTGCCCTGCGCGGCGACCAGCTCGCCGAACGGGGACTCCGGGCCATAGCCATAGTCGAGCGCGTGGTCGGCAACAAAGAACGCAGCCCGGTGTCCGAGCGCCACGCAGGACGCGCCGGGATTGCCGCTGCGCAACGCGCCCGGCGTGGTGCGGAGTAATTCGGGGAAGCTGCCATTGTGGCGGGTGGCGCGCGACGCTGCCGGATCGAAGGGTGGGATGTCGGGCCGCAAGGCCGGATCGTTGTAGATGGCGGGGTCGGCCAGCACATCGTCCATGCCCTGCCAGTCGGCATAGGCCAGGATCGTGCCCGTCGGGCCGACGGCATCGCGCAGGGCAGCGATCACCATGTCGGCGCCGCCGACCACCGGGCCCACCCGACGCAGGGCGGCGTGGACCATCACGGCGTCGCCGAACCGCAGGCCGATCCGTTCGAGATCGGCCGCCAGTGTCCGGCGGGTCGCCGGGGGGACCTTAACGGTTCGCCCCGGCATAGCGGCGCTCGGGCGGGCGATCCTCCTGCTCCACCCCATGGGCGGAATCATAGGTGTCGCGCGCCAGCTTGACGGCGAACTGGTTGTGCGCCGCCCAGCGCCAGAGGGCATCGAGCGGGTCGGTCAGCGTGCGTCCGAGATCGGTCAGCTGGTATTCGACGCGCGGCGGAATTTCCGGAAACACCGTCCGGGTGACGAGACCGTCGCGCTCGAGGTTGCGCAGCGTCAGGGTCAGCATGCGCTGGCTTATGCCGCCAATGGCATGGCGCAGTTCGTTAAAGCGCATGGTCTTGTGGGTCAGGTGCCCGACAATCATGACGCTCCACTTGTCGCCGATGCGATTGAGGATGTCCCCCATGGCGGTGCAGGTTTCGCTCGCTACCGGCTTGAGGGGTGCTTCTTTGAAGGGTGTGCTCATGGGCACAAATATAGACACGGTTACTCAAAGTGACTAGGGGTGATCGCCGTTTGCCTGAGGAGCCTATCATGACCAGCCGCATCGAAACACTCGTGGACGCCCTGACCCTGGACGAACAGGTCAGCCTGCTCTCGGGCGCCGATTTCTGGTCGCTGCCGGCGATCGAACGGCTCGACATCCCCAGGCTGCGGGTCACCGACGGACCGAACGGCGCGCGTGGCGGCGGGTCGCTGATCGGCGGGGTCAAGTCGGCGGCCTTTCCGGTGGGCATCGCGCTGGGCGCCACCTGGAACGTGGCGCTGGCCCAGGAGATCGGCGTGGCGCTCGCCAAGGAGGTCAAGTCCAAGGGGGCTCACGTCAGCCTGGCGCCGACGGTGAACCTGCATCGCTCGGTGACCAACGGCCGCAATTTCGAGTGCTATTCGGAAGATCCGTTTCTCACCGCCAGCATGGCGGTCGGCGTCATCACCGGGCTGCAGAGCCAGAAGGTGGCAGCCACCATCAAGCATTTCGTCGGCAACGAGTCCGAGATCGAGCGGACCACCATCAGCTCGGAGATCGATGAGCGGACGCTGCGCGAACTCTACCTCATCCCCTTCGAATGGGCGGTCAAGAGAGCCAATACCTGGGCCATCATGAGTTCGTACAACCGGCTCAACGGCACCTTCACCTCGGAGAATCCCTGGCTGCTCGGGCAGGTGCTGCGGGTGGAGTGGAAGTTTGACGGCGTGGTGATGTCGGACTGGTTCGGCTCGCATTCGACCGCCCCCACCGTCAATGCCGGGCTCGATCTCGAAATGCCCGGGCCCTCGCGCGATCGTGGCCAGAAGCTCATCGACGCCGTCGTGGCCGGAGACGTGTCCCGCGACACCATCCGGCAACGTGCGCTCAACATCCTGCGGCTGATGGAACGCACCGGCGCCCTCGACGATCACAGCGTCTGGCAGGAGCGTGCCGACGATCGCCCCGAACACCGGGCGCTGATCCGCAAGGCCGGCGCGGAGGCCGCGGTGCTGCTCAAGAACACCGGCGTGCTGCCGCTTGCCGGCCAGGGCAAGGTCGCGGTCATCGGCCCCAATGCCAGGACCGCGCAGATCATGGGCGGTGGCAGCGCCCAGCTCAATCCGCACTACCGCATCTCGCCGTGGGACGGCCTGGTCGCCGCCCTCGGCGCAGAACGCCTGAGCTACGCCATTGGCGCCAGCAACCATCGTTTCGAGCCGGTGATCCGGTCACCCTTTACGGTCGCATATTTTTCCAACCCGACCCTTGCCGGCCCGCCGGTGCATGTCGATACCCAGGACGAGGCGCAGGCGTTCTGGATCGGCCATGTCGCCGCAGGCAAGGTGGACCCCCTCAATTTCTCCGCGCGCCTGACTGGCAGCTTCACCCCCGAAACATCGGGCGAGCACCGCGTCGGCATCTACAGTGCCGGCCGCTCCCGCGTGTTCATCGACGGCAAGCTGGTGGTCGACAACTGGGCCGGCTGGCAGAAGGGTCGCACCTATTTCGAGGAAGGCAGCGACGAGGTCATCGGCCTCGTGCCGCTCGTGGCCGGACAAGCCCATACGGTGGTGATCGAATTCGGCACCAAGGACGTCGCCACACTCGGGCTCGCCGCCTTTGCTGCCGGCATCGGCAAGCCGCTGGGTGATGCCGATATCGCCGCCGCCGCTGCGCTCGCTGGCGAGGCGGAAACCGCCATTGTCTGTGTCGGCCGCAACGGCGAATGGGATACCGAAGGCTCCGACCTTGTCGGCATTACCCTGCCGGGCCGCCAGAACGAGCTGGTGGCTGCCGTCGCTGCCGCCAACCCGCGAACCGTCGTGGTGCTGCAGTCGGGTGGCCCGGTGGAAATGCCCTGGCTCGATCAGGTCGCCGCCGTCGTCTCGGCCTGGTATCCGGGGCAGGAGGCAGGCAATGCCATCGCCGACGTCCTGATCGGCGCTTCCGAGCCCGGCGGTCGGCTGCCGCAGACTTTCCCCGTGCGCTGGTCGGACAATCCGGCGCATTCGCAGGATGCCGAGATCTATCCCGGCCATGCCGGCAAGGTGCGCTACGAGGAGGGCTTGTTCATCGGCTACCGGCATTACGACCGGCTCGGCATTGCCCCGATGTTCCCGTTCGGCTTCGGGCTGAGCTATACCAGCTTCACGCTCGCCAACCTCAGCGTCGATGCCAGCCGCTTCGAGGCCGACGGCGTTGTCGAGCTTTCGGTGGAGGTCACCAATACGGGCGCCCGCCCCGGCTCGGATGTGGTGCAGGTCTATGTCGAGGATACCGAGAGTTCGCTGCCGCGGCCCGAAAAGGAACTCAAGGGCTTTGCCAAGCTGCACCTTGCCGCCGGCGAGACGCGGCGCGTCAGCCTGACCCTCGACGCGCGTGCCTTCGCCTTTTATGCCCCCAAGGCGCAGCACTGGCTGGTCGAGAAAGGGAGCTTCGCCTTGCGGGTGGCGCGCCATGCGGCCGATCCCGGCCTGGTCGCCGAGGTCAGCCGCGGCACTACGTTGATGCTGCCGGTTTAACACTGAAGCGCTCGGCCCGGCGCAGCATCGGCTCGCCGGTCGGGTGTCCGGTCCAGAAATGGCCCGATTGTCTCTCCACAAGCATCTGCGTCGGCATTCAAAATGCCGTCACAGCATGGTGGGCATTGTTGAGCTTGCCCCCTGCCGCTGGTACAAGCGGCGCGTTCTCAGACACGACCACGGGAGTCGCCTTGGCTGCGCATCTGTTCCGGCGCTTTCTTGCCATTCCGCTCTTGATCGCGACCCTGACATTGGGCACGCCCGGCATGGCCACTCCCTTGCTGCTGGTCGACATGCAGACCGGCGAAGTGCTCTACAATGACGATGGCGGGCAGCCCTGGCACCCGGCCTCGCTGACCAAGCTGATGACGGCCTATGTGACGTTTGCCGCCATTGCACAGGGGCGGATCAGCCTGGATACGCCGATCAAGATTTCCAAGAAGGCCTGGAACCAGGCGCCCAGCAAGTCGGGGCTGGCGGTCGGCTCGTCCATCACGCTCAAGGACGCGCTCTATATCCTCGTGGTCAAGTCGGCCAACGACATTGCCATCGCCATTGCCGAGGCCGTGTCGGGTTCGTCGGACAAGTTCGTGGTTGAAATGAACCAGATGGCCAAGGCCATGGGGCTGACCGCGACGCATTACGAGAACCCGCATGGCCTGCACGACGCCGCCCAGGTGAGTTCGGCGCGCGACCTGGCCGTGCTCACCCTCTATATCCGCCGCGACTATCCGCAATACCTCCCCATGTTCGGCACCGAGACGGTCAAGCTGGGCACGGCGAGCCTTGAGACCAATAACGGGCTGCTCGAGCACTTCCAGGGCACCACCGGCATGAAGACCGGCTATGTCTGCGCTTCGGGACTCAATATCGTGGCGACCGTCAATCGCGCGGGGCGTGAACTGATGGCCGTGGTGCTGGGTGGGTCATCGGCGCGCGAGCGCAACGAGATGGCGGCCGAGCTGTTCCTGCGTGGCCTTTCGGGCGCCGTCAAAGGCACTGGTCAGTCCATCGTGGACCTGCGCAACACGGCCGCCAAGCCGGTGGACATGCGTTCCCTGGTCTGCGGCAAGAACAGCAAGGACTATGTGCTGCAGCGTCAGGCCGCCTTTCCGATGGGTCTGAAAGGCCAGCCCAGCTACCTGACCGATCAGATCGAGCGCGACACCTATACGGCCACGGATCTGGGGGTCATCGTCACCGACGTGCCGCTGCCCCGCCCGCGCCCGAGCTACGCCCCGATGGCGACGGCGTCGCTCGGCAACTAGCGCGACGGGCTGTTGGTCGGTGCGACCGCGCCCTTGGTGATGGCAAAGCGCAGCGTGCCGTCGCGGCTCTCCACGTCGCAGCTGTGCCCCTGCTGCCGGCAATAGAGCGGGATATCCACCTTGGCCATCGGATCGGTGGCGAGCACCACCAGCCGGCCGCCATCCGGCAGCGCCGCGAGCCGCTTTTCCATGCGGAGCACGGGGAGCGGGCACTTGAGCCCGCGGGCATCCTCGAGGCTGGGCTCAGTCGTCAAGCAGCAGCACCCAGTAGACGCCGTAGGTCGAGTTCGGGTCATAGGCCACGCCGATGCCCGCCTTGTTGGCGCTGCGCTCGGTCAGGCCGGCGGCGTCGGCCGGCGAGTTGCGCCAGCCCGAAAAGGTCTCGGCGAAATCGCCATAGCCGGCACTGGTACGGATTACCACCAGCGTAGCGGGCAGTTTGGGCGTATTGCCGGTCTTGGCATAGGCGGTCGCCAGCGCCTGGGCCGAACCGTTGAGGCCGCTGTCCATGCTCACCGGTGGCACGCCGCTGGCCGTGCGGAAATGGTTGATGATGCCGATCGCCTCGGCCGCGTTCAGGGTGGCGCCGGGCTGGTCCATGCGCTGCGTCAGGCCGGCGGACAGTGCGCCGCCGCCACCGGGCGAGCAGGCGGCAAGGGTCAGCGCGGCAAGGCTGGCGGCCAGCACGGGGGCAAATGGAATACGTGTCATCGAACGTCCTTGACGGGAGCAGGGCCCAGCGCACTTGCCCCTGAAATCAGGCAAGGTCAAGGTGAAGTCCCCGCCAGCGTGACATCTTGCGGGGCAGCGGCGACGTGGACCGCAAAACGGGAGGGAATTGTGCCTGGACTCGACTATGCGGCGGCCGCTGCGGGACGCCTGACCACCATTACTGCCATCAAGGCCATGCGGCTCGACAGCGGCTTCTGCCTCATTCGAGTGGATACCGATGCCGGGGTCTCCGGCTATGGCGAGTGCGGTGATCTCGACGGCACCCACGCCCGCGCCACCATCGCCACTCACGCCGCCGGCGGCGGCCGGCTGCCGCATCTGGGGCTGATCGGCAAGGATCCGCTGGCCATCCGGGTGCACCATCACAACATGTTCACCATCTTCCCGCAGCGCCGCCGCGAGATGCAGGTGCTCTCGGGCATCGACATGGCGCTCTGGGACCTGGCCGGCAAGCTGCTGGGCCAGCCGGTCTACCAGCTGCTGGGCGGCAAGTTCCGCGACGACATCGCGCTCTATTCGCACTGCCCGCAGGGCGATTTCACCGATGCCGGCGCCTGGGCCGACCGCGCCGCCGAGCTCAAGGCCGATCCGCATGGCTTTACCGCCTTCAAGGTCGACATCCATTCCTGCCTGGGGCTGCACATGCAGCAATATGTCCCGAGCCTCTCGCCCGCCGACATCCGCAAGGTCCGCCGCTCTTACGAGTTGGCCCGGACGCATCTAGGCGAGGACATCGACATCATCGTCCATTGTCACAACGAGCTCGATACGCCCAGCGCCATCGCTGTCGCCAAGGCGGTCGAAGACATTGCGCCGCTCTATTACGAAGATCCGCTGCAGCCCGGCTATGCCGAGAACTGGCTGGCCTTGCGCCGGCAGACGCATCTGCCCATCCTGACCGGCGAAAACATCGAGCTGGTCGATCAGGCGCTGCCGTTCCTGCAGAGCCAGGCCGTCGACTGCCTGCAGCCCGACATCGTGTGTTCGGGCGGCATTACCGGCACCAAGGCCATCGCCGAGCTTGCCGCGCTCTATCGCACCCCCATCACGCTGCACAATGTCAGCGGCCTGCTGCTCAATCTCGCCAGCCAGCAGCTGGCCGCCGCAATCTTTGATTGCCCCCGCATCGAATGCACCCGCCGCGCCACCAGCCTGGCCTGGGCCACGGAAAATCCGCTCGACATCGCCAACGGTCGCATGCGCATCAACGACACGCCCGGCCTCGGCTTTGTCCCCGACGAAGCCTGGCTCAAGGCGCATCGCTACGAAGGCGAGCCATACTGGGGGTAAGGGAACTGGTGACCCCGATGAGATTCGAACTCATGGCCTCAGGATTAGGAATCCGCTGCCCAGGGTCAATCCTATGGGTCTCGGTATCGCCATTCGGCACCCAAGTCCATCTTAACTGCCTGTCGCGTTAACGAAACCTTGCAGCATCGCTTGCGCCGCCGGCTTTCCGCCTATTTCTTCGGCGTCGTCCCAATGTCGTCCCAATCGTCGGTGGGCACAGGAGGTCGTCCCAATTGCCAGCAGTCATCAACGCTTCGATCGTCGCCAAGGCCAAGGCGGACGCCCGACCTGGAGCGGCACGCTATGAGATCTCGGACGCCCGGGCGCCGGGGCTCGTGCTGCGCGTCGGTCCGCGAGGCGCCGTCTGGCAATTTCGGTTCGCAGTGACCGGCAGCGATCGACGAGTGACGCTTGGCGACATCGAAACATGGAGCATTGCGGAAGCCAGAGACATCGTCGGTCGCGGTCAGCAGATGCTGCGCGATCGGACGGCCATTCCCGACGACGACTGGGTCGAGCGGTGGCTGACGCGCAGCGGGAAGACCACCGAAGCCACGATGGCGCCGGTGGTAGTGGAGGCCCGTCCGCGTGAATTGTTCTTGTGGAGCCTCGCAGATGCTCGCCAGGCATACCTGACAGACCGGGCTGGCGCGTTGCGGCCCGTCACGGTCGCCGACTATCGCGCGAAGCTCGAGGCCGTCGAGATCCGCGAGCACGACAAGACGCCGGTGGCGCGGCTGACGCGGCAGGACATGGCCGGCGTCGTTGCCCGCATCCATCGATCCGGTCGCGAGACGCACGCGCAGAACGTCGTCAGGGCATTGACCGCCTTCTGGAGCTGGCTCGAGCGCGACGAGTGGATCGGCAAGAGCGGCGTCACCCCCGGCGTGATGCGAGGCTTGAGGGCGCCCGATCGGAGCCTCGACAATGACGATGATGTCGATGTTTACGTGCCCGACCTGGCCGAGGTGGCGCGGGTGCTTGCGATCGCGCGCAGCGGGGCGCTGCACCCGACCATCGGATCCGCAATCGAACTGTGCTGCTGGACTGTCCAGCGCCGGCGAACGATCGCGGAAGCCAAGGCTGACGCCTTTCAGCCGATCGGCGATGGCGAGGAGGGTCTCTGGATCATCCAGCCGGCCGGCCTGAAGAAGCACCGGCGCGGCGGACGCCGACGCCCTCCGCACGTCATCCCGCTGCCAGCGCCGGTGTGGAAGCGGATCTACGCCCAGCTCGCGACCGTGCCAAAGGAGACCGACTGGCTATTTCCGCAGGTCCGCGCGAGACGGGCCGGCGACGAGCTGGCGCACGTCAGCGTCGACACGATCAGCCACACGTTGGAGTTCATGCCCGGCGTCACCACGACCGCTCACGGACTGCGGCGTGCGTTCGCTACGCATGGCGAATCGTTGCTCGGGCTGCTGCGAGGGGACACCGCGGCGATCCTCGACCACTCGGATACTCGTCTGATCACGTCGGCGACGGCCGGGCGCACCGACGTCACCGGCACGCACTATGCCCTGCACGATGGAACGCACCGAACATGGGGCATCATGCGGTCATGGGTCGCCGCGCTCGAGCCGCTGATCGAGATCGAAACGGTCAAGCTGCCGCCGGTGAAGGAGATCAGCGCGGCGATGGCGGCGGCCCGGCGCCGCGACGACGACGGCCTGCGCGTGGCAGCGGAGTAGACGCGGGAAACCGAATCTGTCATCCAGTCGATAATGCGACGTTGAAGTACTCGCGTCGCAGACGAGCCCGCCGATTCGGCGGGCTTTTTGTTGCCCACGCACACATCGAGGCCAATGCCCGTCGTCGAGATCCTCGGCGCCGCGCAGCTCGTCGTCGCTGTCGTCGGGCTTCAGCTCCAGAACATGATGACGCCCACCCCGTCCGCTCGCTTCTTCAAGCGGACGACGGATCGTCGTTTTGAGTTGGGGATGCTGAAGATCCGCAGCCGCACGTCGATCACGCGCCGCCGCTAGCCGCACCGCACGCTCATGCAGAGCCCGATAAACCACACCCGGCGGCCCGGACGGCGAGCGATTTCGCACGCCCAAAGAAAAGGGGGTCCCGAAGGACCCCAGTTTGCCCGCGCTCTCGAGGTGCGGGGATTCGTGGTCAGGCGGCGGCCGGCGTCTCGAGCATCTGATCGAGCACACCGTCGTACCAGTCCTGGATCGCATTTTCGAACGCGAGGGCGGCCGAGCTTACGGCAGGAGGGATGGGCACCCGCTCGAATTTCGTCAACTCGGCACCGGTCGGGTAGCTGACCGACCCAGTCACGTCGATCTCGACGCAGTCTAGACTGACGACGGGCTGCGGAAACTCGATGCGCCAGATGGAGATGCTTTTGGCATCATCATAAGCGGTTTCGGCGAGGACGCCGCGGATCGCCTCCTCGGGCGAGGAGGCCTTGTGGAAGCCGCTGCCGGCGATGGCGATGTAGCAGGTTGTATGAATTGTCATTGGTCGTCTCCTTCAATGGATAGTCGCGTGGTCGCGCTCGACGAGCACGGCGTCATCGGCGAAATGCAGTTCGGTGCCGTGCATCTCTGTCCACGCCTCGCCCTCGGCGCTATCGGCGCTGATCGTGATGCCGGGGCCAGCATGGGCGGCGACGATTTTCTCGAGCCCGGCGCGGTCGATATCGCGCAAGACCTTGCGTTTGCCAGTCGTGAGCCAGCTGCCGTCCGGCCGCTCGGAAAATTCGGTGATGATGACGAGGTACATTACGCGGCCTCCTCTTCATCGCCATCGACTTCGCGCATCTCGATCGGCTTGCAGTTGCTCCAGATCCGCTGCCGCGTCTCTTCGAGATCGTGGCCGGTGCGCTCGCAGTATGCCGCCGTCAGCAGCTCGAACGACGCACTGCCCCAGCCGAGCTGCCATGCTTTCCTGCCATCCGCTTGGATCTGCCGAATGAGATGAAGGACGGTCTCGTCGGCCTTGTTAGATTCGTGCCGGTCGACCATCGCGAAGGCACCGACGACCGTCTTCCGGTGCGTGTCGTCCTGATAATTGATCGGCCCGAAAACGTTCGTGACGCCGGCCTTCTGGCAGATCTCACCGGCGAAACTGGCGTAGTCCATGGTCCAGAGCACGGCGGCGAACGCGACGACCTCTTCGCTCTCGCGATGATCGATCCATGCCTCGGCGCGCTTGATGATCTGGGAGCGGTCCGCGAGGTAGACGGCGTGCTTGTACGCGGACCAGTTCGGAATCTGGTCGAGACCAATGTCGCCGACCAGCGCCTTCAGCATGTCGCGCACGGTGGGCAGGGATTTCCATTCGTTGAAAGTCGTCACTTCGTTTCTCCTTCGAGGGCCGCGGCTTCCTGCTCGTCGCGCAGTGTTTTGAAATAGGCATCGAGCTCGGTGCGATCGCGCTCGATGCGCTCCTTCAGGCCGATCGCGAATTGGATCAGCTTGCGGTCGAATACGTCGCTCTTCGGCAGCTTCAGCGTGGCGTTGACGGCGCCGTGCGACATGCCCAGCGCGGCCGACAGTTTTGCTTGCCAGCCGGGGATGGGCCGGCTGGGGTTCTTGGGGTCGCGGCCGATCGCGATCTTGGCGATGTGCGCGATGCGGCCAGCCCGGTCGGTGGGGATGCGGTCGGTCATGGCATCTTCTCGGCGCGATAGCGGGCCATGGCCGTGGCGACCTCGGCTTCGCTGATGTCGTCGCCCAACATCAGATCATCGAGCCCGAAGTTCACGATCATGCTCGCGATCATCGTCTCGTCGTCGTGCTGCGACAGCTCGAAGCGGATGTCATCCGCGTTGTTGATGCCATCGGCCGACAGATAGTCGTCGATGAAGTGATCGAGCATGGCCGCAGCGGTGTCGTGCAGAGTGCCGCCATATTCGTAGGTGATGCGTGACATTGGGAGCTCCGGCGGTTAGCGGTTGAAGAGGATCGAGCGATGGTTCTCGATCCAGTACTTGGCGGTCGTGCCGCGCTTGAGAGCGGCATCGCCGGGGTGCTTGACAGCGTAGGCGGCGCGGATGTTGAGGGCGTAAGCGATCTGCTTGGAGGTGCCAGTCAGCTCCGGGAGACCTTCAACCTTTTCCTGTCCCTTCTCAGCGATCTCAGCCGCGCGCTCTTCGTTCAGCTCCTTCAGCGCCTCGCTCTCGATGCGGCGCTGCTCGGCGATCTCGTTGTCGCGCTTGATGCGTTCGGCTTCTGCCTGCCGGCGACGCTCCGCTTCGGCTTCGACCTCGATCTTGCCCAGCGGCCAGATCCGAGCGCGCTCGGCGTTGAACTCGTCTTTCGTCAGACGCACGGGGACGCCGCCGAATGTGGAGACGTAGAACGTGCTGCTGTCGCGGCTGCTGATCGCGATGTCGTCGAGCTGGTAGAGGGCATCGGCCTCGAGCTGCCACACGCAGCTGCCGCTGCGCTTGCTGCCCGAGCGATTGTCGCGCTCGAAGCGTGCGGTGACGGTGCGGTTGTAGTCGACGAACTTGTAGACGCGGCCCGGGCCCACGGCCCCGCCGCCGGCGACTTCGCCGGTGAAAACGAGCTTGCTTTTGATCGCGCCGCGACCGATGTCGAGGATTTCGACGGTGTCCGTCATCTTCATCTCCTTGCCCTGCCGGCCAATGCCGGGTCGGGTGGTTGTCTCGGTGCCGGCTATCGGCGCCGATGCATTGAAGGTAATGTCGTCCCAGTTGAACGGCAATACGAAATCGGACACTTCATCCGAAAAACTATGCTCCTAGGGAATGCTGGGACGTAGCTTCTTACGGCAGTTAACTGCCCTTAGCTGCCGAGTTTCCGGCGCTAGATCATTGTTTTCGTAGAAAAATCATCCAGCGTACGGCTTGCTTTCCCGGACGCGCCGCCGCAGCTTTACAGGGAGCGCGGTCGTCGATCGCGCAGACACCCACCCGACCCGGCATTGGCTGGCAGGGCAAGGAGATGCGATGGACGAGAGCGACATAGCTCGGATGCTGTATGAGCATCCTTCATTCAAGAACATCAAAGGCAGCTGGGATTATATCGACAACGAGTGGCTGCGGTGCAGCTGGATCGACGCTGTCATCACCGCGAAAGTGGCCGGCGCACTGAACGAGGCCGAGGCGTTCGCGAGAGCCCTCTATGAGTTCCCGCAATGGGGCTACAAGCAGCCCTGGGGTCGAAACCCACGCGTCTGCGCCCCTTGGCGTAAGGCTGCGGCCGACGTGTTGGGGAGACTCTGATGGATTACGTCAGCATGCCCTCCGGACTGGTCCTGCGAGCATTTCGCCGAGTTCGAGGCGCAACGCCGGCAGCGACCGCGGTCGATGGAATTCTTCGCCGGCGCCGGCGGGATGCTCTTGGCTGCATCCAAGCTGGCTATGAGGTCGTCGCCGTGGCCGAGTGGGACGGCCCGGCCACCATCACGCTTATGGCGAACCTGTGCCGCTACGGCGAGCATCAGTTGCACTTCGTAGATCCGTCAGATCAGCAGCGCTTCGAGGAGGCCTTGACGCGGCAGTACCGGTCGCAGGGCATCAAGATCACGGATGGTTATGTCGACGAGGACCCCGCCTTGCTGCAGACCGCGCCGCTGCAGGCCGGTCACGGATGGATCAGCAAGCAGCCGGCGTCCACGCCCGGGGTCTCGCACGTCTTCTTCGGAGATGTCCGCAAGCTGACTTCGAAACGGATCCTCGACACCATCAGCATGGAAGTAGGAGAACTCGATCTCATCTCGGGCGGCCCGCCGTGCCAGGGATACTCCGGGGCGGGCAAGCAGAACGTGATGGACCCCCGCAACTCGCTTCTTTTCGACTACATGCGCTTCATCGTCGAGATGCAGCCGAAGGCAATGATGATGGAAGAGGTTCCGGAGATCATGAGCATGGTGACGCCCGATGGCGACAACGTCGTCGACAAGGCCATGCGCATTCTAAGCGACGGCGGCTTCGGCGGCTACGACGCGCTGCAGAAGGCCGTCTCTGCCAAGGCGGGCAACATGGGTATCATACCCAGGCGCCCAGAGGCCGCCGATAAGAAGAAGGTGAAGAAGCCTGCCAACACCGAGGCAGCACCCGACCTCTTCGGTTCGGCGGCATAGCCCTAATGGATCGCATCCTCTATCCTGTCGGCGCCCGAATCCTCTCCACGGACGTCGCGATGCCCGTTGATTACCAGCTCCACACGTTGCTCGCGCAGACTTTTGGCACGTGGACGGCGACCCGGGTCGGCCGGTTCCTGGGGATCAATCCGCGCACGATACAGCGCTGGTTGCAGGACGCCGAAGGCAAGCTGGGTAGGGATGATCTGCCGGCGGATCTGCGGGAAAAGATAACCGAGCAGCATGCGCTGGTGATCAAGCACCGACCCCTCGAGACAATCGAGGAATACGTCGAGGAGTGCCGGGACGTGCACCATATCGATCCGGAGATCCTGGCCGCGCACCTCGCCGTCGTCTACCGGCACCTCACCGGCCGAGAGATCGAATAAAGCGTTAACCGACGTCGCCGACGAAGGATTGCGCTGCCGATCCTTCCGTGGTTTGTAGGCTCCCTATTCAGCTGCGCGTTCCGGTATCGATCGGGCGCGGGGCGGTGTTTCAGACCGGAGCCATCATGCCAGCAGACGATGCCGCGGAAGCGGCTGCCCACGATTCCTTCATGCAAGCCGTACGCGAGGACCGCGCCGAACACTGGCGCCCGCCGACGGCGACCACGCCCCCTGAACCACGCGTTGTCACCCTGGGCGAGGCCCTGGCGTCGTCGAGAACGGGCCGGGCAGTGCTGCGGGTCATCACGGGAGGTCGCCGATGACCTCTATCGACCTCGCCGCCGAAACCCGTTCGATCATCCAGCACGCCCTGCGCGGCGACCCGGCGCTCGCCAGCCTCGCCGTCGCCGTTCAGGATGCCGAGACGTTGACGGCCACCGTCGCCTCCGGTCTGCCGCCCCGCGAACTCGGCGGCGGCACGTGGACGCCGGCGCCGTTCCGTCGCGAGATCCTGGTCGAACTCGTCGTCAGGATGCAGCGTTACCGGGCCGGCCGCATCCTCGGCGGCGTCCTGCTCGAGCCCGAGCGCGACGACCTCATGCGCGTCATCGATTCGTACCCGCGCGCCTGCTATCCGAACTGCGGCCCCGGCTGGACCGACCTGCTGCACGCGCTGCTAGCGTGGACGGACGAGACCGATCCCGGCAACTGGCGGCTCGACGACATCAAAGAAAAATATGGCACCGTGCGCTTGTACTACAGCGGCCCGATCTCCGACCTCGGCAGCGAGATCATCGATGCCGCCGATCATCTGTCCGGCAGCATCTGCGACCGATGCGGCCGACCCGGCAGGACGGGCGGCCGCGGCTGGATCAGCACCCGCTGCGAGCACCACGACGGGGACTGGCGATGATCAGCGACCGCGTCGCCAGGGCGCTCGCCGACGCCGCACGTCACGCCGCCGGCGAGGATCCCGATCCCGAGGTCCTCGCCGCGGCGCCGCTGCTCGAGGGCTGGATCATCACGTGCATCAGTGAGAGCCGCTTCGTTCTGGAGGGCGTCGTGACGGGGCATCCAAGGCTGCCGGATGGGCACCTCGTTTCGACGTCGGTGATCGTCTCGTTGGCGCACGACGACACCTGGGCTCGAACCGTGAGCCGATACTATCGCCTGGGGCGTCCGCTGTTTTCGAGGGGGTCGGTGCATTGAATCACGACCAGCTGATCCTGCGGAACTCGATCAAGTGCGACGGCTGCGGCGACGAGATCGTGTCGGCCGATCGGCACGACTTCCGCTATTGCACGTGCGGCGCCAACGCCGTCGACGGCGGCCCGGAATACCTTCGCCGGCTGGGAGAAACGTGGACCGACACGTCGATCGTTGCCGTCCGCGAGCAGAACGATCCTCGCGCTGTCGCCGAAACCGCCGAGATCCTCGAGGGCAAGCGGAGAGGGTGGAGGCTCATTCCCGGTCCGCTGCGCGATGCACCCGTGCTCGACGCCTGGCGCGTCGTCGAGATCCGGCGATTGCCGCCGAAGCGGGTGCTCGTCGGCGTCGTCACTGGCCACCCCGATTACCCGGATGGCACCCTGGTCGCGACGACCGGGCTGGCCCTGCTCGAGATCGACGCGGGCTGGGCGCGGACGACCCGCAGATTCTACAGGCTTGGAGGACGACAGCAATGACCGACCGCGAATCTCTCCTGCGCCGGCTCGACGCGCTCGTCGCCGACATCAAGTCGCTCGAAGACACGGACGCGATGCGCGAGGTCATCGGCTACGTCGATCGCGTCTTGGTCAGCGTGTGGCCGGAGCCGATGCCGGATGACGTTGCCGATGCCATCCAGGCCGAGGTTGCGCCGGTCGTGCTCGAGCCCGCCAGTGCCCGAAAGAACGACGAAGAGGCCGAGGGGCATCGCGGCGGATTCAACTGGCCGGGGCGAAGCAAATGATCTGGAGATTGCTCAAGTTACTTTCGATGATGGCTGCAATGACGGTGGCCATCCCAAGCCGCCACCAGGGCGGCTACTAGACCGCGGGGCCCCGCGCCTTACCGCGTGGGGCGAGCCAGCGGCAAGTTCGCTGCCGGCCACATACGTCAGGTGATCCCTCGGGCACACGCGCAATCGCTGCGTCGATCTTCGTCTACCTGCGGTACCACCTGAATCCCTTAGTTCAGCAGCAGGCCGTCCCAGACCGCTGCCCTTAGATATGTATCTAGTTGCGCCTTCTCGCAGTGCGGTACCGCACCGGGAAACGTGGAGAGCAACAGAGAGCCGAGCGGATCCTTCGACATATGTTCCTGCATCTTCGATGCCACCGCAGTCGCTATCGGCACCAGCCACCAATCATCGTCATTCGTATCAATGCGGTACGTATCACTCAGGTGCACTCTGACTTTCGCGGCCACAGCATGGACGTATTTTTCACGGGCACCATCTGGCACAGATGTAGATGTGTCCCATCGGCGGGACTGTAATGTCGAAGAGTCGAGGCTTACAGTCCCACCAGTGGGACGCACATGGCCTCCAGCGTGTTCCAAATTGGCGGGCAGTCCCACCAGTGGGACTATCGAGTTCACCGGTGGGACTGGTTTCTGAATTTTAGAGGCGGTCGCACTGCGATGATCGCCACCCAAAGCTAAGCCAATCGAGCGCTTCGCACTCGCTGCCCTAGCGGGCCTAGTGTTTCGCTTCAGACCGTGTTCCCGTGTCCAGGACATGAAGAGCTTTGAAGCTGGCTCGGAGGTGGAATCGTCGCGAAGTTCGGTTAGGCACCATTCGTTGGTCAGCCGTTTCTGGTTGAATGAACTGATCTTGCTTCTCTTAATGAAGCCGTGCGCCTCAAGCTCCAAAAGGTACCGGGCCGCGGTAGACTTGCTCTTTCCCACGGCCTCGCCGGCCCCGCGAGAACCGAGCCCGATTGTGCCATTATTCTTGCCGTTGTAGCGCCGCTTTAGTTCTAAGTACGTAGCAATGGCCCCCGATGACAAATCCTGCCATGCCGCGCTAGCCATCATCCAATGATAGATCTGAACAAAGGCTGGACCGCCTTTTTTGCCACGTCGCGCCATTTTTAGACTCTTGGAATCGATGAAAGCGGATTGTCGGTGGCTTTCTTCGCTGCGGCAAGATGGATTGCGGACGCAATCTACACGCGACTGGATCAGCGTTCCGAGAGGGCACTACGCGATAGCCTTCGCTTATCGCGTAGTGAAATTCCCGCTACATCAAAAGTGCAGTTAGCCCGCTCTAACTGCCACAAGACGCCGTAAGCGTAGGCTAGCCCAAGTGTTCTTCGTAGTGCTGGTAGGGGCCTTCGAAGCGCCAATGCCCCGTGCACCGACTGCGGATCGCGCATCACTTCCCACATGTGCAGCGACATGATCTTCGTCACCTCGACATCGGCCTTCGACCGCATCACCGCGCAGTCCTCGACGGCGGCGAACATGAACCAGAGCGTTCGCAGCAGGTCGCGGCCCTCGCCCACGGGGACGAGCTGCGGGAAATCCAGCGACCGTACTCGCGGAAGAGCAACCGGGCCAGGCCGATCTGCAATGAGCTCGCTTGCATGGCGTTGTAGTAGATCCGGTAGTGCCGGCCGTAGTCGGGGGCCTCCCACCCGAACTCGACCTTCGGCGGTCGCTGCAGCGACGGGGATGGACCTTACGGAACTGGACTGAGCTACAGCGGCTCTTGCCGGGCTATTGCTCGGCCTTGAGACGAAGCCATTCGGCTTCCAGCACTCCGACGCGAGCGAACGAGTTCCCGATATCGTGGGCTATTCGCTGGGCGTGGCTAGGCTTGAGCTGTGCCACCCATTCCAGGTTCCGTTTCGTTCCTTAGAAGAAGGAATGAACCCTCCTTGGCTGTCGCGCTTACCATCTTTGATGGTCCAGCCGAGAAATATGCCCGGGATTTGGGACTGGTGCTGAGTGCAGCGCCGTCAATTTAGCCCGTTCGAGTATCGGGAAGGACGTATAGGCAAGCTAAGTCCGAATGGCACCGGTATCATTCGCGCTTGTCGGAGGGGACAAAAGCGTGCTAAGGATAGACGGGCCCACAGATTATAATAGTATATCAGCATAAGAGGCGGTTCACCGCCGGGAGGACGACCCGCTTCGGCGGGGCTCGAAGAGTCGTCGTGAGCTGACGGGCCGTCATGGTGTCGCGCCACCCATGACTGGCAGGTGCGGGCGTGAGACATTTTCTGGGAGGAAAATCTATGCATCGCAAGTTCATGCATGCGCTGGCGGGGGTCGCCGTCGCTGCCTTGGCCGTGCTGCCTATTACTGCCATGGCGCAGACCGTCGACGAGATCATCGCCCGCGGCAAGCTGCTGGTGGCGGTCGATACGACGACGCCGCCATATGGCTTTCTCGACGCCGAGCTGAAGCCGACCGGCTTCGACATCGAAGTCGCCAACAAGATGGGCGAAGCGCTCGGCGTGCCGGTCGAGTTCACGACCGTGACGTCGCCGGGCCGTATTCCTGCGCTTCTCACCAAGCAGGTGGACGTGGTGATCTCGATCTTTTCGATCACGCCGGCCCGCGCCATTCAGATCGACTATTCTATCCCCTATGCTGGCCAATCGGCAGTGGTGATCGCGCCCAAGAGCACCGAGATCAAGAGCGCTGCTGATCTCGTCGGCAAGAAGGTCGGCCTCACCCGCGGTACCGGCGAAGATGGTCTGCTGACCGCTGCTGCCGAAGCCAATCCGGGCATCGAGATCCTGCGCTTCGACGATTATTCGTCGCTGCTGCAGGCTATGGTCTCGGGCCAGATCGACGCTATGGGCGGCGGCGACTACGGCGAGATCTATCTCAAGAAAGCGCAGAACGGCGACGATTTTGAGCAGAAGTATACGCTCAAGACGTTTTACTTCGGCATCGGCGTGGCCAAGGGCAACGACAACCTGCGCCAGTGGATTAACACGTGGCTGTTCACGCAGAAGACCGACGGCGTGCTCGAGGCGCTGTCGATGAAGTATCGCAACCAGCCGCTGCCTGCATTGCCGGTATTCTGAGGTCCTCATCCCATGAGGTTCTCCCGAGGGCGCGGAACCGTTTCGGCGGTCCCGCCCCTTTTCTCGTAGCGGAATAGCGATGCAAACCGTCCTGCAGTTCGGCCCGGTTCTGATCCACATGGACGCGCTGCTGGGCGGCGTGGTGAAGACGTTTCAGCTCGCGGTGCTGTCGATCTTGTTCGGCACCCTCATCGGCACGCTGGGCGCCATCGGTCGCAGCTTCGGGCCCCGCTGGGTGTCGTGGCCGATCGCTGCCTATGTCGAACTGATCCGCAATACGCCACTCCTGATCCAGCTCTATTTCGTGTTCTTCTCGCTACCGCTGTTTGGGCTCAAGCTTGCCAGCAATGAGGCGGCAATCCTGGCGCTTTCGATCCACCTCGGCGCCTATGCAACCGAGATCCTCCGTGCCGGCGTCGAGGCTGTGCCGGTGGGACAGATCGAGGCGGCCAAGTCGCTCGGGCTCAACGGCTATCGCATCATCCGCCATGTGGTGCTGGTGCCGGCGGTGCGAGCGGTTTACCCGGCGCTATCATCGCAATTCATCCTGCAGCTGATGGGCACCTCGATTGTCGGCGCCATCGCGGCCGAAGAACTGACGGCCGTCGCCAATAACCTGGTGATGCAGACGTTCCGCAGCTTTGAAGTCTACATCATTATCGCGGTGATCTATTTCGTACTGGTGCAGGTTGCGAGCCTGTTTTTCGCTGGCCTCGGGCGGCTGCTGTTCCGGTGGAAGGTCTGAGATGAGCCTTCGCGACTTCGGCCCGAACGAACTGTGGTTCCTTCTGATGGCGACGCGCTGGACGATCCTCCTCGCGCTGATCGCCTTTGCCGGAGGCGGCGTGGTGGGCCTCGTCATCGCGGCGCTGCGAGTGGCGCCGATCAAGCCGCTGCGTTGGCTGGCCGCGGGCTACATCCAGTTCTTCATGGGCACACCGATCCTGATCCAACTGTTCATGGCCTACTATGGCTCGTCGCTCCTGGGCTACCGGCCTGATCCCTGGGCAGCCGCTGCGATCACCTTCTCGCTCAATGGCGGGGCGTTTTTCGGCGAGATCTTTCGCGGCTCGATCGAGTCGGTGCCGCGCGGACAGTGGGAGGCATCGACGGCGCTCGGCTTCCGCTTCCTGCCGACGCTGCGGCTCGTGATCCTGCCGCAGGCGGTCAAGCTGATGCTGCCGCCGACCGTCGGGTTCATGGTGCAGATCGTCAAGACCACGTCGGTGGCGTCGCTGATCGGGCTCACCGAACTGGCGCGGGCGGCGACGCAGGTAAACACGGTGACGTTCCAGCCGGTGCTGGTGTTCGGCACCGTGTCGCTGATCTATTTCATGCTGTGCTGGCCGCTGTCGCTTTATGCCGGCTATCTCGAGCGCAAGATTGGCGCGGGGCAGACACGAGCGCCTAAGAAGCCATTGGTGCTGGCGTCGTAACTGCTCCGAGTACCCGCCCTCGCGGTTCGACAAGCTCACCATGACAGCTCTGTTGGTGGACACATGGAACTGGATTGGGCGGGAATAGGTGGAAAGAGGCGGGAAGCGGCGAATAGGCCAGGGATGGCGGGGCGTTGAGCCGAGGTCCCTAAGAGCTGGCGCGCGGAACGGACGGGACACTTGGTTCGGTAGCGGGATGACCCCCGGGACACTTAGAACCGAAGCGCTCACTGCAACGTCCCACCAATGGCTGGCAAAACCATGCGATTCCCGGATGTGGGACGCCACATTTGGGACGACGACGCGCATGATTCAATGCAGCGGCTTGCTTTGGATTGGGCCGTCGGTAGTCTTGGTCGATGTGCAACCTCTACAACGTCACCACCAACCATGAGGCCATGCAGCTGCTGCGGGCGGAATGGGAGCGCGCCGGTCGCAACATGCCGCCGCTCTACGGCGTCTATCCGGACTATTTCGCGCCGGTCGCCGTCCAGAGCAATGAAGGTCGCAAGATGAAGCTGGCGCGCTGGGGGCTGCCGTCGCTCAAGGACGCGCCGACCGACAAGCCGAACCGCGGCACCACCAATATCCGGCATCCGTGGTTCGATGACTGGAAGGGCTATCTTGGACCCGAGCACCGCTGCCTCGTGCCGTGGAACCGCTTTTCCGAACCGACGAAGCTCGCCGACGGCAAGACCGGCTGGGCCTGGTTCGCCTTTGGCGAGGAAGCACCGGTGTCGTTCTTCGCCGGCCTCTGGACGCCCTGGCACGGCACCCGCCGCAAGGACGAGGGGCCGATGAATCATGAGCTGTTCGCCTTCTTCACCACCGAGCCCAATGCCGAGGTGAAGCCCATCCACCCCAAGGCCATGCCGGTCATCCTCACCACCGAGGAAGAGTGGGACGTCTGGCTGCGCGCGCCGTGGAGCGAGGCCAAGGCCTTGCAGCGGCCGCTGCCGGACGGGCAGCTCACGGTAGTCGCGGAAAAGCCGCTTAAATGGCTGCCGGTGCTCGACGGCGAGCCCGAGGGCGGTGACCCGCTACGGCTTCCGGTGCAGGGCTCGCTACTATGACCATGTTCACCACTTCCGAGCTGATCAGGAAGCTCGAGCGCGACCTGGCGCACATAAGGCGCATCCCGCCGCACAGACGCGATGCCGAGCTGGCGGATGCGCGGGAAGAAATCTGTTGCGCGTTGCTGGCTGATCTTCTGGCGGGCAGGCCGCTTCTGCAAAGCCAGTTCTCTTAGCTAGCGGCCGATTTGGTCGAGCGGGCAACTTCGCCCCGGCGCACGAGTTGAGGTGAACCCAACCGAGGTTCCCAATGCCCCTGATCTTCCTGCTACGCTCCGTCTTTTCCCTGCTCTCCTGGTTCCTGCTGGGCTGGGCCGTCTATCTGCTCTGGACCTATTACGCCGGCATAGAGGCGGTGGCACCGGACGGCACCATTCGGCTGATCCACGAGGATATCCGGTTGTGGGGCGGCCTCGCGTTGCTCGCCTGGAGCGTCGGCATAGGAGGCCTCCTGGTGCGCGCGGTACTGGGCAAGTCAGGCGGGCGCCCGTTCAAGCCGGTGCGGGGCTCGGGCCGCCAGCTGCCGCTCGCCAACGGCGACAAAATCTATGTCGAGACCGCAGGGAACCTCGCCGGCCCTACGATCATCTTCACCCACGGCTGGGGTCTAGACAGCACCATCTGGCAATATGCCAAGGAGGATTTTTCGGACTATCGGCTGGTGTTCTGGGATCTGCCCGGCCTCGGACAATCGGCGGCCTCCCGCCCTGTAACCCTTGAGCGTCTGGCCGAAGCGTTGGCTGCCGTCATCGCCTGGGCTGGCCCGGCTCCCTATGCCCTCGTCGGGCACAGCATCGGCGGCATGACCATCCAGACACTGGTCCGGTCGAACCCTGCCGCGCTGCGCCTTGCCCGCGGCATCGTGCTGATCAACACCACCTACACCAACCCGCTGCGGACCATGATCCTGCCGGGACTGATGGCGGCACTCGAAGGTCCGATTCTGAGGCCGGCCATGGCGCTCACCAAGTGGCTGCTGCCGCTTTCATGGCTGTCCGCGTGGCAGAGCTACCTGTCTGGATCGGCCCACCTAGCGACGCGGCTTGGATTTGGCTCGCATGTCACCAAGGCCCAGCTCGAGGCGACCACTCTGATCCAGACACGCAACTCACCGGGCGTGCAAGCCGACGGCAACATCGCCATGTTCAACTGGGACGCCACCGGTGCCATGGCCGCGTTCGACGCGCCCCTGCTCGTGCTGGGCGGGTCGGTCGACATCGTGACCAAGCCCGACGCCAGCGTGGCGATCGCCGAAACTGCGCCAGCTGCGTCGCTGGAGATCGCTGCCCAAGCGGGCCATATGGGATTTCTGGAAAGCAGCGAGCAATACCACGCCCCGCTGCGTCGCTTTCTGGAGCGCGCACTGGTCGCCGCTCCCGACCAAGGCCCCGTGCTGACCGAGCGGCTGCCCGGTGTTTAGGTGACAGGCGCCAGACACCCCGCTTCGACGCACATATGTTAGTTGCTGCAGCCATATGACCCAATTGGGTCATGGCATTCGGACCCTGCCGCCAGGGTCGCGCGGGGCGTGCCTTTGGGATGGGCCCGCCCCGCTGCTTTCATCGCGACTTCTTGTAAAGCTTGCTGGCGATTTCGTAGAACTCTTCGGGCGCATAGTCAGGCGTGAACGCCGAGGGGACGCCAGCTAGCTGCTGCATCTTGCCGCCATCCGGCATGCCCTCGACGACTTCCAGCGGTCCCGGCGGATCGTCCGGCAAAGCGACCTCGTCGTTGGACCAAATGCCTGAGATTTCCTTATAGTCGCCGGGGCTCCAAGTGTAGAGCCGGCGATGCGAGCCCTCGTCGAGATACTTCTGGCATTCAGGAATCTTGGAGAGCGGAATGTTCGGCGTTGGCAGCATCTTCTCGATTTCCACGCCTGTCAGCTTCTTGAGGGCCAGAGCGTAGGAATGGGCGTGCACTGACCCGCGGACCAAGAGGTAGCCGCAGACCTCGCGCCCGGTTGGGTCGCTGACTGTCTCGTAGACGCGAAGCTTGTGGAGCCGAGCGCCGCACTCCAAGTGGAAGTTGTGCAGCAGGTCGAAGATGACATTGCCCGTCGTGGTGACGAAGTCGTTGTTCCAGGAGGCGCCGTTGCTGTTGACCGGGGTGGCCCCACCGCCGTTCGACAGAAATGCCGACGCGAGGCGGATTTCCTTCATCGCTTCGTGCGGCGTCAGCGAGGGATCGCCGCCCGGCTTGACGTCCTGGTTCTTCTTTTCCGGCCCGTTGTTCAGCATGGCGACGCCGTTGCTCACCAGTTCGACATGCGCCAGCTCTTCGGCGGTGATCGAGGCTACGAGGCTATAGAAGGGCCTAAGCTTGTCCTTCGAGCGGAAATTGAAGCTCTGGAACATGTAGTTGCCCAAAGTGGACATCTCGCCATACTTGCCGCCGAGCAGCTCCTGCAGGGCGGCGGCTGCGTTCGGATCCTGCGCCGCAGGTGGGGGCAGTTCTGTGATCAGGCGGTCGACGCGCATGAACATCGGGGGGGTCTCCTCGCCCACAATGGGCGCTAGTCAACTTTCCTGAGTGAGCGCTGTTGCCTCGCTTATTGGGTATCTTGCTAACAAAGGTCATTGCGACAACGCAGCCGGGCTAGTGCCAACTGCCGGCGTCTCGCGGCCGCCGACGCTCCATCTCGCGGTCATAGACCTCGACAGCCAGCGGGCTCTCCACAACCTCCAGCAACCGACTAACCAGTTCCTGGGGATGCGGCGCCGGCCGGTCGAGTACGTCTACGAGTTTGACCACCACATCGGCGGCATTGGTCATCTCTGCCGGCTCCAGCGCGTCGGTTAGCCAGGCCTGCGCACCCGCCGGGCTGTCGACCAGCGCCCGGACGCGGGCGGCGGCCAGCTCGGGCGATATGCCGCTATCGGGCGGGAGGTATTCGAAGAGGATGTCGGTGGCTTCGACGACGACCTGATCGGGGGTGATCAGTGCAGCAGGTGGCGCCGGGTAATGAGCGCGGGTGAGTTCACGCATGGGCTGTCTCCTCAAGATAGACCTCGCGAGCGTCCTTGTCCTCGCGCAGGCCTTTGAACGATGGATGGCGGATAAGGCCATCCGGGGTGATTTCAGTGTACTCGACCTCCGCCAGCAAGCGCGGCTCTACCCAACGGCAGACGCGGGCCTCGGCGCGCGGCATGCCGTCGACCTTGAGCGGCGTCTCGGTGCGGATGAGCTGCAGCACGTCGCGGATGTCGCTCCGCATGCGGTCGGTAAAGCCTGTGCCGACGCCGCCGCGATAGACCAGTTGGCCGTCTTCATAGGTGCCGAGGAACAGCCCGCGGACATTGTCGACGCCATAGTCCGGCGGCCGCCAGCCCAGCACCACGAACTCCTGGCGCTTGACGGCCTTTATCTTGAGCCAGGCGGTCGAGCGATCGCCGCCGTAGTAGCGGGCGCTGGGCGACTTGGCGATGACGCCCTCATGACCGCCATCGCGCATCGCCTGCAGCACCTCTTCGCCGCGGCCGACAATGTGTTCGGAATAGGCGATCGGTGCGTCGGCCGGCAGCTTGGCGAGCAGCTGTTCGAGCCGCTCCTTGCGCTCGAGCTGCGGCAGGCGGGCGATGTCCTCGCCATCGAGTTCGAGCAGGTCGAAGGCATAGAAGACCACGGGTTTTCGGCCGTCGAGGCTGTTCTTCAGCAAGGTGAAGTTGGTGCGGCCGTGCTCGTCCATGGCGCAGAGTTCGCCGTCGATCAGCGCTGTGCCCTTGGTGAGCCGGGACAGCGCCGGCACGACGAAACCGAACTGGCGGGTCCAGTCGTGACCGTTGCGGCTATAGCAGCGCACCTCTTTGCCCGCGATCGCCGCCTGCATGCGATAGCCGTCGAACTTCATCTCGTAGAGCCAGCTCTCGCCCTTGGGCACTTGCCGCTGCAGGGTAGCGAGCTGGAACGGCCGGAAGGCCGGCAGGATGAGTTTGGAATCTTGGTTAGAGTCAGAGTCCCTGCGGCTAAGCCGCTTTTTGCTGGGAGCGGCCTTCACGGCCGGCATTCGGTACTCGCACACATCTTGGCGGATTCAATGCCACGCGCGCGAATCGGTTGCGAGTTTGATTGTGGCCCAAAGCGGCCGCTCGCGAGCACATAGATCGGTCAATCCACCACGTGCTTGATGGGGATACCCATTAGCCTTTCGTACTCGGCCTCAGCGACGCCATAGCAGCCGCCCGCAATACCCTCGAGCAGCTGCCGGTCGATGATCCGAACCCGGCCGCGGGTCGCCTTGATTGCGCCAAGACCCTCGAGGACGTGGATCTCGTTGGTGACGCCTGATCGCCTGACGCCCATCATCAACGCCAGAAATTCATGGGTCAGTGGCAAGTCGTTGCCGTCGAGCCGGTCATGGCACATCAACAGCCAGCGAGCGAGACGCTCGTTCATGTTGTAGCGCGCATTAGCCAGCGCGGACTGTGCCATCTGAATTTCACAGGTGTGCACGTAGCTGAGGAAGAGGTTACGCAGCGGTTCCGAGTGGGTGATCATCCCGAGAAGAACAGCCGCAGGGAGCCTGACACCGTGTCCGGCGACCTGCATGAAGGTCGCGTTCGGGGTAGTGGCAGTTCCCATAAAGAGGTGGGCGCCCGATACGCCCTCAGGGCCAATGTGACCGATTTCGACCGCTTCCTCGTCCGCGCTCTTGGCGATCATTGACCCCAGCCCGCTTTCGATGAATACGAAGGCCTCTGTGGGCCTGGCCGACTCCACCAGACTGTGGCGCAGCGGCAAGTCGACGACTTCGAGGTGCGGCGCCAGCTGCTCGAACGCTTCGCGCGGCAGAATTGTAAGTAGGCGATTGCGATATGACGATTGATCTTGTGCCATAGGCCATCCCCTTTCGGGGAGGAGCCCGGCCTCATGCTGGGCGGCTGGAGCGCTCAGGCAATGGTGAGCTTATGCGTGATTTCGGCATATACTGCGATGCTTTGTCCAAAATCGACGCTTCTAAGCCGGAGGGGTGTCCATAGTGTGGATCGAGGCGCCGAGTGACAGGATCATGACGGTGTATCCTGCTTCGTCCGTCACCTGCACAATCCAGGAAGCAATGTCGGCGTTTTCCAGCAGGCGACCCTTGATCATCTCAGCCAAGCTATCGACCGCCTCTGCCCTGACGCTGGCGAGGTCAGGGTGTTCGGAACCTTCAGTATCGGGAATGCTCTGGCCGTCGCGGATGTTGAAGAAATAGCGTGCCAACGCTCTCACCTTTCACAACAGGGGGGGAGCAGCGGCTGTCCTCCGCATGGCGAAATGGTGAGAACCGACTTAGGAAATCTACAGGGTCGCGACGGGCACATTCTACGCTAGCGCACCGGCCGCCACCATCATTGGTCTGAAACGCACAAAACCAACATGACGAGAGCTACGTTGCGACCTTTGACGCTGGCAGACACCGTTGTGGAAAGGCGACCCTGTGCCACTCTATTTTTTCGACGTGGTGGAAGATGATCGGCACATGGTTGACGACGAGGGCACCGAACTCGACAACCAGGAAGCGGCCCGGCTGGAAGCTATTCAAGCGATGGCAGAGTTGGCCAATGACAGGCTACCAGGACTCAGCCGCAAGCACGCCAAGATGATCGTGCGGGACGATGCTGAGCGCCACATCTTCGAGTTAGAGTTTACGTTCGCGGTCCGCGGTTTGGGTAGGGCAACCTAGCGCTCGCGCTGAGTGTCCGATTGTTCCCTTCGCAGGGAAAAATATAGTCAGCGACGTTCCTTGCTCCAGTGCGTTGTCTAAGCAGCTGGCCCTGAGTGCTGACTATTTCTTGCACCGGGTTGGAAGCTCACTTCCAGAAGTGGACTAGCCGCGTGGCTATCAGGCTGCGGGGTCCTCGAACGGAAAGCCATTCACATGAACACCCCGCCCCCTCGGGCCCTCGTCATCGACGACGAGGGACTGGTCTCGATCATGATCGAGGACATCCTCACGCGTCGCGGCTATGCGGTGACCGTGGTCAACCGTCGAAATCATCTCGAACAGATCGTCCATGTCGATGGCTGGTCGCTGGTCGTCAGCGATACGGATCTCGCGACGTACGAAGAAATGACGACCTGGAATGCCAGGAAGATCGTCCTTTGCAGCGGCCGCACCCACGCCGATCTGACCGAGGCCTTTCCCGGCATGTCCTACATTACCAAGCCCTGTCTCGAGGACGACTTCGACAGGGTATTAGGAGAACGCCATGATCGATGATGCACCACTTTCCCCATCTCCCGTTCGGCATCGGACTGAGGCGAAGCTTGCCCTGCGCGCCGGCAGGGCGGCAATCGCTCCGCTGTCCCGCAAGTTGATCGAGTGGCACGGCAAGACCGCGCTCTTCGGCGCCCGGCTCGACCGCATGCTGCTTCGAGGGGAGCTCAAGGGCGACATCCTGCCCGAGATCGAAGCCCTCGCCCTGCAGGTCGAGAGTGAGTTGAGCGCCTGGCGAGATGCGCTGGAGGGCGAAGACGCAACCGGTCGGGTCGACGACGCCGAGCAAGCCGGTCGAACGATCCTGGCTACCCTCAGGGACCTACGTCGGCAGGCCTATGAGGGTCTCCGATAGACTCTGCGTCCAGCGTTGGCTCCAACAAAGGAACAGTCAAATGGCTGAAGAAATGAAAGACACCTTTATCGTCGCCCTTCGCGATGGCCGCTGGTGGATCTTCCACGACCATCATCGCGATGGCCCATTCAGCACTGAGCTGGAGGCCCGCGAGCACGCCGTCACGATGGCCAAGAAGTCCGATGCCAATGGGGACAGGGGCCGCGTCTGGGTTGACGTTCCCGGCGATGGCGTCCCGGAGATTTATCCACACAACCAAATGCGTGGCCGCGCCTAGGCTCTGCAACCCTGCGGAATCTCGCAGCGTTCTCCGGATGGATTGATTGGCAATCCTTTGGAGAGAACGATGGCCAGCACAGCAGGACGTGCCCAGGACCGAGCCAAAGTCGCCGGCGGGCAGGATCACGAAGTCAGGTATGAAGCCGGCAAGACCGGCGCCTCGAAATCCGAGGTAAAATCGGCTGTCAAAGAGGTCGGCAACAGCCGGAAAAAGGTCGAAGAAAAATTGTCGAAGTAGCTCTGGAACTCCGGGTCGCTTGACCCATTTATCCAGCCAAGCACAGCACACCCCGCTGTTCGAGCCGCTGCCCCCCGCGGCTCCCCCAGAGGGCTCTCCCGGCACCCCGGCGAGGGCCTTCTGGCTTTCAGGACCCTGAGTTCTGCATGGCAAACCATTCAGCATAGGGCGTATTGTGAGCCATTCTTCGATTGAGATCGGGCGCACCATCCTCCCACCAGACCGGACCGCGCTCGCCCAAGGCCCGTTTGGCGACGTCAACATCGCGGCGCGCAGATGCCTTTGCCTGCGGATCGTTGGACTTTACGCGCTGCCGGGCATCCATCAACGCGTTGACCCAGCGCTGCCGGTCGCCCTCGCTCAGATTTGGGTTCGCCGCTCGCCATAGCCGGCCGCTTACCACAATGTAGCGGCCATCGGGCGTGCGTAGTGGTGTCATCGGTCTCGGGTTGGCAGGCCCGCCTTCATCGGAGTGACCTCGAAGGATAGCGCGACACGGTACTGGTCTTTGCCATCGTCGCTTCGCACGATCATCGTCAGCGCCTTCTTCATTCCGTTCGCCGGGATCTCATCGCAAGCGATCTCGACGATGGCCTGGACGGCCTGCTCGAGGGCTTCGCTGGGTCCATCAAAATGCAGGTTGTCGCCGGCTGCCAGCGCCTTCCCGTCATCCAGCAAATGGAAACTGTAGCTTGGCATGGTTCGCTGACAACACGTTGGAAATGCTCCGGTTCCCAGACGTTCAGGCTATGCGGGCGGTGGCCTCTCTTGCGGCCCGTACCATTCGTCCTTCCACTGACGCACCTGGCGAAATCCTGCCGGCCTGCGAATGAGGACATTACCCACGTCATCGCTCGTCGCGTACCGGGCCTGTTCGCGCCAGCCATCCGATCGGCCGCACCGGGGGCACTGCCTCCAGACCTCACCGATGAGCCTGAGGTGCCCATAGATCGGCAGCAGGTCGGCCGCCAGATAGTTCACGGTCCGCCGGCAATGCCGGCACGTGCAGACGATCAGCATGCCGGCCTTGGCGCAGCTCCAGAGCCGTGGCTGATGCCAGAAGCCGGTCGATGGGGTCTTCGTCATCCGTCACCGCTGCTGGCTCTTGGGCTTGTCCCGGCCGAAGCGTTCGGCAGCAATCGAGCGTTCGACGTGGCGCTTGTTGGTGCCCACCAGCTTGGCGATCTGCTCGGCCGGCAGATCCGGGCGCTCTTCCGCGATGCGCTTCGCCCGCAGCCCTTTCCTCGGTTTGACGGCTATGCTCATCGGGCGGCCTCCGACTGACGGATCGTCAGCGTCGCGGCCTCGACATCGACCACCACCTCAAGCGGTAGCGACAGGCGGCACTCCTCCACGCCTGGCCGGAAAATGGAGAATCGAAAACCACGGGAATGGAGGTCAACGGCCTCCTCTCCGGTGAGGCGAACACGCCGCGCATCGCGGCCTTGAAGCGGCAAAGTATGTGAGCGCATGGCGAGTTCCTTGCGTTTTGTTCTTCTTTCGTTCTAGGTTTGGTCAAGCCGAAAAGTCCAGACGGGAGATTCAGATGTGGCAGTCGCCAGCGACCACGCCGGGCCAGCTTCCAGAGCCCAAAGGCGGCAAGACCAAGCTCATCGTGCTGATGACCTTCGACAAGACCGAGGATGGGGAGTTGACCCGGCCTTCGAAGCGCGGGAAATGCCAGACGAGCGAAGGGCGATTGCCACGGCGACGGAGCTGTCGCGGCGGCACCACGGGGTGATCGCCTGGATGCGCGACGCCAAACCGGCAGCCGGCGAGTTTGGGCCCCCGGAGGAGCTGTATCGCGCGGGAGAAATCCCGGACCTCGACTAGGCGGCGCCAGCGTTTACTGACACCACCATTCCTCGCCGTCCGGCCACCGTCGGGCAAGCTTTTCGGCTATCAGAATGTCGCCCACGTCCCGGCCATTGATGCGGACCGTCGCTAGTGTACGCTTGCCGGTGTTATCGAGGCCGAAGGTCTCGACCGTGATGGGATTGCCGTTGAGCAGCTGCAGCAACCGGGCGCTGGCCTTCTTCGCCAGGGCCACTTCAGCGGCCCCGCCGCATATCCCGTCATAGGGTTCCGGCGTATCGTAGGACTGGAGCCTGAGGTTCTGGCCTTTGAGCCAGATGGTGTCCCCATCCACCACGCAGGTAAATCGCTCCCGGCCGCACATCGAAAACGTTATTGGCGTTGTGGCTTGAGCTTTTTGTTGCGCGGCCTCTGGCGGCCCCCGGTTGGCGATCATGGCCACGGCAATTCCCGCAACTGCGACCAACGGTATTCCCAGTCGGACCGGTAGCGGCCAACCCTCACGCCTCCGTTTCGTCGCGGCTGGAGGGCTCGGCTTGCGACCGAATTTGACGATGTTCGACATCGGCCTCTCTGCGATTCAGTGTGGGCGCAAATGCAGCACACCGCCCGTGACCGAACTGTTACGCGCCTTCGATGCCCCTCGAAACAGCAGGAGCCGCTCCAGAACCAAGTGTCCCGCGCTCCAATTTCAAGTGACGCGCGCTCAGTTGGGCCGGTGGCCTCAGCCGCCAAAGGCGGGGAGGGGGAGACCCTTTACGCCGACATCGAGGGCAAACAGGCCTCCCGGATTGCGCTGGTCCTTGAAGTGTTCCTCGGGGCGCTTCAGCACAGCCGTAGTGACGTAGAGGATGTCGAGGTCGGGCCCGCCGAACTCGCAGCAGGTCGGCAGGTCAGTGGGCAGCAGCACGGTCTGCATCAGCTTGCCGTCGGGGTCGTAGCGGCTGACCTTTGAGGTCACCGGGATGGTGACCCAGTAGCAGCCATCGGCGTCGACGGTGGCGCCGTCGGCGATGCCGCCGGTGCCCTGCAGGTCTACGAAGGTGCGTTCGTTCTCGATGTCGCCGGTGACAGCGTCGAAGTCGTAGGCGCGCACGATGGTGGTGTGGCTGTCGGAGAAGTACATGATCTTGCTATCGGGGCTCCAGGCGAGCCCGTTACAGCAGCCGATGCCACCGATCATGCGGCGGACGGAAAGGTCCTTGTCCATGCGGTACAGCGAGGCGATGAACTCCACCTTGCGGCCGGGAACTTCGAACATCGAACCGGACCAGAAGCGGCCCTGACGATCGGGCTTGCCGTCGTTGAAGCGGGTGTCGCTGAGATGGCTCTCGGGATCGATGATGGCGTCGAACGTGCCCGACACCGGATCGAAGAAATAGAAGCCCGAAACCATGGTGAGCACGAGGCCGCCCTTGGCACGTAGGCCGATGCAGCCGAGATATTCGGGGGCTTCCCAGGTGTCGTCGGCGCCGGTGGCAGGATTGTAGCGGTGGATGAGCTTGCCCCAGATATCGATCCACCACAGCACGCCGGCCGCCGGGTCCCAGATGGTGCCTTCGCCGAGCTCGGCGCGTGCGTCCACGACGCAGGTGATGTCGACCATCTATTCCCCCGGGGTCTTGCGGTTCTTGTTCTTGAAGAGGAGCAACCAGAGGGTCGCAAAGGTCTCGCTACCGATCGAGACAGTGATGAGGATTACGGCGCCGTAGACCACGAGCAGCGCTCCGCTCGAGAGGTTCAGCGCCGGCAGTAGGCCGGTGAGGATGGTGAGCACGAGGGCGCCGGCAATGGTGCCGAGATAATGCCCGCTGCCACCCAGGATCGAGGCGCCACCGATGGCGACGGCGGCGATGGAGGTGAAGAGATAAGAGTCACCCATGCCCAGGTAAGCCTGGCCGGAATAACCGGTGAGCAGCATGCCGGCGAGGGCGGCCGAGAGGCCGGATGTGACATAGGTCGAGATGATGGTGCGAGCAGTCGGCACGCCGGAGAACTCGGCGACGGTGGCGCTGGTACCGAGGGCGTAGAGGTGCCGGCCGATGGCGGCCTTGGAGAGTAGCAGCGAGGCGACGATGGTGAGGGCGCCCCAGATGAGGGCGATGACCGGGATCGGGCCGATGCGGCCGACCGAGAGGAACTTGATGAGGTCGGGGGCCGAGGGCGTCGGGGAGCCGCCGGTATAGACGAGGATCAGGCCCTGCAGCATGACGTTGGCGGCGAGGGTCATGATGATCGGCGGGACGCCGAAGATGGCGACGCCGATGCCGTTGATGAGGCCGATGCCGGCGCCGGCGGCGAGGATCAGCGGGGCGACCCAGATCAGCGGCAGGTCGTGACCGCCGCAGAGCAGGGTCATCAGGATGGCGGCAGAGTTCAGCACCCAGGGGATGGAGAGATCGATGCCGCCGCCGATGATGACGAAGGTCTGGCCCAGCGCAACGATGCCGACGAAAGCGGCGAGCACGACGGTGGAGCGCAGGTTGGTTTCCGAGAGGAAGCCGGGCGAGAACAGGGCCGTGACCAGCAGCAGCACGACCATGCCGATATAGGCGAGAACGATGAGACGGTTGCGGGTGAGGAAGGCGCTCACTGTTCCTGACTCCGCGCCGACTTTTCGGCCAGCGAGCTGGCGAGCACTGCGATCAGCAGGATGGCGCCGGACATTACCGGCTGCCAGTAGCTGGAGACGCGAAGCACGAAGACGAGATTGCCGATCAGCGTCAGGATGTAGGCGCCGATGACGGTGCCGAGCAGATTGCCGCGGCCGCCGAAGAGGCTGACGCCGCCGATCACCGCCGCAGCGACCGAAGGCAGGATGTAGTCCTTGCCGATGGTGGGCGAACCGGCGCCGGTCTGGGTGGTGAGATAGAGCGCGGCGGCGGCGGCGAAAAGGCCGGAAATGCCGTAGGTGAGGAGGTTAATGCGGGTGATCGAGACGCCGGAGAGGAAGGCGGACTTCTCGTTCGAACCGGTGGCCTGGATGGCGATGCCGAGGCGCGTGGCGCGGAACCAATACCAGAAGACGATCAGCGCCAGCAGCATCCAGACCGGCGTGGCAAGGCCAAGGAACTGGTCATAGGCGAATGCCACCCACCAGCCGGGGACACGTCCACCGTCAGTGGGCAGGATCAGCATCGCGGCGCCATTGAGGATGGACCAACTGGCGAGGGTGACAAGGAAGGGCTGCAGCTTCAGCACCGAGATCAGCAGGCCGTTGATGGCGCCGATGGCAAAGCCGAGGCCGAGGATGATGACCGACCACATCAAGATGTTGGCCGGGTCCTCGCCGAACTGGGTGGCGGCGATGACAGTGCCCAGGCTGACCATGCCGCCGACGGAGAGGTCGATGCCGCCGCGGATCAGCACGAGGGTCTGGCCGGTCGCCGCGAGCATCAGGGTCATGGCGGCGGCGGTGTTGATGTTAAGCTCGTCGAAGGTGAAGACGCCGCGCTGCAGCGAGCCATAGATGAGGACGATCACCACCAGCATCAGGCACGCCACGAGGAACGGGGCGCGATCAATCATCCAGCCGGAGACCGGCGAGGTTTTCGGCGGCTTTGGCTTGGGCGGGGAGGCGGCAACGGAGATGGTCATTCAGGCTGCCTCATCAAGAACCGCGGTGCGGAGGATGCTCTCTTCGGAGATGCGATCGCCGGTCAGCGTGGCGGCGACGCGGCCGGAGCGCATCACCAGCACGCGGTCGGCGACGTGAACCAGCTCGGGCAGGTCGCTGGAATAGAAGAGGATCGCGTAGCCCTTGGCGGCGAGGTCGCGCATGAGCTGGAAGATCTCGCTCTTGGTACCGACATCGACGCCGCGGGTGGGGTCGTAGAGCAGCAGGATGCGCGCCTCGGTGAGCAGCATCTTGCCGAAGATCACCTTCTGCTGGTTGCCGCCCGAGAGGGTGCCGGCGAGCTGCTCGGGGGTGCCGGCCTTGATGCGCAGGAAGTCGACCATTTCCTGCACCAGGGCGGCTTCCTTGTCGCGGTTGAGAAAGCCTTTGTCGGTGAAGCGCTTGATCACCGAAAGGGTGAGGTTCTCGCGCACGCTCTTGGTCAGCAACAGGCCCTGGCCGCGCCGGTCTTCGGGCACCAGCGCAATTCCGTCGCGGCCGACAAGGGCGTGGCGCGGATTGGCGATGCGCGTCGGCTTGCCCCAGAGTTCGATGCTGCCGGTAGCGCGGCTGGCGCCGAACAGAGCCTGGAACAGTTCGCGCTGACCATGACCCTGCAGGCCACCGACGCCGAGCACTTCGCCCTCGCGCAGGTCGAAGCTGGCGCCGGAGAGTCGGCTGCCACTGCTCAGGCCATCGACGCGCAGCGCCACCTTGTCGGTCGCGGTGGGGATGCGCTCGGGGTAAAGCCGGTCGAGCTGGCGGCCGATCATCTGGGCGACGATCTCGTGGTCGCTGACGCCGGAGGCTTCATGCGCGGCGACGGTGGCGCCGTTGCGGAAGATGGTGAGGCGGTCGGCGATGGCGCGGACCTCGCCCATGCGATGGGAAATGAAGATGACGAGCTTGTTCTCGTCGGCGAGTTGCCGGGTCAGTGCCAGCAGCCATTCGGCCTCGCGCGCCGGCAGTGAGGACGTCGCCTCGTCGAGGATGAGGATGCGGGGGTCCTTGGCGAGGCCCTTGGCGATCTCTACGATCTGCCGTTCGGCCAGGGTCAGCCGGCGGACTTCGCGATCGGGGCGGATGGTCGGAAACTTGTATTTTTCGAACAGCTCTTCGGTCTGGCGGCGCAAAGCGCGGCCATCGACGGAGCGCAGCACATTGCGTGGCTCGCGCCGGAACCAGATGTTCTGTTCGGCGGTGAGGTCGGGGATGAGCGAGAGTTCCTGGAACACGGCGGCGATGCCGCTGGCCTGGGCAGCGTCGGGATTGGCCGGCCGGTAGTCGGCGCCGTCGAGCTGAATGCTGCCGCCATCGTGGCGCACGGCGCCCGAGAGAATCTGGATGAAGGTGCTTTTGCCGGCGCCGTTTTCGCCGATCAGGGCATGCACTTCGCCGGCGCGGGCGGAGAATGTCGCCTCACGCAGGGCGACGATGCCGCCATAGCGCTTGGACAGTCCCGATACCTCGATGAGGTCCATGGTCACGCCTCGCAGAGATCGACCCCCGGCGGCGAACCGGGGGCCAAGGTGTCAGAGAGTTCGATCAGGACCCAGACGCTTCAGCAGCGGTGATCTCGACCCAGCTCGGGGTGATCGGCAGGCCCAGGCCCGGCGGCTGATCGGGGAAGGCGTTCTTGCCGATCTCGATCTTCTGCATCGGGGCACCCGGATAGAGCTTGGAGTCGGTCGGGTTGTTGCTGAGGAAGTCACCCTTGACGACGACCGAGCGCTCGGCCGGACGGTTGCCGGTGTCGAGGATTTCGACGGCCAGCTTGATCGCCTCGGACGAGAGGTAAGCCGGGTTCGACATCAGGATGCAGTTGGCGCCTTCAGTCTGGGCGCAGGCGAGCGAGGCGACGTTATAGGCGCCGCCGATCACCGGGACCATGGGACGGCCGGCGTCCTTGAGGGCCTGCATGGCCGCAGAGCCGTAGCCCTGCGTCAGGATGGCGTCGACCTGCGGGTTGGCAGCGAGCAGGGCCGCGACACCCGACTGTTCCGGACCCGGAGCATAGTCGCCGTTGAAGTAGCCGACGATCTCGATGTCGGGATAGTTGGCGAGGACCTTCTCATAGCCGCCCTGGAGCACGGCCGAGATCGGCGCACCGGCGAGACCGCGGTCGACGATGACCTTGCCCTTGCCGCCGAGCTGTTCGGCGATCCATTCGGCCGTCACTTCGGAGATGAAGTTCCAGTCGGACGCGAGAGCGTAGGCGCAGGGCTCGGTGACCACCTGGTCGAAGCTGATGACGACGATGCCGGCGTCACAGGCCTTCTTGAGGGTGGGGTTGAGCGCGGAGTCCGAAGCGGCGTCGACGAGGATAGCGTCGGGCTGCTGGCGGATGATGTTGTTGAGCGAGTTGATCTGCGCCTGGACCGCGTTCTCGACGTTCTCGATGCGCAGGTCGACGCGGCCCTCGAGCGGGCCCTTGCTGACGGAGGCGGTGGCCGTGCGCAGCATCTGCTGGCGCCAGTCATTGCCGACGAAATTGTTGGACAGGTAGATGACGTACTTGTCCTTCTTGGTCTGGGCGACAGTGGGCATAACACTGGCGACCAGCGACGTCGCGGCCAGAGCCGCGCATAACAATGCACTATGCGGTTTCATGGTCTTCCTCCCTTGGCGGCAAACGCGGTGATCAGTGTCACCTCAGGTGCGCTCGCAGCGATCAATTGATACCGGTACCAATTGCCCCTGTCAATTTGCTGGCAGCCGTGGCGGCCTGCGACAGAAACGACGTGTTCTGGCTTCCCCTCAAGACCCGTGCGGCTCCTCACCGCCGGTATCCGGCCGGATGCGTGGTGACCACTCATCCAACAGCTATGATGCTATTATAATTCTTGCGGGCTGTCCATGGCGATGCTGTCGCAGGGATCAGACTTTCGATGCGTGATCAGGCGAGATCGTTGGGCGCGTCGTAGGTGATCGAGAACATCTCGGCCGGGTGGCGGGCGATGGAGAATTCGACATTGGCCTGGTCGGCGGACTGGTAGAGCATTTCCACAGCGAGGATGGCCGAGCCGACCGCGACGTTGAGATCGGCGGCGACGGTTTCGTCGGCGATTTCAGCGCGCACGGTGCAATGGGCCACGGCCATGCGGATGTTGAGCCGGCGCTGCACGGCGCGGAAGATCAGCACGTCGTTGAAGTCGGCCTTGGTCAGTTGGGTGCCGATATGGGGCGGAAAATAGGTGGTGATCTGCGCCTTGCGCTGCTTGCCGACGACCAACATGGAGCGCAGGCAATAGCCCGGTTCGTCGCTGCCGAGGCCGAAATGGCGCTGCAGCACGGGCGAGCTCTCCTTGCGGTAGGATTTGACCTTGAGCTCGGCGTCCTTGGTGAAGGCCGCCATGTCGGCGAAATTCTTGAATGTCCAGCTCAGGGTCACCGGCGGCGAGGCCGAGGTGACGACGGCGGGCTTGGCCGAGCGCTTGCGGATCAGGCCATCGGCTTCGAGGTCGCGCAAAGCCTGGCGGACAGTGATCAGGCTGACGCCGAAACGCTCGGCGATCACGGCTTCCTTTGGCAGTTCGCCGCCAACCGGAAAGCTGCCGTTGACGATCGGCTCGCGCAGGATATCGGCCAGTTGCCGGTAGAGCGGACCCTGCGACCGCAGGAGTGCACGCCTGGGCAGGATATCGATGGTCAGTTCGTTCATTGCAGCGGCAAGTCCCCGGAGTCCGGCGATCATAATAGCATGATCCCCGGAAGGCCACCCGGCGGCCCGCTGCTCCCCAGCTATACGAGCAGGCGAAGCGGCTCTTCCAGATAGGCCTTGAAGCGCGTCAAAAGCTCGGCTGCGGCATCGACATTGACCTGTGTCTCGTCAAAGGCGAGCAGGCATTCGCCGGCGGTCGGGCCGGCCGAGAGCACCAGGCGGAGAGCACGTCCCGGCAGCAGCGGCAGCATCACCGGGCGGATGTCGCCGGCGGTGATCAGTTTGATCGACAGGGTGGCGGGCTCGGCGCTCTGGTCGAGGGCGGCCTCGATGGCGGCAAGGCGGCGGGTGCGGGCCGGGCCGAGCGAGCCTTTGCGGATATCGGCGAAGACCAATTGCCGGCGCTCGTGTTCGAGGGCGACGGGCGCGCCGGTGATGGCGTTGGCAGCCGGAACGTCGTCGAGGGCGCAGCCGGCGGCGCGCAGGATGGCGTCGTCGAGCGCGAATGGCATGTCGGCCTTGGCGAAGTTGGCCAGCACCTCGCGCAGTTTGCCGAGCGCGATGGTGGTGGCCAGGGCCGAGACCTGCGGGCCGGTGGCAGCGACTGGCGCGGCAGTGGGTCGGGGTACGAAGGCGACGATGTCGGCAGCAACGACGCGGCCCGACGGACCGGAGCCGACCAGTTGCTCGAGGGCGATGCCACGCTCGCGGGCGAGCCGCTTGGCGTAGGGCGAGATGGTCCGGCGGGCGGTTGCGGTGGCCATCAGCGCTTCAGGTATTCGGCGTTGACGCAGTTTGTCAGGCGACCATCGGCGATATAGGCGTGCACGACCTCGATCGACTTGAGCCGGAGATCGACCATGGAGGCGGGGCTGTAGAAGGCGGCGTGCGGGGTCACGATCAGGCGGTTCTTAATCCAGTCCTCGCCGGCGCGCCAGGCCTTGAACAGCGGGTGGTCGAGATCGCCGGGTTCGTTGGGCAGCACGTCGATGCCGGCGCCGGCGATCTTGCCGGAGCGGATGGCGGCTTCGAGCGCCGAGATGTCGATGATCGGGCCGCGGGCGGTGTTAACGATGATCAGCCCCGGACTGGCGGCGGTGAAGGCCTCCGCATTAAGCAGGCCGCGGGTGGCGTCGTTGAGCGGGGCGTGGATGGAGACGACATCGCTGCGGCCCATCAGTTCGGCGAGCGAATGGACGCGTTCGTAGCCGGTGGAGAGATCGACGCCCGACAGCAACTGCGGATCGTAGAATACCACCTTCATGTCGAAGGCAGCGGCCCGGCGGGCGGCGGCGAGGCCGATACGACCGAGGCCGACAATGCCGAAGGTTGCGTTCTTGTGGCGGCGGATCAGTGGCGCCTTGTTGAAGTGCCAGCCGGCGGTGCCGTTCGCCGCCATCTCGGTGGGATAGGTGTAAGTGCCGCGGGTCAGCGCCAGCATTAGCGCGATGGCGTGGTCGGCAACTTCGGTGGTGCCGTAGTCGGGGACGTTGCAGGCTGGGATATTGCGGGCGCCCCAGCCGGCGGTGTCGATGTTGTCGTAGCCGACGCCTGATCGCACCGCGATGCGGGCCTTCGGGAATGCCGTGGGCAGAGCGCCGACGCCGAGCGTGGCGGAATAGTTGATCACCGCATCGACCTCGGCACACACGGCCGGATCGAGCTTGGCGGCGACGTCGGCGCTGGAGCGGGCGATGACGAGATCGACGTCCGGGAAGTGCTTGCGTTCGAGGTCGCCCTCGTCGGGGTTCTGCCAGTTGGCGCAGAGGATTTTCATGACGCTATTTCCTGATGCCGCCGATGCGGCCGCCCATGGGGACGACGGCCCCGACCACCTGGTCGATGGCTGAGAGAGTGCCTGCGATCGGAGCTTCGATTTCGACGACGGTCTTGTCGGTTTCGATCTCGGCGACCACTTCGCCGGCCGCGACGGTGTCACCGACGGCCTTATGCCACTTGACCAGCTTGCCTTCCGAGACGGTGAGGTCGCCGAAGGGCATGTTGATCGCTTCGTCATCGGTCGCGTTGGCATTGGCGGGGACCGGCGCAGCGACCGGAGCCGGAGCGACCGGGGCCGGTGCGGCGACAGGCGCAGCAGCGGCGGCCTTGATGCCCGTGGTGTACCAGTGGTCCGGCACCGGCGGGGTGCCGGCGAGGACGTCGCGGACGCCCTGCATGATGCGGGCGGTGTCGACCAGCATGGCGCGTTCGAGCACCGGAGCGAAGGGATGCGAGGTTGGCGCTGTGTGCAGGCGACCGACCGGGCCATCGAGTTCGTCGAAAGCCAGTTCGTTGATGGCCTGGGCGATTTCGCCACCCATGCCGCACATTGCCCAGGCCTCGTCGACGACGAGCACGCGATGGGTCTTCTTGAGGCTTTCGACGATGGTGCCGACATCGAGCGGCATGATGGTGCGGAGGTCGATGACTTCGACCTCAATGCCTTGCGCCGAAAGGTTCTCGGCCGCTTCGAGCGAGCGGGGCACCATCTGGCCGGCGGCGACGATGGTCAGTGCAGTGCCTTCGCGGGCGATACGGGCAGAGCCGAATGGCACGTAGTGGTCGTCGCCGTCGGGGACGGGGCCCTTGGAGGCGAACAGCGCCTTGGGTTCGAGCATGATGACGGGGTCACCAGCGCGCAGTGCTGTCTTCATCAGGCCCTTGGCGTCGGCGGGCGTCGAGGGCACGCAGACAATGAGGCCGGGCATGTGGGCAAATATCGGATGGTACATGCCGCTGTGGTGCGGACCGGAACTGCGCAACGCACCGGCGCCGGCGCGGACCACCATCGGGGCGGTCATGTCGCCATTGCTCATGTAGCGCAGCTTGGCGGCCTGCAGGAAGATCTGGCCGGTGGTTTCGAAGGCGAAGTCGGCGAACATCAGGTCGGCGACGGTGCGCGTACCGGTGGCCGAAGCCCCGACGGCAGCGGCGGTGAAACCCTGCTCGGAGATCGGCGTATCGAGCATGCGATGGGCGCCGAACTCGTGGAACAGGTTCTTGGTGTGGGCGAAGCTGCCGCCGCGTTCGCCGGTGCCTTCACCGAAATAGAGGATGTTGTTGTTGGCGCGCATTTCCTCGGCGATGCCGTCGCGCACGGCTTCGAGCCAGCCCTGCACGCGCGTCTCGCTGGATGCCGCAGGCTTCATGGCCTCGGGCGGATTGATCGGACTGGCATAGACGTGCTGGCGCACGAAAGACGGGTCGGGCTCGGGCGAGTTGCGCGCGAATTCGAGCGCTTCCTGCACGATCTTTTCGATATGGGCTTCGATATCGGCGAGGTCGTCGGCATTGGCGACGCCGTAGTCCTCGACCAGGCGTTTGCGGAACATGTCGATGGGGTCGCGCTTGATCCAGGCGTCGACCTCTTCCTGCGTGCGGTAAGTGCCGATGACCGGGTCGCCTTCGTGGTGGCCCACGGTGCGGTAGGTCTTGGCTTCAATGAGAGTCGGACCCTTGCCGGAGCGGGCGCGCTCGGTGGCTTCCTTCATCGCCAGCCAGACGGCGAAGACGTCGTTGCCGTCGACGGCGACGCCCGGCATGCCATAGCTTGCGGCCTTGCTGGCGATCTCGGGATTGAGGGTGATGGACTTCAGCGGCGTGGCCGTGGCGTAGAGGTTATTCTCGCAGACGAAGATCGCCGGCGCGTTGTTCACCGCTGCAAAATTGAGGCCTTCGTGGAAGGCGCCGTGATTGGCGGCGCCGTCACCGAAAAAGGCGACGCCGATGTCGTCGCGGCCCTGCTGGCGCGCGCTCATGCCGATGCCGACGGCATGGCCGATGCCGGCGCCGACGATGCCGTTGGTGCCAAACAGGCCCACCGACTTGTCATAGAGGTGCATGGTGCCGCCGCGGCCGCCGCAGATGCCGTCGGCCTTGCCGAACAGTTCTGCCATCACCCGCTTGGGATCTGAGCCCTTAGCGAGAGCATGGCCATGGCCGCGATGCGTAGAGGTGACCCAGTCGGAATGGCGCAGGTGCGCACAGACGCCGACGCCGGTGGCCTCCTGGCCGATATAGAGATGGAGGAAGCCAGGGGTTTCGCCTTTGCGGCAGGCGACCTGCGCCACGCTTTCGAAGCGGCGCAGCAGCACCATCTGCTCGAAAAGCCCCATCAGCACGGCGCGATCGGGCAGATTACCCGTGCTCGGTTGCTGCGCATTCCTGCGCACCGCGGAAACAGCCAACGATACCTCCCAGCGCGTAATACGGTCCTGGCTTCGCCATGATACCGATCAACATCGACTGGAGCATAGATTATAATAGCATAATGTCTAGGGGGCGAATCTGGACGTGCTACGAGCCGGTGCGACGGACGGTGGCATCAGGGCGAGACAGCACCTCGTCCCGCAATTTGAGGCCCAATCCGGGGCCTTCCAGCGGGGAGACGCGGCCGTCGATGACCGGCGGCAGGTCGGCGACGATTTCCGTGTACCAGCCGGTGAAGTAGGCGCGCACCGCTTCCTGGTAATTGGCATTGGGCAGGGCGGCGGAGAGGGCGCAACTGGCGGCGTAGACGATGGGGCCGGTGCAGTCGTGCAGCGTCACCGGCAGCTCGCTGGCCTCGGCCATGTTGGCGATCTTGCGGGCTTCGCTGAGGCCGCCGCACCAAGCGAGATCGATCATGATCACCGAGGCGGCGCGCTTGTCGATTAGCTGCTTGAACATCTGCCGGCTAGCGAGGCGCTCGCTGGCGGCTACGGGGATCGACGTGTGGCGGGCAAGGTCGGCCATGGCGTCGAGTTCGTTGTAGCGGATCGGCTCTTCGAGCCAGGCGACGTCATAGGGCTTCAGGGCCTCGGCGATTCGGAGGGCGGGCGGCAGGGTCCAGAGGCCGTGCAACTCGACCATGATCTCCATCTCGCGACCGACGGCGTCGCGGATCTGCTTGAACGGTTCGAGGGCCTTGTCGATCTCCATGGCGGAGATGCGGGTGCCGTTGGAGGCTTCGGCGGCAATGTCGAAGGGCCAGATCTTCATGGCGCGAATGCCTTCGGAGAGCAGGCTTTTGGCCAGCGGGCCGGCATCGAAGCGCCAGGCCAGCAGGTCCTCATAGGGGCCCTCATTGGAATCGCCGGCCTTAAGCGACCAGTCCTCGGTGCGTTCGAAGAGCGCGTTGCGCTTGGTTGCGCGCACATGCTTGTAACCAGCGCAGGTATTGTAGATCGGCACGGACTGATGGGTGCGGCCGCCGAGCAGGCGCCACAGCGGTTCGCCGAGCGCCTGGCCGTAGATGTCCCACAGCGCGATGTTGACCGCCGAGTTGCCGCGCACTTCGGCGCCGGAATCGCGGGCGCCGACATAGACGCTGCCCAGGGTGCGGTCATGGAGTTCAATGTCGCGCGGATCCCTGCCGATCAGATAGGACGCGACGTTGTCGTGGATGTAGCTGGCGACAGGGCCGGGGGCCCAGAAGGTCTCGCCGGTGCCGATGATGCCGGCATCGGTGTGGACCCGCAGCCAGAACAGGAACGGAAACTCGGCCAGTTGCACCGTTTCGACGCTCGTTACCTTCATTCTCTGTGCCCTCTCCCCAGGCTTGCGGATGTCACTCTGGACCAATTTGGCGCCGGGACAAAGCCGTTGACAGTGAATAATGGTACCGGTATCAAATCGTCAAGATGCCCGGGGAGGACGTCGTCTTGGCTGCCACTGGTTCAGCAATATTGAAGCGCGCCCTGGTCACCGGTGCGGCCGGCGGCATGGGGCGCGAAATCGCCATCCAGCTCGCCGCCCGCGGTTGTGCGATCGGCATCACCGACATCAATGCCGAGGGTACGGCGGAGACGGCGCGGCTGGTCCGCGACAGCGGCGCCGAGGTGGTCGAGATCGTCGGCGATTTCACGCTCGAAGGCGCGCCGGAAGCGGCCGTGGCAAGAGTCGCAGAGCGCTGGGGCGGCATCGACATTTTGGTCAACAATGCCGGCTATGGGGTGATCGAGCCGTTCCTCGAGTCGAGCTACAAGTCGTGGACACGGACGCTGGCGCTCAATGTCACGGCGCTGGCCATGGCCTGCAAGGCGGCGGGGCGGGTGATGCGCGAGCAGCGTTCGGGCCGCATCGTCAACATCACCTCGCCGGGCTCGCGCATGGCGCTGCCGGACTACACCGCCTACACGGCGAGCAAGGCCGGCGTCGACTCGATCACGCGCGCGCTGGCCGTCGCGATGGCGCCCTACGGCGTGCTGGTGAACTCGGTGGCGCCGGGGATGATGGATACCGACATGCAGCGCTCGACCGAGGTTGAGCTGGCGCGCGTCGCCGGCCGCAGTAACGACCTGCAGGCCTTTCTCGACGAACGTACTCGCCGGGTGCCGCTGGGGCGTCGCGCCGAGATCAGCGAGATCGCGCAATCGGTCGTTTGGCTCTGCCTCGATGCTCCCGACTACATGACCGCCGAGCGACTGAACATGTCCGGCGGCCTCGACAAGGACTGATGATGACTCGCAATTCACCGTCGGCGCAGGCCGACATCCCGGCGCTCAAGGCGCGCGCCACGCAGCTGCGGCGGCACATGCTGACCATGGCCCGCGGGCAGGGGCAGGGCTATATCGGTCAGGGTCTCGGCATCGCCGACACGCTGGCCGCGATCTACTTTCACGAGTTGCGCTACGACCCGCAGAATCTGAGCTGGGCGGATCGTGATCGCTTCCTGCTGTCCACTGGCCACTACTCGATCGCGCTGTGGGCGGCGCTGGCGGAGGCCGGGATCATTCCGGTGGATGAGCTGCCGACATACGGCGCCGACAACAGCCGGCTGGAGATGTCGACGCTCGACACGACGCCGGGCGTCGAGATGATCGGTGGCTCGCTCGGCCACGGGCTGGGGCAGGGTGTCGGGCAGGCTTTGGGCTTGCGGCTCGATGGGTCGTCGGCGCGGGTGTTCGTCGAACTCTCCGATGGCGAAATGCAGGAAGGGTCGACCTGGGAGGCGGCGATGTCGGCCAGCCATTTCCGGCTCGATGGCCTCGTGGCGCTGATCGATTGCAACGGCATCCAGGCCGATGGTCCGGTGGTGCTCGACATGGAGCCGGTGGCCGACAAGTGGCGCGGCTTCGGCTGGGAGACATTCGAGATCGACGGCAACGACATGGCGGCGGTGACCGGTGCGCTGGCATCGGCGCGCAGTGCCAACGGCAAGCCCAAGGCGATCGTGTTGCGCACGCTGCCGGGCAAGGGCGTGCCGCGGATCGAGACGAGCGAGAAGTCGCATTTCTTCCGCGTCGACATCTCGCAATGGGACTCGATCATCGCCGAATTCGAGACCGCCGCAGGAGCCGCGTCATGACCGCTGCAATGGAAGCCGGCCGGACGCTGGCGATGGGGCAGGACGAGGCGGTCGGCGGCGGCCGCGCTTCCGTCGATGCGCCATTCGGCAAGGCGCTGGCCAAGCTCGGCCAGTCGCGCCCCGAGATTGTCGGCATGACGGCGGACTTGGGCAAATACACCGACATTCATCCGTTCCGCGACGCCTTCCCGGACCGGTTCTTCAATGTCGGCATGGCCGAGCAGAACCTTGTCGCAGTGGCGGCAGGGCTGGCTCGGACTGGCAAACAACCGTTCGCGACGACCTATGGCGTGTTCGCCAGCCGGCGGGCTTTCGATTTCGTCGCCATTGCGCTGGCGCATTCGATGCTCGACGTGAAGATCGTCGCCGGGCTCCCCGGCCTCACCACCGGATATGGCGGTACGCATCAGGCCATCGAGGATCTGGCGCTGATGCGGATGATCCCCGGTCTCACCATCATCGACCCGATGGATGCCACCGAGATCGCTGCGGCGACTGAGGCCATCGCCGCATACAAAGGCCCGGTCTACATGCGGCTGCTTCGTGGCACGGTGCCGGTGGTGCTGGAGCCGGGCTATCGCTTCGAGATCGGCAAGGCGCGCCAGCTGCGCGAGGGCAAGGATGTCGGCATCATCTCGACCGGGTTCATGAGCGAGCGCGCCATCGATGCGGCCGCGGCGCTGGAAAAGCGCGGCGTGCGAGTCGGTGTGCTGCACGTGCCGACGATCAAGCCGTTCGATGCCCAGGCGGTGGCGACGTTCGCGGCCTCAGTGGATCGCGTGGTGACGGCAGAAAACCACGTGGTGGTCGGCGGTCTCGCTAGCCTTGTCGTCGAGACACTGTTCGATGCTGGCGTGAGCCGGAAGGTCACACGCATCGGTCTGCCCGATCTCTACATCGAGTGCGGCGCGGTGCCGACGCTGCAACGGAAGTATGGCCTCACGACCGAGGCGATGATCGATACCATTGCCGCATTGAAGTGAGGGGGCGCAGCGCATGAAAATCACCGAGGTCGAGACCTTCACCGTCGGCGCCGGCTGGAAGAACTGGCTCTTCGTGAAGGTGCATACCGATGCCGGCATTCATGGTATCGGCGAGGGCACTCTGAACGGCTTTATCGCTACGACCGAGGCCGGGGTGCATGAGCTCAAGCATCTCGCCATCGGCGAAGACCCGCGGCGGATCAGTTCGCTAGCCAAGCGCTTGCTCGACAGTGTGTCGCTCGATGGCGGGCATATCCACCGCACGGTGATCGCGGCGGTCGAAGTCGCCTGCTGGGATATCCTGGGCAAGAGCCTCGGCGTACCGATCCACCAGCTGCTCGGTGGCCGGGTGCGCGACACGGTGCTCGGCTACGCCAATGGCTGGTATCGCACCGAACGTACGCCCGAGGCGTTTCTGGAAGCGTCGCGGGCTGTGCTGGCCAAGGGTTTCAAGGCGTTCAAGCTCGATCCGTTCGGGACGGCGCAAGGCTTCATCTCGCGTGAAGAACTGGAACTCAGCTACGACATCTGCCGCATGCTGCGCGACAAGCTGCCCGCCGACACGCGCATCCTGATCGACGTGCATGCGCGCTTCACCGAAATCGCCGCGATCAAGGCAGCCGAGCGCTTCGCCGATCTCGACATCTACTGGTGGGAGGAGCCGACGTCGCGCGACCGGCAGGAGACGGTACACGAAGTGGGGCGCCGCTCGCCGATCCCGGTCGCGACCGGCGAAATGTACGACACGGTGGGGCAGTTCTATACGCTGGCGGCTGGCGGCGGGGTCAACATCTTCCAGCCCGAGCCGATGTCGCTGGGCGGCATCGGCCCCTCGATGCAGGTGGCGAACCTAGCCCTCGCCCATGGCAGCTATATCGCGCCGCACCAGAGCGGCGGGCCGGTGGCGACGGCGGTGTGCCTGCAGCTTGCCGCGGCGGTGCCCAACTTCCTGATCCAGGAGCATTTCGATGCCTTCAACGATCCGTGGACGCGCGAGCTGCTGACCTGGCATCCGACGGTTGATGCAGATAACGGGCACCTGTCACTGCCGGACGCGCCGGGGCTCGGCATCGATCTCAACATCGATGCCATCAAGGCGCATCCGTACGACCTGCACGCCTATCTCAACGTCCATACCGAGGGTTGGGAAAAGCGGTTGGGGACGGATCGCGACAAGACATGAGATCAGGCGCTGTCGCGATCGACGATCTCGAAGCCGAGGCTCGTGATGGTGGGCACCTTGAGGTTGCCGCCGAGCCGGTCGAGCAGTTGTCGCGCAGCGCGCCGACCCATCTCGTAGCGGTTGACCTTGACGGTGGTCAGGGGCGGGTAGAGCTGGGCGGCAAGGTCCATGTCGCCGTAGCCGGCAATGCCGATGCGGCCCGGCACGGCCCAGCCACGACGGTGGCATTCCTGCACCGCGCCGATGGCCAGTGTGTCGGACGAAAAAAAGATCGCGTCGATATCCTTATGCCGCTCGGTCAGGGTGATCAGCGCTTCGGCGCCGCCGCGTGCGGTGATCGGCACTTCGACTTCCATCGAGCCGTGGTTCTTGATCCCCAGTTCGGTGAGAGCAGCGTGATAGCCGATGCGCCGTTGCTGCAGGCGATCGTTGCCGTGGATGGGGGTCGAGACGAAGCCGATGCGTTTGTAACCTTTGGCAGCAAGATGCATGGTCATGGCATGGGCGGTCTCGGAGTTGGAGACCCCGACCGCCATGTCGATGGGCTTGCGCCCCTTGATCTCGGAAATCTCGACGATCGGCGCCTTGGCCGAGATCAGCAACTGGCGGGCGATGTCGCTCTGCACGAAGCTCTGCAAAATGAGCCCGGCGGGTCGCCAACCGAGCAAGGTGCGCACCGAGCGCTCCTCGTCGGCCAGGGTGAATTCGCCCTGCACCAGCAGCATGGAATAGCCACTCTGCTCGCATTCATCCGACATGCCTTGCACCTGCTCGGCAATGCCCGAGTTGATCAGCGGCGGCACCACGGTGCCGATCATCCGGCCGCTGCCTTTCATGCTGGACGCCAGACGGTTGGGCACGAAGCCCGATTCCTCGATTGCCTGCAGCACGCGGGCGCGGGTTTCGGGCGTGACCATGTCGGGATTGGAGAGGACGCGGGACACGGTGATCGGCGCGACGCCGACGCGCTTGGCGATCTCACGTACACCCAGGCGCTGTGGCGGCTTGTCCGCAGCGTCCTTCCCGGCCTTGACCATTCGTATTCCCCCGATGACGCCGGAACCATAGTTCGGCACCGGGCGTCGCGCCAGTCGCGAGACGAATCGGCATTGACAGTTATAATAGTATAATAGCTAATGACGGCGCTGCCTCGCGCAGCCTGCGGTGAAGCCTGACTAAGAGGGCCATCGCGACAGGGAGGATTTCGAGCATGACCAGCGCGGCGCCAGCCACGACCGAGAGCATTGCTGCGCCGTCCGTGCGCAGCCGGATCATTGCTTTCATCGCCATCGGCGAAGTCGGGGTGATCGCGGCATTGCTGCTGCTGGTTGCCTTCTTCTACTTCATGCAGCCGGCCTTCCTCTCCGAGCGCAATCTCCGCGCTATCCTCAACGTGGTGTCCTTTGTCGGCATCATCGCCATCGGCCAGACCATCCTGATGGTAGCGGGCGAGTTCGACCTCTCGGTCGGCTCGGTCGCGGGCGTCTCGGCGGTGGTCGCGGCGCAGCTGATGACAGTGGTGGCCTGGCCGGTGCCGCTCGCCATTCTGGGCGGCGTGGGCGTCGGTGCGCTCATCGGTCTGATCAACGGCATCATCGTCGTCAAATTCAAGATACCGGCCTTCATCCAGACATTGGGCATGCTGTTCATCGGGCAGGGGCTGATCCAGCTCGTCACCGGCGGCTACCCGGTCTATCCGCTGCCCAAGGAAGTTTCCGAATTCGGCATGAGCAGCTTCGCCTTCGGGCTCGGCTGGAGCTTTGCCTTCTTCATCGTCGCCGCCATCGCCGCCGACTTCGTGCTGCGCCGCACCGTGCTCGGCCGCAATCTCTATGCCACCGGCGGCAATCCCGAAGTGGCGCGGCTCGTCGGCATCAATACCACTGTCTACAAGATCGGCTCGTTCATCACCGTTGGCGCGCTCGCGGCCGTCGCCGGCATGTTCGTGATGGCGGACCTGCAGAGCGGCACGACCTCGATCGGATCGGGCTGGGAGCTGATCGTCATCGCCGGCGTCGTGGTCGGCGGCGTCAGCCTGTTCGGTGGCGCCGGTACCGTAGCGGGCGGCGTCGTCGGCATCCTGATGCTCAAGGTGGTGCAGTCGGGCCTCGTGGTCATCGGCGTCAACTCCAACTGGCAGCAGATCGCGGTGGGCGTGATCATGGTGCTGGCGGTCGGCCTCGACATCCTGCGCCGCCGCTACTTCACCGTCGGCGCGGGCGCCAAAGTCGCCGCTGCCAAGACAACCGACAGCAAGAGCAATTCCGGCGCCTGAGGGCGATCGGCACGACTATGAACGCCACGCGAAAATCGCGGGCAAGAGGAGGAGAGAAAGCATGACGATTTCGAAGAGGACTTTGGTCAAGGGCCTGCTCGGCGCCGCGGCGCTGATTGCAAGCCTGGGCGCCACGAGCGCGACCTATGCGCAGGAAGTGAACCTGCTCTGGGTGCAGGCGATGAAGGATCACCCGGTGCATCGGCTGATGCAGGCGGGCTTCCTCAATAAGTGCAAGGAGCTCGGCTACAAGTGCGAAGTGGTCGGCGACCCGTCCGCCACCAACTGGGATATCCCGGCTACCCTGCCGCTTGCCGAAGCCGCCCTGTCGCGCACCAAGTTCAATGCCGTCGGCGTCTACGGTCCAGATCCGGCGATCTACTCCTACATCACGAAGCTGGGCAAGGAAGGCCTGCCGGTCGTCACTTGGCACGTGCTGCCGCCCGAGGGCACGGTCGACGGCCTCAAAGCTGCCGCCGCACAGGACATCGCGGCGGCCGGCACCAATGCGGCCATCGCGCTCGGCGACAAGCTCGGCGGCAAGGGCACCATCGCCCTGACGCAGGGCGCCTCGAACGACACCGAGAACGCCATGTCGGATGCTTTCCGCAAGACCATCGCGGAAAAGTACCCGGAGATCAAAGTGCTTGAGACGCAGATGGAAGGCTTCGAGCCGTCCGCTGCCGAGGGCAAGGCGATCGCCATCCTGCAGGGTAACCCGGACGTGGCCGCTGCCTTCGGCACCACCGGCAACTCGATCCAGACCTGGTCGGGTGCAGCCCGCAAGGCCGGCCGTGACGTAGCGATCATCGGCATGGACTACATCCGTCAGAACCTCGACCTGGTGAAGTCCGGTGCCGCCTACGGCATTGTGGCGCAGCCACTCTACGAGGAAAGCGCCAAGGTTGCCGAACTGCTCGGGGCTTTGGCCAAGGGCGAGACCGTCGAGTACATGAACGTGCTGCCCTCCAAGGTCATCACGGCCGCCGATCTCGACCCCTACTACAAGATGCTCGACAGCGCCGGCCAGTAAGGCCAGCGATCGAAACGTCCCGGGGCCGATGGTCCCGGGATCTACCGGAGGGAAGAATGGCCGAAGCCCAGACCGAGTCCGTCATCGAGGCGACGGGCATCGTCAAGCGCTTTGCTGGCGTGCCGGCTTTGCGTGGCGTCGATTTCGTCGTGCGGCGCGGCGAGGTGCATGCGCTGCTCGGGCAGAATGGCGCCGGCAAATCCACCCTCGTCAAGATCCTCAACGGCGTGCACGCAGCCGGCTCCTACGAGGGCGACATTCGGCTCGCCGGGCAGCCGGTGGCCTTCGGCTCGCCGGCCGAGGCGCGGGCCAGCGGCGTCGGCTATGTGCCGCAGGAAATCGAAGTTCTCGAACAGCTCTCGGTCACCGAGAATGTCTTTGCCGGCCATATGGGCCTGGGGCGGGGCGTGCTGATCAACCGTCGTCAGCTCGAAGAGATGACGCGCTCGATCTTCGACGATCTCGGGCTCGATCTCGACCCGCGGGCGCTGGTCGCTTCGCTGACCTCAGCGCAGCGGCACCTGGTGATGATCGCGCGGGCGCTAGCGCTGAAGCCGCGCGTGCTGATGCTCGACGAGCCGACGGCGTCGCTGTCGGGCACTGAGGTCGACGCACTGTTGGGTGTGCTTCGCCGCCTCAAGGCGCAGGGCGTCACCATGATCTACATCACCCACCGGCTGCCCGAAGTGCTGGCCGTTTGCGACCGCGCCACGGTGCTGCGCGACGGGCAAGTCGCTGCGCAGCTGTCGCACGAGGAATTCGACGAAGAGCGCTTCATCTTCGCCATGTCGGGGCAACGGCTGCAGAAGCTGTTTCCGTCGCACGAGGTGCCGGCGAATGCGCGGCCGATGCTGGAGGTGAACAACCTCTGCGTCGATGGCAAGGCCGGGGCGATCTATGGCGCTCGCAATGTGAGCTTCTCGGTGGCGGCGGGCGAGATCGTTGGCCTCGCCGGGCTGCTCGGCTCGGGACGCAGCGAAATCCTGCACGGCATCTATGGCCGCGAGGCGTCGATCGGCAGCATCCGGGTCGATGGCCAGGCGATATCACTCCGCTCGCCGCGGGATGCGCGCGATGCCGGCATTGCGCTGCTCACCGAAGATCGCAAGCGCGACGGGCTGCTGTTCAACCTGCCGGTGGGCGCCAACATCACCATTGGCAATCTCGAACCGTTGGCGGCCTCGGGCTTGGTGCGGCCCCACCGCGAGCGCACCGCCATCCGCGATGCCATGCGCCAGCTCAACGTCAAGTCGGCCTCGCCGCAGGGCTCGGTGGCGCATCTCTCGGGCGGCAATCAGCAGAAGCTGTTGTTCGCTCGTGTGCTGATGCGGGCGCCGCGAATCTTGCTGCTCGATGAACCCACCAAAGGCGTCGACGCGGCGACCCGGCATGAAATCTACAGGCTGGTCGTCGATCTCGCCAACAAGGGCATCGCCATCATCATCGTCGCCTCCGAACTCGAGGAAGTGCTTGGCCTCGCAGATCGCTGCCTCACCATCGCCGATGGTCGCATCGTCGACGAATTCAAGCGCGGCGAGGGCGGTGAGGATCGGGTGCTGCGCGCGGTCGCGGCGGCGCAGGCCGAGACGGTGCGCGCTGCATCATGAGCACGTTCGACGGCAAGGTTGTGCTGGTCACCGGCGCGGCCACGGGCATCGGCAGGGCGACGGCTGACTATCTCCATAGCGAAGGCGCGCAGGTCTATGGCATCGGGCTCGATGGCGATGAAGGCCGCCGCGTGCATGCGGAGCTTGAGCCGGGGTTGGTGTTCCGCGAGACCGACCTGCGCAATACTGGGGCGGTGCTGACGGCGGTCGACGATCTCGTCGCTCGGTTTGGTCGGCTCGATGCGGTGGTCAACTGCGCCGGCGTCTACCAGACCGGCAATCGGCTCGAGGATGTCACCGACGCCGAGTGGGAGATGACGCTCGGGGTCAACCTCTCCGCCATCTTCAAGGTCTGCCGCGCCACGCTGCCGTTGCTGCGCCAGGCCGGTGGCGGCGCGGTGGTCAACATCGCTTCGGTGCATGCCGATGCGACCGTGCCCGGCGTGCCAGCTTATGCGGCTAGCAAGGCCGGCGTCGTCGGCCTGTCGCGGCAGATGGCGCTCGACTATGCGGTGGACCGCATTCGGGTCAACGCGGTGCTGGTCGGCTCGGTGGCGACGCGGATGACGCTCGACGGACTCGAGGCAGCGGGGGGAGCGGAGGCGCTGGGCCTGTCGTTCGAGCCCAATCGCATTGCCCGCATCGCCGATCCACGCGAGAGCGCCACGGCCATCGGCTTCCTGATTTCGGACGAAGCGTCGTTTGTCACTGGCAGCGCCATGCAGGTCGATGGCGGCATGCTGGCGCGGCTGCTCTAGAGCCGGAACGGCTCGAAGCGTAGCGTCGCCGATGCGGTCTCGCCGGGCGCCAGCACGATGATGCCGTCCTCGACATCGCCGAAGCCATGCGGCCGGTTGAAGGCGCCCGAGGCGTTGGTCTGCGGCTCGATGCAAAACACCGGCCGGGTCGGATCGGCGTAGAACATCAGATGCCCGTAGGTGGGGTCGCCGCGCATGGTGAGACCGACACCGCGCGCTGGCTGGCGGATGGTCGCGACCCCGTCCCAGCCGCCATAGTCGGTGCAGCGCCAATAGGCGGGCAGCGGCTGCGGGAAGTCGAAGCCGAGTTCTGGCGGCAACGCGATGCGTTGGCCGATCATCATCTCGGGTTCGTTGAGATGGAACCTTCGCGCCGCAAACTGCACCGTCACGTCGTCGTCGCGCTCGAACCACGGATGATGGCCGAAGCCGAACGGCATGCGCTGGCCAGCGCTATTGGTGACGCTGGTGGTCAGCGACAGCCCCGCCTCGTCGAGCGCAAAGCGCTGCTCGGCGCGGTAGGAGAAAGCCTGCTGCTCGATGACTTCAACGCTCAGCACGGCCGATCGCTCGTCCGCTGCGTTCAACGTCCACGGCCGGTGCCAGCCGGTGCCGTGGACATGGTAGATCTCGGGCGGATTGTTCATCTCGAAGCTGTAGCGGCGGCCGTCGAACTCAAACGCGTTGCCCCCAATGCGGTTGGCGAACGGCACCATCGGGAACGAGGCGACGCCGAGCACATTGCCGGCTGCCCGATCCTTCATTGACAGCGGTCTCATCACGTCGATATCGTCGAGCCGGAAGGCCGCGATGCTGCCGCCGATCTGCGGCACGAGGTCGAGCGTCAACCGCCCAGCGCTTAGGATCAGTCCGTCAGAAACTGCGGCCATAGCCAGCGCTCCAGCCGCCATCGACCGACAGCATCTGGCCGGTGGTGTAAGTGTTGAGGGGATCGGCGAAGAAAAGCGCCGTATCAACGGCTTCGGCGATGCTCCCCGGCCGCTTGACCGAAGTATGACCGAGCATAGCCGAATCGCCGGCCACCAGTGGTTCGCCGATGGCGCCGAGGCCGACGGCGTTGACCAGCACATGCGGCCCCAGCCGCATCGCCAGTGTGCGAACAGTGGTCAGCACGCTCGCCATCTTGCGCGAGTAGTCGGGGTGTCGCCGCATCGGCATGCCGGCTGCCGCCGAAATGATGCAGAGGATGCGGCCGTGGCCGCGTTGTCCCATGGCATCGCCGATGCTTTCGGCTCGCGCCAGCAGTGCCTCGACACTGAGGCCCTCGGCGGGCAGCAGCGGGAACGACAGGATCAGCATGTCCGGATCGGTGCGATCGCCCAGCGTCGCGCCATTGGCGACAAGCGCGTCGCGCAACGCCGCGACAACCGGATTGTTGTCGCCGCGCAGGCTGATGGATTTGCCCGCTAGATCGACGTGCATGGCGGCGCTCACAACATGTACCCCGCGGTCCAGCCGCCATCGACGGCGAGCACCTGGCCGTTGACATAGGCGGCGTTGGGCGAGGCCAGGAACAGCACCGCCTCGGCGATTTCCTCGGCGGTGCCGGGGCGACCGAGCGGCAGGTGGCGCATGAACTCTTCGGTGCGCCCGGCGAACTTGCCGTCGGCGCCATAGAACAGCGAGCGCGTGCCCTCGCTCATGATCGAGCCGGGCGCGATGGCATTGGTGAGGATGCCCTGCGGCCCCAGTTCCAGCGCCATCGACCGCGTCAGGTGGATGATGCCGGCCTTGGCGGCGACAAAGGCGCTCTGCAACCGCATGGCCGCTAGCCCCACCACCGAGGCGATGTTGATGATCCGTCCGCCCTCACCCTGCTGCACCATCGGTTGCAACGCGGCGTGGCTCATGCGGTAAAGGCCGTCGAGGTCGATGCGCGTGACGCGCTCCCATTCCTCGGCGGGAAACGCATCGAGCGTCACTCGGTGGACGAAGCTGTTGACGCCGGCATTGTTGACGAGGATGTCGAGCCGGCCGTAGCGCGCAATGGTGTCGGCCACGCCGGCTTCGGTCGAGTCCTCGCTGGTGATGTCTACCGTTGCCGCCATCGCATCGGGCAGCTCCATCGCAAAGGCCTCGGCGCCGGCGCGATTGATGTCGGCAATGACGACCCTGGCGCCGTTATCGCTCAGCCGTTGCGCAATGGCGCGGCCAATAGTTCCCGCCGCGCCCGTGACCAAAGCCACGCGCCCCCCCAAATCCACTCGCATGAGTTCGTCTCCTCCGACCTCATCAAAGCTATTATAATAGTTTGATGGGGGCGGCAATTGGCCGTGGAACCTATTCGCGAGGGAAGTGTCAAAACTGACCGCCCGATCCCGCCAGTCTAAACACGACCGGCCATATGCTTCGACTCAAGCGTGCCCTAATGCCATGGCACATCGAGCACTTGCATTAGATGAGGGCGGCTCGCTCTCATGCGACGGTCTTCCCGAACTCAAGCATGCGCAGCAGGCCCTGCATGTAACCAATGGCGTGCGCCCGACCGCGGTGGCTCCACGGGCTGTCGCCATCCATTTTGGGTACGTGGTCGTCGAGCAGGAAACCGTCAAAGCCGTTTTCGGCAAGCAGCGCCACGACTTCGGCCGGATCATAGTTGCCGTCGCCGATGAAGCACTCGGTGAAGTTCGGCACCGTGCCCTGCACGTCGCGGAAATGGCTGTAGGCAATTTTGCCTTTGGGGGCGAAGAACTCGATCATCTCGGTCACGTTCTTCTTGCCGCCGGGCATTTCCGAACAGCAGCCGAGGCACAGGTTGAGCGCCCAGCTCGACGACTCTCCGAACAACTCATAGGCCTTCTTGAAATTGTCGGGCGTGTAGAACAGCCGTGCCACGCCTCCCAGCATCGGCACCGGAGGATCGTCCGGATGCAGGGCGAGCCGAATGCCCTCTTCCTCCGCCACTGGCAGCACCGCGCTCATGAAGTAACTGTAGTTCGACCACATCTGCTCTTCGGTGATGAACGGACCATCCTTGCCGAATAGCGGCATCGCCGACAGCCGACCAAGCCCGGTCGGCATATATGTCCGCTGCAGCTCAAGGTTTTCGATGTTGGCCTCGACCGTCGCCATGTCGAACTTGCGCGCGGTCGCTCCACCGCGCGTTGGGCCGTCATAATCCGTGGTCCATACCGAGTTGGGCATGAAGTGCATGCCCAACACCGGCACCCCGGCCCGGGCCACGGCGCGGATCGTCGCCTGGTAGTTCTCGATCTCCTCGTCGCGGCCTTCGACGCCAGTCATCGCCTTCATGTAGAAGTGCGATGGTACGTTCTCGATCGCTTCGAACTTGAGCCCGCCAGCCCGCACCTCGTCTGCCAGTTCGCGCACATCATGCTCGGCCCAGCGTCCGTTTTCGCCCGGTAGCGATGGGTTGTTCATCTGAATGCCGTCGACGCCGATCTGCTTGGCGAAGCGGAGCTTCTCCTCCGTCAGCTCGTGGAACTGACCCACCGCAACTCTGATAGCCATTGTCTCTATTCCCTTTGAAATTGGATGGTTTGAACGTCGTCCGTCAGCCCTTGACCCCGCCCTCGGTCATACCTGCGACCATGAAGCGTTGAGCGACGAAATAGAGGATCATCAGCGGCACCGACGAGATGACCGCGCCGGCCATCAGCGGCCCCCACGGCAGCACGTCGCTGGTGATGAGATAGTTGAGCGCGAGCGGCGCGGTGCGGACGCTCTCGGAGGTGGTGAGCACGAGTGCGAACAGCAGCTCGTTCCACGCCCCGGTGAAGGTGAAGATGGCCACCGCCGCGATGCCCGGCGCCGAGAGGGGCAGCACGATGCGGATGAGCGCACCGAACCGGGTCAGCCCGTCGATCATGCCCTGCTCTTCGAGTTCGCGCGGCACGCCGCGGAAATAGCCCTGCAGCAGCCAGGTCGACAGCGGCAGCGAGAAGGTCAGGTAGACGAGGATCAGGCCGACCAACGAGTTGCCCAGCTTGAGCTGCGCCATGACGATCGACAGCGGGATGAACAGCAGCGAACCCGGTGTCAGGTACGCGAACAGGATCAGCCGGCCGATGACGCCGCGGAACCGGTAGCGGAACCGCACCATCGAATAGGCGGCAAACGACGAGATGGTCACCGAGATCACCGTCACGATCGAGGCGACGATCAGACTGTTGCGGATGGCGAGCAGGAAGCCGCCATCGGCCAGCAGCTTCTCAAAGTTGTTGAGGGTGAAGCGCGATGGCCAGAGCGAGGGCACACGGAGGATATCGCGCGGCAGTTTGAGCGACGTCGTCATCATCCAGTAAATCGGAAAGAGGACGAGGATCACCGCGATGCCGAGCGCCACGTAGCTCAGCACGCGGCCGATCAGGTAGCGCCGATTGGCGCTGGGAGCGGAGGCAGCCATTAGTCGTCCTTCCGCATCATCAGCGAAGTGGCAAAGAGCACGAGGATCGCCAGCACCGGCAGCATGTAGACCGAGACGGCCGCAGCCTCGCCGATCCGCTGCGTCTGCATGCCGAAATAGGCGAGCACCGGGAACACCATGGTGGCATCCGACGGGCCACCGGCGGTCAGCAGCCAGACATGTTCGAAGCCGTTGGCAGTCCAGATCGAGGACAGCAGGGTGGTGATGATAATGACCGGCATGATGCCCGGAATGGTGACGTTCCAGAACCGTTGCCAGGCCGTGGCGCCATCTACGATGGCCGCCTCGTGCAGTTCTTTTGGCACCGATTGGAGGGCAGCGAGGATCGAGATGAACCAGAACGGAAAACCGCGCCAAACCGAGGCCATGATCACCGAGGTCATGGCGGTGTTGCGCGTCCCGAGCCAGTCGATGGTGCCATCGTAGAGGCCGGTCTGGTTGAGGATCATGTTAATGCCGCCGCCGATCGGCTGGTACAGCACGCGCCAGGTGAGGAAGGCGACGAAGGCCGGCATCGCCCAGGGCAGCATCAGGAACGAGCGGAAGATGCCGCGGCCGGGCAGGTTTTGATGCACCAGCAGCGCCAGACCGAGGCCAATAGCCAGCTTGAGCGCATCCGACACCAGCACGATGAAGATGGTGTTGCGGATGGCGGCCCAGAAGGTGGCGGTACCAGCCAGATACTCGAAGTTCTTGAAGCCGATGAAGTTACCGGCGCTGCCGATCACCATGTCGGTGAACGATACCCAGACGGCGAAGAAAAACGGATAGGCGACGAGCCCCAGGATCAGCAGCACCACCGGCGCCACCATCGCATACGCGAAAAGCTTGGTGCGGAAGCCGCCGGGCAAGCGCCAGCGCCGGGCCATGGTGCGGTCTGCCGCCATCGTCATCGGTCTCTCATCGGTGGGGGTGAACCAGCGGATCGCTCAGGGCGGATCCGCTGGTCAAATGTTGATCAGTACTTGTCGTAGATCGCCTGGGACGACGCATGGCCTTCAGCGATAGCCTTGTCGAAGTCCCAACCATCGACCACCACGCGCTGCACAAGCTTGGGGATGATGAAGTTGGCGGACATGTCGGCATAGGCCGCGTTGAACACATCCGGATAGGCCGGCGGCGTGCCCGTCTTGGCCAGGTCGAGCAAGCCGTTGAGGATCGTGTTGGAGCCATCAAAGGCCGGGAGCTTTTCCTGGTCCTTCAGCACCGGTCCCCAGATCGCATACTGGAAATACTCGTTCATGAACTCGGAATTGGCGAGGTGTTCCAGCAGCGACTTGCCTTCCTCCACCAGCGGGCTCTTGGCGCTGATCACGCGGCTCTGCGGGCTGACCGGCGAGATGGTGCCGATCGGTCCGGCGGGCAGGGCCGAGAACACCGTTGCTTCGAACAGCTCCGGATCGTCCTTACGGGCGGCCACGGCCACCGAGCCGGTATTGGCGATGAAGCCGACCTGGCCCGAGAGATAGGCCTGGTTGTCGCCCGAGCCGTCCCACACCGTGGCGCCGGGGGCGAACAGGCCCTTGTCCCACGCGCCCTTTAGCCAGGTGAGCCACAGCCGCGTCTCTGGAGAATCGAGCGTCACCTTATTGCCGGCGTCGTCGGCGATGCGGCCGCCGAACGACTGCAGCACGCTGGTCTGCAGATTGCCGTCGCCGACATTGGAGAGAGCCAGACCGAGACCACTCAGCGGCGCTTTGTTGATCGCCTCCGCCTGCGTCACCAACTCGTCCCAGGTCTTGGGCGCTTCGGTGAAGCCGGCCGGCTCCAGCAGGTCCTTGCGGCGCATCAGCAGGTTGCCGCTGACGCCGAACGGGATCGCCGTCCGGAAACCCGCCGCGGCGGTCATGTCGCTGGCTTTGGCCGGACCATCGAACCAGCCGCCATGTGCAGCGCCGATCCGCTGGTAGACGTCGTCGACATTTGCGAAGACCTCCTGCCTCGACAGCAGGGTCAGCAACTCCAGCCCAACGTCGAACACGTCCGGCGTCGTGCCCGAAGCAATGGCAGCTGATACCTTCTGAGTAATTTCATTGACGTTGATCAGCACGACCTCTGTCTCGACGCCGTTGGCGGCGCCCCAGGCGTTCACATGATCGGTCAGCAGCTTGTGAGCGATGTCGCTCAGGACCAGGCCGCCCCAATAGGTCAGCTTCCTGGTCTGACCGATGGCGGGCATCGGAAATCCGCTCGCGGCCGCGAGAGCCACGCCGCTGGCTGCCGTTGTCAGAAGCCGCCGCCGGGTCCATCCGGCCGTCTTGTTCATGGTGTCAATCACTGCTCTGTCCTCCGAGTGAGCGATGGATTTTGGCATCAGTACATGCGGAACCTAAGCGCTGAGCGCCAGCTGCGCTCCTCTCCATTTCCGACGGCCAAACTGGTATGACAGGTAACAGCGTGATGGCATGACATCAAGCCTTGTGGACTAGTCCGTTTTGGTTATGCTGGAGCAATTATGATGCGAAGGACGATCGATGAGCGACGGCGATGGCGGCCCTGTTCTCGGCTTGGCGCCAATATCCCGGCCCAAGCTCTATGAAGTGGTCGCGGCCCGGCTGGAGGCTGCCATCCGCGACGGACGATTGAAGCCGGGCGACCGTCTCCCGTCGGAACGCGACCTCATGGAAACCTTCGATACTGGCCGGCCGTCGGTGCGCGAGGCCTTCCTGTTCCTTGAAAAGAAGGGGCTGATCGAAACTGAGAATGGCCGCCGCGCCCGGGTCCGCAAGCCCGATGTTGGCAGCGTGCTGGAATCGCTCGACAGCGTCATCCACCTGTCGCTGCAGGATGCCGAGATCTTCAAGGACCTGTTCGCCGCGCGCTCGTTCCTCGAGCAGGCCATGGCAAGGAACGCCGCGCGGAATATCACCGACGCCCAGCTGACCATGCTGCGCGAACGGCTCGATGCCAATGGCCGCGCCATCGGCGACCGTCGCGAATTCGTCCGCACCGATGCCTTGTTCCATCGGGCGCTGTTCGAAGTCGCTGACAACCGCATCTTCGAATCCGTCCACGATGCCTTTGCCGGCTGGGTGGAGGAGCGGCGCGCAAGCCTTAAGCGCCACTCATACACTGAGCAGCGTGCGCATCGCGAACACACAGAGATATTCAATACCATTGCCGCCCGCGACAGCGACGCCGCCGAGCTCGCAATGCGCGAACATCTCAAGGGCTGGTGGGCCGCCTGGTGCGCGCAGATGGAACCGCCGCCAGCCGCCTATGCGAGTTCTCCTATCGTCGGGCCTTAGCAGTGGGCGGAAGGAAAGTCCAAAAGCGCTGCAATCGTTTATGGCTCGTTGAAGCGTCAGGCGGTCTTGATGTTTGACAACTCTAGCTCGCTGCCGCGCTGTCGGGGCCCATTACGCGCGACGAGCTCCGCGGTGGAGGTGACATCTCGGCGGGTTCGCACCGTGCGTAAAGGCTTCCGGGTGTCCGACTGTAACTACGGCCACCGCTACGAGCGGCAAGGTGAGCTCCGAAACAGCAATTGGGGATTGCGACAGCGCATGAGGCAGCGTCAAGAGGCGGGTCTGGCTCAACCTATAGATTGGTGCCGTTAAGCCACGTAAATCAATGGGTTAGATGATAAAGTGGCGGAGAATTCGATGCCTTGGCGCAATCTATTCCTCAGCCGTCAGTGAAGGCGTTGCCGGTGTCGGCCGCGGCGGCCCGCAGCGTGATCAGCGTGCCCCAGCAGATGGCGGGTGGTGCCGATGGGAAAGGTCGCTTCGGCATAGTGATAGTTCACAATGGTTCTTCTTTGATGCCGCTGCCGATCAGGGCAGTACGGCCGGTTTCGTGGTGGTAGAGTTGGGGGTGGAAGTTCTCCAACTTGCCGACCTCTTCCACATTTTGGCCCAGCCAGGCGGTGCCCTTCTGTTCGGTGAAGGCGAAGGCCTGCACCAGCGACCGGACGAGCGGGTACCAAGGGGCGTTGGCACCCAAGATCAGGCAGTTCTGATACAGCGTTCCATTTTGCAACCGGCTCGAATCTGTACTCTATCCGGGCGAAGCCGATGCGGCCATGCAGTTCCGGATTGTGGATGTAGCCGCCCTCGTCGAGCCGCTCGATACGGGTGTTGGTGTCGACCAGGAAGCGCGGGCTCCGCCCCAGCACTTCGATCAGGCGGATCGAGGCGCCGACCCTTAGCAGCAATCCCACCGCCGCCCTTGGGCCGTTCAGGTCCGACAACCCGGTCTGGACAGCATCCTCAGCGGTGTCGACGTACCGGGCCGCTCGATTACCTCGATCGCGCTCGACCGAACCGGCGCCCAATCGACTTCATCGACTCCCCAGATTGCCATCGATCCCAGATCTCCGCTCGCTGAGCTGCGGAATAGTAGATGCGACGTCGCTGCTTCATGGCCCACACTCCATCTCCAATCGAAGACTAGTGTGTTGCGCTCACCGGTTGAGCCCACCGCCAAAAGCGGCCATACATTGTCTCATCTTTCGTTACCTCGTGCTTCCGTCAACTGTCCGTCGAAACGGATTAGAGTGCCTCAATCCGGCCCACCACGACGACCAACACCTCCAGCCCGCCGAACTGCTCCGGCAAGGAGCCGGCGGTCGGAGGCGCGGAAACCTGGACGCTGATGGCGAGCCCGTCCGCGGCGCGATTAAGGCCCAGCCCGATGCCCACGATGTTGGGATCGGCGGCAAAAGTCTCTTCAAACTGCCGTTGGACGGAAGCGGCGCTATCGAATGCGGCGCGATCGGGCATTGCTATAGGAGCGTCAGTCCGAGCTGCGACAGCACCGATGCTAGCGGATTGCCGCCGGTGACCCTGTCGCTGACCGGGACCGTTGATACGGTACCGGAAAACAACAGCGCCATTGGCCTGCCCTCGACGTCACAGATGAGCGATCCACTGTCGCCGGCACTCGAGAATGGTGTCTCCGACCCGGCCGGCGCATGGAACATGATCTGACCGTCAAAGCGCGCTTTGAACTCGTCGGTTCCCGGCACCATGTTTACCTTGTAGTTGTTGACGTTCACGAACCGAACGCGGCCGCGCGTATGCCCTGTCGTCATCCCGGTCTTGAGCACCTCGAGCCCCAGCTTCGGATCGGCAATAGTTGAAAAGTCGGCGATGCCTACGCCGACGGGTGGCTCCGCCGTGCCGTAGATTGTCTGATGGTCGAATTGCACAGCCTCATCCACTTCGGCGCAGGCCGCGTCGACTGCATTGGCTATGCCCCCAAACTGGAGGGGGATATAATTGCTGAGTGTTCCCACGGCATCGGCTGGATCGGTCCCACCGTCCTTGCTCGCCTGCTGAAGGATGCGCGTGCCGATCGGGAAACGATTGACCCCCGCCAGCACATGGTTGTTTGAAACCACCACGACGCGGCCTGCTGCGTTGCGGGCGAAAAAGCCGGTTGTGCCTCGCTTCTCATAAGGCGCCGGGGCGATGCTGGCGCCCATTTTCATCGGCCTTTGCCGCAGCTTGGTCCAAAGCGGTTCCTGCCGACCGATGAAGACAACATCGCATTCGTTCTTCGAGATGCGCCGGATCTGTTCCACCGCGTCGCCTCCCAGCACCTCCTGGCTTTGCACCAGCACGGCAAGCTTGACGTCATCCTTCCCGGTGCCGGCGGCCATGCCGAGCGCCACATCTTGCTGTGGTCGCGAGGCCGGCTGCGGGTCCCGCGCAGTCAGCGGATTGAGCAGGATCGGATCGACATATCGCGCCGCAGGTGACGGCAGCCCCACACCGACATTGGCTGCAGACGACACCGACAGGAACGGCAGATCCTGAAAGCCGAGCACATCCTTGAAGATTGTTGCCTGAAGGTCTTCGATTGACTCAGTGCGCATGTGTTTCCCCCCGAGATCGCAAGCGCAGCCTATCTCGGCGCCGTCAGCCGGCCAATATCAGCATTTGTTACAAAGGATCGACGAAACCCGCCGGCGTTGGTTGTAGTCTGCTCACCTTGTGGACCGCGCCGCTGAGCGTGACGCTCGCGACCTGGACCCGGAAAACGCGCACCCGTAATTTTACCGGCCACAGCGATTATCACTAAATTGCAATCGTTTGGATGGAACGCGCCGCATTGACAACATAGTTCTGGTTCGCAAGTTGGCAGTCGAAGTGGGGTGCGGCGACAAATGCAGAAACTGCTCGAACGCAGTGCGCCGCTGGATGTACTGCATGCCGTTTGGGAGCGTGCGTCGTCCGGCCGTGGCGGAACTGTGCTGATCGAAGGCGAGGCCGGGATCGGCAAGACCGCGCTTCTGCAGCAATTCGCCATCGCGCACGACGACGACAGCAAGGTCGCCTGGGGCTGGTGTGAGGCATTGTTCACGCCTCGCCCGCTCGGGCCGCTCCACGACATGAACCGCGCCTTGGGGCCGGGCCTTGCGGTCCTGCTTGAACAGTCCGCGCCGCCGGACCGCCTTTTCCCGGCGCTTCTCAACCGGCTGCAGGACCAGGACATACCGCTCGTCTTGATCTTCGAGGACGTGCACTGGGCGGACAATGCCACGCTTGATCTGGTGCGCTATCTGGGCCGACGTATCTCGCTGCTCAATACGCTCGTGATCCTGAGTGCCCGCAGTGACGAGATCGGCGCGACGCATCCGCTCGCTTATGTGCTGGGCGATCTGCCGGCGGCGGCGGTGACGCGCATCAAGTTACCGCCTTTGTCTCCAGCGGCCGTGCGGGAACTGGCCGAGGAAGCAGGACGCGGCAGCGACGATCTTTATCGCGTGACGGCGGGCAACCCGTTCTTTGTGACCGAACTGCTTGCGGCAGCCGAAGGCGACGCTGGTGGTGTCCCCGACTCCATCCGCGACGCGGTATGGTCGCGACTTGCCCGCCTGACCCCGGGCGAGCGCGATGTGCTTGAAATGATGAGCATCGTGCCCGGCAATGTGGAGCTGCGACTGATCAAGTTGCTGCTGGGTGCTGAGGCCGAGGACCTGGTCGACATGGCCGTCGCACGCGGACTGCTGCGCCGCGATCCCGGCGGCGACATTTCCTTCCGCCATGAACTGGCGCGGCAGGCGACGCTCGACCGCCTGTCCACCAGCCTGCAGAGATCTCTGCATGGCAAAGTCGAGGCAGCACTGGCAAGTTTGCCGGGACACGACGGCATGGCGCATCTGGCGCGGCGCGTCCACCATGCAGCAGGCGCCGAAGATGGCGCCAAGGTGCTCGAACTCGTGCCCCTCGCCGCCCGGCTTGCCTCGCAACTCGGCGCACACCAGCAGGCCGCGTCCTTTCTCGCCACAGCCCTCGCCTATGTGGGCAATGCCGATCCGGCCGTCGCGGCGCAGATGCATGAGAGCTGGGCCTACGAGGCGAGCCTCGGCCTTTTCGACTACGACGAGATCATCGCCAGCCACCATCGCGCCATCGCGATCTGGCGCAGGCTGGGCAACAGCGCCAAGGTCAGCCTGAACTTCCGGCTACTGTCGCGCCTCCACTGGCGTCGCGGCGAAGGCAAGGAAGCACGCACCTATTCGGAGCTGGCTGTAGAAGAGGCAGAGGGCACAGGCATCAGCCCCGAACTCGCCATGGCCTATTCGAGCCGCTCGCAACTGCACATGCTGCACTACCGCTTCGAAGAGGCGATAGAGTGGGGCAACCAAGCCATCAAGCTTGCCGACGAACTCAACGTGGTGGAGACACGCGTCCACGCGCTCAACAATGTCGGCACCGCGCTTCTTTTCAGCGGTCAGGACGGCGGCCGCGCAGTGATGGAGGAAGGCCTCGCGCTGGCGCTGCAACATGGCTTCCACGACCATGCGGCCCGCGCCTACACCAACTTTTCCGAGTATGCCGTGGTGAGCAAGCAATTCGATCTTGCCGAGCGGCTGCTGGCAGAGGGCATCGCGTTCACGGGGCGTTTTGATCTCGACTCGCCCAACCAGTACCTGCTCGGCCGGCTGGCGCATTTGCGCCTGGAGCAGGGTCGACTGCGCGAAGCAGAGACCATTGCCCGCGGGGTCATCGGCATGGAGCGCCTGCCGGTGGTCATGCATCTGCCGGCTCTGACCATCCTGGGCCGTGTCCGTAGTCGCATGGGCCAACCGGGCGCGCGCGAGGCGCTCGACAAGGCGCTAGTCGAGGCCCTGCCTACGGGCGAACCGCAGCGCATCATGCCAGTGCGCCTCGCCTTGATCGAAGCCGAATGGCTGGCTGAAGACCTCGACGCCGCACGAGGGCAGATTGGCGCCCTGCTCAACATCGATCTCAGCGGACTGAGGCCGTGGGATGTCGGCGAGCTTGCTGCATGGTGGCAGCGCTGTCGAATGCCTGGCGCCGTACCGCTCGCGCTCACTGACCTGCCAAAACCGTGGGCACTTGAGATTGCGGGTGATCCGGCTGCAGCCGCAGAAGAATGGTCGCGGATCGGCCTGCCTTACGAAGCGGGGGTGGCGCTGCTTCAGGTGACCGGGAGTGGCGCCGCGGCGGCGCTGACGCAAGCGGTGGTGGCGCTCGAGGAGATCGAGGCACGCGCCGCAGCATCGCTGGGTCGCCGCATGGCGCAACAGCTTGGCCTTGGCAACCAACTGCCACGGATGCGACGCGGTCCCTATACCGGCGCCCGCCAGCATCCGCTGGGCCTGACGCAGAGCGAGTTGCAGGTGTTGCGCCTGATTGCCGAAGGACGGAGCAACAAGGACATCGCCCGCCATCTGTCGCGATCGCCACGGACGATCGAGCATCAGGTTTCGGCGGTTCTGGCCAAGTTCGGTTCTGCGAACCGGATGGAAGTCCTGCTTCGGCTCCGCAGCGAACCGTGGCTGCTGGAAACCGCGGACGGCGCTGCCGCTTAGGTAGCGCCACCCATATCGCCATCAAATCTGGGTAGTCGTATTTGCAAACCCCGGTGGCCGTACCCGACGCTACCGGGCGCTGCTACCGATTTGCCCCGCCGCCGGAAGACCTAGCCTCCTCTTGCTCCAATTCCGGGGCATGGAGGAGAAAATGACGATTACCGTCAATGCTGCGGCCTCTCGCGTCGACCCGGCATCACGCGGCGTGATCGCGGAAATCCTGTCGCGCTTTCGCGGACCGGGTGGATACTACAATGTCGGCAACGTCATCGGCCTGGTCAGCGGCCTCGCGTTGCAGTTCGCCACTGCTGCCACGTCGGGACTGTCAGGCGCGGATGTCGTGGTCGCCTACTTCACGGGAAGTCCGGCCACCGTCGCGCTCACAGCCGCGACGCTTATCTTCCTCGTTTCAGGCGAAATGTACTACCGCGCTTGGCGTGGCAACGGCCCGGACGGTGGCCTCAATCGCCTTGCGGACCTGCTCTCTGCCTCAGGCGGCGTCGCACTGGCCATCAGCCTGCTCTATCTCGGCCAGCCCATGCTGGCGATCTTCACCGGGCTTCTGGTCGTACTTGGCAAGCTCGGCAGCGCGGTCTTTGGCGACGAAGGCAATGCGGTGCCGTTCTGGCCATGGGACTGGCCCGACCTGTTCCGCTCGATGGTCCTTGCGGGGCGCCTCCCCGCGATAGCAGCCGCCGGGCTCGAACTGTCGCATCAGATCGGCATCGGCGGTGGTGCACCGAGCATCATCCAGCCGGCCGTGCTGGTGCTCTGCCATCTGCTTTGGATGCGGGCCGACTTCCTGCTGTTTCAGAGCAGCAGGGCCGCCGTGGAATCCGAGCCGTCCTGACCACTGCGCAAGCGGACCGCAGTTGCGGTCCGCACCTTCACCCATTGCTGCAAGGACACCATCCATGACCCTCGACCTCGATGCGCCACACCCTACCATCGCCCCTCCACCGCTGCCATTCGCGCCCGTACTGGGCAGCATCGAGGCGCGGCTGCGCCAAGCGCAGGAATGCCACCTTGGCAACCCGTTCAACCTCGTGCGCGACATGACAGTACCGGCCAGCCTGACAGGCTACCTCATCAACAACCAGGGCGAACCCTCTGCCCACCCACGTAGTGGCGCCGATGTCTGCGACCTCGAGTGCGAGGTGATCGCCTGGATGAAGGCCTTGTGGAACGCCGACCAGCCCGAAGCCTATTGGGGCTCGGTTGGCGCCAGCGGCACCGAGAGCAATTTCTGGGCGCTGTACCTGGCGCGCGAGGCTCTTCCCGACGCCATCGTCGTCTATGCCCGCGACGGACATTACTCGATCCCGAAGTCGGCCCGCATTCTGCGCATGCCAACCCAGGTCGTCGATTGCGACCCGTCGGGCGCCATGTCCCCTGCCTCTCTCAAATCCGTGCTGTCGCGACTGCGCAGTTCGCAGGCGATCGTCGTCGCGACGTGCGGCACCACAGCCAAGGGCGCCCATGACGATATCAGCGCCATCATGCGGGTGCTGGACCAATCCGGCTTCCCGCCGCACCGACGCTTTGTCCACGTGGACGGCGCCCTCAGCGCCATGGTCCTGCCGTTCCTGGCGGACGCGCGAGCAGACCTGCTTCCGAGCTTCCGTCACGGGATCGACAGCATTTCAACCTCCGGCCACAAGATGATCGGCACGCCCATGCCATGCGGCATACTGGTGGCGCGCCGGCAGCATGCAGACCGCGTCGCAGCAGGTGCATCCTACCTTCGCTCGCAAGACACCACCTTCATGGCCTCACGCAACGGCCACGCCGTGCTGGCGCTGTGGGCGCGTCTCTTCGGCCACGGCACCGTTGGCTTTCGCCTCGATGCGCGGCGAGCCGTGACACGCGCAGGCGCGCTTGCTTCAGCACTCGACGAGGCGGGGGTGCCCGTCCTGCTCAACCCATTCTCGCTGACGGTCGTCTTCCCGCGACCCGACGACACGATCGTCGATCGCTACCAGCTCGCCTGCAGTGGCGATGACGCGCACGCGGTGGTGATGCCAAGCGTCAGCGAGCGGCTGCTGCAGCAATTTGCTGCCGACTACCTGGCCTGGTGGTCGAGGTCCTGACCCCTCGTCCACCGGAAACCAGGCGGGGCCGGTCGCAGCGGCCGGCCCCAACCCACCCACCATGCGAACGAGGAGAAACGATCATGGAATTCGATTGGATCGAAGCTGTCGGCTACGCTGGCACTGGCTTCACGATCGTCGCGTACGGCGTCAAGAACATCATCCCGCTCCGGATTGCAGGCATCCTGAGCAGCGTCGCCTTCCTTGCCTACGGGTTGCTGTCGCAGAGCTATCCTCTGGTCCTCATGGAGGCAGTGCTGCTCCCCATCAATAGCTTCCGCCTCCTCGAACTCCTCGCAGCTCGACGGCAGCCGGCGCCGCGTCCCGTGTCGTAGTACCTGCCGTCGACGCGAAAAAGAGAGGTCTGCTTCCTACGCTCGCAAGCCTTTATCTGGACGTCCGCATTGCGCCAGGAGCGGTCGTTGGCTCTATGCCCCGGCCGCAATACTGAGCATGCTGCGCACTAATGCCGGCTGGCCGCGCACTCCCACCTTGTCGAACACCCTTTGCAATTGGGTCCGGGCAGTCGACAACCGAACGCCTTCCAGCCGGGCGGCTTCCGGTAGCGTCAGACCTTGGACAATAGCGACCACGAGGCGGTGCTGTGACGGTGATAGGCCCAACGCACGCGAGGCGGTCTCCAGCCGGCCACCCAGCAGCTCGCTGTCGTCGGCGCTCACGTAAAGCCGTCCTCCGCGCCGCCCCGCCCACCAGACACTGACCGGCAGGTCGTTGCCAGGATCGTAAAGGATCGGCAGGCTGCGCCCGACTTCCATGATGCCCCAGTCCATATCCGCGAGTTGAGATACCGCGCGCCGCAGGGCCTCATCCGCGCGCCTCTCGACAAGCCGAAGCTTGCCGCTATCGATTCTTGCCCTCTCGTCGTTGTCCAGGAGGGTCGCAGCGGATGGATTGGAATGGAGAACCCGGCAGTCTCGATCGACGTGCCAGATCGGCGCTTCTGTCTGCCCGAAATTGTCGTCGACGACGCAGAAGGAGGCGATCTTCCAGGCACCGTCCATTTTTTCGAGGGTACTGACCACATGGCCTGTGCCCGGACCTCGCCAGTGCGGAAGGTCGGCAGTCACGAAAGCGAGGTCAAATGCCACCCATGCCATAGTGTCAGCTTGTCGCAGCACGCGGTTTTCGAAGCGCGTCAGGTAAGCGATGTACGGACACACGTCTGGATCATTGCGGATGTCCGACTCGTGGGCTCTTGCGATCTCCTGCCAGCCTCGCCGCATGGTCACGCCGAAGTTGCCTACCTTGGCCAGCCAACGGTCGTCCGGGCTACCCAGATGACAGTCGGCGAGGCTGTCGAAATCGCGCATCCAGTTGGCGATGTGGTTGCGCTGAATGACCTGCCAGATTGGATCGTTTTCCGGCGCGGGCCTGGCGTCCCGAGAGGCCGCGCACACCTCGTCCATCTTCTGGCGAACTCTACTATCGCCGAACCACCGCTCCGGCTTGGGGTGTCCCCGTTGCTCGATCTCGATGCAGACGTCGCGCCAACCTTCGAAGCGGCCACTCATGGCGACCCACCAGGCCCGATGCAGCGCCGAACGCTGTTGCTCCGCCAGCGTGTCCAAGCCGATGCGTGCTCCACTACCCCGATATTCGGAGAAGAATGGCAGTTCCTGGCCTCGTTCACCAGACTGGTGTCCCACGATCGACTGACAGTGAGACACGGGAAACGAGGCTAGTCAGGTTGCGCGATTTAACCAACCAGGAGCTCGCCGTGACCCGCTCAGCATTCTTCACGATGTTTCTTTTGGCCCTTGCCGCCGGCAACATGCCCGCAAAGGCCTACGACCCCGTCATCTCGATGCCGGGGGAACACAAGACCGTCACTCCCGCGGTGCAGAATATCGAAATACTCGCGGGTGCCGACAAGACGGACGGTGAGTTGGGGGTCATCATCATCGGCGGGAAGGCCGGGGAAGGCCCGGGCCCGGCCATCATCCATTCCAAGGAGAGCGAGAGCTGGTACGTGCTCGAGGGCACCTACGAATTCCACGTCGGCGAAAAGTCCTTTGAAGGCGGACCCGGGACATTCGTATCTGTCGACGCCGACCAGCCGCACGGCTTCGTCAACAAGACCGACGGCAGGCTGCTGGTGATCTTCAGCCCCGGTGGGTATGAACAGTTCTTCGCAGACTGGGACGCCAAGGATTTGCCACGCGGCCCCGAACTAGGCGCTCTCGAAGGCACGTACGGTGTCACCCGACCCGCGCGTCCGTAGTCCAACACGCATATCGAACAGGAGGCGGCGATGTCGACCATTCTAGTCACCGGTGCCAGCGGAGGAATCGGCTCGGCGGTCAGCCAACGCTTGGCTGATTCAGGGCACCAGCTCGTGCTTGCCGCGCGAGACGTCGATCGCCTCCTGTCCCTCCAGAAGTCCTTGCCGGGCAACGGGCACCAAGTAGTCGCCGTCGATATGGCATCGGATCAGTCGATCGCGACGTTCTCCGCGCAACTTGAAAGTCTCGAGTTGAAGCTGGATGGCGCCGTGCTCATGCCGCCGCAGCCCCATGCGGCAAACGACCCCCTGCCCGACTCGGAGGTTTGGCGGACACTTTTCCAAACCAGCTTTATCGGCCCGCTAGCCACGCTCAAGGCCGCCATTTCGCGGATGCACCCCGACGTGGCGAGCGCGGAACGAGCGAAGATCGTGATCATCTCTGGGATCTCGTCGGCGCAGGTCCTCGGGCACTATGCGACCAGCAACGTTATCCGGACCGCCTGGTTGGGCGAGGCGAAGACGCTGGCGTTCGCACTCGGCGAACGGAATATCCACGTCAACACCCTGTCACTCGGTGGGACGCTCACCCCCGGATACAGCGCCTCGATCCAAAAGCGGGCAGACGCAGCCGGACAAAGCTTCGATGAACGGGTCGATGCGGAAACCGACAATGTCCCGCTGCGGAAATACGGAGTACCCTCGGAGGTAGCCATCGCCGTCGAGGGCCTGCTTTCCCCGTTCAGCGACCACATGACCGGTCTCAACATCATGCACGATGGCGGTTTCACCCGGGCATATTAGCAACCCAGCTTGCGGCGCACCGTCGCCAGCGGAATGTTCGCTTCAGGCCAGTGACGGTCTCTGCCGGTGTTCCGCTTCGCGCCAGAAGCGGCATTATCGCTGGAACGGTCTGGAACGAAAGACATCGTCTGCCCCTGACCGAAAGTCACCTGGCCATTTCGCGACCTATGCGCCTGCGGCGTGACCTCCGGCGGATTGCACGTGCGTCCGTTGCGCCAGTCCAATGTTGTGGAAGAGGTGTCGCAGTCTCATGATGCTGCCTTACCTGCGACGCGCGGAAGGGCAAATCCATGCTTACTCCAGAACAGAAGGCCGTCGTCGATGCTATCAACAGTGAACATCGCGCATTCTGGATGAAGGACGTCGCTACTTTCGAGCGCCATCACCTTCGTAGCCCCGAACTTCTGCGTTGGGGCTACTGGCAGGCAGGGGGTATGATGATGCGCCGGGGCTGGGATGAGATTGGGCCACGCTCACTCGATCATATGCGGCGGCTACCGCATCCTGTGCCCGAGTTCGCCGAGGCGCCTCTTCACAATCTCATACTGCATGTACGAGATGACATGGCGTGGGCGAGTTATGAGCGAGTAAATCCACGTGTGCATCTGCCTCCTAACCTGGGACCAAACGGACCAACTCACAACATCCGCATCCTCGAAAAGCACGATGGCCGGTGGCTGATCGCGGCTACCGTTTTGCTCGATGCTCATCTTGGGGATGAGGTGGCGGTCCGCGTCGCAGAGGATGGAACAGTCGTTTGGGCAAGCTCTCTGGCCGATGAACAGCTTAAGTTCGACGAGCACTTCGCTATAAGTTTAGGGCGGCTGCGGACGCGCCACCGACGGCATCAGTCTAAACTCTCCAGCATAGTGAGTTGGGTGGCATCGCTTGATCGTCATCTGATGCCAAGCCGGGCGGCCATGCCGCTCTTTCTAGAACGAGACAGCGGCACTATCCGCACGATCTGGATTATCGCCGATATGGCGTGCGCACTCGTCGTTCTCGACGATGTTCGGTCAGTCACGGAACGCATTGCTATGGCGGTCCAGGCATTTGGATTGTCGCCCTCGCAGACTAGGTTGGCGATCAGTCTGCTCGAGGGGCAGACACTTGCAAACTACGCCGTGGCGAACGGCGTCACCCCCAACACCGCCCGGACGCATCTTAAGCGCATGTTCGACAAGGTTGGCGTCAGTAACCAGGTCGGTCTGGTCCGCGCATTAGTATCCCTGTCGCCGCCTCGATAGTTGTCACCATTCGGATGACACGGCGCACGGTCGCCGGGAGTAACATACTTCCTATTGGTGGCGCCTCGTCGTCGATGGCGCTTCGTTTCCACAACGGGGTGTGCATCATGGATTTCAAGGCTTTCGACCTGGTACGCCAGATGGCAGCCTCTCATTATCTGGTACGATCCCTGCATGTCGTTGCAGAACTTGGCATTGCCGATGGCATCGGCGAGGACGCTACGCCAATAGCTGATATCGCTCGTCGTTCCGGATCCAACGTCGACGCAATAAGCCGTGCATTGAGGCTGCTGTCCTCTCGCGGCATCTTCGAGGTCTCAGCAAGCACGATCAGACATACTGCCGCTTCCCGGTTCTTGCGAAGCGACGATCCGGCCTCGCTTCGGCCTCTGGTTCGGATGTTTGGGCAGACGGTGCAGTGGCAAACTGCAGGCAACCTCAAGCACTCGATCATCACTGGCGATCCGGCGATCACACAGGACGACGGCGGACTTTGGGGATATTTTGCCCGAAATCCGGCCGACGCCCGGGTGTTCGATGCTGCCATGGCGGCGAAAGCCAGCGTTCAGATCTCTGATCTGCTGGCCTCACATGACTTCTCCCAATATCGGAGGGTGGTGGATGTTGGAGGTGGCCAGGGTCACTTCCTCAGGGCAGTCATTGAACGGCACCAGCAGGTGATTGGCGTGCTGTTCGATTTACCATCGGTTATAGCGGGAGCCCCGCAGGGTAACGAACGCCTGGAGCTGGTTGGCGGTGACTTCTTCGAAGCGGACCTGCCTGCAGGCGATGCCGTAGTGATGATGGAAGTCCTGCACGACTGGAACGACGAGGATTGCGACAAGATATTGCAGGGCGCGCGCCGGGCAATGGCACCTGAAAGTCGGCTGATCATCGTGGAGATCGAGCTCCACACCGGCAATGATCCCGAATGGCCGAAGCTACTCGACATCGTCATGCTGGGAGTATTCGCGGCGAGACAGCGGACAAACGATGAATACCGCGCCATGCTGACGCGCAACGGCTTCGCTGTAACGTCGCAAATCAGCACCCCGGGGGAGCTGACTGTCGTCACAGCGCAGTTGACGGAAGCTGATTTAGGCAATCACTTGGACGCTCGCTGATAAGTAGCGCGACCGTGCCCTCGGAGCGACAGCCGTCAGGAGGGCATGGACCATTGCGGTCTAGCTCTAACATCCCAGCTGTGGAAGGTGCGTTTCAATTCAGTTCAAGCGTTTTGCGATGCGGAAACCCGTCGACCGCGGGCACAATTGTGCCGAATGCAGCCAATGGCGAAAGACCGCTTCGCGCCCAGAAGCGGTCATCGGGCAGCCTCCCACCCGCGACTAGAGGCCGTAGGTGTAGAAGGCGGTAATCTTAAGGGCTCCGTCCACTTGCCGAAGCAAAGGTGCTGCTGTGACAGGGCCAGATAGTCGTTGCGGTGCTCGCTCCAACCCGACTTGCCATCTAAGGTGACCACCTTTTCCCAGCCGCCTTGCCGCTCGGCTTCGTAGTCCGTCAGCAGCAGTGTTCCGGCAGTTGCCGACCCGAAGGCTGGCTTGTCCGCATCCGGCGTGTCGTGAAGGGTAAGATTCGTGGGGTAAAAGTACGGCAATGATCTCCACATATTCAGTAGGCGTATTATGGCGAGGACGAGCTCGGCGCACTAGTTATGCCGGTTACGGGTGGGTCTCGGGGTGGCTTGGTGCTGGCGGAAGCGGCACGCTAGGGTTGCCCTCGGACTTGTCGCGGTAGAGCGCAGCACGGGCGAGCAGCATCAGCGTCACCGGCGTGGTGACGAGGATGAAGATCAGCACCAGCACCTCATGCAGCACCGGCCGCCCCAGCGCGAGGCTGGAGTGCAGCGAAGAGGCGAGCAGGATCAGCGCTGCGCCCAGGCTGCTGCCCAGCGTCGGGGCGTGGATGCGCTGGTAAAAGCTCGCCCAGCGCACCAGGCCAATGGTGCCGATGAAGGTCACAGCTGCCCCGGCAAAGACCACGAAGGCGAGTACGATCTGCAACCATTCCGGAATGGTGTTCATTCGATCACCTCGCCGCGCATGAGGAATTTGGCCAGCGCCAGCGTCGAGACGAAGCTGAGCGCACCCAGCACCAACGCAATCTCGAAGTACAGCAGGCTGCCCGAGCGGATACCGAACGTGACGAGCAGCAGCATGGCGCTCAGATAGATGCTGTCGAGCGCCAGCACCCGGTCCTGCGCGCGGGGGCCGCGCAGCAGCCGCCAGCAGCCGGCGGTCATGGCGAGGGCGAGAAGGAATTGGGCGCCCAGGTAGATCCAGTCGATCAGCGAGAGCATCATTGCAGGATCCTCACCAGTCGTTGCTCATAGGTGCGCTTGAACTCGGTCGCCCAGGCGTCCGCGTCGCCGGTGTCGAGGACGTGGATGGTCACTATTTTGCGGGCCGAATTGTGCTGGATCCAGGCGCTGCCGGGCGTGGCGGTGACGATGCAGGCGAGGATCGCCAGACCATTCTCGTCGGTGAGGTCGAGCGGAATGTCCACGAATGCTGACCGCGCCGTACGTCCGCTGAGGACGAGCTTCAGCACGGCAATGTTCGACTTCACGACGTCGGCAATGACCGACAGCAACAGGGCGGCAATCGTGCCCGGATTGTTGACTTTTGACTTCGGCGGCACCAGCGGCAATGCCGCCCAGCAGGCGGCCGTGGCCACAATCATGCCGAGGATGACCTGCCCGGGTGCGATGCTGCCGTTGAGCAGCAGCCACATGACAAGCAGGCCAAGCCAAACGAGGGGACGGCTGAATACCCTCATGGCTGTCCTCCCGTGGTCCCATTGCCCAGGACGGCTCGGACATACCCACCCTGGGTGTAGAGGGTATCGGCAGCGGTCTTCATGAAGTTCATCACCGGCTGCGCATAGACGGTCATGAGCAGTGCGAGGCCCAGCAGAATGACAATGGGTGTAACTTCGACCCAGCGCATCGCCGGAATCACCCGGTCCAGGGACACCCAGAAGGTATTGATTCCGCTGCGCATGAGCGCCACGGTTGCCGCGAGCCCGGAAATGATCAGCGCCGCTATCATCGTCCACATGCCCGCCGAAATGCCGGTTCCGCTGGAACCGAGGTCCAGCATGGCGTCGATCATGGCGAACTTGCCCAAAAAGCCCGAGAGCGGCGGCATGCCGGCGATCAGGATGGCGCAGCAGATGAAAGCAACGCCGAGCGCCGCGAAAGCGCCGGGCGTGGCGGTGCCGACCTCCTGATCATGCACGAGCTCCTCGTCGTCGCCATAGGCTTCGAGGGTGACGGCAAGGACGTCGTCGCCGGCGGAGCGGCCCCGCTCCATCAGTTCGATGAGGAGGAACAGGCAGGCAAGCCCGAGCGTCGAGCTGACGAGGTAGTAGAGCCCGCCGGCAGTGGTGCCCGCCGCGCCGTAGCCGAAGATGGCCAGCGTCGTCCCGGAGGACACCAGCACGCTAAAGCAGGCAATCCGGGCGACGCCCTGCGAGGCGAGAACGCCGATGGTGCCGAAGGCGATCGTTGCCAGCCCACCATACTGCAGCACCAGGTCGCCGAAATGCGCCGCAGGGCCCTCGCTGCCGCCGAACAGCAGCGCGGTGAGCCGCAGGACGACGTAGACGCCGAGCTTGCTGAGGATCGCGAACATCGCGGCGACTGGAGGCGCGGCGGCCGCGTAGGTGGCCGGCAACCACATGCCTAACGGCCACATGCCGGCCTTGACCAAGAATGCCACGCCGAGGATGGCGGCGCCGGTCTGCAGCAGCGTCTGGTCTGCGGGCGACAGCAGCGGAATGCGGGTGGCGAGGTCTGCCATGTTGAGCGTGCCCGCCACGCCGTAGATCGCCGTGGCGCCGATCAGGAACAGCGATGAGCTGGCGAGGTTGACGGCGATGTAGTGCAGGCTAGCCCTGACGCGCGACTTGCCCGAGCCATGCAGTGCCAGACCGTAGGACGCCGCCAGGAGTACCTCGAAGAACACGAATAGGTTGAACAGGTCGCCGGTGAGGAAGGCGCCGTTGAGTCCCATGAGCAGCAGCTGGAACAGGCTGTTGAAGTGCTGTCCCGCCCGGTGCCAGCGCGCCGCCGAAAAGACGCTGGCGCAGAGCGCCAGAGCGGCAGTGAGCGCAACCATCAGCGCCGACAGCGGGTCCGCCACCAGCACGATGCCATAGGGCACCGGCCAGTTGCCGAGACTGTAGGTGGTGGTGCGCGCCGGGCCGTCGCTCACGCTCGCCAGAAGCCACAGGCTGATGCCGACCAGCAGCAGCGTCGCGCCGATGTTGATGGCCAGCTTGAACGTGTGATGCCGGTCCTCGATCAGCGTCAGCCCGGCGCCTGCCAGGAGCGGCAGGAGAATGGGCAGGATGATGAGATGCTCCATCATCGCCCCTGTCCATCGACGTGATCGGTGCCGGTCAGGCCGCGCGCCGCGAGGAGCACGACGAGGAACAGCGCCGTCATGGCAAAGCCGATGACGATGGCGGTGAGGACCAAAGCCTGCGGGACCGGGTCGGCAAAGGTGGCGATGTCACTGGTGTCCGCGAGAATCGATGCTGCGTTGCTGCGCAGCCGGCCCATCGAGAAGATGAAGAGGTTCACGGCGTACGAGATCAACGACAGGCCGATGATGACCTGGAAGGTGCGCGATCGCAGGATGAGCCACACCCCGGAGGCGGCGAGAATGCCGATGCTGATGGCGATAACCAGTTCCATCAGCGCTCTCCCGGCGTGCTGCCGGCCCGCCGCACGGCGGGCCTGGCACTGCGGATCGACTGGTGCGCGAGGGCGATAAGGATCAGCACGGTCGCGCCGACCACCACAACGAAGACGCCGAGATCGAATGCGAGCGCGCTCGCCAGGGGTACACGGCCGAGCAGGGGCAGATCGAGGTACTGAAAGCTCGAGGTGAGGAACGGCATGCCGAAGAGCCATGCCCCCGCGCCGGTGAGCAGCGCGAGAAGCAGTCCCGCGCCGATCCAGAGGGTGGGCCGGATGCGCAGCCGGTCTTCCACCCAGCGGGTGCCACCGGCCAGATATTGCAGGACGAACCCCGTCGAGAGCGTGATGCCGGCGATGAACCCGCCGCCCGGCAGGTCGTGGCCGCGCAGGAACAGGTAGATCGAGAGCACCACGATGACCGGAAACAGCCAGCGCATGGCCACGGCAGGAACATGCAGGAAGTCCGAAGCCATGCTGCCCTCCCGGTCGCCGCGGGAGACCTCGTACTGGCTTTGCAGCTGCTGCTGCTCGGGGCGCTGGATGCTGTCGGTGGCGGGACGAAAACGGCGGAGCAAGGCAAAGGTGGTGAGCGCGACGATGGCGAGCACGGTGATCTCGCCCAGCGTATCAAAGCCACGGAAGTCGACGAGGATGACGTTGACGACATTGTGGCCGCCGCCAAGCTCGTAGGCATTCTCGAGGAAGAATTTGGCGATGCTGTCGGGCGCCTCGCTGGTGAGGATCGCATAGGCGAAGAACGCCATTCCCAGCCCCACTGCCGCTGCGGTGACGAAGTCGCGGGCGAGACGGATATGGCCGGCACGCACTTCCGCTGCATCGGCCGGCACGGCTTCGCTTCGCTTGGGCAGCCAGCGCAGACCAAGGAGGATCAGGATGGTGGTCACCACTTCGACGAGCACCTGCGTCAGCGCCAGATCGGGGGCTGAGAACCAGGCGAAGGTCATGGCCGTGGCGAGGCCCGCGCCACCCATCAGGATCAGCGCCATCAGCCGGTGGTACTTGGCCTGGAATGCTGCGCCGACGGCACAGATATTGCCAAGCAGCCAGACGACGACCAGGGCAGGGTCGAGCGGCGTTCGAAACGGTGCGAGCTCAACCGGATTGGCGAGCAGCGGGATGGCTCCGGCGAGCACCGCCACGCCCACCAGCAGCGCCAGCTGTGGCTGCAGCCGGCGCGTGCCGAGCACACGCTCGAGCGAGCGGGCCCACTTGACCGACAGCAGCAGGATGCGCTCGAAGATACGGGGCCCCACCAGATGCCGGAGCAGCGGCGGGCCATCCAGTCCCTTGGCGAGATAGCTATGGATCAGCAGGTAGAGCGCCGTCCCGCCAGCCAGGGCCACAAGGCTCATTGCCAGAGGCACGTTGAAGCCATGCCAAACAGCGAGACTGTAGTCGGGGGTGTCGGCGCCAAGAACGGATCGCACCGCCGTCTCGAGATATGGTCCGATGGTCAGGCTGGGAATGATGCCGACCAGCAGGCAGAGAAACACCAGGATCTCGATCGGCCGTCGCATCAGCGGGGGCGGCTCGTGCGGCACGCGGTCGAGCCCCTTGGGCGGGGGACCGAGGAAGACGTCGTGGATGAAGCGCACCGAGTAGGTCACGGCAAAGAGGCTGGCGACCACTGCCACCAAGGGGAGGGAGATGTCGACGAAAACGTTGGCGTTCTTGATGGCCGTTTCGGCGAAGAACATCTCCTTGGACAGAAAGCCGTTGAGGAGCGGCACGCCGGCCATGGCCGCAGCGGCCACGATGGCCAGCGTCCCGGTGAACGGCATGAAGCGGAACAGACCGCTCAACTTGCGGAACTCGCGGGTGCCGGTTTCATGGTCGATGATGCCCGCCGCCATGAACAGCGAGGCCTTGAAGGTAGCGTGATTGACGACGTGAAAGATGGCGGCGACGAGGGCCAGCGGCGAACTCATGCCGATCAGGGTCACGATCAAGCCCAAATGGCTGATGGTCGAATAGGCCAGGAGGCCCTTGAGGTCGCGCTGGAAGATGGCGGAATAAGCGCCGATCAGCAGCGTTGCCAGACCCGTATAGGTGACGATCCAGAGCCAGGGGGCGGTTCCCGACATCACCGGCGAGAGCAACAGGAGGACGTAGACGCCCGCCTTCACCATGGTTGCGGAATGGAGATAGGCCGAGACCGGCGTTGGCGCTGCCATGGCGCGCGGCAGCCAGAACTGGAACGGGAATTGGGCACTCTTGGTGAAGGCGCCGACCAGCACCAGCAGCAGGGCGGTGAGATAGAGGGGATGGTTGCGGATCGTCTCGCCGGAGGCGAGGACCACATCGACGTCGTAGCTGCCCACGACGTGGCCGATCACCAGCACGCCGAGGAACAGCGCCAGGCCGCCGGTGCCGGTGATGATCAGCGCCATGCGGGCGCCGTCGCGTGCGTTGGACGATGCGTGCCAATAACCGATCAGCAGGAACGAAAAGACACTGGTGAGTTCCCAGAACAGCACCAGCTGCACCAGGTTGCCCGAAATCACGATGCCCAGCATCGAACCCATAAAGCCTAGGAACAGCGAAAAGAACCGCCCTACCGGTTCGTTGGGCTGCAGGTAGTAGCGGGCATAGAGCACCACCAGGAAGCCGATGCCCGTGATCATCACGGCGAACATCCAGGACAGGCCGTTCAGTCGAAACACCAGGTTCAGTCCCAGATCGGGAAGCCAGGCTATTTCGTGCCGCACTCCGCCGTCTGCGAGTGCTGGATACGACAAAACGACGATCGTAAGCCCGGTTAAGGACACAAGCCCCGCTAATGTCGTTGCCGCGTTTCGGGCCCTGTGAGCCGGAATAAGAGGCGCAACAATCATGCCCAGGAAAGGCAAAACAGCAAGAATTATAAGCGGTAGCCCGTCTGGCATCATGTCATCCCGTTACGCCCTCAGCGATAACATCAGGTCACTTTCGGCAACAGAACTTCTTCCCAGCGCGACAATATGCGGCTCCGGAGCAAACGCCCACGGAGCAGAGCGGCCACCAGCATGGGACTAGGTCACGACGGCATGACACGCCGAGAGCTTCCTGCCCATCAGTTTAGGCCACTGCATTGCGGCGTGCCACAAGTTCATCGCCCGCGTCTATTCCGCATTGCCCAGTGACAGTTGTGCCCCACCGGAGGTCCAGACATAGAGTCCCTTCCTCAACCCTGCTGCCCACTGTCCACCCGAGGCCCTGCCCTCTCTGCCCGGCTGATGCTGCCGTTCTTCACGAGCGGTCGGCCCATGTCTGTATTGCGCTGGCTCAGGCGGGTGGCAGCAGTAACGACCCGGCCGCCGTCGTCTTCCCACCGACCGATAAAACAAGCGGTATTGCCATAGTCTGGTTGCGGAGGAGCTGATGAGCGATTCCAGACGAGATGCGTAGCTGCCCGAATGGTCATTTGATCAGTTACCTTTCCAGCGTGAGTTGAGACTTAGGCGGTGACGCGGGCCCGGGTGACCGCCCGGAAGCGGTCACCCCAAGGGCAATGGCGAGGATGTCGGCCCGGACAATGCCTAGTCCGGCGAGCGCATCATCGCTCAAACTTTCAAGCGCCATAGTGGTCCGCCTTATCTGCCAACGCCGCAGCGAGCGGCTGGCACAGAGGCACAACCGCTTCAGCAGCGGCAGCCGGCCGACGTTCAATTCGCCGCGCGAAATTGGGACATCAAGCATTGGCCCCTCCATGTATCTCCTCGGCAAACGAGGTGGCCCGAGTGACGCCTCGATCGGTCCCGCGAGGAGGCGCATCGCGCGTCGTCGACGCGGCAGGAGTTCGTGCCGCGGTCTCGGCAACACCGACGACTTCCAGGAACTCGGTCCTGCCGCTTTCGGTGGAATAAATGACTGTCTCTCCAGGAACCAAGCCCAGCAGAGCGAGCCCCCTCGGCGATAGCAGCGACAGGCTCGTAGCATCACCCCGCTTCGGCGACCGCCAGGTGAGAACGCCCGTCTGTGACTGCCCGCCATCGATCTTGAACTCGACCTTTCGCCCGCTGAGGGCGACATCGGAGCTAATGGGCGAGGACACCGGGGTTGCGGCGCCGAGCTTCCGCCGAAGGACCGACGCGAGCACGGTCCGGCTGCCGATCATGGTGAGCATTAACTGCTGCAGGCGGATGTACTCCGCCGAAGGCAAGTTCATTGACTTGTATGAGTTCTGCATTGTGATCCCCTCATCAAGAGGTCTCGGGATGGACGGCGTTGATGGCGTGCCGATTAAGTGGCGGACAAGCTCTCGCTTGCCGCCGTCCTGGCGGTCGGCACAACGCATTCACGTCAGAAAACTGACGTCGCGATCCAGGTGGATTTCGAGGGTTGGTCCCTAAGCGGGCGACGCGGAAGGCATGCGCCGGCTTAGGGCTGCAGTCCCGTCAACCGGGGCCCTCGCACAAGAGACAGCAATGTAACAAACATCTTGCTCATGCCCTGAAGATGGGGCTTCCAGGCACAGGATCAAGGCTTCTAGCTGGGACCTTGGTCGGGGTTGCAATCCGCCAATCCCGGCGTTCGTCCCCGACCATCACCGTCCGGTTGACTTTCCCGCCCGCCTCCCTACCTTGAGGGCATGCAGAGGTCTTTCAAATTGCTGGTCACGACACTACGGGTGGGACATGCCTTCCGCGACGTGCGCCCCTAGACCTGCTCAGCGCAAGCAGGTCTAGGGAAACCTGCAGCACGCTCGTATTCTTCAGATCGACCTGCCCGCTGTAGCTAGCGCATCACCAGCGAATATCAATTTGACTGCAGCGTGAGCGCTGCGGGTCATTCGATACGGACGCCACCCATGCAACACGATCCCATGCGGCCCGCGATCATGCTCGGCGACGCCGAGCATCGCCAGCTCCTCATACTTGCCATGATCGGACCCGGTCACAGTGCCGACGACAGCGACTACCTCCACTACGAGTTGGATCGAGCGAGCGTCGTCGCCGACGCCACGCTGCCGTCCGAGGTCGCACGCGTCAGGTCGATCGTGACCTACAGGTCAGAAGGCGCCGACGGAACGGTCACGCTGGTCTATCCGGACGAGGCGGACGCAGCCGCCGGCATGATCTCGGTCCTCTCCTCGATAGGCGCCACGCTGCTCGGACTGCGGCCCGGACAAAGCATCACGCGTATGGGTTGGGACGGCGATTTCCGGGAGTTCGCGGTTCTTTCCGTTACCCCGCCGGTAACGCGGCAATGACAGGCGCCCCCATCCTGCCAAGGCGCGCGCCGGCACGGCACTAGCCCCTGGCCCCACTTTGCAATGCAGGCGGGCCAGGGGTTCTCCGGGCATGTCCGCGACCTTCGCGGCGCTCGTCATTCCAGAAATCAGCGCAGCTACGGTGTTCGCGCGCGTGGAGTCACTCCAGCGCGCCGAGCCGGCCTGCGCGTCAGAAGAAAGCATCGAAAATGGCCAAGCGAAACGGCAACCGCGAACTCAAGAAGCCCAAGAAGACCAAGGCGAAAAGCTCAAGCGCATCCTCAGTGGCGGAACTGGCCAAGATCGCCAAGTCCTCCGCAGGAAAGTGAACATGAGTCTTGTCCCAAGCCTGACCTCCTCCGGTCCGGAGGACAATGGCGCGACAGCACAGCCAGCGCGGCAGGTTGCCGCGCTGGTCTGGCGTCCCGGCACCACGGAGGCGGACATTCTGCTCGTCACCTCGCGGACCAGCGGCCGCTGGCTGATACCAAGGGGGTGGCCGATCGAGGGAAAATCAGACGACCTGTCGGCCCTGCAGGAGGCCTTTGAAGAGGCAGGCGTCTTTGCCTTGCGCACGGATGCGATGATCGGCACCTACCAGTACACCAAGGGGCTCGTCGACGGTTCGCTGTTGCCGTGCGTGGTCGATGTCTTTGCCGTCAGCTCGCCGAGGCTTCTCGATGCCTGGCCGGAGATGGGGCAGCGCCAGCGCCGCTGGTACGGCGTCGAGGCCGCCGCTTCCCAGGTGAGGGAACCGGCTCTCTCCGATCTCATCCGTGGTTTCGGCGCGGAGCTCGCTAGGGATGTCATGGGCAGCCACTCCGTTCCCTCGCGAGCGCCGGCGGGAGGCGGTTGACTTTGCGGCCTTTGTCCCTACGTTAGTGCCATGACGTTTACCGCCGAGACCATCAGCCCCATTGCCCACCGGACCCTGTCCGCAGCGGGCTTCCGACCCTAGGTCCGGCGTGCGCGCCCGGGCCTAGGGCACGTCACCCCCGCGCATCCACAAAATCCGTTTCTTTCAACCTGCGCATGTCCAATGCGGGGAGATGCCGTGACGAACACCACCCTCGAGGATTTCATCCTCACGCCCAATATCGTCCTCAATACAGAGGATTTCAGGCTCCTGACCAAGCTAGCCCATGCAGGGATCAGCGAAGCCTCCATCGTAGCCGATGACCTGCTTTACGAGCTTGATCGAGCGAGCGTCGTCCTACCTGAGCAGCTGCCGTCGAACGTCGTCCGTATGGGCTCCACGGTCCGCTACCGTACGACCGGCGAGAACGAGCGCGAAGTTACACTGGTGTTCCCGGCCGAGGCGGACATCGAGTGCAACCGAGTATCGGTGATGACGCCGGTTGGGGCAGCACTGATCGGTCTCAGCCGGGGTCAGTCGATCACCTGGCTCACGCGCGATGGCCGCAAGAAGTTGCTCACGGTCCTCAGCGTGACGCAATCCGGTGAGGAACAGCCCGAGCCGCCCTTGGCCGCATGAGAGCTGCCTTCTCAGCAGCGTGCACGATGACCGGTTAATGGTGGTGCCGGCGGTGAATGGCTTCATTCCTAACCAAGGTGGCGAAGATGAACACGCCCTTCGTTTGTTTGTGTCCAGAGATCACTAGGACACACGCGTTGATATTGATGCACTGGCTGGAAGACGAGCGCGTGACACGTCACCTGAGCGATTCACGCGAGGTGTCCCGGTTCATCGCACAGGCGATGGACCGAGCTCAGATGCCGATCCTGACGCACCTCTTCAATCAGGGCGGCCGCTTCTTCATTGCAAACGACCGCAATGGTGCTGCGGTCGGCTTCGTCCGGCTGATCAAGACGGGGCGGGAATGTGAAATCGTCCTGGTCATCGGGGACCAAGACAATTGGGGACGCAGGCTGGGCACAAGCGCCATCCGCGAAGGTCTAAAGCTCGCCTTCCTAGAGATGCGAGCCGAGACTGTGGTCGCCAAAATTCACCCGGACAACGCGCGCTCCGTCAAGGCTTTTGAGCGTTGCGGATTCCGTTCCAGGCTCGAGACCCCAAGGCTGAAGACGCTCTCCATAACCTCTTCGAGGTATCGCCAACTGCTGCGCGAAGGCACCATCGCCGGTGCTGCCGATATCTACATCACCAAGGTGGACAAAGCCCGGCTTCAAGAACTGATCGAAGTCGAACAGGGACCGGCAATTGTCGAACTTGAGCACGAGATCGAACGAGCCATCGTCGTCGACCAGCGGGGCGTCAGCCCTGATGTCGTGACAATGAACTCCAAGGTCATGTTGAATCTGGGCGACAAAGAAAGTGAAGTCTCCCTCGTCTACCCGCAGGATGCCGGCGACCGCTCCGGCGATTTGTCAATCGTCTCGGACCTCGGCGCCGCGATTTTGGGCTATCGCGAAGGGGACACCATCGACTGGGTTGTCTCAGATCGTCCTCGACGCATTCTTATCGACAAGGTGATCTACCAGCCGGAATCGTCCGGTGATTTTCACCTGTAGCATCGCTTCGACCAATTCCCAGGTCTAAGCGAGCCACCACCTTCGCTGGTCGCAACAAGTGCGTACTTCTTAGGCAGTATGCACTTTTTGTGTTCACGTGCCGCCATCATCACGCTATGACGCCAACCACGACCTAGGCGCATAGATGACGAGATTGACTGTGACCATTATCGACGAAAAGCTCGAACCCGTTCTGACGCAAGTCTTGCAGCGGAACGCCGGTGAGCCGGAATTTCACCAGGCCGTCCGCGAAGTCTTCGAAAGCTTGGGGCGCGTCGTAGCGAAGCATCCCGACTACCTGGAGGGCGCCATCCTCGAGCGGATCTGCGAGCCGGAGAGGCAGATCATTTTCCGCGTGCCGTGGACCGATGACAAGGGGCAGGTGCACATCAACCGCGGGTTCCGCGTTCAGTTCAATTCGGCGCTCGGCCCCTATAAGGGCGGGCTCCGTTTCCATCCTTCGGTCAATTTAGGGATCATCAAGTTCCTTGGCTTCGAGCAGACGTTCAAGAATGCTCTGACCGGGATGCCCATCGGTGGTGGCAAAGGGGGGTCGGACTTCAATCCCCGTGGCCGCTCCGATGGCGAGGTCATGCGGTTCTGCCAATCGTTCATGACCGAACTTCACCGCCATATCGGAGAATATACCGACGTGCCCGCCGGCGACATCGGCGTCGGCGGACGTGAGATCGGTTACATGTTCGGGCAGTATAAGCGCCTGACCAACCGATACGAAGGTGGTGTGCTGACAGGCAAGGGTCTCGCCTATGGCGGCTCGCGCGCGCGGAAGGAAGCTACCGGTTATGGTGCAACCTACTTCGTTCAGCGCATGCTCGAACGCACCGGGAGTAGCCTAGACGGCAAGAAGGTGGTGGTCTCAGGCTCCGGCAACGTAGCGCTGTACACCATCGAGAAGATCCACTCCTTCGGCGGCAGGGTAATAGCTGCATCTGACTCGAGTGGCTATGTCGTCGATGAGACAGGTATTGATCTCAACCTGCTCAAAGAGGTCAAGGAAGTTCGCCGCGAGCGCATCAGCGAATACGCCAAGGCCCGGGGTGCAAGCGTCCGCTTCATAGCAGGCGGTAGTATCTGGGATGTGCCTTGCGATGTCGCGATGCCGTCGGCCACTCAGAACGAGCTCACCGGCAAGGACGCCCAGATGCTGGTCAGGAACGGTGTCAAGGCAGTGGGTGAGGGCGCCAACATGCCGTCCACCCCTGAGGCGGTGCGCGTATTCCAGCAGGCCGGCGTATTGTTCGCGCCGGGCAAGGCCGCGAATGCCGGCGGCGTCGCCACCTCGGCACTTGAGATGCAACAGAATGCCTCGCGCGACAGCTGGAGTTTCGAAGATACTGAGAAGCGTCTCGCCCAGATCATGCACGACATCCATGACGCATGTGCGGAAACTGCCGAGACCTATGGTGCGCCCAATGATTACGTTCTCGGTGCCAACATCACCGGCTTCGTGCGCGTTGCGGAGGCCATGCGGGCGCTCGGCGTCGTCTGAGGAGGGTAGTCATTCGGTCGCCGACAGCTGCATCGGCAAGAATGCTGACGTTGCTGTGGGAGCATCAACTGCAGCCACAACTCCTGTTGGACAATTGCCGCAGTTGCATCGACATCCTCAACCCTCAGGTCATCCCGGATGTGGGCCGTCCGATGATGCGGTACGTCATCGCGCTGAGCGCTCTGATACCCCAACCCGATGGCTGTATACCAGCTCCCAACCTTTCCAACCAGTGAACAGCAAAAGCAGCACCGCCGCCAATGAGAGCAGAATGGGAAGAACACCTTGCCCCGAACCGCCTTGGTATCTGACGACCCAGTTGGCGACCTGCAGCACGACAACGACCAGGTTGCCGATCATATGGTGTTTGGCATCGCGGATGTCTCTTACGCGCCGATCACCGAAGTAGTCGGCAAAGCCGAACAGTGCAGCCACAAGGGCCATCACGATGCCGGCTCCCAGCAGCCACAGGCTGACGGTCGACCAAATCTCGGCTCCAGACTGCCAGTACATGATGTCACTCACCAAGGTCGTGACAAAGAACGTATCACTGGAAATGGGATCAGCATTGGGTGGATCGGGTGGCCCGAAATCTGGGCGGTACTCCTTGGATTTCCAGTTACCACGGCACTCCTCCTACTTAGCCACACGAATCGACTTAGAACCGGACGGAAGGTTCCAATGCTGCTCAAGCTTCATAAGCAGCCGGCCACGAGTATGCCGTCCATTTCGAAGCCCAAGAGAGCCTGAGGTTTGCTGCCACAGCTGGCGCGAGGCCTTCTGAAAAGACCAAAGTTTGGTCGCTGTGGCCTAACGGAAGGGGAAGACATTGACTATCGAGGTAGAGGAAGCCAAGCGCATCCCTCTCTGTTGTGCTGTCGAGTAGCCGTTCCAGGCTAGATCTTTACGCTATATTCCGCGCAGTCGGGGGTCATGGCTTCAATCACGAAATCCACAAAGGCTTCGGGGATGTCAAGATAGAACTCCTTTTTGGAGTAGCTGCCCACATGAGCCTCGAGGCCACGGGCCTTGGCCCATATCACCAGTTTCTAAGTCAGCTTCAGGCGTGTCGGAAAGAAAAGACACCTGGGAGACTTCTTGTCGGTGTCGCGCGTTGCCGTCTAACTAACGTGTGAACTGCAAGTCCACATTCGCCCCCGGCTGGCGCATGTGGATTGCCTTCATCCCTCGCCGCAACTCCACGAATTGGAGGTTCTCCTTGAGCATGTCGACAATGGTTTCGAAATGCCGCGCGGCAACCCTGTTGGCGAAGTGGTTCAGTTGCATATCGTCGGAGTCCGATCTTTGAAGGCAAGCAGAACACGCACGTTGCGGTGGAAGCAGGCTAAGCGAGGCAGCTGACGGCAGCGGCGGTCACCCCTATGTACGGCTGGTTCCGCACGCTACTTGGTTTCTCCCGGCTGCATGCTTGTCAAGTCGCCTAAGCCGCTAACGACCTTGTTGAGCAGTCTGAGCAACTCCTCGGTCTCAGTATTATCAAGCTCACTCACTAGCCGCTGCTGTGCCAGCGACATCGCGGGTTCCGCACGCTCGATCGTCTTGAGTCCCGCGTCCGTGACCGTAAGAACTCTCGCCCTTCGATCAGTCTCGCTGACCACCCTGTCTACGAAACCTTTTTCGACGAGACGATCGATGACCCCTCCTATTGTTGTTCGATCGTAGACGATGATGGCAGCAAGGGTAGCTTGGTCAATGCGGGGATTGTCGCGGATGGCGACGACGGCGGCATACTGGACTGAGGTGAGGTTGATATCCGCGTTCCGCATCTCTGCATCGAACAAGTTCGTGGAGATCTGATGAAAGCGGCGGGCAAGGTGACCCGGGAGTGAGCCAAGCGACATGCGTGCTCCTTAAATTGACATGTATACTGATGATATGTATACCAATCATTGTCAAGCGTGGGTAGGCAACAGCCTGCTACGCGGCAATACAGAAGGCGAAAGACATGTCCGATCTCTACCGCAGGTCCTTCCTACTCGGTGGCGCAAGCCTGCTTGCTACGGCCATGGCTGGCTGTGCCACGACCGCCGGCACGGTTGTCACGGCGGGTGGGCTAGGGGATAAGCCGGTAACCGGCAACGGCTCAAGGGTGGGCGAGCCGGCTGCCGAGAAAATCGCCAATGCCGGCGGGGCCGATGTGCCCCAGCATGTCGTCTCAATGTACGCAGCTGTCACTAATGACCGGTTTCCGATACGGGCATCCAACATGGAGCTCGTGCCGGAACGCTTCTGGCGACAGGACGTGCCTGATCCCACCGGCGAGTCACCCGGCACCGTGATCGTCAACACGACAGAACGCTTCCTGTACCACGTGCACGCAGACGGCACGGCGACCCGGTACGGCGTCGGCATTGGCGCGGCAGGCTTCGCATGGTCGGGGCGGGCGCATATCGCCTACAAGAAGGAATGGCCCACGTGGACGCCGCCGTCCGACATGATCAAGCGCCAGCCGCAGCTCGAGAAGTACCGCTACGGCATGGAACCGGGATCGGACAATCCCATGGGACCGCGGGCCCTCTACATCCACCAAGGTAACAAGGACACACTATATCGTATCCATGGCAACCCCGACGAGAAGACAATTGGCCAAGCGGTCTCATCGGGCTGCGTCCGCATGCTACCGCAGGACATCATTCATCTGCACGACACCGTCCGCAGCGGATCGACGCTATTGGTCGTCTAGGCAAGGTCAGTCAGGAAGGGAAGATAGGTCCGCAATCGCGCCTTCAGCTTTCGCCGGCTATGGTGAAATAGCGAGGCGAGCCACTCCAGTCTGGATGCAATCGGAAGTTCCGGAGGTCCTAACGTTCCAGTACGTCGCTGATCCTTCGCGCCCACATGAAACCGATCAGGCCTCCCTTCACCGGTCGTATGATCGCTAGAGGCACTAGCACCGAGAGCGGACGAGGACAGCAAGATACACCAGGGGGCTGTCGCGCTCGTTGAGCTCCATGTCCAGCATGACGAAGATGATCACGTGCGCCACGATCATGATGACGACGAACGGCAGGAGCAGCCCTACGTTAATGTTCCCGAGGCGCTCGCCGCAGTTGGGACATGCCGATACCTGCTGAAGGAAACCCTGGAACAGATCTGACCTGCCGCACCGGGGGCATCTGCAGAAAAGACCATTTCGGACTGCAGGCCACAAGTCTCGTTGGCCATTAGGCTTATCGTCAGGCGCAGCGCCGCTCCGATGAGCAGTTGGCTCTTGCTCCGTCACTCGATCACCTCCCGAACCTGAACAACTGCTCGAGTGTTCGACTTTCGACGGTGATTGTCACATGATTGTTTCGCCCGGCAATGGCCGGAACGAATTTTCCGGACTTTGGAGCCAGCGGAAAAATGTCAGACTCAGAACGGAGTGCAATTCGCCACGTTACACTGGCCACCGATCTTTCGGCCCGCAGCGACCGGGCATTTGATCGTGCACTTGATCTCGCGCGGCGCTGGAAGTCGCGGCTGCTGATCGTGCATGCGGTCGAGGATCGGGGGCCCCAGAGCCTGGTGCCGTCGTGGCGTCAAGGGAGCGACCCGGTCGAGACTGCCCGCCGTAGGCTTCTGACCGAGTACCCAGGGCTGGCGGACGTCCAGAGCGCTATAGAGGTCACGGTGGGCGCTCCGCGCGACGTCGTGCTCGCAGCCGCGGGCCGTGAGGACACGGACTTGATAATCGCCGGAGTTGGCCGAGAGAATGTCTATGGCCGCGACGGTCTGGGGCAACTGGTACCGGAGCTGGCGAAACGCGCTGAAGCGCCGGTTCTGGTCGTAAAGAAACGGGTTATCGGTGCGCCGCGGCGGGTCGTCGTGGCCAGTGACTTAACCGACGCCTCCCATGCCGCGCTGGAGCTTGCCCTCGCTCTGTTTGGACCCGGGCGATTGATCCTCTTCAACGCATTCGACATCCCTTACAGGGGTCTGGCCGGCGACAAGGCGGAACTCGAACGCACGCTGCGGCCTCAGGTTCTGGAGGAGTGCAGGGCCATGCTCGTGGAGGTTGTGGGCCCTGCAACCGCGTCGCAGATCGAGATCATAGCCGAGCTGGGCGCTCCGGCTCCGGCGCTCGCGAAGCTTGTCGCCGATCGCGACATCGATCTGGTCGTTACCGGGACTTATGGGCATACCGGCCTTATGGACGCCCTTCTGGGCAGCACTGCAATGGACATCCTGGTCGAGGTTTCATGCGACGTCCTAGTGGCCCGGCGAAAAACATGAACCTTCGAGGAACTGTGGGAGCGAACGTGCCATGATAGATGAAGGTGAATTCTTCGACATGACCGTCGCTCCGATGCGTATCGGCAGCGTGCGCCTGAAGGTCCGGGACCTGGAGTCCATCGCGGGCTACTACATGACACTGCTGGGCTTGAGCGAGATTTCGCGGAACGATCGCCAGGTTGTGCTGGGGATTGATACGACCACTTTGCTGGTGCTGAACGCCGATCGCGAACTCGCCGCCAACGACCGGCGCCAGGCAGGCCTCTTTCACATCGCCTTCCTGATGCCCACCCGTGGAGATCTCGCCCGTTGGCTCCGTCACGTCTCTGACCAAGGCATCCGGCTGCAGGGGGCCTCTGACCACATCGTCAGCGAGGCCCTTTATCTATCCGACCCCGAAGGAAACGGCATCGAAGTCTATGTCGACCGCCCCGTGGCCCGGTGGCTCGACACCGGCGGCAAAATCCAGATGTCGACCGACCCGCTCGACGTGGAGGGTCTGCTACGCGAGGCTGGCGATCGTACGTATGCGGCGTTCCCGGAGGAAGGAACCATCGGGCATGTTCACCTTCAGGTCGGTGACACCGACGAGGCGGACCGCTTCTATGTTGGCGTGCTCGGCATGACGTCGACCGTCGATTATCCTGGCGCCAGGTTCTATGGCAGTGGTGGCTATCATCACCAGTTCGCTGGCAACGTGTGGAACAGCCGCGGTGCTTCGCGCCGCCCGGTCAACATGGCTGGCCTCGATAGCATCGAGGTGCTCGTCAAGGACGCCGCCGACATCGGAAACATCGCCGCCAGGGCGGAGCGGTCGGGGTTCGAAGCGGAGAATTCCCACGCCGGAACGATGCTGACAGACCCATGGGGTACAGTCATCGTTCGGTCGGGGTTCGAAGCGGAGAATTCCCACGCCGGAACGATGCTGACAGACCCATGGGGTACAGTCATCGTGCTGAAGCACTGAGGAGCTACAGGAGAAAGGTATTGGTGGACGGGCACTCGGTTACGGACGCCCGTCTCCTGAACCGTGAGGACTCACTTGGAGCTTCTTCCTAGGGTTGGCGTTGTAGTTGCACCCTCATCAGGAGAACGACTATGAGCGCCTTCACTGTAGGCTACTTCGTCGGCAGCCTGTCCTCCAAGTCCATCAATCGCAAGCTTGCGCAAGCACTTGTGAAATTGGCGCCTGAAAATCTCACGCTGAGGGAGATTCCGATCAAGGATCTGCCGTTGTACAGTCAGGACTACGACGAGGACTATCCTCCTACGGCACGAGCCTTGAAACAGGCCATAGCCGAAGTGGATGCGGTGCTGTTCGTGACGCCGGAGTACAACCGCTCCATCCCGGGTGGCCTGAAGAATGCGATCGACTGGGCAAGCCGCCCGTGGGGCCAAAACTCCTTTACGCGCAAACCATCGGCTGTGATCGGCGCCTCAATCGGGTCCATAGGCACCGCCGTGGCCCAACAAAGCCTCAGAAGCGTCCTGAGCTTCTGCAACTCGCCGCAGATGAATGCCATCGAAGCGTACATCCACTTCAAGCCAGATCTGATCGACGAGGACGGGAATGTCAGCGTACCCAGCACCGAGACATTCCTGCGGGACTACATGGCGGAATTTCACCAGTTCATCGCGCGCGTCTACACGGCCCTGCCGCGCGAGGGTTGAGGCTCGTAGGCAAGCCATCCGTCGAAGCCTATAGTTTTCAGATCATCGTCCGCGAAGGGATAGCTCATGTCGTTCGAAGGCAAGGTTGCTCTGGTCACTGGCGGCGGCTCGGGAATTGGCGAAGCAATAGGCAAGGAACTTGCGTCGCTGGGCGTACGGGTGGTGTTGGCTGACATCAGCAAGGACGGTGCCCAACGCGTCGCCGATGAAATCGCTGCTGGGGGCGGCAAGGCGGCGCCGTTCTTCGCCAACAGCGCCTCTCCCGAGGACAACGAAAAAGCCGTCGCCTTCGCGTTGGATTCGTTCGGCAAGCTCAACTACGCCGTGAACAACGCTGGCATCGGCGGCAAGGCGGCGCCAGCTGGCGAGGTCGACATCGACGACTGGAAGAAGGTCATCGACATCAATCTCAATGGCGTCCTCTTCGGGATGCGCTACCAGATTCCGGCGATGTTGGCAGCGGGTGCAGGTGAGAGCGCAATCGTGAACATGGCATCGATTCACGGTATGGTCGCCGCTATCGGCAATGGCGCCTACACAGCCGCCAAGCATGGCGTGGTTGGCCTCACAAAGAATGCCGCGGCGGAGTACGGCCCGAAGGGCCTGCGGATCAACTGCGTTGGCCCCGCGTATATCGAGACCCCGCTGCTCGCCGACCTTCCCGACGATTTCCGCACTCAACTCGTCGGCCGACATCCCCTGGGCCGCCTTGGGCGCCCCGATGAAGTCGCGAAAGTGGTCCGCTTTCTGCTGTCAGATGACGCGTCGTTCATCACGGGCAGCTACTACCTGGTCGATGGCGGATATACGAGCGTGTAGGCGGCCACCCAAGGCACTCGCAGTGTTCATGTAGATGCCCTTGACCTTGTTGACGCTGTAGCGTGAACTCCCCGCCTCTCTAGGAATGCTCCTGCATCCAGTATGAAAACCTGAAGGACGTCGAATGCTTCAAGCGCAATGGTCTTTCAGACGGGTACTCCATACCTTCCACGCCCTCTTGCTGGGCTTTCCTATCGCTCTGTTCAGTGCGGCACTGATCACAGACATCACCTATTTGAACACCGCGCACATCCAATGGACCAATTTCTCGAGTTGGTTGATCGCGGGTGCCCTAGTCGGCGGCGGTGGTGTGATTGTCTGTGCCCTGCTGGCTCTGCTTCTCGATTGGCGCCGCACATCCCGCCGCTTCCATCTGGTCTACATCGCGGTCGCCGTCGTCATGTGGATCATCGGCCTGATCAACGCCTTCCAGCATTCCCGCGACGCGTGGAGTTCGGTGGGCACGGAAGGACTGCTCATGTCGATCGTCACTGCCCTGCTTGCCGTGTTGGCAGGGGTGATGCTCTTTTCGCGATCCTCGGCGTGGGAGTTCGACCGATGAGAGCATTTCTGACCCTTGTCGTCCTGGGAATAGCCGTCGCCGGCTGCAGCCGCAGCGATCCCGAGCTGAACGAGACCGGCCCTGAACCCGACCTGCCGGAAGTGCAGCAGACCCTGCTGCCGGCCATGAAGATCTCCAAGCCGATCGGGTGGGGCGATCAGGTGCCGACCGTGCCCGAGGGCTTCACCGTCAACGCGATGGTCACCGGCCTGCAGATCCCGCGCCAGGTCCTGGTGCTGCCCAACGGCGACATCCTCGTCGCCGAAGGTCGTGGTGGCAATGCGCCCGCGGTCCGCCCTAAGGATGTGATCGCCAGCGTCATCAAGGCCCAGGGGAATACACAGGTCGACAGCGGCAATCGTATCACCCTGCTGCGCGATGCCGACAACAACGGCGAGCCGGAACTGCAGACGGTATTCATTGGCGGGCTGAACGCCCCCTACGGCATGGCGTTCGTGGACAACACCCTCTACGTGGCCAATCAGGACGCGCTGCTGGCCTTTCCCTACCAGGAAGGGCAGACCGAAATCGCGGCCCCGGGCGAGGAGCTAACAAAGCTGCCCTCCGCCATCAACCATCACTGGACCAAGTCCATGACGGCTAGCGCCGATGGCCAACTGCTCTATGTCGGCATCGGTTCGAACAGCAATGTCGGCGAACGTGGCCTGGACGTCGAGGAGGAGCGGGCCGTCGTCTGGGAGATCAACCGGCGGACCGGCGCCACCCGGACCATTGCCAGGGGGATCCGCAACCCTACCGCGCTCGATATCGAGCCGGTGACGGGTGCGGTCTGGGCCGTGGTCAACGAGCGCGACGAGATCGGTCCCCAGCTGGTCCCCGACTACCTCACGGCAGTGCAGGACGGCGCGTTCTACGGCTGGCCCTACAGCTACTGGGGCCAAAACATCGATCCGCGCGTCCAACCGCAGGATCCCGAACTGGTCGGCACCGCAATCGTGCCCGATTACGCGCTCGGCAATCACGTGGCGGCGCTTGGCGTCTCGTTTGCCCGGGATGGCGGATTCGGCGGCGAGTACACGGAGGGCGTGTTCGTCGGCCAGCACGGCAGTTGGAACCGCCAGGATCCGTCCGGGTACAAGGTCAGCTGGATCGACTTCGCCAATGGTAGGCCTGCCGGTGAGATGGAGGATTTTGTCACCGGCTTCCTGACCGACGAAGGCGCACGTGGTCGTCCGGTCGGAGTCGCCTTCGATCCCGCGCGGGACCGCCTGCTGGTCGTCGATGACCTTTCCAACACGGTCTGGCGCGTGGCCCCAGCGCAGCCGTAACCTGGTTCGATGGAGGTAACTATGAAACTCACCGGTCGACTGGTCGCCACCGCCCGCGCGCTGGCAGGTGTCAGCCGCGACGATTTCGCGGCGGCCGCGGAGCTATCGAAAGAGGTGTTCGCCAGGCTGCAGAGGAAAGGAAGCGCGTGGGTGACGTCCCCCACTGACGCCGCCGCAATCTCTCGTGCCATCGATCACTTCGGGATCGTTGTGATCGATGAGGGGGACGGCATGGGGCCGGTGTACGCCTCGGCTGGAAGGCGAGGGTGGTCTTTCGGGTGCCGACGACAACCCATAGAGGGCTGCTCTTCTACGACTGGGACCGGATAGTACCGTTGGCATGGTTGGCGCGTGGTCTCGGCTGACAATACAAGTGACGCCGAGAGGCGGAGGCGGCTGGTGAGTGACATTGCCGCTCAAGCGGAATAACCCCAAAGATGCCCCATCCTTTTTCACTGTTGGCCATTCCACTCGCACGGTCGATGAGTTTGTTGAATTGCTCCGGGAGGCCGGGGTTACCCAAGTGGTGGACGTCCGCACGGTGCCGAGATCCCGCACTAATCCGCAGTACAACCACGACGTGTTCGGCGACACTCTCGCGGGCTTCCAGATCGGCTATGAGCATATCGCCGCCCTTGGGGGTCTTCGGGGCAAGCAGCACGGCGTCATGGAGTCACCGAATACGTTCTGGGAGAACCAGAGCTTCCGCAATTACGCGGACTACGCGCTGTCGCAGACCTTTCGGGAGGGCCTCGACCGGCTGCGGCAGATCGGGGCACTCTGCCGTACGGGCTACATGTGCGTCGAAGCGGTCTGGTGGCGCTGCCATCGGCGCATCATCACCGACTACCTGCTGGCTCCCGGCGAACAGGTGTTCCATATTTTGGGGTCGGGTCACATAGACTCCGCCAAGATGACGCCTGGCGCACGGAGCGACAGTCAGGGCGGTTTAATCTACCCCTAGGGGGCAGGCTAAACCGCAGACCGGCAACTGGCGTAGGTATGGTCCGTCACTGAACTGGAGGGAGCGGCCGGCTCTAAGCTCGTTTGGCGGTAATGCGTCGCAACGTGATGGGCGAGCTTCCACAGCTATCGGCCCCATACGTGCCACGGGAGTGTAGACTTGACGGCATTAGCAAGCTGGAAAGCAGAACTGGTCGCCTAACCAGCTGAGGAGGCTCTCCGGGCACCCGTGATCTCTCGGAAGGCCTCGACCACGGAATTGAACACGACCCGGTTCCGCCCGCGGCGTTTCGCTTCGTACATGCGGGCTTCGGCAGCGTTGAACAGATCGTCGAACGCCATCGGTTGCTGGAATGTCACCCCACCGACGCTCACCGAGAGCTGGACCGGGTCGCCGTTCGGTCGAAAGTGCGCACTGGCAATGCTCTCGCGGATTCTCTCGGCCACGGCGTTGGCCTCTGCCTCGTCCAGGTGAGGCAGCAGAACGGCGAACTCCTCCCCGCCGACGCGGCCTACGAGATCTATCTTCCGCAGCAGGCCTTTTATGGACGTCGCGATCAGACGCAACGCGGTATCCCCCATCGCATGCCCGAAGGTGTCGTTGATGGACTTAAAGTGATCGACGTCGATGACGAGGAGCGATCCGCTGACCTTCTTGGGGGGAGTTCACCTGGTTGAGGTAGGCATCCACCAAAGTCACAAACGCGCCTCGGTTCAGGCAAGTCGTCAGGCTGTCCTGGGAGGCAACGATTGCAAGCCTTTGATGAGCGATGGCGAGATCGCGGAGCTTGCTGGAAAAATAGTAGAAGACCGGTCCCGCGATGAAGGCAGGCAGGATCGTGGCGGCCAGGAAGCTAAGCATCCTCGGCAGGGCGTCTGCCATAAACTGCGTCGTGTACGACACCGCGAACAGCCCAAGCACTGTGCACACGGTTGTTCCAACAACCGTGACCAAGACGACCCGGGCGTACCCACTCGGTGAAAAATCCCATCGTGCCATCCCACCAGTGTAGCCCGTGCGCATTAATTGGATGTTTGCCCGATCCATAAAATCGCTGGACACCACCGGTTGGAACGGTGGCCCGCCCGGGGACCTCGCTCCTGCTGGAGATTTTTTAGCCTTCACGGAGGTCTAGGCGCCGACAGTGTTGGGGTCACTTAAAAAGCTCCCTTCAACTTCGTACGGGAAATCGAGGGGGAGGACAGTGTAATGGCGGAGGCCCGACTCGACTCCATCGACAGTTATCGCAGACCAACTGACTTCATTTGAAGACGGGGAGGGGTTCGACGAGGGGCCAACGCCGGCCGTCTGGACTATATCCGGCTGACCTCGCCGAATTATCTGGCGATGGGCTTGCCCTTCAACACCCGACAAGGAGTCGATAGCCAGGACAGCCTATCCGTTCTTCTTAAAACTCTTGGGGAGGGCTGCGTTCGCTTCGCCCACATAGCTGGCCACAAAGGATTGTACAGCCGTAGCTGGCAATGGGCGGCTGAATAAGTATCCCTGTCCTGCATCGCATCCCCAGGAGGTCAGCAAAAGCGCCTCTCCCGGGGTCTCAATTCCCTCGGCGACGGTGGCAAGTTTCATTGTCTTGGCTAAGCCCAACATTGCACGGACAATTTCGCCACGATTTTCATTGGTGCCGAGTCCAGTGACAAACGACCTGTCGATCTTGATTTCGTCGATCGGCAGCGTTTGGAGATGAACCAGTGAGGCGTACCCCGTGCCAAAATCGTCGAGCGAAATAGTGATGCCTGCTTGCCGCAATCTCGCCAAGTTGGCTTTCATATCGGTCACCGAACGATCCAGCAAAACGCGCTCCGTGATTTCGAGCTTGATGGAAGAGGGTGACAGAGCTCGACTGTCCAAGAGTTCGAGCAGCATTGTCGCAAAACTGGCGTCGATGACGTTTTCTGTGGCCAGGTTCAGTGCGACCTGACCGCAGGCGATCCCGGCGGCCTTCCACTGACACATGGCGTCCACAACCAGCCCGGCCATGCGCTCTCCGATGCTGCAGGCCATGCGTGGGTCGTCCAGGGCGTCCATGATGACGGCGGGCGCAAGGATGCCGCGCTGGGGATGCCGAACTCGCAACAGCGCTTCGAAGCCCAGTAGCGTACTGTCCCGAAGACTGACGACAGGTTGGTAAAAGGCCTCGACCCAGTTCTCCCGAAGCGCTGTGCGCGCGAGCTGAAGGGATTCTGATCGTCGGGATGCGAGAGTCCGCACCATAGGATCAAACAGTTTGACTGTTCCCTTGCCAGCTGCCTTTGCAGAATAGAGAGCCATATCGGCACGATTGAAGACGTCGTCCGGATTTTCGCCCCGTTTGCCTAGCGCGCAGCCGATACTAGGCTTGCAACCGCTCGACTTTTTGTTGCCCCGGAGATCAAACTCCAGCCGTTCTGCGATGGCGCTCGCCCGCTGCAAAAGCTCGCCTTCCTTCGTTATGCTGCGGCAGATGATGGCGAATTCATCGCCTCCCAGCCGAGCGACGAACTCAGTGGGATCAGCCACGTGCCGCAGATACCTCCCGAATAGCCGAAGGACGGCGTCTCCGACCTGGTGACCGAAACGGTCGTTCACAAGCTTGAAGTCGTCCATGTCGAGAACGAGCAAACCGACAGTTTCAGAACCCTTCTGCAGGCGATTGCGCAATTCCTCAAGGAAGGAGCGACGGTTGGGCAGTTTTGTCAGGTCGTCTTCATAGGCCTGTCGCTTCAGTTTCTTCGCAGCGAGATACTGTTCGTGAGTGTCCTCAAGGCTGCCGTACCAACGGACGATCTGGCCGCTCTCGTTTCGGCGCGGCATGGCACGGGCTCGAAACCAACGATAGCTGCCAGCACCAATGCCAACGCGATAGTTCAGGTCAAGCGGCACGCCACTACAGAGCGCTGCGTCCCAGCTCTCTGAAGTGTGCGCGACGTCAGCTGGATGGAGTGCGCGGAGCCAGCCGTTGCCTAACGACTCGGTCCGATCCAGGCCAGTGATTTCTGTCCATCGAGACGACATGCCGAGGACCAGCCCCTTGGGGTCGGCTGTCCAAGGAATCTGCGGGCTCTGCTCTACCGTGAAGCGATAATGCGCCTCACTCTCCCGAAGGGCGTCAAGCATTCCAGCACGTTCAATTGCCGTAGCTGCCAACCCGCGGAGCCGAGTCAGGTCTTGGAATTCGACAGGAGTCGGCGACCGCCTTTCGCGGAAGTAAAACCCGAAAGATGCGATCACGTCGCCCGTGGAAGAAAAAACCGGCTTTGACCAACATGCTCGATAGCCCAGGGGCAACACCGATTCCCGCCAACTCTCCCATAGCGGATCCAGGTCGATGTCTTCGCTGATAACATCCCGCTTCTCGAAGGCGGCGGTCCCGCATGAACCGACTCCAGTCCCAATCTTGAGGTGGGGTACGCCGGCCATGAGATGGGGCGCCATTCTCGGCGCAACGCCTCGCACGAAGGTTCCAGTGGCACTGTTAACCAGCAGGATGCTGCAGGAGGCCCCGTTGATTAGCTTTTCGCCAGCATCGCAGAGTTCGGCAAGGACGTCATCGAGGTCGGCTCCCGCAGCGAGGAGTTCGAGGACACGTCCCTGCGTCGCGTCACGAAGCTCGACGGTTAGCCATTCGTGCGCATCGATCGCGCAACCTACCCACTTGCCCTCGATGTGCCTGACATTGAGAAGATGCCGGTGGTACACCCCGTCGTGGCGCCGGACACGGATCTCAGTCTGAACGTCCTGCCATTTTTGGGGCACAAGCGGAAGTTGCGCGCGGAAAGCGGCAGCATCCGCAGGATGGATGGCATCCAGCCAACCGTGCCCCAGGCCGGCCTCTTGCGGCATTCCAGTAAATTCGGTCCAATGCGCGTTGTTGAACTCTACGCGACCCTTTTGGTCGCACACCCAGACCAGCCCGGGGACGGCATTCGTCAGAGTTTTGAAGAGCTGATAGTCTTCCATCCAGCTCTTCTAACCGAAGGGGGTTAAATTCGTCGCAATTGCATCTAGTGAATTTTAAAGCCAAATACACGGTCGACTACGCGGCATCGTAGACCCCGTGACGGATCGTTTACCCTACTTGCGTACCTTAGCTCGGCGCGAAACGTACTGAGTACGCGCCCCGTCCGTTTTGAGAGATCCCTCCGGGGCATTCCACCTTCTTCGGCGTAGGCCGCCCGTTGTTCTTGCCACCAGCAGAGTTCTGCGTGGGCACAGGACCGATCCATGCGCTGAGGTCGCCTCCGGGGCGGAAGACCCTAGGGTCTGGGACGCTCGCGACCAACTCAGTCGAGAAGCGGGGCCGACCCAAAGGATAGCCGAGTCACTTGCTGGGCTGAATTCGGCGCACTAGACGTGGCGCACTCCGCTCGTCCGGACGGGCCAGCTACCAGCGCAATCCGCGGTTGGCCTTGAACGCGGAAAGTCTAGCCGCGTCCTCGGCCGTCAGGCTGTCGATTGAGAGTGCCTCGAGAGCCGGGAACCCCTCGCCCGAAAAGAAGGCCTCGGGAAGCTGGTACAATAGAGCTTCGTCGGCCTCGAGCGAGAGATCGCATTCGGTCAAACATCTGAAGCGTGAGGTCAGCAAGCGCGTCAACGTGGCCTGGCTCATTGGTGCACAGTGCCCCGCGATATCGTCGGCAGTCATCACTAGCATTCTCAGTTGCTCGTGTTGAACAGGCCGACTCAGCTTGGCATTGCCGCAAATCCGAAGTTCTTCGAGCTGCGGTGCGATGTCGAAAACGTGCGTGATATCTCCCAGGCGGCCGTAGTAGCCGTGCCCGTTGAAAAGCAGTTCCATGTCTCCCAAGCTCAAACGCTTGAGGGCCGGCATTCTCGCACCGTTGAGCGCACCCACGGCGCGGGTGAAGTCATAAGGGCCGGAATGCTCCGGCACTATGTAATCGTGCGAAGTGCCGATGACCAAGTTTTCGACCACCTCGACCCAGGGACCTTGAACGAAGTCGGCAATCAGCTCGCCTTGCGCCGGCCCTTCAAGGAAGAGCAGCGACTTCGGTGCCTCCGGGACCTTTGCAACTGCTATGCGACCGTGCTTTGGATCCGGGGGCAATCCGATCCAGAAGTCGCTACCGGATATCGAACAGCGTCGTAGATCCATGGCCGGTGGTCTCGCCGATAGAGCAAAGTGATGCGGTATGGTGCGCCAGCGATAACATCCTACCAGCATCCACGCTCAAATGCCCCATGGTGTCTCGGGTCAGGGCCGGGACCACTCGGCACAGAAACCAGATTACTCCCAGCGGCGTTGAGGTGGAACGACAATCTCGATGGAGGAGACGATGCCCAACACCAAGCAGGACCGCGCTCGCGTTGCCGGCACCCAGGACCATGAGGTCAGGTACGAAGCCAACAAGAGCGGCGCCAGCAAGGCCGAGGTCAAGGACGCCGTGAAGTCGGTCGGCAACAGCCGGAAAAAGGTCGAAGAAAAACTGTCGAAGTAATCTGGAACTGCCGGCTCGGCCGCCTATTTATGGGCCAAGCACAGCGTACCCGCTGTACGAGCCACGCGCACTCCGCCGGCTCCCCAGAAGGCTCTCCCGGTACCACCGGTGAGGGCCTTCTGCCTTTCAACCGAGGTGATCACCATGACTGTTCGCAAATTTTCCGTCGCCGATGCAAAGTTCGTTCGTTCGCCCGGTCAGGAGGCCGACATCTTCGCGGCAAACATGATTGATCAGCGGCCGGGGGCCCGGGGTTACGGTTGGGTTCGGTCGCTATGGGGCGAACCAGAGTCTCGAGGAGACACTTGTCGTTCATGATGTGATGGTGGTTCTCCAGGGCGAGCTCACGGTTTCGACGAGTGCTGACGCCATCACTGCCGGCCCCGGCGAGGTCGTCTACATGCCGAAGGGCGACACGGTGAAGATACAATCGCATGAGCAGGGGGCCGTGACGGCCTATGTCACCTATTCGCACTGGCAAGAGGCGCAGACTCAGCTGGGCGAGCGCCAGGTTTGAAACTGCTTAGTTAGCATCACCGTCGATCACCCGGAATTTCCGGCGTCCCATTTGGGCACGGGTCGGCCGCAGCCGCACCGGCTCGTCAGCGGTTGGTGAGAACGGCGGCGGCTTGGGCTGCGGAACGATCCACTCGATTTGGGTGACGGTCGTATTGCAATGCCGGCAGCGCAGCTTTCCCGGCAGCCTGGCGAGCGGGAAGTCGTAGCCAAACGCGGCGTGAAGCGTTTCGACGTCGAGGATCGTCACCTCCGGGCACGGCTCGACGCGCTTCAAAGCCGCGGTGTGCCTCATGCAGTGCAGCCGAGCGAGCCAGCGCCCTTTGAGAGCGTGATCGAGGCTGGCCCAATGCCAGGCCGGGGGCTCCCAGGCTGTGGCCGAGCAGTGACCCTGGTGAGCGAGACCGCAGGGACGCTGCCCGGTGCCGGCAATCTGCCTGGTGAGATCGCCGATCGAGATGTTGATGCCGAACTTCTTCGAGAGCTTGTGGACCTGCAGCGCGGGCGCGTTGCGGTGGCACCGTGCGCATTCGATCTTGAGCTCAGGCGGGCGGTACGCGGAAAGCGGAGTTTCGGGCGGGATGAGGCGGTAGGTCACGATGCACGCGACTTCACCCTGTCGTTGCCGAATGTCTCCTGCCCGAGTGCCTTGGTGGCGTAGCCCCTGTTGGTGCCGGCCAAACGGGCAAGTTCCTTGGGCGTCAAATCCGGGCGTTCCGCCGCCAGCTTCTTGACGATGAGGCCCATCCGGGCGGGGATCGCGATGGACATGGCGCTCTCCGGCTTGCGGCGTGTTCTTATTTTGTTCTACGCTGACTCTCTGAGAAGAGTCCACTGGGAGGAACGCGGATGTGGCAATCGCCAGCGACGACGCCGGGCCAGTTGCCCGAGCAGAAGACCGGAAAGGTCAAGCTCATCGTGCTGATGGCCTTCGACAAGGGCGAGGACGGCGAGCTCGTCCCGGCTTTCGAGGCGCGGGAGATGCCGGATGAGAGGCGGGCGATCCAGACGGCCAAGGAACTGTCGCGGCGCCACGACGGCGTGATCGCCTGGTCGCGCGACGCCAACCCGTCGCTAGGGGAGTTCGGCGTTTCGGAGGAGCTGTTCCGGGACGGCGAAATCCCGGACCTGGACTGAAATTCCCGTGGAGGGCAGGGAGGGACGATGCCGGCCTTCCACTGGGAGAAGAACAGCACGTTCAGGTGCAACGCCCAGCATCGACTTCAGCATCGGCTTTCTCGGAGGTGCTCGCCAAGGCCGCGGCAGCGCTCGCAATCACCTCCGGCGTGATGGTGAAGCGACCGGCCTGCACGCTCTCAGCCGCCTTGCCCTCACTGACCACGTCGACGAAGGTAACTACTTCGCTCGAGCCTGCGGCGAGGAACATCTCGATCATCCTTGCGGCCTCGAAAGCCTCTGCGTCTCCACCGGGTCCGGGCATTTCCGCATCTGAATGTCCCATATAGAGGGCGGCAACCTGGGCGCCGGAGCCTACCTCTGCCGCCGCGGTCGACTCCGCCAGGAACTGGACCTGTCCAGAGATCAACACGTCCGAGCCGGCCGACCATTGCAGATAGTGCGTGAGTGCATCCGGTTTGGTGCCGTCCAGACCGCCGAGCAGAGCCGCGACGCCGTTGAAAAAGGCCGGCGCCATGAGGCGAACCATTCCTAATGCCGGCTGATCTGGCTTCTGACCCACTTCCAGCAGGATCGATCCGATGGGGGGCAGCGATGAGGTGCTCAGGGTGTTGATGCTGATCTGGTCGTCTTCATTGGCATCAATCGCGATCGCCTCGAGCTCCAGCCGCCACATCGTATCCTGCAGGGCTCCCTGAGGATCGACATATCGATTGGACGTCACTCTCCAGCCGTCTCCGGTCTCCTGGACCTGGCACTGCTTCCATTGCGCCAGAACGGGTTGCGCCAAGGTGGTGGCGATCATCAGACCCAAACTCAGTGTCGCCAGATGGCGCCGCATGCCGACCTCCCAACTATTTCCGTCGCCGAGCTGCTTGGCATCAGCCATTTTGGCCTTCCCGCCGAGCCACTCAACACGCAAAGCAACCGCTGGGCAATACCTCGGCCAAGCGTTGAAGTTGCAGCGTAGCCGCCCTCATTTCGGACATTGACCCAGCCACAGTCGCATTCCATACGCGGTGTCCCCGTCGTTGGCCGCCGATCGCGAAATGCCCTGATGTTTTATCAACGACTGGAGTGAACGCATGAACGTCGTCCGCTTCGATCCAGGGAAGGGCCGGACGCCACCGGCGCCCCGGGACCGGGTTACCCCCATCATCGCCGTCGCCGCCATGGCTGCGGTCTGCGCGCTGGGCTGGGTGTTGGTCGACAGGTTCCTGCCTGGGGACGCCCCCGTCGCTCCCGAACCTCCTGCTACCGGCGACGAGGTGACGGCCCGCTTCAGCATGTGCGGACGGGATCGCTACACTTGCGTCGTTGATGGCGACACCATCTGGTGGCAGGGGGAGAACCTGCGCCTGCAGTCCTACGACACTCCGGAACCATACAACGACATCTGCGGCGGCAATGCCGAGGTCGCGCTTGCCAAGCGAGCCAGTGCTCGTCTGCTGAATCTCCTGAACGCAAACCGGTTCACGGTGGAGACCTTCGGCGTGGACGGCACCGGCAGCCGAACGCTGGCTACCGTAAGGATCGCCGGAAGGGACGTTGGCGACATCCTGATCGAGGAAGGGCTGGCGCGGCGCTGGCCGGATGGCGACGAGTTCTGGTGCTGACGGCTTGATCATCGTGCTCAGATCTCTGAATTCGGTTTAGGTCTGCCGAAATGGATGAGAAAGTGCATGTGCCGTGTTGGCAAGGGCGACGCACGCGAGCAGGCAGGCGACGCCGAAGGTGACCTGCATTCCGGTCTGAGCTCCAGCGCTCAGGCCAAAGAGAGACAGTCCTTGCGATCCAATAGCGAACACCACCCCCATGGCCGAGGCGCCCGTTATGAGCCCGAGGTTCCTGGCGAGACCGAGCAACGCCGAAGTCAGACCTCTGCGATCGCTCGCCGCACTAGCCATCACACCGGTATTGTTCGCGGCCTGAAATAGCGCATAGCCTGCCGTGATGGTGGAGAGGCCGGCTATATAGCCGAGTGTTCCGAACCACACCGGCAAGACCGTCATCAACGCTGTACCCGCCACCACGGCGAGCAGTCCCGAAATTGTCACCTTGGCACTGCTATGGGTGTCGACGAGGCGCCCAGCGGGCAGTCCGATCAGAGCGGCAACGGCCGGGCCGATCGACATTATGAGGCCAGTCTCTACAGGCCCGAGCGCCAGCCCCTTCGACAGATAGAACGGCCCTACGACGAGCGTGGCCATCATGATCGTCGAAACGAGCGCTAGCGCGACAAGGCCCGCAGTCAGGTGGCGATCTCTCAGAAGCTCGAGCTGTAGGAGAGGCGAGGCAGTCCGGCTTTCCACCAGCACGAACGCTGCTACGCCCAGCCCGGCCACTACCGCGAGAGCCGCATTCGTGAACCCCGGATGCGCGCCGCCAAGCGTTGTTGAGAGCGCGTAGGCCCCAAGCGACAGGGCGAGCAGTAGCATACCAACGAAGTCGAACGACTGCGTCTTGCGCTGGAGCGCGGGGCTCGCAGGCAACACCATCGTTCCGACGAGGAACGTAACTGCGCCTGCGCCGGCCAGGAGAGCGAAGACGGCCGGCCATCCGGTGATCGACACAAGAACACCGCCGAGAGACGGCCCAAGGGCAGTGCCTATCGCCGAGACGGTGCCGAGCAGCCCCATGGCGCTACCCGTGCGCTCCTTTGGGACCACATCCCCAACCACGGCGACCGTGAGTGCCATCATGATCGCCGCGCCAAGTCCTTGAAGCGCGCGCGCCGCTATCAACACCCAGAGAGTTGAGGCAAGGGCTGCGGCCGCTGATGCTACTGCAAAGATCCCGATGCCTCCGAGCAGGAGCCGCCGCCGGCCCACGATATCGCCCAGGCGGCCTACTCCGACGATAAGTGTCGTTATCGCAAGCAGGTACGACAGGACCACCCACTGCACGTCGCTCATCGATGCCGCGAAGGCTGCCTGGAGGGATGGCAAGGCCACGTTGGCGATGCTGGTCCCAAGCGCGGGCAGGAGCATCGCCAGTGCGAGCGCCAGGAGCGGCCAGAAGGAGCTGCGAGCAGTGGAAGCCGTCATGATCACCGCGCGCCGTGCGCCGGAGCCTTGACCAGCATGCCGACGAAACGACGGGCGATGGGCGCCACGACGAGCACGACCGGGAACGCGATCAGCCAGGAGGAGAGCCAGGCGCCAACCCAAAGACTGAAGAAGCTATCGACGAGACCGGCATTTCGGAAAGTGGCGATGCCCGAGACCAGGAACGACATGAGGGCGGAGAGGACGAAGCCGAACAGAACCGGTGCGAAGCGAGGTGACATTTGAGGACTCCTTTCGAGTTGTCCCGAAGACCTAGCTTCCAAGGCATCATTGCGGAAGGCGCACGGATTGCAGTATATCCGTGCATGCGACGCCATGAATGGAGGAGTTCATGCCTGACCTCAACTTGCTGGTTACGCTCGATGTGCTGCTGTCGGAGGGCAGCGTGGCGGGGGCGGCCAGGCGCCTCCGGCTCAGCCCATCGGCGATGAGCCGGGCCCTTTCGCGGTTGCGTGAGGTGACAGGCGACCCGCTCCTGGTGCGGGCCGGCAGGAGCCTTGTCGCAACGCCACGCGCCCTCGAGCTACGCACCCAGGTGGGGGCCCTGGTGGAGGGTGCGAATTCCGTTCTGCGCCCTGCGGAGAAGCTCGATCTCTCAAGACTGGAACGGCGCTTCACGCTGCGTACCAGTGAAGGGTTCGTCGAGACCTTCGGCCCTGGTCTCCTGCAGCGGATGCGGGCAGAGGCACCGAAGTCCGTCCTGCAGTTCGTCGCCAAGCCAGATAAGGGGAGCGCTCCGCTGCGCGAGGGGGAGGTGGATGTCGAAACCGGCGTGATCGATGTGACGACGGCCCCGGAAATGCGTGCGATCCCCCTCTTTGAGGACAGATGGATCGCCGTCGTTCGAGAGGAGCATCCCATGGGAAGGGGGAAGATGACGGCTGCTCGCTATGTGGGGGCCGAGCACGTCCATGTGCTCAGGCAGGGACTTCACAGCACCGACATTGACGACGCAGTGCAGGCGGCCGGCCTGGAGCGTTCGCTTGGCATGATCGTGCACGGCTTCTCCGCAGCTCTCGCCCTGGCGCGCGAGACGGATCTGGTCGCAACCGTACCCGAGCGACATACCGCCGGATTGCGGAAAGGCATGCGCGCCTTCGTTCTGCCTCTCGAAGTACCTGGTTTCACCCTTTCCATGCTCTGGCATCCGAGGATGGACGGAGATCTCGCGCACCGATGGCTACGGGGCCATATCCGAAGCGTGTGTGGGGAGAAGCGACCACTCGGTAGCAATCCGCACTAGATCGGCATGGCATGGCGTTTCGTGCACGGATGAAGTGCAAACGCCGCGCGTTCCGCACGGCTGGCCTTCGGGATTAGGTGACGGCGTTCCGTTAAACACCAACCCATGAGGGCACTAGATGACTACCATCTCTATGTCGGCCCAGGCCGCTGCACCTGTCTCGAAGAACGCCAGCAATTCAACCGTCGTCGCATCGATTGCCTACAAGGAGTCGCAGCTCCTTGCCCGCATGACGGGCCTGATGTTCATCCTCACCTTCGCCACCTCCATTCCCGCTACGCTCACCCTTTACGTGCCTGCGCTGACGGACCCCGCCTTCATCCTGGGCGGCGGTTTCAACACGAACGTGTCGTGGGGTGCCGTGCTCGAGATCCTGCTGATCATCGCGAACATCGCGACAGCGCTCACGCTCTACCCGGTGCTCCGGAGGCGCTTCCCGGTTCTCGGCCTCGGCTATGTTGCAGCCCGGCTGACGGAGTGCGTCTTCATCGGCGTTGGCATAATCGCCATGCTGGCGTTGAACACCATGCGGCTGCAGGCCGGCGATGCCGACCCCGACATGCTCGTCGCTGTCGGCCAGGCACTCGTCGCTATCCATGACTGGACCTTCCGCCTCGGGCCCGGTGTTGTCGTCGGTGTCGGCAACGGGCTCATCCTCGGCTACATGATGTGGCGTACCCGCCTGGTGCCGCGCTTCCTGTCGATCTTTGGGGTGATCGGCGGCCCGGCCATCCTCATCAGCGGTTTCGCCGTTGTCCTCGGCACGATCGAGGCTGCTTCCGGACCGCAGATATTGGCGACACTGCCGGAATTCATTTGGGAGCTCTTCCTTGGCCTCTGGCTCCTGGTGCGTGGGTTCAGTCCCAAGGCACTGGCGGAGCTCGATGCCCAGCAGGCGGCCTGATCGGTCAAACGACTTTCACCATCCATGGCAGGTGATGTCGCGTTCCGAATGGTAGCGGGACATCACCGACCAGGGCGCCTGAAAAGGGAGAGCCAACGCTCTCCCTTTTGCTTGGTGCCGCCCAAAAAGGACCAAGACCATGCACTCCATGCCGATGACCGTTGCCACCATCATCATCCACACCCCGCTATGGGTCTGGGTGCTCTATGCGCTCTTGTTGTTCCTCGGGTTTCAACGCACCCGCGACAGCAGCGTCCCGCTCTTTCGCGTCCTGATCTTGCCGATCATCGTGGCAGTTCTCGCCTTTGCTAATCTCATCGGAGCGGGCATGGACGGACTGCCGGCGATGCTCGCCGGCGTCTCGGTCGGCGGCCTTGCGGGATGGCAGCTCGAGCGCGAAGGATCCACCCGCCGACTAGCAAACGGCCGTATATGGTTGCCAGGCGAGTGGTGGTCTTTTTCGCAACTCGTCGTGGTTCTGGTCTTTCGTTATGCCACCACGGTCGCCGGCATAATGAACCCGGAGCTTGGGACCATCCCGTTCTGGCACCTCGGAACGGTCGGCATCGCTGCTGGCCTATCAGGGCTCTTTCTCGGACGCACAGCCGCGCGACTACGCGTCTATTTCGCGTCAGCACGTGCTGCCGCTTAGCCAATCGCGGGTTTTGTGCCGGAAGTTGGGAATGCCGAAGACCTGGCAGCTAGCCATGCTGAAGATTTCGGGGGATCCTCGCTGCCCCGCATTACGGCACGGCGCCGACTCCTTCTACCTTTCCATCATGGACCGGTTCCAACTACGGGAGAGGGCTTGGCTTTGGGCTTGGCGGCTATTCGCCGGCTGGTCCCGGCTCGACGTTGATCCTCGCTCGCTGACCGCCGGCGAGCGCTGGTCCGTTGTTGCCACCGTCGTGCGTTCTGTCGCCCGAAGTCGATATCTCAGGCCAGCCAGGTTATGGGTGCTGGCCCGAACGCCGGCTTGGATCGTCGCCCACCGCCTCCAGCAGCGAACCCACGGCTGGTACCGAATACCCGGCCGAGCGGAAGCCGAGCACGTCCGGCTCCGCTTCCATATCTGGCCGGTTGAGGTCGGCGACCACGTTCGGCTCCAGCATGGCCGGCTAACGGCCGTAGCCTACGCCAACCCAACCTTCACCGAGATCATCTTCGTCCAGCCGAATGGGGAGATCGAGCCAGATCCGGATAGCCCTGAGATGAGGACGGCATAGGCGGCGTTCTGGCCGGAAACCAAGTAGCGTAACCGGTGGCCGTTGCAAGGCCGATCATCCCTCCTGTCGCACACCCTGTTGCCTGCTGGATCGCAGCGCTTGCCGAGCCCATGCCGCACCATGCACCAAGAGAAGCGCCAGGGTCAGGGTGATTGCTAGAGTGGTCGATTGCGATTTCAGCACCGTCATCGCGGACGCGTGCTCGACAAGGGCGGGATCGAGTACATCCGGTCGAGCGCCAAGCACCTGACCGATCGCCGCGTTCTCGGCATAATCGAACACCGTACTTGGGAGGGCGGAAAGTGCAACGATCCAGCGCAAGTGGCCTAAGCGTTTCGGGAGCATCGCCCAGATGGCGAACAGCAGGGTCGCAGACATCAGGGGCGGGTACAGCCAATCCAGCATGTGCTGGACGGTCGTGTAGTGGAGCCGACCCTCTGCGCTCAATACCGACAGGAAGGCGAATGCATCCTCGTACGTGTATCCGCCCGGGCGCATGTCGAACGGCGTGAGCCCCGCAGCCTCTGTTGCGATTGTTGGGAGTGACCACAGGACGATCGTCCCATAGGTGGCTGTGGTGGCGGCTGTCAGCGCCCAGAACAACTTCTTCTTCATATTCTCTGCCCTTCGTTGATATGGCCGGGGAATTACGCGAACAATTTTGTCAGTGTCAAGATAAATTAGACAGTGACAAGATGTAGGACTTTCGTTAGGGAAGAGGAAGCCAAGGGGATCGCGAGTGACCAAGACAAGCTACCATCACGGGAATCTGCGGGCCGCCCTTCTGGAAGCGGCGATTTCAGAGCTGGCCGAAAGCGGCATCGAGGGATTCACGTTGCGCAGCTGCGCGCGACGGGCTGGTGTGTCCCATGGGGCGCCCGCCCACCACTTCGGCGATCTGACCGGCCTTTTCACCGTTCTGGCCACCGATGCTTTCGGCCAGCTAGCTCTGTCGATGGACCATGAGACTGCCAAAGTCCCTTCCGGGAACATCGAGAGCCTTGTGGCGGTAGCCATTGGTTACACCGATTTCGCACTTGCCCATCCCGACCTATTCAAGCTGATGTTCCGTACCAGCCGACTGAACGTGGACGACCCGGATCTCAAGGCCGCCGGACAGGCCGCGATCGGCAGGGCCGCGACCGCGGTAGGTACGTACTACGGCATCGATGACCCCAGAACTGACCCGGATCTGGCTCACCAGCTCTATGGCCTGTGGTCCTACTCGCACGGCGTGGCAAGTCTGATCCTTGAGGCTCAGTTTGGGCCGGTCGAGAGGGGCTCAAACTCCGCGCGCGAGCTCATTCCCCCCACGGTCCGGCGCCTGTTCTCTGACGGAGGGAAGGCCCATTGAAGACCCTGGAGAAGGAGATCGGCCGCGTCAGAGGCTTTCGTCCGGACGATGCCCCCATGATTGCCGAGTTATGCCGCCGGTCGGTCGAGGCAGCGGGACCCATTCACTATTCGCGTGAGCAGGTGAACGCCTGGCTCTCCGTGCTTCCTTCTGCGGACGAGATTCTTGCTCGGTACTCAGATGGCAGGATGACGGTAATCGCGGTCGGCGCGGCAGACCGGCCAGTGGCCTTTGCCGACCTCGAAGCGGATGGGCACATCCAGTACTTCTACTGCGCACCTGAGGTAATGGGCGGGGGGGTCGGAACCGCAGCAATGAGCCGTCTGCTTTCGGCCGGTGCCTCACTGGGCCAAAGGTCTCTTCGGGCCGAGGCAAGCGAACCGGCTCTCGGGTTTTTCCAGCGCCATGGATTTGAGGTGCTCACCCGACGAGACCTCACGATCGGCACGGTAAATATTCACAACTATGCGGTTGCCCGCAGCCTTTGAGCCGAGCTGGGGGCAAGCTTTTCAAGCCTGTCCCGCTCTCGCCTAATAAGCCACACGTCCCTAAGGCAAGTCTGGCAGCGCGTTCATCCGCTCGACGACGATGGCGTCGTAGGTCATCGGCCGGAAGGATTGGTGGTCGACGCCGCAGTCCCAGCTGCGCCGGCTAGACGCCGGGCGGGCCGACCCAGCATCGCTGGACCACCGACGCATGGTTAATGCCTGACTACGTCAATTGCGACGTTCGTCAACACACCGACACTTACTTTGCGCCGCAGAGGGGAAAATCTGCGCGGCGGGCCTGCGTCGTTTCAGCAGATTGATCTTCACGAGATTGGATAGACTCTTGTCCTTGGCAGTGCCCGACACCGTGAGTGTCCTCGCCGTCGATCGGAAAGTCTGGGATCGATCAACTAAACCTTAGCGCCGCATCGGCTATGCCAGCCCCACGAGATTGGGTGTCGAAAATGTTGCTCTACCATTTCACTGCAGGCGAGAACCTCAGAGCCATTGCAACCGAGGGGCTGACGATTGGCGATGTTCCGACTGACTTGGCTCGCATGAAAGGTCGCATCGGTATCTGGCTTACAACGTCAGAAAGCCCGGACGGTCATGGCCTAAGCGGAAGTGCGGTTGATAAGAAGCGCTTTAGATTGAAGGTAGATGTTCCGGATACGCCGCTCTTGGTCCGATGGTCGGAGTGGTCTCTCAGGAACGTCACTCCACTCACCCGTGAACGGCTACATTCCCTCGCTGCTGATGGGGAGGCGAACACGGAATGGTGGGTTTGTTTTGGGTGGATACGCCCCGAACAAATCCTTTCTGTCCTCGATATGCGTACCGGCGATATGGTCGAGAAATGGGCGAGTAGCTGGGCCGAAAGCGAAAGTCGCGAGGGGGTCCCCTTCCGACGCCGTGATGCTTGGCACCGACGTCTGCTTAAAGACGTGAAGCGCGAGCTGGTAGCGAGACAATTGCATCGCTGACCTGGACCCCGCAATCTTCCTCAAGTGTGGGTTGGAAACAGATCGATCGAGGCCGGCTGCGGGGCGAAGTTGGCATCGCGGAGTCACTAGAGAACCGTACCGAGGTCTGGCGGAGTCGGTGGCTCCGCTGGAGGCAACCGCCGTAGAGTTAACGTCCGGATTGCGCCAGATGCGGTCATCGAGCAGCCGATGACGTTGCGTTGCCCGGCCGAGGTGGACGACCCCGCTGCGCTGGCGCCCTCAGCGGGCGAAGGTGAGGTGGATGGTACCGCTCTCTGCGGTTTCGGACTTGATCGAGGGCAGGCGGAATTCGAGGCCTCGCTGATTGTCCCAGAGGCGAATGCCGCTGCCCAGGACGATGGGCGCGACGGCGAGGTGCAGGTGATCGACAAGGTCGGCTTCGAGATAGTCGCGCACCACGGTTGGGCCGCCGCCGATGCGAACATCCTTGCCGCCAGCGGCCGCAGTAGCGAGGGCCAACGCATCCTCAATGCTGGCATCCATGAAGTGAAACGTGGCGTCGGAAAGCTGGAAGCTGGGGCGCGGGACGTGGGTGAGGACGAAGACTGGGCAGTGGAATGGCGGCTCGTCGCCCCACCAGCCTTTCCAGTCCGGATCGTCGCGGAAGTTGTGGAGGCCGAACTTGCCGGCGCCCATGATTTCGGCGCCGATGTTCTCGAAATAGGCACGGGCATAGGCGTCGTCGAGACCGGTGGTGCCGGCGCCGGAAGTATCGTGGAAGACGCGCTCGCGGAAGGTGCGGGTGGCCACATAGGACGCGGTGAGCCGCCCCCAATCATCGCCGAAGGGTTTTTCGGGTGTGATGTCGGTGGTAGTGGCATAGCCATCGAGAGAAATCAGCAGATCGACACGAACGGCCACAGCGGGCTCCGGCATAATGTTAGTAAGGTACATGCCTTCATATGGCGGCACTGATGGTAGTAAGGCAACTGCCTTTTTTATGGTTGACCGCGTTGGTCCGCAGCGCTAGGCGTTGCGTATGCCCTTTCACTCGAGCCCGCTGGACCTGGCCTTCCACGCCCTGAGCGACCCGACGCGGCGCGCCGTGGTGTCGCGGCTGCGCGAGGGGGAACTGCCGGTGAGTGCGCTCGCCGAGCCGTTCGACATGGCCCTGCCCTCGTTTTCGCAGCACCTGAAGGTGCTGGAAGAGTGCGGGCTGATTGTCAGCGAGAAGCGCGGGCGGAGCCGCTGGTGCCGGCTGGTGCCGGAGCGGTTCGACGCGGCCGCCGACTGGATGGACACCCAGCGCCAGCGGGCGGCCGACCGGCTCGACCGGCTGGAACGCTATCTCGACCGAACGTGAAGGGAACGCCGATGCCGATGCCGATGCTGTTCGAGGACCTGCTCGAAACCTGGTCGATGGACCGCGAGATCGTGTTGGTGAAGGTACTGAAGCACCCGCGCGAGAGGGTGTTCGCGGCGTGGATGGACCCGGCGGCGCTGAGCCAATGGTATGGCCCAGACGGGCTGAGCATCGAGAGCCACGAGGCCGACATGCGCGAAGGCGGCTTCTGGCGCTTCGACATCGTGGGCATTTATGAGGGCAAGCAGCAGCGGTTTCCCAGCCTGATGCGGTTCATCCAGATCGTCCCCAACGAGCGGATTGTCATCGACTATGGCGGGGAGGACGGCGACCCCAACGGCTTTTACATGGTGGTGACGTTCGACGAGCAGGCCGACGGCAAGACCGTGCTGACGCTGCGCCAGCTGCACCCGAGCCGCGAGCGGCGGCAGGCGGTGGTGGCGTTCGGCGCAGTGGAATATGGGCTGCAGACGCTGGGTGGGTTGGAGCGGTGGTTGGGGTAAGGGTGGGCTGCTTCCGAGGCTACGTCTTGGGCTATAGAGGTCGCAGATCTGCGTCTGCCGAGGTAACCCTCTCTCACCCGGAACACGCATGCATCAAGCCAACACAGAGGAAGCGATTTTGGCAGGCGCCGCGGTGGTTGATCTTGCGCCGCCGACAGGACTGATGATGGCTGGATATGCAGCCCGCACCGAGCCAGCCACCGGTACTCATGATCCACTCACAGCCCGCGCGATTGCGGTGGGCGACACCGCGATTGTCGTTGCCGACGTCATCGGGCTCGACGCGGATTCTTGCGCGCGGATCCGAGCGCGCTGCGTTCTCGGCGGGGACAATGTTGTAGTGATTGCCACCCATACACATGGCGGTCCGGTCAGCATCCCGGGCTTTGGTGGCGCGATGTGCGATCCCGCCTTCCTCGAGCATCTGGAGGTCGCCTGCATTGAGGCAATCGACCGGGCGGTCGCCGCCCGTCGCCCGGCCCGGCTTTGGGCGGGTGTAGGCCTCGATCCGGGCATCTCGTTCAACCGCCGGCGCGACGGCGGAACGATCGACGCAACTGTTCCCGTGCTCGGGATCGACGGCATCGATGGCGAGCCGATCGCCATCCTGGTCTCCCATGCCTGCCATCCAGTGGTGCTGGCCGCCTATAATCGGGAGTATACCTCCGACTACCCGCACTATGTCCGCCTGGCACTCGAGGAAGCACGACCGGGCGTGGTGGCTGTGTATCTGCCCGGCTGTTGTGGCGACGTCAGCACCGGACATTCGCCGCACTCGTCAATAAGCACGGTGGCAATGCCTGACCGCACCTACGGAGAGGCGGAGCGGCTCGGCCGTCGTGTCGCCGCGAGCGCGCTTGCGGCACGGCCTCGAGAGCTGGGCGGAATTGCCCGTATCGCCAGCAGCTCAGTCTCGCTTAACCTCGCACGGAACGAACCTGCGGCACTCCCTGCCTTGGCCGCCGAATGGCGGGACAAGGCCGCTGCCTCCGATGCTGCCTGGGAGGCGCTCTACCTTTGCTGGGCCGATTGGGCCGAGGGCGTCGCTCAGCAACCCCTTACGCCTTGGCAGGCGCGCGTCACCGCCATTGACTGGTGCGGTTGTCGTCTTTGCTTCCTGCCGGGTGAGATGTTTGCACAATCGGCACTTAACATTCGGCGCGCGGACCCCGGTGCGCACTTTGTTACCAGCTTCGCCGATGGCGTGCCCGGATACATCCCACCTGCCTCGGAATACCCGTTTGGGGGCTACGAAGTACTCGAGGCGCATCGCTACTATGGCATGCCCGCCGCTTTCGCGATGGGGTCCGCGGAACGCCTGGAAGCAGCAGCGATCACCCTTGCGGGCGCGCTAACACGAAGCGCGGTTCGATGAAGTGAAGCAGGTGCCGTAGTCGAGCGTGAGGCCGCTCTGGCCAGAAGCGGCCCCCGTTAGGTCAAACGTAAGCCATCATGAACCCGTCGTCGTGTTCGGAGAAGCCGCTGCTCAACCTTGAAGTTGTCCGTCGATTTTTCGAGCAGCTCTGGAACTGGCAGTGATACGGCAGAGCAGGGGCCAACTGAACTTGGACGCAACCTTCGCAAGGCGTCAAGTCGACCTAACATGACAATGTTTCGTGGCATTGTTCGATGGAGTAACGGGGGTGTCCCGGCCGGGCACTATGAGGCAGCTCGGGCGTCTTGCGCGGCCGGATCAGGGCGCAGGCTCGGGATGTTCGCGGGCTCGAGATGCGACTTGCGAAACGCGATCCGCTGCCCCAGGGCGATCCTTGATTCCTCTCGGTCGTAGTGCTTGCGGCGACAGAGGATGTCGAGCGTCGTGTCGCGGAGATCGACAAGAGATAGGCCGATCTCATCTTTCAGAGACTTCGGGTCGATGTCCTCGTCAGCAGTTCGTGCTGACAGCGCAGCGCGCGTGATCAGAAACGAAATCGCTTCGGCGATTGCATAGTCGACGGTGGTCGTCTCGGGCCTTCCGCGATCGCGCATGGCCTTGCGCCGCCTCCGGGTTCGCTCCCGTGCGGACGCGTGGATCGTGTCGAGGATGTGTGCCTTCGTTCGTGCCATGACCCCACTATCGCCGGCGCCATTGCAAGGGACAATGTCACGTTTCGCGTTCGGAAACCGGCCGGGGCAAGCATGATGTCGAAGAGCCTGTTGCGGCGATCGAGCATGGAGGTCTTGCAAGCGAATGGATTGGCTCAGGCGCTCTTGGGCGCCGATAAGAGACGATCCAACCTCCAACAAAGAAAAGACATCGACCTCGAGACCTGCTCGCACCGATCTCCTACAGGCCGCCTCGCTGGCTGCAAAAGGCACCTCGAGATACCCTGCACATCGAATGTGGTAGCGCAGCACATCGCAATGGCCTGGCGGCCATCGCGCGCGCGTAGTTCGCTACCTAGAGGGAGTTTCTAGGTATCTAGTATATCGTGGATCTGACACGAAACAACGGGCGGCCTCTTGTGCCTTACCGTGTCGGCTCCTACCTCTTCCCTGCGTTGTTTAATGTCAGGGTAGGGTTTCGGAGTCTTCCATGCCGGTTCTCAGTTACGTCTCCGCGCCGCTTCCGCTGCTCGCCGGCGCTCGTTTCGCCCCTGCGGTGAAGGTGCCGGGCGGCGTTCGTCCGTCGGGTTCGCGCCTCACCGGCAGCGACTTAGGACTGCTGCTCCTCGTCCTCGATGGAGCCGGCATGGCGAATGCGCCGAACGTCATGCGGCTGCCTCAAGCCACGATTACTCACGCGCTCCAGCGTCAGCATCCCGGACGGATCATCGCCGCCCTGAAACGCTTGCGAGGCACCGACATCATGCTCGGGGCCAACGTCATGCCCGCCGTAGTCGCATTCGATCATGTCGGGCGCGGCACCGATCCACGGTATTGGGACATCAAGCTCGACCGGCGCGTCGTCGAACTCGTCAGGGCATCAATCCGCGCCACGCAGCGCATCGACATCAAGACCGACGATCTGAGGTCGCTGACGTCTCGCTACTCGTTCGCGCTTTATGGGCGCTGGCTGGCGATGCTGGCCGGAGAATTCCCCCGAGCCGAAGAGATCGGGTTGCGGGCGAAGCGGCCCGTCGAGCGCACCATCGAGGTCAAGGTGCCGGTCGAGATACTCGGCGAGATCTTCGGCTACTACACGCCGCTGCGGCAGTCGGAGATCGAGCGCTGGCTCGTCACGAAGGCGAAGACCTGCGCCATAGGCCGCGAGCTGCGCGATGCAGGTGTCGCTGCCGATATCGTGCCGCTGCGCGAGGAGGCGACGGGCAGGATCGATCGGTTGGTGATCATGCTCACCGCCATCGGTACCAAGGGGCTCGCGTACCTGCAGGCCTCGCAGCGCCATGCCAGCATCCTCGCGGGCAACCGTCGCGAAAGACGCCTCGCGAGGGAGAAGGCTGCAATTTGAATTGGATCCGTTTCGACGCGATCGAGACTTTGAAACGCGTCCAGCGTAAGGTGCCTGCATAGGGAGTTGGAACGATGTTCACCGATACCGAAATCGCCTTGTCCATGCGGAACCGCGCCGACCTGCGCGCCGTCACCGGGCACGCTCAGGGCATCATCGATAGCCAGCATGCCGAGGTCGTCGTCCTGCAGCGCCAGCTCGCGGCCGTCCGCCGGCAGAACGGCGATCTGATCCTCGAGCGCGGTCGCGACCGCAACGAGCTCATTGCCGCCAGGATCGCTGCCCGTCAGCACTGACCGCTGACCGGCACCAGGAAAAGCGAAGGCCGCCAGATGTGCTCTGGCGGCCTTTTCACATTGGTCGGTGATGATGGGCGGGTCTACGCCGACATTGCCGGCGCATAGGCCGCGTCGAAGTCGGCATCGGGATCGATGCCGAGCTTCAGCATCTTGCCCCGTTCGATGGCAGCGATTGCTTCGCGGTCGAAAGCAAGAACGCCACGAAGGCTCTTGCGGCCTTGCAGGTGAGCCCGCAGTTCCGTGTTCTCGGCGCGCACGACTTTCCGCAGCATGTCGTCGTCGGCGGCCATCAGCCACCTGAACGCGTCGCTATCCATCCTGCCGGTGATCGACGGCGACGGCACCTTGCCGGCTGCGATCGAGGCCGCGGCTGCGCGGACGCATGCCAAGGCGTCCTCGTCGCCACGCTCGGTCTCTGCGGCGACCTGGTGAACATTCTGCGCTGGTGCAGGTGCGCCGCCACCCGGGAGTGTTTCGAGCACCCAGCGGCCGGCTTTCTTGATCCAGCGGCTGGCCGTTTGCGACATCGCGGCAACGACGCGGGCAATGGCGGCAAAGATGGGTTTCATGATGAGCGTCTCCTGATCTTGTTTAGCGGCAAGGATTGAAAATCACCGCCGCAATCACCGCACTCTGTCAGATCGATCAGCAAGAAAGGAATCGATGGGATGCCGCCGCCGAGTGCGGAGCGATATTCCGATCAACCAGGCAATCGAACCGCCAATCAACCCTGCCGAGATGTCCTCCGGTCGTCGCCTTCTGTTCACTTTCGCGTTACCGGTCGTTCGCCGTAAAAATCGACAGTTCCGAAAAGGAACCGAGACGAAACGACGCTGTTTCGGGCGTTTGAGGGAGGCAGGACTCTGATTCGGGGCGTGACATTCGCCTCGTGTTCGATGAACCTCCTGAGGTGTCAAGCCGAACGGACCCGGAATTGCGCCTCCAAAGATTTCGCCCTCAAACGATTCGCCCATCGGCTCCGGCCGGTGAGGTCGATGTGCGCCAGGTGAAGCCTTTGCGGCCCTTCAAGACCGAGCCCGTCCTCCTGTCCGAAGAGGATCTGCCCGACTTCATGAACGATGCCGCTCCCGCGCGCAAATTCGATGCAGGTCGGCAGCCATTCGGATGGCGACCACCACGTAAGTAACCGCTCGAACGGAGCACCATGATGTCTGCGAAAAACGCGTCTTCGGACGCCACGGCGAAGCCTTGCCTGGATATCCCTCTAACCGTGCCGGTGCCGGCAACGGTGATAGACGACGCTATCTTCACGCTGAAGAATGTCGAGTACCTCCTGCGCGACGAACTCGACGTGCGGATCGGCAGTATCAGCGACAATGGTCGCCTCGATGGCGATCACCACAACTTCACCGACATCGCCGAGGTTGTTGCCGCATCCAAAGGGTTGCGTGATCTGCACAATGAGCTCGCCACCATCAAGCATGCAGCGCAGCCCACCCCCGGCACTCGTCGCAAGATCTCGGATCTGACCACTCGGTTCGAGATCTCATATGGCGGCCTCGAGGCGATCCGATTTCGCCTTCTGGCTGCTGATGCCCTCAAGCGGGGCAACAAGCTGAAGTCGCTGCAGCTGCACATCCAAGCGTTCCTGCTCGACGGGCACCTTGCCATCGACATCGTCGAACCTGAACCGGGCACCGACCCGGAGGCGGAGGCGTCGGCGAAGTTGGCCAAGCGCGATGCCGCCCGGGCGCGTGGACCTCGCAAATGACCCGCCACGCGACCAGCCGGCGCCACAGCCCGAAGAAAATTGGCGCGCGCTCGACATGTTGCGCGAGGGCAAGAGCCGGTCGGTCGTCGCGCGGCTGCTCAAGATCGCCGTTCCAACTCTAGGCTATCACGCCGGCGTCGCCGGCATCCGCAGCCCGCGCTCCTACTTCGGCCACCGGGTCGCGTTCCGGCCCGGGTCGCGTCCTTTTACCCCCGCCGACGACGCGACGATCCTTTCGCTACTCGCCGACGGCAAGAACTACCAGGCCATCGGCAGGGTGTTGCAGCGCCACCGCAGCAGCATCCGGTCGCGGGTGTTGACCCTGCAGCAGATCGAGCAGCGTGGCGACGACGAGGTGTCGTCGTGAGCATCCGCATCGAGAAACCCGGGCAGGGCCGTCGCGGTTCGTCGCGGCCAACCCGCCGACTGACGCCCGCCGAGAAGCAGCATCGGAAGCGCAGCTTCGAGATCTTCAAGTACGCCAAGGCCGACCTGACGGAGAAGCCGGCCGACAAGGCCGAGATGCAGCGCCTGGCCGATGAGGCCGTGGGCGAGGGCCGAGTGACGAAACTGAAGGACGGCTACGCCAGCAACGCCTCGGGCATGAGCTGGGAGCAGCTCTGGCTCGGACGGACACCGAAATGATGGAGACGATGTGATGAGTGGACATTTCGCTTACCTGGATACGGAAACCATCCCCTCGCAGGATCCGGCGATCATCGGGGAGATCGGCAGCCGCTATCCCGTTGCCGATGTCGATGTCGACGACGTCAAGCCGGCGGCGAACCTTGTCGACCCGCCCAAGATTGAAGCGGATATCGCCAAGAAGCGAGCGAAGCTGATCGAGGATCGCGAAGCCGCGTTGGCCAAGGCAGAGGCTGCCCGCGACAAGGACTATCGCGACCTGTCGAAGCATGGTGGCGCCGGCGCGCACCTCGCGTGCATCAGCTACGCCATCGACGGCGAGCCCGTGCAGTGCTTCCGCAATGAGGCGCTGGCGAAGTTCGATGGTCGCTACTCGGTGCCCACCTTCGAGGAGGTCCTCGAGGGCGAGCGGGAGATGCTCCGCACGTTTTTTGTGAACTTGCGTTTCAGCATCACGGACGCTTGGGCGAACCGCGCCCTGGCCGCATGGGACGAACTGGAGGCCAAGGCCGACCAGTCCGGCTTCGTCGACATCGGCGGCGGCTACGTTCGCAAGCTTCCGTCCGCGGGGCGCGACGCCTGGATCGAAGAGAATCGCCGCCGCTTCTCCGTGCTGCCGGCAATCGTGGCGCACTTCGCGGAATTCGACGTGCGGCTTGTCTGGCAGCGCGCCAAGATCCTGGGTGTGACGCCGCCGGTGTGGTGGCCCATCGATTACCACAGGTACAAGACCGACGAGGTCGTCGACACGATGGCCATGTGGGCCGGCCACGGCGGCCGGATCTCGCTCGATAATCTCTGCAAGTCCCTCGGAGTTCCCGGGAAGGACAATCTCGACGGCAGCATGGTGTGGGACGCGATCCAGCAGGGTCGGTTGCTCGAGGTGGGGACATGCTGCGACGACGACGTCGAGCGCGTGCGCCGGGTGCACAAGATCCTGCGGCGCGACCACCACCAGGTCGACGACCAGCTCTTCGAGGCCGCTGCGGCGGCTGCCGATCGCGACCACGGCGTCGCCCAGGAAGAGGTGGCGTGAAGTGAGGGTTGGCATGAGCAGCTTCTCCCTCACCACCGTCCAGACCGGAGCCCTCGAGGGGGCCGGATGGCGGGACGTCAGCCTGCGCGATCGTGACGCGATACTCTTTCGTCATGGACTGGCGCTGAACATCGAGCAGTGGAGGGGCCGCCTCCAGGCCGTGATCTATCCACGTGATCAGCAGGCCGTCTTTGAAGGTCGCGGCTCCCGTGCCCGTGCATCTGCCCATGTGCTCCGGATCTTCGAAGAGCACGCCGGCTACCTGGCCGAGATCGGCATCAAGCTGCGCCGGGTCGCGGTGTGGATGTCGCGTGGGGCCATCGTCGCAGGCGGCTACGAACAAGTGCCGCACGACAGCACCGGCAAGATCGATTGGACCATCCAATGACCCGCCGGCGCCAACCCATCGACGTCTCGGAAACCATTTTCCGACCAGTTCGCCGGCTTGAGATCTACCGGCGCACGCTGGACCATCTGCGTGCCCACCGGGATCATCTCGTCGCCACCGGCGCCGGCAAACGCGCGGTTGCCACGATCGACGGCGACATTGCGGAATTCGCCGGCATCGTCTCGCTCTGCGAGATCCATCCGCTCGACACCCCGCAGCCCGAGCCCGTCGAGGCGCTGCCCGAGCAGCCGCTGGTGATGCCCGGCAGCGAATCCTTCATGCACGACTTCATCGATGGGCTCGCGTCATGAGCAAGCCAATCTCCATCGCGGTGGTTCGCCAGCGCATCGAGCAGGGCGTCAGCCTGACGTCGCTCGCGCCCCAGCTGGGTGTTTGCCGCCAGACCTTGGCGCGTCGCTTGCGTGAGCATGGCGTCGAGTATCCCCGCTGGCCCGAGCCACCGCGGAGGTCCTTCCCGAGATCCGCGCCGGCATCAGCCAGGCGCTGGGGTCGCTGCGGCAATCCCCGCGCGTGCTCAACGGCCAAGAGGTGTCCGGGCGTGAGAATTCTGCGATCAGGCTGAAGTTCGACGGCAACGCCGCGGCGGCCGCGCGGGCGCGGGGAACGTCGAGGCAGTCGCTGCATCGGTTTCTCGATGGCGGGTCGCCGTGCCCGCCGCCGGTGCTCATGGCCATCGGACTGCGGCGGCGATCGGCCGGGCGCAATTTGTACGAAGAGGTGTGAGATGGAGCAGCACGAGCTATTTGCGCCATCTCCCCTGACGGAAAACGAAAGGATCGTGGTTGAGGCGGTGCGACGCGACCGGATCGGAAATGACGTTCGCCGTGTCATATCCACCGAGCGCGTTTTTGCACCGACGCCGACTATCGTAGCCGAGATCATCGACCAGGATGGCCGCAAGCGCCGGTGCGCTGTCTACCAGTGGGCTAGGTCGTTGACGGTCATCCAGGAAGGCGCACCCAAGCGGACCATCGATCTGCCCGATGGCTGGGCCGTACACTGGGCCTAGTTCCTTGCTGACCTGTCAGCAATAGATGCTGACAACGGAGACCACCCCTGATGACCGGCCGCCACCTCTTCACCGCCGACAACCATTTCCAACACGCCGGCATCATCGAACATTGTGCGAGGCCATTCTCCGGCGTCGGCGAGATGGACCAGGCCATGATCGAGCGCTGGAACGCCGTCGTCGGCACCGCCGACACCGTGTGGGTCGTCGGGGATTTCGCCCACGATCGGATCGATCCCCGGGTCGCTCGCAGGATTTTCAGCCAGCTTCGCGGGAGCAAGCATTTGATCCGGGGCAACCACGATACCAAGACGATCGAGGACCTCGGCTGGAGCAGCGTCCGCGACTACGCCGAGATCGCGGTCGACAAGGTCCGCATCGTGCTCAGCCACTACTCGATGCGGTCGTGGAACGGCATGCGCCGCGGCGCCGTCCAGCTCTATGGGCATTCGCATGGCCGCCTGCCGGGCACCAACCAGTGCGTCGACGTCGGCGTCGACGTCTGGGATTTCCGGCCGGTGAGCTTCCCCGAGATCCGGCAGCGCCTTGCCGACTTGCCGCCGCTTGTCTTCGAGGACGGCACGGATGAAGTCGAGGGCCTCGAGATGAGGACGACGCCGTGAGGATATGGCTCTTCAGCGATTTGCATTTGAGGGACGCGGGCGCCGATCCGCGTTTCGTCATCCCCAGTATCCCGGATGCGGACGTGTGCATCTGCGCCGGCGACGTCATTGCCGGTGATCCCGATGCCGGCGTGTGGTGGCTCGACCGGCACATCGCCGACCACATGCCGGTCGTCTTCGTCATGGGAAACCACGAATTCTACAGCCGCACCGATTCGATGGAGCGGTTGCGGACCCTTGCCGGTCGGGCCGCCGTCCGGACGGGGCATCGCGTTTCGGTGCTCGACGATATGAGCCTGACCATCGGCGGCTACAAGATCTTGGGATCGACGCTCTGGTACAGCCTCGAGATCTTCGGCACCGACCCGGCGACGATGGCGCACGCTGCCCGGGGCGCCGGCACCCTCAACGATCGCCGGATGATCCGGAGGGACGACCGTTCGACCGCACGATGGGAGCCCGCCGACGCGAGGCGGCAGCACCTGCAGTCGCGAGCCTGGCTGGAGAACGAGATGGCGACGTCGGATCTGCCGGTCGTCGTCGTCACCCACCACGCGCCGCATCCGCTGTCGATCGCACCGCAGTATGCCGACGACCCAGCGACCGCAGGATTCGTGTCCGACGTGAGCGACGTCATCGAGCGACACCAGCCGGTGGCGTGGTTGCACGGTCACACGCACACGTCGTTCAATTACGAATTCGGCGCGACCCGCATCGTCTGCAATCCTCGCGGTTACGGCGCCGAGAACGAGGCCGGCTTCGATCCAGCGCTGGTGATCGAGTTGCCGGATCCGAAACCTCGGCCGCGTGGACTATGATGACGGAATCGGCGGTGACGAGATGACGAGCACGACAAAACGCCCGCTGCGGTGGTCACTGGACGACCGATTCGGGACCGGGCCGCTGATACCTGCTCGCGACTGGACCCCGTCACGGCCTCTCAGAATGGCTGTCGTCGATCGGCATGGTCGTTCGCAAGCTCTCGAGCCCGTCCGGCCGCGCCTGGATGCGGTGGCGCCGCGCGGTGTGGACGGGCAGCCCGAGGGAGGATGCGCTCTACAAGCGCATGAACGCGGTCTCGAGGCTTGAGCGCTGGAAGCGCCGGCGGGCGGCATGAGGCTGCTCGAGATCATGCGAAGCGAGACGCGCTGGCGATCGGCAGGCCGGCGCGCCATCGAGCGGGCGAAGACGGCCGGGGTGCCGGCGATCTATCGCGGTGACGCCGGCGATCTGGTGCGCGAGATGCCCGATGGCACCCGGCAAGCGCTCCGAATCGATGCCGGAGAGGTCGTCGTGCTAGCGGATTTGCCGTACATCGAAAGCGCAGTTAGAAGGCGCTAACTGCCATAGCGGTTCGAAACCCCTCAGCCAAATCGCACTGACAGGGCTGGAAGCGCTGGCTCATAGGCATCAGCGAGAATCGGTTATCCTCCCGGTCATGGGCGAAGCGAAGGCGAATCTCTCAAGGCTGATCCGAGAACGCGATCCGATCTGCATCTATTGCGGCACGGCGCCCAGCGATGATGCTGATCACTGCCCGCCCAAGGTCATCTTCACTGGCAAGGACAGGCCAAAGGGTCTCGAGTTCGGCATCTGCAAGGACTGCCACGCGCCAACGCGGGCCATCGACCAAATCGCCGCCGGCTACGGCCGCATGATGCCACCGCCCAAGACCGGGGCCGAGAAGGCCGACATTCGCAAATATGCGAAGGGCATGGTCAACAACTACGTCGAGGTCGCCAGGATCTTCGGCGGTGCCAGCCGGATCAACAACCAGGGCCTGCACGTCATCGAGGTCAATGGCGACGACGGCGAGCGACTGCACAACGCCATGCTGGCGTTCTCAGCCCGGCTCGGGATGGCGCTGTACCGGGAGATCGTCGGCAAGCCGGTCGACCGCGAGGCCCATATCTTTGCCCGCTACTTCAGCTCCGGCAACATCGCGATGGACGAGTTCCCGGATCACCTCTTCGAGGGACTGCAGAACCCGCGTACGCTGCGCGCCGGCCGGAAGCACAAGACCGGCGAGTTCCTGTACGACCACATGTACGACGGCGAGCGCTTCCTGGGATTCGCTATGATCCGGGAGAGCTTCGCGAGCTTGGTGATGATCACGCCGGAGGCACCGGACGGGGAGCCCGGGTTAGGCAGGATGTTTAGGCCGGGGTTTCTACGGGGCTTCGACTGGCGTCGGGTCGAGCAGTAATGAGACTGCTCGATGGGTAGGTGAGACTATTGGGGTCGAACGTGAGACCCATCCCACCTCCGGTGACACTAAAATGCGGTTTGGTGAGACTGACCGAACGATCGGTGAGCTTCAGTCCTTCGCTATCCGGATGTCCCGTACGGCGGCGTGCCTGAGCTTGTCGCTACCCTTCAAATACCGGACCGACGCCCGCAGCCCTGGCTTCAGCCACGTCGCCTTCGCCTTCTTCACTCCGCGCACCGGCGCCACGGCCGTCCCCCTGGCCTCAACGTATTTCCAGAAGGCATCGCGCAGCGCATTCGGCAGCGACACGAACGCGCTGCCTCGGTACCCAGTTTCGTCGGCGAGCAGGGCATACGGGATGCCTGCAGCGTCCCGGTCGACGCCGACGACATTGAAAACTTGCGTATGCCAGCATTTGGTTTTCAGCCAGGCCGAACTGTCGCCGCTGGAATACCGGCTGCCCTTGCGCTTGCTGACGATGCCTTCGAGGCCGAGTTGGTCGGCTAGCTCGAAGAACGCGGCGCCGTCGCCATCGAACTCGTCGCTCAGCCGGATCTGCCCGGGCGCGTGCTGCAGGAGCCAACGAAGTTTCGCCCGCCGCTCTTCGAGGGGCTTCGCGCGCAGGTCCTCGCCGTCGAGGTGGAGCAGGTCGAAGGCGAAGAATATTAGGCGAGCAGGGTTCTTGCGGATTGCGCCAGGTAGCTGGGCGAAGTCGGTGACGCCGCGCTCGTCTTGCACGCACACCTCGCCATCGATCAGCGCGGACCGGCAGCGGACCGCGCGGGCGTCGTCGAGGATCGGTCCATATTTGGACGTCCAGTCGTGGCCGTTGCGCGAGAACGCCCGCAGCCCGCCTTCGCCGATCGCGATCTCGGTACGGTAGCCGTCGTATTTGATCTCATGCAGCCAGCCGGTGCCGGCCGGCGGCTCATCGACGAGCGTTGGCGACATTGGCTCCACGAATTTGGGAATGTGGAGCGATTTTCCGGGATTGGTAGGGTTAGATTCCGAGTCCGTGCGGTCAGACCGCTTTTTGGCGGGGACGAGCTTCAAGCTCGCCATGGACTACTCGGGTACATCGTGGCGGAATGAATATCATCACCGGTGAAGGTTCCGAGTCCCGTGAACCCTTTGAATCGCGCGTGCGTTGAATGTCAGATCAACAATCCTTGGGGAGATGACGATGCCCAATTCCAAGCAGGATCGCGCCCGCGTCGCCGGTGGCCAGGACCACGAAGTCCGCTATGAGGCCAAGAAGGAAGGCGTCTCGAAAGACGAGGTGAAGTCGGCGGTCAAGGAGGTCGGCAACTCGCGGAAGAATGTGGAAGCCAAGCTCGGCAAGTAGGGTCACGGATACCGGCGCCGCTTCAGCACGTCCGGCTGCGGACGCGCGTACTGGTCCTCTGGGACCGGTTTCGGCGACGGCTCATAGAACTCGTCGCGCCAGAGCTGCACCTTCCGGAACCCGGCGGGGCGGCGCAGTAGGGTGTTGGCGACGTCGTCACTATTCGGGTGCCGCTCCTGCTCGTTCCAGCCATCCGAACGGCCGCAGCGCTGGGCACGCGCCCCACAGGCGACCGACGACCGCATCCCGGTGGTACAGCGGCGCCAGGTCGGCGGCGAGATAGGTGACCGTGCGCCGGCATTCCCGGCACCGGCATACGATCAGCATCCCGGCCGACGCGGCGCGCCAGAGGAATGGCTGATGGTACCAGCCGGTGGACGGGGTCTTCTTCGGCATTCAATGGGCCGCGCGGCTCTTGGGCTTGTCGCGGCCGAACCGGTCCTGGGCGATGGCCTTGAGAGCGAAGCCGCGATTCGTGCCGGCGCGGCGCGCGATCTCATTCGGCGACAGGTCCGGGTCTCCTGCGCGATCCGCTTGGCGACGAGGCCCTTTCGGTGGGGATGGCGATGGACATGAGGGGTGTCCTTTCCGCACGAATGTAGAACGGAACGAGAACGTTGGGGAGTCTGGAAAAGTTCTGGCGGCTACGGCTGGGGCGTGATTCCATAGCCCGACCAAATCGAGGTCGTCCCAATGTCGTCCCAGCGCCCCGTCGTCCCAATATCGAGCACTCTCTCCGAAGAGAGAAATGCTGCGATATCAGTGGGTTAAATGGTGACCCCGGCGCGATTCGAACGCGCGACCTCAGGATTAGGAATCCTGCGCTCTATCCTGCTGAGCTACGGGGTCGCTGCATGCCACATAGCAAAATCGGCGCGGGCTGCAAACCACCGGAGGGAGCGTCGCGGGGGCGAAAGCGGGCATCCGCGCCACTGATCGGCCAATATCCATGCATCCAAACCGGACGTTGCGGCGTTGCAACACAGCTGCCTCGCCTGCCGTCGGCGGAATGATTTTTGCCGTAATTGCGTGCAGGTTATGGGGTGACGATTTGGGGCAGGTAGTGATCACGCAGGTGCTTGGACTGGCCGTACTGGCGGTAGGCCTCGGTTTGAGTACGCCCGGCTCGGGGTGCGAGGGGCTGCGCCCGGGTCCCAAAGGCACGGTGGTGCGGGTCACCGATGGCGATACGGTGCTGCTCGACAATGGCCTCACCGTCCGGTTGATCGGCATCCAGGCGCCCAAGCTGCCTCTGGGTCGCGAAGATTTCCCCAGCTGGCCCAGGGCCGAGGACGCCAAGGCGCGGCTCGAGGCGCTGACATTGGGCCAGGCGGTCGAGGTCCGGCATGGCGGGGAAACCCGCGACCGGCACGATCGCGTGCTGGGCCAGCTGTTCCTAGCGTCGGCGCCACAGCTCTGGGTGCAAAAGCAGCTGCTGGCCGATGGGCTGGCGCGCGTCTATTCGTTCCCTGACAATCGTGCTTGCCTTGCCGAGCTGCTCGCCGCCGAAAGCATGGCGCGCACGATCAAGCTTGGCATCTGGACCGATCCCTACTACACCGTGCGCCGTGCGGACCGGCCTGCGGCGATCGTTGCGCGCGCAGGTCAATACGAACTTGTCGAAGGGCGAGTGCTGCTGGCGGAAAAGTCCGGCGGGCGCGTGTTCCTCAATTTCGGCCGCCTCTGGAAAGAAGACTTTACCGCCGTGATCGACGGGCAGCCCCAGCGCCTGTTTGCGCGGTCGGGGCTCGATCCGCTGGTGCTCGAAGGGGCATTGGTTCGGATCCGTGGATGGGTGGACGATCGGGATGGTCCGCGCATCGAAGTGACCCATCCCGAGCAGATCGAGGTTCTGGCCGCGCGATGACGTCCCTGCGCCGCACATTGATACAGATTGGCTCCCGCCTGACGCTCACCGTGTCACTGGTGGCGCTGAGCGCCTGCTCGAGCTTTGGGCCCAATATCGCCGTCAGTCAGACGCAGCAGCAGCAGTCGGCGCCCGCCGTGACGGCCAGCGCCGATCCGGAAGAAGATGTGATCGGGGCGCGCGAGCACCCGCGCATCGTCGCCTCCTATGGCGGCATCTATCAGGATCGGCAGGCCGAGGTCATGCTGGCCCGCATCGTGGGGCGGCTGCTGGTGGCGGCTGGCCAGCCGAGCACGCGCTTTACCGTCACCATTCTGGACACGTCCGAGGTCAATGCCTTCGCCCTGCCGGGCGGCTATATCTACGTGACGCGCGGCATCCTGGCGCTGGCCTCCGATACCAGCGAGCTCGCTGCCGTGCTGGCCCATGAAATCGCCCACGTGGTGCTGCGGCACGCGCGGGCCCGCACCAATCGGGTGCGGACCAACGAGATCGTCGACAAGGTGGTGTCGGGCGTGTTCGGCGGCAATGTCGAGACCGACCAGTCCTCCAACCGCGCCAAGCTGCAGCTGGCCGCGTTCAGCCAGCAGCAGGAACTGGCCGCCGACAAGGAGGGCATCCAGATCGCCGGCAAGGCGGGCTATGATCCGCATGCGGCGGCGCGCTTCCTCGGCGCGATGAGCCGGTTTGCCAAGTTCTCCGCCGGTGACGGCGACCAGCAGGACGATTTCCTCTCCTCGCACCCCTCGACCCCCGACCGCATCCAGAAGGCGATCGAAAATGCCCGGGCCTTTTTCGGCGCGCCGGGGATCGGCGAGACCGACCGCGAAGGCTATATGGCCGGCATCGAGAGCCTGGCGTTCGGCGACAGCCCCAGCCAGGGGGCCATTGTCGGTCAGCGCTATATCCAGCCCTCGCTCAACTTCACCTTCAGCGTGCCCAAGAACTATGCGCTGCAATCGTCCAAGGGCGCCGTGGTGGGCGTGGCCGGCGACGGCGAAGCCGTGCGCTTTGACAGCGCGGTAGTGCCCGAAACGCTGGCGCTGACCGAATATCTCAAGTCCGGCTGGATCGCCGGCCTGCGGCCCGAAACGGTCAAGCATCTGACCTATAATGGCATCGACATGGCCTCGGGCGTTGCCGTCACCGACCAGTGGAATTTCCGCGTCGCCGTGGCGCGGCTGGGCGGGCAGGTGTTCCGCTTCATCTTTGCGGCCAAGTTCACCACCCCCGCGTTCGAAAAGGCCGCTGAGGAAACGCTCAAGAGCTTCCGCACCAGCACCGAAAAAGATCTGGCGCTGGTGCGTCGCCTCGTGGTGCGACCGGTGGTGGCCGGCAACATGGATACGGCCGACTCCCTGGCGCGGCGGATGAACACGCTGACCCGCGGCAACGACCTGTTTTACATCCTCAACAACCTCTATCCGGGCGACCCGGTGCAGGCGGGGCAGAAGTACAAGGTCGTCGTGGTGCAATAGTCACGGCGTGGCTAGGTGCCCTCCCGCGGCGGCACCAGCCGACGCATGCGTTCGATATAGTGCTGCCGCTCCTCGGGCGTGCTGTCCTTGAGCCGATCGAACCGGGTGACCTTGACCGGTTTGACCCCGCAAAAGCGCAGTGTGGCATATTTGACCGTGCCCAGGTCGCTGTTGCGATAGGCCAGGAACGTCCAGATGCGCGGCGCGTCGGCCGTGGTGATCACCTGGGCCGAGCGTCCCGAAAGCAGGCCGTCCCACATCGGATCGTCGGCGTGGTAGCGATAGGCAAAGCCCGAATAGAGCGCACGGTCGAAAAAGCCCTTGAGCAGAGCCGGCACTGAGCCCCACCAGATCGGATAGATGATCACCCAGTGCTCGCACCAGGTGATGTTCTCCTGCGCTGTCACCAGATCGGGCTCGAGGTCCTGGATCTCGCGATAGCCATGCCAGAGAATGGGGTCGAAACTCATGTCGCCCAGGTTCTGACGCCGCACGTCATGCCCCGCCGCCCGAGCGGCGGCCTCGTAGGCGTCGGCGAGCGCGCCGTTGAAACTGGTCGTGTCGGGGTGAGCGAGCAATAGGTAAATCCGCATCGCGGCCTCCTTGTCTTGCACTCAGGCTGCCGACATGGTCGCTGCGGTGGCGGTGCCCTGCCTTGATGCAGGTCAAGGTCGCGCCGAAGCCAGTCGGCCGCGCGACTATGGTCGTGCTTGCCGCGCCGAACCGCTTCGGCCATGGTCCGCCCGCCGATCCCTCCCGCTTAACGCCCCATGCCCGCCGTTCTCACCCCGCAATCGCGCAACATCGCTCTGGCCGTCGCTGCGGCCTTGTTCGCCCAGTTTCTCGACGGGGTGATCATCGTCACTGCGCTGCCGCAGATGGCGCGCGATTTCGGCGTCGGCACGCTCGAGATGAGCATCGGGGTGACCATCTACATGCTGGCGGTGACCATCTGCATTCCGGCCGCCGCCTGGCTGGCGGATCGGTTCGGCGCCCGGCGCGTCTTTCTCACGTCGGTCGCCGCCTTCACCCTTGCTTCGCTGCTCTGCGCCCTGGCGCAGGACCTGCCGCAATTCGTGGTGGCGCGTGCCTTGCAGGGGGTGGGCGGGGCCGTACTGTTTCCCGTCGGCCGCATCCTGGTGCTGCGCAGCGCGCAGAAGTCCGAAATCGTCTCGGCCATCGGGCTCACCATCTGGCCGGCGCTGTTCGCCCCGGTGCTCGGTCCGGCGCTGGGCGGCTTTCTGACCGAATACGCTTCCTGGCAGTGGAATTTCTGGATCAACATCCCGCTGGGCCTTGTCAACTTCCTGCTCGTCTGGCGCATCGTGCCGCGCGACGGCGCGCTCCGGCCGCGGCCGTTCGACGGCGTGGGCTTTCTGCTGACGGCCACGTGCCTGGCCAGCCTGGTCTATGGCTTCGAGGCCATGGTGCAGGGCACGCTGCCGGTTACGGCAACTCTGGCGCTGGCTGGCCTGGCTCTGGTTGCCGGTGCACTGACGCTGGTCTGGCTGCCGCGCCAGGCGCATCCGCTCATCGACCTCAGCACGTTTCGCATTCCCACCTTCGCGGCCACCGATGCCAAGGCGGGCGTCCTTATCCGTATCGGCGTCAATGCCAGCCCGTTTCTGCTGCCGCTGATGTTCCAGGTGGCCTTCGGGCTCGATGCCTTTTCGGCCGGCGGTCTGGTGGTCGCCTATTTCCTCGGCAATCTCGCCATCAAGGCGATCACCACGCCGACGCTGCGCCGCTTCGGCTTTCGCTCCGTACTCGTGGTCAATGGCTGCCTTGCCGGCCTCTCCACCGCCGCCTGTGGCCTGCTTACGCCCGACACGGCCTATCCGCTGCTGATCTTTGTCCTGCTGCTCGCCGGGGCCACGCGGTCCATGCAGTTCACCGCGCTGGCGACGCTGGCCTTTGCCGATGTCGATGCCGAGCGCCGCAGCTCGGCGACCACGATTTCGAGCATGAGCCAGCAGCTCTCGATGGTGTTCGGCGTCGCCATCGCGGCGGGCTGCCTCAGCCTCTTCCAACTCTGGCGCGGCGCGCCGAACCTGGCGCTGGTCGATTTCCAGGCGAGCTTTTTTCTCGTCGGGGCCATAGTGGTGCTCAGCGCACTGCGTTTTCTGCGCCTGACCCGCGACGCCGGGGCAGAAGTTTCGGGGCACCGGCGCCTCGCCTGACCCCTGCATAGGCCTCAGAACGACAGCGCCGAGATATTGATGTCCTTCCACGCTGCCTGGGGGATCGTGCTGCCCGTGAGCTCATCGACCACTGCCCAACCGTCGGCCGTATGGACGAGCGCGGTGGGGTGCACCTGGCGCGTCACAGGTGCCTTGGCCTCGAGGCGAACGCGGCGCCGGTCACGGACCGCAGCGGCCAGCGCGGTGACGCGCGGATCGAGGATTGTGCCCGGCGTACGCGCCACCCTGAAGCGGCGGCGCCCCGCGAGCAAGCGGGCACGCACCTGGTCGGGGAGAGACTCCTGGATCTTGCTGATGGCGCGTCGAGCAGCGTCAGCCATGCCCAGCTCGACCAGCAGCGGACTGGGGTCGTCCAAGAGCACTGCCAGCGCCTCGGCCTCGTCCGCCGCCAGCCCGGTCAGCTTGGTGCGATAGCTAAAGCCCAGTTCGAAGCCGCCCTGGTTGCCCTGGTGGGCAATGATCGGCAATCCTGCCTCGCTCAGCGCGTCCATGTCGCGCAGGATGGTGCGGTGGGCCACCTCCAGCTCGGTCGCCAGCGTGCCGGCCGTCAACCGGCCGCGGTTCTGCAGGAGCAGCAAAATGTGAAGCAGCCGGGCAGCGCGCATTTTTCAACCCTGACAGAAGATGTCGTATTAGGCCGAGTATGGCTAAGGCGAACGGGGAAACAAGCCATGCATCAATTTGTCGTCGAGCGGGCGATCGCCGCGCCGCCCGAAGCGGTCTGGAGGGTGCTGGTCGACGCCCACACCCTGGCGAACGGCAACTTCGGCATCCTTCGGCTCGAGGGCCGCATCGCACTGGGGGAAAAGCTCAGGCTCTGGTCCGCCGTCGCTCCCAAGCGAGCCTTTCCACTGACCGTCACCGGCTTTGATCCCGGCCGGTCGATGGTGTGGAGCGGCGGCATGCCGTTCGGACTGTTCACCGGCACGCGCAGTTTTGCGCTGACGTCCGAGGCGGCCGGCACCCGCTTTGTCATGCGCGAGGTCTATACTGGCCCGATGACCGGGTTGATCTGGCCGTCTATGCCCGACCTCACGCCATCGTTCGAACAGTTCGCCGCCGCGCTGGCGGACAAAGCGGAGCAACCGGCATGACGCATTCGGTCACCTATGGCAGCGGCACTGCCGACGATCCCTGGATCCTCAAGACCCCATCCCTGACCTCGGACTACCAGGCCTGGCGGGACAGCACCCTGTCGCCGCCGGCGCTGGTCGTCCAGGTCGGGGCGACCCGGCTCAGCTATCGGCTCGAAGCGCTCGACGACCTCGCTGCCATGCTGCACGCCCATGGCGACTGGATGCTGCTGGGCAATGCCGACGAGGGCAAGCCGGTACTCGAGGGTAGCATCGAGGCCTGGGCGCGTTCGGCCGACAACCCGGTCGGCGGCTATTATGGCCTGCGCAAGGGCTATCGCGGTCGCTTCGCCAATTATGTCACCCCGGTGCTCGAATTGCTGGGCCGGGTCGAGCTCGAACACGGCCCGCGCAACAACCGGGCGCGGTTCCGCGTCGGCTAGGGCAAACAAAAAGGGCCGGTCCATCGGACCGGCCCCGGTGCTGCTGCAGAAAAGGCGTGCCTCAGGCGGCGGCTTCCTCGGCGTCGTCGGCGGCATCGGCCGCGTCGGACTTGGCCCCGCGACGCGGGCTCTTTTGCAGGTTCTTTTCGATCAGCTGGATGGCCTCGGTCAGCGTCAGGCGGTTGACCGCACCGATCTCGCGGCTCATCCGGTCCATGGCCTGCTCGAACAGCTGGCGTTCGGAGTAGGACTGTTCCGGCTGGTCGTCCGAGCGGTAAAGGTCGCGCACGACTTCCGAGATCGAGATCAGGTCGCCCGAATTGATCTTGGCTTCATATTCCTGGGCACGGCGGCTCCACATGGTGCGCTTGACGCGCGCGCGGCCGGTGACGGTTTCGAGCGCCTTGGTGACCATGTCTTCTTCGGCGAGCTTACGCATGCCGACCGACTTGATCTTGGCGACGGGCACGCGGAGCGTGAGCTTGTCCTGCTCGAAGGAAATCACAAAAAGTTCCAGGCTCATGCCGGCAACTTCCTGCTCTTCGATGGACACGATCTGACCAACGCCATGCGCCGGGTAGACGATGAACTCACCGGTCTTGAAACCAAGACGCTGCGTGGTCTTCTTGTTAACCATTCTCAAACTCCTATCAACGCCGCCGATGGACAGGTTCTGGCGAAGACCGTCCATTCTTACTTGCTTTTTCGCAGTACGACCCATCGCGTCCGCTCGGCCCGCCCGACCTGCCGGATGCGCTAAACCTCAGATCTGTCAAAAGAAGATGCGCCCGAAGGCACGTTCTGAATGAAAGGTGTGATGATGGGTGTGCTGCATTGGTTCAAAGACCATAGCACAATTTTTCAGCAAAATCAAAAACTGCGAATCACGTGCCGAACCGGGCCGGAGTCGCCCAGTTTGCAAGCCTTCGGCGATGCGTACGGGATTGGGCGCTCAGTCGCCTTCGCCCGGTGCCGGCGAGAAATATTTCTCGAACTTGCCGGTCTCGCCGTCGAACTGCTTGGCATCGGCCGGGGCATCGCGCTTTTCGGTGATGTTAGGCCAGGCGGCCGCATATTTGGTGTTGATCTCGAGCCACTTGTCGAGACCGCCCTCGGTGTCGGGCTTGATCGCCTCGGCCGGACATTCCGGTTCGCACACGCCACAGTCGATGCACTCGTCCGGATGGATGACGAGCATGTTCTCGCCTTCATAGAAGCAGTCGACGGGGCATACCTCGACGCAGTCCATGTATTTGCACTTAATGCAGTTGTCCGTGACGATATAGGTCATCTGGCCGTAAGGGTCCTCAAGAGGATCGACAGGGCGGGCAGCTCAGGCCTGCAGGTCCGGTGCTAAACGGTTTTTCTGCGCGCTGCAAGCGGCCGGACCGCATGGCCCGATCACCGTTTGTGCGGGCTTGACCTCAACCGTGATTGAGGGTGCAGCGTCGCTTGACTGCCGCGCAAACGGCGGCGGTGTTCGCGCATGCGTTCGTCAAAGGTTTTGGGGTCGAGCCTTGTGGCGGAACGCATTTCGCAACGCGCAAGGCGGCTGCGGCATGAGGGTATGCCTTCGCCAGTGCCACGTTTACTCGTCGTCCTCACCCTGCAGGCGATCGAGATCGCGGCGGTCCTTCTTGGTGGGGCGCCCGGCGCCGGGATCGCGGTGGCCAAACAGCGGCGGGGCTTCGGCGCGGGGCAAAGGCGGGGGTGACAGGTCCTCATAGAGCCCCTGCGCCTCTGGCGCCGGACCGCGACGGCTGCCGGGATCGAGCACCCGCCAGACGCGTACCTGCTCGTGCACCGTCATGGTCAGCACATCGCCGACGCCGATCTTGTGGTCGGACCGATCGGTGCGCTCCGAGTTGACCCGCACCACACCCGCCTCGATCAGCTTTTGCGCCAACGTGCGCGATTTGACGGCGCGCGAGAAAAACAGCCACTTGTCGAGGCGCTGCTTGTCCAATGCCGATCGCTCCGCCAAAGACTCTTTCCGTGCTCAGCATGCTGACATGGCTCGGTCGAGTCCAGGCCGAACACCGCTCTTAGGCGTTCGGCGGCGGGGCCCCCATTCCGTCTGCGGGTGGTGCTGCTGCGCCACTCCGTTCGGCGGCAAAGTCGATCGGGATCGTCAGCGTGCCCGTGTAGCCGCTTTGTGGATCGCCGGTCAGCGCGAGCGTTTGTTGTGCAATTTCGGCCGCAGAGTTGTCACCGAACACCGTGTCGGTCGACAGGGTGATCCGTCCCAGGTTGGCCGTGCCATTGGCGTAGCGGGAGTCGACCGCATAGACCGCCGCCGCTTCCGTTTCCGGAACCGCTATCTGAGCTGTGAGCACCGACGCCTCGCCGCTGACGGCGGCTTCCACGGAGGTGAACACTTCGAAGTGGAAATGCGGCCAACGGCCATCATAGCAGCCTGGCATGATGGTGGTGAAACGCACCTTGCCCTGGGCATCCGATATTCCAACGCCGCGCAGGTAGTTGCGGTCGGTGGTGTCGTAAAGCGAGTAAAGGCCGGTCGTGTCGCAGTGCCAGAGATAGATGGCGTGGTTGGCGAGTGGGGTACAGCCATCGGCATTGACCAGGGTCAGTTCGAGGTCGAGCTGCAGCCCGTCTGCGGTCGGCGTCATGCCAGAAAAGGAGGTGCGCAGGTCTTGGCGGATGACACCGTCCTGGGTCAGGGCATTGACCACCTGACCGGATTTGACGTTGCTGCCGTCGGCGGGATAGGGGCCCGCTGTTTCCCACGGCAGGGCCACGCAGTCGAGCGCGTAAGCCGGAACGCCCGACAGCGAAATCAGCCCGAGGCCACCCATCAGGCTGAGCAGGCGCCGGCGGCCCAGCAGTTTCGGCAGGTCGGCTGTAAAGCCACCATCGTGATGGTCATGGTCATGCTGTGTCACTGTATTTCTCCTTGTCGCGAGACCAAAGAGATGGGGTCACGGCCTTTGCCGGACCGTGACCAACAGATGAAATCTGCGCAATGTACGTTCACATGCTGCAAAACGGCGAGCGCCGGTTGCCGATAGGCAGGACCTACTCGCTCTTGGGGTTCCGCAGCGCGGCGAGCGCCGCCCAGGGTGAGTTGGGGTCGAGCTTGGTCTCGCGCTCGACGCGCGGGCGGTGCTCTTTCCAGTCGTCCTTGGGCTTGTCGAAGCGCTTGCCGCCGCCACCGGGCTTGCCGCCCTTGCCCTCGAACTTGCCGTCGCCATTGGGGCGTCGGCCTTCGGGGCGCGGACGACCGGGGGCGCCGTCGCCCTCCTTGCGGTCGGGACGGGGGAAGCGCTTGGGGCGTTCGCTCTGGCCTTCGGCCGGCGCTGCACCATCAGCAGCGGCAGGGGCCGCCGGCCGGTTGAAGCGCGGGCGCTTGTTCTCGGGCCGGGCATTTTCCGGACGACGGCCGCCGGGGAACCAGATCTCGTCGAATTCGGGCTCGGCCTTGGCGGCCGCAGCGGCTTCGCTCACAGGTTCGGCCGACTCGGCCGGCGGCGCCGGAGCGCCCAGGTCCGTCGTTGCCGCGTCTATCACGGCGGCGTCTTCGGTGGGCTGAGCTGTGCCTTCCACGGCGTCCTGCGCCGCGGTTTCCGGCGTGGCATCGGCCAGCGGCGCGGCAGCGGCCACTTTCGGGGTACGCCGCACGCGGTAACCGAGCGAGGTCAGGATCGACGCGAAATCTTCGCCGGCCGTGCCCAGCAGCGAGGTCATTTCCACCGTCACGCGGAAGCCGTTGCCCTCGGCGGCGCCGGCGGGCAGTTCGCCCTCGTGCCGCTTGGGGTCGAGCGCGATCAGCGGCCGGATGATGTCGGCGAGGCGTTCGAGGATGTCGACGCGCACGGCGCGCTTGCCCGCCACCTTAAAGCCCGCCATCTCGTAGAGCTTGGGGTTGACCTCGGGGTCGATGAGAAAGCTGGTGCGGCCCGAGAGAACGATCTGCGGCAAGTCGGCAACCCCGGGCTGGCGCACGCCGCCATTCTTGAGGGCCCACAGGATCAGCGCCAGTTCGCGCGGCGCCGGCTTGAGGCTGAGCGGCACGTAGATGTGGTAGGCGCCGAACTTGACCCCCAGCTTGCGCATCTTGGCGCGCACGTCCTGGTCGAGTGCCTTGACCTCGTCGGCCACCGCCGTACGAGGCAGCAGGCCCAGGTGCTCGGAGAGCTGGAAGGCGATGCCGCGTGCGCCGCCTTCGAGATCGGCGGGCTCGGCCAGCTGCATGATGGATTCGAGCTGGGTGTTGACGGTGTGGCGCAGCCAGAGGTCGAGTCGGTCCTGCACGCGCTCGAGCTCGGGGCCGGTGAGGCTCTCGTCGGCCAGAACGAGCAGGCGCGGCCGCAGCAGCTCGCTGCCCTCGGCCAGGTTGGCCACCACTTCGCCGCGCCAGCGCACGGTGCCGTCGGTGGCGAGCACGAATTCCTCGTTGGGCGCGCCGCTCAGGCGCTCGGCGCGCTTGGCGATCTCGGGCGCCACCACCTGGCTCGCCGCAGCGCGCAGGTTCTTGGAGTCGCCGTCCTCGGACCGCGCGAGTGTGAAGCGGAAGCCCTCGATGGAGCCGATCAGGTGACCTTCCAGGCTCACTTCGCCGCGGTCGTTAACTTCAGGCGATACCATATGCTTGTCTCTCAAGTGACGCATCAGAACGCTGGTGCGGCGGTCCACGAAGCGCTGTGTCAGGCGCTCGTGTAAAGCGTCGCTCAGGCGGTCCTCAATATCCCGGGTCTTTTCGCGCCAATGCGTCGGGTCTTCAAGCCAATTCCTGCGGTTGGCGACAAACGTCCAAGTCCGGATCTGCCGGATCCTGTTCGACAACGTGTCGATATCACCGGAAACATTGTCGCAGAACCGTACCTGCTCGGCAATCCAGTCCGCATCGACCCGGCCGCGCCGCATCAGATCGACATAGATACGGGTGATGATTTCCCCGTGCTGGGCCGGCGAAATATCCCGGTAGTCCGGGATGCCGCAGCATTCCCAGAGCAGTTCCACCGCCTTGCGGCCCACCGCCAGGGCGCCGGCTTCGTTACGCGAGAGGAACTCGAGCGCGTGCTGGTCGGTGGCCACCGGCACCCGTGTCAGCTGCTTTCGGTCCGGCGTGCGATCAAGGCTGGCCAGCAGGGCATTGAGCGAGGCGAAATCCAGATCGCTGTTGCGCCATTGCAGCACCCGAACCGGCTCGAAATCGTGGGTTTCGAGCTGCACGATCAGCTCTTCCTCGAATTCGGCGGCATTGCCGGTGACGCCAAAGCTGCCATTGATCATGTGGCGTCCGGCGCGTCCGGCGATCTGGCCGAACTCGGCCGGGGTCAGCGGACGCGTCTGGTGGCCGTCGAACTTGCGGTCGTCGGCAAAGGCGACGTGCCGCACGTCAAGGTTCAGGCCCATGCCAATGGCGTCGGTGGCCACCAGAAAGTCCACGTCGCCATTCTGGTACATGTCGACCTGGGCGTTGCGGGTGCGGGGCGAAAGCGCGCCCATCACCACTGCCGCGCCGCCGCGTTCGCGCCGCAGCAGCTCGGCGATGGCATAGACCTGAGTGGCCGAGAAGGCGACGATGGCCGAGCGCGGCGGCTGGCGCGAAATTTTCCTGGAGCCGGCATAGACCAGTTCGGAAAAGCGTGGGCGGTGGATGATCTCGGCATCGGGCAACAGCGCCCGGATCACCGGCGCCATTGTGGCGGCGCCCAGCAGCAGCGTCTCGTTGATGCCGCGGGCCTGCAGGATGCGGTTGGTAAAGACGTGGCCGCGGTCGAAATCGGTGGCCACCTGGATCTCGTCGATGGCGAGGCATTCCACCGGCATGTCGAGCGGCATGGCCTCGACGGTCGCCACCCAGTAGCGCGCCTTGGGCGGCACGATGCGCTCTTCGCCGGTCACCAGCGCCACGTGCTGGGCGCCGATGCGATCGGCAACCTTGTGGTAGACCTCGCGCGCCAAAAGACGCAGCGGCAAGCCGATCATGCCGGAGCGGTGGGCCAGCATGCGCTCGATGGCAAAGAAGGTCTTGCCGGTATTGGTGGGGCCGAGGATCGCCTTGAGCGAGCCGGAATTGCCTACGGTCATCAATCGCTATTTAGGGAAAATCGCAGCGCGATACGAGTGTTTCAAAGGGAGACAGTTTCTCCCCGTTCCGGCGCCCGGCATTTACTCTTAGCACGAAGCGCGAACAGAACGAGACAGAATCGGCCGCGACTCGCAAAACCGCCTTTGTTCCCCACTGCCTATGGTGGGTCTGCCGGTGAGTCTGACGCAAGTGCGGCATTTGCGCCAGTCAAGCCCCCCGGTTTTGCACCCGCGGCGTTCAGCTTGATGAACAAGCGGTTAATTTCGGCCCTCCGGCGCCACGAATCGCTCGTCTGTGAAGCGGCGGTAAACGCATGGGCGACAAAGATTTTTCGGGTGTTTACCGATCGATCGCCGATCTCCGGGGGCGGCTGGCCCCTCTGGTGACAAAAGACCGGTTGACCGTCCCAGCCTGGGACGCCGCCGATCTTCATGCCGCGTTAACCATACTGTCCCAAGCGGCCTCTCGATGATCCCATTTCGGCCGTCTGGGCTCAATTGTCGGCACCGCCCGCCGGCCACGGCGGCTGTGTTGTTTCGAGACGCTTTCAGACGATTTTCCCCTTCGCGTTAACAGCTCGGTCAAACCGTGAACGAACACGGGGCGAATCATGGGTCTGTGGAAAACGTCGCTTTGTTCACGCCCTGCCGGTAGGGGGTCGCCCTCCTCGGGGGCACTAAACCCTGGCCAAGCTCGTTCCGGCGCCCCTCCACGCTGCGAGATTGTGCGCAAGCCGTTCATCTTGTTGAACAATCGATGAAGATCAGCGGACTTTCGGCCGCTTCCGGCCAAGTGTCACCGCCGCGTAAACGGGTCTCCCCCCAAAAAATCTGCCGGCTTAACTTCTGCGGCCTGCTCAGCCGGGTCGGCGAGGGCGGCACGCTCACGGAAAACCCGTTGACCGTCCCGGTTCGGCACGCCGCGCCGATCGTCTCCGCACCCGGCGGCCAGGCCCGTCTGCGAGCTCTGGCGGCACTCTCCCCGGGGTCTGTTGCCGGCGGGGCAGGGGTGCGGTTCAATCGGTGTTCTAGGTCTAGCGGGTCCGGGTTGAACACGGCGTGAGAGCCGCGTTCAGCCTGCATTTACCCGGCGACCTCAGCACTGGGCCATCAGCGGCGCCCAGTTGCTGGTCACCGATGTGCCGGGGATGACCACGCGATACTCGGCGTCGATCGGGCCGACAATGTTCATGGGTTTGCTGTAGCTGCCCATGATCACGCCATTGGCGCCCTTGACGGTGGTGACGCTATAAGGGCCGGCCACCGCGCCGCCTTTGCGCACCAGCAGGATCTGCAGCGTACCGGGTTTGTTGGTCTGGATCCAGGCCGTCAGCTTGGCGGCGCCGGGGCAGGCATTGTTGGCCGGCGAGATGATACCCAGCTGGGCGATCGTGGGCTTGAGCTTGACCTGCCCGCCCCCCTTGAGGTCGAAGGCCTGGGTCGTGGTGCTGACCAGGGCCAGGCTCAAGAGAGCGGCAAGCGCAGCGGCAGTGCGGACAGTCGTGGTGGGTCGGGTCATGGCATTTCCTCCTCGGTGTGTTGAGGCGAAGATGCCGGTCGTGCCTTGAACCCGCCCTGAGGCGCGCGTTTATCGCCGGTTCATTGCGTCAGGCGGGTCAGAACCATCGACAGATCGCCCATGCTGGTGGTCAGCAACACGCGATAGGGGATGAAGACGCCCGGGGTGGCCAGTGGCGCGTACCAGATCAGGATGCGGTCCGATTCCTTGAGATAATTGGTCACGTCCGAGGTGGTGAAATGGCCCGAAATGGGCGTGTAGCGGATGTTGCAGAGAATGACCGGGCCCTGGTAGCCGGTCTTCTTGCTTGTTGCCTGATCCGCCTTGGTGAAGCGCATGGCGATGTTGAAGCGCTCGAGCCCGGTGAAGATCTGCATCTTGCGGTTGCACAGGCTCTGGTCGAGCGTGCCGCCCTTGAGCACGAAGGCGGCGATCATGTCGTTGACGCCACGCAGATGTTTACGCTCGATGGCGACACGATCGATATTGTTGATCAACGGCGGGTTGATCACGAAGCTCTGCACGTCGCGGCTGGCATAGGTAATGGCGACCGTAAAATCCTCGCCGCCGCTTGAGGTCAGCAGGTCGAAACGCTCCGAGGTCAGCGCGCTGCCCGAAGACCGGCCTTCGGACTCCACCTTGCCGCTGCCGCTCGAGACCAGGCTCGCCAATCCGGTGATGCGAGCGCTCGCATCGAGGCGGTAGCGGTTGCCATCGTCGCTGAGGGCGATGCTGACGCTGGCGATATTGCTATTGCCCAGGGACACGCTGTAGTCGGCAATGGCGGCAACCGGTTCGGCGCTGGCGGGCAGGGCGAAGGCACCAAGTACCAGCCACAGGGCTCCCACAAGCGTCGGCAATCTCACTGACAAGGCAACCTCAGGCGTGGACTTTGCTGTTCGCGACCGAATCGACGCGCTCCAAAAATGCCCGCTCCACCCAGAGGAGGCAAGGCTTTCACCGATTTGCGAGACCCCATCGGTGCGACGGCGGGTCACGCCAGTTGCAAGATTTGCGGATGGACTGTGACACACGCGTGATAGAAAATGCGGGCTAATGATAAGTCTGTCGCCGTTTCAGAGTATTGGACGATGTTGCGCCGCTTCTTTTTGTCCGTTGCCGTTGCTGTAGCGATGATCCAGATGGCCGTGCCGGCACTGGCGCAGGACTCGGGCTACCGCTATCCCGAGAAAACCGTGCTTTCGGCCTATGACGAAGCGGTGTTCTTTTTCGGTGGCCGTTTCCACACAGGCTGGTTTGTCGACAGCTTTCATCCCTGGAATGCCAGCTGGGACGACACCTATGTGCTCGGTGCCGGGTATCAGCGTACCTGGCTTGACTGGAAGGACCTGCGGATCGGCGGCGAAGTCGGCGTCGGCGGCCGGTTTGCCCCCAATGGCGCGTCGGCCGAGTTCTGGGCGGCGGTATTTGCGCGCTATGACGGCTATGTGTTCGGCAATGTGCGCCTGACGCCGATGTTTTCGATCGGCATGTCCTATGCCACGGGGACGCAGGGCTTCGAGCAGCAGCGCATGACGCAGTGGGGGCACTACCAGCCCTTCCTCATCTATCTGGGCCCCGAAATTGCCCTGTCGCTGGTCGATCAGCCGCAATGGGAAGTCTTCACGCGCTTCCACCACCGCTCCGGTGGCTATGGCCTGCTGGCCGATATGGACGCGTCCAACGCAGTCACCGCCGGCGTGCGCTACAAGTTCTAGACCCCGATCGACGGCTCGGCCCCCGGATATCTTGACGGGAGCGGGGGCTTTCTCTATGGAACGCGCACAATCAAGAACAGACTCCAGCCCGTTGCGCGGGATTTCTCGCGCCGAGGGCCTTTGACACAGGATAAAGACCAGATGGCACGCCGCTGTGAACTGACCGGTAAGGGCGTTATGACCGGTAATACCGTGAGCCACGCGCTCAACCGTACACGTCGCCGGTTCCTGCCGAACCTGCTCAACGTCACGCTGCTGTCCGACGTGCTCGGCCGCGGCGTCAAGCTGCGCATCTGCGCCAACGCGTTGCGCACCGTCGAGCATCGTGGGGGCCTGGATGCCTTCCTCGTCAAGTCCAAGGACGAAGAGCTGAGCCCGCGGGCCCTGCTGCTCAAGAAGGAAGTGCGCGCCGCGCTGCAGCCGGTCGCCGCTTAAGCCTAACTAATCCAGAGTTTTGCACCGCGCGGCGGCCTTCCGGCTCCGCGCGGTTTGCTTTTTGCGGCCTTTGCCCTAAGAGGGCCTCGCCCGCGCCGGTCTGATGCCGGAAGGCGGCTTACATAAGGTGCGTCATGCTCGCTCGCTTTCTCGCAGCCATCGCTGCGATGGTCGTGGTTGTCACGGCTTCCAACATTCTCGTGCTCTATCCGGTGCAGGTGCAGCTCGGGCCGCTCAATCTGGCGGACCTCCTGACCTGGGGCGCCTTCACCTATCCGTTCGCATTCCTCGTCACCGATCTGACCAACCGCTATGACGGGGCCAATCGTGCGCGGATCGTGGTGATCTGCGGCTTCGTGGTGGCGCTCGGGCTTTCGGCGTACCTCGCGACCCCGCGCATCGCCATCGCCTCGGCCACGGCGTTCCTGGTCGGGCAGCTGCTCGATATCGCGGTGTTCTCGCGTCTGCGGAACCGCTACTGGCTGATCCCGCCGCTCACCGGCTCGCTGCTGGGTTCGGCGCTCGATACGCTGATCTTTTTCACCATCGCCTTCGCCCCGGCGCTCGGCTTTATCGACGGGCTGTTCGGCATGGAGGATGGTTCGCTGGGCTTTGGCGCCCCGTGGCTCGGCCTCGGTCCGGAAGTGCCGCTATGGACCTCGCTGGCGACCGGCGACTTCCTGGTGAAGTTCCTTGCCGCCCTGCTGCTGCTGGCACCGTATCGGGTACTTATGGGCAAGCTCATGCCGCTGCCGACCAGCCCCGCTGCGGCCTGACACCCTACGGCCGCCCTCCGGCGGCCGTCTATTCCGGCAGGCTGAACTCCAGCAGCAGGTTGCGTTCCCAGTCGTTGAAGTTGTTGTCCGAAACGATGGTGATCCGTGTATTGCCGTCCGGTCCGGTGTGGACGGCGAGGGCTTCCATGTTGTCGATGTCGCCACCGGAGGCCTGCAGCAGCACTTCGCCCTGCAGGTGCGCGCCCGGCTTCACCTCGGCGGCCGGAATGCGCTTCAAACGCATGGTGAAGCTCAGCAGCACCACGCCGCGTTCGAGCACCAGCAGGTCCCCATTGGGCAGGAAGGCGCAGTCGGTCGGGTTGGTGCCGTCCGAGGAAATGTAGCTGAGCGGGCCCTTGTCGTTCTGGCCGAGCAGCCAGGCCGAGTGCTGGCCGTCATCGTCGATTACCCCTTCGGTGAGCAGCAGGGTCGAGCCGGCAATGGGCGAAAGTGGCGGGGCGATGCAGACGGCTTCCAGGCTGGCATTGGTGCGGGTTTCGCTCAGCCAGTCGGGAATGGTCACTTCGCGCGCCGGGCCGTCGGGGATGGCGTCGACCAGCTGGAAATCGGCAACCCGCGTCAGGTTCTCAAAGCCGACACGGATGGCGGCCGGTTGGTCGTCGCGGATGATCACCGCCATGGCTTCGGCGTCGCGGGCAAAGGCGCGCGGCAATTCGTTGCCCTTGGAATTCTGGATCGGGTCGACCCGTACGCCGACCAGGCTCAGCGGCTGGTTGGCCTCGTCATAGATCAACTGCCCGGAAACAAAATTGCCGCGGTCCGAGACCATCACCAGGCGATGGTCGGGGCCGGTAAAGCCAAGGCCGGAAAGGCCGCCGAACGCGTCGGACGGGCTCTGCATCTCGATGCCGCCGCGCCAGATCAGTCCCTGCACGGGTTGGCCCACTGCGGCACCCATGAAGGTCGTGATCTGTACAGCGGTGATGGTTTCCTGTGCCGCCTCCGGGTCGGATTGAGCTAAAACTGCGAGACTGAGACAGCCTGCACCCGTCGCCAACACGCCCGCCGCCACCAGGCGCGCCAGGGTGGGCGGACGGGTCATCCGCGGCGGCCCCTCCGGACGTCGCCGGGGGGCACCTCGTCGAACAGCGAGGCCAGTTCGTCGGTGAGGGCTCCGGCCAGTTCCTCGGCATCGAGCAGGGTGACGGCGCGGCGATAGTAGCGCGTCACGTCATGGCCGATGCCGACGGCCACCAGCTGGATGGGCGAACGGGTTTCGATGTCTTCGATCACCTGGCGCAAATGGGCCTCGAGGTAGTTGCCGGCGTTCACGCTCTGGGTGGAATCATCCACCGGCGCGCCATCGGAAATCACCATCAGGATGCGGCGGTTTTCAGGCCGCGCCATCAGGCGTTTGCGCGCCCATTCCAGCGCCTCGCCGTCAATGTTCTCCTTGAGCAGGCCTTCGCGCATCATCAGGCCGAGATTGCGCCGGGCGTGGCGCCAGGGCTCGTCGGCGGCCTTGTAGATGATGTGGCGCACGTCGTTGACCCGGCCCGGATTGGCCGGACGGCCCGCTTCGAGCCAGGCTTCGCGGCTCTTGCCGCCCTTCCAGGCGCGGGTGGTAAAGCCCAAAATCTCGACCTTGACGCCGCAGCGCTCCAGCGTGCGGGCGAGAATGTCGCCGCAGATCGCCGCGATGGTGATCGGGCGGCCGCGCATCGAGCCGGAATTGTCGATCAGCAGCGTCACCACGGTGTCGCGGAAATCGGTGTCGCGCTCGACCTTGAAGCTCAGGGCCTGCATCGGGTCGGTGACCACGCGGGTCAAACGCGCCGTATCGAGCAGTCCTTCTTCCAGATCGAACTGCCAGCTGCGGTTCTGCTGCGCCATCAGGCGGCGCTGCAGCTTGTTGGCGAGGCGCGCCACGGCGCCGGCGAGGCTTTCCAGCTGCTTGTCGAGCGTGCCGCGCAGCTGGTCGAGTTCTTCGGCCGGGCAGAGGTCGGACGCCTTGACGATCTCGTCGAACTTCTGGGTGAAGACCTTGTAGTTGAACTGGTTGGAGAACTCGGAGGCGTTCGCGCCGGGCGGCGGATTGGGGGCGTCTTCGCCGGCCTCGGTCGATTCCTCTTCCTCGGACTGGTCGAAATCGGCCTCGGCGCCTTCCACCTCGCCGGTCTCTTCAGACTGGCCGGGGGTCTGGTCCTCGTCGGCTTCGGCGTCTTCGCTCTCGCCTTCGCCCTGCTCGGGGTTCTTCTCGTCGTCCTTGCCGCGCTCGGGTTCCTGGTCGTCGCCCTGCTCGCCATCTTCGCCCTCGGCATCGTCGAGGTCGCTGTCGGGCACCAGACTGAGGTCACGCAGCAATTGCCGCGTGGCGCGGGAAAACAGGTCCTGGTCCTCGAACTTGCCCAGGAGCGTCGTCAGCGAATTGCCGGCCTTCTGCTCGATCTCGCTGCGCCAGAGCTCGACAATGGCGTGGCCCGAGGGCGGAATCGGGATGCCGGCAATGCGCTCGCGCAGCATCAGGCCCAGCGCCTCGGCGATCGGCGCGTCGGCCTTGTCGTCGACTTCGGCAAAGTTCTGGCGGAAGAGGCGATCTTCCAGCATCTCGTGGATATTGGTCGCCATGCCCGGCATGCGCACGCTGCCCAGCGCTTCGACGCGGGCCTGTTCGAGCGCATCATAGGCGGCGCGGGCGTCGGGCTCGGCCGGCGCGCGCTTCCTGTGCACTTCGGGGTCGTGGCTGGCCAGCCGCATGGCCATGGCGTCGCCCTGGCCGCGGGCAATCGAAACGTCCCGCATGGTGGGCAGGCGCGGCAGGTTGGCGAGCCGGGCCTTGTCCGTGGTCAGGATCGGCCGATCGGCCGAAAAGCTGACTTCGAGTTCACGCTTGCCGCCGACGGCGCGCACGGTGGCGCCGATCGCTGCCTTGAAGGGCGCGGTGGTGTCGGGCTTGTTGTTCTTGCCGCGCGGAGGATGGGCCATGTGTTTCGTCCAATACGGGCGCTCAGCCACGCCCTCGTGGTTCGACAGGCTGACCAGGCGGGCTACTGGTGGGCAGCAGCCCCAGTAGACCTCATCCTGAGCCTGTCGAAGGACGAGGTCGTGCCCGTAAAATTATGCCGTAACCGCCAGGTTGGCAGCGCTCTCCGGCAGATCTTCACCGAACACGCGCTGGTAGAGTTCGGCCACCACGGGGCGTTCGAGCTCGTCGCACTTGTTGAGGAAGGTCAGGCGGAACGAAAAGCCGACATCGCCGAAAATCTGGGCGTTCTCGGCCCAGGTGATGACGGTGCGCGGGCTCATCACGGTGGAGAGGTCGCCATTGATGAAGGCCGAGCGCGTGAGATCGGCGAGCCGCACCATGTTGGAGACGATCTTTTTGCCCTTCTCGGTCTGGTAGTGCTTGGCCTTGGCCAGAACAATGCCGACTTCCTTGTCGTGCGGCAGGTAGTTGAGCGTCACCACCAGGCTCCAGCGGTCCATCTGACCCTGGTTGATCTGCTGGGTGCCGTGATAGAGGCCCGAGGTATCGCCCAGACCAATGGTGTTGGTGGTCGAGAACAGGCGGAACGCCGGATGCGGCACGATCACGCGGTTCTGGTCGAGCAGGGTCAGCCGACCCGACTGCTCGAGCACGCGCTGGATCACGAACATCACGTCCGGACGGCCGGCATCGTATTCGTCGAACACCAGGGCGATGTTGTTCTGCACGGCCCAGGGCAGGATACCGTCACGGAATTCGGTGATCTGCTTGCCGTCCTGGAGCACGATGGCGTCCTTGCCGACCAGATCAATACGCGAGACGTGGCTGTCGAGGTTGACGCGCACCAGCGGCCAGTTCAGCCGCGCCGCGATCTGCTCGATATGGGTGGATTTGCCAGTGCCGTGGTAGCCCTGCACCATGACGCGACGGTTGAAGGCAAAGCCGGCGAGAATGGCCAGCGTGGTGTTGCGGTCGAACAGGTAGTCCGGATCGGTGGGCGGCACATGCGGGCTGGTTTCCGCATAGCCCATCACCTTCATGTCGCTATCGATTCCGAACGTTTCGCGGACAGAATATTCCTTGTTCGGCAGGTTGGTGAAATCGGGCATTTTTGGAAGCTCGTAAGGGGAAATAGGTCAAGGCGACTGCCTTGGAGGTTAAGGGCTCTATAGCAGCAAGGCGGAGCCGGGGGTAGGGCGGATTTCGGCCTGCGCGGGGATGACGCGCGGGGGGGGGCGGTCACTATATGAGGCCTCATGGTGAGCCTGTCGAACCACGAGGCCGGGCGCAACCGGCTGTGCCACGCCCTCGTCCTTCGACAGGCTCAGGATGAGGGCTGCTGAGAATGCGGGAACTATCCTTTGCGCGCCAGCCAGATCAGATGGCGCGACCCGCCGCGTTTGCCGTTGGCGCGGGCTTTGACCTCTTCGACGGCAAAGCCGGTCTGGTGGAGACGCTTGGCGAAGGCGGCGTCGGGGTGAGCGGACCAGACGGCGAGCACGCCGCCGGGCTTGAGTGCCGCCTTGGCGATGCCGAGGCCCTTGGCGCTGTAGAGCCGATCGTTGCCGGGCCGGCTGAGGCCCTCCGGGCCATTGTCGACGTCGAGAAGTATGGCGTCATAGGATGCCTTGGCTTCGGCTATGACCTTACCCACGTCCGCCTCGATGATCTTCACCCTCGCGTCGTCGAGGCAGCCTTTGAACACCGGGGTCAGTGGACCTTTCGCCCAGGCGACGATGCCGGGGACCAATTCGGCCACATCGATCCGGGCGTCGGCACCGAGCAGGGTTTCGGCGCGGCGCAGGGTAAAGCCCATGCCCAGCCCGCCGATGAGGATTTTGGCGCCTGGCTTGCCTGAGAGCGGGGTGCAGGTGACGTCGGCAAGCACTTCCTCGGATCCCGCCATGCGGCTGGTCATCAGCGGGTTGGTGCCGACCATGATCCAGAATTCGTCGCCGCGCTGCATGAGCTTGAACTCATCGCCGCCGGGGACCTTGGCCGTGTCCAGTTGTACCCAGGGAATCATGGCGCGCTCCTTGCTGGCTGCCGATCTAGCCCGCAGTGGCAGCCGTGCCTAGCGCTCGGCGGTGCGCCGAGCCCGCGTCTTGGGAAGGATGGGCCGCATGCCCAGCGTCAGCGGCACGCCCTTGAGGAAGAGCTTGAGCGCTTCCCAGTGGATGCCGGCGACCACGCCGAGCGTCATCAGCGGATAGGCGATGGCGGCCCGCAGCAGGGCGCCGTCGGTCAGTTCTTCGCGCTTTCCCTCGAACCAGGCGGTGACCAGCCCACCGCCTTCGTCGGAGAGGGTGATGCCGGTAAACACCTCGTCGCCCGGCGGGCGCACGGCAAAGCGGTAGGTGCCGGCCAGCGTGTTGAACGGGGAGACGTAGAAGGCCTTCTTGCTGCTGTGACGGATTTCTGGCGCGCCCGGTTCGTCGACCACCGTCTGGTAGAAGTGGTGTTCGCCAAAAGTGTTGTGCACTTCGTAGATCAGCAGAAGCGGCTTGCCGTCAGCATCCTCGGCAAAAAACACCGTCAGGGGGTTGAAGGCATAGCCGAAAAGCCGCGGGTAGCAGAGCATGCGGACGCGGGCGACGCGGCCGCCCAGCCCGGCCGCCTCGGCCTTCTTGCGCACGAAGGCCGCCGGATTGGTGCCGTCATGGCTGCCGAAATCGCGCAGCGACAGGGAGAACAGGTTGAAGCGATCGACTGAAAACAGCTTCAGCCGACGTTCCAAGCCGCCCAACTGGTCGAGGTCGACCAGCAAGGAAAACACGCGGTAGCGCAGGCTGTGACGCTTGGGACGGGCGCGCTTGTGCGCCACCACGCCATGATAGAGGGCCGCGTCGTCGCGCCGCTCGGTCATTCGACCGCCAGTTCCGGCACGTGCCAGTTATGCGCGATGCGGTCGCGCTGGCCATGGGCCGCCCAGGGCCGGGCGACGCCGCCGATCCGCTCGGCCACTTCGAGGCCGGCCTGCAGCCCGTCCTCGTGAAAGCCATAGCCCAGCCAGGCGCCGGCGAACCAGGTGCGGCGCACGCCCTGGATGCGCCACATGTCGCGCTGCGCTCCCACCGCTTCGGTGTCGAACAGGGGGTGCTCGTAGTCGATGACGCGCTGCACCGTGCCGGGCGCAAAATCGTGCATCGGATTGAGCGTGACGAACAGGTTCGTCGACGTCGGCAGTGGCTGCAGTTCGTTCATCCAGTAGGTCAGGCTCAGATGCGCCTCGGTCCCCGAGCCGGTGCGCAGGTAGTTCCAGCTCGACCACAGCTTTTTGCGCTGCGGCATCAGTTTTTCGTCGGTATGCAGCACGGCGCGGTTCGGGGTGAAGCGGAAGTGCTGCAGGATGGCGCGTTCGTCGGCGCTGGGGTCGGCGATCAGCTTGAGCGCCTGATCGGCATGGCAGGCAAAGACCACGTGGTCGAAGCGGCCCTGATCGCCGCTGGCAAACAGCACGTCGGCGCCGGTGGCGTCGCGGGTCACGGCGGCGACATGGGCGTTGCTCATCACCTTGAAGCGTCCCTCGGTCAAAAGCTGCTCGATATAGGTGCGCGCGCCGCCTTTGATGGTGCGCCAGACCGGCCGCTTGTTGGAATCGGCGATCAACAGGCCATGGTTGGAAAAGAAGTTGACGAAGGTGCGGGCCGGAAACTCCAGCATCGAGCGCGCCGGTGTCGACCAGATTGCCGCACAGATGGGCAGCAGGTGGTCCTCGATGAAGGCTTCCGAATAGCCGTGGTTCTGCAGGAACTTGCCGATGCCGATATCGGTCGAGAGCTCGGCGGCATGGCGTTCGGCATGCTTGAAAAAGCGCAGGATGTCGCCCACCATCTGCCAGTGGCGCGGCCGAAAGATGTTGCGGCGCTGGCCGAACAGGCCATCGACATTGCGCCCGCAATATTCCATCCGGCCGTTATCGGTGGATACCGCAAAGCCCATGTCCGAGGCGGCCGTCTCGATGCCGAAATGGCCGAGCATGGCGGTCAGGTTGGGGTAGTTCAGCTCGTTGTAGACGATAAAGCCGGTATCGACCGGCACCGGCCCCTCAGGGGTGATCGCATCGATGGTATTGGTGTGTCCGCCCAGCCGGCTGGCATTCTCGATCAGCGTCACATCAGCGCTTTTGGAGAGCAGCCAGGCTGCCGAAAGCCCTGAAATTCCAGATCCGATCACTGCGACGCGCATATGGTCCTGCATGTTTTTTCATCACCACTACTGCCACAGCAACGCGTGACGCGGTGATCAAAGTTTCCGATGCCGAAGAAAAAGCCGTGGACGAACCGGACCGGGCGACCCGTCAGGCGGCGTCCGGCGTCTTCGGAATGGGCCAGAAGGCCCGGACCCGGCGCTTGTAGGCCGCGAAGGCCTCGGGGCGCGAGCGCTCCATATGCGCTTCGAGCGGCGGAATGCCCGAGGCGTGCACCAGCAGCCAGTACATCAGCATCGGCGCGGCCAGCGCCACCCAGCCGAAACCAGACCCCAGGGCAATCACCGGGTAGGCCAGCCAGTAGAACCACTCGAAGAAGTAATTGGGGTGGCGCGACAGGGCCCAGAGCCCGACATCGCAGACCTTGCCCTTGTTGGCCGGGTCCTTGCGAAAGGCCGCCAATTGCCCGTCGGCAATGGCTTCGCCGACAATGGCGATGATCGCCACAGCCACGCCCAGCAGGTCCGGCAGACCGATCGGCAGAGCACTGTGCGCCGCCGCCAGTACCGCCACAGCGAGCACCCAGCCGGCGCCGGCCTGGATCTGCAGGAACACAAACAGCTGGGTCCGGTAGGTCTCGCCCCATTCGGCCTTGAGCGCGGCATAACGCGGATCATCGCCGCCTTTGTGGGTGCGCGCCAAGATGTGCGTGCCCAGGCGGATCGACCAGACCGCCACTAACGCGGCGACCAGCCAGTTGCGGGGGCCCATCTCGCCGCCCTCGATCGGGCTCAACGCCGCCGCCACCCCAGCAAGACCGGTGGCGTAGGACCAGATGACGTCGGTAAAGCCGGAATTGCCCGTGCGCAGCACGATCTGCCAGGCCAGCGTCATGGCCAGCACCAGGCCGATGGCGAGCAGCACGATCAACAGCACAAGGCTCATGCGGCCACCTCGTGGCGGCGCGCCGGCGCCAGGGTGGCGCGACTGACGAAATCGACGGTATGGCGAAACACCGGGGCGATGAAGCGCAACGCCGGAGAAAAGGCGCCGATCAGGCTCTCGTGACTGGGGTGCGGATAAAAGTGTGTCTCGGCACAGGCGCCGACCTGCGTCAGTCGGTGGGCGAGGCGCCGGGCGTTGCCCGGGTCGACCACCTTGTCGTTGACGCCCGAGACCAATAGGGCCGGCGGCGCGTCGGGGCGCGCAAAGCTGATCGGCTGCGTCCTGGCCCGGTCGCGCTCCAGCCCGAAGATGATGCGCCGCGTCTGCGTATCGGGAACGAAGTCATACGGACCGGCGAGGCCCACCAGCCCGCGCACCATACATGCGGGCACGCCGAGCGCCTTGAGCCACTGGACGTCGAGCGCCAGCATGGCGGCGATATGGGCGCCGGCCGAATGACCCATCAGCACCAGCCGCTCCGGGTCGGCGCCGAACTTGGCCGCATTCTCGATGGCCCAGGCCACGGCCGAGGCCCCATCTTCGACAAAGCCGGGAAAACGCACCTCCGGGTAGACCCGATAGTCGGGGATCATCGTCACGATCCCGGCCGCGGCCAATGCCGCGCCGACAAATCGATAGATGCCGCGCTCGCCCTCTTCCCAGCCGCCGCCGTAAAAGAACATGGCGAGCGGGTGCGGCCCGGCGGTCCGCGGCACATAGACGTCGAGCCGCTGGCGCGGCGCGCGGCCATAGGCCAGGTCGGTCAGAGTCTCGGCCGGCGCAGCAGCGGCGATGCTGTTGAGCAGCCGGACAGGCGACAGGGTTGCGACAAGTCGTTCGAGCACGTTCAGAGGTCCTTGATAATCACGCCCAGCAACGACGCAGGCGGCCGAAAGGTTTCCCCCGGCCCGACACCCTGGTCAGCGGGTGACGAAGCCCTTGGTCTTGAGGTGCGAATAGGCGGCAATGATGGCGCGCAGGCGCTCTTCGGAGGCCTTGTTGCCGCCATTGGCGTCCGGGTGATGCACTTTCACCAGCCGCTTGTAGGCCTGCTTGATTTCGTCGGACGTGGCGCGACCCTTTATGCCGAGCGCTTCGAGCGCCTGCCGGTCGTTTTCGTGCAGCGGTACCGCGCGCTCGGGCGCCGGGCCGCGCTGCTGGGCCCGCGCATAGCGCGCAAAGATATGCAGCGGGTCCTGGAAACGCTTGGTCGGGTCGCGGGCGTCGCGACGCGGCATGCGCGGTCCGGCGGCGCTCGCCTTGGCGCCAAATCCCCAGCTGGGCCGGCCATCGGTCTGCGACCAGCGGCTCAGGCGCTCTTCCATCTCGCCCTGGCTCATGCCGGAAAAGAAGTTGAAGGCGTGGTTGTAGTGCTTGACGTGTTCGAGGCAGAAATTGTGGTACTCGCCTTCCTTGTGGTTGGCCTTGGGCGCCCGGTATTCACCAGGCTCCTCGCAGCCTTCCCAGGCACAGCGCGGCGTCGCCTCGCGGGGCTTTTCCGCCTGGCGTCCCTTGATCCTGATTCTGTCGAACAGCTTGGAATCGAGCTTCATTGGTCCTAGTTACGCTTTGCCCGCCACACACACCGGAACCGGTATCCATATGTCCGTTCGCGACTCGATTGTTGAGAAACTTTCCCAAAAATTCGCGCCAACCCATCTTGAAGTCCTCGATGAGAGCGATCGCCACCGTGGCCATGCCGGGGCACGACCGGAGGGCGAGACGCATTTCCGCGTCAGAATCGCCACCCCGCAGTTTGCCGGCAAGTCCCGCCTGGCACAGCATCGCGCCGTGATGGATGCGCTCGATGTCGAACTCAAGGCGGGCGTCCACGCGCTGGCGGTCGAAATCGTCCCCGCCGATGGTCCGGTGCTGCCCTCGGGCATCTGAAACGACGCGTCTCGGCACACGAATCTGCGCCATTTTCGGCGGCGCGGACGATTGGGGCGAAGCGATGGCAGCGCGCTAGCGATTTCATCCATATTGGTATTTTCTGTTTCGCCGCGAATGTTCCAGGGGCAGTTGTGACCAAACCCGGGCGGCAGCGTGGCGACCTGCCACGGGTCGGGCGAATTGTCGCCGCTCTGACTTCCTAGCCCTAGAGCGCAGACAGTCGGAGGGCGACAATGTCCATGTTGCGGAATGCGGCGATCGGTGCCGCCTTGATCAGTTGCGTGCTGCCCGCTGCCGGCATGGCGGCGGATAATGTGCTAACCTTGGTGATCGGCGGCGAGGCCTATGACGGTCCGCCTCGCTTCGAGGTGAGTTTTGACGGCCAGGTGATCGGCAAGGGCGCCATCGAGTCGGCCATCGACACCGGCAATGACGGCCGCTTTGCCGATGCCGCCGACAAGGCCGCGCATGTGCAAAGCTTCGAGTTCCGCATCCCAGACGACGTGTTTACCGCGGCCGCCCAGGTGAAGGTCCGGCTCACCAACGAGGCCTATGGCGGGGAGGGGTCGAACCGCGACCGCAACCTCTTTCTGGCCTCCGTGGCGGTCAATGGCCGGGCGGTGACGCTATCGGGCCTGAGCACGATCGATCTGAATGGTATCGCCCCCAGCGAGACGCTGGGCGAATTCCTCGTCTTGCTCGACGGCAATCACCAGGCCGTGTCGAACGCGCCGCGCGGCGGCTGGCCCGAGGCGGGGGCGTCGATCGCGCCGGCCAAGTTCGTCTCCGAGCGGCTGCCGGTCAGCGGCCTGCTCGATCTGAAGGCGCCGACCGTCGAGGCCAAGCCCGGGCTCAACGCCTCGTCCGAGCCGATGGCCGTTGCGCTGGCGGGCCAGGAGCTGCAGTCGAGCTGCCAGATCGACGACCTCTACAATGTCGTGGGCTTTAACGAGAACTCCAACGACCTGACCGACCGGCTGAAAAAGCGTCTCGATCAGATCGCGGCGGCGATCGGCACGCAGGAATGCACCGCCATGATCACCGGCTATTCGAGCACCCAGGGCGACTATGCCACCAATGCCCTGTTCTCGGTGGAGCGGGCGCAGAACGTTCTGCGCTACCTGCGCGCGCAAGGGGTCAAGTTCGCCGAAGTCAACGCCACCGGGGTAGGCGAGACCACCCAGTTCGGCGACGACCTCAACGCCAACCGCCGCGTGGTCATCACCATCCGGCCTTAGGCGGCATCGCGCAGACTGACGTCGATCTGTACCCCGGCGCGCCAGAGCAGGGACAGTAGAGCGTCGACGCTGAAAAGGTCAATGCGGCCGCGGACAAGATCGGAGATCCGCGGCTGGCTGACGCCCAGATGCTCGGCCGCCTGCTTCTGGCTCCAGCCCCTGGCACGGATGTGGAGTTCGAGCTCGATGCTGAGTTTGGACAAAAGCTTCAGCCTTTCGCGTTCCACAGGGTCGGACTCGATGGCATCCCATACCGATGCATAAGGGCCATCGCTGCTGGCCTCATTGCTCTGCGATGAGACGGTAGCGGGCGATGGCGACGTCGAGGTCGCGTCGACTGGTTTTCTGCGAGGTCTTCTTGAAGCACCGGAGGACGAAGACGGTGTCTTTGAACTTGGCGACGTAGATGACACGATAGGCTCCTGTTGCGTCGCTAACGCGGATTTCGGCTGCGCCCGGGCCGATTGTCGTCATCGGCTTCCAGTCCACCGGCTCACGGCCAAGCTGAACGAGCATGAGCTGGCGGCCGGCCATGTGTCTGGCCGTGACAGGAAATGCGATCAACTCCGCCTTTGCGCTACCCAGGAAGACGACGTCGCGCATTTCCCAACGCTCCGACGCAGTTTATACTGATATTTGTATAACTGCTGCTCGAGCGCGTCAACTCAGGCCTGGCGCATCGCCTCGATATAGTCCCGCACCCTTTCGGGCTGGACGTTCTTTTCGATGAAGGCCTGGCCGATGCCGCGCGTCAGGATGAAGGTGAGGGCGCCACGCACCACCTTCTTGTCCTGGGCGATGGCGTCCATCAGCACCGCGGTGGGCGGCAGCGCGCCGGGGATCTCAGCCATCCGCGTGGGCAGGCCCGCTGCCTGCAGATGCGCGGCAATGCGGCCGGTGTCCTGGCTCGGGGCCAGCCCGAGTTGCGCCGAAAAGCCATGCGCCAGCACCATGCCGATGGCGACGCCCTCGCCATGCAGCAGGCGGTCGGAATAGCCGGTGGCCTTTTCCAGCGCGTGGCCGAAGGTATGGCCGAGATTGAGCAGGGCGCGCACCCCGGTTTCCTTCTCGTCGGCCAGCACGAAGCGCGCCTTGGCAGCGCAGCAGCGCGCGACCATTTCGGCCCGCAGCGCCCGGTCGCCCTCAAAGATGGCGCGGCGCTTGTCCTCGAGCCAGAAATAGAACGGCTCGTCGTCGATCAGGCCATATTTCACCACTTCGGCATAGCCGGCGGCAAACTCGCGGGGCGGCAGCGTTTCGAGGGCCGACAGGTCGGCGAGGACCAGCCGCGGCTGGTGGAAGGCGCCGATCAGGTTCTTGCCATGCGGCGAGTTGATGCCGGTCTTGCCGCCCACCGAGCTGTCGACCTGGGCCAGCAGCGAGGTCGGGATCTGGACAAAGTCCATGCCGCGGCGGGCAATCGCGGCAGCAAAGCCGGCGAGGTCGCCGATGACGCCGCCACCCAGCGCGATCACCAGATCGCCGCGCTCCAGCCGCGCTGCCAGGATGCCCTCCACCGCTTCGCCGAGCTTTTCCCAGCGCTTGGTGCCTTCGCCATGCGGCAGGGTGATGGTCGAATGGCGGAGCCCCGCGGCATCGAGCGATGCGACAAGGCGCGGCAATTGCGCCTTGGCCACGGCGTCGTCGGTGACGATGCCATAGCGCCGCCCGGGAAACCGTTCGGCCAGCAGGACACCGGCGCGGTCGATCACGTCCGGTCCGATCAGGATGTCGTAGGCGCGCTCGCCCAGCGCCACGTGTACGGTCTGGTCGGCCTCAGTCATGGGCAGGGTCCTCGAAGACGGCGGTCGATCCCAGGTGGGTCAGCACGGCGTCGATCACCTCGCTCGCCACCTGGTCCTGCGGCACGTCGGTGGAAATGATGGTGACGTCGGCTTCCGCATAGATCGGGTAGCGCTGCTCGATCAGCTTGTGCAGCGTCTCGCGCGGGTTGGCGGTTTTCAGCAACGGGCGGTTGGTGCGGCGCGACACGCGCGCGAACAACAGCTCGAAATCGGCCTTGATGAACACCGAGACGCCCTCGGCCTTCACCAGCGCGCGGGTCTCGGCATTGATGAAGGCGCCGCCGCCCGTCCCCAGGACGATGTTGCGGTCCTTGAGCAGCCGGGCGATGACGCGCGACTCGCCGGCGCGGAAATCGGCTTCGCCGCGGGTGGCGAAGATGTCCTCGATGGTCATGCCGGCCGCGGTCTCGATCTCTTCGTCGCTGTCCACGAAATGCCGACCCAGCCGATTGGCGAGGCGACGGCCGACAGTGGTCTTGCCCGCGCCCATCATGCCCACCAGCACCAGCGGCTTGCCGGCAAGCAGCCGGAGCAGCTCGTCGCGCTTCTGCTCGCGAATGGAGGGCGGATGGTTCACACTTGATCTCCCGGCACGGCCTTGAACCGCCCGGCAGGAGCAAAGTCAAGCAAGCTTGGCTCGGCGCGGCCGGCCGAAGCCATGGGGGAAGCGTTTTTTCAACCAATCGCGGCTAAGCTGCGCGCTTCCCTTGATCGCTCCGGCGAAACAGGGGACAAAGGCACACGCCTGCTTCACCAGTGGAAACGTCCGGTTGCCATGCCCACCCTGATCCGCCTCGTCATCGTGCTGCTGGTTCTGGCGGGGCTCGCCTATGCGGCCATGTTTGGCCTCGTGTCGGTGGTCGATCCGGGTGAAAAAGAGGTCACCGTCCGCATCCCGGCCCGCGAGCTGGTGGCGGCGCCCGAACGGGCCCCGGTACGGCGCGAAATCGATACAACGCGCACGGCGCCGGCTGCCGATCCGGGGCCGGCTCCCGGCACCGGCGAACCGCTGCCGGCCCCCGATGCGGCTCCGGCCGCCGAGGGCGAGGTGGTCACGGTGGCCCCGCCCGGCGTCGAATGAGCGGCGCGCACCTGGTCGACAGCTTTCTGGAAATGATGAGCGCCGAACGCGGCGCGGCGCGCAATACCATCGATGCCTATCGGCGCGATCTGGCCGATTATTGCGGCTATCTCGCCACCAAGGGCAGCGGGCCGATGCAGGCCGGGCGCGAGCAGGTGGTGAGCTACCTGGCGTTCCTGGATGCGCAGGGCCTCTCGGCCAGTTCGAGCGCCCGCAAGCTCTCGGCCATCCGGCAATTCCACAAGTTCCTGTGCGCCGACGCCCTGCGCGCCGACGATCCCACGCGCATCGTGGGCAGTCCGAAGGCCCGCCGGGCCCTGCCCAAGGTGCTTTCGGTGGCCGAAGTCGACCGGCTGCTGGCGCTGGCCGAGGCCGAGGCCATTCAGGCGGCGTCGGAGGCCGCCCAGGCATCGGCCCTGCGCCTCTACGTGCTGCTCGAACTGCTCTATGCCACCGGCATGCGCGTTTCCGAACTGGTCGGGCTCCGGCGCTCGGCAGTGATGCGTGACGCCACGTTTCTGACCATCGTGGGCAAGGGCAACAAAGAGCGGGTGGTGCCGGTCAACGACCGGGCGCGTGACGCCGTTCGGGCCTATGTGGCGACACTGCCGCCCGGGCCGTGGTTGTTTCCTGCCGGCGGCGAAGCGGGCTATCTCAGCCGCCAGGTGTTCGCCCGCGACCTCAAGGGGCTGGCGGCGCGGGCCGGGATCAGTGCCGCACGGGTGGCGCCACATGTGCTGCGCCATGCCTTTGCCAGCCACCTGCTGGCCGGCGGCGCCGACCTGCGGGTGGTGCAGACCCTGCTCGGGCATGCCGACATCTCGACCACGCAGATCTATACCCACGTGCTCGACGAAAAGCTGCGCACGCTGGTCGAGACCCATCATCCGCTCAGCCAAAAGCCATGAAGCGCCGGTTGCTGTTCTTTGCGGCGGCTTTCGTCGTGCTGTTTCTTTATGCCAGCGGGCAGTTCGCCTGGCTGATCTGGACCTATGCGAGCCAGTATGACGACGGCCCCGCCGATGTGGCGCTGGTCCTGGGGGCGGCTGCCGACGGCGTGGCGCCCAGCCCGGTTTTCGAAGAGCGGCTGCGCCACGCCGTCGATCTTTATCTGCGCAATCGCGTCGGTCGGCTGGTGCTCACCGGTGGGCGCGGCGCCGGCGAGGCTCTTGCCGAGTCCGAAGTCGGGCGCGATTGGGCCGTGGCCCGCGGCGTGCCGCCCGACGCCATCCTGATCGAGACGCAATCGCGCACCACCAAGGAGAACTTGATGTTTGCCAAGGCGCTGCTCGAGGAGTCCGGGGTGGGCAAGATCCTGGTGGTCTCCGATCCGCTGCATATGCAGCGCGCCATGTGGATGGCGCGGACCCTCAAGCTCAATGCGGCGCCGTCACCCACCCAGACCAGTCGCTACGAGTCGCTTGCCACCAAGGTGCCGATGCTGTTTCGCGAGGTCTGGTTCTCGTTCAACTGGTTCCTGCGCCAGCAATAGCCTTCAGGCGCGCTTGAGCTTGGGCGGGTCGGTCTCGCGCCGGACCGGCGCCTGCATCTGCTCGAGCAGCGCGTCGAGCCGGGCCAGCACATCGCGGAGCTGGGTCGGGTCGGGCCGAGGCGGGGTGGCTTGATTGAGCGGCGCGCGCCAGGCGGCCTGCAGGTCCTGGCGCCGTTGCTTGCGCTCCTTGCGGGCGGCCCGCGCCTCGCCCAGCAACCGGCTCATCGCTTCGATCTCGGGGTCGAGCACGAAGCTCTTGCAGCAGGCAGGGCAATAGGCGGAGGCGCGCGGCCGGATCAGGGAGACCGCCTCGAACAGGCGGTAAGCGCAATGCGGGCAATCGAGCTGCATCACTATATCGGTCGACATCGGCTCACTCACACACACGGCCACCGGGCCGTTTGTCACAAGACTGTCACCAAACCGTCATGAGAAGGTTAACGCGCGTAAATTTTTCGCCCCACACGCCGTTCTTGACTTGCCGGCCGCACGCCGCCACTTTCCGGCCATCCTGGGGCGCCACACGGTGCGCCTCATTTATGGCAGGGTGGCATGCAGTCCTATCTCGATTTCGAAAAGCCGGTTGCTGACCTCGAAGGCAAGATCGCCGAACTCAAGGCGCTCGCCGCGACCGACCAGGCGGTTTCGATCGACGAAGAAGTCACCCGTCTCGCTTCGCGCGCCGACGAGGCGCTGGTCGATATCTATCGCAAGCTCACCCCCTGGCAGAAGACGCAGGTGGCGCGCCATCCGCAGCGGCCGCATTTTTCCGACTACGTGGCCGGCCTGATCACCGATTGGGTGCCGCTGGCGGGTGACCGCAAGTTCGGCGAAGACGCGGCGCTGCAGGCTGGCTTCGGCCGCTTCAATGGCCAGTCCGTTGCCATTCTCGGGCAGGAGAAGGGGTCCTCGACCGAAACGCGGCTGCGGCACAATTTCGGCATGGCCCGGCCTGAGGGTTATCGCAAGGCCGTCCGCATCATGGACATGGCCGACCGCTTCAATATTCCGCTGATCTCGTTCGTGGATACCGCCGGCGCCTATCCGGGCATCGGCGCCGAAGAGCGCGGCCAGGCCGAGGCCATCGCCCGCTCCACCGAGCGATTGCTCGAACTGGGCGTGCCCAACCTTGCCATCATCATCGGCGAGGGCGGGTCGGGCGGCGCCATCGCCATTGCCACGGCCAATCGCGTGCTCATGCTCGAGAACGCCATCTACTCGGCCATCTCCCCCGAAGCCGGCGCCTCGATCCTCTGGCGCGACGCGGCCAAGGCGCAGGATGCGGCCAATAACATGAAGATCACCGCCACGGACCTGCTGGGCTTCGGGGTCATCGACGGGATCATTGCCGAACCGGCCGGTGGCGCGCATCGGCATGCCGATCAGGTGCTCAACGGCACGCGCGACGCAATTGCCCGCTTCCTCAGCGATTTCGAAGGTCGCAGCCGGCTCGAACTGCGTGAACACCGCCGCGAGAAATTCCTCGCAATCGGAGTCAATTTGAGTTGATCACGCCCCGGAAACGGGGCGCGGTAAGGATGCGGTAACCAGCGGGGCTTACCCCCCGCTAACCCAATGGGACTATCCCAAAGGGCAGATTTCGACCCAATTCCGAGTTGTGACGTGACGGGCAGACCTTCGTTGATGAGCTTGCTTCGCCGGATTGTCGGCCTGATGGTGGTGTGTGGCCTGCTGGCCGCGCTTGCCGCCTGCTCGGGCATCAAGCCGGGCAATGCCCGCGCCACTCAGCCGCTCAAGGAAGCGACGGTCTCCAAGCTCCGATCGATGGGCTCGGGCCCCGAAAAGGGCATGCTGATCCGCATCTTCAAAGAGAGCTCCGAACTCGAGGTCTGGAAAGAGACCGCCTCGGGCTACAGGCTCTTTAAGACCTACGAGATCTGCGCCTGGTCGGGTGTGCTCGGCCCCAAGATCAAGGAAGGCGACCGCCAGTCGCCCGAGGGCTTTTACACCATCACGCCGGGCCTGATGAACCCGAACTCGAACTATTACCTCGCCTTCAACACCGGCTTTCCCAACAAGTTCGACCGCGCCTATGGCCGCACCGGCTCGGACCTGATGGTGCATGGCGATTGCTCGTCGCGCGGCTGCTACTCGATGACCGACGAATCGATCGCCGAGATCTATGCGCTGGCCCGCGAGACCTTCAAGGGTGGCAATCCCTCGTTCCAGCTGCAGATCTTCCCGTTCCGCATGACGCCGCAGAACCTGGCCAAGCAGGCCAAGAGCGAACACATGTCGTTCTGGCAGAACATCAAGAGCGGCTATGACCGCTTCGAGCTCACCAAGTCGCCGCCGACCTGGGACGTGTGCAACCGGCAATATGTGTTCGACGTGCCGGCCGGCACCGGCGTGCTCGAAGCCGCGGCAGCCTGCCCCGCCGGCATCGGCACCGCCACCATGACGGCAGCGCTGCAGGCCAAGCAGGCGGCCGATCAGGCCGCCATGGAAGCCGAAGTGGCGGCACTCGAAAAGAAGGCGGCAGCCGAAAAGGCCGCGGCTGAAAAAGAGGCGGCGGCCTATGCCGAGGCCAAGGCGCGCGGCGAGGCGATCGGCAGCTTTGTCGGCGGGCTGCTCGGCGGCAAGGATGCCGACGTCAAAAAGACCATCGACCCGAGCAAGACCGCGCCGGTGCCGGCGACCCGCCCGCACAAGGGCTAGAGCCGGGGAGGGCTGCCGATGCGCCTGCGCAAGATCGGCGCCGTCGTCCTGGGGCTGGGTCTGGCCTGCGGCATCTGGATCGCGGTCATTGCCTGGCCGGTGTCGGAGGGCTATCCCTCGCTCCTGCACTGGCTCAGGGACCGCATGACCGCCAATACCGAGCCCAGATATGACCGATCCCAGCTGGAGCGCGATCTGGCGCATGCCGGCCACGCCTTCGGCGATCCGGCCCATATCCGCATCTTCAAGCAGGAACGGCGGCTCGAACTCTGGCTGCAGCGCGACGATGGCCGCTACGCGCTGTTTCGCAGCTACGACATCTGCAACTATTCCGGCGGGCTCGGCCCCAAGCTGCGTGAAGGCGACCGGCAGTCGCCCGAGGGCTTCTACCGGGTGGGTCAGCTGCAGCTCAATCCCAACTCCCGGCATCACCTGAGCTTTAATCTGGGCTTTCCCAATGCCTATGACCGGCAGCTGGGGCGCACCGGTTCGGCGCTGATGGTGCATGGCGGCTGCAGCTCGATCGGCTGCTACGCCATCACCGACGCCAAGGTCGACGAGGTCTATGCCGTGGTCGAGGCGGCACTTGCCGCCGGACAGGATGCAGTTGATGTGCATGCCTTTCCGTTCCGCCTCACCGCTGCCGCAATGGCCGCTCAAGCGGGCCATCGGTGGCTCGACTACTGGGCTAACCTCAAGCAGGGGTTCGACCTTTTCGAGCAGACCGCGACCGTGCCGGCGGTTGGCGCCTGCAAGGGCGAATACCGCTTTGGCGCCGATGCAGGAGGCCCGGGTTGTACAGCAATCGCCGCATGGTCCTGATGAACAGGATCATCCCCTTTCTCGCGGCCCTTGTCGGCCTGGTGGCACTGGCCGGGGCCGTCATGGTCCAGGTCAACGTCACCACGCAGAACGAGTCGATCCGGGCCGAGCTGGCGCAGACGCGCATGGAAATGAACCTGGTGGTGCAGCGCGCCGAAAACCTCTCCACGCGCCTGGATGCCCTGGGCGAGGGCACCGGCGACGGCACCGCCGAAGCCCTGCTGGCCCTGCAGGAGCGGATGGTCAAGCTCGAGGCGACGGCCGCCAGTGCGCCGAGCACGCCCGCGCCGCTGGCCAGCCTGCCCGCCACCCCGATCGATCCCAGCCTGCCGGTCAGTGACTGCATCCCGCAGGGCACGCGCTTCATGGTCACGGTGGGCGACAGCTTCCCGATCTGCCAGAGCGACGTGGTGGTCACCGCTGCGGCCATCTCGGGCGAAATGACCGCGCTCGACAATGGCGTGACGCTGGTGATGGGGACGGCCGCGCCGCTCCCCGGCGGCGGCTGCACTGCCAGCCTGCTTTCCGCCGACGCCGCGGGCTTTGCCGAACTCCGCGTCGACTGCCGCTAGCGCCAGACGGCGCGGCCCTGGCGCGGTCCCCCGCGCTTGGATCAGGGGAACAGCCGGCGCAGCAGCAGGGCAATGGCGCCCACGGCAATGCCGATCGCCACGCCCAGCGCCGTGGTCCAGAGATCGACGCCGATCGGCTCGGATCCGGCGGCGCCCAGTTCCGAAGTCGGCAGCTGCAGCGACAGGCCGAGGCCGGCGGCTGGTCCGCTCTGGGCAATCTGCACGCCCTGGGTGCCGGTGGCCAGCGTCGCTGCCGGCGCTGCGGCGCCGGTCGTGGGCAGGGCGGGCACGTCGGGCAGGCTGGGAAGCGCCGTCGGCAGCGCGAACGCGGCGTCGGTGCGAATCGCGGGCAGGGGGCTTGCGCCGCTGACCTCGAGCAGGCCGCTCAACGCGGCCACGCGGGCCGTATTGCCGGCCGGAACCTCGGTAAACTGCTTGGTTTCGAACGACTGCACCGCCACAAGTCCGCGCGTCACTTCCACCGATGCGCCGGTGGCGCCGGCCGTCACGATGAAATGCGTGCCCTTGACCACGGCAGCCAGAAACTTGGTGCGCACTTCCAGATGTTTGGTGTCACGCACTTGGGCTTCCACCTCGACGGTGCCGAAATCCTGCTGCACCACGGTAAAGTGTGTGGCGGCATCGTCAGCGATGCGCAGCTGCGTGTCGGGCCCCAGCGCAATCACGTCCACGCCGCGCGTCAGTTCGAGCCGGCTGTCGCCCAGCGTGCGGACCAATTGGTCATCGACAACGGAATCGCCGCGGGCCAGCGGCAGCCAGACATCGTCGATCTGCACTTCGGCCATGCCGCGCAGTTTGGTGGCAATCCAGTCCTCGGCCCAGGCCGGAGCTGTAAAACCAAACAAAATCAGAATGATGGCAAATGTTCGAAGCAGCATTTCCGGCGCCCACTGCAAATGATGCAGGCCCAAGCATCAGACCATCCCGTCAAAAATTCGCTAATTCGGGTGCGAAAACCACCGGCGCGCTCGATCGACTGCCGCTGCGGTCAGGCAAACAGATCCGGCTGGGCGGGCCTGGTCGGGCGCTGGTCGAGCGTATCGAGAAAGGCGCCGGCCTCCCGGCTGATTGTCGCCCGCTGCGCGTCCGTCATCTTGTCGAGCGTGCGATAGGTCATGGCGAGCCGCTGGTTGCCGCCCAGGCGCGGACGGTTTTCGATCATGAAGTTCCAGTAGAGGAGGTTGAACGGGCAGGCCTTCGGCCCGGTCTTGATCTTGGGGTCGTAGCGGCAGCTGCCGCAATAGTCCGACATGCGGTCGATATAGGCGCCCGAGGCGGCATAGGGCTTGGAGGCCAGGATGCCGCCATCGGCGAACAGCGCCATGCCGTGCACATTGGGCAGCTCCACCCACTCGAAGGCGTCGATATAGACCGCCAGGTACCAGGCTTCGACCTCGGCCGGGCGCAGGCCGGCGAGAAGCGCGAAATTGCCCGTCACCATCAGCCGCTGGATATGGTGGGCATAGGCGTGGCGGCTGGTGTCGCCCACGGTGGCGGCGATGCAGTGCATGTCGGTCTCGCCCGACCAGTAGAACCAGGGCAAGGGCCGCTCGGCCTGCAGATGGTTGGACTCGGGATATTTCGGCATCAAATGGAAATAGAGGCCGCGCACATATTCCCGCCAGCCCAGCACCTGGCGCACAAAGCCCTCCACCGCATTGATCGGTGCCCGGCCGGCGTGCCACTCCGCCTCGGCGGCGGCGCAGACCTCACGGGCCGTCAGCAGCCCGATATTGAGATAGGGCGAAATGATGCCGTGGTAGAGAAAGGGTTCGCCGGTTTTCATGGCGTCCTGATAATCGCCGAAATCGGGCAGGCAGACCGCGAGGAAATGCTGCAGCGCTTCAAGCGCGCCGGCGCGCGTCACCGCCCAGCCAAAGGGTTCGAGCCGGCCGAAATGGTCGCCGAAATGGCGGGCGACCAGGTCGAGCACCTCGCGGGTGATCGGGTCGGGCGCAAAGCGCAGCCGCTCGGGGGTCCTGGCGCCCTTGGGCAGCGCCTTGCGGTTGTCGGCGTCGAAATTCCACTGCCCGCCGACGGGTTTGTCGCCTTCCATCAGCAGGCCGCTGGTCTTGCGCATCTCGCGATAGAAATGCTCCATGCGGAACAGCTTGCGGCCACGGGCCCAGTCGGCAAAGGCGTCGCGCGAGCAGAAGAACCGGTCGTCGGGGCGGATCAGCACCGGAATGTCCAGGTCGGCCTGCCAGGCCCGCATCAGCTGCAGCACGCGCCACTCGCCCGGTTCGGTGACGATCACCCGTTCGGGCCTGTGCCGGGCGATGGCGCGCACCAGCTCGCCGGTGAAGTCGCCGCTATTGCCCGGATCCTCGAAGCCGACATAGTCGAGCGGCATCTGGCGCTGACGCAGGTCGCGCGCGAAGTGGCGCATCGCGGCGAGCACCAGGGCGATCTTTTGCTGGTGCTTGTCGACATAGACCGCCTCGGCGCGCACCTCGACCATAAGCACCATGTCGCGTGTCCGGTCAAAGCCCGCCAGACTGCTGAGGCTCTCGGTGAGCTGGTCGCCCAGCACCAGCACCAGATTCCTGACCGCCAAACCCCTGCCTCCGCCCGAACACGCCCAGCGCACTCAACCACGCCCGCCGGCCGGCCGACAGGCGCGACGGCGTCGCAGACGCCCGGTGATTGCAATCGTGATCGCCTGATCCCCCTTGCGCCAGGCGAGCGCCGCCGACTTGCCGAAGTTTGCCGCCATGGGCGCGATCGGCGAGCCCGCTGGTGCTTGTAACCGCCCTTCCGTGACACGACGTACCGGGCTGCTGCTTCACGCGGGAAAGGTGATGTCATGGCTGTCGAGGAACCCAAGTTCGCAATCGTCACGGCAGATGGCGATTTCGAACTGCGCGACTATCCTGCCCTGGTCGTCGCCGAGGTCGAGGTCGGAGGCGATCGTCGCGCCGCGACCAACGAGGGCTTCCGGCTCCTGGCTGGCTATATCTTCGGGGGCAATCGCGGCGGCGCCAAGATTGCCATGACCGCGCCGGTCGCCCAGGCGCCGGTGCCGGGCAGCACCATCGCCATGACCGCCCCGGTAACCCTGGCCGGTGCGGGAACACGCTGGACCGTACAGTTCACCATGCCCAGCGCCTACGCCCTGGCCGACCTGCCCGTTCCCAACGACAGCCGGGTCGAGCTCAAGGCTGTTCCGCCCAGGACCATGGCGGTGCTCAAGTTTTCTGGCCTCACCGGCGACGAAAGGGTGGCGGAAAAGACCGAAACGCTCGCCGCGCTGGTCCGCGCCCACCGACTGACACCTCTGGGGGCCGCCGTGCTGGCGCGCTACGACCCGCCCTGGACGCCCTGGTTCCTGCGGCGCAACGAACTGATGGTGGACGTGACGAAGGTCTAGTATGGCCGCAGGTGCGCCAGCGGCCATACCCTGTATGAGTGCTGACTGGCTTTTGCAGATCCGCTATCGGCAGACGATAAAGGCGCCGTCGACGAGTTTGCAGGTCCTGAACGTCTTTTCAGAACCGTCATACTGTTTGGCGACCCAATTCTTGCCGACCTTGTCTGCGTGCTTGTAGATGCCATTCCACCCGTTCGGAATCATCTTCAAGTCAAACGTCGACGGATTGACTGTTGCGACCAGACGTTCACCGGCGGTGGCGAATTTTGCCACTTCAGGATGTGCCTCTCCAACTTTTTTGCACCAGAACTCGCCATTGAGTGCGGTCAAGGCAGGTTGACTCCACCCCTTTTCTCCAGCGCCGTCAGACATCCATTTCCGATAGTCTTCCGCAGCTTTCCTGGTTTGCGCTCCAATCGAGCCATCGGCCTTTCCTGAATTGAAACCAAGTGCATTGAGCTGATTTTGAACGCACCGAATACCGGGCTGTTCGGCCATCGCGCCGCTTCCAGAGCACAGCGCAAATGTCAAAGCAGTCAATGTGATAGCAATAGAGCGTTTCATTTGAGTCCCCCATTTCCATGTAAATGTTGCACGAAATGTTTGCGGAGTAAATTGTCCACGGGACAGGCGCTAAACCTAGTCAAAAGTGTATCGGCTGCTGGGCCTCAACTTGGTAGCCAGCTCACCCGCAGCCAAGGCCGCCGATGAGCTGCTAGTCTAACACCAGCACCAGATGTCCGACCGCCAACCCCCCTGCCTCCGAGGGAGCGACCCCGCCGCACTCAACCACGCCCGCAGCCGACCGACAGGCGCATCAGCGTCGCTGACGCCCCACAGACGAATATCCGGTAAACACAAAGCTAATGGACAGAAGTGTTGGAGGTGCATAGTGTCGTATCTACGCATGCCAATATTAGTGCAAGTTGGCATGGTCACTGAGGGAAGAATAGAAATGAATCTGGTGGACGCACTCACGCGCTTGCTCAGCCATATACGTGACAACCGGGGTATCGATGGCGTCGACGATGTCTTCGGTCCAGATGACAACACCGTAGCATCTCTCATAAACTCTCTTGATGTAAATTGCCACGGAGTGGGCGGCGTTCTTCGCCAACCATTGTCGTCGGCAATGGAAACAGACCTTGGCCAAGCCGGTGACGGATTGCGTCTGACCGCTAATCTTGTTCGCCAGTTCAGGGCGACCCCGCAAAGCATCCCGGCGCTTCTCGGGTCGATTGTCTCCGCGGCAAACATTGCTTGGGAAGAGACGGACAACGTTGGGGAGCCTGCACTTGTCGGGCACGCGCTAACTACGTCGATAGTGGTTCTTGCCTACGTCGAACTCGCCCGCAGGGTGGACCGCTTAGCGATTAAGGTCGCCAAGGAGAAGATCGTGCCGGAATATGTCGCCGCTATTCGTGCTGCCTTGGAGAGGCTGGGGGCGTGGAACTCCACGCGCTTTTCTGTGATCCGTCACCAGACATTTTACAACAACAAGGGTGAAATCTCTGCCACGATGTACTTCTATTTCTTTGAGGATAAGCGGTATTGGGAGAGCGATCTCGGAGAGAAAGACGACGGAGCACTGCTGAAGATATCGAACCGACGCAGTCAGCATATCGCGTCAACCTGGGCCGAAATCGAGGCAGCCTTGCAGCCCGCCGTTGTCGCAGCAACAGTCTTGGACCGGTGGGCCACCACGTTCGCGCTCGAAGCAGCCTGATGGAGCTATGGGGCCTCACGAGCGCGGCCCATGTAGCTGACCAAAAAATAGAGGTCGCTCGTGGGCGGCCCCTAAACTCAGCTGCGTGACAAGGTCTTAGAAGCTGCCATGGCAGTGCTTGAACT